>JAESFY010000001.1_pt1 | contig 1245445 bp, 1233 predicted proteins | sample 9266201 | NCBI WGS metagenome assembly JAESFY01 (sample SAMN14515071, study PRJNA621656) | algae metagenome | isolation source: Nodosilinea sp. WJT8-NPBG4 and co-occurring heterotrophs from soil, lower... | place: USA: Pinto Basin, Colorado Desert, California | collected 2006-05-27
CCGGACCGCAGCGCCGGACCGCAGCGCCGGACCGCAGCGCCGGACCGCAGCGCCGGACCGCAGCGCCGGACCGCAGCGCCGGACCGCAGCGCCGGACCGCAGCGCCGGACCGCAGCGCCGGACCGCACCACTGGACGGTCGCGGACCGGTGACGATCCGCACCGGGAGCTGCGGACTCTGGCAGGATCGAGGGCGTGGGACCGGACGAGATCACCGCGCTGATCTGGCTCGTCGTCGGGATCGCGCTGCTCGCCACCGAGACGCTGTCGGGGGAGTTCGTGCTCGCGATGCTGGGTGGCGGGGCGCTGGTCGCGGCGGCCGTCGCGCTGCTCGTCGGCGGCGGGGTCGTGCCCGGCCTGATCGCGTTCGCGGTGGCGTCGGTCCTGCTGGTGTTCGCGGTGCGGCCGCCGCTCAAGCGCCGGCTGCAGCACGGGATGCAGGACTCGCTGATGCACACGCGCGCCCTGGTCGGGGCGGAGGCGCTCGTCGTCGCCCGGGTGGACGGCGACGGGGGCCGGGTCAAGATCGGCGGGGAGCTGTGGTCGGCGCGCCCCGTGCACGAGGACGACGTGCTCGACGAGGGCGTCACCGCGCTGGTCGTGGAGATCAGCGGCGCCACCGCGGTCGTGGTGGCCAAGGACTGAGGGTGGGGACATGGAGCTGTTGATCGTCGTACTGGTGCTCGTGGCGCTGGTCGTCGTGCTGGTGGTGAAGTCCATCCAGATCATCCCGCAGGCCACGGCCGCGGTGATCGAGCGGCTGGGCCGGTTCCAGGGCACGGCCGACCCCGGACTGGTGTTCCTGGTGCCGTTCGTCGACCGGGTGCGGGAACGGGTGGACCTGCGCGAGCAGGTGGTGTCGTTCCCGCCGCAGCCGGTCATCACCCAGGACAACCTGACGGTCAACATCGACACCGTCGTCTACTACCAGGTCACCGACCCCAAGGCCGCGGTCTACGAGATCAGCAACTACATCGTCGGCGTCGAGCAGATCACCACCACCACGCTGCGCAACGTCGTCGGCGGGCTGAGCCTGGAGCAGACGCTCACCTCCCGCGACCAGATCAACACCGTGCTGCGCGGCGAGCTGGACGAGGCCACCGGCCGGTGGGGCATCCGCGTCGCCCGCGTGGAGATCAAGGCCATCGACCCGCCGCCCTCGATCCAGGAGTCGATGGAGCGGCAGATGAAGGCCGACCGCGAGAAGCGCGCCATGATCCTCACTGCCGAGGGGCAGCGGGAGTCGGCGATCCGCAGCGCGGAGGGCCAGAAGCAGAGCCAGATCCTCACCGCGGAGGGCGCCAAGCAGGCCGCGATCCTGCAGGCCGAGGCCGAGCGGCAGTCCACGATCCTGCGCGCGCAGGGCGACCGGGCCGCCCGCTACCTGGAGGCCCAGGGCGAGGCGGCGGCGATCGAGAAGGTCTTCGCCGCGATCAAGGCGGGCCGCCCGACCCCGGAGCTGCTGGCCTACAAGTACCTGGAGACGCTGCCGGAGATGGCGCAGGGCGAGGCCAACAAGGTGTGGATGGTGCCCTCGGACTTCGGCAAGGCGCTGGAGGGCTTCACCCGCATGCTCGGCGCGCCGGGTGAGGACGGGGTGTTCCGGTTCCAGCCCTCGCCGGTGGAGGAGTCGGTGGACCGGGCGCGCCCGGCCGACCAGGACGCCGGGGTCGAGCACTGGTTCGACACCACCTCCGACCCGGAGATCGCCCGCGTCGTCGCCGACGCCGAGGCGCAGGCCCGCAAGGACATCCCGCCGCCCGGGCAGACCGAGACCCCGGCCATCGCCCCGCACACGCCTCCGCCGGCCCAGATCGCGCCGGTGCCGTCCCGCACCAACGGCGGGTCGTCCACGCGCGAGAGCGCCCTGCCCACCCCGCCCCGGGGCACCCCGGTCGTCACCGACGACCCGCCGCCCGCCTCCTGACCGGCCCCGCGCGGGTCCCGCGCGCTGCGGGATCCGCGCGGGCCCACGGGTCAGGCCCGGACGCGGGCGCCCTGCGGGTCGTGCAGGGGCGACCGGGCCACCGCGCCGCCGACCGGCTCGCCGTCGACCACGACCTCGACGCGGGTGCCCGGGCCGGCGGCCACGGGCAGGTAGGCGTAGGCGATGGAGGCACCCACCGTGTAGCCCTGCCCGCCGGAGGTGACGTAGCCGGCGACCGCGCCGTCGAGCCGCACCGGCTCGCCGCCCAGGGCGACGGTGCGCGGGTCGTCGAGCACCAGGCAGCGCAGCCGCCGCGACGGGCCGCCCGCGGCCCGGGCGGCCGCGACCGCCTCGGCCCCGGCGTACCCGCCGCCGTCGCGGACGGCGAACCCCAGCCCGGCCTCGTGCGGGCCGGTGTCCGGGCCGATGTCGGTGCCCCAGACGCGGTAGCCCTTCTCCAGCCGCAGGCTCTCGATCGCCCGGTAGCCGCACGGCTGCGCCCCGGTGCCGGCGAGGGCGGTCCACAGCCCGGCGCCGTACTCGGTGGGGCAGGACAGCTCCCAGCCCAGCTCGCCCACGAACGTCACGCGCGCGGCCCGCACGGGCACGTCGCCGACGGTGAGCTCGCGGGCGGTGAGGTAGGGGAAGGACAGGTCGTCGGGGGTGAGCGGGGCGAGCAGGTCGCGGGCGGCCGGGCCCCAGAGCCCGAAGCAGGCCCACGCGCTGGTGACGTCGGCGATCCGCACCGCGAACCCGGCGGCGCGCGACCGCAGCCAGGCCAGGTCGTGCCAGCCCGACGCCGTACCGGTGACGACGAGGAACTCCTCGGGGCCGTACCGGGTGACGGTGACGTCGCAGGCGATGCCGCCGCGGTCGGTGAGCGCGGCGGTGTAGACGACGCGGCCGAGCGCGCCGTCGACGTCGCCGGCGAAGGCGTAGCGGCAGAACGCGGCGGCGTCCGGCCCGGTGATCTCGAGCTTGGCGAAGGAGCTGACGTCGAACAGCCCGGCCCGCTCGCGCACCGCGCGGTGCTCGGTCTGCACGCACGGCGACCAGTGCACGCCGGCGAACCCGCGGGGCCGCAGGGCCTCGTCGCCCGCCTCCGCGTAGTGCTCCACCCGCTCCCAGCCGGCCTTCTCCCCGAACACGGCGCCGTGCGCGGCGTGCCAGGGGTAGGCCGGTGAGGTGCGCAGCGGCCGCCCGGCGGTGCGCTGCGCGCCGGGGTGGCGCAGGTCGTAGTAGGTCTCGTAGTTCTCCCGGACCTTGGCCAGGGTGTGGCCGGGGGAGCGGTACTGCGGGCCGAAGCGGCGCACGTCCATGTGCCGCAGGTCCAGGCCCGGGTCGCCGTCGAGGATCCACGCCGCCATCGCCCGGCCGACGCCGCCCGCGCCGGCGATGCCGTGCGCGCAGAACCCGGCGGAGACGAAGAACCCGCCGACCTCGGTCTCGCCGAGGCAGAACTCGTTGTCCGGGGTGAACGCCTCGGGCCCGTTGATGGTGGAGGCGAGGCCGGTGTCAGCGAGCACGGGCACCCGGACCTGGGCGTTCTCCACGATCTCGTCGAAGCGGTCGAGGTCGGGGGGCAGCAGCTTGCCGTTGAAGTCGGCCGGCACCGCGTCGTAGGACGACGCGGTGGCCGTCCAGGGGGCGCTGTGCCGCTCGTAGCCGCCCATGACCAGCCCGGGCCCCTCCTGGCGGTAGTAGACGAGCAGGTCCGGGTCGCGCAGCGAGGGCATGCGGTCGGGCAGCCCGCCCGCGAGGGGGGCGGTGACGACGTACTGGTGCGACATCGGCACGACCGGCACCCGCACCCCGACCATCCGCGCGATCTCGGCGGCGTACATGCCGCCGCAGTCGACGACCACCTCGCACTCGACGTCGCCGCGGTCGGTGCGCACCCGGCGCACCCGGGCCCCCGTGGCGGTGGGCTCGACGTCGATGCCGGTCACCCGGGTGCGCTGCGCGATGCGGACGCCGGCGGCGCGGGCCAGCGCGGCGAGGGAGTAGCAGAGCCGGGACGGGTCGACCTGCCCGTCGGTGGGCGTGTACGCGGCGCCGAGCACGCCCTCGGTGGACATGGGCGGGAACAGCGCCTGGGCCTCCTGCGCGGACAGCAGCTCCAGCGGCAGGCCCGAGCGCTGCGCCCAGGCGGCCTGCCGGCGGATCTCGGTCAGCCGGTCGGGGGAGGAGGCCAGCCGCAGCGACCCCGACTCGACCCAGCCCGGGGCGTGCTCGGTGGTCTCCAGCTTGCGGTACAGGTCCACCGACCAGGTGTTGATGGTGGTGAGGGCGGGGTCGGCGCGGAGCTGGCCGACCAGCCCGGCGGAGTGGAACGTCGAGCCGCTGGTGAGCTCCGCGCGCTCGAGGAGCAGCACGTCGGTCTCACCCCGCTCGGCGAGGTGGTGGGCGAGGCTCGTGCCGCCGACCCCTCCCCCCACGATCACGATGCGGGCCCGGTCCGGCAGCGGGGTCGTCACGAGGCGACCATACGGGCTTCCCCTCCGACCGGGTGAATCTCTAGAGTTCGCCGCCGTGGAAGGCCCGGTCGATCCCGTCATCGAGGAGCTGCTCGATTCCCTCCCCTGCACCAAGCGCAAGCCACGGACGGTCCAGGACCTGCCCGGCGGGCTCACCAACCGCAACCTCAAGGTCGTCAACGGCGACGGGGCGTGCGTGGTGCGCATCCCGGCGGAGGCGCCCGGGTCGGGGTCGTCGCTGCTGGGGATCGACCGCGACCACGAGCACCTCAACAGCGTCGCCGCGGCGGCGGCCGGGGTCGGCGCGCCGGTGCTGCACTACCGCCCGGGCGCCGGGCTCGTCGTGGGCTTCCTGCCCGGCCGCACCCTCGACGACGCCGACCTGCACGACCCGGCGGTGCTGGAGCGGGTCGCGGCGGCCTGCCGGCGGCTGCACGCCGGGCCGCGCTTCGCCGGCGAGTTCGACATGTTCGAGGTGCAGGCCCGCTACCGCGCCATCGTCGCCGAGCACGGCTTCCGGCTCCCGCCCCGCTACGACGAGTTCGCCCCGGCGGTGGCGCGGATGCGGGAGGTGGTGGGGCGCGGCCCGACCGTGCCGTGCCACAACGACCTGCTGGCCGCCAACTTCCTCGACGACGGGCGGACCGTGCGCATCGTCGACTACGAGTACTCGGGCAACAACGACCCCTGCTTCGAGCTGGGCAACATCTGGAGCGAGGCGACGCTGCCGCCGCCGCTGCTCGACGTCCTCGTCACCGCCTACTTCGGGCGTCCGCGCCCCGACCAGGTCGCCCGCGCGCGGCTGTTCGGGCTGATCGCGAAGTACGGCTGGATGCTCTGGGCGTCCATCCAGGAGGCGACCAGCCCCCTGGACTTCGACTTCTGGGCCTGGGGCCTGGAGAAGTACGACCGCGCCGTCGCGGAGTTCGACGGGCCGGAGTTCGAGTCCCTGCTCGCCGCGGCCCGACCGTCCCACTGAAGACACGAGAGCAGGAACCATGGTCGACACGACCCCCACCGACGACGACGCGAACCAGTTGCGTCGCCTGGGCTACGCCCAGGTGCTGTACCGCGAGATGGGCGGGTTCTCCAACTTCGCCATCTCCTTCACCATCATCTCCGTCCTGGCCGGCTGCCTGACCTCGTACTACCTGGCCTGGAACAACGGCGGCCCGGTCGCGATCACGTGGGGCTGGCTGCTGGTCGGCGTGTTCTGCATCCTCGTCGCGATGGCGATGGGCGAGATCGCCTCGGCGATGCCGACGGCGGGCGCGCTGTACTTCTGGGCGTCCAAGCTGGGCGGCCCGGCGTGGGGCTGGTTCACCGGCTGGTTCAACCTGGTCGGGCAGATCGCCGTCACCGCCGCGATCGACTACGGCGCCGCGGTCTTCACGACCGCGCTGCTCAACCTGTGGTTCCCCGACGTCGTGGGCACCGACACCGGCACCATCTTCATCGTCTACACGGTGATCGTGGCGCTGCACCTGGCGCTGAACCTGCTCAACGTCAACGTGCTGGCCAAGCTGAACACGGTCTCCGCGTGGTGGCACATGGTCGGCGTCGTGGTGATCGTCGGCATCCTCGCCGTCGTGCCGGAGAACCACCAGTCCGCCGCGTTCGTGTTCGGCGAGACGATCAACAACTCCGGCTTCTCGGACTCGGCGTTCTTCTACGTGTTCGGCCTGGGCCTGCTGATGGCGCAGTACACGATCACCGGGTACGACGCCTCGGCGCACATGAGCGAGGAGACCCGCCAGGCGTCCCGCACCGCCGCCGTCGGCATGGTCATGGCCGTCGTCGTCTCCGTGGTGTTCGGCTTCGCGCTGCTGGTCGCCATCACCTTCGCCGTGCCCGACGTGCAGGGCGTCACCGACGCCGCCGGCAGCGCCGTGGTCTACATCTGGACCGAGTCGCTCGGCGAGCCGCTCGCGGAGTTCCTGCTGTTCATCGCCGTGGTGGCCCAGCTGTTCTGCGGCACCGCGTCGGTCACCTCGGCCTCGCGCATGATGTTCGCGTTCTCCCGCGACGGCGCCGTCCCCGGCTCGGCGATCTGGCGCAAGGTCTCGACCAACCGCGTCCCGGTCAACGCCGTCATCGCCATCTGCGTGCTCGCCTGGGCGCTGATGATCCCGACGCTGGCCAACGGCGTCGTCGGCTACGCGGTGGGCACCTCGATCGCCGTCATCGGGCTCTACATCGCCTTCGCGCTGCCGATCATCCTGCGCATCCGCCAGGGCGACCGGTTCGAGCACGGCGCGTGGAGCCTGGGCAACCACTACAAGTGGATCGCCCCGATCTCGGTGGCCTGGATCGCGCTGGTCTGCGTCCTGTTCCTGCTGCCGTTCTCCCCCTCCGGCATCCCCGGCCCGGACTTCGACTGGAACCTGGTGAACTACGCGCCGATCACGGTGCTCGGCGCGCTGATCCTGTTCGGCGGCTGGTACTTCCTGTCGGCGAAGAAGTGGTTCACCGGCCCGGTGCGTGAGATCGACATCGACGAAGCCCTCGCCGCCGACGGCGGAGCCGCCGCGGACGGCGACGGGAGCTCGACGAAGCTCGAGAAGTCGTGACGCTGTCGCTGGAGGACCTGCGGGGGCGCGTCGAGGACGGGACGGTCGACACCGTCCTCGTCGCGTTCACCGACATGCAGGGCCGGTTGCAGGGCAAGCGGTGCGCCGCGCCGTACTTCCTGGACCAGGTCGTCCCGCACCACGCCGAGGCGTGCAACTACCTGCTCGCCGTCGACGTCGAGATGAACACGGTGCCCGGCTACGCCATGTCGAGCTGGGAGCGCGGCTACGGCGACTTCGTGCTGCACCCCGACATGGCGACGCTGCGGATGCTGCCGTGGCACGAGGCGACGGCGCTGGTGCTCTGCGACGTCGAGTGGGCCGACGGCTCGCCCGTCGTCGCCTCGCCGCGGCAGGTGCTGCGCCGCCAGCTCGACCGGCTCGCCGAGCGCGGGCTGGTGGCCGACGTCGGCACCGAGCTGGAGTTCATCCTGTTCGCCGACACCTACGACGAGGCGGCGCGGCGCGACTACCACGGCCTCACCCCGGCCAACGGGTACAACGTCGACTACTCGCTGATGGGCACCGCGAAGGTGGAGCCGGTGCTGCGCCGGATCCGCAACGGCATGGCCGGGGCGGGGATGGTCGTGGAGTCGGCGAAGGGGGAGTGCAACCTCGGCCAGCACGAGATCGCGTTCCGCTACGCCGACGCGCTCACGACGTGCGACAACCACACGATCTACAAGACCGGGGCCAAGGAGATCGCCGACCAGGCCGGCATGGCGCTGACCTTCATGGCGAAGTACGACGCCCGCGAGGGCAACTCCTGCCACGTGCACGTATCGCTGCGCGGGGAGGACGGCAACGCCTTCACCGGTGACGGCGAGCGCGGGTGGTCGCCGCTGTTCGAGCACTTCCTCGCCGGTCAGCAGCGCTACCTGCGCGAGCTGACCTACCTGTTCGCGCCCAACGTCAACTCCTACAAGCGGTTCGCCGAGGGGTCCTTCGCCCCGACGGCGGTCGGCTGGGGGATCGACAACCGCACGTGCGCGCTGCGGGTGGTCGGGCACGGGCCGGGGCTGCGCGTGGAGAACCGGGTGCCCGGCGGCGACATGAACCCCTACCTGGGGGTGGCCGCGCTGGTCGCCGCCGGCCTGGCGGGGATCGAGGAGGAGCTGCCGCTGCCCCCCGAGCTCACGGGCAACGCCTACGCCTCCGACGCCCCGCGGGTGCCGGGGACCCTGCGGGAGGCCGCCGAGCTGTTCACCGGCTCGGCGCTGGCCCGCTCGGCCTTCGGCGACGAGGTGGTGGACCACTACGCCAACGCGGCGACGGTGGAGCTCACCGCGTTCGACGCCGCCGTCACCGACTGGGAACGGCGGCGTGGCTTCGAGCGGCTCTGACCCGGGCGACCCCGGGAGCGGACGGGCGGGCCCGGTGCTGGTGGGCGTCACCACCTACACCGAGCCCGCCCGCTGGGGGGTGTGGGACGAGCCCGCGGTGCTGCTGCCGCGGACCTACGCCGACCTCGTCGCCGCCGCGGGCGGCACGCCGGTGCTGCTGCCGGCGCTGCCGTCCTCGGCGGCGGCGGTGGACCGCCTGGACGCCGTCGTGCTCGCCGGCGGCGCCGACGTCGCTCCCGCCCGCTACGGCGCCGAGCCGGGACCGCGCACCGACCGCCCCCGGCTCGACCGCGACGCCGCCGAGGCCGGGGTGCTGCGCCGCGCGCTGGAGCGCGGGATCCCGGTGCTGGGGGTGTGCCGCGGGCTGCAGCTGCTCAACGTCGAGCGGGGCGGCTCGCTGCACCAGCACCTGCCCGACGTCGTCGGGCACGACCGGCACAACCCGGCCCCGGGCGTGTTCGGCACCGTCGAGGTGGAGCTGACCGGCGCCACGGCGGCGCTGCTCGGCGACCGGGTGACCGTGCGCTGCCACCACCACCAGGGCGTCGACCGCCTCGGCGACGGGCTGGTCGTCACCGGGCGCGCCGCCGACGGCACGGTGGAGGCCGTGGAGCTCGGGCCGCTGGTCAGGGCCGTGCAGTGGCACCCCGAGCGGGACCTGACCGATCTCCGCCTGGTGGCTGCGCTGGTCGCGGCGGCCCGGTCGTAGTCTCTGCGCCGTGCAGCGCTTCGAGGGCCGGACGGCCGTGATCACCGGTGGTGGCAGTGGGATCGGGCTGGCGACGGTCCGCCGGCTCGCCGAGGAGGGGGCGCGGGTCGTCGTCGCCGACATCGACCCCCTCGCCGGGAAGGCCGCCGCCGACGCGGTGGACGGCCTGTTCGTGCAGACCGACGTGACCTCCGAGGAGCAGGTGGAGGCGCTCTACGCCGCCGCCGTCGAGCGGTTCGGCTCGGTCGACGTCGCCTTCCACAACGCGGGGATCTCCCCGCCGGAGGACGACTCGATCCTCACCACCGGGCTCGACGCCTGGCGCCGCGTGCAGGAGGTCAACCTGACCTCGGTGTACCTGTGCTGCCGGGCCGCGCTCCCGCACATGCAGCGCGCCGGCCGGGGTTCGATCATCAACACCGCGTCGTTCGTGGCCGTGATGGGCGCGGCGACCTCGCAGATCTCCTACACCGCGTCCAAGGGCGGGGTGCTGGCGCTCTCGCGCGAGCTGGGCGTGCAGTTCGCCCGGGAGGGCATCCGCGTCAACGCCCTGTGCCCCGGCCCGGTGGACACCCCGCTGCTGCAGGAGCTGTTCGCCGCCGACCCCGAGCGCGCCCGGCGCCGCCTGGTGCACATCCCCGTGGGCCGCTTCGCCCGGCCGGAGGAGATCGCGGCCGCGGTGGCGTTCCTCGGCAGCGACGACGCCTCCTTCGTCACGGCGTCGACGTTCCTCGTCGACGGCGGGATCTCGGGCGCCTACGTGACCCCGATGTGAGCAGCGTCGGCTACGCCGGGTGCGTGGATTGTGAACACCGTGTTGCGCGTTCGGCGCTCAGAACCGGCTGAGCGTCCATCCGTGTGATAGAGGGTGTAGCTTTTCGCGCATGGCGGGTGGGACGGACCTGGATCAGCTGGCCCAGGCCAACTCCGAGGCGGCCTCGGTGTACGAGTCCGGGCGAGCCAAGTCCGCCGTCCCGCTCTTCGAGCAGGTCCTGGACCGCTGCCGCGTCGTCCTCGGCGCGGACCACCCCGCCTCGCTCACCGTCGAGGGCAACCTGGCCGTCGCGCTCGTCACGGCCGGCAAGCGCCGCGAGGGCATCGACCTGCTGAGCGAGAACCTCGCCGACCGCGCCCGCGTCCTGGGCGAGGAGGAGCCGCGCACGCTCACCGCCCGCGACGCGCTCGCCGTGGCCTACCGCCTCGCCGGGCGCGTCGACGAGGCGGTGGCGCTGTCCCGGCGGGTGACCGCGCAGCGCCGGCGCACCCTCGGCGACACCCACCCGGACACGCTGACCTCGCGGATGGGCCTGACCCTGGCCCAGGCGGCCGCGGGCGACATCGGCTCCGCCGCCACCGAGCTGACCGCGGCCATCGCCGACGCCGAGAGCACCCTCGGGTCGCGGCACCCCCACACGGCCGCCCTGCTGGAGTGCGGCCGCAGCATCGGCCTCGTCCGCCGCGCCTCCTGATCCTCCCCTCCCTCCCCGCCCGCCGTCCCCGGAGCACTCCTGCATGAGCCCCACCGACCAGCCCCGCCCGCAGCCCGGCGTCCGGACGCCCGGGCCGCGGGTGCCGGCGCAGCGCACCGTCGAACCCCGTCCGGCCCCCGCCGGTCCCGCCGCGGACGCCGCACCGCCGCCCACCGCGGCGACGCGCGCGGCCGCGGAGGAGGCGATCCTGCGCCGCCTCGGCTACGGCCAGGTGCTCGAGCGGCGCATGGGGGGGTTCGCGAACTTCGCGATCTCCTTCACCATCATCTCGGTGCTGGCGGGCTGCCTGACCTCGTACTACATCGCCTTCAACAACGGCGGTCCCGTGGTGATCACCTGGGGCTGGCTGGTCGTCGGCGTGTTCTGCGTGTTCGTGGCGATGGCCATGGGGGAGATCGCCTCGGCGATGCCGACGGCGGGGGCGCTGTACTTCTGGGCCGCGCGCCTGGGCGGGCCGGCGTGGAGCTGGTTCACCGGCTGGTTCAACCTGGTCGGGCAGATCGCGGTCACCGCGGCCATCGACTACGGCGCCGCGATCTTCACCACCGCGCTGCTGAACCTGTGGTTCCCGGCCGTCCCGAACACCACCACGTCGATCTTCGTCGTCTACACGGTGATCATCGCCGCGCACCTCGCGCTCAACCTGCGCGGCGTCGACCTGCTGGCCAAGCTCAACACGTTCTCCGCGTGGTGGCACATGGCCGGGGTCGCGATGATCGTCGTGATCCTGGCCGTCGTGCCGACCGACCACCAGTCGGCCGCGTTCGTGTTCGGCGAGACGATCAACAACTCCGGCTTCCCCGACTCGGCCACGTTCTTCGTGTTCGGCATCGGGCTCCTCATGGCCCAGTACACGATCACCGGCTACGACGCGTCGGCGCACATGAGCGAGGAGACGCACGAGGCCTCGCGCACCGCCGCCGTCGGCATGGTGATGGCCGTCGTCGTCTCGGTGGTCTTCGGGTTCGCGCTGCTCGTCGCCGTCACCTTCGCGGTGCCCGACGTGCAGGGCACCCTGGACGCCGGCGCCAACGCCGTGATCTACATCTGGACCGAGTCGATGAACGAGGGCTGGGCGGAGTTCCTGCTCGTCATCGCCGTCGTCGCGCAGTTCTTCTGCGGCACGGCGTCGGTGACGTCGGCCTCGCGCATGCTGTTCGCCTTCTCCCGCGACCGCGCCGTCCCCGGCTCGCGCCTGTGGCGCACGGTGGGCGCCAACCGCGTCCCGGTCAACGCCGTCATCGCGATCGCCGTGCTGGCCTGGGCGCTGATGCTGCCCACGCTGCTCAACGGCGCCGTGGGCTACCTGGTCGGCACCTCCATCGCGGTGATCGGGCTCTACATCGCGTTCGTGCTGCCGATCATCCTGCGCATCCGCCAGGGCGACCGGTTCGAGGCCGGCGCGTGGTCGCTGGGCCGGCACTACAAGTGGATCTCCCCGATCGCGGTGGCCTGGATCGGCGTCGTCTGCGTGCTGTTCCTGCTGCCGGTGTCCCCGAAGGGCATCCCGGGCGCGGCGGACTTCGACTGGAACGTCGTCAACTACGCCCCGCTGACCGTCGGCGGCGCGCTGCTGCTCTTCGGCGGCTGGTACGTGCTGTCGGCCCGCAAGTGGTTCACCGGCCCGGTCCGCGAGGTGTCGGAGGAGGAGCCGCAGGAGCCGACCCGGGGCTCGACGTGGGGGACGCAGCAGCCGACCCGCCGCTGACGCCCGCCCTGCCACCGACGTCCCCGCTGCCGGCGTCCCCGCTGCCGACGTCGCCCAGGGCGACCAGCAGGGCCCGCAGCGCCCCGGCGAGCGCGGCCCGCTGGTCGTCGTCGAGGCCGGCGAGGATGCGGTGCTCGTTCGCCACGTGGTCGGGCAGGGCGCGGTCGATGAGCGCCCGGCCCGCCGGGGACAGCGCGACGAGCACGCCCCGGCCGTCGCCCTCGCGGGGCGCGCGGGTGACCAGGCCGCGGGCCTCCAGCCGGTCCAGGCGCTGGGTGATCGCCCCCGAGGTCACCATGGCCGAGCGCATCAGCTCGGTGGGGGACAGCGCCCGGTCGTGGCGGCGCAGGGTGGCGAGCACGTCGAACGAGGCGGCGTCGAGGTCGTGGGCGGCGAACGCGGACCGCAGCCGCGCCTCGACGAGCCGGGCCGCGCGGGAGAGCCGGCCGACCACCCCCATCGGGGACACGTCGAGGTCGGGCCGCTGCTGCGCCCACTGGGCCAGGAGGTGGTCCACGGCGTCGGAGGAGGGCATGGCACATATCTTAGCGCTGAGCTAAACTGTCTCAGTGCTAAGACATCCGGTGGCGCTCACGGCGCTCGCCCCCGCCGTGTGGGGCACCACCTACCTGGCGACGACGGAGCTGCTGCCGCCTGACCGGCCGCTGCTCGCCGCCGTGCTGCGGGCCCTGCCGGCCGGCCTGCTGCTGGTGGCGCTGACCCGCCGCCGCCCCGCGGGCGACTGGTGGTGGCGCGCCGGCGTGCTGGGCGTGCTCAACATCGGGGCGTTCTTCGCGCTGCTGTTCGTGGCGGCCTACCGGCTGCCCGGCGGGGTCGCGGCCACGGTCGGCGCGGTGCAGCCGCTGCTGGTCGCGGCGCTGTCCGCCGGGCTGCTCGGGCGCCCGCTGCGGCTGCGCACCGTCGTGGCCGGCGCCGTGGGCGTCGCGGGGGTGGCCCTGCTCGTGCTGCGCGGCGACGCCCGGCTCGACGCGCCGGGCGTCGCCGCCGCGCTGGGCGGGGCGGCCGTCATGGCCACCGGGGTGGTGCTGGCGCAGCGCTGGCGCTCCCCGGAGTCGCCGCTGGCCACCACCGGCTGGCAGCTGGTGGCCGGCGGCCTGGTCCTGGTGCCGCTCGCGGCGCTGGAGGGACCGCTCCCGCAGCTGACGGCGGTGAACCTCGCCGGCTACGCGTACCTGTCGCTGGTCGGCACCGCCCTGGCCTACGTGCTGTGGTTCCGCGGCCTGCGCACCCTGCCCGCCACCGCCGTCACCTTCCTCGGGCTGCTCAGCCCGCTCGTCGCGACCGCGGCCGGGTGGCTGGTGCTCGGCCAGGCGCTGGCTCCCTGGCAGCTGCTCGGCGCGGTCGCGGTGCTGGGCGCGCTGGTGGCGGCCCAGCTGCCCGCGCGTCCCGGTCAGGTCACCGCGAAGCCGAACGGCAGCTCCAGGCGGTGGCGGGCGAGCAGTGCGGGGTCGGCCAGCAGCTCGCGGGTGGGGCCGTCGGCCACGACCACGCCGTCGTCGAGCACGACGCTGCGGGGGCAGAGCTGCAGCGCGTAGGGCAGGTCGTGGGTGACCATGAGCATCGTCGGCTCCAGGCGCAGCAGCACCTCGGCGAGCTCGCGGCGGGCCAGCGGGTCGAGGTGGCTGGACGGCTCGTCGAGCACGAGGATGTCGGGCTCGCAGGCGAGGACGGTGGCCAGGGCGACGCGGCGGCGCTGCCCGCCGGACAGGTGCAGCGGGGAGCGGTCGCGGTGCCCGGTCATGTCGACGGCGGCGAGCGCGGCGTCCACGCGGGCGGTGAGCGCGGCGCCGGTGACGCCGAAGTTGGCCGGGCCGAACGCGACGTCGTCGGCGACGGTGGGCATGAACAGCTGGTCGTCGGGGTCCTGGAAGACGATCCCGACGCGCCGCCGGATCTCGCGCAGGTTCTCCCGGCTCACCGGGAGCCCGGCGACGGCGACGGTGCCGGTCCGGGCGGTGAGCACGCCGTTGAGGTGCAGCACGAACGTCGTCTTGCCCGCGCCGTTGGGGCCGAGCAGCGCCACCCGCTCGCCCGGGTCGATGCGCAGGTCGACACCGTGCAGGGCCTGGTGGCCGTCGGGGTAGGCGAAGGTGAGCCCCTCCACGTGCAGCGCGGGGGTGCTCACGCGCCGACCAGCCCGGTGACCGCGAGCGCGACCGCCACGGCGACGGGGGCCAGGCCGGTGGCCCACTGCCGGCGCGTGGTGCGCGCCTCGGACAGCGCCGGCACCGCACCGCTCCAGCCGCGCGACAGCATCGCCAGGTGCACGCGCTCCCCGCGCTCGTAGGAGCGGACGAACAGCGCGCCCACGCCCCGCGCGGTGGCGCCGGCCTGCCAGAGGAACCGCGGGTCGTGGCCGCGGGAGATGCGGGCCAGGCGCATGCGGCGGGCCTCGCCGGCGATGACGTCGACGTAGCGCAGCATCAGCGTGGCGATGGTGACGACCAGCGCGGGGGCCCGCAGCCGCTGCAGGCCCAGGAGCAGGTCGCGCAGGGGGGTGGTGGCGGCCAGGGTCAGCGAGACCAGCACGCCGAGGGTGCCCTTGACCAGGATGTTCCAGGCGCCGAGCAGCCCCTCCTCGGACAGGCTCAGCCCGAGCAGCTCGACGCGCGGGTCCGGCCCGGTGAACGGCAGGAGCACCGCCAGCACCACGAACGGCGCCTCGATCAGCGCGCGGACGGCGATCCAGCCCGGGGGGATCCGCGCCACCGCCCAGACCCCCGCGAGCAGCAGCAGGTAGCCGCCGAACACCCCGAACGCCTCGCGCGGGGTGATCACCACGCAGGCCACCCCGAGGAACGCGGCGAGCAGCTTGACCTCGGCCGGGAGCCGGTGGACCGGCGAGTCGCCCGGACGGTGCAGGGGGTGGGAGTGCCCGGCGCCCACTAGGGCCTGGTCACGGGCGCGGCGACCGGCTGCGGAGCAGCCAGAACAGGGCGCCCGCCACGGCCAGCGTGACGAGCACCCCGAGGATCCCCGCGAGGCCGACGGATCCCTCCGCGCCGCCGACGGCGTAGTCGGCGAGCGGGCTCCCGGCCAGGCCGTGCTCCTGCGCGTTCTGCGCGATGCACTCCCCACCGACCGGCTCGCCGTCCGCCCCCAGCTCGCAGCCCGCGAGCGTGACGGTGTCCAGGCCGTCCGGGGCGCTGCTCGCGAGGTAGGACAGCCCGCCGGCGACGGCCAGCGCGACGAGCAGGAAGCCGACGAGGAAGCGGGTCCCGGTCCTCACGCGGCGCTCCGGACGACCGGGGCGGGCGCCGTGCCGCGCAGCAGGTGCACCAGGTCGGGGCGGACCGCCGCGACCGCCCCGACGGTGGCCGCGGTGATGACGCCCTCGCCGACGCCGATGAGCACGTGCAGGCCGAGCATGAGCGCGAACACGGTGCCCAGCGACGCGCCCCCGGCGCCGCCGATCGCGTACTGGAGCACGAACGACAGGGCGGCGACGACCGTGTTGAGCAGGGCGGCGGTGAACACGACCCCGAGCAGGCCCGCGCGGCTGCGCACGGCGAACCGGCGCAGCGCCACGGCCACCCCGTAGCCGACGAACACCCCGACGAAGGCCATGTTCACGATGTTGGTGCCCAGCGCGGTCAGCCCGCCGTCGGCGAACAGCACGGCCTGCACGGCCAGCACGATGGCGATGCACAGCGACCCGACCCAGGGCCCGACCAGGACCGCGACCAGGGCGCCGCCGAGCAGGTGCCCGCTCGCGCCGGGCAGGACCGGGAAGTTGATCATCTGGACGGCGAACACGAACGCCGTCACCAGCCCGGCCATCGGCGCGGTCCGGTCGTCGAGGTCGCGCCGCGCGCGGCCCGCGGCGAGCGCCAGCCCGAGGGCGGCGAGCAGCCCGAAGGCCAGGGCCGTCGGCGGCGTCACCAACCCGTCGCTCATGTGCATGGCCAGCGTGGTCGTCATGCGCCCTCCCCGTCACCCGGTCGGGGCAGGCTAGACGCGCAGCTTCTGCAGTCGCAACTCATGTGCGACTGAAGGGGAGGGCTCAGCCCGCGAAGCCGATCGCGACGTACTTGGTCTCGAGGTACTCCTCGATCCCGACGCTGCCGCCCTCGCGGCCCAGCCCGGACTCCTTGATGCCGCCGAAGGGCGCCGCCGGGTTGGACACGAGCCCGGTGTTGAGCCCGATCATGCCGGCCTCCAGCCGCTCGGCCACCCGCAGCGAGCGGGTCAGGTTCTCGGTGAACAGGTAGCTGACCAGCCCGTACTCGGTGTCGTTGGCCGCGGCCACGGCCTCGTCCTCGGTGTCGAAGACGGTGATCGCGGCGACCGGGCCGAAGATCTCCTCGCGGGTGAGCCGCGCGGCGAGCGGGACGCCGGTGAGCACGGTGGGCGGGTAGAAGAACCCGGGGCCCTCGGCCGGGTCGGCGCCCACCGCCACCTGCGCGCCCCGGTCGACGGCGTCGCGCACCAGCTCCACGACCTTGTCGCGGCCCTTCGCGTCGACCAGCGGGCCGACCTGCACGCCGTCCTCGGTGCCGCGGCCCACCGACAGCGCGCCCATCCGCTCGGCGAGGCGGCGGCCGAACTCCTCGGCCACCCCGCGCTGCACCAGGAACCGGTTGGCCGCGGTGCAGGCCTCACCCATGTTGCGCATCTTGGCCGCCATCGCCCCCTCGACCGCCTCGTCGAGGTCGGCGTCGTCGAACACCAGGAACGGCGCGTTGCCGCCCAGCTCCATCGACGTGCGCAGCACCTTCTCCGAGGCCTGCGCCAGCAGCTGCTTGCCGACCCCCGTGGAGCCGGTGAACGACAGCTTGCGGGCGCGGCCGTCGCGGATGAGCGGCTCCATCACCCCGCCGGCGTCGCTGGTGGTGACGACGTTGAGCACGCCCGCGGGCAGGCCCGCCTCGGCGAGGATCGCGGCGAGGGCGTGCATCGACAGCGGCGTCTGCGCGGCCGGCTTGATCACCATGGCGCAGCCGGCGGCGACGGCCGGACCGATCTTGCGGGTGCCCATGGCCATGGGGAAGTTCCACGGCGTGATGAGCAGGCACACCCCGACCGGCTGGCGCATCACCAGGAAGCGGCTGGTGCCGGCGGGGGCCGTGGCGTAGCCGCCGTCGACGCGCACGGCCTCCTCGGCGAACCAGCGGAAGAACTCCGCGGCGTAGGTGATCTCGCCCCTGGACTCGGCGAGCGGCTTGCCCATCTCCAGGGTCATGAGCAGGGCGAGGTCGTCGATGCGCTGCACCATCAGCTCGTAGGCCCGGCGCAGCACCTCCCCGCGCTCCCGCGGGGCCATCGCGGCGAACCCGGCCTGCGCGGCGCAGGCGGCGGCGAGCGCGTCCATGCCGTCGGCCGGGCTCGCGTCGGCCACCTCGACGAGGGTCTTCCCGGTGGCCGGGTCGTCCACGGCGAGCGTCCGCCCGCCCTCCGCCGGTCGCCAGGACCCCCCGATCAACAGGCCGGTGGGGACGGCGTCGAGGACCCGGGCTTCGTCGGTGGCGGTGCTCATGGCGGCGATGCTGCCACCGCGGGCGGCCCGACGCAGCCACCGCGGGCCCTGCTCGTGAGTGCGCAGCGGTGTTCCAGGCCTTCACGGCGCGCACGGGTGGCGGAGCCGCTCGTCACAGGTGCTTCCGCCGCCGGCGTGCCGCAGGATGGGGAGGTGACCGCCACCGCCACCCGGCTGCCCGCCCTGGTCCCACCCCCCACCGAGCTGCCGCCCCGGGCGGCGCAGCTGCGGGCGCAGGTGCGCGCCTTCCTGGCCGAGGAGCGCGCCGCCGGGCTGTGGACCCCGCGCGCGGACGTGTGGCTCTCGGGCTGGGACGAGCGGTTCACCAAGGAGCTGGGCCGGCGCGGCTGGCTCGGCATGACGATCCCGGTCGAGTACGGCGGGCGCGGCGCGACGTCGCTGGACCGCTACGTCGTCACCGAGGAGCTGCTCGCCGCCGGGGCGCCCGTCGCCGCGCACTGGGTGGCCGACCGCCAGATCGGCCCCACGCTGATGCGCTTCGGCACCGAGGAGCAGCGGCGGCGCTACCTGCCCCGGATCGCGGCGGGGGAGTGCTACTTCGGCATCGGCATGAGCGAGCCGGACGCCGGGTCCGACCTCGCCGCCGTCCGCACGCGGGCGGTGCAGGTCGACGGGGGGTGGGAGCTCACCGGCACCAAGGTCTGGACCTCGGGCGCGCACCACGCGCACGCGTTCTTCGCCCTGGCCCGCTCCGCGCCCAAGGACGACGCGGACCGGCACGCCGGCCTGAGCCAGTTCATCGTCGAGCTGGACTCCCCGGGCGTGCAGATCCGCCCGATCCCGCTGCTCACCGGCGCCCACCACTTCAACGAGGTCGTGTTCGACCGGGTCTTCGTGCCCGACGCGATGGTGCTGGGCGAGCTGGGCGCGGGCTGGCGGCAGGTCACCGGCGAGCTGGCCTTCGAGCGCAGCGGCCCCGAGCGGTTCCTCTCGACGTTCCCGCTGCTCACCGCGCTGATCGGCGAGCTGTCGGGCACCGGGGAGGCGCGCGAGGTCGGGCGGCTGGTCGCGCGCCTGTGGACGCTGCGCCGGATGTCGCTCGCCGTGGCCGGGTCGCTGGACGCCGGGGACGCCCCGGAGCTGGCGGCCGCGCTGGTCAAGGACCTGGGCACGCGGTTCGAGAACGAGATCGTCGACGCCGCCCGGACGCTGGTGGCGGTGCCGCCCGATCCGGGGGCCGAGGGCGGGTTCGCCCGGCTGCTGGCCGACGCCGTGCTGCACGCCCCGGGGTTCACCCTGCGCGGCGGGACCAACGAGGTGCTGCGCGGCATCGTCGCGCGCGGGATGGGGCTGCGCTGATGAGCGACGACACGAGCGACGAGCTGCGGGAGCTGGCCGCCGCGATCCTGGCGGAACCGGAGCCGTGGGAGGAGCTGGAGCAGGCCGGGCTGACCCGCCTCACCCTGCCCGAGGACGCCGGCGGCAGCGGGGGGACGCTCGTCGACCTGGCCGTGGTGCTGCAGGCCGCCGGCGCCGCGGCCGCCGAGGTGCCGCTGGCCGAGACCGACCTCGCGGCGTGGCTGCTGCACGCCCACGGCCTCGACGTGCCGGACGGGCCGCTCACCGCCGCGGTCGCCGGGTCCCCACCCGGCCGGCTCGCGCGGGTGCCGTGGGCGCGGGACGCGGCCGGGATCGCGGTCCTCGCCGGCGACGCGGTCGCGCTGGTGCTGCCCGGTGACCGCGAGCTCGTCGAGGGGGCCAACCTCGCCGAGGAGCCGTGCGACACCGTCGTCGTGCGCGCGGACCTGCCGGCCGAGCGGTGGGTCCCCGCCCGGCCGGGCACCGCGGCGCAGCTGCGGCTGCGCGCGGCGCTGGGCCGCTCGCAGCTGCTCGCCGGCGCCGCGCGCGGGGCGCTGGCCCGCACGGTGCAGTACGCGGGGGAGCGCGTGCAGTTCGGCCGCCCGATCGGCAGGTTCCAGGCGGTGCAGCAGCAGCTGGCGCTGGCCGCGGCCGAGGTGGCGGCGGCCGGGGCGGCGGCCGACGCCGCAGCGGCGACGGCGGAGCGCGAGGGCCTGGACGCCGGCGCCACGGCGTTCGCGGTGGCGGCGGCCAAGGCCCGCACCGGCGAGGCGGCGGGCGAGGTGGCCCGGATCGCCCACCAGGTGCACGGCGCGATCGGCTTCACCCGCGAGCACGACCTGCGCCGCTGGACCACCCGGCTGTGGGCCTGGCGCGACGAGGACGGCTCGGACGCGCAGTGGCAGCAGCACCTGGGCGAGCGGGTCCTGGAGGCGGGCCCGGACGCGCTCTGGCCGCTGGTGACCGGCACCCCCTGAGCGCGCACCCCGGAGCCAGGACGCTGTTCGGGGGGCCGCTGGAGCGCGTCCTGGCTCCGGAGTGCGTCGGTGGCTGCGTCGGTGGCGGGGGAATGCGTACGCATCGGGGTACGCTCGCCCGGTGCTGTTGCCCGAGGTGCTGTCGTTCCGCGAGTTCCGCGCCGGCCTGGCCGCCACCCTGAAGCGGGTGCAGGAACCCGGCACCGGCCCGGTGTTCGTCGGCGCGCACCGCCGGCCCGAGGCCGTCGTCATGTCGGTGGCGCACTACCGGGACCTCCAGGAGGCCGCCGAGCGCCGCCACGCCGTCGACGAGGCGCTCGCGTCCGTGCGCGCCGAGGGGCTGGAGCCCAGCGCCGAGGGCCGGCGCGTGCTCGACGCCGTCGGCCGCGGCGACATCGACACCGACGAGGCGCGCGCGCGGCTGCTGGCCCACTACCGGCGGTGAGCTGGGACCCCTACCTCGACCTCGAGCACGGCGTCCTGCGCAACCGGCTGGGTCTCACCGACCCCGGCGAGCTCGCGCGGGCCGAGGCCGACCTGGTCGCCACCCGGATCGTCGACCTCCAGCACACCGACCTCCCCGGCGGCTACGACCTGGACCACCTCCAGGAGTTCCACGAGCACCTCTTCGGCGACGTCTACGACTGGGCGGGCGAGCTGCGCACCGTCGCGATCGGCAAGGGCGTCGCGTTCTGCCACCCCGCCGACCTGCGCGCCGAGGGACTGCGGGTCTTCGCCCGGCTGGCGGACGCCGGGCACCTGCGCGGGCTCGACCGCCCCGCGTTCGTCGACGGGCTCACCGTCCTGTTCGCCCAGCTCAACGCGCTGCACCCGTTCCGCGAGGGCAACGGCCGCACGCTGCGCGCGTTCCTCGCCCAGCTCGCCCGCGCCGCCGGCCACCCGCTGCGCTGGGCCGGGTTGACGGCCGAGGAGAACCTGGCCGCCTCCCGCGCCGCCCACACCGGCGACTGCCGGCTGCTCCGGGCCCTGCTCGACCGGCACGTGGCGGGATGACGCGTCGCGACCCGGGAGCGGGTCGCCGACGGGTCAGCCGCCGGCGCCGATCTTGCGGAAGTCCCAGCTGGTGATCTTCTCCGGCACCAGCTTGAGCCAGGCGTGGCGGCCGTCGTGGTACATCGTGCCGCCGGTGTAGCGGTCGGCGAAGGCCTGCTCCGGGCCCTCCAGCTCGGGCACGGGCTCGCCGGTGCGCGGCACCTCCCCGACGACCTCGACCCGGCCGCGCAGCTCCACGCCCCGCAGCTCCTGGTACTGCTCGCCGGCGTCGACGACGGCGGCGATGCGCGGGTCGGCCGCCACGTCGGCCCAGCGCTGGCTGCGCGACAGCGAGGTCAGCCACAGCGCGCCCCCGTGCCACACGAACCACAGCGGGGTGGCGTGCGGGCCGGTGCGTCCGACCGTCGCTACCCGGCAGGTGCGCTGCTCGGCGAGGAACGCGTCGACCTCGTCGGGGGTCATGGCGATGGCGCGGGCGCGGCGCTGCTCCTTCACGGCCGCCACGCTAGCGGGCTCAGCGCCGGTCCCGGGCCAGGTCGAGCAGCCGGTCGAGGATCCGGTCGCCGTCGACGCGCAGGCCGTCGTGGTCGTACTCGCTGGTGATCCACGTCCGCAGCCCGCGCACCTGCGCCGCGGTCTCCTCGGAGAACGCGCGCTCGACGTAGAGGTCCTCGGTGTAGACCACCGCGGCGGCCGGTACCTCGTTGGCGGCGAGCACGCCGGCGTCGTACAGCCGCGGCCACGGGTGCTGCGCGAGGATCTCCCCGGCCTCGCGCAGGGGCCGCAGCGCCCCCATCTCCTCCAGCATCCACGGGTACACGTGCTCGCCGGTGAGCAGGCACGGGTCGGTCGCGTACTCCTCGGGCAGCACCCGCTGGGCCGACCAGCCGGTGACGTGCCCGTCGGCGTAGCTCGACTCGTGCAGCACCGCGTAGACCGGGTTGCGGGCGAAGCCGATCGACTCGACGTCGTGGGCGAAGGCGGGGGAGTCCGGCGGCAGCTCCAGGATCGCGTGCACCTTCTCCTGGCCGTTGCTCTGCCCGAGCAGGTTGCCGATCTGGCGCAGCCGGGCGTGGGAGAGCCGGTCCCCGCTCGCCAGCACCGGTGCGAGGTCGCGCGCGGCGAGGAACCGCGCCCGGTCCTGCGGGAAGCGCTCCCAGTAGCGCCGGTCGCGCTCCAGCACCCGGGCGTAGGTGGCCCGGTACACCTCGTCGGGGTGCCGCCCCAGCGGCGGCAGCCCGCCCGTGAACAGCGCCGTGGACAGGCCCTCGGGCGCCTGCGAGAGGTACGCCAGCGTCGTGAAGCCGCCGAAGCTCTGCCCCAGGACCGTCCACGGCGGGCTGCCCAGGTGCGCGCGGAGCGCCTCGGCGTCGCGGACGATGGCGTCGGCCCGGAAGTGCGTGAGGTACGCGGCCTGCTCCTGCGGTGTGCGCCCGGGCAGCGCGCCGACGGGCGTCGAGCGGCCGGTGCCGCGCTGGTCCAGCATCAGCACGCGGAACTCGCGCAGCGCCCGGTCCAGCCACGCCGGCGACGTCGGGTGCCGGGTGGGGCGCGGCGCCTCGAACCCCGGGCCGCCCTGGAGGTAGACCAGGAATGGGCGGTCCCGGCCGTCGGGGTCGGCGACCTCGCGGGCGAACACGGTGATCCGCTCGCCGTCGGGGTCGGAGTGGTCGAGCGGGACGTCGATCTCGTGCTCGACGGTGACCAGCGCGGGCATGCCCGCCTGTCTAGCGCCGGCACCGCTCGCCGGGCAACCGGACCGGCGGGCCCCCGATGAGATCCGGCCCGCCGCGTCGTCCTACCCCCATGACCCTTCCGGAGATCGTGACCGCGCAGGAGTGGGAGGCCGAGCGCGCCGCCCTGCTCGTCGAGGAGAAGGCGCTGACCCGCGCCCGCGACGCCCTGGCGGCGAAGCGCAGGCGGCTGCCGATGGTGGCGTTCGACGGCGGGTACCGCCTCACCGGCGCCGACGGACCGGCCGGGCTGCTCGACGTGTTCGACGGCCGGCGCCAGCTCGTCGTCTACCACTTCATGCACGTCCCCGACGGGTGGTGCGAGGGCTGCTGCATGTTCGTCGACACGGTCGGGCGGCTGGAGCACCTGCACGCCCGCGACACCTCGTTCGCCGTGGTCTCGCAGACGCCCTGGGAGCGCCTGGCCGCGCACCGCGAGCGGATGGAGTGGCGGGTGCCGTTCTGGTCCAGCGCGGGGACGACGTTCGACGCCGACTGCGGCTTCGGCGCGTTCGGGATCAGCGTGTTCCTGCGCGACGGCGACCGCGTCTTCCGCACCTACGGCACCACGGGCCGGGCCGCGGACGGGCTGGGCAACCACTGGTCGCTGCTCGACCTCACCCCGTTCGGACGGCAGGAGACGTGGGAGGACACGCCCGCGGGCCGGCCGCAGACCCACCCGTACGAGTGGTGGCGGCTGCACGACGAGTACTGAGGGGTGACCGCGGCCGCCGGGCGTCGTTGTCGGACCGTGCTGCGCCTCCGCCCGGGCATGCTGGTGCCCGCCGCCGTCCTCGCCATGGGAACCCTGCTGGCCACCCCGGCCGGCGCCGCCCCCGCCGAGGACGCGTCGGTGCTCGACTCCTACGTCGCCCTGGGCGACTCCCTCTCGGCCGGACCGCTCGTCCCCGACCCGACCGGGCATCGGGCGGGCTGCCCGCGCTCCACCGGCGGCTTCCCGTCGCTGGTGGCGCAGCGGGGCGGCGTGCCCGACTTCACCGACGCCAGCTGCAGCGGGGCGACCACCGAGGACCTCCTCGCGCCGCAGGGCACCGACCCGGCGCAGCTCGACGCGCTCACCGAGGACACCGAGGGCGTCACCCTGACCATCGGCGGCGACGACATCGGGTTCGCCGGGGCCGTCGCCGAGTGCGCCGCGCGCTCGTCCCAGCGGCCGGAGGGTGCCGCGTGCCGCGACGCCCACACCACCGACGGCGAGGACGAGCTCCGCCGGCGCATCGACGAGACCGCCCCGCGGGTCGCCGCCGTCCTCGCGGCCGTGGCCGAGCGCGCCCCGGACGCGCGCGTGCTGGTCGTCGGCTACCCGGCGTTCTTCCCCGGCTCCGGACCCGGCTGCCTCCCCGCCGTCCCCCTCGGCCCGGGCGACGTCGAGTACCTGCGCGAGACGCAGGAGGCGCTCAACGCGATGCTCGCCGAGCAGGCCGACGCCGCCGGCGTCGGCTTCGTCGACACCCACGACCGCTTCGCCGGCCACGACGTGTGCCAGCGGCCCGGGGTGCGCTGGGTCGAGGGCCCGACGCCCGCCGACCCGGCCGCGCCGCTGGGGCCGAACGCGCAGGGGATGGTCGAGGTGGCCGGCGAGGTCCTCACCGCGCTGGGTCAGCGCTCGTCGTAGGCCCGCACCACCCGCGCGGTGAGCGGGAAGCGGACCGGTGTGGCGCCGAAGAGCCGGCGCGCGGCGACGTCCGCGGCGGGCTGCACGGCCGCCGCGACCGCGTCGGCCGAGGACTCGGGGCAGTGCAGCACGACCTCGTCGTGCTGGAAGAACACCAGCTCCGCGGGGGTGTCCCAGAGGGCGGCGCGCAGCTCGGCCAGCAGCACGAGCGCCCACTCCGCCGCCGTGGCCTGCACGACGAAGTTGCGGGTGAACCGGCCGCGGGCGCGGGCGGCGGCCGGGGCCTCGTCGCCGGGCCGGGCCGGCGGGCAGGTCCGGCCCAGGTGGGAGCGGACGAGCCGGCCCTCTTCGCCGGCGCGGGCGGCCTCGTCGACGTAGGCCATCGCGGCCGGGAACCGCCGCCGCAGCCGCGCCACCAGCTCGCCGGCGCTGCCGGCCGCGGCCCCGTACACCGCCGACAGCAGGGCCAGCTTCGCGCTGGCCCGGTCGCCGCCGAACTCGCGCACGGCCAGCGCGGCGTAGAGGTCGCCCGCGTCCGGGGCCAGGGCGTGGTCGCCGGACAGCGCCGCGAGCACGCGGGGCTCGAGCTGCGCGGCGTCGGCGACGACGAGCGCGCACCCCGGATCGGCCCGGACCGCGCCGCGCAGCGCCCGGGGGATCTGCAGCGCCCCGCCGCCGCGGGTGGCCCAGCGCCCGGACACCACCCCGCCGACGACGTACTCCGGGTGGAACCGCCCGGTGCCCCCGCCGTGGGGCCGCACCCAGGTGCGCAGCCACCCCCAGCCGTGCGCGGCGTGCAGCCGGGCCAGCTCCTTGTACTCCAGCAGCGGCGCGACCGCCGGGTGGTCGACCCGGCGCAGCTCCCAGGCCCGGGTGGTGCCCAGCTCCACCCCGGCCCGGGCGAACGCGCGCAGCACCTCGGCGGGGGAGTCGGGGTTGACCGGGCGGCCGAACGCCGCGGCCACCTCGGCGGCCAGCTCGGCCTGCCGCGGGGGCGGCCCGCCCAGCGCCGGCCGGGGGCCCAGGAGCGCGGTGAGCAGGGCGTCGTGCACCTCGGCGCTCCACGGCAGCCCGGCCGCGGTCATCTCCTCCGCCACCAGGCCGCCGGCCGACTCGGCCGCGACCAGCAGCGCGAACCGCGCGTCGAGGGGCCGCGCCCGCTGCGCGGCGTGGACGGCGACGACGTCGGCGAGCTCGTCGCGCCCGGCCCCCGGGCCGAGGGCGCCCGGGTCGAACAGCCCGGGCGGGCCGTCGTCGGGGGCGGGGTCGGGCGCCGGGACGCGCCCGGCGGCCCGGTCGCGGGCGGCGGCCAGCCCGTGCGGGGCGCCGGCGCGGCCGTCGGCGGCCACGAGCAGCCCCTCCACCAGCTCGACGACGTGCGCCCGGCGCAGGCGGACCCCGGCGGCGAGCAGCCGGCGGTAGCTGCGCGGCCGGGCCAGCACCCAGCGCGGCCGGTGCTCGGCCTCCAGCGCGGCGACGGCGGCCGGGCCGGGCAGCTCCCGCACCGGCCCGGCCGGCGTGCCGTCGTCGTGCAGCGGGCGGACCCGCGGCGGGCGCCCACCGGCCCCGGTGTCGGGCCCGCCCGGGTCGAGCGCGACCCGGGCGGCCCCGCGCACCGGCCCGGCCGTCAGCTGCGCGGCGCGAGCAGGCCCCGCTGCGGGACGCCGCGGATCTCCTCGGGCCCCGCGCCCACCTCGGCCAGCACGTCGTTGGCGGCCAGCACCCCGGTGACCGACGCGCGCTCCATCAGCCCGGTGAGGAACGGCGCGTCGACGTGGTCGCCGGCGACGCGGATGCCCCGCGCCTCGCCGGTGACCCGCGGCCGGGTGCCCGCGCTGCCGGGCGGCCAGGTGGGGGCCGTGGCCTCCATGCGCTGCTGGCTGTGCACCACCCGCGCGTCGACCGTCTCCGGCCACAGCGCCGCCAGCTCGGCGCGCATCCGGGCGGTGGCCGTGTCGACGTCGGGCGCGTCGCAGGCGTAGGAGTGCAGCTCCACCACCGAGCCACCGGTGCGCGCCGCCCACTCCGCCGACGGGCGCTCCAGCCGCGAGTACACGGTGATCGAGTCGAGCGTGGGCTCCCGGCTGACCGCGGAGAACGTCGGGCGCTCGGGTGCGACGTCGCGGTCGAGCCACAGCCGGGTGACGGCGAAGGGCGGCGCGACCTCGATCGCCGCGGCCTTGCGCGCCAGCAGCGGCGCGGCCGGGGCGGCGTCCGGCGAGGCGGCCATGATCTTCTTCAGGGCCCCGGGGTCGGTGGCCAGCACGAGGTGCCGGGTGCGCAGCGACGGCGCCGCGTCCACCTCGACCTGCCAGAAGTGCCCGTCCACCGGGGTGAGCGTGCGCACCCGGGCCTCGGTGCGGACGTCCGCGCCCAGCTTCTCCAGGTAGGCCTGCAGCGGCCCCCAGATGCAGGTGAGGTGGTCGGTGTCGGGGGAGTCGAAGGCGATGCCCTCGGGGTTGCCCAGGAAGTAGTAGTGGAACATCGCGATCAGCTCGGCCGCCGACAGCGCCCCGGGCTGGGCGAAGAACGACCGGGCGAACGCCTCGAACAGCATGGCCTGGGCGCGGTCGGACATGCCCAGGTCGCGCAGGAAGTCCGCCGCCGGCACGTCGTCGAACCGGGCGGTGGTGCGCACCGGGTCGTAGGCGAGCAGCTCCTGGGCGAGCGCGCGGTCGGACCGGGTGAGGTCGGACAGCGCCAGGCTGGGGGAGCGCAGGAACAGCGCGAGCAGGTTCAGCGGCGGCGCGGACGGCAGGCCGGTGAGGTCCTCCGGCGGCCACTCCCGCGAGATCACCGGGTAGCCGCCGACGGGCTTGAGGAACTCCAGGGCCGGGTCGGCGCGGCGCAGGATCGACCGCCACGTGTAGTAGTGCCGGAAGAACGCGTGGAAGCCGTGCTCCACGACCTGCTCGGTGCCGTCGGGCAGGGTGTGCGGCCAGGCCCCGAGGCGTCCGCCCAGCGTCGGCGCGGCCTCCAGCAGCGTGACGGACACCCCGCGCTCGGCCAGCACCACCGCGGCGCTGACCCCGGCGATGCCGCCCCCGACGACGACGGCCTCCGTGCCCGGCGGAGCCTCCCGCGGCCGGCGCGGGTCGGCGGGCACCAGCACCCTCGGTCGCATCCGGAAGGGGGCCGCCCGCGATCGCAGTTCGTCCACGCCCCGACCCTATGCGCCACCCCTGGCGGAATGCGCGCCGCGCCCGGCTGGTTGGCCGGGGAATGACGACCCTCACCCCCGACGCCCTGGGCGCCCACGGCGTGTGGCGGCACGCCGCCGGCCTCACCCCGGACCTCGCCCGCGGCGTCGAGGAGCTGGGCTACGGCGCGCTCTGGATCGGCGGGTCCCCGCCCGGGGACCTCGCGCTGGCCGAGTCGCTGCTGGAGGCCACCGATCACCTGGTCGTGGCCACGGGCATCGTCAACATGTGGGCCGTGCCGGCCGACCGGCTGGCCGCCGCGCACTACCGCGTCGCCAAGCGCTTCCCCGGCCGGTTCCTGCTCGGCGTCGGCATCGGCCACCCCGAGGCCACGAGCGACTACCGCCGCCCCTACGCCACCATCGTGGACTACCTCGACGGGCTGGACCGCGCCTGCGTGCCCCGGTCGGAGGTGGCGCTGGCCGCGCTCGGGCCGAAGGTGCTGCGCCTGGCGGCCGGGCGCACCGCCGGTGCCCACCCCTACCTGACCACGCCCGAGCACACCCGCGACGCCCGCGCGGTGCTGGGCGAGGGCGTGCTGCTCGCCCCGGAGCAGACGGTGGTGCTCGACACCGACCCCGACCGGGCCCGCACCACCGCCCGCCGGATGCTCGGGATGTACCTGGGGCTGCGCAACTACACGTCCAACTTCGCCGCGCTCGGCTTCACCGACGCCGACCTGGCCGACGGCGGCAGCGACCGCCTCGTCGACGCCCTCGTGGCGCACGGCGACGCCGCCGCCGTCGCCGCCCGCGTGACCGCCCACCTCGACGCCGGCGCCGACCACGTCTGCGTGCAGGTCCTCCCGGGCACCGACGACCCGCTCCCGGCGCTGCGCGAGCTGGCCGGCGCCCTGCGCCCGTCCTGACGATCCCGGCGGATCAGCCGGCGGCGCGGCGCGCCCGGAACGCCGCCGCCTTCATCCGGTTCTGGCAGGTCGTCGAGCAGAACCGGCGGGTGCCGTTGCGCGAGGTGTCGGCGTAGACGCGGTCGCAGGCGTCCGCGCGGCACACGCCGAGGCGGTCGAGCGCCGCGCTGCCCAGCACCGCGGCCAGCGCGGCGGCCATCCCCGCGACCCAGCCCTGCGCGAACCCGGCGTCGGGCCGGTGGAAGTGCAGGTGCCAGGGCTCGCCGTCGTGCCGGGACAGGGTGGGGACCGCCCCGGAGTCGCGCAGCACCGCGTTCAGCGCGGTGCAGGCCTCGTCGATGCGCCCGGCCTCGACGTGCTCCAGGACCGCGCGCAGCCGGGGCGCCCACGCGGCCAGCGCGGCGGCGTCGTCGGGGCCGGTGGGCCGGTCGCGCTCGCGGCCGCCGGCCAGCGCCCCGTCGACGGCCGCGGTGAGGGCCCCGCCCTGCGGCGCGGTGACGGCGCGCCCGCCGCGCAGGCCCGGCGTGACGGCGTTGACGAGCGCCACCGCCGCGAGCAGCGGACGGCTCATATGACTGTCGAACTCCACTTGACCAGTTACCTCTCGCCTCGCTAGCGTCACCGGTGTCAAAGAGTACGGCAGTGACGGAGGCGGGATCGTGCAGGTGGCGGAGTGGGTGCGGCGGTGGGACGCGCAGCAGGAGCGGTACGTGCCGGACCGGGAGGAGCGGTTCCGGGTGGTCGCCGACGTCGTCACGTGGGCGGTCGGCGGGAGCGACCGGCCGGCCCGGGTCGTCGACCTCGGGTGCGGGCCGGGCTCGCTCGGCGCGCGCCTGGCCCGGGCGCTGCCGGCGGCCGAGGTGGTCGGGATCGACGCCGACCCGCTGCTGCTCGGCCTGGCCGGCGACTCGCTGCGCACGGTGCGCGGCGACCTGACCGACCCGGGCTGGCCGGACCGGCTCGACCTGCCCGGCCCCTGGGACGCCGCGGTGTCCTCGACGGCGCTGCACTGGCTGGCCCCCGCCGACCTGGCCGCGCTCTACCGCACGCTGGCGCAGCGGCTGCGGCCCGGCGGGGTGTTCGTCGACGCCGACCACCGCACCGTCGACGGGGTCGCCGACCTGGCCCGCCACGTCCGGGCGGCCCGGGCGGAGCGCGCCGGCGTGCTCGGCAACGAGGACTGGGGCACCTGGTGGGACGAGGTGGTGGCCGACCCCGACCTGGGCCCGCTGGTCGACGTCCGCTCGGCCGGCACGATCGCCCACAGCGCGGAGAGCGCCCTGACCCTGGCCGAGCAGACCGCGATGCTGCGGGCGGCCGGGTTCGCGGCCGCGGCGCCGGTGTGGCAGTGGGGCGACGACGTGGTGCTGGTCGCGGTGCGCTAGCTCGCCGACGGGGCGCGCTGCTCGGTCGGGTGCAGCCGGGGACCGGTGACGTCGCAGTGCAGGCACTCCTCCACCCGCACCCGGTCCGCGGTCGCCGGTGTGCCGCGCCGCGGGCCGAGCAGCGCCGCGGAGACGACCGCGGCCGCCACCAGCAGGCCCGCGCCGATCATCATGGCCATGCGGAAACCCGCGTCGAGGGCGGCCGGGTCGGCGTAGTCGGCGCCGCCGATGCCGGCCAGCCCCGGCACCACCGCCACGGCGAGCAGCCCGGCCGCGCGGGCCACCGCGTTGTTCACCCCCGACGCCGAGCCCGCGTACCGGTCGGGGGCCGCGTCGAGCACGGTGGCCGTCAGGGGGGCGACGGTGAGCGCGAGCCCGGCGCCGAACACCAGCACGGCCGGCAGGACGTCGAGCACCCACGAGGTGTCGGCGTCCACCCGCAGCAGGAGCAGCAGGCCGGCCGCGCTGACCAGCGGCCCGAGCGTCATCGGGATCCGCGGCCCGATCCGCCCGGCCAGCGCCCCGGCGCGCGCGGAGAACAGCAGCATGACCAGCGTGACGGGCAGCAGCGCGGTGCCGGCGGCCAGCGGGCTGAACCCGGCGACGGTCTGCAGCTGCAGCACGAGCAGCAGGAACACCACGCCCAGCGCGCCGTAGACGAGCAGCGTGACCACGTTGGCCGTGGAGAACACGCGGTCGGTGAACAGCACCGGCGGCACCAGCGGGTGGCGCGAGCGCCGCTCCACGACCACGAACGCGACGAGCGCGAGCACACCGACCACCAGGCCCGTGACCAGCATCGGGGTCGCCCCGTCCTCGCCGAGCCCGGTGAGCGCGTAGGTGAGCGCGCCCAGCCCGACGACGGCGAGCACGGTGCCGGACACGTCGAGCCCCGGGGCCGCGTCGGGGTCGCGGCTCTCCGGCACGTGCCTCAGCGCGACGACGACGATGAGCGCGGCCAGCGGCAGGTTGATCAGGAAGACCAGCCGCCAGGACCACTCGACCAGCCAGCCGCCGAGGAACGGGCCGACGGCGCCGGCGATGCCACCGAGGCCGGACCACGCGCCGATCGCGGCGGCGCGGTCGCGGCCGTGGAAGGACGCGGAGATCAGGGCGAGGCTGCCGGGGGTCAGCAGCGCGCCGCCGACGCCCTGCAGGGCGCGGGCCGCGACGAGGGTGCCGACGTCGGGGGCGAGCCCGCACAGCAGCGAGGCCAGCGCGAACCACACCACGCCGAACACGAACACCCGCCGCCGCCCGAACCGGTCGCCCAGCGACCCGCCGAGCAGGATCAGCGAGGCCAGCGTGAGCGTGTAGGCGTTGACCGTCCACTGCAGGCCGGTGAACCCGGCCCCCAGCTCGGTGCCGATCCGCTCCAGGGCCACGTTGACGACCGTGCCGTCGATCATCACCAGGCCCGAGCCGAGCACGGTGGTGAACAGCACCCACCGCCCGGCCGCCGTACCCATCCGGAGGCCGCCCGCAGTCGTCACGCCGCGAGCCTAGGACCGCTGGCTACCCTTCGCGCCGTGATCCACGTGAGCGACCGCGACGGCGTCGGCCTGATCGAGCTCGACCGGCCCGATCGGCGCAACGCGCTGGACACCGCGCAGTGCCACCGCCTCGCCGCGGCCGTCGGGGAGCTGGTTGACCGGGGGGTGCGCGCGCTCGTCGTCACGGGCGCGGGGAGCAGCTTCTGCTCCGGCGCCGACTTCGGCGAGGTCTACACCGACGGCTTCCGCGACGCCCTGCACGCCGCCCTGCTCGCGGTGCGGACCGCGCCGGTGCCCACGCTCGCCGCGGTGAACGGGCCGGCCATCGGCGCGGGCACCCAGCTCGCGATCGCGTGCGACCTGCGCATCGCCGGCGCGACCGCGGTGTTCGGCGTGCCGACCGCGCAGCTGGGGGTGGCCGTCGACCCGTGGACCCTGCACCGCCTCGCCCAGCTCGCCGGGGGCGGCACCGCCCGCGCGATGGTGCTGGCCTGCGACCGGTTCGACGCCGGGCGCGCCCACGTCCGCGGCCTCGTCGACCGGCTCGGCGACCGCGCCGCCGCCCTGGCCTGGGCGGCCGACCTCGCGGCCCTCGCCCCGCTGACGCTGCGCTACAGCGCGCTCGCGCTGGACCGCACCGACCTGCCCGACGACGACCCGGCCCTGCTCGCCCCGTTCGAGGCGTGCTGGGCGAGTGAGGACGTCGCGGAGGGTCGCGCTGCGCGGGGGGAGCGGCGCCCACCGCGGTTCCTGGGCCGCTGAGGCGCCCGCTCCGGGTGACGGGCCCCGCCACCGGTCGTCACCGCTCGGGGTCGGCGTCGTTGGACGGCTCGAGGACCGGAGGGGGCGACACCAGTGGCACGTCATACGCAGGGCGTCCGGAGGGTCGTGACCGGAGCGGCCGTGGCCGCCGCCGTGGCCACCGCGCTCGTCGGCACCGGGGTCGGGGTGTCCACGGCCCAGGAGCCCCCGGCGCCGGTCCCGTCCGCGGTCCGTCCGGTGCCGGCCGTCCCGGCGCCCGGGTCCGGCGCCGCGGTCCGCGCCCCCGAGCGGGCGGCCGCGCCCGCGCCGGGGCGCGCCGACGAGCCGGTCGACGAGCCGCCCCGGGAGCCCGCCGCCGATAAACCGGTCCCGGACCAGCCGGTCCTGGACGGGGACGCGGTGCCCGACGCGGTCGTGCCGATGGACGGTCCCGCCCCGGCACCCGCGACGGTGCCCGGCACGCCCTGCTCGGTCACCGCCCGGGCCTGCGTGGACCTCGCGGCGCGCACGGCGTGGCTGGTGGCCGACGGCGTGGTGCGCCGCGGCCCGGTGGACGTGCAGATCGGCGGCGAGACCGACCCCACCCCGCTGGGCACGTTCGCGGTGGAGTGGAAGGCCGAGGCGTGGACCAGCCGCGAGCACCTGACGCAGATGCCCTACTCGGTGTTCTTCGCCGAGGGCGGCATCGCCTTCCACGAGGGGGCGCTGGACACGAACTCGGCCGGGTGCGTGAAACTGGTGCACGCCGACGCGGTCGCGTTCTTCGAGCACCTGCAGGTCGGCGACGAGGTGCAGATCCGCTAGCGGACTGCCCTTCTACGGGTGGTAGAATCGAAGCATGCCGAGTCTGGGTGAGCTGGAGCGCGCCGTGATGGAGACGCTGTGGGCGGCCACAGCGCCCCTCACGGCCCGCGACGTCCAGGACGCCCTCGCCACCCGCGACCTCGCCACCACCACCGTCCTCACCGTGCTGGGCCGCCTGGAGCGCAAGGGCCTCGTGACCCGCGAGCGGGAGGGCCGGGCCCACCGCTACGCCGCCGTCGCCAGCCGCGAGGACCACGTCGCGGAGCTCATGAACGACGCCCTGGACGCCGCGCCCGACCGCGGCGCCGCCCTGGCCCGGTTCCTCGGTTCCATCCCCGCCGACGAGCGGGCGGCCCTGCGCGACCTCCTCGGCTGACCCGCGCCGCTACGCTCCGCCTCGATGGAGATCACGGCGCTGGGGCTGCTGCTGCTCGGTGTCGTGCTCGCCGAACCCGCGAGCCGCGCGCTGTCCCGGGCCCGCTGGCCCGGCCGCGACCCCGTCGGCGCCCTGCTCGTGTGGCAGGCCGTCGGGCTGGCCGGGGGGCTGTCGCTGTTGGGGGCCGGGGTCGTCTACGGTCTGGCGCCGCTGGGCGGCTCGCTGCCCGACGCCCTCGCCGCGCTGACGCCGGACGCGCTGCTGCGGCTCCCCCCGCTGCACGTCGCGGCGCTGGTGGCGGCCCTGCTGCTGGCGCTGCGGCTGATCGGGGTGCTCGTCGCGATCACCGTGCGCACGCTGCGGGCGCGGCGCCGCCACCGCGACCTGCTCGACGTCCTGGGCACGCCGTGGCCCGCGGCGCCCGGCGCGCGGGTGCTCGACCACCCCGTCCCCGTCGCGTACTGCCTGCCGGGCCTGCGGTCGCGGCTGGTGCTGTCGGCGGGCGTGCTCGACGCGCTCGACCCGGCGGGGGTGCGCGCGGTCCTCGCGCACGAGCGCGCCCACCTGCGGGAGCGCCACGACCTGGTGGTGCTGCCGTTCGTCGCCTGGGGTGCCACCGCGCCGTTCGTCCGCGGCATGGTCTGCGCGCAGCTCGCCGTCGCCGCGCTGATCGAGATGCGCGCCGACGACGTCGCCGCCACCCGCTCCGAGCCGGCCGAGCTGGTCGGCGCGCTGCGGACGATGGGCGGGGCCGCCCCGGCGGCGGCGCTGAGCTCGTTCACCACCGCGCTGGACCGGCGGCTGGACCGCATCACCGACCCGCCGGCCCCGCTCTCCCCGGTCAACCGGGTGCTGGTGCGGCTCGCGGCGGGCGGGCTGGTGGCCGTGCCGACGCTGCTGCTGCTCCTGCCCTGACGCGCGGGCGCCCCGTACCCGGGGCCCCTCAGACGGGGGCGGGCACGGCGGCCGGGCGGGCCCCCAGCAGCGTCGCGACGCCGGCCACGGGGAGCACCACCAGCACGCCCAGCGCGAGGGGGACGCCGAGCACGCCGGACAGGCCGCCCACGGTGGCCGCACCGATGCTCGCGCCGGTGAGGAACACGAGGGTGGCCACGCCGAGGGCGATCCCGCGCTGCTCGGCGGGCACCGCGGGCCCCACGGCCGCGATCATCGCGGGCTGCCCCACGCCGAAGGCGATCGTGACCAGCACCACGGCGGTCGCCAGCAGCACCGGCGAGGCGAGCTGCGCCCCGAGCGCGGCGGTGAGCAGCGCGACCACGGCGGTCGGGCAGGCCAGGGCGATGCTGCGCCGGGCGCCGAGCCGGGCGAGCAGGCGCCGCGCGAGCGTCGGGGACACGAACCCGACCGCGGCCGCGGGCACCAGCAGCAGCCCCGTCCGCCACGGCGTCCAGCCCCACGACGCCGCGGCCAGCGGCACGCCCAGCAGCAGCGCGAACCAGCTCGCCGGCACCGCGGCCGCGGCGAACGCGCTGCGCAGCACCGTGCCGTCGGTGACGACCGCGCGGGGCAGGAACCCGTGCGGCCGGGCCCGGACCCACAGCGCCAGCAGCGGTGCACCCGCGGCGAGCAGCGCGGCGCCGACGGCGACCGCGACCGGACCGGCCGAGACCGACTGCAGCACCAGCACCAGCCCGGACGCGGTGACGGCGACGAGCCCGGCGCCCAGGACGTCGAGGCGCTCGCCGCTGCCGCCCGTCGGGGCCGCGCGCCACAGCGCGGGCACGGCCAGGAGCGCGATGATCGGCAGCGCCACCGCCCAGCGCCAGCCGCCGAGGGCCTCCAGCCCGCCGCCGATCAGCGGGCCGAGCGCGCTGAGCGTCGCGGACACCCCGGCGATGCGGCCCAGGGCCGCGCCCCGGACGTCGCCGCTCCACCGGGCGCTCACCAGCGCGGTCGCCAGCACCGGCACCGCGGCGGCGCCCGCGCCCTGCACCACCCGCGCCACCACCAGCAGCGCGAACGTCGGGGCCAGCGCCGCGGCCAGCGCGCCACCGGCCAGGGCGAGGACGCCGACGACGAGCGGCCCCCGGATGCCGACCATGTCGGCGAGCCGGCCGTGCGCCGGCGTGGCGACGGCCAGGGCGACGGTGTAGGCGCTGACCGTCCACGCGGCCGTCGAGGGGCTGACCGCCAGGTCCTCGGCCAGCCGGGGGAGCGCGACCGTCACCGCCGAGGTCGACGTGCCGGCGAGGCCGAACAGCAGCCCGAGCAGGACCGCGGCGCGCGAGGAGGAGCCCACGACCCGGATCAAGCGCTTGCCATCGCTCAACATTCCCCGGTGCCGACTTCCCGGCGCTGACTTCCCGGTGCCGACTTCCCGGTGTTGCTCCAGGGCGACGGCTTCTGCTCGAATGTCGGCGTGGCGGTGATGGGGGTGTCCGAGCGCGTCCGGGAGGAGTTCTGGCCGTCTCGGCGCCCGGCGCACTTCGACGCGCACTGTCCGGGGTAAGTCGTCCTGCTCCCCGTCCCTCCCACTCCGAGGTGCTCGTGTCCCTCTCCCGTCGTCACTTCCTGACCGGTCTGGGCGCCGCCGGCGTCCTGGCCGGCTGCGCCCTCCCCGGCACCGTCCGGTCCGGCGGCGCCCCCGCCGCCGGCGGCGCCACCGGCCCGGCGCTCGTCCCCGCCCCGGCGGTGCCCGCGAGCGGTGCGCTGTCCTTCGCCCACTGGCGCGGTGAGGACCGCGCCGTGCTCGACCAGATCATCGCCGGGTTCGTCGCCGAGAACCCCGACGCGTCGGTCCGGCAGGACATCAGCCCGTCCAACGACTACCAGTCGACGGCCCTGCTGCGGATCCGCCGCGGCGGCACCGGGGACGTGTTCACCGCGTTCCGCGGCGCGCAGTTCGTCGACATGGTCGACGCCGGGCTCTACGGCGACCTCTCCGCGCAGGCGTTCACCGACAACTACCTGCCCAAGCTCGTGCGCTCCGGCCGCGACGGACAGGGCAACCAGCTGGGCCTGCCCTACCAGTACGTGTTCAACATGCCGCTGGCCAACACCGACCTGCTGGCGGCGGCCGGGGCCTCGGAGGCCCCGGCGGACTGGGACGGGTTCCTCGCCCTGTGCGAGGACCTGCGCGGCCGCGGCGTCGCCCCGATCGCCTGGCCGGGAGGCGAGCCGGGCAACGCCGGGCAGCTGATCAACTCGATGGTGATGAACAACGCGCCCTTCGACGACATGTTCGCGCAGATCGAGGCGGGCACCGCGCGGGTCACCGACGACTGGTTCCTCACCACGCTGCGGCAGTACGCCCAGCTGGCGCCGTTCTTCCAGGAGGGCGCGCTCGGCGCGTCGTCCGAGCCCTGCCAGCAGCTGTTCGCCACCGGCGGGGCGGCGATGCTCGCCACCGGCACGTTCCACCTGACCGCCGTGCGCCGGCTCGGCGCGGCCTTCCCGATCGACCTGGTCGCGCCGATCACCGTGGCCGCCGACGCCGCCCGCTACCGGGGCGTGGCCAACGCGACGTTCGTCGTCGGGGTGTCCACGGCCTCGGAGCGCCCGGAGGCGGCCGTCGCCTTCGTGGAGTACCTGTCGCGGCCCGAGGTCGCTGCGCAGTACGCCAACGGCACGGTGCAGCACTCCACGGTCGCGGGCGTCGAGTACACCGACCCCGACCTGCTCGCCACGAGCCGCTGGCTCACCGCCGACGTGCTGCTCGCCCCCCGCTTCCAGTTCGAGAACCTCGACATCCGCTCGGCGGTCGAGAACGCGTGCGTGGAGGTGGTGCGCGGCGTGCCGCCGGAGCAGGCCGCCGAGGCCGCCCAGACCGTCGTCGACCAGCGGAGGGCCGGATGACCGCCCTCGCCGACGCGCCCGTCCCCACGCGGGCGAAGCAGCCGCGGCCGCGCAAGCCCGGCACCGTCACCCGCCCCTCGCGGGCGCTGTGGCTCTTCGCCGCGCCCGCCCTGGTCGTCTACACCTACTTCTTCGCCGTCCCGGCGCTGCAGACGTTCCTCTACTCGATCACCGACTGGGACGGCTACAGCGCGGAGTTCTCCTGGGTCGGGCTGGACAACTACGGCTCGGTGCTGTTCGCCGACGACCAGTTCCGCAACGCCGCGGTCAACAGCCTGCAGTTCACGCTGCTCGTCGCGATCGGGCAGACCGTGCTCTCCCTGGCCCTGGCGGTGCTGCTGCTGCGGTCCTCGCGCGGCTCCACGCTGCTGCGGGCGCTGTTCTTCTTCCCGGCCATCCTGTCCAGCGTCGCGGTGGCCTTCGTGTGGAAGTTCGCCCTGGAGGGCAGCGGCCTGCTCGCCCAGCCGCGCACCGCGATCATCTGGCTCGCGCTGGTGCAGATCTGGGCCCACGCCGGGCAGCTGATGGTGGTGTTCATCGCCGGGCTGCAGCAGATCCCGGAGATGTTCTACGAGGCCGCGCAGGTGGACGGGGCGTCGCGCTGGCAGCGGTTCCGCTTCATCACCCTGCCGCTGGTGGCGCCGACGGCGCTGATCGTGCTCGCCTACACCACCGTGCAGTCGTTCAAGGCGTTCGACCTGGTGCTGGGCCTGGCCGGCAACCCGCCCAACCCGCCGCTGGACATCCTGGCCACCCGCATCTACGCGGGGTTCGCCGACTCCCGCTTCGGCTACGCCGCGGCCGAGTCGGTGGTGTTCCTGGTGCTCATCGCGCTGGTCACCTGGCTGCAGCGCCGGGCGATCTCCCGGTCGTCGGGGGTGGGGTCGTGACCTGGCGGCTCGGCCGCGGCGCCGGCCTCGCCGTCTACGCGCTGATCATCGTGGTGCCGCTGCTCGTGGTGGTGCTCGGCACGTTCAAGACCACGCAGGAGCTGTTCGCCTCACCCCTGGGGCTGCCGGCGTCGCCCACCGCGCAGAACTACGCCACCGTGCTCGCGGACGGCGGGATCACCGTGGCCCTGCGCAACAGCGTCATCGTGACGACCTGCGTGGTGCTGCTGACCCTCGCGCTCGCAGCGGCCGCCGCCTACGCCTTCGCGCGGCTGCGGGGCTGGCTCGCGGTGGCCGCCTACGGGTTCGTGGTGGCCGGGCTGGCCGTGCCGGTGCAGGCGGCGATGGTGCCGCAGTTCGTGCTGTTCGACCTGCTCGGGCTCACCGACTCCCTGTTCGGGCTGGTCGTGGTGCAGACGGTGGTCGGGCTGCCGGTGGCGGTGTTCATCCTCACCGGCTTCATGCGGTCGCTGCCGCGGGAGCTGTTCGAGGCCGCCGACCTCGACGGGTCCGGCACCTGGCGCACGTTCACCTCGATCGTGCTGCCGCTGTCCACCCCGTCGCTGGCCGCCGCGGCGATCTTCCTCCTGGTGATCAGCTGGAACGACCTGCTCTACCCCCTGCTGTTCATCACCGACCCGGCCAACCGCACGCTGCCGCTGGCGCTGCTCGGGTTCACCGGCGAGTACCTCACCGACTACCCCCTGCTGTTCACCGGCGTCATCGTGGCCTCGGCCCCGCTGGCGGTGGCCTACGTGTTCCTGCAGCGCTGGTTCGTCGCCGGGCTGACCGCCGGGTCCGTCAAGGGATGACCGCGCCGTCCGGACCCGGGGGGATGATCACGAGGCTGGCCGGGTGGCGGCTCGACGGCGCGGTGCTGCGCCTGGAGCTGGCCGAGGAGCCTGCGGTGCGGTCGCACACCGGCGGCTGGCTCACCGGGTCCGCCGACGGGGTCGAGGCCCGCCTGCCCAACCTGCCCGCGCGCCTGCCGGTGCCCGACGGCGCTCCCGCCCACCGCGAGCTCACCGTCGAGATCGTCGACGACGCGGTGGTGCGGTTCCGGTCCGGACCCCCGGTGGGCGACCTGGGGATCCTGGTCACCGACCCGCAGCCGCGACCGGTGGAGGTGCTCGACACCGGCGACGGGCTCGTCCTGTCCGGACCCGGCGTGGCGGTGCGCGTGCGGGAGCGGCCCTTCGGCGTCACCCTGCTCGGCGAGGGCGGGCACGTCGCCGCCCGCACCACCGAGCACGTGCGGCAGACCGACGGGCTACCGCTCGCGCCCGCACTGCGGTTCGCACCGGACCCGGTGCTGTCGGTCGCGCTCGACGGGCGGCCGGTGCACGGGTTCGGCGAGCAGTTCGCCGCGTTCGACCTGCGCGGGCGCACGCTCACCCTGCGGGTGGCCGACGCCATGGGCACGGCCACCGGGCTGGCCTACAAGCCCGCACCGGTCTGGCACGCCGCCGGGCACCTGGGCTTCCTCAACACCGGCGCGGTCGTGCACGCCGACGTCGGCCAGACCGTCCCCGACGCGCTGCAGCTCGGCGTCGCCGACGCCACGCTCGACCTCTTCCTCGTCGCCCACCCCGACCCCCGCGAGCGGCTGCGCCGCTACACCGCGCTCACCGGCCGGGCCCCCGAGCCGCCGGACTGGTCGCTGGGGTTCTGGCTGGGGCGCTGCCGCTACCACTCGGCCGAGGAGATGCTGGCCGTCGCCGACCGGCTCGTCGCCGAGGACCTCCCGGCCGAGGTGCTGCACTGCGACCCCGACTGGCTGCGCGTCGACCGGCTCAGCTGCGACTTCGACTGGAACACCGACCGCTTCGGCGACCCCGCCGCGTTCGTGGCGGCGCTGCGGCAGCGCGGCCTGCGGCTGTCGCTGTGGGAGCTGCCCTACCTCGACCCGGTCTCGCCGCTGCACGCCGAGGCGCTCGCGGCCGGGCACCTCGTCGTCGACGCCGCCGGCGAGCCGGTCGCCGTCACCGGCACCCCCACCCCCGACGGGCGCCCGCGCGCCCTGGTCGACCTGGGCGCGCCGGCCACCCGCGACTGGTGGGCCAAGCTGCACCGGCCCCTGCTCGACGCCGGCGTGGCGGTGTTCAAGACCGACTTCGGCGAGGGGCTGCCCGACGGGGCGGCGCTGACCGGCGTGCCCCCCGCCCACGCCCACAACCTCTACCCGCTGCGCTACCACTCGGCGGTGGCGGAGGCCGGGGCCGAGCACGGGGCCGGACTGATCTGGGCGCGCGCCGGCTGGGCCGGTTCGCAGCGCCACCCCACCGGCTGGGCGGGCGACGCCGCCAGCACCGTCGACGGCATGCGCGCCACGCTGCGGGGCGGGCTCAACGCGGCGCTGTCGATCCCCGGCTGGTGGAGCCACGACATCGGCGGGTTCTCCGCCGGCCGGGAGACCCCGGCGCTCTACGCGCGGTGGTTCCAGTTCGGGGCGCTGTCGCCGATGATGCGCGCGCACGGGCTGCACCCGCGGGAACCGTGGGCGTTCGGGCCGCGCGTGCTCGACATCGCCCGGGAGTTCCTGCGCCTGCGCGTGCGCCTGCGGCCCTACCTGCGCCGCCTCGCCCGCGAGGCCGCCCTCGACGGGCTGCCGGTGCTGCGCCCGCTGGCGCTGGAGTTCCCCCACGACCCCGACGCCGCGGCCGTCGACGACGCGTTCCTGCTGGGACCCGACCTGCTCGTCGTCCCGGTGTTCTCCGACGCCACCGAGCCGGTGCGGCGCACCTACCACCTGCCCGCCGGCCGGTGGCGCGACCTGCTCACCGGGGAGGTGCGCGAGGGCCCGGCGCGGGTCGTCGAGCACGTCCCGCTGGAGCGCATCCCCCTGCTGGCCCGAGCCGACCTGGAGCTGAGCCCGTGACGGAGGTGTCCTGGTTCGCCGCCCTGTGCGACGACGACCACGAGTTCCTGGGGGTGCCCGACCCGGCGCTGGAGTCGTCGTGGGAGCACTGCCGCGGCATCGCCCTGGCCGCCGAGGAGGCCGGGTACGACAACATCCTGCTGCCCTCGGGCTACGCGCTGGGCATCGACTCCGTCGCCTTCGCGGCGGGGATCGCGCCGCTGCTGCGCCGGATGCGGCTGCTGCTCGCCGTGCGGCTGGGGGAGATGTGGGTGCCCCAGCTGGCCCGCCAGCTCGCCAGCATCGACCAGATGCTCGGCGGCCGGCTGACGGTGAACATCATCTCCTCGGACCTGCCCGGGCAGAGCCTGGAGTCCGCGCCGCGCTACCGGCGCACGCTGGAGATCATGCGCGCGCTGCGGCTGCTGCTCGACGGCGAGCGCGTGGACGTCGACGGCGAGTTCCTCTCGCTGCACCTGGACCCTCCGCGGGTGCGCGCCACGGGGGCGGCGCCGTTCTACTTCGGCGGCCTGAGCCCGGCCGCCCGGGAGGTGGCGGCGCAGGCGGCGGACGTGTTCCTGCTGTGGCCCGACACCCTGCCGGCCGTGGCCGCCACCCTCGACGACATGCGGGCCCGTGCGGCCGCCCACGGCCGCACGCTGCGCTTCGGCTACCGCGCACACGTCATCGTGCGCGAGACCGAGGCCGAGGCCCGGGCGGCCGCCCGGCGGCTGGTGTCCCGGCTCGACCCGGGCACCGGGGAGCGGGTGCGGGCGAAGTCGCTCGACACGGGCTCGGCCGGGGTCGCCGCGCAGGTGGCCCTGCGCGACGGCGCCGACGACGAGGGCTACGCCGAGGACAACCTGTGGACCGGCATCGGCCGGGCCCGCTCCGGGGCCGGGGCCGCGATCGTCGGCGACCCCGACCAGGTGCTGGCCAAGCTGCGCGCCTACGTCGACCTCGGCGTCGAGAGCCTCATCCTGTCCGGCTACCCGCACCGCACGGAGGCCGACCTGTTCGCCCGCTACGTGCTCCCGCGCCTCGAGCACGGGCCGCTGCGGTTCTGACCGCTGCCCCGAGCCTCAGCGGCGGCGGCCGCGGGTCTGCACGTAACCGGGACCCGGGGTGTCGACCGTGTGCTGGCGGGTCCGGGCGTTCCAGCTCCACCGCCCGATCCGCAGGCCCCAGGAGCTGAAGCCGCGCTCGGTGAACTGCAGGCGGAGCGGGCCGAACGACACGGTCCTGCGGGCGCGGAAGCGGATCATGCCCTGACCGTACCGACGGGACGGACGCCGCGCCGGGGCCGCCGACCGGGCGTAGCGTGGGGGCGTGCCCCATGATCTTCCCCGCGGTGACCGCCCCAGGACCCTCGGCGAGCTGCGCTCCTCGGGCCACGAGCTGCGCGGCGTCAAGGACGAGATCCGCCTCAACCTCCTCGCCGCGCTCCGCGAGGGCCGCGACCCCTGGCCCGGCATCGTCGGGTTCGAGTCCACCGTGCTGCCCCAGCTGGAGCGCGCGCTGATCGCCGGCCACGACGTCGTGCTGCTCGGCGAGCGCGGCCAGGGCAAGACCCGGCTGCTGCGCTCGCTCGTCGGCCTGCTCGACGAGTGGAGCCCGGTGATCGAGGGCTCCGAGCTGGGCGAGCACCCCTACGACCCGATCACCCCCGCCTCCCGGCGGCGCGCGGCCGAGGCCGGCGACGACCTGCCGGTCGCCTGGCGCCACCGCGACGAGCGCTACACCGAGAAGCTCGCCACCCCCGACACCGCGGTGGCCGACCTCATCGGCGACGTCGACCCGGTGAGGGTGGCCGAGGGCCGGTCCCTCGGCGACCCGGAGACGATCCACTACGGCCTGGTGCCGCGCGCGCACCGCGGCGTCGTCGCGATCAACGAGCTGCCCGACCTGGCCGAGCGCATCCAGGTGGCGCTGCTCAACGTGATGGAGGAGCGCGACATCCAGGTGCGCGGCTACACGATGCGCCTGCCGCTGGACGTGCTGCTGGTCGCCAGCGCCAACCCCGAGGACTACACCAACCGCGGCCGCATCATCACCCCGCTCAAGGACCGGTTCGGCGCCGAGGTGCGCACGCACTACCCGCTGGAGCTGGCCGACGAGGTCGCGATGGTGGAGCAGGAGGCCGAGCTCGTCGCGGACGTGCCGGCGCACCTGCTGGAGGTCATCGCCCGCTTCACCCGCGCGCTGCGCGAGTCCTCCGCGATCGACCAGGGGTCGGGCGTGTCGGCGCGGTTCGCCATCGCCGCGGCCGAGACCGTCGCCGCGGCCGCGCTGCGCCGCGCCGCGCTCACCGGCGAGGCCGACGCCGTCGCCCGGCCCGTCGACCTGGAGGCCGTGCCGGCCGTGCTGCGCGGCAAGCTGGAGTTCGCCTCCGGCGAGGAGGGCCGGGAGTCCGAGCACCTGGACCACCTGCTGCGCCGGGCCACCGCCGACACCGCCCGCGCCCGGCTGCGCGGCATCGACCTCACCCCGCTCGCCGACGCCGTGGCGAAGGCCCCGGTGCGCACGGGGGAGCGAGTGCCCGCGGCCGAGGTCGTCGCCGCCCTGCCCGCGCTCGACGCGGTCACCGAGATCGGCAAGCGGCTCGGGGCGTCGGGCACCGAGGCGCCCGGGGCGATGGCCAGCGCGGCCGAGCTGGCGCTGGAGCTGCTGTTCCTCACCCGGCGCCTGGCCAAGGACGCGGCCGACGACGACAGCGTGAGCTACGGCTGAGCGCGCGGATCCGGCCGGCCGGGCCCGCGGACGCAGCGTTCCTGGCGCTGATGCTCGGCGAGGCGGCGGCCCCGGGCCGCGACCCCGGCGGCCCGCCGCTCGACGTCCTCGCCGACCCGGCGCTGGCGCCCTACGTCGCGGGCTGGCCCCGCCCCGGTGACCTCGGCGTCGTCGCCGAGGACGGCGGCCGCCCCGTCGGCGCGGCGTGGGCGCGGCTGTTCCCGGCGGACGCTCCGGGCTACGGCTTCGTCCGCGCCGACGTGCCCGAGCTGGCCATCGCCACCGCGCCCGACCGGCGCGGCACCGGCCTGGGCGGTCTCCTGCTCCGCGAGCTGGTCGCCGCGGCGGCGCGGTCGGGCGCACCCGGCCTGAGCCTGAGCGTGCACCGCGACAACCCGGCGCTGAGGCTCTACGAGCGGCACGGGTTCGTCCGCGTCGGGCAGCTGGGGGAGTCGCACACGATGCTGCGGGAGCCGCTCGGCGCCGCGGCGGGCTGACCTCCGCCCGTGACCTGCCCGGACGGGGCCGCGCCCACCGTGGGAGCATCGGCGCCCGATGATCCGTGATCGTCCCGCCCCCCTCGTGCCCCCCGGCGCCCGCGTCGAGTTCCTGGAGCACCGGGGCGGACGGGTGCGGCTGCTGCGCGGCGGTCCCGCGGACGCGGACGGTGCGGTCCCGCTGGTGCTGGTGCACGGCGGCGGCCCGGACCACGCCGGCATCTCCTGGTCCCCGGTCTTCGCCGCGCTGGCGCGGGACCGCCCGGTGCTGGCGTTCGACCTGCCCGGTTCCGGGGCCACCACCGTCCCGGTCGACGGGCGCCCGACCGCGCTGGCCGACCTCGCCGCGGAGGTGGCGGCCGCGGCCGGCGTGCCCCGCGCGGTGTGGGTCGGGGTGTCGATGGGCGGTGACGTCGTGCTGAACACCGCGCTGCGGCACCCCGACGCCGTCGCCGGGCTGGTGCTCGTCGCCCCCGGCGGGCTCGTCGCGCGGGCCGGGTCGCGGGGGCTGCACCCGCTGGCCTGGCTGGTGAGCCGGCTGCCCGACCCGGTGCTGCGCCCCCTCGTCCGGTTCGCGAACCGGTTCATCGGGACCGCGCTGCGCGCGGCGGTGCACGACCCGGACGTCGTACCGGCCCACCTGCGGGACGCGATGGTGCGCGAGGCGCGGCACCCCGACGCCGCGCTCGGCTACCTCCGCTACAACCAGGCCACCCTGGGGCCGTGGCGGATGCGCAACGACCTGACCGGCCGCGTCGGGGCGATCGCCGCGCCCGCGCTGCTGCTGCACGGCCGCCACGACCGGCTCGTCCCGCTGCACGGCTCGGTGGTCGCCGCGGCGACGATGCGCCGCGCCCGGCTCGTGCCGGTCGAGGGGTGCGGGCACTGGGTGCAGGTGGAGCGCCCCGAGGTCTTCCTGGCCGAGGTGGCGCGCTTCCTGCGGACGCTGCCCGCCTGACGCCCACGCGCTCGTGCGCGCGACCGGCCGCGCGGACGTAGCGTGGGAGCGTGACACGACGGCGCCCCGGTTACCGCTACGGCCGCTACACCGACGGCCCCGACCCCCTCGCCCCGCCCTTCGACCTGCGCGCCGCGATGGACGAGATCGGCCGCGACGTGATGGAGGGCGCGTCCCCGCGCAGCGCGCTGCAGGAGCTGATGCGCCGCGGGATGCAGGACCGGCGCGGCCTCGACGAGCTCACCCGCGAGGTCTGGCAGCGCCGCAGCCGCCTGCAGCGGGAGAACCGGCTCGACGGCACGCTGCAGGAGGTGCGCGAGCTGCTGGCGCGGGCGCTGGACGCCGAGCGCGACGCTCTGGCCCGCGACGACGGCGACGACGCCCGGTTCCGCGAGATGCAGCTCGACGCGCTGCCCTCGGACACCGGCGGCGCGGTGCGCGAGCTGGCCGAGTACGACTGGCGCTCCTCCGACGCGCGCGAGGCCTACGAGGAGATCCGCGACCTGCTCGGCCGGGAGATGCTCGACCAGCGCTTCCAGGGCATGAAGCAGGCGATGGAGAACTCCACCCCGCAGGACGTCGAGCGCATCCGGGAGATGCTCGACGACCTCAACACCCTGCTCGCGGAGCACGCGCGGGGCGGCGACACCACCGAGCAGTTCCAGCAGTTCATGGCCCGCCACGGCGAGTTCTTCCCGGAGGACCCGCAGAACACCGAGGAGCTGGTCGACCTGCTCGCCCAGCGCGCCGCCGCCGCCCAGCGGATGCTCAACTCGATGACCGAGGCCCAGCGCCAGGAGCTGGTGGAGCTCTCCCAGCAGGCGTTCGGCGACCCGCGCCTCGCCCAGGCCCTCGCGCAGCTCGACGCGCAGCTGCAGGGCCTGCGCCCCGGCGAGGACTGGGACGGCCGCGGCCGCTTCCGCGGCGAGAACCCCATGGGCATGGGCGAGGCCACCCGGGCCATGGAGGAGCTGGGCCAGCTCGACGCCCTGGCCGAGCAGCTCTCCCAGAGCTACCCCGGTGCCCGGCTGGAGGACATCGACCTGGAGTCCCTGGAGCGCCACCTGGGCGACCAGGCCCGCGTCGACGCCCGCGCGCTCGCCGACCTGCAGCGCGAGCTGGAGCGCCAGGGCCTGTTCGAGCGGGCCGCCGACGGGTCGCTGCAGCTCTCGCCCAAGGCGCTGCGGCGGCTGGGGGAGTCGGCGCTGCGCGAGGTCGTCGACCGGATCGGCGGGCGGCGCGGCGAGCGCGAGACGCACCGCTCCGGCGCGTCGGGGGAGGCGACCGGCGCGACGCGGCCCTGGGCGTTCGGCGACACCGAGGCGTGGAACGTGCCGCGCACGCTGCTCAACGCGCAGCTGCGCCGCGCGGGCGGCGACGACCGGCGCCTCGACGTCACCGACGTGGAGATCGTCGAGACCGAGCAGCGCACGCGCGCGGCGGTGGCGCTGTGCGTCGACACCTCGTGGTCGATGGTGCAGGACGGGCGGTGGGTGCCGATGAAGCGCACCGCGCTGGCGCTGCACCAGCTGATCTCCACCCGGTTCCGCGGCGACGACCTGAAGCTGATCGGCTTCGGCCGCCACGCCCGCGAGCTGCAGCTCGGCGAGCTGGTGGGCCTGGAGGGGGCGTGGGAGCAGGGCACCAACCTGCACCACGCGCTGCTGCTGGCCGGTGACCACCTGCGCCGGCACCCCGACGCCCAGCCGGTGCTGCTCGTCGTCACCGACGGGGAGCCGACCGCGCACCTGGAGCCCGACGGCCGCGCCGCCTTCGACTACCCGACCAGCCCGGAGACCCTGCGGGCCACGGTGGCCGAGGTCGACCGGCTCACCGGCCTGCGGGTGGCGTTCACGTTCTTCGTGCTCGGCGACGACCCGCGGCTGGCCCGGTTCGTCGACGGCATCGCCCGCCGCTGCGGCGGCCGGGTCGTCACGCCCACCCTGGACGGCCTGGGCGCCGAGGTCGTGGCCGACTACCTGCGTACCCGGAGGTGATGCGGGTAGGTCACCGGCATGCGGAGTGATCGGTGGAAGCGCGTCCTCGTGGCCGGCGTGACCGGAGCCGCCCTGGTGCTGACCGGGGCCGGCTCCTGCGCGCCCGGCGGCGCGGGCGGCGGCACGAGCCAGCAGGGCGGCAGCGGCGGCGAGAGCGACCCGGAGGAGGATGACCCGTCGCGCCCGGGCACCGGCACGCCCGACCCGGGGGTTCCCGACGCCGAGAACCCCGCGCCGCCCACCACCTGATCGCCTGCCCGTCGCTGTCGGGGGCGGGCCCTACGCTCGGTCGCGTGACCGAGCGGCCCGCCCCCACCCCCGCCCTCACCGGCGCCGAGCTGCGGCGCTGGTACTGGACGCTGGCCGAGCTCACCGCTCTCGCCCGCCGGCTCGGCGTCCCCGCCCGGGGCGGCAAGCCCGTACTGGTCGAGCGGCTGGCCGCCGTCCTGGACGGCGCCCCACCACCGCCCGCGCCGCCCCGCCCGCGGGCCGGGGCGCAGCTCGCCGCGCCGCTGCACGGCGGCTCGGTGATCCCGCCCGGCCAGCGCTGCAGCCAGGAGCTGCGCGCCCACCTCACCGAGCGGATCGGCCCGGCCTTCCGGTTCGACGCGCACGTGCGGGAGTTCGTCGCCGGCGGGGCCGGTCGCACCCTCGACGAGCTGGTCGAGCACTGGCACCGCACCCGCAGCGCCCCGCCGCGGGAGATCGGTCCGCAGTTCGAGCTCAACCGCTTCCTGCACGAGCGCCGCGCCACCCACCCCGGGGAACCCCGGGCCGCCGCGCTCGCCGCGTGGCGGGAGCACCGCGCCCGACCCCGCCCGGCGTGACCGCGGAGGACGAGCGGTGCTGCCGGTGCGGCACCGACCGGCCCGAGCGGTCGCTGACCTGGGTGCGCGAGTCCGCCGACGGCCGCACCACGTGGCTGTGCCCGGAGTGCGCCCGCCGCCACGTCCGCGACATCGAGGCCAAGCTCGCACCGGAGTGGTGGTGAGCGCCGCGTAGGTTGGTCGCATGCGACCCTGGGCCCCCGTCGACGTCCCCCGCCTGCCCGGAACGGGACCCGCGCTGCGCCTCCACGACACCTCCACGGGGCTGGTGCGGCCCACCGCACCCGGGCGCGAGGCGCTGATGTACGTCTGCGGCATCACCCCCTACGACGCCACCCACCTCGGCCACGCCGCCACCTACCTGGCCTTCGACCTGGTCAACCGGGTGTGGCGCGACCTCGGGCACGAGGTGCACTACGTGCAGAACGTCACCGACATCGACGACCCGCTGCTGGAGCGGGCCGCCCGCGACAGCGACGACTGGGTCGTGCTCGGCATGCGCGAGACGGCCCTGTTCCGCGAGGACATGGAGGCGCTGCGGGTGATCCCGCCGCGGCACTACACCGGCGCCGTCGAGGCGATGGGCGAGATCGCCGAGCTGGTCGGCAAGCTCCTCGCCGCCGGCGCGGCGTACCGCGCGGACGACGCGGAGTTCCCCGACGTCTACTTCGACCACGCCGTCACCGGGCGCTTCGGCTACGAGTCCAACCTCGACGAGGCGACGATGCTGGAGGTGTTCCGCGAGCGCGGCGGCGACCCCGACCGGCCGGGCAAGCGCCACCCCCTCGACGCGCTGCTGTGGCGCACGGCCCGCGAGGGCGAGCCGCGCTGGGACTCCGACCTCGGCCCCGGCCGCCCCGGCTGGCACGTCGAGTGCGCGGCGATCGCGCTCAACCGGCTGGGCCCGCGCATCGACCTCAACGGCGGCGGGTCGGACCTCGCCTTCCCCCACCACGAGTGCGGCGCCGCGCACGCCGAGGCGTTCACCGGCCAGCACCCCTTCGCCGGGCACTACACCCACGCCGGGATGATCGGGCTCGACGGGGAGAAGATGTCGAAGTCCCGGGGCAACCTGGTGTTCGTGTCCAAGCTGCGCTCCCAGGGCGTCGACCCGAACGCGATCCGGCTGGCGCTGTTCGCCGGGCACTACCGCACCGACCGGCCGTGGACCGCCGACCTGCTCGTCACCGCCGACGCCCGGCTCGCCCGCTGGCGCGAGGCGGTGGCCCTGCCGGCGGCGCCGCCGGCCGGCGACCTCGTCGCGGCCCTGCGCACCCACCTCGCCGACGACCTGGACACCCCGCGCGCGCTGGCCGCCGTGGACGCCTGGGCGGCGGCGGCGCTGGAGCGCCGCGGCACCGACACCGCCGCGCCCGCCCTGGCCCGCGACGCGGTGGACGCGCTGCTGGGCGTCCGGCTGTAGCCGCCCCCACCCGCCCGCCACTGCAGCAGGGTGGCCCTGCTGCAGCTGGATCGCAGCAGGGCCACCCTGCTGCGATCCGGGGGGCGGGGGCGGGGCTGGTCAGTCCGGGGGCTCCGCGCCGCCGGGGGCGTCCGCGTCGCCGGTCGGGTCGGTCGCGTCCGGGTTGGTCTCCGACGGGGACGCCGGCACCGGGATGTCCAGGTCCAGATCGGGGGCGTCGGGGTCCAGCGGGGCGTCCGGATCGGGAGTCGTCATGCCGGTGGCTACCCGTTCTGGTTGCATGGCAGGCGTGATCAGCGTCGAGCTGGCCCTGCGCCTGCGGGCGGCCGGGCTGCCGTGGGAGCCGGCCTCGGGCGACCGGTTCGTCATCCCCGACCGCGGGATGGACGACCAGGTGTTCGTGGTCAGCGAGCTGACCATCGACGTCGCCGACGTGCCCGGCGGCCGGGTCCTGCGGTTCAACGGCACCACCGAGTGGGCGCTGGACAGCGTGGACGCCGAGGCGGTGGTGTGGCTGCCGCACGAGGGGCAGCTCCGCACGGCGCTGGGCCGGGCGTTCCGCCGGCTGGAGCGCATCGACGAGGGCGTCGGCGCGGCCGGCTGGGCGGTCGTGGTCGCGATCGGGGGCCGGGAGCGCCGCGAGATCGACGTCGACGCCGAGCGCGCCTACGCCCGCTCGGTGCTCGCGCTGCTCGGCGCCTGACCCGCGCGCGGCAGGGCCACCGGCACCACCACGGCGAGCAGCGCGGCGGGCACGAGGAACCCGGCCAGCGGGTCGAGGTGGTACACCGGCGTGATGGCGGCGGGGGACAGGGCGCCGCCGCCGAAGCGCACGGCCTGCACCACCGACGTGGCGCCGCCGGCGTTGACCCGGCCCGACCCGAGCACCAGCGCGTTCACCCCGACCAGCACGAGCTGGCTGGCCACGCCGCCGACCGCCCACACCGCGGCGACGATCCCGACGGCCGGGGCCAGCCCGACGCCGGCGACGACGAGCACCCCCAACGCCGTCCCGGCGAGCACGCTGCGCCGCGCCCCGATCCGGTCGACCCCGCCGCCGACCAGGCGCGCGGTGAGCAGCCCGGCCACGCCGAGACCGGTCAGCACCAGCCCCCGCGCGCCGGCCGAGAGGGCGAACGCGTCCTCCAGCCGCAGCGCGACCAGGAAGTTCAGCCCGGACAGGCAGCCCCAGCCGACGGCGGCCACCAGGCCGAGCCGCAGCACCTCGGGCCGCCACGCCGAGCGCAGCGACGGGCGCCCGGAGCGGGCCCGCCCCGGGGGGATGCCGGCGATCCCCAGCAGCGCCGCCACCAGCGCCACACCGGCGAACGCCCACCGCCAGTCGACCTCGGCGGCCAGCCCGCCCAGCAGCGGCGCGGAGGTCTGCCCGGCGGACTGCAGCGAGCCGAACCAGCCCAGCGCGCGTCCCAGCCGGTCCGGGGCCACCGACGACGCGAGCGCGGCCAGCAGCAGCGGCGTGGTGAACGCGTTGGCCGCGCCCTGCAGCGCCCGCGCGGCCAGGAACAGCGGCCAGGTGGCGGCGAGCGCGCAGGCCAGCGAGGCGAGCACGTACACCCCGTAGCCGGCGACGACGGTGCGCCGCCGCCCCCAGCGCTCCCCGTAGGTGCCCGACACGAGCATGAGCGCCGCGAACGGGAGCAGGTACGCCGTCACCGAGGTGGCGGCGGTCGAGGCCGACACCCCGAAGGCGGCGCCCAGCTCCGGCAGCATCGCCACGGTGACCCCGCCGCCGAACGGGCCCAGGAACGCGCCGCCGTAGAGCCCGGCGCGGGCGAGGCGGCCGCGGGTGGTGGCGCCGCCGGGCGCGGTCAGGAGCCCCCGCCGCCGGTGCCGCGGCGGCGCAGGTAGCGCTCGAAGTCCGCCGCGATCGCGTCGCCGTCGGCCTCGGGGAGCACGTCGTCGCCCGCCTCGGCCTGCTCCTCGAGCTGGCGCACGTACTCGCGCACCTCGTCGTCGGCCTCGGCCATCTCCGAGACGGTGCGCTCCCACTCCTCGGCCTGCTCGGGCAGCGCGCCCAGCGGCACCTCGACGTCGAGCACCTCCTCGACCCGCTGCAGCAGCGCCACCGCCGCCTTGGGCACGCGGGCCTGGGAGACGTAGTGCGGCACCGACGCCCAGAACGACATGGCGGGCACCCCGGCCTCGACGCACGCGTTCTGCAGGACGCCGACGATGCCGGTGGGCCCCTGGTAGGTCGAGGGCTCCACGCGCAGCTCGCCCGCCGAGGACGTGTCGTAGGAGATGCCGCTGACGCTCGTGGGCCGGGTGTGGGGGATGTCGGTGAGCAGGGCGCCCAGCGTGATGACCTTGGTCACGCCGAGGCGCTCCACGTGGCCGAGCAGCTCGGCGCAGAAGGAGCGCCAGCGCAGGTTCGGCTCGATGCCGTTGACGAGCACCACGTGCCGCTCGGTGCCCGGGATCGTGGCCACCGACAGCCGCGTCGTCTGCCACTCGATCCGGCGGGTGACCCCGTCCGCGTAGCGCACGTGCGGACGCGTGACCTGGAAGTCGTAGTACTCCTCGGGGTCGATCGAGGCCAGCGGCTCGGCGTCCCAGGTGAGCTCCAGGTGCTCCAGCGCCGTGCTCGCCGCCTCGCCGGCGTCGTTCCAGCCCTCGAAGGCGGCGATCATCACCGGATCGACGAGCCGCGGGTCCGGATCGGGTGCGGTCATCACCCCAGCCTACGGGCGGGGGCGGTCGCCGTGCGGTAGGACCACCCCGCTGCGGACTACCCTGACCGGGTGGCTCCCGCAACCGACCGCCGCCTCCTCGACGCCCTCGACCAGCGCGTCCTCGTCGCCGACGGCGCGATGGGCACGATGCTCCAGGACGCCGGTGAGCGCGGTGACCTGGTGCTCGACGACTTCGCCGGCCTCGAGGGCTGCAACGAGATCCTCAACGACACCCGCCCGGACGTCGTCCGGCACATCCACCGCGCCTACTTCGAGGCCGGCGCCGACGCCGTCGAGACCAACACGTTCGGCGCGAACCTGCCCAACCTGGCCGACTACGACATCCCCGAGCGGATCCGCGAGCTCGCCGAGAAGGGCGCGCGGCTGGCCCGCGAGGTCGCCGACGAGATGTCGACGCCCGACCGGCCGCGGTTCGTGCTCGGCTCGGTCGGCCCGGGCACCAAGCTCCCCACGCTCGGCCACGCGTCCTTCGCGACGCTGCGCGACGCCTACGCCGAGTGCGGGCGCGGCCTGGTCGCCGGCGGTGCCGACGCCGTGGTCGTCGAGACCTGCCAGGACCTGCTGCAGGTCAAGGCGGCGGTGCTGGGCGTGCAGCAGGCCATGCGCGACGAGGGCCGGATCGTCCCGGTCATCGCCCAGGTCGCCATGGAGACCACCGGCACGATGCTGCTGGGCAGCGAGATCGGGGCGGCGCTCACCGCGCTGGAGCCCCTCGGCGTCGACCTCATCGGGCTGAACTGCTCCACCGGCCCGGAGGAGATGAGCGAGCACCTGCGCACGCTGTCCAAGCACGCCCGCATCCCGCTGTCGGTGATGCCCAACGCCGGGCTGCCGGTGCTGGGCCCCAACGGCGCGGAGTACCCGCTCGACCCCGACGGCCTGGCCACCGCACTGGCCGCGTTCGTGCGCGAGTACGGCGTGCGGCTGGTCGGCGGCTGCTGCGGCTCCACCCCGGCCCACGTCAGCGCCATCGTCGACGCCGTCCGCGACGTCGCCCCCGCGCGGCGCCAGCCCCGCCCCGAGCCGGGGCTGAGCTCGCTCTACGCCGCGGTGCCGTTCCGCCAGGACACCTCGGTGCTCATGATCGGGGAGCGCACCAACGCCAACGGGTCGAAGAAGTTCCGCGAGGCGATGCTCGCCGAGGACTGGGAGACCTGCGTCGGCATCGCCCGCGACCAGACCCGCGAGGGCGCCCACCTCATCGACCTGTGCGTCGACTACGTCGGCCGCGACGGCGTGGCCGACATGGCCGAGCTGGCCGGGCGCCTGGCCACCGCGTCCACCCTGCCGGTGATGCTCGACTCCACCGAGCCCGAGGTGCTGCGGGCCGGGCTGGAGCGCCTGGGCGGGCGCTCGATCATCAACTCGGTCAACTACGAGGACGGCGACGGCCCCGGCTCGCGGTTCCAGACCGCGATGGCGCTGGCCCGCGAGCACGGCGCCGCGGTCGTCGCGCTGTGCATCGACGAGGAGGGCCAGGCCCGCACCGCGGAGTGGAAGGTCCGCGTGGCCGACCGGCTCATCCGCGACCTGACCGGCAACCACGGCATGCACGTCTCCGACATCGTCGTCGACACCCTCACCTTCCCCATCACCACCGGGCAGGAGGAGGTCCGCCGCGACGCGCTGGAGACCATCGAGGCGATCCGCGAGCTCAAGCGCCGCTGGCCCGACGTGCAGACCACCCTCGGGGTCTCCAACGTCTCCTTCGGCCTCAACGCCGCCGCCCGCCAGGTGCTGAACTCGGTGTTCCTGCACGAGTGCGTCAACGCCGGGCTGGACACCGCGATCGTGTCGGCGGCGAAGATCCTGCCGATGAGCAAGATCCCCGACGAGCAGCGGTCGGTGGCGCTGGACCTGGTCTACGACCGGCGCCGCTCGGGCCCCGACGGCGACTACGACCCGCTCAACCGGTTCATGGAGCTGTTCGAGGGCGTCTCGGCGTCCTCGGCCCGCGCCACCCGCGCCGAGGAGCTCGCCGCGCTGCCGCTGTTCGAGCGCCTGGAGCGGCGGATCGTCGACGGCGAGCGCGACGGGCTGGAGGCCGACCTGGACGAGGCGCTGGAGTCGCGCCCCGCCCTGGAGATCATCAACGACACGCTGCTGTCGGGGATGAAGACCGTCGGCGAGCTGTTCGGCTCCGGCCAGATGCAGCTGCCGTTCGTGCTGGCCAGCGCCGAGGTCATGAAGACCGCGGTGGCGCACCTCGAACCGCACATGGAGAAGGCCGAGGACGACACAGGCAAGGGCACGATCGTGCTCGCCACGGTGAAGGGCGACGTCCACGACATCGGCAAGAACCTCGTCGACATCATCCTCACCAACAACGGCTACACCGTGGTCAACCTGGGCATCAAGCAGCCCATCGCCACGATCCTGTCCGCCGCGGAGGAGCACCGCGCCGACGCCGTCGGCATGTCGGGGCTGCTGGTCAAGTCCACCGTGGTGATGAAGGAGAACCTGCAGGAGATGAACGCCCGCGGGATGGCGCAGCTGCCCGTCCTGCTCGGCGGCGCCGCGCTCACCCGCTCCTACGTCGAGAACGACCTCGCCGAGGTCTACCGGGGTCGGGTGTCCTACGCCCGCGACGCGTTCGAGGGCCTGCGGCTGATGGACGCCACCATGGCGCGGCGCCGCGGCGAGGTCCCCGAGACCACGCCCGAGGAGGAGGCCGCCAAGGCCGAGCGCAGGGCGCGGCACGAGAAGTCGCAGCGGGTGGCGGCCAAGCGCCGCGCCGCGGCCGCGGAGACCGCCGGGCCGGTCCCGGAGCGCTCCGACGTGACCGTGGACAACCCCATCCCCGTGCCGCCCTTCTGGGGCACCCGGGTCGTCAAGGGCATCTCGCTCGCCCAGTACTCCGGGATGGTCGACGAGCGCGCCCTGTTCCTGGGCCAGTGGGGGCTGCGCGGCGCGAAGGGCGGCTCCGGGCCGTCCTACGAGGAGCTGGTGGAGACCGAGGGCCGGCCGCGGATGCGGTACTGGCTCGACCGGCTCTCCACCGAGGGCGTGCTCGCGCACGCCGCGGTCGTCTACGGGTACTTCCCGGCGGTCTCCGAGGGCGACGCCCTGGTGGTCCTGGACCCTGATCAGGACGGCGGGGTGCGGCCGGACGCGCCGGAGAAGTACCGGCTGGAGTTCCCCCGCCAGCGCCGCGACCGGCACCTGTGCCTGGCCGACTTCTGGCGGCCCCGCCGGCTCGCCGTGGAGCGCGGCGAGGTCGACGTCCTGCCGCTGCACCTGGTGACGATGGGCCAGCCCATCGCCGACTACGCCAACGAGCTGTTCGCCAAGGACGCCTACCGCGACTACCTCGAGGTGCACGGCCTGGGCGTGCAGCTCACCGAGGCCCTCGCCGAGCTGTGGCACCGGCGCATCCGCGAGGAGCTGGTGTTCCCCGCCGGCGGGAGCGTCTCGGCGGAGGACCCCTCCGACGTGCGGGAGTTCTTCGACCTGGGCTACCGGGGGGCGCGGTACTCGCTCGGCTACGGGGCCTGCCCGAACCTGGAGGACCGCACCAAGCTCGTCGACCTGCTCCAGCCGGGGCGGATCGGCGTCGAGCTGTCGGAGGAGCTGCAGCTGCACCCCGAGCAGTCCACCGACGCGCTGGTGGCCCACCACCCCGAGGCGAAGTACTTCAATGCCGGCTGAGCCGCAGGCCGTGCTGTGGGACATGGACGGCACGCTGGTCGACTCGGAGAAGGTGTGGACCGTCGCGCTGGTCGAGGTGTCGCGCGACCTGCGGCGCGAGCTGAGCCCGGCGGCGCGGGCGGCGATCGTCGGGTCGAGCGTGCCCCGCACCCTGCGGATCCTGTTCGACGACCTGGAGCTGCCCCACGACCCCGAGGTGATGCGGGCGGCGGGGGAGCGGATCGTCGCGCGCACCGGGGAGCTGTTCGCCGGCGGGCTGGAGTGGCGGCCCGGCGCCCTGGACGCGCTGCGCGCGGTCCGCGCGGCGGGGTGGCCCACCGCGCTGGTCACCAACACCGGGCGGGGCCTGACCGAGCAGGCGCTGGACAGCATCGGCCGCGAGCACTTCGACGCGACGGTGTGCGGCGACGAGGTGCCCCGCGGCAAGCCCGACCCCGACCCCTACCTGCGGGCGGCGCAGCTGCTGGGCGTCGACCCGGCCGCGTGCCTGGCCGTGGAGGACTCGCCGACCGGGGCCCTGGCCGCGGAGCGGGCGGGGGCGGCGGTGCTGGTCGTCGAGTGCGACGTCCCGGTGCCCGACGGCCCGTCCCGCGTGCGGCGCGACACCCTCGTCGGCCTCACCGCCGACGCCGTGCGCCGCAGCTACGCCGGCGCACGGGGCGGTCGCGCCGCGTGAAACGATGCCGCTGGTCGCAGCGGACGGACCGGGCGCAGCAGGGGCTCGCGCCCCCGCACACCGGTCGCGCAGCGGGAGATGACACTGGACCGGTGATGGGAGCACGCCCGTGAAGACCTTCGACGAGCTGTACGCCGAGCTCGCCCGCAAGGCCGCGACGCGGCCGGAGGGGTCGGGCACGGTCGCGGCGCTCGACGCGGGCGTGCACGCCCAGGGCAAGAAGGTCCTCGAGGAGGCGGGCGAGGTGTGGATCGCCGCCGAGCACGAGGGCGACGACGCCCTGGCCGAGGAGATCTCCCAGCTGCTCTACCGGGTCCAGGTGCTCATGCTGGGCCGCGGGCTCACCCCCGAGCACGTCTACAAGTACCTGTAAACAGCACGACCACCTCTCTGGAGAGCTCCATGCTCCGCGTCGCACTCCCCAACAAGGGCACCCTGGCCGAGCCCGCGGCCCAGATGATGCGGGAGGCCGGCTACCGCCAGCGGACCGACTCCCGCGACCTCTCGATGCCCGACGAGGAGAACGACATCGAGTTCTTCTACCTGCGGCCCAAGGACATCGCCACCTACGTCGGCAACGGCGACCTGCAGCTCGGCGTCACCGGCGCCGACCTGACCGACGAGTCGGGCAGCCAGGTGCAGAGCGTGCTGGAGCTGGGCTTCGGCCACTCGAAGTTCCGCTTCGCGGTGCCCGACGACGGCGACATGAAGGACATCGGCGACCTGCACGGCTGCACGATCGCCACGTCCTACCCGCGGCTCGTGCGCGCCCACCTGGCCCGCAACCGGGTGCAGGCGAAGATCGTGAAGCTGGACGGGGCGGTGGAGATCTCGGTGCGCCTGGGCGTCGCCGACGCCATCGCCGACGTCGTGTCGTCCGGCCGGACGCTGCGCCAGCACCACCTGCGCGTCATCGGCGAGCCGATCGCCGCCTCGCAGGCGATGCTCATCGAGCGCGAGCCGCGGCCCGACCGCCCCGAGCCCGAGGACATCGGCCAGCAGAAGCGGGTGTTCATCGAGCGGATGCGCGGCGTCGTCTACGCCCGCCAGTACCTGATGCTCGACTACGACTGCCCCGACGTCCTGCTCGACGACGCCAAGCGGGTCAGCCCGGGCATGCAGGCCCCGACCGTGTCCCCGCTGACCGAGAAGGGCTGGTCGGCGGTGCGCTCGATGGTCAAGCGCAGCCAGGCCAACCGCGTGATGGACGAGCTGGCCGACCTCGGGGCCCGCGCGATCCTGGCCTCGGAGATCCGCTCCTGCCGGGCCATCGACGGGCGCGACCTGACCCCCTGACCGCCCGACCGCCCCACCGCTCAGCGGGGCCGCACGATGAGGTTCTGCGCGGACCGGCCGACGGCGCCGCCGGTGTCGAACAGCCGGCCCGTCGCCGTGCCCAGGCCGGTCGGCCCGACGACCGTGCTCGCGTCGACGCCGATCCACTCGCCCGCGGGCGGGCGGTGCAGGTGCAGGGTCAGGTCGGTGTTGACGAACAGCCAGTGGCGGACGTCGAGCGGGCCGCCGATGCCGTTGGCGCTGTCGGCCACCAGGGCCAGCCGCTGCCACGGGGTGGTCTCCTCGCCCGCGACCAGCGGGATCAGCGGCCGCGCCCACGCCGTGCCCGGGCCGGGCTCGCCCAGGCCGCCGGCCAGCCAGCGCCACTCCAGCGCGTCGAGGTAGCCGGGCAGCCAGCCCTCGGGGCGGCCGTGCGCCCGCGCCTGCGCGCGCTCCGGCCCGGGCAGCGGGTCGGGCGCCCCGCCGGCCACCCCGGCGGTGTCGCCGGTGGCGATGCGCCAGGCCCGCGCCCGCAGCACCACCCGACCGGCCGCCTCCAGCTCGGCCCCGAGCAGCGCGATCGCCCGCCCGGGCCGCTCGACCGACGCCCGCACGGTCACCTCGCCGGCCGGGATGGGGCCGAGCACCTCGACCGTGACGCGGGACAGCTGCGTGCCCTCCCGCGCGTCCCCCCTCCCCTCGGCGAGGCGCTCGAACGCGCGCACCAGCAGCGCCGCGGGCGGGCCGCCGTGCTGGGCGTCGGAGAACCACGGGCCGGTGGTGGAGCGCCCGGCGTGGAACCGCTCGCCGTCGAGCCCGTCCAGGGGCCGGTAGAACGCGGGGTCCAGGGGCTCTGCGGGGTCCACGGGGCCGATCATGCCCGCCCGCCGTCCGGCCACCCCGGGTAGGGCGGCGGCGTGCCGCCCCACGCCGGGCACACCGGCCGGTGCGCGCACCAGTCGCAGGCCCGGCCCGGGCGCGGCCGGAAGTCGCCGGTGGGGGCGGCGGCGCGGATGGCGGCCCACACCGCGGCCGGGATGCGGGCGAAGCGCTCCAGCTCGTCGACGGTGGGGCGGTAGGTCCAGACCGCGCCGTCGCCCAGGTGCAGCAGCCGCAGCTCGTCGGGCGCGCGTCCGTCGCGCAGCAGCAGCACGAGCGCGTAGAACGTGACGCCGAACAGCGCCCGCGCCTCGCCCGGGCCCTGCGGGGCCGACCCGGTCTTGTAGTCGACGACGGCGGTGCGCCCGGCGGCGTCGACGTCGAGCCGGTCGACGACCCCCTTGAGCGGCACCGGGCCGGTCGGCGCGGGCAGCTCCGCGGCGACGCGCAGCTCCCGACCGGCCGGTTCCAGGGTCCGCGGGTCCTCCAGGGTGAACCACCGGTCGAGCAGCGCCCCGACCGACGCCCACCAGGCCGGGGCGTCCTCGGGGTCGGCGGCCAGCGGCTCGGCCTCCCGCACCGCGGCCCAGGCCGGGGCGACGAGGTCGTGTGCGGCGGCCGGGACGCGGTCGGCGGCGGGCAGGTCGAACACCCGCTCCAGCACGGCGTGCACGAGCGTGCCGCGCAGCGCGGCCGCCGACGGCGCCTCGGGCAGCCGGTCGACCGCCCGGAACCGGTAGAGCAGGGGGCAGGTGCGGAAGTCGGCCGCCCGGGACGGGGAGAGCGCGGGCGCGGATGGCCCGTCGGGGTCGGTCACACCGGGAGGGTAGGCCCGACCCCCGACGGTGACCGGCGGCCGAGCGCCGGGGCCGCGCGCCACCCGGTCGCGTGCGGGACGCGGCGCGGCCCCCACTACGGTGTGCCGCGATGAGGACCACGCGCAGCGCCGCCGCCCGGATGATCCCCCCCGTCCTGGCGCTGGTCGGCGTGCTCGGCGGGTGCACCGCGACGGCGCCCGCGACCGGCGGCGCGCCCTCGCCGAGCATCGGGTCCGCGGTCAGCGCCCCGGCCACGACGGCGGCCACGCGCGGTGCCGCTCCGACCACGGCGGCCGGGGACGGCGCGGTCGGCCCGGCCGAGCAGGCCGTCGCCGACGTGCTGCAGAGCTACCAGGACGCGGTGGCCGCCGGGGACTTCGCCCTGGCCTGCACGCAGATGACCGTCGAGAGCGCCACCGCGCTGGTCGGCGCGGTGCAGGGGGCGGGGGCCCTGGCCCCCACCTGCCCCGAGGCGCTGGCCCTGGTGGTCGGGCAGCCCGGCGCGGCCCAGGCCGCGATCGAGGCCGCCAACTCCATCGTCGTCGACGACGTCACCGTCGCCGGGCTCTCCGCCACGATCCGCTGGACGTCGACGCGGCAGGGCGTTCCGCGCAGCGACGCGCTGTCGATGCAGAGCGTCGACGGGCAGTGGCGCCTGGCCGGGCCGGCGTGACCCGCGCGCGCGGGGGCGCCTTCCGGGCGGGGGACCGGGTGCAGCTCACCGACCCCAAGGGCCGCCACTACACGATCGTCCTCGAGGAGGGTGCGCAGTACCACACCCACCGCGGCGGCATCGCCCACGACGACCTGATCGGCTGCCCCGAGGGCAGCCTCGTCGTCTCCCCGGCCGGCACGCCGTACCTGGCCCTGCGGCCGCGCCTGGCCGACTACGTGCTGTCCATGCCGCGCGGCGCCCAGGTCATCTACCCCAAGGACGCGGCCCAGATCCTCATGTGGGGCGACGTCTTCCCGGGCGCGCGGGTGCTGGAGGCGGGGGCCGGGTCGGGCGCGCTGACCTGCTCGCTGCTGCAGGCCGTGGGACCCGAGGGCGAGGTCGTCTCCTACGAGGTGCGGCCCGACCACGCCGAGCACGCCGAGCGCAACGTCCTGCGCTTCTTCGGGGAGCTACCACCCAACTGGACGATGCGCGTCGCCGATCTGGCGGTGCACGGCGACCGGGCGGGGGAGCCCGACGGCTCGTTCGACCGTGCGGTGCTGGACATGCTGGCCCCCTGGGAGCAGCTCGGCACCGTGGCGCGCGCGCTGGTGCCCGGGGGCGTGCTCGTCGGCTACGTCGCCACCACCACGCAGCTGTCCCGGCTCACCGAGGCGCTGCGCGAGCAGCAGTGCTGGACCGAGCCGGAGGCGTGGGAAGCGCTGGTCAGGCCGTGGCACGTGGTCGGGCTGGCCGTCCGCCCGGAGCACCGGATGCAGGGCCACACCGCGTTCCTGCTGACCGCGCGGCGCCTGGCCGACGGGGTCTCCCCGCCCCGCCCGCAACGCCGCCCCACCTCGCGCTGATCCACCCGGGCGGTTGACGGGCCCGCGCGGCGACGGCCCGTCATCGCTGCGCGGACGAGGTGCGTCCGTCAAGATGCCGTCCGCGTGAGTGACGGATCACCGAACGGGCGCACGGTTCCGGGGCGGGTGTCCGGGTACCGTAGAGCAACGGAACACGGAGGGAGGATGCCGTGAACCCCTACGACGGAACCGGCAGACGAGAGACCGGTGGCGCCGACGAGGCGGCGGCGCAGATCCGCTTCCTCGAGGAAGAGGTCGCGCTGCTGCGCCGCAAGCTCGCGGAGTCGCCGCGCCAGGCCCGGGTCCTGGAGCAGCGCCTCGCCGAGTCGGCGAGCAGGCTGTCCCAGCTCTCGGCGCGCAACGAGAAGCTGACCGAGACCCTCAAGGAGGCGCGGGGCCAGCTCATCGCCCTGCGCGAGGAGGTCGACCGGCTCGCCCAGCCGCCCAGCGGCTACGGCGTGTTCCTGGCGCGCTACCCCGACGAGACGGTCGACGTGTTCACCTCGGGCCGGCGGATGCGCGTCGCCGTCTCCCCCGCGGTGGCCACGGCCGACCTGCGCAGCGGCCAGACCGTGCGGCTCAACGAGGCGCTCACCGTCGTCGAGGCCGGCGACTACGAGCGCATCGGTGAGGTGTGCGCGCTGCGCGAGGTGCTGGCCGAGCCCAGCGGCGACCTCGCCGGTCGCGCGCTGGTGGTCGGGCACGCCGACGAGGAGCGCGTCGTGTGGCTGGCGGCGCCGCTGTTCGGCAGCGACGAGCACCCCGACGTCGTGCCGCTCAAGCCGGGCGACTCGCTGCTGGTCGACACCAAGGCCGGCTACGCCTACGAGAAGGTGCCCAAGGCCGAGGTCGAGGACCTCGTGCTGGAGGAGGTGCCCGACGTCGACTACTCCGACATCGGGGGGCTGTTCCGCCAGATCGAGCAGATCCGCGACGCCGTGGAGCTGCCGTTCCTGCACGCGGAGCTGTTCACCGAGTACGAGCTGCGCCCGCCCAAGGGCGTGCTGCTCTACGGCCCCCCCGGCTGCGGGAAGACGCTCATCGCGAAGGCCGTCGCCAACTCGCTGGCCAAGAAGATCGCGGCCCAGCGCGGCGACGACCCCAACGAGGGGCGCGCGTTCTTCCTCAACATCAAGGGCCCGGAGCTGCTCAACAAGTTCGTCGGCGAGACCGAGCGGCACATCCGGCTGATCTTCCAGCGGGCGCGCGAGAAGGCGTCCGCCGGCACCCCGGTGATCGTGTTCTTCGACGAGATGGACTCGATCTTCCGCACCCGCGGGTCGGGCGTGTCCTCCGACGTCGAGACGACGATCGTCCCCCAGCTCCTCGCCGAGATCGACGGCGTCGAGGGCCTGGAGAACGTCATCGTCATCGGCGCCTCCAACCGCGAGGACATGATCGACCCCGCGATCCTGCGGCCGGGCCGGCTCGATGTGAAGATCAAGATCGAGCGGCCGGACGCCGAGGCGGCGCAGGACATCTTCTCCAAGTACCTCACCGACACCCTCCCGATCCACGCCGACGACCTCGCCGAGTTCGGCGGCAACCGCAAGGCCTGCATCGACGCGATGATCGAGCGGATCGTCGAGCGGATGTACGACGAGACCGAGGAGAACCGGTTCCTGGAGGTCACCTACGCCAACGGTGACAAGGAGACCCTGTACTTCAAGGACTTCAACTCCGGCGCCATGATCCAGAACATCGTGGACCGGTCGAAGAAGTCGGCGATCAAGGCGGTGCTCGAGTCGGGCCAGCCGGGCCTGCGCGTGCAGCACCTGCTCGACGCCATCGTCGACGAGTTCGCCGAGAACGAGGACCTGCCCAACACGACCAACCCCGACGACTGGGCGCGGATCTCGGGCAAGAAGGGCGAGCGGATCGTCTACATCCGCACGCTGGTCACCGGCAAGAACGAGGCGAGCAGCCGGGCGATCGACACGGCCAGCAACACCGGCCAGTACCTGTAGCACGCACCCGCCGAGGGCCCCGGACGCGCGCCGTCCGGGGCCCTCGGCGCGCGCGGGGCCCTCAGCGGGCGGCGAACCGGGCCACCCAGCGGCGCTGGCCCGGGGTCTCCACCGCGAAGCGGCGGTAGTGCTGCCGGGTCCAGGCCACGGCGTCGGCGGCCGGGTGCCCGGCGAGCACGGCCATGCAGGCCAGCACGGTGCCGGTGCGGCCGGTGCCCCCGCCGCAGGTGACCTCGACCCGCCGTCCCTCGCGCGCGAGCCGGTAGGCGCGCTCGATCGCCGCGGCGGCCGCCTCGGGGTCGCGCGGGGTGCGGAAGTCGGGCCAGTCGAGCCGCTCCACCGGCCAGCCGGGGAGCTCACCGGGCCGGGGGGCGCGGCCCAGCCACAGCCCGTGCTCGGGCAGCGGTCCCGGGGGCAGCGGTCGGCGCCGTCCCCGGCCCCGGACCCGGGTGCCGTCGGGGAGCACGAGCGATCCCGCCAGTTCCACGGCGGCTATCGTGCCCGACCGTGCCGTCCCCGTCCCCGTCCGCGTCGTCCCCGTCCGCGTCGTCCCCGTCCGCGTCGTCCCGGTCCGCGCCGTCCCCGTGCCCGTGCGGCCTGCCCGCGACCTACGCCGACTGCTGCGGGCGGTTCCACCGCGGCGAGGCGGCCGCGCCGACCGCGGAGGCGCTGATGCGGTCGCGCTACAGCGCGTTCGCCGTCGGCGACGCCGACTACCTGCGCGCCACCTGGGACCCGGCCACCCGGCCCCGGCGGGTCACCGCCGACCCCGGCACCACCTGGACGGGCCTGGAGGTGCTCGGGCGCACCGGGGGCGGGCTGCTCGCGGCCGAGGGCACCGTCGAGTTCCGCGCCCACCACACCGGGGGCGCGGTGGTCGAGCACAGCCGCTTCCGCCGCGAGGGCGGGCGCTGGCTCTACGTCGGGCCGGCCTGACCGATCCGTTCACGACGCCGGCCCGCCCGGGTCGCTAGCGTCGCGCGCCATGGAGATCACCGCCGAGCTGGACGCCATCGGGATCGTCGTGCGGGACATGGACGCGACGCTCGCGTTCTACCGCCTGCTGGGCCTGCCGGTGCCCGACGACCCCGGGGGGCACGTCGAGGTCCCGCTCGGCGGCGGGGTGCGGCTGATGTTCGACACCGAGGACGTCCTGCGCTCCTTCCAGCCGGACTGGACGCCGCCCCCGCCCGGGGCCGGCCGGGTCGGGCTGGCGGTGCGGGTGCCGACCCCCGCGGACGTGGACGCGCTGCACGCCCGGCTGACCGGCGCGGGCCACCGCAGCGAGCTGGCGCCGTTCGACGCCCCCTGGGGCCAGCGCTACGCCGGGGTGCTCGACCCCGACGGCACCGGCGTCGACCTCTACGCGCCGCTGGCCGGCTGACGGCGGGCCAGCTCCGCGGGACTGGCACCGGCGAGCGCCCGGACCTCCCGGCTCAGGTGCGGCTGGTCGGCGAACCCGGCCCGGGCCGCGGCCTCGGCGGGGGAGGCGCCGGCGTGGAGCAGGTCGACCGCGCGGCGGAAGCGCAGCACGCGGCGCAGGACCGCGGGGCCGTAGCCGAACGCGGCCAGCGACCGGCGGTGCAGGGTCCGGGTCGTCCAGCCCAGGGCGTCGGCGGTGGCGGCCGCCGACGCCCCGGCACCCAGCCGGGCGGCCACCACCGCCGCGGCGCGGTCGGGCCGGCCGGGCAGGGCGCGCAGCAGCGCGCCCAGCACGGCGGCGGGCGGCGCACCGTCCTCCAGGCGCGCGACGGCGCGGGCGGCGAGGTCGGGGCGGAACTCGGCGAGGGCGACCCGCTGGTCGCGCAGCGCGTGGGCCGGCACGCCGAGCAGCGCCGGGAGCGCGCCGGGGCGGAAGCGCAGCCCGGTGGCCGTGGTGCCCGGCTCGCGCCGGGCGGGGTGCGGGGCGGTGTCGGGCCCCGCGACGAGCAGCGCGGACCCGGTCCACACGAGGTCCATCGCGCCGTCGGGCAGCACGGCGCGCTCCGCCGGCGCGGCCCCGGCCTCGACGGCGGCGCTCCACCCGCACTCGACCACGCCGGCCGGCGCCACGGCGAACTCGCGGTAGCCCACGCCGTCCACCGTGCCACGCGCGACGGCCCCCGGCGGGTGCCGGGGGCCGGTCGGGGCGCGGTGGTCGGTGCGCGTGGTCGTGCCGGTGGATCAGGCGGTGCGCAGCACGCCCTGGATCTCCAGGGTGATCTGCACCTTCTCGCCGACGACCACGCCGCCGCCGTCGAGGGGCATGACGATGTCGACGCCGAAGTCGTTGCGGTTGATCGCGGTGGTGGCGGTGAAGCCGGCGCGGGTGCCGCCGTAGGCGTCCGGGCCGAAGCCGTTCAGCTCCAGCGCCAGCGGGACCGGGCGGGTGACGCCCTTGATCGTCAGTTCGCCGTCGACCACCAGGTCGTCGCCGTCGGCGCGGACGCCGGTCGACACGTAGGTCCACTCCGGGTGGTTCTCGACGTCGAAGAAGTCGGCGGAGCGGACGTGGCCGTCGCGCTGGGCGTTGCCGGTGTCGATCGAGGTGGCGTCGATGGTGGCGCGCACGCTCGATCCGGTGACGTCCTCGCCGGTCACGATCTCACCGGTGAAGGACGCGAAGCGGCCGCGTACCTTGCTGACCATCATGTGGCGGACCGAGAAGGAGACGTCGGAGTGGGTGGGGTCGATGTCCCAGGTGCCGGCCAGGTAGCCGGGGATCCGGGTCTGCGCTGCTGCGGTCATGGTGGTGGCCTCCATCGGTTCGTTGAACGCTCAGTTGTTGAACTGGACAGTACCCACAACGTGTTGAGAGTTCAACTATTCCGGGGTGGCCCGTGACACGGTGGCTGGACGAGGACGAGCAGCGCACCTGGCGCAGCTTCCTGACCGCGAGCACGCTCCTGTGGGACCGCGTCGAGCGGCAGCTGCAGCAGGAGGCGGGCCTGCCGCACGCCTACTACGAGATCCTGGTGCGCCTGTCCGAGGCGCCCGGGCGCACGCTGCGGATGAGCCGGCTCGCGACCTCGGCGCTCTCGTCGCGCAGCCGCATCTCCCACGCCGTGGCGCGCCTGGAGCAGGCGGGCTTCGTGCGCCGCACTCCCTGCCCCGAGGACCGGCGCGGGCTCAACGCCGAGCTCACCGAGGCGGGCTTCGCGCGGCTGCAGGAGGCGGCGCCCGGCCACGTGGAGACGGTGCGCGACGTGCTGTTCGACCAGCTCGACCCCGCGCAGACCGCCGCGCTGCGCGAGATCAGCGACCGGCTGACCGCGCACCTCGCGGCGACGCCGCCGTGGCCGGTCTCCGACGACACGGCGGCGCCCTGACCCGCGTGCCCGGCAGGACGCGGTCAGCCGAAGGTGATCAACGGCTTGACGATCCCGTCCTCCTTGGTCGTCATCATCCGGAACGCCTCGCCGATGTCGTCGAAGGCGAAGGTGTGGGTCGTCATCGGGGTGGGGTCGATGCGCCCGGACTCCAGCAGCCGCAGCAGCCGCGTCATCCGCTCGCTGCCGCCCGGGCACAGGCCGGTGTGGATGGACTTGTCGTTCATGCCCAGCCCGAAGGCGTCCAGCGGCAGCTGCAGCGGCGCGGGGTTCTCACCGTGGTAGCCGATGTTGGACACGCGCCCGCCCGCCTTGGTCACCCGCAGGCACGCCTCGAACGTCTCCGGGAAGCCGAAGGCCTCGATCGCGGCGTCGACGCCCTCACCGCCGGTGAGGTCCATGATCTGCTCGACCGGGTCGCCCTGCGAGAAGTCAACGATGTCGGTGGCGCCGAACCTCTTCGCCAGCGCCTGCCGCTCGGGGCGCGACTCCACCGCGATGATCCGCCCGGCCCCCATGAGGTGCGCGCCCATCGTCGCGCACAGGCCCACCGGACCCTGCGCGAACACGGCCACCGTCTCGCCGAACTGCAGGTAGGCGTGCTCGGCGCCCATGAAGCCGGTGGTGAGCATGTCGCAGGTGTAGACGGCCTGGGCGTCGCTGATGCTGTCGGGCAGCGGGGTGAGGTTGGCCGACGCGGCCGGCACGACGGAGTACTCGGCCATGTTGCCGTCCATCTGCACGGTGTACTTGTAGCCGCCCAGCGGTCCGCCGCACTGGCTGGTGAACCCGCGCTGGCAGGCCGAGCAGCGGTAGCAGGGCGTCACCGCGCACACCGTGACCCGCTGGCCCTCGGTGAACCCGGTGACCGCCGAGCCCAGCTTGTGGATGACCCCGACCGACTCGTGGCCCAGCGTGCGCCCGTCGGGCACCGGCAGCGCCCCCTTGACCGTGTGCACGTCGGAGGTGCAGATCAGGGCGGCCGTCGTGCGGACGATCGCCTCCTCGGGTCCCGGGTCGGGGATCGGCTTCTCGACCACCTCGGTCTCGCCGACGCGCTTGATCACGAACGCTCTCATCGTCTCCGGCATGCGATCGCCCCTTCCGGGCTCGGGAGTCCCCCACCCTCGCCCCGCCCACCGGGGAGCGGGGTCTCACCGTGAGACGGCCAGCCAGCGCTCGGCCCCCAGGCGCCCGTCGGGGGTGAAGGGCCAGCGCACCGGGTCGGCCAGCCGGTCGCGCAGCTCCTCGACCGTCACCCAGCCCACCCAGGCGACCTCCTCCGGCTGCGGCCGCAGCGGCCCGTCCCAGCGGGCCTCGTAGGTGAACAGGTGGTAGCGCAGGTGGCCGTCGGTGAAGGGGATCCGCTCCAGGGGCTCCAGCGGGGCGACCACGCCGAGCTCCTCGGCCAGCTCGCGCGCGGCGGCGTCGACCGGCGCCTCCTCCGGGGCGACGACGCCGCCCGCCCAGCAGTCGTAGGCGCCGGGGAACACGAGCTTGTCCGCGGTGCGCCGGTGCAGCACCACCCGCGCCCCGTCGCCGCTGCGGACGAGCACGCCGGTGGCCGCGTGCCACAGCCCGTCGCGGTAGACGACCTCGCGCCGCTCGACCCCGATCTCGGCGCCGTCGGGGGAGTACAGGGCCACCAGCTCGTCGCGCGCGTCCATGCGCCCATCCTCACCCGGTTAGGCTCGGGGGATGACCGCGCGCCGCATCATGGGCACCGAGATCGAGTACGGGATCTCGGTACCGGGGGACCCCACCGCCAACCCGGTGATCACCTCGACGCAGATCGTGCTCGCCTACGCGGCGGCGGCGGACATCCCGCGCTCGCGGCGCGCCCGCTGGGACTACGAGGTGGAGTCGCCGCTGCGCGACGCCCGGGGGTTCGACCTGTCGGCGCCCACGCTGCACCACGGCGGCGACTCCGAGCTCGACGACCTGGGCGCGGCCAACGTCATCCTCACCAACGGCGCCCGGCTCTACGTCGACCACGCCCACCCCGAGTTCTCCACCCCCGAGGTCACCACCCCGCGCGACGTGGTCATCTGGGACAAGGCGGGCGAGCGGGTGATGGAGGAGGCCGCGATGCGGGCGGCCACCGTGCCCGGCGCCCCGCGGATCCAGCTCTACAAGAACAACGTCGACGGCAAGGGCGCCAGCTACGGCTCCCACGAGAACTACCTGATGGCGCGCACCACGACGTTCCCGTCGATCGTGTCCGGGCTGACGCCGTTCTTCGTCACGCGCCAGGTGGTGACCGGGGCCGGGCGGGTCGGGATCGGCGCCTCCGGCGACGAGGCGGGCTACCAGCTCTCCCAGCGCGCCGACTACATCGAGGTCGAGGTCGGGCTGGAGACCACGCTCAAGCGCGGCATCATCAACACCCGCGACGAGCCGCACGCCGACGCCGACAAGTACCGCCGCCTGCACGTCATCATCGGCGACGCCAACATGAGCGAGTACTCCACCTTCCTCAAGGTCGGCACGGCCGCGATCGTGCTGGACATGATCGAGAAGGGTGTCCGGTTCGACGAGCTGCGCCTGGCCGAGCCCGTGCGCGCGGTGCACCAGATCAGCCACGACCCGACGCTGCAGCAGAAGGTCGAGCTGGCCGACGGGCGCAAGGTCACCGGGCTGGACGTGCAGCGCGCGTACTTCGAGAAGGCGCAGGCCCACGTCGGCGACCGGCCCGACGACGTCACCGCGGAGGTGCTGCAGATCTGGGGCGAGGTGCTCGACGCCCTGGGCCGCGACCCCATGGAGTGCGCGGACCGCCTCGACTGGCCGGCCAAGCTGCGGCTGCTGGAGGGCTACCGCGAGCGCGACGGCCTGGCCTGGGACGCGCCGCGGCTGCACCTGGTGGACCTGCAGTACACCGACGTGCGGATGGGCAAGGGCCTGTACAACCGGCTCGCCACCCGCGGGTCGATGAAGCGCCTGGTCAGCGAGGACGCCGTCGTCGCCGCCATGACCACGCCGCCGGAGGACACCCGCGCCTACTTCCGCGGCCGCTGCCTGGAGCGCTACCCCGCGGAGGTGGCCGCCGCGTCCTGGGACTCGGTGATCTTCGACCTGGGCCGCGAGTCGCTCGTGCGCATCCCCACCATGGAGCCGCTGCGGGGCACCCGCCGGCACGTCGGCGAGCTGATCGACAACTCCCGCACCGCCGAGGAGCTGGTGGAGGCCCTGACCCGGGGCTGATCCCCGCGACCGCGACGGCTGCGCCGGCGGCGGCGCAGCCGTTCTGGCCGCGGCGCAGCCCTCGCGACGGGTGCGGCAGGGCCACGGCGGCTGCGCGTGCGGGGCCGGCGCCGGGGCGCACGCGGAGATCGACGCCCCGGGTCGCCGTCCCGGCGAGATCATCGCGTCGGTGTCCGTGCGAGGGGTTAGGGTTGATCCCAGCACGACCGAGGGACGGGAGAGGTCATGTCGCAGGAGCAGACGAAGCGCCAGGGCGGCGGCGGGGGCGATGACGACGAGGGCGCCGACGCCGCGGCGGCGGGCCAGGAGCGCCGTGAGAAGCTGGGCGAGGACGTGGACACGATCCTCGACGAGATCGACGACGTGCTCGAGGAGAACGCCGAGGACTTCGTGCGGGCCTACGTCCAGAAGGGCGGCCAGTAGGGTCCCCCCTGCCCGGCCCCCGCACGTCGCACCCCCCGCTCGAGGAGAGGCGCTCACCTGACCATGTCGTTCCCGGACCAGGGGCGCCCCGCCCCGATCGGGCCGGCGGCGTACCTCGCCCCCGGCCCGTCGTCGTTCACCGACTTCGTCACCGCCCACGCCCCGCACCTGCTGGGCGCGCCCCGGCACCCGGTGCCCGGCGCCGCGGCGGGGTTCGAGGCCCCGCACGGCACCACGATCGTCGCGCTGGTGTGCGACGGCGGCGTCGTCATCGCCGGGGACCGGCGCGCCACCATGGGCAACGTCATCGCCCAGCGCGACATCGAGAAGGTGTTCGTCACCGACGCCTACTCCGCCGCCGGCATGGCCGGCACGGCCGGCCTGGGTGTGGAGATGCTGCGGCTGTTCACCGTGGAGCTGGAGCACTACGAGAAGATCGAGGGCACCACGCTGTCCCTGGAGGGCAAGGCCAACAAGCTCTCCGCCATGGTCCGCGGCAACCTCGGGGCGGCCATGCAGGGCCTCGCGGTCGTGCCGCTGCTCGTGGGCTACGACACCGAGGCGGCCGACCCGCGCACCGCCGGGCGGATCTTCACCTACGACGTCACCGGGCACCTGCACAACGAGACCACCGGCTACCACGCCATCGGCTCGGGCTCGGTGTTCGCCCGCGGCGCGCTGAAGAAGCGCCACCGCGTCGACGCCGACCTGCCCACCACCATCCGCACGGCCGTCGAGTCCCTCTACGACGCCGCCGACGACGACACCGCCACCGGCGGGCCGGACCTGACCCGGCGCCTCTACCCGGTCGTCGTGTCCATCACCGCCGTCGAGGGCGCCGTGCGCCGCCCCGAGGCGGAGATCGCCGAGGTCGTCGCGCAGGTCGTCGCCGGCCGCACCGAGAACCCGGGGGGCTGACGCATGACGATGCCGTTCTACAGCTCGGTCGACCAGCTGCTGCGCGACCGCTCCGAGCTCGCCCGCAAGGGCATCGCCCGCGGCCGGTCGGTCGTCGTGCTGACCTTCACCGGCGGCGTGCTGTTCGTCGCGGAGAACCGGTCCACGGCGCTCAACAAGGTGTCGGAGATCTACGACCGCATTGGGTTCGCCGCCGTCGGGCGCTACAACGAGTTCGAGACGCTGCGCAACGCCGGCATCCGCATGGCCGACGTCCGCGGCTACACCTACGACCGGCGCGACGTCACCGGCCGGATGCTCGCCAACTTCTACGCGCAGGTGCTCGGCTCGTCGTTCGTGGAGCAGCAGAAGCCCTACGAGGTGGAGCTGTGCGTGGCGGGGGTGGGCGCCGACCCGGAGGGCGACCAGCTCTACCGCGTCACCTACGACGGCTCGATCACCGACGAGCCGCAGTACGTGGTGATGGGCGGCACCACCGAGCCGATCAGCGCGAAGCTCAAGGAGACCTACCGGGCCGACGCCGACCTGCCCGGGGCGCTGGCGCTGGCCGTCGAGGGCCTGCAGGCCGGCTCGGCCCCCGCCAACGGCGCCGCCACGGCCTCCCCGCTGGGCGTGCGCGCCCTGGAGGTGGCGCTGCTCGACCGCGGGCGGGCGGGCCGGACGTTCCGCCGGCTCAAGGGGTCGGTGCTGCGCGGCCTGCTGCCCGAGGCCAACCGGGCCGTCGACGCCCCGCCGCCCACGGCGGAGCCGGCGGGCGGCGACGACAACCCGGCCGGGAGCGCCGCCACCGAGGGCTGAGCGTCAAGGCGTCACCGCGCCCGCCGCGCACAGCTCCTCGGCCACGTCCCACAGCCGGTCCTCGGCGGCGCGGTCGTAGCTCGCCGGCGACGACCGCGTCTCCCGGCCGATGTCGACGTAGCCCCCGCGCAGCGCGGGGTGGGCGTCGCCGAGCGCGAGCGCGGCGAGGTGGCGCGCCGACGCCCGCGGGGTGGTCACCCCGGGCAGCACCCGCAGCGCGGGCAGGACGCGGCGCCACGCCCACCGCCGCGCCGGGGACATCGCCCGGGCCAGCCCGGTGCCCGGCATGAGGCCCGGGTCGTAGACGTTGACCCGCAGCTCGGGGTGCCGCCGCTGCCAGGCGTGCGCGAGCAGGACGACGGCGAGCTTGCTGGTGGCGTAGGCCCGCTGCCCGGCGGCCGGGGACCCGGCGTCGTCGCCGACGTCGGCCCGGGCCAGCTCGCGCGGGTCCTCCCAGCGCGGGGGTGCGACCAGCCCCATCGAGCGGTCGCCGTAGTGCGTGCCGCTGCCCAGCAGCACGAGGTGCGCGCCCGGCGCCAGCGCGGGGAGCAGCCCGCGCAGCAGCTGGTGCTGGGCCAGGACGTTGACGGCGAAGGTGAGCTCGTGGCCGTCCGCGCTGCGCTGCCGGCGGTCGGCGAGCTGCAGCCCGGCGTTGGCGACGACGGCGCCCAGCGGCGCCACCGCGCCGGAGCGGACGGTCCCGACCACCTCCCGCGCCGTGCGCGCGACGGCCCCGAGGTCGTCGAGGTGCAGGTCGACGGCCCGGGCGCCGGTCGCCGCGGCGAGCTCCGCGGTGCCGGTGCGCCCGGCGAGCAGCAGGGGCGGGCGCGGCGAGCGGGCCGCCAGCACGTCGACCAGGGCGCGCCCCAGGCCGCGGGTGGGCCCGGTGACCAGCACCGAAGTGATGTCATGTCCTGTCATGGCTCCAGCATCGGTGATGTCAGCATCTGACGCAAGGCGTAGGGTGGGCGCGTGGGCAGGTGGCCGGGCGGGACGCGGGAGAAGGTGCAGCGCGCCGCGCTGGAGCTGTTCGCCGACCGCGGCTACGGCGCCACCACCGTCGACGACATCGCCGCCCGGGCCGGCGTCTCCGCCCGCACGGTGTTCCGGCACTTCCGCGACAAGGAGGAGGTGCTCTTCGGCGCCGACGACGAGCTGGGTGCCGCCCTGCGCGACGCGGCCCGGTCCGCGCCCCCCGACCTGCCCCCGCTGGCCGTGGTGCACCGCGCCCTCGACGCCCTGGCCACCGCCTTCGGACCCGACCGCCCCGCGCTGCGCCGCCGGGCCGCCGTCCTGGCCTCCGACGTCGCCCTGCAGGGCCGGGACCTGGCCAAGCAGGCCCGCTGGACCGCGCTGCTCGCCGAGGAGCTCGTCGCGCGGGGGACGCCCCGCGACAGCGCCGACCTGCTCGCCGCCACCGGCGCCGCCGCGTTCCGCGCCACTTACACCGCCTGGCTCGCCGGGGACGGCGACGCGGGCCTGCAGGAGCGGCTGGACGACGCGCGGGCCGCGCAGGAGCGGGCCTGGGCCGCTCAGCGCAGCGCGGCCCGCGAGAGCTGATCGGCCCGGCGCACCGGGTCGGGCAGCCGGTACCGGGTGCACAGCCCGAGCACCACCTCGCTCGCCTGCGCGACGCCGATGAGGTGCCCGGGGGAGACGTGCACCGGCCGCACCCCGTCCTGCGTGCGCAGCACCTCGCCGAGCACGCGACCCCCGTCGCGCAGCGGGGCCCGGTCGCCGCGCCGCGGCCCGGGCTCGGCGTGCTCGCCGACGAAGCGGTTCTTCGCGCACCCCACCGCGGGCAGGCCGCGCACCACCCCGAGGTGCGCGGCCAGCCCGCACCGGCGCGGGTGCGCGATGCCGTGGCCGTCGCACAGCAGCAGCCCGACGGGCGTGCGCAGCCCGTCGAGCACCTCGGTGAGCAGCGGCACCTCGCGGAACGCCAGCAGCCCCGGCACGTAGGGGAAGGCCGCGACGCCGCCCGCGACGGCCTCCTCGAGCACCGCCCCCGACCCGGCGTCGACGACCACGGCGGCCACCGCCACCCGGTCCGACCCGACGGCGTAGGACACGTCCAGCCCGGCCACGGTGCGCGGCGCCGGCACCGGCCCGGTGGGCACGACCACGCGCGCGGCCAGCTCGCGCTGCCGGCGCTCGGCGTCCGCGACGGGATCCGGGACCACCGCTCCGGCCCGTCTCAGTACCGGCGCAGTTCCACGCCCGTGCCGTCGGGGTCGCGCAGGTACACGCCCCGGCCGGTGCCGCGGGCGCCGAACAGCTCCCGGGGCGGGTCGACGCCGTGCTCCGCGGCCAGGGCGTCGAGGTCGGCGTCGACGACGAACGCGAGGTGGTCGACGTTGCGGCCGGTTCGCTCGCCGGCCAGCACGTCGATGATCGTGCCGGCGTCGACGCGCAGCGAGGCGAACGGCACCTCCCCGGCCCGCCACTGCTCCAGGCGCAGCGGCTCCAGCCCCAGCACCCGCGAGTACCAGGAGACGAGCCGCTCGGGGTCGGGGGTGATCAGGACGATGTGGTCCAGGCCGGTGACGCGCACGGGGACGGTGCTCACGGGGCCAGTTCTACGGCAGGGACGTCTACGGCAGGAAGGGCCGGTTGCGCCCCGTCCAGTTCTCCTCGCGGCGCCGGTAGACCTCGATGGGCTCCTTCGCGACGCGGAAGGTGTAGCGCCCGGAGGTCTCCACCACCTCGCCGTCGGTGGCGAGCATGCCCGGCCTGGCCAGCTCGACGTCGAACTCGGGCAGCTCCCGCTGCCCGTACACGCGGCTGTGCCCGAGCGCGCCGAGCAGCAGCCCGGCGACGGCGCGCAGCCGGGAGAAGCGGATGTCGGCGCGCAGCCAGCGGACGTCGAGCAGGCCCGAGTCCAGGGTCGGCCGCCAGGCGGGGACGAACCCGCGGGGGGTGTAGGGGCCGTTGCCGACGAAGAGGAACCAGACCTTGAGCCAGCGGCCCTCGATCTTGACGTCCACCGGCTCGGCCCGGCGCAGCACCACGACCAGCGCGGCCGCGAACGCCGGCCACTTGCCCACGCGGTGCTGCCAGCGCTCGCGCAGCCGCACGAGGTCGGGGTAGGAGCCCAGGCTGGCGGTGTTGATGAAGCAGCGGGTGCGCAGCACGTCGTCGCCGCGGGAGGGGTGCACCTCCACGAGGGCGAGGTCGACGGCGACGGCCTCGCCCCGGGTGGTGGCGTCGACGGCCTCCTGCAGGTCGTAGACGCCGACGTCGCGGGCGAAGTGGTTGAGCGTGCCGGTCGGGACCACGACGAGCGGGAGGCGGCGGCGCCCGGCGACGGCGGCCGCGGCGGCGACGGTGCCGTCCCCGCCGGCCACCCCGATCGCCCGCACCCGGGTCCCGGCGACGGTGACGGCCTCGTCGAGCTGCTCGTCGAGGTCGCGCCCGAGCACCGAGCGGATCACCACGGCGCGCGGGAACGCGGCCTCTAGCTCCTCGGCGGGGTCGTGGTCGGGGTCCCCGGAGCGCTGGTTGGACACCATCACCAGGCCCTCGCCGCCGGGGAGCACCGGCACGGCGTCCAGCGGCCGGGCGCGGGCCTCGTCGGTGAGCCGCACCCCCCACCAGCGCCGCGTGAGCAGCGCCAACCCGCTGCCCAGCGCCGCGCCGGCGAGGACGTCGGAGGCCCAGTGCACCCCGACGTGCACCCGCGAGTAGGCCACGGTGGCCGCGAGCGGCGCCACGGCCAGGCCCAGCTTCGGGCTCTCCATCGCCACGGCCGTGGCGAACGCGGCCGCCGACGCCGCGTGCCCGGACGGGAACGACGAGGAGGTCGGCGGGTTGTCGAGGGTCTGGTAGGCGGGCAGCTCGGACGCCGCGGGCCGCCGGCGCGGCAGCAGCGGCTTGAGCACCGCGTTGGCGGTGCCGCTGGCCAGCCCGATCGACGCCACCCCGCGCAGGGCGGCCTTGCGGCTCGACCCGCGCCGGCCCCCCAGCACGGCCGCGACGGCGAACCACAGCAGCCCGTGGTTCGCGGCCGTCGACAGCGCCTTGAGGACGTCGTCGGCGCGGCTGGGGGACCGCTCGGAGACCGCGCGCGACACCGCCCGGTCCCAGTCGCTGACCCGGGCCACCCGCCGCCGCACCCGTCTGCTCATCGCCCGGCCCGCCCCGGGCCGGGCCGGCGCGGCGCGCCGGCGCTGGGCGGGTGGTTCGCTCGCTGACGCTCGCTCACGGGTGCGAGCGTAGGGGGAAGGGCGGGGCGGACGGAGCAGGGCCGGGTGGGTGAGGGGTGGGCCGGACGGGTCGGATCACCTCGACGCACCCCCCGCTGGACTGACCAGACCGGCCCGCCTCGGCCTAGGCTGGGCAGATGCAGCGTCGGATCTACGGTGTCGAGACCGAGTTCGGGGTCACCTGCACCTTCCACGGCCAGCGCCGGCTGTCCCCGGACGAGGTGGCGCGGTACCTGTTCCGCCGGGTCGTGTCGTGGGGCCGGTCGTCCAACGTGTTCCTGCGCAACGGGGCCCGGCTCTACCTGGACGTGGGCAGCCACCCCGAGTACGCCACGGCCGAGTGCGACTCGCTCACCCAGCTGGTCAGCCACGACAAGGCCGGGGAGCGCATCCTCGAGGACCTGCTCGTCGACGCCGAGCGCCGACTGGTCGACGAGGGCATCGGCGGGGACATCTACCTGTTCAAGAACAACACCGACTCGGCGGGCAACTCCTACGGCTGCCACGAGAACTACCTCGTCGCCCGGGCGGGTGAGTTCTCGCGCATCGCCGACGTGCTGCTGCCCTTCCTCGTCACCCGCCAGCTCATCTGCGGCGCCGGCAAGGTGCTCCAGACCCCGCGCGGCGCGGTGTACTGCCTGTCCCAGCGCGCCGAGCACATCTGGGAGGGCGTCTCCAGCGCCACCACCCGCTCGCGGCCGATCATCAACACCCGCGACGAGCCGCACGCCGACGCCGAGCGCTACCGGCGCCTGCACGTCATCGTCGGCGACTCCAACATGTGCGAGACCACCACCCTGCTCAAGGTCGGCTCGGCAACGCTGGTGCTGGAGATGATCGAGGCGGGCGTCCAGTTCCGCGACTTCACCCTGGACAACCCGATCCGCGCCATCCGCGAGATCAGCCACGACCTCACCGGCCGGCGCACCGTGCGCCTGGCCGGGGGCCGCGAGGCCAGCGCCCTGGACATCCAGCGCGAGTACCACTCCCGCGCCGTCGAGCACCTCGCCGCCCGCGGCAGCGAGGACCCGGCGATGACGCGCGTCGTGGAGCTGTGGGGCCGCACCCTCGACGCCGTCGAGTCGCAGAACCTCTCGCTCATCGACCGCGAGATCGACTGGGCGATCAAGCACCGCCTCGTGGAGCGCTACCGCGAGCGCAACGGCCTGGACCTGGCCAGCGCGCGGGTCGCCCAGCTCGACCTGGCCTACCACGACATCCGCCGCGGCCGCGGCCTGTTCGACCTGCTCCAGCGCAAGGGCATGGTCGAGCGGGTCACCGACGACGGCGAGATCGAGGCGGCCAAGGACACCCCGCCCCAGACCACCCGGGCCAAGCTCCGCGGTGACTTCATCGCCGCCGCCCAGGCCGCCGGACGCGACTTCACCGTCGACTGGGTGCACCTCAAGCTCAACGACCAGGCCCAGCGGACCGTGCTGTGCAAGGACCCGTTCCGGTCGGTCGACGAGCGGGTGGACCGCCTGATCGCCTCGCTGTAGCCGCGGGCGGCACCGGGTCGGGCGCGCGCCGCCGGTCGCCCACCGTCGACGCCACCGTGATCGTGATCGGGTGCCCGCCACGGTCCTCGACGGGGCGCTGGCGCACATCGCGCACCGATCACCCCGCCGCCGCACGGGGGATCCCTGCCCAGCGAGGTGGGGGCGCCGACAGGAGCGCGCGGGCCCGGGCGGCGGCGCGGGCGGCGATCCGGGGGAGGTCCTCGGGGGGCCGCGCTCACCCCGGGGAACAGCCGCCCGCGCGCCACCAGCCCCAGCGCGGCGCGGGCGGCCGCCGCCCACCAGGGGTCGTCGCCGTGCAGGAGGTGCGGGAGCGCGTCGAGGACGCCGCAGCGCCGCCCCGCCACCTCCAGCACGGCCGCGCGCGGCGGGTCGGCCGGGGCGAAGACGGTCACGGGGCGGCCACCGTCATCCGGCGTGCGCCGCCACGTGCCGGGCCAGGTGCTCGCCGGTGGAGGAGGCGCCGCCGCCCGTCCCCGCCGCCCGCACGAGCTCGCGCGGCGTCCCCTCGAACACGACCGAGCCGCCGGCGTCGCCGCCGTCGGGGCCGAGGTCGATCACCCAGTCGGCGTGGGCGATGACGTCGAGGTTGTGCTCCACGACGATCACGGAGCTGCCGCCGTCGACGAGCCGGTCGAGCAGGCCGAGCAGGTGGCCGCAGTCGGACATGTGCAGGCCCGTCGTCGGCTCGTCGAGCACGTACACGTTCCCCTCCTCGTGCAGCCGCCCGGCCAGCTTGAGCCGCTGGCACTCCCCGCCCGACAGGGTGGACAGCGGCTGGCCCAGCGTGAGGTAGCCCAGCCCGACGTCGACGACCGCGGAGATCCGCCGGGTGATCTCCTTGGCGGTGAAGAACTCCAGCGCCTCGGTGGCGGTCATGTCGAGCGCGTCGGAGATCGACTTCCCGTCGACGGTGAGCGCCAGCACCTCCTCGGTGTAGCGCCGTCCGCCGCAGTCGGTGCAGGTGGAGCGCACGCCGTCGAGGTAGGCCAGGTCGGCGTACACCGCGCCCAGGCCGTTGCAGGTGGGGCAGGCCCCCTCGCTGTTGAAGGAGAACAGCGCGGGCTTCGTGCCGGTGGCCTTGGCGAACAGCTTGCGGATCGGGTCCATCACCCCGGTCCAGGTGGCCGGGGTGGAGCGGATCGAGGTCGACACCGCGGACTGGTCGACCACGATCGTCTCCGGGTGCTGGGGCACCAGCACCTCGCGGACCAGCGTGGACTTGCCCGACCCGGCCACCCCGGTGACGGCGACGAGCACGCCGAGGGGCACGTCGAGGTCGAAGCCGCGCAGGTTGTTGGCCGTCGCGCCGGTGATCCGCAGGTGCCCGGTGGGCGTGCGCGGGGCCTCGCGCAGCACCACCGGGCGGTGCAGGAACTCGCCGGTGAGGGTGCCGGAGTGCTCCAGGCCGGCGACGTCGCCCTGGTAGACGATCCGCCCGCCGTGCGCGCCGGCCCGCGGGCCCAGCTCGACGACGTGGTCGGCGGCGGTGATGACGTCGGTGTCGTGCTCGACGACGAGCACGGTGTTGCCCTTGTCGCGCAGCCGCGCCAGCAGCGCGTTCATCCGGCCGACGTCGCGGGGGTGCAGCCCGATCGTCGGCTCGTCGAACACGTACATGCAGTCGACCAGGGACGACCCGAGGTGGCGCACCATCTTGATCCGCTGGGACTCCCCGCCCGACAGCGTGGAGGTCTCGCGGTCGAGGGTGAGGTAGCCCAGGCCCATGTCGATCAGCGCGCCCACGCGGGCCACCGCCTCGTCGACGAGCGGGGCGACGTCGGGGTCGGACAGGGTCGGGAGCACGCCGTGCAGGTCGACCAGCGGCAGCGCGCACAGCCCGGGCAGGGTGTGCCCGCCGACGGTGGCGGTGCGCTGCGCCTCGGCCAGGCGCGTGCCCCCGCAGTCGGGGCAGCGCACCTGCGTGGTGAACCGGGCGACGGTCTCCTTCTTGCGCTCCGACGCGCCCTCGGCGTCGGCCTGGATGAACAGCCGGTTGAACTTGGCCTCGACGCCCTCCAGCTCCAGCTTCATCGTCTTGGTGCCGGCGCCGAACACGGCGACCTTCTCGTCGGAGCCCCAGAGCAGGAGCTGCCACTCCTGCTCGGTGTAGTCGGCCAGCGGCTTGTCGTTGTCGAACCGGCCGCTCTGGGCGTAGACGTGCCAGTACCAGCTGTCGACGGCCCAGTCGCGGTGCAGGATCGCGCCCTCGTTGAGCGACCTGGTGCGGTCGAACATGACCGAGTGGTCGAGCTTGATCTGGCGCCCGATCCCGGAGCAGCCCGGGCACGCGCCGGCCGGGTCGTTGAAGCCGAACACGTAGCCGGGGCCGACGTGGGGGACGCTGCGGCGGGAGAACAGCAGCCGCAGCAGCGGGTTGATGTCGGTGACGGTGCCCAGGGTGGAGCGCGACCCGCCGCCGAGGCGACGCTGGTCGACGACGATCGCGGTCGAGAGCCCCTCGATGAGGTCGGCGTCGGGCTGGCCGAGCTTGGGCAGGAAGCCGCGCACGAACGCCGAGAACGTCTCGTTGAGCTGGCGCTGGGCCTCCGCGGCGATGGTGTCGAACACCAGCGAGGACTTGCCCGAGCCCGACACCCCGACGAACGCGGTGATCGCGCGCTTGGGGATGCGGACGGAGACGTCGCGCAGGTTGTTCTCCCGCGCCCCGGTGACGGTGATGTACTCGGTCATGCCAGCCCTTCTACGCGGAACACCGGACAGATCCCGGCCGCTTCGGCGAGCGCGTCGGGTGTGGTGTCGGCGACCACACCGGCGTCCCGCATCATGCCCACCCCGTCCGGCGACACCGCGGGCCACTCCCGCAGCACCGGCTCCGCGTCGGGCGCCGCCAGCTCGACGAGCCGCACCGGCTCGGCGGCGCCGTCGGTCTCCAGCACGGCGCGCCCGCCGGCGGCGCGGACGTTGCGGATCCAGTCCGCGGCCGGGAAGCCGCCGACCACGAAGCGCTCGCCGCCGCGCTCGTGCACGGTCAGCGGCGTGCGACGGGGCCGTCCGGTGCGGCGCCCGGGCACCACGAGCACCGGCAGCGGGTAGGGCAGCGCGCCGGCCTGCTGCTGCGCCATTAGGTCGGCGTTGAGGTCCTTGAGCCACGGCGGCGGCCCGATCGCGGGGCGGGGGTCGGTCATCGGTTCATCTCCCGGAAGCGGCGGACGGACAGCGGGACGAACACGGCGAGGATCAGCAGCGGCCAGACCACGGCGGCGGCCACGGCGTGCCGGGCGATCCAGGAGTCCCCGCCCCAGGCGGGGTTGCCGAACAGCACGCGGGCGGCCTCGGCGGTGGCCGAGAGCGGGTTCCACTCCGCGACCGTCGCCACGACCGGCGGCATGCTCGCCGGGGCCACGAACACCCCGGACAGGAACGCGACGGGGAACTCGAGGGTCTGCACGGCGCTGACCGCGCCGGGGCTGCGGGCCAGCAGCCCCAGGTACACCCCCACCCAGAGCAGCGCCGCGCGCAGCAGCAGGAGCAGGCCGAATGCGGCCAGCGCCGGGCCGACCCCGTTCGGGGCGCGCCAGCCGACGGCCAGGCCGACCGCGGCGAGCACGCCCAGGGCGAGCACGGACACGACCAGGTCGGCGCCGGCCCGGCCGAGCAGCACCGCCCCGGCCGCCATCGGCAGGGACCGGAACCGGTCGGTGATGCCGCGCTGGGCGTCGGCCACGACCTCGACCATCGTGGAGGAGACCCCGAACAGCATCGTCATCGTGAACAGCCCGGGCAGCAGCGCGGAGCGGTAGTCGCCCCCGCCCGGCACGGCCATCATGCCGCCGAGCAGGTAGACGAACATGAGCAGCAGCAGGACCGGGAAGCCGACGGCGGTGACCACCTGCTCGGGCCGGTGCCGCAGGTGGGCGAGGTAGCGCCCGGCGAGGACGCGCGAGTCGGCGAGCACGGCGCTCACGCCGCCGCTCCCGCGGTGAGGCGGAGGAAGACCTCGTCCAGCGTCGGGCGGCGGATCGCCAGGTCCTCGGCCTCCAGCCCCTCGGCGGCCAGCGCGGTGACGGCCGCGGCCAGGGCGGCCATCCGGTCGGGCACCGGCGCCGACACCCGCCGCAGGTCGGCGTCGGTCCGCGCCGGGGCGCCCGCGATGCGGCCCACCAGGTCCGCCGCGCGGCCCAGGTCGCCGCCGTGGCGGACGACGAGTTCGAGCCGGTCGCCGCCGATCCGGGCGCGCAGCTCGTCCGGGGTGCCCTCGGCGACCACCCGCCCGGTGCCCCGGGCGCCCAGCAGCGAGATGCGGTCGGCGAGCTGGTCGGCCTCGTCGAGGTACTGGGTGGTGAGCAGCACGGTGGTGCCCTCGGCGACCAGGCCGCGCACGGCCGTCCACACCTCCGCGCGGCCCGCCGGGTCCAGCCCGGTGGTGGGCTCGTCGAGGAAGAGCACGGCGGGCCGGCGGACCATCGCGACGGCCAGGTCGAGCCGCCGGCGCATGCCGCCGGACCAGCGGGCGACCGGACCGTCCGCGTCGGCCAGCGCGTAGCGGTCGAGCAGCTCGGTGGCGCGCTCGCGGGCCGCGGCCCGTGACAGCCGCTGCAGCCGGCCGAACAGCACCAGGTTGGTGCGCCCGTCGAGCACGTCGTCCACGGCGGTGTGCTGCCCGACGAGCCCGAGGCGGGCGCGGGCGCGGTGGGGGTCGCGCGCGACGTCGACGCCGTCGACCTCGGCGCGGCCGGCGTCGGCGCGCAGGAGGGTGGTGAGGATGCGGACGGCGGTGGTCTTCCCGGCGCCGTTGGGGCCGAGCAGCCCGTGGACGGTGCCGGGGGCCACGGACAGGGTGAAGCCGTCGAGCGCGGGGGCGGGGGATCCGGGGAAGTGCTTGCGGAGCGCGTCGGCGAGGACGGCGGCGGCCATGGCTCTCCTGACTCAAATTTGAACCCGAGGGACCGAGGATGCCCGAGCGGAGCGTCTTACGCAAACTTGAATACGGGCCGCCCGGCGGGGGGCTACTCCAGCAGGGCGGGCCAGCTGCCCGGCCGGCCCGGCGACCCGGGCTCGCCCGCCATCGCGTACGCGCCGGACTCCAGCCGCTCGATCAGCCCCCGGGTCCAGGCGATGCCGCCGGTCGCGGTGTGCTGCCACAGCCCGTAGAGCTCGGTCCAGTGCGGGCGCTCCACCAGCTCGTCGAGCTGGGCCCGGGCCTTGTCGCGGATGTCCTCCAGCGCGGCCAGCCGCTCGCGCAGCAGCCGCACCGCCTCGGCGCGCGGGAGCGCCGGCAGCATGGTGAGGGCGGCGCCGAGCTGGTCGGGCCGGGTGTGCGGGCGCCGCACGGCCTCCCGCAGCAGCTTCTGGAACTCCGCCTCGCCCTTCTCGGTGATCTCGTACTCGGTGCGGCCGGGGACGTCGAGGTGGTCGACCAGCGCGCCGGAGTCGGTCAGCGTGCGCAGGGCGTGGTAGATCGAGCCCCACTTGACGTTGGCCCAGTCGTCGGCGCCCCACGACGCGAGGTCGGTGCCCACGCGGTAGCCGTGCGCCCGGCCGTAGCCCCGCACGACCCCGAGCACGAGCAGGCGGGTGGCGGACACGACGGTCAGGGTAGGCGCTGCCGCACCCGTGAGCGCGCAGGAGTGTTCTAGCCCGGCTGCGCGCTCACGAGGGGTCAGGGGTGCAGGACGGCGCCGCGCAGCACCTTGTCGACGGCGTTGCGCGGGCCGTGCACGGCCAGGCCGACGAGGTCCAGCCCCTCGCGGGGGAGCGCCGCGACCACGGCCCGGTTGGCCTCGTCGTGACCGGTCGCGAACATGCCGGCGGTGTAGACCGCGCACGGCAGCCCGCGCCCGACGGCGCGGCCGTGCGCGGCCGCCACCACCTCCTGGGTCCCGGTGAGCACCAGGACCGGCTGGCGCAGCAGCGGGGTGTACAGCGTCCCGTCGGCGTCGGTGTAGGGCTCGCCGAGCAGGTCGGGGTTGCTCGCCATGCCGCTGGCCAGGAAGGCCGTGACGTTGAGCTCCTGCCAGGGCTCCAGGCCGTCGCGGAGCAGGACCGCGATCTTCGTGTCGAACCGCATGCCGACGAGCGTCCCGGGTCGCGACCCCGCGGTCTTGTACGTTCCTGACATGGCCACCCGCGCCTGGGCGCCACCGGTGCCCGGCATCACCGAGGTGCTCCACGCGCGGTTCACCGACCACGCCTACCCGCCGCACGCGCACGACACCTGGACGCTGCTCCTGGTCGACGAGGGCGCGATCCGCTACGACCTGCACCGCCACGAGCACGGCGCGCTGCGCCCCGGCGTGACGCTGCTGCCGCCGCACGTGGCGCACACCGGGCGGGCGGACACCGTCCACGGCTTCCGCAAACGCGTGCTCTACCTCGACACCGCGGTGCTGGACGCCGGGCTGGCCGGGGCCGCGGTCGACCGCCCGGGGCTGGCCGACGCGCTGCTGCGCCGGCGCGTCCACCAGCTGCACGCCGCGCTGCACGACCCCGGCCTCCCCGAACCGCTGGAGGCGGAGAGCCGCCTCGCCCTGGTGGCCGAGCGGATCCGGGAGCACCTGGACGCGGCCGCCCCGGCCGCGGGGGACGGCGCAGGCGGGAACGGCGGCGCAGGGGGGACCGGCAGCGCGGGGGCGCTGCGCGACCTGCTGGACGCCCACGTCGTCGACGGCCTCACCCTGCGCGCCGCCGCGGAGCACCTGCACACCCACCCGGCCCGGCTCGTGCGCACCTTCACCACCGCGTACGGGCTCCCGCCGCACCGCTGGCTCACCGGCCGCCGCGTCGAGCTGGCGCGGCGCCGGCTCCTCGCGGGTGAGCCCATCGCCTCGGTCGCCGCGGCCGTCGGGTTCCACGACCAGGCCCACCTGCACCGGCACTTCACGCGGCTGGTCGGCACCACGCCGGGCCGGTACGTGCGCGGGTGAGCACCCGCTGGCCTGCGGCACGGGTGCCGCCGGAGCAGGATGGCCCGGTGACCTACCTCGCCGCCGAGAACCGGTACGACACCTTCGACCCCTCCTCGGGGGCCCCGTTCCGCCGCTGCGGCCGCAGCGGTCTGCTGCTGCCCCCGATCTCGCTGGGCCTGTGGCACAACTTCGGCGACGACCGCACGCTCGACACCCAGCGGGCCATCCTGCGCCGGGCGTTCGACCGGGGCGTCACCCACATCGACCTGGCCAACAACTACGGCCCGCCCTACGGCAGCGCCGAACGCAACTTCGGCACCATCTACGCCCAGGACCTGCGGCCCTACCGCGACGAGCTGATCCTGTCGACCAAGGCCGGCTACGACATGTGGCCGGGCCCGTACGGGCAGGGCGGCGGCTCGCGCAAGTACCTGCTCGCGAGCCTGGACCAGTCGCTGGCCCGCATGGGTGTCGACTACGTCGACATCTTCTACAGCCACCGCTTCGACCCCTCCACCCCGCTGGAGGAGACGATGGGCGCGCTGGACGCCGCCGTGCGCGCGGGCAAGGCGCTCTACGTCGGCATCTCCTCCTACTCGGGGGAGCGCACCCGCGAGGCCGTCGCGATCCTGCGCGAGCTCGGCACGCCGCTGCTGATCCACCAGCCCTCGTACTCGATGCTCAACCGCTGGATCGAGGAGGACCTGCTCGACGTGCTGGGGGAGACCGGCGTCGGCTGCATCGCGTTCTCCCCGCTCGCGCAGGGGATGCTCACCAGCCGCTACCTCGGCGGCGACATACCTGCCGGGTCACGGGCGGCCCAGGACAAGTCGCTCGACCCGGGGATGCTCACCGAGCAGACGCTCACGCACCTGCGGGCGCTGGACGACCTGGCCGGGGAGCGCGGGCAGTCGCTGGCCCAGCTCGCCCTGGCCTGGGCGCTGCGCGACGAGCGGGTGACCTCGGTGCTCATCGGGGCCAGCAGCGTCGCCCAGCTCGACGACAGCCTCGGCGCGCTGGAGAACCTCGCGTTCACCGCGGACGAGCTGGCCCGCATCGACCAGCACGCGGTGGAGGGCGGGATCAACCTCTGGTCGACGAGCAGCAGCGCCTGACGCGGGGTCAGCGCAGCCGGGCGCTCAGGCGGCGGTGCAGCATCCAGACGAAGGCCAGCGCCACCACGACGCCGGGCACCTCGCGCACCCGGTTGACCAGGACCAGCTGGTCGAGCAGGGCCACCACCTCCGCCGGGGTGTGACCGGGGGTGCCCAGCTGCAGCTGCAGCGGGATCGCCAGGGCCGCGGTGACCGCGCCGACGACGACCTGCAGGACGAAGGTCGCCACCACCGGCGCGCGCGGCACCCCCGGCGGGGTCCACCGGATCAGCAGCCCGTTCAGGACGGTCGCGACCAGCAGCGGCACCGGCAGCCAGGGGACGAGCCGCGCGCCGAACGCGGCGTGGTAGTCGGCGAACCCGCTGAAGGCGGCCAGGTCGTACCACGACGGGTAGACGACGTTGCCCTCGAACAGCCCGATCCCGGTGAGGGCGAAGGTGAGGACGGCGGTCGCGGTGAACAGCGCCGTGGCGCGGCGGACGCGACGGTCGTCGACGGACGGCAGGATGGCCGGTGGCGGATTCATCGCTTGAGGCTACTCAATTGAATTGAGTAGGGTCAAGCGGACGACGGACGGGTGGATGCGGTGAGCACACGCAGGTACGACAGCCGGGTGCGCGACGAGGCCGCCCGGACGACGCGCCGGCGGGCCGTCCAGGCGGCCCGCGAGCTGTTCCTGACCCGCGGCTACGCCGCCACCACGGTGCGGGAGATCGCCGCGGCGGCGGGGGTGTCGGAGCAGACCGTCTACGGCCGCGTCGGCGGCAAGGCCGCGATCCTCAAAGCGGTCTACGACACGGTGCTCGCCGGCGACGACGAGCCGGTGCCGATGGCCGAGCGCCCCGAGTTCCGGCGCCTGCGCGACGCGGCCGACGCCCGGACCCTCCTCGCCGCCTACGCCGAGGTGGCGACCGCGCTCAACGCCCGGCTCCGACCGGTCCTCGAGCTCGTGCACGGCGCCCGCGCGGTCGAGCCCGACCTGGACGCGCTGGCGCGGACCGGGGCCGCCGAGCGGCGGGTCGGCGCCACGATGTTCGCCCGGAACTTCGTCGACCGGGGCTTCGCCCGGCCGGGACTGGACGTCGAGGGCGTCGTCGACCTCGTGTGGGTCCTCAACTCACCCGAGGTCTACCTGCTGCAGGTGCGCGAGAACGAGCTCGGTGACCAGGACTACCGGCGCTGGCTGGCCGCGACCCTGGAGCTCTGCCTCACTTCGCCGCGGGCAGGATGAGGCGATGGTCCCCGTCCCCATCACCCCGCAGCCCGACGGCTCGTTCCGCGCCACCGTCATGGCCGAGGCCGGCCGTACCTCGGCCGTCGTCGCCCGCGCCTGGGTCACCGTCGGCTCCACCTGGGGCTCCAGCCACGTCCTCGTCACCGCGCTGGACGACCAGGGCCGCGTCATGGACCGCGGCGTCCTGCGCGCGGACGTGCCGAACAACCGCCGGGTGGTGCTGGAGCTGCCCTCCGGGGTCGTCATGGTGACGATCGAGGGGCGCGCCGAGCCCGGCGCCGTCGTGGCCGCGGCGGTGTCGGAGCTGCTCCGCGACACCTGACGCACACTGGGGTCGTGCACGACCTCGCGACCACCCCCGTCACCGTCTCGTTCACCCGCCGCGCCGACCCCGCCCACAGCCGCGAGATGACCGCGTGGATCCGGGCCGGGCTCACCATGGCCGAGAGCTTCCCCGGGTTCCTCGGCGGCGGCTGGGTGCGACCGCGCCACGGCTCCGACGAGTGGCACATGCTGTGCCGCTTCGACTCCGCGGCCACGCTCACCGGGTGGGAGTCCAGCCCGGAGCGGCGCTGGTGGCTCGGCTCCGCACAGGGTCTGGCCGAGGTGACCCGGGAGGAGCGGCGCACCGGCATCGAGGGCTGGTTCGACGCGCCGTCGACGGTCGAGGCCCTCCCCTCGACCCCACCGGCCCCGCCGCGCCCGCCCCGCTGGAAGCAGGCCACCACGATCTGGCTGGTGTTCTTCCCGCTGAACCTGCTCGCCACCGTGACGCTGGGGGAGCTCCTCGCCGGCTGGCCGGTGGTGCTGCGCGTCGCCGCGGTCACCCTGACCCTCACCCCGATCATGACCTACGCGCTGCTGCCGTGGATCACCCGGCGGCTGGGGTGGTGGCTGGAGGGCCGCCGGTTCCGGGACCGCTGACCCGCCCCGCCGCCGGACGCCGGCCCTTCCGCGGCTCGCTGACCGTCCCCGATACTGGGGCCGGAGCACCGGCTGCCGTGCTCCGGTCGGGGGTGGGGGGCATGGCGCGCGACCGACAGCACCGACCGGTGACCGCTACCGGCTCCGCCGGCGGCGTGCGCGACGCCCTGCGCCGGGCCACCGCCGGAACGGGGCGCCGCGTCCTCCTCGCCGCGACGCTGCTGGTCGGGGCGTTGGCGGCCGTCCTCGTGGTGGCGGCGGCCCCGGTGCCGTCGGTCGCCGGGCCGGCGGCGGCGACCCAGCTGCTGGTGTCGGTGCTCGTCCCGCTGTCGGGGGTCCTCCTGGTCCAGGACCTGACCCGCGAGCCGCGCGAGGACCGGCGGGTGGCTCCGGTCGTGGTGGCGGCGGTGCTCCACGCCGCCGCCGTGTCCCTCGCGGGCTCCGCCCTGTGCGGGATCGTCGTCGCCCTGGCCCCGCAGTCCGACCTCGGCGCCCCCGCGACCGCGGCGGCGGTGGTGCTCGGCGGGGTGGCGGTGCAGGTCACCGCCCAGCTGGTCGGCACCGGTCTCGGGCTGCTCCTCGACCGGCCGCTGGTGGCGTTCGCCGCGACCATCGCCCTCCCGCTCGGCCTGTGGCTGCTCGTCGGCGCGCTCGGCCCGCCGGTGGCGCAGCGGTGGCTCACCCCGTTCGGGGCCACCTCGCCGCTGCTGGCCGGGGCGCCCTCGGTCGTCGACGTGGCGGCCTGGGCCGTCGTGCTCGTCGTGTGGGGCGGCGGGCTCAACGGGCTGGGGGCGGCCCGCCTCGCCGGACGACGTTCCGCCCTGCGCTGACCGGCGGCAGCGCGCTACCCGGCCGCGCGCGCGGGGAGGTGCTCGTCGACCATCCGCAGCAGCGCGGCCCTGGGCTTCGCCCCGACGAGCCGGGCGACGACCCGGCCCGCGACGTGGAGGTCGAGGGTCGGCATGCCCAGGACCCCGGCCTCGGCGGCGGTGCGGGGGTGCGCGTCGACGTCGAGCTGGGCGACGACCAGCCGCCCGGCGCGCTCGGCGGCGATCTCCCGGAGCACCGGGACGATCATGCAGCAGGGCGGGCACCACGTGGCGGTGGACTCCAGCAGCACCGGCAGGGGTGAGCGCAGGACGAGCTCGTCGAACGTGGCGTCGGTCTCGGCGAGCTCGGCGCGGTGGACGGCGATCGAGTCCGGGCAGCTGCCGGCCGACTCGTCGCCCGCGCGCAGGCACTCGACGAACGGGCGCGTCTCCTCCAGCGCGAGGCCCAGCCCGGCCAGCGACCGGATCTCGGTGACCACCGCGAGGTCGTGCTCGTCGTACTCCCGGTAGCCGTTGGAGCGGCGCCGGGCCCGCAGCAGGCCCAGCTGCTCGTAGTGCCGCAGCGCCCGCGGGCTGACCCCGGTGCGCCGTCCCAGCTCGCCGATCCGCATGCGGGCGACGCTGGACCTCGACGCCGACGGCAACGCCAGCCACGGGTCCGCTCGGGACGTCAGCGTATCGCGCCCCGGTCGGCCAGCGCGGCGGCGAGCACCTCGGGGTCGGTGAGGTAGACCTCGTGGTCGCAGGCGTCGTCGACGACCAGCGCGGGCCGGCCGAGCAGGGCCTCCAGGCGTTCGGCGATCGCCGCGTGCAGCGGGCTCGTGCCCTTCCCGACGGCGACGCTCACCCGGTCGGCCGGCAGCTCGCCCGGTGAGAAGGCGTGCAGCGTGATGATGCGGGCGTCGTCGCGCAGCGCGGCCTCGGCGTTGACCCGCTGCGCGGCCACGGCGGGCGAGGCGAGGTCCGCGCGGCCCTCGGACAGGACACCCAGCATCACGTCGTAGGCACCGGCCCAGTCGCCGGGCCGCTCGGCGAGGTGGGCCTCGATCGGGGCCATGATCCCGGCGTGCACCTGCGCCGCGCCGGGCAGCATCCCCAGCGCGGCCGGCTCCCAGGCGATCACCTCGGTGACGACGTCGGGGTGGCGCGCGGCGAGCGCGAGCGCGACGACCCCGCCCGAGCTGAAGCCCAGGACGGTGGCCGGGACGGCGTCGAGCGACCGCAGGAGCGCGGCGGCGTCGTCGGCGTGCCGGGCGACGCCGCCGTCCGGCCAGCCCTCCCGCGTGCTCCCGCCGGTGCCCCGCCGGTCGTAGGTGATGACCCGGCGGCCGTGCGCGGCGAAGGCCGCGGCCTGCGGGGCGAGCATGCCGGCGTCCTCGGCGCCGCCGTGGACGAGCAGCAGGGGAGGGCCGTCACCGACCGTGCGGTACGAGAGCTGGTCGAGCATCGTGGGACACCTTTCGCCTTACTCGAACTATATTGGACATGGGCTAAGGTAGGCGAATGACCGCGCGGGAGCAAGGGCGTCGCCGCTACAACGCCGAGGGCCGGCGCGCGCAGGCGCGCGCCACGCGGCAGCGGATCCTCGACACGGCCCGGGCCCTGTTCGTCGCGCAGGGCTACGCGGGCACGTCGGTCGCGCAGATCGCCGCGCAGGCGGGGGTGTCGACCCCGACCGTGTTCGCCGGGTTCACCTCGAAGGTCAACCTGCTCAAGGAGGCCGTCGAGACCACGCTCGTCGGCGACGCCGAACCGGTGCCGCTGCACGACCGGCCGCAGATGCGCCACGTGCACGAGGGCGCCACCGCCGAGGAGGTGCTGCTGCGCCTGGCCGCCCTCATCGCCGAGCGCGCCCCCCACGTCCAGCCCGTCCACGCCGTCGTGCACGCCGCCGCCGACGCCGACCCGGAGATCGCCGCGCTGGCCCGCACGCTCGACGAGCAGCGCCTCGCCGGCGCGACCATGCTGGCCACCACCGTCGTCGACCGGCTGGGCGATCCGGACCCCGAGCGGCTGGCGCAGGTGCGGGACACGATCTGGACGCTCAACTCCCCGCTGCTCTACGGGCTGCTCGTCACCGAGCGGGGCTGGCCGGTGCAGCGCTACGAGAGCTGGATCGCCCGCGCGCTCGTCGCCCTCGCGCTCGGCGGCCCGCCCGACGGGCCACCGATGAGTCCGGGCCCGGCTGGTCGTCCCCCCTCCACAGCCACCCCGCACCGCGGCACCGGCCAGGAGGAGAGGAGCACGTCATGACCACCACGGCACCACCCGTCCCGCTCAGCCACCGCGACCGCTCGGTGCTCCGGGCCGTGCACGACGGGCGCTGCCGGGTCTCCGGCCGCGCCGTCGAGCTGCTGATCGACGGCGTCGGGTGCTGCGACCAGTTCCTCGGGCCGCGCCTGGTGCGCGCCGGGCTGATCGCCCCGCCCGGCCCCGCGGCGGCCCCCGCGCAGCTCACGCCGGCCGGTCACGCCCTGCTGGGGGCGGCCTGAGCGCGGCGGCGATCTACCGCCCCGGCCGGACGCGCCCGGCGGACCGGCGCAGGGCCGCGCACGCCCCGTCCGCGGCGGCGACGGCGCTGTGGAAGGACACCTCGGCGAGCAGCCCGGGCGCGGCGACCTCGTCGCCGGCCAGGAACACCCCGTCGCCCTGGTCGACCGCGGGCCGGTCGCGCCACGTGCGGCCGGGCGGGTCCAGCGCGCCGCTGCGCCGGTGGGCGACGGAGTCCCGCGACCACACGCACCGCTCCCGCCACCCCGGCGCGGCCGCCTCCACCAGGTCCTCGGCCGCCCGGCGCGCCCGCTCCCGCGTCTCGCCCGCGCGCGGGGGCCGCTGCGCCTGCAGCAGCACCGTCCCGGGCGGGCAGAGCGTGCGGTCCACGCGCGAGAACGCCTCCACCCACCCCGGCCCGTCCAGGTCGGAGACGATGAACGCGTCGCCGCGCCGGGCGGTCACGACGGCGTCGACCAGGACCGTGGTGCCGCTGGACGCTGGAGTGGGCAGCGGGCGGCCCAGCAGGCGGCGGGCGGCGGGCAGCGAGGTCGCGACGATGACGGGACCGTCGGGCAGCTCGGTGACGGGGCCGGCCGTCGCGATCTGCACGCCGAGCTCGCGCGCCCGCCGCGCCAGGCGTTCCACCAGCGCCGACCAGCCGCCGACGAGGTAGCGCGGCCCGCCGGTCACGTCGGACACCCGCAGCAGCCGCTCCCAGACGAACGCGGCCGACAGCGCGCCGGGATCGGCGGTGTAGGTCGCGACCCCCGCGAACGCCGCCGCCTCGGCCGCCGCCGCCTCGCCGTGCAGGCCCGCGGCCCAGCCGAGGAAGTCCTGGTCGACGGGCGCGCGGCGACGCCGGTGGGACAGCAGGCGCACCAGCCCGGATGACGGCGCCACCCGCAGCCGCCCCCCGCGCCGGAACCGGATCGCCGTCGCCGCGCCCACCGGCAGCCGGCGGTAGGGCCGGGCGAGGCCCTGCGCGACCAGCCACCGCCAGAACGCCCCGTCCCCGTAGAGGACGTGCGGGCCCTCGTGGGCCACGTGGGGCGGCGCCGTCGTCCGCGCCCGCCCGCCGAGGGTCGCGTGCGCCTCCAGCAGCCGCACCGGCGCCCCGTTCCCGGCCGCGGTCACCGCCGCCACCAGACCCGCCAGGCCGCCCCCCACCACCGTCACCGCGTTCGTCGTCACCGCGTTCGTCGTCATGCCGGGGGGACACCGGACGCCCCCGCGCCGTGACACGCGCTGTCACACGGGCGGCTGTCACACGGGCGGCCGCTGCGGTGTCATGGGGGTGTGGACGCGACCGAGGCCGACCCCGAACGGGTCTTCCAGGAGCACCGGGGCCTGCTGACCGGGGTGGCCTACCGCGTGCTGGGCAGCCTCGGCGACGCCGAGGACGTCGTGCAGGAGACCTGGCTGCGCTGGTCGAGCACCGACCGCACCGAGGTGCGGGACCCGCGCGCGTTCCTCGCCACGACCGCGTCCCGCCTGGCGCTCAACGCCCTGCGCAGCCGCCGGCGCCGGCGGGAGAGCTACGTCGGCCCCTGGCTGCCCGAGCCGATCGCCACCGGCCCCGACGACCACGCCGCCGCCGACCCGGCCGAGCCGGTGCTGCTGGCCGAGAGCGTGTCGCTGGCCTTCCTGGTCGTGCTGGAGTCGCTGTCCCCGCTGCAGCGGGTGGTGTTCGTGCTCCACGACCTGTTCGGGTTCGACCACGCCGAGGTCGCCCGCGCGGTCGGCCGGTCCGAGCCGGCCGTGCGGCAGCTCGCCTCCCGCGCCCGCCGGCACGTCCGCGAGCGCCGGCCCACCGCCGTCGCCGACCCGGCCGAGCACGCCGACGCGACGCGGGCGTTCATGCGGGCCGCCGTGAGCGGCGACGTGACCGCGCTGCTCGAGGTGCTGGCGCCGGACGTGGTGGTCCTCACCGACGGCGGCGGGGCGGCCAAGGCCGCGCGGCGCCCGATCCACGGGGCCGTCAAGGCCGCCCGCTTCCTCGCCGCGATCAGCCACGAGACGCCCGGGGTGCGCTGGCGGGTCACCGGGCTCAACGGCCGCGCCGGCGTGGTCGTCCACCTGGGGGACCAGCTGATCGCCACCGTCGACCTCGACGTGGTCGACGGGCGGGTCGAGACGATCCGGGCCCAGCTCAACCCGGCCAAGCTGGCGCGGGTCGCGTCCACCGACGCCTGAGGAGGCGCCCGGGCCCAACCGACGGCCCGTGCGGACGACCGGTCCGCACCCGCCGCGCCCACACACGACCCGGCGCTGGCGCGACCCGGCAGCGACGCGTCAGCGCGCTGCCAGTGCAGGGCCGCAGGCTCGGGACCCCACGCACCTGCTCACCCGGGAGGTCCCGCCATGACCACCACCACCGCCGCCGACCTCGGCACCGTCCTCGGGGTCTGGGCGCACCCCGACGACGAGGCGTACCTGTCCGCCGCCCTCATGGCCACCGCGCGCGACCGGGGCCGGCGGGTCGTGTGCGTCACGGCCACGCGCGGGGAGCGGGGGACGTCCGACCCGACCACCTGGCCGCCGGAGCGGCTCGCCGCCGAGCGCACCCGGGAGCTGGCCCGCTCCCTCGACGTCCTCGGGGTGGTCGAGCACGAGTGGCTCGACCACCCGGACGGGGGCTGCGCCGCGGCCGACGCCGCGGCCGCGACCGAGCGGATCGCCGCGATCGTCGACCGGGTCCGCCCGGACACCGTCGTGACGTTCGGCCCGGACGGGATCACCGGCCACCCCGACCACCGCACCGTCTCGGCCTGGACGACCGCAGCGTTCCACCGCGCGGCCCCGCCGGGGGCGCGCCTGCTGCACGCCACCCTGAGCCCCCTCCGCTACCGGCGGTGGAGCGCGCTCAGCGACGGCCTCGGCGTCTACGAGCCCGGCTACCCCGTGCTGACGCCGGACGAGTGGCTGGCGGTCGACCTCCACCCGGACCCGGGCCTCGCCCGGCGCAAGTTCCGCGCGCTGGCCGCCCAGGAGACCCAGACGGCGGGCCTGATCGCCCACCTGGGCCCCGAGGTCTACACCGCGTGGTGCGCCGCCGAGCAGTTCGTCGAGGTGGCCCGGCGCACCGCGCACGCCGCCTCCCGGCCCACGACCCCCACGGCCGGTCGAGCCCTCACGGTGGGCTGAGGCGCCCCGCGATCGCCCGCCGGGCCAGGTCCAGCACCTCGGCCCGGCCGGGCGGCGGCGCATCGGTCCGCCGGAGCGGACGGTCGACGGCCGGGGCGTCGGGGGCGGCGTCCGCGGCGGCGTCGAGCACCGCGGCCGTCCCGTCGTCGCCGAGCTCGCGCAGCAGGTCCGCGAGGTCGCGCAGCGTGGCCCACAGGTGCGTCCAGTTCCCGGTGCGGGCGAAGTCGTCGACCACCTCCCGGTAACCGGCCAGGGCCTCGTGGACCCGACCGGCCGCCCGGCGCACCGACAGCAGACCGACCGTCGCCACGCCGACGACGAACGTGGCACCCGCGGACCGGCCGAGCGCGATCGCCCGCTCGTAGTGCTCCTCCGCGACGGCGGACCGACCGGCGACGCTCTCGATCTCGCCGCGGTAGTAGGCGTCCCAGGCGCGCAGCGAGGGGGCCGGGCCGACGGGCGACCGGGCGTGCAGCACCCGGGCCTCGTCGGGGCGCCCGGCGTACGCGGTCGCCAGGGCCGCGATCCCGTGCAGGTCGTGCCGGACGGAGTCCGGCCCGTCCAGGCAGACGCGCACGCACCCGTCGTGGTCCCCGCGCGCGAGCAGAGCGACGGCGAGCGCGTGCCGGCAGAACAGGACGCCGTCCCCGCCGTCACCGCCGTCACCGCTGTCACCGCTGTCACCGCCGTCTCCTCCGGCGGCCAGGCCGGCGCGGGCGAGCCGCTCGGCCGCGTCGTGGTCCCCGTCGGCGTAGGCGGCGTAGGCGGCGGTGCCGAGCACGGCCGCGGCCCGCGGGTGCCGGAGGACCGCCGGGTCGTCGCCCAGCTCGCGGGCCCAGCCCCGGACCTCCACGAGGTCGCGCTGGAACACCGCGTCGATGAGCCCGCTGACGATCGCGGCCGCGGCGTCGTCGTCCCGCGTCGCCGGGTCCCGCACGAGGCGCCACGCCGCCCGCAGGGTGCCCGTCTCACGGCGCAGCCGGGCGTCGGCGCGCGGCTCGTCGGCGGTGAGGAACGCGGCCGAGAGGTCCTCGGCCAGGGCGACGGCGCGGCGCACGAGCCGGGCGGCCGCGGCGGCGTGCTCACCGGTGGCGGCGAGCTGGTCGAGCCCGAACGCCCGCAGCGTCTCCAGCATCCGGTAGCGGGCCGGGGCTCCGGGCGTGATCACCGCGTCGACCATCGAGGCGTCCACGAGGCGGGCGAGGACGGCGCCCGGGTCGTCGGCGAGCCCGAGATCGGTCGCGGTCCCCCCGACGTCGTCGAGGTCGACACCGTCCGGGAACACGGCGAGGTGCCGGAACAGCCGCTGCTCGTCGTGGGCGAGCAGCCGGTAGGACCACTCCACCGTGCCGCGCAGGGTGCGGTGCCGGGCGTCGCCGCTGGCGCGACCGCCGGCGAGCAGGTCGAGCGCCCGGTCGAGCCGGTCGCGCAGGTCCGCGACCGAGAACGCCGAGAGCCGGCCCGCGGCGAGCTCGATGGCCAGCGGCATCCCGTCGAGGCGCCGCACCACCTCGGCGACCGCGGGGAGCTCGGCGGCTGCGAGCGGCCGCACGCGGGCGGCCCGGTCGAGGAAGACGGCCACCGAGGGTGCCCGGGCGAGGTCTGCGCCCTCCTCGGGCAGGCGCAGGGGCGCCAGCCGGGAGACGTGCTCCTCGGCGAGCCCGAGCCGCTCCCGGCTGGTGGCGAGCACGGTCAGCCGCGGGCAGGCGGACAGCAGCGTCGCCACGAGGTCGCGCACCGGTTCCAGCAGGTGCTCGCAGTTGTCGATCACGAGCAGGCCGGGGCCGTCGCCGAGCACGGCGGCGCAGGCGGTGACGACGTCCCCGCGGGCCACGGTGAGGTCCAGCGCGGCGGCGAGGGCGTGCGCGACCGCGCCCGGCTCCGCGAGCGGGGCCAGCAGCAGCGTGGTGGCGGCGTCCGCGCGCTCGGCCACCTCCAGCGCCAGGCGGGTCTTGCCGACCCCGCCCGGGCCGGTGACCGTGACGAGCCGCCGCGTGGCGAGCAGACGGTGCAGCGCGGCGACCTCGGCCTCGCGCCCGACGAGCCGGCCGACCGGTCGGACCGGCGCGACCCGGGCGGGCAGCGGACCCGCCGCGCCGCTCGCGATGGTGCGCTCCAGCGCGGCGAGCGCGGGGGAGGGGTCCAGACCGGTCTGCTCGGCCAGCAGCCGGCGGTGCTCGCGGCCGGCCCGCAGGGCCGCCGGGGCCTGCCCGGCGGCGGCGAGCGCGCGCATGAGCGCGAGCACGGCCGGTTCCCGCAGCGGGTCCGCGGTGACCGCCCCGGCGGCGAGCCCGAGCACCCGCTCGGCCTGCCCCGCGTCCACCGCGGCGCCGACCAGCGCGTCGACGACCTCGCGGTGCAGGCGGGCGCCCCCCTCCGCCGCGGTCGCGATCGGCACGACGTCGGTGAGGTCGGGGAGGACCGGCCCCCGGAACAGGGCGTGCGCGCGCCGCAGGTGGTCGAGCGCCGCGCCGCGGTCCGCCCGGGCGGCGGCCAGCAGGGCGCGGGCCTCGGCGAGGTCGAACCCGTCGGGCCCGAGGTCGAGGGCGTAGCCGCCCGGGCCGGTGCGCAGCCGGTCGGCGGCCGGGCCGAGCTGCCCGCGCAGCCGGAACACGTGCGTCTGCAGGGCCTGGCGGACGTCGCCCGGTCCGTCGTCGTCCGGCCACAGCGCCTCCGCGAGCTCGCCGACCGGCACGGGGCGTCCGTGCGCGAGCGCGAGCAGGACGAGGACGGCGCGGCGGACCGGTCCGCGCAGCTCGACCGGAGCGCCGTCGAGGAGCACCCGCAGCGGCCCGAGCAGCTCCACCCGCAGACGGTGGTCCACCTCGCCCTCCTCCCGGCGGTCACCGCCGTGTCAGCGGCTGTCACCGGTGCGTGCCCGGTGGCGCCGAGGCTCCCTCCGTCCCGGCGGGTGCCGGGTACGACCACGAGGAGACACCATGGACCACGACAGGCTCAACGAGTTCCTCGGCCGGTTCACCGCCGACCTGGGCGCGGCCGGATCCGCCGGGCTGGCCGTCATCGGCAACCGGCTGGGCCTCTACCGCACCCTCGCCGGCGGACCCGCCACACCGGAGGACTTCGCGCGACGCACCGGCTACGACGAGCGCTACCTGCGCGAGTGGCTGGCCAACCAGGCCGCCGGCGGCTACGTCCGGTACGAACCGGCGACCGGCGAGTTCTCCCTCGACGAGGAGCAGGCGTTCTGCCTGGCCGACCCGGACGGCCCGAACCTGTCCGCCGCGTTCCTCATCGTGCTGGGCTACCTGCGCGCCGAACCGCGGCTGACCGAGGCGTTCCGCACGGGAGCGGGGCTGGGGTGGCACGAGCACCACGAGGACGTGGTCACGGGCTGCGACGCGTTCTTCCGACCCGGCTACACCGCCGAGCTGGTCCCGAACTGGATCCCGGCCCTGGACGGCGTCGAGGAGAAGCTCGCCGCGGGGGCGCGGGTGGCCGACCTGGGCTGCGGACTCGGGTCGTCCTCGGTGCTGATCGCGCAGGCCTTCCCGCGCAGCACCGTCGTCGGCTCGGACTACCACGCCGCGTCGATCGACCTGGCGCGCGAGCACGCCGCCGAGGCGGGCGTGGCTGACCGCGTGTCGTTCGAGGTCGCAACCGCGCAGACGTTCACCGGCAGCGGCTTCGACCTCGTCACGACGTTCGACGCCCTGCACGACATGGGCGATCCCGTCGGAGCGGCGCGCCGCGTGCGGGAGGCGATCGCCGACGACGGCACGTGGCTGCTCGTCGAGCCGAACGCGTCCGACCGCATCGAGGACAACCTCACCCCCGTCGGGCGGCTGTACTACGCCGGGTCGACGTTCCTGTGCGTACCCAACGCGCTGTCCCAGCACGGGGGGCGCGCGCTGGGCGCGCAGGCCGGGGAGTCGGCGGTGCGGGACGTCGTGACCGCAGCCGGGTTCACCCGGTTCCGGCGGGCGGCGCAGACGCCGTTCAACCTGGTCTTCGAGGTCCGCCCCTGAACCACCGCAGGGGCGGTCGCGGGGAGCTACAGCCCCAGCATGGTGGCCGCGTTGTCGTCCCAGGCCTGCTGCAGGCGGATGTAGGTGCCGACGGTGGCCAGCGACCGGTGCCGGGTCTGGTGGGCGATGGCGCGGTCCGAGGCCCCGCGGAGGTGGGCGAAGGTGACGAACCCGGCCCGCAGGGAGTGCGCGCTGTAGGGGGCCGGGTCGATACCCGCGCGGGCGATCGCGGCCTGCACGAGATCGTTGACCGACTCCGCGTGCAGGCGGCGGGGGAGCGGCCGGTTGCCCTTGCTGACCGGCCGGAGGACCGGCCCCTCGGTGATCGCCGCGGCCTCGGTCCACGCGCGCAGGGCGGTCACCGCGCAGCGGGCCGGGTGCGCGGCGCGGGGGAGCACCACCAGTTCGCTGTGCTCACCGCGCTGGTTGCCCTTCGAGCGGGGCAGGGACAGCACCGCTCCCCGGTCGTGGGCGTCGACGTGCTCGACGTCGAGTCCGGCGAGCTCGCCGCGGCGCAGCGCGGCCCAGAACCCGACCAGCAGCAGCGCCCGGTCGCGCAACCCCGCCAGGTCCGGCTCGGGCGCCCGCGTCTTCCAGACCCGGCGGGTCGGGCAGGCCTCGACGACGTCGAACAGCTCGGGCGGCATCAGGGGGGCGGCCTGGTCGGGCGGGCGGCCGTGGGTGCGGCGGATGCCCTCCCACACCGCGCGCACCCGGGCGCCGGTGGTCGGATCGGGCAGGTCGCGCACGTGGTGGGCGAAGCGGATGGCCGCCAGGCGCCGGCTCATCGTGCCCACCTTCGCCCCGGCCCGGGCCAGCTCGGTGAGGTAGCCGGAGATCGTCGAGGCCGTCGCCGGCAGCGGGTCGACCCCGGCCCGCTCGCACCATCCGCTGAACTCGGCCCAGTCCGAGCGGTAGCCGCGCAGGGTGCTGGGGGCGCGGGCCGCCTCCACGTAGGCGGCCTCCTCGGCCGACAGCGGGAGCGCCGCCGCCAGGTCGAGGGGAGGGCGGCCGTCGGGGTCCGGGGTGAGGGCGTCGGACGAGCTCACCGCCGTGGTGCCCGGACTGCATCGGTCATGGGTGGGCGCCTCCCGGTCTCGAACCCCTCGACGTACCACGGTATCACCCGGGATTCACCACAGAATCCCGGGTGGTGGGCCAGTTCTCGAACCCCTGGTCGAGCCCCGGCGGGCAGCTCCGGCGGGTGCGACCCCGACCGCACGCACGACCGGGGGCTCACCCCGGAGCGGGCTCGTCCGGGCTGCGGGACGACCGGCGCGGGGTGAGCGGCAGGGCGGGTGAGAGCGGATGCGGCAGGCCGACGCGCAGCACCAGCTCCGGGCTCGACCGCAGGCGCAGCACCTGCGAGGCGATCGACGCCCGGGTGCGGTCGGCCGCCAGCGGACGGCTGAGCGGGGTGGTGGCGAGGCCCAGGTCGGTCGCGGTGAGCAGCACCGCGCTGGTCGCCTCGCCCGCGCGCAGCACGTGCAGGCGGTCGTCGGCCAGGGCGGACAGGACCGTCAGGACGGATGCGTCCACGTGGTCGACGCTGTGCGGGTCGCGCGGCGCGACCACGGCGGTGCCACCGGTGTGGTGCGCGAGCGCGGCCGCGTAGTCCGCCTGCTGCCGCGACAGGGGCGTGGCGCGGCCCATCAGCTCGACGAGCCGCCGCCGCGCGTCGCCGGGCCCCACCACGTGCAGGTGCGCGCCCCACGAGGCGGCCGTGCGGACCAGGACGTCGAGCGCGGCGGCGTCGGGCGGCCGGGAGGAGAAGCGGCGGCGGTCCGTGCGCCGCTCGGCGATCACCCCGGCCAGCCGCGCCGCCCCGGACGAGGGCGGTGCGGCCACCGGCCGGACCCGCGCCAGGTGGTCGGGGCGACCGGGGTCGGGGAAGCGCTCCACGCGGGCGGAACTCCCGAGCCCGGCCAGCGCGACGAGCAGGTGGTGCAGGACGACGCCACAGCTGAGGAGCACGTCGCGCTCGTCCTCGGCCGCCCCGGGACGGGGATCGGCGAACAGGTCCGCGCCGTCGGCCCCCACGTGCCAGCGCCAGGGCTGGGAGTCGTGGACCGACGGGGCCCGCGCCGCCCGACCGACCGCGCGGCGCAGCACGGCTTCCTCGGGCGAGCCCGTCGACACCGTGCACGCTCCGTTCGCCCGGTCCACGCGGGGAGGACGTCCTCCCGTCGGGGCAGGACCCGAGCGTAGGCCGCCGGCGGACGGACCGGGCTCCCGACCCTCGGGATCTCACCGGGCGGCGAGCACCCCACCCGCCCCGTCGACCCGCCCACCGGGCGACCGCTGGTACCTCGGCTCCTCCCCGGGCCTCGACGGTTGACGTCCTCCACCGGCTGGGTCGATCATCAGCCGGGCACGCACTGCGGCGAGCACCGGCCGACCGAGGGGGCGCCATGAGCCGAGCCGCACGCGGCCGCGCCGTCGTGCTGGGGGCGAGCATCGCGGGCCTGCTCGCCACCCGCGTGCTCGCCGACGCCTACGACGAGGTGGTGCTGGTCGAGCGCGACGTGCTCCCCACCGGGACCGCACGCCGCCGGGGAGTCCCGCAGGACCGCCACGTCCACGCCCTGCACACCCGCGGCCTGCTCGTCCTCGAGGAGCTCTTCCCCGGCCTGACCGAGGAGGCCACGGGGGCCGGCGCGGACCTCGGCGACAGCCTCGAGGGCGTGCGGTGGTACTTGCAGGGGGCGGACCCGCTGGTGCAGGTCGACTCCGACATGCCGGGACTGTCCGCGAGCCGCCCCCTGCTGGAGGGTCTCGTGCGACGCCGTGTGCTCGCGACCGCGGGAGTCGAGCTGCGCGAGGGCACCGACGTCGTGGGCACCACCTCCGCGGGAGACCGGGTGACCGGCGCGCGGATCGCCTCCCGCATGGACGGGACCGAGCTGGACCTGGCTGCCGACCTCGTCGTCGACGCGACCGGGCGGGGGTCCCGCGCCCCCCTCTGGCTGGCCGCGATGGGCTTCCCCGCGCCCGAGGTGGAGCGCATCGCGATCGATCTCGGCTACTGCACCCGGCACTACCGCCTCGACGACCCGCTCGGCGTGTTCGTCGCCGCCACCCCCGCGAGCCCCCGCCTCGGGACGATCATGCCGATCGAGGGCGATCGGCACATCGTGACGCTGGGTGGGATGCTCGGCGACCACCCGCCCACCGACGCGGCCGGTTTCGCCGCCTTCGCCGCGACGCTGCCCGCGCCGGACATCGCCGACGCCCTCCGCGACGCCCGACCGCTCGACGACGGCGCCACCTTCCGGTTCCCGGCGAACCAGCGCCACCACTACGAGCGGCTGCGACGCGCCCCGGCCGGCTTCCTCGTGATCGGCGACGCCGTCTGCTCGTTCAACCCCGTCTACGCCCAGGGGATGACGGTCGCCGCCGTCGAGGCGCTCGTGCTGCGGGACCTCCTGCGCGCGCACGACCGGATCGACCCGCTGGAGTGGTACCGCAGGATCGCGCCCGTCGTGGGCGCCGCGTGGGAGTCGGCCGCGGGCGGCGACCTCGCCTTCCCCGGCGTCACGGGCAGGCGGACGGCCAGCATGCGCATCGCCGCCGCGTACCTGCCCCGCCTGTTCCGCGCCGCGACCCGCGACGGCGACCTGGCGCGCGCGGTCGTCCGCGTCGTCGGGATGGTGGACGGGCCCGAGACGCTGCTGCGCCCCCGCGTCGTGGCCGGGGCGCTGCGAGCGGGCCGCGCCGCGCGGATCTGACTCGGCGGGCGGCCGGTGACGGGTCGGGCGTCCGGGGGAACGGTGGTGATGATCCGTCAGCCGGTGCCCTTCGACGGCCGCCCGACGGACTTATTGTCATAACTCCGATTATCGGATGGTTGTGAGGGCCGGTCGTCCGGTGCGATCCACGCACCCGTGGAGCGCGCCGGACGACGACAGGCACCAGGCGCGCTCGGCGGCCTCGCCGCTGCGACAGCGCAGCAGCCGGCGGGCTCGACATCCCGGCGGGTGCCACACCGCAGGACGCGCCGCGCCGGCGTACTGCCTACCGGCTGCTGCGTCCTCGTCGCGACCGGCGGCGGGCTCGCCCTCCAGCACCTGGATCTTCCGCTCGTGCGGCCGTGGCGCCGGCCGAGCCGGCGAGCGACGCCACGGCCTTCTGCTCGGTCGCCGTGGTCCCCCGTCTTTTTCTGCCGTTGGCAGTTGCTGGTTCGTGGTTGTTCCTGGTCAATCGAAGATGGACGGTTTGTAGCCGTCAATGGTTCATTGACAGAGGAGGAGAGCCGGAGCACCGGCGAACTCGAGCGCATCGGCAGGAGGGTCCATCCGGCACCTCGCCCGCCGCTCGTCCGCGGGTTCACCACGAGGGGCGCCTGCCGACCGTCTGCACGGCGGCGCGATCACCCGTGCAGCCCGGACCGGCCCCACGACCGGCTCGGTGATCGGCACGGCCGACCGCACCGCGGCGACGTCGTCGCCGCGGTGCGCGCGAGCCGGTAGCCGTGCCGGACGAGCCGGGTCCGGGCGGGCGGCCAGCGGACCTCCGACGCTCCCCCGATCCACGGGGACGCCGGGCGGACCCGTCAGGAGGTGCCGCGGCCCGTCTTGGACTGCAGCTCGTCGATGAGCTTCGAGGCGTCCGCCTTGGACAGCTCGTCGGGCACCTGCTCGTCGGCCTCCGTGGCCAGGGTCTGGAGGTAGGACTTCTGGGCGCCCGTCATGGGCTCGTCGCCGGTCGTCCAGTCGTCGGGGTCCTTGGCCGCGGTGCGGCGGTCCTCGTCGGTCGTGCTGCGCTCGTCGGTCATACCCTCGAACGTATCTTCGGATCGCCTGCCCCGCAGCGTGGAACCGTCCAGGGCGGCCCCCGCTGCCGCCGGCCCAGTACGCGCAGGCGGACGTCTCCCCCGCCTGCGCGGACCGAGGGCTCCGAACGTCCTACGCTGGCGGGGTGCCGCTCGACGAGTACCGCCGCAAGCGCGACGCGGCCCGCACGCCCGAGCCGGTGCCCGCCACCGACCCCGACGCCGCGGGTCCGGGCACGCGGTTCGTGATCCAGGAGCACCACGCGCGGCGCCTGCACTGGGACGTCCGGCTGGAGCGCGACGGCGTGCTGGCGTCCTGGGCGGTGCCCAAGGGCCTGCCCACCGACGCCGACACCGTGCGCCTCGCCGTGCGCACCGAGGACCACCCGCTGGAGTACCTGACCTTCCACGGCGAGATCCCCGCCGGCGAGTACGGCGCGGGCCGGATGACGATCTGGGACTCCGGCACCTACGAGACCGAGAAGTGGCACTCCCGCGAGGTGGCCGTGGTCTTCCACGGCGAGCGGGCGCGCGGGCGGTTCGTCTTCCTGCGCACCGGGCGCGGGGAGGACGACTGGCTGCTGCGCCGCTGGGGACCCGCGCCCGGCGAGCCGCTCCCCCGCGAGGCCCGGCTCGCGACGGCGCAGCCGGGGCCCCGCCCGGATGGGTCGTGGCTGCAGCCCCTGTTCGGCGGGCGCCGCGTGCTCGTGCGGGTGGAGGGCGGGCGGGCGGCGTACAGCGACCCCGACGGCGCGGAGGTGCGCGGCCCGCGCGGGCTCGGTCCGGCGCTGTCGGCGACGCCGGTGCTGCTCGACGCCGAGCTCGTCGGCGAGGACCTGTGGATCGGTGACCTGCTCCACCTCGACGGCGAGGACCGCCGGGACCTGCCGTGGCGGGAGCGGCGGGCGCTGCTGGAGGGGCTGGGCCTGGAGGGCCCGCACTGGCGCCCGGCCCCGGTCTTCCCCGGCGGCGGGGACGAGGTGGTGGCCGCGGTGGCGGCGCAGGGCCTGCCCGGCGTCGTCGCCAAGGACCCCGACGCGCCCTACGGCACGGGCTGGGTCGCGGTCACCACGGGGCGGGCGCCGCAGCGGCCGCCGGCGCCCGGGCGCGACCCCCGGGTCGGGCGGGCGCGGCTGACCAACCCGGGCAAGGTGCTCTACCCGCTCACCGGCACCACCAAGGCCGACGTGCTCGCGCACTACCGCACCGTCGCCCCCGTGATGCTGCCGCACCTGCGCGACCGTCCGGTGACGCTCGTGCGCTGGCCCGACGGGGTCGAGCGGGGGTCGTTCTTCGAGAAGGACGTCTCGCGGCACGCGCCGGACTGGATCCGCACCGCCCGCGTCGGCACCCCCGGCGGCCGGTCGGAGACGGCCGACTTCCCCGTCCTGGCCGACGAGGAGGGCCTGGCCTGGGCGGCGAACCTGGCCGCGCTGGAGCTGCACGTGCCGCAGTGGCGCCTGGGCCCGGGCGACGAGAAGCTGCTGCCCGACCTCGTCGTGTTCGACCTCGACCCCGGGGAGGGCACCACGGTCGTCGACTGCGCCCGGGTCGCGCTGCAGCTGGCCGAGCGCATCGCCGACGACGGGCTCGTCGCCCACCCGCGCACGTCCGGCGGCAAGGGGATGCAGCTCTACGTGCCGGTCACCGTGACGGCCGCGGAGGAGACCAGCGCGTACGCGAGGGCGCTGGCCGAGGAGCTGGGGCGCGACGACCCGCGCCGGGTCACCGCGGTGATGGCGAAGGCCCGCCGGCGGGGCCGGGTGTTCGTGGACTGGAGCCAGAACAACCCGCACAAGACCACGATCGGCAGCTACTCCCTGCGCGGCCGCGCGCGCCCGACCGTCGCCACCCCGCTGACTTGGGACGAGGTGGGCGCGGCCCGGCGCCCGGACCAGCTGGTGTTCACCCTCGACGACCTGCCGGCGCGCCTGGCCGAGCACGGGGACCTGCTGGCCCCGCTGCTCGACCCCGGTCCCCCGCTCCGGGCCCGGCGCCGGTGAGGCACCCCTACCTGGACGGGCCGCACCCGCGCGCCTACGCCCACCGCGGCTGGCACACGGGCGACCTCGCCGGCTGCGAGAACACCCTGGAGGCGTTCCGCCGCGCCGTCGACGAGGGGTTCGCCTACCTGGAGCTGGACGTGCACGCCACGGCCGACGGCGTGGCCGTGGTGCACCACGACGCCACCCTGGACCGCACCACCACCGGCGCCGGGCGGATCGACGCGCACACCGCGGAGGCGCTGCGCGGGGTGCGGGTGCGCGGCCGATTCCCCCTCCCCCGCCTGGACGAGGTGCTGGCCGCCCTGCCGGGCACCCGGATCACCGTCGAGCTCAAGTCCGCCGCCGTCGTCACGCCGGTGCTGGCCGCGCTGGAGGCGGCGGACGCCTGGGACCGGGTGTGCGTCGGCGGTGTCGTCGACGGCTGGCTCGCCGCCGCGCGCGCCGGTGGCGGGCCGCGGCTGTGCACGTCGATGGCGCAGGCGTCGGCGTTCGGGCTCCGCTCCCGGGCCTGGCTCGACGCGCTGCCCCGGCCGCTGTCGTGGCTCCCCGCTCCCCCGGTGCGCGGCGACCTCGCGCAGCTGCCGCACCGGTTCGGGGCGCTCACCGTCGTCGACGCCGCCCTGGTCCGCACCGCGCACGCCCAGGGCCGGGAGGTGCACGTGTGGACCGTCGACGACCCGGTGGAGATGGCGCAGCTGCTCGACCTGGGCGCGGACGGGCTGCTGTCGGACCGCCCCGACGTCCTGCGCGAGGTCCTGCGCTCCCGGGGCCGCTGGCCCTCGTGAGCGCGCAGGAGTGTTCTAGCACTTCCCGCCGCGCACGGGCGGCGTCAGCCGCTAGGGTCCGGCCGTGAGCGAGCTCGCGAGCGAACCACGGGCACAGCGCTTCCGCGAAGCGCCGAGCGAGCGCAGCGAGGGAGTGCGATGAGCACGGACGCCCCGGTCGAGCGCCGCCCCTTCACCCGCGGCCAGGTGCTGGCCTGGGGGTTGTGGGACTGGGGGTCGGCGGCCTACCAGGCGGTCATCCTCACGTTCGTCTTCTCCGTCTACCTCACCGACGCCGTCGGCGCCGACCTGGAGGGGCCGGTCAGCGCGAACAGCTGGCTGGGCTGGTCGATCGGCGCGTCGGGGCTGCTCATCGCGCTGCTGGCGCCGGTGGTGGCGCAGCGGGCGGACGCGGCGGGGCGGCGCAAGCGGGCCGTGGTCGTGTGGACCGCGGTCACCATCGTGACGATGGCCGCGCTGTGGTTCGTGGAGGACGACGCGGCGTTCCTGCCGCTGGGGCTGGTGCTGCTCGGCCTGGGGTCGATCTTCTTCGAGCTGGCGTCGGTGTCCTACAACGCGGTGCTCACGCAGGTCTCCACGCCGGGGACGGTGGGGCGGATCTCCGGGTTCGGCTGGGCGATGGGCTACCTCGGCGGGATCGTGCTGCTGCTGATCGCCTACGTCGGGTTCATCGCCGGCGACGGCGGGCTGCTCGGGCTGCCGACCGAGGGCGGGGTGAACATCCGCGCGGTCGCGCTCCTCGCGGCGGCGTGGTTCCTGCTGTTCGCCGTCCCGCTCGTCGTCGCGGTGCCCGAGGTGCCGCCGGTGGCCGGTCGCGGCCGCGCGCCGGGGCTGGTCGAGTCCTACCGGATCCTGTTCCGCGACCTGCGCGCGCTGTACCGGGAGAGCCCGCACACGGTGTACTTCCTCGGGGCGAGCGCGCTGTTCCGCGACGGCCTGGCCGCGGTGTTCACCTTCGGCGCGGTGCTGGCGGTCACCGTGTACGGCATCGCCGAGGACGACGTCCTGCTGTTCGGGATCGCGGCCAACGTCGTCGCGGCGGCCGGCGCGCTCGCCGGCGGGTTCCTCGACGACCGGATCGGGCCGAAGCTGGTGGTCGTCGGGTCGCTGGCGGCGATGATCGCGGTCGGGCTGGCGCTGCTCGGGCTGTCCGGCCCGGTGGCCTTCTGGGTGTTCGGGCTGGCGCTGGCCACGTTCGTCGGTCCCGCCCAGTCCAGCGCCCGCACGTTCCTCGCCCGCCTCGCCCCGCCCGGTCGGGAGGGCCAGCTGTTCGGGCTCTACGCCACCACCGGGCGCGCGGTGTCGTTCCTCGCGCCGACGCTGGTCGGGCTGTTCACGTTCCTGTTCGCCTCGGACCGCGCGGGGATCATCGGCATCGTCCTGGTGCTCGCCGCCGGTCTCCTGGCGCTGCTCCCCGTGCGGTCGCCCGGTAACGGTCAAGAGGCGATCTCGTGAATTCCCGCCCGACTTCGGTGAGATGGATCACATCTGGCTGACACGTCACATCGCCGTGTGGAAAAGGGCGACATGGGGGACACTCGGACATCGGGGCGGCGAACACCCGGTGTCGGCCATGTGACATCGACACCCGGCGTTGGTCGCCCCGGTCCACGGGAACAAGCGTCTGCACTGCAGACGTTACACCCGCCGAAGTGGACCGAGGGAACCTCCCTCGGTCGGGGAAAGTGGAGGATGACGCATGGCCGACCGCGTGCTCCGTGGCAGCCGGCTCGGGGCTGTCAGCTACGAGACCGATCGCAACCACGACCTCGCGCCGCGTCAGTCGATGCGCTACGCCTGCCCGCGCGGGCACGACTTCGAGGTGCCGTTCGCCGGCGACGCCGAGGCGCCGCACACCTGGGAGTGCCGCCTGCACGGCAGCATCTCCAAGCTGATCGACGGCAGCGAGCCCGAGCAGAAGAAGGTCAAGCCCCCGCGCACGCACTGGGACATGCTCCTGGAGCGCCGCTCCGTCGCCGACCTCGAGGTGCTGCTCACCGAGCGCCTGGAGCTGTTGGCGGAGCGCCGGCGCGAGATCGCCTGACGCACGACCGATGCTTGACCGGAGGCCGGGACCCCGCCGGGGGCCCGGCCTCCGCCGTATCCGGGCCGTCAGCGCCCGAGGCGCCGCTGGATCCCCCACCGGGTCACCAGCCACAGCGCCTCGCCAACGATGGAGCGGTTCATCTTCGACGCCCCGAGCGCGCGCTCGGTGAACGTGATCGGCACCTCGCGCACCCGGAACCCCGCCTGGACGGCGCGCCAGGCCATGTCCACCTGGAAGCAGTAGCCCTGCGAGGCCACCGAGCCCAGGTCCAGCTCCTCGAGCACCTGGCGGCGGAAGGCCCGGTAGCCGCCGGTGATGTCGCGCAGCGGGACGCCCAGCGCCACCCGCGAGTACAGGTTGCCGCCGCGGGAGAGCCACTCGCGGTGCGCGGGCCAGTTCACCACCCGCCCGCCCGGGACGTAGCGGGACCCGAGCACGAGGTCGGCGTCGCGCAGGGCGTCGAGCAGGCGGGGCAGGTCCTCGGGGGCGTGCGAGCCGTCGGCGTCCATCTCGACGACGACCTGGTGCTCCCCGGTGAGCGCCGTCGCGAACCCGGCGAGGTAGGCCGCACCTAGGCCGTCCTTGGCCGTGCGGTGCAGCACCCGGATGCGCGGGTCGTCGGCGGCCATCGCGTCGGCCAGCTCCCCCGTGCCGTCCGGGCTCGCGTCGTCGACCACGAGCACGTCGGCCTCGGGCACCGCGGCGTGCAGCCGGGTCACCACCGAGCCGAGGTTCTCCCGCTCGTCGTAGGTCGGGATCACGACCAGCACCGGCCCCGGTGCGTCACCCATCTACTGCCCCTCGCTCCCGCCGGCCCCGCCGGACGCCCGTCTGCGCCACGGCCAGGAGCACGGCTCCCGCTCCCAGCGCGACCAGCGCCCACTCGGGCGCCGACCGCAGCCGCGCGGCGATCGTAGTGGTGTCGCGCAGCACCGTCCGATCCACCAGCACCCCGGGCTCGAACTGCCCGGTCCGCGCGGTCACGGTGCCGTCGCGCGCGACGGTGGCGCTGACCCCGCTGGTGGTGGCGATGATCGCGGCGCGGTCGAACTCGACGGCCCGCACGCGGGACATGGCGAGCTGCTGGTAGGTCATGTCGCTGAAGCCGAAGGTCGCGTTGTTGCTCGGCACCGCGAGCACCTGCGCCCCGGCGGCGACGCTGTCGGCGACCAGGTCGTCGAAGGCGATCTCCCAGCAGATCGCGATCCCGACCCGCACCCCGGCGACGTCGAGGGCCCCTTCCCCCGTGCCGGGCGAGAAGTTGCTGGCCCGGTCGACGTAGGGGGAGAACATCCGGAAGAAGCTGCGGAAGGGCATGTACTCGCCGAAGGGCTGGATGCGGCGCTTGTCGTTGCGCGCCACGGGCCCGACCCCGGCCTCCCACACCAGCGTGGAGTTGGTGGCGGTGGGGCCGTCGGCGTTGGCGAGCTGCGGGGGGTTGCGCAGGATGGTCCCGACCATGATCGGGACGCCGACGGCCCGCGCGGCGCGGTCGATCTGCGCGGCGGCGTCGGGGTTCTGCAGCGGGTCGATGTCGGAGGAGTTCTCCGGCCACAGCACCAGGTCGGGGCGGGGGGCGCGGCCGGCGGCGACGTCGGCGGCGAGCTGCTCGGTGACGCGCACGTGGTTGTCGAGCACGGCGCGGCGCTGGGCGTTGAAGTCCAGGCCCAGGCGCGGGACGTTGCCCTGCACGGCGGCGATGGTGGCGACGCGGTCGGGCGCGCCCGGCGCCGCCGGGACAGCGGCGGCGAGCGGCCCGGACACGAGCGCCGCGGCGGCGAGGGCCGCCACCGCGGCCGCCGCCCGGACCTCCCGCGCGACCAGCCGCCGCACCAGCTCGCCCAGGGCGAGCCCGGCGAGCACGGTGGCGAACGACAGCAGCGGCACGCCGCCGACCGCCGCGAGCGGCAGCAGCGGGCCGTCGGGCTGACCGAACCCGACGCGGCCCCACGGCATCCCGCCGAACGGCACGCGCGAGCGCACGGCCTCCCCGACCAGCCACACGGCCGCGGCCCAGAGCGGCCACAGCGGCAGCCGGGTGACCAGCGCCATCCCGGCCACCGACGCCGCCACGAACAGCGACTCGAACGCGCTCAGCGCGATCCAGGGCACCTCCTGCACCAGGGCGCCCACCCACACCAGCAGCGGCAGCAGGAAGGCCAGGGAGAAGACGCACCCCAGGCCGAACCCGGCCCGTGCCGTGCCGCCCCGCACCACCTGCCCCAGCAGCGCGAACGCCGGCAGCGCCAGGTACCAGGCCGGGCTCGGCGGGAAGCTCAGGTAGAGCAGCCAGCCGCCCGCCGCGGCGCCGAGCAGGCGCAGCACGCCCGCCGGGGCGGGCCGGCGCACCCGGGCCGGCCGGGCCGGAGCTGCGGCGGGGGGGTCGGAGGTCGGCGCGGCCACCCGACGAGCCTACGGGCGCGCGGCGAGCGCGCGGTGATGCCCGCCGGGCCCGGCGAGCAGGTGGGCGTTGCCCAGCGCGTCCAGGAGGCCGGGCGGGCCGCTGCGCCGGTACCACTCGTAGCCGTACGCGGCGGCGAAGGTCTCCTCGGGCACGTCGGCCGGGTCGAGCTGGCTGGCGTGGGCGCAGATCGCCGCGCGCTTGACGGCGAGCTCGTCGGCGGTGCCGGTGACGGCCAGCGCGATCTCGGCGGTCGCGCGCCCGTAGCCGGTGCCCGTGGCCCGGGCGGCGCCGTGCACGAGGTGGACGTCGCGGGCCGCGGTGTGCAGGTGCTCGCGGTCCACGGTGGTGCGGTAGGCCGTCGCGCCGGTCAGCGCGGCGGCGAGCAGGCCGATCCGGTGCACCGCCCGGTGGTCGGGGTGGCCGTAGATCCCGCCATCGTCGTCGTGCACGACGGTGGCGGCGCCCTCGGCGTCGAGGAGCCCGGCCACGCGCCGGGCCGGGCCGAGGCGGGCGGCACCGGAGCGGGCCGCGGCGGCCAGCGCGCGCGGGTGCGCGGTGCCGGGACCGCCGGGCAGGCCGGAGTCGCGGCCCCCCAGCAGCACCAGCCGGGCCACGCCGAGCAGCTCCGCCGCCCGCTCCAGCTCCGCGACCCGGCGCTGCGGCACGGTCTCGCCGGGGCGCAGCGGCACGCGCGACCCGCCCAGCTCCCCGCCGGTGGCGCAGACCAGCACGGTGCGCGCGCCGGCGTCGGCCAGGCGCCGCAGGGTCAGCCCGCTGAAGATCGCCTCGTCGTCGGGGTGGGCGTGCAGGAACAGGACGGTGTGACCGGAGAGCGTCATGGCGGGATCGCAGACGTGCGGGCCGCGGGGCGCGGCGGGACGGACCGGGGCGGTGTCAGCAGGGGCGACAGCAGCACCCCGGACAGCGCGCGGTGGCGGCGCCGGTCCGGTGGGTCACGCGGGGGATGCTCCCACACGCCGGCGGGGGCACCGACGAGGTGCCCCCGGGTGGGCGCGGTCAGCCGTCGAGCTCGTCGTGCAGGACCCGCCCGCGCTGCACGGTCCGCAGGCACCGCGGCGCCGTCCCGGGCCCGGGGAGCCCGTCCCAGAGCGCGTAGGAGGCGCGGGACCCGGGCGCGATCCGCCCGGCGAGCGGGTCGCGGTCGCCGGCGGCTCGGTGCCCGCCGGTGGTGTGCGCGCGCAGGGCGCGGGCGAACGGGACGCCCGACCCCGGCGTGCGGTGCTCGACCGCGGCCCGCACCGCCGCCCAGGGACCGAGCGGGGTCACCGGGGCGTCGGAGCCGAAGGCCAGCTCCACCCCGGCCGCCTCCAGCGCGGCCAGCGGGTTCATCGGCCCCCACCGCTCCCCCAGCCGCTGCGCGTAGAGCCCGTCCGGCCCGCCCCACAGCGCGTCGAAGACCGGCTGCACGCTGGCCACCACACCGCAGCGGGCCAGCTCGGCGGCCTGCGCGGCGTCGACCATCTCCAGGTGCTCGACCCGGTGGGTCGTGCCGCGCAGGTCCCCGGCCCGCTGCAGGCCCGCGACCAGCGCGGCCGCCGCGGCGTCGCCGATGACGTGGAAACCGGCCTGCACCCCGGCCGCCGAGCAGGCGGCGACGTGCGCGGCGATCGCGTCGGCGTCGAGGTAGGCGCGGCCCCGGCAGCCGGGCGCGGCGGGATCGGGGGCGTCGGCGTAGGGCTCGACGAGGGCGGCCGTGCGCGAGCCGATCGAGCCGTCGACGAACAGGTCCCCGCCCAGGCCGTGCGCCCCGGTGGCGGCGAGCAGGTCACGGGCCTCGGCGGCGCTGGTGACGGCCTCGCCCCAGTAGGCGACGACGTCCGGGCCGGCGGGGCGCGCGCGCAGCGCGGCGAGGTCGACGACCGAGGAGATGTCGGGGCCGGCGCACTCGTGCACCGCCCCGATGCCGTGCCGGGCGGCAGCGGCGAGGAACGCGTCCTGGGCCGCGTCGCGCAGCGGCCCGTCCACCGCCGCGAGGGCGGCGCGGCGGGCGTGGTGGTGGGCGTCGGCGGACAGCGCGCCGTCGGACCAGCCGGTGGCACCGACCGCGCCGGGCGCGCGGTCGAGCAGGGCGCTCGACACCAGCGCGGAGTGGACGTCGATCCGGCTGAGGTACACCGGCGCCCCGGCAGCGGCGCGGTCCAGCTCGGCGCGGCCGGGGACGGTCCAGCCGGTGTCCTGCCAGCCGTGGCCCCACACCAGCGCGCCCGGCCGGGCCGCGGCGCGGGCCGCGACGGCGTCGAGCAGCTCCGCCGCGGACGCGCACGCGGTGAGGTCGAGGCCGTCGACGAGCAGGCCGGTGGACGTGGCGTGCACGTGCGCGTCGACGAACGCGGGGGTGAGCACCACCCCGGGCAGGTCGGTGCCGGTCCCGCTCGCGGGGGTCACCGCGACGATCCGGTCCCCCTCGATCGCGACGTCGGCGGGGCCGGTGGGGGCGTCCGGGTCGAGGACCCGGACGCCGGACAGGACGGTGCGCGCCACCGGTCCTGTCTACCGCGCCCGTCCACCCCTGCGCACCGGCGTGCGGCCGCGGGGCCCGCTCAGACCGGGCGCTTGGGCATCAGGACCCACATCACCAGGTAGGCGATGAACTGCGGCCCGGGCAGGACGCAGGACAGCACGAACGCCAGCCGGACGACGAACGGGCTGATGCCGAACCGCTCGGCCAGGCCGGCGCACACACCGGCGATGACCTTGCCTCGGCGGGGGCGGGTGAGCGTTGAGGCCACCGGGGGCTCCTTCCGTGCGACGGGTGTCGTCGCTCTCCACCGAGGGTCCGCGGGATGCGGCCCACCGGCATCAGGGCAACGTCCGGAGTGCCCCCTGGGGTTCCGTGTCAAGCGCCCGTCCGGGAGCGGTGGACGGACCGGGCGCGCGGGCCGCCCGCGGTCCCCCGATCGGGTGCACCGGTCCCGGCCGTCCACAGGCGCCGCCGAGGACGCTCCTCCCGGGGTGGGGTGCTGCCTAGCGTCCGCCGCGTGACCCGCTCCCGCGTCCCCCTCCTCGCCGCTCCCCCGCCGGCCGCCGCGCTGCTGCTCGGTCCCCTGCTGCCCGGCCTGCTGCTGCCCGGCCTGCTGCTGCCCGCGCCGGCCGCCGCGGCGACGGGGGCCGGGCCGCCCACCGCGGTCGTCGCCCTGGGCGACAGCGCCGCCGCGGGCGACGGGGCGGGCGACTACGAGCCGGGCACCCGCGGCGAGGGCGGCGACTGGTGCCACCGCTCCCCGCACGCCTACGTGCACCGCACGGCGCTGGCCGCCGCGTCGGTCAACCTGGCCTGCTCGGGCGCCGAGGCGGACGACGTGGCCTTCGGCGCGCCCGGGCACCACACCGAGGGGTCGCAGGCGCAGCGGCTGGTCGGGGTGGCGCGGGAGCACCGGGTGACCGCGGTGGTGCTGCAGGTCGGGGCCAACGACGAGGTCGACCTGAGCGGCGCCGGGGTGGCCTGCGTCCGCGCCCACCTCGACCCCGTCGAGCCTCCCTGCCGCGAGACGCTCGGGCCGCTGGTGGCGCAGCGGGCCGCGGCCACGGCGCGGCGGGTGGGCGCCGCGCTGGCCGACGTGCGGGCGGCGATGGCGCGGGCGGGCTACCGGCGGGACGACTACGCGCTGGTGCTGGCGTCCTACGCCGCGCCGGTCACCGAGCGCATGGTGCCGTTCCCGGCGGTCCGGGGCTGCCCCGTCGGCCGCGCCGACGCCAGCTGGGCCCGCGCGGTGCTGTTCCCGGCGCTGTCGGCCGCGCTGCGCGGCGTCGCCGCACGCGACGGCGCCCGGTTCCTCGACCTCGTGCGGGCCACCGAGGGGTTCGAGGCGTGCAGCCGCTCGCCGCGCAGCGCGGAGCGGCAGCGGCGGCTCACGGTCGACCCGGAGGTGTTCGTGCACGGCTCGCCGCACGAGGCCGTGCGGCACCTCGCGCAGGAGTCGTTCCACCCGACCGCGGCCGCGCACGCCGAGATCGGGCGGTGCCTGGGCGAGTTCGTGCGCTCCGGGGCGCTCCGGGGCGCCTGCGTCACCGGCGCCGACGGCCGCGCCCGCGTGGAGACCGGTCCGCGCACCGCCGCCTGAGCCGGTGGCGGGGCGCGGGCGGGTGTCAGCCCGGCAGCACGACCAGGTCGCGGGGGCGGGTGTTGAGCCGCTCGCAGCCGTCCTCGGTGACCACCACGATGTCCTCGATGCGGGCGCCCCACTCCCCGGCCAGGTACACCCCCGGCTCCACGCTGAAGGCCATGCCCGGCTCCAGCGGCCGCGCGTTGCCGGCGACGATGTAGGGGTCCTCGTGCACGTCCAGGCCGATGCCGTGCCCGGTGCGGTGCAGGAACCGCTCCCCCAGCCCGGCCTCCGTGATCGGCTCGCGGGCGGCCGCGTCCACGGCCTCCGCGGTGACACCCGGGCGGACGGCGGCCACCGAGCGCTCCTGGGCGTCCTGCAGCACGGCGTACTGCTCGCGGACCCGCACGGCGGGCTCGGCGCCCACCGCGTAGGTGCGGGTGGAGTCGGAGTGGTAGCCGCTGGCCAGCGGCCCGCCGATGTCGACGACGACGACGTCGCCGCGCTCGATCGTCCGCGCGGAGGTGCCGTGGTGCGGGCTCGCGCCGTTGGGCCCGGAGCCGACGATCACGAACGCGGCGCCGGTGTGGCCCTCCTCCACGATGGCCGCCGCGATCGCGGCGCCGACCTCGTCCTCGGTGCGGCCCGCGCGCAGGAACTCGGCCATGCGGGCGTGCACGCGGTCGATCGCCGCGCCCGCCGCGCGCAGCTCCGCCACCTCGGCGGCGTCCTTGCGCATCCGCAGCTCCCGCAGCACCGGCCCGGCCAGGCTCTGCTGGACGTCGCCGAACGCGTCGCGCAGCCCGAACACGTGCACGGCCGGCATCGTGTCGGCCACCGCGGCGTGCGCGGGGCCGCCCGCGAGGTCGTCGACGAGGCGGTAGGGGTCCTCGGAGTCGGTCCAGGTGACGACCTCCACCCCGAGCTCGTCGAGCGCCAGCCCGGCCAGCTTCGGTGCCTCCAGCGCGGGCACCACCAGCGCCGGCGGGGCGAGGTGGCCCGACGCGGGCAGCACGAGGCAGGTCAGCCGCTCGTGCGACTCCCCCTCCAGGCCCAGCAGGTACTGCAGGTCGGTGCCGGGGGTGACGAGCAGGACGTCCACGCCGTGCTCGGCGCTGACCTCGCCCGCGCGGCGGAGCCGGGCGGCGGCCGTGGCGGCGCGGCTCGGGGTCGCCACGGGTGCTGTCGCCGTGGAGGTCGTCGACTGTGCGGCCGGTGTCATGCGCAGCAGCGTATTCCGGCAAGCTCAGGGGGTGCGCGCACCCTCGCTGATGCTGCTGGACGCCGCGAGCCTGTACTTCCGGGCGTTCTACGGCGTGCCCGAGTCGGTCACGGCGCCCGACGGCACGCCGGTCAACGCGGTGCGCGGCTTCACCGACATGGTGTCGCGCCTGGTCACCGAGCACCGCCCCACCCGCCTGGTCGCCTGCCTGGACCTGGACTGGCGCCCCGCGTTCCGCGTGGACGCGCTGCCGTCCTACAAGGCCCACCGGGTGCCCGGCGAGCCCGACACCGCCCCGGCCGGCCTGCCCGAGGAGGTGCCCGACCTGCTCGCGCCGCAGGTGCCGGTGCTGCTGGAGGTGCTCGCCGCGGCCGGGATCGCCACGGCCGGGGCCGAGGGCTACGAGGCCGACGACGTCATCGGCACGCTGGCGGCGCGGGAGCGGACCGACCCGGTGCTCGCCGTCAGCGGCGACCGCGACCTCATGCAGATCGTCACCGACGAGGGCCCGTGCGTGCGGCTGCTCTACGTGGGCCGCGGCCTGGCGAAGGCCGAGCTGCTCGGCCCGGCCGAGGTCGCCGCCAAGTACGGGGTGCCGGCGCAGCGGGCGGGCGCGGCGTACGCGGAGATGGCGATGCTGCGCGGCGACCCCTCCGACGGGCTGCCCGGCGTCCCCGGGATCGGGGCGAAGACCGCGGCCACCCTGGTCGGGCGGTTCGCCTCGTGGGCCGAGCTGCGCGCCGCCGTCACCGACCGCGGCGACGCCCGGCTCAGCGCCCCCGTGCGGACCAAGCTGGCCGCGGCCGCCGACTACCTGGCCGTGGTCGAGCCGGTCGTGCGGGTGGCCGTCGACGCCGACGTGCGCCTGGACCGGCCCGACGCCCTGCCGACCGCGCCGGTGGACGACGCGCGGCTGGACGCGCTCGCGGAGAGGTGGGGCCTCGACGGCCCGATCGGGCGGCTGCGCGCCGCGCTCGGGGGACCGTGACCGGCCGCGCGGACCCCGGCGCCGCCGCACCCGCCGGGCGCGGCGCGGGGGCGCGATGACCACCTGGGTGCTCGGCGTGGACGTCGGCAGCGGCTGGGCGGCCGGGGCGACGGCGGCGGCCGGGGGGCGCCCCGAGGTGCTGGTGGTCGGCGGCGACCGGGCCGTCCCGTGCACCGTGGTGCTCACCGAGGACGGCCGGCTGCTCGCCGGGGCGTTCGCGCACCGCGCCGCGCGGCGGCTGCCCGACCGCGCGGAGCGCGACCCGCGCCGCTACGCCGGGCGCTCCCCCATGCTGCTGGGCGGCACGCCGGTGTCGGCCGGGGACGCCCTGGCCGCGCTGCTCGCGCTGTTCGTCGCCGAGGGCCGGCGCCGCCACGACGGGCGCGACCCGGCGCGGATCGCGCTCACCCACCCCGCCGGCTGGGCCGCCGACCGGCGGGCCGTGCTGCGGACCGCCGCCGAGCGGGTGGTGCCCGGCGCCGACGTGCTGCTCGTGCCCGAGCCGGTGGCGGTGGCCGCGCACGACACCGCCGTCGGGTCCCCGCGCGACGCAGCCCCGCGCGACGCAGGGCCGCTCGCCGTCCTCGACGCCGGCGCGATGTCGCTCGACGTGGCCGTCGTCGTCCCCGGCGAGGGCCGGCCGCGCACCGCGGCGTCCGACCCGGACCTGGGCGGCGAGCTGTTCGACCAGCTCGTGCTGCGCGCCCTGGGCGAGCAGCTCGCCCACGCCGCCCCGGAGTGGTGGCGCGAGGTCAGCACCAACCCCGACCGGGCCTGGCTGGCCGCGGCCGCCGACCTCGCCGAGGAGGCCCGGCTGGCCCGCGAGGCGCTCACCGACCTCGAGGCCACCACCCGGTACGTGCCGGGCGCCGACGTCGACGTGCGCCTGACCCGCGACGAGCTCGACGCGCTGCTCGACGACGAGGTGGGCCGCGGGGTCCGGCTGCTCGACCGGACCCTGGAGGGCGGCGGGCCGCAGCCGCGGGCGGTGCTCGTCACCGGCGGCGCCGGGGTGACCCCGCTGGTGCTGGCCCGGCTGCGCGAGCGGTTCGGCGAGCGGGTGCGGCTGGTCGAGGACCCGCAGGGCGCCGCGGCGCTCGGGGCGGCGCGGCTCGCCGCCACCCCGGTGGTCCCCGCGCCCGCCGCCGCCACCCCTGCCACCCCCGCCCCGGCCGACCCCGCCGTCTCCGACCCCGTCGTGCGTCCGCCCGCCGTCCCGACCGTGGCGGGCCGGGCCCGCCCGGCGCTGCCGGCCGCGGTGGTGGACGCCCGGGTGGTGGGCGGGCGGCTCTACACCTGGTCGGCGCCGGGCGAGGCCGCCCACCGGCTGGCCCGGCTCGACCCTGCCACCGGCCGGGCCGAGCGGGAGCTGGTGCTGGAGCGCCTGGTCGGCTGGGCCGTGGCCCGAGCCGGGCTGCTGGTGTGCGAGCGGCGCGGCACCGGCGAGCTGGTGTGCCACGTGCTCGACCCGGACCTGCGGGTCACCGCGCGGGTCCCGCTGCCCACGCGGTTCCGCCCGCACCTCGTGGCCGCCGGCCCCGCCGCCTGGGCGGTGCTGCGCTCCCCCGACACCCGCATGACGCCCGGGCCGGGCACCGGCGAGATCGGCACGCTCGCGGTGCAGGCCTTCCCGTTCGGCGGGCGGCCCGGGCCGGTGCAGGCGCTGGGCCCGGCGCTCTACCGCTACCTCGACGCGGGCCGGCTGCTGCTCGACGCCACCGCGCCGGGCAGCGGGACCCCGGCGGCGGGCGGCACCGGGTGCACGATCGTCGTGGGCCGCCCGGACACCGCCCGCCAGGTCGTGTGGACGGTCGGTCCCGGCGGGCCGCCGGTGCGGCTGGCCGACCGCCGGGCCGGGCCGTGGCTGCTGCACGTCGGCGGCGGGCCGGGCCGCTGGTGGACCTCGGGGACCGCCGGCCTGGAGGAGCGCGCCGACCTGGCCCCCGGCGTCCCCGGGCGGCTCGTGCTGCCCCGCCCGCCCGCCGGGGGCGTCACCCGGCTCGGCGGCGCGTTCGCGGTCACCACGGCCACGGCGGACGGCCGTGACGCGGCCCTGCACGCCGTCGGGGGCGGGGCGAGCCGTCTGCTCGGCCGCTGGCCGGCGCTGGTCGGGTCGCCGCTCGCGGCCCGCACCGGCCACGCCGTCGCGGGCCACCCGGACGGCGACGCGGTGCTGCTCGGCGTGGTCCGCGCGGACGGCCGGGGCGCTGTCGTGCGCGTGGGCGCCGCGGGGGTCCGCGAGCTGGGCTCGGCCCCGGGACGGCTGGAGCCGGTCGGGCGGGTCGGTGACCTGCTGCTCGCCCGGACCGGGGACGCCGAGCAGCCCGGCGAGCTCGTGGTGCTCCCCCCGTAGTGCCCCCGGACGGCCGATTCGGCGGCGAGGCCGCAGGTGTTGAGGTGGGGTCGTGACCGACCGGGTGACCCGCCGCCGCTTCCTCACCGTCACCGCAGCGGGGGTGGCCGTCGTGGCCTTCGACCCGTTCGGCGGGGGCTGGCTGACCGCGGCCGAGGCCGCGCAGCCCGGGGCGGTCGCCGTGCCCGAGCTGGACGGCGAGCTGGTCCGCGACCCGGACGCGCTCGCGGCCGCGGCCGACGACTACGGGCACCTCGTCAGCCGCACGCCGGTCGCGGTGCTGCGGCCCGGGTCGGTGCAGGACGTCGTCCGCGTCGTGCGGTTCGCGCAGCGCCGGGGCATCCGGGTCGCGATGCGCGGCCAGGGGCACTCCACGTCCGGCCAGGCCCAGGTGGCGGACGGCGTGGTGATCGACATGTCCACGCTGGCCGCGGTGCACGAGATCCTCCCCGACCGCGCCGTCGTCGACGCGGGAGCGACCTGGTCGGAGCTGGCCCGCCGGACCCTGGCCCGCGGGCTCACCCCGCCGGTGCTCACCGACTACCTGGACCTGTCGGTGGGCGGCACCCTGGCCGTCGGCGGCATCGGCGGCGCCACCCAGCGCTACGGCCTGCAGGTCGACACGGCCCTGGAGCTGGAGGTCGTCACCGGCCGCGGCGAGCTGCTCCGCTGCTCCCCCACCCGGCGCCGCGCGCTGTTCGAGGCGGCGCTGGGCGGGCTCGGGCAGGCCGCGCTCATCGTGCGGGCCACCGTCGCGCTGGTGCCCGCCCCGACCAGCGCGCGCGGCTACCAGCTGTTCTACCCCGACCTCGACACCTACCTCGAGGACCAGCGCCGCGCGCTCGCCGACGGCCGGTTCGGCTCCCTGGAGGGCCAGGCGTCGCCGCTGGCCTCGGGCACCGGCTGGGAGTTCGTCGTCGACGCCGCCGTCCACCACGACGGCACCCCGCCCGACGACGCCGAGGTGCTGCGCGACCTGCGCTTCGACCCGGCGCGCACGGTCGTCACCGACTACGCGTTCGCCGACTGGATCGACCGGCTGCGCCCCACGGTGGAGTTCCTCAAGTCGATCGGCGCCTGGTCGCTGCCCCACCCGTGGGCCAACGTCTTCCTGCCCGACAGCCGCACCGCCGAGGTGGTGTCGGCGACGCTGGCCGACCTCACCGTCGCCGACACCGGCCAGGGCCCGGTGCTGCTCTACCCGTTCCGCACCGGGCTGCTGCGGCGCCCGCTGGTGGCGGTGCCGCGCGAGCCCACGGCGTTCCTGCTCGCCCTGCTCCGCACCACCGTGCCGCCCACCAGCGCCGAGTCGCAGCTGGCGGGCAACCGCACCCTCTACGAGCGCACCCGCGACGCCGGCGGCAAGCGCTACCCCGTCGGCTCGGTGCCGTTCACCCCCGCCGACTGGCGCGACCACTTCGGCCCCCGGTACCCGCTCCTGCGGGCGGCCAAGGCGCGGTGGGACCCGCAGGGGATCCTGACCCCGGGGCAGGGCGTCTTCTGACCGGCCCCACGGCGCGCGGGGGCGCTACCCGGCCGTGCGCAGCGCCGCCGCCAGCTCGGCCGCGCGCCGCTGCGCGGCGGTGATCCGCTCGAGGCGCTCCCCCGCTGCCGCGGCCGCCTTCTTCCGCTCGGCCGCGTCCTGGGCCGCGAGCCCGGCCAGCTCGCGGCGCCGGGCGTCCAGCTCGGCCTGGCGGGCGGCGAAGGCGGCGTCGACGGCCTGCTCGGCGCTGGCCCGCCAGGCGGCCGTGGCCTGCTCCACGGCCAGCACCATCTCCCCGGCCGCCACGGTGAACGCGTCGGTGAGGGCCTTGGTCAACGCGACCCGGTTGCGGGTGGCCTCGGCGACGCGGCGGCGGTGGGCCAGCAGCGTGCCGGCCAGCGCGCCGCCGATCGCCAGCGGGCCCAGCACGGCCGCGGCCCCGGTGACGGCGAGCACCCCGAACAGGTGCGACGACAGCAGCCCGAGGCTGCCCGCCATCATCATCGCCGGCATCCCCTCGCCGACCAGGTCGAACTTCCCGCCCGACCCCTCCGCGTGCAGCGCGCCCGGTCCGCGGACCGGCGCGGTGAGGGCGACCTCGTCCAGCTCGCCGGGGTCCACCCCCATCTCCCGCAGGTACGCGGGCAGCGCCTGCGCGACGGCGCGCTCGGTGTCGGCGGCGATCTCCCGCCAGGCCGCGGCGAACGTGCGCTCGATGCTCTCCGGCAGCGTCTCCGCGTACGCCGCGACGGCCTTGGGCGTGGTGAGCTCGCCGATCTCGCGCTCGTAGGCCCGCCGGTAGCCGTCGAGCCGGGCGCGGGCGCGGTTGCCGATCCGGCGGCCCAGCAGCGAGTGGTCGATGGCGCGGCGGCGCCGCTCGCGGCGCAGCGCGGCCAGCGCCTCCAGGTCCGCCTCGACCGCGGCGCGGCGGGCGCTGACCGCGTCGATCTGACCCGCCACGTCGGCGGCCGCCGCCCGGTCCTGCTCCGGCTCGGCGAGGGCGCGCAGCCCGGCGACGGCCAGGGCCAGCACGCCCCCGGCCCGCACGACCTCGCGCCGCTCGGTGTAGCGGCGCACGTGGCGCTGCAGCGCCGGCAGGCCGCTGCGCTCGCGGCGGGCGGCGGCCCGCTCGGCGTGCCCGGCGGCCTCCAGCGCCAGCGCGGCGTCCCCGAGCTTCGCGCTCACCGGCAGCCACGGCGCCTCCCGCAGCAGCGTGACGACCCGCTCGTCGAGCCCGGGCCCGTCGGGCCCGCAGAACCGGGCCAGCCGGTCGCGGTTCTCCCGCAGCAGGTCGCGCCAGGAGGTGGAGTCCTCCACCTTGGTGAGCACGAACGCCACCGCCGGCACGCGCTGCGCGGCCTCGGCGAGGAACTCCAGCTCGTGGCGCAGCACCGGCTGGTCCTGGGCGCTGACGGCGAACAGCAGCGCGTCGGCGGTGGCCAGCGCGCCCATGGTGGCGTGCCGGTGGCCCAGGGTCAGGCTGTCGACGCCGGGGGTGTCGACCAGCCGCAGCCCGTCGAGCAGCGGGGCGTCCAGCGCCACCTCCAGCCCGGCCACCTCGCGCAGCACCGCGGGGTCGCCCAGCACGGAGGCGTAGCCGGGCAGCGCGGCCGGGTCGATCTCGGTGCTGGTGCCGTCGACGCGCTGCACGGTGACGCGCAGCGCGGGACCGCGCACCAGCGCCACCTGGGTGTGGGTGGCGATGTCGGCGTCGACGGGCAGCAGGTCGGGCCGCCCGACCAGGCTGTTGAGCAGCCGGCTCTTGCCCCGCTTCTGCGCGCCGGCCAGCACGACCGTGGTGGTCGCGTCCTTCCAGCGGGCGGCCTGCTCGGCGAGCGGGGCGCTCACGTCGGGCCGCTGCGCGGCCTTGGCCAGCCCGTGCACCTCGTTCGCCAGCCGCAGCACGCCGCCGACGGCCTCGGACTGCTCCATCACGCCCCTCCCGTCCCGTGCGGGGCGCCGGCCGCGATGGCCTCCAGCGCCTGGCACGCGTCCCGCACGGCGCGGCGGTCCGCGCCGGGCCGGTGCAGCAGCACCCGGAACGACGCGGCCAGCGCGGCCGCGGCCGCCCGCACCTCCTCCTCCGGCGCGTCCGCCGGCAGACCCACCACGGCGTGCGCCGCCGGGGCGGGGGCCCGCAGGGCGGCGACGACCGCGCGCTCCCGCTCGCCCAGCGCCGCGCCGCCGGCCGCGGACCGCGGTGCCGTCCCGGTCGCGCCGCCGCCCGACGGCCCGGCGCCGGCCGGGACCAACCCTGCCAGCAGCGCCGTCATGTCGTGCACGCCGGCCCGGTCGGCCGGCTCCGGCCCGCTGTCCGCCGTGCCGTTCCGCCCCGCTCCGTTCTGCGCCGCCCCGTTCTGCGGACCCCTGGCCCGGCCGGCCTCCGCGGGGGCGACCGGCGCCGGCGCGGCGGTCGAGTGCGCGGCGGCGATGTCCTCCAGCGCGCCCAGGACGTCGCGGGCGCGCTGCGCGCCCACCCCCGGCCCGGCGAACTGCAGCACCCGCCGCCACCGCCGCGACGCCTCCGCGGCCGCGGCGACGACGTCGGCCGCGGTGGCGGTGACGGGCAGGCCGAGCCCCGCGGCGGGGTCGTCGAAGCGGGCCAGGCGCATCAGCTCGGCGGTCATGGCCTCGTCGAGCTGGAGCTGCCCGCGGCCGACGGCGGCGCAGGCGGCGAGGATCCGCAGGCCCCGCAGCCCGGCGGCGACGGGCCGGTGCTCGTCCACGGCGTCGGCCAGCTCGGCGAGCAGCGCGCGGTCCTCCCGCGCCGCGCCGGGGCCGCCCCCGTCCCGGGCCAGGGCGCGCAGCCGCCCGACGGCGGCGAAGGCCTTGAGCCGGCCCGCGTGGCGGGCGAAGCGGTCGAGCACGTCGGCGAGCGTGCGGGTGAGGTCGGGGCCCGCGTCGGCGGCGGCGAGGTCCCAGACGACGGTCTCGCCGTCGGGGGTGACGTCGGCGCCGTACCCGGAGGCCGCGGCCAGGGCGCGCTGCAGCTCGCCGGGACCCAGGTCGGGGCGGTCGCGCAGCCGCTCGGTGGCGACGCGCAGGCCGTACCGGTGCAGCAGCGCGACCAGGCGGCGGCGGACGGCCACGTCCACCGGCCCCCACACCGGCCCGTCGGCGCCGGTGAACTCGTCGAGGTCCAGCAGCAGGTCGTCCAGCTCGTCGGGGGGCAGCGCGGCCAGCTCGCGCAGCCCGGCGACGTCGGCCGCGTCGAGGCGGGCGGCGCGCGCGGTCTCGGCGAGCAGCCCGATCACCGGCACCACGTCGAGCACGCGCCCGCCCAGCCCGGCCTCCGCGGTGGCGGCGAGGCGGCGGGCGGTGGGCCACGGGTCGTCGGCGTCGGAGCGTCGGTCGATCTGGGTGAGCACGGCGGCGGTGTTGACGGCGGTCATCCCGCACGCGGCGGACAGGTCGCGGAACTCGGTGAGGGTGTCGGCGTCGAAGCGCTGGACGTGCCGCAGCACGTAGAGCAGCGCCTGCGCGTGCTCGGCGGCGGCGTCGCCGAACAGCAGCCGCCGGGTGGCGTCCTCGTTCTCGGCGGTGACGGTGTTGACGCCGGGGGTGTCGATCACGGTGAGGGTGCGCAGCGCGGGGTCGGCGAGCTGCACCCGCAGCCGCACCACCTCGTCGGTCGGGACGCCCAGCTCGGCCGGGACCCGCCCGCCGTCCAGCGCGCGGCGCAGCACCGTCCCGTCGGCCAGCTCGACGAGCACGACCCCGTCGCGCTCGCCGTGCTCGTACCAGGTGACCAGGCGGGTGCACTCGCCGGCGTCGGCCGGGGCCACCGGCCGCCGGAGCAGCGCGTTGATCAGGGTCGACTTGCCCGCGCTGACCGCGCCGGCCACGGCGAGCTGCAGGGGGCGGTCCAGGTGGTCCCCGATCGCCTCCAGCGCGGCGCGCAGGCTGGGCGCGGCGGCCCGGGCGGCGCCGTCGCGGCACAGCGCCCGCAGGGCCGCGACCGGGTCGGCCTCCTGCCCGGGCGCGGCCGGGCTGGGGATCACCAGCCCGCGCCCGGCTCGAACGGCACCTCGGGCAGCTCGCCGGCCGGGTCGGCGTCGGCGGCGGGGTCGCCCCAGACGTCGTCACCGGCGCTGTCCCCGGCGTCGTCCCCGGCGTCGTCACCGGCGCTGTCACCGGCGCTGTCGGCGGTGTCCGTGCCCCCGTCGGCGGCGGTCACGCCCTCGGCGGCGAGGGCCTCGTCCCCGAACACCCCGTCGCCCGGGCCCGCGCCGTCCGGCGCCGGGTCGAACGCCGGATCGTCGAACGCCGCATCGTCGAACGCGGGGTCGTCGGCCGGGAGGTCGAACAACCCGTCCGGGGGCAGCAGGTCCGCCCCGGCCCCCTCCTCGGACGCGAAGGTCCGGGCGAACAGGGCCTCCCCGTCGACGTCGGCCGGCGGCGCGCTGTCGAACAGCAGCGCCTGCAGCTCCTCGCGGATCCCGTCACTCATCGTCCCGCCCTCCGTAGGTCATGATGTCCGCCGTCGTCGTCACACGATCCCCCATCCCGCCGAGCAGGAGGACCATGACCCCCGGCCCGTTCCCCGACCCGGGCGCACCCGCCGAGGCCGATCTGGTCGCCGCCGCGATCGGCGGGGACCAGCAGGCGTTCCGCACCCTCTGGGCGGGTGCGGAGCGCCAGTCCTACGCGCTGTGCCTGCGGCTCACCGGCAACCGCACCGACGCCGCCGACGCCCTGCAGGAGACCCAGATCGCGGTCTGGCGCAACCTGCACCGCTTCGAGGGCCGCTGCCCCTTCGGGGCCTGGGTGTTCTCCATCGCCCGCAACGCCGCGCTGAGCGTGGTCCGCTCCCGCGGGCGACGCCCCGAGACCGGTCTGGAGGACATCGACGACCGCCCCCGCGACGCCCAGGCGGCGCCGTTCGCGGACGTCGTCGTGGAGACCCTCACCGTGCAGGGCGCGCTGGAGACCCTGCCCGACAACCACCGCGAGGCGCTGCTGCTGTGGGTGGGCGGCATGTCCTACGCCCAGGTCGCCGAGGTGATGGGGGCGCCGCTGAACAGCGTCAAGGTGTGGATCCACCGGGCCCGGACCAAGCTCAAGGAGCAGCTGGGGCGCTGAGGCGCCCCGGCCGCAGCGGGCCCGTCCCCACCCTCCGGGCAGGGCGGATCGCCGGAGCGCGTCGCAGCTCTCGGACATCGCGGTCTCTCCCTGGTCGTCGGGGGGTTCGACCAGGAGGACGCTCCGCCGGGCCCCGGGGTTACACCGGCGGGCTAGCGGGGCCGGTCGACCTCGTAGGTGCCGTCGGCGGTGGTGACCCGGACCGGCACGGTGACCGGTGCCCCGTCGACGGTGGCCGTGCAGGTGAACGCGGCGTCGACCCGCACCGCGATCCGCTCGCCGGGCGCGCCGCAGGCCACGTCCTCGACCCGGGCGTAGCGGTAGCCCTCGAGCAGCACGCGCCGCACGCCGTCCTGCAGGGCGGCCTGGTCGAACACGGTGGGCCGCAGGAACCCCGGCGTGATGAAGGCCAGCACCGCACCGAGGGCGAGCAGCGCCGCCACGGCCCCGGCGACCGCGAACGGCACCCGGGACCGCCGCGGGGCGCGCTCCCCGGGGCCGGGCAGCGGCGGGTAGGCGGGCCCGGCGGCCGGAGGCCCCCACGGGCCCGGCGGCGGTGCGCCGCGCGGCGGCGCCCACCCCCCGGGCGCGTGCGGCGGGACCCGGCGCGGCCCGGCCGGGCCCGGGTCCCACCCGCCTCCCGCCGGCGGCTGCTGCGCCCAGGTCGGTGCGGCGGGGCGCCGGGCGGGATCGTCGGCGGGAGGCGCTGCGCCCCACCGGGGCGGATCGGAGCCCGGGTCGACCCCGGGCCCGGCGGCGGGGTCGCCCCACCCGCCGGCGGGCGGGCGGCCCCAGACCGACCGGCCGTCCCCCGGGTCGTGGGGCGAGCCGGGTCCCTGGGGCGTGGTCATCGGGGACCTCCCTGCACCGGCGCCCCGGGATGGGCGCGCCGGGATCCTGGCACACCGCCCGGGGCGCCCGCAGGCGTTCGAGGGGAACCGATCAGGTGGCGCCCACCGCCACCACGCCGCGCCGCACGGCCTGCCCGGCGCGCACCGCCGCCCGGCCGACGGCCGAACCGCGCCCGGCGACGCCGGCGATCTGGTCGAGCAGGTCGAGCACCTGCCGGCACCAGCGCACGAAGTCGCCCGCCGACAGCTCCGAGCCGTTCTGCTCCGCCGCCGTCAGCACGGCCGCCAGCGACTCGCCGCGCGCCCAGCGGTGCATCGGCCAGGCGAACCCGGCGTCGGGCTCGCGCGTGCGGTCCACGCGGTGGCGCCGCTCGTCGGCCTCCAGTTCGCTCCAGGCCCGCACGGTGGCGGTGAGCGCCTCGCTGACCGCCCCGGACGGGACGCGCGGGACCGGGCCCTCCACGCGCCGCGACTCGTAGACCAGCGCGGACACCACGGCGGCCAGCTCGGCGGGCTCCAGCCCGTCCCACAGGCCCTGGCGCAGGCACTCCGCGGTGAGCAGGTCGGACTCGCCCCACAGCCGGGCCAGGCGCTCCCCGTGCTCGGTGACGGTGTCGCCGGAGAGGTAGCCGCGCTCGCCGAGCAGCGCCCGGATCCGGTCGAACGCCCGCGCCAGCGAGTGCGTGGTGGCAGCGCGCTTCTGGCGCAGCTGCTCGGTCTCCCGCTCCAGGCGCGCGTGGCGCTCGGCCCAGCGGGCGTGGGCCTCGCGGTCGTCGCAGCCGTGGCAGGGGTGGGCCCGCAGCGCGCGGCGCAGCGCCCCCAGCTCGGGGTCGTCGCCGGTGTCGCCGCGGCGCCGCTTCGGCGGCACGGGCGCCACGATGCCGGTGCTGCGCAGCGAGGACGCCAGGTCCCGCCGCACGGCGGGCGCGCGGTGGTCGACCCGCTTGGGCAGCCGCATCCGCCCCAGCGCCGCCACCGGGGCCGGGAAGTCGGCGCTGGACAGGCGGCCGGCCCAGCGGTCCTCGGTGAGCACCAGCGGGCGGGGGTCGTCGCCGTCCCCGCCCAGGCCCGGGTCGAGCACCACGGCCAGCCCGGCGCGGCGCCCGCCCGGCACCGCGATGACGTCGCCGGGGCGCAGCGCCCGCAGCGACGAGGACGCGGCGTCGCGCCGCTCGGAGACCCCCTCGCGCGAGAGCGCCTTCTCCCGCTCCGCGACCCGGCGCCGCAGCGCGGCGTACTCGGCGAAGTCGCCCAGGTGGCAGCGCATCGACTCGGCGTAGCCGGCGAGGGCCTCGGCGTTGCGCTCGATCCGCCGGGAGATCCCGACGACGGAGCGGTCGGCCTGGAACTGGCCCAGCGACTGCTCCAGCAGGTCGCGCGCCGCCTCGGTGCCCAGGCGCCCGACGAGGTTGACCGCCATGTTGTAGCCGGGCCGGAACGAGCTGCGCAGCGGGTAGGTGCGCGTGGAGGCCAGGCCGGCGACCTGCACGGGGTCCACGCCGGGCTGCCAGACGACGACGGCGTGGCCCTCGACGTCGATGCCGCGGCGCCCGGCCCGCCCGGTGAGCTGCGTGTACTCCCCCGGGGTGAGGTCGGCGTGGCTCTCGCCGTTGTACTTGACCAGCCGCTCCAGAACGACGGTGCGGGCGGGCATGTTGATGCCCAGCGCGAGGGTCTCGGTGGCGAACACCGCGCGCACGAGCCCCCGGACGAACAGCTCCTCGACGGTCTCCTTGAACGCGGGCAGCATGCCGGCGTGGTGGGCGGCGATGCCCCGCTCCAGCGCCTCGCGCCACTCCCAGTAGCCCAGCACCGCCAGGTCGGCCTGGGGCAGCTCCGACGTGTGCTCGTCGACGATGCGGCGGATCTCCTCCACCTCGTCCTCGCTCGTCAGGCGCAGCCCGGAGCGCACGCACTGCCCGACGGCGGCGTCGCAGCCGGCCCGGCTGAACACGAACGTGATCGCCGGCAGCAGCCCGCCGCGGTCGAGCCGGTCGAGCACGGTGGTGCGCGACGGCGGCCGGAACCGGGTCTGGTCGCGCCCGGCCCGCGGCGCCCGGCCCCGCCCGCGGTCCCACACCGCGCTCTGCCGCTCCAGGTCGCGGGTATGGCGCACGAGGTCCGCGTCGATCTGCAGCTCGCCGGACTCGTCCTCCCCGGCGAACAGGTCCAGCAGCCGGTCGCCCACCATCATGTGCTGCCACAGCGGCACCGGGCGGTGCTCGTCGACGACGACGGTGGTGTCGCCGCGCACCGTGACCAGCCAGTCGCCGAACTCCTCGGCGTTGCTCACCGTGGCCGACAGGCTGACCAGGGCGACGTGCTCGGGCAGCTGGAGGATCACCTCCTCCCACACCGCGCCGCGGAAGCGGTCGGCGAGGTAGTGCACCTCGTCCATGACCACGTAGCCGAGGTGCTCCAGGTGCCGCGACCCCGCGTAGATCATGTTGCGCAGCACCTCGGTGGTCATCACCACCACCTGCGCGTCGCCGTTGACCGCGGTGTCCCCGGTGAGCAGCCCGACGGCGTCGGCGCCGTGGCGCGCGACGAGGTCGGCGTACTTCTGGTTGCTCAACGCCTTGATCGGCGTCGTGTAGAAGCACTTCTGCCCCCGCGCGAGCGCGAGGTGCACGGCGAACTCACCGACGACTGTCTTCCCCGCCCCGGTCGGCGCGCACACGAGCACCCCGTGCCCGTCCTCCAGCGCGGCGCAGGCGCTGCGCTGGAAGCCGTCGAGCTCGAAGGGCAGCTCCGCGGTGAACGCGGTCAGTTCCGGTCGGGCGGCCCGGCTCCGGGCGGCGGCGTAGGCCTCCGCGGGAGCAGGCGTGCTGCTGGCCACGCCCCAGGTTCGCACACTCATGTGATTACCCGCCCGTGGCACCCTGACGCGCATGACAGCGATCACCGAGACCGCGCCCGCCTTCGTGACCATGGCGCACCGCATCGTCTGGGCCACGGTGGCCACCGTCGACGCGCAGGGCCGGCCCTGGACGCGCGTCCTGCACCCGCTGTGGGTCTGGGACGGCGAGGAGCTGACCGGCTGGATCGCCACCGACCCGACCGGGTTCAAGGCCCGCCACCTCGCCGTGCACCCCGAGGTGGCCCTCACCTACTGGCACCCCGACCAGGACACCGCGAGCGCCTCGTGCGCCGCGGAGTTCGTCGACGACGCCCGCGCGTGGCTGTGGGACGCCTTCCGCGACGCACCGGCCCCCGTCGGCTACGACCCGACGATCATCCCCGGCTGGACCGGGCCGGAGGCGCCGACGTTCGGCGCGCTGCGCCTGCGCCCCTGGCGGCTGCACGTGCAGCCGGCGGCGGTGCTGCTGCAGGGCCGCGGCGAGCTCGTGCGGAGCTGGCGCGCCGCGGCGTGACGGTCGCGGGTCGCCCGCCCGCGGTGCGGAGGCGCGGTCGGGCGGCCCCGGGTCAGGTGACGTCGTCGAGGGCGCGGCGGGACTCGACCGGCACGGGCCGCTCGCCGGGCGCCGACGACCCGGCCGGTACCGGGCCGGAGCCCGCGTCGAGGGGGCCCGGAGTGGTGTCGATGGCGCTGGGGGCGGTGTCGATGGCGCTCGGGGCGGTGTCGATCGCGCTGGGGGCGGTGTCGATCGGCGACGGCGCGTCGGGGTCCCACTCGTCCCAGCCCTCGGCGGCGCGGCGCTTGGCGCGGCGCCGGTCGTTGAGCCGGGCGATCTGGATGGCGAGCTCGAACAGCACCACCAGCCCGACGGCGAGCGCGACCATCGAGATCGGGTCCTGCCCGGGCGTCGCGATCGCCGCGAACACGAACAGGCCGAAGATCAGCCCGCGCCGCCACGCCTTGAGCTGCGCGTAGCTGATCACCCCGGCGATGTTGAGCATCACCACGAGCAGCGGGATCTCGAAGCTGACCCCGAAGATCAGCAGCAGGCCGATGACGAAGCCGAAGTACAGCTCCCCGGTGAGCGCGGTGGTCTGCACCCCGTCGCCGATGGAGAGCAGGAAGCTCAGGCCCTGCGTGACGACGACGTAGGCGAGCAGCGCCCCGCCCACGAACAGGACCGCGGCCACGGTCACGAAGCTGATCGCGTAGCGGCGCTCCTTGGCGTACAGGCCCGGGGTGATGAAACCCCACAGCTGGTAGAGCCAGACCGGGCAGGCGAGCACCACCCCGGCGGTGACGGCGACCCGCAGGCGCAGGTTGAACTGGTCGAACGGGCCGGTGGCCAGCAGGGTGCAGGTGCCGTCCCGCGTGAACTCGGCGCGGAGCCCGGGTGCGATGCTGCAGTACGGGTCGGTCAGGAGCGTGCCCAGGCTGGGCACGCCGAAGATCGCGACGGCGTACCAGATCCAGCCGAGGACCGTGGTGAGCGCGATCGCGACGAGCGCGATCGTCAGGCGGGACCGCAGCTCGTAGAGGTGCTCGACGAGCGACATCGTCCCGTCGGGGTTCGCCGCCCGGCGACCGCCCCGACGGAGGGAGAACCTGGCCACCGGGAGTGGTTACTGCCCGGTGCCGTTGTGGCCCTGGGTGGCCCGGGCCTCCGGCGTGACCGGCGGGACCGGCGTCGCGGGCGGGATCTGGGCCGGGGGCGCGGGGTCGACCGCCTTGTCCTTGGCGTCCTTGGCCGGCCCGTCCTCCTTCATGCCCTTCATCTCGCCCTTGAACACCCGGGCCGACTGGCCGATCGAGCGCGCCATGTCCGGCAGCCGCTTGGCCCCGAACAGGAGCACCAGGATGCCTAGGATGATCACGATTTCCCAGCCGCCGAGCGTCGGCATCAGCGTCGTCCTTCCGCAGGGGTACGAACCGTCGCTGAGTCTAACGCGCGACCGGGACGTCCGGTTCGCTCGCGCCCCCCGGGCCGCGGGCGCCCGCCGGGCGGCGCAGCGCCGGGATCGCCCGCACCCCGGCCGCCAGCGCGTCCGCCAGCCGGGTGCGGGCGCGCCCGAACCGGCGGGCGCGCGCCGACGTCAGCGCGGCCAGCACCCCCAGCACGACCAGCCCCACCACGACGATCAGCACCGGCACCAGCACGTCAGCTCCTCCCACCGTCCCGCACGACCTCCGGACCGGCCCCGCCGGGACCGATCGCGTCCAGCGCCTCCCGCGCCCGCTCCACCACCGCGGCGGCCAGCCCGGGCGGGTCCTCCACGCGCGCCTCCCCGCCGAGCCCGAGGACCAGGCGCACCAGCCAGGCCTCGTCGGCGTAGCGCATCCGCACGCGCGCCCGCCCGTCGGGCAGCTCGGTGACGTCGTCGACCGGGTAGTACTCCGACACCCACAGCGCGCCCGGTTCCAGCAGCAGCGTGGCCGCCGGGTCGTCCGGGCGGGGCCGGTAGGCGCCCCGGGAGACGTCGGCGGGCTCCGCGCCCACCGGCGGGACGGCCGGCTCGTCGAGCACGGCGACCTCCTCGACCCGGTCGAGCCGGAACAGCCGCACCCCCTCGGCCCGGCGGCACCACGCCTCCAGGTACGCGCGGCCCTCGACGACGAGCAGCCGCATCGGGTCGACGACGCGGCGCGACACCGCGTCGCGCCCGGCGGTGTAGTAGACGATCCGCAGGGCGCGGCCGGCCTCCAGCGCCTCCCGCACGGCGGTGGTGGTGCCCTCCTCGGCGGGGCGGGACAGGTCGACGGCCACCCCCACCGCGCCGGCCGGTCCGGCGTCGCCCACCGCCCGCTCGATCTTCGCCGTCGCCCGGCGCACCGCGCCGGTGTCGACCACGCCGGGCTGCTCGGCCAGCGTCCGCAGGCCCACCAGCAGCGCGGTGGCCTCGGCGGTGGTGAGCCGCAGCGGGCGGCGCATCCCGGCGTCCTCGGTGACGGTGACGGTGTCGCCGGCGAAGGACAGGTCGATCAGGTCACCGGGGCCGTAGCCGGGCAGCCCGCACATCCACAGCAGCTCCAGGTCGCGGCGCAGCTGGCGCTCCGTGATGCCGAAGTCGGCCGCCACCTCCGCGATCGGGGCGCCCGGACGGGCCTGCAGGTAGGGCACGAGCGACAGCAGCCGCGGCAGCCGCGCCGCCACCGCCTCGCCGCTCACGCCGCCCGCCCGTTCACGCCGGGGCCCCGGCGTGCGCCAGCGCGGCCCAGCGCCGCCGCACGCGCTCGGCCAGGTCGGGCGGGTCGAGCACCACGACGTCGGGGCCGTGCCCGGCCAGCCAGCGCGCCACCATCGCCGGGTCGCGCAGGGCGAGCTCCAGCTCGTCGCCGGGGCGCCCGGCGTGCTCGCGCGGGCCGAGGACGGTGCCGAGCCGGCGCAGCCCGTGCGCGCGCCCCGCGGCCACCCACACCCGCGCCGTGCCGGTGACCGGCGGCAGGTCGTTGGTGGCCCGCACGATCGCGGTGAGGTCGACGCCCTCGGGCGCGCGCACGGCCCCGGCCGGTCCGACCGGCCGCACCGCACCGGTGATGCGGGAGACGCGGAAGGTGCGCACGTCGGCGCGGTCGCGGTCGTGCCCGACCAGGTACCAGCGACCCCGCCAGGACACCACGCCCCACGGCTCGACGGTGCGCTCGACGACCGCGCCCCCGGGGCCGCCGCGGCGGTGCGGGAAGGTCACGGCCCGCCCGGCCTGGACGGCGGCGAGCAGCGGGGTGAAGGCGGGGTCGCCCGCCCGCACGCGCGGCTGGATGCGGCTGGGGTCCTCGTCCACCTCGACGCCCGCGGCCCGCAGCTTGAGCAGCGCCCCGCGGGCCGCGCCGGACAGCTGGGGGGAGTCCCACAGCCGCGCGGCCAGCGCGACGGCGGCGGCCTCGTCGGGCTCGAGCTCGATCTCGCCCAGCTCGTAGTCCTGCCGGGCGATGCGGTAGCCGTCGGCGGTGTCGACGGCGCGCCGGCCCGTCTCCAGCGGGACGCCCAGCTCGCGCAGCTCGGCCTTGTCGCGCTCGAAGGTGCGGAAGAACGTCTCGTCGGAGCCCTCGTAACCGGGCACGGTGGCGCGGATCCGCTCGGCGGTGAGGTACTGGCGGGTGGACAGCAGGCAGATGACCAGGTTCACCAGCCGCTCGGCCCGCGAGGAGGACACGCCCGGCATCGTACGACCGGCCACCGCGGCCCCGCGGCCCCGCCACCGCACCTGGGGACGGACGAGTCCCGCCGGGGACGGATCCGGCCCGGCCGTCTCACCCTGCGACGCTCCCTTGACCGCGACCGGCGGGGGGCGAACGCTGCGCGGATGGCCGCCGAGACAGCCGACAGCGCGACGAGTGGCGTCGAGACGTTCAACCCCTGGACCGTCGTCAACCTCGTCTTCACCCACCTCGCCGACCACGGCCTGCACCCCGTGCTGGGCGAGGCCGGCGACCCGGCCGAGCCGGCCGCGGCGCTGCTGCGGGCGCTGGGCATCCAGCCGGGCCGCAACGACGAGACCGTCACCTCGCCGGCGGTGCAGGACGAGCTGGCGCTGATCCGGGAGCGGATGTTCGGGGAGGGGGCAGGGCCCGGCTGACCGCGGCGCGGACGTCGCGCGCCGGCCCCGACACCGCCCACTCCCCCGGTCCGCGGCTGCCGGCCAGCCGCAGCGCCACCCCGATCAGCACCGCGCCGACGACGTGGGCGACCAGGACGGCGCCGGGGTCGGCGGCCCCGCGCGCCGGGAACGCCGCCAGCACGGCGACGTGCAGCGCGTAGAGCGTCAGCGGGACCGCGCCCACGGCCGCCGGCACCCACACCAGCGGCGGGGCCGCGCGGGCCAGCAGCAGCGCGGCGCCGAGCACCGCCAGGGCCGTGCCGGTGGTGTGGGCGAGGTCGAAGGGCGTGCCCGAGTGCGGCAGGTCCACCGCCAGCCACCACCACGTGGAGGTGGACGTCGTCCCGGCCCGGCGCTCCAGCAGCGACTCCGGGTCGAGCGCGGGCCCCGCCGCCGCGACGAGGGACCGGGACGCCGCCGACGCCGCCAGGGCCAGCGCGGCGCCCCCGCCCAGCAGGGCCGCCGCGACACCGCGGCGGCGCAGGTCGAGCCGCCCGACGGCCATCCCCGCGAGCAGGTAGGCCGTCCAGGGCAGCACCGGGTAGACGCCGGTGAGGAGGAGGGTCCGCAGCAGCTCCACCGGCTCGGCGAGGTCGGCCAGCGTCGGCTGCGGACCCGGCCCCTCGGGCAGGCCGCGCCGCAGGAGGTGGCTGAGCACCGGCGCGCCCGCGGCCACCAGCACCGCTCCCGCGGCCAGGGCACCGGCGGGCAGGCGCAGCAGCGGCGCGGCCGCCCAGAACAGCAGGCCGTAGTAGGCGAGGATGACCGACACGGGCGGTTCCAGCCCGGCGAGGACCAGGCCCAGCAGGCCGACGACCAGCCCGCGCACCAGGAGGGACGCGGCCGCGGCCAGGTGGCTCCGCCCGTCGCCCGGCCGCCCCAGCGACAGCGCCACCCCGACGCCCGCGAGCACCGCGAACAGCGCCGACGACCGCCCGCTCGCCACCAGCGCGGTGACCGTGGGCTGCCCCGCGGCGTCGCGCAGCGGCAGGATGTGCGTGCTCGCCATGCCCACCAGCGCCGCGGCGCGGGCCGCGTCCACACCGGTGATCCGCTCGCGCGCGCCGGCTGCCGGCGCAGGCGCCCCTGTCACGGGCGCAGCCGTCACGGGCGCGAGTACACGGCCGTCACCGGGCCGTCCGGGCTGGCGCCGGCGCGGTGCAGCCAGTCCTCCAGCGCGTGCCGCGCGGCGTGCAGCGGCGGGCGCCGGGCGGGGTCGTTGTGCATCGCCGCGTGCAGCAGGGCCAGGTGCGCGCTGCGCGGCGGCAGGTGCGACAGCGGCGCGCCGGCCGCCGCCGCGCGCAGCCCGGACACGGCGTCGGCGTGCCCGCCGCGGGGCGGGTGCCCCGTGAGGGCGTAGGAGATCGTGGCGGCGAGCTGCCAGGAGTCCGACTCCGGTGTGGCCCGCTGCCCCGCCGCCACCTCGGGGGCCAGGAAGTCGGGGGTGCCCAGCACGAACCCGGCCTGGGTCAGGGTGGCGTCGCCCGAGCGCCGGGCGATGCCGAAGTCGATGAGGTGCGCGAGCCCCGAGGCGTCGACGATGACGTTGCCCGGCTTGACGTCGCGGTGCATCACACCGATGCCGTGCGCGGCGTCGAGCGCGCCCGCCACCGAGGCCCAGACGCGCGCGGCGGCGATGTCGTCGAGCACGCCGCGGCCGCGCACCAGGTCGCCCAGCGACTGCCCGTCGACGTACTCCATGACGATGACCATGCCGTCGAGCTCGGCGAGCCCCGGGTCGCTGCGCGCGCTGACCAGGTCGAAGATCCGCACGCAGTGCGGGTGGCGCACCGACCGCAGCGCCATCGCCTCGCGCTCGATCCGCTGCTCGGTCTCGGCGTCGGGGGCGTGCGCGGCCTTGAGCGCCACCGTGCGGCCGAGGCGGGCGTCCTCCGCCAGCCACACCTTGCCGAACCCGCCGGCGCCCAGCCGGCGCACCAGCCGGAACCGCGGCGCGCCCGTGGCCTCGGCCAGGGGCGCCACGAGCGTCGGTGACGGGACGCGGCGCTGCGGCGACGGGGTGCGCGCGGGCGGCGCGGCGGCGGGCGGTGCGGTGACGGCGGGCGGTGCGGTGACGACGGGCGGCTCGGGGCTGCGCGCGGCGAACCTCTCCGCCCAGCGGTCCGACCGCGACGACCCCCGCGGCCGCTCCTCCTCCGGCGCGGGCGGCGTGCGCCGCGCCGGGGTGCGCACCGCCTCGGAGCGGGCGGGCACCGGCGGGGCCGGGCGCGGCGCGCGCTCCCGCGGCGCGCCGGCGAGCGGCACGACGAGCATGCCCGCGAAGGCCCCGAAGCCGACGCCGAACCACAGGTGCACCGCCGTCCAGGCCGGCACCGCGGCGGTGAGCACGGCGACGGCGGCGAGGGAGAGCCAGAACGCCCTGCCGAGCCCGCGCGGACCCCGGCGCAGCGCGGTGCGCGCCTGCACCAGCACGAACAGCACCGCGAACAGCGGCAGCCCGACGAGCAGCGCCGGCAGGAACCCGAACAGCGTCTCCTCGGTGAAGGTGAACGACCCCGCGACGCTGCCCGAGGACAGGTACTGGGCCTGCGAGGAGAACAGCGGGCCCAGGTAGTCGGCCACCACCGGCACCCCGACCGGCTGCGCGAGCGACTCCAGGTCGGCGGCGTCGAGCCCGGACACCTCCACCCCCGGCGCCCGCACCATCACCTGCCCGGCGCCGATGAAGGCCAGCAGCGGCACCACCCCGGCGGTGAGCACCCCGATCCCGACGATCAGCAGCGCGCCCGCTCCCGAGGAGCCGGTGACGCGGCGCAGCAGCGCCACCAGCAGGGCCCCGGCGGCGGGCACGAGGCCCACCAGCACGCCGAGCAGCGTCAGGGCCCAGGCCCAGGACCCGGGGAACACCTCGGGCGCGACGGCGTGCAGGGCCGACAGCAGTCCGGCCACCAGCACCGTCAGCTCGTCCACGCGACCACTATGGCAGGTGGCGGGCCAGGGCGTCCGGAGCCTTCCGGAGCGCGGCGAGGTCGCCGTACCCGGCCAGGGCGAGGGTGAGGTCCAGCTCGGCGAGGACGCTGCGCAGGACGTGCCGCACGCCGTCCTCGCCGCCCAGCGCCAGGCCGTAGGCGTAGGGCCGCCCCAGCAGCACGGCGTCCGCGCCCAGGGCCAGGGCGAGCGCGGCATCGGCCCCCGTGCGCACCCCGGAGTCGAACAGGACCGCCGCGCGCCCGGCCACGGCGGCCACGACGCCGGGCAGGGCGTCCAGCGCGCCGACCGCCCGGTCGACCTGGCGCCCGCCGTGGTTGGACACCACCACGCCGTCCATCCCCGCCTCGACCGCGCGCACCGCGTCGTCGGGGTGCTGGACGCCCTTGAGCACGATCGGGCCGTCCCAGTGCTCGCGCAGCAGGTCCAGCCGGTCCCAGCGCAGCGCGGTGCCGGTGAACATCGGTACCCAGCGCCCGACCGCCGCCATCAGGTCGTCCTCGGGGGACTGCTCCAGCCCCGCGCGGAAGGCCGGGTCGGAGAACGGGATCGCCGTGCCCGTGCCGCGCAGGAACGGCAGGTAGGCGCCGTCGAGGTCGGCGGGGCGCCAGCCGAGCGTCCACGTGTCCAGGGTGACGACCAGCGTGGAGCACCCGGCCGCGCGGGCCCGGGCGAGCAGGCTCGCGGTGACGGCGTCCTCGGTGGGCCAGTACAGCTGGTACCACAGCGGGCCGCCGCCCGAGGCCTCCGCGATCTCCTCCAGCGTGTGGGAGGACGCCGTCGACACGACCATCGGCAGGCCCAGCTGCGCCGCGGCCCGCGCCACGGCGAGCTCCCCGTCGGGGTGCAGGATCGACAGGACCCCGATCGGCGCGGTCAGCAGCGGCGCCGGCAGCGCCGTGCCCAGCACGGTGGACGACCAGTCGCGGACCGTGGTGTCGCGCAGCATCCGCGGCACGAACGCGTGCCGGTCGAACGCCGCCCGGTTGGCCCGCACCGTCGCCCCCGACCCGGCCCCGCCGGCGACGTAGCCGAACGGGCCGTCGGTGAGCACCGCGCGCGCGGCCTCCTCCAGCCGGCTCGGGTCGGTCGGGAACCGGGGGGTCTCGTCGGCCAGCCCGCGGAGGTAGATCTCGGCGGCGTAGGCGGAGAAGGGCGCGGTCACGCCCGGGAACCTACGGGGCGCGGCCGGGCGGCGTCAGCCTCCCGACCGCGCCGGAATGCCGTGCACCCGCCGCGGGGTTGCCCCGGCATGGGCCTCACCCGCACGCACGGGCCGCTGTCGCCGCGCGCCCCGCAGACCGTCAACTACTCCGTCGACGGGCCGGCGCACAAGCTGCTCGCCCACCCGTTCCCCCGCCGGGTGCGGGCCGAGTTCGCGGGCCGGACGGTCCTCGACACGACCGCCGGGGTGCTGCTGCACGAGACGGCGCTGCTCCCCCGCCTCTACGTGCCCGAGGCCGACCTGGACTCCTCGGCGTTCGTGCCGAGCGCCACCACGACGCACTGCCCGTTCAAGGGCGACGCGACCTACCGGAGCCTGCGGGTCGGCGACCGCGAGGTGCCCGACGCCCTGTGGACCTACCCCGACCCCGTGCCGTCGGCGCCCTGGCTGGCCGGGTACGCCTCGCTGTACTGGGACGCCGCCGACGCCTGGTACGACGAGGACGAGCGGGTGCACGCCCACCTCACCGACCCCTACACCCGCGTCGACGTGCGCCCGACCAGCCGGCCCGTGCGGGTGTACGCGGGGGACCTGCTGGTGGCCGAGTCCCACCACCCGCTGCGGCTCGACGAGACCGGGCTGCCCGTCCGCTGGTACCTCGACCCGGCCGACGTCCGCGTCCCGCTGGAGCCGACGACCACCCGCACCCGCTGCCCGTACAAGGGCGAGGCGCACTACTGGACCGTCCGCACCCCCTCCGGTGACCTCGTCGACGCGGCCTGGGGCTACCCCGACCCGCTGCCGGAGTCGGCCCGGGTCGCCGGGCGGGTCAGCTTCCTGCACGACGGCCTGCGCACCGTCGTCGACGGGGGCTGAGCGCGACAGGACCGGGCTACTCGTCGTCCACGAGCAGCGCCTCCAGCGCCGGCATCGCCTCGGCGACGGTGCGGAGCTGCGCGTCGTCCAGGCGGGCCAGGCGCCGGGCGACGAGCGCGGTCCGCTGGGTGCGCACCTCGGCCAGCTTGCTCTCCCCCAGCTCGGACAGCGTGATGAGCACGCCGCGGGCGTCCTGCGGGTCGGGGGTGCGCACCACCAGTCCCTGCTCGTCGAGCGCGGAGAGCACCCGGCTCATCGTCGGCGCGGTGACGGCCTCGCGCCGCGCCAGCTCCGACAGCCGCAGCGGGCCGTGCTTCTCCACCGTGACCAGCGCGGACAGCTGCAGCGGACCGATCGACTCGCGACCGTCGATGCGGATGCGCCGGTGCAGGCGACCGACCACGATCCGCAGGTGCACGGCGAGGTCGGTGAGCTCGTCGGCCTCTACCGGGGACATCCGGTCATCGTGCCAGCTCACACCTTCCGCAACCGCACCCCGGTCACGTTGTGATCAGCACCCTTGCGCAGCACCAGGCTCGCCCGCCCGCGGGTGGGCAGGATGTTGCGCTCCAGGTTGGGCCCGTTGATCTCCGCCCAGATGCTCTCCGCCCGCGCCACGGCCTGCTCGGTGTCCAGCGCGGCGTAGCGGCGGAAGTAGGAGTCCGGGTCGCGGAACGCGGTCTCGCGCAGCCGCAGGAAGCGGTCGACGTACCAGCGGCGGATGTCGCCGGTGGCCGCGTCCACGTAGACGGAGAAGTCGATGAAGTCGCTGACGGCGAGCGCGGCCCGCCCGGGCGGCGAGGGCTGGAGCACGTTGAGGCCCTCCAGCAGCAGGATGTCGGGCCGGTGCACGGTGAGCCGCCGGCCGGGCACGATGTCGTACACCAGGTGGGAGTACACCGGGGCGCTCACCTCGGCGCGGCCCGCCTTGACCTCGGTGACGAACCGCAGCAGCGCCCGCCGGTCGTAGCTCTCCGGGAAGCCCTTGCGCGTCATGAGCCCGCGGCGCTCCAGCTCCGCGTTGGGCAGCAGGAACCCGTCGGTGGTCACCAGCTCGACGCGCGGGTGCTGCGGCCAGCGGGCCAGGAGCAGCTTGAGCAGCCGCGCGGTGGTCGACTTGCCCACCGACACCGACCCGGCGACCCCGATGACGAACGGGGTCCGCACGTCCTGCGCACCCAGGAACGTGCGGTACGCGCGGTAGAGCCGCCCGCCCTCCTGCACGTGCAGGGTGAGCAGCCGCGACAGCGGCAGGTACACCTCGCGCACCTCGGCGAGGTCGACGGCGTCGCCCAGGCTGCGCACGGCGTCGAGCTCCCCGGCGGTGAGCGGCAGCGGGGTCGACTCCCCCAGCTTCGCCCACGACGGCCGGTCGAAGTCGACGAACGGGGACGCCGCGTCGCGGGTGCGGCTGCCGTTCATCCGCGACTGCCGTTCATCGGTGACCGCCGTTCATCGCCCGTCAACCTAGATCCCGCCCCGCGCCCGCGCTGCAGGGAGTCGCCCAGCTCACCGCGCTCGATCGCGCGATCACCGCCCCGGTGGCCCACAATGCGGCCGGTGTCCGTCCTCCTGTCCGTGCTCGGCCTGCTCGCCGTGGTCGCGCTGACCCTCGGCACCGCGGTGTCGGTGGCGTCGGAGTTCGCCCTGACCGCGCTGGAGCGCAGCCAGGTCGACGCCCACGCCGCCGAGGCCGACGACCGGCGCGCCCGGACGGTGCAGCACGCCCACCGCACCCTGTCGTTCCAGCTGTCGGGCTGCCAGCTCGGCATCACCATCACCACGCTGGTCACCGGCTACATCGCCGAACCCGCCATCGCCTCTTTGTTCCGGCCGGCGCTGGACGCGGTCGGCCTGCCCGAGGGCCCCGCCGCCGCCACCGCCACGGCGCTGTCGCTGCTGCTCGCCACGACCCTGTCGATGGTGTTCGGCGAGCTGGTGCCCAAGAACCTCGCCATCGCCGACCCGCTGCGCACCGCCCGCGCCGTCGTGTGGCTGCAGAGCGGGTTCGCCCACGCCTTCCGGCACGTCATCTCCGCGCTCAACTCCGCGGCCAACGCCATCGTGCGGCGGCTGGGCGTGGAGCCGGCCGAGGAGCTGCGCTCGGCGCGCTCCCCCGGCGAGCTCAGCTCGCTCGTGCGGTCCTCGGCCCAGCAGGGCACCCTCGACGTGGGCACGGCCACCCTGCTGGACCGGTCGCTGCGCTTCACCGACCGCGTCGCCGAGGACCTCATGACCCCGCGCGTGCGGGTGGCGTCGCTGACGGCCGACGACACCCTCGACGACCTCGTCGCGCTCGCCCGCCGCACCGGCTTCTCCCGCTTCCCCGTCGACGACGGCGACCCGGACGCCGTCCTCGGCGTCGTCCACGTCAAGCAGGCGTTCGGCGTGCCCGACCGCGCGGTGCCGCTGCGCGCGCTCGTGCAGGACGTGCCGGTGGTGCCCGGCTCGCTCGACGGCGACGCGCTGCTGACCCGGCTGCGCGGCTCCGGCCTGCAGATGGCCGTGGTCGTGGACGAGTACGGCGGCACCGCCGGCATCGTCACGCTCGAGGACCTGATCGAGGAGATCGTCGGCGACGTCCGCGACGAGCACGACGCCGGCGAGGTGCCGCAGGTGCGCGGGCTCTCCGACGGCGGGTGGCTGGTCTCGGGGCTGCTGCGCGCCGACGAGGTGCTCGACCGCACCGGGTTCGTCCTGCCCGAAGGCCCCTACGAGACGCTCGCCGGGCTGGTGCTGGCCGAGCTCGGCCGGATCCCCGAGGTCGGCGACGAGGTGGTCGTCGACGGGCGGCGGCTCACCGTCACCCGCCTGGACCGCCACCGCATCGCGGAACTGCGGATGCACCCCGTCCCGAAGGGAGCGCACGCATGAGCGGCGATCTGCTCGCGCTGCTGGCGGCGATCGCGCTGCTGGGCGCCAACGCGTTCTTCGTGGGGGCCGAGTTCGCCCTGGTCTCCGCCCGCCGCGACCGCCTGGAGGGCCTCGCGGCGTCCGGGTCCGGCGCGGCCGTCGACACCGTGCTGCGGGCGCACGCCGACCTGTCGCGGATGCTCGCCGCCTCCCAGCTGGGCATCACGATCTGCTCGCTGCTGCTCGGGCGCCTGGGCGAGCCCGCCGTCGCGCACCTCATCGAGGCGCCGCTGAAGCTGCTCGGGCTGCCCGAGACGGCCGTGCACGCCGTCGCGTTCGCCCTGTCGCTGGCCATCGTCGTCGTCGCGCACATGGTGCTCGGGGAGATGGTGCCCAAGAACATCGCGATCGCCGGCCCGGAGCGGGCCGCGCTGGTGCTGGTCCCGCCGTTCCTGGTGTTCACCAGGGCCGCCGGGCCGCTCATCGCCTTCTTCAACCTCATCGCCAACGGGGTGCTGCGCCTCGCCGGCGTCGAGCCGCGCGACGAGCTCGAGACCGCCTTCACCTCCACCCAGCTGGCCGACCTCATCACCGAGTCGGGCCGCGAGGGCTTCCTCGACGACGAGGAGACCCGCCGGATCACCCGCACGCTCGACTCGGCGCAGGCCACCGTGGCCGACGTCGTCATCCCGATCGGCGACCTCGTGACCCTCCCGCCCCGCCCGACCGTCGACGACCTGGCGCGCGCCGTGGCCGACACCGGCTACTCCCGGTTCCCGCTGCGCGCCCCCGACGGCCGGCTCACCGGGTACCTGCACGTCAAGGACATCCTCGACCTCGACGGCGCGCGGGCCGTCCCCGCCGGCCGCGTCCGCGCGCTGCCGGAGGTGCCCGCCGCGGCGCGCCTGGACGAGGCCGTGTCGCTGCTGCGCCGCCACCGCGCCCACCTCGGCCGCGCCGTCGGGGCCGGCGGCGCCACGGTGGGCGTCGTGACCATGGAGGACCTCGTGGAGCGCTACGTCGGCACCGTGCGGGACACGACGCACTCCGCCTGACCGCGCGCGGGTACCGTCGGCGCCGTGCTCGTGCTCGACGGGCCCGCGTGGCGGGCGCGCGCCGCGGCCCACCGCACCCGGACGCGGGTCTGGACCGCGCCGCACCGCGAGCGCCGCCGCCGGGGCGAGGCCCACCCGGTGCTGGACTTCCTGTTCACCTACTACTCGCTGCGCCCGGTGCGGCTGGAGCAGTGGCACCCCGGGCCCGATGTGGAGCTGCGCGACGCGGACGCGTTCCCCGACCTGCCCGGCCACGTCCGCTCCGGCGACGCCGTGGCGCTCGACCCGGACCGGCTCCCCGACCGCGTGCGGCGCACCGCGGAGTTCGTCCGCGCCCTGCTGAGCGCCACCGCGGCCCGCCCCCCGCGCCTGGGCTGCTTCGGGCTGCACGAGTGGGCGATGGTGTACCGCAGCGACGCCCCCCGCCACGGCGCGGTTCCCCTGCGCCTGGGCGCCGCCGGCACCGACGCCGTCGTCGAGTCGCTGCCCGTGCAGTGCAGCCACCACGACGCCTTCCGCTTCTTCACCGCCGCCGCGCGGCCGCGCAACGCCCTGCAGCCGGCCCGGGAGGACCAGGTCGCCCTGGAGCAGCCCGGCTGCCTGCACGCCACCATGGACCTCTACAAGTGGGCCTACAAGCTCGCCCCCGCCGTCCCCGGCGAGCTCGTGGCCGACTGCTTCGCCCTGGCCGTCGAGGTCCGCGAGCTCGACATGCGCGCCAGCCCCTACGACCTCACCGCCCACGGCTACTCCCCCGTGCGCATCGAGACCCCGGCCGGGCGGGCCGAGTACGCCCGGGCCCAGGCCGGCTTCGCCGAGCGCGCCGCTCCCCTGCGGCAGCGCCTGCTCGAGGTCTGCGCCGCCGTCCTCGACTGAGCCGGTTCTGGTGCCCGTCCGTCGCCGGCCGGGTTCCGCGGTCAGCGTTTCGCTGCCGGAACGATGATGTCAATGCTTCGTTGACTACGGTGGGACGAACGGGCGCCCCCAGCGTTCGGAGGCGCCGCGCGTCCGGCGTCCGGGGCGCGGCAGGGCCGATCCCGTCACGACGGCTGCGCGGCCGCCCGCGCAGCCGTCGTGACCTCCGCGCACCCGTTGCCACGGCTGCACCGGGCCGTGAACGGCTGCGTGACGGCCACGCGGGCCGCACGTCGGCCTGCTGCCCGGACTACTGCGCGGCGAACGCCTCGACCGAGGGGCAGCTGCAGACCAGGTTGCGGTCGCCCTTGGCGCCGTCGATGCGGCGCACCGGCGGCCAGACCTTGCGGTCGTGGACGCCCGGCACGGCGCCGGTCGGGTAGGCGGCCGTCTCGCGGGTGTAGGGGTGGTCCCACTTGTCGGCCAGGCTGGCCGCGGTGTGCGGGGCCCCGCGCAGCGGGTTGTCGTCCACCGGCCACTCCCCCGCCGCCACGCGCGCGATCTCCGAGCGGATGCCGATCATCGCGTCGACGAACCGGTCGATCTCGGCGAGGTCCTCGCTCTCGGTGGGCTCCACCATGAGCGTGCCGGCCACCGGGAAGGACATCGTCGGGGAGTGCAGGCCGTAGTCGGCGAGCCGCTTGGCCACGTCGTCGACGGTCACGCCGGTCTCCCGGGTGATCGTGCGCAGGTCGAGGATGCACTCGTGGGCGACCTGGCCGTCCGCGCCCGCGTACAGCACCGGGTAGTGCTCGGACAGCCGGGCGGCGACGTAGTTGGCCGCGGCCACGGCGGTCAGGGTGGCGCGGCGCAGGCCGTCGAGCCCCATGAGCCGGATGTAGGCCCACGAGATGGGCAGCACGCCCGGGCTGCCGTGCGGGGCGGCCGAGACCGGCCCGACCTCGCCGCGGCCGGGCAGGAACGGGGCCAGGTGCTCGGCGACCGCCACCGGCCCGACACCCGGGCCGCCGCCGCCGTGCGGGATGCAGAAGGTCTTGTGCAGGTTGAGGTGGCTGACGTCGCCGCCGAACGCGCCCGGCCGGGCCACGCCGACCAGCGCGTTGAGGTTGGCCCCGTCGACGTAGACCTGCCCGCCTGCGGCGTGCACGGCGTCGCACACCTCGCGGACGTCGGCCTCGAACACCCCGTGCGTGGACGGGTAGGTGATCATCAGCGCGGCGAGGACGTCGCGGTGCTGCTCGATCTTGGCCCGCAGGTCGTCGAGGTCGACGTCACCGGTGGGCGCGGTGCCCACGACGACGACGCGCATGCCCGCCATGACGGCCGAGGCCGCGTTGGTGCCGTGCGCGCTGGCCGGGATGAGGCAGACGTCGCGGTGCGCCTCCCCCCGCGAGCGGTGGTAGGCGGCGATCGCGAGCAGCCCCGCGAACTCGCCCTGGCTGCCCGCGTTGGGCTGCAGCGACACCGCGGCGTATCCGGTGAGCTCGGCGAGCCAGCGCTCCAGGTCGCTGATCAGCTCCAGCGTGCCGGCCGCGTCGGCCTCGGGGGCGAACGGGTGCAGGTCGGCGAAGCCCGGCCAGGTGATCGGCTCCATCTCCGCCGTGGCGTTGAGCTTCATCGTGCACGAGCCCAGCGGGATCATCGTGCGGTCCAGCGCCAGGTCGGCGTCGGCGAGGCGGCGCAGCCAGCGCATCAGCGAGGTCTCGCTGCGGTGGTCGTGGAAGACCGGGTGGGTGAGGTAGTCGCTGGTGCGGCCCAGCGCGGGCGGCAGCGCGTCGTCGGTGGCCGCGTCCAGCTCCGCGACGTCGCCGGTGACGCCGAACGCGGCCCACACCGCGGCCACGTGAGCCGAGGTCGTGACCTCCGAGCAGGCGACGCCGACGGTGTGCTCGTCGACGCGGCGCAGCGCGATCCCGGCGTCGTGGGCGGCGGTGACGACGGCGGCGGCGCGCCCCTCGACGCGGGCCTGCACGGTGTCGAAGAACTCCCCGTGCACCACCTCGACGCCACCGGCGCGCAGCCCCGCGGCCAGCACCGCGGCCGTGCGGTGGGTGCGCTGCGCGATCCGGCGCAGCCCGTCGGGGCCGTGGTAGACGGCGTAGCAGGCGGCGACGACGGCGAGCAGCACCTGCGCGGTGCAGATGTTCGACGTGGCCTTCTCGCGGCGGATGTGCTGCTCGCGGGTCTGCAGGGCCAGGCGCAGGGCGGGGCGGCCGTCGGCGTCGACCGACACCCCGACGAGCCGGCCGGGCAGCTGGCGCGCCAGCTTCTCCCCCACCGACAGGTAGGCGGCGTGCGGGCCGCCGTAGCCCAGCGGCACGCCGAAGCGCTGCGTGGTGCCGAGCACGGCGTCGGCACCCAGCTCGCCGGGCGGGGTGAGCAGGGTCAGCGCGAGCAGGTCGGCGGCCACGGCCACCAGCGCGCCGCGCTCGTGCGCGGCCGCGATGAGCGCGGACGGGTCGCGCAGCGCACCGGACGCGCCGGGGTAGGACAGCAGGGCGCCGAAGAACTCGCCCTCGGGCAGCCCGTCCTCGAGGTCGGCCACGACCAGCTCGATGCCCAGCGGCTCGGCGCGGGTGCGGAGCACGTCGATCGTCTGCGGCAGGGTGTCGGCGTCGACGACGAACCGCGGCGAGCGCGCCCTGCCGGCCCGGCGCAGCAGGGTCATCGCCTCAGCGGCGGCGGTGGCCTCGTCCAGCAGGGAGGCGCCGGCGACGGGCAGGCCGGTGAGGTCGGCGACGGCGGTCTGGAAGGTCAGCAGCGCCTCCAGCCGGCCCTGGCTGATCTCGGGCTGGTAGGGCGTGTACGCGGTGTACCAGGCCGGGTTCTCCAGCACGTGGCGGCGGATCACCGGCGGCGTCACCGTGCCCGAGTAGCCCAGCCCGATCATCGGCACGGTCACGGTGTTGCGGGCGGCCAGCGCGCGCAGCTCGGCGAGCACCTCGGTCTCCGACGCCGCGGGCGGCAGCGAGGTCGGCAGGTCGGCCGGGTCGGCGATGCTGTCGGGCACCGCCCGGGCGGCCAGCTCGTCGAGCGAGGACACCCCGACCGCGGCGAGCATCGCGTCCAGGTCGGCGGGGCGGGGACCGATGTGCCGGTCGGCGAACGGGACGCCGCGCTCGAGGTCGGCCAGGGACGGGCGGTCGGTCACGTCGGAACCTCCGGGCGGGCGGGGCGGGGCTGCGGGCGGGGCAGGGCAGGGCAGGGCGGTGCCGCCCTCCCCCTCTGTCCCCGCCCGGAACCCGGGCACCTGAGAGATTCACCCGCTCCTGCCGGGTTTTCCCCGTCGGTGGACGGGCCCCGACGTCGAGTCCGGTGCCCGTCGCTTTCCAGAGGCGTCTCACCCGTGCGGTCCTGGGTGCCTGAGAGGTTCCGGGGAGGAGTTGCTCCTTCGGCGCCCGGCCACGTGCACCGGGCTCTCCCGCGCGGGATCGGCGACTGCGCTGCGAGTCTAGCCGCTCCCGGGCCCTCCCGTCCTGTGACGGAGGCGCCGTACTCCTACGGACGCGAGGCCGGTCACACCGGGACCAGACTCCCGGCCATGAGCACCCCTCCGCCCTCGCCGACCACCGCCGCCTTCCACGTCCAGGCGGTGCTGTCGTTCGCCGTGTCGCTCGTCGCCGTCGGCGTCGCCGTGGTGAACCTGCCCGCCGACCCGTGGGTCCGGGCGTTCCTCGCCCTCGGCGTCCTGTACGTGACGACGTCGGCGTTCACGCTGGCCAAGACGGTCCGGGACCGGCAGGAGACGAGCACGGTCGTGGGCCGGGTCGAGCAGGCGCGGGTGGAGAAGCTGCTCGCCGAACACGACCCGTACGCGGTGCGCTAGCGACCGAGCAGACCGCACCGCGGTCGCGTCAGCGGCCGAGCAGACCGCACCGCGGTCGCGTCAGCGGCCGAGCAGACTGCGCAGCACGTCGAGCCCGCGGGCCAGCAGGTCGCGCGGGTCGACCCGCTCCCGGGGCAGCTCGTCCATCGGCACGCCCTCGGCGGAGAACGGGCCGCCCTCGACGACGGTGACGTCCGGTCCGCCGTGGGCGGCCGCGTAGTCCAGGGCCCGCGCGAGGTCGGTGACGCCGTTGACGACCGACCCGTCCTCGAGCTGGATCTCGGTGCTGAGCACGCCGAACGCGCGGCCGTCACCGTCGAGGTAGCCGCTGCCGGAGTCGCCGGGGAGCCCGGGGGTGGACGTCTGCACGATCCAGCCGAGCCCGCCTGCGTCGTCCGCCTCGACGACGACGCCCTGCTTGGCGCGCATCGTGCGGTAGGGCGGGGCGTCCTCGGCGTTCTGGTAGCTGACGACGACCTCGTCGGCGGCGAGGCCGTCGGTGTCGAGGCCCCGCGGTCCGCCGAACACCGGCACCGAGGGGTCGATCGCGGCGACGTCGTCGGGGTCGACCGCCAGCAGGGCGAGGTCGTTGAGCTCGCAGAGCTCGTCGTCGGTCTCCCCCGCCTCCTGCATCGCCGTCCACGAGCTGTAGGCCAGGCGGGTGGTCACCTCGGTGCCGTCCGCCCCGACGGCGACGACGGGCGTCCCGAGGGGCAGCGGGTCGTTGCGGCAGCCGTCGAGGCTCTCGCCGTCGGCGTGGCAGTGGGCGGCCGACCCGAGGTAGACCGTGGTGCCGTCGGTGAACACGAAGTTCGCGGTGCAGCTCGCGAGGTCGGGCCCGATCTCGGTGAGCAGCTCGGCGCCGGGGCCGACGCCGCCGTGGCCGGAGGTGGCGACGACCGGGTCCGCGCTGGCCCGCACGGGCGCACCGGCGCTCGGGTCGGGCGCGGCGCAGCCGGCGGCCGCCACGGCCAGCACGGGCACGGTCAGCAGGGCGGCGGCGGCTCCACGCACGGGGGCTCCTCGGCTCGGGGCCGCGGGCGGCGGCCGTCGAGCAGGAGGAGTCCCCGGGGGCCCGCGGGGTTACGGCGGGCCGGTGGGGAGGTCAGGAGATGGCGCGTCGCGCCCGGCGGCGCGACAGCTCGTCCTCGGGCGACTCGTCGACGGTGCCGCCGTCGGCGCGCTCGACCGGGAAGTCCTTGATGGACCCGGTGATCTCGCGCATCGCGCCGGACACGGCGATGCCGAACACGCCCTGGCCGCCGCGCAGCAGGTCGACGACCTCCTCCGGCGAGGCGCACTCGTAGACCGTGGTGCCGTCGGAGAACAGCGTGATGCCGGCCAGGTCGCGGATGCCGCGGCGCCGGAGGTGCTCGACGGCGACGCGGATGTTCTGCAGCGACACCCCGGCGTCCAGCAGCCGTTTCACGACCTTCAGGACGAGCATGTCCTTGAAGGAGTACAGGCGCTGGCTGCCCGAGCCGGCCGCACTGCGGATGGACGGCATGACCAGTCCCGTGCGGGCCCAGTAGTCGAGCTGCCGGTAGGTGATGCCGACGACCTGGCACGCGGTGGGACCGCGGAACCCGACGAGCTGGTCGGGCAGGCCGTCGAGGCCCGCGTCGAGCAGCGGGTCGGGGAACAGCTCACCCTGCTGGGCCTCACCGGACGGTGGCGTCTCCACCGCGCTCCTTCCGCCGGGGTCGCACCGCGTAGTGGACCCGATCTCAGGAACCGACGGTAGGGCGACGGGTCCCCCCGGTCAACGCGCCACGCTGGTGACACGCCGCGCCGACACTCCGGACGGGGCAGCGCGTCAGCCGGGCTGGGCGCCCCGGAAGTCCTCCGGGGAGATGGAGTCGAGGAACTCGCGGAACTTCTCGACCTCGTCCTCCTGCTCGTCCGGGATGATCAGCCCGGCCTCGGCCAGGACGCTCTCCTCGGCGTGGATCGGCACCCCGACCCGCAGGGCCAGGGCGACCGAGTCGCTCGGTCGCGCGGACACCGTGACGCCGCCGTCGAACACGAGCTCCGCGTAGAACGTGCCCTCCTGCAGGTCGGTGATCCGCACCTGCTCCAACCGCCGGCCCAGCGCGGTCACCACGTCCTTGAGCAGGTCGTGGGTGAGCGGCCGCTGCGGCTTCACCCCCTGCTGCTCCAGGGCGATCGCCGTGGCCTCCACCGACCCGATCCAGATCGGCAGGTACCGGTCGCCCGAGGTCTCCCGCAGCAGGAGGATCGGCTGGTTCGCCGGCAATTCGACCCGCACCCCCACGACACGCATCTCACTCATGCGAGGCCTCCTCCTGGTCGTGCCCGTGCTGCCGTGCCACCTGCCCGTACGACGCTACACGGGCGGGGTCCCCACCGCCCGCCGCCTAACGGGCGGCGAGCCCGCGGGCCGGCCTCCTCAGACGGACGCCGCGCCGGTGAGGAACACCAGCCGGAACTTGCCGATCTGCACCTCGTCGCCGCTGGTCAGGACGGCGGTGTCCACCGGCTCGCGGTTGACGTAGGTGCCGTTCAGGCTGCCGACGTCGACGACGACGAAGTCGCCGGCGTCGCGCCGGAACTCGGCGTGGCGGCGCGACACCGTCACGTCGTCGAGGAAGATGTCGCTGTCGGGGTGGCGGCCCGCGCTGGTGGACACGCGGTCCAGCAGGAACCGGGACCCCGCGTTCGGCCCGCGCTTGACCACCAGCAGCGCCGCTCCCGCGGGGAGCGCGTCGACGCCGGAGACCGGCTGGTCCTGGGCCGGGGGCTCGGCGTCGGCGAGGAAGTCGGCCCGGAAGACCGAGGTGGTCTCCGGGGCGCGCTCGGGCGGTACGCCGGGCCCGTCGTTCGTGGTCACCTCGGGGTCTCCTCCTGCGGTGTGGGGGTCCGGATCGGCTGACGGCTGAGAACCTACCGTGCCGGACGGGTGGGGTCTTCTCAGCCGGTGTGGGCGGCGTAGGCCGCGGCGTCGAGCAGTTCGGGCTGCTCGCCGTCGGCCACGCGCAGCTCCAGCATCCAGCCGTCGCCGTAGGGACCGGAGTTGACGAGCTCGGGGGTGTCGGCGAGCCGCTCGTTGACCGCGACGACCTCACCGGACAGGGGCGAGAAGATCTCCGACACCGACTTGGTGGACTCGACCTCGCCGACCGGCGCCCCGGCCGTGACGGTGCTGCCGACGTCGGGCAGCTGCACGTACACGACGTCGCCCAGCTGGGACTGCGCGTGGTCGGTGATGCCGATGCGGACGACGCCGTCGCCCTGCTCGCGCACCCACTCGTGCGCCTCGGTGTAGCGGAGGTCCTCGGGGATCACGCCATCACCCTAGTGCGCAGGGCCAGGACGAACTGCGCGAGGTACAGCAGCCCGGAGTAGAGGTAGAGCGCCGTGCCCCAGACGGCGAAGGCGACGCCGGGCGGCAGCGCGAGGGCGGCCGCGGTGCCCTCGCCCTGGCCCAGCAGGAGCAGCGGGAAGGCGTAGAGCAGCAGGAAGGTCGCGGCCTTGCCCACGTAGGTCACCTCGAAGGGGCCGTAGCCGCGCCGGCGCAGCACGAGCACGCAGCAGGCGAGCACGACGTCGCGGGCCACGAGCGCCGCCACCGCCCACCACGGCACGACGTCGCGGATCCCCAGCGCGACGAGCGCGGCGAGGATGTAGAGGCGGTCGACGGCCGGGTCGAGCAGCGCCCCGAGGCGGGAGTGCTGGTCGAGCAGGCGGGCCAGCTTCCCGTCGAGCCAGTCGGTGAACCCGCCGACGGCGAGGACCAGGACGGCCCAGCCGTCCGCCCGGGGGCCCAGCAGCAGGTACAGGAACAGGGGCACCCCCGCCAGGCGCAGCAGCGACAGGGCGTTGGGGACGGTCAGCACCCGGTCCCGCATCACGCGAGCAGGGTAAGGGGTGCGTCCCCGATCACCGGGGGGCACGATGCCCCCCATGGACACCCGCCCCGACGCCTCCTCCGCCTCCGCGGCGCTCAAGGAGGTCCAGGCCCCGCTCAAGGAGCGCTACCGCTCCGACCCGGCGTCGGCCGTCGTCACGCTCCGCGCCGACGGCGAGCTCGACGGCTCGGGCGTCGCGTGCCGGGTGCGCACCGCCACCGCGCTGGCCGAGGCGGGCCTGCACCCGGCCACCGGCGGCGACGGCAGCCAGCTGTGCTCGGGCGACATGCTGCTGGAGGCCCTCGTGGCCTGCGCCGGGGTGACGCTGCGCGCCGTGGCGACGGCGCTGGGTCTGGAGGTCTCCGGCGCGGTGAGCGCCGAGGGCGACCTCGACTTCCGCGGCACGCTGGGCGTCGCGAAGGACGCGCCGGTGGGCTTCTCCGACATCCGGCTGCGGTTCGACCTCGACACCACCGCCGACGCCGACCAGCTCGCCACGCTGCTCAAGCTCACCGAGCGGTACTGCGTGGTGCTGCAGACGCTGAGGTCCTCGCCCACGACCTCGGTCACCGTCGGTCCGTGACGGTCCCCGCCGCTCCCGGCCCGACCGGTGCCGACGCCCTGCTCGGGTCCCTGCTCGCCTGCGGGGTGGACGTCTGCTTCACCAACCCCGGCACCTCGGAGATGCACGTCGTGGCCGCGCTGGACCGCGCGCCCGGGATGCGGGGGGTCCTGACGCTGTTCGAGGGCGTCGCCACCGGCGCGGCCGACGGGTACGCCCGCATGGCCGACCGGCCGGCCGCCACCCTGCTGCACCTGGGCCCCGGGCTGGGCAACGGGCTGGCCAACCTGCACAACGCCCGCCGCGCGGGCAGCCCGGTGGTCAACGTCGTCGGCGACCACGCGCTCGACCACGCCCGCTTCGACGCGCCCCTGCAGAGCGACATCGCCGCCGTCGCCGGCAGCGTCTCGGGGTGGCTGCGGCACTGCGCGGCACCGGGCGAGGTCGGCGCGGACGCGGCCGCGGCCGTGGCGGCCGCCCGCAGGGGCTGCGTGGCGACGCTGGTGCTGCCCGCGGACGTGACGTGGGGGCCCGGCGGGGTCACCGCCGGCCCGCAGCCCGACGCCGGGGACCCCGACCCGCTCGACGAGGACGCCCTCGCCGCCGTGGCCGCCGCGCTGCGCTCCGGCGGCCCCGCGGTGCTGCTCGTCGGCGGGGACGCCACCCGCGTCGCCGGCCTGGCCGCCGCCGACCGCGTCGCCGCCGCCACGGGGGCGCGGCTGCTCGGCGAGACGTTCCCGGCCCGCATCGAGCGCGGCGCGGGACGGCCCGCGCTCGACCGGCTCGCCTACCTGCCCGCGGCGGCGCGCCACCAGCTCGGCGCGGCCCGCCACCTCGTGCTGGCCGGCGCCCGCTCCCCCGCCGCCTTCTTCGGCTACCCCGGCCGGGACGGCGACCTGGTCCCGCCCGGCGCCGCGGTGCACCACCTCGCCGGGCCCCGCGGTGCCGCGGCCGCGCTCGCCGCGCTCGCCGACCTCCTCGCCCCCGGCACCTCCGCGCGCCCGGTGCCGGCGGCCCGGCCCGGCCTGCCGACGGGCGAGCTGACGGTCACCTCGGCCGCGGCCGTGGTCGGCGCGCTGCTGCCCGAGGGGGCAGTGGTCGTCGACGAGGCGATCACGTCCGGGGTGGGCCTGCCCGACGCCACCGCGGGCGCCCCGCCGCACGACTGGCTCCCGCTCACCGGCGGCGCGATCGGCTTCGGCCTCCCGGCCGCCACCGGGGCGGCGATCGCCCGCCCGGACCGGCCGGTGTGGTGCCTGCAGGCCGACGGCAGCGCCATGTACACGGTCTCGGCGCTGTGGACGCAGGCCCGCGAGGGGCTCGACGTCACCACCGTCGTCTACCACAACAGCGCCTACGCGATCCTGCGCGCGGAGATGGCCCAGGTCGGGGCGGCGGGCGGGGCGGCGTCGGCCGACCTGTTCGACCTGGCGCGGCCCCGGCTCGACTTCGTCGCCCTCGCGACGGGCATGGGCGTCCCGGCCGAGCGCGCCACCACCGCCGACGAGCTGGCGGCGGCGCTGCGCCGCGCCGCGGCCGAGCCGGGCCCGCACCTGGTCGAGGCGGTCGTGCCGGCCCTCGCCTGAACGGTCCAGCGACGCCGCGCTGCCGGTCACGCAGCGCACAGGACCGTTCCGCTCGGCGCTGGAGTGCGGCGGTTCGTCGCCGGGCGGGCGGGCCCGCGACGCCTCCGGGACGTACAGTGTCGCTGTCGTGACGCTCCGCCTACCCGCCGGAGGGGGTGTGCCCGTGCGGACGACCGGACGCCCGGCGCACGCCTGTTCCGTGCCGGTCAGCGACGAGCACCTCTACGAGCTCAGCGCGGAGTTCCTCGCCGAGGGTCTGGCCGCGGGCGAACGGGTGGTCTACGGGGAGAACGGCACCGCCGACGCGGTCCTCGCCCGCCTGGTCGACGACGGCGTGCCGGTCCGCCCGCTGCTCGACAGCGGGCAGCTCGTGGTGCTGCCCGGGGAGGCGATGCGCGGGCTGGCCGCGGTGTCCCCCGCCGAGGTGCTGGCGACGGTCGACGCCCTGGTCACCGACGCGCTCACGACCTACCCGGGCGTGCGGCTGCTCGGCGAGGCCAGCACCGGCATGCGGGTCGACGACGGCGCCGCGATGGTCGAGTACGAGTCGCGGTTCGACGACGTGGTGCGGGGCCGTCCGGCGCGGATCGGCTGCCTGTACGACCGCAACCGCTACAGCGACGAGGCGATCGCTCGGCTGTGCGCGGTGCACGAGCACCGGCTCGACCCGGCCCCGCCGGTGCACGACGACGACCTGGTCCGCATCACGGTGCCCCGCCCGTTCGTCGCCCGCGTGGCCGGGGAGATCGACCACAGCAACCGGCCCCGCATCCGCGTCGCCCTGGAGGCCGCCCTGGACGCGGCGCTGCGCGCGCCCGCCCCGCCGGAGGAGATCGAGCTGGACCTGGCCTCGCTGCGGTTCCTCGACGTCGCCGCCGCCGCCAGCGTCGTGCACGCCGCCCGGGACTTCCCCGCGCCGCACCGGCTCCTGCTCAGCGGGGTGCGCCCCGGCGTCCTGCGGGTGCTCGACCGCTGCGGCGCGCCGTTCGTCGAGCAGCTGCGGGTGGAGCCCCACCCGGGGCCCTGGGTGCCCGACGAGGACGGTCCCGGGGGGAGCGGGGGATGAGGGTCGGCCCGCGCCGCGGCACGCCGGCGGTGGTGGTCCCGCAGCGGCCGCGGGAGCGGGAGCCCCGGCTGGAGCACGGCGTGGCGTTCCACCGCGACCGCGACCACCTGATCGGCCTGCTGGTGGCGCTGGCGCAGCACGCCCTGGAGCGGGGCGGCACCGTGGCCCTCGCCGTCGGTCCCGACACCGAGCGCGCGGTGCGGGAGGCGGTGCGGGAGACGCTGGGGGACGCGGAGCCGGACCGGGCGCTCGTCGCACTGGCGGCGCCCCGGCCGGTGGAGGCCGGCTCCGGGCAGAGCGTGGCGCTGCGCCGGGCGCGGGAGCTGCGCGAGCTGGTCGCCGTCGCCGGGCCCCTCACCGTCCTGGCCGAGCACCTGCCCGCGCACGACGGGCCCGACGGCCGGTTCTGGACCGAGCTGGAGGCGGCCGAGGACATCGCCCTGGCCGACCTGCCGGTGCACCTCACCTGCTTCTACCCGGAGCTGCCGCTGCACCAGTCCGTGCTCGACGGGGCCCGCCGCACCCACCCGCGCGTGCTCGTCGACGGGGAGCTGCGCGCCAACCCCGAGCACCGCCCGCCGCGCGACGTGCTCACCGGGTACCCGCCGGCCCCGCCGCCGCTGCTCGGCCCGCCCCACCACCGGCTGCGGTTCCGCGCCTGGCAGCTGCGGGAGGTGCGCCGCCTGCTGCGCGAGGCGCTGGACGAGTCCGGGTTCGACGAGGACCGGTCCGACGACGTCGTGCTCGCCGTCAACGAGGTGGCCAGCAACGCCGTCGAGCACGGCGGCGACGGCACCGCGGAGCTGCACGTGTGGTGCGGCTCGGGCGAGCTGACCTGCGAGGTCCACGACCCCGGCGCCCTGACCGACCCGCTCCCCGGGCTCGTGGCCCCGCCGGCCACCGACCACCGCGGGCGCGGGCTGTGGATCGCCCGCCAGCTGTGCGACCTGCTGCACGTCTGGACCGACGACGAGGGCACCCACGTGCGGATGCACTGCTCGCACTGAGCTACGCTGGGTAGCGGAGCGGCGCATGTGACGCGATCGGCCCTTGGCAAGAGCCCGTGGGCGGAGAACACTCTCCTGCGGACTTCCGCGGGCGTGTGGGACGACACCGGCCGCCGCGCACACCACATCGGGCTACACACGGGACGCAGTCATGTCTGAGGATCAGCGACGATCTCGCACGCCGAAGGACGCCGCCCACCGGGTCGCCGTCCTCGGGGCCTTCACCCTCACCGCGCCGACCGGACCGGTCGCGCTGGGCGCCGACGCCCGCCGGCTCGTGGCGTACCTGGCGGTGCACCCGCGCCCCCAGCGCCGCGACGCGCTGGCCGCCGACCTCTGGCCGGGCCTGGCGGTGCCCGCCGCGCGGCGCCTGCTCGACGACGCCGTCGCCGCGGTCGACGTACCCGGGCTCCTCGTCGAGGGGCCGGACGGCGCGCTCGCGCTCGGCCCCGACGTCGCCGTCGACCTCACCGAGGCCCTCGCCCTGGTCCGCGGCCTGCCCGCGCTGCCGGGCACCGAGGACGTCGACCTGGCCCTGCTCGACCACGACATCCTCCCCGGCTGGACCGCCGGCTGGATCGCCGTCGAGCGCGAGCGCTTCCGCCAGCTCCGGCTGCACGCGGTCGAGGAGCGCAGCGCCCGGCTGTCGGCCGCGGGCCGCCACGAGGAGGCCGTCGCCGTCGCCCGCCGCGCGGTGCGCACCGCACCGAGCCGCGAGAGCGCCCGCCGCGCCGTCGTCACCGCGCTGCTCGCCGCGGGCGACATCGCCGGTGCGCTCGACGAGCAGGACGCCTACCAGGAGCTGCTGCGCTCCAGCGTGGGCGCCGCACCGCACTCCGGCGGGTCGCTGCTGCCCCCGGCGCCGGCCTGGCCGGTCGTGCGCGCCCGCGCGGTCATGCCCCGCTCCGCCGTGCAGCTGCCCGGTCTGCGCTCGGTGCGCTCCTCGGGCGGCCGCCGGCTCGTCGCGGGCGGCTCGTCCCGCCACTGAGCCCCGGCCGCTGGTCGCCGGGCGCCGGGTCAGAACGCCGGCCTGGCGACCAGCGGGATCTCGAAGCAGACCTGCGTGCCGCCCGGTGTGGGGAGCACCCGCACCGCCTCGGCCAGCCGCTCGATCATCAGGAGCCCGCGTCCCCGGTAGCCCGGGCACGCGGACTTCGGCTGCCACGTGCCGTGGTCGGTCACCCGCACCGCCACGGCGCGGTGGTCGCACAGCTCCAGCTCGACGTCCACCATGCCCGGCTCCCCCGGGGCGTAGGCGTGCTCGATGCCGTTGGCGACGGCCTCCCCGAGCGCGAGCTGCAGGTCGACCAGCGTGTCACCGCCGATCCCCCACTCGGCCGCCCAGCGGTCGACGCTGCGGCGGATGGAGCGGAGTTCGGCGAGAACGGCCCGTCGGGTCATCCGCAACCGACTGCTCCTCCCCGCTCGGTCCTGCACGGTCGCCGGGTAACCCGCCGACACGTCCGGCAAACCGCGTAGTGATCGCCCCGGACGGGTACTCCGCGCGCATGCACGGAAGCGGAGAACGAGGACCCGAGGGCGACGTCCCCAACGACCCGGCGCTGGCGAACGCGCGCGAGCAGGGCGGGAGCGAGCCCGGCGACCACGACACGGTCGCCGACCCCGACGGCGAGAGCACCACCGGCGTCGACGCGAACCAGGAGTTCGTCGGTCGCGTCGCCGGGGACGACCCGGCCTACGCCGGCGAGACCGGTGCGGAGCGGAGGGCGCAGGGATGACCCGCACCAGCACCCTCACCAAGATCGCCTACAAGCCGTTCGGCCTGGCCTTCGGCGTGCTCGGCGGCCTCATCGCCGGCAAGGTGTTCGGCGTGGTCTGGAAGCGGGTCTCCGGCGAGGACGAGACGCCGCAGCCGCTGTCGGACGACTACAGCACCCGCGAGGTGCTGCTGGCCGCCACGCTCCAGGGCGCGGTGTTCGCACTGATCAAGACGGCCGTGGACCGCTACGGCATGAGGGCCGTGAAGAAGGTGCTGGACACTCCCGAGGAGGAGCACCGTGCCCGCCCGTGAGGACATCCCCAGCACCGTGCTGCGGTCGGACGAGAAGGCGGTCCGGACCTACGGGAAGACCCTCGACTCGGCCCGGGAGACCTACGACGGCGACGGTGAGCGCGCCCGCCGCACCGCCTTCGCGGCGCTGAAGCACACCCACGAGAAGGTGGGCGACCACTGGGAGCCGAAGGAGCACTACGGCCCCTCCGACCCCCAGGCCGAGAAGGACACCCGCTCCGGGTCGGCCGAGTCGGAGCGGCCCACCGCGGGCGGGGTGGACGCCAACGCCTCCAAGAAGCACCTGATGGACCTGGCCCGCGAGCTGGACGTCCACGGCCGGTCCACCATGACCAAGGACGAGCTCGTGGACGCCCTGCAGAAGGCGAGCCGGCGCGAGACCGCGAAGGCCCGCCGCCGGGACTAGAGCTCCCGCAGGCCCGGGAGCACGTCCTCGGAGAACTGGGTGAGGAACCGCTCCTGGTCGTGCCCCGGGCCGTGCACCACGAGGTGGGTCAGCCCGGCCTCGACGTAGGGCCGGATCCCGTCGAGCGCCTGCTCCGGGGTGGACGCCACGATCCAGCGCTTCGCCACCTGCTCGATCGGCAGCTCGTCGGCGAGGCGCTCCATCTCCTGGCTGGACCCCACGCTGTGCTTCTGCTCCGGGGTGAGCGACAGCGGCGCCCAGAACCGGCAGTTCTCCAGCGCCCTCTCCTCGTCCCGGTCGTAGGAGATCTTGATCTCGATCATGTTGTCGATCGCGGAGGCGTCGCGCTCGGCGGCCGCCGCGCCCTCGGCGACGGCGGGCAGCAGCTTGTCGGTGTAGAGCTCCATGCCCTTGCCCGAGGTGCAGATGAACCCGTCCCCGGCCCGGCCCGCGTACTTCGCGACCACCGGGCCGCCCGCGGCGATGTAGACCGGCACGGGCTGCTCGGGGCGGTCGTAGATCGTGGCGTCGACGGTGCGGTAGTACTCGCCCTCGAACGAGACCGGCCCGTCGGCCGTCCACAGCTCCCGCATGAGGCGCACGGCCTCGCGCAGGCGGGCGAAGCGCTCCTTGAACTCCGGCCACTCCCGCCCCGACACCGCGATCTCGTTGAGCGCCTCGCCGGTGCCGACGCCGAGCATCACCCGGCCGGGGTAGAGCAGCCCGAGGGTGGCGAAGGTCTGCGCCAGCACGGCCGGGTTGTAGCGGAACGTGGGCGTCAGCACGGAGGTGCCGAGCTGGATGCGCGAGGTCCGCTCCCCCACCGCGGCCAGCCAGGACAGCGCGAACGGCGCGTGCCCGCCCTCGTGGCGCCAGGGCAGGAAGTGGTCGGACACCACCGCGCTGTCCAGCCCGACCTCCTCGGCCCGCACCGCGTACTCCACGAGCTCCCGGGGAGCGAACTGCTCCGCCGAAGCCTTGTAACCGACCCGGACCGCCACCGGCCCACCTCCCGCTGTCGCGCCCCGAAGGGATCTCTGTGGTGTCGGCCCCACACTGCTACACCGCCGCGCGCCCGGCGCGCCCGCCCGGCAGGCTGGTGGGGTGACCGCACCCGCCCCCGGACCCCTGAGCAGCACCGCCCCGGTCCTCGCCCGCCCGCACCTCATGCGCCAGCAGTGGCGCGACGTCGGGTTCCTGCACTGGGCCGTCGACCCCGCCCTCGTGGCGCCGCTGTTCCCGCCCGGGGTGCGCCCGGACGTGCACGACGGCGTCACCTGGGTGGGCCTGGTGCCCTTCCGCATGGTCGGGGCCGGCTTCGCGCACGGGCCGGGCGTCCCGTGGGCGGGGACGTTCCTGGAGACCAACGTGCGGCTGTACTCGGTGGACGCCACCGGACGCCGCGGCGTGGTGTTCCTCAGCCTGGACACCGACCGCGCGGTGATCGTCGCCGGGGCGCGGGCGGTGTTCGGGCTGCCCTACCGGTGGGCGCGGATGCGCCACTCCGCCGGCGACGGGCTGCACCGCTACGCCGCCCGGCTGCGCTGGCCCGGCGCGCGGGCGTCGAGCCGCATCGTGCTCCGCCCGGGCGGCCCGGCCGCCGCCGGCGACCTGGAGCACTTCCTCACCGCCCGCTGGGGCCTGCACGTCGCCCACCTCGGCCGCACCTGGTACGTGCCCAACGAGCACCCGGCCTGGCCGCTGCGCACCGCCGAGGTCGTGGAGCTCGACGACGGGCTGCGGGCCTCGGTGGGCCTGGGCGGGCTGGTGGGCCGCGCGCCCGACCACGTCCTGTTCAGCGACGGCGTCCCGGTCTCGTTCGGCCTCCCGCGGCCCGTCGACCGGCCCTGACCGGCAGCGACCCTCAGCTCGTCAGGGTCAGCTCGAAGGAGTAGCGGCTGGCGCGGTAGACGTGGCTGCCGTACTCCACCGCCCGGCCCGACTCGTCCCAGGCCGTGCGGACCATCGTCAGCATCGGGGCGCCGCGGTGCTCGCCGAGCTGTCGGGCCTCGGCGGCCGTGGCGGCCTTGGCCCCGACGGTCTGGGTCGCCATCCGCGGCACGCGTCCGGCCGCGCGCAGCAGCTCGTAGAGGCCGCGGTGGGCCAGGTCGTCCTCGGTGAGCGCGAGCAGGTCGCACGGCACCGCGTTGTGCATGATCGCGAGCGGCTCGCCGCCGGCGTGGCGCAGCCGCTCGATCCAGGTGACGTCCAGGCCGGCCGGTGCGCCCAGCGCCTCGGCGACGTGGTCGGGGGCGCGGCGGACCTCCAGCAGCAGCACCTCGGTGCGGGGCTCCTGGCCGCTCTTCGCGAGGTCGTCGTAGAGGCTGGTGAGCTCCACGGGCCGGCGCACCTTGGGGTGCACGACCTGCGTGCCCACCCCGCGGCGGCGCACCAGCATGCCGCGCTCGACGAGGTAGGCGATCGCCCGGCGCATGGTGGGCCGGGACACACCCAGGCGCTCGGCCAGCTCCACCTCGTTCTCCAGCCGGCTCCCGACGGGCAGGGCGCCGTCCTCGATGAGCTGCTGCAGACGGCTCGCGACCTGGTAGTACAGCGGAACGGGGCTCGTCCGGTCGAGCGCGACCTCCGGGACCGTCCGCTCCGCCACCCCCACGCTCCCGCCCCGGTCGATGGACTATGTCAGGACAAAGTCTTGACCTGATCTGGGGCGGAGAGTACACCTGACGCCGCGGCCGGACCACCGCGCGAGGAGTCGGGATGCAGGGGCGGGACCGGGCACCCGAGGTGCTCACCATGGGGCGGATCAGCGTCGACGTCTACCCGCTGCAGACCGGGGTGTCGCTGCGCGAGGTCCGCACGTTCGGCAAGTACCTCGGCGGCAGCGCCACCAACGTGGCCGTGGCCGCGGCCCGCCACGGGCGGCGCAGCGCGGTCGTGACCCGCACCGGCGCCGACCCGTTCGGCGCGTTCCTGCACGACGCCCTGCGCGGGTTCGGCGTGGACGACCGGTACGTGACGCCCGTGGCCGGGCTGGCGACGCCCGTGGTGTTCTGCGAGATCTTCCCGCCCGACGACTTCCCGCTGTACTTCTACGGGCGCGACCCCGCACCCGACCTGGTGATCCGCCCCGAGGAGCTCGACCTCGACGCCGTCCGCGACGCCGACGTGTTCTGGGTGACGGGCACCGGCCTGTCCCGCGAGCCGAGCCGGGGGGCGACCCTGGCCGCGCTGCGCCACCGGGCGCGGGAGCGGCCCGGCGCCACCACCGTGCTGGACCTGGACCACCGCCCGGTGTTCTGGTCGTCGCGGGAGGAGGCCCGCCACTGGGTGCGCGAGGCCCTGCCCCACGTCAGCGTGGCCGTCGGCAACCTCGACGAGTGCGAGACCGCCGTCGGCACCCGGGAGCCCCGCGCGGCCGCCCGCGCCCTGCACGACACCGGCGTCGGGCTGGCGGTGGTGAAGCAGGGGCCGGCCGGGGTGCTCGCCTCCGACGTCCGGACCGGGTCGCGACCCGCCGTGGTGGAGGTGCCGCCGGTGCCGGTGGACGTCGTCAACGGCCTCGGGGCGGGCGACGCCTTCGGCGGCGCCCTGTGCCACGCCCTGCTCGCGGGCTGGGAGCTGGAGCGCGCGATGCGGTTCTGCAACGCCGCCGGCTCGATCGTCGCCGGGCGGCTCGCCTGCGCCGACGCGATGCCCACGCCCGACGAGGTCGAGGCCGCGCTGGCCGCTGGCCGGGTGGCCGCCGGGGAGGTCGTCGGTGCGTGAGGACAGCCTGCGGGCGCTGGTCGCCACGCGCGTGCACCGGCCGGGGGCCGTGGCCGAGGCCGCGGCGGCGCGGGTGCGCCCGACGTCGCTGCTCGGCGACCACGGCCGCCTGATGATGATCGCCGCCGACCACCCCGCCCGCGGCGCGCTGCGCGCCGGGGACCGGCCGCTGGCGATGGGCGACCGCACCGACCTGCTCGACCGGCTGCGCCTGGCGCTCTCGCGCCCCGGCGTCAACGGCGTGCTCGGCACCGCGGACGTGCTGGAGGACCTGCTCCTGCTCGGCGCGCTCGACGGCAAGGTCGTGGTCGGCTCGATGAACCGCGGCGGGCTCGCGGGCACCGCGTTCGAGATCGACGACCGGTTCACCGCCTACGACGCCGCGGGGATCGCCGCCGCCGGGTTCGAGGGCGGCAAGATGCTCACCCGGATCGACCCCGAGGACCCGGCGACGGTGTCCGTGCTGGAGGCCTGCGGCGACGCGGTGTCCGACCTGGCCGCGCACGGCCTGATGGCGATGGTCGAGCCGTTCATCTCCCACCGCGTCGACGGCCGGGTGCGCAACGAGCTCACCGCCGAGGCGATGACCCGGGCGATGTGCGTGGCCGCCGGCCTGGGCCGCACGTCGGCGCGCACCTGGCTCAAGGTGCCGATCGTGGCGGACATGGAGCGCGCGATGGCGGCCACCACCCTGCCGGCGCTCATCCTGGGCGGGGAGGTCAGCGCCGACCCCGACGCCGCGTTCGCCGACTGGAGCAAGGCCCTCGCCCTGCCCACCGTGCAGGGCCTGGTGATCGGGCGCTCGCTGCTCTACCCGGCCGACGACGACGTCGCCGCGGCCGTGGACACCGCGGTGGGCCTGCTGTGACGGCGCGCGTGGTGCGGGCCGGGGAGGGCGCGGAGGGGTCGTTCTCACTGGTGGTCACCCCGACGACGGCCGGGTGGGGGTACAGCTCGCTGCGCGTGCTGGAGCTCCCGCCCGGCGGGCGGGCGGACCTGCGCACCGGCGAGGACGAGACGCTCGTGCTGCCGCTGGCCGGGAGCTGCGTCGTGGAGTGCGACGGGGAGCGGTTCGCGCTGGCCGGGCGCCGCAGCGTCTTCAGCCGGGTCACCGACTTCGCCTACCTCCCGCGCGACGCGGAGGCCACCGTGTCCTCGGAGGCCGGGGGCCGGTTCGCCCTGCCCGCCGCCCGCGCCGGTCGCCGGCTCCCCGCCCGCTACGGACCGGCCGAGGGCGTCTCGGTCGAGCTGCGCGGGGCCGGGGCGGCCAGCCGGCAGGTCAACAACTTCTGCATGCCCGGCACGTTCGAGGCCGACCGCCTGATCGCCGTCGAGGTGCTCACCCCGGGCGCCAACTGGTCGTCGTTCCCCCCGCACAAGCACGACGAGGAGCGCGAGGGCGAGTCGGTGCTGGAGGAGGTCTACTACTTCGAGGTGGCCGACTCCCCCGCCGGCGCCCCGGGCGTCGGCTACCAGCGCGTGTCCGGCTCCGGCCCGGGCCGGGAGATCGACGTGTGCGCCGAGGTCCGCACCGGCGACACCGTGCTGATCCCCCACGGGTGGCACGGCCCGTCGATGGCCGCCCCCGGCTACGACCTCTACTACCTCAACGTCATGGCCGGCCCGGGCGCCGAGCGGGCCTGGCGGATCTGCGACCACCCCGACCACGCGTGGGTGCGCGGGGCGTGGGACGGCGAGGCGATCGACCCGCGGCTGCCCCTGACCACCACGGAGGAGACGTGAGCGGAGGAGACGTGAGACTGACCGTCGCCCAGGCCGTCGTGCGGTTCCTGGCCCACCAGTTCTCCGAGCGCGACGGCGAGCGGCAGCGGCTCGTGCCCGGCGTCCTCGGCATCTTCGGCCACGGCAACGTCGCCGGGCTCGGGCAGGCGCTGCTGGAGGTGGCCGACTCGCCCGAGTCCTACGGGGGCGAGCTGCCCTACCACCTGGCCCGCAACGAGCAGGGCATGGTGCACACCGCCGTCGGCTTCGCCCGGATGCGCGACCGCACCCAGCTCCTCGCGTGCACCGCGAGCATCGGCCCCGGCTCGACGAACATGCTCACCGGCGCCGCGCTGGCCACCACCAACCGCATCCCGGTGCTGCTGCTGCCCGCGGACGTGTTCGCCACCCGCGTCGCGAGCCCGGTGCTGCAGGAGCTGGAGCGGTCCGACGGCTACGACGTGAGCGTCAACGACGCGTTCCGGCCGCTGTCGGTGTTCTTCGACCGCGTGTGGCGGCCCGAGCAGCTGCCCTCGGCGCTGCTCGGCGCGATGCGGGCGCTCACCGACCCCGCGCAGACGGGGGCCGCGACGATCGCGCTCCCCCAGGACGTGCAGGCCGAGGCGTTCGACTGGCCCGAGGAGCTGTTCGCCGACCGGGTCTGGCACCTGGCCCGCCCGGTGCCCGAGCCCGCCGCCCTGGAGCGGGCCGCGGCCGTCGTGCGCTCCGCGCGGCGACCGCTCCTCGTCGCGGGCGGGGGCGTGCACCACTCCCGGGCCGAGGACGCGCTCGCGCGCTTCGCCGAGGCCACCGGCATCCCCGTCGCCGACACCCAGGCCGGGAAGGGCGCGCTGCTGCACGACCACCCGCAGGCCGTCGGCGGGGTCGGCGCCACCGGCTCGCCGGTGGCCAACGCGCTCGCCCGCGAGGCCGACGTCGTGATCGGCGTCGGCACCCGGTGGTCGGACTTCACCACCGCCTCGCGCAGCGCGTTCCAGCACCCGGGCGTCCGGTTCGTCAACCTCAACGTCGCCTCCCTCGACGCGGCCAAGCACGCCGGCACGATGCTGCTCGCCGACGCCCGCGAGGGGCTGGACGCGCTCACCGCCGCGCTGGCCGGGCGGCGCTGGGACACCACCTGGGACACGACGGCCTGGGACGCCGAGGTGGACCGCGCCTTCCACCTCGGGCACGGCCCGCTGCCGGCCCAGACCGAGGTCCTCGGCGCGCTCAACGAGGGGATCGACCCCCGCGACGTCGTCGTCCAGGCGGCCGGGTCGATGCCCGGTGACCTGCAGATGCTCTGGCGGGCGAGGGACCGCAAGCAGTACCACGTCGAGTACGCCTACTCCTGCATGGGCTACGAGATCGCGGGGGCGCTCGGGGTCAAGATGGCCGCGGCGCTGGACCCCTCGGGCGACCGCGAGGTCTGGGCCCTGGTCGGCGACGGCTCCTACCTCATGATGGCGAGCGAGATCGTCACGGCGGTGTCGGAGGGGATCAAGCTCAACGTCGTCGTCGTGCAGAACCACGGGTTCGCCTCGATCGGCGCGCTGTCGGAGTCGGTCGGCTCCCAGCGCTTCGGCACGAGCTACCGCTTCCGCGGGGAGTCCGGCCGCCTCGACGGCGACGTGCTGCCCGTCGACCTGGCCGCCAACGTCGCGAGCCTGGGCGCCGACGTCCTCCGGGTGCGCACGATCGCCGAGCTCCGCGACGCGATCAAGGCCTGCCGCGCCGCCACCCGCACGACCGCGATCCACATCGAGACCGACCCGCTCGCCCCCGCGCCCGACCCCGACAGCTGGTGGGACGTGCCGGTCGCCGAGGTCGCGCGGCTCGGGTCCACCCAGCGCGCCCGCAGGACCTACGAGGAGCGCAAGCGCCAGCAGCGCCCCCTGATCGGAGGAACCACCCCGTGAGGACCGTCAGCCACTGGATCGGCGGCAAGCCCGCCACCGGCACCTCGACCCGGACGGCCCCCGTCTGGGACCCGGCCACCGGGCAGCAGCAGGCCGAGGTGCTGCTCGCCGGCGCCGCGGACGTCGACACGGCGGTGCGGAGCGCGAAGGCCGCCTTCGCCACCTGGGGCCAGTCCTCGCTCGCGCAGCGCACCAAGGTGCTGTTCGCGTTCCGCGAGCTGGTGAACGCCCGCATGGACGACCTCGCCGCTCTCATCTCCGACGAGCACGGCAAGGTGCTCTCCGACGCCCGCGGCGAGGTGCAGCGCGGCCTGGAGGTCGTCGAGTTCGCCTGCGGGCTGCCGAGCCTGCTCAAGGGCGACTTCTCCGACCAGGTCTCCGGCGGCGTCGACGTCCACTCCTTCCGCCAGCCCCTCGGCGTCTGCGTCGGCATCACGCCGTTCAACTTCCCCGCGATGGTGCCGATGTGGATGCACCCGGTCGCCATCGCCTGCGGCAACACGTTCGTGCTCAAGCCCAGCGAGCGCGACCCCTCGGTCTCGACGCTCGTGGCCGAGCTGTGGGCCGAGGCGGGCCTGCCCGACGGCGTCTTCACCGTCGTCCACGGCGACAAGGAGGCCGTGGACGCGCTGCTCGACCACCCCGACGTCGCCGCGGTGAGCTTCGTCGGCTCCACCCCGATCGCCCGCTACATCCACGAGCGCGGCACCGCGGCGGGCAAGCGCGTGCAGGCCCTGGGCGGGGCGAAGAACCACGCGGTCGTGCTGCCCGACGCCTCCCTGGACTTCGCCTCCGACCACCTCGTCGCCGCCGCGTTCGGCTCGGCCGGCGAGCGCTGCATGGCCGTCTCCGCCACCGTCGCGGTGGGCGGCGCCGCGGACGAGCTGGTGGCGGCGGTGAGCGAGAAGGCCCGCGCCACCCGGGTCGGCCCCGGGCGCGACCCCGACAGCGAGATGGGCCCGGTGATCACCGCGGCCGCCCGCGACCGGATCGTCGGGCTCATCGGCAGCGGCGAGGCCGAGGGCGCCACGCTCGCCGTCGACGGGCGGGGGCTGACCGTGCCCGGCTACGAGGAGGGCTTCTTCGTCGGCCCGACGGTGCTCGACCACGTCACCCGCGAGATGGAGGTCTACCGCGAGGAGGTCTTCGGCCCGGTGCTCTCGGTCGTGCGCGCCGACTCGGTGGACGAGGCGATCGCGCTGATCAACGCCAACCCCTACGGCAACGGCACCGCGATCTTCACCTCCAGCGGCGAGGCCGCGCGCCGGTTCCAGCGGGGCGTGGACGTCGGGATGATCGGGATCAACGTCCCGATCCCGGTGCCGATGGCCTACTACTCCTTCGGCGGCTGGAAGGACTCGCTGTTCGGGCAGAGCCACATCCACGGCCCCGAGGGCGTCGCGTTCTACACCCGCGCCAAGGTCGTCACCTCCCGCTGGCCCCAGGCCGCCGGCTCGTCCGGCTCGTCGTTCCACTTCCCGACGGCCACCTGACGTCGTCCCCGCAGACCCCGACAGCCGCAGACCCCGACAGCAGAGGAATCCCGATGAGAATCCGCAAGGGCGTCGTCGTCGCCGCCTCGGCCGCACTGCTCCTCGCCGCCGGGTGCAGCGGCACCGGTCAGGAGCCCCCCGCCGCGAGTCCCGGCGGCGGTGAGGGCGGCTACGGCTACAACTTCACCGTCGTCACCCACGGCGCCGCGGGCGACACGTTCTGGGACGTGGTGAAGCGGGGCGCGGAGCAGGCCGGCACCGACCAGGGGGTGACGGTCACCTACCGGGACAGCAACGGTGACCCGGCCCGGCAGGCCCAGCTGATCGACGCGGCGGTCAACGAGCAGGTCGACGGGCTGGTGGTCTCGATGGCCAACCCCGACGCGCTGCAGTCCTCCATCGCCGCGGCGGTGGGCGCCGGCATCCCGGTGATCACGATCAACTCCGGGCAGGACCGGTCGGCGGGCTTCGGCGCGCTCGCCCACGTCGGCCAGGACGAGGTCGTGGCCGGGCGCGGGGCCGGGGACCAGATGGCGGCGGCCGGGGTCACCAAGGCGCTGTGCGTGATCCAGGAGGCCGGCAACATCGGGCTGGAGCAGCGCTGCCAGGGCTTCGCCGAGGGCCTCGGCGGCCAGGTGGAGAACCTGCAGGTGGAGAACAGCAACCCGACCGGCGCCCAGGCGACCATCCGGGCGAAGCTGCAGTCCGACCCCACGATCAACGGCGTGCTCACCCTCGGCCCGGTCATCGGGGCCGTCGCGATCACCGCCGTGGAGGAGTCCGGCTCCTCGGCCCAGCTCGCCACGTTCGACCTCAACGGCGACGTCACCCAGGCCATCGCCGACGGCCGCATGCTGTTCGCGGTGGACCAGCAGCAGTACACGCAGGGCTACCTGCCGATCGTCATGCTGACGCTCTACAAGTCCAACCTCAACACCGTCGGTGGCGGACAGCCGGTCCTGACCGGGCCGGGCTACGTCACGCAGGAGAACGCCGCGCAGGTCCAGGACCTGGCCACCCAGGGAACCCGCTAGCGAGCCGCGCGGGGGGCCGGCCCGCCGGGCCGGCTCCCCTCCCCGCGGAACCGGGAGCACAACCATGACCACGACCCTGTCCCCACCCACCCCCCAGGCGGACGAGAGGGTGGCCCGCGTCGGGCTGCTGCGCCGGCTCGTCCTGCGGCCCGAGATCGGCTCGCTCATCGGCGCGGTCGTCCTGTTCGTGCTGTTCGCCCTCTCGTCGCAGCAGTTCTACTCGCTGTCGGGCATCTCGAACTGGCTCGACCCCGCGTCGCTGTTCGGCATCATGGCCGTCGCGGTGGCGCTGCTGATGATCGGCGGGCACTTCGACCTGTCCGCGGGCGTGCTCACCGGCACCGCCGGGCTGGCCACCGCGGTGATGACGACCCAGTGGGGCCTCAACATCTGGGTGGCGCTGCTGGTGTCGCTGGCGCTGTGCCTGGGCATCGGCTTCGTCAACGGCTACCTGGTCACCCGCACCGGGCTGCCCAGCTTCATCATCACCCTCGCGACGTTCCTCATGCTGCAGGGGCTCAACCTCGCCGTCACCAAGCTGATCACCGGCACGGTGTCGGTGGGGGGCATGGCGCAGGTGCCGTTCTACGACACCGTCCGGCCGCTGTTCGCCAGCCGGATCTCGCTGTTCGGCGTCGACTTCAAGATCCAGATCATCTGGTGGGTCGTGGTCGTCGCCGTGGGGGCGTGGGTGCTCGCGAAGACCCGGTTCGGCAACTGGACGTTCGCGGTGGGCGGCGACCCGGTCGCCAGCCGCAACGTCGGCGTGCCGGCCGCCCGGACCACCATCACGCTGTTCATGGTCGTGGGCGCCTGCGCCTGGCTCGTGGGCACGCTCAAGCTGATGGAGCAGACCTCGGTGCAGACCAACCAGGGCTTCGGCGAGGAGCTGATCTACATCGTCGCCGCGGTGATCGGGGGCTGCCTGCTCACCGGCGGGTACGGCTCGGTGATCGGCGCCGCGATCGGCGCGCTGATCTTCGGCATGACCAGCCAGGGCATCGTCTACGCCGGGCTGGACAGCGACTGGTTCAAGTTCTTCCTCGGGGCGATGCTGCTGCTCGCGGTGCTCGCCAACCAGTACGTCCGGCGCTACGCGGAGCGGAGCACGCGATGACCGCCACCGGCACCCCCCTGCTGGAGATCCGCGGGGTCTCCAAGCTGTTCGGCAGCGTGATCGCCCTGCAGGACATCACCACCAGCGTCGGCGCGGCCGCCGTCACCTGCGTGCTGGGCGACAACGGCGCCGGCAAGTCCACTCTGATCAAGATCTTCGCTGGCGTGCACCGCCACGACGCCGGCGAGTTCCTGCTGCAGGGCGAACCGGTGTCGTTCGCCTCGCCCCGCGAGGCGCTCGACGCGGGCATCGCGACGGTCTACCAGGACCTCGCGGTGGTGAAGCTGATGCCCGTGTGGCGCAACTTCTTCCTCGGCTCGGAGCTCCGCAGGGGCCGCGGACCCCTGGCCCGGCTGGACACCGACGCGATGCGGAAGATCGCCAAGGCCGAGCTGCTCGCCATGGGCATCGACCTGCGCGACATCGACCAGCCCATCGGCACGCTGTCCGGCGGCGAGCGGCAGTGCGTGGCGATCGCCCGGGCCGTGTACTTCGGGGCCAAGGTGCTCATCCTCGACGAGCCCACCGCGGCGCTGGGGGTCAAGCAGGCGGGCGTGGTGCTCAAGTACGTCATCCAGGCCCGCGAGCGCGGGCTGGGCGTCGTGTTCATCACCCACAACCCGCACCACGCCTATCCCGTCGGCGACCGGTTCATGCTGCTCAAGCGCGGCCGCAGCCTGGGCGACTTCGCCAAGGGCGAGATCACCCGCGACGAGCTGACGGCCATGATGGCCGGCGGCGCGGAGCTGGAGGCGCTCAGCCACGAGCTGGAGGCCGGTGGGGGCGCCGCCGCCGCGGCGGCCCAGGAGCTGGAGGCCGAGGTGCACGAGCTGGGCATCCCGGCCGCGGCGCCCGCGGGCGACGGCGCCGCGGCGGGCGGGCGCCACGCCGTCGGGCCGCGGGGCGGGTCCAGCGCGGGCGACGGGCGTCCGTGAGGGGACTGCGCGTCACCGTCGGGCTGGCGGGGCTGGGGCGGATGGGGCGGCTGCACGCCGGCAACCTCGCCCACCGCTGCGCCGCCGCCCGGCTGGCCTGCGTGTACGACGCCGACCCGGCCGTCGCCGCGGCGGTGGCCGAGGAGCTCGACGTGCCGTGGACCGCGTCGTACGACGAGCTGGTGGGCGCGTGCGAGGCGGTGGCCGTCGCGACCTCCACCGCCTCGCACGCGGAGCTGGTGCTGGCGGCGGTGGCCGCGGGCCGGCCGGTGTTCTGCGAGAAGCCGGTGTCGCTGGACCGGGGCACCACCGTGCGGGTCGTCGAGGCCGCCGAGCGCGCGGGCGTGGTGTTCCAGGTCGGCTTCCACCGCCGCTCCGACCCCGACTGGGTCGCGGTGGCCGAGCGCATCCACGCCGGCGAGCTCGGCGAGGTCACCCTGTTCCGCACCTCCCTGCGGGACATGACCCCGCCCGACCCGGCGTTCCTGTCCACCTCGGGCGGGTTCTTCGCCGACGTCACCGTGCACGACCTCGACGTCGCGCGCTGGCTCGTCGGCGAGGTGGTGGAGGTGACCGCCCACGGCTCGGCCGCCGACCCGGCCTTCACCGCCGCGGGGGAGATCGAGACGTGCGTCGTCGTGCTGCGCTTCGCGGGCGGCGCCCTGGGCGTGATCGACAACAGCCGCTCGGCCCGCTACGGCTACGAGTGCTCCACCGAGGTCATGGGCACCCGCGCCACGGCCCGCGTCGACGCCCCGCACGGCCACGAGTGGCGCACGCCCGGCCGCGCCGCGTACGGCCTGCCGCGCGACTTCAGCGAGCGCTACCCGGTGGCCTACGCCGCCGAGCTCGACGCGTTCGCCCGCAGCGTGCGCGGGGACGGGCCGCCCCGCGTCACCGGCCGCGACGCCCTGGCCGCCTCCGACCTGGCCGCCGCCTGCGAGGAGTCCTGGCGCACCGGCCGCACCGTCACGATCGAGGAGCAGGCATGAACAGGATCGCCGGCGCGCCCATCTCCTGGGGCGTGTGCGAGGTACCGGGCTGGGGGTACCAGCTGTCCCCGGACCGCGTGCTCGCCGAGATGCACGAGGTCGGGCTCGCGGCCACCGAGCTCGGCCCCGAGGGCTTCCTGCCCGCAGCGCCGGCCGAGCAGGTCGCCGTGCTGGAGCAGCACGGGCTGCGCGCCGTCGGCGGGTTCGTCCCGGTGCTGCTGCACGTGCCCGACCACGACCCCGCACCCGCCGTCGAGGCGGTGCTCGCGGGCTACGCCAGCACCGGCGCGGGCGTCCTCGTGCTCTCCGCCGACAGCGGCCTCACCGGCTACGACACCCGGCCGGAGCTGGACGCCCGGGGATGGCGCACCCTGCTCGGCACCCTCGACCGGCTGGCCGCCCTGGCCGCCGCGCGGGGCGTGACGGCGGTGCTGCACCCGCACGTCGGCACGGTGGTGGAGGACGCCGACGACGTGCAGCGCGTGCTCGACGGGTCCTCCATCGCGCTGTGCCTGGACACCGGGCACCTGCTCATCGGCGGCACCGACCCCGCCGAGCTGACCCGCCGGGCGCCCGAGCGGATCGCCCACGTCCACGTCAAGGACGTCGACCTGGGCCTGGCGCGCCAGGTGCAGGGCGGTCGGCTGACCTACACCGAGGCCGTCCGCGCCGGCATGTACCGGCCGGTCGGCCGGGGCGACGTCGACTTCGCCGCCATCGTGGGCCACCTGCGCGCCCGCGGCTACGACGGCTGGTATGTGCTCGAGCAGGACACGGTCCTCACCGGCGAGCCGGGCGGCGAGGGACCGGTGGCCGACGTGCGCACCAGCGTCGAGCACCTGAGGGGGCTGCTCGCCGCACCCGCGGCGTGAGCGGGGTGGTGGGATGACGGGGTGACCCCCCTCCGCATCGGCGTGCTCGGCGCCGCCCGCATCGCCGCGTCCGCCGTCGTCGAGCCGGCGCGGCCGGCGGCCACCGGCTGGTGGCCGTCGCCGCCCGCGACCCGGAGCGCGCCCGCGCCTTCGCCGCCGCGCACGGCGTCGAGCGGGTGCACGCCTCCTACGCCGACGTGCTGGCCGACCCCGAGGTCGACGTCGTCTACAACCCGCTGGCCAACGCGCTGCACGGGCCGTGGAACCTGCGCGCGGTGCGGGCCGGCAAGCACGTGCTGTCGGAGAAGCCGTTCGCGAGCACCGCCGCGCAGGCCCGCGAGGTCCGCGACGCCGCGCGCGCCGCCGGCGTCAGCGTCGTGGAGGCCCTCCACTACGCCCACCACCCCCTGGCGCTGCGGCTGCGCGAGGTGGTGCGCTCGGGCGAGATCGGCGCCGTCGTGCGGATCGACAGCGGCTTCCACATGCCGGCGCCGCCGGCCGACGACCCGCGCTGGTCCTTCGCGCTCGCCGGCGGGGCGCTCATGGACGTGGGCTGCTACCCGCTGCACGCCCACCGGTTCCTGGGCTCGTCCCCGCGGGTGGTCGCCGCGCGCGGCCGGGAGCGCGCCGGGTGCCCGGGCGTGGACGAGTGGCTGGAGGCCGACCTCGAGCACACCGACGGCACCACCGGCCGGGCCCACTGCTCGATGGCCGCCGACGACGTGCGGATCACCTGCGAGGTGACCGGCACCGCCGGCTCGGCCGTCGCGCACAACCTGGTGCTCCCCCAGCGCGACGACCGGCTGACCGTCACCACGGGTGCCGGGTCGCGCACCGAGCGCCTGGGCACGAGCTCCACCTACGCCCACCAGCTGGAGGCGCTGCGGGCGCACCTGCAGGACGGCGTACCCTTCCCGCTCGACGCCGACGACGCCGTCGCCACCGCGGAGCTGATCGACGCCACCTACACCGCCGCCGGGTTCCCCCTGCGGCCGGTGGTGGCGCTCTGACCCGCTCCGCGGTGCCGAACCGCCGCCGAGCCAGGAGCACAAATGATCAACATCGCGGTGTCCGCCCGGGCCCTGTCCGCGGCGCGGGCGGTGGACCCCGACGTGTCCCCCGCGGCCGTGCAGGCCGCCGTGGCCGCGGCGCTCGCCGAGCACTCCCGCCAGCACCGGCGCGAGCGCAGCGACGGGCGTCCGGAGCGCCGGACGGGCTGAACACCGGAGGGGCTGAGCGTCGGGGAGGCCGAGCGCCCGTCAGCCCGTGCGGGGCGGCCCGGTCGTGCCGCGGACGACCAGCCGGGGCGTGAGCACCGACCCGGTGGGGGCGGCCCCGGCGTCGAGCCGCCCGACGGCAGCCGCGACGGCCCGCCGGGCCTGCTCGGTGCGCTCCTGGCCCACCGTCGTCAGGTCGACGTGCGCCAGCCGGGCCAGCGCTGAGTCGTCGTAGCCGACCACGGACACGTCGGCGGGCACCCGCACCCCCGCCCGCAGGAACACGTCGAGCAGCCCGATGGCGCTGCGGTCGTTGGCCGCCACCACCGCGGTCGGCAGGTCGTCGAGCAGCGCCCGGGCGGCCCCGGCCCCCGCGGCCTCGTCGTACCCGCCGGGGACGATCCGCCCGTCGGGCCCCGCCGCGGCCGCGAACCCGGCGCGGCGGTCGTCGGCCGTGGCCGCGCGGCCCCCGTCCACGTGCACGATCCTGCGGTGCCCGAGCGCCCGCAGGTGCTCCACGGCGGCGGCCACGCCGAGGTCGTCGGCGACGCGCACGACGTCGAAGCCGTCGGGCGCGACGTGCCGCCCGACCACGACGAGCGGCGTGCGCGCGCCCAGCTCGGCGAGCGCGGCGGGGGGCAGCTCCGGGGAGAGCAGCAGGAGGGCCTCGCAGCGCTGGTCGAGCAGGGCCTCCACGGCCCGGGCCTCGTCGTGGGCGGGGGTGACGGCCTGCAGCGCCACGGCGTAGCCCGCCCGGTCGGCCGCCAGCTGCACCTCCTCGGCCAGCTCGGCGCGGAACGCGTCGCGCAGCACGACGGGCACCCCGAGCAGGTGGGTGCGCTTGCGCGCGAGCAGGCTCGCGGCCCGGTCGGCCCGGTAGCCCAGGCGCGCCGCCGCCTCCAGCACCCGCTCCCGCGTCTCCGGGCTCGGCCCGGCCACCCCGCGCAGCACCAGCGACACCGACGCCGTCGACACGCCGACCTCCGCGGCCACGTCCTCCAGCCGCACCCTCTTGACAGCCCGCGTCACGCCCCGGAGAGTACCGGGCGTTAAAGCGCTTTAAGCGACCCGCAGCCCCGGGAGGCGACGGTGCTCACCCCCGTCCTCGACGACCTGCTCACCGTGGTGGCCGACCGCACCGAGCTCGCCGACCACCCGCACGCCTCGGCCGTCGAGCAGGAGGTGCTGGTCTACGACGTCGACGGGCTGCGCGCCGCCCCGCCCGAGGAGCTGGTGCGCGCACTGGCCGACGGCCCGGGCGTCGTCGTCGTGCGCGGCGCGCTCGACCGCGCCGTCGTCGACCGGGCCACCGCCGAGTTCGACGCGATGATCGCCGAGCAGCGCGCCGCGGGCGCGGTCGCCGGCGACCACTTCGCCCCGCCCGGCGCCAACGACCGCGTCTGGAACGCGCTGGAGAAGCTCGCCGTGCGGGCCCCGGAGGTGTTCGTCGACTACTACGCCTCCGACGTGCTCGCCCGCGTCGCCCTGGCCTGGCTGGGCCCGGGCTACCAGGTCACCTCGCAGGTCAACGTCGTGCACCCCGGCGGCCCGGCCCAGGTGGGGCACCGCGACTACCACCTGGGGTTCCTCCCGCCCGCCGCGGTCGCGCGGTACCCGGCGCACGTGCACCGCCTCTCCCCCGTCCTCACGCTGCAGGGGGCGGTGGCCCACACCGACATGCCGGTGGAGAGCGGGCCGACGATGTACCTGCCGCACTCCCAGAAGTACGGCCCCGGCTACCTCGCGACGGGGCTCCCCGAGTTCCGCGACCACTTCGAGCGCGCCCACGTGCAGCTCCCGCTGCGCACCGGCGACGCCGCGTTCTTCAACCCCGCCGTCATCCACGGCGCCGGCACCAACCGCACCGCCGGCGTGCGGCGCACGGCCAACCTGCTGCAGATCAGCTCGCCGTTCGGCCGGGCCATGGAGAGCGTCGACCGGGCGCGGGTCTGCCGCGCGGTCTACCCCCACCTGCGGCCGGAGCACGAGCACGCGATCGCCGCGGCCGCGGAGGGCTACCCCTTCCCGACGAACCTCGACCGGGACCCGCCGGTGGACGGCCTCGCCCCGCCGAGCCAGGCCGACGTGGTGCGGCGCGCGGTCGTCGAGGGCTGGTCGCCGGAGGAGTTCGAGGCCGCGCTCGCCGACCACGGCGCACGACGCCGCACGGCGGGGGGGACGCTCTGATGGGACTGCTGGACGGGACGGTGCTGCTGGTGTCCGGCGGCACCCGGGGGGTCGGGGCGGGGATCGCCCGCGCCGCCGTGCGGGAGGGCGCGCTGGTGACGGTCAGCGGCCGCCGCGCCGACGTCGGGGAGGAGGCGGCCGCCGAGTCCGGTGCCCGGTTCGTGGCCGCCGACGTGGCCGACCCGGAGCAGGCCCGCGCGTCGGTGGCCGCGGTGGTGGCCGAGCACGGCCGGATCGACGCGCTGGTCAACGCGGCCGGGCTCACCGACCGCGGCACGCTGCTCGACACGACGCCCGAGCTGTTCGACCGCCACGTCGCGGTGAACCTGCGCGGCCCGTTCTTCACGATGCAGGCCGCCGTCGCCGACATGGTGGCCCGCGGGGCGCCCGGCTCGGTCGTCAACGTCATCTCCTCCTCCGAGCACGGCGGGCAGCCGTACCTCGCGCCCTACGTGGCCGCCAAGTCCGGGCTGGCCGGGCTCACCCGCAACGCCGCGCACGCCCACCGCTTCGACCGGGTGCGGATCAACGGCCTGGACATCGGCTGGACCGACACCGAGGGCGAGGACGCGACGCAGCGCACCTTCCACGCCGCCGACGACGGCTGGCGCGCCGCAGCCGCCGCCCGGCTGCCCATGGGCAAGCTCGGGCAGGTCGACGAGATCGCCGACTTCGCGGTGTTCCTGCTGTCGCCCCGCAGCGGGGTCGTGACCGGCTCGGTCATCGACTGGGACCAGAACGTGCTGGGAGGACTGGACTGATGCGCTTGGGACTGATCGGGCTCGGGCGCATCGGCGCCTTCCACGCCCGCACGCTCGCCGACCTGCCCGTCGTCGACTCGCTCGTCGTCACCGACGCCGTGCCCGCGGTCACCGCGGCCGTGGCCGCGGCGGTGGGGGCCGAGGCGGCGGACTCGCCGGGCAAGCTGCTCGCCGCCGGCGTCGACGGGGTGCTGATCGCCGCGGCCACCGACGCCCACCCCGCGCTGCTGCGCGCCGCCGTCGGCTCAGGACTGCCCGTGTTCTGCGAGAAGCCGCTGGCCGCGGGCCTCGACGACGCGCGCTCCGTGGCCTCCGCGGTGCGCGGGGCGCGGGTGCAGATCGGCTACCCGCGCCGCTTCGACCCGGCCTTCCGAGGAGTCCGGGACGCGGTCGTCGGCGGTGCGCTGGGACGCGTGCACACGGTGCGCTCCACCACCCTCGACCCCGCACCGCCGCCGCGCGCCTACCTGGCCGGGTCCGGCGGGCTGTTCCGGGACTGCACGGTGCACGACCTGGACGCCGTCCGCTGGGTCACCGGGCGGGAGGTCGTCGAGGTGTACGCGACCGGTTCGGACCGGGGCGACGCGGTGTTCGGCGAGCTGGGCGACGTCGACAGCGCCGCGCTGCTGCTCACCCTCGACGACGGCGGCCTCGGGCTGGTCTCCAACAGCCGGTACAACGCGCGCGGCTACGACGTGCGCCTGGAGGTGCACGGAGCGGCCGACAGCGTCGCCGCGGGGCTGGACGACGGGCTCGCGCTGCGCCCGCTGGGACCCGGTGCGCTCGCCCCGGCCGGCCCGCCGCACGCGTTCTTCATGGACCGCCTCGCCGCCGCGTTCCGGGCCGAGCTGGCCGCGTTCACCGAGGTCGTCGCGGGCGCCCCGTCACCGTGCACGGTCGACGACGCCCTGGAGACCGCGTTCCTCGCCGAGGCGGCCACGCTCTCGCTGCGCGAGCACCGGCCGGTGGGGGTGGCGGAGGTGCGCGCGGGGTAGCGGTGCCCACCGCCGTCCCTCACCGTCCGCCCGTTCCGCCGGGCCAGGCCGACGAGGTGGCCGTCGAGGGCAGGGCGCTGCTCGCGTTCCTGCACCCCGCCGACGAGCACGTGGTGGAGGGGCTCTAGACGAACGCGCTGTGCCCCGTGATCGAGCGCCCCACCACCAGGGTGTTGATCTGCCGCGTGCCCTCGAAGGAGTACAGCGCCTCGGCGTCGGCGAAGAACTTCGCCACGCCGTAGTCGAGGATCACCCCGTTGCCGCCCACCACCTCCCGGGCCAGCGCCACGGTCTCGCGCATCTTCGTGGTGCAGTACTCCTTGGCCAGGGCGGCGTGGTCGTCGCGGGCCTGGCCGGTGTCCTGCAGGTGCGCGAGCTTGACGGCCATGCCGAGCGAGGCGGTGATGTTGCCGAGCATCCGCACGAGCAGGTCCTGCACGAGCTGGAACGCCGCGATGGGGCGGCCGAACTGCTCGCGCTCCTGCGCGTAGGCCAGGGCGGTCTCGTAGGCGGCCATCATCGTGCCGGTGGAGCCCCAGGCCACCCCGCCGCGGGTGCGGCGCAGCACCTTGTTGGTGTCGGCGAAGGAGTTCGCCCCCTGCAGCCGGTCCGCCTCGGGCACCCGGCACTCCCGCAGCACGATGTCGGCGTTCTGCACCGTCCGGAGCGCGACCTTGTTCTCGATCTTCGACGTGGTCATGCCCGGGTTGTCCCGCTCCACGACGAATCCCTTGACGCTGTCGTCGGCCACGTCGCGCGCCCACACCACCACGAGGTCGGCGAACGTGCCGTTGCCGATCCAGCGCTTCTCCCCGTCGAGCACCCAGGTGTCCCCCTCGCGGCGGGCGGTGGTCTCCAGCCCGCGCGCGACGTCGGACCCGCCGTGCGGCTCGGTGAGCCCGAACGCCCCGATCCGCTCCATCCGCGCCATGGCCGGGAGCCAGCGCTCGCGCTGCTCGGGTGACCCGCACAGGTCGATGCTGCCCATGGCCAGCCCGTTGTGGATGCCGAAGAAGCTGTTCATCGACGGGTCGGTGTGGGCGATCTCCATCGACACGAACCCGATGAGCAGCCGCCGCGCCGCCGGGCCGTGCAGGTCCTCGTAGGGCAGGGCGGCGATGTCCAGCGCCGCGAACCCCGGCACGAGGTGGTGGGGGAACTCCGCGCGCGTCCAGTGGTCCTGCGCGACCGGCGCGACCTCCTTCGCGCAGAACTCCCGCACGCGCCCCAGTACGACGCGCTCGTCGTCGGTGAGCTCGTCGGCGTAGCGGAAGAAGTCGCCGGGCAGCGGGTCGAGGTCCATGCCCCGAGGGTCGCACCGGGGGCCCGGCCCGGCACCCCGGAACCGTCGCCGCGGGTTCCGCCGACCGCCTCCGGCGGGGCCGCGGGGGCGCCTACGATCGGTCGCGTGCTCCCCGAGACCAGCGGCACGGCGACGGCTCCCGCCCCGCTCGACGTCCTCAAGCGCGTGTTCGGCTACGACGCGTTCCGCGGGCCGCAGCGGGAGGTCGTCGAGCACGTCTGCGCGGGGGGCGACGCGCTGGTCCTCATGCCCACCGGCGGGGGCAAGTCGCTGTGCTACCAGGTCCCGTCGCTGGTGCGGCCGGGCACCGGCGTGGTCGTCTCGCCGCTGATCGCGCTGATGCAGGACCAGGTCGACGCGCTGCGGGCGCTCGGGGTCCGGGCGGGGTTCCTCAACTCCACCCAGAACCCCGACGAGCGGCGCGCCACCGAGGCCGCCTACGTCTCCGGCGAGCTGGATCTGCTCTACCTGGCGCCCGAGCGGCTGCGGGTGCCCTCGACGCTGTCGCTGCTCGACCGCGGGCGGATCGCGCTGTTCGCCATCGACGAGGCGCACTGCGTCGCGCAGTGGGGCCACGACTTCCGCCCCGACTACCTCGCCCTGTCGGACCTGCACGAGCGCTGGCCCGACGTCCCGCGCATCGCGCTGACGGCCACCGCCACCGAGGCCACGCGCACCGAGATCGCGCAGCGGCTCGACCTCACCGGGGCCAAGCACGTCGTCGCGAGCTTCGACCGGCCCAACATCACCTACCGGATCGTCCCCAAGGCCGAGCCCCGCCGCCAGCTGCTCGACCTGCTGCGCACCGAGCACGCCGGCGACGCCGGGATCGTCTACTGCCTCTCGCGCAAGAGCGTGGAGCAGACCGCGGAGTTCCTCTCCGCCCAGGGGATCACCGCCCTGCCCTACCACGCGGGGCTCGACGCGGCCGTGCGCGCGCACCACCAGTCCCGGTTCCTGCGCGAGGAGGGCCTGGTGATGGTGGCGACCATCGCGTTCGGCATGGGCATCGACAAGCCCGACGTGCGGTTCGTCGCCCACCTGGACCTGCCCAAGTCGGTGGAGGGCTACTACCAGGAGACCGGCCGCGCCGGGCGCGACGGGCTGCCGTCCACGGCGTGGCTGGCCTACGGCCTGGCCGACGTCGTGCAGCAGCGCAAGATGATCGACGAGTCCGAGGGCGACCGCGCGCACAAGCACCGCCTGGGCCAGCACCTCGACGCGATGCTCGCGCTGTGCGAGACCGTCGACTGCCGCCGCGTGCGGCTGCTCGACTACTTCGGCCAGGAGTCCGGGCCCTGCGGCAACTGCGACACCTGCCTCGCCCCGCCGGAGTCGTGGGACGGCACGGTGGCGGCGCAGAAGGTGCTCTCCGCGGTGTGGCGGCTGAAGAAGGAGCGCAACCAGTCCTTCGGCGCCGGCCACATCGTCGACATCCTGCTCGGCAAGCGCACGCCGAAGGTCGAGCAGTTCTCCCACCACGAGCTGTCGGTGTTCGGGGTGGGCGCCGACCTGGCCGAGGGCGAGTGGCGCGCCGTGGTCCGCCAGCTCCTCGCCCAGGGCCTGCTCGCCGTCACCGGCGCCTACCAGACCTTCGCCCTCACCGAGGCCAGCGGCGCCGTCCTGCGGGGCGAGCGCACCGTGTCGATGCGCAAGGACCCGGTGAAGCCGGCGCGGACGCGGTCGCGGGGCGGCCGGTCCGACGCCCCGCCCCTGGACGCGGGGGCGGCGCCGCTGTTCGAGCGGCTGCGGGCCTGGCGCGGGGCCACGGCCAAGGAGCAGGGCGTGCCCGCCTACGTGATCTTCCACGACACGACGCTGCGGGAGATCGCGACGCGCGCGCCCGCGACGCTGGCCGAGCTGGGCACGATCTCCGGGATCGGGGAGAACAAGCTGGCGCGCTACGGCGAGGGCGTCCTCGCCGCGCTGCACGAGCCGGCCTGACCCCGGCCGCGCCCGGCCCGGCGGCCGGGTCAGCCGCGACCGGCCCGTGCGAGCACGGCGCGCGAGCGGCCCAGGCCGAGACGGGCGGTCGCGGTGACGAGTCCTCGTGCGGCGCGCGAGGGCAGCGCGCCGGGCGCGGGCACCCGCACCGGCCGGATGCGGGTGTTCTGGATCGCGGCGAACAGCCACCCCTGCGGCCCGCGGACCGCGACCAGGGTGTTGCGGGTGGCGCGGCGGCGCGGGACCCGCGACCGCCAGGCCACCTGTACCGACCCCGAGCCCAGCACCACGGCGGTGTCCGGGCCGAGGAACCGGACGTGCTCGACCTCACCGACCAGCGCCGACCCGAACAGCACGCCGCGGAACAGGACGTCGTGCGACGCCACGACCGCGTCGCGGCCCTCGGCCCGGACGCCGTCGAAGGACACGTAGGTGCAGTCGGGGGTGAAGCACGCGCCGTACGCGCGGGCGTCGCCGTCGGTCCAGGCGCGGCACAGCCGGGCGAACAGCGCGCGCACGGCGGCCTCGTCGGCCGGGGTCGGGGCGGCGGGGCGGGGTTCGGTCATCGTGGTCCTCCGTGGTCGGTGGCCGGGCTCGCGCCGGCCACGTGGCGCTCGGCGCGCAGCAGCGCCGCGCGCCGCCGGGCGTGGCCGACGGCCCGCTCCAGGTACGCGGCGACGCCCGCGAGCTGGTGGTCGTCGAGGTCGTCGAGCAGCTCTGCGGTGTCGTCGCCGAACGAGGCGAACAGGGCCCGGACGTCCGCGAGGCCCTCCTCGACCGGGCGGAGCACCTGCTTGCGCCGGTCGTCCGGGTGCGGCTCGCGCCGCAGCCGCCCCCCGCTCTCCAGCCGCGCGACGACCCCCGCGATCGCGCCGCTGGTGAGCCCGGTGGCCGCGGCCAGCTCGCTGGCGGTCAGGGACCCGCGCTCCAGGAGCAGGTCGAGGCACTTGTGGTCGGTGGGTCCCAGGCCGAGGCGCTCGGCCACGGCGTGGTGGAACAGCACGGTCGCCGTGCTGTGCCGGCGCGCGAGCGGGCCGGCGATGCGCGCCAGCAGGGCGGCGCGGTCGGGAGCAAGATCCTGCACGAAGTACCTCCGCAACTCACTCAGTTGCTAAGCTATCCGCATCACGCTCGCTCGTCCAGGCCGATACCGGCGACGATGAGCCCGTGGCCCCCACGCTCCAGACCGAGCGCCTGCTGCTCCGCCCCGTGGCGCCCGGCGACGTCGACGACATCCACGCCCTGCACACCGACGACGACGTGATGCGCTACCTGTCGAGCGAGCGCGCCCGGCGCGAGGACGTCCGCGACGGCACGATCCCCCGCATGCTCGCCTGGGAGCGGCAGGACCCGGCCTGGGGCTACTCGGCGGCCGTCGAGCGCGCCACGGGCGCGTTCCTGGGCTGGTTCACGCTGCGGCCGGCGATGGACCGCGAACCGGTGCCGGGCGAGCTGGAGATCGGCTGGCGGTTCCACCGGGCGGCCTGGGGGCGCGGCTACGCCACCGAGGGCGCCGCGGCCCTGCTCCACCACGCCTTCGCCGCGCTCGGCGCGGACGCGGTCTTCGCCACCACCATGGCCGTCAACACCCCGTCGCGGCGGGTCATGGAGCGCCTGGGGATGCGCCACGTGCGCACGTACACCGAGCACCACGACCACCCGCTCCCCGGCACCGAGCACGGCGAGGTCGAGTACCGCATCGAGCGCGCCGAGTACCGCGCGCGGTCCAGCTGAACCGTCGCGGCGCGTCGACCGTGCAGCAGGTCCGGTCCCCGCCGCACCCACTGCACGCTCGGCGCCGGCGGTCAGCCGGGCGGCATCAGCCGTCGGCGAGCCGGTGCAGCATCGGCGGGAGGTCGCCGGTGTGGACCACGGCCAGGCGCTGGGTGGAGCGGGTGAGCGCCACGTAGAGGTCGTTCGCCCCGCGGGGGCTCTCGGCCAGCACCCGCGCCGGCTCGACCAGGAGCACCGCGTCGAACTCCAGGCCCTTCGCCGCCGACACCGGCAGCACGACCACCGGCGAGGTCAGGTCGACCGCCGGGTCGGCGGGGCCGTCGGGGGTGTCCGGGCCGGGCACGAGCTCGGCGGACAGCCGCTCCCGCAGGCCGTCGACCAGCCCGGCGGGGACGAGCACGGCCGTGCGCCCGTCCGGCACGGCCCCGGCCTCCTCGGCCAGGACCTTGGCCACCGTGTCGTCCAGCGCGTCCGGCGACGGGGCCCGCACCGCGCGCGGGGGCACCCCGGTGCTGCGCACCGACCGCGGCCCGGCGAGCCCGGGCTCGATCACGGCGAGGACGTCGTCGGCGACGTCGGCGATCTCGGCCGGGGTCCGGTAGTTGACGGTGAGCTGCTCCAGGCGCCACCGGTTCTTCACGTACGGCGAGAGCACCTCGCCCCAGGACGACGCGCCGGCCAGGTCGCCGGTCTGCGCGATGTCGCCGACCAGCGTCATCGACCGGGTCGGGCAGCGGCGCATGACCATCCGCCAGGCCATCGGCGAGAGCTCCTGCGCCTCGTCGACGATCACGTGCCCGTAGGTCCACTCGCGGTCGGCCATGGCCCGCTCGGCGGTGGAGTCGTAGCGGCGCACGGCCTGCCGCTCGGCCAGCCGGTCGGCGTCGATGACGTCGCCCGCGCGCAGCAGCTCGTCGTCGAGGTCCTCCTCCAGGTCGAGCACGTCGAGCACGCCCTGGGCGTAGAGCACCTCCTCGCGCAGCGCCGCCGCCTCCCGCGCGGCGGCCTCGGACCCGTCGTCGCCGAGCAGCTCGGCGGCCTCGTCGAGCAGGGGCACGTCGGCGGGCGTCCAGCGCTGGCCGGGCGGCACGTCGTCCGCGGGGGCCGGGCGCGCGAGCAGCGCGCGGTCCTCGGCCGGCAGGCGCCGCGCCGCCGCGCCGAGGCGGCGGGGGTCGGCGAACAGGTCGGTGAGCAGCTGCTCGGCCGACAGGACCGGCCACAGCTCGTCCAGCTCGCGGCGCAGCTCCCGGCTCTCGCCCAGCTCGGCGCGGATGTCGTCGAGGTCGCCGGCGTCCAGCAGCCGCCGCCCGTTGAGGCCGGGGCCGCCGACGCCGCGCGCCATCTGGTCGGCCAGCAGCCGCACGACCTCCTTGCCGAAGATCCGCTTGGCCTCGTTGTGCGGCTTGCGGGAGCGGCGGGCGCGGGTGCGGGCGGTGTTGACGAGGTCGCGGTCCAGCCGCGCCGGCTGGCCCTCCACGTCGATCACGACCGGGCGCCGCGGCAGCTGCTGGCGGTCGCGCACGGCCGCGGCGATCACGGCGGCCATCTCGGTGCGGCCCTTCACCGCCGCCGTGGCGGCCGGCTCCGGGCGGCGGGCGTCGAGGCCCGGGAACAGCTGCCCGATCGTGCCGAGCACCACGGAGGTCTCCCCCAGCGACGGCAGGACCTGGCCGATGTAGTGCAGGAACGTCGGGTTCGGACCGACGACGAGCACGCCGCGGCGGGCGAGGCGGTCGCGGTGGGTGTAGAGCAGGTAGGCGGCGCGGTGCAGCGCGACGGCCGTCTTCCCGGTGCCCGGCCCGCCCTGCACCACCAGCACCCCGGACGGCGTGGAGCGGATGATCGCGTCCTGCTCGGACTGGATGGTGGCGACGATGTCGGACATCCGGCCGGTGCGCCGCGCGCCGACGGCGGCGAGCAGCGCGGCCTCGCTGGTGAGCCCCGAGGTCGACGCGCCGGCGTCGGCGGCGTCGAGGTCGAGCACCTCGTCGTCGATGCCGAGCAGCTCGCGGCGGCGGGTGCGCAGGTGCCGCCGGCGCCGCATCCCCTCCGGGTTGGCGGCGGTGGCGGTGTAGAACGGCCGCGCGGCGGGCGCGCGCCAGTCCATGAGCAGCGGCTCGTACTCGTTGGCCTCGTCGAGCAGGCCCAGGCGGCCCACGTAGCGCCGCTCCCCCGGCCCGTCCGCGCCCGGTTCGGGCAGGGCGTCGAGCCGCCCGAACACCAGGCCGTGCTCGGCGGCGCGCAGCGCGGCGAGCCGGTCGGTGTGGAGGGCGGCGGCCGCGTCGCGCTCGGTGAGCGCCTGCGGGGTGCCGACGGTCTCCTCGTGCAGCGCGTCCTGCAGGCGGCGGGCGGTCTCGGCGCGGCGCTCGTCGAGCAGGCCGTAGAGCATCGTCACGTACGCCTGCTCGTGGGCCGGGCCGTCGTCGTCAGGTGGAAGAGTGGTCACCGGGGTCCGTTCTCGACGATCAGGCAGGAGCGACTGACCAACGTACCCGTCGTTTCCCCCTCGCGCGCACGGGTATCCGCCTCGGTGGCCGACCGCGACTCCGAGTACGCGCACCTCGAACCGCTGTTCGCCGAGTTCGCCTCGCTGCCGCCCGACCATCCGGACCGGGCCGCCCTGCGGGCGAAGCTGGTGACGGGGTACCTGCCCGTGGTGCGCCACATCGCGCGCCGCTTCTCCGGCCGGGGCGAGCCGTCCGACGACCTGGAGCAGGCCGGCACGGTCGGGCTGCTCGGGGCGGTGGACCGCTTCGACCCCGAGCGCGGGATCGACTTCCTGTCCTACGCGGTGCCCACGATCACCGGGGAGATCCGCCGCCACTTCCGCGACCGCACCTGGTCGATGCGCGTGCCGCGCCGGCTCAAGGACCTGCAGACCTCGATCAGCGGCGCGGTCGGCCCGCTGTCGCAGGAGCTGGGGCGGGCGCCCCGGCCCAGCGAGATCGCCGCGCGCCTGGACATGCCGGTCGCCGACGTCGTCGAGGGCCTCGACGCGCAGCAGGCCTACCGCAGCAGCTCCCTCGACGAGCTGGTGACCGGCGCGGAGACCCCGCTCACCGACACCCTGGGGACGATCGACGCGGAGCTGGAGAACGTCGAGTACCGCCAGACGCTGGCGCCGCTGCTCGACGAGCTCCCCCAGCGCGAGCGCACCATCCTCGTGCTGCGGTTCTTCGGCAACATGACCCAGACCCAGATCGCCGACCGGGTCGGGGTGTCGCAGATGCACGTCTCCCGGCTGCTCGCCCAGACGCTCGCCCAGCTGCGGGAGAAGATGACCTCCGGCGATTGATCGACGGCACCCGGGGTACCCGGCCGCCATGACGACGAACGTTCTGCACAGCATCGACGTCCACGTCCCCGTCCGGACGGCCTACAACCAGTGGACCCAGTTCGAGTCGTTCCCCCGCTTCATGGAGGGCGTGGAGCGGATCGACCAGATCACCGACACGAAGACCCACTGGGTCACGAAGATCGCGGGCGTGCAGCGGGAGTTCGACGCGGTCGTCACCGAGCAGCACCCCGACGAGCGGGTGGCCTGGACCACCGAGAACGGCACGCACCAGGCCGGCGTGGTGACCTTCCACCGCATCGACGACAGCACGACCCGCGTCACGCTCCAGCTCGACCACGACCCGCAGGGCCTGGTCGAGAAGGCCGGCGACGCGCTGGGCATCATCCAGCGCCGCGTGAAGGGCGACCTCGCGAACTTCAAGGAGTTCATCGAGTCGCGGGGCACCGAGGAGGGCGGCTGGCGCGGCGACGTCGAGGCGCCGCCGCAGCACTAGCGGACAGGATCAGGCCGACGGCCCCGGGGACCCCGTCCCCGGGGCCGTTCCGTTCCCCGGCCCGTTCGCGGCCCCGTTCGCCGTCCCGTTCGGGTTCGCCGCGCGCAGCAGCGGGAGCGGCAGGACGAACCACAGCCCGACGAGCACCAGCCCGACGACCGCGGCGGTGGGCACGGCGAACGCGCGGCTGACGGCCACGTCGAGCACGAGCAGCACGGCACCGGTCAGCGTGAGCGCCAGGGCGCCCAGGCCGGCGAGGAACAGCCGCTGCCCCAGCAGCACGGTCTCGCGCTTCACGCCGCGGGCGAAGGTGACGCGGTGCGCCGCCGCCGGTCCGACGAGCAGCCCGGCGGTGAGCACCGACAGCAGGAGCGTGATGACGTAGGTAGTGCGCTGCACGTCGTCGATGCGGCCGAAGCGCTCGGTGAAGCTCAGCGAGAGCAGGAACGCGAACAGGATCTGCACGCCGGTCTGGGCGACGCGCAGCTCCTGCAGCAGCTCGATCATGTTCCGGTCGGCGCGGCGCAGCGGGGTCTCGCCGCGCTCGTCCGGGGTGATCACGAACTCACGCTAGCGGGCGAACAGCTCGACCACCGCCGGGCAGAACGCCGGGAGGTCGTCGGGGTTGCGGCTGGTGACGAGGTTGCCGTCGTGCACCACCTGCTCGTCGACGGCGTTCGCACCCGCGTTGCGCAGGTCGGTCCACACGCTCGGGTACGCGGTGAGGTTCAGGCCCGTCACGACACCCGCGTCGATCAGCGTCCACGGCGCGTGGCAGATCGCCCCGACCGGCTTGCCCGCGTCGAACACCGACCGCACGAACGCGCGCACGTCGTCGTCGACGCGCAGCTTGTCGCCGTTGACGGTGCCGCCCGGCATGAGCAGGGCGTCGTAGTCCTCGGCGGTGACGTCGGCGACGAGGCGGTCCACGGTGAAGGTGCCGGACGGCTCGAGGTCGTGGTCCATCGCCCGGATCTCCCCCGCCCGCAGGGACACGATCTCGGTGGTGGCGCCCTCGGCCGTCACGGCGTCGCGGGGCCCGGTGAGCTCCACCCGCTCGACGCCGTCGGTGGCCAGGATCGCGATGCGCTTGCCGTCCAGTCTGCCCATGCGGGTGGCCTACCCGCCGCCGGGGCGGGTAGTCGAGGATCATGGGTGAGTTCGAGAAGGGCGATCACGTCAGCTGGAAGAGCCACGGCGGCACGGCCGAGGGCACCGTGGAGGAGGAGATCACCTCCGACACGGAGGCCGCCGGCCGCACCGTCCGGGCCTCGGAGGACGACCCGCAGTACCGCGTGAAGAGCGAGAAGAGCGGCGAGGACGCCGTGCACAAGCCCGGCGCCCTGACCAAGGAGTGACTGAGGAGTGACCGCTCAGAGCGCGGTGGCCCCGGCGTCGGCGTGCTCCCGGCACGTCGTCGCCTCGGGGCGCGCCTCCAGCCGCTCGTCGTCGATCTGCGCGTCGCACACCGCGCACCGGCCGTAGGTGCCCTCGTCCAGGCGGTCCAGCGCCTCCTGCACGAGGCGGCGCTGGTCGCCGACCGCCGCCACCATGTGCTCGGCGTCCATGGTGGTGGCGACCTCGGTGCCGTAGTCGGCGGGGTGCTGGCCCAGCGCGCCCTCGTCGCTGAGCCCGTCGGGGGCGGCCTCCTCGCGGGTCTCCCGGGCGAAGCGGGCGCGCTCGTCCAGCTCGGCGAGCTCGGTGGTCAGCAGGTCACGGGCGCGGTCGGTGTTCACGCCGTGCGCATACCCGCATGCGCCCGTCGATCAACCTCCACCGCGGCCCCGCTCAGCCCCCCGGGTGCCGCGCCTTGGGGGCGCGGCCGAAGGGCTGCTCCACCGGCTCGACGCGGGGCGTCTCGGGCAGCGGCCGGGTGACCGGGTCGTCGGCCAGCGCCAGGGCCTCGCCGTGGTGGGTCAGCCGCATCGGCGGGCCGTCCACCAGCCGGTACTCGACCTCGTCGGGCCGGATCTGCACGCGCAGCACGCGCCCCTGCCAGCGCAGCCCGAAGGAGATCCGGGACAGCGCCGGGGGCAGCCGGGGCGCGAACCGCAGCCCGCCCGCGTCGCACTGCATCCCCCCGAACCCGCACACGACGGCGATCCACGTGCCGGCCATCGAGGCGATGTGCACGCCGTGGTCGGAGTTGCCGGCCAGGTCGTCGAGGTCCACCAGCGCGGCCTCGGCGAGGTAGTCGTAGGCCAGGTCCAGGTGCCCGGTGCGCGCCGCGACCACGGCCTGCGTGCAGGCCGACAGCGACGAGTCCCGCACGGTGATGGCCTCGTAGTAGGCGAAGTTGCGCGCGGCCTGCTCCGGGGTGAAGGCGTCGGGGCGCAGCTGCATCGCCAGCACCAGGTCGGCCTGCTTGGACACCTGCTTCCGGTACAGGTCGAAGTAGGGGACGTTGAGCAGCAGCGGGTACATGTCCGGCTTGGTGCCGGCGAAGTCCCACACCTGGTGGTCGGTGAACCCCTCCGACTGCGGGTGCACCCCGAGCACCTCGTCGTAGGGGATCCGCATCGACGACGCCGCGTCGCGCCAGCTCGCCATCTCCTCGGCGTCCACCCCCAGCCGGGCGGCGGCGCGGGTGTGCCGGGCCGCGGTGTCGGCGGCGACGCGCAGGTTCAGCTGCGCCATCAGGTTGGTGTAGACGTTGTTGTCGACGATCGCGGTGTACTCGTCCGGGCCGGTCACCCCGTCGATGCGGAACTGACCGGCGTGGTCGTGGTGCCCGAGCGAGCGCCACAGCCGCGCGGTCTCCACCAGCAGCTCCAGCCCGGTCTCGCGCTCGAACTCCACGTCGCCGGTGGCCGCGACGTGGCGGCGCACCGCGTCGGCGATGTCGGCGTTGATGTGGAACGCCGCGGTGCCGGCCGGCCAGTACCCCGAGCACTCCTGCCCGCGGATGGTGCGCCACGGGAACGCCGCCCCCTTGAGCCCGAGCTGCGCGGCGCGCTCCCGGGCCAGGGGCAGGATCGACTGGCGCCAGCGCAGCGCGTCCGCCGCCGCGTCCGGCGCGACGTGCGAGAGCAGCTGCAGGCAGAACGTCTCGGTGTCCCAGAACGTGTGCCCGTCGTAGCCGGGGCCGGTGAGCCCCTTGGCTCCGATCGCCCGGCGCTCGGCGCGCGCCCCGGCCTGCAGCACGTGGAAGGTGGCCACCCGCACCGCCTGCTGGAGCTCGGCGTCGCCGTCGATCTCGATGTCGGCCACCGACCAGAAGTCGTCGAGGTAGCCGCGCTGCTCCTCGACCAGGCCGGCCCAGCCGGTGTAGCGGGCGGCGGCCAGCGCGGCGCGCACCTGGTCGTTGATCGCCGACAGCGAGCGGCGCGAGCTCCAGCCGTAGGACACGTACTTGACCACGGTGAGGCGCTCCCCCGGCTTGAGCCGGGCGATCACCGTGGTGCGGCCGATGTCCTCGGTCGCCTCCGAGGTGACCTTGATGCCGTCGGGGCCGGTGACCTCGTGGTCCATCGCCGCCGCCACGCGCAGGCCCGACGCCCGCGTCTGGTGCACCAGCGTCGCGCCGGTGTCGTCGCAGCGGTGCTGCTCGGCCATCAGCGGGTCGGTCAGCGCGGCCTCGACGCGGGGGTCGTCGTCGTCGCGGGCGGGCAGCGCCTCGTTGGCCACCAGCTCCGACTGCACCACCAGCAGCGCGGGCGCGTCGAGGACCTCCACCTCGTAGCGGATGGCGGCCACCGCCCGCTGGGTCAGCGACACCAGCCGCTCGGTGTGCAGCTTGACGACCCGGCCCGCCGGGGACTCCCACTCCACGTCCCGGGTCAGCGTGCCGGCCTGCAGGTCCAGCACCCGCTCGTGGTGGTGCAGCCGGCCGTAGCGCAGGTCGAACGGCTCGTCCTCCACCAGCAGCCGGATCAGCTTGCCGTTGGTGACGTTGATGATCGTCTGGCCGGACTCGGGGTAGCCGTAGCCGCCCTCGGCGTAGGGCAGCGGGCGGCGCTCGTAGAACGAGTTCAGGTAGGTCCCCGGCGTGGAGTGCGGCTCGCCCTCGTCGAGGTTGCCGCGCAGCCCGATGTGCCCGTTGGACAGCGCGAACACCGACTCGGCCTGGCCCAGCAGCTCCAGGTCCAGCTGCGGCTCGCGCACCACCCATGGCTCGACGGCGAACAGCCGCCCCGGGTCCGGGCTCATCGCTCTCCCTCGCTGTCGCTCGGTCGGCGCTGCGCCCGGGCGCTGCGTCGATCAGCCGCTCGCTGACGCTCGCTCATCGCAGGTCCCCGTCCTGGAGGTCGCCGTCGAGGAGGTCGGCGAGGTCGGTCACCACGACGTCGGCGCCGGCGGCGCGCAGCGCGTCGGCCTGCCCCAGCCGGTCGACCCCGACGACGAAGCCGAAGCCCCCGGCCCGGCCGGACTCCACGCCGGCGAGCGCGTCCTCGAACACCACGGCCTCCTCCTTGCGCGCCCCCAGGTCCGCGGCGGCGGCGAGGAACGTGTCCGGCGCGGGCTTGCCGGGCAGGCCGCGCTGCTTCGCCGTCACCCCGTCCATCCGCTGGTCGATGTACTGCGTGAGCCCGGCGACCTCGAGCACCTGGGCGGCGTTGGCCGACGACGAGACGACCGCCGTGGCCAGCCCGGCCGCCCGGACCGCCTGGAGGTAGCGCACCGAGCCGGGGTAGACCTCCACCCCCACGCTGACGATCTTCTCCTGCACGAGGTCGTTCTTGCGCGTGGACAGCCCGACGACGGTCTCGGCATCCGGGCCGTCGTCGGGGGCGCCCTCGGGCAGCACGATGCCGCGGGAGGCGAGGAAGGAGCGGGTGCCGTCGAGGCGGGGCTTGCCGTCGACGTACGGGCCGTAGTCGGCGGCCGCGTCGAACGGCACGAAGACGGAGCCCTCGCGCTCCGCCCGCGCCCGCAGGTAGTCGTCGAACATCTGCTTCCACGCCGCTGCGTGCACGCTCGCGGTGTCGGTGAGCACGCCGTCGAGGTCGAAGAGGCACGCGCGCGTGCCGTCGGGGAGGCCGAGCATGGGGCGCACGGTACCGACGCGATCTTGTCCCCGCCGCCCGGCCGGGGTCACGGCCGCAGGACCAGCCGGGCCGGTGCCCCGTCGACCGCCGTGACGGCCACCTCGCAGCCCGCGTCGAGCCGCCGCACGGTGAGCGTGAGGCGCCCGCCGCCGGGGCGCGGCTCGATGTCCCGCTGCACCGCCGAGCGCACCAGCTCCAGCACCTGCAGCGCCTCCACCGGCACCGACGCCAGGCCCGCGTCCACCTCCCCGACGTCGAGCACCGCCTGCAGCCGCGACCCGAACCGCGCGCGCTCGAGCTCCAGGTAGGCCCGGACGGCGTCCAGCTCGCGGCCCAGGGTGCTGCGCGGCGGCCCGTCCGCCGCCCGCGACAGGTCGGCGAAGCCGAGCAGCAGCTCCCGCGCCCGGCCGGGGTCGGTGCGGATGAGCGAGGCGACGGTGTTGAGGGAGTTGTAGACGAAGTGCTGCTCGAGGCGGCGCGCCTCGATCCCGGGCGCGTCGGCCCCGGCGGCGCCCGCGGGGGCGGGGGCGTCGGCGGGGCGGGGCGCGGGCTGCGGCGGGGCGGCGAACCCGGCCGGGTCGACGGCGTCCGGCACCACCAGCCCGCACCAGCGCGGCAGGCGCAGGCGCGCGCCCCCGACCCAGCCGACGTGCTCCACGCGGCCCGCGACCTCCGGCTCCACCCACACCGCGTGCGCCGCCGCCGCGGCCGGGGGCGCGGGGTCGAACGGGGACGTGGCGCGGGGCCGCAGGCCGGCCCGCTCGACGCGGCGCCGCTGCTCCACCGACACCCCCACCCGCCCGACGTAGCGCAGGGGGCCCGAGCCGGCCCCGGCCTCGGCGGGCACCCCGAGCAGCAGCGCGCCGATCGTGTCGCGGCGCTGCGGGTCGGTGGGCGTCCAGCCCCCGACGAGCACCTGCGCGCGGCGCTGCACCGGCACCCGCACCCAGGACTTCGAGCGCGCCCCGGGCCGGTAGCGGGCGCCGGTGTGCCGGGCGTGGAAGGCCTCGACGCCCTCCGCGGCGGCGATGCGCATGAGCGCGTCCAGCTCCGACGCCGGGAACAGCGCCGTGGTCCACACCGGGGCGGCGTCGAGCCCGAGGCCCTCCAGCAGCGCCCGCCGGTCGCGGTAGGGCAGGTCGACGACGGAGTGGCCGTCGAGGAAGAGCAGGTCGGCGACCTGGTAGTCCACCGGCGTCGCCGCGATCTCCTGCTCGCTCGGGCGGGTGCGCGCCGCCCGGCGCTTGAGCAGCCGCGGCCGCGGCGCGTGCTCCTCCCCGCGCGCCACCACGGTGCCGTCGAGCACCATCCCGCCCGGCGGGCAGCGCTCCCGCAGCGGCGCGGCCAGCTCCGGGTAGGTCGCGGTCATCGAGTTCGCGGCACCCGACAGCAGCCGCACGCGGCCGTCGGGGTGCACGTAGGCGACGCAGCGGTGCCCGGTCCAGGCCACCTCGACCCGCCAGTCCGGGCCCGTGGGCGGCTCCGCGGCCGACGCCGACGGCAGCATCGGGGGCACGAGGCGCGGCACCTCGGTGCTGCCGCGGCTCCCCGTCACGGCGCCAACGGTAGCTGGATGACACCCTGGAGCCACCATGACGACCACAGCCGGAACCCTCACCGACCGCCTGCCCCGCACCCCGGACCCGGACGCCCTGGTGGAGGCGTTCGCGGAGTGGGCGTACTCCGAGCGCGGCGTCTCGCTGTACCCGGCGCAGGAGGAGGCGCTCCTGGAGCTCGTCACGGGGGCCAACGTGATCCTCTCGACCCCGACCGGGTCGGGGAAGTCGCTCGTGGCCGTCGGGGCGCACGCGGCGGCGTTCGCCCGCGGGCAGCGCACCTTCTACACCGCGCCGATCAAGGCGCTGGTCAGCGAGAAGTTCTTCCAGCTCGTCGACACCTTCGGCCCCGAGCACGTCGGCATGCTCACCGGCGACGCCGCCGTCAACGAGGGGGCGCCCATCGTCTGCTGCACCGCCGAGATCCTCGCCAACATCGCGCTGCGCTCGGGCAGGGCCGCCGACGTCGGCTCGGTGGTGATGGACGAGTTCCACTTCTACGCCGACCCCGACCGCGGCTGGGCCTGGCAGGTGCCGCTGGTCGAGCTGCCGCAGGCGCAGTTCCTGCTGATGAGCGCCACGCTGGGTGACGTCTCGTTCTTCCGCGACGACCTCACCCGCCGGACGGGCCGCGGGACCGCGGTGATCACGAGCGTGGAGCGGCCGGTGCCGCTGCTCTACCGCTACGTCCTCACCCCGCTGCACGAGACGATCACCGAGCTGCTCACCACCCACGAGGCGCCGGTCTACGTCGTGCACTTCACCCAGGCCGCGGCGATCGAGCGGGCGCAGGCGCTGATGAGCGTCAACGTCACCTCCAAGGAGGACAAGGCGGCCATCGCGGAGACGATCGGGAACTTCCGCTTCACCTCCGGCTTCGGCCGCACCCTGTCGCGGCTGGTGCGCCACGGCATCGGCGTGCACCACGCCGGCATGCTCCCCCGCTACCGCCGGCTGGTGGAGACCCTCGCGCAGGCCGGGCTGCTCAAGGTCATCTGCGGCACCGACACGCTCGGCGTCGGCATCAACGTGCCCATCCGCACCGTGCTGTTCACCGCGCTGGCCAAGTACGACGGCCGGCGCACCCGCCCGCTCAAGGCGCGCGAGTTCCACCAGATCGCCGGGCGCGCGGGCCGCGCGGGCTACGACACCGTCGGCACGGTCGTCGCGCAGGCCCCCGAGCACGAGGTGGAGAACGCCCGGCGGGTGGCGAAGGCGGGCGACGACCCGAAGAAGCTCAAGCGGGTGGTGCGCACGAAGGCCCCGGAGGGGTTCGTCGGCTGGTCGGCCACGAGCTTCGAGAAGCTGCAGACCGCGCAGCCCGAGGCGCTGACCAGCCACTTCCAGGTCACCCACGCCACGCTGCTCAACGTCATCTCCCGCCCCGGAGACGCGTTCGCCGCCATGCGCCACCTGCTCGAGGACAACCACGAGCCCCGGCCCCGCCAGCGCCGGCACATCCTGCGCGCCATCCGGATCTACAAGGCGCTGCGCACCGCGGGCGTGGTCGAGGAGCTGGCCGAGCCCGACGCCGAGGGCCGCCGCGTGCGCGTCGTCGGCGACCTGCAGCTCGACTTCGCCCTCAACCAGCCGCTGTCGCCGTTCGCCCTGGCCACCTTCGAGCTGCTCGACCGCGAGTCGCCGAGCTACGCCATGGACGTGCTGAGCGTGCTGGAGGCGACGCTCGACGACCCCCGCGCCGTCCTGTACGCCCAGGAGAACCGGGCGAAGGGCGAGGCCGTCGCGGCGATGAAGGCCGAGGGCCTGGAGTACGAGGAGCGGATGGCGCGGCTGGAGGAGGTGTCCTGGCCCAAGCCGCTCGACGAGCTGCTGCACGCGGCGCTGGAGACCTACCGCCGCGGCGCCCCGTGGGTGGAGGACGCCACCCTGTCGCCGAAGTCGGTGGCGCGGGACATGTTCGAGCGGTCGATGACCTTCGTCGAGTACGTCGGGCACTACCAGCTCGCCCGGTCCGAGGGCCTCGTGCTGCGCTACCTCGCCGACGCCTACCGCGCCCTGCGCCAGACCGTGCCCGACGACGCCAAGACCGAGGAGCTCGCCGACGTCGAGGCGTGGCTGGGCGAGCTGGTGCGCCAGACCGACTCCTCCCTGCTCGACGAGTGGGAGGCCCTCGCGGCCGGGGCGGCGGGCGACGAGGTCGCTCCCCCGTCGCTCGACACCGGCCCGGCGGGGGTCACCGGCAACGTGCGCGCGTTCCGCGTGCTGGTCCGCAACGCGCTGTTCCGCCGGGTCGAGCTGGCCGCCCTGCAGCGCTACGACCTGCTCGGCGAGCTGGACGCGGAGTCCGGCTGGGACGCCGCCGCCTGGCGGGAGTCCCTGGAGCCGTACTGGGCCGAGCACGGCCACCTGGGCGCCGGCCCGGACGCCCGCGGCCCGGCCATGATCCAGGTCGTGGAGGAGCCCGAGCGCTGGCTGGTCCGCCAGGTTCTCGACGACCCGGCCGGCGACCGCGACTGGGCGATCACCGCCGAGATCGACCTCGCCGCGTCCGACGAGCAGGGCTCCCCCGCCGTCTGGATCACCGGCGTCGCCCCGCACGGCGGCGTCTGACCGGCGTCCCGCCCCGGTCCCGCCGTCGCAGCGGGGTGACACCGCTCCGATCCAGTGGCAGCGGTGTCACCCCGCTGCGACACGGGTCGGCGGTTCGTTGACCCGTCGAACGCGTCAATGTATGACTGACACGTGGACTACCGACAGGCCCAGCTGTGGCTGGAACGCGCCGACCCCGCCATCGCGAAGCAGCGGGAGTCGATCACCCAGCAGCTCGACGGGCTCAAGGCGCAGGCCAAGGAGGGCGTGCTGACCCACGACGGGGCCGCCGCCTGGTACGCCCTGGTGCAGGAGATGCGCCGGCTGGCCGACTACTACGAGCGCGACCTCATCCGCAAGCTCCGCTCCGACGGGCTCACCTGGCAGCAGGTCGCCGACGCCGTGCAGGCCCAGCTGTCGAGCCGCCAGGCCGCGCAGGGCAAGTGGAAGCGCCTCATCGACCCCACCCGGCGCACCACCAACGGGATCATGCGCCGGGGCGGGCGGCCGAAGCAGACGCCCTGAGGGCCGGCGCCTACCCCAGGGGGCTGCGCGGGAGCAGCCGGTCGGCGATGATCTTGCGCTGGATCTCGCTGGTGCCCTCGAAGATCGTGGTCAGGCGGGCGTCGCGCCAGTGCCGCTCCACCTGGTGCTCGGTGGTGTAGCCGTTGCCGCCGTGCAGCTGGATGCCCTGCCCGGTCACCTCGGCGGCCATCTCGGTGGCCGTCAGCTTCACCATCGCGGCCTCCCGCTCGCACGGCAGGCCGAGGTCGATCAGGTGGGCCACGTGCTGGTAGAACGCCCGGGCCTGCTCCACCCGCGCGGCCATGTCGGCCAGGGCGAACCGCACCGCCTGGAAGTCGCCGATGGGGTGCTCGAACTGGTGGCGCTCCTGCAGGTAGACGGTGCAGTCCTCCACCGCCGCGCGGGCCAGCCCGACCGCGCGGGCCGCGGTGTGCACGCGGGCGGTGTTGAGCCAGCGCTGCGCGTCGGCGAACCCGGCCTCGCCGATCCGGTTGGCCACCGGCACCCGCAGCCCGTCGAACTGCAGGTCCCAGGTCACGAACCCGTGGTAGCCGATCTTGTCGATGGGGCGGCCGGTGATCCCCTCCGGGAAGCTGTCGCGCTCCTTCTCCACCAGCAGCGACGCGAGCCCGGCCGAGCGCTTCTCGTCGGGCCCGGGGTCGGCCGTGCGCACCAGCACCTGGATGAAGTCGGCCGCCTTCGCGTTGCCCGTCCAGCGCTTGTGCCCGGTCACGACGTAGTCGTCGCCGTCGCGCACGGCCCGGGTCGCGACGCCGGCGAGGTCGGAGCCGGCGTCGGGCTCGGACAGGGCGATCGCGCCGATCCACCGTCCCTGCGCGCTGCGCCGCAGCAGCTCCGCGCGCCGGTCGGGGTCGGCGACGCCGGTGCCGGCGCCCTGCGCGCGGGCGATGATGCTGCCCACGCTCATCCAGGCGCGGGCCAGCTCCTCGGCGACCATGCAGTACTCGAACGCGCCCAGCCCCAGCCCGCCGTGCTCGCGGTCGACGGTGATGCCGAACCAGCCCTCCTGCGCCATCTCGTCGAGCAGCGAGCGGGGGATCTCGCCCTTCACCGGGTCGAGCTCGTTGGCCACCGGCAGCACCCGCTCGGCCGCGAAGCGCCGGGCCCGCGCCTGCAGCTCCTCGCGCTCGGGGGTGTGGTGCGGCGGCGCGACGACCGGCACCGGCGGGGTGAGGAGGTCCGGGCTCATGGTGGTGTTGTGCCACACCCCCGGCCCGCCCGCACCCGGGGCGGGCGGGGCGCGGCCGGGGTCACAGCCGCACGGCTCCCGGACGCGGGCGCGCTCGGGCGGCTCCCCCGCCCGGCCGGGCCCGGGTCCCCGGCACCGGCACGGGGACGGCACCCGCACCGGAGGGTGGTGCCCGCGGCCGCCCGGGTCGGTAGCGTCCGCCGCGTGTCGATCTCCGGGCGGGTGTGGTGCGCGGTGAACGCGCTGGTCGTGGTGGTGGCGCTGGCCATCCAGATCCCGATCACGGCGGCCGCGGCGGGCGGGGATTTCGACACCCCGGCCGCGCGGGTGGCCAACCTGTTCACGTTCTTCACCGTGCTCACCAACGTGCTCGTGGCCGGGACGTCCACCGCGCTGGCGGTGGCGCCGCACAGCCGGTCGCGCCTGCTCGCCGTGCTGCGCCTGGACGCCGTCCTGGGCATCGCGGTCACCGCGGCGGTCTACCACGGGGTGCTCGCCGGCCTCGTCGAGCGGCGCGGCGCGGAGGAGGTGGCGAACCAGCTGTTCCACACCGCCTCCCCCGCGCTGGCCCTGCTGGGCTGGGCCCTGTTCGGGCCGCGCGGGCTGGTGGACCGGCGGGTGGTGGCGCTGTCGCTGGTCTACCCGGTGGTGTGGCTGGTGCTCACCCTGGTGCGGGGCGCGCTGATCGGGTGGTACCCCTACCCCTTCGTCGACGTGGCCGCGCTCGGCTACCCGCAGGTGGCGCTGAACTGCCTGCTGGTGACGCTGCTGTTCCTCGTGCTGGCCGCGGCCGCCCTGCGCCTGGACCGCGTGCTCGGCGCCCGAGCCGGGGAGCGGCGCCCGCCCCCGGCTGCCAGGATCGGGCCATGACCCACCCCGTCCGGATCGCCGTCCAGATCCATCCCCAGCACGCCGACTACGCGCAGATCCGCAACGCCGTCGCCCGGGCCGAGGAGGCCGGCGTCGACGTCGTCTTCAACTGGGACCACTTCTTCCCGCTCTACGGCGAGCCCGACGGCAAGCACTTCGAGTGCTGGACGATGCTCGGCGCCTGGGCCGAGGCCACGAGCCGCGTGGAGATCGGCGCGCTCGTCACGTGCAACAGCTACCGCAACCCCGAGCTGCTCGCCGACATGGCGCGCACCGTCGACCACATCTCCGGCGGGCGGCTGATCCTCGGCATCGGCGCGGGCTGGTTCGAGCGCGACTACGACGAGTACGGCTACGAGTTCGGCACCGCCGGGGCGCGCCTGGCCGACCTCGCGCAGGCGCTGCCCCGGATCCGCGACCGCTGGTCGAAGCTCAACCCGGCCCCGACGCGGCAGATCCCGATCCTCGTCGGCGGCGGCGGGGAGAAGAAGACGCTGCGCTACACCGCCGAGCACGCCCAGATCTGGCACAGCTTCGGCGACGTCGACGTGCTCACCCGCAAGAACGCCGTCCTCGACGGGCACTGCGCCGACATCGGTCGCGACCCGGCCGAGATCGTGCGGTCGATCGGCGTGCAGAAGCCGCCCGGCGACGGGGCCGACGCGCTCGTGGCGGCGGGGGCGACCCTGTTCACCATCGGCGTCGGCGGGCCGGACTTCGACCTGGGCCTGCTGCAGGAGTGGATCGCCTGGCGCGACGACCGGAGCGGGAGCTGAGGGAGAGCCGCGCTGAAGGAGAGTTGCGCTGAAGGAGAGCCGCGCTGAAGGAGAGTTGCGGCCTGCTCCTCTGGCGCCCCGCCGCGGGCGGGGCGCCGGAGGTGCTGCTCGGCCACATGGGCGGGCCGTACTGGGCGCGCAAGGACGACGCGGCGTGGTCGATCCCCAAGGGCGAGCGCGACCCGGACGAGGACCCGCTGGCCGCCGCCCGGCGGGAGTTCGCCGAGGAGATCGGGCCGGTGCCCGACGGCGAGCCCGTCCTGCTGGGCACCCGCGCGGTCGGCGGCGGCAAGCGGCTCACGGTGTACGCGCAGCGGGGCGGGTTCGACGTCGCCACGCAGGTGAGCACCACGTTCGCGCTGGAGTGGCCGCCGCGGTCGGGTCGGGTGCGGGAGTACCCGGAGATCGACCGGGCCGCGTGGTTCGACGGCGTGACGGCGCGGCGGGCGCTCGTGCGCGGCCAGATCGCGTTCCTCGACCTGTTCGACGCCGCGCACCCGCGGCTGCCGTAGGACGACCACCCCCGACCCGCGCCGGGGTTGGCGGGCGGCGGCGCGGGTAGCCGCCCGGCATGAGCGCCACCACCGTCCTGCTCCGCGCCGCCGCCCTGGGGGCCGCGAGCGGGCTGCGCAGCACGGCGGGCCCCGCGGCCGTCGCGGTGGCGCAGCGCCGGGGGCGCGGGCCGGCCCTCGCCCTGGCCGCCGGGGAGTTCGCGGCCGACAAGCTGCCGGTCGTCCCGCCCCGCACGCAGCTCCTCGGCCTGCTGCCGCGGCTCGCCTCGGGGGGCGGCTGCGCCGCGCTGGTCGCCCGCCGGCAGGGCCGGGCTCCCCTGCCGGCCGCGCTGGTCGGCGCGGCCGCGGCCGCCGGGGCCGCCGCGCTCGGGGTGCGGTGGCGCGCCGCGGCGAGCCGCCGGCTGGGTCGCGACCTGCCGGGCGGGCTGGTCGAGGACGCGGTCGCCGTGCTGCTCGCCACGGCCGGGGCGCGCCGGCCGGAACACGGCCGGGGGCCGCGCCGTTGACCGGATCATGGCGATCACCCGCGGTTTCACCGGCCGGCGAGCGCGCGACCCGCGCCTGCCCCCCGGCCAGTACGACGCGCGCGACGAGTGGCCGGTGCTGCACGTCGAGTCGACCCCGCGGCTGGACCCGCGGGCGTGGACCTTCGGCGTCGACGGGCTGGTGGCGCGGCCCCGGACGTGGACCTGGGACGAGGTGCACGCCCTGCCGCCGAGCCGGTACTCCGGCGACATCCACTGCGTGACGACCTGGTCGAAGTTCGGCATGACCTTCGACGGCGTCTCCGTCGACACCCTGCTCGACGAGGCCGGCCCGCTGCCCGCGGCCACCCACGCGGTGGTCACCACGCACACCGGCTACACCACGAACCTGCCGCTCGCCGACCTCGTCGGAGGGAGGGCGTGGGTGGTGTGGGACGCCGACGGGGAGCCGCTGACCGCCGAGCACGGCGGCCCGGCCCGGCTGCTGGTGCCGCACCTGTACTTCTGGAAGAGCGCCAAGTGGGTGTCGGGCCTGCGGCTCACCGACCACGACGAGCCCGGCTTCTGGGAGCGCAACGGCTACCACGACCGCGGCGACCCCTGGCGGGAGCAGCGCTACCAGGGGGACTAGAGGATCGTCCGGTGAGCACGACCACCCACCGCCGCACCCTGCGCTGGCAGCAGGCGCGCGTCCTCGCCGTCACCCCCGAGACCGCCACCGCGGCCACGTTCCGCCTCGCGCTGCCCCACCCGCGGACGCACCTGCCGGGCCAGCACTACGTCGTGCGGCTCACCGCCCCCGACGGCTACACCGCGCAGCGCGCGTACTCGGTGGCCTCGCCCCCCGACCCGAGCGGGGAGATCGAGCTGACGGTGGAGCGGCTGGAGGGCGGTGAGGTCTCGGAGTTCCTGCACGACGTCGTCGAGGTCGGCGACGAGCTGGAGGTGCGCGGCCCGATCGGCGGTGCGTTCTTCGCCTGGGACGGCGCCGGTCCCGCGCTGTGCGTGGGCGGCGGGTCCGGCGTGGTGCCGCTGATGGCGATGCTGCGCCACGACCGGGCGCTGCGCCGTGCCGACCCCGCCCGGCCCGACCTCGTGCGCCTGGTGGTGTCGGCCCGGTCCCCCGCCGATCTGTACTACCGGGACGAGCTCGACGGGACGACGGTCGTCCTGACCCGCGAGGCGCCGCCGGGCGGGCGACCGGCCGGCCGGCTGACCGCGGCCGACCTCGCCCCGCTGCTGCGTGGCGGGGAGACGGTGTTCGTCTGCGGCTCCCCCGCCTTCTGCGACGCGGCGACCGACCGGCTGGCGGAGGCCGGGGTGCCGGTGGACGCCGTCCGGGTGGAGCGCTTCGGACCGTCCGGCTGACTGCGCGCGGTCGCCGCCCCCCGGCCGGGTGGCGCGCGGCCCACACCTTCCGGTGACAGCGCCGCCGGCGGGCTGACGCGCGGCCCACGCCCGGCCAGGGTGGGGGCATGGAACGCACCCGGACGGTCATCACCCTGCTCCTCGGCGCGGCCACCGCCGTCGCGCTCGTGCTGGGCGCGGCGTCGGTCGCCGCGGCGGACGAGCCGGCCAACCGCGGCTGGTCCTCCCCCGCGGGCCACGACCTCGGTCAGCGGTAGAGCGCGCTCGCCGCGCCGAGCTCCGGGCCGAGCACGCGCGCGTCGAACGGGGACCGGTCGAACAGCGCCGCCACCTCCGCCGCGGCCGCCCCGGCCAGCCACAGCACCGTGCTCCCCCGCTCCCAGGCCGGCGGCCCGACCACGCTGCCGTCCACCACGTGCTCCGGGCCGAGCAGCTCCGCGACCGCGGCGACGGTGGCCGGGGGAACGGCGTTCACGTCGACGTAGAGCGGACGCTCGGCCCGCCCGTCCAGCGCCCGCGCCACCTCGGCCGCGACGTCGAGGGCGGCGTGCGGCGGGCACACCGACACGATCACGTGGGCGCGGCGGGCCAGCTCGCCGACGTCGGGCACCCCGACCAGGTCGGCGAGCTCGGCCCGCTTGGAGGTGGTGACGCTGCGCCCGGCCGCGGCCCACACGACCGCCCCGGCGACGGGCTTGAGCGCCGACCCGAGCGCGGCCCCCATGACGCCGGGGTGCAGGACGCCGATGACGGGCCGGGCGGGGATGCGGGACACGCGGATCATCATGCCGGAGCGCCCCGCCGCGGGCCCTCGCATGAGATCCGTGTGAGAAGGATGTGAGATCGGGGTTACGTTCCGGGCCGGTTGTCGTCAGGATGAGTGACACCCCGTGTCGCTCTGCGTCTGGACGGTCACCGTGAAACGTCTCCTCGTCCTGCTCTCCTCCCTCCTCGTCATGTCCGCGACGGCGGTGGGCACCGCCACCCCGGCGGGGGCCGCACCACCGGGCGGCGCGGAGGGGGGCGGCCTCGCCGCCTACTCCGGCGAGCTCACCCGCGAGCAGTTCGCGCTGCTGCTCGACAGCGGTGTCGACCGCCACGAGATCGCATCGGCCCCCGGCGCCGCCGAGGGCACCACCCGCGTCGAGGCGGTCCTCGGCGAGCGCCAGGCGCAGGCGCTGATCGCCCAGGGCCTGCCCCTGGAGCAGCGCGGCGCGCAGGCCGACGCGCAGGCGCGGTCGTTCGCCGCGGAGCCCGCGGTCTTCCGGCCGTGGAGCGGCGAGGGCAACCTCCGCGAGGAGTTCCTGGCCCTGGCCGCGGACAACCCCCGGTTGGTCAAGACCGTCGTGCTCGGCACGTCGGTCAACGGCCAGGAGATCCTCGGCTTCAAGGTCACCCGGGACGCGAACCGGGTGCGCGACGGCCGACGCCCGGCGGTGCTGTACGTGTCCACGCAGCACGCCCGCGAGTGGATCACGCCCGAGATGACGCGGCGCCTGATGCGCCACGTGCTCGACGGCTACGGCACCGACCCCGAGCTGCGGCGCCTCGTCGACACCACCGAGATGTGGTTCGTGCCGGTGGCCAACCCCGACGGCTACGACTACACGTTCACCACCGAGCGGCTGTGGCGCAAGAACCTGCGCGACAACAACGGCGACGGGCAGATCACCGTCGGCGACGGCGTCGACCCCAACCGCAACTTCCCCACCCGCTGGGGCTACGACAACGAGGGCTCCTCGGACGACCCGAGCAGCGAGACCTACCGCGGCCCGGCCCCGGCGTCCGAGCCGGAGACGCAGGCGCTCGACGGGCTGATGCGCCGCGTCGGGTTCGAGTTCTTCGTCAACTACCACTCCGCCGCGGAGCTGATCCTCTACGGCACCGGGTGGCAGGTGGCCACGCCCACCCCGGACGACGTCATCTACGAGGCCCTCGCCGGCGACGACGCCGAACCGGCCGTCCCCGGCTACGACCCCGACATCTCCGCCGAGCTCTACACGACCAACGGCGAGACCACCGAGCACGCCCACGAGGCCTACGGCACCCTGTCGTTCACCCCGGAGATGGCCACCTGCCAGTCGGCCAGCGCGGTCGACCCGGGGGACGCGTTCGAGCCGGCGGCGTGCGAGAGCGTGTTCAACTTCCCCGACTCCGAGCCGCTGATCCAGGCCGAGTTCGAGAAGAACATCCCGTTCGCGCTGTCGGTGGCCCGCTCGGCCGCCGACCCGGCCAACCCGGTCTCCGCGGTCGGGCGCACCACCCCGGACTTCGTCGTCGACAGCTTCGCGGTGTCCTACGGCGACCCGCAGACCGTCGCCGTCACCGCGCGGCGCAGCATCCGGGCGCTGGACATGCGCTACCGCATCAACGGCGGCCGCGAGCAGCGGGCGCGCGTGCGCGAGTGGGAGGGCGGCGAGCGCTACGGCGACGACGGCGACCGGTGGTTCGGCGAGTTCCGCGGCGAGGTGCGCGGCGCCCGGGCCGGTGACCGCGTCGAGGTGCGGTTCACCGGCGTGAAACCCGGCCGCGGCGGCGGGCGCGTGGAGAGCGAGCCGTTCACCTACACCGTGGAGAACGCGGGCGGATCGGTGCTCGTGCTCTCCGACGAGGACTACAACGGCTACAACCCCGGCGAGCCCGGTCAGGTGACCGCACCCCGCTACGCGCAGGCGCACGTCGACGCGCTCGCCGCGAACGGTGTCGAGGCGGCCGTCTGGGACGTGGCCGCGCAGGGCGTGCCGCACGACCTGGGCGTGCTCTCCCACTTCGACGCCGTGGTCTGGTACCTCGGCGACAACCGCCTGACGCAGGACGCCGAGGACGTCCTCACGCAGTTCGGCAGCGCGCAGCTCACCGACGCGGCCGTGTCCGAGCGCCAGCAGTACCTGACGCTCGCGGTGCGCGACTACCTCAACGACGGGGGCAAGCTCGCCCTCGCCGGCGAGACGGCCGGGTACTACGGCGTGCTCGGCTCGACCATCGGCGGCATCTACTACGGCCTCGACGGCGCGCCCGAGCAGGACTGCGCGGTCACCACCGCGCTCGACGACTGCCTGTTCGTCGCCGACGACTTCACCCAGTACTACCTGGGCGCCTACAGCCGATCGCCCCGCACCGGTCCCACGTCGTTCGTGGGCACCGGCCCGCCGCTGGACGGCCTCACCGCCGGGCTGGCCGGTCCGCCGACCAACCCGATCGACGAGGCGGGCTCGTTCGTGCCGACCAGCAGCGTGCTGCCGGTCGAGCAGTTCCCGCAGTTCGCGAGCAGGGTGTCCGGGCAGTACGTCGGGGCGCTGCCCGGGTTCGGGGAGCCGTTCGAGGGCGAGTGGTTCGCGAACGCGGTGCACGCCGACAACTCCTTCATGCGGCTGACCCGCACGGTGGACCTGACGGCGGTCACGGCGGACCAGGCACCGAGCCTGCAGTTCGCCCTGGCGTTCGACACCGAGTCCGGGTACGACAACGTGATCGTCGAGGCGAAGCCGGTCGGCGCGGCGGGCGGCACCACGCTGCCCGAGGCGGGCGGGCTGTCCTCCACGACGCCGCCCGCGGAGTGCGAGGCCGGGTTCCTGCTCGAGCTGCACCCGTCGCTGACGCAGTACCTCACCCCGGGCGACCCGTGCGGCTCGACCGGCACGAGCGGGGCGTGGAACGCGATCACGGGCACATCGGGCGGCTGGCAGGAGGTCGCCTACGACCTGTCGGCCTACGCCGGCCAGCAGGTCGAGGTGTCGATCAGCTACGTCACCGACCAGTTCACCGGCGGCGCCGGCGTCAACGTCGACGCCACCCGGATCGTCGTCGGCGGGACGGCCACGGAGCCCGAGGGCTTCGAGACCTCCCTCGGGGCGTGGACGGTGCCCGGCGCCCCGGCCGGCAGCCCGGCCAACGGCGGTGACTTCGCCCGCACCGACGCGCCGGACAGCCCGGCGGGTGCGGCGATCACCACCGAGGACACGGTCCTGCTCGGCTTCGGGCTGGAGCAGGTGCCCGACGCCGGCGAGCGGGCCGCGCTGCTGGGCGCGATCGTCCGCGGTCTCACGGGTGGGGGTGAGCCCCGGGTGAGCCCGGCGGTGGCCGGCGGCTGAGGACGAGGGGAGGAGCGCCGGTCCCCCGGACCGGCGCTCCGCTCCCGCCCCCGCGCGAGCGGGGGCACGCTCCTCGGCATGCACACGACGCACCTGGGCACCCTCGGTCCCGTCCCCGCGCTCGCGCTGGGGCTCATGGGCATGTCCGACCTCTACGGCCCGGCCGACCGCGCCGAGAGCCTGGCCACGGTCCGCGCCGCCCTGGACGCCGGGGTCGCGCTGCTCGACACCGGCGACTTCTACGGGATGGGCCACAACGAGCTGCTGCTGCGCGAGGCGCTCGACGGCCGCGCGGGCGACGAGGTCCTCGTCAGCGTCAAGTTCGGGGCGCAGCGCGACCCGGGCGGGGCCTGGATCGGCTACGACGCCCGACCCGCCGCCGTGAAGACCGCGCTGGCCTACACCCTGCGGCGGCTGGGCCGCGAGCACGTCGACGTCTACCGGCCCGCCCGCGTCGACCCGGCGGTGCCGATCGAGGACACCGTCGGCGCCATCGCCGAGATGGTCGCGGCCGGGTACGTGCGCCACGTCGGGCTGTCCGAGGTGGGCCCGGAGACCCTGCGCCGCGCCCACGCCGTGCACCCGGTGGCCGACGTGCAGATCGAGTACTCCCTGCTCTCCCGCGGGATCGAGGACGGCCTGCTGGACACCGCCCGCGAGCTGGGCGTCGGCATCACCGCCTACGGCGTGCTGTCGCGCGGGCTGCTGTCGGGGCACTGGCGGCCCGACCGCGCCCTCGGCGCGACCGACTTCCGCGCCCACAGCCCCCGGTTCGCCGACGGCAACCTGGAGCGCAACCTCGCGCTGGTCGAGGCCCTGCGGGCCGTCGCCGACGCGCGCGGGGCCACCGTCGCGCAGCTCGCGATCGCCTGGGTGCTCTCCCGCGGCAACGGGATCGTCCCGCTGGTCGGCGCGCGGCGCCGGGACCGGCTCGCCGAGGCGCTCGGCGCTCTGGAGGTCCGCCTCTCCCCCGCCGACCTCGCCGCGATCGAGGCCGCGGTGCCGCGCGGCGCCGCCGCCGGCGACCGCTACGCGGCCCCGCAGCTGGCGTCCCTGGACAGCGAGCGAGCAGGATAGCCGCGTGGACCGCCCCGTCGACCGTCCCGCGCTCGCCGACTTCCTGCGCCGGCGCCGCGAGCGCATCGGCCCGGCCGACGTCGGGCTGGCCCCCGGGGCGCGGCGGCGCACGCCGGGGCTGCGGCGCGAGGAGGTGGCCGGGCTGACCGGCATGTCCGTGGACTACTACGTCCGCCTCGAGCAGGCGCGCGGTCCGCAGCCGTCGGCGCCGGTGCTGCGCGCGCTCGCGCGCACGCTGCGCCTCACCGACGACGAGCGCGACCACCTGTTCCTGCTCGCCGGCCACCACGCCCCCGCCCGGGCCGGGGCGGGCGGCCACGTGCGGCCCGGCGTGCTGCACGTGCTCGACCGGCTCGTCGACAGCGCCGCGTTCGTCGTGTCCGACACCGAGGTCGCGCTGGCCCAGAACCGGATGGCGGTGCTGCTGCTCGGCGACCAGATGGCCCGCACCGGACCCGCCGCCAGCGGCGTGTGGCGCTGGTTCACCGAGGCGGCCGCGCGCGAGCGCTTCCCCGAGGAGGACCACGCCCACCACGGCCGGGTGCGGGTGGCGGACCGGCGCCGCACCTGGGCCCGGCGCGGCGGCGACCCGGACGTCGCGGCGCTGGTGGACGGGCTCACCGCCCGCAGCGCCGAGTTCCGGGAGCTGTGGGCCGAGCACGACGTGTCGGCGCGGCACCCCGAGCGCAAGCGGATCCTGCACCCGACCGTCGGCCCGGTGGACGTGCACTGCGAGGTGCTGCTGCAGCCCGCGGGCGACCAAGCCCTGGTGCTGCTCACCGCCGCGCCGGGCTCGGCCGACCAGGAGCGGCTGGAGCTGCTGCGGGTCGTCGGCGAGACCGTCCCCGCCTGAGCCAGCCCGGCCCGAGCAGCCCGGCGCTCGGACGCCGAGCGGCTCACACCCCGAGCAGCTCGCGCAGCCGGTCCAGCAGCGGGGCCACACCGGGCACGACGAGGAACGCGAGCACGAACGTCGCGACGGTGAGGGCGGGGGCGACGAGGAGCGCCTCCACCCGGCCGCCGGTGCGGAAGCGCAGCGCGCGGGGGCTGCCGACCGGGTACCAGCGCCGCCGGCGGATCGGCACCGGCCAGAACAGCGGGGCGCCCGACTCGGTGACCGCGTCCCCCACCGAGTGCACGACCATCCCGAGCGTGACGGCCGTGCCGAGCCAGCCCGCGGTGCCCGCGGTGCCGCCGGGCACGAGGGCGTGCACGGCCCAGGTCAGCCCGGCCGCGATCACCAGCGACGGCGGCCCGGGCACGATCGCGTCCAGCCCCTTGATGGCGAGCGCGATGCAGACGAACAGGGTGGCGAGCAGGACCGGCGCGCCCCACTGCGCCGAGGCCAGGTTGACCAGCGCCCCGAGGGCGACGGCGCCGAGCACGGTGTGGGTGAGCCCGCGGTGCGTGCCGCGGCCGGTGTCGCGCGGGGCGCGGGTGAGCCGGTAGACCAGCGCCGACAGCGGCCGCACGACGTGGCCCGCGGCCCACGAGGCCGCGGAGAAGTGGCGCGTCGCGGTCGACGAGGGGTGGTCGAGGTCGGGCAGCAGGGCCGCCCCGGCGCAGACGGCGGCGAAGGTGAGGACCGTCCCGGCGCTGGGCTCGATCCCGGCCAGCCGCGGGGCGTACCCGGCGACGGCGAGACCGAGGACGGCACCGGACGTGGCGTGGCTGACCCCGAGCATCCGGTGATCATTCCAGGCCGAGGGCCCCCAGGAGGCGTTCCGCGGCGAGTGTCGGGGTGAGACCGCCGGCGCGCACGTCGCGCTCCAGCCCCGGCAGCGCCTCCCGCACCGCGGGGTCGGAGGTGAGCCTGTCCATCATCCGGTCGCGGACCATCGCCCACATCCACTCCACCTGCTGGTCCGCCCGCCGCCGGGCGAGCGAGCCGTCCGCGGACAGGGTCGCGCGGTGGCGGGCCACGGCCTCCCACACCGCGTCCAGCCCGGCCCCGGTCCGCGCGCTGCACGGCAGCACCGGCGGGCGCCAGTCGGCGTGCGCGGGGGTCATCATCCGCAGGGCCCCGGCCAGCTCGGAGGCGGCGCGGCGGGCGTCGCGCTCGTGCGGCCCGTCGGCCTTGTTCACCGCCACCACGTCGGCGAGCTCCAGGATGCCCTTCTTGATCCCCTGCAGCGCGTCGCCGGTGCGGGCGATCGTGAGCAGCAGGAACGTGTCGACCATGGCGGCCACGGCGACCTCGGACTGCCCGACCCCGACCGTCTCGACCAGCACGGCGTCGTAGCCGGCCGCCTCCATCACCACGATCGTCTCGCGGGTGGCCCGGGCGACCCCGCCGAGCGTGCCCGCGCTGGGCGAGGGCCGGACGAACGCGTTCTCGTCGGTGGCGAGCTTCGCCATGCGCGTCTTGTCGCCCAGGATCGAGCCGCGCGTGCGGGTGGACGAGGGGTCGACGGCGAGCACCGCGACCCGGTGCCCGTCGGCGGTCAGCCGCGTGCCCAGCGCCTCGATGAACGTCGACTTGCCGACGCCCGGCACGCCGGAGATCCCCACCCGCGCCGCCCCGCCCGCGTGCGGCAGCAGCGCCACGAGCATCTCCTGCGCGGCCGCGCGGTGGTCGGGCCGGCGCGACTCCACCAGCGTGATCGCCCGCGCGAGCAGCGCCCGCGAGCCGTTCCGCACCCCCTCCACCAGGGCAGGGACGTCCGTCACGACCGCAGCTTCTCCAGCAGCTCCACGGCCGCCTCCGCGATGACGGTGCCCGGCCCGAACACCGCGGCCGCCCCCATCTCCAGCAGCGCGGGGACGTCGGCGGGCGGGATCACGCCGCCGACCACGACCATCACGTCCGGCCGCCCGGCGGCCGCCAGCTCGTCGCGCAGCTGCGGCACGAGCGTGAGGTGCCCGGCGGCGAGGGAGTTGACGCCCACGACGTGCACGTCGGCCTCCACGGCCTGGCGGGCCACCTCGGCCGGGGTCTGGAACAGCGGGCCCACGTCGACGTCGAAGCCGAGGTCGGCGAACGCCGTGGCGATCACCTTCTGGCCGCGGTCGTGGCCGTCCTGGCCCATCTTCGCCACGAGGATCCGCGGCTGGCGGCCCTCCTCCTCGGCGAAGGCGTCGACGAGCTCGCGCGCGCGGTCCAGGACGGGGCTCGTCCCGGCCTCCTCGGCGTACACCCCGGAGATGATCCGGATCTGCCCGCTGTGGCGCGAGTACACCTCCTCCAGCGCGTCGGAGATCTCCCCCACCGTCGCCTTGGCCCGCGCGGCGTCGACGGCCAGCTTGAGCAGGTTGTCGTCCTCGCCGCGGCGCTCCCGGGCGGCCGCGCGGGTCAGGGCGCGCAGCGCGGACCGCACCGCCCCGTCGTCGCGCTCCTCGCGCAGGCGGCGCAGCTTCTCCAGCTGCTCGCCGCGCACGCCGGCGTTGTCGACCTTGCGGACGTCGATCTCCTCGTCCTGCAGGGCCACGTACTTGTTCACGCCGATGACCGGCTGGCGGCCGGAGTCGATGCGGGCCTGGGTGCGGGCCGCGGCCTCCTCGACGCGCATCTTGGGGATGCCCGCGTCGATCGCCTGGGCCATCCCCCCGGCCTTCTCGACCTCCTCGATGTGCTCCCACGCCCGGCGGGCCAGGTCGTGGGTCAGCCGCTCGACCGCGTAGGACCCGCCCCACGGGTCGATCACGCCGGTGGTGCCCGACTCCTGCTGCAGCAGCAGCTGGGTGTTGCGCGCGATCCGGGCCGAGAAGTCGGTCGGTAGGGCCAGGGCCTCGTCCAGGGCGTTGGTGTGCAGGCTCTGCGTGTGGCCCTGCGTGGCGGCCATCGCCTCGACGCAGGTGCGGACGACGTTGTTGTAGACGTCCTGGGCGGTGAGCGACCAGCCCGAGGTCTGGCTGTGCGTCCGCAGCGAGAGCGACTTGGGGTCGCGCGGGTCGAACTGCTTGACCAGCTTCGCCCACAGCAGCCGCGCCGCCCGCAGCTTCGCCACCTCCATGAAGAAGTTCATGCCGATCGCCCAGAAGAAGCTCAGCCGCGGCGCGAACCGGTCGACGTCCAGGCCCGCGTCGATCCCGGCGCGGAGGTACTCCACGCCGTCGGCGAGCGTGTAGGCCAGCTCCAGGTCGTTGGTGGCCCCGGCCTCCTGGATGTGGTACCCGGAGATGGAGATCGAGTTGAACTTCGGCATCTCCCGCGAGGTGAACGAGAAGATGTCGGAGATGATCTGCATCGAGGGCTGGGGCGGGTAGATGTAGGTGTTGCGGACCATGAACTCCTTGAGGATGTCGTTCTGGATGGTCCCCGTCAGCCGGTCCGCGCTCACCCCCTGCTCCTCGGCCGCCACGATGTAGAGCGCGAGCACCGGCAGCACGGCGCCGTTCATCGTCATCGACACGCTCATCTCGCCGAGCGGGATGCCGTCGAACAGCTCGCGCACGTCGTAGATCGAGTCGATCGCCACGCCCGCCATGCCGACGTCACCGGCCACGCGGGGGTGGTCGGAGTCGTAGCCGCGGTGCGTGGCCAGGTCGAAGGCGATCGACAGGCCCTTCTGCCCGGCCGCGAGGTTGCGCCGGTAGAACGCGTTCGAGTCGCGCGCGGTGGAGAAGCCCGCGTACTGCCGGATCGTCCAGGGCTGCGTGGTGTACATCGCCGGGTACGGGCCGCGCAGGTAGGGCGGGATGCCGGGGTGGGTGCGCAGGAAGTCCAGCCCCGCCAGGTCGGCCTCGGTGTAGCGCTGCAGCACCGGCACGCCCTCGGGCGAGTCCCAGGGCTCGCCCGGGGCCACCGGCTCGACGGGGACGTCGGCGTAGTCGACCGTCGTGAAGTCGGGGACCGTCACGAGAGCACCTCCTCGATCACGGCGAGCGCGTCGCAGCCCGCGTGGAGCAGCCCGTCGACGCCCTCGACGGCCTTCCCCCCGGCCTTCCCCCCGGCCAGCAGGATCCTCGTCGCCCCCGCCTCCCGCAGCGCGGCCGCGGTCTCCGCCGCCCGCTCGGCGTACAGGGCGTCGGTGGAGCACAGCACCGCCACGGTCGTGCCGGAGCCGCGGAACGCGGCCACCACCTCGCCGGCGGTCTGCGTGGGCCCGGCCTCCACCGGCTCGACGCCGCCCGCGGCCAGCAGGTTGCGGGCGAACCCGGCCCGCGCCGTGTACGCGGCGAGCGGGCCGAGCGTGGCCAGGAAGGCGCGCGGGCGGGCCCCGGTCGCGGCCAGCCGCGCGTCGGACGCGGCGCGGTGGGCCTCGAACGCCGCCGACGGCCGGTAGACGGGGAGCCCGCCCCCGGGGGGCTCCGGCACGGGGTCGCGGACGACCGGCGCCTCATCGAGGTCGGGGTACTCGCTGACGCCGGTGATCGGCGCCCGGCGGGTCGCGACGTCGCGCTCGCGGCGGGCCCGGACCTCCGCCGTGCGCTCGGCGACCAGCCCGGCGTCGAGCGCCGCGACGGCCCCGCCCGCGGCCTCGATCTCCTGGAAGAACGCCCAGCCGGCGCGGGCGAGGGCGTCGGTGAGCGCCTCGACGTACCAGGACCCGCCCGCGGGGTCGGCGATCCGCGCCAGGTGCGCCTCCTCCAGCAGCAGCAGCTGGGTGTTGCGGGCGATGCGCCGGGAGAACGCGCGCGGGGCGCCGATGGCCTCGTCGAACGGCGCGACGGTGACGGCGTCCGCCCCGCCCGTGCCGGCGGCGAACGCGGCGAGCGTGCCGCGCAGCAGGTTCACGTAGGGGTCGTAGCGGGTGAGCATGGTCGGCGAGCCGACGGCGTGCAGGTGCATGCGCTGCGCGCCGCCGCACGCGTCGGTGGCCCGCGCCCACAGCCGTCGGGCCGCGCGCAGCTTGGCGATCGTGCCGAACTGGTCGGCGGTGGCGGCGAGGCGGAACTCGATGGTGCCGGCCGCGGTCGGCAGGTCCAGGCCGGCCGCGGTGAGCGCGCGCACGGAGGCGACGGCGCTGGCCAGCGCGAAGCCGAGCTCCTGGCCGTCCGAGCCGCCCGCGGCGTGCACCGGCAGGGCGTCGGCGACGACGGCGCGCACCCGCGGGTGGTCGGCGGCGGCGCGGCGGGCGAGCGGCACGACCGAGTCGACGTCGGGGCCCTCGCCGGTGCGGGCGCGCAGCCCGACCGGGTCGAGCCCGAGCCCGCCGAGCAGGTCGGCGCCGTGGCGGGCGCCCAGCTCCAGGAACGCCTCGGCGGCGGGCGCCTCCACCACGACGGGGGCGAGGTCGAGCAGCACCCCGTCCAGCGCACGCGGCAGGTCGGCGAGCGCGGCCCCCTCCAGCCAGATCGAGGTGACGCCGTTCTCCAGGTCGGCCAGCACGGCCTCGTTCGGGTCGGGCAGGGCGTGGCGCTGCCGCACGTCCCAGCCACCGGGGCCGGGCGGGCGGCTCCCCGCCGGCACGGCGCCGGGCGTCTCCGCGGTGTAGAGCGGGCGGACCCCGATGCCGTCGTGGGTGGGCCGGACCAGCTGCTCGACGCCCGCGCCGGCGGGCGCGTCCTCGGCGAGGCGCCGGGCCCTGCGGAGCACCCCGTCCACGAGCGCGACCCACTGCTGCTCGGTGGACCCCGGGAACTCGGCGGCGAGTGTCAGCTCCGGCATCGTGGCATCGTAGGAGATCAGACGATCTCGACGACCCCGTCCCGCACCGTGACGTTGCGCTCAGCCAGCGGCTCCGTCGCCGGGCCGGCCAGCGGGCGGCCGTCCTCCACCGAGAACGCGCTGCCGTGGCACGGGCAGACGATCTCGCCGCCGGCCACCGAGCCCACCGCGCAGCCCTGGTGGGTGCAGGTGGCGGAGAAGGCCCGCACCTCGTCCTCCGACGGCCGGGTGACGACGAGGTCGCGGTCGGCGAACACCGCGCCCCCGCCGACGGGCAGGTCGGCGACGGGGATGCCGGCGACGGCGGTCAGGCCGTTGGGAGCGGGGCCGGCGTCGGGGGCCGGCGCGGCCGGGGCGGCGGGGGCGGCCGCGACGGGCGCCGCGGCGGGGGCCCCGGGGGCGTAGGTCGCGCACCCGGCGACGGCGGCCGCGCAGGTGCCGCAGGCGGCGGCGAGCACGGTGCGACGGGGCAGGGGGCGACGGGGCAGGGGGCGACCGGGCAGGACGCGGTCGGGGGACGGCACGGGGGAGCTCCTCACAGGATGATGCCCTTGGTGGTGAAGAACCACAGCGCCGAGGTCAGCCACACCGAGGCGAACACCACGAGCAGCAGTGCGCCCAGCACGGGGATCGACCACCGCGGCAGGCCCGACCGGGGCAGGACGAGCATCTTGGCCACGAAGGCGCCGTAGAACGCGCAGCCGACCAGGGAGTGCACGAGCACCCGCGGGGACGAGCCGTCGAAGCCGAAGGCGTAGAGGCAGTGCACGGCGACGGGCACGGTGAGCAGCACCGCGGCGCGGCCGGACCACCGGTGCACCACGGCCGCGCCCCGGCGCCCCCGCCAGGTCGGCCGGGCGGAGGCGAGCTGCACGAGCACGAGCGCGAACGCGCCCGTCGCCACCCAGGTCTTCACCGCCGTGCCGCTGGAGAACCCGGCGATGTTGATCGCCACGGACGTCGGGGGGTGCAGGCGGCCGTAGACGCCCAGCGCGACGGCGACCAGCGACCCGACCGCCACCGCCAGCACGAGCGGCCACACGCGGGGCGGCGGCGCCTTGCGCCGGGTCGCGTGGGACGCCGGCCGCGGCTCCGGGTGGGCCGGGTGCTCGGGGTGGCCCTGCTGCTCGGGGTAGCCCTGCTGCTCGGGGTAGCCCTGCTGCTCCGGGGGCGGGATCCGCCGGGTCCGGTCGTGGTCGACGTCCGGGGCGGTCATCAGTAGCTGCCGTAGGAGCCGTAGGAGCCGGAGCCGCCCGTGGACCCGGTCGCCGGCTCGGGCTCGGGCTCGGGCGCGACGACCGGGCCGGAGTCGGCGCGGTCGGCCACCCTCCCCACGTCGTCGCGCCCGTCGGCCACCGCGTCGGCGACGTCGACGGCCTCGGCCGTGTAGTCCCGCACGACGCCGTCGGACACGAACTCGCCCGCCGCCCCGGTGCCGGTCAGGGTGGAGCGGCCGCTGGCGCTGGTCAGGTCCAGCTCGCCGTCGGCGGACGCGGTGCCCCGCAGCCACACCTCCAGACCCGCCCCGCACACGTACGCGGTGACGTCGCCGCCGCGCACAGAGATCGCGACGGTCATGTCGCCGTCGTCGGTGAGCCCGGCGTAGTCGCCGTCCCCACCGACGCGGGGGGCCGCGGGGGCGTCGTCCCCCGGCGCGGGCGCGGCAGCGGCGGGCGCGGGGGCGGCCGCCGGTGCCTCCGGGACGGCGGCCGGCCCGGGGACGGTCGCGGGCGCCGCGGCGGGGGCGGCCGCGACCACCGGCGTCGCCCCGCCCGGCGCGGCCGGCGCGGACAGGCCGTTCGCGAGGAACAGCCCACCGCCGAGGACGGCGACGGCGCCCAGGGTCAGGTAGGGAGCGGTACGGGTCATGACCGTCACACGGACGGGCGGCGGGCGCGGTTCAGCTGAACCGCGCCGGGCCCGCGTCCGTGTGCGAGTCGGGTGGGTACGGTTCCCGCCCGTGGCCCGCCGCCGAGAACACCGACCCGCCGTCCAGCGGGCGGGTGACGAGGCGCTGGTCCACGCTGTCCACTCCGAGCACGGGCAGGCGATGCTGGTGTACGCGACACGGCTGCTCGGTGACCGCGCCGCCGCCGAGGACGTGGTCCAGGAGGCGCTCGTGCGCGCCTGGCGCCACCCCGAGGTGCTGACGAACGGCCGCGGGTCGGTCCGGGGCTGGCTGCTCACGGTGGTGCGCAACCTGGTCATCGACCGCGTCCGCGCCCGCGACGCCCGCCCGCCGGAGGTGGCGGAGGACCCCGCCGCTCCCCCGGTCGCCCGCGACCACGCCGACTCCGTCGCCGTCTCGGTGACGGTGCACGCGGCGCTGGACACGCTCTCCACCGAGCACCGGGCCGTGCTGGAGCAGGTCTACCTGCACGGCCGCAGCCTCGACGAGGCGGCCGCCGCCCTGGGGGTCCCCAAGGGCACGGTCAAGTCCCGCTCCTTCTACGCGCTGCGCGCCCTGCGCGCGCACCTCGACGGGGCGGTGGCGACGTGAGTTGGGATCCCGGTGACCTCGGGGCGCACGCGCTCGGCCTGCTCGAGGGCGCCGAGGCGCGAGCGCTCGACCAGCACCTGGCCGGGTGCGCGGCGTGCCGGCGCGAGTTCGCGGAGCTGCGGCGCACGGCCCGGGCCCTGGAGACGGTGCCGCCGGAGACCTTCCTCGACGGTCCGGCGTCGGACCTCGTGGTCGCCCGCGCGGTGCGGCGGGTGCGCGCCGAGGGCGGCGCGGCCCGCCGGCGGCGCGGTCTCGCGCTGGTGGCCGCGGCCGTCGTCATGGCGGTGGCGCTGCTCGGCGGCGGGGTGCTGCTCGGGCGGGCCCTGCCCGACCCCGCCGCGGAGGGCACGCGGACGCTCGCGGCGCAGCAGGGCACCGTGGCGCTCATCGCGGACGTGGAGCCGGCCGGCGGCTGGGTGCGGGTCGCCGCCACGGTGCGGGGCATCCCGGCCGGGAAGCGCTGCACGATCGTCGTGATCGCGAGCGACGGTTCGGAGAGCGTGGCCGGGAGCTGGCTGACCGGGGCCGCGGCGGTGGAGCGGCCCGCGACGATCGACGGTTCGGCGATCGTGGACCCGGCGCAGGTCGTCGCGGTGGCGATCCGCGACGAGACCGGCGCGGACCTGGTGACCGCCCGCACGTAGCCCCGCAGCTTCTACGTGACGTAGAATTTCTACGTAGCGTAGAAGGAGATGCTGTGGACGCGCTGGACCTCGCACGGTGGCAGTTCGGGATCACCACGATCTACCACTTCCTGTTCGTGCCCCTGACGATCGGGCTCTCGGTGGTGGTCGCCGCCCTGCAGACGGCGTGGCACCGCACCGGCCGGCCCGAGTACCTGCGGGCGACCCGGTTCTTCGGCAAGCTCTTCCTCATCAACTTCGCCATGGGCGTGGTGACCGGGATCGTCCAGGAGTTCCAGTTCGGGATGAACTGGTCGACCTACTCCACCTTCGTGGGCGACGTCTTCGGCGCCCCGCTGGCCCTGGAGGCGCTGCTCGCCTTCTTCCTGGAGTCCACCTTCATCGGCCTGTGGATCTTCGGCTGGGAGAAGCTGCCGCCCCGGGTGCACCTGGCCACCATCTGGATCGCCGCCATCGGCTCCAACCTCTCGGCCTACTTCATCCTGGCCGCCAACGCCTGGATGCGGCACCCGGTCGGCTACGAGGTCGTCACCCGGCCCGACGGCACCGAGCGGGCGCAGCTCACCGACATCGTCGCCGTGCTGACCAACCCGCAGGCGTACTCGACCTACCTGCACGTGCTGGGCGCGTCGTTCGTCGTCGCCGGCCTGTTCGTCGTCGCGGTCAGCGCCTGGCGGCTGTGGAAGCACGCCGACCGCGACCGGGGGAGCGGGGACCGCGAGCTGTTCCGCCGGACCCTGCGCGCCGGCCTGGCCACCACCGCGATCGCCGGCGTCGTCGTGATGGCGTCGGGCGACCACCAGGCCAAGCTGCTGCACACCTACGACCCGATGAAGCTCGCCGCCGCCGAGGCGCTGTGGGAGTCGGAGAGCCCGGCCGGGTTCTCGCTGTTCGCCATCGGCGACGTCGAGGGCTCGCGCAACCTGGTCAACATCCAGGTGCCCTACGTGCTGAGCTTCCTGGCCACCGGCGACGTCAACGGCGAGGTGGCGGGCATCGTCGACATCCAGGAGCGCTTCACCGAGCAGTTCGGCCCCGGCGACTACGTGCCCAACGTGCCCGTCCTGTACTGGGCGTTCCGGCTGATGATGGGCCTGGGCGGCGCGGCCGTCGCGATCGGCGTCGTCGGGCTGTGGCTGACCCGCCGCGGCCGGCTGCCCGAGCAGGGCTGGATGTACGGCGTCGCGATGCTCGGCCTGCCCATGGCCCTCGCCGCGAACATCGCCGGGTGGCTGCTCACCGAGATCGGCCGCCAGCCGTGGACGGTGTTCGGCGAGCTGCTCACCGCCGCCAGCGTCTCCCCCGGCACCAGCCTCGGTGAGGTCGCGCTGTCGCTGAGCCTGTTCACCGCGGTCTACGGCGTGCTCGCCGTCGTCGAGGCCCGCCTGCTGTGGACCTACGTGCAGGCCGGTCCCGCCCACGTCACACCGGCCACCGTCGAGCCGGGCGCCCGCGTGCCCGCGTTCACCTACTGAGGGACCGATCATGGACCTGCCCACCGTCTGGTTCGTCGCCATCGCCGTCCTGTGGACCGGCTACCTGGTGCTGGAGGGCTTCGACTTCGGCGTCGGGCTGCTCGTGCCCGCCGTCGGCCGGGACGAGACCGGCCGTCGCCAGATGATCAACGCCATCGGGCCGGTGTGGGACGGCAACGAGGTGTGGCTGATCACCGCGATCGGCGCCATGTTCGCCGCCTTCCCGGCCTGGTACGCGGGCGTGCTGTCCGGCTTCTACCCGCTCGTGCTGGCGATCGTGCTGGCCCTGGTGCTGCGCGGGGTGGCGTTCGAGTACCGCGGCAAGCGCGACGACCCGGTCTGGCGCGCCCGCTGGGACGCCGCGATCGTCGCCGGCAGCGCGGTGCCCGCGTTCGGCTGGGGCCTGGTGCTCGCCAACGTCGTGCGCGGCGTCGAGCTCGGGGCCGACGGCGTCGTCCGCTCGTCGCTGCTCGACCTGCTCAACCCCTACGCCCTGCTCGGCGGGCTCGCGTTCCTCGCGCTCGCGGCGCTGCACGGGGCGCTGTTCCTCGGCCTGCGCACCACCGGGCCGGTGCACGCGCGGTCCCGGCGGGCCGCGCGGCTCGCGGCGCTGGTCGCGCTGCCCGCGGTGACCGGCTTCCTGGCCCTCACCGGCGGCGCGCTCGTCGGCGGCCTGGCCGCGGCGCTGCTGCTGCTCGCGGTCGCCGCCGCCGCCCGCGGGCACGAGGGGCGGGCCTTCGCGGCCACGGCCGCGACGGTCGTGCTGTACGCGGTGGTGCTGTTCACCGCGCTGCACCCGGCGCTGCTGCCGTCGCTGGTCTCCCCCGCCTTCGACCTCACCGTGCAGGGCGCGGCGTCGGGGCCGTACACGCTGGGCCTGCTCAGCGTCATCGGCGCGGTGTTCCTGCCGCTGGTCATCGCCTACCAGTCCTGGAGCTACTGGGTGTTCCGCCGCCGCATCACCCCGGCGCACGTGTCGTGAGGCCCCTGGACCCGCGGCTGGTCCGCACCGTCGCCCCGGTGCGGCGCCACCTCGCCGTCACGGTGCTGTGCGCGGCGGCCACGACCGGGCTCGTCCTGGCCCAGGCCGGGCTGCTCGCGCAGACCGTCGCGGGCGCCGGAGCGGTCCCGGTGTGGGCCGGCGTCGCCGGGGTCGCCGCCGTCGCCGTGGCCCGCGCGCTGCTCGCGCACGGCGCCGAGGTGGCCGCGCTGCGCAGCGCGGCCACCGTCCAGTCCGACCTGCGCCGCCGCCTCGTCCGGCACGCCGCGGCCGCCCCGGGCGCGGACGCCGGGGAGATCGTCACGCTGGCCACCCGCGGGCTGGACGCGCTGGAGGACTACGTCGCCCGGTTCCTCCCCCAGCTCGTGCTGGCCGTGGTCGTCCCGGTCGCCGTGCTGGTCGTCGTCGCGCGCGCCGACTGGGTCTCCGCGGTGGTCATCGGCACCACGCTGCCGCTGATCCCGCTGTTCATGGCGCTGGTCGGCTGGCACACCCAGGCGCGGACGCGGCGGCAGTGGGCCCTGCTGGAGCGCCTGGGCGGGCACTTCCTCGACGTCGTCCAGGGCCTGCCCACCCTCGCCCTGTTCCGCCGCAGCGCCGCCGTCGCCGACCAGGTCCGCCGGGTCACCGGCGAGCACCGCGACGCGACGCTGCGCACCCTGCGGGTGGCGTTCCTGTCGGCGTTCGTGCTGGAGCTGCTGGCCACCCTCGCCGTCGCGCTCGTCGCCGTGCAGGTGGGCCTGCGCCTGCTCTACGGGCAGCTCGACCTGGCCACCGCGCTGCTCGTGCTCGTGCTCGCGCCCGAGGCGTACCTGCCGCTGCGCGAGGTCGGCGCCCGCTTCCACGCCAGCACCGAGGGCGTGGCCGCGGTCGAGCGGGTGTTCGCGGTGCTCGACCGCCCGCTCCCCCGCACCGGCGGCACCGTCCCGGCCGCGCCCCGCCGGATCCGCGTCGACGACCTCACCCTGACCTGGCCCGGGCGCACCGTACCGGCGTTCGCGCACCTGTCCCTCGACCTGGCCGCGGGCCGGACCACCCTGCTCACGGGCCCGAGCGGGGCCGGCAAGTCGAGCCTGCTCGCGCTGCTGCTGCGGTTCGCCGACCCGACGTCCGGGCGCATCGAGGTCGACGGGACCGACGGGCGCAGCGCCGACCTGGCCGACCTCGACGCCGCCGCGTGGCGCCGCCTCGTCGCCTGGGTGCCCCAGCACCCGCACCTGCTCGACACCTCCGTCGCCGACAACATCCGGCTCGGCGACCCGAGCGCCGACGACGCCGCCGTGGAGCGCGCCGCGCGGGCCGCGGGCGTCCACGACGTCGTCGCCCGGCTGCCCGAGGGCTACGCGACGCGGCTCGGCGAGGGCGGGCTGCGCCTGTCGTCCGGGGAGCGGCAGCGCCTCGCGCTGGCCCGGGCGTTCCTGCGCCGCGCCGCCGGCGCGCCGGTGGTGCTGCTCGACGAGCCGACCGCCCACCTCGACGCCGCCACCGCCGCGGAGGTGCGCGCGGCCGCCGCGCGGCTGCTGGAGGGCGCGCTGGGCGTCGTCGTGGCCCACGACGCCGGCTGGGAGGCCCTCGCCGACGACGTGGTGCACCTGGGGGAGCTGGTGCCGGCGTGACCGCCCTGCGGACCGACCCCCTGGCGCGGCTGGTCGGGCTGGCCCGCCCGCGCGGCGCGCGCTTCGCCCTGGGCGTGCTGGCCGGCGCGGTCGCGACCGGGTCGGCCGTGGCGCTGCTCGCGGTGTCGGCCTGGCTGATCGCCACCGCCGCGCAGCAGCCCTCGATCACCGCCCTGTCGGTGGCCGTCGTCGCGACGCGCGCGCTCGGCGTCACGCGCGGCCTGGCCCGCTACCTGGAGCGGCTGATCACCCACGACGCCGCGCTGCGCACGCTGGCCGACGTCCGGGAGCGGGTGTTCCGGCGGCTCGCCGCCACCGAACCGGTGCGCCGGTTCCGCTCCGGCGACCTGGTGACCCGGCTGGTCAGCGACGTCGACGGCGTCCAGGACCTGCTCGTCCGCGGGCTGGCCCCGCCCCTGTCCGCCCTGCTCACCGGCGCGGGCGCGGTGGTGCTCGCGCTGGTCCTGCTGACCCCGGCCGGGCTGCTGCTCGCCGCCGGGCTGCTGCTGGGCGGGCTCGCCGTCCCCCTGGCCGCCGCGGCGGCGGGGCGCGGACCGGGCCGGCGCCGGGCGGCCGCGCGGGCCGAGCTGTCGGCGGCCACCGTCGACGCCCTGCACGGCGCCCCCGACCTGCTCGCCTACGGCGCGCTCGACGGCGCGCTGGCCCGCGTCGAGGCCGCCGACGCGGCGCTGACCGGCACGGCCCGCCGCGACGCCCGGCTGCTCGGCCTGGGCGCGGGCGCGTCCACCCTGCTCGCCGGCCTGACGGTGGCCGGCACCCTGCTGCTGGGCGTCTCCGCCGTGGAGGCCGGGACCCTGACCACCGTCCCGCTCGCGGTGCTCGTGCTCGTCGCGCTCGGGTCGTTCGAGGCGGTCGCCCCGCTGCCCGCCGTCGCGTCCCGCCTGGGCGCGCTGCGCGCCGCGGGCGCGCGGCTGTTCACCGTGCTGGACACCGGGCCCGCCGTGCGGGTGCGCCCGGCCGCGCCGCGGCGCCCCGAGCCCGGCCTGCGGATCCGCGGCCTGTCCGTCCGCTACGACCCCGACGGGCCGTGGGCCCTGCGCGACCTCGACCTGGACCTGCCCCCCGGGCGCCGCGTCGCCGTCGTCGGCCCGAGCGGGGCCGGCAAGAGCACGCTCGCCGCGGTGCTGTTCCGGTTCCGCGACCCCGACGCCGGCACCGTGCACCTCGACGGCACCGACCTGACGACCCTGACCCCCGTCGAGACCCGGGCGGTGGTCAGCGGCGTGCCGCAGGACCCGCACGTCTTCGCGGGCACCGTGCGCGCCAACCTGCTCCTCGCCCGGCCCGGCGCCACCGACGCCGAGCTGGCGGCGGTGCTGGACCGCGTCCGGCTCACCGGGGCCCTCGCCCCCGCGGGCGGGCTCGACGCCGACACCGGCGTCCGCGGCCACCGGCTCTCCGGCGGCATGCGGCGCCGCCTCGCCCTGGCCCGGGCCCTGCTGGCCGACCCGCGCGTCCTGGTGCTCGACGAGCCGACGGCGCACCTCGACCCGGCCACCCGCGACGCGGTGCTCGACGACCTGCTCGCCGCCACCGAGGGCCGCACCGTCGTCCTGATCACCCACGACCCGGCCGGGCTGGACCGGCTCGACGAGGTGGTCGAGCTGGCGGCCCGCGGTGCGGGTCGGCGGTCCGGATGACCGCCGTCCCCCCCGGCCTGCGCACCTACCGGACAGTTGCGCACGGTGCACGGTGCGCGACCGTCCAGTAGGTGCGCAGGACGACGCGGAGGGCGACGCGGAGGACGCGTGCGGTCCGGGCGGGACCACCTGCGGTTCCGCGCGCTCGGGGCTGACGCGGACCGGCCGCCGGCTCAGCCCGAGGGGGCGCCGGAGTCGGGCAGCACCGTCAGGGTGCTCGGCGTGGCGGGGAGGATCTTCCCGACGTAGCTGCGCGCGGCCGCGGTGGTGCCGACGTCGCGCCCGGCCCGCTCGGAGAGGAACCAGCGGTGCTCCAGGATCTCGTGGAACACCTCCGCGGGGGGCAGCCGGTCGGCGAGGGTCTCGGGCACCATCGCCATGACCTTGTCGAACACCTCGGAGCGCCACCGGTGGGCGGCGACGGTCTCCGACACCGCCCGCCCCTCCTTCTGCTCCAGGTGGGCGCGGTAGCTGCGCATGTCGTTGAGCAGCCGGCGGGCCTGGTTCTCGGTGACCTGCAGCCCGGTGAGCGCGAACAGCTCCTGGCGGTGGCGGCCCGCCTCGGCGACGCGGGTGTGCACCTTGAGCCGGGTGCCCTCGGCCGTGGTGATCAGCTCGATCTCGTCGACGTCGAAGCCGAGGTCGTTGAGCCGGTCGATCCGCTCGGCCACGCGGTAGCGCTGCTCGTCGGGCCGGAACACCTCCTCGCGGGTGAGCTCGTCCCACAGCGCCTCGTAGCGGACGGGGAGCTGCGCGGCGATCTGCACGGGGTCGACGTCCGGCGGGAGCAGGCCGCCGGCCTGCAGGTCGAACAGCTCGCCGCCGACCCGCTCCGCGGCGTAGGAGATGTCGAAGGACCGCTGGCCGTCGCTGAGTGAGGAGTGCAGCTCCGCGGTCTCGGCGTCGACGAGGTAGGCCGCGATGCTGCCGGCGTCCGGGCGGAACAGGGTGTTGGACAGCGAGCAGTCCCCCCAGAACAGCCCGGCCAGGTGCAGCCGGGCGATCAGCTCCACCATCGCGTCGATGAGCTGGTCGGTCGGCTGGGCCATGTGCCCGTGGCTGAACACGTAGCGGTAGGACATGGAGTAGTCGAGGAACCGCGTGACGAGGATGGCGTCCTGCGGGTGCCCGTCGAGCGGCGGGCGCTCCACGCAGATGCCCAGCACCGACACGGCGGGCATCCCCATCGCCTCCAGCTCGCCCAGCAGGCGGTACTCCCGCCGGGCCAGCCGCTCGTCGATCTCCTTGAGCGCGTAGACCTCGCCCTCGTCGGCGACGAACCGGACGACGTGCCGCGAGATGCCGCGCTGCGCCACCTCCAGCATCCGGTCGTCGTGCCAGGTCTCCAGCGGCCGCTCCCAGGGCAGGGAGAGCAGACCGGCGGCCTGGGACGCGGGCGGGCGGAAGATGAAGCGCACGGCGGAAGTATCGCCTCCCCCGGCGTCAGGCCCTCGGGCCGCCCGCCACGTAGAGGACCTGGCCGGAGACGAAACCGGCGCCCTCGCTGACCAGGAACGACACCGTGTGGGCGATGTCCTCCGGCCGCCCGGCCCGGGCGACCGGGATCTGCGCGGCCCGCGCGGCGACGTAGGTGTCCCAGTCCTCGCCGATGCGCTCGGCCGTCGCCCGGGTCATCTCGCTGACGATGAAGCCGGGCGCCACGCAGTTGGCGGTGATCCCGAACTTGCCCAGCTCGATCGCGAGGGTCTTCGTGAAGCCCTGCAGCCCGGCCTTCGCGGTGGCGTAGTTGGCCTGGCCGCGGTTGCCCAGGGCGGAGGTGGAGGACAGGTTGACGATGCGGCCCCACTTCGCCGCCACCATGTGCTGCTGCACGGCGCGGGTCATGAGGAACGCCCCCCGCAGGTGCACGCCCATGACCGCGTCCCAGTCGGTCTCGCTCATCTTGAACAGCAGGTTGTCGCGGGTGATGCCGGCGTTGTTCACCAGCACCGTCGGCGCCCCCAGCTCGTCGGCGACCCGGGCGACGGCCGCCTCGACGGCGGCGGCGTCGGCCACGTCGGCGCCGACGCCGAGCGCGCGGCCGCCCGCGGCCCCGATCGCGTCGACGGTCGCCCGCGTGGCGCCCTCCTCGAGGTCGAGCACGGCCACGGCCATGCCGTCGGCGGCGAGTCGGAGCGCGGTGGCGGCGCCGAGGCCGCGCGCCGCACCCGTCACGACCGCGACGCGGGCGGAGTCGGGAGCAGGAGGGGTCATGCGCCGGAGCCTACGACGCCCCGACCGCGGTCGACCGGCTGTGCCCGGGGAACCGACCACTGGTCGCCGCACGACCAGCCGTGTCCTCCCCGTGACCGGACCGTGACCGGGGTCGGCCAGCCTGCTCGGCGTTACCGGCGGTGACACCCGAACAGACCCGCCCAGGGAGAGAGAGGGTCCGTTGACCACCTCCGCACCACCTCCCCGCGACCGCCCGGCCTGGCTGCCCCTCGCCGCGGCCGCGCTCCTGGTGCCCACCGCCCTCGCCGGGCTGACCCTGCTGTGGCCGCGGCCCGGGATCGAGGCCGAGCTGACGGGCAGCGCCGCGCAGGCGCTCGCCGCGGCGGGGCTCGCCCCCGCGGAGGTGGTGTTCCGGGGCCGCGACGCCACGATCACCGGGCCGGCCGGCGCCGACGGGGAGCGCGCCGTGGAGGTGGTGGAGGGCGTGAGCGGGGTGCGGGTCGCGCGGCTCGCGGACGGTGGGGACGGAACCCGCGGGGACGGCAGCGGCGGGGACGGCGGCGGGACGGACCCCGGCGACGGGCCGGACCTCGCGGCCGGCGACCTGCGCGCCGACCTGCGGGACGGGGACCTCGTGCTCACCGGGGAGGTCGGCTCGGAGGCGGAGCGGGGCGCGGTCGTCGGGGCCGCCCGGGCCAAGGCGGGGTCGGCCACCGTGGTGGACGGGCTGACCGTCGCGCCCGGCGCGACGCTGCCCGGCGGGCTGGACCCGGCGGCGGTCGGGCGCGCCGCCGGGGTCCTCACCGGCGTCGCGGGCGTGGACCTGGCGCTGACCGTCGCGACGGGGCCCGACGGCGGCCCGGTCCTCACCCTCACCGGCGCGGTCGCAGCGGCTCCGGACGCGGAGGCGGCCCGGACGGCGCTGCGGGAGGCGGTGCCCGGCGGCGCCGTGGACGACCGGCTGGTCGTCGGGGACGCACCGGTCCCGGTGCCCCCGGACGCGGACCTCGACCCGGCGGGCCGGGCGGCGCTGCAGTCCGAGATCGACGCGCTCGTCGCGGCCGCCCCGATCACGTTCCGCCCCGACAGCCCCGCGCTCACCCCGGCGGGGGCGCGGACGGTGGAGCGGATCGTCGCGCTGGTGGCGGCGGCCCCGGGCGCGCGCCTGCAGGTCGACGGTTTCGTCGCCACCGGGCCCGGTCGCGGGCAGCTCACCGCGCAGGAGCTGTCGGACCTGCGGGCCCGGACCGTCCGCGACGCACTGGTCGACGGGGGCGTGCCGGCCGGGCGCGTCTCCACCGCAGGGCGCGGCGAGGGCGACGCGCCCGCCGCGGGCGACGCCGGCCGGCGCGTCGCGGTCACCGTCGTCTGAAGGGGTCGTCGATGCTCTGGTTGGTCGCCCAGGTGTGGGTGTGGATGCTCGTGGCGCTGCTGCTCGGGATGCTGGCCGGGTGGCTGTTCTGGGCCCGGCCGGTGCAGCGGGCGGCGCGCCGGGCGGGTGGTCGGTGATGGGCTGGCTCTACGGGCAGACGTGGCTGGCGTACCTGCTGGCCTTCGCCGTCGGGGTGCTGCTCGCGTGGGCGCTGCTGGTGCGCCCCGCGCAGCGCCGGCTGCGCGCCGCCACCGGCCGCGCCGCCACCGGCGCCGGCTCCGACTCCGACGTCGGCTCCGGCGTCGGCGTCGGAGTCGGCTCCGACGCCGACACGGTCCGCACCCCCGTCGCCGCCGCGGCGGGTCCGGCGCCCCGCCCGGCGCCCGCCCCGGCCCCGCGGCCCGCTCCGCCGGTGGCGGAGGCGCGGACCGAGGTGCTGCCGGCGGTCGATCCGGCGCTGAGCACCCTCGACCACCGCCTCGGGACGACGGGCGTGGGCGCGGCGGGCGCGGCGGCGCTCGGCGCGGCGGGGGTCGCGGCCCGCGGGCCGCGACCCGGCACCGACCCCGCGACCGGCTCCGACAACGACACCGACACCGGGCGGATCCCCGTGGTCGTCCCCGGCGCCTTCCCCGGGTCCGCCCGGCCGCTGCCCGACGGGGCCGCGCCGGCGCCGGAGTACACGATCAAGGGCAGCGCGCGGTCGATGCTCTACCACACGCCGGCGTCGCCCCACTACGACCGCACGACCGCCGAGGTCTGGTTCACCTCCTCCCGCGATGCGGAGGCCGCCGGCTTCGCCGACGTCCGCGGCCCGGGCCGCTGATCAGCGAGTGAGCGGCGGCGCGGCGGGTAACTGCGGCAGTCGTGAGCACACCCGAGGAACGGTCCCGGCAGCTGCGGGAGATCGCCGCGACCACGTTCGGCTGGACGGAGCTGACGCCCGACCAGCTGCGGGCGATGGAGCAGGTCGCGGCCGGGCGGGACGTGCTGGCCGTGCTCCCCACCGGGGCGGGGAAGTCGGCGATCTACCAGGTGCCCGCGCTGCTGCCCGACCGCACGGGCCCGACGGTGGTGGTGTCGCCGCTCATCGCGCTGCAGCACGACCAGCGGGAGGGCATCGCCGAGTCCGGCGCCCCGGCCGCGGTCGCCGTGAACTCCGCGCACCGCGTTGGAGAGGTCCGGGAGGCCTGGGAGGACATCGAGCAGGGCCGGGCCGAGTACCTCTTCCTCGCCCCCGAGCAGTTCGCCGACGACGCCGTGCTGGCGCGCGTGCGCGACGCCGCACCGGCGCTGTTCGTCGTCGACGAGGCGCACTGCGTGTCGGAGTGGGGGCACGACTTCCGGCCCGAGTACCTGCGCCTGGGCGCGGTGGTGGACCAGCTGGGCCACCCGCCGGTCGTGGCCCTCACCGCGACGGCCGCGCCACCGGTGCGCGACGACGTCATCGAGCGGCTGGGGCTGCGCGACCCCGAGGTGGTCGTCGCCGGGTTCGACCGGCCCAACCTGCACCTGGCCGTGCAGGAGCACGCGGGGCGCGACACCCGCGACGCCGAGGTGGTCGAGCGGGTCGTGGAGCTGGCCGCCGCCGCGGACGGGCGCGGGCTGGTCTACTGCACGACGCGGCGCACCACCGAGGAGTTCGCCGCGGCGCTGGCGGCGCGCGGGGTCGCCACGGCGGCCTACCACGGCGGGTTGGGCCGGGCCGCCCGCGACGAGGTGCACGAGCGGTTCCGCGACGGCGACGTGCCGGTGGTCGTGGCCACGTCGGCGTTCGGGATGGGCATCGACCAGCCCGACGTCCGGTTCGTCGTGCACGCGGCCTCCCCCGCCTCGCTCGACGAGTACTACCAGCAGGCGGGGCGGGGCGGGCGCGACGGCGGGCCCGCCGTCGTCGAGCTGCACCACCACGCCCGCGACCTGGACCTGCAGCGCTTCCTCACCGCCCGCCGCCCCAAGCCCGACGCCCTGGGCGCGGCGCTGGGCGCGGTCACCGGCGAGCCGCGCACCCGCGCGGAGGTGCGGGAGGCGAGCGGCCTGTCGGCCCAGCGGCTCGCGACGGCGCTGAACCTGCTGGAGCAGACCGGGGCCGTGCTGGTCGACGCCGGGGGCCGCTTCACCCGCGGCGAGGTCGACGGCGACCCGGTGGAGCACGCCGTCGCGCTGGCCGGGCGGCGCCGCGAGCTCGTCCGCTCGCGCATCGAGCGGGTGCGGGCCTACGCCGAGACGACCGACTGCCGGCGCCGGCTGCTCCTGGGCCACTTCGGCGAGCAGCACCCGGAGGTGTGCGGCCGGTGCGACAACTGCGACGCCGGCACCTCCCGCGAGGCCGACACCGACGCCGTGGGCGAGGGGGAGACGGGGGCGGTGCGGCACCCCGCGTGGGGCGAGGGCGTGGTGATGACCACCGAGGGCGACCGCGTCACGGTGCTGTTCGCCGAGCACGGCTACAAGACCCTGGCTCTCGACGCGGTGCGGGAGCGCGACCTGCTGCAACCGGTTGCCGACGGTGCGGGCGGGTAGGCCCACGGGGTGCGCATCGAGAACAGTGTGATCGTGGTGACCGGGGCGTCGAGGGGCATCGGCCGCGCGACCGCCGTCGAGCTGGCCCGGCGCGGGGCGAAGCTGGTGCTCGTCGGGCGGCGCGAGCACGCCCTCGCCGAGGTGGCGCGGGAGTGCGGGGGCGAGGGGGTGCTGGTCGCGCCGGCCGACGTGGCCGACGCCGCCGCGGTGGAGCGGGTCGCCGAGCGGGCCGTGGCCGAGTTCGGGCGGATCGACGGGTGGGTGAACAACGCGGCCGTCACCATGTTCGGGCGGCTCGTCGACGTGCCGCTCGACGACGTGCGCCGGCTCCTGGACGTCAACATCATGGGGCAGGTGCACGGCGCCCGGGCCGCCCTGCCGCGGATGATCGCGCAGGGGTCGGGCGTCCTGGTGAACGTCTCGTCGATCCTCGGTGTGATCGCCCAGCCCTACGGCTCGGCGTACACGATGTCGAAGTTCGCGGTGCGCGGGCTGACGTTCAGCCTGCGCCAGGAGCTGCGCCTGACCGGGGTCAAGGGCGTGCACGTGACGACGGTGCTCCCGGCCGCCATCGACACGCCCGTCTACGCGTCGGCCGCCAACCACACGGGCCGCCGGATCAGCCCGCCGCCGCCCGTCTACCGGGCCGAGCGGGTGGCCGCGACGATCGTCGCCCAGCTGCGCCACCCGCGGCGGGAGGTGGTGTCCGGCGGGCTGCTGGGCCGGCTGTTCGTCCTGCAGCACAAGGTGGCACCGCAGCTCACCGAGCGCATGCTCGGCCGCGAGGTCGACCTGACGCTGACGCGCAGCGAGCCGCCCGTGCCGGCGACCTCGGGCATCCTCCACGAGCCCGCGCCCGGCCCGTCGCCGGTCGACGGCGGCTGGCACGGCCTGCGCCGGGAGCGGGTGCGGACGGCCGCGCTCGTGCTCGCCGCGGTCGGGGTGACCGCCGGCGCGACGGCCCGGGGTCGCGCTGCGGGGCGCCGGTAGGGCGGACCTGCGATGCCCCGCCCGCCTGGCCATACTCGTGCCCATGACGACGGTGGTCGGGTGAGGATCGGTCCGGGCCGGCAGGACCTCGCGGCGACCCGGCTGCTCGCCGACGTCGGCCGGCTGCTGGACGGCGACCCGATCGCCGGGTGGGAGGGTCGCCGTTCCCCCGACGAGCGCCTCATCGCCCTGGCCGACCGGCTGGTCGGCGTGTTCGGCGACGGCGTGGTCGTGTCGCTGATCGGGCCGGACGGGAAGGCGCGGCGCCTGGCCGTGGCCCACGAGGACCCCGAGGTGGAGCGCGCCGTCCTGCGCCTCGCCCCCACCGAGCTCCCGCCCGCGGTCGCCGCGGCGCTGGAGCCCGGCGAGCCCGTCCTCGTGCCGGTCACCCCGGCGCTGAACCGCGAGGCGGCCCGCGACGAGCCGGACGCCCGCAACCGGGAGGCCCTCGGCGCGCGGGCCGTGTTCGTCGTGCCCCTCGTCGTGGACGGCGAGCTGGCCGGGATGATCGGCTTCCTGCACCTGGACCGGGCCGGTGACGGCGCCCGGCCCGCGGACCAGCCGCACTACGACGACCTCGACCGCGCCGTGGCCGCGGAGATCGGCCGCCGCGCGGCGATGATGCTCGGCTCCGAGCGGCGCCGGGAGCGGGAGCGGCACCTGCGGGCCGTGGCCGGGGACCTCGCGACCGCCCAGGGCGCCGCCGACGCCGCCCGGCTGCTCGTGCAGCGGCTGTCCGAGGCCCTGGGCGCCGACGCCGGGAGCATGTTCCTGCGCGTGCCGGGCCGCCGCGAGCTGCGGATGGTGCACGGCGAGGGCTACAGCGACACGCTGCTCACGAGCTTCTCCGTCGTCCGCTTCGACGACCCGGTCCCGCTCGGCCTGGCCGCCCGCACGGGGGAGCCGGTGTGGATCCGGGACCGCGCGGAGTGGGAGCGGCGCTGGCCGGCGCTCCTGCCGCACACCGTCGCGGCCGGCCGGCACGCCGCCGCGACCGTCCCGCTGCGCTCCGGCGGCGAGCTGGTCGGGCTGGTCGGGCTGAGCTTCACCACGCCGCGCACCTTCGGCCCCGCCGAGCAGCGGTTCGCGCTGGAGCTGGTCGACCGGGCCGCGTCGGCCCTCGAGCGCGCGGCCACGGCCGACGAGCGCCGGCGGATCGCCGACACCCTCCAGCGCAGCCTGCTCCCGCACGAGGTCCCCGAGCTCCCCGGGCTGGGGATCGCCGCCCGCTACCGGCCCGGTGCCCGCGGCGCGCAGACCGGCGGCGACTGGTACGACGTCGTGCCGCTCGAGGGCGGGCGGGTCGCGCTCGTCGTCGGCGACGTCGTCGGGCAGGGCTCCGGCGCCGCCGCCGTGATGGGCCAGCTGCGCAGCGCGCTGGCGGCCTACCTCGTCGAGGGGCACGGGCCGGCGCGCGCCCTGGAGCTGCTCGACCGCTTCGCCGCCCGCGTGCCGCAGGCGCTGGGCAGCACGGTCGTGTGCGTCGTCGTCGACCCGGCCGCCGGCGAGCTGCACTGGGCCCGGGCGGGCCACCCCTTCCCGCTGCTCACCGGGCCCGACGGGGCGCGGTTCCTCGACGGCGACGTCGGCGGCGCCGTGCTCGGCGTGCGCGGGCGGCCCGGAGGGGGGACGGTGCCGCCCCACCGCACCGGCACCGCCCCGATCGGCCCCGGGTGCACGGTGGTGCTCTACACCGACGGGCTGGTCGAGCGGCGCGACCGCGTCGTCGACGAGGGCCTCGACCGGCTGCGGGCGGCCGCGGCCGCCGGGCACGGGCGCGACCCCGACGCCCTGGCCGACGTGCTCCTGGAGCACGACGCCCCCGGCACCGGCGTCCCCGACTCCTCCCCCGACGACGTGGCGCTGCTGGTGGTGCGGCTGCTCCCGGCCCCGCTGGAGCTGGAGTTCCCGGCCGACGGGGCGCTGCTGCGGGGGGTGCGCCGGCGCATCGAGGCGTGGGCGGGGCTCGCCGGGCTCGACGACGACACCGTCTACGACCTCCAGCTCGCCGCCGGGGAGGCGATGGCGAACGCGGTCGAGCACGCCTACGCGGGCCGCGAGGCGGGCGGTGTGGCCGTGCGGCTCGCCGCCCGCGCGGACGGCGGGGTGGAGGTGGCGGTGCGCGACACGGGCCGGTGGCTGGACCCGCCGTCCGACCCCGGGCACCGCGGCCGGGGGCTGGCGCTGGTCGACCACGTGGGCCGGGAGGTCCGCGTCGACCGGGGCGGGACCGGGACCTCGGTGGAGTTCGTGCTGCCCCGGGCGGTGGCCCCCGCCCCGGCGCCGCCGGTGGTGCCGGCGGCGGCGACGCGGCTGCGGACCGCCGGCGGCGGTCCGGGGACGCGGATCGACGTGGTCGGCGACCTCGACCTGGCCGGGGTCGCCGCCGTGCGCGCCGAGCTCGTGGCCCGGTGCGCCGACCGGAACGGCGGGGGCGCGGTCGAGGTCGACCTGCGCGCCGTGCCCTACCTCGCCAGCGCGGGGGTGGCCCTGCTCCGGGACGCCGCCCGGGCCGCCCGCGCGGCGGGACGGGCGTTCCGCGTGCGGGCCCACCCCGGCGGTGGCGTGCGCCGCGTGCTCACACTGGCCGGTGCGGAATCCGAGCTCGGCCTCGCCGGACGGTGACCGCCAGGTCGGCCAGCCGGTGGCCCGCCAACCACCGCGCGGCGCCGTAGCCCAGGAGGAGCAGGACGTGGAGCAGGTAGAGCCACAGCGCGAGGGCGGCGACCGCCCCGAACACCGGGAGCCCGCCGAACGGCAGCGACCACTCGACCGGGATGGCCAGGAACAGCACGAACCCCTGCAGGAACCCGGCGAGCACCGCGCCGGTGGCGAACGCGGCCAGCAGCACGGCGCGCCACGGCAGCGTCCCCGGCGCGACGACGCGGTAGACCAGCACCAGCCCGACCGTGGTCACGGCGAGCACGGCGTGGAAGGCGATCGCGATGCCGCCCAGCAGGGACCAGCCGCCCGCCGCGTAGAGGGGGGCGATCACGGGGGCGGTGGCCAGCAGCAGCAGGACCAGCGGCGGACCGGCCGCGGCGGCGACGAGCAGGGCGCCGCGGCCCTTCCAGCCGGTCCACAGGTCGGCCTCCCCCGGCGCCATCTGCAGCAGGGCCCGGCGCAGGCCCTCCCCGTACAGCCCGGCGGGGAACAGCAGCACGAGGACGCCGACGACGTCGAGCCCCAGCGCGGTGGCGGTGAGGGCGCGCAGCGCCTCGGGGGTGCCGTGCCCGTCGGGCAGCCCGTCGATCACCGCCTCGATCCCGGCGGCGACGGCGGGCCCGCCGACGACCACGGCGGCCAGGCGCAGCGCCACCATCACCAGCGGCACGATCCCGACCAGCCCGAAGAAGGTGGCACCGGCGGCCCACAGGGCCAGGTCGCGGTTCGGGGCCGCTTCTCCGGTTGGTCCGACCTGCACGGCGGTCTGTCCCCCTCGATGGTCGTCCGGTGGTGGTTGCTGCTCGTGCAGGCCCTCGCCCGGGGGCCCCTCCGGCGCGTACCCCCCGACGCCCTGTCCGGCACCGGGGTGGTGGTCGGCGGCGCCGCCGTCCTCGCCGCCGGGGCCGGGGCGCCCGCGGCCGCGGCGGCGCTGGTCGTCGCCACCGGGGTGCTCGACGGGCTGGACGGGGCCGTCGCGGTCGAGACCGGGCGGGCCCGCCCGCTCGGGGCCGTCGTCGACGCGCTCGCCGACCGCGCCGGGGACCTCCTGCTGGCCGGGGTGCTGCTCGCCCTGGGCGGTGCTCCCGCCTGGGTCGCCGCGTTCGCCGCCGTCGTGCTGCTGCACGAGTACCTGCGCGCCCGCGCGAACGCCGCCGGGATGCCCGGACCCGGCGCCGTCACCGTCGCCGAGCGACCGACCCGGGTCATCCTGGTCGCGGCGTGCGCGCTGGCCGCCGCGGCCGTGCCCGGGCTGCTCCCGTGGGGGACGGCCGGGGCGGTGGCCGGGGTCGTGGTCGGCGCCGCCGGGTTCGTTCACCTCGCGCTCGCCGTCGTGCGGGACGTGCCGGCGGCCCCGGCGGTCCCGGCCTTCCCCGCGTCCTCGGCCACCAGCCCGGCCACGATGCCGGCCGACAGCAGCACCAGCGGCAGCCCGCCGCCGGGGTGGGACGAGCCGCCGACGAGGTAGAGCCCGGGCACCGGCGACTGGTTCCCCGGGCGCAGCAGCGCCGCGGCGACGCCGTGCGAGGCGGTGCCGTAGATCGCGCCGCCCGGGGCGCGCGTGGACCGCTCCAGGTCGGCCGGGGTGCGCACCTCGCGCCAGCGGATGCGGTCGCGGACGTCGGTGCCGTGGCGGGCGAGGACGTCGAGCACGCGGTCGGCGTAGGCGTCGGCCACCCCGGGCCGGTCCCAGTCCAGCCCGGCCCGCCCGCCCTGCGCCGGGGCGTTGACCAGCACGAACCAGCCCTCGCTCGCGTCGTCGGGACGCAGGGCTGGGTCGTCGGGCGCGTGCACGTACACCGTGGGGTCGGCCGCCGGCACCCCGGCGGCCAGCGCGTCGAGCTCGGCGTCGGTGTCGCCGGAGAACCAGATGCGGTGCGCCGGGCCGGGTTCACGGCCGTCCAGGGCCAGCAGCAGCACGAACCCGGCGGTGGACCGGGGGGCGCGGCGCAGGCGGCGGCGGGCGCGGCGGACCCCGCGGTCGCGCCGGGCGGTGGGGGCCAGCAGGTGCTCGTAGAGCACGTGGGCGTCGGCGTTGCAGACCACCGCGTCGGCGGCGGCGGTGGCGCCGCCGGCCAGCCGCACGCCGGTCACCCCGGCCGGGCCGGTCGTCACCTCGACGACCTCCGACCCCAGGTGCACGCGCACGCCGAGGTCGGTGCAGCGCTCCAGCAGCGCGTCGCCGAGCCGCCGCAGCCCGCCGCGGACGTACCAGCCGCCGTAGCGCTGCTCCACGTACGGCGTTACCGACAGCACCGACGGGGTGCGGCGCGGGTCGGACCCCGAGTAGCTCGCGTAGCGGTCGAACCAGGCCCGCAGCCGCGGGTCGGGCAGCCACGCCTCGCCCAGACCGCGCAGGGTGCGCCAGGGGGCGACGACGGCGAGGTCGCGCACGCGTGCCAGCGAGGTCGGCGCGGAGAAGCGGGCGAGGTCGCGCGGGCCGTCCAGCGGGCGGCGCAGCACTGCGTCGCCGGTGAGGTCCCACAGCCGGGCCGAGCGGGCGTGCAGGGCCGACCACTGCTCCCCCGCCCCCGCCCCCAGCGCGGCGTCCAGCGCGGCCGGGATCGCGGCGTCGTCGAAGGGCAGGTCCAGTCGGGTGCCATCGGCGAAGCGGTAGGAGCACACCGGGTCCACCGGCTCGATGTCCAGCGGCGCGGGCCCGCCGGTGGCGGCGAAGGTCTCGTGCACCACGTCGGGCAGCGTCAGCAGCGACGGGCCGGTGTCGAAGGTGAACCCGTCGCGGGTGAAGACGCCCAGCTTGCCGCCGTGCGTGTCCGCGCGCTCGTGCAGCGCCACGTCGTGGCCCTGCGCGGCGAGGCGGGCGGCCGCGGCGAGCCCGCCGACCCCGGCCCCGATGACGATCACGCGCACGGTCGGTCCCCCTCCAGCCGGCGGCCCTTCCAGGTGAGCCGGCCCAGGCGCCGGTCGCGCAGCGAGGCGCCGAGCAGCGCCAGGAACGCCGCCACCGAGCCGGGGTGGGCCAGGGCGTCGGGCCAGGCCCGGTCCCCCGCCGCGCGAGCCGACACCAGGCGCGACGCGACGGCCGCCGCGTAGCCGAGCAGCCCGACGCGGGAACCCGACAGCGCTGCGGCCGGGGGCACCAGGTAGGCCAGCGCGAGCGCCGAGCCGACGGCGAGCGCGCCCCCGGGCGAGCCGAAGGCGGCCCACAGGGACTTGCGGTAGCCCACGGCGAGCTCCGGGGCGGAGGCGTACATCCGGCAGCGGGCCAGGGCGCGGCCGGCGGCGACGCCGGTGCGCCCGCCCGCGCGCTTCACCGCGCGGGCCAGCGCGATGTCGTCGAGCACCTCGCCCCGCACCGCGGCGAACCCGCCCGCGCGCCGCAGCACCGCCGCGTCCAGCACGAGGAACTGCCCGTTGGCCGCGGTCAGCGCGGGGCGCGCCGAGCGCTCGGCCCGGTGCAGCGGCAGCGTCACGGTCCACGACCAGACCAGCAGCGGCTGCACCAGCCGCGTGACGGGGGTGTCGGCCACCTGCCGCGGCCACGGCGAGAGCACGGCCAGACCGGCCTCCCGCAGCAGCGCCACCGCGGAGGCGACGGCGTGCGGGGCGAGGCGGACGTCGGCGTCGACCAGGACCAGCACCCGCCCGCGCGCCTGCGCCGCCAGCTGCGCGCACGCGTGCGGCTTGCCCAGCCAGCCCGGCGGCAGCGGGGCGCCGGTGAGGACCCGGACGCGGGGGTCGGCGCCCGCGACGGCCCGCGCGACGTCGGCCGTGCCGTCGGTGGAGCCGTCGTCGAGGACCAGGACCTCCAGGTCGGGCACACCGCGCTGGGCCAGCACCGAGGCCAGCGCCGGACCGATGCGCGCGGCCTCGTCCCGGGCGGGCAGGGCCACCGTCACCGGCTCGGCGACCGGGGGCGGGTCGGCCGGCGGCACGCGCAGCGCGCGCACGTTGCCGAGCTGGTGGACCAGCCCCGCGACGGCCAGCGCGGCACCCGCGTGCACGATGGGTGGCGAGTGGCGTCGCCGACGGCGGGTACCGCCACCGCCGACGCCGACCGGAGGTCTGTCCATGCTGCGCCCTTCCCGTACCGGGGACCCGTCCGGGACCTCCCTGCGAAGCTCCCCGGCGGCGGCCGCGGTGTGGGTGCTGGTGGCGGCCGCCGTGCTCGTCCAGATCATCTACCCCCTCGTCCCCGTCGCTGGACGCACCACCGTGACGGTGCTCTCGGTCGTCGTGTTCTGCGCGGCCTCGGTGGCCGACGCGGCCCGGGTGGCCGGGGCGCGCGGGGCGGCGCTGCTGCTGGTCGTGGCGGGCGGGGGCGGACTGCTCGTCGAGGCGGTCGGGGTCCGGACCGGACTGCCCTTCGGGGAGTACGCCTACACCGGCACCCTGGGCCCGCAGGTGCTCGGCGTGCCGGCGGTGGTGCCGCTGGCCTGGGCGATGATGGCATGGCCCGCGCTGGTGGTCGCGCGCACGCTCGCGCGCACCGCGCTCGGCACCACCCTCGTGGGCGGGGCCGCCCTCGCGGCCTGGGACGTGTTCCTCGACCCGCAGATGGTGTCGGCCGGGCACTGGCGGTGGGCCGACCCCGACCCCGGGCTGCCGCTGGTGCCCGGCATCCCGCTCACCAACTACGCCGGGTGGGTGCTCGTCGCGGTGCTGATGGTGGGGACGCTGCACCGCGTGCTGCCCGACCCCGGCCGCCCGTCCGCACCGGCGGCCGCGCTCTACCTGTGGGTCTACGGCTCGTCGGTGCTCGCGCACGCCGCGTTCTTCGGCCTGCCGGGCTCGGCGCTGGTGGGCGGGATCGTGATGGGGCTGGTCGCCGTCCCGTTCGCGCTGCGCCTGCTGCGCCGGTCGCGCGGCGTGCGCTGAGCTCACGCCGGGGTCACGCCCGCCCGTCGGCGTCGGCGGCGTCCGCGTCGTCCGCGTCGGCGGTGCTGCCCAGCGAGGCCCCGGCGTCGGGGCGCTCCCCGGGCGGCGCGGTCATCGTGGGCTCGGAGTCCTGGTCGACCTCGTCGTCGGGCAGGGCGGTCTCCGGGCCGGTGTCGGGCGTGGTGGTGGTGGTCGGGTCGTCGGTGGGGTCGATCGCGGAATCGTTCATGTTCTCGGGCGTACCCCGGTTGTGGAACGCGAAGCCCGGGTAGTCGCCGACCATGACCCCAGACACGACGCAGTCCACGACCCAGCGGGCCGCGGATGCCGGGCGCACCGCCCGCGACGAGGCGGGAGCGGTGGGCCGCACGGCCGCCGACGCCGGTCGCCAGGTCGCCGGTACCGCTCAGGACCAGGCAAAGCAGGTGACCCGGGAGGCCCGGCGCCAGGCGGCGGACCTCCTCAGCGAGGCCCGCACGCAGGCCAGTGACCAGGCCCGCGCCGGCCAGCGCCGCGCCGGGGAGGGCCTGCGCGCCCTCGCCGGGGAGCTGCACGGCATGGCCGGCGGCGCCCAGCAGCAGGGCCCCGCCTCCGACCTCGCGGCCCAGGCGGCCGAGCGCGTCGAGGCCGTCGCCTCGTGGCTCGACCAGCGCGAGCCGGGCGAGCTGATCGACGAGGTGCGCACCTTCGCCCGCCGCAAGCCGGGCACGTTCCTGCTCGGTGCGGCCCTGGCCGGCGTCCTCGTCGGCCGGCTCACCCGCGGCGCCGTCGAGGCCCAGCGGCCCGACGTCGCGGCGCACCTGCCCGGTGGCGGCGGCTACGCCGGCCCCTCGGGCCCCACGCACGTCACCACGCCGGGCTACGCCGCCAACGGGCCCGTGCCGACCGGGCGACCGGGCTACCCGGCCACGCCGCCCGTCCCGCCGGCCCCCCAGGGCATGCCGCCCGTGCCGCCGCCCGCGCCGTACCCCGGCCCGCCGGTCGGTGCCGGTGGCCCGCCGGCCGTGCCGCCGATGCCCCCCGTGCCCCCGGGCCCGCACCACACCCCCCAGCACGCCCCGCGCCCCGGCGCGACGTCGGTGGGCGACTACGTCGAGGAGCTCGCCCGCGAGCCGCGCGACACCGGCCGGGGGGGTCCGCGATGAGCTCGGCGCAGCCGCCGCAGCCCACCGGACCGCCGTTCGCCGGGCAGCAGTACACCGGTGACCCCTACGCCGGCCAGCAGTACGCGGGCCAGCAGTACGCCGGGGCGCCGCAGGGCGACCCCTACGCCCACACGGGCGGCTCGTCCGCCTCGGGCGACCCGGCCGCGTCGGGCGGCTACAGCGACCGGGACGTGTCCGGCACGTCGATCGGCACGCTGCTCGGCGACGTCACCCGCGATCTGTCCACGCTGATGCGCCAGGAGCTGGCGCTGGCGCAGGCGGAGGTCAAGCAGGAGGTCACGAAGACCGCCAAGGGAGCGGGTGCCCTCACCGGCGCCGCCCTGGCCGGGTACTTCGTCCTGCTGTTCCTGTCCATCGCGCTGTGGTCCGCCCTGTCCAACCTCATGGACGCCGGCTGGGCCGGCCTGATCGTCGCCGTGCTGTGGGGCGTGATCGCGGCGGTCCTGTTCGTCATGGGCCGCGGGCAGCTGCGCAAGGTCCACCCCAAGCCCGAGCGCACCGTCGACACCCTGGGACAGGTGCCCGAGGCCCTGCGTCCCGGCCACCAGCCGAACGTCGGCCAGAACACCGGAGGACACCGATGACCGACCCCGACCGCATCCGCCAGGAGATCGAGCAGACGCAGGGGCGGCTCAGCTCCGACGTCGACGCGCTCGCCGAGAAGGTCACCCCCAGCCGCATCGTGGAGCGCCGGGTCGGCCGCGTCCGCGCGGCGGCCGGGCGGTGGAAGGAGAACGTCATGGGCAGCATCCCGCACAGCAGCCACAGCACCGTCGTGACCGGCACCCACTCCGGTGGCGGCCCCGGCATCGGCGGGCAGGCCCAGCACGCCGCCCAGCAGGTGGGCGACCGCGTGAGCGGCGTGGCCCAGCAGGTCGGGGACCAGGCGTCCGGGCTCGCGTACAGCGCGGCCGACGCCGTGTCCAACGCCCCGCAGGCCGCCCGCCGCCAGGCGCAGGGCAACCCCCTCGCCGCCGGTCTCGTCGCGTTCGGCGCCGGCTGGCTGGTGGCCTCGCTGCTGCCGGCCACCCAGCGGGAGCGCGAGCTCGCCGAGCAGGCGCAGCACCGCGCCCAGGAGCTCGCCCAGCCCCTGGCCGAGAAGGCCAAGGAGGTCGCCGCCGACCTGCAGGCCCCGGCCCAGCAGGCCGTGCAGCAGGTGCGCGACACCGCCCAGGACGCGGCGCAGAACGTCGTGGAGACCGGCCGCGAGGCGGCCGGACAGGTGCAGGAGCGGGCCCAGCAGGCTCCGCAGAACGTCAAGGAGAACGTCCGCTAGACGACCGGCGCACCCGATCTCCCCGCGCCGGGGCGAGTCGCCCCGGCGCGGAACGGGTACTCCGAGAACACACGGGTTCGATCACTTCCCGGGCCCGTCCGGTTCCACGAAGCGACCACGAGGAGCAGACATCCCCATGTTCACGCAGGACCAGCTGCGCAACGTCATCGGCGCCACCGCGTACGACCGCGACGGCGACAAGATCGGCAAGGTCGGTCAGGTCTACTACGACGACGACACCGACCAGCCCCGCTGGATCACCGTCAACACCGGCTTCTTCGGCACCAGTGAGAGCTTCGTGCCGGTGCAGGGCACCGAGATGAGCGGCGACCGCCTGACCGTGGCCTACGACAAGGCCACCGTGAAGGATGCTCCGAACATCGCCGAGGACGGCCACCTCTCCCCCGAGGAGGAGGCCGCGCTCTACCGCCACTACGGGCTGGAGTACGGCGCCGGTGGCACCGTCGGCAACGGCCGCACGGACTACACCGAGACCACCGACCGCACGGACTACACCGAGACCACGGGTCGCACCGGGGACGCCGCGGGCGCCGTCGGCTACGACACCTCCGGCCCCACCACCGACAGCGCCATGACCCGCTCCGAGGAGCGCCTGCGCGTCGGCACGGAGACCCAGGAGGTCGGCCGGGCGCGGCTGCGCAAGCACATCGTGACCGAGCACCAGTCGGTGCAGGTGCCGGTGAGCCGCGAGGAGGTGCGGGTCGAGCGCGAGCCGATCACCGACGCCAACCGCGGCGACGCCTACGACGGCCCGGCGCTGTCGGAGGAGGAGCACGAGGTCGTGCTGCACGCCGAGCGCCCGGTGGTCGACACCGAGGTCGAGGCCGTGGAGCGCGTGCGCCTGGACACCGAGACGGTGCGGGAGACCGAGACCGTCGGCGGTGAGGTGCGCAAGGAGGAGATCGAGGTCGACGACGCGAGCACCACGCGGCGCGACAACCTCTGATCCCCGCCGCCGCGGGACACCGCGGCGCGACGGACGGCCCCGGAGCGGGCGCGGTGGACCCCACCGCGCCCGCTCCGGCGCGTCCGGGGTCGCTCCGGTCGCCCCGGGCGGGGCTGTGACCATGGGCCGGTGCCGACCCCCGAGGACCTGTTCTCCGCCGCCCACACCGGCCTGCCCCGCGAGGCGCCCGGCTCGGCGGCCACCACCCGGCTCCTGCTCGACCTGGCCGGTCCCCTGCCCGCGCGGCCGCGCGTCGTCGACGTCGGCTGCGGGCCGGGCACGTCCACCCTCCTGCTCGCCGAGCTCACGGGCGGTGACGTGCTGGGCGTCGACACCCACGAGCCGTTCCTGGCCGAGCTGCGCCGCCGCGGCGGCACCGGGCTGAACGCACCGATGCAGGACCTCCCGCTGCCCGACGCGTCGGTGGACCTGCTGTGGGCCGAGGGCTCGGCCTACATCATGGGCTTCGACGCCGCGCTCGCCGCGTGGCGCCGGCTGCTGGCCCCCCGCGGCGTGCTCGTGCTCACCGAGGCCGAGTGGACGACGCCGCACCCCGCCCCGGGCGCCCGCGCGTTCTGGGACGCCGGCTACCCGGCGATGCGCACCACGGCCGGCAACGTCGCGGCCGCGCAGGACGCCGCGTGGACCGTGGCCGCCACCTACCTGCTGCCCGACTCCGACTGGGACGCCTACTACGCCCCGCTCACCGCCCGCCTGGCCGAGCTGCGCGCCGAGCACCCGGACGACGGGACGGCCCTGGACGCGATCGGCGCGGAGATCGGGGTGCGGGCCGAGCACGGCGGCGACTACGGCTACACCGCGCACGTGCTGCGGCCCCGCCCCTGACGCGCGTCGGGTCGGCTACCGGCTCCGGACCCGCAGCAGCTCCTCGCGCACCGCGGCCGGGTCGATGTCGGCGCGGGCGAGCCGCTCCACCGCCTCGTCGACGGCGCGGCGCAGCCGGCCCACCTCCGCGGCCCGGGCCGCGAGCTCGGTGTGCATCGCCCACAGGTCGATGAACACCGAGACCTTGCTGCGCAGCACCCACGGGTCGAACGGCTTGGTGATGTAGTCCACCGCCCCCGCCTGGTAGCCGCGGAAGGCCAGGTGCGGGTCGTAGTCGACGGCGGTGAGGAACAGGATCGGGATGTGCCGGGTGCGCTCGCGCTGCTTGACGTGCCCGGCGGTCTCGAACCCGTCCATGCCGGGCATGTGGGCGTCGAGCAGGATCACCGCGTAGTCGCCGGTGAGCAGCCGCTTGAGCGCGTCCTCGCCGCTGGTGACCGACTCGACCTCGATGGGCAGGCCCTCGAGGATGGCCTGCAGGGCGAGCAGGTTCTCCCGGCGGTCGTCGACGGCCAGGACGCGCGCGAGGCTCACGCCCGCTCACCCCTCACGACGACGCCCCGGACCGCGCCCGCACCCACGACGCCATGAGCACCAGCAGCTCGTCGAGGTCGACGGGCTTGGTGACGTAGTCGGTGGCACCGGCGGCGAGGCTGGACTCCCGGTCCCCCGGCATCGCCTTCGCCGTCAGGAACACCACCGGGAGGTCCCGGCCCTGGGGCAGCGCGCGGATGCGGCGGGTCGTCTCGTTGCCGTCGATGTCGGGCATCATCGCGTCCATCAGCACGATGTCGATCCCGGGGTTCTCGGTGAGCAGCCGGATGCCGTCGTGGCCGTTCTCGGCGTAGAGCACCGAGAGCCCGTGCAGCTCCAGCGCGCTGGTCAGCGCGAAGACGTTGCGCACGTCGTCGTCGACGATGAGCACGGTGACGCCGTCCAGCTCGGGCACCGGGCGCCCGGCCGCGCCGCCGGCGGCCCGCAGGATCGGCGAGCTGCGCGGCGGGCGGGCCGCCTCGCCCGGCCGGCCCGACCCGAGCGGGGCCGGCCCCAGCAGGGCGGCGCCGGACGGCTCGAGCGGGCGGGGCGCGGTGCGCGCGGTCCCGGTGGCGACCGGCAGCTCGTCGGGCAGGAACAGGGTGAACTCCGAGCCCTCCCCGACCGTCGACCGGACGTCGATGCGCCCGCCCAGCATCCGGGCCAGCTCCTTGCTGATCGACAGCCCCAGCCCGGTGCCGCCGTACTTGCGGCTGGTGGTGCCGTCGGCCTGCTGGAACGCCTCGAAGATCATGGCGAACTTGCCGTCGGGGATGCCGATGCCGGTGTCGCGCACCGAGAAGGTGATGACCCGCCGGGCGGCGTCGAGCGCCGGCACCCCGTAGAGGGCGCCGGACGGCGCCGTGCCGATCGTCAGCGTCACCGAGCCCGCGTCGGTGAACTTCACCGCGTTGGCCAGCAGGTTGCGCAGGATCTGCAGCAGCCGCTGCGCGTCGGTGACGATCGTGTCGGGCAGGTCCGACGCCGCGTGCACGTGCAGGGTGAGGCCCTTGTCCTCGGCCTGCGGGCCGAACGCCTGCTCGACGTGGCCGCGCACCTCCTCCAGCGCCACCGGGGCGGGGTCGACGTCGACCCGACCGGCCTCGATCTTGGACAGGTCGAGGATGTCGTCGATGAGGCCGAGCAGGTCGGTGCCGGCTCCGTGGATGGTGCTGGCGAACTCGATCTGGCGCGGGGTGAGGTTGTCCTCGGAGTTGTCGGCCAGCAGGCGCGAGAGCAGCAGCAGCGAGTTGAGCGGGGTGCGCAGCTCGTGGCTCATGTTGGCCAGGAACTCCGACTTGTACTGGCTGGCCAGCGCGAGCTGCTGCGCCTTCTCCTCCACGCCCCGGCGCGCCGCGTCGATCTCCATGTTCTTGATCTCGACTTCTGCGTTCTGCTCGGACAGCTCGCGGGCCTTGTTCTCCAGCTCCGCGTTGGCCCGCTGCAGCTCGGCCGACTGGTGCTGCAGCTCCGTGGCGAGCCCCTGGCTCTGCACCAGCAGCTCCTCGGTGCGCCGGTTGGCCTGGATGGTGGCCAGCGCGACGCCGATCGTGGCGACCAGCCGCTCCAGGAAGGCCAGGTGCAGCGGGGAGAACGGAGCCACCGACCCGAACTCGACGACACCGAGCGACTCGCCCTCGAACGGCACCGGCAGCACCACCACCGAGCGCGGCGCGCCCGCGCCGGTGCCCGAGCGGATCGGCAGGTAGTCCTCGGGCAGCCCGTCCACCAGCAGCGTCTCGCCGGTGGCCGCGGCCTGGCCGACCAGGCCCTCGCCGGCGCCCACCGAGATGGGCGACCCGCCGTCGGACAGCCCCGGCACGGGCACCGCGTAGCCGCCGGTGAGCTCCCAGCGGCCGTCGGTGCCGGCGAGGAAGAACGCCCCCACCTGCGCCCCGACGAGCGGCGCGACCTGGTTCATGATCATCTGAGCGACGGCGCGCAGGTCGCGCTGGCCCTGCAGCAGGTCGCCGATGCGGGCGAGGTTGGAGTCCAGCCAGTTCTGCCCGGCGTTCTCGTCGGTGGTGGCGCGCAGCGCCTCGATCATCTGGTTGATCGTGTCCTTCAGCTCCGCGACCTCGCCGAACGCGGCCACGGTGATCTGCTGGGACAGGTCGCCGCTGGCCACCGAGGTGGACACCGCGGAGATGGCGCGCAGCTGGGTGGTGAGCGTGGACGCCAGCTGGTTGACGTTCTCGGTGAGGTCGCGCCAGGTGCCCGACACCCCGCGCACCTGCGCCTGGCCGCCGAGCTTGCCCTCGCTGCCCACCTCGCGCGCCACGCGGGTGACCTCCGCGGCGAAGGACTGCAGCTGGTCGACCATCGTGTTGACCGTCGACTTCAGCTCCAGGATCTCACCCCGCGCGTCGACGGTGATCTTCTGGCTCAGGTCGCCCCGCGCCACCGCCGTCGTCACCTGGGCGATGTTGCGCACCTGGTCGGTCAGGTTCGTCGCCAGCACGTTCACGTTCTCGGTCAGGTCGCGCCACGTCCCCGCGACGCCCTCGACCTCGGCCTGCCCGCCCAGGCGCCCCTCGCTGCCGACCTCGCGGGCCACGCGGGTGACCTCCGCGGCGAACGCCGAGAGCTGGTCGACCATCGTGTTGACCGTCGACTTCAGCTCCAGGATCTCACCCCGGGCGTCCACGGTGATCTTCTGCGACAGGTCACCCCGCGCGACCGCCGTGGTCACCTGGGCGATGTTGCGCACCTGGTCGGTCAGGTTCGTCGCCAGCACGTTCACGTTCTCGGTCAGGTCGCGCCACGTCCCCGCGACGCCCTTGACCTCGGCCTGGCCGCCCAGCTTGCCCTCCGTGCCCACCTCGCGCGCCACGCGCGTGACCTCGTCGGCGAATGACTGCAGCTGGTCGACCATCGTGTTGACCGTCGACTTCAGCTCCAGGATCTCACCCCGGGCGTCCACGGTGATCTTCTGCGACAGGTCGCCCCGGGCCACCGCCGTGGTCACCTGGGCGATGTTGCGCACCTGGCCGGTGAGGTTGGACGCCATCGAGTTGACGTTGTCGGTGAGGTCGCGCCAGGTGCCCGCGACGCCGACCACCTCGGCCTGCCCGCCCAGGCGCCCCTCGGTGCCCACCTCGCGGGCCACGCGGGTGACCTCCGCGGCGAACGCCGAGAGCTGGTCGACCATCGTGTTGACCGTCGACTTCAGCTCCAGGATCTCACCCCGGGCGTCCACGGTGATCTTCTGCGACAGGTCACCCCGGGCCACCGCCGTGGTCACCTGGGCGATGTTGCGGGCCTGGTCGGTCAGGTTGGACGCGAGCACGTTGACGTTCTCGGTGAGGTCGCGCCAGGTGCCCGACACGTGCGGCACGGCGGCCTGGCCGCCCAGCTTGCCCTCCGTGCCCACCTCGCGCGCCACGCGCGTGACCTCGTCGGCGAAGGACTGCAGCTGGTCGACCATCGTGTTGACCGTCGACTTCAGCTCCAGGATCTCACCCCGGGCGTCCACGGTGATCTTCTGGCTCAGGTCGCCGCGGGCGACCGCGGTGGCGACCTGGGCGATGCCGCGCACCTGGTCGGTGAGGTTGGCCGCCATCGTGTTCACCGCGTCGGTGAGGTCGGCCCAGGTGCCGGCGACGTTGGGCACCGACGCCTGCCCGCCGAGGTCGCCGTCGGTGCCCACCTCGCGGGCCACGCGCGTCACCTCGTCGGCGAACAGCCGCAGCGTGGCGGTCAGCGCGTTGATCGTGTCGGCCAGCTCGGCCACCTCGCCGCGCGCCGCCACCGTGATCGTGCGCGACAGGTCGCCCTGGGCGATCGCGGTGGCCGCGCTGGAGATCGAGCGCACCTGGTTGGTGAGGTTGGACGCCATCGTGTTCACCGAGTCGGTGAGCGCGCGCCAGGTGCCCGCCACCCCGCGGACGTCGGCCTGTCCGCCCAGGCGCCCGTCGGTGCCCACCTCGCGGGCGACGCGGGTGACCTCGTCGGCGAAGCTGGAGAGCTGGTCGACCATCGTGTTGACGGTGCGGCCGATGCGCAGGTACTCCCCGCGCAGCGGGCGGCCCTCGATCTCCAGCGCCATGTGCTGGGAGAGGTCGCCCTCGGCCACCGCCTCGATGACGCGGGCGATCTCCGACGTCGGCCGGGCGAGGTCGTCGATGAGGGCGTTGACGGCCTGCGCGCCCGCCTGCCAGTCGCCGTCGTAGGACTCCTCGTCCAGCCGGTCGGTCATCCGGCCCTCGCGCCCGACGACCCGCGCGATGCGCAGCAGGTCGCGGTTGCGCCGCTCCTGGAGGGCCACCAGCTCGTTGAACTGGTCCACCACCTCCCCCGCGGCCCCCTCGCGGCGCCGCAGGCGCACGTCGAAGCGGCCGCGCCGCACCGCGTGCAGGGCGTCGGCCAGCTCGGTCAGGAGATCGTCGGAGGAGGTCACGATGGTCGCCCACCCTAGGCACTCCCCCGGGCGGGCGCCACGAGAGGTGCGCCCACGTGCTGCGGACCGCCCGCCACCGGGCAGACTGCACCCGTGTCCGTTCAGACCGAGCGGCGGATCAGCCTGCCCCCCGACGCCCGCTCACCCGGCCGGGCCCGCCGACTGGTGGCCGACGCCCTCGACGATCCGGCGTACGACGCCGTCGTCGACTCGGCCGTGCTGCTCACCAGCGAGCTGTCGGAGAACGCCGTGCTGCACGCCGGCACCGAGTTCGAGGTGGAGGTCCGGGCCGACGCCTCGGCGGTGACGATCACGGTGAGCGACCGCGGGTCCGGCCCCCTGGAGGAGCACCTGGCCCAGCCCCGCCGCCGCTACGGCCGGGCGGCCTCGCACGGGCGCGGGCTGGCGATGCTCGCCCGGATCTCCAGCGCGTGGGGCACGCGGCACGAGTCCGACGGCACCCACCGCACCTGGTTCACCCTCGACCTGGGCGCCCCCGTGCCGCGCCCGCCTGCCCCCCCGGCCGCTCCGGCCGCCGGGCCGGGGCCCGCCCGCGCCGCGGAGCCGCCGCTGCCCGCCGTCCGGCCGGGCAACCCGCTGCACCTGCCCGCCGCCCTGGTGGAGCGCCTCGACGCGGACGAGCTCGTGGCCGAGCTGGTGCGCCGGCTCGCCGAGGTGCTCGGCGCGGCCTCGGTGGCCGTCGAGGTCGACGAGGGCGACGGCACCGGCGTGCGCGAGGTCGCCCGCAGCGGCTCCGACACCGCGCCGGAGCTGGTGGTGGCCCTGCCCACGACCCCGCCGCTGCGGGGCCGGCTGCGGGTCACCGGCGTGGCGGACGGTGCGCCGCACCGCGAGCCGGCCGAGCTGGTGGCCCAGCGGGTGGCGATGGCCATCGAGTCGGCCTGGCTGCGCGGGGTCGACCAGCGCCGCCGCTCCTGGATGGCCTACCTCGCGGAGACCAGCGAGCTGCTCGCGCAGTCGCTCGACGTCGACCTCGCCGTCGCCGTCGTGCCGCAGGTGGTGGTGCCGCGGCTGGGGCTGTGGTGCGCGGTGCACCTGGTGGACCCGCTGGGCCGGCTGCGGCTCGCTGCGCTCACCCACGCCGACGAGGACGCGCTGCCGGAGCTGCGGGCCGTGCTCGACCCCGCCGAACGCGACCCCTACGGCCGCCCCGGGCTGCAGGGCGAGCTGCGCGGGCGCCTCGACGAGCTGGTGCACGGCGTCCCCGGCACGGTGCGGTTCGCGGTGCCCACCGACGGGGTCGCCGTCGCCCTGCGGGCCCGGGGGCGCGTCCTCGGGACGCTGTCCGTGGGACGCCCGCAGGGCCGCGCGCACACCCCCGAGGACGTGGTGCTGGTCGACGACATCGCCCGCCGGGCCGCGCTCGCGATCCACAACGCGCAGAGCACGGCCGCGCACGTCGGCGTCTCCCAGGAGCTGCAGCAGGCGCTGCTCCCCCGCGCCCTGCCGGTGGCGCCCGGGCTCGACCTCGCCGCCCGCTACCTGCCCGCCACGGCCGGCAGCGACGTCGGCGGCGACTTCTACGACGTCCTCACCCTCGACGCGACCCGCTGGCTGGTCTCCATCGGCGACGTGTGCGGCAAGGGCGCCCGCGCCGCCGCCCGCACCGGCACCGTCCGCGACGTCCTGCGGGTGCTGGTGCGCGACGGACGCCCGCTGACGCGCGCGCTGGAGCTGCTCAACGCCGCGCTGATGGACGCCCAGGACCCGACGCAGTTCTGCACGCTGGCCACCGCTCTGGTGTCGCGGCCGGGGCCGGGCGAGCCGCCCGGGCTGGTGGCCGACCTCGTGCTCGCCGGGCACCTGCAGCCCGTGCTCGTCCGCGCGGCCACCGCCGACGCGCCGGCCTCGGCGTCGTTCGTCGGCGAGTTCGGCACCGCCGTCGGGCTGGTGCCGCACCTGGAGCTCACCGCCACCCGGCACCGGCTCGGGCCCGGCGACGCCCTGCTCGTCTACACCGACGGCGTCACCGAGCGGCGCCGGGGCACCCGGACGCGGCGGCCCGAGCTGTTCGGCCCGGAGCGCCTGATCGCGGCCGCGCAGGAGGCGGCCGGGCGCAGCGCCGCGGAGCTCGTCGACGCCGTCCGCGCGGCGGTCGAGCGGTTCTCCGGCGACCCGCGCGACGACGACATCGCCCTGCTGGCCGTGCGCGCGGCCGCCTGAGCGGGGCGTCAGCGGGCGGACCACCGGCGCAGCGCGTCGCGGAGCGCGCGACGGCGCAGCGAAGGCGGGCGCAGCGGGAGAGCGGGCGCAGCGGGCACACTGGTGCGCGTATGTCGAGCCCAGCCCTGCGCGCCCGGTCCTGGCCCGCCGCCGTCCTCGTCCTGTTCTGCCTGGTGGCCGGCATCCCCGCCGTAGTCGCGCTGACGCCCGACCAGGGCGTCACGGTGTTCGGGCAGTACGTCCGCGTCGGGGCCCGGCCCCCGGACCTCTCCCCGGTCGGGCCCGCGCAGGTCGTGCAGGTGGGCAACACCACGCTCGACGTCGAGCGGGTGCAGGTCTGGGGGCCGCTGCGCCCGCGGCTCACCCTGGGCCCGGTGCAGCGCAACGCGGCGGCGCAGGCCGTGTTCGACCCGGAGGCGGCGCAGCGGCTCGGCGAGCGGGCCGTGGAGTCGGTGACCCGCGCGTTCGTGCTCTGGTACGCGCTGGCCGGCGCCGGGCTCCTGCTGTTCACCGTCGTCGCCTCCCTGGGCGCGGCCGGGCTGCGCACGCTGCTGGTGCTGCGCCGGGAGAGCCGCGCGGCCCCCACCGCCGACGGCGTCGCGGGCCACGCCCCGCTGGCCGACATCCTGCGGTTCTGCGTGCGCAGCGGGCGCCGGATGACCGCGGCCGCGCTGGTCGCCGTGGTGCTGGCCTGGGGGGCCGCCGGGGTCCTCGCCCACGCCGGCGCCTCGGCCGGGCTGCGCAGCGTCGCGTCGCTGTCGCAGCTGGTGGGCGCCCGCCCGCTCACCCCCGACCCGGTCGGGCCACCCGTCGAGGGCTTCACGGGGGCGGTCATCGGCGACTCGCGCGTGTCGCGCCTGGGCGGGCCGCCGCTGCCCGACGGCTCGCCGCAGGACGCCGCGTGCGGGCGCAGCACCGACTCGCTGGCCGCGCAGCTGGACCGGCTGCGCGGCGAGCGCGTGCTCAACCTGGCCTGCCCGTCCGCGACCGTCACCACGGGGCTGCGCGGGCCCCAGGTCGTCGGCGACGTCGTGGTGCCGCCCCAGGTGGGGCTGCTCAAGCAGGTGCGCGACCTGGACTGGGTGGTCGTGGCGATCGGCCCGAACGACGTGGCCTGGACCGACTTCCTGCTCTACTGCTACGGCGCCGCCGACTGCGCCGACAACCTCAGCCAGGGCGAGTTCGACTACCGCCTCGCCGCCTTCGACAGCGTGTTCTCCGACCTGCTCGTCGACCTCAACGACCTGCCCGGCCGGCCCCGGGTGGTGGTGATGACCTCCTACGAGCCGTTCCCGGCGACCGCGCGCGGCGACTCCCCGTGCGGCGACGTCCGCGGGCCCGCCGGGTACCCGGGGCTGGACGAGGGCAAGATCGCGCTGCTCCGCGAGCGCACCCGGGAGCTGGACGAGGTGCTGGCCGCCGGGGCCCGCGCCTACGGGTTCGCCGTCGCCGAGCCCCCGCTGCGCCCGCTGTGCGCGGGACCGGGACGGGGCGAGCCCGGCCCCGACGGGCTGGGGCCGGACCTGCAGGGCCTGGGCGACCCGTTCCCGTTCCACCCGACCGGCGTCGGGACGCTGCGGATGGCGGCCGGGGTGTCGGCGCTGCTGGCGGCCGATGCGTCGTGACCGGACCGGCGGAGCAGCTCCCGTACCGGGTGCTGCTCGTCGACCTCGACGACCGGGCGCGGGTGCGCGAGGAGGTGGCCGCGCTGGCCGCCGGGTGATCGGGGAGGTCGACCGCCCGGCCGCGCGCGGGTCGCCGTCACGGTGCGCTCCGCCCCGTTCACGACGCGGGTGCGGAGCGCGACGCCGGCTGCACCCACCTCCGACCCCGACGCGTTCACCGCAGCAGCGCTGGACGGGCTGGAGCGCTTCCGGCGGGCTCGGCCACCCGGCGGGGAGCGGGCTCCGCGTCCGGTCCGACTCCTGGTGGTGCGGGCGGAGTTCGCTCGCTGACGTCGCCGGGGGCGCGCTCCTGCGGCGCCTTCTCCGGCACCCGGACGACCAGCGCGCCCGGGTCCACGCGGACGTCCATCTCGACGACGTCGCCGATCGGGTCGCCGTCGATCTGGCTGGGCTGGGGCTCGTCGGCGCGGATCTCGACGGTGCGCCCGGTCCAGTGCTCCACCCGGGGGTGGCCGCGCCGGCGCCGGCTGGCCACCCGCGCGGCCACCGCGACCCAGCCGGGGATGCCCTTGGGGGCGAGGTTGACGACGTCGAGGATGCCGTCGTCGACGATCGCGTTGGGCATGAGCACCAGCCCGCCCAGCAGCGTGCCGCTGTTGCCCACCAGCACGGTGCGCGAGCGGCGGCGCTTGAGCGCGCCGCCGTCGATGCGCAGCGTGATCCGGGTGCGCCGCCCGCGCATCGCGCGCAGCCCGGACACCACGTAGGCGAGCGGGCCCACCCGGGCCTTGAGGCCCTCGGGGGTGTTGGCCATGACGTCGGCGTCGAAGCCGGTGCCCGCCATGACGAGGAAGACGTGCTCGGAGTCGTCGGACTCGGGCCCCCGGGCCCGGACCCGCCCGATGTCGATCGCGCGGTCGTCGCCGGTGAGCGCGACGCGCAGGGCGTCGTCCAGGTCGAGCGGGGTGCCCAGCGTGCGGGCGAGCAGGTTGCCGGTGCCGGCCGGGAGCAGGCCCAGGGCGACCCCGGTGCCGGCGAGGGACTCCGCGACCGAGCGCACGGTGCCGTCGCCGCCGGCGGCCAGCACCACGTCGGCGCCGGCCGCCACCGCCTCCTCCGCCTGGCCGATGCCCGGGTCCTCCACCGTGGTCTCGATCCACAGCGGCTCGGCCCAGCCCAGCTCGGCGCACAGCGCCGCCACCGCCTCGCGCGTGCCCGGCTCGACCTTCGTCGGGTTGGCGACGACGGCGGCGAGCGGCTTGTCCTCCGGCTCCGCCGCGGGCAGCGGCTCGATCGCGGGCTCGCGCCGCCGGGAGGCCACGACGGCGCCCGCCGTCACCACCAGGGCGACGGCGAGCAGCACGACGAGGGCGATGATCAGCCCGAGCCAGGGATCCACGCGGGAACCCTACGGGGGAGCGCTCCCCCGCACCGATCAGGCGGAGACCAGCGCGCCGGGCTCGGCGTAGGGCAGGCCGAGGTCGTGGGCGACCTGCAGGTTGGTCAGCCGGCCGTGGTGGGTGGAGAGCCCGGCGGCCAGGGCGGCGTCGGCGGTGAGCGCGTCGCGCCAGCCCAGGTCGGCCAGCCGCAGCACGTAGGGCAGCGTGGCGTTGGTCAGCGCCAGCGTGGAGGTGTGCGGCACCGCGCCGGGCATGTTCGCGACGCAGTAGAAGACCGAGCCGTGCACCGGGTAGGTGGGGTCGGCGTGGGTGGTCGGCCGCGAGTCCTCGAAGCACCCGCCCTGGTCGATCGCGATGTCGACGAGCACCGAGCCGGGCTTCATCCGCCGCACCAGGTCGTTGCTGACGAGCTTGGGCGCGCGGGCGCCGGGCACGAGGACGGCGCCGATGACGAGGTCGGCGGACAGGCAGGCGCGCTCCAGCTCGCGGGAGTTGGACACGACGGTGCGCACGCGGCCGGCGTAGCGCTCGTCGAGCGCGCGGAGCTTGGTGATGTCGAGGTCGAGCACGGTGACGTCGGCGCCCAGGCCGACGGCCATGGCCACGGCGTTCTGGCCGGACACGCCGGCGCCGACCACGACGACCTGGGCCGGGCGGACGCCGGGCACGCCGCCCAGCAGCACGCCGCGCCCGCCCGCCGCCTTGAGCAGCGCGGAGGCGCCGGCCTGCGGGGCCAGCCGCCCCGCCACCTCGCTCATCGGCGCGAGCAGCGGCAGCGACCCGTCGGGCAGCCGGACGGTCTCGTAGGCGATGGCGGTGGTGCCGGAGTCGAGCAGCGCCTGGGTGCACTCCCGCGACGCGGCGAGGTGCAGGTAGGTGAACAGCACCTGGTCGCGGCGCAGCCGCGGGTACTCCTGCTCGATCGGCTCCTTGACCTTGAGCAGCAGGTCGGCGGTGCCCCACACCTCGTCGGCGGTGCCGAGGATGCGCGCACCCGCCTCCTCGAAGTCGGCGTCGCTGATCGCGCTGCCGACGCCGGCGCCGCGCTCGACGACGACGTGGTGGCCGTGGCGGACCAGCTCGTGCGCCCCGGCCGGGGTCAGCGCGACGCGGTACTCGTGGTTCTTGACCTCGCGGGGCACACCGATTCTCATGGAGCGAGGGTGAAGAACCTGTCGAAGCGCTGCAACTCGACCGAAGAACATTCTCCAGGAGCCCCCCATGCCCTTGCCTCCTGCCGGGACCCGGCCCGCGCGCGCCCTGCTGCCGCAGGAACTTCGGCTCGACGCCACCGACCGCGCGATCCTGGGCGCCCTGGCCGAGGACGCCCGGGTGTCCAACAAGGAGCTCGCCGAGCGGGTCGGGGTGGCCCAGTCCACCTGCCTGACGCGGGTGCGCGCCCTGCGGGAGAGCGGCGTGATCCGCGGCTACCACGCCGACGTCGACCCCCGGGCGCTCGGCCACGACCTGCAGGCCATGATCGCGATCCGGCTGCAGCCCGACGCGCGGCGGCGGATGGCGAGCTTCACGGACTCGCTCGTGGCGCGCGAGGAGGTGCTGGAAGTGTACTTCGTCGCGGGCGCCAACGACTTCCTCGTGCACGTGGCCACGTCCAGCACCGACGAGCTGCGCCGGTTCGTCGGGGAGGTGCTCAACCGCGACCCGGCCGTCGCCGGCACCGAGACCAACCTGATCTTCGAGCACACGCGGGCCCCCGGGCGGGGCGCGTAGCGCCCCGAGTCGCGCGACCCGCCCGCGTCGGACAGGCTGGCGGTCATGCGCGTGCTGGTGACCGGGGCGTCCGGCTTCGTCGGGGGCCGGCTGGCCCCCGCGCTCGTCGAGGCCGGGTACGAGGTGCGGGCGATGACCCGCCACCCGGAGCGGTACACCGGGGCGGGCGAGCCCGTGGCCGGCGACGTGCACGACGGGGAGTCGCTGGAGGCGGCGCTGGAGGGCTGCGGGGCGGCCTACTACCTCGTGCACTCCCTGGACGACGCGCGGTTCGCCGAGCGCGACGCCGACGCGGCCCGCACCTTCGCGAAGGCCGCCGCGGCCGCCGGCGTGGAGCGCATCATCTACCTCGGCGGCCTGGGCGACGACGCCGACGACCTGTCCGAGCACCTGCGCAGCCGCCGCGAGGTGGAGCGGCTGCTCGGCGGGGGCGGCGTGCCCGTCACCGTGCTGCGGGCCGGGATCGTCGTCGGTCACGGCGGGATCTCCTGGGAGCTCACCCGCCAGCTCGTCGAGCACCTGCCCGCGATGGTCACCCCCCGCTGGGTGCGCACCCGCTGCCAGCCCATCGCCGTCGCCGACGTCGTGCGGTACCTGGTGGGCGTGCTCGCCGAGCCGCGCACCACCGGGCGCACCTTCGAGATCGGCGGCCCCGAGGTGCTGGAGTACGCGGAGATGATGCGGCGGGTCGCGGCGATCGAGGGTCGGACGCTGCTGATGCTCCCCGTGCCGCTGCTCACCCCCTCGCTGTCCTCGCGCTGGCTGTCGCTGGTCACCGACGTGAACGTGCAGACCGGGCGCAACCTCATCGACTCGATGGCCAACGAGGTGGTCGTGCGCGACGACAGCATCCGCGAGCTCGTGCCGTTCGAGCCGATGGACTACGACGCCGCGGTGCTGGCCGCGCTGGGCGAGCGGGCGCGGAGCCTCCGGGAGCGCGTGTGAGGGAGCGCTACCCGCAGCTGCGCGACGGCCTGCTCGCCGTCCTGCCCCGCTGGCTGGCCGAGAAGGTGCCGCGCGACCACTGGGACACCGAGATCGCGTTCCGCCGCCGCCGCCGGGTCGTCGCCGCGACCTCGCTGGCCGGGGCCGGGCTGCTGGGCGCGTCGCTGTCGCGCGAGCCCGGCTCCCCCGTCTTCTACGGGCTGACGCTCGCCACCGCCGGCACCTGGGTGACCGGCGGGCTGGCGTCGGGGCGGCTGCACCTGGGCCACGTCCGGTGGGGCGCCGACCTGCGCCGCCCGGTCGTCACCCCGGTGCTCACCGGGGTCGCCGCGTTCGGCGCGTTCTACGGGGCGGCGCTGGTGGCGCGGCAGATCCCCGTGCTGCGCCGGGCCATCGCCCACGTGCTGAAGTTCGCCGACGAGGGCGACGACGCGCTCGTCGCGCTGATCACCCTGGCGAACGGGGCGGCCGAGGAGGTGTTCTTCCGCGGCGCGCTCTACGCGGCCGTCGCCCGCCAGCCCGTCGCCACCTCCACCGGGGTCTACGTGCTGGCCACCGTGGCGACCCGCAACCCCGCCCTCGTGCTCGCCTCCGGCGTGATGGGCACGCTGTTCGGGCTGCAGCGCCGCGCGTCGGGCGGCATCCAGGCGCCGCTGCTCACCCACCTGACCTGGTCGACGCTGATGCTGCGCTACCTGCCCCCGCTGTTCCGCGACGACCGGCTCAGCGACGTCCAGCTGCGCTCCGACCGGGTCAACGCCGACCGCCTCGTCGACGACCGCGTGCGCCTGGTCCGGCGCCGGGCCGACCGGCTCGCGGCCCTCAGGTCCGCGTGGCGGCGGTGAACTCCTCCAGCCCGTCGAGCAGCCGGTCCACGTCCCCGTCGTCGGTGTAGGGCGCGATCCCGATCCGCAGGCCCCCGGCGTCGCCCAGGCCGAGGTGGCGCGAGGCCTCGACCGCGTAGAACGAGCTGGCCGGGGCGTTGACGCCGCGCTCGGCGAGGAACCGGTGCGCGTCGCCCGCGTCGCGGCCCTCGAACGTCACCAGCAGCGTCGGGGTGCGGTGGGCGGCGCGCGACCGGACGGTGGTGCCGGGCAGCGCGGCCAGGCCGTCCTCGACCCGGCGGCGCAGCCGGTCCTCGTGCTCGGTCAGCGCGGCGAACGAGGCGACCAGCCGGTCCCGGCGGCCCGTCCCGCCGTCCACCGGCCCCGGCGCGAGGCCGGCGAGCACGTCGACGGCGGCGGTCGTGCCGGCGAGCAGCTCGTAGGGCAGCGTGCCCAGCTCGAACCGCTCGGGCACCGCGTCCGAGGACGGGAGCAGCTTGGCCGGGTGCAGCGTCTCCAGCAGCGCCGGGTCGGCCGCGAGCGCGCCGCAGTGCGGGCCGAGGAACTTGTAGGGCGAGCAGGAGTACAGGTCGGCGCCCAGCTCGCGGACGTCGACGGCGGCGTGGGCGGTGAGGTGCACCCCGTCGACGTGCACGAGCGCGCCCGCCGCGTGCGCGGCGTCGGCGATGGCGCGCACCGGCGGGCGGGTCCCGAGCAGGTTGGACGCGCCCGTGACGGCCACCAGGCGCGTCCGCTCGGTCAGGGCCGGCCGGACGTCGTCGAGCTCGGCGGTGCCCGGGTCGAACCCGACCCAGCGCACCGTGGCGCCGGCGGCGCGGGCGGCGAGCACCCAGGGCCGGATGTTGGCGTCGTGGTCGAGGCGGGTCACCACCACCTCGTCGCCGGGACCCCACTGCTGGGCCAGCGTGCGCGCCAGGTCGAAGGTCAGCGCGGTCATGCTGCGGCCGAACACGATCCCGCCCGGGTCGGCCCCGAGCAGGTCCGCGACGGCCGCGCGCGCTCCCCGCACGATCGCGTCCGCCGCCCGCTCCCCCTCGGTGACGGTGCCCCGGTTGGCCAGCGGCGCGGTCATCGTGGCGGCGACGGCCCCGGCGACGGGGGCCGGCACCTGCGAGCCGCCCGGCCCGTCGAAGTGCGCGAAGCCCGCGCGGAGGGAGGGGAAGAGGTCACGGACGGCGGCGACGTCGTAGGAGCCCACGCCGCTCACCCTGCCACGGGCGCACCTCGACCGGGGGCCCCGCGGTCCGCGACCGCTCCACCGACCGACCGTCGCGGACACGCCGCCGACCGGCGCACGCACCGCCGTCCGACGGAACCCCGGGGAGGGCCGCTGTACCCTCGCCTGCGTCCCGGACACACCCCCTCGGTACGGCGGAAGGCCCGGAAGTGCGCGACAGCAGGGAGACCGACGAGGTCCTGGTCTGCATGGCCCAGCGCCTGCAGAGCCAGGTCGAGCGGCAGCTCACCCTCGTCGCACGGCTGTACGCCACCGGGGCCGAGGACGCGCTCCCGGACCTGGCCGAGATGCGCACCACGCTGCAGCGCTCGCTGCGCGGCGTGGAGAACCTGCTGGTGCTGGGCGGGGCGCAGCAGGGGCCCCGCAACCGCGGGCCCCGCTCCGTGGCCGACCTGCTCGCCGACGCCCGCGCCGGGGTCGACGACACCGCGCGCGTCGACCTGCACCCGGCGCCCGACGCCGGCGTCGCCCCCCGCGCCGTGGCCGGGCTCCTCGCGCTGTTCACCGAGCTGATCACCCACGAGCTCGCCGTCTCCCCCGGCGGCGGTGCGGTCGAGGTCACCAGTCGGCGCGCCGAGGACGGCGGCCTGATCGTCGAGGTGGCCACCGACTCCCCCGGCCCCGCCGCCACCGAGCTGGACGAGCTGAACCGGCGGCTCACCGAGCGGCCGATCATCGACGACATCGTGTCCAACCGGGTCGGGCTGTTCGTCGCCGCCCGGATGGCCGCGCGCAGCGGCGCCGGCCTGCGGGTGCAGCTGCGGCGCGGCAGCGGGCACGTCGTCGTGGTGCACTGCCCGCCCGCGCTGCTCGACCCCGCCCCGCTCGACGCCGTCGGCGCCGGGCAGGCCCGGGCGTGGCGACCGTCGCCCTCACCCGGTGGCAACGGCCGCAACGGCAACGGGAACGGCCGCGGCGGGAACGGCGGCGGGGGCAACGGGAACGGCAGCGGCCACGGCACCGGGTACGGCACCGGGTACGGCGCGCAGGACACCGGGCCGCACCCGCAGGGCGGGTCGTCCGAGCTGCCCGAGGCCCGGCTGGGCGACCTGCTGCGGGACCCGCTGCGCGACCCCCTGCGCCGGCCCGACCCGCTGGTCGACCCGCTCCCGCTGCTGCCACCCGTCGACCGGGAGCCGGCCGGGTGGGACGCCGTCCCGCTGGAGGCGGAGGAGCCGCCCCGCCCGGCCGCGGACGCGCCGTCCTACGAGTCCCCGTACGGGTCCCCCTCCTACGAGCCCGGGACGTCGTACGACTCGACCCCGCCCTACGGGTCCCCACCCTCGCGCGAGCCGTCCTACGCGTTCGAGCCCGAGCCCCGCTACGAGCCCCGTCCGTCCTTCGAGGCGGAGCCCCGGCTCGAGCACGAGCCCGAGCGGTACCGCCCGGCGGTCGACGAGCTGTTCGGCCCGCTCACCAGCGCCCAGCGCGACAGCATGCGCGACAGCGGCCCCACCCCGATCTACGAGGCCGTGGCGTCGGCGTGGTTCGCCGACGACGCGCCCGGCGGGCCCGCCGCCACCGAGTGGGACAGCCCCCAGGACCCGGAGTGGCGGGCCGCCTCCGAGCGCGCGGCGCGCCCCGCCCCCGACCAGGAGGCCAGCACCGCCGCCGGGCTGCCGCGCCGCCGGCCGGGCACCCAGATGGTGGCGCCGCCGCGCCGCGGCGCCCCGCCGCCGCCCGCCGCTCCCCTGGAGCGGGAGCCCGAGCGGGTCCGCGAGCGGCTCGCCGTCTACCAGCAGGGCCTGCAGCGCGGACGGCACCGCGCCGGCGACACCGACCTCGAGTAGCCGGCTCCGGGATGGCCCCCGAGCGGCGTCCGTAGCAGGATGCGCGCGTGGCCATCCAGGATCCGCAGCCCGCCGAGGCGCAGACCATCGCCTACCCCGCCCTCCGCGAACGCGCCCGCCAGCGCGGCGTGGAGGTCCTCCCCCCGCACGTGATCGTCCTGTTCGGGGCCACCGGCGACCTCGCCAAGCGCAAGCTCCTGCCCGGGCTCGCGCACCTGGTGGTGTCGTCGTTCACCCCGGAGGTGCGGGTCATCGGGCAGGCGATGGAGGACCTCGACACCGACCGGTTCCGCGAGCTGGCGCGCGACGCCGTCCAGCGGTTCGGCACCCACCGCCTCGACGAGGAGTCGATGCGCGGGTTCCTCGACCGGATCACCTACGTGCCGCAGGGCGCCGGGCCCGAGGCGCTCACCGCCGCCGTCAAGGAGGCCGAGACGCTGCTCGGTCCGGACACGCGCCGGCTGCACTACCTGTCGGTGCCGCCCCGGGCCGCGCAGGCCGTGATCGGCATGCTCCGCGACGCCGACCTCACCGACAAGTCCCGCGTCGTCATGGAGAAGCCCTTCGGCGACGACCTGGCCAGCGCGATCACGCTGAACGACTTCGTGCACCGCTACTTCACCGAGTCGCAGATCTTCCGGATCGACCACTTCCTGGGCAAGGAGGCGGCGCAGAACATCCTCGCGTTCCGCTTCGCGAACGGGCTGTTCGAGCCGATCTGGAACCGGAACTTCATCGACCACATCCAGATCGACATCCCCGAGACGCTCGGGCTGGACCAGCGGGCGGACTTCTACGAGGCCACCGGCGCCTTCCGGGACATGGTCGTCACCCACCTCATGCAGGTGATGGCGTTCGTCGCGATGGAGCCGCCGACGGCGCTGGAGCCGCGGGCGATCAGCGAGGAGAAGAACAAGGTCTTCCGCTCGATGCTGCCGATCCGCCCCACCGACGTGGTGCGCGGCCAGTACGGCGGCTACCGGCAGGAGACCGGTGTCGCGCCGGACTCCGACACCGAGACCTTCATCGCGCTCAAGGTCGGCATCGACAACTGGCGCTGGGCGGGCACGCCGTTCTACCTGCGCACCGGCAAGAAGATGGCCGAGGGGATGCGGATCATCTCCATCGCGTTCAAGGAGGCGCCGCGGACGATGTTCCCGCAGGGCTCCGGCGTCGGCACGCAGGGCCCCGACCACCTCACCTTCGACCTGGCCGACAACTCCAAGGTCTCGCTGTCGTTCTACGGCAAGCGCCCCGGCCCCGGGATGCGGCTGGAGAAGCTGTCGATGCAGTTCTCCACGCACGAGACCGAGCGGGCCGGTGACGTGCTGGAGGCCTACGAGCGGCTGATCCTCGACGCGATGCGCGGCGACCACACCCTGTTCACCACGGCCGAGGGCATCGAGTCGCTGTGGGAGCGCGCGGCGCCGCTGCTGGAGGACCCGCCGCCGGTGAAGAACTACCCGCCCGGCACGTGGGGGCCCAACTCGATCCACCAGCTCATCGCCCCCAACGCGTGGCGGCTGCCGTTCGAGCGCGCATGGCGGGAGAAGAAGGCCTGACCCGCAGCGCGGGCCGGCGACCCCGCCGTCGGGGCGGCCGGGGCGTTCACCTCGCGCTCACCTGCGGCAGGGCCCCCGCTGGCCTGGCCCCCGCTACGGTCGGGGACATGGTCGTCCTCGACGTCACCTGCATCCGGCCCCGTCCGCGCCCGACCGGGTCCACCGCCCGCCCCGACCGGCCGGCCGGCCAGGTCCGGCCGGCCGGGCTGGACGACGTGGAGCGCACCGCCGCGCTCGAGCTCGACGGCGCATCGCTGCTCCTGCGGATGTTCCCGGCGCTGGTGCGCCGCCAGCACCGCCGGGCGGTGACCCACCCCGGCGCGATCGCCCTGGTGCGCGAGCGCCACGCCGCCGGGGGCCGCACGGAGATCGCCGGGTTCCTCGTCGGGACCCGCCGCGGCGTGGTCGACCTGCTCGTCACCGACGACGGCCCCGCGCCGCAGGACACGGTCCGCGCGCTGCTCGCGGTGTTCCACCGCCGCTGCGCCGACCACGCCCTCGGCGGGAGGGCCCGGCGCGACGGGCGGGTGGGCAGCGCGGCCTGACCCCGGGCGGGCCGGCGGGTGCTTGCCCCCGGCTCCCCGCGGTGTTCTACTTGGACGATCGTCCAAGTAGAACGTCCAGTCCAGGAGGTCCCGTGTCCCCCCACGTCGCCCGCGGCTCGACCCGCGCCGCGGTGGCGCGCGAGAAGCTCGTCCGCGCCGCCGCCGCCCTCATCCCGGAGCTGGGGTGGGGCTCGGTGAGCACCCGCGCGCTCGCCGAGCGGGCCGGCGTGCCGGCCGGCCTGGTGCACTACCACTTCACCTCGGTCACCGACGTGCTGGCCGAGGCGGCGGTGGGGGCGGTGCGCGACCTGCTCGACGCGGTCCTCGCCGAGCTGGCCGAGCTCGCGCCGCCCGCCGGCGTCGACCGCCTCTTCCGCGCGCTCGACCCGCTGTCGGGCACCGACCCCGCCTCGCTCCTGGTGGCGGAGGCCTACCTCGCCGCGACGCGGGACGAGCGGCTGCGGGCCGACCTGCACGAACAGCTGCACCGCTTCCGGTCGGGCGTGGCCGGGTGGCTGGCGGGCCACGGGGTGGCCGAGCCCGACGCGGTGGCCGCCCTGCTCGCCGCCGCCCTCGACGGCGTCGTCCTGCACCGGGCGCTCGGCCCGGGTCCGGGGGCCGACGCCCTGGCCCCCGTGGCGCAGCGGCTGCTCGACGGGGGGGACCGGTAGTGGAGCCCACCACCGCGGTCGTCTGCGGCGCCGGCATCGCCGGGCTCACCGCGGCCGGGGAGCTGGCCCGGGCCGGCTGGGCGGTGACGGTGCTGGAGCGCTCGCCCGCGCGCCGCGACCACGGCTACATGGTCGACTTCTTCGGCCCCGGCTTCGACGCAGCCGACGCGATGGGCCTGCTGCCCCGCCTCCGCGAGCTCGCCCACGACGTCGAGGTCGTGTGCTTCGTCGACGGGTCGGGCCGCGAGCGCGAGGTCGACTACCGGCTCGTCGCCTCCGCCGGCGGCGGGCGGCTGCTCAGCCTGATGCGGCCCGACCTGGAGCTCGCGCTGTTCGAGCGGCTGCCGGACGGGGTCGCGGTGCGGTTCGGCGCGGCCGTCACGGCGGTGACCCGGGACGAGGGCAGCGCGACCGTGCACCTGGCCGACGGCACGGCGCACACCGCCGCCGTCGTCATCGGGGCGGACGGTGTCCGCTCCCGCGTGCGCGACGCCGTCACCGGCCCGGTCGACCTGCGCCGGCTGGGCCTGCACACCTGCGCCTTCACCTTCGACGACCCCGACCTGCACGCCCGGCTCGGGAGCCGGTGGCACCTCACCGACACGCTGCACCGGATGGCCGGCCACTACGCGCTGCGCGACGGCCGCGTCGCCTTCTTCGGGGCCCACCGGGTGGGCGATCCGGGCCTGCCGGCCGACCCGCGGGCCGCCGTGCTCGCCGCCTACGCGGGCCTGGGCGCGGCGACGGACCGGGCGCTGGCGCACTGCCCGCCGTCGGAGGACCTGTACTACGACGAGGTGGCGCAGGTGGAGCTGTCCCGCTGGAGCGCCGGGCGCACCGGCCTGGTCGGCGACGCGTGCCAGGCGGTGTCGCTGCTGGCCGGCCAGGGCGCCTCGCTCGCCGTGGCCGGCGGCCGGCTGCTCGCCCGCGAGCTCACCGCCGGGCCGACGCCCGAGGCGGCCTTCCGCACCTACGAGCGGCGCTGGCGGCCCGTCGTCGAGGAGCGGCAGCGGGCGGGGCGCCGCGCCGCCGCGTCCTTCCTGCCGCGCACGCGTACCGCGCTGCTCACCCGCCGGGTCGCGCTGGCGCTGCTCCAGCACCCGGTGCTGGGCCGCCCGGTGCGCGCACGCCTCAGCCTCCGCTGACCGACAGCACTCCGGAGCCAGAACGCTGCTCGGGGACGTCCCCGGACCGCGTCCTGGCTCCGGAGTGCGGTCAGGAGGAGGAGAACGCGGCGTCGAACGACGCCGCCGGGGGGTCGAAGGCCGTGCGGCGGACGAACGCCAGCGCGTCCGGGGCGCCCACCAGGCGGTCCATGCCCGCGTCCTCCCACTCCACCGAGATGGGCCCCTGGTAGCCGATCGTGTTGAGCATCCGGAAGCACGCCTCCCACGGCACGTCGCCGTGCCCGGTGGAGACGAAGTCCCAGCCGCGGCGCGGGTCGGCCCAGGCCAGGTGGCTGCCCATCCGGCCGTTGCGCCCGTTGCCGACCTGGCGCTTCGCGTCCTTGCAGTCGACGTGGTAGATCCGGTCCTTGAAGTCCCACAGGAAGCCGACCGGGTCGAGGTCCTGCCACACGAAGTGGCTGGGGTCCCAGTTCAGCCCGAACGCCGGCCGGTGCTCCAGCGCCTCGAGCGCCGCGACCGTCGTCCAGTAGTCGTAGGCGATCTCCGACGGGTGCACCTCGTGGGCGAAGCGCACCCCGACCTCGTCGAACACGTCGAGGATCGGGTTCCACCGGTCGGCGAAGTCGCGGTAGCCGGCGTCGACCATGCTCTGCGGCACCGGCGGGAACATCGCCACGGTCTTCCAGATGCTCGACCCGGTGAACCCCACGACGGTGTCGACGCCCAGCGCCGCCGCGGCCCGCGCCGTCGCCTTCATCTCCTCCGCCGCGCGCTGCCGCACGCCCTCCGGCTCGCCGTCGCCCCACACCCGGTCGGACAGGATCCCCCGGTGCCGGTCGTCGATCGGGTCGTCGCAGACGGCCTGCCCGGCGAGGTGGTTGGAGATCGCGAAGACCTGCAGGCCGTGCTTCTCCAGGATGTCGCGGCGGCCCTGCACGTACGCCGGGTCCTCCGCGGCCGCGACGACGTCGAGGTGGTCGCCCCAGCAGGCGATCTCCAGCCCGTCGTAGCCCCACTCCCCCGCCAGCCGCGCCACCTCCTCGAACGGCAGGTCGGCCCACTGGCCGGTGAACAGTGTTATCGGCCTCATCGCACTCCCTCGCTGCGCTCGGTCGTGCGCTTCGCCCGGGCGCTGCGCCCATGATTCGCTCGCTGACGCTCGCTCATGCCGCGATCCCCTCCCAGCAGCTGCCCCCGGCGGCCGAGCGCGCGACGGCGTCCAGCACGAGCTGCACCTGCAGCCCGTCGGCGAACGACGGCGCGGGCTCGGTGCCGGCGGCCAGGTCCCGCACGAGGTCGGCGACCTCGTGCACGAAGGTGTGCTCGTAGCCCAGCCCGTGCCCGGGCGGCCACCAGGCGCCCGCGTAGGGGTGGTCGGGCTCGGTGACGAGGATCCGGCGGAAGCCCGCCGTCGCCCCCTCCTCGGTGCCGTCGAAGAACTCCAGCTCGTTCATGGCCTCGAAGTCGAAGGCCAGCGAGCCGAGGCTGCCGTTGACCTCCAGCCGCAGCGCGTTCTTGCGGCCGGTCGCGAACCGCGTCGCCTCGAAGCTCGCCAGCCCGCCCCCGGCGAGCCGGCCGACGAACAGCGCGGCGTCGTCGACGGTCACCGGGCCGCGGCCCGCACCGCCGGAGGCGGCCAGGCCGTGCGCGTCGACCGGCAGGGGCCGCTCGCGCACGAACGTCTCGGTGAGCGCGGTGACCCCGGTGAGCTCCTGCCCGGTGACGAACTGGGCGAGGTCGACGACGTGCGCCCCGATGTCGCCCAGCGCCCCGGACCCGGCGCGGTCGGCCTGCAGCCGCCACACCAGCGGGAACTCCGGGTCGACGATCCAGTCCTGCAGGTAGGCGCCGCGCACGTGCCGCACCTCGCCGATGCGGCCCTGCTCGACCAGCCGCCGGGCCAGCGCGACGGCGGGCACCCGGCGGTAGTTGAAGCCGACCATGGCGTGCACGCCCCGGGCCCGGGCCCGGTCGGCGGCGGCCACCATCGCCCGGGCCTCCTCGACGGAGTTGGCCAGCGGCTTCTCGCAGAGCACGTGCTTGCCGGCGTCCAGCGCCGCGATCGCGATCTCCGCGTGCGTGTCGCCGGGGGTGCAGACGTCGACGAGCGCGATGTCGTCGCGGCGCAGCAGCGCCTTCCAGTCGGTCTCGACGTCCCGCCAGCCGAGCCGGTCGGCGGCTGCGCGGGCGCGCCCCGCGTCGCGCCCGCACAGCACGGCCATGTCGGGCTCCCACGGCAGGTCGAAGAACCGCCCCGCCGTGCGCCAGGCCTGGGAGTGGGCCGCCCCCATGAAGGCGTGGCCCACCAGGCCGATCCCCATCGCGGGTTTCGCGGGCCCCGGTGTCACGACTCGAACCCCAGGGGCAGGTAGTCGGCCACGTTCTCGCGGGTGATCGTCGCCGACGCCAGGGTGATCGACGCGGGCACCTCCCGCTCGGCCAGGTCGCCCATGCCCCGGTTCTGCGCGACCAGGCGGGCCAGCGAGATCGCCGAGGAGGCCATCGACGGGCTGTAGGTCACCGTCGCCTTGAGCACGGTGTCGTCGGCCTGGATCGAGCGCATGGCGTTGGCCGAGCCGGCCCCGCCGACCATGAAGAACTCGCTGCGGCCCGCCTGCTGGATGGCGGCGAGCACACCGATGCCCTGGTCGTCGTCGTGGTTCCACACCGCGTCGAGCTGCGGCGCGGCCTGCAGCAGGTTGGCGGTGACGCGCTGCCCGCCCTGCGCGGTGAAGTCGGCGGCCTGCCGCGGGCCGACGGTGAAACCGAAGGCCTGCAGCGCGTCGGCGAAGCCCTGGCTGCGGTCCTGGGTGAGCGGCAGGTTGTCGATGCCGGCGATCTCGCCGATCACCGGGTTGGCCACGCCCGCGTCGCGCAGCCGCTGGCCGATGTAGGTGCCGGCCGAGACGCCCATGCCGTAGTTGTCGCCGCCGATCCACGTGCGGTAGGCCAGCGGCGAGTCGAAGATGCGGTCCAGGTTGATCACCGGGATGCCGGCCTCCATGGCCTGGCGCCCGACGGAGGTGAGCTGGCTGCCGTCGTTGGGCAGGATCACCAGGGCGTCGACGCCGCGGTTGATCAGCGTCTGCACCGCCGCGATCTGCGCGGTGATGTCGTTGGTCGGGTTGACCGCCTCCAGCGTCACGTCCGGGTACTGCTCGGCCTGGGCCGCGGCGTTGTTCGCGATGGCCGCGATCCAGCCGTGGTCGGCGGCGGGCGCGGAGAACCCGATGGTCACCGGCTGCCCGGCCTCCGCGTTGTCGCCCACCGGGGCGACGGCGGGGCCGGCGGCGGGGGCGCCGCCCGCCGGGGCGTTGGAGGTGCAGGCCGACAGCGCGGCCGCCCCGCCGAGGCCCAGGGCCCCGGCCAGGAACCCGCGGCGGCCCAGGGATCCGAGAGGTGCATCCATGATCGACTCCTTCGTCGTGTGGTGTTACTAGTCGCGCCGGGCGCGGGTCTGGATCAGCACCGCCACGACGATGATCACGCCCTTGGCGATGTTCTGGACCTCGGTGGCGAGGTTGTTGAGCACGAACAGGTTCGTGATCGTGGTGAAGACGAGGACGCCGAGGATCGAGCCGATCAGCGTGCCCCGCCCGCCCGACAGCAGCGTCCCGCCGATGATCACCGCGGCGATGGCGTCGAGCTCGTAGAGCGTGCCGTGCGTGCTGGACCCGGTGGTCGTCAGCGACGCGATCATGATCGCGGCGATGCCGGCGCAGAGCCCGGACACGACGTAGAGCGCCACGGTGTGGCGGCGGACGTTCAGGCCGGCCAGGCGGGCGGCCTCCGGGTTGCCGCCGATGGCGAAGGTGCGGCGGCCGAAGGTGGTGCGGTTGAGCACCACCCAGCCGACCGCGACGACGACGGCGAAGATGTACACCAGCAGCGGGATGCCGAGGATCCGGGTGGTCGCGATGCCGGCGATCGTCGGGTCGGTGACGATCTGGCTGCGCCGCCCGGAGATCCGCTCGGCCAGGCCCTGCGCGGTGATCAGCGCCGCGAGCGTGACGATGAACGGCACGATCCGCCCGTAGGCCACCAGCACGCCGTTGACCAGCCCGGCCCCGGCCCCGACGGCCAGCGCGCACAGCACCATGACCAGCGGCCCGTAGGACTGCGTGGCGACGGTCGTGGCCCACACCGAGGCCAGCGCCATCACCTTGCCGACCGACAGGTCGATGCCGCCGCCGATGATCACGAACGTCATGCCGACGGTGAGCACGCCGATGATCGACGCCGAGGTGAGGATCGTCAGCAGGTTCGACGTGGTGAGGAACGTGCCGGCGGTCGCCGTGCCGACGATCGCGAGCAGCACCAGCACCGCGACCAGGCCGAGGTTGCGCCCGGCGCCGGAGTCGAGCAGCTGCGCGGCCCGGCCGGGCGTGCGCCCGGAGGGCCTGGGGGGTGTCGCCGTCGCCGCCGACGAGCCCGTCGCCGGACCCGCCGTCGCCGGGCCTGTCGTAGCCGGACCTGTCGACTCAGCCATGGACCTTCTCCTCCGCCTGCAGGACCAGGTCGAGCACCCGGCCCTCGTCCAGCTCGTCCGCGGGGCCGGTGTGCACGACCCGGCCCTCCCGCATCACCAGCACCCGGTCGGCGAGCCCGAGCACCTCGGGGACCTCGCTCGACACGAGCACCACGGCCACCCCGTCCGCCGCGAGGCGGCGCACCAGGGAGTAGATCTCGGCGCGGGCGCCGACGTCGACGCCGCGCGTGGGCTCGTCGAGCAGCAGCACCGTGCAGCCCTGCAGCAGCCAGCGGGCGAGCACGACCTTCTGCTGGTTGCCGCCCGAGAGCGTCTTGACCGGCCGGGTCGGGTCGGCCGGGCGCACGTCGAGCTGCTGGGTGACCTCCCGCGCCGCGGCCACCTCCGCGTCCGGCGCGAGGAAGCCCGCGCGGGCGAAGCGGCTCAGGCCGGGCAGCGAGATGTTGCGCGCCACCGGTTCGGACATCAGCAGGCCCTGGCTCTTGCGCTCCTCCGGGCTCAGGCCGAGCCCGGCGCGGACGGCGGCGGGCACCGACCCGGGCCGCAGCGCCCGGCCGTTCACGCGCACGGTGCCGGTGGTCGCGCGCCGCGCCCCGTGGATGGTCTCCAGGACCTCCGAGCGGCCGGAGCCGACCAGCCCGGCCAGGCCCACCACCTCGCCGGCGCGCACGGTGAACGAGACGTCGGCGAACTCGCCGTCCCGGCCCAGCCCCTCGACCTCCAGCACCACCTCGGCCGACGGCTCGCCGGCGCGGGGCGGGAAGGCGTGCTCGACGGTGCGCCCCGTCATCAGCCGCACCACGTCGGCGGTGGGGGTGTCGCGGGCGGGCAGGTCGCGGGCGACGGTGCGGCCGTCCTTGAGGACGGTCACGCGGTCGCCGATCTCGCGGATCTCCTCCAGCCGGTGGGAGATGTAGACCACCGCGACGCCGTCGGCGGTCAGCTCGCGGACCACGCGGAAGAGGTTGCGGACCTCCTCGGGGTCGAGCACCGCGGACGGCTCGTCCATGACGATGAGGCGGGCGTCGCGGGCCAGGGCCCGCGCCATGCTCACCACCTGCTGCCCGGCCGCGGACAGCCGGCCCAGCTCCCGGCGCACCGGGATCTCGGGGTGGCCCAGGCGGGCCAGCAGGTCGCGGGCGGCCCGCTCGGCGTCGCGGGGCCGGGTGAAGCCCAGCCGCGAGGGCTCGCGCCCGAGCACGACGTTCTCGGCCACCGACAGGCCCGGCACGAGGTCGAGCTCCTGGTGGATCACCGCGATCCCGGCGACGTCGGCGGCGTGCGGGGAGGCGAAGGTGACCGGGCGGCCGTCCCAGAGGACCTCGCCCGCGTCGGGCAGGTGCGCCCCGCCCAGCACCTTGATCAACGTGGACTTCCCGGCGCCGTTCTGCCCGAGCAGGCAGTGCACCTCCCCGGCGCGCACGCCGAGGTCGACGCCGTCGAGCGCCCGGACGCCGGGGAACTCCTTGACGATGCCGTGCATCTCCAGCAACACGGGGGCAACGTAGGAGCGTTGACCAGCGCCGTGCAACGACGCGACAATGCCGGTTGCCGTCATTAATCGGCCGAAATGAGTTCGTGATGCTGACGCTCCCGGTCCTGCGCCTGTCCGCCCCGACCCTCAGCGGCCGGGCGGGCCCGGCCGTCGTGCTGAGCACGGTCGCCCGCCTGGTCGCCTCGGGCGCCGCCGTGAGCAAGGCCGACCTGGTGCCCGCGGCGGGCCTGGCCCGCACCACGGTGAGCACCGCGGTGGACGAGCTGCTCGACCGCGGCGTGCTCCGCCTGGCCGGCACCCGTCCCACCGCCGGGCGCGGCCGGCCCGCCGACCGGCTCGCGCTGGCCCCCGACGGCGGGCACGTCCTGCTCGCCGACGTCGGGGCGCGGGGCGCGCACCTGGCCGTGGTCGACCTGAGCCAGCGGGTGCTGGCCCACGAGCGCCTCGACGTCGACGTCCGCGACGGGCCGGACGCCGTCCTCACGCTGATCGAGGACCGGCTGGAGGCGCTGCGGCTGACCGCGCGGGGCGGCGCGGGGCCGGGGCGCCCGCCCGTCCGGTCGGTCGTCATCGGCCTGCCCGGCCCGGTGGACGGCCGCCTCGGCGCCCCCGTGCGCCCGCCGATCATGCCCGGCTGGCACGCCCACCCCGTCGCCGCGCGGCTCGGCCGCCGGTTCGGCTGCCCCGCCGCCTGCGAGAACGACGTCAACCTGCGCGCGCTCGGCGAGGCCCGGGCGCTGCCGGCCGACCAGGCCCCGCTGCTGTTCGTCAAGATCGGCACGGGCATCGGGGGCGGGCTCGTCGACGCCTCGGGCTACCTGCACCAGGGCGCGGACGGGGCGGCGGGCGACATCGGGCACGTCCGCGTCCGGGGCGCCCCCGACGAGCCGTGCGTGTGCGGCAACGTCGGCTGCATCGAGGCCGTCGCCTCGGCGGACGCGATCGTACGGCGCCTGCAGCGCGAGGGCGAGCCGATCGGGTCGATCTCCGACCTGCGCGCGGCGCTGGCCCGGGGCGACGCCGCCGCGGTGGCCGCCGTGCGCGACGCCGCCGGGCTGGTGGGCGAACTCGTCGCCACGCTCGTGCACCTGTGGAACCCCGCCCGGGTCACCCTCGGCGGCGCGCTCACCTCGGCCAGCGACGAGCTGCTCGCCGGCGTCCGCGCCGTCGCCTACCGCCGGGCGCTGCCGCTGGCCACCCGCAACCTGGTGCTGGCCGGCAGCGCGCTCGGCGAGCACGCGGGCCTGGCCGGGGCGGCGGTGCTGGGCATCGAGCGGGTGCTGTCGGCGGAGTCGATCGGCTCGCTCACCAGGATCGGGGCGCGGAGGAACGGGTAGGCGAGGGCCATGGTGCGCACCGTGTACGTCCTGGCCACCGAGACCGGAGCGGGCAGGTCGGCCGTGGCGCTCGGGCTCGTCGACGTGCTCGCCCGCCACGTCGGGCGGCTCGCCTTCCTGCGGACGGGCGCCCCCGACCCCGCCGCGCCGGAGGTGGAGCTCGTGCGGCAGCGCTACGGGCTGCGCGCGACCGCGGCGCTGCCCGGGCTGGCCGAGGCCCACGCGGAGCTGGCCGCCGAAGCCGACGTCGTGGTCTGCTCGGGCGGCGACCCGGCCGCCGACGCCGCGGCCGCCGTCGAGCTGGGCGCGTTCGTGCTCCTGGTGGTGAGCGGGCGGAGCCCGGGCGGCCCGGCCCGCGACGCCCGGGGCGTGCTGGACGCGGTGCGCCGCGACGCGGCCGCGCTCGCCGCGCGCGGGGGCACGCTGCTGGGGGTCGTGGCCAACCGCGTCGCCCCCGACGCCGTCGCCGCCGTGCGGGCCGGGATCGCCGACGCCGCCGGGGCCGGGTGCCCGACCGGGGTGCTGCCGGAGGAGCCGCTGCTCGCCGCGCCGACCGTCGCCGAGGTGGCGGCCGCCCTCGGCGCGCGCACGCTCACCGCGGCCGACGGGTCCCCGCCCGCCCGCGAGATCGAGCGGGTGATCGTCGGGGCGATGGGCCTGCCCCGCTTCCTCGACCGGATCGCCGCGGGCGACCTCGTGATCACCCCCGGCGACCGCGCCGACATCGTGGCGGGCGTGCTCGCCGCCCGCCTCGCCGGCACCCACCCGGCCGTGGCGGGGATGGTGCTCACCGGCGGGGCGGTCGATCCCGCGGTGGCGCGTCTGGTGGCGGGCCTCGGGGAGGCCGGGGTGCCGGTGCTCGCCACCGACGGCGACACCTACGCCACCGCCGCCGCGGTCGACCACGTGCGCGCCGCGATCGGGCCGGACGCCGACCGCAAGATCGCCACGGCGGTGCGGCTGTTCGCCGACGGCGTCGACCACACCGCGCTGCGCGAGCGGATCGCGGTGGCGCGACCGGCCCGCACCACCCCGCTGATGTTCCTCCAGGACCTGCTGGAGCGGGCCCGCGCGGACCGCCGCCACGTCGTGCTGCCCGAGGGCGACGACGACCGCGTGCTCTGCGCGGCCGAGCAGCTGCTGCTGCGCGGGGTCGCCGACCTCACCGTGCTCGGCCCGCCCGACGCCGTGCGGGCGCGGGCCGCGCGCCTGGGGCTCGCCCTGGACGGCGCGCGGCTGGTCGACCCGGCCACGTCGGAGTGGCGCGAGGAGTTCGCCGACACCTACGTCGAGCTGCGCCGCCACAAGGGCGTCGCCCGGCCGGTCGCGCTCGACCTCATGGCCGACGCCACGTACTTCGGCACGCTCATGGTGCACAGCGGGCGCGCCGACGCCATGGTGTCCGGGGCCGCCCACACCACCGCGCACACCATCCGCCCGGCGTTCGAGGTGATCCGCACCGCGCCCGGCGTCGGGCTCGTGTCCAGCGCGTTCCTCATGCTGCTGGCCGACCGGGTGCTCGTCTACGCCGACTGCGCCGTCGTGCCCGACCCCGACGCCGAGCAGCTCGCGGAGATCGCGGTCTCCGCCGCGGGCACCGCGCGCGTCTTCGGTGTGGAGCCGCGGGTGGCGATGCTGTCCTACTCGACGGGCGGGTCCGGCTCCGGCGCGGAGGTCGACAAGGTCCGCCGCGCCACCGCCCTGGTGCGGGAGCGCCACCCGGACCTGCCGGTGGAGGGGCCGATCCAGTACGACGCCGCGGTCGACGAGAGCGTCGCCGCCACGAAGCTGCCCGGCTCCGCCGTCGCCGGTCACGCCACGGTGTTCGTCTTCCCCGACCTGGACGCGGGCAACACCACCTACAAGGCCGTGCAGCGCACCGCCCGCGCGGTGGCCGTCGGGCCGGTGCTGCAGGGGCTCGCCAAGCCGGTGAACGACCTGTCCCGGGGCGCTACGGTGGACGACATCGTCACGACGGTGGCCCTGACGGCGGTGCAGGCCGCCGCCCCTGCTCCCACGGGCTGAGAAACCGGTTCCACGGAGCAGGAGGCGGCGGCATCATCGGAGGCGGCCGACCACCCCGGCCGCGCCCGCCCCGGCCTGTCGATCCAGGACGTCCCCCCGTCCGACCGACCGACCGCTGTCGAGGTGCCCCGTGCTGCTCTCCACCGCCGCCCGCTCCGTGCGCGGCTCCGCCATCCGCGACCTGCTCGCCCTCACCGCCCGCCCCGAGGTGATCAGCCTGGCCGGCGGGCTGCCCTCGGCCGACCTCCTGCCGGCCGCCCGCGTGTCCGAGGCCGCCGCTCGCGCGCTGGCCGACCCGGTCGCGCTGCAGTACGGCGCCACCGCCGGGCACCCCGGGCTGCGCGCCGTGCTGGCCGCGCAGGAGACGGCCCGCTGCGGGCGCCCGGTGCGCGACGTGCTCGTCACGACGGGCTCGCAGCAGGCTCTCGACCTGGTCACCCGCGCGCTGGTCGACCCCGGCGACGCCGTCGTCGTCGAGGACCCCGCCTACGTCGGTGCCCTCCAGGTGTTCCAGGCCGCGGGCGCCGCCCTGCACCCGGTGCCGCTCGACCGCGACGGGATGGCCGTCGACCTGCTGGAGCGGGCGCTGCGCGACGGGCTGCGGCCCCGCCTCGTGCACACCGTCCCGACCTTCCACAACCCGCGCGGCGTCACCCTCGCGGCGGAGCGGCGCGCCGCGCTGGCCGGGCTCGCCGAGCGCTACGGCTTCCTCGTGGTCGAGGACGACCCGTACGGGCTGCTCGCGCTCCCCGGCACCGCGCCGCCCGCCCCCGTGGCGGCCCACGGCGACCGCGTGGTGCGCCTGGGCAGTGCGTCGAAGGTGCTGGCCCCGGCGCTGCGCGTCGGCTGGCTGCACGGCCCGCCCGCGCTGCTCGCGGCCGTGGAGCGGCTCAAACAGGGCACCGACCTGTGCACCTCCTCCCTCACCCAGGCCGTCGCCGCCGACCTGCTCGCCGACGGGCCGTGGTTCGCCGGCCACCTCGACGCGGTGCGCGCGGCGCTGGGCGCGCGGGCGGCCGCGTTCACCGGCGCGGTGGCCGAGCACCTGCCGGGCGCCGCGTGCTCGACGCCGACCGGCGGCATGTTCTGCTGGCTGGAGCTCCCGCCCGGCACCGACACGGGCGCGCTGCTGCCCCGCGCGCTGGAGCACGGCGTCGGCTTCGTCCCGGGTGCCGCGTTCGCCGTCGGCGCGGAGCTGAGCGGCGCCGCGCTGACCGGTGCCGCACGGTGCTGCTTCGCCTCCCACCCCGGAGAGGTGGTGACCGAGGCGGTGCGGCGCCTGGCGCGCGCGGCCGCATAGGGTCGTCGGGTGCGTGAGATCCTGGAACTGCTGGAGCGCGACGCCCGGCTGCCCCACGACACCATCGCCACGATGACCGGCATCCCGGTCGCCGAGGTGAGCGCGGCGGTGGCGGCGTGGGAGGAGTCGCGGGCGATCCGGCGGTACAAGGCGGTCGTCGACTGGGACCGGGTCGCGCAGCAGGCCGGCGCCGACCCCACCGCCGAGACGGTGACGGCGTTCATCGACGTCTCGCTCGCCCCCGCCCGCGGCGTCGGGTTCGACGACGTGGCCGAGCGCATCGCCCGCTTCCCCGAGGTGCGCAGCGTCTACCTCGTGTCGGGCAGCCAGGACCTGCGGTGCACGGTGGACGGCCCCACCATCCGCGCCGTCTCGGACTTCGTGTCGCAGAAGCTGTCGACGCTCGACCGCGTCCGCGCGACGGCCACGCACTTCGTGCTCAAGACCTACAAGCGCGACGGCGACGCGTTCGTCGCGCCCGAGCCCGACCACCGCCTGCGGATCACCCCGTGACCCCGAGGACGCCGTGAAGCCGCTCAACTCCGTCATCGCCGCCTGCCCGCCGTCGGGGATCCGGCGGTTCTTCGACATCGCCGCCGAGATGGCCGACGTGATCTCCCTGGGCGTCGGCGAGCCCGACTTCGTCACGCCGTGGCGCGTGCGCGAGGCCGGCATCTACGCCCTCGAGCACGGCTACACGACCTACACCTCCAACGCCGGCCTGCCGCGGCTGCGCGAGCTCATCTGCGCCGACCTCGACGCCCGCCACGGCGCCGCCTACGACCCGGTGACCGAGTGCCTGATCACCACCGGCGTCTCCGAGGGCCTGGACCTGGCGCTGCGCGTGCTGCTCGACCCCGGCGACGAGGTCGTCGTGCCCGAGCCCTGCTACGTGGCCTACGAGCCGTGCGTCGCCTTCGCGGGCGGCACCGTGGTGCGCGTGCCGACGCGCGCGGAGGACGGCTTCGCGATCGACGCCGACGCGGTCGCCGCCGCGATCACGCCCCGCACCAAGGCGGTGCTGCTCGGCTCGCCGGCCAACCCGACGGGCGCGGTGCAGCCCCGGGCCGCCCTCGACGCGCTGGTCGCCCTGGCCCGCCGGCACGACCTGTACCTGGTGTCGGACGAGATCTACGACCGGCTCACCTACGAGGGCGTGCACACGAGCCTGGGCGCGCTCGCCCCCGAGCGGACCGTGCTGCTGGGCGGCTTCTCCAAGGCCCACGCCATGACGGGCTGGCGCGTCGGCTGGATCTGCGCACCGCCCGCCGTCGCCGAGCTGTGCGTGCGGGTGCACCAGTACACGATGCTGTGCGCCCCGCACGTCTCCCAGCTCGCCGCGCTGGAAGCGCTCTCGGCCCCGGACGACGACGTGGACGAGATGGTCGCCGACTACGACCGCCGGCGCCGCGTCTTCGTCAAGGGGCTGCGCGAGATCGGGTTGGAGACCCCCGAGCCCGGCGGGGCGTTCTACGCGTTCCCCTCGATCCGCACCACCGGGCTGAGCTCCGAGGAGTTCGCGGAGCAGCTGCTGCACGCCCAGGGCGTGGCCGTGGTGCCGGGCAGCGTGTTCGGCCCGTCCGGCGAGGGCCACGTCCGCTGCTCCTACGCCACCGCGCTGCCGCTGCTGGAGGAGGCGCTGGTGCGGATCGGGCGGTTCGTGCACGACCGGTAGTCGGACGTCCGCGCACCGGGATCGTCCGACGGCGTTCACACGACCGCAAAGCGCGCCCGCCACCCTCGGGGCATGGACCCCCACTCCCGGCCCTGTCCCCTCTGCGCCCGATCCCGCACCGCCGCCGACGCGACCGGCCTGGCGTGGAGCAGCCAGCACGAGCCCGACGGCTCGACGACCTGGATCTGCCCCACCTGCACCCGCGCCCAGCTCTGGCGCATCGAGGGGCTGCTGCGCGTGGCGACGCCGACGGCCCCCGCCGCGGCCGTGCCCCTGCGTCCCGCCGCCTAGCGACGGCAGCACCCCGCCCGGGTCAGGCCACGGAGCGGAACGCCGGGAACACCGGCAGCGAGGCCGGCGCGTCGTCGTGCCGCCGGCGCAGCGCGGCGGACACGGCCCGGCCGAGCTCGGCGCTGGCGTCGTGGCCGGTCTCCTGGGCCGCCTCCGCCATCCGCGCCCAGTAGTGCGCCAGCGCCGTGCTGATCCGCGGGGAGCGGGTGGCGTCCGGGCCGACGGCGGTGTCGCGCAGCCGGATCCGCGGCAGCAGCCACCAGGTGCACAGCCACACCCACAGGAGCTGGGCGTCGAACAGGCGCCGGTCCAGCCGGTCGGGGTCGTCGAGGTCCGGCCACACCGAGGAGATCTCGTTGCGCCACGCCTCCAGCATCGTCCCCGCCATGCCCCCCGGCAGGGCGAAGCTCGCCTCGCACCCCGGGAACGGCACGCGGAAGTAGGCCGCGTCCAGCGCGACGTCGCGGAAGCAGCCGCCCTCGAAGTCGACGAACCGCACGCCGCGGCTGGTGACCAGGTTGTTGTCCGGGCAGGTGTCCGACGGGCTGAACGCGCGGTAGCGGGTGCCGCCGAGCAGCCGCGCGGTGCCGCGGGCCTCCTGCTGGGCGGCGTCGGGCACGGTGACGCCGAGGTGGTCGCGCAGCAGGTCCGCGCAGCCGGCCAGCGCCGCCCGCGCGTCGTCGGCGACGGGGTCGCGCCACGCGCGCTCCCCCAGCCGGCGCAGCAGCGCGCCGAAGTCGCTCTCGCGACCCGCCGTGGCCGCCTGCATCCGGCCGAGCGCCCGCGCCCAGCTGAGCAGGCACCGCCGCGCCGCGACCGGGTCCGGCCCGAACAGCGTGTCGGCGAGCGTGGAGCTGCGGCCCAGGTCCTCGAGCACGAGCAGCCGGGCGGCGGGGTCGTAGGCGATGATCACCGGGCTGGGCCGGACGTCCGCGGGCAGCGCGGTGAACAGCTGGCAGCTGGCGACCTCGTAGTGGAACGGGTCGGGCCGGCCCGCGTCGGGCTTGTGCAGGTAGTGCTTGACCACCACCGTGCGCGGCAGCGAGAAGGGGTTGCGGGCCACCCGGGCGCGGGCGACGACCGAGCGGTCGCTGCCCCCGAGGTCCTCGGGATCGGCGAGCACGACGGTCGCGCCGGCGCGGCGCGTCAGCAGCCGCTCGGCGGCAGCCAGCGCGGCGAGCACCGGCCTGGGGAAGCTGCCCAGGTCGCGAACCATCACGGGTGACCTTACCCGGTGGAGAGCCGCCGAAGCTCCCGTCGACGGGCGCCCGACTTCCGGGACAGGACCAGCACCAGCGCCGCCGCGAGGAGGATCCCGACGATGTTGACGAGGAGCTGCAGGGCCGAGGCGCCCGCCTCGACGAACCGGCCCTCCACCACCGCGAGGGCCGCGAACCCGGCCGCGGGCACGGTGGTGACCGAGATGAACACGCCGACGAGCGCGGCCGACCGCGCCGAGGTGAGCGCGAGCATGCCGGCCGCCCCGGCCAGCACCGCGACGACGAAGGAGAACGGGCCGACCTGGTAGATGAAGTCGACCTGGTCCAGCACGTCCAGGTCGCTGGCGTCGATCCAGTCGAGCGCGTCGAACAGCACCGTCGCCCCCGCCGTCACGGCCATGGCCAGCGGGAACCCGACGGCGAGGGCGATCGCGCCGCGGCGCACCAGGTCGGCGCGCCGCAGCACGGCGCCCACCGCCACGGCGGCGAGCGGGCCGAACTCCGGTCCCATCACGCACGCCCCCACCACCGTGACCGGGGAGTTCGTGATCGCCCCGATCGCGGCGAGCAAGCAGGCGATGGTGAGGAACACCCCGAACGTGATCGACAGGCGGGAGTCCTCGCCCGTGCGGGCCACCACCTCGTCCCACACCACGGCGTCCATCGGGTCGCCGGGCACGGCCTCCTCGGCGCGGTCGGCCGAGTCGGACAGCGTGGTGTCGATCGCCTCCAGCGTCACCCCGCCGGTGTGGTCGACGCCCAGCTCGCACAGCCGCCCGAGCAGCTCGTCGACGGCCTCGCGGGTGACGGCGGCCTCCACGACGTCCCCCTCCGGCTGCAGCGCGACGCCCGGGTGCACGGTGACGTGCGTGGCGCCGGGCTCGGCCAGCAGGAGGTCGCGGACCGCGTCGGTGTGCCGGGTCGGGGTGATGATCCGCAGGTGCTGCACGGTCAGGCCGCGCCGGCGGCGGTGCCCCCCGGCTTCGGCGGCGCCGCGTCGACCCCGGCCTCCTTGCGCTGCTCGGGCGTGATCGGGGCGGGCGCGGCCGTCAGCGGGTCGTAGCCGCCGCCGGTCTTCGGGAACGCGATGACCTCGCGGATCGAGTCGACGCCGGCGAGCAGCGCGGTGATCCGGTCCCAGCCGAACGCGATCCCGCCGTGCGGCGGGGGGCCGTAGGCGAACGCGTCGAGCAGGAAGCCGAACTTCTCCTGCGCCTCGGCCTCACCGAGACCCATGATCTCGAAGACCCGCTTCTGCACGTCGGCCTGGTGGATCCGGATGGACCCGCCGCCGATCTCGTTGCCGTTGCAGACGATGTCGTAGGCGTAGGCCAGCGCGTTGCCCGGGTCGGACTCGAACTTCTCGATCCACTCCGAGTTCGGGGAGGTGAAGGCGTGGTGCAGGGCGGTCCACTGCCCGCTGCCCACGGCGACGTCGTCGGTGTCGGCCGTCGACTCGAACATCGGGGCGTCGACGATCCAGACGAACGACCAGGCCGAACCGTCGACCTGCCCGGTGCGCCGCGCGATCTCGCCGCGGGCGGCGCCGAGCAGCGCGCGGGCCTCGTGGGCGCGTCCGGCCGCGAAGAAGATGCAGTCGCCCGGCTGCGCGCCGACCGCGGCGGCGAGCCCGGCCCGCTCGGTCTCCGACAGGTTCTTCACCACCGGGCCGCGCTCGTCGACCGAGCCGTCCTCGCCGATGAGGACGTAGGCCAGCCCGCGCGCGCCGCGCTGCTTGGCCCACTCCTGCCAGGCGTCGAGCTGGCGGCGGGCCTGGCCCGCCCCGCCCGGCATGACGACCGCGCCGACGTAGGGGTTCTGGAACACCCGGAACTGCGTGTCGGCGAAGTAGGCCGTGAGGTCGGTGAGCTCGATGCCGAACCGCAGGTCGGGCTTGTCCGAGCCGTAGCGGCTCATCGCCTCCGCGTAGGACATGCGGGGGATCGGGCGGGGGATCTCGTACCCGACGAGCGCCCACAGCGCCGCGAGCACCTCCTCGGCCAGCGCGATGACGTCGTCCTGGTCGACGAAGCTCATCTCGATGTCGAGCTGGGTGAACTCCGGCTGCCGGTCGGCGCGGAAGTCCTCGTCGCGGTAGCAGCGCGCGATCTGGTAGTAGCGCTCCAGGCCGCCCACCATGAGCAGCTGCTTGAACAGCTGTGGGCTCTGCGGCAGCGCGTACCACGAGCCGGGCCGCAGCCGGGCGGGCACGAGGAAGTCGCGGGCGCCCTCGGGTGTCGAGCGGGTCAGCGTGGGCGTCTCCACCTCGACGAACTCGTGGGCGTCGAGCACGCCGCGCGCGGCCCTGTTCACCGCGCTGCGCAGCCGCATCGCCGACGCGGGGCCGCTGCGGCGCAGGTCCAGGTAGCGGTGCTTGAGGCGGATCTCCTCGCCCACCTCGGCGTGCTCGTCGACCGGGAAGGGCAGCGGCGCCGACTCCGACAGCACCGTCAGCGACGTGACGGTGACCTCGATGGCCCCGGTGGCCAGCTCCGGGTTCTCGTTGCCCTCCGGGCGGGCCACGACCTCGCCGACGACCTGCACGCAGAACTCCGAGCGCAGCCGGTGCGCCCGCTCGGCCATCTCGCCCTCGCGGAACACCACCTGCGCGGTGCCCGACGCGTCGCGCAGGTCGATGAAGATCACACCGCCGTGGTCCCGGCGCCGCGCCACCCACCCGGCGAGGGTCACGGACTGGCCTGCGTGCTCGGCTCGCAGGGAGCCGGCGGGGTGGGTGCGCATCACGGTTCCAGAGGCTATCCGGCGGCCCCCGGGGCCCGGCCAGCAGGTTTCCGGCCCCGCTCACAGCAGGGTCAGCTGCTCCCCCGCGGCGGGGGCCGCCACGGCGGCGACCGCGAGGTCGGCGCCCGTGGGCGGCTCGGCCAGGCGGCGCCACCCGCCGTGCACGTCCCCGACCGGCCCGGTCAGCCCGTGCCGGCGCAGCAGCGGGGCCACGCGCTCCCCCAGCGCCCGGCGGTACTGCGGGTCGGCGTAGGAACCCCGCCGGTAGAGCCGGGCGTAGGGCTCGACCAGCTGCGGGTGCTCGCGGGTGAGCCACTCCAGGAACCACGGCCGCGTGCCCGGCTTGAGGTGCAGCGCCATCACGCTCGCCCCGGTGGCACCGGCCGCCGCGATCCGCTCCAGCAGGGCGTCGAGCGCCTCGGCGGAGTCGGTGAGCAGCGGCAGGACCGGCGCCACCATGACCCCGACCCGCAGCCCGGCGTCGGTGATCCGGCGCACGAGGTCCAGCCGGGCCTGCGGCGACGGCGTGCCGGGTTCGAGCCGGGCCTGCAGCGGGCGGTCGAGCAGCGCGATCGACACCCCGAGCCCGAGCGGCACGTCCGGCGCCACCGAGGTGAGCAGCGGCAGGTCGCGGGTGAGCACGGTGCCCTTGGTCAGGATCGAGAACGGCGTGCCGGACGACGCGAGCGCGGAGACGATGCCGGGCATCAGCCGGTAGCGGCCCTCCACCCGCTGGTAGGGGTCGGTGTTGGTGCCCATCGCCACGGGCTCGCGCCCCCAGCGGGGCGCGCGCAGCTCCCGCTCCAGCACCCGCGCCGCGTTGACCTTGACCACGATCTGGGAGTCGAAGTCCGCACCCGCGTCGAGGTCGAGGTAGGTGTGCGTGCCCCGGGCGAAGCAGTTGTGGCTCACCACGCCCTCGGCGACGAAGTCCCCGGTGCCGGTGGTGATGTCGTGCAGCTCCTCCGCGCGGCCCGTCGGCTCGATCGCGGTGACCCGGGCCGCCTCCCCCACCGGCGCCCCGTCGGCGCGGCGGCGCACGGCCGGGCGCGCCACGTCGAGGAACCGCAGCAGCTCGCCGGCGTCCCCGAGGAGCCGGACGCAGCGCTCGCCCCCGCCGTCCCCCGCCTCCACCGCGAAGCGGAACCCGAGCCGGTGCAGGGCCCCCGCCACGCGGCCCACCACCTCCTCGTCGGCGTGCCGCACCCGCAGCACCCCGCCCTCCACCGCACCGCGCGCGTCGACCGCACCGGCCAGGAAGCCCGCGCACCAGTCCTCGCCCGGCCGGTCCGGCCAGGCGGCCACGGCACCGGCGCTGGGGAGACCGGCGCTGGCGAGTGCGGCGCTGGGGGGACCGGCGCTGGGGGGACCGGCCGCCGGGCGCTCCCACGGGGGCGGGACGCGGCCGTCGACGACCGGACTGAACCGGGCGGCCACCAGCTCGGCCGGGGCGCGGTGCTCGCGGCCCGGCACCGACTCGTGGCCCAGGACCGCCAGGTAGTGGTGCGCGCGCCCGATCGCCTCCAGCTCCAGGCCGGCCGACGGGAACCCCGGTCCGTCCCCGCGCACGACGCCGGCCAGGTAGCCGCGCCGGTAGCCCGGGGTGGCCGTGCGCGGCGGCGCCTGCTCCACCGCGGCCCGGCCGGGGCCGAGCAGCACATCGCCGACGTGCAGCCGCGGGCGGCGACCGGCCCGGCACCACCCGCCGGTGACGTGGCGCCAGCCGCGGTCGGTGAGGAACCGGTGCTCCCCGCTCGCCGTGAGCACCGTGCCGTCGGACAGGTGCACCCGCACGCCCGGTTTCACCGTGCTCCAGCGGGCCCGGACGGTGGTGCGGACGTAGGTGCGCCCACCGGCGGCGGGCGCGGTGCCGAGCACGGCGTCGCCGACGGCCAGCTCGGCGATCGGGCGCGTGCCGCCGTCGGCCAGGAGCACGCGGGTGTCGCCGCCGAGGCAGTACACGCAGGCGTGCGAGCAGCCGCGGTAGGGGTTGACCGTCCAGCGGAACGGCACGGCCGACGGCCCCGGCACCCGGTTGAGCACCGAGCGGGCCTCGACCTCGTGGAACACCGCCCCCGCGAACTCGGGCACGCGCACCGAGCGCAGCAGCCCCGCCAGGCCCGGCAGTGCGTCCGCCGCGCCGACCCCGTCCCCGTGCACCCGCTGCTCGCTCCACCGCATGCCGAGATCGAACACCCGTTCGACGCCGACCGCAAGTCCGATGGCGAAGGGCCACCGGCGCCCGCCAGTCGGTGAAGCCGCACCCGCCGAGCTGGCGCAGCCCTGGTGGCCTGGCGCAGCGCCGATGGCTTGGCGCAGCGCGCCGGCGGGCTGCGCCACGGGGACTGGCGCTGCGCGATCGGGTGAGCGCTGCGCCGACGGACGAGCGCTGCGCGAGGTGCGTGGCGCGAGCGGCCCCGGACCGACCAGCGCAGCGCCGCCGTCACCCCGCAACGCTGATCGCAGCGCTGATCGCACGGCGCAGCGCTGATCGCACGGCGCAGCGCGTCAGCGGGCTGCGCGCAGCACACGTCCGCTGGCGCAGCACACGACCCCGTGGCGCAGCCCGCCGGCGCGCTGCGCCACGGGTACGGGCGCTGCGCCAACGGACCAGCGCTGCACTAAGTCCGTGACGCGGCGGACCCGGACCGACCGGCGCAGCGCCCACCGCCTCCCGCAGCGCTGATCGCACGACGCAGCGCGCCGGCGGGCTGCGCCACGGGGACCGGCGCTGCGCCAGCGGGCGGGCGCTGCGCCAGCCAGCGGGCGCTGCGCCAGCGGGCGGGCGCTGCGCGGGGCGCTGCCGCCACGGCGATCAGCGGGACCGCAGCCGCCGCCGGCGCGGCGCGGGGGCCGCCGGGCGCGGCCGACCGGCCGGGGCAGGATGGGCGCGTGCCCCCCGTCGACCCCGCCGTCCCGGAGGACCCCACCGACGAGTTCCCCGCCGTCCGCGTCCCCGCGCGCGCGACCGCCCGCGCCGCGGCCGGGCCGCCGGTCGACGGGACCGGCGGCGTCCGGGTCGCCCGCCGGCGCCGGACCGACGACGCCCCGCCGCCGGAACCCCGCGGCGGGCGGCGGCGGGCGACGGCGGTCCCGCTGACGGGGCACGGCCACGGCCACGGGCACGGGCACGGGCACGGGGCCGCGCCGCCGGCCGGGCGGCGGGTCCGGGTGCTCATCGCCGCGCTGCTGGTGCCCTGCGCGCTCGCGACGCTGGTGGGTGTGGTGCTGCTGTGGCCGGGTCCGGTGCCGGTCCCGGCGGGCACCCAGACCCCGGTGCGGGCGGAGGTGACGGCGGCGGAGGCGGCCGACTGCACGCCGGGGTCGGGCGACCGCGGCTGCGCGGCGCTGGTGCTGCGCATGGACGACGGGCCGCTGCCGGGCCGCGAGCTCGTGCAGCTCGTGCCGGTGGAGCCGAGCACGCCGACGTTCGGGGTGGGCGACGACGTCGTGGTCGCCTGGTCCGGGGGCGACCCGACCGACGCGGGCTCCTACCAGGTCGTCGACTTCCAGCGCGGCGGCGCGCTGCTCTGGCTCGCGGCGCTGTTCGCGGGCGCGGTGCTGCTGCTCGGGCGGCTGCGGGGGCTCGCCGCCCTGGGCGCGCTCGTCCTGAGCTTCGCGGTGCTGCTGGGGTTCGTGCTGCCCGCGATCCTGTCCGGGCACGACCCGCTCGCCGTCGCCGTCACCGGGTCGTGCCTGATCATGTTCGCGGTGCTGTACCTGACGCACGGGCCCTCGGCGCGCACGTCGGTGGCGGTGCTGGGCACGCTGCTGTCGCTGGCCCTGATCGGGCTGCTCGGCGCGGCGTTCTCCGCGACCGCCCGGCTCACCGGCATCGACGACGAGTCCGCCAACCTCATCGCCACCCTCGGCACCGGCGTCGACGCGCGCGGGCTGCTGCTGGCCGGCGTCGTCATCGGCGCGCTGGGCGTGCTCGACGACGTCACCGTCACCCAGACCAGCGCCGTGTGGGAGCTGCGCCGCGCCGACCCGGGCATGGGCGTGCCGGGGCTGTTCACCGCGGCCATGCGGATCGGGCGCGACCACGTGGCGTCGGCCGTCAACACCCTCGTCCTGGCCTACGCGGGCGCGTCGCTGCCGCTGCTGCTGCTGTTCTCGCTGTCCGGGCAGGGCCTGGGCGACGTGGCCACCACCCAGGCCGTCGGCACGGAGATCGTCCGGACGCTCGTGGGCAGCATCGGCCTGGTCGCCTCGGTGCCGATCACGACGGCCCTGGCCGCGGTGGTGGCCAGCCGCGAGACGCCGGAGGCGCTCAGGGCCTGAGCGCGGGCCGGCGGGCGACCAGCGACGCCTCGCCGTCGCCCTCGGTGCTGGCGAGCACCTCGAGATCGCCGGCGAGGGCCGCGACCAGCTCCCCCGGCACGGCGCGGAAGCGGCCGCCCGAGTCGCCCACCTGGGACAGCACGGTGACCACCAGCAGCCCGCCCGGGGCGAGCGCGGCCGCCAGCGCCGGGTACAGGGCCGGGTCGCGGTAGCGCTGGCAGACCACGACGTCGTACGGGCCGCCGGCGGGCAGGCCCGCGGTGAGGTCGTGCCGGACCCACCGCACGCCCGGGGCCAGCTCCGCCGCCGCGGCCAGGGCCACCGGCGAGACGTCGACGGCGTCGACCGCGAAGCCGCGCCCGGCCAGCCACACCGCCACCGCGCCCCGCCCGCAGGCGACGTCGAGCGCCCGCCCGCCCCGGGGCAGCAGGTGCTCGCGGCCCCGCAGCGCGTCCGGCGGGGCGGGGCGGGTGCCGGTGACCGCCGCGTGCCGGGCGTCCCACCGCTCGGCGTCGCTCACCCGAGCAGCGCCACCAGCTCGGCCACGACGCCGTCGAGCGGAACGGCCCGCTGGTCGCCCGACCCGAGGTCCTTCACGCCGATCGTGGCGGCGTCGAGGTCGCGCTCGCCCAGCACCAGGGCGTAGCGGGCGCCGGACCGGTCGGCGGCCTTCATCGCCCCCTTGAGCCCCCGCCCGCCGTAGGACAGGTCCACCGCCACCCCGGCCCGGCGCAGCTGCCCGGCCAGCGCCACCAGCCGCCGCTGGGCCGCCGCCCCGAGCGGGACCCCGTAGACGGCGCAGCGCGCGGTCGACCAGGGCGCGACGCCCTCCGCGCGGCACGCCAGCAGTGTGCGGTCCACGCCGATGCCGAACCCGACCCCCGACAGCGCCTGCCCGCCGAGCGTGGCCATCAGCCCGTCGTAGCGCCCGCCGCCGCCGATGCCCGACTGGGCGCCCAGCCCGGGGTGCACGAACTCGAACGCGGTCTTCGTGTAGTAGTCCAGGCCGCGCACCATCCGCGGGTTCTCCACGTAGGCGACGCCGAGGTCGTCCAGGTGCTGCTTGACCGCCTCGTGGTGCGCCTTCGCCGCGGGCGAGAGGTGGTGCAGCAGCAGCGGCGCGTCCGCCGTGAGCGCGCGCACCTCGGGGCGCTTGTCGTCGAGCACGCGCAGCGGGTTGAGCTCGGCGCGGGCCCGCGTGGCGTCGTCTAGGGGCAGCCCGGCCAGGAACTCCTGCAGCAGCGCCCGGTAGGCCGGGCGGCAGTCGGCGTCGCCGAGCGAGGTGATCTCCAGGACGTAGCCGGAGAGCCCGAGGGCGCGGAAGCCCTCGTCGGCGACGGCGATGACCTCGGCGTCGAGCGCGGGGTCGTCGACGCCGATCGCCTCGATCCCGACCTGCTGGAGCTGCCGGTAGCGCCCGGCCTGCGGGCGCTCGTAGCGGAAGAACGGGCCGGCGTAGTAGGCCTTGACCGGCAGCCCGACGCGGTCGAGCCCGTGCTCGATGACCGAGCGGACGACCCCCGCCGTGCCCTCGGGGCGCAGCGTCACCGAGCGGTCCCCGCGGTCGGCGAAGGTGTACATCTCCTTGGCGACGACGTCGGTGGACTCCCCCACCCCGCGCGCGTAGAGCCCGGTGTCCTCGAAGACCGGCAGCTCCAGCAGCCCGTACCCGGCCCGCCGGGCCGCGGCGACCAGCGTGTCGCGCACGTGGGCGAACGCGGCCGAGTCGGGCGGGGTGTACTCGGGGATCCCCTTGGGGGCGGCGAAGGCGCCGTTGGCCCCGGTGGTCCCCTCGCCTCCGGCGCTCACAGCCCCCTCCCCGGGGCCGGCGAGCCCAGGTCCTGCAGGTACGGGTTGGTCGCGCGCTCGCGGCCGACGGTGGTGGTGGCGCCGTGCCCGGGCAGCACGAGCGTCGAGTCGTCGCGGTCGAGGAACCAGCGCAGCGACTGCTGCATCCGGGCGGGGTCGCCGCCGGGCAGGTCGGTGCGGCCGATCGAGCCGGCGAACAGGGTGTCGCCGGCCAGCACGACCTCGACGGTGCCGCCGCCGGCCGCCTCGGCGTCGGTGGTGAACAGCACCGAGCCGCGCGTGTGCCCGGGGGTGTGGACGACGCGCAGCGCCAGCCCGGCCAGCTCCAGCTCGCGGCCGTCGCTGAGCTCGGAGACGCTGCGCGGCTCGCGCAGCTCGAGGCGCCCGCCGAAGAACGCGGTCGCCTCCGGCGAGAGACCCCTCATCGGGTCGGCCAGCATGGCGCGGTCCTCGGGGTGGATGAAGGCGGGGACGTCGTGGCCGTCGCACACCGGCGCGACGGAGAAGGTGTGGTCGAAGTGCCCGTGGGTGAGCAGCACCGCCACCGGCGTGAGGCGGTGCTCGGCGAGCAGCGCCTCCAACGGGTCGACGGCGTCCTGCCCGGGGTCGACGACGACGCACGCCTCCCCCGCGCCGGGGGCGACGACGTAGCAGTTGGTCTGGAACGACCCGGCCGGGAAACCTGCGACGAGCACGGTCAGCAGCGTAGTTACCCCGTCACCGGGGATTCACGGTGGTCGCGGCTATCCTCCCGGCCGTGGCGACCAACCAGATGCGGCGCGAGGCGGCGAAGCGCAAGCTCAAGAGCCAGCAGGAGCGGCGGGCGGCCCAGGCCAAGCGCCGCCAGCGCACGGCGCTGATCACCTCGGTCGCCGTCGTGGTGGTCGTCGTGGGCGCCATCATCGCCTTCACCGCGCTGTCCTCGGCCCCCGACGCCCCGGACCCGGCCGCCGCCCCCACCGACGCCGCCCCCACCGAGGCGCCCGCGGCCGACGTCCTGGGCGCCTGCGCGTTCACCCCCACCCCGGCCGAGGCGGCGGCGAAGCCGGCACCCGTGCCGGCGCTGACCGAGGCCCCCACCACCGGCACCGCGGCCGTCGCCCTGCAGACCGACCGGGGCGCGATCCCGCTCACGCTCGACCGCAGCACCGGGCCGTGCGCCGTGGAGAACTTCCTCAGCCTCACCGCCGCGGGCTACTACGACGCCACGCCGTGCCACCGCCTCACGGCGTCTCCCGGGCTGAGCGTCCTGCAGTGCGGCGACCCCACGGGCACCGGCAGCGGCGGCCCCGGGTACACGGTCAACGACGAGCCGCCCACCGCCCTGGCGCCCGACCCCGGCGGCAACGGCGCGATCTACCCGCGCGGCACGGTCGCGATGGCGAAGACCTCGGCGCCCGACTCGGGCGGCAGCCAGTTCTTCCTCGTCTACGCCGACTCCACCCTGCCCCCGGACTACACGGTGTTCGGCACCATCGACGCGGAGGGCCTGGCCACGCTGGACGCGATCGGCGCGGCCGGCACCGCCGACGGCGGCCCGGACGGCGCCCCCGCCCAGCCGGTCACGATCCTCACGGCCACCGCGGCCTGACGCCGTGCCGGTCCTCGAGGTCGCCGGTCTGCCCGTCCACCACGAGCGCCGCGGGGAGGGCCCGCCGCTCGTGCTGCTGCACGGCGGCCTGGGCGGCAGCGAGGCCTGGGGCGCGCTGCTCGACCTCCTCGCCGCGGCCGGGTTCGGCGTCGTCGCGCCCGACCGGCGCGGGCACGGCCGCACCCCGGACGTCGACGGGCCGCTCAGCTACGCCGGGATGGCGGAGGAGACCGCCGCCTTCCTCGACGCGCTCGCCCCCGGGCCGGCGCACGTGCTCGGCTGGAGCGACGGCGCCGCGGTCGGCGCCCTGCTGGCGATGTCCCGGCCCGACCTCGTGGCGCGCCTGGTGCTGGTGGGGCAGTACTTCGACGACGGGGGCAAGGTCCCGGGCTCGTTCCTCGACGACCTGGAGGCGATGCGGCACGACCCGCCCGCCGCACTGCGCGACCACTACGCCGCCGTGTCCGCCGACGGGCCGGAGCACTTCCCGGTGTTCCTCGGGAAGACCCTCGACCTGTGGGCCGCGGAGCCCCGGTTCGACCTGGCCGCGTTCGCGGGGGTCCGGGCACCGACGCTGGTGCTGCAGGGCGACCGCGACCTCGTGCGGCTGGAGCACAGCGCGCAGGTGGCCGCCACGGTCCCCGACGGCCGCCTCGCCGTCCTGCCCGGCACGCACGCGCTGCCGCAGGAGTCCCCCGCGCTGGTCGCCGCGCTGGTGACCGCGTTCCTGCGCGGGGAGCTGCCGGGCACCGCGTCCTGGGGCTGAGCCCCGCCGCGGTCAGCCCGCGCTCGTCACCCGGTACACGTCGTAGACGCCCTCGACGTTGCGCACGGCCTGCAGCACGTGCCCGAGGTGCTTGGGGTCGCCCATCTCGAAGCTGAACCGCGAGACGGCGACGCGGTCGCGCGAGGTCGTCACCGAGGCGGACAGGATGTTGACCTTCTCGTCGGCCAGCACCTTCGTGATGTCGGAGAGCAGCCGGTGCCGGTCGAGCGCCTCGACCTGGATGGCGACGAGGAACACCGACCCGGGCGACACCGACCACTCGACGTCGACGAGCCGCTCGGAGCGGTTGTGCAGGTCGGTGGCGTTGGTGCAGTCGGTGCGGTGCACCGAGATCCCGCCGCCGCGGGTGACGAAGCCGAGGATGTCGTCCCCGGGCACGGGCGTGCAGCAGCGCGCGAGCTTCGTGTAGAGCCCGGTGAGGTCCCCGCTGTCGCCGGCCACGACGACGCCCGCGTCGCCGGTGGTGCGCCGGCGCTGGATCGTGGACGGGGTGGCGCGCTCGGCCAGCTCCTCCTCGGCCTCCTCGACGCCGCCGAGCAGCGCCACGAGACGCTGCACGACGTGCTGGGCGCTGGTGTGGCCCTCGCCGACGGCCGCGTACAGCCCGGCCGGGTCGGGGTGGTGCAGCTCGCGGGCCAGCGCGCCCATCGCGTCGGCCGACACCAGGCGCTGCAGCGGCATGCCGGTGCGGCGCGCCTCGCGGGTGATGGCCTCCTTGCCCGCCTCGATGGCCTCCTCGCGGCGCTCCTTGGCGAACCACTGCCGGATCTTGGTCTTCGCCCGCGGCGACGCGGCGAACGACAGCCAGTCGTGGCTGGGACCCGCGCCCTCGGCCTTGGAGGTGAAGATCTCGACGACGTCGCCGGACTCCAGCTTGCGCTCCAGCGCCACCAGCCGTCCGTTGACGCGGCTGCCGATGCAGCGGTTGCCGACCTCGGTGTGCACCGCGTAGGCGAAGTCGACCGGGGTCGACCCCTGGGGCAGCGTCACCACGTCGCCCTTGGGGGTGAACACGAAGATCTCGCGGGTGCCCAGGTCGAAGCGCAGGTTCTCCAGGAAGTCGCCGGGGTCGGCGGCCTCCCGCTGCCAGTCGAGCAGCTGGCGCATCCAGCTCATCTCGTCGACCTCGACGCCCGCCCCGGCGTGGGAGCCGCGGGTCTCCTTGTAGCGCCAGTGGGCCGCGATCCCGTACTCGGCGGTGTGGTGCATGTCGTGGGTGCGGATCTGCACCTCCAGCGGCTTGCCGTCCGGCCCGATCACCGTGGTGTGCAGCGACTGGTACACGCCGAACCGGGGCTGGGCGATGTAGTCCTTGAACCGGCCGGGCATCGGCTGCCACAGCGCGTGGACCATGCCCATGGCGGCGTAGCAGTCGCGCACCTGGTCGACCAGCACGCGGACGCCGACGAGGTCGTGGATGTCGTCGAAGTCGCGGCCCTTGACGATCATCTTCCGGTAGATCGACCAGTAGTGCTTGGGCCGGCCCTCGACCTTCGCGTCGATGCGCGCGGAGTCCAGCTGCTGGGTGACCTCGTCGATGACCTGCTTGAGGTAGGTGTCGCGCGAGGGCGCGCGGGTGGCGACCAGCCGGACGATCTCGGAGTACTTCTTCGGGTGCAGGATCGCGAAGGACAGGTCCTCCAGCTCCCACTTCACCGTGGCCATGCCCAGGCGGTGGGCCAGCGGCGCCATCACCTCGAGCGTCTCGCGCGCCTTCTTCGCCTGCTTCTCCGGCGGCAGGAAGCGCATCGTGCGCATGTTGTGCAGCCGGTCAGAAAGCTTGATGACCAGGACGCGGGGGTCGCGGGCCATCGCGACGATCATCTTGCGGATCGTCTCGGCCTCCGCGGCCGTGCCGAACTCGACCTTGTCCAGCTTCGTGACGCCGTCGACGAGGTGGGCGACCTCTTCGCCGAACTCCGCGCGCAGGTCGTCGAGCGAGTAGCCGGTGTCCTCGACGGTGTCGTGCAGCAGCGCCGCCACCAGCGTCGTGGTGTCCATGCCCAGCTCGGCGAGGATCGTCGCCACGGCGAGCGGGTGGGTGATGTAGGGGTCGCCGGACTTGCGCTTCTGGTGGGCGTGCCGCTCGTCGGCGACGTCGTAGGCGCGCTGCAGCAGCGCCAGGTCGGCCTTGGGGTGCAGCGTGCGGTGCACCCCCGCGAGCTGCTCCAGCACCGGCGCGACGACCGCCACCCGCGCCGGCGTCATCCGCCGCGCGATGCGGGCGCGCACCCGCCGGGTGGCCGACGGCCGGGCCGGACCCGCCGGATCGGGGACGGGCGGGACGGGCGAGGCGGCCGGAGCGGGCGCGACATCGGTCATCGGCTGCGCTCCCGGAACCTCGGCTGCATGGGCCGAGGATAGTCCCGCCCGGAACGATCGCGTCGGGGCGGCGCCGTCAGGCCGTCAGCAGCGCGTGCACCGGCAGGGGCGCCAGGCGGTCGCGGCCGCCGAGCGCGGTGAGCTCGAGCAGCACGCCGAACCCGACGACGTCGGCACCCGCCTCGGCGAGCAGCTCCGCCGTGGCCGCGCCGGTCCCGCCCGTGGCCAGCACGTCGTCGACGACGAACACCCGCGCCCCGGGGGTGACCGCGCCGGCCGGCAGCTCCAGCGCGGCCGAGCCGTACTCCAGGTCGTAGGTGCGGCTCGCCGCCACCCGCGGCAGCTTCCCCGCCTTGCGGACGGGCACGACGCCGGTGCCGGCGACCAGCGCCACGGCCGCGCCGAGCAGGAACCCGCGGGCCTCGATCCCGGCGACGACGTCCGCGTCGCCGGCGCGGGCGGCCAGCTCGGTGGCGACGGCGGCGAACGCGGCGCCGTCGGCGAACACGCCCGTGAGGTCCTTGAACAGGATCCCCGGGTGCGGGAAGTCGGGCACGTCGACGACGAGGCCCGCCGCCCGGGCGAGCGAGCCGTCGTCGTCGAGGTCGGGCTCCGCGGGTGCCGTCACCGGCGGCGCTTGCCGGTCGGGCGCTGGGCCGGGCCCTGCGCCGCCGGGCGGTGGGCGCCCTTGCCGGTGCGGGCGGGCACGCCCGCCGCGGCCGTGAGCGCCCGCTCCCGGCGGATCTCGCGGGCCACCGACTCGTCGTCGGTGGACTCCACGCCGGGCTCGTCCGCGGCGAGCGGGGCCGCGCTGGAGCCCGACGCCACGGCCGGCGCGCTGCCGGCCCGCGACAGCGCGGTCGCCCGCCGGCTGCGGACGCGCTCGGCCTGGTCGCGGAAGCGCGGGTCGCGCATCTTGAGGTCGACCAGCAGCGGCGTGGCCAGCAGCAGCGACGACAGCGCGCCGGCGATGATGCCGACCATCTGCACGAGCGCGAGGTCGGCCAGCACCCCCACCCCGAGCAGGCCGACGCCGATCACGAGCAGGCCCAGCACCGGCAGGACCGCGATCAGCGAGGTGTTGATCGAGCGGATCAGCGTCTGGTTGAGCGCCAGGTTCGCCGCCTCGCCGTAGGTGCGCCGCGACAGCCCGAGCAGCCCGCGGGTGTTCTCGCTGACCTTGTCGAACACCACGACGGTGTCGTAGAGCGAGAACCCGAGGATCGTCAGCAGGCCGATCACGGTGGCCGGCGAGACCTCGAAGCCGACCAGGGAGTAGATGCCCGCGGTGACCACGACGTCGTGCACCAGCGCGACGAGGGCGGCGATCGCCATGGACCGCTCGAAGTAGAGGGTGAGGAAGATCGTGACGAGGACGAGGAACACGCCCAGCGCGATGAGCGCCTGGCGCGTGATCTGCCCGCCCCAGCTCCCGGACACCGCGCGGTCGCTGATCGCCTCGATCGCGGGCGCGCCGCTCGCGCCGACCGGCTGGAAGGCGTCGAACAGCGCCTGCTTGACCGCGACGAGCTGGGCGGGGTCGAGCGTCTCGGTGCGGATCTGCGCGGCCTGGGTGGCGCCCGAGCCGGTGATCTGCACGGTCGGCTCCACGCCGACGGCCCGCTCGACGACCGTCCGCACGGCCTCGACCTCGACGGGCGCGGCCGTCGACGCGGTCGGGAACTCCAGCAGCGTGCCGCCGGTGAAGTCGACGCCCAGGTTGAACCCGCGCAGCACGATCGACGCGAGGCAGACGGCCATGAGCGCGCCGAACAGCGCGTACCACAGGCGCCGGCGCCCGACGATGTCGAACGCGCCGGTGCCCGTGTAGAGGCGTGTCATCAGCCCGGCCACGGCTCAGGCTCCCTTCGTGGTGGAGACGGGGCGGCGGGCACCCGGTCGGGCGGCGGTGGCCTTCCGGTGCTCGGCGCCGAGCCGGGCGGCGGCGCCCAGGCCGTTGACCGACGGGTTCGACAGCCGCTTCGACTTCGACGCCAGGGCGACCAGCGGGTGCGTCACCAGGAACACCACGATGAGGTCGAGCACGGTGGACAGGCCGAGGGTGAACGCGAAGCCCTTCACCTGGCCGACGGCGAGGATGTAGAGCACGACGGCGGCGAGGAAGCTGACCGCGTCCGCCGCCAGGATCGTCCGGCGCGCCCGCACCCAGCCGCGCGGCACGGCCGAGCGGAACGTCCGGCCCTCCCGCATCTCGTCCTTCAGCCGCTCGAAGAAGATCACGAACGAGTCGGCGGTGATGCCGATGGCCAGGATGAACCCGGCGACGCCGGCGAGGTCGAGCGTGAAGCCGATGGTGCGCCCGAGCAGCACCAGCACCGCGTAGACGATCAGGCCGGACAGCACCAGCGACAGGATCGTCAGCAGGCCCAGCAGGCGGTAGTAGAACAGGCAGTAGAGGAACACCAGCGCCAGCCCGATGCCGCCGGCGATCAGCCCGGCCTGCAGCGAGGCCAGACCGAGGGTGGCCGACACCGTCTGCGCCTCGGACGCGGTGAACGACAGCGGCAGCGCGCCGTAGCGGAGCACGCCGGCGAGGTCCTGGGCCTCCTCGGGCGTGAACTGCCCGGAGATCTCGGTGTCACCGAAGATCGGCCCGTTGATGGTGGGCGCCGAGACGACCTTGCCGTCGAGCACGAACGCCGCGGCCTGCCCGACGTTGTTGGTGGTGTAGTCGCCCCAGATCGCGACGCCGTCGCCGGTCCACTGCAGGCTCACCACGGTGCCGATGCCGCCCTGGGCGGGCACGGCCTGCGCCCCGGCCACCATCGTGCTCTCCAGCAACCGGCCCTGGGAGTCGGTGACCTGCGGGCCGAGCACGTACTTCGCGGTGCCGTCCTGGTCGCACGCCACGAGCGGGCGGGTCGGGTCGTCGTAGCCCTGCAGCGGGTCGTTGGCCGCGCAGTCCAGCCCGGCCAGCGCCAGCTGCTGCGCGGTCGGGTCCGTCGCCAGGGCCGGGTCCTGCCGCTGCGCGCGAGCTGCCTCGATGGCCGCGGCCACCTCGGGGTCGGCCGGGGTGGCCGTCGGCGACGCGGCCGGCGGGGTCGGCTGGGGCGCGGGCTGCGGGGTCGGCTCGGCCGTCGGGGGCGCGGGCGCCGCCAGCGGGGCGGTCTGCGCCACCGGCTCCACGTCGGTGCGGACGACCGGCGCGCCGGCGCCCTGCGGGGTGTCCGTGACCGGGGCGTCGGGGGCGGGGGCGTCCGGGGCGGGGGCGTCGGGGGCGGGGGCGTCCGTGGCCGGCGGCGCGGCCGGGTCGGCGGGGGCCGCCGTCTCGGGCGCGGCGGGGTCGACGGGAGCGGCCGGGTCCACCGGGGCGGCCGGGTCGGTCAGCGGCGCGCCCGCGGGAACCGGACCGGCGATGACCGGGCGGAACCGCAGCTGCGCGGTCTGGCCGAGCGAGCGGGCCTGCTCGCCGTCGTCACCGGGCACGGTGATCGTCAGGTTGCTGCCGTCGAGCACGACCTCCGAGCCGCCGACCCCGAGCCCGTCGACGCGCTGCTGGATGATCTCCTGCGCCTGCACCAGCTGCTCGCGGGGCGGCTCGGCCCCGGTCTCGGTGCGCGCCTCCAGCGTGACCCGGGTGCCGCCCTGCAGGTCGATCCCCAGCTTGGGGGTGAGGCTGCCGTCGCCGGTGAAGAACACCAGCGAGTACAGGACGGCGACGACGCCGACGAACGACGCCAGGTAGCGCCAGGGGCGGATCTGCCCCGGGTTGTTGGCCACGTGTGTGTGCTCTCGTCTTCAGTGAGGAGGGGCCGGACGGACGGGCCGGTCAGGCCCGGGGGTCGTCCTTGATCAGCGACGGGCCGGTGTCGGTGCTGCTGCCCTCGGCCGGCACCGGGTCGGCCACCGGCGCCGCGTCCTCGACCACGACCTTCTCGCGGACGGCGGCGCGCACCCAGGTGGTGACGACGCCGTCGGCGATCTCGAGGTCGACGGTGTCCTCGAAGCTCGCGTCGGTGACGATGCCGCGCAGGCCGGACGTGGTGACGACGACGTCGCCCTCCTCCAGCGCGCGCTGCATCTCCTGCATCTCGACCAGCTGCTTGCGCTGCTTGCGACCCGACAGGAAGATCGGGATGAACAGCACCAGCAGGAACAGGGGCAACAGCAGCGAGAAGTCCATGGCTCTTCCGTCTCCGCACGTCGGGGGCCTGGGCAGTCTGCCAGCCCGCACCGTCAGAACAGGCCGGGGGTCCCGGCGTCCGGCGGCGGCGTGAGACCGAGGTGGGCCCAGGCCGCCGCGGTGGCGACCCGGCCCCGCGGTGTGCGGGCCAGCATCCCGGCCCGCACGAGGTAGGGCTCGCAGACCTCCTCGACGGTACCCGCCTCCTCACCCACCGCGACGGCCAGCGTGGACACCCCGACCGGTCCCCCGCCGAAGGACCGCACGAGCGCCCCCAGCACGGCGCGGTCGAGGCGGTCGAGGCCGAGCTCGTCCACGTCGTAGACGGCGAGCGCGGCCCGGGCCACGTCGCGGGTGACGGCGCCGTCCGCGCGGACCTCGGCGAAGTCGCGGACGCGGCGCAGCAGCCGGTTGGCGATGCGGGGCGTGCCCCGCGAGCGGCCGGCGATCTCCTCGGCGCCCTCGGGGTGCAGGTCGACGCCGAGGATCACCGCCGCCCGGCGCAGCACCCGCTGCAGCTCGGCGGGCTCGTAGAACTCCATGTGCGCGGTGAAGCCGAACCGGTCGCGCAGCGGCCCGGTCAGCGAGCCCGACCGGGTGGTCGCGCCGACGAGGGTGAACGGGGCGATGTCCAGCGGGATCGACGTGGCCCCGGGCCCCTTGCCCACGACGACGTCGACGCGGAAGTCCTCCATCGCCAGGTAGAGCATCTCCTCGGCGGGACGGGCGATGCGGTGGATCTCGTCGATGAACAGCACGTCGCCCGGGGCGAGGTTGGACAGCATCGCCGCGAGGTCGCCCGCCCGCTCCAGCGCCGGGCCCGACGTGAGCCGGATCGCCGCCCCCAGCTCCGCCGCGATGATCAGGGCCAGGCTGGTCTTGCCCAACCCGGGCGGCCCGGACAGCAGCACGTGGTCGGGCGGGTCGCCGCGCCGGCGCGCCCCCTCCAGCACCAGCTCCAGCTGCTCGCGCACCCGCGCCTGCCCGACGAACTCGGTGAGGTTGCGGGGCCGCAGCGAGACGTCGACGTCGAGGTCCTCGGGCTCGACGAAGGGCGAGACCTCGCTCACCGCGGTCGCTCCCCGCGCCTCACCGGCGGCCCAGGGCCGTCAGGGCGGCGCGCAGCAGGGCGGCGGCGTCGGCGGCCGCGTCGGCGGCCAGGGCCCGGTCCACCGCCGACTCCGCCGGGCGGGCCGTGAAGCCCAGGCCGACCAGCGCCTCCACGACCTCGTCGCGGCGCGGGTTGCCCGACCCCGGCGCGGGGGCCGCGACGGCCGCGGGCACGGCCACGACCTTGTCCTTGAGCTCCAGCACCATCCGCTGCGCGACCTTCTGCCCGATGCCCGGCACGCGGGTCAGGGTCTTGACGTCGCCGTCGTGCAGGGCGGTGGTGAGCTGGTCGGGCGTGAGCACCGCGAGCGTGGCCAGCGCCATCCGGGGACCGATCCCGCCGACCGACTGCAGCAGCCCGAACAGCTCGCGCTGCTCGTCGTCGGCGAAGCCGAACAGGGTGAGCGAGTCCTCGCGGACGACGAGCGTGGTGGCCAGGCGCGCCTGCTCGCCGCGCCGCAGACCGGCCAGGGTGGCCGGGGCGGCCAGCACGGCCAGGCCCACGCCGCCGACCTCCACCACGGCGTGGTCCAGGGCGATCTCCAGGACCTCACCGCGCACCGACGCGATCATCGCCCCTCCTCGTGGTCGCACGCGCGTTCGAGCAGGCTACCGGCGGTGGCGGCCGGACCGGGCGGCGGCACGCCGGGGCGCGGCACCCCCGGCCACCCCCCGGCGCCGCCACCCGTCGGCCGCTCCGGCCACGCGCAGCACCCCCGGGGCACCGAGGACGTCGGCACTGCCCGCCCGGCCGCGCACCCGCCCGCTGACGCAGCACCCGTCGCCCGGCGCAGCGCTCATCGACCGGCGCTGCACGCGTCCGCTGACGCAGCACTCGTCCGCCGGCGCAGCACTCGTCCGCCGGCGCAGCACTCGTCCGCCGGCGCAGCACTCGTCCGCCGGCGCAGCGCACGACCCCCTCGCGCAGCCCGCCCGCGCGCTGCGCCGCACGACCAGCGCTGCGCGAACCCGCCCGCGCTGCGCCACCGACGCGACCACGCGCCGGCCGACCGGACTCGGGGACCGGCACCCTGCTCGCGCAGCACCGGCCCGGTGGCGCAGCGCACGACCCCGTCGCGCAGCCCGCCGGTGTGCTGCACCGCACGACCAGCGCTGCGCGAGCCCCTCCGCGCTGCGCCACCGACGGGACCACACGCCGGCCGACCGACCTCGGCGACCGGCACCCTGCTCGCGCAGCACCCGTCCGCTGGCGCAGCGCACGACCCCGTCGCGCAGCCCGCCCGCGCGCTGCGCCGCACGACCAGCGCTGCGACGAGCGGTGCGCGCTGCGCCAGCCGCGCAGTGCCCCGGGGAGTACGACTCCTCAGCGGCCGGCCGCCCGGGCCGCGGCGGCCAGGCGCGCCCTGTGCGCCCGCGCCAGCTCGTCGGACCGCGCCTTGGCCGCGGCCATCCGGTCCAGCATCGGGGCGCGCCAGCAGTGGCAGATGGCGAGGGCGAGGGCGTCGGCGGCGTCGGCGGGCTTCGGGGCCTCGGTGAGCCCCAGCAGTCGCGTCACCATCGTCGTGACCTGCTGCTTGTCGGCCCGGCCCTCGCCGGTGACCGCCGCCTTCACCTCGCTCGGGGTGTGGAACGCGACGGGCAGCCCGGCCCGCGCGGCGAGCAGGGCGACGACGCCGCTGGCCTGGGCCGTGCCCATCACCGTGCGCACGTTGTGCTGGCTGAACACCCGCTCGATCGCGACGACGTCGGGCCGGTGCGCGGCGATCCACCGCTCCACCTCGGCGGCCACGGCGAGCAGCCGCTGCTCCAGCGGCGCGTCGACCGGGCTGCGCACCACGCCGACCGCGACGCAGGCGACGGCCCGGCCCGCCCCGCCGTCGACCACGCCGAGCCCGCACCGGGTGAGGCCGGGGTCCACACCGAGCACCCGCACGCCCCACCCCTCCCCCGTCGCGGCCCGACCGGACCCCGGGCAGGCTAGCCCGGAGCGCGCTCGCCCCCTCCCCGGCGCGCCGGGCCGCCCGTCCCGCCGCGTCGGACGATCGCGTCGACCCGTCGTCCCGCCCGCCGACGGCCGGACCGTGATCGCCGGTCGGGTGCGGGAGCGGCTACCCCCGGCCGGTCGCGCTCCCGTTCGACGATCACGGCCGGAGGACCCGTCGAGAGCCCGGACCGGTTCCGTGATCGCCGGTCCGGTGCACCACCGGCCGGTTCCGCACACGATCCGTGACCAGACCCGCCCCGACACCGGGGACCGCCGTGGACCAGGCGGACCGGCGGAGATCGCGCCGCCCGGCCTAGTCTCGCCCGCGTGGACGTCGAGATCGTCGCGCTGCACGTCTCGCCGCTGCACGCCTACGAGGGCCGCCCCGCCGACGGCCCCCGCCCCGACCCCGACGGCGGCGGCCGCGACGGCATCGAGATCCGGGCGGGGTTGGGCGCGGTCGGTGATCGGTACGCGGGCCGCGCCGCCCACCGGCAGGCCGCGGTGACCGTGATCGCGGTGGAGGCCCTGGAGCACGTGGCGGCGGTGCTGGGCCTGCCGGCCGTCCCCGACCCGCTGCTCACCCGCCGCACCGTCGTCCTGCGGGGCGCCGACGTCGACGCCCTCGCCCGCACGCGCGACCGCCCCGGGGCGGAGTTCAGCCTCGACTCGGGGGCCGGGCCCGTCCGCTTCCGCGCTCACCGGCCCGCGCACCCCTGCGCCTGGATGGACGTCGTGATCGCCCCCGGCGCGTTCCGGGCCCTGCGGGGGCGGGGCGGGGTGCGGTGCGAGCCGCTGACCGACGGGACGCTGCGGACCGGCCCGGCCGCGCTCCGGGTCGACCCGGCGCCGATCGCCCACCCACCCCGGGGCCGGGGGTAGGGACCGCCCGGCACAGGTCCTCAGCGCTGCCCGGCGAGGGCTGCGCCCAGCTGCGAGCGGCTCCCGATCGCCAGCTTGCGGAAGACGTGCCCGAGGTGGGTCTCGACGGTCTTCTCCGACACGAACAGGGCCTGCGCGACGGCCCGGTTGGTCGAGCCGTCGGCGGCCATCGCCGCGACCCGGCGCTCGGTGGGGGTCAGCGCCTCCGCGCCGCCCGTCCGCAGGTGGCGCGGGCGGGCCCCGGCCGCGAGGAGCTCCTCGTGGGCCGTGCGGGCCAGGGCCGCGGCGCCCCGGCCCAGTGCGAGGTCCAGCGCCGCCCGCAGAGGCTCCCGGGCGGCGACGCGCTGTCCGGCCCGCCGCAGCGCGACGCCCAGCCCGGTCAGCGCCCTGGCCCGCTGCAGCGGCGCGTCCGCGGCCACGGCGACCGCCTCCCGCAGCAGCGCCTCCCCCTCCGGGCCACCCACCACCGTCCCGGCGGCCCGCAGCCCCTCCGACAGGGCCCACGGCACGCCCCACACCCGGGCCCGGCGCAGCGCCTCCCGGGCCAGGGCGTCGGCCCGGTCCCGCTCCCCCACCGCCAGCAGGGCGAGCGCCAGGTGCTCCCGCCAGCCGCACACCCCGGGGCCGAAGGCGCGGCGCTCCTCCATCCGGCGGCCGCACTCCACGAGGTCCGCGACGGCGTCCTCCGTGCGGCCCTGGGCGAGCCGCAGGCAGCCGCGGGAATCGAACAGGTAGATCGCCGCGAGCGGCGCCTCGGTGGAGAACCACGACGATGCGACGGTCAGCGCGTCCTCGGCCGCCCGGTGCTCACCGGTGTCGAGCAGCGCCGACACCAGCCACGCCGTGGTGAACCCCTGCAGCATGAACAGGGCGCTGCCGTGGGCCAGCTCCAGCGCCGACCGCAGGTCGGCGACCGCCTCCGCCAGGTCCCCGACGCGGTGGGCCGCGAAGCCGCGGAAGGCCGACGCACGGGCGAACCCCCGGACGTCACCCCGCTCGCGCTGCCGGGCGAGCACGTCGCTCCACAGCTGGACGGCCCGGTGCTCGTACCCGCAGACCGTCAGCCCGGCCAGCGCGCCCGGCAGCGCCAGGACCCCGGAGTCGTCCAGCAGGTGCCCGCCGGTGAGGGCCGACCCGGCGAGCGACGCGGCCCGCGCCCGCGAGCCGCCGGTGACCACCTCCTCGATCGCCATCGCGGCCAGCAGGGCGCAGCTCGCCGGCCCGGTCGGCTCCGGGTCCGTCGGGTGGGCGGCGAGGCGGCGCAGCACCGCCGGGTGGGTCCGGGCGTCCTGGACCGCCGCCGTGAGGAGCTCCGCGTCGAGCTCGTGCGCGAGGCCCGGCTCCCGCCCGTCGAGCCCGGCGAGGGCGAGCTCGCAGGCCTCCACGGCGTCCGCTATCCGGCCGGTCTCGAACAGGGCCCTGGCCAGCAGCAGGCTCGCCCGGGACCGCGTCACGGCGTCGGGGGCCTCCTCGACGGCGGTCGCCGCGTGGTCGAGCGCCTCCGGATCGGCCGCGGCCATGGACGCGCCCACCAGGTCCATCAGGACGGGGTGGCGGGCCCGCTCCGGCGGCGGCTCGGCGAGGGCGCGGCGCAGGTAGAGCACCGCGACCTCCGGCGCACCCCGCCCGACGGCCTGCCGGGCCGCCGCCCGCAGGGCCCCGACGACCCACGGATCCCCGGCCGGTGGGGCGGCGAGGAGGTGCGGCACCAGCGCGTCGCCACCCGCCCCCTCCTCGTCCAGGAGGGTCGCCGCGCGCCGGTGCGCCGCTGCGCGCTCTGCCGGCCCGAGCGTCGAGCTCACCGCGGCGCGGAGCAGCGGGTGCAGGAACGTCAGCGTCGGGGCGTCCTCGACGAGCCGCGCGGCGACGAGCGCGTCGGTCGCCGCCGCGGTCACCCCTCCCCCCGGCCGGTCAGCGTCGAGCCCCGCCAGCCGCGCCGCTCGCGCGGGCGCGACCCCGTCGCCGAGCACGGCCGCGGCCCGGGCGAGCGCGACGGCCGCGGCCGGCAGTCGGGCGAGGCGGGTCAGGACGGCCTGCTGCACGCCGCGCGGCACCACCGTGGCGAGGCGTCCGACCTCACCCGCGCGGGGCACCACCCCGGCCGCGCGGAGCTCCGCGACCAGCTCGCCCACCAGGAACGGGTTGCCGCCCGTGGTGGTGCGGCAGGCCGCGACGAACGCGGGGTCCGCCGGTCCGAGGGCCTCGGACACCAGCGCGGCCACGGACGCGATCCCCAGCGGCCGCGGGCGGACGGTGACGGCGTGCGGTTCGCTCGCGAGGACGTCGAGCAGCCGGCGCTGCGGCTCGTCGGAACCGGGTCGGGTGGTCACCAGCAGCGCGACGGGCAGGCCGTCGAGCCGGTGCGCGAGGTGGGCCGCGAACCGCAGGGACGGGGCGTCGCACCAGTGCGCGTCGTCGACCACCAGGAGCACCGGCCGCCCGGCGGCGAGGTCGGCGACCACCCAGTACAGCCCGTGCAGGACCGTGAACAGGTCCTGGCCGGCCGGTGGCGCCGCGAGGGGGTCGAGGACGGGCGCGGCGAGGGCCGCCGCACCGTCGCGCAGGCCGCCCGGTCCGACGGCCGGGCCGAGCAGGTCGCGGACCAGCCCGAAGGCGAGCTCGCGTTCGAGCTCCGCGCCCCGGGCGCGCAGCACCCGGATCCCGCGCTCCCCGGCCAGCGCGCCGGCCGACCGCACCAGCCCGGTCTTGCCGATCCCCGCATCGCCCTCGACCAGAACGACCCCGCCCGCGCCCGCCGCGGCCGCGTCGAGCAGCCGCGCCACGCACCCGAGCTCGTGGTCGCGCTCCAGCAGCGCCCGCATGGGGACCCCTTTCTCCGGGGGTTTCTCGGGGTGCGGACCCGACGTCCGGGCGTCCACCCGCTCCTACGCTCGTCGTGGAGTCACCGGACGTTTCCGGTGCGTGATCAGGAGGAGGACGCCGTGGAGGACCGGGAGCAGCGCGCGCGCAGGTCGATCGAGGCGTTCGGCGGGCCCGAGTGGGAGGCGACCCTGCGGGAGCTGGCGTCACCGGCCCTCGTCCACGAGGAGACCGGCTCGGGCCGGCGCCTCGACGGCCTCGACGCCGTGCTGGAGGGCCTGCAGGGGTGGAAGGCCGCGTTCCCCGACGTCCGCGGCGAGGTCGTGCGGATCGTCGACGCCGGTGACACCACCGCGCTGGACGTCGTCTGGACCGGAACGCACACCGGGCCCCTGCCCACCGCCACCGGCGTCCTGCCGCCGACCGGCGCCGCCGTGTCGACCCGGGCGACGATGTGGCTGCGCTGGGAGGACGACCGCGTCGTCCACCAGCACCACCACCTCGACATGCTGGCGATGCTGGGTCAGCTCGGGGCCCTCCCGACAGCGGTCGACGCGTGAGCGGGCCCACCGGGGTCGTCCTCGCGCCGTACCACCGGCAGGCGTCCGACGCGCTCGACGCCGGTGACCTGGACGCGCTCGTCGACCTGCTCGCCCCCGGGTTCGTCGACCACACCAGCGGGGACGTGGGTGCGGAGCTGTTCCGCGCCCGCGTCGCCGCCCTGATGGCGGCCTTCGACGGCATCCGGTTCGTCATCACCCACTCGGTGGCCGACGGCTCGCTGCTCGCGGGCCGCGGGCACATCACGGGGGTCCACACCGGCCCGTTCGGCGGCATCCCGGCCACCGGAGCCGCGATCGACGTGGAGACGGTGGACGTGGTCCGGCTCGGCGAGGACGGCCGGGTCACCGAGCGCTGGGGCGGGCTCGACCGCTTCGCCCTGCTGACCCAGCTCGGCGTCCTGCCCGCCCGACCGTGACCGGCCGGTCCGACCCGTCCGACCCCGCCCACCGCCCCTGACCGGCACCGCGACCGCCCGGAGGACCCCGTGGACTACGCCACCATGCGCGAGCTGTTCTTCGCCCCGCCCGCCGCCCCGCGCCCGCCGTCACCCGCCGCCGAGCACGGGACGACGGCCCGGCGGTTGCGCGACGCGATCGAGCCGCTGGCCTGCCAGGCCATCTGGTCGCCCGAGGCCGCCGAGGACTACGCGGCCCTCGGCCTCCACGACTACCTCGCCGCGTACGTCTGGCAGCGCACGGCCGCGCTGGGCACCCCGCCGACGGCGCTCGCGGTCACCGCGCTCGGCGTGTTCGCCCCGGACCTGATCGGGCCGGTGTTCGAGAAGGGTGTGGCCGCGCTGTCCCGGGCCGACGTCGTGCGGATCCGGGTGGACGCCCCGGGCCGGACCGTCCGGCGCGAGCTGGGCCCGATCGACGCCGACGCCGCCCGGGCCGTGACCCTGCTGCGCCGGGGCACCGACGCCGCGGAGGCGACGGCCCGCCCGCTGTTCGCGGGCCTGCGGGCCGAGCCGTGGCCGGACGACCCGCTCGCCGCGCTGGTCCACGCCTGCGACCTGCTGCGCGAGCACCGCGGGGACTCCCACCTCGCCGCCTGCGCCACCGCCGGTCTCGACCCGGTGCAGAGCAACGTGCTCACCGAGCTCTGGTGCGGCTACGACCTGCTCACCTACACCCCGTCCCGCGGGTGGTCGGCGGAGCGGATGGACGCCGCGGTCGCCGCACTGCGCGACCGCGGGCTGGTCGAGGGCGACGGGTTGAGCGCGGCGGGTCTGCGCTTCCGCCGGGAGCTGGAGGCGACGACCGACGCCATGCAGCAGACGGTGGTCGACGCGATCGGCCCCGACCTCGACGCGCTCACCGAGCAGCTCGGCGAGTGGTCGGACGCCCTGGTCGCGGCAGCCGCTGCACCCCCCGATCCCGCCAAGCGCCTGGCCGGCTGACCCGCTGCGCCCGGAGGACGGCCCGGCGGCCCTGCCCCGGGGGCTCGTCCGGTCGCTCAGCACCGCGCCCGGGGCACCGGCCCGGCCAGCCACGCCCGCACCTCGGCCCGGCTGCGCAACCGCACCACGACCGGCCCCTCCCCGGCCGCCAGCACCTCGCGCACGCGCCGGGGCGTGTCCGGGTGGGTGCGCCACGCCCACCGCCAGAGGTGGTCGGGGTCGGTGAACACCGTGCGCAGCGGCGGTTCGACGTTGCCGTTCCACAGCTCGGTGCCGCGCAGGCGGCGCCGCAGGGTGCGCGGCACCAGCTGGCTCAGGACCCGGACGCGGCGGAGGTCGAGCCAGACGAGCAGGTCGGCGCGGGCGAGCAGCAGCGCGCGCACGGACGAGTACTGCCACTCGGCGACCCAGGCGTCCGTGGCGGCGAACGCGGAGACGTCCTGCACGAACGAGGCCCGCGGCACCCAACCCGGACCGTGGAAGAGGGCGTCGAGCTCGTGGTACGGCAGGCCCAGCCGCGCCGACAGCGCCCGGGCCAGCGTCGACTTGCCCGCTCCCGACGTGCCGGCGACGAGGATCCGGCGCGGCCGGTGCGGCAGGGGATCGGCGGGGCCGAGCGGGGCGGTCACCCCCCGATCCTCGGCGACCGGCCCGCCGCCCCGCCACCGGCCGGCGCCGGCCGCGGCTCAGGCGGCGGTCAGGCGGGCGACCTCCCGGTCCCCCAGCGCCGCCAGCAGCGGGTGGCGCCGGGTGTTCTGGAAGGCCGCGCACCGCCACGCGCCGCCTCGGCGGACGAAGGTGAAGGTCTGCACCTTGTTCCGGCGGATCCGGCGCCCGGTGCCGATCCCGCCGTCGGTGAGGATCACCACGACGTCGTCGGCCAGCAGCCGCGCCGAGCGCACCCGCACCTCCATCCGGCTGCCCCGGCGCCACCGCTGCAGCACGGGCTCGTGGCCGGCGGCGATCACGCGCCGGCCCACGTAGGCGGTCCCCGTGTAGAGCACGTACGACGCGTCGTCGGTGAACTCCGCGGCGAACGCGTCCGCGTCACCCGCGTCCCACGCGGCGACCATCCGCTGCAGCGCCGCCTCGACACCCGCGCCGGCCTCGGCCGGCAGCCCGCTCGTCCCGTCCACCACACCCTCCTCCCTCTAGTGCAACATGCACTAGAGCAGAGTGCAGCATAGGTCCGGCCGCGGTGATGGTGCAAGACGCACTAGGGTCGGGTGATGGGGCTGCGCCGCGAGGACCGGGACCTGCCCGCGCTCACCGTGCTCGCGCTGCTGCGGACGGGCCCTCGGCACACCTACGAGATGCAGCGGTTCGTCGTGCGGACGCACAAGGACTTCGTGCCCGGGGTGCCCCGCAGCATGTACCACGCGGCGGAGCGGCTGCGCCGCGACGGGCTGATCGAGGTGCACACCACCGACCGCGCCGACGGGCGGCCCGAGCGCACCGCCTACGCCCTCACCGACGCGGGGCGCGCCGCGCTGGAGGAGCGGGTGCGCCGGCTGCTCGCCACCCCGGACCGGGACGCGGACCTGCTGGTGGCGGGCCTGTCGTTCCTCGCCTGCCTGCCCTCCGCCGCGGACGCGGAGCGCGCGCTGCGCGAGCGCGCGGCCGCGCTGGACGACGCCAGGGCCGCGGCGCTGCGCGGCATCGCGCAGGCCCCGGTGCCGCGGGTGCTGCTCGTGGAGGCGGAGTTCGACGCGGCGCGGCTCGCGGCCGAGCGGGACTGGGTCACCGGCCTGGCCGACGACCTCTCGTCGGGCGCGCTGCCCTGGCCGGACCGCGTCCCGGACGGGATCCCCGACCCGTTCTGACGGTCCGGCTCAGTGCGCCGCCTCGTCCCAGCTGCGCCCGTAGCCGACCGAGACCTCCAGCGGCACGGACAGGTCGGCCGCCGCCGCCATCTCCCGCCGGACCAGCGCCTCCACCCGCTCCCGCTCGCCCTCGGCGACCTCGAGCACCAGCTCGTCGTGCACCTGGAGCAGCATGCGCGAGCGCAGCCCCTCCGCGGTGAGCGCGCGGTGCACGCCGAGCATGGCGACCTTGATGATGTCGGCCGCGCTGCCCTGGATGGGCGCGTTGAGGGCCATGCGCTCGGCCATCTCGCGGCGCTGCCGGTTGTCGCTGGTGAGGTCGGGCAGGTACCGGCGGCGGTCCATGATCGTGGCGGTGAAGCCGTCCTTGCGGGCGACGTCGACCACGCTGTGCAGGTAGTCGCGCACGCCGCCGAAGCCGGTGAAGTAGTCGTCCATGAGCCCGCGCGCCTCCTCGGTGGGGATGCGCAGCTGGTTGGACAGGCCGAACGCCGAGAGCCCGTAGGCCAGGCCGTAGTTCATCGCCTTGATCTTGGCCCGCTGGGCCGGCGTCACCTCGGTGGCCGGCACGCCGAACACGCGGGCGGCGGTCTCGGCGTGGAAGTCGTGCTGGCTGCGGAACGCCTCGATGAGCGCGGCGTCCTCCGACAGGTGCGCCATGATCCGCATCTCGATCTGGCTGTAGTCGGCCGTCATCAGCTCGGCGTACCCCGGGCCCACGACGAACGTCTCGCGGATCCGCCGCCCCGCCGCCGTGCGGATCGGCACGTTCTGCAGGTTGGGCTCGGTGGAGGACAGGCGCCCGGTGGCCGCGATGGTCTGGCTGTAGGTGGTGTGGATGCGCCCGTCCTCGGCGACCGACTTGAGCAGGCCCTCGACGGTGACCTTGAGCCGCATGGCGTCGCGGTGCAGCAGCAGGTGGGACAGGAACTCGTGCCCGGTCTGCTCGAACAGCGTCTGCAGCGCGTCGGCGTCGGTGGTGTAGCCGGTCTTGGTGCGCTTGGTCTTGGGCATGCCCAGCTCGTCGAACAGCACCACCTGCAGCTGCTTGGGCGAGCCGAGGTTGATCTCCTTGCCGATGACGGAGTACGCGTCCTGCGCGGCCTGCTTGACCTGCGCGGCGAACTCGGCCTCCAGCGCGGAGAGCAGGTCGTGGTCGACGGCGATGCCGGCGGTCTCCAGGTCGGCGAGCACGAACTCCAGCGGCAGCTCCAGCTCGGCGAGCAGCCGCGACGCCGCCTTCTCCGCCAGCTCGACGTCGAGCGCGTCGGCCAGCTCCGCCACGGCCGAGGCCGCGACCATCTGCGCGGACGCCCGCGCGGCGTCGGCCTCCTCCTCGCCGCCGAGCAGGGAGAGCTGCCCGCCGTCGTCCTCGCCGTCGACGCGCAGCTCGCGGCGCAGGTGCCGCAGGGCGAGGTCGGCGAGGTCGAAGCTGCGCTGGCCGGGCCGGGTGAGGTAGGCGGCCAGCGCGGTGTCGCTGGTGAGCCCGCCCAGCGTCCAGCCCCGCCCGCGCAGCGCGTGCAGGGCCGCCTTGGCGTCGTGCGCGGCCTTGGGGACGGCCGGGTCGGCCAGCCACTCCCCCAGCGCGGCCTCGTCGTCGGGCGCGAGCGTGGTGACGTCGACGTAGGCGGCCTGCGGCACGCCCGCGGTGGCCCCGCCCGCGCGGGCCTCGACGGTGGGCTCGCCCGCGGCCAGCCCGATGCCGGCCAGGTCGGCCGACACCGCGCCCCCGGTGAGGCCGTGGAACGCCAGCCCGACGCGCCGGCCGTCGCGGGCGTGCGCGTCGAGCCACGCCCGCACCCCGCCCGGCGCGATCGCCCCGCCCTGGACCTCGATGCCGCCCTCGGCCTCGGGCTCGGCGGAGGTGAGCGTGGAGAACAGCCGCTCGCGCAGCACGCGGAACTCCAGCTCGTCGAACAGCCGGTGCACGGCGTCGCGGTCCCACGGCCGCAGCTCGAGGTCGGCCGGGCGGACGTCGAGCGGCACGTCGCGGACCAGCTCGGTGAGCTGGCGGTTGAGCAGGACGTTGGCCAGATGGGCGCGCAGGGCGTCGCCCGCCTTGCCCTTGACCTCGTCGACGCGGTCGGTGAGCTCGGCGAGCGAGCCGTACTCGCGCACCCACTTGGCCGCCGTCTTCTCCCCGACGCCGGGGATGTTGGGCAGGTTGTCGCTGGGGTCGCCGCGCAGCGCCGCGAAGTCGGGGTACTGCTCGGGCGTGAGCCCGTAGCGCTCCATCACCGCCGCCGGGTCGATGCGGCCCAGCTCGGACACCCCCCGGGTGGGGTAGAGCACCGTGACGTTGTCGCTGACCAGCTGGAAGGCGTCGCGGTCACCGGTGGTGATGGCGACCTGGAAGCCGTCGGCCTCCGCCTGCGCGGTGAGCGTGGCGATGACGTCGTCGGCCTCGAAGCCCTCCACCCCGAAGAACGGGATGGCGAGGGCCTTGAGGACCTCCTTGATGAGGTCGACCTGGCCGCGGAAGTCGTCGGGCGTGGAGGTGCGGTTGGCCTTGTACTCGACGAACTTCTCGGAGCGGAAGGTCGTGCGGGACACGTCGAAGGCCACCGCGAGGTGCGTGGGCGCCTCGTCGCGGAGCAGGTTGATGAGCATCGAGGTGAACCCGTAGACCGCGTTGGTGGTCTGCCCGGTGCCGGTGCGGAAGTTCTCCGCCGGCAGGGCGAAGAAGGCGCGGTAGGCCAGCGAGTGGCCGTCGAGCAGGAGCAACCGCCGCCCCGTGGACGGGGGGGCGGACGGCTTCGTCGTACCGGCTGCGGTGCTCATCACAACCGAGTCTAGGACCGACCCCCGACAGTGACGGCCGGGCGCTCCAGCCGACCAGGCCGACCCCCGCGGGGTCCACCACAGTGCCCGCGGCGCGGTACCCGGGCGGCGGCGTACAGGCGCAGGTCGTCCTCGCTGCCCGCCTCCGTGACCAGCCAGAACCGCGTCACGGACGGCGGCGCGGCCGCGTGCACGGCGGCGAGGAGCGCGCGCCCGACGCCGCGGCCCCGCAGGTCCGGCGCGACCGTCAGCCTCGCCACCTCCATGGCCTCCCCGGCGACCCGGCCGCGCACCGAGCCGACGAGCCGCGGGCCCAGCCACGCTCCCGCGCCGGCCCGGGAACCTGACCGGACCGTCCGCCGTTGGCTCGGCGTCCGGCCTTGACAACCGGTGGCGCAGGTCCCGATAGTCTCGGCCGGGTTCGGACCACCGGGGGGAACGAGCCCCCCACGCAGATCGGAGTGGCACGTGGGAGTCAGCCTGACCAAGGGCGGGAACGTCAGCCTCAGCAAGGAGGCCCCGGGTCTGACGGCCGTCACCGTCGGCCTCGGTTGGGACGTCCGCACCACCACCGGCACCGAGTTCGACCTCGACGCGTCGGCGATCGTCGTCGGTGCCGACGGAAAGGTCCTGTCGGACAAGCACTTCATCTTCTTCAACAACAAGACCAGCCCCGACGGCACGGTCGAGCACACCGGCGACAACCTCACCGGTGAGGGCGAGGGCGACGACGAGCAGATCAAGGTCAACCTGGCCGGCCTGCCCGCCGAGGTCGACAAGGTCGTCTTCCCGGTCAGCATCTACGACGCCGACTCGCGCTCGCAGAGCTTCGGCCAGGTCCGCAACGCGTTCATCCGCGTGATCAACCAGTCCGGCGCGGCCGAGATCGCCCGCTACGACCTCACCGAGGACGCCTCCACCGAGACGGCCATGGTGTTCGGCGAGCTCTACCGCAACGGCGCCGACTGGAAGTTCCGCGCCGTCGGCCAGGGCTACGCCTCCGGTCTCGCGGGCATCGCCCGCGACTTCGGCGTCAACGTCTGACCCGTCGTGGCCATCGACTACAACAAGCGCCGGCCCGACCCGCCGCAGCAGCCGCCTGCGGGGGGTCCGGGCGGCGGGGCCCAGGGCGGCGCCCAGGGCAGCGGGGCCTCCGGGGGCGGGGTGTCGCTGTCGAAGGTCACCCTGACGAAGTCGGCGCCGAGCATCTCGCTGACCAAGCAGGGCGGCGCCACCGGGCAGCTGCGCGTCAACCTCCAGTGGAGCCAGGGGCAGGGCCAGCAGAAGAAGGGCTTCCTGTCCCGCCTCGCCGGGGCCGGCAGCGGGAACGTCGACCTCGACCTGGCCTGCCTGTGGGAGTTCAGCGACGGCAGCAAGGGCGTCGTGCAGGCGCTGGGCAACGCGTTCCAGGCCCCCTACAGCGGCGCGCCGATCATCCGGCTCGACGGCGACGACCGGTCCGGGTCGAACGTCGGCGGCGAGAACATGTTCATCGACCTGTCCCGCACCAGCGAGATCCGGCGCATCCTCGTCTTCACCTTCATCTACGAGGGCACGCCGAACTGGGCCAGCGCCGACGGCGTCGTCACGCTCTACCCGGCGCAGGGCCCCGAGATCGAGGTCCGCCTCGACGAGTCCGACCCGAGCTCCCCGACGTGCGTCATCGCGATGCTGGAGAACCGGGGCGGCGAGATCGTCGTCAACCGCGAGGTCCGCTACATCCGGGGCGGGCAGGCCGACGTCGACCGCGCCTACGGGTGGGGCATGGACTGGCAGCGCGGACGCAAGTAGAACGGCGAGGAGCAGGGACGAGGAGTCCACCAGGAGCCACGGTGCGGTGGCGTCGACCGCGAGAGAGGACGCCACCGTGCGGCACTTCGGCTACCTGAGCGCGTCCGAGCAGGACGCGCTGTTCGAGAGGCCACCGGAGCCGTTCACCCGCGACAGCGGGCACGAGCGGCTCTCGGTGGCGCTCGGCGCCACCCTCTACATGCCGGCCGACCGCCCGTCGCTGGTCGCCGACATCGTCAAGCAGGCCGCGGCGGGCGTCACGTCCGTCGTGGTGTGCCTCGAGGACGCCATCCCCGACGAGCACGTCGCCGGCGCCGAGGACAACCTCGTGCGCGCGTTCGCCGAGCTCGACCAGGACGCGGCCGCGGAGCTGCCGCTGCTGTTCGTCCGCGTGCGCGAGCCGGGGCAGATGCCGGCGCTGGTCGCGCGGCTCGGCGGCGCCGTCCGGGTGCTCGACGGGTTCGTGCTGCCCAAGTTCACCGCGACGAGCGGCACCGACTACCTGCACGCCCTCGACGACGCCGACCGCTGCGCCGGCCCCCACCGCGACGGGCAGGGCCTGCTGGCGATGCCGGTGATCGAGTCCGGCGCCGTGCTGTACGCCGAGACCCGCGTCGACGAGCTCACCCGGCTGCGCGCGCTGCTGCACCGCGACCGCGCCCGCATCCTCGCCGTGCGCCTGGGCGCCACCGACCTGTGCGCGCTCTACGGGCTGCGCCGATCCCCCGAGCTGTCCATCTACGACGTGAAGGTCGTCAGCTCGCTGATCGCCGACGTCGTCAACGTGCTCGGCCGCGCCGACGGCACCGGCTTCACCGTCACCGGCCCGGTCTGGGAGTACTACGCCTCCGCCGAGCGGCTGTTCAAGCCCCAGCTGCGGCGCTCGCCGTTCGACGAGCACGACGAGACCGACCTGCGCGGGCGCCTGGTGTCCCGGGCGATCGACGGCCTGATCCGCGAGGTGCAGCTCGACCGGGCCAACGGGCTGCAGGGCAAGACCGCGATCCACCCCAGCCACGTCGCGGTCGTCAACGCGCTGTCGGTGGTGTCGTCGGAGGAGTTCCGCGACGCCCGCGCCGTGCTCGACGCCGGGCGCGGCAGCGGCGTGCTCGCCGGCGGCAACAAGATGAACGAGATCCGCCCGCACACCTCCTGGGCGCACCGCACGGCGCTGCGCGCCCGGGTGTTCGGGGTGGCGGCCGACGGGGTGTCGTTCGTCGACCTGCTCGTGGCGAGCCTGCCCCGGTGACGCGCGTCGTGCCGCCGGTCGTCGACCGGCTCGGCGTCCGCCTGCGCGCCGCCGGCCCCGGTGCCGACCCCGGTGTGCTGCTCGGCCTGGCGCTGCGGCGCAACCCGCGGCGGGCGCAGCTGCTGGTGAGCCGGGTGCTCGGCAAGCACCTCCCCACCGACCCGCGGCTGGTGCGGGGCGCGGCGCTGCTGCTCGGGGCCCTCGTGGCCGACGTCCTCGCCGGGCGGCCGGTCCGGGCGCTGCCGGTGGACCTGCTGCACGCCGCCGTGCGCGGCGGGCCCGGCGCCGCGGCCGCGCTCCCGGGGCACCGCGAGCCGCTCGACGCGCTGGTGCTCGGCTACGCCGAGACCGCCACGGCGCTGGGCCACGGGGTCGCCGAGGCGCTGGTCGCCGACTACCTGCACTCCACCCGCCGCCCCGTGCCCGGGACCACCGCGGCGGGCGGCTTCGCCGAGGAGCACTCGCACGCCACCGACCACCTGCTCCTGCCCCGCGACCCCGCCCTGCTGCGCGGCGGGCGCCCCCTCGTGCTCGTCGACGACGAGCTCTCCACCGGCCGCACCGCGCTCAACACGATCACCGCGCTGCACGCCGCCGCCCCCCGGGAGCGCTACGTGATCGCGTCGCTGGTGGACGCGCGACCGGACGACGGACTGACGGCCGGGGTGGCGGCGCTGGGCGCGCGCCTGGACGTCGTGGCCCTGAGCCGGGCGGCGGTGGAGGTGCCGGCGGACGTGCACGACCGGGCCGCGACCCTCCTCGCCGAACTGCAGCGGGGTGGCCCTGCTGCGACCCAGCTGCAGCAGGGCCACCCTGCTGCACCCGCGGAGCGGGTGGACCTGGCCGACGGGTGGCCACCCGGGCTGCCCGTGGGCGGGCGGCACGGGTTCGCCGCCGCCGACCACGCCCGCCTCGACGCCGCCCTGCCCGCGCTCGCCGCCCGGCTCGGCGTCACCGCCGGGGAGCGGACGCTGGTGCTGGGCACCGAGGAGCTCATGGCGCTGCCGCTGCGCCTGGCGCAGGCGCTGGCGGACGCGGGCCACGACGTCCGGTTCTCCACCACCACCCGCTCCCCCGCCGTCGTCGTCGACGAGCCGGGCTACGCCCTGCGCGACGGCATCGCCTTCCCCAGCCACGACGACCCGGCCGACGGCCCGGGCGACCGGTTCGCCTACAACGTCGGCGCCGGGTGGGACCACGTCGTCGTGGTCGTCGACCCGCCCGCCGACACCCCCGCCCTGCGCGCCGGCCTGCTGGCCGCGCTCGCACCCCGCACCAGGAGGACGACCGTGGTGGTCACCCCATGAGTGAGCCCGCGAGCTCGTCACCGGCGCCGAGCGAGCCCGCGAGCTCGTCACCGGCGCCGAGCGAGCCCGCGAGCTCGTCGCCGGCGCCGAGGACCCCCGAACCGCTGCGCGGCCCCGCGTTCGGCAGCTACGCCCCCGACGAGGTGGCGTGGCTGCTCACCGACCTGTCCGGCGTCGCGCTGGAGGCCCCGGTCGAGGAGCGGGAGGAGGCCGTGCAGAGCGGCGGCGCGCACTACGCCGAGTCGCTGCCGGTGGAGTACCAGCCCGACGCCGACTACCTCGCGCTCTACCGCGACGCCCTCGCCGCGTCGGCCCCCCGCCTGGCCCGCGCCGTCGGGACCGTCACCGACCTCGTGCTGCGCGAGCGCGGCACCGACGTCGTGCTGGTGTCGCTGGCGCGCGCCGGCACGCCCGTCGGGATCCTGCTGCGCCGCTGGGCGGCCGCCCGGCACGGCCTCGACCTGCCCCACTACACCGCGTCCATCGTGCGGGGCCGGGGCATCGACACCGTCGCGCTGGCGCACCTGCGCGAGCACCACGACCCGGCGCGGGTGGTGTTCGTCGACGGCTGGACGGGCAAGGGGGCGATCAACCGCGAGCTGGCCGCGGCCCTGGCCGCGGCCGCCGGCGAGGGGCACGCCGGCTTCGACCCCGACCTCGCGGTGCTCGCCGACCCGGGACGCTGCGCGCGCACGTTCGGCACCCGCGAGGACTGGCTGATCCCCTCGGCCTGCCTGAACTCGACGGTGTCCGGGCTGGTGTCGCGCACCGTGCTCAACCGGCGGCTGATCGGTCCCGGGCAGTACCACGGCGCGAAGTTCTACGCCGAGCTCGCCGGCGCCGACGTCTCCCACGACTTCCTCGACACCGTCACCGCCGCGTTCCCCGGCGTCACCGACACGACCCCGCCGGCGGACCGGGAGCCCGACCACGCCGGCTGGGCCGCGGTCGAGCGGATCGTCGCCGAGTACGGGATCGGCGACGTCAACCTGGTCAAGCCCGGGGTCGGGGAGACCACCCGCGTGCTGCTGCGCCGCGTCCCGTGGCGGGTGCTGGTGCGGGCGGGCGCCCCGGCCGCCGACCTCGCCCACGTCCGGATGCTCGCCGCCCGCCGCGGCGTGCCGGTGGAGGAGGTCGAGGGGCTGCCCTACAGCTGCGTCGGGCTCATCCACCCCCGGTTCACCCGCGGCGCGACCGGCGCCGATGGCCGGGCCGTGCCGGTCGGGGGCGCCCGGTGAGCGACGCCGCCGTCGATGCCGTCGCCTGCCTCGACCTGGACCGCACGGTCATCTACTCCGCCGCCGCGCTGGACCTGCGGATGCCCGACCCCGCCGCCCCGCGGCTGCTGTGCGTGGAGGTCTACCGGGGCGTGCCGCTGTCGTTCATGCTCGAGGACGCGGTGTCCGCGCTCGCGGCGCTCCGCGAGGTCGCGCTGGTCGTCCCGACCACGACGCGCACGCCCGAGCAGCTCGCCCGCGTGCACCTGCCGGGCCCGCCCCCGCGGTACGCGATCGCCGCCAACGGCGGGCACCTGCTCGTCGACGGCGCGCCCGACCCGGACTGGGCCGACGCGGTGCGGGAGCGGCTGGCCGGCACGGCCCCGCTGGCCGAGGTGCACGCGCACCTGCGGGCGACCAGCGGCCCGTTCGTGCTGAACCTGCGCTCCGCGAGCGACCTGTTCTGCTACGCCGTCGTCGACCGGCCGACGCTGCCCGCCGGCTGGGTCGAGGCGCTGACCGGCTGGTGCGCCGAGCGCGGCTGGACCGTGTCGCTGCAGGGCCGCAAGGTCTACGCCGTGCCGCGGCCGCTGACGAAGTCGGCCGCGGCCCGCGAGGTGCTCGCGCGCACCGGCGCGGAGACCCTGCTCGCCGCCGGTGACTCCCTGCTCGACGCCGACCTGCTCGCCGCGGCCGACCACGCCGTCCGGCCCGCGCACGGGGAGCTGCACGACACCGGCTGGACGCGCGACGGCCTGGTCGTCACCGGCACGAGCGGCGGTGCGGCGGGTGCGGAACTCCTGACCCGCCTCCGGGAGTTGGCACTGCGGTCACCCGCTCACGCGTGACCACCGACGGAAGGACGACAGCCACCACCATGGGCTTCTTCGACACGCTCAAGAGCCGCCTCGGCGAGCTGCAGAGCCGCACGACCACCGAGGTCGGCAAGTACAGGACGAAGGACTTCGCGAAGGCCAGCATGGCGATGTGTGCGCTCATCGCGGCCGCTGACGGCACCATCAGCGCCGACGAGCGTCAGAAGACCGCCGCGTTCATCGGCGGCAACGACGCGCTCAAGGTCTTCCCGGCCGACGAGCTGCAGCAGCACTTCACGTTCTACGCCTCGAAGCTGGAGAGGGATTACCAGTTCGGCAAGGTCGAGGCGATCGCCACGATCAGCAAGCTCAAGAAGGACCCGGGAGCGGCCCGGGCCGTCATCCAGGTCGGCATCATCATCGGCGGGGCCGACGGGAACTTCGACAAGGACGAGCAGCAGGCCGTCCGCGAGGCCTGCCTGGCCGTCGGCATCCCGCCGGCCGAGTTCGACCTGTAGCGCCTCCGGCGCCCGTGAGCGGCGACGAGTGCTCTAGCACCTATCGCCGCTCACGAGCGCGGGGCGCTCACAGGTGCCCCGCCACCGCCGGCAGCAGGTCCTGGAACGTGCGGCCGCTCGCGGTCGCGCCGATCGCGGTCATCGTCCAGCCGCCGTCGGCGCCGCGGCCGACCTTGGCCATGATCTGCGCGTTGTGCCGGCCCGAGCCGGACAGCTCGTAGCGGGCCAGCTCCTCGTTCGTGGTCTCGTCGACGAGCCGGCAGAACGCATTCTCGATCTGCGAGAAGTCCTGCCCGGTGAACGAGTTCACCGTGAACACGATCTGCGTGATCGACGCGGGCAGCCGGGGCAGGTCCACGACCACCGACTCGTCGTCGCCCTCGCCCGCGCCGGTGAGGTTGTCGCCGGTGTGCTGCACCGACCCGTCGCGGCTCTGGAGCTGGCGGAACCACACCGCGTCGACGAGCCGGCCGCCGGCGTCGAACAGCAGCGCCGAGGCGTCCAGGTCGATCGACTGCGACCGCGACCCGAACAGCCCGCGCTTCTTCACGGCGTCCCACCCCAGGCCCATGCGCACGACCGACAGCGTCCCGCCGCCGCGCTTGGCCAGCGAGACCCGCTGGCCCTTCTGCAACGAGATGCTCATCGGGGGCTCTCCACCTTCGCGTCGGCGGCCAGCTGGTCGGCGGTCTTGCGGGTGTCGATGCCCTGCGCGGCGAGCTTCCGGTTGCGGCGGATGCTGGCGAACAGCGCGGCGCCGATGAACACCACGCCGATGAGGCCGGTGATGATCTCGTCGACGTGGAACGGCCCGATGCCGATCAGCAGGATGACCGCGAGGGCGCCGATGGCCCAGTGCGCGCCGTGCTCGAGGTAGACGTACTCGGCCAGGGTGCCCTTGCGCACCAGGAAGACCGTGAGCGACCGGACGAACATGGCGCCGATGAAGCCCAGGCCCAGCGCGATGATGATCGGGTCGGGGGTGATGGCGAACGCGCCGATGACGCCGTCGAAGGAGAACGCGGCGTCGAGCACCTCGAGGTAGAGGAAGAGGAAGAAGCCGGCCTTGCCCGTCGCCTTCGCGAGCTGGGTGGGGCCGCCGGAGCCGTTGCGCGCGGCGTTCTCCCGCTCGACCTCCTCCATCTGCGCCTGGCCGACGGACTCGAAGTACTGGCCCAGGCCCTGCACCGCGAGGTAGGTGACGAGGCCCAGCGAGCCGGCGAGCAGCACCACGGCGGGGTCCTCGGCGAGCAGCTGGGCGAGCAGGACCAGCGCGACGATGGCGATGACGACCGAGATGCGCTCGATCTGCCCGATGCGGGCCAGGAACTTCTCGACCGGCCGGAGCCACTTGATGTCGCGGTCCTCGAACATCCAGTCCAGGAACAGCATGAACAGGAACATGCCGCCGAACGCCGCGATCTGCGGGTAGGCCTCGTTGAGCAGGTAGGCGTAGCTCGTGGGGTCGTCCTCGGGACGGCGCTCCAGGGCCAGCGTCACCGCCTCGACCGGGCTCAGGCTCGCGGTGATCCCCACGATCAGCAGCGGGAACACCAGCCGCATGCCGAACACGGCGATGAGGATGCCGATGGTGAGGAAGATCTTCTGCCAGAACTCGCTCATCCGCTCGAGGATGGTCGCGTTGACGACGGCGTTGTCGAAGGAGAGCGACACCTCCAGGACGCCGAGGATGGCGCACAGGAGCAGCGCCTCCCAGCCGCCGTAGAGGAACGCGATGACGAGCGACACGACGGTCACCGCGTAGGACCAGCCGAAGATCCTGAGGTTCATGTCCTGGTGTTCCCGTTCCCTGATTCCCTGCGCCATGACGGACCGACCGGTGCCGGATCTGCCGGATTCCTCCGCCCACGGTAGCCGGTCCGTCCCGCCGACCGGTCGCGGTCCGACCCTGCGTGATCAGGTCGTACCCGTCTCCGCCGACCTCATCCCGTCCGCGGACGCGCTCACGGTGTACTCGGGGAGGGCGCCGGGCGGGGCCCCGCCGTCCGACAGCGTCCAGGCGCGCGTGCGGCCGACCACGCGCCAGCCGCCGTCGGGGCGCCGGCAGCGGACGCGGAACTCCGCTCCCGCGGGGCCGGTCCAGCTCACCGCCACCGAGCCGTCGCCCACCCGCTCCGCCCGCACGTCCCCGGGCGCCCCGACCACCCCGACCGCCTCCGGGGCGGCCGCCGGACCGGAGGCGGCGTCCGAGCGCGTCGGCGCCGACGCGCGGCCGCCCACCAGCACCTCCACCGCGTAGACGGGCGGTTCGACGCCGGGCGGGGCGCCGCCGTCGTGCACGGAGGTGGCGGTGACCCGGCCGACCACCTGCCGGCCCCCGTCCGCGGTGAGGCGGGCCACGCGGTAGACCGCCGCGCCGATGCCCGCGGGCGGCTCCCACACGACCAGGACGTCGCCGCTGGCGTCGCGGGCGGCGCGCACCCAGGCGGGGCCGGGCAGGGGCAGCGCGGCCAGGGCCTCGGCGGCGCCGGGGTGGCCGGGGCAGGCGTCGAGCACCGCGGCCAGCGCCGCGGCGCGGTCGGGAGCGGGGCCGGCCGCCGCGGCGGCGACGGCGGCGTCCGCGGCGGCGACCTCGCGGCGGGCGCGGTCGAGCAGGTCGGCGGGGACGTCGGCCGGCGCGGGGACGTCGGCGGCGGTGCGGGCCACGTGCTCGAGGTGCTCGCGCACCTCGGTCCAGCGCCGGGCCGCCGCCGCGGCGCCGGCAGCCCGCGTCCGGCGGGCCGCCTCGGCGAGCACGGCGTCGACCTCGTCGGCCAGCGCCCGCACGGGCCTCGCCCCGTCGTCGCCCGCCAGCCGCCGCGCCCGCGCCACGTGCTCGGCCGCGGCGTGCGCGCGCCCGTCCCGCAGGGCGGCGCGCGCGGCGCGCAGGGGCTCCTCCCACGGACGGGCCCGGGGCGGGGCCGGCGTGACCGGCAGCGGGACGGCGGGGGCGTCCTCGATCGTGGTGCCCAGCTCGGCCGCGACGGCGGCCAGCAGCGCGAGCGCGCGGGGGCGGTCCAGACCCAGCTCGACCGCGGCGTCGAGCAGGTGCGCGTGGTCGGGGGCGACGAGCCGGTCCTCCACGAGCACGGCGGCGCGCATCCGCGGCCGGACGTGCTCGGCCACGTCGAGGGCGACGGCGTCGAGGTAGGCCTCGACGGCGGCGCGGCCCGGTTCGAGCAGCTCCGCGACGTGCACGAGCAGCTCGTCGACGACCGTGCGCAGGCGGGTGGGCGGGAGCTCGCGGGCCCGGGAGCGCCAGGCCGCGGCGCGGGCGGCGATCTCCTCGCGCCCGCTGGCCGGGCCGGCGTCGAGCAGCGCGAGCAGCGTCGGGGGCGGCGGGCCGCCGGACAGCCGGCCGAACTCGTCGAGCAGCGCGCGGACCTGTCGGCGGCGCTCGGGCGGCACGGCCGGACCGGCCGGCGGGGCGGGCTCGGCCGCCCGGGCCAGCACGCGGTGGCGGCGCAGCCGCACCTCGACCTCGTCGCGCGACAGCCCGCCGAGCGCGCCGACCTCGTGCAGGCCCTCCACCTTGTCCGCCGGCACCCCGCCGTGGCGGGCGACGAGCCGGCTCACGGCGGCGTCGAGCAGCGCGTAGCGGGCCGTGTCGCGCTGCTCGCGCTGGGCGCGGACGCGGACGGCCGCGGTGCGCCGCCGGCCGGCGTCGAGCAGCTCCGCGCTGCGCGCGTCGTGCTCCTCGACGAGCTGCGCGACCAGGACGCGGTACTTGGGGTGGTCGCGCTGGCGCTGCCAGGCCCCCCACACCTCGGCCACCCGCGCGGCCACGGCGGCGTCGGGGAGGTCGTCGTCCGGCGGGAGGTCGTAGAGCTCGAACGGGTCCGACGCCTCCGGTCCGCCGCGGGCGAGCACGGCGGCGAGGACGCGCTTGCGGTAGCCGTTCGGGTCGAAACCGTCCATCCCGCCCGTGCTCATCCTCCCGGCGCTCATCCCCGCCTGCGCTGCTTGCCCAGCTCGTCGCGCTCCCGCGCGACCTCGGCCTGCGACAGCGTCGCCCCGGTCGTCACCGACAGCGTGAGCGGCATCCCCGCCTCGACGTGGAACGCCGTCACGTGCAGCACCCCGTCGAAGCCCATCTCGAATCCCACCCGCACCTCGCTGCCCTCGTCGTGGCCGGGCGGGATGCCGGTGATCTCACCGGTGATGAGGACCTTCGCGTCCTCGGCCCGGTTGGACTCGGCCTGCCCCTGCTGCTCGACGACGGTGAGCGCGATCTCCGACTGGTCCGCGCGCATCGTGCCGAAGCTGCGGCTGGTGCGGATGGGCAGCCGGTCGTTGCGGTGCACCAGCCAGCTCGGCTCCAGCCGCCCCGCCGCGCTGTTGACGGCGAGCACGCCGAACCCCCGCGACACCACGGTGTCGACCCGGACCTCGACGGCGCGGCGCACCTGGGCCAGCGGCACCGCGTAGGCGTCGGCGACGCGGCGGCAGGCGTCGTCGAGGTCGGCGCCCGCGGCGTCCTCCAGCAGCTCGCCGTCTGCCCCGCCCCTCCCCCGTCCCAGCCGTCCGCGGGTCCGCAGGTCGGCCGCGACCATGCGCTCCAGCTCCTTCTTCTCCCCGTACAGGGCCGCGCCGCGGGCGACGGCGAGGTCGGGGTCGTGCAGGTGGGCGTCCAGCTGCAGGTCGCGGCGCAGGGCGGCGGCCACGGCGGGCATGCGCGAGGAGCCGCCGACGAGCAGCACGCGGTCGACGCGCGGGACGCCGCGGCGGGCGGCCTCGGCCAGGCAGGCCCGGGTGAGGTCGATCGTGCGGCGCAGCAGCGGCGCGGTCATCTCCTCCAGCTGGGCGCGGGTGAGGGTGACGGTGGCGCGGGCGCCGTCGTGGGCGACGACGACGTCGGTGCGGTCGTGCTCGGACAGCTCGTGCTTCGCGCGCTCGGCGGCGAGCACGAGCGCCTGGGCGCCGGCGGAGTCGTCGAGGGGGTCCTCCGCGCCGGGGTTCTGCGCGCAGAACTCCCGGGACAGGGCCACGGCGAGGCGCTCGTCCCAGTCCGCCCCGCCGAGCTGGTGGTCGCCCTCGACCGCGAGCACGGAGATGCGGCGGTCGGCCAGCTCGATGACGGTGACGTCGAACGTGCCGCCGCCGAGGTCGTAGACGAGCACGGTCTCGTGCTGCGCGCCCTTCGCCAGGTCCGGGGAGCCGTCGAGCCGGCCGAAGCCGTAGGCGAGGGCGGCGGCGATCGGCTCGGAGAGCACGTCGACGACGTCGAGGCCCGCGTAGGTGCCGGCGAGCACGGTGGCCCGCCGCTCCTCGTCGCCGAAGTAGGCCGGCACGGTGATCACCGCGGCCTTCGGCTCCTCGCCGGCGAACGCGGCGTCGGCCACGAGCGACTTGAGGATCAGCGACGACACGGCGGGCGCCGACCAGGCGGTGCCGTGCGCGACGAAGCGCCACGCGGCGTCGCCCATCCGCCGCTTCACCAGCGCGCAGACGTGCTCCGGGTCGAGCCGGGCCTCGCGGCGCGCGCCCTCCCCCACGACGTGCTCGCTGCCGGAGGCGAACAGCACCACCGACGGCGTGGTGGGCGCGCCGGACAGGCCGCTGAGCACCTGCGGCCGCCCGTCCGGGCCGGTGCGCGCGATGGCGGAGTTCGTGGTGCCGAGATCGATCCCGTGGACGGCCACCGCGGGAGGGTAGCGTCGCCCGGTGACCCCGCTCCAGGACGTCCCGTCGCTCCGGGACGTCGCCGACAAGGTCGACGACGTGGCCCGCGCGCTGGCCCGCCAGTCGGCCGTGCTGGCCGCCCTGTCCGACGCCCCCGCCGCCGGCCCGGACCTGCCGCTGCTGGTCGACCTGCACGCCCTGCGCGGCGACGCCCTCGCCTGCGCGGCCACCGCCCGCTCCCGCCGCGAGCGCGCCGGGTTCGACGCGCTCGCCGCCGGGCTGGAGCGCCTGCTCACCGGGCGCGGCGGCACCGTCGTCGCGCCCGCGGCCGGGGAGGCGTTCGACGGGCGGACGATGGAGGCCGCCGAGGTCGTGGCGACCCACGACCCGGCCGCCGACCGCACGGTCGCCGCCCTGCTCGACGCGGGCCTGGCCGTCGACGGCCGGTGCGTCCGCCCGGCCCGCGTGGCGGTGCGCCGGGCCCGCTGACCGGCCGGGTCAGCGCGGCGCGGTGAGGAAGACGTCGAACAGCGCCGGGTCGTAGGCGTGCACCAGGATCGCGAAGATGATCATGTCGAACGTCAGGTGGACGGTCACGACGTAGGGCAGTGAGCGGGTGCGCTGGAAGATGTAGCCCTGCAGCAGCGCGAAGGGCACGGTGAGCAGCGGGCCCCAGCCGCGGTAGCCCAGCTCCCACAGGAACGACACGAAGATCGTCGCCTGCAGCGCGTTCGCGGTCCAGAACGGGAAGTGGTGGCGCAGCAGCGCGAACACCGTGCAGACGAAGAACAGCTCGTCCCACAGCCCGACGCCGTTCACGCCGATGAACAGCCGGACGATCTCGTCGGGGGTGTCCACGACGGGCCAGTTCCGGTAGGCGCCGCTGCCCAGGAAGTACACCGGCAGGATCAGGTACCCGGCCACCACGACGAGGGCGAGGTAGCCCCACTCCAGCCGGCTCCAGCGGGCCGTCCCGGCCGGGAACCTGATGATGTCCTCGCGGAACGCGAACCGCGAGACCAGGTAGGGCACGGCCACCGCCGCGGTGAGGACGACCGCGAACCGGACCATCCCGGAGTCGCTGAGGTCGGCCTTGAGCGACATCGTGCTGATGATCACCAGGCCGACCGCGACGAGCGCCAGGTGGCGCAGCAGCAGCCGGTCCAGGAACGCGGCGACGACCAGGCCGGCCACGAGCAGCGCGTACCCCACGGGGCGCTGGTGCAGGCCGAACAGCGCCACCGCGGACAGCGCGACCAGTGCCGCGGGCAGCACCGTCCAGGTCAGCCCGGCCGTGGCCCGCAGGTCCGCCCCGCCCGCCCGGGGCTCGACGCTCACCGCACTGCTCCGCTGCGTCCGCGCACGGGATCAGCATGGCCGAGCGGACCGCGGTCGGCCACCTGCCGCGGCGCCGCGGGCCGCGCGTCAGGCGGACGGCCGCCGCTCGGGGTCGGCCGTCTCCCCGCCCAGGGTCACCCAGTACTCGACCCCGTCGACCAGCCGCCCGTCGCGGACCGTCCAGAACGCGGCGCACCGGTAGGTCGCGTCGGGGGCGACGATCTCGACCTCCGCGGCGGCGGTGCCGGCGTCGCCGGTCACGCGGCGCACCCGCAGGTCCCCCCACGGCTCGGGGTACTCCCGCTGCAGGGCGATGACGCGCTCGCGCCCGGCCAGGCGCTCGTCGGTGGCCGGCATGTGCAGCCGGACCTCCTCGTCCAGCAGGCGGGCGGCGGCGGTCCAGTCGCGGTCCTGGTAGAGCTCGTAGAGCCGGCGCACGACGGCGGTGGGGTGCACCCGGTCGATGGTGCCAGCCACCACCGACCGGGAGCCCGCCCCTACCGGCCCGGACTCAGCGCTGGGCCTTGGCCCGCAGCATCTCCAGCTCGGCCGTGCCGTGCCAGCGGGCCACCGCGTCGCGGTAGGGCCGCATGTGGTCCCAGATGGTGCGGACGTCGGGGTCCTGGGCCGCCAGCTCCTCGATGAGCTTGTCGGACTCGGTCCGGGCCGCCGCCATGACGTCGTCCGGGAACGGGAGCGCCTGCGCCCCGGCCGCCTCGATGTTGGCCAGCGACTGCGGCTGGAGCGCGTCGTAGAGGCCCATGGTCCGCAGCAGCGTCGTCTCGCCGGCGAGGTCCAGCGCGGTCCGGTACTCCGGCGGCAGCTCGTTCCACGCGTCCAGGCTGATCATCACCTCGAGCATGGCGCCGGGCTCCCACCACCCGGGGTAGTAGTAGAACGGTGCGGCCTCGCCGAGCCCCAGGCCGTCGTCGTCGAGGGGACCGACGAACTCCGCGGCGTCCACGGCCCCGGTCTGCAGGGCCTGGGCGATCTCGCCGGCCGCGAGGTTCTGCGTGGTGACCCCGAGGCGGGTCATCACCTGACCGCCGAGGCCGGGGATGCGCATGGTGAGGCCCTGGAGGTCGGCGAGGGACCTGATCTCCCGGTTGAAGAAGCCGCCCATCTGGCAGCCGGTGTTGCCGGCGGGCACCCCGATGATGTTGAACCGGTCGGCGTAGAACGTCCGCAGGACGTCCAGGCCGCGCTGCCCCGACTCGTCGCGGTAGTGGTACAGCCAGGAGTACATCTGCCGGAACGTCAGCCCGAAGGGCACCGAGGTGCTGAACGCGAACGCGGGGCTGCGCCCGATGTAGTAGTAGGCCGCGGTGTGCCCGCAGGGCACCGCGCCCGACTCGACGACGTCGAGGATCTCCAGCGCCCCGGCCACCTCGCCGGCCTGCTGCGGGGTGATGACGAAGTTGCCGCCGGTGAGTCCGGCCACCGTCTGCGCGAAGCCGGTGGCGCCGCTGCCGTTCTCCGTCGTGCCGAACAGGCTGACCAGGCCGGCGGGCCAGCTGGTCGGCATGTCCCACTCGACCTCCGGCCCTCCCCCGCCGAGCACGCCCTCGGCCCCGGTCCCGGCCGGGTCGTCGCCGCCCCCGCCGCCGGCGTCGGCGGTGCAGGCGGTGAGCAGGGTGGCGCCGGCGGCGAGACCGGCGGCGCCGAGGAAGCCGCGGCGGCCCAGGCGGGGCCGGTCGGGGGCGGTGCTCTGTCTGGTGACGTCGTCGTCCATGGGGGTTCCTCTCGGATCGGGACTGCGGGAGGGGGGCACAGCTAGACGAGCAGGGTGGCGATCCCCGGGAACACCATGACCAGCACGAGCGCCAGGAGCTGCAGGCCCATGAACGGCAGCGCCCCGAGGTGGATGCTGGAGGTGGCCACCTCCGGGGGCTTGACGCCCTGGAGGTAGAACAGCGAGAAGCCGACCGGTGGTGAGATGAACGCGATGTTGAGGTTGATCGCCATCAGCACCGCGAACCAGATGAACTCGGGCTCGGTGAAGCCCAGCGCGAGCATCGCCGGCACGAAGATCGGCACGACGATGAAGGTGATCTCCAGGAACTCCAGGTTGATGCCGAGCAGGAACACCGCGACCATCGCGACGATCACGAAGCCCCACTTGCCGCCCGGCACGGCGGAGAGCCACTCGGCGGCCTGGTCCTGACCGCCGAGGCGCTCGAAGACCAGGCCGAAGAACGAGGCGGTGAACAGCAGCGTCATCACCAGGACGACGATCCGGGCGGTGGCCTCCGCCGCCGTCCTGAGCAGCTGCCAGTCCAGCCGCCGGTTGCCGGCGGCGATGAGCAGCGCCCCGAGGGCGCCGACCGCGCCCGACTCCGACGGCGTCGCGATGCCGCCGAAGATGGCGTAGAGCACCGCCGCGATCAGGATGAGCGGAGGCAGCAGCGCGACCGACACCTCCCGGGCCAGCGCCACCCCGCTCATGTCGCGCTCGGACGCGGGCATGGCCGGCGCGGCCTCGGGCCTGCGCCACGCCACCACCAGCACGTAGATCGCGTAGAGCGCGGCCAGCAGCAGCCCGGGCAGCAGCGCGCCCCGGAACAGCCCGAGCACCGAGATCTGCATCTGCTGGGCGAGCAGGATCAGCACCAGGCTGGGCGGCACGAGCTGCGCCAGGGTGCCGGAGGCGACGATGACCCCGCTGGCCAGCTTGTGGTCGTAGCCGTAGCGCACCATCGTCGGCAGCGACAGCAGCCCCATGACGATGACGGTGGCCGCCACCACCCCCGTGGAGGCGGCGAGCAGCGTGCCGACCACGACGACGGCGACGGCGACGCCGCCGCGGATCGTGCCCATCAGCAGGCCGACCGAGCGCAGCAGCCGGTCGGCGACCCCCGACTGCTCGAGGATCGCGCCCATCAGCACGAAGAACGGGATCGCCAGCAGCGTCTGGTCCGACAGCGTCGGGAACAGCCGCGACGGCAGCAGCGTCAGCTCGGCCAGGCGCAGCTCGCCGAACGCGACGGCGAGCAGGGTGAACGCGAAGGCGGTCGTCGCGAAGCAGAACGCCACGGTGTAGCCCGTGAGCAGCAACCCGATGAACGCGACGAACATGACCAGGCCGAGGAGGGCTCCCAGGTCCACGTGCCCTACTCCACCCTCGGGCGGATGCCGCCCGGGTCGATCCGCGCCAGGTCGTCGCGACCGAGCAGGACGAACACGCACTTGATGATCTCGGCGACGATCTGCAGGACGAGCAGCGCGAGGCCGAGCAGGATCACGGCCTTGATCGGGCCGACCGGCAGGCCGCCGGGGTTGGGCGAGCCCTCCCAGACCGTCCAGACCTGCCACGTCGTCCAGCTGCCGCCGGAGCGCCGCCCGAGCGCGGTGGTGCCGTACGGCCAGAACACCGACAGGGCGAACACCAGGAACGGCAGCAGCAGCCCGGCGTGCAGCACCAGGTCGATCGCGGCGACCCGGCGCGGCGAGAAGCGCTGGGACAGGAAGTCCACCCGCGGGTTGACCCCCTCGCGCACCGCGTAGCCGATGCCGAGCAGGAACAGCAGCGCGAAGCCCTGCCACTGCAGGTCGACCCACACGTTCGTGACCAGGCTCTGCTGGGTCGCCCGCCCGACGTAGCGGAGGACGACGTTGAGCAGGCCGATGGCGAACACGAACAGCACCAGGTAGCGGGCGCACCACCCGCCGATCCCGGAGATCCGCTCGATGACGTCGCGGACCGCGGCGAGGGCCCGCAGCCAGAGCGGGTCGTCGGGACGCGGGGTGCCGGTGGCGACCGCATGGCTGTCGTGGCTGGTGGATCGGTCGGCGGGGAGCACGGGACCGTCCGGTGGGCCGGGCGACGGCTCGTCGTCCGGGGGGCGGTCGTCCGGCATCGGCGCTCCTCTCGGTCGGGCGGTGATCCCGACCGGCGGACTGTGACACACGCCATCGGAGGAGGTCCAGCAACGGACGATCACGATGCGGGCTCCGCGTCCCACCGCCGGGGACACCGCCGTCACGCCGCCGGGTACACCGCCGTCACGCGGTGGTCGGGACGGGCCGGCACCCGCCCGTCCGGCCCGTCGCGCGGCGGCCCGCCCCCCGGGGCGTCAGCCCACCTGCGCCATGACCTCGTCGGAGACGTCGAAGTTGGCGTAGACGTTCTGCACCTCGTCGGAGTCCTCGAGGGCGTCGATGAGCTTGAAGACCTTCTTCGCGCCCTCGGCGTCCAGCGGGATCTGCATGGACGGCAGGAACGTGGGGTCGGCCGAGTCGTACTCGATGCCGGCCTCCTGCAGCGCGGTGCGGACCGGGATCAGGTCGGTGGCCTCGGAGACGACCTCGAAGCTCTCCCCGAGGTCGTTGACCTCCTCCGCGCCCGCGTCGAGCACGGCCATGAGCACGTCGTCCTCGGACAGGCCGTTCTTCGGGACGATCACGACGCCCTTGCGGGTGAAGAGGTAGGACACCGAACCGGGGTCGGCCATCTGGCCGCCGTTGCGGGTCATCGCGATGCGGACCTCGGTCGCGGCCCGGTTGCGGTTGTCGGTGAGGCACTCGATGAGCACCGCGACCCCGTTGGGGCCGTAGCCCTCGTAGGTGATCGTCTGGTAGTCGGCGCCGCCCGCGTCCGCGCCCGACCCGCGCTTGACGGCGCGGTCGATGTTGTCGTTGGGCACCGAGCTCTTCTTGGCCTTCTGGATGGCGTCGAAGAGGGTCGGGTTGCCGTCGGGGTCACCGCCGCCGGTGCGCGCGGCCACCTCGATGTTCTTGATCAGTTTCGCGAACATCTTGCCGCGGCGGGCGTCGATGACGGCCTTCTTGTGCTTGGTGGTTGCCCATTTGGAGTGGCCGCTCATGGGCGGAGAGCCTACAGCGCACGGCAGGGGGCCAGATGGCGCGCCGGAACGGACGGGCAGGTGGCGGCGGCAGCCTGCCTCCCCCGCCGTCGCCACGTCCGGTCGCAGCGGGGTGACACCGCTCCGATCCGACCGCAGCGGTGTCACCCCGCTGCGACGGGATGGAGCACAGATCGCCGCCGGTTGCCCGGAACGGCCACGGGGCCGGGGGCCCGGGCCGCATGCTCGCTCCGTGCGACGCGGAGCGTGGGCGGTGGGGCCGGGATGGGCGGCGGTGCGCGCTGCGGCCGTGCAGGACGTGATCCGGGCGGCGAGGCTGGTGGAGCTGGGCGTGCCGGAGTCCACCGTCTACGCCCGGTGTCGACCCGGCGGCCCGTGGCAGCTGCTGCTGCCCGCGACGGTCCTGCTCAGCAGCGGCACGCCGACCCCCGACCAGCTCGTCGCAGCCGCGCTGCTCTACGCGGGCGACGGTGCGGTCGTGACCGGCCTGGTCGCCGCCCGGCGGCACGGTGTGCGACGCGGACCCGCGCCGGGCGGTGCGGTCCACGTCCTCGTCCCGCACGACCACCAACCCGCCAGCCGGGGGCACGTCGTCGTGGAGCGGACCCGGCGGATGCCGCACCCCGTGCGTCGCCGCGGGGTGCCCATGGCCCCCGTGGCGCGGGCGGTCGTCGACGCGGCGCGGCGCACCACCGACCCGCGTGAGGTGGTCGAACTGCTCGCCGACGCCGTGCAGCGCGGCCTGTGCACCGTCGGCGACCTCGTCGCCGAGGTCGAGGCGGCGCAGCGGCAGGGCACCGCGGTACCGAGGGCGCTGCTCCGCGAGGTGGGTGCGGGAGCCAGGTCGGCGGCCGAGAGCGACGCCCGGCGGCTGTGGCGGAGCACCGGTCTGCCCGAGCCGTGGTGGAACGCACCGGTGCACCTGCCCGACGGCGCGCTCCTCGGGATCGCGGACGCCTGGTGGGACGACGTCGCGCTCGCCTGGGAGATCAACTCCTTCGCCTGGCACCTCAGTCCCGAGCACTACGCCCGCGAGCAGGCGAAGTCGGCCCGGTTCGCCGCGGCCGGGGTGCCGGTCCTGCGCACGATCCCGACCCGGCTGCGCGACGACCGCGACGCCGTCGTCGAGGAGCTGCGGGCGGCGTACCGGCAGGCCGAGCGGCGTCCACGTCCACGGGTGCGGGCGCTCCCCCCGCCCCACATCGCGGCGGGGTGACACCGCTCCGATCCAGTCGCAGCGGTGTCACCCCGCTGCCACGGCAGGAGGCGGCCGCAAGCGCGTCAGGCGCGCGCGGGGGCCGTGCGGACCAGGTCGCAGAACAGGGCGTGCACCCGCCGGTCGCCGGTGAGCTCCGGGTGGAACGCGGTCGCGAGCACCGCGCCCTGCCGCACGGCCACGGCCCGGCCGGCGGCGGCGCCCGTGCCGGCGCCCGCCGCGGTGCGGGCCGGCACCGCGGCGAGCACCTCGACGTCCGGGCCGGCGGCCTCGACCCACGGCGCGCGGATGAACACCGCGTGCACCGGGCCGCCGGGGACGCCCGCGACGGGCAGGTCGGTCTCGAAGGAGTCGACCTGGCGGCCGAAGGCGTTGCGGCGCACCACGACGTCGAGCCCGCCGAGCTGCTGCTGGTCGGGGCGGCCGTCGCGCACCTCGCGGGCGAGCAGGACCAGGCCCGCGCACGACCCGTAGACGGGCAGGCCGGCGGCGATCCGGGCGCGCAGCGGGTCGAGCAGGTCGAACACCCCGAGCAGCCGGCTCATCGTCGTCGACTCCCCGCCGGGCAGCACCAGCCCGTCGACGGCGGCCAGCTCGGCCGGGCGGCGCACCGGCACGGCCCGGGCTCCGCACTCCTCCAGCGCGGTGAGGTGCTCGCGGACGTCGCCCTGCAGGGCCAGTACGCCGATCACGAGTTCCACGTCGAACCAGGCTAGTCGGGCCGGCGCAGAGGACCGGAACTGACCGCTGGCGGCCCTAGCGTCGACCGCATGCAGATGAAGCTCGAGGTCGCCTCCCTCCCCGTCTCCGACGTCGACCGCGCCAAGGCCTTCTACGTGGACCAGGTCGGGTTCGTGGCCGACCACGACCAGCGCGTCTCCGACGCGGTCCGCTTCGTGCAGCTGACCCCTCCGGGCTCGGCCTGCTCGGTGGTGCTAGGCGAGGGCATCGTCCGGATGGCGCCGGGCACGCAGGAGCTGATGGTCGTCGTCGACGACGCCGACGCCGCCCGGGCGGAGCTGGCGGGCCGCGGCGTGCCGGTCAGCGAGGTCGACGAGCAGGAGTGGGGCCGGTTCGTGCACTTCCGCGACCCCGACGGCAACTCCTGGACGCTGCAGCAGCTGCCGGTCAGGTAGCGGCTCTGCGCACGGCGTCGGCGACGGCGGGCGCCACGCTCGCGTCGAACACGCTCGGCACGATGAAGCTGGGGTTGGGCTCGGCCACCACGTCGGCGATCGCGGCCGAGGCGGCCAGCAGCATCGCGTCGGTGATGTCGCGGGCCTGCGCGTCGAGCAGCCCCCGGAACACCCCGGGGAAGGCGAGGACGTTGTTGATCTGGTTGGGGTAGTCCGACCGCCCGGTCGCGACGACGGCGGCGTGCTGCAGCGCGACGGCCGGATCGACCTCCGGGTCGGGGTTGGCCAGGGCGAACACGATCGCGTCGTCGGCCATGGTGGCCAGCTCGGCCGCGCCGAACAGGTCGGGCGCCGACACCCCGACGAACACGTCGGCGCCGCGCAGGGCGTCGGCGAGCGAGCCGGTGACCCGCTCGGCGTTGGTCATCGACGCGATCGAGACCAGGTTGTCGTCCAGCCCGGGCCGGTCGGGGTGCACGATGCCGTCGATGTCGACGGCGAGCACGTCACCGGGCTCGCCCGACGCCAGCAGCCGGATGATCGCCGAACCCGCCGCGCCGACCCCGCACACGACGATCCGGCAGTCCGACAGCTCCTTGCCCACGACCCGCAGGGCGTTGCGCAGCGCGCCGAGCACGACGACGGCGGTGCCGTGCTGGTCGTCGTGGAAGACAGGGATGTCGAGCATCTCGCGCAGCCGGGCCTCGATCTCGAAGCAGCGCGGCGCGGCGATGTCCTCGAGGTTGATGCCGCCGTAGGCCGGGGCGAGGATCTGGACGGTCCGGATGATCTCCTCGGTGTCCTGGGTGTCCAGCGCCACCGGCCAGGCGTCGACGCCGGCGAACCGCTTGAACAGCGCCGCCTTGCCCTCCATGACGGGCATCGCCGCGGCCGCGCCGAGGTTGCCCAGGCCGAGCACCGCCGACCCGTCGGTGACGACGGCGACGGTGTTGCGCTTGATCGTCAGGCGCCGGGCGTCGGCCGGGTTGGCCGCGATGGCCTGGCAGATGCGGGCGACGCCGGGGGTGTAGGCGCGGGAGAGGTCGTCGCGGTTGCGCAGGCTGACCTTCGACTCGACCGACAGCTTCCCGCCCAGGTGCAGCAGGAACGTGCGGTCCGACACCTTGCGCACGTGCACGCCGGGCAGGGCCTCCAGCGCGGTGGTGATCTCCTGCGCGTGCGCCTCGTTCAGCGCGTTGCAGCTGATGTCCACCACGAGCGTGCTGGTGTGCGCCTCCACGACGTCGAAGGCGGTGACGACGCCCCCGACCCGGCCGACGGCCATCGTGAGGTCGCCCGCCGCGCTGGCCGACGCCGGCACCTCGACGCGGGCGGTGATCGCATATCCGGGACCGGGAACTGCCACGCCGGAACCCTACTCGCGCCCGCGGCGGCCCCGGCGTTGTGATCGTTCTGGTCGGACCCTTGTGACCATGGGGACGCCGGTGTGAGATGGCTCACCACACGCGACGAGGCGGAGGTGGTCTGCGATGGCCGGCAGAGCAGCGACCCGGACGGCGGGCGGGGCGGGGCGCGTCGCAGCAGCGGGCTTCGCCCCGGCGGCGATCCGCAACGCGGTGCTCGTGGGGCCGTCCGGCGCGGGGAAGACCACCCTCGTGGAGGCCCTGCTGGCGCGGACGGGCGTGATCCCCCGCGCCGGGTCGGTCACCGACGGCACGACCGTGTGCGACCACGACCCGGCCGCGGTCCGCCAGCAGCGCTCGGTGGGGCTGGCGGTCGCCTCGCTCGTCCACCAGGACGTCAAGATCAACCTGATCGACACCCCCGGCTACGGCGACTTCGTCGGCGAGCTGCGCGCCGGGCTGCGCGCCGCCGACGCCGCCCTGTTCGTGGTGCCGGCCGACATCGGCCGGGACGGGACCGTGGACGCCACCACCGTGGCCCAGTGGGAGGAGTGCGCCGCGGTCGGCATGCCCCGCGCCGTGGTGGTCGCCCGCTGCGACGGGCCGCGCGCCGACCTGGAGGGGGCGATCGCGGCGTGCCAGGAGTCGTTCGGCGCCGGCGTGGCCCCGCTGTACCTGCCCGTGCGGGTCGGACAGCGGATGACCGGCCTCTACGGGCTCCTGTCGCGCACCCCCAGCGGGCCGGACGCCGCGAGCGCCGCCCCGCCCCGCGGCGCCCGCGACGCCCGGGCGGAGCTCATCGAGGGGATCATCGAGCAGTCCGAGGACGAGGCGCTCATGGAGCGCTACCTCGCCGGCGAGGACATCGAGCTCGTCACGCTGGTCGCCGACCTGGAGACGGCCGTGGCGCGCGGCTCGTTCCACCCGGTGGTGCCCGTGTGCGCGGCGAGCGGGATCGGGCTGGACGCGCTGCTGGAGGTGCTGGTCGGCGGCTTCCCCTCGCCGCTGGAGCACCCGCTGCCCGCCGTCACCGGCGTCGACGGCTCTCCGCACCCGCCGCTGACCGCCGACCCCGACGGCCCGCTGGCCGCCGAGGTCGTGCGCACCTCGGCCGACCCCTACGTGGGGCGCGTGTCGCTGGTGCGGGTGTTCTCCGGGACGCTGCGCCCGGACACCGTGGTGCACGTGTCCGGCCACCACGCCGTGGTCCCCGCCCCGCGCGGGCCGGCCGACGACCCCGGCGCGGTCGGCGCGGATCCGGGCGGCCACGACGTCGACGAGCGGCTCGCCCACGTCCACCTGCCGTGCGGGGCGACCCTGCGCGAGGTCGACGCCGTCGGCGCGGGCGACATCGCCGCGCTGACCAAGCTGTCCAGCGCGGAGACCGGCGACACCCTCTCCGACGCCGCGCACCCGCTGCTGCTGGCCTGCTGGGACCTGCCCGAGCCGCTGCTGCCCGTCGCCGTCGTGGCGCGCAGCCGCGGCGACGAGGACGCGCTGGTCAAGGCCCTGTCCCGGATCGTCGCCGCCGATCCCGCGCTGCGCCTGGAGCGCAACCCGGAGACCCACCAGACGGTGCTGTGGTGCACGGGCGAGGCGCACGCCGAGGTCGTGCTGTCCCGGCTGCGCGCCGGCGGCGCCGAGGTGGACACCGAGCCCGTCCGCGTCGCGCTGCGGCAGACGCTCGCCGGCCCGGTCCGCGCCACCGGCCGGCACGTCAAGCAGAGCGGCGGGCACGGCCAGTACGCCGTGTGCCACGTCGAGTTCGAGCCGCTGCCGCGCGGCGCGGGGTTCGAGTTCGTGTCGAAGGTGGTCGGCGGGGCGGTGCCGACGGCGTTCGTGCCGAGCGTGGAGAAGGGCGTGCGGGCCCAGCTCGCCCGCGGCCTGGGTGACGACCCGGCCGCCCGGTACCCGGTCGTCGACGTCCGCGCGACGCTGGTGGACGGCAAGGCGCACAGCGTCGACTCCTCCGACGCCGCGTTCCAGACCGCGGGCGCGCTGGCCGTCCGGGAGGCCGCGGCGGCCGCGGGCACCGTCGTGCTGGAGCCGTTCGACGAGGTCGAGGTGCGGATCCCGGACCAGCACCTGGGCGCGGTGCTCGGCGACCTGTCCGGGCGGCGCGGACGGGTGCTGGGCACCGACGTCGCCGGGCCGGGCCGGTCGGTCGTGCGCGCGGAGGTGCCGTGCACGGAGCTGCTGCGCTACGCCGTCGACGTGCGCGCCCTGACCTCCGGGGCGGCGAGCTTCAGCCGCCGCTTCGCCCGGTACGACACCGCGCCGGGGTGAGGCGCTCCCGGTGACGCGAGCGCCGGGGTGAGGCGCTCCCGGTGACCCGGAGAACACCGCGCAGCCGCTCGTCGGGAGTAGCGTGCGGCCGGTGCAGCGACGCGCAGCCGGGCGGTCCGTGGTCCTGCGGCTGTGGACGGCCGTGTTCGTGGTGGCCTTCGGCACCAACGTGCCCACCCCGCTCCTGCTGGTCTACCGCGACGAGCTGGGCCTCTCGCCGTCGGCGCTGACCGGCGCGTTCGCCGTCTACGCGGCCGGGCTGGTGCCGGCGCTGCTGCTGGCCGGGCCGGCGTCGGACCGGTTCGGGCGCCGCCCCGTCGTCGTGCCGTTCGTGGTGCTGTCGGTGGCGACGTCGCTGCTGTTCCTGGGCGCCGGGTCGTCGGTGCTGCTGCTGTTCGTGTGCCGGTTCCTGCAGGGCGCGGTGTCGGGCGTCGTGTTCAGCGTCGGGACGGCCTGGCTGGGGGAGCTGGTCGGCGACCCGGCCCGCGCCGCCCGCCTCACCACCGCGGCGCTGGGCGGCGGGTGGGCGATCGGCCCGCTCGTGTCGGGCCTGCTGGCGCAGTGGCTGCCGCTGCCCACCGTGCTCCCCTACCTGGTGCACGTGGCGCTCATGGCCGTCGGCCTGGTGCTGCTCCCCCGCGTCCCCGAGACGCTCACGACCCGCCGCGCGGCGCCGCTGGTCGACCTCGGCGTGCCCGTCGGGACGCGCCAGGCCTTCTGGCTGGTCGTGCTGCCCGTCGCCGTCGGGGTGTTCACCTTCCCGTCCACGGCGGTGACGGTGCTCCCGCTGCTGCTCACCCCGGCGATGCCGCAGATCGCGGTAGCGATCACCGGGCTGACGGCCGGGGTCACGCTGCTGACCGGGGTGTTCGCCCAGCCGCTGGGCCGGCGCCTGGGCGCGGTCGTCGCCGGACCGGTCGGGCTGGGCCTCGGCGCGGTCGGGCTGGGCCTGGCGCTGCTCGGCCTGGGGGTGTCCGCGCCCGCGGCGCAGGTGGCGGTGCTCGTGCCGGTGGCGCTGCTGCTCGGCGTCGCCTACGGATTGTGCCTGGCCGCCGGTCTGACGATGGTGGGCGTGCTGGCCAGCCCGGACGCGCGCGGCGCCCTGACCGGCACCTTCTACGCCTGCGCCTACCTGGGCTTCGGCGTGCCGCTGCTGCTGGCCGTCGTGGGCGGCGACGCCGGGTTCGCCGGGCCGCTGGCGGGCCTGGCCCTGGTCGTGGCCGTCGCCGCGCTGGTGCTGGCGCTGCCGGTGAGCCGGCGGCTGGTCACCCGGGCGCGGGCGACCGCGTGAGGCCGGCGACCGTGCGCGCGAGCACGGCGAAGGAGAAGTCCAGCGCGGGCCGGGCGCCGAGCCACCAGAGCACCCCGGCCGGGCCGCGCGGGCGGAACGACACCCGCTGCACGTAGCGGCTGCGATCGGGGCCGGCGTCCTCGACGCGCAGCACGCAGCGCAGCGAGCCGGGCAGGGCCGCGTCCGCCCGCAGCTCCAGGACGCGGCCGGGCTCGACGCGCTCGACCCGCCAGAAGCCCAGCGCCGCCCCGGGCGCCAGCCGCGCCGGCCGGGGCCCGCCCGCGCGCCCGCCGAGCAGGGTGCGCAGGCCGGGCACCGTCCACCGGTCGAGGTCGCCCGCCGCGACGACCGCCCAGAGCGCAGCGGCCGGGGCGGCGACCTCCTCGGTGTGCTCCAGGTGGTGCGCCGGTCGGCGGGGGTCGGTGGGGACGCGGCCGGCGGCGCCCTCCTCGGCCAGCGCGCGGCGCACGGCCTCCGCGTACGGGACGGGCCCGCCCGGCGGCGTCCCGGTCGGCGGGTCGCCGTGCGCGACGAGGTCGTGGGCCATCGACTCCAGCAGCGGGGCGGCCAACGCCCGGCCCACCGGGGTCAGGGCGGCCACGGCGCGGGCGGTGAGGCGCGGCGCGGACACCGGCAACGGCACCACCAGCGGCCGGACCCGCCCCGCGACCTCGGCGAACACCGTCACCAGCTCGCGGTAGGCCAGGACGTCCGCCCCGCCGACGTCGAACGCGCCGTGCACCGCGGGCGGCAGGGTGACGGCGGTGGCCAGGTGGTGGAGCAGGTCGTCGACGCCGATGGGCTGCACGAGGTTCCACGCGTGGTCGGGCAGCGGCAGCACGGGTCCGAGCACGGCCAGGTGGCGGATCATCTCGAAGCTCGCCGAACCCGCCCCGACCACGATCCCGGCCTGCAGCACCGCGGTGGGCACCGGACCGGCCAGCAGCACCTCGCCGGTGGCGCGCCGCGACGCGAGGTGCTCGGAGGTGCCCGGGCCCTCCGGCTGGAGACCGCCGAGGTAGACGGTGCGGCGCACCCCGGCGGCCGCGGTCGCCGCCGCGACCACCTCGGCGGCGCGGCGCTCCCGCTGCGCGAACCCCGGCCCGTCCATGCTGTGCACGAGGAGCACGACGGCGTCGACGCCCGCGCACGCGCCGCGCACGGCGTCCGGGTCGGTCACGTCCCCGGTGCGGGCGTCGACGTCGCCCGCCCAGCGGAGCAGGGCGAGCTTGGCCGGGTCGCGGACCAGGACGCGCACGGCGTGGCCGTCGGCGAGCAGCCGGGGCACGAGCCGCGCGCCGACGTAGCCGGTCGCGCCGATCACGAGGCAGTGCACGCGCCCACCCTCCCCCAGATCACGCGGCCCCGCCCGGGAGCGGGCGCCCCGCGGTGCGGCGACGACCGGACGGGGCGGGCCGCCGTTGCAGCGGGGTGACACCGCTGCCACTGGATCGCAGCGGTGCCACCCCGCTGCGATCCGGGGAGGGCGCTCAGGGCAGGCCCAGCGCCCGCAGGCCGGCGGTGGTGGCCGCGGCCAGCACCACCACCAGCAGGAACGGCACCCGCCACCACGCCGCCGCCACCCCGACGGCCACGCCGAGCGCCCGCGACCAGCCCGCGAAGCCGCCGTCCTCGGTGAGCCAGGCCGTCGCGGCCAGCGCGACGAGCAGGGCGGTGGCGCCCAGGTCGATGCGGTCGGCGACGGCCGGGGACAGGCGCAGGCGGTCGCCCAGCAGCAGCCCGGCCAGCCGGGTGGCGTAGATCCCGGCGGCCAGCACCAGGACGGCGGTCCAGGTCACGGACGGGACCGCCGCCCGGCCGCCGCCACCCCGAGCAGCCCGGCGAGGACCGGCAGGCCGGCCGGGAGGAGCGGGGTCGTCGCCAGCGCGACGGCGGCCCCGGCCGCGCCGGCCCGCCGGGACCGCGCCTCCTGCCGTCCCCGGCCCCGCAGCGCCGGGAGCAGCAGGGCGGCGAGCGCGGCGGGGAAGGCGGCGTCGACGCCGAACGCGGCGGCGTCCGGGACGGCGGCGCCGGCGAGGTGCCCGACGAGCGTGCCGAGCGTCCAGAACGCCAGCAGCGCGATCCCGCACGCCCAGTAGGCCGCCCGGCCCCGCTCCCCCGCCCCCCGGGCCCGGGAGAACGCCACGACCTCGTCGATCAGCAGGTGCGCGCCGAGGAGTCGTGCGGGCCAGGACCGGCCCACCACCGGGGCCATCGCCAGCCCGTAGGGCAGGTGCCGGGCGCCCAGCAGGAGCCCGCCGACGACGGCGGGGAGCAGCCCGCCCCCGGCGGCCACCACGCTGACCGCGAGGAACTGCGACCCGCCCGAGAGGACGAGCACCGAGAGCCCGAGCGCGAGCGGCAGCGGCACGTCGACGGCGGCGGCGAGCGCGCCGAACGACATCCCCACGATGCCGACGGCCGCGGTAAGGGCGACGACGTCGCGGAGGTCGTCCCGGGACAGGGCCCGGAACGGAGCTGGTGTTCGATGTGGCGAACGCACGTCTCCTACACTGGACACAGCCCAGCTGTTCGTCAAGCCGAACGAGGAGACCGATGAGCCGAACGGCCCCGCTGGCGACGATCGCCGCCGCCCTGCGCCGCGAGCGCGAGCGGCTGGGCGTCTCGCTCGGCGAGCTGGCCCGGCGCGCCGGCGTCGCGAAGTCGACGCTGTCGCAGCTGGAGGCGGGCAGCGGCAACCCCAGCCTGGAGACGCTGTGGGCGCTGGCCGTGGCCCTGGACGTGCCGTTCAGCCGGCTCGTCGACCCGCAGGTCGCCCCGGTGCAGGTGGTCCGGGCCGGGGAGGCCCCGGCGGTGGCGTCGGACCACGCCCCGTTCACCAGCACCCTGCTCGCCGCCTGCCCGCCCGGCGCGCGGCGCGACCTGCACGTCGTGACGGCCGAGCCGGGCGCGGCCAAGCACGCCCACGCCCACATCCCCGGCGCCACCGAGCACTTCCTCGTCACCGCCGGGCGCTGGCGGACCGGTCCGGACGGCGAGGACGTGGAGCTCGGCCCGGGCGACTACGCCCGCTTCCCCGGCGACCGCGCCCACGTCTACGAGGCGCTGGCGCCGGGGTCGACGGCCCTGCTGGTGATGGAGTACGTCTAGCTACCAGCCGCGCTGCGCGTAGCGCTGCGACTCGGGCAGGGTGTCGACGTTGATGCCCACCATCGCCTCGCCCAGCCCGCGGGAGACCTTGGCGATGACGTCCGGGTCGTCGAAGAACGTGGTGGCCTTGACGATGGCCTCGGCCCGCTGGGCCGGGTCACCGGACTTGAAGATCCCGGAACCGACGAACACGCCCTCGGCGCCCAGCTGCATCATCATCGCCGCGTCCGCGGGGGTGGCGATGCCGCCCGCGGTGAACAGCACGACCGGCAGCTTCCCGGCCGCGGCGACCTCGCGGACCAGGTCGACCGGCGCGCGCAGCTCCTTGGCCGCCACCCACAGCTCGGCCTCGTCGAGCGCCGCCAGCTTGCGGATCTCCGAGCGGATCGAGCGCATGTGCCGGGTGGCCTCGACGACGTTGCCGGTGCCGGCCTCGCCCTTGGAGCGGATCATCGCCGCGCCCTCGGAGATGCGCCGCAGCGCCTCGCCCAGGTTCGTCGCGCCGCACACGAAGGGGACGGTGAACGCCCACTTGTCGATGTGGTGGGCCTCGTCGGCCGGCGTGAGCACCTCGGACTCGTCGACGTAGTCGACCCCGAGGCTCTGCAGCACCTGCGCCTCGACGAAGTGCCCGATGCGGGCCTTGGCCATGACCGGGATGGACACGGCCTCGACGATGCCCGTGATCATGTCCGGGTCGCTCATCCGGGCGACGCCGCCCTGCGCGCGGATGTCGGCGGGCACCCGCTCCAGCGCCATGACGGCGACGGCACCCGCGTCCTCGGCGATCTTCGCCTGCTCGGGCGTGACCACGTCCATGATCACACCGCCCTTGAGCATCTCGGCCATGCCGCGCTTGACGCGCGCGGTGCCGGTGGTGGGGGTGGGCTCGGGGGACGCCACGGCGCGGTCCTCTCGGGAGGGGTCAGGACGCCGCTGATCCTACGTCCGCGGGCCGCTCACCGGCGGCGATCCGCGTCACGGCGAACTCGGCGTACAGCGGCGGCGGCGCGGTGCCGGCGAGGTGGAACCAGCGGACGAGGCGACGGGTGCGCAGCGCCAGCGCGTCGCGGACGGCGTCGTTGTGGACGACGCGGCCGAGCGCGACGAGCTGCTCGGCGTCGGCCAGCTCGTCGCGCACCGCGGGGGGCAGCGCGCGCCGGTCGAGCCGCGCCAGCGCCGCCCCGAGCGCGTTCTCGACGTCCTCCCGGGCGCCGTCCCACGGCTCCCCCGCGCGGTCGAGCGCGGCCGCGGCCGGCCCCGCGACGCCCGCGGCCCGGGCCGCCCGCGCCCGCCGGACCAGCGCCGCGTCCAGGGCGGAACGCGCCGCGTCGAGGCGCTGGTGCAGCCGGTGCAGCCGCCGCACCCGCGCCAGGGTCGCCAGCACGACCAGAACGAGGACGACGAGCAGGGCGGTGACCAGCACGGCGGTGATCGGCACGGCGGTGATCGGCACGGCGGTGATCGGCACGGCGGTGATCGGCACGGCCGGGATCATCCCGCCCGGCGCCCCGGGGCCGCCGCGAGGGCCGCGCGGTAGACCTGCTCCACCTGCGCGGCGACCACCGGCCAGGCGAAGCCGGCCGCCCGCTCGCGGCCCGCGGCGGTGAGCGCGGCGCGGCGGGCCGGGTCGTCGAGCAGCGCGGCCAGCTCCCGGGCCAGCGCGGCGTCGTCGCCGGCGGGGAACAGGGCGCCGGCGCCGCCGAGGACGGCGCGGAAGGCGTCGAGGTCGGCGGCCAGCACCGGAGCGCCGGCCGCGAGGGCCTCGGTGAGCACCATCCCGAAGCTCTCGCGGCCCGTGTGCGGGGCCACCAGCACGCGGACGGCGCGCAGCGCGGCGGCCTTCGCGGCGTCGTCGACGGGGCCCAGCACGTCGAGGCGGTCGGCCAGCGGACCCGCGGCCCGGCGCAGGGCGGCCGCGTCGCCGCGCCCCACGACGACCACCCGCAGGTCGGGCCGCTGCGGGGCGAGCCGGGCCAGGGCGGCGAGCAGCACCGGCATGCCCTTGCGGGGCTCGTCGAAGCGGCCGACGAACCCCACCGCCTCCCCGCGCACGGGCACCGCGGGGCCGGTGGCGAACGCGGCGACGTCGACGCCGTTGGGGATCTCGACGGCGTCCCCGCCCAGGTGGCGCACCTGCACCTGCCGCGCGGTGGGCGACACGGCGATCCGCGCGGTCACCCGCTCCAGCACCGGCACGAGCAGCCCGCCGAGCGCGCTCAGGGCGCGGGACCGCTCGGTGGCGGTGTGGAACGTGGCGACGACGGCGCAGTCGGCGGCCAGGACGGCCAGCACCGACAGGCTGGGCGAGGTCGGCTCGTGCACGTGCACCACGTCGAACCGGCCGCCCGTGCCGCCGCCCCCGGCGAGCCAGCGGCGCACCCGCCCCAGCGCCACCGGGCCGAACCGCACCCGCGCCACCGACCCGTTGTAGGGCACCGGCACCGCCCGCCCGGCGCGCGTGACGAACCCGGGCACCTCCCCGGTGGCGGGAGCCAGGACGTCGACGGCGTGCCCGCGGCGGCGCAGCTCGCGGGCCAGCGCGAGGACGTGGGCCTGCACCCCGCCCGGCACGTCGAGCGAGTACGGGCACACGATCCCGATCCTCACGGCGTCACCGGGGTTGGAGCATGTGCCAGTCCTGCGGCACCCGCGCGAGCAGCGGGCCGAACGCGTCGGCGAGCCCCTGCACCGCCTTGGGCACCGCCGCGCGGTCGGGCACCGGCACCGGCGGGGCGATGTCGACGGCCCACGCGTCGGGGGTGAACGAGGGCACCACGGGCAGCAGGACCGCGCCGGTGGCCGCGGCCAGCCGGGCCGCCCCGCCGGGCAGGCGCGCGGGGGCGCCGAGGAAGGTGACGTCGACGCCGGAGGCCGAGAGGTCGACGTCGGAGACCAGGCAGACCACCCCGCCGCGGCGCAGCCGCCCGTGCAGGGCCCGGTAGGCGCGGGCCCCGTCGTCGGTGGACACCACCTCGAAGCCCAGCCCCTCGCGGTAGGCGACGAACCGCCGGTAGAGGCTCTCCGGGCGCAGCCGCGCGGCGACGGTGGTGAAGGACGGCTCGTGCCCGGCGGCGCGCAGCGCCTCGACCAGCCAGATCCCGGCGACGTCCCAGTTGCCGCTGTGGGTCAGCGCGACGACGACCCCGCGGCCCTGGCCGAGCGCCTCGAAGATCGGCCCCGCACCGCGGACGTGGGGGTCCATCGCGGCGTGCACCCGCCGCGGGTCCATCGCCGGGAGCCGGAACACCTCGCACCAGTACCGCGCGTAGCTGCGCAGGCCGGCGTGCACCAGCGCGTCGAGCTCGGCGGGACCGGCGCCGGGCACCAGCAGGCCCAGCGCGTCGCGCAGCCGCCGCGTCCCCGGCCCGTCGCGGCGCGCGGCGAGGTCGGCACCGGCCCGGAACAGCCCCTGCGCGACGCCCGGCGGCAGCGCCCGGACCCCCCGCCAGCCCGCGGCGTACGCCGCGGAGACGAGCCGGTCCCTCACGGCGGCCCGGGCTCCTGCGCCGCCGCGCTGCGGTGCACCTGCACGACGCGCTGCCCGAAGGTCCACACCGACGCCGCGGCGAGCAGCCACAGGGCCACGGCCAGCGCGTAGGGCACGCCCAGGCCCTCCAGCCCGGTGCCCACCAGCGCGATGATCAGCCGCTCGGCCCGCTCGACCAGCCCGCCGTCCGCCGACAGCCCGGCCCCCTCGGCGCGGGCCTTGACGTAGGACACGAGCTGCCCCGCCACCAGGCACACCAGCGCGGCGACGGCGACCGGCCGCTGCTCCCCCGCCCCGAGCGCCCACCAGGCCAGGGCGGCGAACAGGGCGCCGTCGGCGAGGCGGTCGCCGGTGGAGTCGAGCACCGCCCCGAACGGCGTGGAGCGCCCGCGGGCGCGGGCCATCGCGCCGTCGACGAGGTCGAGCAGCACGAAGAACGTGATGACCGCGGTGGCGGCGACCAGCTCGCCGCGCGGCAGGAACCACACCGCGGCCGCGACCGTGCCGAGGGTGCCGATCACCGTGACGGCGTCGGGGTCGACCCCGCGCGCGACCAGCCACCGGGCGAGGGGCTCGGTGATGCGGTCGGTGTGCACGCGGGCGAAGACGTTGAGCATCGCGCTCCTGGAGGGTGGTCGGTCCGCCGACCAGCCTATCCGCGTTCCGCGGCGGGCTGCTCCCAGGCCGACGCGAGCAGCTCGCGGGTCTCGGTGAGCAGCTGCGGGATGACCTTGGTCTGCCCGACGACGGCGATGAAGTTGGCGTCGCCGCCCCACCGCGGCACCACGTGCTGGTGCAGGTGGTCGGCCAGCGACCCGCCCGCCACGGCGCCGAGGTTGAGCCCCACGTTGAACGCGTGCGGCGCGGCGACCCGCCGCATGGCCCGCACGGCCTGCTGGGTGACCGCCATCAGCTCGGCGGCCTCGTCGTCGGAGAGGTCCTCCAGGTCGGCGACGTGGCGGTAGGGCAGCACCATGAGGTGCCCCGGGTTGTAGGGGTGCAGGTTGAGCACGGCGTAGACGGTGGCGCCGCGGTGCACGACGAGCCCCTCGTCGTCGGGCATCGACGGGATGCGGCAGAACGGGCACCCCTCCGCGCCGGCCTCCTTGATGTAGGCCAGCCGGTGCGGCGTCCAGAGCCGGCGGAACCCGTCCGGGGTGCCGACGCCGTCGCGCGGCTCGAGCTCCGGGGTGTCCGGGGCGTCGGCGGGTCGGGCGTCCATGGGCACCGATCCTAGGCCGACCGGGCGGCCCCGACCTCCCGCGACTCCCCGCCCCGCCCGCCCGCACCGGTGATCGTGATCGACTGCACCGGAGCGCCCGGCCAGGGGCCGTCGCGCACACCGGACGGCGATCACGGCCGGCGGGATCACCACAGGACGCGCACCGCCGCCCAGTCGGGGCCGGGGTGCGCGTCCGGCGACGATCAGCGCAGGCGGTGGCCTACGCCGGCAGGAGGTCGGCCGTCGGGTTCGCGTTCTCGCGGCGCGCGATCCAGGAGGTGATCAGCTCCACCGCTTGCGCGACGGGGACGCCGTTGCGCTGGGTGCCGTCGCGGAACCGGAAGCTGACCGCGCCCGCCTCGGCGTCGCGCGCGCCCAGCAGCAGCTGGAACGGCACCTTCTGCAGCGTGTGGGTGCGGATCTTCTTCTGCATGCGGTCGTCGGAGTCGTCGACCTGGACGCGCACGCCCGCGGCCCGCAGCGCGCCGGCCACCTCGGTGACGGCGGGCAGCTGGTCGTCGGTCACCGGGATCGCCACCACCTGCACGGGCGCCAGCCAGGCCGGGAACGCGCCCGCGTAGTGCTCGGTGAGCACGCCGAAGAACCGCTCCATCGACCCGAACAGCGCGCGGTGGATCATCACCGGCCGCTGCCGGGAGCCGTCGGGCGCGGTGTACTCCAGGCCGAAGCGGTCGGGCAGCATGAGGTCGACCTGGATCGTCGACATCTGCCAGTGCCGCCCGATGGCGTCCTTGACCTGCACGCTGATCTTCGGCGCGTAGAACGCGGCGCCGCCCGGGTCGAGCACGAGGTCCAGCCCGGTGGCCGCGGCCGCCTCGCGCAGGGCGTCGGTGGCGCGCTCCCAGTCCTCGTCGCTGCCGAGGGACTTCTCCGGGTTGCGGGTGGAGAGCTCCAGGTAGAAGTCGTCGAGGCCGTAGTCGCGCAGGAGGTCGAGCACGAACTGCAGCAGGGAGCGGATCTCGTCCTGCATCTGCTCGGGCGTGCAGTAGATGTGCGCGTCGTCCTGGGTGAAGCCGCGGGCGCGGGTCAGCCCGTGGACCACGCCCGACTTCTCGTAGCGGTACACCGTGCCGAACTCGAACAGCCGCAGCGGCAGCTCCCGGTAGGACCGGCCGCGCGACCGGTACACCAGGTTGTGCATGGGGCAGTTCATCGGCTTGAGGTAGTAGTCCTGCCCGGGCTTGCGGACGGTGCCGTCCTCGTTCAGCTCGGCGTCGAGCTGCATGGGCGGGTACATGCCCTCGGCGTACCAGGCGAGGTGCCCGGAGGTCTCGAACAGCTGGCCCTTGGTGATGTGCGGGGTGTTGACGAACTCGTACCCCGACTCCTCGTGGCGGCGGCGCGAGTAGTCCTCGAGCTCCTTGCGGACCACCCCGCCCTTCGGGTGGAACACCGCGAGTCCCGACCCGATCTCGTCGGGGAAGGAGAACAGGTCCAGCTCGGCGCCCAGGCGGCGGTGGTCGCGGCGCTCGGCCTCGGCGATGCGCTCCAGGTGGGCGTCGAGCGCCTCCTGGGACTCCCACGCGGTGCCGTAGATGCGCTGGAGCTGCGGGTTCTTCTCGCTGCCCCGCCAGTACGCGGCCGCGGAGCGGGTGAGCTTGACGGCCGGGATGAACTTCGTGGTGGGCAGGTGCGGGCCGCGGCACAGGTCCGACCAGACGGTCTCGCCGGTGTGGGCGTGCACGTTGTCGTAGACCGTCAGCTCGCCCGAGGCGTCCACCTCGACGGCCTCGTCCGGCGCGCCGCCCTTGAGGTCGATCAGCTCCAGCTTGTACGGCTCGTCGGCGAGCTCCTTGCGGGCGTCGTCGAGGGAGTCGAACCGGCGCCGGGAGAACCGCTGTCCCGCCTTGATGATCTTCTTCATCGCGGATTCGAGCTTCTGCAGGTCGTCGGGCGTGAACGGCTCGGCGACGTCGAAGTCGTAGTAGAAGCCGTCGGTGATCGGCGGGCCGATGCCGAGCTTGGCGTCCGGGCGGAGCTGCTGGACGGCCTGGGCGAGCACGTGCGCGGCGGAGTGCCGGATGACGCTGCGCCCGTCCTCGGTGTCGGCTGCGACCGGCTCGACCTCGACGTCGGTCTCGGGGGCCCAGGCGAGGTCGCGCAGGACGCCCCCGGGGTCGCGGACGACGACGACGGCGGACGGCCCGGTCGTCGCGCCCCCCGCCTCCCGGACGGCGGCGCCCGCCGTCGTCCCGGCGGGCACCCGGACGGGGGCGGACGCGGGCGGGGGTGCGGACGCGGACACTGACGGCCTCCAGGGGCAGGGGGTGCGGGGTGCGGTACCGATGCTAGAGGGGCCGGTCACCCCGGTTCCGGGCGCGTCAGCGCAGCCGGTGCAGCCCGGCCAGCACCCGGCGCAGCGCAGCGGTGTCCCGCGACCAGGCCACGGGCGGCAGCCCCGCGACGCGGCCCGTCACGACCGGGGCGACCGCCGACCGGGCCCGCCGCGGCAGGGGCCCGGCCGGACCGGTCAGCTGGGCCAGCGCCGCCGCGGTGAGCGCGGCGCGGGGCGCGAGGGGCGGGGCGGCCAGGGCGGCGAGCGCCGGCTGACCGCCCGGGGGCGCGTCCGGCCGGCGCGGCGGGCGGGGTGCGGGTTCCGGGCGCGCGGGTGCGGGCGCGGCCGGGCCGGGGTCCGCGGGGGGCGGGGCGGCGGCCGCGGCGCGCACGGCCGCGAGCAGCGCCCCGTCGGCCAGGGCGGTCCGCGCGCCGCGCACCGCCGGGTGCCGTGCGGCGACGTCGGGGTGGACGACCACCGGCAGGCGGGCGTGCAGGTAGGCGCCGGGGCACCCGCCGACGGGTCGCAGCACGTGCACGGCCCGGGCGGTGGCCACGGCCACCCCCGTCGCGGCGCCGGTGGGCCCCGCCCCGGCCAGCGCGTCCGCCACCAGCCCGGCGACGACGACCGGGCCGTCGTCCCCGGGCTCGGGGCTCGGGTCACCGGCGCACCCGAGGACGGTCCCGCTCCCGTCCACGGCGCGGACGACGCGCGCCCCGGTCCGCGCCCGCGCGGCGTGCAGCGCGGCCGTGAGGTCGGGGGCGGCGGGTCCGGTCATCCGGCGCTGCGCCTAGCGCTCGGGCCCGGCCCCGGGCGGGGCGGGGGGCAGGGCGGAGGGCGGGGCCGCGGGCCGCGCCGCGGCGCGCGGGTCGACCGGTCGCAACCGGCGCACGACGGGGGCGGGCGCCTCCAGGGCCGCGGCGGGCGGGGACGCGGGGCGCTCGTCGACGCGCGGCAGCAGCGCCATGGCCGGACCGGCGGGCACCGGGGCCGGCCGCGGCTCGGCCGGCCGGTCCCCCCGGCGCGGCAGGGGCGCCACGGGCACCGGCGGCGGCGCCACCCGCAGGGCGCGCGGGGGCACCGGCGTCGGCGGGGGCACGAGCGGCGAGCCGGGCGGCGGCACCGGAGGCGGACCCGGCGCAGCGGGGCGGCGGGCGGCCGGGACCGGGGCGGGCGGCGGGCCCGCGACGGCGCGGCCGGCGGCCACCGGCGCCGCTGCCCCCGTCCGCGCTGCCCCCGTCCGCGCTGCGCCGGGCCGCGGCACCGCGGCCGGCGGCGGGACCGGAGCCCGCGCCACGTCGGCGCGCACGACCCGCTGCCCGGGACCCCAGGCCTGCGCCACCCGCACCGGGCCGGCGGTCAGGGCCTCGGCCGGGACGCGGCGCAGCCGGCGGCGGACCCGCTCGACGACCCACCACGGCCCGACGACGACGGCCGTGAGGGCGAGCCGGCCCCCGTGGGGGTCGGTCAGGATCCGGACGACGTGGTGGCCGGACGGGCCGCTGTCGACCAGCACGTCCCCGTCGAGCAGGGCCCCGTCGGGCCCGGCCCCGTCGGGCCCGGCCCCGTCGAGCCCGTTGCCGGACGGCGGGAGCAGGCCCGCGGCGGCCCGGACGAGGTCGGCGTGCAGCGCCCCGAGCACCTCGGGGTCGCCGATCGGGCCGGTGGCGTCGCGGTCCCCGGCGGTGTCGAGCAGCATCCCGCTGTCGACGTCGACGAGCGCGGCCGACCGGACGGCCGGGTGGTCCAGCAAGCGACCGAGGACCGCGGCGAGCCCGTCCGTGCGGACGTCCGCCGCGTGCCGGTGCCGACCGGGCACGTGCTCCCCCTCCTCCCCGCGAGCGGCGGGGTCAGCGGCCGACGCTGGGGAAGAACGCCTGGCTGTCCTGCGCGGCGGGGCGCGGCGCGCGGGGCGCGGCCATGTAGAACTGCTGCTCGATGACGCGGAGGTCGCGGCGGGCCATGGCCAGGTTGGCCTGGGCGCGGTTGAGCACCAGGTAGAAGAAGAGCTTCTCGTCGCCGCCACCGCGGATGATGCGGATCAGGTGGTACTGGGTGTCGAGGGTGATGAGGATGTCCTCGATCGTCTCGTGCAGGCCCAGCTTCGACATGACGTCCAGCTTCGTCCGCACGACGTCGGAGTTGCCCGGGGCGGCCACGTCGAGGTCGAACTCGGGGCTGCCGCCGCGCGACCCGAGGGTCATGCCGCTGTCGTAGTCGACGACGGCCACCGCGAAGGCGCCCTTGATGTTGGCGGCCATGTCGAGGGAACTGTCGATGTTCATGTCGGACTCTCCGGTGGTAGAACGGGAGCGGCGCCGGGGAGCACGATTCCTGCGGCCGTTTCCGTGGGGGGTCGTCAGCGTAACGCCGCGGTGCGGCGCCCTCCGCGCGGGGCCCATTGCGCAGGCCCGCCGGAAGCATTCATCGTGCGTCGCCGAGGCTGCGCAGCCCGGCGAGGAGGCGGCGCATCGTGCTCACGTCGTCGGCCCACCGCGGCCCGGTCGACGGGGCCCGGGGAGCGGGGGCCGCGGCCCGCACGGGGGCCGGGCTGCGGCGCGGCAGCGGCACCAGCACCCGCGGCGGCGCGGCCGCCGCGGCCTCGGGCGGCGGCGCCGGCGGGATCGCCGCCGGCGGCGCGGCGGGGGCGGCCGGCGGGGCCGGGACGACGGGTTCCGTCCAGGTCGGCGCCGCATCGAGCCGGTCGACGACCGCCGAGGACAGGGCCCGGCGGGCGAGCGCGAGGTTGGAGCGCGACCGGTCCAGGCACACGTAGACCAGGAGCGGGCGCACCGCGGAGGCCCGGGCCCGCCGCACCAGGTGGTAGCTGCGGGCCCCCGTGACGATCAGGTCGTCGAGCCCGTCCGGGTCGTCGCCGCCGGCCAGCCCGGCCGCGACCGAGTCGCCCCAACCCAGCACCGTAACCGGGTCGACATCACCCGAGCCGCGTTCGGCGAGAATGTTCCGGCTCGCGGCGTCGGCGATACAGGAATAGCGCGCACCAGGAGTGGACGACAGTTCCTGGAGCACCGTGTCGTAAGTGGGTTCCAACGGTTCTTCTTTCGTCGGCCCACCAGGGTGGCACGACCCGTCGGTCGTACCGGTCAGCCACCCTTGCGGCCGTGAATGGCGTGAACTCTTCGGGGTAGTAGCACTCGGTGTTCGGCCGAACACGGACGGTCCGGGAAGAGGGTAGCCCGTCCGAGGGTTGACCGGAAGGTGCCGCCGCTCTCCGTGCTCGACCTCGTCCCGATCGCCTCCGGCTCCACCCCGTCGGCGGCCCTCGCCGCCAGCACCGCGCTCGCGCGCCGCGCCGAGGAGCTGGGCTACCGCCGCTACTGGGTGGCCGAGCACCACGGCATGCCCGGCATCGCCAGCTCCGCCCCCGCGGTGCTCATCGCGCACCTGGCCGCCGCGACGTCGACGATCCGCGTGGGCTCGGGCGGGGTGATGCTGCCCAACCACCAGCCGCTCGTCGTGGCCGAGCAGTTCGGCACGCTCGACGCCCTGCACCCCGGTCGCATCGACCTGGGCATCGGCCGCGCCCCCGGCACCGACCCGCGCACCGCCGCCGCGCTGCGCCGCGGCACCGACCCGCTCGGCGCCGAGGACTTCCCCCGCCAGCTCGCCGAGCTCGCCGCCTACTTCCGCGGCGAGGGCCCCGTGACGGCCGTGCCGGCCCACGGGCAGCGCCCCGCGCTGTGGCTGCTCGGGTCCAGCGGCTACAGCGCGCAGCTCGCGGGCCTGCTGGGCCTGCCGTTCGCGTTCGCGCACCACTTCGCCGGCGGGAACACCGTGGCCGCGCTGGCCCGGTACCGCGAGGCGTTCCGCCCCTCGCCGGTGCTGGAGCGCCCGTACGCGGTGGTGTGCGCCTCGGTGCTCGTCGCCGCGGACGACGACGAGGCCCGGCGGCTGGCGGCGCCCGCGGCGCTGCAGTTCCTGCGGCTGCGCCAGGGCGAGCCGGGCCCGCTGCCGACGCCCGGGGAGGCGGCGGCGCACCCGTACAGCCCCCAGGAGCGGGCGTTCGTGGAGGACCGGCTGGCCGGGCAGGTGATCGGCGGCCCCGACGCGGTGCGGGCCGGGGTCGCCGAGCTGGTCGAGCGCACGGGCGCCGACGAGCTGATGGTCGTCACGAGCACCCACGACAGCGCCGACCGGGTGCGCTCCTACGAGCTCCTCGCCACCGCCGTCGGGGCCGGCGTCCCGGCCTGAGCGCACCGGGCTTGCCCCGGCGGTCGCGCTCGTCGAACATGTGTTCGTGACCGCCTCGATCCTGCACGCCGACCTGGACGCCTTCTACGCGTCGGTGGAGCAGCGCGACGACCGCGGGCTGCGGGGGCGGCCGGTGGTCGTCGGCGGCGGGGTCGTGCTGGCGTGCAGCTACGAGGCGAAGGCGCGCGGCGTGCGCACGGCGATGCCGGGGCGCCAGGCGCGGGCGCTGTGCCCCGACGCGGTCGTCGTCCCGCCCCGGATGGCGGCCTACAGCGAGGCGAGCCGGGCGGTGTTCGCGGTGTTCCGCGACACGACCCCGCTCGTCGAGGGCATCTCCATCGACGAGGCGTTCCTCGACGTCGGCGGGCTGCGCCGGATCGCGGGCGAGCCGCGCGACATCGCGGCGCGGCTGCGCCGGCGGGTGGCGGAGGAGGTGGGGCTGCCGATCACGGTCGGCGTGGCGCGGACGAAGTTCCTGGCCAAGGTGGCGAGCGGGGTGGCCAAGCCCGACGGGCTGCTGGTCGTCCCGCCCGACGCCGAGCCGGCGTTCCTGCACCCGCTGCCCGTCGAGCGGCTGTGGGGCGTGGGGCGGGTGACGGCGGAGAAGCTGCACGCGCTGGGCGTGCGCACCGTCGGGGAGGTGGCCGCCCTGGGCGAGCCCGCGCTCGTGTCGATCCTCGGCCGGGCCGGCGGCCGGCACCTGCACGCGCTCGCCCACAACCACGACCCCCGGTCGGTGGACATCGACCGGCGGCGGCGCTCCATCGGCTCGCAGCAGGCCCTGGGCCGCCGCGCGCGCACCGCCGACGAGCTCGACGCGATCCTCGCCGGCACCGTCGACCGGCTGGCGCGCCGGCTGCGCGATCCCGGCTCGCGGCGGGACCAGGGCCGGACCTGCCGCACCATCGTGCTGCGCCTGCGCTTCGGCGACTTCTCCCGGGCCACGCGCTCGCACACCCTCGCCGAGCCCACCGACGACACGCCCACGCTGCTCGCCGCGGCCCGCGACCTGCTCGCCGGCGCCCGCCCGCGGATATCCGCCGACGGCCTCACCCTGCTCGGCCTGTCGTTCTCCGGGCTCGGGCCGGCCGCGCCCGTGCAGATGGCGCTGCCGTTCGACAAGGCGGCCGGGGCGGCGCTCGACGGCCGCGGCCTCGACAGCGCGCTCGACGGCGTCCGCGCCCGGTTCGGGGCACGGGCGGTCACCCGCGGCACGCTGCTGCGCGCCGAACCGCACCTGGCGGTGCCGCTGCTGCCCGAGGACGTCTGAGGCCCTCGCGGGTCCGCGCCGCCGCCCGTCGGGCGGCCCGCGGTCACCGCCCGCAGCCGGGTGGTGGCCGGTCCGGGAGCGCACCCCGGGGACCCCTCCCCTCGTTCCTCCGGCAGGGGGGTCGACCACTAGCGTCGGCACCCGCCCCCCGCGCCGCACGCCCCGCCGGAGACCGCCTGTGTCGTCATCCCCCTCGTCGCCCCCGCCCCCGCCCGACGAGCACCCCCACGAGCACCCCCACGAGCCCAGCGAGATCACCTACGCCGAGCACTTCCACCCCGCCCGGCCGCGCAGCCTGCGCCACCGGGCCCGCGCCAAGGCCCCGGTCGCGCGCCGGTCCGTCGCGCAGGACGGCGCCGCGGCCGGCACCAACCCGGCCTACGTGTCGTGGCTGCTGAGCCAGTCGATGCTGGCCGACGCCAACGAGATCAGCCGCCAGTTCTCCGGTCAGGGCACGATGTGGCAGAACCCGTTCGCCAACCCGGGTCCGCGGCAGGCCGTGGAGACCGCGTCGGTGTGGTTCACCGCCTACCCCATCTCGTTCATCACCCGGCCGGGCGAGTCGTTCCTCGCCGCGCTGGCCGACGAGGCGCTGTGGGACGCGTTCGCGCGGATCGGCATCGAGGCCCTGCACACCGGGCCGGTCAAGCGGGCGGGCGGGCTGTCGGGCTGGCGGGCCACCCCCAGCGTCGACGGGCACTTCGACCGGATCTCCACCGAGATCGACCCGGCCTTCGGCACGGAGGCGGAGTTCCGCGCGATGTGCGGGATGGCCACGTGGTCGGGCGGCACGATCATCGACGACATCGTCCCCGGCCACACCGGCAAGGGCGCGGACTTCCGGCTGGCCGAGCTCGGCTACGGGGACTACCCCGGCATCTACCACATGGTGCAGATCGAGCCGGAGGACTGGGGCCTGCTGCCCGAGGTGCCACCCGGCCGCGACGCGGTCAACCTCGACGCCGCCACCGAGGAGCAGCTGGAGAAGGCCGGCTACATCATCGGGCGGCTGCAGCGCGTGATCTTCTACGCCGAGGGCGTGAAGGAGACGAACTGGAGCGCCACCGCGCCCGTCGTCGGGGTGGACGGGGTCGAGCGGCGCTGGGTGTACCTGCACTACTTCAAGGAGGGCCAGCCCTCGATCAACTGGCTGGACCCCTCCTTCGCGGGCATGCGGCTGGTGATCGGCGACGCCCTGCACTCGCTGACCGACCTGGGCGCCGGCGCGCTGCGCCTGGACGCCAACGGGTTCCTCGGCGTGGAGAAGAGCGCGGAGGGCAGCCCCGCCTGGTCGGAGGGCCACCCGCTGTCGCAGGCGGCCAACCACCTCATCGGCTCGATGGTCCGCAAGCTCGGCGGGTTCACCTTCCAGGAGCTCAACCTCACCATCGACGACATCCGCGCCACCGCCGAGGCCGGCGCGGACCTGTCCTACGACTTCGTCAACCGGCCCGCCTACCACCACGCGCTGGCCACCGGCGACACCGAGTTCCTGCGGCTGACCCTGCGGACGTCGCTGGAGCTGGGCGTGGACCCGGCCGGGCTGGTGCACGCCCTGCAGAACCACGACGAGCTCACCTACGAGCTGGTGCACTGGGCCACCGGGCACCGCGACGACGTCCACCACTACCAGGGCGCCGACATCACCGGCGCCGAGCTGGCCGAGCGGGTGCGCCGCGACCTGTGCGAGCACCTCACCGGACCGGACGCCCCCTACAACCTGATCTTCACCACGAACGGGATCGCCTGCACCACCGCCACCGTGATCGCCGCGACGCTGGGCGTGGGCGACCTCGACGAGATCGACGCCGCCACCACGACCGAGATCACCCGCGTCCACCTGCTGCTGGCGATGTTCAACGCGCTGCAGCCGGGGGTGTTCGCGCTGTCGGGCTGGGACCTCACCGGTATGCTGACCCTGCCGCCGTCGGAGGTCGCCGAGCTGCTCGAGCACGGCGACACGCGCTGGATCCACCGCGCGGCGCACGACCTGATGGGCGTGGCGCCCGCGGCGACGAGCTCGGCGGCGGGCATGCCGCGGGGGCGCAGCCTCTACGGCACCATCCCCGACCAGCTCGCCGACGAGACCAGCTTCCTGCGCCAGCTGCAGGCCATCCTGGCCGTCCGCAAGCGCTACGGCATCGCTGTGGCCGAGCAGGTGGACGTGCCCGCGGTGGCCCACCACGGGATGCTCGTGCTGGTGCACCGGCTGGCTCCCGCGGACGACGGCGCCGGGCGGCTGCACCTGTCGGTGCTCAACTTCGCCGCCGAGCACGTCACCGGCACGGTGCGCTCGGAGCACCTGGTGCCGGGCGCCGTCGTCACCGACATGTTCAACGACCAGCACGTCGGGGTCGTCGACGACCTCCTCGGCTTCGCCGTGGAGCTGGAGCCGCACCAGGGGCACGCCCTGCTGGTGACGCTGCCCGCAGCGGCGCCGTAGGGCGGATGCAGGAATAGCGTCGTCCCGGCCGGGGCGCGAGACTGGCCGGGATGACTGCACTGCCGGACGACGTGGGGCGGGGATGACCGAGCACGCGCAGGACCCGCTCTTCACCGGGGGCGGTGAGCTGGGCCGCGCCATGGCCGCCCACGACTGGTCGGCCACCCCGCTCGGCCCGCCCGGCACCTGGCCGGTGGAGCTGCGCAGCGTGGTGCGCATCCTGCTGACCTCGCGGTTCTCCATGTGGATGGCGTGGGGCCCGGAGCTCACGATGTTCTACAACGACGCCTACCGGCGCGACACGCTGCGGACGAAGCACCCGTGGGCGCTCGGGCGCCCGGCGCGCGAGGTGTGGGCGGAGATCTGGGACGACATCGGCCCGCGCATCGCGTCGGTGCTGGAGACCGGTGAGGCCACCTGGGACGAGGCGCTCATGCTCTTCCTGGAGCGCGCCGGGTACGTAGAGGAGACCTACCACACGTTCTCCTACAGCCCGCTCGCCGACGGCTCCGGCGCTGTCGTCGGCATGCTGTGCGTGGTCAGCGAGGACACCGAGCGCGTCATCGGCGAGCGGCGGCTGCGGATCCTCTCCGAGCTCGGCGACGTCTCGGCGGTCACCGCGCCCACCACCCTGCAGGCGTGCCGCGCCGCCGTCGACGTCCTGTCCCGGGGCCGGGCCGACGTGCCGTTCTCGGTCGTCTACCTGCTGGAGGACGGCGGCCGGCGCGCCCGCGCGGTCGCCCGGCACGGCCTGCGCGACGACCCCCGCATCGTCGGGGCGGTCGACCGGGACACCGAGCCCGACGCGCCGCTGTGGGGCGTGCTGGACACCGGGACGCCCTTCGACGTCGAGGGGCTCGCCACGACCCACGCCGGGGCGTTCCTCCCGATCGGGATCGGCAGCGGGGCCGACCCGGACCGGGCGGTCGTCGTGCCCCTCACCGGCGGCGGGGGCGACCCGGTCGGCGCGGTCGTCGCCGGCGTCAGCCCGCTGCGGGCGCTGGACGAGGAGTACCGGCGCTTCCTCGACCTCGTCGGCGTCGGCATCGGCACCGCGGTCGCCGACGCCCGGGCCTACCAGGCGCAGCGGGCCCGGGCCGACGAGCTGGCCGAGCTGGACCGGGCCAAGACCGAGTTCTTCACCGGGGTGAGCCACGAGCTGCGCACCCCGCTCACGCTGATCGCCGGGCCCGCGGAGGACGCGCTCGCCGACAGCGCCGCACCCCTGCCCCCCGCCCAGCGCGAGCGGGTCGAGCTGATCGCCCGCAACAGCGGGCGGCTGCGCCGCCTGGTGGACGCGCTGCTGGAGTTCTCCCGGCTGGAGGACGGGCGGACGGCGCCGGACCGGGTGCCGGTGGACCTCGCCGGGCTCACCCGGGGCGTCGTCGAGTCCTTCGCGCCCGCGATCACCCGCGCCGGCCTGGCGCTGGAGGTGGAGTGCCCGGCGCTGCCGCCGGTGTCGGTCGACCCGGAGATGTGGGAGAAGATCGTCCTCAACCTGCTCTCCAACGCGGTCAAGTACACCCTGGAGGGCGGGATCCGGGTCGCGCTGCACGGGGACGGCGACGGGGTGCGGCTGACGGTCACCGACACGGGCATCGGCGTGCCCGCCGCCGACCGGCCGCTGCTGTTCCAGCGCTTCCACCGCGTGGCCGGGGCGGCGGGGCGCAGCCACGAGGGGTCCGGCATCGGGCTCGCGCTCGTCGCGGAGCTCGCGGCGCTGCACGGCGGCAGCACCGCGGTGGACCCGGCGCCGGGCGGCGGCTCGGTGTTCACCGTGACGCTCCCCGCCGACGCGCTCGTGAGCGGCGAGGAGCCCGCGGCCACGGGGCCGACCCCCACCGCCCGGCTCTACCGCGACGAGGCGCTGCAGTGGAGCGCGCAGGACCCGCCCCCGGCCGAGCCACCCGGGGGCGGGGCCGGCGACACCGCGGGCGCCACGGTGCTGGTGGCCGAGGACAACGCCGACCTGCGCCGCTTCCTCGCCGGACTGCTGTCGCCGCACTACCGGGTCGAGGTCGTCTCCGACGGCCGGACCGCGCTGCAGCGGGCGCGCACCCAGCGTCCCGACCTCGTGCTCACCGACGTCATGATGCCCGGGCTCGACGGCTTCGCCCTGCTCGCGGCGCTGCGCTCGCACCCGGCCACGGCCACCACCCCGGTGGTGATGCTGTCGGCCCGCGCCGGCGAGGAGGCCGCGATCGAGGGCCTGGCCGCGGGGGCCGACGACTACCTGGTCAAGCCGTTCTCCTCCGCCGACCTGCTGGCCCGGGTGCGGTCGAACCTGCAGCTCGCGCGGGTCCGCAACCAGGAGTCCGCCTGGCGCGCCGCGCTGATCCAGTCGCTGCAGGACGGGCTGTTCGTGCTGGACGCCGACGGCACGGTGGTGGAGACCAACCAGGCCTTCCACGCCATCACCGGCCACGGGGTCGAGGGCATGCCGTACGCGCCACCGCACCCCTGGTGGCCCACCGACGCCGACGACCCCGACGACGCCGCCACCGTGCGCGCGGTGTTCGAGCAGATGCTCGCCGACGGCCGCGGGCGGTTCGTCGTGCCGATCAACCGGGGTGTCGAGCGCCGACGCATCGTCATCGAGGTCTCGGTCGAGTCGGTGGGCGAGGGCGCGCACCGGCGCTTCGTCGGCACCGCCCGCGATGTCACCGAGCTGCGGCGGATCGCCGAGCGCGACCGCCTGCTCGCCGACACCGGCCGCCTGCTCGCCCACCCGGCCCCGCTGCCCGAGCTGCTCGACGAGCTCGTCCGCACCGCGGTACCCGTGCTGGGCGGGCTGGTCGCGGTGCTGCTCACCGGCCCGGACGGGCGGCAGGCGGTGGCCGCGGCGGCGCACCGGCGCAACCGGGCCCGCGCCGGGATCGTGCGCGCGATGGGGGTGGTGCCCCCGCTCGACGAGCGGCTGCGCGCGGACTTCGACCGGGGCGCGGCCTTCGTGGCTCCCCCCGGGACGTGCCCGGTCGCCGACGAGCTGGCGCGCCACGACCGCACCGAGCCCGGTGGGTCGATCATCGTGCCGCTGCTGCTCGGCCCGCGGGTCCTCGGCACCCTCGTCGTGTGCGACGCCGACCGCAGCCCGGACGCGACCGACCTCGCCACGGCCGAGGAGCTGGGCCGCCGCCTCACCATGGCCATCCAGGCCCGGCGCTCGGCCGACCGCGAGCGGCGGCTGCACGAGCTCACCGCGGCCCTGGCCGCGGCGGGCACCGTCGCCGTCGCCGCCCGGGTGGTCGCCCGCGGGCTGGTCGACCTGACCGGGGCGTCGTCGGTCACGGCCCTGCTGCGGCGCCCGGACGGGGCGCTCGACGAGGTGCACCGGCACCGCCCCGCCGGCGCGGACGGGGCGGCGCAGCCGGACGCGGAGCACTCGGCCGATCTGCCGGCCGTCGTGGAGGCCGTCGCCACGAGCCGCGCGCAGTGGGACGGCGACGGCGAGGTGGCCCGCGCCGCGCTGCCGCTGGTGGTCGGCGACCGCGTCACCGGGGTCCTGTCGGTCACCTTCCCCGGCCCGCGCGCCTTCGACGACGACGAGCAGGCCTACCTGCGCTCGCTCACCGGCGAGGCGGCGCTGGCGTTCGAGCGGGCGGCGCTGGCCGACGCCCGCCGCGACCTCGCGGACACGCTGCAGCACAGCCTGCTCCCCGCGGCGCTGCCCGAGCACGAGCGGCTGCACCTCGCGGCGCGCTACCTGCCCGCCGCGTCGGGCAGCCGCACCGGGGGCGACTGGTACGACGTGCTCGAGCTCGACGGCGGGCGGGTCGCGATCGTCGTCGGCGACGTCGTGGGGCAGGGACCGGCGGCGGCGGCGGTGATGGGGCAGCTGCGCAGCGCCCTGTCGGCCTACCTGCTGCGCGCGGTGTCGCCCGCGCAGGCGCTGCAGTGGCTCGACGCGTGGTCGGTGCGGGTGCGCGGGGCGCGGGCGAGCACCGCGATCTGCGTGGTGGTCGACACGGCCACCGGCGAGCTGCGCTGGGCCCGCGCCGGGCACCCGCCGCCGCTGGTGGTCGGGGTCGACGGCACCACCCGCTACCTCGACGGCGCGGCCGGCGCGGTGCTGGGCGTCCGCGGCGCGCCGCCGTTCAGCGACGGCCACGACCGGCTGGAGCCCGGCGACACCGTGCTCCTCTACACCGACGGGCTGGTCGAGCGCCGGGGCGAGCTCGTGGACGCGGGGTTCGACCGCATCGCCGCCGCGGCCGCGGGCGGCGGGGCGCCCGCCGGCCTCGTCGCCACCGTCCTGGCGGCGGCCCTCGACGACGCCGGGCCGCCCGACGACGTCGCGCTGGTCGCCGCGCGCCTGCGCCCCGCCCCGCTGGTCGGGCAGCGCCCGGCGCGCCCGGAGTCCCTGGCCCTGGTGCGTCGCGAGGTGGCCGGGTGGGCGTGGCGGACCGGGCTCACCGAGGACGAGACCGACGACCTGCAGCTGGCCGTCGGCGAGGCCGTCGCGAACGCCGTCGAGCACGCCTACGCGGGGCAGGAGCCGGGCGCGGTGCGCTACGGGCTGACCGCCGTGACCGCCGGGGTGCAGGTCGAGGTGGCCGACGACGGGCGGTGGCGGCCGCCGGGCGACCCCGGCTACCGGGGCCGCGGGCTGCGGGTGATCGACGGCCTCGGCGACGAGCTGGCCGTGGAGCACGACGGCGCCCCGGGCACGCGCGTGCGGTTCGTGCTGCCCACCGGGGCGCCGGTCCCCGCGGCGGTCCTGCCCGTCCCGGTCGCCGTCCGAGGACCCGCGGACGAGCTGCGCCTCAGCGGCGAGCTGGACCTGGCGTCGGTGCCCGAGCTGCGCGACGAGCTCCTGGCCGGGGCGAAGGCCGCGACCGGGCCGGTCGTCGTCGACCTCACCGGGGTCACCTACCTGGCCAGCGCCGGCGTCAGCCTGCTGGTCGAGCTCGTCGACGCGGCACCCGGCCGGGTGCTGCTGCGCGCCGACGCCACCGGGCCGGTCGGCCGGGTCCTGCGACTGACCGGGCTGGACCAGCACCTGGTGTCCTAGCCGTCCCCGAACGCCCGGAGAGCCACGATCCCGTCATCGGATGACGGGATCGTGGCTCTCCGGCGACGGGCCGGGCGGGCCTCAGCTGTCGCCGCCGCCCCCGCCGCCGATCTCGTCGCCCGCGCCGCCCTCGCCCGGGTCGTCCTCGCCGCCGACCTCGCCACCGGTGCCGGTGTCGTCGCCCCGCTCACCGGAGTCGCTGACGCCGGGGCCGCCGTCGTCGCACGCGGCCGCCCCGGTGACGAGCAGCGCGCCGGCGGTGAGCACCGCGGCCAGGAGCCGCCGGACGATCACTGCTGCTCCGGCTGGTCGACCCGGCCGGTCTCCGCGACCGGCGGGTCGTCGTCGGCGGGGGGCTCGGGGTCGGCCCACTCCTCGCGGTTGGACCCGCCCGCCCCGTACTGGCCGGCGAGCTCGGCCTGCAGCGCCTCGTCCTGCCGCGCGCTGTGCTTGGCGCTCCCGCGCTCCATCAGACTCCCTTCCGGCGCAGCGCGGTCACGCGCGCCGCCTTCGCGGCCTTCGCCGCCGCGGCCGCCTTGGCCGCCGCCTTCGCCGCTCCGCGCGATCGGCGGCGCAGCAGCAGGAGCAGCACGACCAGCGCACCGGCGATGCCGGCCACGGCCTGCGGCTGCTGGCGCACGGTGCGCCCGACGAACGGGGCCTTCTCGTCGACGACGGCGATGGCCCCGGCGGCCTTGGACTGGGCCAGCGCGGTCACCTCCGTCGCCTTCTCCTGCGCCCTGGCGGTCACCTCGGTGGCCTTCTCCTGGGCGCGCGTGGTCACCTCGTCGCGCTTGGCCCGCACCCGGGCCGGGACGTCGGCGCGCTGGGCGAGCGCCTCGACGGTCTCCCCCACCTCCGCCCGCAGCTCCTCCAGGTCGGCCCGCAGCTCCTCCGGCGAGGCCGGCTCGCTGCGCTCTCCCGTCGAGCTCATCGCTTCACCGCCTGCTTGACCGTCTCCACGTCCTGCTTCGCCCCGGCGACGGCGCGCTCGGGCACCGGCGGGACGGCGGACTGGATGCGGTTCTTCCCGATGACGGCGAGCAGGCCGGCGACGAGCAGCAGCAGCACGCCCACGACGAGCGCGGCCAGCCAGACGTCGACGACGAGCGCGAGCGCGGCGATCGCGGCCGCCACGAGGGCGCCACCGCCGTAGAGGCCGAGCACGCCGCCGGCGCCGGCCAGGCCGGCGCCGATCCCGGCGCGCTTGCCCTTGCTGGCCAGCTCGACGCGGGCCAGCTCCAGCTCGCCGCGCACGAGCTCGCTCACCTGGCTCGACAGCCGGGTGACGAGTTCACCGGTCGACAGGTCGGAGGGGTCGGGGGCCGTGGCGGCGTGCCGCGGCGGGGTGGTCCCGGGGGTGTTCTGCCCCGGGGGGTCGTGGCTGTCCTGGACCGTTGACGACATGCTGCGCAGGTACCCGCGAGCGGTGCGGTGCACACCCCGGGCCAGGTCCGGCTACTGTTCGGCCGTGCAGTGGTCCGGATCGAGCGACCTCCCCGAGGACGCCCTCCGCGACTGCGCCATGCCCGGGGTGCTGCCGGTGCTGCCCCGCGTGGACCTCGCCGGGGCCTACCACGGCACCGTCCCGGGGGCCGGCGACTGGTTCGACGCCTTCGCCACCGACTCGGGACTGGTCGGCGGGGTGTGCGGCGACGTCGTGGGGCGCGGGGCGGCGGCCTCGGCGGCGCGGGCCGAGCTGGGCACCGCGCTGCGGGTCGCGCTGCTGGACGGGGCGTCCCTGGACGACGCCCTCGCCGCGCTGGACCGCCACGCCGCCCGCCGGGCGCACACCCGCGGGGCGACGGCGGTGGTGCTGCTCCTCGACCCCGCGACCGGCCTCCTGCAGCACGCCCGCCTCGGCCACCCGCCGGCCCTGCTGCGGCGGGCGTCCGGCCGGCCGGAGCTGCTCCACGACGCGCACGGCACGGCGCTCGGGCTCGGCGGGCCGCGCCCCGCGGTGCACGAGCGGCGGCTCGAGCCCGGCGACGCCGTGCTGACCTGCACCAAGGGGCTCGTGCGCCGGGCCGCGCGGACGGTGGACGGGGCGCTGCACCACATGCTCTCCCGCGCGGCGGGCGCCGGTCCGGGCGCCGGCGACCTGTGCGCCGCGGTCACGGGCCTGAGCCGCGGGTGGATCGACGACGACGCGGCGGTGCTCGTGGTGGGGCTGCGCGCCGAGCCGGTGCGGCCCCTCGCGCTCGACCTGCCCGCCGACGCGGCCGAGCTGGCCGGCGTGCGCGAGCGGCTCACCGAGTGGCTGGTGGCGCTGGACGTCACGGCGGAGAGCGTCACCGCGGTGCCGCTGGTGGCCTCGGAGCTGGTCAGCAACGCCGTCGAGCACGCCTACGCGGGCCGCTCCCCCGGCCGGGTGCGGGTCCGCGCCGAGCTGGACGGGCGCGGCGGGCTCGTCCTCACCGTCGCCGACGACGGCCGCTGGCGCGAGCACGCCCCGGGCGCCGGCCGGCGCGGCGGGTACGGCCTGGCGGTGGCGAGGGACCTCAGCGCCCGCCTGGACGTGCAGGGCGACGGCACCGGCACGACCGTGACCGCGGTCTGCGACCTGCACCTGCGGGCCGCCGTCGGGGCCGACCCGCCCGCCCTGGCCCCCGCCCACGACCCGCTCCACATCACCGAGTCGGCCGGCGACCCGCCCGTGGTCGCGGTGCGCGGCGTGATCGACGCCGGGGCCGTCGACGCGCTGCACGCGGCCGTCCTGCGCGCCGGCGCCGGCGGGACGCGGCCCGTGCTGCTGGACCTGGCCGGGGTCACCCTGCTGACCAGCGCCGGGGTCCGCCTGCTGCACGAGTTCGCCCGGTACCCGGCCCGGCCGCAGCTGCGGGCGCCCGCGCACTCGCTCGCCGCCCACGTGCTGTGGATCACCGGGCTGCTGCCCGGGCCCGAGCGGCCGGTCCTCCGAGCGGGGTTGCGCTGATCAGCCGCAGCGGTACCGTCGGGAACCAGTCCAGCGGCGGGAACGAGACATGGGGATCCACGCGGTGCCGTCCCTCACGGAGGTCCTGAGCGGGCCGGCGGGGGCGCCGGCCGTCTGCGTGGTGCGCGGGGAGATCGACATCAGCAACGTCGACGAGCTGCGCACCGGGCTGGAGGAGGCGGCCTCCGCGGCCGGCGCCGTCGTCGTGGACCTGTCGGCGGTGACGTTCATGGCCTCAGCGGGCGTGCGGGCCCTGGTGGACGCCCGGGAGGACGGCGACCGGCCCATGGCCATCGTCACCGGGCCGGGCGTGGCGACGGTGCTGCGGATCTGCGGGATCCCGAGCGTCGTCCCCTGCGTGACCGACCGCGCGAGCGCGGTGGAGGCGTGCCGTATCGGATGATGACGCCCATGTCGGACACCGTGGTCGTCCTCGCCCCCGCCCCCCTGCTCACCGTCACCATCGAGGACCGGGCCGGGGAGCCCGACATCCACGTCCACGCCGGCGGGCAGGGCATCTGGCAGGCGCGGATGCTGTCCACCCTCGGCGTGCGCGTCGTGCTGTGCGCGGCGCTGGGCGGCGAGACGGGCGACGTGCTGCGCCACCTCGTGCCCAGCGAGGACCTGGAGCTGCGCGCCGTGGCGGCTGACGCCCGCAACGGCGCCTACGTCCACGACCGGCGCGACGGCGACCGCACCGAGATCGTGCAGGCCCCCGGCGACGCGCTCGGGCGCCACGACCTCGACGCGCTGTACGAGACCGCGCTCACCGCCGGGCTGGAGCACGGGTTCGCCCTGCTGTCGGGCCCGCACGACGACCGGGTGGTGCCCACGTCGCTGTACCGGCGGCTGGCCACGGACCTCGTCGCGAACGGCGTGCGGGTCGCGATCGACCTGTCCGGTGAGCGGCTGGACGCGGTGCTGCCCGCGGGCCCGGAGCTGGTCAAGATCGGCCACACCGAGCTGCTGGACGACGGGCGCGCGACCGGGGACGACGCCGAGACGCTGGTGGCGGCGATGCGGCGGCTGCGCGAGGACGGCGCGGGCACCGTCGTCGTGTCCCGCGCCGGCGACCCGGCGCTGGCGCTGGTCGGCGACGAGGTGCTGACGGTGACCATGCCGCCGCTGGAACCGGCCGAGCCCCGGGGCGCGGGCGACTCGATGACCGCCGGCATGGTCGCCACGCTCGTGGCCGGCGGCGACCCGCGCGACGCGCTGCGCACCGGGGCGGCCTGCGGGGCGCTCAACGTGGTCCGCCACGGGCTGGGCAGCGGCGGCGCCGCGGCGGTCGCGGCGATCGCCGAGCGGGTGGAGATCGCGCCCTGGGCGGGTACGCACCGGTCGTGACCGACACGCGCGCGGAGTTCCGGGAGGCCGTCAACATGACGGCGCAGCAGCTGGAGGAGTGGCTCGGCACCGAGGAGTCGCAGTCGGTGGGGCAGCGCGAGGAGGGGGAGTCCGAGGCGGTGGGCCACGAGATGGGCCGCCACATCGTCGAGCTGCTGCACCGCCGGGAGGACGACCTCACCGACGAGGACGAGCAGCGGATGCGCAAGGTGGTCGGCTACGTGCACCGCCACCTCGCGCAGCGCCCCTCCGGCGACGTCCGCGACACCCGCTGGCGCTATTCCCTCATGAACTGGGGGCACGACCCGCTGCGCGACTGATGCGGACGGTCGGGACCCGGCCGGCAGGTGTGGAAGGGCGCGGGGACGGGGACCCGGCGCGCATGGCCCACAGCGCGACCACGGACACGAACCGCGACGGCGGTGCGAACCAGGGCACCGGGCGGTCCGGTGCCCCCGGCGACTCCCTCCCCGGCCGCGAGGCCGACAAGCCCACCAAGATCCCGCTCCGCGGCTGGTGGCAGGTCATCAAGCGGGCGTGGAAGGAGGGCAAGACCGACAACGTCTCGATGCTCGCGGGCGGCGTCACGTTCTTCGCGTTCCTCGCGCTGTTCCCGGCCATCATCGCCGCGCTGACGCTGTACGGGCTCTTCGCCGACCCCGCCACCGTCAGCTCCCAGGTGGCGCAGCTCTCCGCGGCCCTTCCCGAGCAGGCGCAGCCGCTCGTCGAGGGCGCACTCACCTCGCTCACCGGTCCCGCCGGCGGCGCGCTGTCGATCGGCCTGATCGTGTCGCTGCTGGGCGCCCTGTGGAGCGCGTCGGGCGGCACGAGCAACCTGATGAGCGCGGTGAACATCGCCTACGACGAGGAGGAGACCCGCGGCTTCCTCAAGCTCCGCGGCACGGCGCTGGCCCTGACGCTGGGCGCGATCGTCTTCTCGCTCGTCGCCATCGCGCTCGTCGCCGTCCTGCCGGCCGTGCTCAACGCGCTGCAGCTCGGCGCCGGCGTCAACTTCCTGGTGCAGGTGCTCCGCTGGGTCCTCCTGGTCCTCCTCGTGGTGGTCGCCCTCGCCGTGGTCTACCGGGTGGCCCCGGACCGCGACTCGCCCAAGTTCCTGTGGACCTCGCCCGGCGCCGTCGTCGCGACCGTGCTGTGGGTGATCGGCAGCGCGCTCTTCAGCCTGTACGTCAACAACTTCGGCAGCTACAACGCCACCTACGGCGCGCTGGCCGGCGTCGTCGTCCTGCTGCTGTGGATGTACCTGACCAGCTACATCGTGCTCCTCGGCGCCGAGATCAACGCCGAGGCCGAGCGCCAGACGGTCCGCGACACCACGAAGGGCCCCGAGCAGCCCATGGGCGAGCGCCGCGCCCAGGCCGCGGACACGGTGGCCGAGTGATGGCCCCCGACCCGACCGCCGCCGGCACCGCGTCCGGGTCCTCCGCCGGCTCCTCCGCCCGTTCCTCCGCTGACAGTTCCTCCGCCGGCAGTTCCTCCGCCGCCCCCGCGCCGGTCTCCGCGTCCGGTTCCCCCGGTCCGGGCAGCGGCCTCGCCACCGCGTCGGTCAAGCACACGGCCCGCATCCTCACCGGGGCGCTCGGCCCGATCGTGCTGCAGGGCGTGATCTCCCGGCGGCCGCGGGCCACGGCGCTGGCCGGACGCCTCGATCTGGACGACAAGGCGGTGCGGCTGCTGCGCCGCATGCGCCGGCGCTACGGCACCGGGCCGCTGCGGCTGCGCGTGCCCGGGCGGTCGGTCGCGGTGGTGCTGAGCGGCGACGACGTCGCGCGCGTGCTCGACGGCTCGCCCGAGCCGTTCGCCGCCGACACCCGGGAGAAGCGGGGCGCGCTGGGCCAGTTCCAGCCGCACGGCGTGCTCGTCTCCCGCGGCGCGGTGCGCGAGGAGCGGCGCCGCTTCAACGAGGCCGTGCTGGACACCGGCCGTCCCGTGCACCGGCTCGGGGTGTCGATCGGCGCGAAGGCGCGCCAGGAGGCCGCCCGGCTGGCCGAGCACGTCGAGCGGACCGGCCGGCTGGACTGGGACGCGTTCTCCGGCGCGTGGATCCCGCTGGTGCGGCGCATCGTGCTCGGGGAGGCCGCCCGCGACGACGAGGAGTTCACCCGCCTGCTCACCGCGCTGCGGGGGCAGGCCAACTGGAGCTACCTGCACCCCCGCCGGCCCGACCGGCGGGCGCAGCTGCGGGAGCGGCTCACGCGGTACGTCGAGGCGGCCGAGGCCGGCAGCCTGGCCGAGCTCGTCGCGGCGGTGCCCGCCCCGGACCGCGTCGACAAGGTCGACCAGATGCCGCAGTGGCTGTTCGCCTACGAACCGGCCGGGATGGCCACCGTGCGGGCGCTCGCGCTGCTGCTCGACCACCCCGAGGCGCCCCGCGACGCCGACGGGCTGCGCGCGGCCGTCCTGGAGTCGGTGCGGCTGTGGCCGACGACGGCCGTGGTGCTGCGCGAGACCACGGAGCCCACCGAGTGGACCGGCGGCTCGCTCCCGGCCGGCACCACCCTGGCCATCGTCAGCGCCTTCTTCCACCGCGACCGCGACACCCTGCACGACGCCGACGCCTTCGACCCGGGCCAGTGGCTCGACGGCTCGGTGGCCGACGGGCGGCTGGTCCTGCCGTTCAGCGCCGGGCCCGTCGTCTGCCCCGGCCGGGAGCTGGTGCTCTACACCGCGTCGGAGTTCCTCGACGAGCTCCTGAAGCGCACCGACCTCGCGCCGCCGGAGATCGGCCGCCCGATCCCGGCCGCCCTGGATCCCTTCCAGCTGGCCTTCACGGCGCGCGGCTGACGCCACTCGTGCGTGCGCAGGAGTGCTGGAACACTCCTGCGCACGCACGAGCGCCGCGGGCGCCTAACGCCCCACGAAGGGGTAGCGCAGCACCGCGGCCACCCCGTCCTGCACGTCGTGGCCCACCAGCCCGGTGCGGCCACCGCCGAGCGGCACGAGGGCGGCGTCCTGCGCGGCGGCCGCGCGGACGAGCGCGGCGTCGGCGGCGGCCGGACCCTGCGGCTCCACGCCGAGGGCCTCCAGGTCGGCCCGGTCCAGCGCCACCTGCGCCGGCGCGTCGCTGAAGAACACCGGCTGCTCGCGCGACGTCGAGCCGTCGACGAGCAGCGTCTCCACCTGCTCGGCGCGCAGCGCGGCGAGCACGTCCGCCAGGCCCTGCACGGCCAGGCCCTCGCCGCGGCCGAGCGCGAGCTGCAGCTGCTCGATCGCCGCGTGCCGGGTCGCGGTGCCGGCGTCCCGCTCGGCGTCGGCGACGGCCGCGGCCAGCGCGGCGTCGTCCTCACCGCCACCGCCCGGGCTCGTCCCCGAGGACTCGACGTCGACGGCGATGCCCGCGGCGCGCTCGGACAGCGCCTCGCGCAGCAGCGTGCGCGACTGCACCTCCCCCGCCACCACGAGCAGGCCGGCGCCGGTGGTGGTGACGTGGTGGTCGACCCGCTCGGCGAGCGCGGCCACGTTGCGGCGCCAGTTCTCCTCGACCTTCTCCTGCATGCGCCGGTTGGCCATGCCCCCGCCGCGCACCTTGTGCATCTGGTGGTGCGTCCCGTCGACGGAGTCGACCGGCTCGGGGTCGCCGTCGGCACCGGACACGGCGATCTCGCCGCCGAACTTGTCCAGCCGCACCACCACGGCGGTGACGGGCTCGGGCAGGGCCAGGAGCACGGGCAGCAGGTCGGGCAGCGGGGCCCAGGTCGTGCCCGGGCGGTCGGGCGGGGCGGGCAGCAGCCGGTCGAGCAGGACCTCGCCGCCCGCGGCCACGAGCGCCCGCCCGGTCCGGCCGCGGCCGGGCGCGTCGGCGGCCAGGGCGGCGTCGAGGGCGGTCAGGGTGGCGTCGTCGGCGCCGGCGCCGGCGAGCTCGGCGCGCGCCGAGGCCCAGCGCAGGTCGTCCTGCGCGGCTGCGTCCTCCGTGTCGTGCGAGGCGTCGAGCAGGACGGTGGCGAAGGGGCCGGGGTGCGCGGTCAGGTCCTTGAGGAAGCGCAGGTGCATGCCCTGTCCGCTACCCGCTGGGGCCCGGGCGAACCGGGCCCGCCCGCTCACTCCTCGAGCAGCTCCACCACGGCGCGCTCCAGCACCGCGCGGCCGGCGTCGTCGGCCGGGTCCGGGGCGCCGACCTTCCGCAGCGCGGGCAGCACGGTGCGGCCGTCCTCGAAGCGCGCGACGACGCGCGGGTCCACGTAGGAGGCGCGCGCGACCGTCGGGGTGTTGCCCAGGTGCTCGGAGACCTCCTTGATCGCCTCGGTGACGACGCGCTTGCGGGCCCGCTGCGAGCGCGGGACGCCCTCGGCCGCCGACGCGGCGAGGGTGACGGCCGCGAGCACCGTCGCGCCCCAGGTGCGCAGGTCCTTGGAGGTGTGCTCCTCCCCCACCAGCTCCTTGACCGCGCGGTTGAGGTCCTCGGCGCGCACGTCGTGCCAGCTGCTGCGGCCCGTGCGGTAGACGAGCAGGTCGTCCCCACCGCCGCGGCGGCGCAGCAGCCCGCCCACCAGCCGGTGCACCCGCGGGTCGGGCAGGCGCAGCGTGCGCTCGATGCCGCCCTTGGCGAGGTACTGGAACTCCACGGCGCCGCGGCGCAGCCGGACGTGGTCGCGCCGCAGGGTGGCCAGCCCGAACGTGCCCTCCTCGTCGTCGTCGCCGGGGGCGTACTCGTCGCCACCCGGCCGGAACACCCCGATGTCGAGCATCCGCACGCCGCCCGCCAGCACCCGCTCCTCCGACAGCCCGCGCGTGTCGAGGCGGCGCACGACCTCGGGGCGGACGTCGGCCATCCTGCGGCCGAGGGCGAGCACCCGCTCGTACTTCACGAGGTCGCGCGCGGTGCGCCACAGGTCGTGGTAGCGGTACTGGCGCCGCCCCGCGGCGTCGGTGCCGACGGCCTGGATGTGCCCGGTGGGGTCCGGGGAGATCCAGACGTCGCGCCACGCCGGCGGGATCACCAGCGCCTTGAGCCGCGCCACGACCTCGGGGTCGGTGATCGGCCGGCCCTCGTCGTCGAGGTAGCCGAACCCGCGGCCGCGGCGGCGGCGCGTCAGGCCGGGACCGGAGGGGTCGCTGCGGACCAGGCCGGCGGGGAGCTCGTCGCTCGGGGCGGTACTGCTGTCGGACACGACCCTGCCGTACCCCGTCCCAGGGCCCTCGACGCGGGGGGACCCGAACGCGTGGTCGTCCGCGCGGCGGACGCACTGGTCCTACGCTGCGGTCCGTGACGCGGTACCGGGACATCGGCCTCGACCTCGCGCGGCGCGTCGCCGCGGGCGACCTGCCGGAGGGGGCCGAGCTGCCGGGCGTCCGCGACCTGGCCGAGCGGTTCGGCACCACCGCCTCCACCGTCGGCCGGGCCCAGCGCGGCCTCGCCGACGCGGGCGTGCTGGTCCTCGCCGACCGCCGCCGGGCCCGCGTCGCCGTGGACGGACCGGTGGCGGCGCGGCGGTTCCTGCACGGCGGGCGGGTGTTCCGGCTCGCGGGCAGCGACGACCCCGCGCTGGACGTGGTGCTGCGCGGGCTGGGGCGCAGCGTGCGGCTGGTACCGGCGGCGGGCAGCTCCGCCGGGCTGCACGCCGTCGTGCAGGACCGGGCCGACGGCGCCGCGATCCACCTGCTGCACCGGGACGGCACCTACAACGCCCCGTTCGCCCGCGGCCTGCTGCGCGGACGCCGGCCCCACCTGCTGCACCTGTGGCGCCGCGAGCAGGGCCTGATCGTGCCGCCGGGCCGCACCGCCGACCTCGCGGACCTGGCGTCGCTGCGGGTCGCCCGCCGCCACCACGGCACCGGCACCCGCGCCCTGCTCGACCGGCTGCTCGGCGACGCCGGCGCCGATCCCGACGCCGTCCGCGGCCCCGACCTCGGGTCGCACCTGGAGGTGGCGCTGGCCGTCGCGACCGGCGTCGTCGACGTCGGGCTGGGGGTGCGGGCCGCCGCGCGCGACCTGGACCTGGGCTTCGTGCCGCTCGTCGCCGAGGACTACGACGTGGTGCTGCCGGGCGACGCCGTGGACACCGCCGCACCGCTCGTCGCGGAGCTGCACGACCCGGCCGTGCGCGCCGCCGTGGAGGCGCTGGGCGGCTACGACGCGGGCCGGTCCGGCGAGCTCACCGCACTGGACACATGACCCTCACGGGCCGGGCCGCTCCACCACGACGTTCGTCGACTTGATCACCGCGACGGCGAGCACGCCCGGCGCGAGCCCCATCTCCTCCACGGCCTCGGAGCTGATCAGCGACACCACGCGGTGGGGCCCGCACTGGATCTCGACCTGCGCCATGACCCGGTCGGTGACGACGGAGGTGACGAGGCCGACGAGCCGGTTGCGCGCCGAGCGCTGCAGGCCCGACGGGTCGGGGGTGGCGTGGGCGCGGGCGCGGGCGAACTCGGCCAGCGCCACGCCGTCGATCACCTGCCGGCGCGACTCGTCGCGGGCCACGGGGAGCGCGCCGCTGTCGACCCAGCGGCGCACGGTGTCGTCGCTGACGCCCAGCAGCCCCGCGACCTGCGCGATCCGGTAGTGCGGCACGGCGGCACGGTACCGGGTGCGCCTACGCTGCTCAGGTGGCGGGATCGGGCGGGTGACCGGGACGACGGCGGGGGTCGTGCTCGCGGGCGGGCGGTCCTCGCGGATGGGCGCGCCCAAGGCCGCGCTGGAGTGGCACGGCTCCACGCTGCTCGGGCGGGCGGTGCGGCTGCTGGCGCGCACCGTGGACGGGCCGGTGGTCGTCGTGGCCGCCCCGGGGCAGGTCCTGCCGCCGGTGCCGGCGGGCGTCGAGGTGGTGGCCGACCCGGTGGAGGGCGTCGGGCCGATGCAGGGCGTCGCGACCGGGCTGGCGGCCGTCGGCGACCGCAGCGCGGCGGCGTTCGTCTGCTCGGTGGACCTGCCGTTCCTGCACCCGGCCTTCGTCCGGCGCGTCGTCGCGGCGCGGGGCGAGGCCGACGTCGCGCTGCCGTTCGCCCGCGGCTTCCGCCAGCCGCTCGCCGCCGCGTACCGGACCGGGCTGGCCGAGCTGGTCACCGACCTCATCGCCCGGGGGCGCAGCCGCCCCGGGATGCTCTACGAGCACTGCGCGGTCACAGCGCTGACCGACGCGGACCTGCTGGCCGACCCCGCGCTCGCCCGGCTGGACCCGCGGCTGGACTCGGTGGAGAACGTCAACACCCCCGACGACTACGCCGCCGCCCGCGCCCGCCCGGCCCCGGAGGTGGTGGTGCGCTGCTACGGCGCGCTCGCCGGCGCCGGGCGGCGCGGGGCGCTCCCGGTGCGGGCGGCGACCCTGGCCGGGGCGGCCGCCGCCGTCGACCTCGCGCTGGACCGGCACGTCGTCGCCGCGCTCGACGGCGACCGCATCACCCGCGACCCCGAGCTGCCGCTGGCGACCGGCGACACGGTGGCGTTCCTCTCCGCCGACGCGGGCGGGTAGCGCCCCCGGCGCCCGTGCGCGCTTCTGGTCGCCGGGGCCGCCACATCGGCGCACGGGCGCCGGAGGCGCCTACTGTGGCGGGCGTGGCGGCGGGCGGGTACTCCGGGCGGGCGCTCGTCGTCGACGTCGGCGACGCGACCGGCGAGGCGCTGCCGCTGCCCGACGCCGTGCTGCGCGCCTACCTCGGCGGCGTCGGGCTGGGGACGTGGCTGCTGCACCGGCTCGCGCCCGAGCGGGTCGACCCGCTCGACCCGGCCGCACCGCTCGCGTTCGTGTTCTCCCCACTGGTCGGCACCCCGCTGACGACGAGCGCGAAGTTCGCCGTCGTCGCCGCGTCGCCGCTGACCGGGCTGCTCACCGACGCGCTGGCGTCGAGCCGCTTCGCCATCGCCGGCAAGCTGACCGGGAACGACGCGATCGTGCTGCGCGGGCGGGCGGACGTCCTCTCGGCCGTGCTGGTCGACGTCGACGGCGTGCGCGTGGAACCCGTGCCGGAGCTGGCCGGGCTGTCGGCCGCCGACGCCGAGGCGGCCTGCGAGCAGCGGTTCGGGCGCGGCTGGAGCACGGCCGCGATCGGCCCCGCCGGGGAGCGCGGCGTCCGGTTCGCGACGGTCAGCCACGACGGGCGGCACGCCGGGCGCGGCGGGCTCGGCGCGGTGCTGGGGGCGAAGAACGTCAAGGCCGTGCTGGTGCGGGCGGGCACGCGCACGGCCGTCGCCGACCCGGACGCCGTCCTGGCCGCGGCCAAGGACCTGCGGGCCCGGAGCTTCGGGCCGGCCACGAAGAAGTACCGCGAGCTGGGCACGCTCGCGAACCTGCTCGCCTTCAACGCCGTGTCCACGCTGCCGACGCGCAACTTCACCGCCGCCACGTTCGCCGAGGCGCCCCGGCTCGCGGCCGAGGAGCTGCACGAGCTGCGCGGGGTGGCCCGCAACAGCTGCGCGTCGTGCTCGATCGGCTGCGAGCACATCTACTCGCGCAAGGGCGGCGGCAGCCAGCGCATGGAGTACGAGAACGTGTTCGCGCTCGGGCCGCTGTGCGGGGTGTCCGACCCCGACGACGTGTTCGCCGCCTCCGCCCGCTGCGACGAGCTCGGCCTGGACACCATCTCCGCCGGCGGCACCATCGCGTGGGCGATGGAGTGCGCCGAGCGCGGGTGGATCGACGCGCCGTGGCTGCGCTTCGGCGACGGCGCCGCCCTGCTCCGCGCGCTGGACCTCATCGGCGCGCGCTCGGGGCTCGGGGAGCTGCTGTCGCTGGGGTCGCGCGCCGCCGCCGCGGTGGTGGGGCACGGGTCGATCGACCTCGCCCCGCAGGTCAAGGGCCTGGAGCTGCCCGGCTACGAGCCGCGCACCCTGCAGGCGATGGCGCTGGGCCTGGCCGTGAACTCCCGCGGCGCCGACCACAACCGCTCCGGCGCCTACGAGGCCGACCTGTCCGGCGAGGTCGACCGGCTCGCCGGCGGCGCCGCCCACGTCGCCGCGGCCGTCGGCACCGAGGACCGGGCCGCGGTGATGGACTCGATGATCCTGTGCAAGTTCCTCCGCGGGGTGTTCGACGAGCCCTTCGAGGAGTGGGCGGCGCTGCTGCGCCCGGTCACCGGCTGGGACGTCGACGCCGCCGAGCTGCGCGCCACCGCCCGGCGGATCGTGCTGGCCAAGCGGGTGTTCAACCTGCGCCGCGGCGCCACCGCCGCCGACGACACCCTCCCCCGCCGCATGCTCGACACCCCGCTGGAGCTGGCCTCCGGGCGCTCCGCGGTGCTGACGGAGGAGCGCCTGCGGGGCATGGTGGCCGGCTACTACGCCGCCCGCGGCCTGGACGCCGAGGGCGTGCCCACCCCCGAGGCCGTCGGCGACCTCCTGCTCGCGACCCCCTGACCCCGCCCGCCCTGGTGGGTGGTCGACGCGGGGAGATCACCGGTTGTGGTGCAGGGCGGCCGCCCTGCACCGCGGTCGACCATCAACCCTGCGGAGGCGGGCGCGGAACGGGCCGTCTCCCGATGAGGCACCGGACCCGGCGGGCACCGTGCCACCCTGCGCCGCATGGAGATCGACGACCCGGCGCTGCGACCGGTGCGGGTGCTCGTCGAGGAGCACCTGGCCCGGCCCACCTCCACCTGGACGACCGGGGTGCCGGGCGCGCTGGCCGGGTTCGTGCGGCGCGCGGACGAGCCGGCGCAGCGCGGGCCGAACAGCGTGGTCACCGCGCGCGGGGGGGATCCGGGTGGCGCTCCCCGACGACGCCGTCGCCGTCGCCCACGAGGCCCCGTCGGGGCGCGACCCGCTGCGCTGGCACCAGGCGGTCGCGTTCTGCGTCCCCGCCCGCCCGGGCCCGGCCCGCACGACCGTCACCGAGCTGGGCCCCGACACCGACGCCCTGCGCCCGCAGGACACCAGCGGTGTGCTGTTCGACCTCGGCCTCGGCGCGCCGACCGTCGAGGTGCTGGCCCGCACCGCCGACCCCGACGCCCTCGCCGCCCTGCGCGGCGTCGCCGGCCGGGAGCCGGGGTCCGCGCAGGCCGTCCTCGCCCGGCACCCCGTGCACGTCGTGGCGCGGACGGCGGCGGGGCGGGTCGAGGTGTTCGGCGGCGGCCGGGGCGGCCCGCACGTCCGGCTGCGCCCCGGCCGGGTCGGCTCGGCCGACCCGCCGCACGTGCCCGTCCCGCCCGGCACGACGTCGGTGCTGCGGCTGCGGCCCGCCCACCCCGCCGCCGACGAGCACGGCCGCCCGCTGCCCTTCGACGTCGAGCGGCACGTGGCGTTCCAGGCGCTGCTCGCCGAGTTCGGCGACCCGCTGGTCGGGGTCGCCCAGGCCGATGCGGTAGCCGCCGTCCGGGGGATGCGCCCGCCCCCCGACGGCTGGCCGGAGCCGACCGTGCGGGCCGCCGTCGCCGTCGCCCTGCGCCGCCTCGCCCTCACCGACGGCACCACCGGCGTGCTCGCGCAGTGGCGCAGCCGGCTCGGCCCGACCCCCGATCTCGCGGACCCCGACGAGGGGTGAGGTCGTCTAGTGTCACGGGGTCGCCGTCGACGATCGGGGGAATCCGTGACCGCCGTGCTGGAGCCGACCACCGCCACCGTCACCGCCACGATCGACGGCCGCCCCGCCACCGTCCCCGCCGGTTCGACGATCCTCGACGCGGCGAAGGCCGTGGGCGTCGACGTCCCGGTGCTGTGCCACGACGACCGCTACGACCCCGTCGGCGTGTGCCGGATGTGCGTGGTCGACACCGGCGGGCGGGTGTTCGCCGCCGCCTGCGTGCGACCGTGCGAGGACGGCATGGAGGTGCGCACCGACACCGAGGAGCTGCGGCGCAACCGCCGGGTGCTCACCGAGCTGCTGCTGGCCGACCAGCCCGCCCGCACCGAGGACCCCAAGGAGACGACCACCGCGGACAACCTGCTGTGGGACGTCGCCGACCGGCTGGAGCTGACCGGCACCGACCTCCCCTGCGGGCCGGCCCGCGGGGAGGACGGCTCCAACCCGGTCATCTCCGTGGACCACGACGCCTGCATCCTCTGCGACCGCTGCGTGCGGGCCTGCGACGACATCCAGGGCAACGACGTCATCGGGCGCACCGGCAAGGGCCACGCCACCCGGATCGCGTTCGACCTCGACGACCCGATGGGGTCGAGCTCCTGCGTCACCTGCGGGGAGTGCGTCCAGGCCTGCCCCACCGGCGCGCTGACGAACAAGCCGATCCGCAGCATCCCGATCCGCCCCCGCGAGCAGCTCGACGCCGTCGACTCCGTGTGCCCCTACTGCGGCGTCGGCTGCGCGCTGACCTACTACGTCGACCGCGAGCGCGGCGCCATCGCCTTCGCCGAGGGCCGCGACCAGCCCGGGTCGCAGAGCCGGCTGTGCGTCAAGGGGCGCTACGGCTGGGACTACGCGGCGTCCCCGCAGCGGCTGACCGTGCCGCTGATCCGGCGGGAGGAGGCCTACCCCAAGGGCCCGCTGTCGGCGGACGTCCGCGGGGACGCTCCCGACCGGCGTCCGGGGAAGGACCGGCGGCGCAAGCCCGGCGGGCTCGTCGACTACGACGAGGTGCTGCCCGCGTTCCGCGAGGCCACCTGGGAGGAGGCGCTCGACCTCGTCGCCCGGCGCCTGCGCGAGGTGCACGCCGCGGGCGGGCCGGGCGCGATCGCCGGCTTCGGCTCGGCGAAGTGCTCCAACGAGGAGGCATACCTCTTCCAGAAGCTCATCCGCACCGGCTTCGGCACCAACAACGTCGACCACTGCACGCGGCTGTGCCACGCGTCGTCGGTGGCGGCGCTGTTCGAGGGCGTCGGGTCCGGCGCGGTGTCGACCACCTACGGCGACGTCGTCAACGCCGACGTCGTGATCATCACCGGCTCCAACCCGACGGCCAACCACCCCGTCGCGTCCAGCTTCTTCAAGCAGGCCCGCCGCCGCGGCACGACGATCGTCTACGTGGACCCGCGCGCGTCGGTCGTCTCCGAGCACGCCGACGTGCACGTGCAGCTCAAGCCGGGCACCGACGTCGCGTTCTACAACGCGGTGCTGCACGAGATCATCCGGCTGGGTCTGGTCGACCGGGAGTTCGTCGCGAACCGCACGTCGGGCTACGACGAGCTGGCCCGCACCGTCGCCGACTACCCGCCGGAGCGGTCCGCGCAGATCACCGGCGTCGAGGCCGAGACGATCCGGGAGGTCGCCCGGCTCTGGGGCGAGGCGGGCGCGGCGGTCGTCTACTGGGGCATGGGGATCTCGCAGCACACCACGGGCACCGACAACGCCCGCTGCCTCATCGCGCTGTGCGCGATCACCGGCAACGTCGGGCGCCCGGGCACCGGTCTGCACCCGCTGCGCGGGCAGAACAACGTCCAGGGCGCGTCGGACGCCGGGCTGATCCCGATGTTCTACCCCGACTACCAGGGCGTCGACCGCGAGGGCGTGCGCGAGCGCTTCGAGCAGGCGTGGGGTGCGACGCTGGACCCGAAGCGGGGCCTGACGGTCACGGAGATCGTCGGCTCGGTGCTCGAACCGGGCGGCGTGCGGGGCATGTACATGCTCGGCGAGAACCCCTTCCTCTCCGACCCCAACACCAACAAGGTCCGCAAGGCCCTGTCGGCCCTGGACTTCCTGGTGGTCCAGGACATCTTCCTCACCGAGACCGCCGAGTTCGCCGACGTGGTCCTCCCGGCGACGTCGTACCTGGAGAAGGACGGCACGTACACCAACACCGACCGCCGCGTGCAGCTCGGGCGCCGGGTGCTGGACGCCCCGGGGCAGGCCCGGCCGGACTGGGCGATCGTGCAGGACATCGCGCAGCGCATCGGGCTGGACTGGTCCTACGGGCACCCGAGCGAGGTGTTCGACGAGATGGTCGGGCTCATGCCGTCCTACCGGAACCTCTCCCACGACGTGCTCGGCGCCACCGGCAAGCTCTACCCCAACGCCGACCCGGAGCACTCCGACGGCACCGTCGTCATGTTCGACGAGCGGTTCAACACCGCCGACGGGCTCGCCCACCTCGTGCCCGCGCAGTGGCTCCCGCCGAAGGAGCTGCCCGACGCGGAGTACCCGCTGGTGCTCAACACCGGCCGGCTGCTGGAGCACTGGCACACCGGCTCGATGACGCGGCGCTCCTACGCGCTGGACACGATCGCCCCGATCGCCGAGGTGTACCTGCATCCGGAGGACGCCGCCGACCGCGGGCTGGCCCACGGGCAGCGGGTGCGGGCGCGGTCGCGGCGCGGGTCGATCGAGCTGGCCGTGCGGATCAGCCACCGCGAGCAGCTGGGCAACGTGTTCATCCCGTTCCACTTCCGCGAGGCCGCGGCGAACCTGCTGACGATCGACGCGATCGACCCCTACGGCAAGATCCCCGAGTTCAAGTTCTGCGCGGTGCAGGTCGAGGCCCTGTGAGCGCGGAGGAGTGCTAGAACACCGCTGCCCACTCACGAGGCCGGAGGCCCGAGCATGACCGAGGTCGTCGGACGCCGGACGGGGGACGACATCGCCGCGCGGTCGGCGCGGGCGCGGGCCCGCCGCGAGCCGGGGGTGGAGGCGCGGGCCGGGAAGTTCCCCGGCCCCTCACTGATCCCCGCGCTGAACGCGATCCAGGCCCGGCTGGGCTGGTTGCCGCGCGAGGAGCTGGAGGCGCTCGCCCGGGAGGCGAAGCGGCCGCGCTACGAGATCGAGGGCATCGTCTCGTTCTACCCGCACTACCGGACGACGCCGCCGCCCGCGGTCGCGCTGCACGCCTGCCACGACCTGCCGTGCTGGCTCGCCGGCGGCGAGGAGCGGATCGCGGAGCTGCGGGAGCGCTACGGCGACGACCCCGACGTCGAGCTGGTCGAGGTGTCCTGCCTCGGCCGCTGCGACACCGCCCCGGCCGTGGCGGTCGACGAGCGGCCGGCCCCGGTCGCGGAGGCCGACGCCCTGGTCGCCGCGGCCCGCGACGGGGGCGTCGGCGCCGCGCCCGCCCGCACCCGCGACGAGCCGTGGCCCAACGACCCCTACCCGGCCGGTGGCGAGCGGTACGGCGTGCTGCGGGCGCTGCTGGCCGGGGACCTGGGCACCGACGAGGTCGTCGCGGCCGTCGGCGACTCCGGCCTGCGCGGCATGGGCGGCGCCGGCTTCCCGACGGGGCGGAAGTGGGAGCTGGTCCGGGCCGAGGCCGACCCGGTCAAGTACGTCGTCTGCAACGCCGACGAGTCCGAGCCCGGCACGTTCAAGGACCGCCAGATCCTCGCCACCCAGCCCCACCTGGTGCTGGAGGGCCTGCTGCTCGCCATGGCCGTGGTCGGCGCGGAGCGGGGCTGGGTGTTCATCCGGCACGAGTACGGCCCCGAGGAGCACGTGCTGCGCGCCGAGATCGATGCCCTGCGCGCGGCCGGGCTGGTCGGGCTCGGCCGCGAGGTCGAGGTGTTCGTCTCCCCCGGCGGCTACATCCTGGGCGAGGAGACCGCGCTGCTGGAGTGCATGGAGGGCCACCGCGGCGAGCCGCGCAACAAGCCCCCGTTCCCCGGCCGCTACGGCCTGCACGGCCGGCCGACCCTCATCAACTCCGTGGAGACGTTCGCCCACGTGCCGGTGATCGTGCGGCGCGGGGCGCAGTGGTGGCGCGAGCAGGGCGTGCGCGGGTCCGTCGGCTGGAAGTTCTTCTCGATCTCCGGTGACGTCGAGCGGCCCGACGTCCACTGCGTCCCGATGGGCACCACGGTCGGCGAGCTGATCGAGCTGGCCGGCGGCGTCACCGGCGGCCGCGCGGTCGGGGCCGTGCAGCCGGGCGGGGCGTCGTCGAACTTCATCGGCCCGGACCGGCTCGACGTGCCGCTCGACTTCGGCCCGGCCGCCGAGGCCGGCACCATGCTCGGCTCGGGAGCCGTCGTCGTCCTCGCCGAGGGCCGCGACCTGCTCCGGGCGTCCACGAACGTGCTGCGCTTCTTCCGGAACGAGAGCTGCGGGAAGTGCGTGCCGTGCCGCGTCGGGTCGACGAAGGCGCACGACCTGCTGGCCGGCCGGTCGGAGCTCTCCGACGCCGAGCGCGCCCGGATCGTCGAGCTGGAGGAGGCCATGCGCAAGACGAGCATCTGCGGCCTGGGCCAGGTGGCGCTGGGGCCGACGCTGAGCGTGCTGGGGCTGGCCAGGGGCGGGGCGGCGGCCCGCGAGCAGCCCCGCCCCGGTGGCGCGCCCGCCCAGCCCGACCGGTGAGCGCGCCCTCCCCCGTTGCAGGAAGGCCACCTTCGGGCAAGCTCCTGGCGTGAAGGTGGCCTTCCTGCAACCGGTGGACCCGTGAGCGCAGCGAGGGAGCGGGCGTGAGCGGGCGCGAGTTCTTCACCGCCGTCACCGTCGCCGAGGCGCTCGCCGGGTTCCGGCCCGCCCGCCGGACCGGCGTCGAGACCGTGCCGCTCGCCGACGCCCGGCACCGGGTGCCCGCCCGACCCGTGCGCTCCCCGGCCGCGCTGCCCGGGTTCGCGAAGTCGACGGTGGACGGGTTCGCGGTGCGCGCCGCGGACACCTACGGCGCGTCCGAGGGCCTGCCGTCCTACCTCGACCTGGCCGGCGCGGTCCGGATGGGCCGGGCGCCCGACGTGGCCGTGCCGGCGGGCGGGGCCGTCGCGGTGCCGACCGGAGGGGTGCTGCCCGAGGGCGCCGACGCCGTCGTCATGGTGGAGCACACCGCCGAGACGATGCCCGGCACGATCGAGGTGACCCGGCCCGTCGCCCCCGGGGCGGGGCTCGTGCGCGCCGACGAGGACGTGGCCGCGGGCGGCGACCTGGTGCCCGCGGGCCGCCCGCTGCGCGCCCCCGACCTGGGGCTGCTCGCCGCCGCGGGCGTCACCGCCGTGGAGGTGCACGCCCGGCCGCGGGTCGCGGTCCTGTCCACCGGCGACGAGGTCGTGCCGCCGGGGACCGCGGTGCTGGGCCCGGGGCAGGTCCGCGACGCGACGGCGTCCGCCCTGGCCGCGCTGGTGGCCGACGCCGGCGGCGAGCCGGAGATCGCCGGGATCGTGTCCGACGAGCCGGGCGCGCTGGAGGACGCGCTGCGCGCCCTCCTGCCCCGGGTCGACCTGGTCGTGGTGTCGGCGGGCAGCTCGGTCGGCACCCGGGACGAGACGGCGGGCGCCGTCGCCGCGCTCGGCGACGTGTGGTGCCACGGCCTGGCGGTCAAGCCCGGGAAGCCGACGCTGCTGGCCGAGTGCGGCGTCCCCGACGGCGCCGCCGTGCCGGTGATCGGCCTGCCCGGCAACCCGCTCTCGGCGCTGGTCGTGTTCGGGCTGGTCGGCGTGCCGCTCGTCTGGCGCCTGGCCGGGTGCGAGCAGCCCCCGCCCGAGCCGTCGACGCGCGCGCGGCTGGCCCGCGACCTCCCGTCCGCGGCGGGCCGCCTCGACGTCGTGCAGGTCGTCCTGCGCGACGGCGAGGCGCACCCGGTGTTCGGCCCGTCCGCGCTGCTGTCGGTGCTCACCCGCGCCGACGGCCACGTGGTCGTGCCGGAGCCCGCGACCGGGCTGGCCGCGGGCTCCGAGGTCGAGGTCGTGCTGCACCGCTAGCGGCGGACCACCACCACGAGGGCGACGGCGAGCGCGACCAGCGCCGCGATCGTCACGCCCAGCGCGCCGAGGCCGGGCACGACCGCGTCGAACAGCACCGACGAGGTGGCGACGTTGAACGAGCCGTGGAACAGCGCCACGACGGGCACGCTGCCGCCGGTGGCCGCGGAGAGCCGGCCGGTCACGACGCGGAAGGGCAGCGCGATCGCCAGGAGCACGGCCATGCCGGTCGCGGTGCCGGCGAGCGGCTGGCCCAGCTGCAGCGGCAGGTGGTAGAGCGCGAACAGCACGCCGGTGACCGCGGCGGCGCCGAACGTCCCGTGCCGTTCGGCCAGCCGGTCCTGCACGGCGGCGGTCCAGCCCGTCTCCTCCCAGAGGTTGATCAGCGGGACGATCGCGAGCCCGGTGAGGAACGCGAGCACGGCCGCGGGCTGCGCGAGGACCGTGTCGAGGACGCCGACCCCGAGGACCGCGGTGGCGCCGAGCACGCCGAGCACCGGCAGCGCGAGCACGGCGACGGCGTACCAGAGCGGGTGGACCCGCCAGCGGAACGCGCGCCGCAGCAGGGCCCGCACGCCGTCGCGGCCCGAGCCGAGCGCCGCGACGGCCAGCGCGACGCCGAACTGGGCGAACACGGCGGTGGGCAGGACGAAGATCTGCAGGTTCTCGACGCCGAGCAGGGCCGGGGGCAGCAGGATCGCCCAGCCCAGCGCGAAGGACGCGACGAGGTAGGAGGTGACCGGGCGGCGCGCGACGGCGGCGCGGAGTCCGGTGGTGGGCTGCGAGGTGGTCGTCATGGCGGCAACAGTGCTCCCGACGGGGGTGCGCGGCATCGGACCGCGCGCCGATCCTGCGGCTCAGCCCCCGGTCCGACCCATCAGCCCGGAGGTGTACGCGGCCACGACGAGCTGGGCCCGGTCGCGCGCCCCGAGCTTGGCCAGCAGGTGGCTGACGTGGGTCTTCGTCGTGGCCGGGCTGACGACGAGCCGCTCGGTGATCTCGGCGTTGGACAGGCCGGTGGCGATGAGCCGCAGCACCTCCCGCTCGCGGTCGGTGAGGGAGGCGAGCGCGGCGGGCGGGGCGGCGTCGGGAGCGGGCCGGGCGGCGAACTGCTGCACGAGCAGCCGGGTCGCGCGCGGGGCGAGCAGCGCCTCCCCCGCCGCCACGACCCGCACCGCGCGCAGCAGCTCCTCGGGCAGCGCGTCCTTGAGCAGGAAGCCGCTGGCCCCGGCGCGCAGGGCGTCGTAGACGTGGGCGTCGACGTCGAAGGTGGTGAGCACGAGGACCCGCACGTCCGGGTCGCGCTCCAGGATCCGCCGGGTGGCGGCGATCCCGTCGAGGACGGGCATCCGGATGTCCATGAGCACGACGTCGGGTCGCAGCCGGTGCGCCGCCTCGACGGCTTCCGCCCCGTCGGCGGCCTCGCCGACCACCGCGACGTCCGCGGCGGCGTCGAGCAGGACGGCCAGGCCGCCCCGGACGAGCGCCTGGTCGTCGACGACGAGCACGCGGATCACCGGCGCTCCCCCAGCCGCAGTCGGGCGGCGACCCGCCACCCCGCGCCGTCCGGGCCGGCGTCGAGCTCGCCGCCGAACACCTCCACGCGCTCGCGCATCCCGACCAGCCCGCGCCCCGAGCCCACCGGGCCGACGACGGGCGCACCGGCCCCGTCGTCGGTGACCTCCAGGTCGACGCACCCGGCGCCGCAGGCCACCGCCACCCGGGCGCGGGTGCCCGGGCCGGCGTGGCGGACGGTGTTGGTCAGCGCCTCCTGCACGATCCGGTAGGCGGTGAGCCCGGCCCCGGCCGGGACCGCGGCCGGGTCGCCGGTGACGGCCAGCTCCACGTCCACGCCGGCCTCGCGGACCCGCTCGGCGAGCGCCGGCAGGTCGGCCAGCCCGGCGGCGGGCTCGAGGCCGTCCGGGGTGTCGTCGCCGGACCGCAGCACGCCGAGCAGGCGGCGCAGCTCGGCGAGGGCGTCGCGGCTGCTCGTGGAGATCGCGGCGAGGGCGTCCGCGGCGAGCTGCGGGCGGCTCTCCAGCACCTGGGCGGCCACCGCCGACTGCACCGCGACCACGCTCATGCTGTGCGCGACGACGTCGTGCAGCTCCCGGGCGATCCGCAGCCGCTCGTCGGCCACGGCCCGCCGCGCGGCCTCGCGCCGGGCCTGCTCGCGCAGCACCTCCCGCTCCTGGAGCAGCTCCAGCTGCCGCCGGCGCAGCCGCACGCTCGCCCCGACCCCCCACGCCGCCGCGAGCGACAGCAGCGTCACCACGAGGTCGACCGCCCCCGGGGCGGCCGGGTCCACCGCGAAGGCGACGCCGAGCACCGCGACGGTCAGTCCCAGCACCCCGGCCGAGGCGCGCGGTCCGTACCGCGTGCCGACGGTGTAGACGGCGAGGACGAGCGGCAGCCCGAGCGGCGGCTGCGCGTAGCCGGACAGGACGTAGGCGAGCGCGACGGCCAGCAGCGCCGCCAGCACCGACCGCGGGTGGCGGCGGCGCACCGCGAGCGGCGCGCAGAGCAGGACGAGGAGCACGGCGCCGAGCAGGTCGGCGGGCCGGGCGGGCCCGCGGGCGGCCAGCAGCTGGGCCACGCACAGCCCGGCGACGGCGGCGGCCAGCAGCGGATCGGCGGCGGACGGCCACCGCCACGTCGGCTCGGTCCCGGCGTGCACCCCGGCACGCTAGCCGCGCCCGGTGGGTCAGCGCGTCCGCCCGTGGGCGGATCCGCGGCGTCCACCCGGGCCGGTGCGCCGTCGAGCGCGGTCACGACGGCCGCGCGGCCGCCGGCGCACCCGTTGTGGCCCTCACCCAGCCGCGGCAACGGCCGCGGGGGGAGCACGACGGCTGCGCCACCCCGCGCGCAGCCGTTGCGGCCGGTCGGACGCCCGCGGGATAGCGTCCGCCCGTGAGCTCCAGCCCGTTCGTGTCCGACGTGCCGGCCGCCGAGGCCGCAGCGGCCTGGCGGGAGGCGTGCGCGGCGGGCGGGTGCCCGGAGCGGGTGGAACCCGTGAGCGCGCCGCTCGACGCGGCGGTCGGCCGCGTGACCGCCGAGCCGGTGTGGGCCACCCGCTCCTCCCCCGCCTTCGACTCCGCGGCGATGGACGGCATCGCGGTGCGCGCCGCCGACACCGCGGGGGCGTCGGAGACCGTCCCCGTGCTGCTCGCCGACTCCGTCGTCGTCGACACCGGCGACCCGCTGCCCGCCGGCTACGACGCCGTCGTCATGCGCGAGCACGTCCACCGCGTGGGCGACCGGGCCGAGATCCGGGGGGCCGTGCCGCCGCACCAGCACGTCCGCTCCATCGGCGAGGACGTCAGCGCCACAGAGCTGCTGCTGCCCGAGGGGCACCGGCTGCGGCCGGTGGACGTGGCCGCGTGCGCCGCGGCGGGGGCGGTGGCGCTGCGCGTGCGCCGCGCGCCGCACGTCGTGGTGGTGCCCACAGGCGACGAGATCCGCCCGGTCGGCACCGACACCGCCCCCGGGGAGATCCTCGACACCAACTCGCTCATGCTCGTCGCCCAGGCCCGCGAGGTCGGGTGCACGGCCGAGGCGACGGCGGTCGTGCCCGACGACCCGGCCGCCATCACCGCCGCGCTGCGCGCCGCCGCGGCCCGGGCCGACCTCGTCGTGCTCGTCGCCGGGTCGAGCGCGGGGCGCGACGACCACACCGCCGACGTCGTCGCGGGCGCCGGGGTGCTCGCCGTCCACGGCGTCGCCGTGCGGCCCGGCCACCCGGTGGTGCTCGGGGTGGTGGACCGGACGCCGGTGCTCGGCGCGCCCGGCTACCCGGTGTCGGCCGCGCTGACCTTCGACATCTTCGCCGCGCCCCTGCTGGCCGCCCTGGAGGGCGCCGCCCCGCGGGAGCGGCCGGTGACGACGGCGCGCCTGGCGCGCAAGCTCGCCTCGTCGATCGGGTCGGACGACTGGGTGCGCGTCCGGCTGGGCCGCGTCGGCGGGGAGGTGGTGGCGACGCCGCTGCCGCGCGGCGCGGGCGTGCTCACCTCGCTGGTGCGGGCCGACGGGCTGCTCGTCGTCCCGGCGGGGGTGGAGGGCCACCACGCGGGCGAGCAGGTGCGCGTCGAGCTGCTGCGCGGGCTCGCCGAGATCGGGCGCACGATCGTCGCGATCGGGTCGCACGACCTGGTGCTCGACGTGGCCGCGTCCGCCCTGCGCGCGGCCGACCCGCTGGTGACGCTCGTGTCGTCCAACGTCGGGTCGCTGGGCGGGCTGGTGGCCCTGCGCGACGGGCTGTGCCACGTGGCCGGCTCGCACCTGCTCGACCCGGCCACCGGGGAGTACACGCTGCCCTTCGTCGCGAAGCTCGTGCCGGACGCCGCGGTGGTGCGCCTGGTGCACCGCGAGCAGGGTCTGATCGTGGCCCCCGGCAACCCGCTCGGCGTCACCGGGATCGAGGACCTGCCGCGGCTGCGCTACGTCAACCGCCAGCGCGGCGCCGGGACCCGGGCGCTGCTCGACCACCGGCTCGGCAGCACCGACCCCGCGACGATCACCGGGTACGCCCGCGAGGAGCACACCCACCTCGCCGTCGCCGCGGCCGTGGCGGCGGGCAGCGCCGACGCCGGGCTGGGCATCCTGGCCGCCGCCCGCGCCTTCGGCTGCGACTTCGTCCCGGTCGCGCGCGAGCCCTACGACCTGGTCGTGCACCCCCGCGCCCTGGACGACCCGCTGCTCGCGCCGCTGTGGGCGCTGCTGCGGGACCCGGGCTTCCACGCGACCGTGGAGGCGCTGGGCGGCTACTCCTGCGCCGAGACCGGCCGCCGGATCCGCTGACGGGACCCCGCCGACCTGGACCTGAACCCGGGTCGAGCAGGCAGCATGTCGGTCATGACCGACTTCCTCGAGCGCTACCTGCACCGGATCGGACTGGCCGCGCCGCTGCCCCCGGACCTCCCGACCCTGCGCGCCGTGGTCGCCGCGCACACCCGCGCGATCCCGTTCGAGAACCTCGACCCGTGGACCGGCCGCGACGTGCCGCTCGACGACGACGCGCTGGAGGCCAAGCTGGTGGACGGCGGGCGCGGCGGCTACTGCTTCGAGCAGAACGCCGTGCTGCGCCGGGCCCTGGACGCGCTGGGCTTCACCACCACCGGGCTGGCCGCGCGGGTGACGATCGGCCGGGCGCCCGGCGACCCGCCGGGCGCGCGCAGCCACATGCTGCTGCGCGTCGAGCTGCCGCAGGGCCCGCACGTCGTCGACGTCGGCTTCGGCGGGCAGGTGCTCACCGGCGTCCTCGCCCTCGACGACGACGGGCCCCAGGACACCCCGCACGAGCCCTACCGGCTGGCCCGCGACGGGGACGGCGTCCGCGTGCTGTCGGCCCTGGTCGCGGGGGCGTGGCGGGAGCTCTACCGCTTCGACCCGCTGCCCGCCGAGGCCGCCGACTACGAGGTGGCGAACTTCTGGGTGTCGCGCCACCCGCGCTCGCACTTCGTCACCGGGCTGATCGCCGCCCGCGCCGCCGCCGACCGCCGCTACGCCCTCGGGGGCGCCCGCCTCGCCGTGCACCACCTCGGCGGGCCGTCCGAGCAGCGCGAGCTCGGTTCGCCCCGCGAGGTGCGCGAGGTCCTGGAGCGCGACCTGCTCGTCGACACCTCCGGCCTCCCCGACCTCGACGCGCACCTGGCCCGGCTGTTCCCGGCGGGCCCGACGGAGGCATGATCGGCGCGGACGGAGGTGGACGGGTGGTCCGACAGGGCGGAGGGGCCCCGACGCTGGAGTCCGTGGCGGCCCGGGCCGGGGTGTCGCGGGCGACGGCGGGGCGGGTGCTCTCGGGGTCGACGACGGTCGGCGAGCAGGCCCGCGCGGCCGTGCTGCAGGCGGCCAGCGAGCTGCACTACGTGCCCAACCGGGCGGCGCGGTCGCTGATGACGCGGCGCAGCGACTCGATCGCGTTCGTCGTGGCCGAGACCGAGGACCGGTTCTTCGCCGACCCCTACTTCGCCCAGGTGCTGCGCGGCGCGCACGCCGTCGTGGCCGAGCACGACCTGCAGCTGGTGTTCACCGTGGTGGGGCGGGACGGCCCGGACCGCGAGCGGTTCGAGCGGTTCGCGCTCGGCGGGCACCTCGACGGGGCCGTGCTCGTCTCGCTGCACGGCGACGACCCGCTGCCCGGCAACCTCGTGCGGGCGGGCGTGCCGGTGGCGCTGTCCGGCCGCCCCTTCGCCACCGACGGCGCCACCCCGCCGTGGGTCGCGTCGGACAACGTCGGCGGCGCCATGGCCGCGGTCCGGCTGCTCGCCGGGCAGGGCAGGCGACGGATGGCGACGATCACCGGGCCGCTGGACATGTCCGTGTCGATCGACCGGTTCGACGGCTTCCGGGCGGAGCTCGCCGCCCACCGCGACACCGGGGCGGTGCTGGCCGGCAGCGCCGACGGCGACTTCTCCACCGACGGCGGGCGCCGCGCCATGGAGCGGCTGCTCGCCGAGGACCCCGCCATCGACGCGGTGTTCGCCGCCAACGACCTCATGGCCCTCGGCGCGCTGCAGGCGCTGGCCGCCGCGGGCCGGCGGGTGCCCGACGACGTCGCCGTGGTCGGGTTCGACGACTCCCCCGCCGCGGCGTCCGCGCGGCCCGCGCTGACCACGGTGCGCCAGCCGATGGTCGAGATCGGCCGCGCGCTGGCCCGCCTGCTCCTGGCCCGGATCCGCACCGGCGAGCCCCAGGCGCCGGTCGTCCTGCCCACGGAGATCGTGCGCCGCGACTCGGCCTGACCGCGGATCGCGCACCTCCCGGCGAGTCGCGCACGTCGGGACGTGCGCGACCGACGAGGAGGTGCGCAGCGCGGATCCCGGCCTTCTGAGAGCGCTCTCTTGACAACGCCGCCCGCCGTGCGAGACCCTCGTCACACGCTGCTGAGAGCGCTCTCTCAGAGCGACCCGGTCGACGACGACCCGCCCCGCGCGGGCCTGGAGGCAACCCCATGAGGACCACCCGAGCGGCCGCCGCGGCAGCCGCCCTGTCCGGCGCACTCCTGCTGGCCGCCTGCGGCGGCAGCCCCAGCGCCGCCAGCGCGCAGGACGGCCCCGTCGAGCTGACGGTGAGCCTGTTCGGCACCTTCGGCTACGACGAGCTGGGCCTGTTCGACCGCTACGAGGCCGAGCACCCCGGCGTGACGATCACCTACGAGTCCACGCAGGGCGAGGACAAGTACTGGCCCGCGCTGCAGACCCGGCTGGCCTCGGGGAGCGGCGTCGCCGACGTCCAGGGCATCGAGGTCGCCCGCATCTCCCAGGTCGTCGCCGACCAAGCCGACCTGTGGACCGACCTGCGCCAGACCGCGGCCGCCGCGTCGATCGACGGGTACGTCGAGTGGAAGCAGCCCGCCGCCACCACCCCTGAGGGCGCGGTGCTGGGCCTCGGCACCGACATCGGTCCGATGGGCCTGTGCTACCGCAGCGACCTGCTCGAGCAGGCCGGCCTGCCCACCGAGCCCGACGCGCTCGCCGCGCGGATGCAGAGCTGGGACGACTACGTGGCGCTCGGCCGGGAGTACCGGGCCGCCGCGCCCGAGGGCAGCGCCTGGATGGACTCCGCGGGCGGGTTCTACAACGCGATCGTCTCCACCGAGGAGGAGATCTACTACGACGGCGCCGGGCAGCTGGTGCACGACACCAACCCCGCTGTCCGCGCCGCCTTCGACACGGCCGCCGCGGCCGGGCAGGAGGGGCTCACCGCCCGCCTGGAGCAGTTCGTCGACCCCGGCTGGGACGCCGGCTTCGCCTCGGGCAGCTTCGCCACCATCGCCTGCCCGTCCTGGATGATCGGCTACATCAAGGGCAAGGCCGGCGACGCCGGCGCCGGGAAGTGGAACGTCACCACGCTCCCGGGCGGCGCGGGCGGCAACTGGGGCGGCGCCTACCTGGGCATCCCCGCCTCCAGCGAGCACGTCGAGGAGGCCGCCGAGCTCATCGCCTGGCTGACCGCCCCCGAGCAGCAGGCCGAGGTCTTCGCCTCCGCCGGCAACTTCCCGTCGACGACCGGCGGCATCGAGCTGGTGGCCGACGCCACCGACCCCTACTTCAACGACGCCCCGATCGGGCAGATCTTCACCACCTCGGCGACCGCGGCGCCCGTGCAGGTCCTCGGCCCGGAGGACGGCGTCGTGAAGAGCTCCATGGTGCAGGCCCTGCTCTCGGTGGAGGCCAACGGCGTGGCCCCGGCCGACGCCTGGGCCTCCGCGCTCGACGACGTGGCCGGCCAGGTCGGCTGATGACCACCACCCTGGACCGTCCGGTCCCCGGGGAGCGCACGCCGCCCCCGGGGACCGGGTCCCCAGCCCCCTCGTGGCGGGCCCGGCTCTTCCGCCTGGAGGAGCGCGGCGCGCCCTACGCCTACGTGGCGCCGTTCTTCCTGCTCTTCGCCGCGTTCGGGCTGTTCCCGCTGGTCTACACGGCCTGGATCAGCCTCCACGACTACCGGCTGGGCGCCGACGCCGAGTGGCTCGGCCTGGACAACTACGTCTGGCTCTTCACCAGCCCCGACTTCTACAACGCGCTCTGGAAGACGATCACGCTCGGCGTGCTGTCCACGGTGCCGCAGCTGCTGCTGGCCCTGGGGCTGGCGCACCTGCTGCACTACAAGCTGCGCGGTCGCACGTTCTTCCGCGTCGCGATGATCATGCCGTACGCCACCTCGGTGGCGGCCGCGGCGCTGGTGTTCGCCCAGCTGTTCGGGCGTGACGCCGGGGCGGTCAACTGGCTGCTCGGCCTGGTCGGCGTGGACGCGGTGGACTGGCGCAACGGCGACTGGACCGCCCAGATCGCCATCTCGGTGATCGTCATCTGGCGCTGGACCGGCTACAACGCCCTGATCTACCTCGCGGGCATGCAGTCGATCTCCCACGACCTGTACGAGGCCGCCGCGCTCGACGGGGCGAGCCGCTGGCAGCAGTTCCGGCACGTGACGCTGCCCGGCCTGCGCCCGACCATCCTGTTCACCGTCGTGGTGTCCACGATCGGCGCCAGCCAGCTGTTCGGCGAGCCGCTGATCTTCGGCGGGGGCAAGCCCGACGGCGGCGCGCTGGGCCAGTACCAGACGCTCGGGCTGTACATGTACCAGCAGGGCTGGACCTACGGCGAGCTCGGCCGCGCCGCCACGATCGCCTGGGTGACCTTCCTGGTGATCATCGTGCTGGTGCTGGTGAACACCCGCCTCACCCGCCGCCGCGGGGAGGTGGAGTCATGACCGCGACCCTGGAGCGGCCCGCTCCCGTCCCGGTGGTGCCCGCCCCCGCCCAGCGGCGGAGGCTGCGGCGCTCCGACAGCGCGGGCCCGCTCACCTACGTGCTGCTCACGCTGACGACGCTGGTGTTCGTCGCGCCGTTCTACTACATGATCGTGGCGGCCAGCCGGCCGATGGCCGAGATGAACCGGACCCCGCCGCCGCTGCTGCCGGGCCCGGACCTGTGGTCGAACATCGTCAAGGCGCTGGAGTCGCAGGACATCGGCACGGCCCTGGTGAACTCGGTGATCGTCTCCGGGATCATCACGGTGAGCACCGTGCTGTTCTGCACGCTCGCCGGGTTCGCGTTCGCGAAGCTCCGCTTCCGCGGCCGCAACCAGCTCTTCGCGCTCGCCCTGGGCACGATGATGATCCCGCCCAGCCTGGGCGTGGTCCCGCTCTACGCGCTGATGGCCTCGCTCGGCCTGGCCGGCGAGCTCAGCTCGGTGATCCTGCCCTCGCTGGTGGCCGCGTTCGGGGTGTTCTTCATGCGCCAGTACCTCGTGCGGGCGCTGCCCGGCGAGCTGCTGGAGGCGGCGCGGATGGACGGCGCGACCTCGCTGCGCACGTTCTGGAGCATCGTGCTGCCGATCGCCCGCCCGGGCATGGCGGTGCTCGCGATGCTCACCTACATGACGGCCTGGAACGACTTCTTCTGGCCGGTCATCACGCTCGACTCCTCGAACCCCACCGTGCAGGTGGCGCTCAACAACCTCGGCAGCGGGTACGTCCCGGACACCTCAGTGATCATGGCGGGCACGCTCGTCGGGACGCTGCCGGTGATCGTGGTGTTCCTCCTGCTGGGCCGGCAGATCGTCGGCGGCATCATCGCCGGCGCCGTGAAGGGATGACGCAGTTGACCAGCACGCTCCCGACCACCGACACCACCCCCACCCGCACCCCGCTGGAGTTCCCACCCGGCTTCGACTGGGGCGCCGCCACCGCGGCCTACCAGATCGAGGGGGCCGCCGCCGAGGGCGGGCGCACCCCGTCGATCTGGGACACCTACTCCCACACCCCCGGCCGCACCGCGGACGGCGACACCGGGGACGTCGCCTGCGACCACTACCACCGCATGCGCTCCGACGTCGCGCTGATGGCCGGGCTGGGCCTGACCACCTACCGGTTCTCCGTGTCCTGGTCGCGCGTCACCCCGCAGGTCACCGCGGACGCGCTCGGCCCGGTCAACCCCGAGGGCATCGGGTTCTACTCGGCGCTGGTGGACGAGCTGCTCGCCCACGGCATCACCCCCGCCGTCACGCTCTACCACTGGGACCTCCCGCAGGCCCTGGAGGACGCCGGCGGCTGGCCGGCCCGCGCCACGGCCGAGCGCTTCGCCGAGTACGCCGCGGTGGTGGCGGGCGCGCTGGGTGACCGGGTCGGCACGTTCATCACGCTCAACGAGCCGTGGTGCACCGCCTACCTCGGCTACGCCAGCGGCGTGCACGCGCCGGGCCGCACCGAGGACGCCGCGGCGCTCGCCGCCGTGCACCACCTCAACCTGGCGCACGGCCTGGCCGCGGACGCGATCCGTCGCGCCGCGCCCGCGGCGAAGGTGGCGATCGCGCTCAACCTGGTGTGGGTGGCGCCGGAGACGGACTCACCGCTCGACGCCGACGCCGCCCGCCGCGTCGACGGCCTGCAGAACCGCGTGTTCCTCGACCCGCTGCTGCGCGGCCGCTACCCCGCCGACGTCCTCGCCGACACCGCGGGCGTCACCGACTGGTCGTTCGTGCGGCCGGGCGACCTGGAGGCGATCGCCGGCCGCCTCGACGTCGTGGGCGTCAACTACTACTCCCCCACCGTCGTGCGGCACTGGACGCGGGAGCGGCCCAAGGAGCAGGCCGACGGGCACGGCGACGCCGCGGCCAGCCCGTGGATCGCCTGCGAGGACGTCGAGTTCCCGCGGCGCACCGGCCCGCTGACCGACATGGGCTGGGGCATCGACCCGCGCGGGCTCACCGAGCTGCTGCTCCGCGTCGCCCGCGAGGCGCCGGGGCGGGAGCTGCTGGTGACCGAGAACGGCGCCGCCTTCCCCGACGTCGTCGGCCCGGACGGCCGCGTCGCCGACCCGGAGCGCCGCGAGTACCTGCGCACCCACATCGCGGCCGTCCACGCCGCCATCGCCGCGGGCGCGCCGGTGCGGGGGTACTGCGTGTGGTCGCTGTTCGACAACTTCGAGTGGGGCTACGGCTACGGCAAGCGCTTCGGGGTCGTGCGGGTGGACTACGCCACGCAGGAGCGGACGGTGAAGGACAGCGCCCTGTTCTACGCCGACGTCATCCGCGCCCACGCCGTCCACCCGTGACGGCGGGTCACTGCGAGCGGCTGGTCGGTGCCACCGGTCGGGTCACTGCGGCGGCTGCGTCACTGCGACGGCTGGGGCACCGCGCAGTCGATCGTGGGGTTGACCCCCAGGTAGTTCAGCGGGCCGGCGACGACCGTGACCAGCACCGTGCCCAGCTCGGCGCAGCTCGCCTCGTCGTCGCCGGAGAAGTAGCCGCGCTGGAAGGCGGCGAACGCCCCGATCAGCAGCCAGACGACGAGGATGATGGCACCGGTGCGCATGGGTGGACCTCCGCAGATCGGGTGACCCCCGGCCAGGGGATGCCGGACTGTAGCGATCTCCGGCGATCACCGCATGATCTACCTCGGGGCCGCTGCGGTCAGGCCTCGCCGACGCCGCTGACGGTGTAGCGGCGCACGTCGGCGTCGAGGATGCGGGCCGCGGTCCCGGAGTCGGGGCCGGAACCGCGGAACGCCAGCAGCTCGGCCTCGGACGCCCACCGCTCGTAGACGTCGATCCGTCCGGCGTCGACGGAGTCGGCGGTGAAGGCGAAGTCGAGGCAGCCGGGCGCCGCGCGGGCCGCGCGGACGAGCCGCTGCCCGTCCCGCACGAACGGCTCGCGGTCGGCGGGGTCGACGCGCAGCCAGCCGGCGACGATGAGGGCGGTACCGGGCTCGGGGGTGCTCATGCCCGGTACCGACCGCCCGGCACCGCCGGACTCATCGGCGGCCGGGGGATCAGACGCGGAAGCCCAGCGCCCGCAGCTGCTCGCGCCCGTCCTCGGTGATCTTCTCCGGGCCCCACGGCGGCATCCAGACCCAGTTGATCCGGATGTCGTCGACGAGCTTCGCCGGCTCACCGGTGAGCGCGGCGCGGGCCTGCTCCTCGATGACGTCGGTGAGCGGGCACGCCGCGCTCGTGAGCGTCATGTCGATCGTGGCCACGCCGTCCTCGGCCTGGATGCCGTACACCAGGCCCAGGTCGACGACGTTGATGCCCAGCTCGGGGTCGACCACGTCGCGCATGGCCTCCTCGAGGTCCTCCACGGACACGGTGCCGGGCTGCGCGGGCGGCGGCTCCGGCATGCCCGCGGCCCCGCGGACGACGGTCTCGCCGTTCTCGGTCCCGGTCTCACTCATGCCTTCTCCTCCACTCGGACCACGGCGTCCTTGAACGCCATCCAGCCCAGCAGCGCGCACTTGACGCGCGCCGGGTACTTCGCGACGCCGGCGAACGCGACGCCGTCGCCGAGCACGTCCTCGTCCGGCTCGACCTGGCCGCGCCCCTGCGCCATCTCCTGGAACGCGCGGAGCACCTCCAGGGAGTCCCGCACCGAGCGGCCCACGACGAGGTCGGTCAGCACCGACGCGGACGCCTGGCTGATGGAGCAGCCCAGGGTCTCGTGCGAGACCTCGGCGACGCGGTCGCCGTCCAGCCTCACCCGCAGCGTGATCTCGTCGCCGCAGGTGGGGTTGATCTGGAACGACTCGGCGTCGAACGGCTCGCGCAGCCCGGAGCCGTGCGGCGTCCGGTAGTGGTCCAGGATGATCTCCTGGTACATCTGCTCCAGCTGCATCTAGGACACTCCGAAGAAGTCCCGGGCGGCCCGCACGCCGTCGGCCAGCGCGGTGACCTCCTCGGGGGTGTTGTAGACGTGGAACGACGCCCGGGCCGTGGCGGCCACACCGAACGAGCGGTGCAGCGGCCAGGCGCAGTGGTGGCCCACCCGGATCGCGACGCCGCGGTCGTCGAGGACCTGCCCGACGTCGTGGGCGTGCACGCCGTCCACGACGAAGGCGACGGCCCCACCGCGGTCGTCGGTGGTGGCGGGCCCGACGATCCGCACGCCCGGCACCGCCGACAGCTCGGCGATCGCCTGCGCCGTGAGCTCGCGCTCGTGGGCGGCCACGGCGTCCATGCCGATCTGGCCCAGGTAGTCGACGGCCGCCGCCAGGCCCACGGCCTGCGACGTCATCGGCACCCCGGCCTCGAACCGCTGCGGCGGCGGGGCGAAGGTCGCCCCCTCCATCCGCACCATCTCGATCATCGACCCGCCGGTGAGGAACGGGGGCATCGCGGCGAGCAGCTCGGCGCGCCCGTAGAGGACGCCCACGCCGGAGGGCCCGAGCATCTTGTGCCCGGAGAACACGGCGAAGTCGACGCCCAGCTCGGTGAGGTTCACCGGCGTGTGCGGCACCGACTGGCAGGCGTCGAGCAGCACCAGCGCCCCGACCGCGCGAGCGCGGCGCACCAGCTCGGCGACCGGCAGCACCGTGCCGAGCACGTTGGACTGGTGGGCGAACGCGACGATCTTCGTGCGGTCGGTCAGCTCCAGCGAGTCCAGGTCGACGCGCCCCTCGGGCGTGACGGAGTACCAGCGCAGGGTCGCCCCCGTGCGCCGGCACAGCTCCTGCCACGGCACGAGGTTGGCGTGGTGCTCCAGCTCGGTGACGACCACCTCGTCGCCCGGCCCGACCCGGAACCGCTCCGCCTCCGGCCCCGCCGTCGCCGCGTTGCTCAGGGCGTAGGCGACGAGGTTGATGCCCTCGGTGGCGTTCTTGGTGAACACGACCTCGCCCGGGTCGGCGCCCACGAACGCGGCGATGCGCGCCCGGGCCGACTCGTAGGCGTCGGTGGCCTCCTCGGCGAGCTGGTGCGCGCCCCGGTGCACGGCGGCGTTGTGCTGCTCCAGGAAGCTGCGCTCGGCGTCGAGGACCTGCCGCGGCCGCTGCGCGGTGGCGCCGGAGTCGAGGTAGACCAGGGGCCGACCCCCGCGCACGGTGCGCGCGAGGATCGGGAAGTCCGCCCGGATCTTCGCGACGTCCACTAGACCGCCGCGGCCTGGGTGAACCGCACGTAGCCGTTCTTCTCCAGCTCGTCGGCCAGCTCGGGCCCGCCGGACTCGACGACCTTGCCGCCCGCGAAGACGTGCACGACGTCGGGCCGGATGTGCTGCAGGATCCGGGTGTAGTGCGTGATCAGCAGGACGCCGGTCTCGCCGCCCGCCTTGAAGCGGTTGACGCCCTCGGAGACGATCCGCAGCGCGTCGACGTCGAGGCCGGAGTCGGTCTCGTCGAGCACCGCGAACTTGGGCTTGAGCAGCGAGAGCTGCAGCACCTCCTGGCGCTTCTTCTCGCCGCCGGAGAAGCCCTCGTTGACGTTGCGCTCGGCGAACTCGGGGTCGATCTCGAGGTCGGTCATCGCCTGCTTGACCTCCTTGACCCACGTGCGCAGCTTCGGCGCCTCGCCGCGCACGGCGGTGGCCGCCGAGCGCAGGAAGTTGGCCGTGGACACGCCGGGGACCTCGACCGGGTACTGCATGGCGAGGAACAGCCCGGCGCGGGCGCGCTCGTCGACCGACATCTCCAGCACGTCGGCGCCGTCGAGCCGGATCGAGCCGGAGGTGACCTCGTAGCGGGGGTGCCCGGCGATGGCGTAGGCCAGCGTGGACTTGCCGGACCCGTTCGGGCCCATGATCGCGTGGGTCTCGCCGGCGCGCACCGTCAGGTTCACGCCGGTGAGGATCTCCTTGGTGCCGCCGTCGACCGCGATCGAGACGTGCAGGTCCTGGATCTCCAGGGTGGACATGGGGTGGGTTCTCCTGGGGTCAGACGCCGGTGATGGCGAGCTCGGCCTCGACGGCCGCTTCGAGGCGCTCGCGCAGCGCGGGGAGGGTGATCTTGGACAGGATCTCGCCGAAGAAGCCGCGCACGACCAGCCGGCGCGCGACGTCCTCGGGGATGCCGCGGCTCTGCAGGTAGAACAGCTGCTCGTCGTCGAACCGACCGGTGGCGCTGGCGTGCCCCGCACCGGCGATCTCGCCGGTCTCGATCTCCAGGTTCGGCACCGAGTCGGCGCGGGCCCCCGGCGTGAGCACCAGGTTGCGGTTGAACTCGAAGGTCTCGGTGTTCTCCGCGGCCGCGCGGATCAGCACGTCGCCGATCCAGACGGTGTGCGCGCCGTCGCCCTGCAGGGCGTTCTTGTAGAGCACGTTGGACCGGCAGTTCGGCACGCCGTGGTCGACGAGCAGGCGCTGCTCCAGGTGCTGGCCGGCGTCGGCGTAGCCCAGGCCGAGCAGCTCGGCGTCGCCGCCGGGACCGCGGTAGTCCACGGTGCCGGTGACGCGCACGACGTCGCCGCCCAGCTGCACCGACACCGCGCGCAGGGTGGCGTCGCGGCCGATCGCGTAGTGGTGGGCGCCCAGGTGCACGGCGTCGTCGGCCCACTCCTCGGTGACGACCAGGTGCAGGGTGGAGCCGTCGGCCACGACGACCTCGAGGTTGTCGGCGAGCGTGCCCGAGCCCCGGTTCTCGACGACGACCGTCGCCCGCGTGTGCGGGGTGGTGCGGACCTGCAGGTGCCCGACCGCCGTGACGCCCTCGCCCGGGCCGGTCACGCTGATCGTGACCGGCTCGGGCTCGCCGTCCAGGGTGACGACCGTGGCCTCGGCGAACGCCGACCAGGCCGCCGCCGCGACGCGGTCGGCCGGGACGCCGCCCTCACCGATCCGGGCGTCGTCGCGGCCGACGGTCTCCACCGTCGCCCCGGCCGCCTCGGTGACCGAGACCGCGGGGACGGCGTCGAACGCCGTCAGCTTCTCCAGGCCGTGCAGCCGGCGCCGGGGGGTGAAGCGCCAGTTCTCCTCGCGGAAGCTCGGGACCTCGAAGGCCTCCACGTCGTAGGACGTGAAGCGCTCGCTCGCGCTGGCCAGGGGCTTGGACCCCTGGTCCTGCTTGGCGCCCTTGAGCTCGGGCGCCAGGCCCTCGACCTCCGGGGTGACCGGCAGCTCCGGCTCCGGCGGCGTCGTCTTGGGCAGGCTCATCCGACCGAGCCCTCCATCTGCAGCTCGATGAGCCGGTTGAGCTCCAGCGCGTACTCCATGGGCAGCTCGCGCGCGATGGGCTCGACGAACCCGCGCACGACCATGGCCATGGCCTCGTCCTCGGTGAGCCCGCGGCTCATCAGGTAGAACAGCTGGTCCTCGCTGACCTTCGAGACCGTGGCCTCGTGCCCCATCGAGACGTCGTCGGTGCGGACGTCCACGTAGGGGTAGGTGTCGGACCGGCTGATCGTGTCGACGAGCAGCGCGTCGCACTTCACCGTGGACCGGCTGTGGTGAGCGTTCGGGTTCACGCGCACCAGCCCGCGGTAGGAGGTGCGGCCACCGCCGCGCGCCACCGACTTCGAGATGATCGTCGAGGACGTGTGCGGCGCCAGGTGCGTCATCTTCGCGCCCGCGTCCTGGTGCTGGCCCTCGCCCGCGAAGGCGATGGAGAGCACCTCGCCCTTGGCGTGCTCGCCCATGAGCAGCACGGCCGGGTACTTCATGGTGACCTTGGAGCCCAGGTTGCCGTCGACCCACTCCATGGTGGCGCCGGCCTCGGCCTTGGCCCGCTTGGTGACCAGGTTGTAGACGTTGTTCGACCAGTTCTGGATCGTCGTGTAGCGGCAGCGGCCGCCCTTCTTCACGATGATCTCGACGACCGCGGAGTGCAGCGAGTCGGACTTGTAGATCGGCGCGGTGCAGCCCTCGACGTAGTGCACGTAGGCACCCTCGTCGACGATGATCAGCGTGCGCTCGAACTGGCCCATGTTCTCGGTGTTGATCCGGAAGTAGGCCTGCAGCGGGATGTCGACGTGCACGCCCGGCGGCACGTAGATGAACGACCCGCCCGACCACACCGCGGAGTTCAGCGCGGAGAACTTGTTGTCGCCCGAGGGGATGACCGAGCCGAAGTACTCCCGGAACAGCTCCGGGTGCTCCTTCAGCGCGGTGTCGGTGTCCAGGAAGATGACGCCCTGGGCCTCGAGGTCCTCGCGGATGGAGTGGTAGACGACCTCGGACTCGTACTGCGCGGCGACCCCGGACACCAGGCGGGCCTTCTCGGCCTCGGGGATGCCCAGCTTGTCGTAGGTGTTCTTGATGTCGGCGGGCAGGTCGTCCCAGGTGGCGGCCTGCTTCTCCGACGAGCGCACGAAGTACTTGATGTTGTCGAAGTCGATGCCCGACAGGTCGGAGCCCCAGCGCGGCATGGGCTTCTTCTCGAACATGCCGAGAGCCTTGAGCCGGAAGTCGAGCATCCACTGCGGCTCGGACTTCAGGCGGGAGATGTCGGCGACGACGTCGGCCGACAGGCCGCGTCGAGCGGTGGCGCCGGCGGCGTCCGGGTCGGCCCAGCCGAAGTCGTACCGGCCGAGCGTCGCGAGCGTCTCCTCCTGGGTGAGGGCCTCAGGAGCGGTCGTCATGCGGACTGCCTCCCATTCGGGATGTGGTGGTGGTCGTGCGGATGGTGCTGCCGCGCCGGGCGTCGGGAACGACCGGCGGGACGTGGGTGGTGCACGCGGCGTCGCCGCGCGCGATGGTGGCCAGGCGCTGCACGTGCGTGCCGAGCAGCTCGGCGAACGCGTGCGTCTCGGCCTCGCAGAGCTCGGGGAACTCCGCGGCCACGTGCGAGACGGGGCAGTGGTGCTGGCACAGCTGCACGCCCTGGCCGGCCTCGCGGGGCCCCGTCACCCGGACCTGCGCGGCGTAGCCGCGGGCGGTGAGCACCCCGGCCAGCGCGTCGACCCGGGCCGGCCCGCGGGCCTGCCGGACGCGGTCGGCGCCGTCGCCGAGCATCTCGTCGACGCGGCTGCGGGCGAAGCCGGCCACCGCGTCGGGACCGCCGTGGCGGGCGAGGTAGCGCAGCGCCGAGACCGCGAGGTCGTCGTAGTCGTGGCCGAACCGGGCGCGCCCGGCGTCGGTCAGCAGGTACTGCCGGGCCGGGCGGCCCCGCCCGCGCGGGCCCCGCCGGGGCGCCTCGCGCAGCTCGGCCTCGCCGTCGGCGATCAGCGCGTCGAGGTGCCGGCGGACGGCCGGGGCCGAGAGCTCCAGCGCCGCGGCGACGTCGGGCGCGGTGACCGGTCCCTGCTCCATGAGCAGGCGGGCGACGGCCTCCCGCGTGCGACCGTCACCGCCGCCGGGCACGTCGTGCCCGGGGTGCAGGTGCGGCTCGCTTTTCACAACACCCATGTTACCTATATGCCCGGAAGGGGCAAACCGGCCTCCCGGTCGGGTGAGGACGTTCACGCCGGCGGGGGCTGGCTACCCTGCTCGGGTGGCCTCACCGGGCGTCGACGACGCGATCGCGCAGGCGCCCGCGGCCGGGCCGCGCGACGCGTCGCGCACCGCGCGCCTGATGGGGCTGACCGGCTCCCTGCTCATGGCCGGCGGTGCGCTCGGTTCCGGCGCCCTGCCCGTGCCGAACCCGCTGTTCGGCATCCGCGTGCTCAGCCTGCCCAGCCGCAACGCCACCGTCGCCATCGCCGTCACCTACGCCGGCATCGCCATGGTGGTGCTCGCGTGGCTGTGGATCGGGAAGATGCTGCGCTGGAACGGCGCCGTCGCCCCGGCCCCGGACCCCGGGCAGCTCGCCCGCACGGCGGTGCTGTGGGCGCTGCCGCTGGCCGCCGCCCCGCCCCTGTTCTCCCGGGACGTCTACAGCTACCTCGCCCAGAGCGCCACGCTCGCCCGCGGGCTCGACCCCTACACGCTCGGCCCGGCGCAGGCGTTCGGCGTGGACGACCCGCTCGTGCGCTCCATCCCCACGATCTGGCGCGACACCGGCGCGCCCTACGGGCCGTTCTTCCTGCTGCTCGGCCGGGGGATCACCGCACTGACCGGCACCGACATCGTGGCCGGGGTGTTCGCGCACCGGGCGCTGGCGCTCGTCGGCGTCGCGATGATCATCTGGGCGGTCCCGCACCTGGCCCGCCGCTGCCGCCTGGACGTCGGGCTCGCCATGTGGCTCGGGGTCGCCAACCCGCTCGTGCTGTTCCACCTGGTCAGCGGCATGCACAACGAGTCGCTGATGATGGGGCTGATGCTCGTCGGGTTCGAGCTGGGCCTGCGCGCCGGCGACCGCTGGTGGGACCCCCGCTTCCTCGGCGCCGCCGTGCTCATCACACTCGCCTCGGCCGTCAAGCTCCCGGCCCTGCTCGCCCTGGGCTTCCTGGGCATCGAGTGGGCGCGCCGGCGCGGGGCGCGGGTCGGCGACGTCGTCCTCGCGACCGTCGTGTGCACCGCCGTCGCCACCGCCGTCTACGCGGTGTTCGCCTGGGTGACCGGGCTCGGGCTGGCGTGGCTGTCGGCCCTGGACGCGCCCAGCCTCATCCGCAGCTGGCTGTCGATCTCCACGGTGTTCGGGCTGCTGGGCGGGCAGGCCGGCATCCTGGGCGGGCTCGGCGACCACACCGACTCCGTGCTCGCCATGACCCGCACCGCCGGGCTGATGCTCGCGGCGCTGCTCGCCGCGGTACTGCTGTTCGCGGTGCTGCGCGGGCACGTCGACGCCATCACCGGCATGGCCGCCGGGATGGCCGCGGTCGTGCTGCTCAGCCCGATCGTGCACCCCTGGTACCTGCTGTGGGCGGTGATCCCGCTGGCCGCCACGCGGGCGATGCCCCGGGCCCGCCGCGCGATGCTCGGGATCTCGGCCGCGCTCGCCGTCGTCGTCCCACCGACCGGCGCCGACTTCACCTTCCGCGCCTACCAGCTCCCGCTCTCGATCGGTGCGGGGCTGGCGATCCTCGTGCTGGTGCTCCTGGTGGTGCGCCGCAGCCTCGCCGGGCGCGAGGGCCCCGACGTGGACGCCTGGCCGGGCCGCGTCCGCGGCCCCGCCGCCGACCGCCCGGGGGCCGACGGTCCGTAGGATCGGCACGTGAGCTCGTCGTCGCCCGCCGTGTCCGTGCGCGGCCTGGTGAAGCGCTACGGCGCCACCACCGCCGTCGACGGCCTCGACCTGCGGCTCGACCCCGGCACCGTCCTCGCGCTGCTCGGGCCGAACGGCGCGGGGAAGACGACGACCGTCGACGTCTGCTGCGGGTTCTCCCGCGCCGACGCCGGCGAGGTGCGCGTGCTCGGCCACGACCCCGCCGGCGCGCCCGACGCCCTGCGCGCCCGGATCGGCGTCATGCCGCAGGGCGGCGGCGCCTACCCCGGCGTCCACGCCGCGGAGATGCTGCGCGTCGTCGCCGCCTGCTCGGCGCACCCGCTCGACGTCGCCTGGCTCACCGGCGTCCTCGGGCTCGACGGCTGCGGGCGCACCCCCTACAAGCGGCTCTCCGGCGGGCAGCAGCAGCGCCTCGCGCTGGCCTGCGCCGTCGTCGGGCGCCCGGAGCTGGTGTTCCTCGACGAGCCCACCGCCGGGCTCGACCCCCAGGGCCGGCGGCTGGTCTGGGACCTGGTGGCCGCGCTGCGCCGCGACGGCGTGGCGGTGCTGCTCACCACGCACCTCATGGAGGAGGCCGAGGCGCTCGCCGACGACGTCGTGATCGTCGACCACGGCCGCGTCGTCGCCCAGGGCTCCCCCGCCGCCCTGACCGCCGGGGAGCAGCAGGAGCTGCGCTTCCGGGCGCGGTCGGGCATGGACCTGACGGGCCTGCGGACGGCGCTGCCCGAGGGCTACGGCGCCGCCGAGACCGTGGCGGGGCGCTACGTCGTGCAGGGCCGCATCGACCCCGCCGTACTCTCCACCATCACCGCCTGGTGCGCCGACCAGGGCGCGCTCGCCGACGACGTCCAGGTGGCCCGGCGCAGCCTGGAGGACGTGTTCCTCGAACTGACCGGCAAGGAGCTGCGGACGTGACCTCGCGACCGGGGTCGCCCGGCGACGCCTTCGTCCCCGGCACCTTCACCCCCCGCCCCGGCCCCGGCCGCCCGGGGGCGATGCTGGCCGCGCAGGCCGGCACGGAGCTGCGCCTGGCCCTGCGCAACGGCGAGCAGGTGCTGCTGACGCTGCTCATCCCCGTGGTGCTGCTGCTCGGCCTCACCCTGCTCGACCTGGTGCCGCTGCCCTCCCCTCGCGTCGACGCGGTGGCCCCGGGGGTGCTGGCGCTGGCCGTGATGTCCACGGCGTTCACCGGGCAGGCCATCGCCTTCGGCTTCGACCGCCGCTACGGCGTCGTGCGCCGCCTCGCCGCCACCGCCCTGCCCCGCTGGCTGCTGGTCGCCGGCCGGCTCGTCGCCGTGCTGGGGGTGGTGGCCGTGCAGGTCGTGGTGCTCGGGGCGATCGCCGCGGCGCTGGGCTGGCGGCCCGCGCCCGCCGGGGTCGGCTGGGCGCTGCTGCTCGTGCTGCTCGGCACCGCCGCCTTCGGGGCGCTGGGGCTGCTGCTCGGCGGCACGCTGCGGGCGGAGATCACCCTGGCCGTCGCCAACGTCGTGTGGTTCCTGCTGCTGCTGGCGGGCGGCATCGTCGTCCCGCTGGCCCAGCTGCCCGGCCCGCTCGCCGCGGTGGCGGCGCTGCTGCCGTCGGGGGCCCTGGCCGAGGGCCTGCGCACCGTGCTCGCCACGGGCGCCCCGCCCGCCGCCGGCCCGGTCCTGGTCCTGCTGGCCTGGGCGGTCGTGGCCGGCCTGGCCGCGGCCCGCCTGGTCCGCCTGCGCTGAGGGTCAGCCCGCGCGGTCGCGCACCACGGCGACGGCGCGGGCGACAGCCCCGCCCGCGGCGCAGGCGACGTCCGGGCGGACGCCGGTCCCCTCCCAGTTGGTGCCGGTCGTCGGGTCGAGCACGACGGCCTCGGGCAGGAACGCGGTGACCGAGCGCGTGACCCGCACCGGGGTGACGTGGTCGGCGGCGCCGCGCGACGCCTCCCCCACGACCACCGCCCCGCACAGCCGCTGCAGGTGGAAGGCGAGCGCCTCCCCCGAGGAGAACGTGCTCGGGCCGACGACCACGGCCAGCGGCGTGCCCGGGGGCAGCGCCGCCGCCGGGCTGCGCCCCGCGGTCCACCACTGCCGCACGCGGTCGCGGTACCGGACGTCGGCGACGTGCAGCGGCTCCGGGCCGCGCACCCAGTCGACCAGCCGCACCGCGGTGGCCGGGTCGCCGCCGCCGTTCTCCCGCAGGTCGAGCACGACGCCCGCGGCCGTCCGGGCGAGCGCGAGGGCCGCCTCCAGGTGGGGCTCGGCCAGGCCGATCGGGTCCAGCCCGTCCAGCGCCACGACGGCGGTCCCGCCGGGGAGGCGCTCCACCCGGCGCACGTACGCGGCCCGGGCGCGCACGACGTCGGGGTCCGGCAGCGGCCAGCCCGGCGGGTCGACGTCCGGCTCGCGCTCGTCGGCCCCGTGGTGGGCCAGGGCGAAGTGCCGGGAGAACGGGTGCACGGCCGCCTCCACCGCGCGCAGCACCGCGTCGTCGACCGGCGCGGCGCTCCCGCCGAACCCGTCGAGCACGGAGCGCGCGGCCGCGGCCCCCCGCTCCGCGTCCGGCCAGAGCCGGGAGGACCAGGAGGCGATCGCCCCCGCCAGCTCGGCCGCGGTGCCCGGGAGTGCGGTCATGATCGGGACGCTAGCCGCGGACGGGTCCGGCGGGGCCGCTGTTCACCCACGGCGCACGCGGCCGCGGCGGTAGCCGGCCGGCGCAGCACAGGTCCGGCGGCGCAGCGCTCGTCCGGTGGCGCAGCGCTCGTCCGCTGGCGCAGCGCTCGCCCGCTGGCGCAGCGCGCCGGCGAGCTGCGCCGGCTGGGCCCGGGCTGCGCGAGCGGACCGTCGCTGCGGGAGCTGCCCTCCGAGTGCTCGATCGGACGTGAGCCGTGCGGAAGGGGTCGCCGCGCAGCACCGACCTACCGGCGCAGCACCGACCTCCCGCCGCAGCCCGCCGGGGCGCTGCGCCGGCGGCACGGATGCTGCGCGACGACGGCTAGGGCTGCGCGAGGAGATCGCGCTCCGAGGGGTCCGCGGGCTCAGCCGAGTCGGAGGGCGTGCCGCAGCCGACCGGCCACCGCGTCGAACGGGGCGATCTCGTCCCAGCACCACCGCACGAACCGGACGTCCTCGGCGCGGATCAGGTCCTCCCTCCGCTTCTCGGCCACCACGGCGTCCCCGGCCGTCTGCCCCGGCCGCAGGAGCCGGCCGTACTTGATCAGTCCGTCGAACTCGCCCACCACCCGCTGCTCGGGCCACCAGAAGTCCACCAGCCCGAGCCGGTGACCGTCCCCGGTCACGAACGGCTGCTGCAGCACCGGCACCGGGATGCCGGCCCACCACATCGCCACCCGGCTCCGCGACTCGCCGACGCTCCCCGCGCGTCCGTCGGCGAAGGCGACGGCGCGCCGGGCGGCCGGGCGACCCGGCCGGCCGCGGGCGCGGACCAGCCACTCCTCCAGCTCGGCCCGGGTGGTCGCCCGCGTCCGGAGCGCGGCGTCGGCGACGGCGACGGCCTGCTCGAAGGGAGCGCTGCGGGCGATGCCGACCACCGTGCGCGGCACGATCGTGACGGGCGTGCCGTCGACGTCCTCGACCTCCTCCGGGTCGATCGCCGCCGCGTGCAGGTCCACGGACGCGGTCCGCCGGGCGCCGGACCGGCGCGACCGGGTGACCTGCACGCGGTCCAGCGGCAGTCCCCACACCGGCAGCCCGTGCAGCACCGCGGCCGACGCGTGGCTCGCGACGCTGCCCGCCCCGAGGTCCACGATCGTCGCGTGGACGGCGGCCGCGTGCCACGCCTCGGGCCCGTCGGGACGCGCAGCGGCGGGCAGGTAGCTCCCCGGACGCACGGAGAGCAGCCGGCCGGTCCGGAGCTGCGCGCGGACCTCGGCGTCGGAGTAGCCGGCGGCGAGCAGTTCCTGCCGGCGGACGGGGCCGGTACCGGGGAGGAGCACCACCGCAGCGTCGCAGCGAGACGGCGCCGGCGGGCGCGAACGGAAGAACTAGTGCGCGGCTCGCGCAGCCCCCGTCAGCTCGCGCAGCCCACACCCGTCCGCGCAACGCGCCCGCGCGCTGCGACAACCGACCAGCGCTGCGCCAGCTCCTCAGCGCTGCGCCAGCTCCTCAGTGCTGCGCCAGCTCCTCAGTGCTGCGCCAGCGGATCAGTGCTGCGCCAGCGGACCGTGCTGCGCCAGCGGACTAGTGATGCGCCAGCGGCCAGCGCTGCACGGGGAGCGGCGCCGCTCGTGGCTCGAGCGCCACGACCGGGGTGCACGACGACCTCACGCCCGACAGCCGGGTCGCAGCTGCGTGCGCCGACCGAGCTCGCGCAGCCCATGCCAGCTCGCGCAGCCCACGCCCTGTCCGCGCAGCGCGCCCGCGCGCTGCGACAACCGACCAGCGCTGCGCGAACTGCTCAGCGCTGCGCCAGCCGGCCAGCGCTGCGCCAGCGGGCCAGCGCTGCGCCAGCCGGCCAGCGCTGCGCCAGCGGGCCTGCGCCTCCCGTGCCCCGGGTGCGTCGGGGCTCACGGGCCGGGCGCGCCCCCGGCGCCTACCATCGAGGCGTGGCTCTGCTGGACCGGCTCCCCGACGTCTCCCCCACCACGCTGCGGCGACTGGCCGTGGCCAACCTCGTGGCGCAGGTGGGGATCATGGTCACCGGAGCGACCGTGCGCGTGACCGGGTCGGGGCTGGGCTGCCCCACCTTCCCGGAGTGCTTCCCGGGCAGCATGGTGCCGGTCAGCCACGCCGAGATCGCGCCGCTGCACCAGTGGGTGGAGTTCGGCAACCGGCTGCTGACGTTCGTGCTCATCGCGATCGCCGGCCTGGTGCTGCTGGCCGCGCTCGGGCAGCGGCCGCGCCGCCGCCGGCTCACCGTGCTCTCCGCGGTGATGCCGGTCGGGATCGTGGCGCAGGCGCTCATCGGCGGGCTCACCGTGCTGACGAACCTGTCGTGGAGCACCGTGTCGCTGCACTTCCTGGTCTCGGGCGTGCTCGTGTGGCTGTCGACGGCGCTGGTGCAGGCCACGGGCGAGGCCGACGTGCCGGGCCGCCCGCTGCTGGCCGGGCCGCTGCGCGGGCTGATCGCCACCAGCTCCGGCGTGCTCGCGGCGCTGCTGCTGGCCGGCACGCTGGTGACGGCGGCGGGCCCGCACGCCGGCGACCCCGACACCCCCCGCCTGGAGGCGGGGGTGGAGGCGATGGCGCAGCTGCACGCCGAGCTGCTGTTCGGCTACCTCGGCCTGCTGGTCGGGCTCGGGTTCGCGCTGCGCGCCGTCGGCGCCCCGGCCCGGGTCGAGCGGCTCTACCGGGTGCTCGTGGTCGTCGTGGTGGCGCAGGGCGCGCTGGGCGGCGTCCAGTACGTGCTCGGGGTGCCCGAGGTGCTCGTGGTGCTGCACGTCCTGGGCGCCGGGCTCACCACGGCCGCGGCCGGTGCGCTGTGGTTCGCCACCACCGAGCGGGCCGCGCCGGTGCCGGCGGCCCCGGTCGCGTCCCCGGCGGCGGGGCGCGTGCCCGCCTGACAGGATCGGGCGCGTGCGCGCGATCCTGATCACGGAGGCGGGCGGGCCCCAGGTCCTCACGCCCACCGAGCTGCCCGACCCGGCCCCGGGACCGGGGGAGGTCCTCGTCGAGGTGGCCGCGGCGGGCGTCAACTACATCGACACCTACCAGCGCGAGGGCATCTACCCCGTGGCGCTGCCCTTCGTCCCCGGTCTGGAGGCGGTGGGCCGGGTGGTGGCGCTCGGCGCGGACGTCGAGGGGTTCGCCGTCGGCGACCGGGTCGCGTGGTGCGAGGTGCTCGGCAGCTACGCCGAGCGCGTCGCCGTGCCCGCGGACAAGGCGGTGCCGGTGCCCGACGCCGTCTCCGACGAGCTCGCGGTCGGCGCGCTGCTGCAGGGCATGACGGCGCACTTCCTGGTCACCGACTGCGTGGCGCTGCGGCCCGGCGACGACGTGCTCGTGCACGCCGCGGCGGGCGGGGTGGGGCTGCTGCTCACCCAGCTCGCGGCCGCGTGCGGCGCCCGCGTGATCGCCACGACGTCCACCGACGACAAGGCGGAGCTCGCCCGGGCCGCCGGGGCGGCGGAGGTGCTGCGCTACGCCGAGGTCCCGGACCGGGTGCGGGAGCTCACCGGCGGGGCCGGGGTCGCCGTGGCCTACGACAGCGTCGGCGCCACCACGTTCGACGCCAGCCTCGCCGCGCTGCGCCGCCGCGGCACGCTCGTGCTGTTCGGCGCGGCCAGCGGCCCCGTGCCCCCGGTCGACCCGCAGCGGCTCAACCGCGCCGGCTCCGCGTACCTGACCCGGCCCAAGCTCTTCGACTACGTGGCCACCCCCGAGGAGCTCGCCGACCGGGCTGCGGCGGTGTACGCCGCCGTGGCCGACGGCTCGCTCGACGTCCGCATCGGGCACCGCTACCCGCTGGACGCGGCGCGGGAGGCCCACGAGGACCTCCAGGCGCGCCGCACGACCGGGAAGGTGCTGCTGGTCCCGTGACCGACCCCGGCCCGAACACCGACGACGTCCAGAACACCGACCCCGCCCGGAGCACCGACGACCCGGGCACCGACGCCCCGAGCACCGCCTTCGCGCGGTACGACGCCTTCGCCGACCTCCCGCGCCTGTCCGGCCTGGCCCTGTCGCACGACGGCACCCGGCTGGTCACCGCCGTCGCCACCCCGACGCCCGACCGCGCCCGCTACGCCACCGCCCTGTGGGAGGTCGACCCGGCCGGGGAGCGCCCGGCGCGGCGGCTGACCCGCAGCGCGAAGGGCGAGGGCGCGCCTGTCTTCGCCCCCGACGGCGACCTGCTGTTCCTCTCCGCGCGGCCCGACCCGGACGCCGCGGCCCCGCCGGCCGACGCCCGGACCGCGCTGTGGCGGCTCCCGGCGGCGGGCGAGGCCCGCGTCACCGGCACGCGGCCCGGCGGCGTGGGCGGGCTCGCCGTCGCCCGCGACGCCGGCACGGTGGTCGTCACCGCGGCGACGCTGCCCGGCGCCGTCACCGGCGAGGACGACGAGGCCCGGCGCAAGGCGCGGAGCGAGGCGGGGGTGTCGGGGATCCTGCACGCCGGGGTCCCCGTCCGGTACTGGGACCACGACCTCGGCCCGGACGCGCCGCGGCTGCTCGTCCAGGACGGCGACGGCTGGCGGGACCTCACCCCGGACCCCGGCGGGGCGCTGGTGGAGACCTCGTTCGACGTCAGCCCGGACGGCACCACCGCCGTGGCCGCCTGGGCGGTGCGGCTGCGCGGGGGCGGCGTCCGGTCGGTCCTGGTGGCGATCGACACGGCCACCGGGGAGCGGCGGGTCCTCGCCGACGACCCGGACGCCGAGTTCGCCGCGCCCGTGGTCAGCCCGGATGGCAGCCGCGTCGCCTGCCTGCGGGAGTCGATCTCCACCCCCGAGGTCCCGCCGGACGTCCGGCTCGTCGTGCTCCCGCTCGCGGGCGGCGAGCCCGTCGACGCCGCGCCCGGCTGGGACCGCTGGGTGAGCAGCGCCCGCTGGACCCCGGACGGCGCGCTGGTCGTCACCGCGGACGAGGACGGCCGCGCCCCGGTGTTCCGCCTGGAGGGCGGCGCGGTCACCCGCCTGACCGCCGACCACGGCGCCTACACCGACCTGGCCGTCTCCCCCGACGGCGCGCACGTCTACGCCCTGCGCAGCGCCGTCGACGCCCCGCCCGCGCCCGTCCGGCTCGACGCCCGCGCGGCCGGCCAGCGGCCCGTCGCCCTGCCCACGCCGGCGCCGGCCCCGGACCTGCCGGGCACCCTCACCGAGGTCACCACCACCGCGGAGGACGGCACGCCGCTGCGGGCGTGGCTGGTGCTGCCCGAGGAGGCGGACGGCGCCGGCCCGGCCCCGCTGCTGCTGTGGATCCACGGCGGCCCGCTCGGCAGCTGGAGCGCCTGGCAGTGGCGGTGGAACCCGTGGCTGATGGCCGCACGGGGCTGGGCGGTGCTGCTGCCCGACCCGGCGCTGTCCACGGGCTACGGGCTCGGTTTCGTGGAGCGGGGCTGGGGCGCCTGGGGCGCCGCGCCCTACACCGACCTGATGGCGCTCACCGACGCCGCGCAGGCCCGCGACGACGTCGACGCGGCCCGCACCGCGGCGATGGGCGGCTCCTTCGGGGGCTACATGGCCAACTGGGTGGCGGGCCACACCGACCGCTTCGCCGCGATCGTCACCCACGCGAGCCTGTGGTCGCTCGACCGGTTCGGCCCCACCACCGACGCCCCCTGGTACTGGCAGCGCGAGATGACGGCGGAGATGACGCGGGAGCACAGCCCGCACCACCACGCCGGGGCGATCACCACACCGGTGCTCGTCATCCACGGCGACAAGGACCACCGCGTGCCCATCGGGGAGGCGCTCGCGCTGTGGTGGGACCTCGTGTCCGGCTTCGACGGCGACCCGGACGACCTGCCGCACCGCTTCCTGTACTTCCCCGACGAGAACCACTGGATCCTCACCCCGGGCAACGGCGCGCTCTGGTACGCCACCGTGCACGCCTTCCTGGACCACCACGTGCTGGGCCGCCCGTGGGAGGTGCCCGACCTGCTGCGGTAGGGCGCTCTTAAGCGGTGGCGAGCAGGTCGCGCATGCGGGCGATCTCGGCGCTCTGGCCGGCCACCACGTGGTCTGCCATCTGCAGCGCGGTGAGGTCGGTGCCCCCGACGACGGCCTGCTCGGCCATCCGCAGGGCGCCCTCGTGGTGGGCGATCATGAGTTCCAGGAACAGCCGGTCGAACGCCGGGCCCGTCGCCGCGGCGAGCTCCGCCATCTGCTCGGGGGTGGCCATCCCGGGGTGCAGGGTCCCGTCGGAGGCGTGCCCACCGCCGTGCCCACCGCCGAGGGCGGGGTCCTGGCGGGCCAGCCACGCCTCCATGACCGCGATCTCCGGCCCCTGGGCGGCCGCGATGCGGTCGGCCATCGCGGTGACCCCCGGGTCGGCCGCCCGGTCGGGGGCGAGCGAGGCCATCTCCAGCGCCTGCCGGTGGTGCGGCACCATCGCCGCCACGAACGCGACGTCGCTCGGCGAGGTCGGGTCGGGGCCGTACCGCTCGCCCGCCTCGGCCCCCGGCAGCACCTGGGCGACCTCGCCCGGCGCGCCCGGGACGATCACGGACGGTCCCTCCGGCTCGGCCGGGCCTCCCCCGCACCCCGCGAGCAGGACACCGGCCGCCAGCGCCGGTACCCAGGTCCGCACTCCTCGTCCCACGCCGGGAACGGTACCTCCCGGTTACTGCTCCGTAGGGGTGATCGTCCCCCGGGGGGGATCGGAAATCGCGGCACGAACCGTCAGGGTGTGAGGACCCGGTGAACAGATGGTTCACCCGAGGACGTGAAGGACGGTGGGCGTGCACGCACGACGTCGCACTCTGCTGATGCGATCACTGCTGATCGCAGCCCTGATGGCGCTGGTGGCCCCGGCCACCGCCGTGGCCCAGCCCGCGGCACCGCCGGCGCCGGGCATCCCGGCCCCCGGTGAGATCGTCAGCAGCCGCAACATGACCCAGCTCGCGAACCTCCCGAAGCAGGCGCCCTTCGACGGGGTCAACTCCTTCGGCACCGACATCGCGTTCCAGGCCAACCTGGCCTACGTCGGCAACTACGACGGGTTCGTCGTCTACGACGTGCGGAACCCCAAGCGGCCGACCGTCGTCAGCCAGGTGCTGTGCCCGGGTTCCCAGAACGACGTGTCGATCAGCGGGAACCTGCTGTTCCTGTCCACCGACTCGCGCCGCTCGGACTCCTCCTGCAACTCGACGGCCGCGACCAGCCTGACCGACTACTGGGAGGGCATCAAGATCTTCGACGTCGCCGACCCGCGCAACCCGCGGTACGTGGCGGCCGTCGAGAGCGACTGCGGTTCGCACACCCACACCCTCGTCCCCGACAACAAGAGCGACGACGTCTACCTCTACATCTCGTCGTACTCGCCGAACGCGCTGCTGGCCGACTGCAAGCCGCCGCACGACAAGATCTCGATCGTGAAGGTGCCCCGGGCCAACCCGGCCGGCGCGGCGGTCGTGAACGAGCCGGTGCTCTTCCCGGACGGCGGCAACCCCGGCGGCCCGGCCCCGATCAGCGCCACCAGCGGCTGCCACGACATCACCGCCTACCCGGCCAAGGACATCGCGGCCGGGGCCTGCATGGGTGACGGCATCCTGCTCGACATCCGCGACCGCGAGAACCCCAAGGTCACCGAGCAGGTGCGCGACACGACGAACTTCGCGTTCTGGCACTCCGCCACGTTCAACAACGAGGGCACCAAGGTCGTCTTCACCGACGAGCTCGGCGGCGGCGGCGCGGCCGTGTGCGACGCGGCCACCGGCCCGAACAAGGGCGCGAACGGCATCTACGACATCGTGAACGGCCAGCTGGAGTTCCGCAGCTACTACAAGATCCCGCGGATCCAGGCGCCCACCGAGAACTGCGTGGCCCACAACGGCTCGCTGATCCCGGTGCCGGGCAAGGACATCATGGTGCAGGCGTGGTACCAGGGCGGGATCTCGGTCTGGGACTTCACGAACTCCTCCAGCCCGCGCGAGATCGGCTGGTGGGACCGCGGTCCGATCAGCAACGAGTCGCTCGTGCTGGGCGGGTCGTGGTCGGCCTACTGGTACAACGGCTACATCTTCAGCTCGGACATCCAGAAGGGGCTCGACGTCCTCCAGATCGCCGACCCGGAGGTGAACCGGGCGCGGGGCGTCCGCTTCAGCGAGTTCAACGCCCAGACCCAGCCGCAGTACCGGCAGGGCCGCAACTGATCACCCGACGGGGTGGCGGCCCGGCCGTGACCCGCTGACGGACCTGACGGGGGGCGCACCGACCGGTGCGCCCCCCGTCGCCGTGCCCTTCCCGTTTCCGTCCCACCATGGTGTGGTAGGCGTCACCTACACATCAGGAGGTTCGCATGGGTGGGAACAAGATCGTCGTCTACAAGGAGCCCGGCGTCGTGGCCGTGGAGGACCACGACATGCCCAAGCTCGAGGTGCCGGCGGAGGTGGCGGAGGCCAAGGGGCTGACCCGCAAGGCCGACCACGCCGTGATCCTGCGCAACGTCGCCACCAACATCTGCGGCTCCGACCAGCACATGGTCCGCGGGCGCACGACGGCGCCCCCCGGGCAGACGCTGGGGCACGAGATCACCGGCGAGGTGATCGAGAAGGGCAGCGACGTCCAGTTCGTCGACGTCGGCGACATCTGCTCGGTGCCGTTCAACATCGCCTGCGGGCGCTGCCGCAACTGCCGCGAGGGGCAGACCGGGATCTGCGAGAACGTGAACCCGGGCCGGGCCGGCTCGGCCTACGGCTACGTCGACATGGGCGGCTGGGAGGGCGGGCAGGCCGAGTACGTCATGGTGCCCTTCGCCGACTTCAACCTGCTGAAGTTCCCCGACCGCGACCAGGCCCTGGAGAAGATCCTGGACCTGACGATGCTGTCGGACATCTTCCCGACCGGCTACCACGGCGCGTACACCGCGGGCGTGACGACCGGCTCGACGGTGTACGTGGCGGGCGCGGGCCCGGTGGGGCTGGCGGCGGCGTACTCGGCGCACCTGCTCGGCGCGGCCGCCGTGATCGTCGGGGACCTCAACGCCGACCGGCTCGCGCAGGCGCGGTCGTTCGGGTGCGAGACCGTCGACATCTCGCAGGACGCCACGCTGGAGGACCAGATCGCGCAGATCCTCGGCACGAACGAGGTCGACTGCGCGGTCGACGCCGTCGGCTTCGAGGCCACCGGGCACGGCGCGGGAGCCGGCGAGGCGCCCGCCGCGGTGCTCAACTCGATCATGTCCGTGACGCGGGCGGGCGGGCGGCTGGGCATCCCCGGCCTCTACGTCACCGGCGACCCGGGCGCCGCCGACCCGGACGCCCAGCAGGGCACCCTGAAGGTGCGCCTGGGCCTGGGCTGGGCGAAGAGCCACTCCTTCGCCACCGGCCAGTGCCCGGTGCTGAAGTACAACCGGGGCCTGATGATGAGCATCCTGCACGACAAGGCCCACATCGCCGACGCGGTGAACGCGACGGTGATCGGGCTGGAGGACGCCCCGCGCGGCTACCAGGAGTTCGACGCCGGCGCGGCCCGCAAGTACGTGCTGAACCCCCACGGCCTCATCCCGGCCGCGGCCTGATCCGGGGCTCCCGGTGCCGCCGAGGGGCGGTGCCGGGCGCTCAGCCGGCGAGCGCGGCGCCGAGGACCGGCAGGCCCAGCGCGGCGTCCACGGCGATGGCCGCGAACAGCAGGCAGAGGTAGGCGTTGGAGAGGTGGAACAGCCGCATCGGCGTGACGTCCGCCCCGCTCACGACGCCGTGGTGCAGGCGGTGGGCCGAGTAGACGAACCAGGTGCCGCCGAGCACGGCGGCCACCGCGTAGACCCAGGACGTGACGGGCAGCAGCAGCAGCGTCACCGCGGCCATCACCCAGGCGTAGGCGACGATGCGCCGCGACACCTGCTCGGGCGTGGCCACCACCGGCAGCATCGGCACGCCGGCCGCGGCGTAGTCGTCGCGGTAGCGCATGGCCAGCGCCCAGAAGTGCGGCGGGGTCCAGAAGAAGATGATGGCGAACATCACCAGGGCGGGCCACTGCACCGTACCGGTGACCGCGGCCCAGCCGATGACGACCGGCATGCAGCCCGCCGCGCCGCCCCACACGATGTTCTGGGCGGTGCGCCGCTTGAGCAGCAGCGTGTAGACGAGCACGTAGAACGCGATGGCGGCCACCGACAGCCCGGCCGCGAGCCAGTTGGCGGTGAGCCCGAGCCAGACCGCGCTGAGCGCGCCCAGGACGAGCCCGAACACCAGGGCGTGGCGCGTGGGCACCTGCCCCTTGGCCAGCGGCCGCCGGGAGGTGCGCTTCATGACCTTGTCGATGTCGGCGTCCACCACGCAGTTGAGCGCGTGGGCGCTGGCCGCGGCCCCCGCACCGCCGACGAGCGTGGCGGCGACGAGCCACAGCGACGGGATCCCGCGCTGCGCCAGGAACATGGCCGGCACGGTGACGACGAGCAGCTGCTCGATGATCCGCGTCTTGGTGAGACCCGCGTAGGCCGCGACGGTGGCCCGCACCCGGGTCAGCCGTCCGGGGACCACCGGCACGACGGGAGCAGACACCTGGGGGGACCTCGATCCGCTGGCAGTGGTGGGGCGCGGGGGTGGGGCGCGGGGCGACTTCTACAACGCGTCGATGATAGCCCGACGCGTGCGCGCGACGCTGGCCGGGTAGACGGTCCGTGACCAACAGCGGGAATGAACCGCACCACCCCGGCGTCCCATGATCAGGTGGATAGGCTGGGCCCGCAACGCGAAGCCGGAGCCCCGGGAACCCCAGGAGAACGAGGAGCCATCGTGCCCGTGTCCGATGCCGACGTCACCCGCCTCACGCAGGCGTCGACGCCTCCCGACTGGACCGATCTCGACCGCCGCGCCGTCGACACCGTGCGGGTGCTGGCCGCCGACGCCGTGCAGAGGTCGGGCAGCGGCCACCCCGGCACGGCGATGAGCCTCGCCCCGCTCGCCTACTGCCTGTTCCAGAAGGTCATGAGGCACGACCCCTCCGACGGCGACTGGATCGGCCGCGACCGGTTCGTGCTCTCCGCCGGCCACTCCAGCCTCACGCTGTACCTGCAGCTGTTCCTGGCCGGCTACGGCCTGGAGCTCGACGACATCAAGGCGCTGCGCACGTTCGGGTCGGCCACCCCGGGCCACCCCGAGCACCGGCACACCCCGGGCGTCGAGATCACCACCGGCCCGCTGGGCCAGGGCCTCGCCTCCGCCGTGGGCATGGCGATGGCGGCGCGGCGCGAGCGGGGGCTGTTCGACCCCGACGCCGCGCTCGGCGAGAGCCCGTTCGACCACCAGATCTACGTCATCGCCTCCGACGGCGACATCGAGGAGGGCATCACCTCCGAGGCGTCGTCCCTGGCTGGCCACCAGCAGCTGGGCAACCTGACGGTGGTCTACGACGACAACAAGATCTCCATCGAGGACGACACCGACATCGCCCTGTCCGAGGACACGGCGAAGCGGTACGAGGCCTACGGCTGGCACGTGCAGGTCGTCGAGGGCGGCGAGAACGTCACCGGCATCCTCGCCGCGCTGGAGGCGGCCCGCGCCGAGACCTCGCGCCCGTCGTTCATCCAGCTGCGCACGATCATCGGCTTCCCGGCGCCGACGAAGATGAACACCGGCAAGGCGCACGGCTCCGCGCTGGGCGACGAGGAGATCGCCGAGGTCAAGAAGATCCTCGGCTTCGACCCGGAGCGCACGTTCCAGGTCGACGACGACGTGCTCGCCCACACCCGCTCGGTGGTCGACCGCGGCCGGGCGGCCCACGAGGAGTGGACGAGCACCTACGAGGACTGGGCGCAGCGCGAGCCCGACCGCAAGGCGCTGCTGGAGCGCATGCTCGGCCGCACGCTGCCCGAGGGCTGGGAGAAGGCGCTGCCCAGCTGGGACGTCGACCCCAAGGGCGTCGCCACCCGCAAGGCCTCCGGCGAGGTGCTCAAGGCGCTCGCCGACGTGCTGCCCGAGCTGTGGGGCGGCTCGGCCGACCTCGCCGAGAGCAACAACACGACGATGGAGGGCGCCGACTCGTTCGGCCCCGAGTCCACCACCACGAAGATGTGGAACGCCCACCCCTACGGCCGCACGCTGCACTTCGGCGTCCGCGAGCACGCGATGGGGGCGATCCTCAACGGCATCGCGCTGCACGGCCCGACCCGCCCCTACGGCGGCACGTTCCTCGTGTTCAGCGACTACATGCGCCCGGCCGTGCGCCTGGGCGCGCTGATGAAGTGCGCCGGCATCTACGTCTGGACCCACGACTCGATCGGCCTGGGCGGCGACGGCCCCACCCACCAGCCGGTCGAGCACCTCGCCGCGCTGCGCGCGATCCCGGGCCTGTCGGTGATCCGTCCCGGCGACGCCAACGAGACCGCCGGGGCCTGGAAGGCCGTGCTGGAGCGGCCCGAGGGCCCGTGCGGGCTCGCGCTGTCGCGGCAGAACCTGCCCACGCTGGAGGGCACCTCGCACGAGGGCGTGGCGCGCGGCGGCTACGTGCTGGCCGAGGCCAGCTCCGGCACCCCGCAGGTGATCCTCATCGGCACCGGCTCCGAGCTCGCCCTGGCCGTCGAGGCCCGCGAGCGGCTGGAGGCCGACGGCGTGCCCGCCCGCGTGGTCTCGATGCCGTGCGTCGAGTGGTTCGACGAGCAGGACGACGCCTACCGGGAGTCGGTGCTGCCGAAGGGCGTCCGCGCGCGGGTCGCCGTCGAGGCCGGCATCTCGATGCCCTGGTACCGCTTCACCGGCGACGCCGGCGAGATCGTCTCCATCGACCACTTCGGCGCCAGCGCCGAGGCCGACGTGCTGTTCCGCGAGTTCGGCTTCACGCCCGAGGCCGTCGTCGCCGCCGCCCGCCGCAGCATCGACAACGCAGCCTGACCGACGCCTCCCGAGGAGGAGCACCATGAGCACCGACCGACTGAAGGACCTCGCCGACGCGGGGGTCTCCATCTGGCTCGACGACCTGTCGCGCGAGCGGCTGCGCAGCGGCAACCTGCAGCAGCTGATCACCGACTCGCACGTCGTCGGCGTCACCACCAACCCCACGATCTTCGCGGGCGCGCTGTCGGACGGCGCCGCCTACGACGAGCAGGTCCGCGAGCTCGCCGGCCGCGGCGCGGCGGTCGAGGACGCGATCCGCGAGATCACCGTCGCCGACGTGCAGCAGGCGTGCGACGTGTTCAGCGGCACCTGGGAGGCCACCGGCGGCGTCGACGGGCGCGTCTCGCTGGAGGTCGACCCCGGCCTCGCCCGCGACACCGAGGGCACCGTCGCCCAGGCCCTGGACCTGTGGAAGGCCGTCGACCGGCCCAACCTGCTGGTGAAGATCCCGGCCACCGAGGCGGGCCTGCCCGCGATCACGCGCTCGCTCGCCGAGGGCGTGTCGGTCAACGTCACGCTGATCTTCTCCGTCGAGCGCTACCGCGCCGTGATGGAGGGCTACCTCGACGGGCTGGAGCAGGCCGCCGCGAACGGGCAGGACCTGGCCCGCATCGCGTCGGTGGCGAGCTTCTTCGTCTCCCGCGTCGACGCCGAGATCGACAAGCGGCTCGACGCGATCGGCACCGACGAGGCGCTCGCGCTGCGGGGCAAGGCCGCCGTGGCCAACTCCCGGCTCGCCTACGCCGCCTACCAGGAGGTGTTCTCCTCCGACCGGTGGAAGGCGCTGGAGGCGAAGGGGGCGCGGCCCCAGCGGCCGCTGTGGGCCTCCACCGGGGTGAAGAACCCCGACTACTCCGACACGCTCTACGTCGCCGAGCTCGTCGTCGCCGACACCGTCAACACGATGCCGGAGAAGACGCTGCAGGCGTTCGCCGACCACGGCGAGGTGCTCGGCGACCGGGTCACCGGCACGGCGGCGGAGTCGCAGGAGGTGTTCGACGCGCTCGAGCGGCTCGGCATCGGCCTCACCGACGTCTTCCTCACGCTGGAGGACGAGGGCGTCGACAAGTTCGAGAAGTCCTGGGCCGAGCTCGGCGAGACGGTCCGCGGCCAGCTGGACGGCGCGCGCTGACCACCCGGCCGGTCGTGCTCGACACGGCGGTGCCGCTCCCCGGCACCGCCGTGGACCGGCTCGTGCGCGAGCGGGTCGCGTCCCGCCTCGCCGCGCGCGGGGCCGGGCAGGCCCGGCCCGGCTGGGTGGACGCGCCGCGGGCGGCGCGCCCGCTGGCCGGGCAGGTCAACGGGCTGCACGCCGAGCTGTCCGCCGCCGGCGTCACCCGGGTGCTGGCCGTCACCGCCGGCGCGGTGGCGCTCGACGCCGCCGCGCTCGTGCCCGGCGAGCCGCGGCTGCTGCCCCTGGACACGCCGGACGCCGGGCGCGTGGCCGACGTGCTGGAGGGCGACCTCGAGGCGCTGGGCCTGGTCGTGTCGGTGCCGCCCGGGGTGGACCGGGCCGGCGCGGACGCCGTCACCGCGCTGGTGCAGGGTGCGCTGCGCGCCGAGGGGATCGACCCCGTGGCGCGCACCGTCGCCGTGGTGCCGCCGGGCGCCGCCGCTCCCCCGGCCGGCACCGTGGTCGAGGGACCGGCCGACGTGCACGACGCGTGGACCGCGCTGACGCCCTACGCGCTCGTGCCCGCGGGCCTCGCCGGCACCGACGTGCACGCGCTGCTCGACGGCGCCGGGGAGCCCTTCGGCCACGACGGCCCCGAGAACCCGGCGCTCGTGCTCGCCGCCCTGCTCGCCGCGGCCCCCGAGGTGGAGCTGACCGGCCTGGGCGCCGCGCACGCCGAGCTGGTCACCGCGCTGCGCGGGCCCCGGCCGGTGGAGCCCCCCTCCTTCGGCCCGCCGCCCCTGCGGATCACCGGCGGGGCCGGCCCCGCGGGCGGCGACGTGCACCTGGGCGGGCACCCGGCGGGCGTGCTGCACCTGCTCCAGTGGGCCGTCGCGGCCGCCGGGCACCTGCTCGGCACCGACCCGACCGACCCCGCGCCGCCCGACGCGACCCTCCCGCCGCTCGCGTTCACCGACGGCACCGTCGACGTCCACGGCGGGGACTGGCTGGCCGGGGCCTCCACCGTCGGCGACGCGCTGCACGCCCTGCTGGGCAGCCACGACGGACCCATCGCGCTGCACGCGCACCTCGACCCGGAGCTGGACGCGTCGCTGGCCGTGCTGCGCGAGCGGCTCGCCCGCCGCACCGGCCGGCGGGTCACGTTCACCTGGGCCCCGGGCCGCCCGCCCGCGGGCGACCTCGCCGTCCAGGTGACCGGCGACGTGATCCAGGATGGGCCCGCGCCCCCCGGCCCCGGGCCGGACGGCCTGCGGCTGCACCTGCACGACCGGCTCGCCGGACTGGTCACCCTCGCCCGCGCGGTACAGGACCTGTAGGAGGAACCCCATGCCGGACTGGAGCAACCCGCTCCGCGACGCCCGCGACAAGCGGCTGCCCCGCATCGCCGGGCCGAGCGGCCTGGTGATCTTCGGGGTCACCGGCGACCTGTCGCGCAAGAAGCTCATGCCCGCCATCTACGACCTGGCCAACCGCGGCCTGCTGCCGCCGGGCTTCGCGCTCACCGGGTTCGCCCGCCGCGACTGGGCCGAGCAGGACTTCGGCCACGTCGTGTACGAGGCGGTCAAGGCCCACGCGCGCACGCCGTTCCGGCAGGAGGTGTGGGACCGCCTCGCCGAGGGCTTCCGGTTCGTGCAGGGCAGCTTCGACGACGACGACGGCTTCGACCGGCTCGAGGACACCGTCCGCGCGCTCGACACCGAGCGCGGCACCGGCGGCAACCACGCCTTCTACCTGTCCATCCCGCCCAGCGCGTTCCCCGTGGTGTGCAAGCAGCTCGCCCGGTCCGGCCTCGCGCACCAGGACGGCACGAGCTGGCGCCGGGTCGTCATCGAGAAGCCGTTCGGCCACGACCTGGCCTCGGCCAAGGAGCTCAACGGGATCGTCAACGACGTGTTCCCCGAGGAGTCGGTGTTCCGCATCGACCACTACCTCGGCAAGGAGACCGTCCAGAACATCCTGGCGCTGCGCTTCGCCAACCAGCTGTTCGAGCCCATCTGGAACAGCCACTACGTCGACCACGTGCAGATCACCATGGCCGAGGACATCGGCCTGGGTGGGCGCGCCGGCTACTACGACGGCATCGGCGCCGCGCGCGACGTCATCCAGAACCACCTGCTGCAGCTGCTCGCGTTCATCGCGATGGAGGAGCCCACCTCGTTCTCCTCCGAGGAGCTGCGCGCCGAGAAGATCAAGGTGCTCAAGGCGACCAAGCTGGTCGGCCCGCTGGACGAGACCACCGCCCGCGGGCAGTACACCGGCGGCTGGCAGGGCGGGGAGAAGGTGCTCGGCCTGCTCGACGAGGAGGGGTTCGACCCCGCGTCGAAGACCGAGACCTTCGCCGCCATCACCTGCCAGATCGACACGCGCCGCTGGGCGGGCGTGCCGTTCTACCTGCGCACGGGCAAGCGGCTGGGCCGCCGCGTCACCGAGATCGCGGTGGTGTTCAAGCGGGCCCCGCACCTGCCCTTCGACGCCACCATGACCGAGGAGCTCGGGCAGAACGCGTTCGTCGTGCGGGTGCAGCCCGACGAGGGCGTCACCATGCGCTTCGGGTCGAAGGTGCCGGGCAGCCAGATGGAGGTCCGCGACGTCACGATGGACTTCGGCTACGGCACGGCGTTCACCGAGGCCTCGCCGGAGGCCTACGAGCGCCTCATCCTCGACGTGCTGCTCGGCGAGCCGAGCCTGTTCCCCGTCAACGAGGAGGTCGAGCGGTCCTGGGAGATCCTCGACCCGGTGATCGAGCACTGGGCCGCGCAGGACACCGGTCCCGACCCCTACCCCGCCGGCTCGTGGGGCCCCGAGTCGGCCGCGGCCATGCTCGCCCGCACCGGACGCACCTGGCGGCGCCCGTGACCCCCGCCCCGCCGCCCGGGACGACGTCCCCGTCGTCCCGCCGCCCCGCAGACCGCCGCAGCGCCGCCCCCGACGGGAGCACCGGATGATCGTCGACCTCCCCTCGTCCACCACCTCGCTCGTCAACAAGAAGATCGTCGAGCTGCGGGAGAGCGGCGGCGTGCTCGCGCTCGGCCGCGTGCTCACCCTCGTGATCGTCACCGACGACGGGTCCTCGATCGAGGGCGCCATCGAGGCGGCGAACTCCGCCAGCCGCGAGCACCCGTGCCGGGTGATCGTGCTGGCGCGCGGGCAGCGCCGGGCCGCGCCGCGGCTCGACGCCCAGATCCGCGTGGGCGGGGACGCCGGGGCCAGCGAGGTGGTCGTGCTCCGCGGCTACGGCCCGCTCGCCGCCGACGAGGCCGGCGCGGGCATGGTCATGCCGCTGCTGCTGCCCGACGCCCCGGTCGTCGCCTGGTGGCCCGGCGAGGCCCCCGCGGTGCCCAGCGAGGACGCCGTCGGGCGGCTGGCGTCGCGGCGGATCACCGACGCGCTGTCCTCGCGCAACCCGCTGCGGGCCTTCGAGCAGCGCCGCGCCCAGCACTCCCCCGGCGACAGCGACCTCACCTGGACCCGGCTCACGCCCTGGCGCGCGCTGCTGGCCACCGCGCTGGACGCCCCGCCCCACGAGGACGTCACTGGCGCGGTCGTCGCGGGCGAGGCGGTGTCGCCGTCCACCGACCTCATGGCCGGGTGGCTCGCCGCCACGCTCGGGGTGCGCGTGAAGCGCTCCCCGGCCGCGAACGGCGCCGGCCTGGTGTCGGTGCGGCTCGACCGCCCGTCGGGCCCCGTGGAGCTGGTGCGCCCCGACGGGAAGGTCGGGCGGCTGCGCCAGCCCGGCCAGCCCGACCGACTGGTGGCCCTGGCCCGCCGCGAGGTGCGCGAGTGCCTCGCCGAGGAGCTGCGCCGGCTCGACCCGGACGAGATCTACCACGAGGCGCTCGTCGGGGTCGGCGCCACGACGCGCGGGCGGACGCCGGTGCAGGTGCCGGCCGTGGTGGGCGCGTGATGAGCGCGCCGCGCACCGGTACCGCGGACCCGACCGGGGAGCCCTCGGCGTGAGCCGCGACGTCGTCGTCCACAGCGACCCGGACGTGCTGGCCGCGGCCGCGGCCGCCCGGCTGGTGACGCGGCTGGTGGACCTGCAGGCCGCGGGCACCGTGCCGAAGCTGGGGCTCACCGGGGGCGGGGTGGGGATCGCGATGCTGGAGCACCTGCGCGACTCCCCCGCCCGCGCCGCCGTCGACTGGGGCCAGGTGGAGTTCTTCTGGGGCGACGAGCGGTTCCTGCCGCCCGGCGACCCCGAGCGCAACGAGACCCAGGCCCGCGCCGCGCTGCTCGACCACGTGCGCGTCGACCCGCGCAAGGTGCACGCGATGGGCGCTGACACCGGCACCGGCCCCTCCGGCGCCGAGGCGGCGGCGCAGGAGTACACCGACGTGCTCGCCCGGGCGGCGCGGCCGGAGGACCACGGCCCCGTGCCCGCGCTCGACGTCCTGCTGCTCGGCATGGGCGGGGAGGGCCACACCGCGTCGGTGTTCCCGCACTCCCCCGCGGTGTACGAGACCGAGCGGCCGGTCGTCGCCGTGCACGGCTGCCCCAAGCCCCCGCCGACGCGGGTGTCGCTCACCCTGCCGGCGATCCGCCGGGCCACCGAGGTGTGGATCGTGACGACCGGGCGGGCCAAGGCGGCCGCCGTCGCGATGGCGCTGTCCGGGGCGGGCGAGGTCGCGATCCCGGTGGCGGGGGCCCAGGGCCGCCGGCGCACCCGCTGGCTGCTCGACCGCGCCGCTGCGTCCAAGCTGCCGCGCGACCTGGTCCGGGCGATCGGATGACGAGCCACGTCGTCGTCGACGCGGCCAACGTCGTCGGGTCCCGGCCCGACGGCTGGTGGCGCGACCGGCCCGCGGCCGCGCGCCGGTTCGCCGGGCAGCTGGTCGCCGCCCTGAGCGAGGACGCCGAGCGGCTGGCCGAGACCCTCGGGGTCGAGGCGCCGGTGCGGGTGCACCTCGTGCTGGAGGGCGACGCCCGGGTGCCCGACGCCCCCAGCCACCCCGACCTGGCCGTCGTGGCGGCCCCGGCCGACGGCGACGCGGCGGTCGTCGCGCTCGCCGGCGAGCTCGGCCCCGGCACGCTGGTGGTGACGGCCGACCGCGCCCTGCGCGATCGGGTTGGCGCCCTGGGCGCCCGGACGACCGGGCCGTCGGCGCTGCTGGGGCTGCTCACCCCGTAGCCCGGCAGCGCGGCCCCGGCAGCGCGGCCCGGCAGCGCGGCCCCGGGCAGCGCGCGGCGTCAGGTGCGGCGGCGCGACCGGCTCGCCGCCCGCCCCGACGCGCCGACCGCGCTCGCGACGACCGGGCGGCGGGCGAGCGGGGTGGAGTAGACGACGCTGGTGGTGACCGAGCCCAGGCCCGCGATCCGGCCGGTGACCTCCTCCAGGTGCCGCATCGACCGGGCCAGCACGGTGAGCACGAAGCAGTCGTCGCCCGTGACGTGGTGGGCCTCGCCGATCTCCGGGGTGGTGGCGAGCAGGTCGCGGAAGGGCCGGTAGTTCCCGTGCGGGTAGCGCAGGCGCACCAGCGCGGTGATCGTCAGGCCCAGCGCCTCCGGGTCGACCTGCGCGGCGTACCCGGTGATCACGCGGGTCTCCTCCAGGCGGCGCACCCGCTCGGTGACCGCGCTCGGCGACAGGCCGACGAGCCGTCCGAGGTCGGCGTAGCTGGCCCGCCCGTCGGCCTGCAGGGCCTCCAGCAGCCGCCAGTCGGTGTCGTCGAGTTCGGCGCTCACCCGCCGACCCTACCGTCGATTCCCCGGCCGCTGGGCCGGAAGACCGGGGAACGACCCTGTCGTGTCCCCCGGTCGCTCCGTAGCGTCCCGGCCATGGACCTGCAGCCCCCGCCCGGTGACCCCGCCGCTGCCGTCGCCTTCTTCACCACGCGCCTGGCGTTCCAGGCCGACGTCGCCGACGTCCGCGCCGCCCTCGCCCACGACCGGTTCACGCTGGTGGACTCCCGGTCGGCCGCGGCGTGGGCGCAGGGCCGGGTGCCCGGCGCGGTCCACCTGCCCACGGCCGACATCCCGGCCCGGGCGGGCGCCCTGCTGCCCGCCGACCGGCCCGTCGTCACCTACTGCTGGGGCCCCGGCTGCGACGGCGCCACCCGCGCCGCGCTCGCGCTGGCCTGGCTCGGCTACCGGGTCAAGGAGATGATCGGCGGGATCGAGTACTGGATCCGCGAGGGGTTCGCGGTGGAGACGGCCGACGGCGTGCGCGAGCGCCCCGCCGACCCGCTCACCGCCCCCTGCGGGTGCTGACCGCCGCCGTGTGGTCCCCTGGCCGGGTGGACCTGCTGCCCTTCCTCGCCGTCAGCGCCGTCGTCATCCTCACCCCCGGGGTGGACATGGCGGTCGTCAGCCAGCAGGTGCTGGCCCGCGGGCGGCGCGCCGGACTGGGTGCGGTGGTCGGCATCGCCGCCGGCTCCGCGGTGCAGGCCACCGCCGCGGTGCTGGGCCTGTCGGCGCTGCTGGCCGCCTCGGCCCCCGCCCTGACCGCGGTCAAGCTCGTCGGCGCCGCCTACCTCGTCTGGCTCGGCGCCCGGGCGCTGCTCACCGCCGGGCGGGCGGCGCCGCCGGAGGCCCCGCCCGTGGCGGCGGGACGCGGGCGGAGCGTCCGGGCCGGCCTGCTCACCAACCTGCTCAACCCGAAGATCACGCTGTTCTACGTGGCGTTCCTGCCGCAGTTCGTGCAGCCCGGCCCCGGGGCGGCGGCCCGCACGGCGCTGCTGGCGGCGGTCTTCCTCGGCCTGGCGACGGCCTGGCTGGTGCTGTTCACCGCACTGCTCGGGCGGCTGCGGCCGGTGCTGGCCCGGGCCGCGGTGCGGCGGTGGATCGAGCGGTCCACCGGTGCGGTGCTCGTCGGGCTCGGGGTGCGCCTGGCGGTCGACGCCTGAGCCGCGCCCCCACCGGCCGACGGGCACCGCGTCGCCACCGGGGTGCGGGGGCTCCGTAGGCTCCGATCATGGGTCCGTTCCGCGCCGTGGGCCGAGTGCTCGCGTCCGGCGCGCTGGTCGCGGGTGCGCTCGCCGGCTGCACCCCCGCCGTGCCCGGTCCCCCCGTCGCCGCGCCGGAGCCGCCACCACCCCCGGCCCCGCCGGCGGCGTGCCTGCTCGACGTCGCCGCCCTGGCCGCGGGCACCGGGCTGACCTGGGCGCCCGACCTGGTCACCGCCACCGACACCCGCTGCGTCTACGACCCGAGCGACGGCGGGGCGTTCCTGGTCGTCGACCTGGCCCCGGGCAGGGACGTCGAGACCCCGGCCGCGCTCTGCGACGAGGGCACCGCGGCCGCGCGGCCGTCGGGCGGGCTGGTCTGCCGGTTCGGACCCGGCGTCTTCGGCGTTGGGGCGGCCGGCGACCGGGTCGTCACGATCGCGGCGGCGGAGGTGCCGCCGGGCACGGACGCCGCCCGGCTGCTGACGGCGTTCGGGGCGGAGCTGGACCGGCTGGCCGTCGACTGAGAGACCACAACAGCTGCATGACCACCCGCGCACCCGTTGTGCACCCCACGCACCCGTTCGAACGGCTGCGCCAGGTCGCCAGCGACTGCGTCACCGGTGGCGCGGCCGTCGTGGCGGCAGTGCGGCGAGCACGAGTGGCCAGCCGGCGCCGCGACGCCTGCGCGAGCCGACCGGCGCTGACGATGAGGCGCGCCGGTGCTCGCCAGCAGCGGGTGGCGCAGCACAGGTCGGCTCGCGCAGTCCACGACCCCACCGCGCAGCACGTTCGCGCGCTGCGACCACCTACCAGCGCTGCGCGAACAAGCTAGCGCTGCGCGAGCTGGTCAGGGCTGCGGGAGCCGACCAGCCCTGTGCAGCGTTCGCGGGAGGTCGACGGCCTGGAGCGGCTGGCGCCACCAGTGGGCCGGGCGAGCGGACCGCCACAACGCCTGCCTGACCACCTGCGCACCCGTTCTGCACTCCACGCACCCGTTCCAACGACTGCGCCGGATCGCCGACGGCTGCGTGGCCGGTGACGCAGCCGTTGCGGCGCCACCGCTGCCGACGCCGCGGCCGCCGAGCCGTCACGGCCCGGCGACGACGCGGGCGGTGCTACAGCTCGCGGGACGCGCGGAGGCGACCGAGGGCCTCCTCCAGGATCGCGGCGCCGTCGGCGTCGCTGCGGCGCTCCTTGACGTACGCGAGGTGCGTCTTGTACGGCTCCGTGCGCGGCGCGGCGGGCGGGTTCTCCCCGTCGCGCCCGGCCGGCAGGCCGCAGCGGGGGCAGTCCCACAGCTCCGGGATGTCCGCCTCCGACGCGAAGGACGGGGTGGTGACGTGCCCGTTGGCGCAGTAGTACGGGATGAGCTCGCGCGGGGCGGTCTCGCCGCGCTCGGACTCGCCCATCGGGCCGGCACCCACCCGGGTGCCGCGGATCGCGTTGCCTCCCGCCATGGCCATCCTCCTCAGACCCCGACCTTCACGAGCAGTCCCACGCCGACGACCGCGATCACCCAGACCGACGCGGTGAACAGCGTGATGCGCTGGATGTTCTTGTCCGCCATCGACGACCCGGAGAGGCTGGACTGGACGCCGCCGCCGAAGAGCGTCGACAGCCCGCCGCCCTTCCCTCGCTGGAACAGGATGAACGTCACGAGCAGCACGCTCGTCACGATCAGCACGATCTGCAGGGCGAGCAGCATCAGTTCCCGTTCCTCGGTGCGGTCTTGCGTGCGGACGACTCGATCGAGGGTACCCGGCCCCCGGTGAGCCCGGTCTCAGGGGAGGGGCCCGCCGGCGGCGATGGCGCAGAGCTGGGCGAACTCGTCGGCGTCCAGGCTGGCCCCGCCGACGAGCGCCCCGTCGACGTCGGGCTTGCCCACGATCTCCCCGACGTTCTTCGCCTTGACCGAGCCGCCGTAGAGCACGCGGACCCCGGCGGCGACCTCGTCGTCGTAGCCCGACGCCACGCAGGCGCGCAGCGCCGCGCAGACCTCCTGGGCGTCGTCGGCGCTCGCGACCTTGCCCGTGCCGATCGCCCAGACGGGCTCGTAGGCGATCACCAGCGAGCGGACGTGCTCGGCGGCCACCCCGGCCAGCCCCGCGGAGAGCTGGTCGCTGCAGTGGACGACGTGCCCGCCGGCGTCGCGCACCGGCAGGTCCTCCCCGACGCACAGGATCGGGGTGATCCCGTGCCGCAGGGCCGCCTTGACCTTGGCGTTGACGGTCTCGTCGGTCTCGCCGTGGACCTGCCGGCGCTCGGAGTGGCCCACGACGACGTAGCGGCAGCCGAGCTTGGCGAGCATCGCCCCGGACACGTCACCGGTGTAGGCGCCGGAGTCGTGCGGCGACAGGTCCTGCGCGCCGTGGACGAGCTTGAGCTTGTCGCCGTCGATGAGCGTCTGCACCGAGCGGATGTCGGTGAAGGGCGGCAGCACCGCCACCTCGACGTGCGCGAAGTACTTCTCGGGCAGCGAGAATGCCACCTTCTGCACCAGCGCGAGCGCCTCGAGGTGGTTGAGGTGCATCTTCCAGTTGCCGGCGATCAACGGGGTGCGGGCCATCTACTGCTCCAGAACGGCGAGGCCGGGGAGGGTCTTGCCCTCCAGGTACTCCAGCGACGCTCCGCCGCCGGTGGAGATGTGGGAGAACCCGTCCTCGGGCAGGCCCAGCGCGCGCACGGCCGCGGCCGAGTCGCCGCCGCCGACCACCGAGAACGCCGACGAGTCGACGATCGCCCGCGCCACCCCGCGGGTGCCCTCCGCGAACGGGGCCAGCTCGAACACGCCCATCGGGCCGTTCCAGAACACGGTGGCCGCCCCGGAGAGCACCTCGGCGAACGCCGCGACGGACAGCGGGCCGATGTCGAGGCCCTTCCAGTCGTCGGGCATCGCGTCGGCGGCGACCGTGCTCGTGTTCGCGTCGGCCGAGAACGCGTCGGCCACCACCACGTCGACGGGCAGCACGATCTTGCCCGACTCCAGGAGCGTCCGGCACGTGCCGATCTGGTCGGACTCCAGCAGCGAGGCGCCCACCTCGTAGCCCTGCGCGCGCAGGAACGTGAAGCACATCCCGCCGCCGACGAGCAGCGCGTCGACCTTCGGCAGCAGCGCCTCGATCACCGCCAGCTTGTCGGAGACCTTCGACCCGCCCAGCACCACGGTGTAGGGCCGCTCGGGCTCCTGGGTGAGCGTGCGCAGCACCTCGACCTCGGACAGGACCAGGCCGCCGGCGTAGGCCGGCAGGTCCTGCGCCACGTCGTAGACCGAGGCCTGCTTGCGGTGCACGACGCCGAAGCCGTCGGAGACGAACGCCCCGTCCTCCCCGGCGAGCGCGGCCAGCTCGCGGGCGAACGCGGCCCGGTCGTCGTCGTTCTTGCTGGTCTCGCGCGGGTCGAACCGGATGTTCTCCAGGAGCACGACGTCGCCGGCCGCCATCGACGGCAGGCCGGCGCCGTGCTCGACGAGCCGCACGGGCGCGCCGAGCAGCTCGCCGAGCCGCGCCGCGACGGGAGCCAGCGAGAACGCCGGGTCGGGCGCGCCCTTCGGGCGGCCCAGGTGCGCCAGGACGACGACCTGCGCGCCGGCCCCCGACAGCTCGGAGATCGTGGGCACCGAGGCCCGGATCCGCCCGTCGTCGGTGATCCGGCCGCCGTCGAGGGGCACGTTGAGGTCCGAGCGCACCAGCACGGTGCGGCCCGCGACCCCGGAGTCGATCAGGTCGGCGAGCGTCTTCACAGCTTCGAGGCCACCAGCGCCGTGATGTCGACGAGGCGGTTGGAGTAGCCCCACTCGTTGTCGTACCAGCCGACGATCTTGACCTGGTTGCCGATGACCTTCGTCAGGCCCGCGTCGAAGATGCAGGAGTGCGGGTCGGTCACGATGTCGGAGGACACGATCGGGTCCTCGGTGTAGAGCAGGACGCCCTTGAGCGGGCCCTCGGCCGCCGCCTTCATCGCGGCGTTGACCTCCTCCGCGGTGGTCTCGCGACCGGCGGTGACCGTCAGGTCGGTGGCCGAGCCCGTGGGGATCGGCACCCGCAGCGCGTAGCCGTCGAGCTTGCCCTTGAGGTGCGGCATGACCAGGGAGATCGCCTTGGCGGCGCCGGTGGAGGTGGGCACGATGTTCAGCGCCGCGGCGCGCGCCCGGCGCAGGTCCTTGTGCGGGCCGTCCTGCAGGTTCTGGTCCTGCGTGTAGGCGTGGATCGTGGTCATCAGACCCCGCTCGATGCCCACCAGGTCGTCGAGCACCTTCGCCATCGGCGCCAGGCAGTTGGTGGTGCAGGAGGCGTTGGAGACGATGTTCTGGCTGCCGTCGTAGTCGCCGTCGTTGACGCCCTTGACGACCGTGAGGTCCTCGCCGGTGGCCGGGGCGGAGATGACGACCTTCTTGGCGCCCGCCTCGAGGTGCTTCGCGGCGGCCTCGCGCTTGGTGAACAGCCCGGTGGACTCCACGACGACGTCGACGCCGAGGTCCTTCCAGGGCAGCTCGGCGGGGTCGCGCACGGCCAGGCCCTTGAAGCCCTTGCCGTCGACGACGATCTCCTCGTCGGTGGCCGACACGTCGTAGGGCAGGCGGCCGAGGATGGAGTCGTACTTGAGCAGGTGGGCCAGCGTCCTGTTGTCGGTGATGTCGTTCACCGCGACGATCTCGATGTCCGTCCCACCGGCCTGCTTCTGGGCGTCCACGGCCCGCCAGAAGTTGCGCCCGATCCGGCCGAAGCCGTTCACGCCCACACGCACCGTCACGGAAGTGCCTCCTCGATCGTCGGTCCTCCGGTGTTACCCGGTCCAGCACGACCCTAGCGTCCGGACCCGGGGCGGGACCCGGGTGGTCGGAATCGATTAACCCCGGGTCAGGCGTCCTCGAGCATCTCCGCGGTGACGGCCGAGTCGGTGTCGGGGATGCCGAGGTCGGCGGCGCGCTTGTCGGCGGTCTGCAGCAGGCGCCGGATCCGGCCCGCCACCGCGTCCTTCGTCATCGGCGGGTCGGCGAGCTGGCCGAGCTCCTCCAGCGACGCCTGGGTGTGCTCGGCGCGCAGGCGCCCGGCCTCCCGCAGGTGGTGGGGCACGTCGTCGCCGAGGATCTCCAGGGCCCGGGCCACCCGGGCGGCGGCGGCCACGGCGGCGCGGGCCGAGCGGCGCAGGTTGGCGTCGTCGAAGTTGGCCAGCCGGTTGGCGGTGGCCCGCACCTCGCGCCGCATCCGGCGCTCCTCCCACGCCATCACGCAGTCGTGCGCGCCCATGCGGGTGAGCAGCGCGCCGATGGCGTCGCCGTCGCGGACGACGACGCGGTCGGCCCCGCGCACCTCGCGGGCCTTGGCCGTGACGCCCAGCCGCCGCGCCGCCCCCACCAGCGCCAGCGCGGCCTCCGGGCCGGGGCAGGTGATCTCCAGCGCGGAGCTGCGGCCGGGTTCGGTGAGCGAGCCGTGCGCCAGGAACGCCCCGCGCCAGGCCGCCTCGGCGTCGCACACCCCGCCGGAGACGACGGGCGGCGGCAGGCCGCGGACCGGGCGGCCGCGGGCGTCGAGCAGGCCGGTCTGGCGGGCCAGGCCCTCGCCGTCGCGCGTGACGCGGATGACGTAGCGCGCCCCGCGGCGCAGCCCGCCGGGCGAGATCACGTGCGCCTCGCAGGTGTGGCCGTAGAGCTCGCCGATGTCGCGGCGCAGCCGGCGCGCCACCGACCCGGTGTCCACCTCGGCCTCCACCACGACGCGCCCGCCCACGATGTGCAGGCCGCCGGCGAAGCGCAGCAGCGACGCCACCTCGGCCCGCCGGCAGCAGGGCTTGGTGACGACGAGCCGGCTCAGCTCGTCCTTGACGGCAGAGGTCATGGCCATCAGGTCCTCCTACGGGCGCCGGGGAGCGCCGCCGGGGCGGGTACGGGGCCGGGTCGGGGCTCGGCCAGGACGTCCACCAGCGCGTCCGCGAGCGCCACCGGGTCGTGGCGGGCGCCCGCGTCGGCCGGACCGCTCGCTCGGGCGGCGACCGGCGCGAGCCGGACCCGTCCGCCGGGCGACAGCATCGTCGACGCCGCCCGGTGCAGCCGGTCGGGCACCGCCACGGCGGCGACGTCCGCGAGGACGTCGTCGACGCGGAGTGCTGGTGCGTGTTCGGAGAGTACGGCCAGGTGCCGCTGGGGCGAGAACCCGGCCGTCTCCCCGGGCTCGGGGGCCAGGTTGAGCACCAGGACGCGGCGCGCGGCCGTGCCGACCACCGCGTCGCGCAGCGCGGGGACGAGCAGGTGCGGCAGCACGCTGGTGAACCACGACCCCGGCCCGAGGAGCACGACGTCCGCGGTGCGCACGGCGTGGAGCGCCTCCTCGCAGGCCACCGGCTCGGCGGGCCGGAGCCACACCCGGCGCACGCGGCCCGGCGTGGACGCCACCGCCACCTGACCGCGGATGCGGTGCGGTCCGCCGGTGCCCAGTCCGGTGACCTCGGCCTCGATGTCGAGGGGTTCGCAGGCCATCGGCAGCACCCGCCCGCGCACCCCGAGCAGCGCCCCGACGGCGTCCAGCGCCGCCACGGGGTCGCCGAGGGTCTCCATGAGCCCGGCCAGCAGCAGGTTGCCCACGGCGTGCCCGGCGAGCGCGCCCGTGCCGCCGAAGCGGTGCTGCACCAGCTCCGACCACCGCTCCCCCACCGGGTCGTGCCCCGCCAGCGCCGCCACCGCCATCCGCAGGTCGCCCGGCGGCAGCAGGCCCAGCTCGCGGCGCAGGCGCCCGGAGGACCCGCCGTCGTCGGCCACCGTCACCACGGCGGTGATCCGCTCGTCGACGACCCCGCGCGCGGCCAGCTCGCGCAGCGCGGTGAGGGTGGCGTGCAGACCGTGCCCCCCGCCGAGGGCCACCGCCCGCAGCGGGGTCACCCGCGCCCCGGGTCCCTGCGCCGTCACCCGCGCCCCGGGTCCCTGCGCCGTCACCCGCGCCCCGGGTCCCTCCGTCGTCACCCGCGCCCCAGGTCCCTCCGTCGTCATTCGCGCCCCAGGTCGCGGTGCGCGACGTTGACCGTCACGCCCTCCTGCCCCGCCAGCCGCCGCGCGATCTCCTCGCTGATGGCGACGCTGCGGTGCTTGCCGCCGGTGCAGCCGACGGAGACGGTGAGGTAGCGCTTGCCCTCCCGCCGGTAGCCGGCGCCGACCAGGCGCAGCAGCTCCAGGTACCGGTCGACGAACTCGCCCGCCCCCTCCTGGGACAGCACGTAGTCGCGCACCGGCTCGTCGCGCCCGGTGTGCTCGCGCAGCTCCGGGATCCAGAACGGGTTGGGCAGGAACCGCACGTCGACGACGAGGTCGGAGTCCATCGGCAGGCCGTACTTGTAGCCGAACGACACGAGCGTGACCCGCGTGGCCGGCTCGGCCTCGGGCCCGAACGCCCGCTCCAGGGTCTGCCGCAGCCGGGGCACGGTGACGGTGGAGGTGTCGACGACGAGGTCGGCGCCCTCGCGCAGCGGGCGCAGCAGCTCGCGCTCGGCGGCGATGCCGTCGACGAGGCGGCCGTCGCCCTGCAGGGGGTGGCTGCGGCGGACCTGCTCGAAGCGGCGCACCAGCACCGCGTCGGCGGCCTCCAGGAACAGCAGCCGGGGCCGGTACCCGCGGGCGTCGAGGTCCTTGATCACGGCGCCGAGGTCGGCGGTGAAGGCGCGGCTGCGCACGTCCATGACGACCGCGATGCGGGTGACCTCCCCGCGGGCGCGGGCCCCCAGGTCGACCATCGTGGCGATGAGCTCGGGCGGCAGGTTGTCCACGACGAACCAGCCGAGGTCCTCCAGCACCTTGGCGGCCGTGCTGCGGCCGGCCCCGGACAGGCCGCTGACGAGCACGACCTCGATCCCGGACCCGCCTGCGCCGTCCCCGTCGTGCGCAGCGGTCACGTGGCCTCCCCGTTCAGCGCGGCCAGCACCGCCGCCGCCGTGCGCTCCCCGAAGCCGGGCAGCGCCGCGATCTCGGCGACGCCCGCCGCCTTGAGCTTGCGCACCGACCCGAAGTGCTTGAGCAGCGCGGCCCGCCGCGCCGGACCGAGCCCGGGCACGCCGTCCAGCTCGGAGGCCGTCATGCCGGCCGAGCGGCGCTGCCGGTGGTAGGTGATGGCGAAGCGGTGCGCCTCGTCGCGGACGCGCTGCAGCAGGTAGAGCCCCTCGGACGTGCGCGAGAGGATCACGGGGTCGGGCTCGGCCGGCAACCACACCTCCTCCAGGCGCTTCGCCAGCCCGCAGACGGCGACATCGGTCACCCCGAGCTCGGCCAGCACGTCGGCGGCCGCCTCCACCTGGGGGCGGCCACCGTCGACGACGAGCAGGTTCGGGGGGTAGGCGAACCTGCGGGGTCGTCCGGTCTCGGGGTCTACACCGGGGCGGTCGTCCGAGCGGCCCGGACCGTTACCGCTGCCCCGGTCGGCGGTCTCCTGGAGGTGCCGCCGGAACCTCCGGCGGACCACCTCGGCGATGGACGCGACGTCGCCGCCCGCGGCGCCCTCGCGGATCTCGAAGCGCCGGTAGTCCGACTTCTTGGCCAGCCCGTCCTCGAACACGACCAGCGAGGCCACGACGTCGGTGCCCTGCACGTGGGACACGTCGACGCACTCGATGCGCAGCGGCGCCGAGTCGAGCCCGAGCGCGTCCTGGATCTCCTGCAGCGCCGCGGACCGGGCGGTGAGGTCGCCGGCCCGGCGCAGCTTGTGCTGGGTGAAGGCCTCGGCGGCGTTGCGGGCGACCGTCTCGGCCAGCGCCCGCTTGTCGCCGCGCTGCGGCACCCGCAGCTGGACGCGCGAGCCGCGCAGGTCCGACAGCCACTGGGCGAGCGCGTCGGCCTCGCGCGGCAGCTCGGGCACGAGGATCTCCCGGGGCACCGGCACCTCGGCGTCGTCGGCCGCCTCGGCCAGGCCGGCCTGCTCGCCGTAGAACTGCGTGACGAACCGCTCGACCAGCTCCGCGGTGTCGGTCGGCTCGACCTTGTCGATCACCCAGCCGCGCTGGCCGCGCACCCGCCCGCCGCGGACGTGGAAGACCTGCACCGCGGCCTCCAGCTCGTCCTGCGCGAACGCGACGACGTCGGCGTCGGTGCCGTCGCCCAGCACCACCGCCTGCTTCTCCATCGCCCGCTTGAGCGCGCCGACGTCGTCGCGCAGCCGCGCCGCCCGCTCGAACTCCAGGTCGTCGGCCGCCTGCGCCATGCGGCGCTCCAGCTGGCGGACGAGGTGGTCGGTGCGGCCGGCGAGGAAGTCGCAGAAGTCGTCGACGATGTCGCGGTGCTGCTGCGCGTCGACCCGGCCGACGCACGGCGCGGAGCACTTGTCGATGTAGCCCAGCAGGCACGGGCGGCCGATCTGGCCGTGCCGCTTGAACACCCCCGCGCTGCAGGTGCGCGCGGGGAACACGCGCAGCAGCAGGTCGAGGGTCTCCCGGATCGCCCAGGCGTGGGCGTAGGGCCCGAAGTAGCGCACCCCCCTGCGCCGCGGGCCGCGGTAGACGTGCAGGCGGGGGAACTCCTCGCCGACGGTGACCGCCAGCACCGGGTAGGTCTTGTCGTCGCGGTAGCGGACGTTGAACCGCGGGTCGAACTCCTTGATCCAGTTGTACTCCAGCTGGAGGGCCTCGACCTCGGTGCCGACGACGGTCCACTGGACGTGCGCGGCCGTGGTGACCATCTGCCGGGTGCGGGGGTGCAGCCCCGACAGGTCCGCGAAGTAGGAGTTGAGCCGCTGGCGCAGGCTCTTCGCCTTGCCGACGTAGATCACCCGCCCGTGCGGGTCGGAGAACCGGTAGACCCCGGGGGCCTCGGGGATCGATCCGGGGGCGGGGCGGTACGTGCTGGGATCGGGCATGGCCCCTCCAGGGTAGGCCGGAGCCCCGACGGTGACGCGGCGGACCGGGCCGCGGCGGCGCGGTCGCAGACTGTCGGTGGCCCCTGCTCTACTGCTCCCGGCGACGAACGGCCGTTCGACCGAGGGGGGACGCGATGGACAAGCTGGACACGATCCGCAAGCTGCTCGCCAAGGCGGCGGGGGCCGCCACCCCGGCCGAGGCGGAGGCCTACACGGCCAAGGCGGTGGAGCTCGCGGCCCGCCACGGCGTCGACGCCGCGCTGCTCGCCGCCCGCGACCCGGTGCCCGACCGGCCCGGCGCCACGCGGGTCGAGGTGGGCGGCGCCTACAGCGCGGGCCGGGCCCGGCTGCTCGGCTGGGTGGCCGCGGCGTGCGGGTGCCGGTGCGTGCTGCACGGGGGCTCCCCCGGCCGGGTGGAGGCCGTCACCGTGTTCGGGTTCGCCGCCGACCGGGAGCGGGCCGAGCTGCTGTGGACCTCCCTGCTGCTGCAGGCCGGTGCGCAGCTGGTGCGCGTGCGCCCGCCCGACCCCCGGGAGTCGGTGGCCGCCTACCGGCGGTCGTGGCTGCACGGGTTCGGGGTGGAGGTGCACCGGCGCCTGGTGGCGGCGCGCGACCGGGCGGAGGCGCAGGCCGCCGACCCGCCGTCGGGCCCGTCGGCCGCGCTGGTGCTCGCCGACCAGCGCGACCGCGTCGACCGCGCCTACGCCGAGGCCTTCCCCCGGCTGGGGGCGGCCCGGCGGTCGGTGCTGCGCGGGTCCGGGTTCGGCGCCGGGCACCGGGCCGGTGCGCGCGCCGACCTGGGCGGCACCGCCCTGGACGGGGCGGCGGGGGGGCGGCTCGGCGCGTGAGGGGCTCCGGCGGGACGGCCGCGGTCATCGGGGCCCGCGCAGCACCGGTCCACGCGCAGCACCACTGCGCTCGCCCAGCGCGGCGGAGGGCCGGCGTCCGCGCCGGCCCGGGCCGCGAGCTGCGCACCTCCCGCCCGGTCGCGCACGTCCCGACGTGCGCAACCCGCCGGTCGGTGCGCAGGACGCCGGGTGGGGGTCGTCCCGGCCGGGCCGCGGACCGCTCGCCCTGCACGCCGCAGGGCGGCTCAGCGCTCGGCGATCACGCGCCGCGGCGGCAGCTCCCAGCGGCGGGCGGCGCGCAGCAGCCGGCGCACCTGCAGGGCGCGCAGCGGGGCGAGGGCGTAGCCGGGGTAGCTGGCCAGCCACACGGCGCTGCCCAGGCTCACGGCGTCGGCCCCGGCCCACAGGTACTCGCGGCAGTCGTCCTCGGTGCGCACGCCCCCGGTGCCGATGATCGGCAGGGTCACCCCGGCCTCGCGCAGCTCCGACACCACGCGCAGCCCGATGGGCTTGATCGCCCGGCCGGACAGGCCGCCGTAGCGGTTGGCGAGGAACGGCTCGCCGGTGCGGGGGTCCAGCCGCAGCGCCTTCACGGTGTTGATCGCGGTGAGGGCGGACACCCCGGCCGCCGCGGCCTGGCGGGCGTTGCGCACGTAGTCGTTGTCGGGCGACAGCTTGAGGATCACCGGGTGCCGGCTGCGGGGCACGGCGGTGTCCAGGACGTCCTGCAGGATCGTCGAGAAGTCGAAGTTGACGTTGTGGCAGGAGACGTTGAACTCCACCGCCGCGATCTCGCCGGCCGGCACGGCGGCGTTCACGCGGTCGACGAGCGTGGTGAACTCCTCCGCGGAGAACCCGCCCAGGGAGATGATCGTGCGCTGGTCGCGGGTGCGGGGGTGGTAGTCGCGCAGGTAGGCGTCGATCCCGACGTTGCACCAGCCGAACGCGTTGATCCAGCCGCCGTCCACCCCGCGCAGCACCCGGCCGTAGCGGCGCAGCAGGCCGGGCAGCTCGGCGAGGCCGTAGTCGTCGCGGGTGGAGAAGTGGCCCTCGCGGGGCTCCACCGTCAGCGTGCGCGTGGTGACGGCGCCGAACTCGGCGAGCGGCACGAACGTCGACACGGGGCTCATGCCGTAGGGCACGAGCGCGGAGTTGGCCACGCCGTAGCCGAGCAGGCTCGACGACGTGACGAGCCGGTTGCGCAGCACGACGTCGCCGAGCCGCACCTCCCCCTGCTGGTCTTCCCGGGCGCGCGGCACGACCACCAGGCTAGGCCGTGTCCACCGTCACCGGGGGCGCGGGCGGACGCGTCAGGCGGCGGCGGGACCCGGGCCGGGGTCCGGGTCGGGCGCGGGGGCCGGGTCGGCCGGCCGGGTGGCCGCGGCGTGCAGGGCCCGCAGCCGGCGCATGCCGTCCACGGCGCGCTGCCCGTCGACGGCCTGCACGGCCTGCACCGACAGGTACTCGTAGTCGGGCAGGTCCAGCCGCGCCCAGGACGCGCCGTCGGGGAAGGACAGGCGGACGACGTCGGTCCAGCGGAACCGGCGCGTGATGATGATGTTGCGCACCTCGATCCCGTCGGCGTCGGCGCGGACGCGGGGCCGGGCGAGCAGCAGCAGCCCGCCGGCGATGAACAGGCCCAGCACCACGAGCGCGACCTGGTCGGCGAGCCGGAAGAACACGCCGGTGTCGGAGTTGCGCAGCACCAGGGCGATGGCCACGAACAGCCCGACGACGACCGCGGCCCCGATCCACGCCGCCAGCAGCACGCGGCGGGGCCGCAGCACCACGGGGGCGGTGGTGGGCGCGGTGAGGTCCGGGGTGGGCACGGTCAGTGGTCCTTCCTCAGGTCGCGGAGCACCAGGGCCGTGTGCAGCGCGGCGAGGCAGGCCTCGGCGCCCTTGTCCTCGGCCGCGCCGGGCCCGCCGGCGCGGGCGACGGCCTGGGCGTGGGTGTCGCAGGTGAGCACGCCGTTGCCGACGGGGGTGCGCTCGTCGAGCGCCACGCGGGTCAGCCCGGCGGTCACGGCGTCGCAGACGTACTCGAAGTGGGGGGTGCCCCCGCGCACCACCGCGCCCAGGGCCACCACGGCGTCGTGGCGGGTGGCGAGCTCCTGGCACACCACCGGCAGCTCCACGGTGCCGGGCACCCGCACCACCGTGGGGGCGGTGACCCCGGCCTCGGCCGCCGTGGCCAGGGCGCGCTCCACGAGCTGGTCCACGATGTCGGCGTGCCAGGTGGTGGCGGCCACCGCGAGCCGCAGCCCCGACGCGTCGGGGGCGGGGCCCGGCGCGGGCCGGCCCTCACCGCTCATCGACCGTCACCGCCCCGCCCGGTCACGAGGCGGCTCCCCCGGGAACGTGGTCCGCGCCCGCGGCGTCGTCCGTGCGACCGGCGGCGGCCTCGTCGAGCTCGGGCAGCTCGTGGCCCATGCGGTCGCGCTTGGTGCGGAGGTAGGCCAGGTTCTCCGGCACCGCGCGCACCGGCAGCGCCACGCGCCCGGTGATCCGCAGGCCGTAGCCCTCCAGCCCGGCGCGCTTGTCGGGGTTGTTGGTGAGCAGCCGCATCGAGCGGATGCCGAGGTCGACCAGGATCTGGGCGCCCATGCCGTAGTCGCGGGCGTCGGCGGGCAGGCCCAGCGCGAGGTTGGCGTCCACTGTGTCGGCGCCGGCCTCCTGCAGCTGGTAGGCCTGCAGCTTGTGCAGCAGGCCGATGCCCCGGCCCTCGTGCCCGCGCATGTAGAGCACGACGCCGCGGCCCTCGGCCGCCACGGCGGCCAGCGCGGCGTCGAGCTGCGGGCCGCAGTCGCAGCGCAGCGAGCCCATGACGTCGCCGGTGAGGCACTCGGAGTGCACGCGGACGAGCACGTCCTCGCCGTCGTCGTCGGGGGTGCCGATCGGCCCGCGCACCATCGCGATGTGCTCGATGCCGTCGAGCAGCGAGTCGTAGCCGAAGGCGGTGAACTCGCCGTGCGCGGTGGGGATGCGCGCCTGCGCCATGCGCGCCACGTGCTTCTCGAACCGGCGGCGGTAGGCGATGAGGTCGGCGATGGTCACGAGGGTGAGCTCGTGCTCCTCGGCGAAGACGCGCAGCTCCTCGCCGCGGGCCATGTCGCCCTCGCTCTTCTGCGACACGATCTCGCACAGCGCGCCGGCCGGGGTGAGCCCGGCCATGCGCGCCAGGTCGACGGCGGCCTCGGTGTGCCCGGGCCGGCGCAGCACCCCGCCGCTGCGGGCCCGCAGCGGCAGCACGTGGCCGGGCCGCACGAGGTCCTGCGCCACGGTGCGCGGGCCGGCGAGGAGCCGGATCGTGTGCGCGCGGTCGGCGGCGGAGATGCCGGTGGTGACGCCGTCGCGGGCGTCCACCGTCACGGTGAAGGCCGTGCGGAAGCTGTCGGAGTTGGTGTGGTGCATCGGCGGGAGGTCGAGCCGGTCGCACTCGGCCTCGGTCAGCGCCACGCAGATGTAGCCCGACGTGTAGCGCACCATGAACGACACCAGCTCGGGCGTCGCCATCTCCGCCGCGAAGATGAGGTCGCCCTCGTTCTCCCGGTCCTCGTCGTCCACCACCACGACGGCCTTGCCGGCCTTCAGGTCGACGAGCGCCTGCTCGATCGACTCCACCCCGCTGGGCTGCATGGCGCGCTCCTCACCCGTCACGGCCGGTACCCGGCCGTGAGCCGTTCGACGTACTTGGCAACGACGTCGACCTCGATGTTGACGGTATCCCCGGGACGGCGGATCCCGAGTGTGGTGTGCGCCAACGTCGTCGGGATGAGCGCGACCGAGAACCAGTCGGGGCCCACTCCGGCCACGGTGAGCGACACCCCGTCCACGGTGATCGACCCCTTCTCCACCACGTACCGGGCGAGGTCGGGGTTCAGGGAGAACCGCAACTCGTCGGAGCGCTCGGCCGGGGAACGCGAGAGCAGCACCGCGGTGCCGTCCACGTGGCCCTGCACGATGTGGCCGCCGAGGCGCCCGCCCACGGCCATCGCCCGCTCCAGGTTGACCGCCGTGCCCGCCGTCACGGCGGCCAGGCTCGTGCGCTTGAGGGTCTCGGGCACCAGCTCGACGCGGAACGTGCCGTCGGTGCTGCCCTCGGGGTCGATCACGGTGAGGCAGACGCCGTTGACGGCGATCGAGTCGCCGTGCCCCGCGTCGGACGTCACGGTGGGCCCCCGCACGGTGAACACCACCACCTCGGCGTCCTCGCGCACGGCGAGCACCTCGCCCATCTCCTCCACGATGCCGGTGAACACGCGATCACCCTCCTTCCCCGCCATCCTCCCCTACGCGCCCCAGGCCCGGTGGGCCGACGCCGAGCGGGCTCCGTCACGCAGGGCGCGCACGGCCCGGGCCGGGTCGTCGGCCCCGTACACGGCCGACCCGGCCACGAAGCAGTCGACGCCCGCCTCGGCGGCGGCCTCGATCGTGTCGGCGTTGATGCCGCCGTCGATCTCCACGAGCAGCGTGAGGTGCCCGGTGTCGACGAGGCGGCGCGCGGTGCGCACCTTGTCGAGCACGTCGGCGATGAAGCCCTGCCCGCCGAACCCGGGCTCGACGCTCATCACCAGGAGGGTGTCGTAGTGGCGCAGCGCCTCGACCCACGGCTCCAGCGGGGTGCCCGGCTTGATCGACAGCCCGGCCTTCGCGCCGGCCGCGCGCAGGTCCTTCGCCACCCGCACGGGGTCGCCGACCGCCTCGGCGTGCACGGTGACGTTGTGCGCGCCCGCCTCGGCGTAGCCCGGGGCCCACCGGTCCGGGTCCTCGATCATCAGGTGGCAGTCCAGCGGGAGCGCGGTGGCCTTGAGCAGGCTCTGCACGACGGGCAGGCCGAGGGTGAGGTTGGGCACGAAGTGCGCGTCCATCACGTCGACGTGCACCCAGTCGGCCCCGTCGGCCGGGTCGGTCACGGCGGCGATCTCGTCGGCGAGCCGCGCGAAGTCGGCGTTGAGGATGCTGGGCGCGATCAAGGGCCGGGAGGGCGCAGGGGACACGGCACCGAGGGTACGGAGGCGGTCGGACGGGCGCGCTCCGGCGCCGGGGACCGACCGGGGCGGGACCAGGGGGTCCTACGGGCGCGGCGCCCGGCGCTCGGGGACCACGATCGACCGGCCGACGACGCGCGTCGGACCGACCGAGGGGGACCGGATGGCGCACGAGGGGCCCGTCGCCGTGGCGGTGGTGTCGAGCCGCGTGGCGGCCGAGCTGATCGCCGGCTTCCTGCGCAGCAACGGCGTGCCGGCGCTGGTGGTCGCCGACGACGCGGGCGGGCAGGAGCCCCAGCTGCAGCTGGAGGGGGTGCGCCTCCTGGTCGCCCCCGCCGACGCCGCCCTCGCCCGCGAGCTCCTCGCCGAGCGCGGCGCGACCCGACCGGTGGAGGGCGGAGCCTGATCGCCGGTCCCTCCCGGCGGCCGGGTGTCAGGGCCGGCGCAGCAGGGCCAGGAACATCGCGTCGGTACCGTGCCGGTGGGGCCACAGCTGCACGGTGGGGCCCTCGCCCAGGTCGGGCACGCCGGGGAGGTGCTCGCGGGCGTCCAGCAGCTCCGCGCCGGTGCGGCGGGCCACGCCGGTGACCACGCCGGCGGTCTCCGACAGGTGCGGCGAGCACGTCACGTAGGCGACGACGCCGCCGGGGCGGACGTGGCGCAGCGCGGCTGTGAGCAGCTCCCGCTGCAGCTTGGCCAGGCCGGCCACGTCCTCGGGGCGCCGCCGCCAGCGCGCCTCGGGGCGGCGGCGCAGTGCGCCCAGGCCGGTGCACGGGGCGTCGACGAGCACGCGGTCGAACCCGGCGTCGGGCAGCGGGGCGTCGCGGCCGTCCGCTCGGTGCACGGTGACGGGCAGGCCCTCCACGGCCCCCCGGACCAGCTCGGCCCGGTGCTCCCCCACCTCGACGGCGTCCACGTCCACCCCGTCGATCGCGGCGAGCGAGCCGAGCAGCACCGCCTTGCCGCCGGGACCGGCGCACAGGTCCAACCAGCGCCCGGTGTCCGTCCCGGTGGTGGCGGCGCGGGTGAGGGCGAGCGCGACGACCTGGCTGCCCTCGTCCTGCACGACGGCGAGGCCGTCGGCCACCGGGTCGAGGTCGCCGACCGCCCCGGAGCCGGCCTCCAGGTGCACCGCGTAGGGCGACCACGGCCCCTCGGTCCCGCCGGTGGCCAGGGCCAGCTCCTCGGCGGTGATGTCGCCGGGGCGGGCGAGCAGGTGCACGACGGGCCGGGCGTCGTCGGCGGCGAGCGCGGCGTCCAGCTCGGCGGTGCCGCCGAGGGCGTCGGCGAACGCCTGGGCGATCCAGCGCGGGTGGGAGTGCGCGAACGCGGCGTGCCCGACCGGGTCGTCGGCCGCGGCGGGGGCGAGGCGGGCCACCCACGCCGCCTCGTCGTGCTCGCCGACCCGGCGCAGCACCGCGTTGACGAACCCCGCCGAGCGCGAGCCGGACTGCGCGCGGACCAGCTCGACGGTGGTGTCGACGGCGGCGTGGGCCGGGACGCGGGTGCGCAGCAGCTGGTAGGCGCCCAGGCGCAGCGCGTCGAGCAGCGGGGGCTCGACCTTCGCCAGCGGCCGGTCGATGCAGTGCTCCAGCACCCCGTCGAGCAGACCGCGGGCGCGCAGCGTGCCGTAGCCCAGCTCGGTGGCCAGGGCGGCGTCGCGGTCGCGCAGCCGGGCGCGGCGCAGGATCGCGGGCAGGGCCAGGTTGGCGTAGGCGTCGCGGGTGCGGACGGTGTCGAGCAGCTCCAGCGCCGCGCGGCGCGGGGCGTCCACCGCCGGCGGGCGGGGCGGTCCGGTGGGCCGCTTCGGCGGCCCGGAGCCGCGGCGCACGCCCGGGCGCCCGCGCCCGTCGCGGTTCACGACAGCACCTCGCCGTCGGTGATCCGGACCCCGCGGGCCCAGTCCGGCGCCGCCATCGCCCGCTTGCCCACCGGGCGCACCTCGCCCAGCTCGACCGGCCCGGAGCCGGTGCCGGCGAGCACCCGGCGCTTCTCCACGTGCAGCTCCCCCGGTTCGAGGTCCGGCCCGTCGGGTCGCGGCAGCACCGGGCCGAGGCCGAGCCGCTCGCCGCGGAACTCCACCCACGCCCCCGGCGCGGGCGTGACCGACCGCACCAGGCGGTCGACGGCCGCGGCGGGCGCGGTGAGGTCGACGCGCGCGTCGGCGGTGGTGACCTTCGGGGCGAGCGACACGCCGTCGGCCGGCTGCGGCACGGGCACGACGGTGCCGGCCTCGATCCCGTCGAGCGTGGCGACGAGCAGGTCGGCGCCGGAGACCGCGAGCCGGTCCAGCAGGTCGCCCGCGGTGTCGCGGGCCCCGACGGCGGTGGTGACGACGCCGAACACCGGGCCGGTGTCCAGGCCCTCCTCCAGGCGGAAGGTGCTCGCGCCGGTCACCTCGTCGCCGTGGCGGACCGCCGCCTGCACCGGGGCCGCGCCCCGCCAGGCGGGGAGCAGCGAGAAGTGCAGGTTGACCCAGCCGTGCCGGGGCACGTCCAGCGCGGCCCGGGGCACCAGCGCGCCGTAGGCGACGACCGGGCAGCAGTCCGGGGCGAGGTCGCGCAGGGCGGCGAGGAACCCGGGCTCGGACGGGCGCTGCGGGGTGAGCACCGGGATCCCGGCCCCGTCGGCCAGGGTGCCGACGGCCGAGCGCACCGCGGACCGCCCGCGCCCGGCGCGGGCGTCCGGCCGGGTGACGACCGCGACGACCTCGTGCCGGGAGGCGAGCAGGGCCCGCAGCGACGGCACCGCCGGCTCCGGGGTGCCGGCGAAGACCAGCCTCACAGCGCCGACCTCCTCACAGCGCCGACCTCGTCACAGCGCCTTCCCGAGCAGCGGGTGCGGGCTGGTCTTCACGACGGGCGGGGGCTCGCCGAACCACTCGGCGGCGCGGATCTCCGCCATCGCGCGGCGGCGGGTCTCCGGGTCGAGCCGGTCGACGAACAGCACGCCGTCGAGGTGGTCGGTCTCGTGCTGGATGCAGCGGGCCAGCAGCTCCGTGCCCTCCACGGTCACCGGCTCGCCGTGCATCGACCAGCCGCGGGCCACCACGTGCAGGTGGCGGCGGCAGTCCCAGCCCAGGCCGGGGATGGACAGGCAGCCCTCCGGGCCGACCTGCTCCTCGTCGCCGACGGCCTCGAAGGTGGGGTTGACCAGGTGCCCCGCGATGTCGTCGCAGTCGTAGACGAACACGCGGAGCCCGACGCCGAGCTGCGGCGCGGCCAGCCCGGCGCCGCCGAGCTCGTGCATGGTGTCGGTGAGGTCGGCGACGAGCCGGCGCAGCTCCGCGTCGAAGTCGGTGACGGGCGCGGCCGGCGTGCGGAGCACGGGGTCGCCGAACAGGCGGACGGGCTGGACGGACACGGGAGCCCATTCTGCCAGGGGCGCCCGCCGCGCCGACCCCGCCTCACCCGGTGCCGGCGCACCCGGTCCCGCTCACCCGATCTCGGCGGGGTCCAGCCGCACCCGCACGGCGTCGGCGGCCTTGCGCGCGCTGCGCCCGGCCTGCGCGGCGTGCAGCGCGGCGGCCAGCGCCCGCCCCTGCGCGCGGGGGACGCGCAGCAGCAGCCGCTCGCGGACCTCGCCGTCGACGGGCTCCAGCTCGATCGGGCCCAGCACCTCGGCGCCGGCCAGGTCGGCGGCCACCGCGTCGGCGACCGCCGCGACGGCGTCGGGGGCGCCCTCGACCGCCGCCATCCGCACCGCGGGCGGGAACCCGACCTCGGCGCGCCCGGCGAGCTCCGCGGCGGCGTGCCCGGCCGGGTCCCAGCGCACCAGCGCCTGGACGACCGGCAGCCCGGGCTCGGCGGTGACGACGACCCGGCCGCCGGCGCCGTGCGGCACCACCAGCGCGGCCGCGGCGCACCAGCGGCGCAGCGCCTCCTCGGTGACGCGCAGGTCGGGCCGGGCGAGCAGCGTCCACGCGTCGAGCAGCAGCGCCGCGCCGTACCCGGCCTCGGCCACCGGCTCGGCCCCGGGCGTCGCGACGACGAGCGCCGGCCCGGCGCCCACCCGGGCCAGCACCGGCGCCCCGCCCCCGGAGGACCGCACGGTGGTGCCGGGGAACGCGCGGCCCAGCTCCTCCGCCGTGCGCCCGGCGCCGACCGCCCCGGCCCGCAGCCGCCGCGACCCGCAGGCCGGGCAGCGGTAGGCGGTGTCGGGGCGCCCGCACCAGCGGCAGTGCGGCAGCGCCGCGTCCGGCCCCGCTCCCCCCGGACCGGAGGGCGCCGGTCCGGACCGCAGCCCGAGCGGGCCCGCGCAGTGCCGGCAGCGCGCCGCCTCCCGGCACGACCCGCAGGCCAGGAACGGGACGTAGCCGCCGCGGGGCACCTGCACCAGCACCGGCCGGCCCGCCTCCAGCGCCGCGCGGGCGGCGGTGAACGCGACGTGCGGCACGCGGGCGGCGCGGGCGTCGGGGTCGCGGGCCAGCTCGGCACCGCTGTCGCCGGCCGCCACGATCCGCGGCACGGCCGCGCGCACGGTCGCCCGGTCGGCGACGACCTCGCGGGCCCAGCCCGACTCGACGAGCAGCTGGGCCTCGGCGGTGCGCGCGTACCCGCCGACCAGCAGCGCGGCGCCGGCGGTGTGCGCGCGCAGCACCAGCACGTCGCGGACGTGGGGGTAGGGCGCGCGCGGCTCGGTGTGGCTGTCGTCGCCGTCGTCCCACACGGCGAGCAGGCCGGGGTCGGCGATCGGGGCGAACGCGGCCGCGCGCGTGCCCACGACGACGCGGACCTGCCCGCGGCGCACGGCGAGCCAGCGCCGGTACCGCTCGGCCGGGCCGAGGTCGGCCGACAGCGCGACCACCCCGTCCGGCCCGACGCGCGCCGCGCACGCCGCCCCGAGGGCGTCGAGGTCGCGCTGGTCGGGCACGACGAGCAGCGCGCCGCGCCCGGCGCGGGCCGTGGCGGCGGCGGCGTCGGCGAGGCGGGCGGCCCAGTCCTCGCCGGGCAGCGCCTGCCACACGGCGTGCGCGGCGCGGCCGCCGGCCAGGGCGTCGAGCAGGGCGGGGCCGCGGGGGTAGCGCCCCCAGCCGGGGGCGGGCGCGTCGGTGGGGGCGGCCTCGCGGGGCCGCGGCGCCTCCGCCTCGACCCGGGCGTGCCGCGGCGGCACCGCGAGCCGCACGACGTCGGCGAACACCCCGGCGCACCGGTCGGCGACCGCCCGGCACAGCGCGGCCACCTCCGGGGTGAGCGCGGGTTCGGGCGAGACGACCTTCTCGACCCAGGCCAGCGTGCCGGCGTGGGCGGACGCGTCGGCCCGCTCCAGCAGGAAGCCGTCGAGCAGCCGCCCGGCGAACCGCACGCGCACCCGGACCCCCGGCTGCGCCTGGGCGTCGAGGTGGGCGGGCACGCGGTAGTCGAAGGGCCGGTCCAGGTGCGCCAGCGGGACGTCGACGGCGACGCGCGCGACGGGCCGGTGGTCGGCGGGCGCCCACTCCCCCCGCCGCCGCACCCCGCTCGCCGTCATGCCGGCATGGTGCCCGAGCACCCCGACGATCCCGCCGCCCCGGGGCCCCCGCTCCGCAGCAGGGTGGCCCTGCTGCGACCGGACCGCAGTGGGGCCACCCTGCTGCGGCAGGGTGGGGGCGGGGGCGCGGCGGTCAGGAGCCCGCGGCCGACTTCAGCGCCTCGGCGCGGTCGGTGCGCTCCCACGGCAGGTCGATGTCGCGGCGGCCGAAGTGGCCGTAGGCGGCGGTCTGCGCGTAGATCGGGCGCAGCAGGTCCAGGTCGCGGATGATCGCGGCCGGGCGCAGGTCGAAGACCTCCTGGATGGCCGCGGTGATCCGCGCGGGGTCGACGCGCTCGGTGCCGAAGGTCTCGACGAACAGCCCGACGGGCGCGGCCTTGCCGATCGCGTAGGCGACCTGCACCTCGAGCTTGTCGGCCAGGCCGGCGGCGACGGCGTTCTTGGCCACCCAGCGCATGGCGTAGGCGGCGGAGCGGTCGACCTTCGACGGGTCCTTGCCGGAGAACGCGCCGCCGCCGTGGCGGGCGAAGCCGCCGTAGGTGTCGACGATGATCTTGCGGCCGGTCAGGCCGGCGTCGCCCATCGGGCCGCCGACGACGAAGCGGCCGGTGGGGTTGACCAGCAGCCGCACGTCGGAGGTGTCGATGCCGAGGTCGGAGATCTCCGGGCCGACGACCTGCTCGCGGATGTCGGGGGCGAGCAGGGCGTCGAGGTCGATGTCGGCCGCGTGCTGCGTGGACACGACCACGGTGTCGAGCCGGACGGCCTTGTCGCCGTCGTACTCGATGGTGACCTGGGTCTTGCCGTCCGGGCGCAGGTAGGGCAGCGCGCCGGTCTTGCGGACCTCGGACAGGCGACGGGCGAGGCGGTGCGCCAGCGCGATCGGCAGCGGCATCAGCTCGTCGGTGTCGGTGTTGGCGTAGCCGAACATGAGGCCCTGGTCGCCCGCGCCCTGCTGGGCGATCTCGTCCTCGGAGAGCTCCACGCGGCTCTCGTAGGCGGCGTCCACGCCCTGGGCGATGTCGGCGGACTGGGCGCCGATCGCGACGTTGACCCCGCAGGAGGCGCCGTCGAAGCCCTTGGCCGAGGAGTCGTAGCCGATCCCCAGGACGGTGTCGCGCACGAGCGTCGGGATGTCGACGTACGCGCTCGTGGTGACCTCGCCGGCGACGTGCACCTGCCCGGTGGTGACCAGCGTCTCCACCGCGACCCGGCTGCGCGGGTCCGCCGCGAGCAGCGCGTCCAGGATCGTGTCGCTGATCGCGTCGCACATCTTGTCGGGGTGACCCTCGGTCACCGACTCGCTCGTGAACAACCGCCGACCCACTGCACCCACGCCCTGCTCCATCCATCGCCGGCCCGGTCCGCCCCGGGCTCGTGTCCGGACTCCGAGCGTAGTCGAGCACGCGGTGTCCCGGGCCGTGATGCTCGTCGTGACGCTGGGTCACGGGTGCGTCCGCGGCGTCACCGGTTGCGGTGGTGTCGCGCACCGGTCGTGCCGGCGCTCGTTGGGCCGGGTGGACGTCGGACGCTCCACGGGAGGACGAGGACATGGGAACGACACGCCGGACGATCGCCGTGGCGGGGGCGGCGGTCGCCGTCGGCGCGGCCGCCCTGATGACCGCCGGGGTGGCCGCCGCCGCCGCACCCGGCCGCTGCGCGGAGAACGTCAACGTGCGCGCCGAGCCGAGCAGGGACGCCGCGATCGTCGCGGTGTGCGAGGCCGGCACCGCCGTGACGACGGGCCGGGTGAGCGACGGGTTCGTCGAGCTCACCGACCTCGACGGCTGGGCGGCCGCCGAGTACGTCGAGGTGGACGGCCGGCGGGTGGGGGCGCCGGCCGCCGGCCCGGTGCAGGGTCCCGCCGACGCGCCGGTGGACGGGCGGACCGACGAGGACGACCAGGACGACCGGGACGACCGGGACGACCGGGACGACCGCGACGACCGCGACGACCGCGACGACCAGCCCGCGGGCGCCCGGTCCGGCGCGGACGACGAGGACGACGCCGTCACCACGGCCGAGCCCGACGACGACCCGCTGTCCGCGGCCGACGACCGGACCGAGCCCGAGTCCGAGCCCGCGCCCGCCCCCCGGCCGGCGCCGGCGCCGGCGCCGGCGCCGAACCCGCTCGGCGGGCTGCTGTAGGACCCGGCGGGCGCTCGACCCGCGGCCCCGACCGCCGTCGAGCGCCCGCCCGCGCCCGGGTTCAGGCGAGCCGGGCGGCGACCGCGTCCCAGACGCGCGAGGCCAGCAGGCCCTTCGACCCGGCCGGGAGCTGCGTCTCCCCGCCGTCGGCGGCGAGCAGCCAGCCGGCGTTGTCGGGCACCTCGAACGCGCGCCCGTCGCCCACCGCGTTGACGACGAGCAGGTCGCAGCCCTTGCGGGCGAGCTTGGCCCGTCCGTGGTGCAGGACGTCGCCGTCGGCGTCGCCGGTCTCGGCGGCGAACCCGACCACCACCTGCCCGGGCTCCCGGCCGCGCACCAGCTCGGCGAGGATGTCGGGGTTGGTCACCAGCGCGAGCGGCTCGGGGTCGGCCGACCCCTTCTTGATCTTGCTCTCGACGAGGGCGGCCGGCCGGAAATCGGCCACGGCCGCGGCCATCACCACGGCGTCGGCGCCGCGGGCCGCCGCGAGCACGGCCTCCCGCAGCTCGCGCGCCGAGCCGGCGCGCACGACGTCGACGGCGGCGGGGTCGCCCAGGTCGGCGGTGTGCGCGGCCACGAGCGTGACGAGCGCCCCGCGCTGCGCCGCGACCCGCGCCAGCGCGTAGCCCTGCCGGCCCGACGAGCGGTTGCCGAGGAAGCGCACGGGGTCCAGCGCCTCGCGGGTGCCGCCCGCGGAGACGACGACGCGGCGACCGGCGAGATCGCGCGGCAGGGCGTCCGGGCGCTCCAGCAGCAGGCGGGCGACGTCGGCGATCTCCGCCGGGTCGGGCAGCCGTCCGGGCCCGGTGTCCCTGCCGGTCAGGCGGCCGGAGGCGGGTTCGAGCACGACCGTGCCGCGCGAGCGCAGCAGCGCCACGTTGTCGCGCGTGGCCGGGTGCTCCCACATCTCGGTGTGCATCGCCGGTGCGAACAGCACCGGGCAGCGGGCGGTGAGCAGCGCCGCGGTGAGCAGGTCGTCCGCGCGGCCGTGGGCGGCGCGGGCCATCAGGTCGGCCGTGGCCGGCGCGACGACGACGAGGTCGGCCTCCTGGCCGAGCTTCACGTGCGGGACGGCCGGGACGTCGGCGAACACGCCGGTGTGCACCGGCTGCCCGGACAGGGCCTCGAACGTGGCGGCCCCCACGAACTGCAGCGCGGACGCCGTGGGGAGCACCCGGACGGCGTGCCCGGTCTCGGTGAGCCGCCGCAGCAGCTCGCAGGCCTTGTAGGCGGCGATGCCGCCGGCCACCCCCAGGAGGACCCGGGGACGGTCGGTGCTCACGACGGCCCCGCGGGCCCGCGCCGGCCTACTGCTCGCCCTCGGTGTGCTCGAGCATGCCGGCCTGGATCTCGCGCATGGCGATCGAGAGCGGCTTCTCGCGCGGGCCCGGCTCCACGAGCGGGCCGACGTACTCCAGCAGGCCCTCGCCGAGCTGGGAGTAGTAGTCGTTGATCTGCCGGGCGCGCTTGGCCGCGTAGATGACCAGGGCGTACTTGGAACTCACCTGGCCCAGCAGGTCGTCGATGGGCGGGTTGGTGATGCCCTCGGGCAGTGCGCCCGCGACGGGGGCGGTCAGCGGCATGCTCACGTCAGTGGAGCTCCATATCAGAAGGGGGACCGACCAGCAATGCTACCAACCGGGTCGCGACGGCCGTCGGCTCGTCGCTGATCACGCAGACGTCGAACTCGTCGCGGGCGGCCATCTCGGCGCGCGCGGTCTCCAGACGGCGGGCGAACGCGTCCGGCGTCTCGGTGCCGCGGCCGGCCAGGCGGCGCTCCAGCTCGTCCATCGAGGGCGGGGCGAGGAACACGGTGACGGCCTCGGGCAGCGCGGCCTTGAGCGCGCGGGCGCCGGCCAGGTCGACCTCGACGAGCACCGGCAGGCCCTTCTCCAGGGCCAGCTCGACGGGGGCGCGCGGCGTGCCGGAGCGCTGCAGGCCGCCGTGGATCTCGGCCCACTCGAGCAGGTCGCCCCCGGCGATCATGCGGTCGAACCCGGCGGGTCCGACGAAGTGGTAGTCGACGCCGTCCACCTCGCCCGCGCGCGGGTCGCGGGTGGTGGCCGATACGGAGAAGAAGAGGTCGGGGAGCAGCGCGCGCAGCTCGCGCACGACGCTGCTCTTGCCGACGCCGGAGGGGCCGGCCAGTACCACCAGCCGACCCCGTCCGGACGCTACCGACATGCGATCAGGTGAACTCTGCGAGCAGCGCCTTGCGCTGGCGGTCGCCGAGCCCGCGCAGGCGGCGGCTCTCGGCGATCTCCAGGCGCTCCATGGCCTGCGAGGCGCGGACCTTGCCCACGCCGGGCAGGGCCTCCAGGAGGGCGGAGACCTTCATCTTGCCCAGCACCTCGTCGGAGTCGGCCTCCTTGAGGACCTCCTCCAGCGTGGTGCCGCCGCTCTTGAGCCGGGCCTTCCACTCGGCCCGGGCCCGGCGCGCCTCGGCCGCCTTCTGCAGTGCGGCCGCACGCTGTTCCTCGGTCAGTTGGGGAAGGGCCACTGTCTCCTCCGTCTTTCTTTCCAGTGCGCGATGGGACGCGGGGCGGGGGTCCAGAAAGCGGATCCCCAGGGTGTCCGCCGAACGTACCCACGAATGGGGTGGGACGGGAACGGGGGGTCCCACCTGGGTGTTCTACCCGCCCGCTCCCTGATCGGGTGATAGCACGCGCAGCCGTGCACCGTGCGCGTCCGACGCGCCCGCTCGGCGCACCGCGCGCCCCGTCCCCCGGTCGGCGCACCGCCGGGCGCACGCCGGCCCGGCCCGCGGCCGCCGGCGGGGCCGGTGCCGCGGGTGGGGGTCCGCCGCGTGCGCCGAACGGCCGAGGACCGGGTGCTCCCACTGCTGCGCGGGGGTCGACGAGGTGACGCCCGCGGGCGGCGAACTGCAGCAGCGGGCGGGCGCGGCGATAGTGGGGGCATGCGCAGCGGGGGAACGGCGGACGGGTTCGACGCCGTGGTGGTGGGGTCGGGACCCAACGGGCTGGTCGGGGCGGTGCGGCTGGCGGAGGCGGGCCTGCGGGTGCTGGTGCTGGAGGCCGCCGACCGGCCCGGGGGCGGGCTGCGGACCGAGGAGCTGACGCTGCCGGGGTTCCGGCACGACGTGGGGGCCACGGTGCTGCCGCTGGGGGTGGCCTCGCCGGCGTTCCGCGCCCTGGGGATCGACCGGGACGTGGCGTTCGACCACCCGCCGGTGCCGTGCGCGCACCCGCTGGACGACCGGCCGGCCGCGCTCGTGCGCCGCGACGAGGCGGCCACCGCGGCCGGGTTCGGCCGCGACGGGGCGGCGTGGCGGGCCACGGTCGGGGCGGCCGCGCGGGCCGGTGACCGGCTGGTCGACACCCTGCTGGCCCCCCTGGACCTGCCCCCGGCGGCCTTGCTCGCGGCCGTCCGCTTCGGCGTCACCGGGGCGCTGCCCGCCGCCGTCACCGGCCGGGTCTTCCGCGACGAGCCGGCGCGGGCCGCGTTCGCCGGGATGGCGGCGCACTCGGTGCTCGACTTCCGCCAGCCCGTCACCGCGGGGTACGGCATCCTGCTCGCCGCGCTCGCCCACTCGGCCGGCTGGCCGGTGGCCCGCGGAGGTTCGCAGAGCCTGGCCGACGCCCTCGTGGCGCGGGTCCGCGGCCGCGGCGGCGAGGTCGTCACCGGGCACCGCGTCACCGACCTCGACGAGCTCCCGCCGGCCCGGATCGTGCTGCTCGACGTCACCCCGCGCCAGGTCGTCGCGGTGGCGGGGCACCGGCTGCCGGGCCGGTACCGGGCCCGGCTGGAGCGCTACCGGTACGGGCCGGGCGTGTTCAAGCTCGACTACGCCCTCGACGGCCCGGTGCCCTGGCGCGACCCGGCCGTCGCCGCCGCCGGCACGGTCCACGTGGGCGGGACGTTCGCCGAGGTGGCCGCGGCCGAGCACGAGGTGGCGGCGGGGCGCCACGCCGAGCGGCCGTTCGTGCTGGCCGTGCAGGCGTGCGTGGCCGACCCGACCCGCGCGCCCGGGGGCAAGCACACGTTCTGGGCCTACTGCCACGTGCCGCACGGCTCCGACCGCGACATGACCGGTGAGATCGAGGCGCAGCTGGAGCGGTTCGCGCCCGGCTTCCGCGACCGCGTCCTGGCCCGGCACACCCTGGGCCCGGCCGCCCTGGAGGCCCGCGACGCCAACCTGGTCGGCGGTGACATCTCCGGCGGGTCGGGCGACTGGCGCCAGTTCGTCTCCCGCCCGGTGCTCGCGCTCGACCCGTGGAGCACGCCGCTGCCCGGCGTCCACCTGTGCTCGTCGAGCACCCCGCCCGGCGGCGGCGCCCACGGCATGGGCGGCTGGTCGGCGGCGGGGCGGGCGCTGCGGACGGCCGGGGTGGCGGCGTGATCAGCGGTCGGGCGCGGGAGCGGCCGGGGGTGGCCGGACCGGCACCCGACCGGTGATCACGGCTCAGACCACCGCCACCAGCGCGTCGCGCAGCTCGTGCGCCGCCGCGCGCAGGGCGGTCGGGTCCGGGCCGGCCCGGAGCACCGAGCGGGAGGCGGCCGGCAGGACCACCCCGCGCGTGCCGGCGAAGCGGGCGGCGATCTCGGCCGGCCCGGCGCCCTGCGCGCCGATGCCGGGGGCGAGGACGGGGCCGTCGAGGCCGGACAGGTCCAGCCCGTGGTCCTGCGTCGCCCCGACGACGACGCCGACGAGGCCGGGGACGGCGGCGTTGCGGGCCGCGGCCCCGTCGACGACGGCCTGGGCGACGCTGCGCTCCCCCAGCTGCGCGAGCTGGACGTCGACGCCCTCCGGGTTGGACGTGCGGGCCAGCACGAACACGCCCCGGTCGGCGTCGGCGGCCGCGTCCAGGGCGGGGGCGAGCGAGCCGAACCCGAGGTAGGGCGACAGCGTGACGGCGTCGGCGCCCAGCGGAGCGCCGACGGCCAGGTAGGCGTCGGCGTAGCCGTCCATCGTGGAGCCGATGTCGCCGCGCTTGACGTCGAGCAGCGTCAGCGTGCCGCTGCCGGCGAACGCGCGCAGCAGCGTCTCCAGCACGGCGATGCCGGCCGAGCCGTGCCGCTCGAAGAACGCCGACTGCGGCTTGACCACGGCGACGTGGCCGGCGAACGCGGCCACGCAGGCGTCGGCGAAGCGGGCGAGCCCGTCGGGGTCGTCGGTGAGGCCCCACTCGGCGAGCAGCGGGCCGTGCGGGTCGATGCCCGCGCACAGGGGCCCGTGCGCGGCGACGGCGGCGGTGAGCCGGTCCCCGAAGGTCACGTCGTCTCCAGCGAGGCGTGCAGGTCCTGCAGCGACCGGACGCCGATGCGGCCGGCCTTGAGCGCCTCGATCCCCTGCACGGCGGCCGCGGCCCCCTGCACCGTGGTGATGCACGGGACGCCGCGCGAGACGGCGGCGGCCCGGATCTCGTAGCCGTCCACGCGCGGGCCGGAGTTGCCGTACGGGGTGTTGACGATCATGTCGACCTTGCCGTCGAGGATGAGGTCGACGATCGTCTCGCCGCCCTCGAAGTGCTTGCGCACGACGGTGGGCACGATCCCGTGGCGGCGCAGCACGTCGGCCGTCCCCTCGGTGGCGAGGACCTCGAACCCCAGGTCGGCCAGGCGCCGGATCGGGAAGACGAGCGCGCGCTTGTCCCGGTCGGCGACGGAGACGAACACCCGCCCGCCGACGGGCAGCGACCCGTACGCGGCGGCCTGCGACTTGGCGAACGCCGGGCCGAACGCGGCGTCGATGCCCATGACCTCACCGGTGGACTTCATCTCCGGCCCGAGCAGCGGGTCGACCCCCTGCCCGGAGCGGGTGCGGAAGCGGTGGAAGGGCAGCACCGCCTCCTTGACGGCGACGGGCGCGTCCGGCCCGAGCACGCCGCCGTCGCCGGTGGCCGGGAGCAGGCCCTCGGTGCGCAGCTCCGCGATCGTGGCGCCGAGCATGATGCGCGCGGCCGCCTTGGCCAGCGGCACCGCCGTGGCCTTGGAGACGAACGGCACCGTGCGCGACGCCCGCGGGTTGGCCTCCAGCACGTAGAGGGTCTCGCCGTGCAGCGCGTACTGGACGTTGAGCAGACCGCGCACCCCGATGCCGTGCGCGATCGCCTCGGTGGAGCGGCGCACGGCGTCGAGCACCGAGCGCCCGAGCGTGACCGGCGGCAGGGTGCACGACGAGTCGCCGGAGTGGATCCCGGCCTCCTCGATGTGCTCCATCACGCCGCCGATGTACACGTCCGTCCCGTCGCACAGCGCGTCGACGTCGATCTCGATCGCGTCGTCGAGGAACCGGTCGACCAGCACCGGGCGCTCGTCGCTGATGGTGGTGGCGCGGGCGATGTAGCCGGCGAGGGTGTCGTCGTCGTACACGATCTCCATGCCGCGCCCGCCCAGCACGTAGGAGGGTCGGACGAGCACGGGGTAGCCGATCCGCTCGGCGATGGCCCGCGCCTCGTCGAACGAGGTGGCCATGCCGAACGCCGGCGCGGGCAGCCCCGCCTTGGCCAGCACCTCGCCGAACGCGCCGCGGTCCTCGGCCAGGTCGATGGCCGCCGCGCTCGTGCCGACGACCGGTACGCCGGCCGCGGTGAGCCGGGCCGCGAGCCCGAGCGGGGTCTGCCCGCCGAGCTGGACGACGACGCCGACGACCTCGCCGGAGGTCCGCTCGGAGTGCACGACCTCCATGACGTCCTCGAACGTCAGCGGCTCGAAGTAGAGGCGGTCGGCGGTGTCGTAGTCGGTGGACACGGTCTCGGGGTTGCAGTTGACCATCACGGTCTCGAACCCCGCCGCCGACAGCGCCTGCACCGCGTGCACGCAGGAGTAGTCGAACTCGATGCCCTGCCCGATCCGGTTCGGCCCCGAGCCGAGGATGAGCACCTTGGGCCGCTCGCGCTGCTCGGAGACCTCGGACTCCGCGGCGGGGTCGGTCTCGTAGGCGCTGTAGTGGTAGGGCGTCCGCGCCGCGAACTCCGCGGCGCAGGTGTCGACGGTCTTGTACACCGGGCGGATGTCCAGCCGGTGGCGCAGCGCGCGCACGCCGTCCTCCCCGGCCAGCTCGGGGCGCAGCGCGGCGATCTGGCGGTCCGACACCCCCGCCCGCTTGGCCCGGCGCAGCAGCCCGGCGTCGAGCACGGGCGCGTCGACCAGCTCGGTGCGCAGCTCGACGAGGGCGGCGATCTGGTCGAGGAACCACGGGTCGATCCCCGACTCCCCCGCCACCTCCTCCACGCTGCGCCCGGCGCGCAGGGCCCGCTCGACGGCGTAGATGCGGCCGTCCACGGGCGTGCGCAGCTCCGGCTCCCCCTCCGGGTCGGGCGTGGTCCAGAACCCGGCCGCGGTGGTCTCCATCGAGCGCAGCGCCTTGCCCAGCGCCTCGGGGAACGACCGGCCCAGCGCCATGGCCTCGCCGACGCTCTTCATCGTCGTGGTGAGCTCGGGGTCGGCGCCGGGGAACTTCTCGAACGCGAACCGCGGGATCTTCACCGCCACGTAGTCCAGCGTGGGCTCGAACGCGGCCAGGGTCTCGCCGGTGATGTCGTTGGGGATCTCGTCGAGGGTGTAGCCGACGGCCAGCTTGGCGGCGATCTTCGCGATCGGGAAGCCGGTCGCCTTGGACGCCAGGGCGCTGGACCGCGAGACGCGCGGGTTCATCTCGATGACGACCAGGCGCCCGGTCCGCGGGTTGACCGCGAACTGGATGTTGCAGCCGCCGGTCTCGACGCCGACCGCGCGCAGCACGGCGATGCCGACGTCGCGCATGTGCTGGTACTCGCGGTCGGTGAGCGTCATCGCCGGGGCGACGGTGATCGAGTCGCCGGTGTGCACGCCCATCGGGTCGATGTTCTCGATCGAGCAGATGACGACCACGTTGTCGTGGTGGTCGCGCATGAGCTCGAGCTCGTACTCCTTCCACCCGAGCACCGACTCCTCGATGAGGACCTCGGTGACCGGGGAGGCGGCCAGGCCCGCACCGGCCAGGCGCTCCAGGTCCTCGTCGCTGTGGGCCATGCCCGAGCCGAGCCCGCCCATCGTGAACGACGGGCGGATCACCACGGGCAGCCCCAGCTCGGCGACCGCGGCGCGCACCTCGTCCATGGAGTGGCACACCGCGCTGCGCGGCACGTCGCCGCCGACCGCCTGCACGATCTCCTTGAACTTGAGCCGGTCCTCGCCGCGCTGGATGGCCTCGACGTCGGCGCCGATCAGCTCGACGCCGTGCCGCTCCAGCGCGCCGGAGTCGTGCAGCGCGATCGCGGTGTTCAGCGCGGTCTGCCCGCCGAGGGTGGCCAGGATCGCGGTGACGGGGTGGCCGGCGTCGCGCTCGGCCAGGATGACCTTCTCGACGAACTCGGCGGTGATCGGCTCGACGTAGGTGGCGTCCGCGAACTCCGGGTCGGTCATGATCGTGGCCGGGTTGGAGTTCACCAGGGACACGCGGATGCCCTCCGCGCGCAGCACGCGGCAGGCCTGGGTGCCGGAGTAGTCGAACTCGCAGGCCTGCCCGATCACGATCGGCCCGGAGCCGATCACGAGCACGTGGTCGATGTCCTGGCGGCGCGGCATCAGCCGTTCTCCCTGCGGTGGTGGCGGCCGGACGGGCGGAGGCGGGCCTCCATCAGCCCGGTGAAGCGGTCGAACAGGTCGGCCGCGTCGTGCGGGCCGGCGGCCGCCTCGGGGTGGTACTGCACCGAGAAGGCCGGGGACGACCCGGGCCCGTCGAGCAGGGCCATGCCCTCCACGCAGCCGTCGTTGGGGCAGGTGTGGGTGATCCGGGCGCGGCCGAAGGGCGTGTCGAACTCCTCGCCGGCCTCGCCCTGCACCGCGAACCCGTGGTTCTGCGAGGTGATCGCGACCCGGCCGGTGGCGTGCTCGACGACCGGGATGTTGATGCCGCGGTGGCCGTAGCGCAGCTTGTAGGTGCCCCGGCCCAGCGCGCGGCCGAGGATCTGGTTGCCGAAGCAGATGCCGAACGTCGGGATGCCGCGCTCCAGCACCTGCCGCGTCAGCTCCACCGGGCCGTCGGCGGTGGCCGGGTCGCCCGGCCCGTTGGACAGGAAGAACCCGTCGGGCGCCAGCTCCTCGATCGCCTCGATCGGCGTGGTGGCCGGGAGCACGTGCGTCTCGACGCCGCGGCGGGACAGCATCCGCGGCGTGTTCGACTTGATGCCGACGTCGAGCGCGGCCACGCGGAACCGCGCGCCGCCCTCCGCGGCCACGACGTAGGGCTCCCGCGTCGTCACCGCGCCGTAGAGGTCGGCGCCCTCCATCGGCTCGCTCGCCCGCACCCGCTCGACGAGCTCGGCGTCGCCGGCCAGGGCGTCCCCGGAGAACACCCCGGAGCGCATCGCGCCGCGCTCGCGCAGGTGGCGCACCAGCGCGCGGGTGTCGACCCCGGCCACGCCGACGACCCCCTGGTCGGCCAGCACGTCCTGCAGCGAACGGGTGGAGCGCCAGTTGGACGGCCGCCGCGCCGGGTCGCGCACCACGTACCCGGCCACCTGGATCCCGCGCGACTCGTCGTCCTCGTCGTTCCAGCCGGTGTTGCCGATGTGCGGTGCGGTCTGCACCACGACCTGGCGGTGGTAGGAGGGGTCGGTCAGCGTCTCCTGGTAGCCGGTCATGCCGGTCGTGAACACGGCCTCGCCGAGCCCCTGCCCGCGGGCGCCGTAGGCCTCGCCGCGGAAGATCCGGCCGTCCTCGAGGACCAGCACGGCTGACGTGCTCTGCTGACTCACCTGGTCACCTTCCCGTCCTGCGCGGTCACGCGACCGCGCAGCACCGTCGCGACCACCCGTCCGGGCAGCCGCATCCCTTCGTAGGGCGTGTTGGACGCCCGGCTGGCCAGGTCCGCGCCGCGGACCGTCCACTGCGCGTCCGGGTCGACGAGCGCGAACGTCGCCGGCTCGCCGACCGCGATCGGGCGCCCCTGGTCGGGCAGCCCGCCGATCTCCGCCGGGGCCTCCGACAGCACGCGGGCCACCCCGCGCCAGTCCAGCAGCCCCGGCTCCAGCATCGTGTGCAGCACCACCGACAGCGCGGTCTGCAGGCCCAGCATCCCCGGTCGGGCGGCCTGCCACTCGGTGTCCTTGTACTGCGCCGCGTGCGGGGCGTGGTCGGTGGCGACGACGTCGATGACGCCCTCGGCCAGCGCCTCCCGCACGACCCGCGTGTCCTCGGCCGTCCGCAGCGGCGGGTTGACCTTGTTCACCGGGTCGTAGCCCGGCAGGCGCGCGTCGGTGAGCAGCAGGTGGTGCGGCGTCACCTCCGCGCTCACCCGCACGCCGGCCGCCTTGGCCGCCCGCAGCACCGCGACCGTGTGCGCGGAGGAGACGTGGCAGACGTGCAGGCGGGCCCCGGCCTCCCGGGCCAGGGCGCAGTCGCGGGCGACGACGGTCTCCTCCGCCGTAGCCGGCCAGCCGGTCAGCCCGAGGCGCGACGCGACCGGCCCCTCGTGGGCCTGCGCGCCGTCGGTGAGCCGGTGGTCCTCCGCGTGCTGGGCGATGACGACGTCGAGCGCCGAGGCGTACTCCAGCGCGCGGCGCATGATCAGCGGGTCGTGCACGCAGCGCCCGTCGTCGCTGAACACCCGCACCTGCGCGCGGCTCGCGGCCATCGTGCCCAGCTCGGCGAGCCTCGTGCCGCCGAGCCCGACGGTGACCGCGCCGACCGGGTGGACGTCGACCAGGCCGACCTCCGCGCCGCGCCGGGCCACGTGCTCGACGACGACGGCCGAGTCGGCCACCGGGTCGGTGTTGGGCATGGCGAAGACGGCGGTGAACCCGCCCAGGGCCGCCGCGGCCGAGCCGGTGGCGACGTCCTCGGACTCCTCGCCACCGGGCTCGCGCAGGTGGACGTGCAGGTCGACGAAGCCCGGCAGCAGGACGGCGCCGCCGCCGTCGAGGAGCACCTCCCCGTCCAGGTCCGGGCCGATCGCGGTGACGACCCCGTCCTCCACGCGGACGTCGACGGCGTCCTCCCCGTAGGGCCGGACGTTCTCGATGATCATGCCGGGGCTCCCGCGAGCAGGTGGTAGAGGACGGCCATCCGGACGTGCACGCCGTTGGCGACCTGGGCGAGGACCGCCGAGCGCGGCCCGTCGGCGACGGCGGGCGCGATCTCCATGCCGCGCACCATCGGGCCGGGGTGCAGGACGACCGCGTGCTCGGGCAGCAGCGCGGCGCGGGCCTCCGACAGCCCGTAGCCGACCGCGTACTCCCGCGCGGAGGGGAAGAAGCCGCCGTGCATGCGCTCGGCCTGCACGCGCAGCATCATCACCGCGTCCAGCGCGGGGAGCTCGGCGTCGAGCACCGACGAGACGCGGCAGGGCCACTGCCGCACCCCCGCGGGCAGCAGCGTCGGCGGCGCGACCAGCACCACCTGCGCACCGAGCGTGGCCAGCAGGGCGACGTTGGACCGGGCCACGCGGCTGTGCAGGACGTCGCCCACGATCCCGATCCGCGTCCCGGCGATCGAGCCCAGGCGGTCGCGGATCGTGGCCGCGTCGAGCAGGGCCTGGGTGGGGTGCTCGTGCGTGCCGTCGCCGGCGTTGACGATCGACGTGGTGTCCCCGACCCAGCCGGCGAGGCGGTGCGCCGCGCCCGAGGCGGGGTGGCGGACGACGACGCAGTCGGCGCCCATCGCCGCGAGCGTCAGCGCGGTGTCGCGCAGCGACTCCCCCTTGCCCACGCTCGACCCGGACGCCGACACGTTGATCGTGTCCGCGCTCATCCACTTGCCGGCCGCCTCGAAGGAGACGCGCGTCCGCGTGGAGTTCTCGTAGAACATCGTGATGACGGTGCGGCCGCGCAGCGTGGGGAGCTTGCGCACCTCGCGGCCGAGCAGCGCCTGCTTGAGGCGGTCGGCGGTGTCGAGCAGGCCGGTGGCGGCGGCGGCGTCCAGGTCCGCCACCGACAGGAGGTGCTTCACGAGGCGCGTCCGATCCGCACGCCGTCGACGCCGTCGGTCTCGGCGAGCAGGACGAGGATCCGCTCGTCGCGGGCGGTGGGCACGTTCTTGCCGACGTAGTCGGCGCGGATGGGCAGCTCGCGGTGGCCGCGGTCGACGAGCACCGCCAGCTGGACGGCGCGGGGACGGCCGTGGTCGGCCAGGGCGTCGAGCGCGGCGCGGACGGTGCGGCCCGACATCAGGACGTCGTCGACGAGGACGACGAGGCGGTCGTCGAGCCCGCCCTCGGGCACCGCGGTGCCCTCCAGGGCGCGCGCGGGGCGGCGGCGCAGGTCGTCGCGGTACAGCGTGGCGTCGACGGCCCCCACCTCCGGTGTCGTGCCGGAGAACTCGCCGATCGCCCCGGCGAGGCGGCGGGCCAGGACCGCGCCGCGGGTGGGGATGCCGATGAGGACGGGCACGTCCGCGGCACCCGGGCCGACGGCCGTCTTCTCGATGATCTGGTGCGCGATGCGCGCGACGGTGCGGGTGACGTCGGCGGCGCTGAGCAGTTCCCGGTCGTCCGGGCCGCGCGCCCCGTCCCCGCGGCGGTGGTCCGCCACTGGGTCTCTCCTTCCCCGCCTCACCGGACGGGCTTAAAGGATTCGGTGGATGCGACGCGACGCTACCAGCGCGGCCCCTCCGCACCCCGGCCCGACGGGGACGGCATCGGCGACGTCACAGAACCCGCCACCCTCCGGAGTCCCACGCGTCACAGGCCGGTCACGCTCCGGTCACGGGAGCCTCGCGCGCACCCCGTCCGACCGGGCGTCACACCCGCTGTCGATCAGCCGATAGGGTGGAACTGGCCGGTTGCGGTGCCCGAGAGCAGGGGACGGCTTGACCGACCGGTCACGCTCAGCGCATGATTACTCTCCGTACAGATCTTGGATCCGAGGGTGGCCGCGGCCGGCAGGGGGGGCTCCGCCCGACGATCCCCCGGGCTCGTCCGAGTCCCGGGACCCAGGCAGCACGACGATCCCGGGCGCGGCCGGGAGCAGTGAGTGAGGAGGTCGCCGCATGGGCGACTACGCGAAGGCGCTCGGCGGGAAGCTGCGCGCGATCCGGCAGCAGCAGGGCCTGTCGCTGCACGGCGTCGAGCAGAAGTCCGGCGGGCGGTGGAAGGCCGTCGTGGTCGGCTCCTACGAGCGCGGCGACCGGGCCGTCACGGTGCAGAAGCTGGCCGAGCTGGCCGACTTCTACGGCGTGCCCGTGGCCGAGCTGCTCCCGGAGGGCCGCGTGCCGTCCGGGTCCGAGCCGGCCACGAAGATCGTGATCAACCTGGAGCGGCTGCAGCAGCTGCCGGCGGACAAGGTGGGCCCGCTGGCCCGCTACGCCGCCGCCATCCAGAGCCAGCGGGGCGACTACAACGGCAAGGTGCTGTCGATCCGCGCCGAGGACCTGCGCTCGCTGGCGATCATCTACGACAAGAGCCCCGGCGAGCTGACCGACCAGCTCATCGACTGGGGCGTGCTCCCGCCGGAGGCCCGTCCGGCCCCGTGACGGCCCGGCACCTGGGGAAGGGTGCCGGTCCTGCTGGACAGGAGAGCCGCGTCCACGTCGTCCGGCGACGTGGGCGCGGCTCTCCTGGCGTCGGGCCGCTGATCAGCGGGTGGCGCGCAGCGGGCCGGCGATGTCGGCGATGCGCCCGAGGACGCCGTTGAGGAACCGCGGGCTGTCGTCGGTGGACAGCGTCCGGGCCAGCTCGACCGCCTCGGTGATCGCGACCGGGTCGTCGATCTCGTCCACCCACAGCAGCTCGAACACGCCGATGCGCAGCAGCGTGCGGTCGACGGCCGGCATGCGCGCGACCGTCCAGCCCTCGGCGTGCTCGGCGAGGAGCTGGTCGATGCGCTCGCGGTGCGCCGTGACGCCCTCGACGAGCAGGGCCGCGTAGTCGGAGACGGGCGGCGCGTCGTCGGTCTCGCGGCGCTGCTCCAGCACCGCCAGCGGGTCGTCGCCGCGCGCCTCGGACTCGAACAGGATGTCCAGCGCGCGCTTGCGGGCCTTGGTGCGCGCCCGCATGCGGCCCGGCTCCGGGGCCCCCGGTCGGGCGGGGCCGGGAGACGCAGGGCTAGGAGACACGGCCGAGGTAGCGCCCGTCACGCGTGTCCACCTTGACCTTGGTGCCGGTCTCCAGGAACAGCGGCACCTGGATCTCCGCGCCGGTCTCCAGCGTGGCGGGCTTGGTGCCGCCGGTGGAGCGGTCGCCCTGCAGGCCGGGGTCGGTGTGGCTGATGACCAGCTCGACCGAGGCCGGCAGCTCGATGTAGAGCGGCACGCCCTCGTGCTGGGCCACCATGGCGACCTGGTTCTCCAGCAGGTAGCCGGCCGCGTCACCGACGACGGCCTCCGGGATCGGGATCTGGTCGAACGTGTCGCCGTCCATGAACACGAAGTCGTTGCCGTCGCGGTAGAGGAAGGTCATGTCGCGGCGGTCGACCGTCGCGGTCTCGACCTTGGTGCCCGCGTTGAAGGTCTTGTCGACGACCTTGCCGGTGAGCACGTTCTTCAGGGTGGTGCGCACGAAGGCGCCGCCCTTGCCCGGCTTGACGTGCTGGAACGCCGTGACCGACCACAGCTGGCCGTCCAGGTTGAGCACCAAGCCGTTCTTCAGGTCGTTCGTGGTGGCCACGCGTCTGGTCTCCTGCGTCGATCTCGGAGCGCGGGGTTCGTCACGCGCCGGGGGGTGTGCGGCGCCGGGACCGGCGCCGTCGTCCGGGGTGCAGCCTACCCGTCAGACCTCGACGAGCTCCTTGGTGGTGAGCGTGAGCAGCTCCGGGCCCCCGTCGCGGACGACCAGGGTGTCCTCGATGCGCACCCCGCCGCGCCCGGCGAGGTACACCCCGGGCTCCACCGTGACCGTCATGCCGGCGGCCAGCGCGCCGGTGCCCCGCGGTGACAGGGCCGGCGCCTCGTGGATCTCCAGGCCGACCCCGTGCCCGAGGCCGTGCAGGAACTCCTTCCCGCGCCCCGCGTCCTCGACGACGCCGCGGGCGGCGGCGTCGACGGCGACGACGTCGGCCCCGGGGGCCAGCGCCGCGCAGCCGGTCCGCTGCGCGGCCGCCACCAGCGCGTACAGGTCCCGCTGCCAGGCGGCGGACGGGCCGAGGACGACGGTGCGCGTCATGTCGGAGTGGTAGCCGCCGACCAGCGCGCCGAAGTCCAGGGTGACGAGGTCGCCGCGCCGCAGCTCCGCACCGGTGGGCCGGTGGTGCGGCACGGCCGAGTGCTCCCCCGCCGCCACGATCGTCGCGAAGGCGGGGGCCTGCGCCCCGTGGCCGCGCATCCGGGCCTCCAGGTCCAGCGCCACGTCGCGCTCGGTGCGCCCGGGGGCGAGCCCCCCCGCGGCGAGCAGGTCGGCCAGCGCCGCGTCGGCCGCGGCGCAGGCGGCCCGCAGCACCTCGACCTCGGTCTCGTCCTTGACCGCGCGCAGCCCGGCGGTCAGCCCGGGCGCGCGGTGCAGCGGCACCGGCGCGGCGTCGACCAGGGCGGCGTGCGCGTCCACGGTGACGGCGTCGGACTCGAACCCCAGCGCCGTGGCGCCCAGCTCCCCCGCCAGCGCGGCCAGGGCGAGCGCGGTGCTCCGGTCCTCCACGACGGCCAGGTCGGGCACCTCGGCCGCGGCCTGCGTGCGGTAGCGGCCGTCGGTGCCGAACCGGCTGCGGGCGTCGGACCCGGCGTGCAGCAGCAGCGCGCCGTTCGAGCCGGTGAAGCCGGTGAGGTAGCGGACGTTCACCAGGTCGGTGACCAGCAGGGCGTCGACCCCGGCCGCGGGCAGCAGGGAGCGCAGCGCGGCGCGGCGGGCGGACGTCGTCGACGGGCTCACGGCGGCCAGCCTACGTGTGGCGCTGGACCGTTCGGGGTACCTCGCCGCATGCGCATCGGATCGAGCATCGCCCTCATCGCGGTCGGCCTCATCCTGGCCCTGGCCGTGAACATCGACGTCGACGGCCTCGACCTCGACCTCATCGGCTGGATCCTCGCCGCCGTGGGCGTCGTCGGGCTGCTGGTCAGCCTGGCCATGGCGCGCCGCGCGCGTCCGGTGCTGCGGGAGGAGCCGGTGGTCGAGCGGCCGCTGCGCGACCCGCGCTACTGAGCCGCCGTCTCCGCGAGGTAGCGCAGCGCGAGCGCGTACCCGGTGACGCCCAGCCCGACGATGACGCCGGTGGCGACGCCGGAGACGTAGGAGTGGTGGCGGAACGCCTCGCGCCTGTGCACGTTCGAGATGTGCACCTCCACGAGCGGGGCCGTGAGCTGCGCGCACGCGTCGCGCACGGCGACGCTGGTGTGGGTCCAGGCCGCGGCGTTGAGCACGACGGGCGTGCCCGCGTCCGCGGCGGAGTGCAGCCAGCCCAGCAGCTCGCCCTCGTGGTCGGTCTGGCGCACCTCCACCTCCAGGCCCAGCCCGGCGCCGGTGCGCTCGCACAGTGCGACGAGGTCGGCGTGCGTGGTCGCCCCGTAGACCTCGGGCTCGCGGGTGCCGAGCCGGCCCAGGTTGGGGCCGTTGAGGACCAGCACCCTCACGCGCTCACCGCCGCGTACGCCGTCTCCAGCAGGGCCGGGTCCGGGTCCTCCAGGCGGCCCGGCCGCGCGAGGCCGTCGAGCACCACGAACCGCAGCACGCCCGCGCGGGCCTTCTTGTCCCCGCGCATGGTCTCCACCAGCTCGGGCAGCACCCCCGGCGCGTAGGTCACCGGCAGGCCGAGCGAGGACAGGACAGCGGCGTGCCGGTCGGCCGTCGCGTCGTCGAGCCGCCCCGCGGCCCGGGCGAGCTCGGCGGCGAAGACCAGCCCGACGCTCACCGCCGCCCCGTGCCGCCAGGTGTAGCCCTCGCGGCGCTCCACGGCGTGCCCCAGCGTGTGGCCGTAGTTGAGGATCTCCCGCAGGTGCGACTCGCGCAGGTCGGCGGCCACCACGTCGGCCTTGACGCGGATCGAGCGCTCCACCAGCTCGGGCAGCACCGGGCCCGCCGGGTCCAGCGCGGCCGCCGGGTCGGCCTCCACGAGGTCGAGGATCACCGGGTCGGCGATGAACCCGGTCTTGACGATCTCGGCGCTGCCGGCGGCGATCTCCGCGGCGGGCAGGGTGTCCAGCGTCGCGAGGTCGACGAGCACCGCCGACGGCTCGTGGAACGCGCCGACCAGGTTCTTCCCGGCCGCGGTGTTGATGCCGGTCTTGCCGCCCACCGCGGCGTCCACCATCGCCAGCAGCGTGGTCGGCACGTGCACCACGCGCACGCCCCGCATCCAGGTGGCGGCCACGAACCCGGCGAGGTCGGTGACGGCGCCGCCGCCGAGCGCGATCACGACGTCGCCGCGGGTGAGCCCGACCCGGCCGCAGACCTCCCAGCAGAACCCGGCGACGGCGAGGGTCTTGCCCTCCTCCGCGTCCGGCACCTCGACGCGGTGCGCGTCGACCCCGGCGGCGAGCAGCTCGGTGCGGACGTCCTCGGCGGCGGCCGCCAGCGTCGGCTGGTGCACGATCACCGCGACCCGCGCGCCGAGGTCGGTCACCGTGCCCGCCAGCCGGCTGCGCGCGCCGCGCCCCACCAGCACCGGGTAGGGCCGCTCGGTCGCGACGTCGATCCGGACGGGCTCGGTCCGGCCGGCGTCGGTCCGGCCGGCGTCGGGCTGCGGACGGGCGGGGTCGTCGCTCACGCCGGTCAACCTACTGACCGCCGCCCGGGCGGGGACCGAAGGTCGGGTCCGGCAGCGGCGCCCCGGGCGGAGGCGGTACGGCCCCCTCTGTCCCGACACCCTCGGCGCCCTCGTCCTCGGTGTCCGCACTGTCCGCGGGATCGGCGCCGGTGGGGAGGCCGAGCGCGGCCAGCACCGCGCGGACCACCTGCCCCGTCGTGCGCCGGTTCGTGTCCACCTCGACGGTGGCGACCTCGCGGTACAGGGGGGCGCGGGCGTCGAGCAGGGCCTTGAACGTGGCGCGCGGGTTGACCCCGGCGAGCAGCGGCCGGGCGGTCGACATCCCGGTGCGGCGCAGCCCGTCGGTCATCCCGACCGACAGGTGGACCACCACGTGGCCGCGCAGCCGCTCCCGCGTCTCCGCCGCGAGCACCGACCCGCCGCCCAGCGCCAGCACCCCGTCGACGGAGTCGAGCGCCTGCGCCACGACCTCGCGCTCCAGCTCCCGGAACGCCGGCTCGCCGTCCTGCAGGAAGATGTCGGAGATCGACTTGCCCGCGCGCTCGACGACCAGGGCGTCGACGTCGGTGAACCCGACCCCGAGCCGGCGCGCGAGGACCCGGCCCACCGTGGTCTTGCCGGCGCCCGGCGGTCCGACGAGCACGAGGACGGGACGGGCCGGCGGCATGGACCGACAGTAGTGCGGCCGCGCCCGCCCCGGTCGCGGCGGCCCGACCGGTCGCGTCGTCACGCTGCGCAGCCGGGGTACGGGGGCGGCCGGGGCGGAGCGGGCGCCGCGCTACGCTGCGTGGGATCCCCGGGCGCGCGCGTCCGGCGGGTCGACCGGCAGGGCGGGGACGGGGACGGGGATCGCGTGGACGACGTCGAGCGGACGATGCCGATCCGGCGGCCCGTGGCGCCCGCGCTGCCCCGTCGGCGCACCCAGACCCACCTCGAGCCCCAGCTGCGCGAGCCCGGTGGCTCCGGCACGGGCACGCCGTTCCTGGCCTTCGTGCCCGCGACCGGGCCGGACCGGTCGGCCGGCGGGCGGGACCGGTCCGAGGAGACCGTCGAGCAGCCCGCCGTGGCCGAGGCCGTCGGGCCCGGTGGCCGGCGCGCGAGCGCGGGCGCCCGGGCGGCCACGTTCCGCGCCGCCCGCACCGGGGCCCGGCTCGAGGCCCAGCGCCGGAACTGACCCGGCCGGCCCGCCCGCCGCCGCTGGGTGTGCCGCTGGGTGCCGGCCACCGCGCGTCGCGGCCGGGCCGCGGTGGCGCGGAGCCGTCAGCGGGCCGCGGCGTCGTCGAGGTAGGCGCGGACGTTGCGGCGGGTCTCGGCGAGGGCGTCGCCGCCGAACTTCTCCAGGGCCGCGTCGGCGAGCACGAGCGCCACCATCGCCTCGGCGACGACGCCGGCGGCCGGCACCGCGCAGACGTCCGAGCGCTGGTGGATGGCCTGGGCCGCGTCGCCGGTCGCGACGTCGACCGTGCGCAGCGCGCGGGGCACGGTGGAGATCGGCTTCATCGCCACCCGGACCCGCAGCGGCTCGCCGTTGGTCATGCCGCCCTCGATGCCGCCCGCGCGGTTGGACAGCCGTGCCACGCCGTCGCCCGCGGCCGACAGCGGCCGCCCGGCCGGGGTGATCTCGTCGTGGGCCGCGCTCCCCCGCCGCCGGGCGGTGCGGAACCCGTCGCCGATCTCCACGCCCTTCATCGCCTGGATGCCCATGAGCGCCCCCGCGAGGCGGGCGTCGAGGCGGCGGTCGGCGTGCACGTAGCTGCCCAGGCCCACGGGCAGGCCGTAGGCGAGCACCTCGACGACCCCGCCCAGGGTGTCGCCCTCGGCGTGCGCGGCGTCGACCTCGGCCACCATCGCCGCCGTCGCCTCGTCGGTGAACGCCCGCACCGGGCTGGCGTCGACGCGCTCCAGGTCGCCCGGGCCGGGCAGGGGCGCGTCCTCGGCCGCCTCCGCGGTGCCCAGCGAGACCACGTGCGAGACGATCGCGACGTCGAGCGCCTGGGCCAGGAACGCCTTGGCCACGGTGCCCAGCACGACGCGCGACGCCGTCTCCCGCGCGCTCGCCCGCTCCAGCACGGGGCGGGCGTCGTCGAACCCGAACTTCGTCATGCCGGCCAGGTCGGCGTGCCCCGGCCGGGGCCGGGTGAGCGGAGCGTTGCGGGCGCGGTGGGCGATGAGCTCCGGGTCGACCGGGTCGGCGGCCATGACCGTCTCCCACTTCGGCCACTCGGAGTTGCCGATCCGCACCGCGACGGGCCCGCCCTGGGTGTAGCCGTGGCGCACCCCGCCGATGACCTCCAGCTCGTCGGCCTCGAACTTCATCCGCGCGCCGCGGCCGTAGCCGAGCCGGCGGCGCGCGAGCTCGGCGGCGAGCTCCTTGGTGGTGATCTCCACCCCGGCGACCATGCCCTCGAGCACGGCGACGAGGGCGGGACCGTGGGACTCCCCGGCGGTGATCCAGCGCAGCACGCGGCCATTCTCGCACCGGCCCTCACCCCGGCCCGGCACCGGCCGCCGCGACCAGCGCCGTGGCCAGCAGCATCGAGGCGCCGTGCGGCAGCCCGGCCCGCCGGCGCAGCACGAGCCCCCCGGCCGCGGTGGCGGCCGCGGCGACGACGGCGCCGAGCACCGGCGCCGTCCAGGACACCGCCCCGAGCACCGCGCCCAGCGGCGCGGCCAGCTTGACGTCGCCCCCGCCCAGCGCCGCGGGCGCCGCGCGCCGGACGGCCGCGTGCGCGAGCACCGCCAGCGCCGAGCACGCCGCCCCGCGCCCGAGCGCGGCCGGGCCGAGCGGGAGGAGCAGGGCGAGCGCAGCCGGCAGCGCGGGCAGCACGAGGGCGTCGGGCAGGCGCCGGACGGCCAGGTCCACCGCGCCCGCGGCCGCGCCGAACCACACCAGGGCGAGCAGCACCGGCACCCACGCCGGCCGCACCGCACCCGCGGCCCGTCCCGCGGCCAGCGCCGCCCACCCGGCCGCGACCACCACCTCGCACCCCGGCGGCGCCACCACGGCCCCCCGGCGCAGCCGCCCGACCAGCCCTCGCGCCCCCGCCCCCGCCGCACCCCCCGCCGCTCCGGCACCCGCCACCACCAGCAGGTCCACCCAACCGGTCCCGTCCACGAGCCCAGCGTGCGGCCGGCCGGCGGCCCCCACCAGCACCGGTGACCGCCCTGTGGACGGACACCCCCACCCGGGGACGGCCCGCCGGTCGCCGACCACGCGACCGCAGCGGGGTGGCACCGCTGCGATCCGGTCGCAGCAGGGTCACCCCGCTGCGGTCCGCGCAGCGGCGGCGCGGGCGGGCGGGCGGCGCGGGCGGGCGGCGCGGGCGGGCGGTGCGGGCCGGCGGCGCGGGCGGGAACGATCGACGGCGGTCCCGCGTTGCGGCGGGCATGGCCCCGGACCCCGCCCTGCTGACGCTGTTCGCCGAGATCGGCGGCGGCACCCTGATCACGCTCAAGCGCGACGGCCGCCCGCAGTCCTCGGTGGTCGGCCACGTGTTCGACCCGGAGACCCGCGAGGTGCGGATCTCGGTGACCGACAGCCGGGCGAAGACCCGCAACCTGCGCCGCGACCCGCGGGTGAGCTACCAGGTGACGCGGCCCGACCTCAGCGCGTACGCGGTCGGGGAGGGCACGGCCCGGCTGTCGCCGGTGGCCGCCGCCCCCGACGACGCCGTGGTGGACGACCTGGTCGCGTACTACCGCGCCGTGGCCGGCGAGCACCCCGACTGGGACGACTACCGGCGCGCGATGGTCGCCGACGGGCGGCTGCTGCTGCGCATCACCCTCGACCGCGTCTACGGCTGGGCCCGGCCCTGACCGGCTTCGAGACCGACCACGGGCTCGCCGAGCTGGCCGGTCACCCCGACCGGCCCCGCGCCTGGACGCTCTACGTCGACGGCACCGCGCAGTCCCACGTCGACCTGGACGACCCCCTGCACCTGGAGTTCGAGTACGTCCGCCGGCTCGCCCACGCCGTCGACCTGCTCGCGCCGCCCGGCGCCCCGCTGCGGGTGCTGCACCTGGGCGGCGGGGCCTGGACGCTGGCCCGGTACGTGGCCGCGACCCGTCCGGGCTCGGCGCAGCGCGTGGTGGAGATCGACGGCGGGCTGGTCGCGCTGGTCGCGTCCCGGCTGCCCGCCGACGGCGCCGGGCTCGACGTGGTGGTGGGCGACGCCCGCGCGCGCCTGAGCCGCGAGACCGGCCCGTACGACCTGGTGGTGCTGGACGTCTTCTCCGGCGCCCGCACCCCCGCGCACCTCACCAGCCGCGAGTTCGTGGCCGAGGTCGCCCGCGTGCTCGCCCCCGGCGGGGTGTACGCAGCCAACGTCGCGGACGGGGCGGCGCTCCCGTTCGCCCGCACGCAGTTCGCCGCGGCCGCGACGGCGTTCGGCGAGCTGGCCGTGGTCGCGGCGCCGGACGTGCTGCACGGGCGCCGGTTCGGCAACGTCGTGCTGCTCGCCTCCCGCGCGCCGCTGCCGGTGGCCGGCCTGGCCCGCCGCGTCGCGGCCGACCCCTTCCCGGCCCGCGTCCTGGACACCGGCGAGGTGGCCGCGCTGGCCACCACCGCCCCGGCCGACCGGGACGCGACGCCGTCGCCGGAGCCGCCGCCCGGCTTCTTCGGCCGCTGAGCGCGGCCCGCCACCGGCGAGGGCTAGAAGGCGCCGTTGGCCCGGGCCGTCGCGATGTTGTCCTGGTGCTCGGGGAAGGTCTCGGCGAAGCAGGACGTGCCGTCGGTCTGGCACTTCACGAAGTACCGCCACGGGCCCGGCTCGGGGTCGAGCGCGGCGGCGATGGCGTCGGCGCCGACCGCGGCGATCGGCGTCGGGGGCAGCCCGCCGGTGCGGTAGGTGTTGTACGGCCCGGGGCGGGCGCGGTCGTCGTCGGTGGTGGCGAGGGCCTGCAGGTCGAGCGGGTAGTTGACCGTGGAGTCCAGCTCCAGGCGCTGGCCGTCGGAGAGCCGGTTGTAGACGACGCGCGCGACGCGCGGCATGTCCGCGGTGATGCCCTCCTTCTCCACCAGCGAGGCGACGACGAGCACCTCGTAGGGGTCCTCGCCGGCCGCCTCCGCGCCGGACACGAGGGGCGCGAGCTCGTCGGTGGAGTCGGTGACCAGGGTGCGCAGGACGTCGACGGCGGGGGCCCCGGGCTCGACGTCGTGGACGCCGGGCGCGATGAGGCCCTCCAGCCGGCGCACCGGCTCGGCCCGCGCCACGGCCTCCTGCGCCCAGGCCGGCACGCCCAGCTCGGCCGGGTCGGTGCCGGCCATGGTCTCGCGCAGCTCCTCGGCGGTCAGGCAGGTCTCCACCCCGTCGCGCTGCGTGCAGCTGGCCGCGGCGACGAGGCTCAGCACGCCGGGGGCGACGGTGCCGTCCGGGGCCCGCGTGTCGTCCAGCTGCACGCCGGGGCGGATCTCCAGGCGCCCCACGAGGGCGGTCGGGTCGAGGAGGCGCTCGACGGCCGCGGCGGCCGACATCCGCAGCCGCATCTGGTAGGAGCCCGGCTGCACGCCCAGCACGCGCTCGTCGGCCGCGGCGGCGTCGAGGAACGCGGCGACGCTGGCCACGACCCCGGCGGCCGAGAGGGTGCGCCCGATGGCGGCCGTCGAGTCGCCCGGGGCGACCTGCACGACCACGTCGCCCTCCCCCGGCCCGGTGAAGTCCGGGTCGCTGGCCAGGTAGGTGCGGTAGAGGTAGAGGCCACCGCCGCCGACGGCGACGAGCAGCACCGCCACCGCCACGAGGAGCACGGCGGTGCGCCGGCCCCGGCCGCGCCGCGGAGCGGAGCGCTCGGCCCGCCGGGACCGCTCCGCCCGCCCGACCCGGGTCGCGCGGGGGACGGGCGCGCGCTCCTCCGGCTCGGACGCGGTGGCGACGGTGCGCAGCGGGGCGGTCTCGGCGTCGTCCGGAGCGCGGTCCGGAGCGGGGTCGGGCCGCCGCTCGGCGCTGCGGACGGGTCCGAGCCGGCGGGTCGGGCCGTCGATGTCCACGAGGACGGAGGGTAACGATCCGGACGTTCCGCCGCCCGACGCACCCCGGAGCGGGTGAGGGGCTACCGGTTCCGGTCGAGCCAGCCCTGCAGGATCCCGACCGCCGCGACCTGGTCGACGACGGCCCGCTGGCGCCGGCCGCGCCGGCCGCTCTCGCGCAGCTGGCGGGTGGCGACGACCGTGGTGAGCCGCTCGTCGGACAGCTCCACCGGCACGTCGAGCACCTGCTCCAGCTCGACGGCGAACGCCCGCGCCGCCTCGGCCGCCGGACCCTCGCGGCCCGCGAGCGTGCGGGGCAGGCCGACCACGACGCCGACGGCACCGTGCTCGGCGACGAGCGCCGCCACCGCGGCCGCACTGCCGTCGGCGCGCGCCAGGGTGACCAGCGGCGTGGCGATCAGGCCGTCCGGGTCGGAGAGCGCGACCCCGACCCGGACCGACCCGACGTCGACGCCCAGGCGCCGCCCGCGCCGCACGGTCAGCGGCCGGCCAGGGCGGCGCGCAGGGCGTCCACCGCGGCCGGGACGCCCGACGGGTCGGTGCCGCCGCCCTGCGCGAGGTCGGGCTTGCCCCCGCCCCGCCCGCCGACGTGCGCGGCGAACGCGGGCACGAGCTTCCCGGCGGCCAGACCGGCGTCGCGGGCCGCGGCCGTGGTGGCGACGACGAAGGCGACCTTGGGGCTGTCCCCCGAGGTGTCGGCCGAGAACAGCGCCACGACGCCCGGGCGGGACCCGAGCCGCGTGCGGACGTCGGAGGCCAGGGCGCGCAGGTCGTTGCCGGCCACCCCGTCCGGGGTGGCCACGGCGACCAGCGCGACGCCGCCCACGTCCTGCGCGCCCTCGGCGAGCGCGCCCGCCGAGGACAGCACGGCGTCGGCGCGCACCTTCTCCAGGTCGCGCTCCGCGGTGCGCAGCCGCTCGACCAGCGAGCCGATCCGGTCGGGCAGGTCCTCGGGGCGGGTCTTGAGCTGCTCGGCCAGGTTCGACACGAGCAGGTGCTCGCGGGAGAGGAACCGGAAGGCGTCCAGCCCGACGAGGGCGTCGACGCGGCGCACCCCCGAGCCGATCGAGGCCTCGGACAGCACCTTGACCATCCCGATCTCGCCGGTGCGCCCCACGTGGGTGCCGCCGCACAGCTCGCGGGAGTAGTCGCCCATGTCGACCACGCGGACCCGGTCGCCGTACTTCTCGCCGAACAGCATCATCGCGCCCAGGCGCCGGGCGTCGTCCATGGTGGTCTCGTAGGCCTGGACCTCCCGGTCCTCCTGCAGCACGGAGTTGACCTCGTCCTCGATCTCGGCCAGCGCCGCGGGGGCGACGGCCCCGGTGGGCGAGGTGAAGTCGAACCGCAGCCGGCCGGGGGCGTTGAGCGAGCCCGCCTGGGCGGCCGAGGGGCCGAGCGCCCCGCGGACGCCGGCGTGCACGAGGTGGGTGGCGGTGTGGGCGCGGGAGACCGATCCCCGCCGGGCCCGGTCGACCTCGGCGACGGCGGCGGCGTCGAGGGCCACCTCGCCGGCCGTGACCGTGCCGCGGTGCACCCGCAGACCCGCGACCGGCGACTGCACGTCGTCGACCCGCACGGTGAACGAGCCGCCGGTGATCGTGCCGGTGTCGGCCTGCTGGCCGCCGGACTCGGCGTAGAAGGGGGTGCGGTCGAGCACGACCTCGACGGCGTCGCCCTCGCGCGCGGCGGGCACGGGCGTCCCGTCGACGAGCAGGCCGACCACGGTGGCCTCGGCGGACAGGTCGGTGTAGCCGAGGAAGTCGGTCGTGCCCCGGGTGTCGAGGACCGCGCGGTACACCGAGCCGTCGCCGTGGCCGACCTTGTGCTTGGCCGCGTCGGTCTTGGCCCGGGTGCGCTGCTCGTCCATGAGCGCCCGGAAGCGGTCCTGGTCGACGGCCAGCCCGGCCTCGGCGGCCATCTCCAGGGTCAGGTCGATGGGGAAGCCGTAGGTGTCGTGCAGCTGGAAGGCGCGGTCGCCGGGCAGCACGGCGGCGCCCGCCTCCCGGGTTTCGGACACCGCGGTGTCGAAGATCCGCGAGCCGGCGGTGAGCGTGGCCAGGAAGGCCTCCTCCTCCGCCCGGACCACGGCGGAGATCCGCTCGAAGCCGGTGACGAGCTCGGGGTAGGTCGGGCTCATCGCGTCCCGGACGACCTCGGCGAACGAGCCGAGCACCGGCTCGTGCACACCCAGCAGGCGGGCCGAGCGGACGATGCGCCGCAGCAGGCGGCGCAGCACGTAGCCGCGGCCCTCGTTGGACGGCGTGACGCCGTCGCCGATGATCATCACTCCGGACCGGGCGTGGTCGGCGATGACCCGGAACCGGACGTCGTCCTCGGCGCTCGCGCCGTAGCGGCGGCCGGAGAACTCCTCGGCGCGGGCGATCACCGGGCGCACGAGGTCGGTCTCGTAGACGTTCTCCACGCCCTGCAGCAGCGTGGCCACGCGCTCGACGCCCATGCCGGTGTCGATGTTCTTCTTCGGCAGCGTGCCGATCGGGGGGTGGCCCGCCTTGGGCGAGAGCTCGCCGCGGACGTCCTGCATGAAGACCAGGTTCCAGATCTCCAGGTACCGGTCCTCGTCGGCCTCCGGGCCGCCGTCGCGCCCGTGCTCGGGCCCGCGGTCGTAGTAGATCTCCGAGCAGGGGCCGCCGGGACCGGGCACGCCCATGTCCCAGTAGTTGTCCTTGCCGCTGCGGCGCTGGATCCGCTCGGCCGGCAGGTAGCGGCGCCACAGGTCGGCGGCCTCGTCGTCGTCGAGGTAGACGGTGGCCCACAGTCGCTCGGGGTCGAAGCCGTAGGACTGCGTGATCAGCGTCCAGGCGTGCTCGATCGCCCCGGCCTTGAAGTAGTCGCCGAAGGAGAAGTTGCCCGCCATCTGGAAGAAGGTGTTGTGCCGGGTGGTGCGGCCGACCTCGTCGATGTCGCCGGTGCGCACGCACTTCTGGATCGACGTGGCGCGCGGGTAGGGCGGCGGGGCCTCACCCAGGAAGTAGGGCTTGAACTGCACCATCCCGGCGTTGACGAACAGCAGGTTCGGGTCGTCGAGGATGAGGGACGCGCTGGACACGCGGGTGTGCCCGGCGGCGGTGAAGTGGTCGGTGAAACGACGGACGATCTCGTGGGTCTGCACGGTGGGGTCTCTCGCGAGGAGGGGTGGGGCGCGGGACGGCGGGACTAGCGTCCCGCCCGGCGCGCTCGCGCGGGCTTCGGCTCGGCGAGGGCCTCGGCGTAGGTGGGGACGCGGTCGCCGCCCGTGCGGCGCTCGACCAGCTCCTCGAGCTCGCGCTCGCGCTCGTTCATGCCCGCCCGGACCTCGGCGCCGAACGCGCCCAGGCCGGCGCCGAGCTCGCGCAGGCCGTCGGCGATGTTCTCCCCGATGCCCGCGGGCGTGACGGCGTGCGCGGCGCGGGTGGCGCGGCGGGTGGCCCAGGAGCCCGCGACCACACCGAGGCCGAGCCAGAACAGGCGGCTCATGCGCCCTTCCTCCGCAGCCGGCCCGGGCGGGTGCGCAGCGAGTGCGCGCCGGCGTCCTTGCCCGCCCGCCGCGCCTTGACCGCCTTGTTCAGCCCGTAGGAGAAGGCGGCGGCGCGGACGAGCGGCCCGCCCAGCGTGGCCGTGAACAGCGACGTCAGCACCGACACGTTGCTGGTGACGGTGCGGGCGCTGGAGGTGATGCCGTCGACGCGCTCCAGCTGGGTGTTCACCTGGTGCAGCGTGGCCTGGGCGTTGTCCAGCAGCGGCGCGCTGCCCTCGTGCGCCTTGCGGATCGCCACCGTGGCCTCGTCGAGGGTGCGCCCCAGCTTCAGCAGCGGCACCGCCAGCAGCAGCACGAGGACCACGAAGGCCCCCGCGGCGATCAGCGCGGCGATCTGACCAGCCGACACGAGGGCTCCTCCACGATCCGGTGCAGCGGGGATGATCGCGATCAGGCTACCCCTCCGCCCGGTCGCGCCCCTTCACGGGGCCGGGGCCGCCGGACCCGCGTCGTCGCCCGCGGTCGGGCCGCCCGGCCCGCCGCCCAGCACGGCCCGCAGCCGGTTGAGCGCCCGGTGCTGCGTGACCCGCACCGCCCCGGGCGTGGACCGGACGACCCCGGCCGTCTCCTCGGCCGAGAGCCCCACCATGATCCGCAGCACCAGCACGTCGCGCTGGCGCGGCGTGAGCACCGCCAGCAGCTTCTCCAGGTGCCCGCTCAGCTCGAGGGCGAGGACGCTCAGCTCCGGGCCGGCGTCGCCGGCGGGGCTGTCGGGCAGGTCCGACACCGGGTCGGTGCGGCTGCGGCCGATCGCCCGGAACGCGTCGGTGACCTTGTGCGCGGCGATGCCGTAGACGAAGGCCCGGAACGACAGCCCCTTGAGCTGGTAGGCCGGCAGCGCGCTGATCACCGCCAGGCAGACCTCCTGCGCCACGTCCTCGGCCGAGGCCGCGACCGTCTCCTGGCGACCCAGCCGGCCCCGGCAGTACCGCAGGACGAACGGGTGGATCTCGGCGAGCAGGTTGTCGTGGGCCCGCACCTCCCCCGCGAGGGCGGCGCGGACCAGGCCGTCCAGGCGGCTGGACGGCGTCTCCGCCTCCGGCTCGTCGGGTTCGACGGGGCGGGGACGCTCCAGCACCGTGTTCACCGGAGTCGCTCGGGCGGAACGGCGCACAGCTGCGCCACGGAATCGGACATCTCTGGGTTCCCCTCCCCGGGAACCGGCCGGTCGGCCGGTGACGTGCGCACTGCCCTGCGGATGGAGGGTCGCGGGATCCGCCAGATACGCTCGCGTCCCCCGACGCTGCCGCTGCCGCTCGCCTCCCGAGTCCGCCCGCGTGCCCTACGGTGCGTACTCGTCGTTCGTTCAACCATCTTGATGCGTCACCAAGTTGGAGTCAAGCCCAACTGTGATCGGTTACGCTCCGCTGCGACGAACGGCGATCCGACCCGACCGGGGGACCCCCGGGCCCGGGCCGCGGGGACCCAGCGCGACCGCACGCGGCGGGCGCTGCTCGACGCCGCCGGCGCGACCCCCGGATCCCGCGGGTGGGCCCGCACCCGCACCGAGGACACCGCCGCCGGTGTGAGCGCCGCCACAGCCTACAACCACTTCCCGTGCGAGCACACGCTCATCGGCCGCGTCATCGAGCCCCTCGCCCGGCCGCCGGTGGCGCGGGCGCGGCGGGACCCCACCCGCGGGCGGCCCGTCGTGGACGCGCCGGAGGACCGGGTGCGGGCCCCGGCCCGGCCGACCCCGGCGACGAGGTCGACCCGTCGGCCGACGTCCTGGGCCGCTCCCCGGTGAACGCCCGTCCGCGTCGTTACGGACCCCGCGGAGCCCGTCGACGGCCGCGCGGTGCTGCTGCCGACCCTGCTGCTCGGCGCCCTGCGCGGGAGCTGCTGACCGCCGCCGGGGGTCCCGTCCCTCCGCCCGCTGAGCGGACCGGCCGGGACCCCGCGGCGGGCCCGGGTCAGCGGCGGCCGAGCTCGTCGAGCACCTCGGCGAGGGCGTCGACGGCGAAGCGGAGCTCGTCGGAGGTGACCACCAGCGGCGGGGAGAGCCGGACGGTCGCGCCGTGGGTGTCCTTGACCAGGACCCCCCGGGCGGCGAGCGCCTCGGACACCGCGCGGCCCGTCCCGAGCGCCGGGTCGATGTCGACGCCCGCCCACAGGCCGAGCCCGCGCACCGCGGTCACCCCGCGGCCGACCAGCGCGCCGAGCCGGGCGTGCAGCTCCGCGCCGAGCTCGGCCGCCTGCACGAGCAGGCTCCCCTCGCGCAGCAGGTCCACCACGGCCGACCCGACGGCGCAGGCCAGCGGGTTCCCGCCGAAGGTGCTGCCGTGCTGGCCCGGGCGCAGCACGCCGAGGACGTCGCGGTCGGCGACGACGGCCGAGACCGGCAGGATCCCGCCGCCGAGGGCCTTGCCGAGCAGGTGGACGTCGGCGGTGACGCCCATCCCCCGCATCGCCAGGACGTGCCCGGTGCGGCCGAGCCCGGACTGCACCTCGTCGGCCACCATCAGCACGCCCGCCGCGGTGCACGCCTCGCGCACGGCGGCGAGGTAGCCGGCCGGCGGCACGACGACGCCCGCCTCGCCCTGCACGGGCTCCAGCAGGACCGCGACGGTGTCGGGGCCGATCGCGGCGCGCACGGCGTCGGCGTCCCCGTACGGCACGACGTCGAAGCCGGGGGTGAACGGCCCGAACCCGCCGCGGGCGTCGGGGTCGGTGGAGAAGCCGACGACGGTGGTGGTGCGGCCGTGGAAGCCGCCGTCCATCACGACGATCCGCGCCCGGTCCTCGGGCACGCCCTTGACCTCGTAGCCCCACTTGCGGGCGACCTTGATCCCGCTCTCGACGGCCTCGGCGCCGGTGTTCATCGGCAGCACGACCTGCTTGCCCACCAGGTCGGCCAGCGCGGCGCAGAACGGGCCGAGCCGGTCCGAGCCGAACGCGCGGCTGGTCAGTGTGACCCGGTCGAGCTGGGAGTGGGCGGCCGCCAGCAGCGCGGGGTGGCCGTGGCCGAAGTTCAGGGCGGAGTAGCCGGCCAGGCAGTCGAGGTAGCGGCGGCCCTCGACGTCGGTGACCCAGGCGCCGCGGGCGTGGCTCACCACCACCGGCAGCGGGTGGTAGTTGTGCGCGGAGTGCTCGTGCACCAGCCGCTCGTGGTGCGCCGTGATCGTCTCAGCGTCGGTCGTCCCGGTGGCGTCGTCGACGAGGGTCATGCCCGGACCTCCAGCGTGCAGCACTTCGGCCCGCCCCCGCCGAGCAGCAGCTCGGACAGGTCGACGGGCACGGGGACGAAGCCGCGCTCGGCGAGCGCGGCGGCGAGATCGACGGCGGCGGCCGACAGCACGACGTGCCGCCCGTCGGAGACGGCGTTGAGGCCGAGCACGGCGGCGTCGGCCGCCGTCGCGACGACGGAGTCGGGGTAGCGGGCCCGCAGCACGGCCTGCGCGGCCGGGGTGAACGCGGGCGGGTACCAGGCGATCGTCGTGGCGTCGAGCACCGCGAGGGCGGTGTCGAGGTGGTAGAAGAGCGGGTCGACCAGCTCCAGGGCGACGACCGGGCGACCCAGCACCCGGGCGGCCTCGGCGTGGGCGCGCGGGTCGGTGCGGAACCCGGTGCCGGCCAGCACCACCTGGTCGGCGCCCTCGCCCGCCACGAGCAGGTCGCCCTCCCCCTCGTTGACGAACTCCGGCTCCACCGGGTCGTACCCGTGCGCGGTGAACCAGGCCCGGTGCGCGGCGGCCTCGCCCGCCCGCTCGACGTGCCGGAACCGCGCGCCGAGCACCCGCCCGCCGACGACGGTGGCGCCGTTGGCGGCGTAGACCATGTCGGGCAGGCCCGGCACCGGGTCGAGCAGGTCGACGCGGTGGCCGAGGTCGAGGTAGGCGGCGCGCAGCGCCTCCCACTGCGCCAGCGCCCGCTCGCGGTCGACGGGCAGGTCGGGCCGCATCCAGGGGTTGATCGCGTACGTGACGGCGAAGTGCTCGGGCCGGCACATCACGTAGTGGCGGGCGGTGGGCCGACGTTCGTCGGAACCGGCCGGGCGGGGCAGGACGCTGGTCACGGGGCAGCCTCGCTGACGCTCGGCTGCCCCGTGCCCTGTGGTGCTGTGTCGGATGGTGACCTCGCAAGCTCGCTCACATACCAACGGTAGGAAGCCGCTCCCGCGCCCGACAATCATGCGATGCTGCTCGCCACCGCATGATCCGTGCGTCCCGAGCTACCCCGCCGCGGGATCGTTGCGCGGGTGCGCCGGGCGGCGCAGCAGCGGGCTGAGCACGAGCACCGAGCGGGTGCGCGCCACGAACCGCTCGGCGCCGATCTGCTCGAGCACCCGCTCGAAGTGCCGCATGTCGGCGGCGAGGATCCGCAGCACGGCGTCGGCCTCGCCGGACACCGTGCTCGCCTCCACCACCTCAGGGAACCGCCCGACGGCGGCGCGGATCGTCGCGGGCGGGGTGCGGGCGCGGCAGAACAGCTCGACGTAGCCCTCGACCGTCCAGCCCAGGGCGCCGGGGTCGAGCCGCACGGTGAACCCGGTGACGGTGCCGTCGGCGCGCATCCGGTCGACGCGGCGCTTCACCGCCGACGCCGACAGGCCCACCGCGGCCCCGATCTCGGCGTAGCTGGCGCGCCCGTCGTCGACGAGCAGGGCGACGATGCGTTCGTCGAGGCGGTCGAGCGGCACGCGGGCACGGTAGCGCCGCCCCGGTGGAGCGGCGGGGCGTCGGGCACGATGCTCGGATGTACCGAGTGGACTCCGAGGTCGGCCGGCTCCGCCAGGTGATCCTGCACCGTCCGGGCCTGGAGCTGAAGCGGCTCACCCCCGGCAACAAGGACCGCCTGCTGTTCGACGACGTGCTCTGGGTGGCCCGCGCCCAGACCGAGCACGACCGGTTCGCCGACGTCCTGCGCGGGCGCGGCGTCACCGTGCACCTGTTCGGGGAGCTCCTGCGCGAGACCGTGGAGTTCCCCGACGCCCGCGCCTACGTCCTGGACCGCATCTTCGACGACCGCACCTACGGCCCGCTCGCCATCGACGCGCTGCGCACGTGCTTCGACGCGATGGACGTCGACGTGCTCACCGAGCACCTCGTCGGCGGCATCACCAAGCGGGAGGTGCTCGACCGCATCCCCGAGCCGCGGTCGGTGGCCTTCCACGTGCTCGACCCCGACGACTTCGTGCTCGAACCGCTGCCCAACCACCTCTACACCCGCGACACCTCGGCCTGGATCCACGGCGGGGTCTCGATCAACAGCATGCGCAAGGCGGCCCGCATGCGCGAGACGGTGCACTACGAGGCCGTGTACCGGTGGCACCCGCTGTTCGCCGACGCCGCGTTCGAGGTGTGGTCGGAGGGCTCGGTGAACGGCCCGGCCACCACCGAGGGCGGCGACCTGCTGGTGCTCGGCGGCGGTGCGGTGCTGGTGGGGCTGAGCGAGCGCACCACCCCGGCGGGCGTCGAGCGCCTGGCGCGGCGGCTGTTCGCCGGCGGCGAGGTGCAGCGCATCGTCGCCCTGCGGATGCCGGAGACCCGGGCGCTGATGCACCTGGACACCGTGCTGACGATGGTCGACGAGGAGACCTTCACCAAGTACGCCGGGCTCGGGATGCTGCCGGCCTACACCATCCGCCCCGGCGACAACGACAAGGAGCTCGACGTCCGCGACCACCGGCCCGAGCAGATGCACGACGCGATCGCGGCGGCGCTGGGGCTGCCCGCGATCCGCGTGCTCACCGCCGAGCAGGACGTGCACGCCGCGGAGCGCGAGCAGTGGGACGACGGCTGCAACACCCTCGCCGTCGCGCCCGGCGTCGTCGTCACCTACGAGCGCAACGTCACCACCAACACCTTCCTGCGCAAGCACGGCGTCGAGGTGCTGGAGGTGCCCGGCGGCGAGCTCGGCCGCGGGCGGGGCGGGCCGCGGTGCATGAGCTGCCCGGTCGAGCGCGACCCGGCCTGACGGCCGATGGCGCTCGCCACGAAGGTCGCCGACCTCACCGGCCCCGGGATCACCGACCGGTTCGGCATCGGCGGCACCGACCTCGGCACCACCACGACCGGACCGGACGGGCGGCTCGTGTCGGTGTTCGGCGACACCTTCGCCTCCCCGCGCGCGGGCGGACGCGGCTGGCGCTCCCCCGTCGTCCTGTTCGCCGACCCGGCGTCGGTGCCGACCGGACTGCGGTTCACCGGCTCCGCCGGACGCCGCCGCCTGCTGCGCCGCGGGTGGGCGCGCCAGGCCGTCCGCTACGTCCACCAGACCCCGCGCCGGTTCCGCGGGCGGTGGCACAGGGTGACGACCGTGCTGCCCACCGACGTCATCACCGTCGGTGACGAGATCCTCCTGCACGTGATGGTGTGCCGGGAGCTGGGGCGGGTGCACTGGACCGAGGTGCACTCCTCCCGCGACGGCGGGGGGACCTGGCGGCCGACGGGGCTCCGCTGGCCGGGCGACCACCTCGGCGGGCTGTTCCAGATGCTCACCTGGGAGCGCGGCGACGACGGGTGGGTCTACGCCTCCACCACGGGGTTCCAGCGCGCGCACGGCCTCGTGCTGCACCGCGTGCCGCAGGACCGGGTGACCGCGGCGGACGCGTGGCAGACCTGGGGGTTCACCCCGGAGCGGGGCTGGGAGTGGGGCGGTCCGCCGACGGTGGCCCTGCCGGGCGCGTTCGGGGAGATGTCGCTGCGGCGCGTGCCCGCCCCCGACGGCTCCGTCCGGTGGCTGCTCGCGCTGTTCGACGCCGCCGCCTACCGCATCGACGTGCTGGACCTGGACTCCCCGCTCGCCGACCTGCACACCGCCCGGCGGGTGACGGTGCTGCGCGGCTGCGACTGGGAGCAGGAGGACCACGCCGCCGGGCGCGTCGCGCAGCTCTACGGCGGCTACGTCCTGCCGGGCAGCCGGCTCGACGACGTGCACCTGGTGGTCAGCCAGTGGCACACCGCCCGCGGCTGGCCCTACCGGGCGATGCAGTTCCGGGTCGACCTGACGGCCCCCTGAGGCGGGCGCGCACCGCGCACGCACCGGCCGTCCGCGCACGCCGCACCGTGCGCGGACGGCCGGCAGGTGCGCGGACCGCCCCGCGCCGGCGGCGTCAGACCGCGGTCGCGCGCAGGAGCAGCAGCTGCTCGGGGAACATCGCGGGGGCGGCCAGGCCCACCTCCCCGAGCACGCGCCCCGGCAGCTCGACGCCGCGGGCGAGCCACGCGGGGGCCGCGCCGGGCTGGCGGGCGGGGGCGTCGCCGGGGGCCTGCGGGACGACGCGGTAGCGCCGGTCGGGACGCAGCCCCGGCAGGCGCACCCGCCCCGGCACCGCGGTGGCCGCCGTCGACAGCTGGACCAGCGCGAACAGCGCGTCCGCCCCGTCCGCGGCGACGACGCCGTGCAGCGCGCCGGAGGGGTCGTGCTGCTCGTCGCGCACCATCGCCCCGGTGTGCAGCATCCCGCGCAGCTCCTTGTAGAGCGCGATCCACCCGGCGAGCTCCGCGCGCTCGGCGTCCGACGCGCGGGTGAGGTCCCACTCGACGCCGAAGGAGCAGAACAGCGCCGTGCCGGCGCGGAAGGACAGGTCGTGCGTGCGGCCGGTGGTGTGGGCGCGCGGCGCGCCGACGTGCGACCCGATCAGCTCGGGGGGCACGAGCTGGGTGGTCCAGCGCTGGATCTGCTGGCGCTCCAGGGGGTCGATGCAGTCGCTGCCCCACACGCGGTCGGTGTGCTCCAGCACCTCCAGGTCGACGCGCAGCCCGCCCGACGCGCAGGACTCGATCTCCACGTGCGGGTGCGCGGCGCGCAGCTCGTCGAGCAGCCGGTACACCGCGCGGGTCTGCCCGTGCACCCCCGGCACGCCGTCCGGACCGTGCCCGGCGTCGAGCAGGTCGCGGTTGTGGTCCCACTTGAGGTAGGCGATCGGGTACTCGCGCAGCAGCGCGTCGAGCCGGTCGCGCACGTGGGCGTAGGCCGGCGGCCGGGCGAGGTCGAGCACCTGCTGGCGCCGCGCGGTGACCGGTGTCCGCCCGCCGGTGCGCAGGATCCAGTCCGGGTGGGCGCGGGCGAGGTCGGAGTCGGGGTTGACCATCTCCGGCTCCACCCACAGGCCGAAGTCCATGCCCAGGCCGGTCACGACGTCGACGAGGGGGTGCAGGCCCTCGGGCCACACGCCGCTGTCGACGTGCCAGTCGCCCAGCCCGGCCGTGTCGTCGCGGCGGCCGTGGAACCAGCCGTCGTCGAGCACGTAGCGCTCGACGCCCACCGCCGCGCCCGCCCGGGCCAGGGCGACGAGCCGGTCGAGGTCGTGGTCGAAGTACACCGCCTCCCAGGTGTTGAGGACGACCGGGCGCGGCGTGCGCGGGTGGTGCGGGCGGGCGCGCAGGTGGGTGTGGAAGCGGGCGGCCAGCCCGTCCAGGCCGGCGCCGTGCGCCGCGTACACCCAGGGACCGGCGTAGGTCTCCCCCGCGCGCAGCCGGACCTCCCCGGGCAGCAGCAGCTCGCCGCCGCCGAGCACGGAGGCGCCGCTGGAGAGCCGCTCGGCGTGGGCGACGTGGTTGCCGCTCCACGCGACGTGCACGCCCCACGCCTCCCCGGTGCGGGTGCCGAACCCGCCGGTGCCGGCGCAGAGCACCAGCGGGGCGTCCGGCCCGGTGCGCCCGCGGCGGTTCTCCCGCGAGTGCGTGCCGACGACGAACGGCAGCCGCTGCGGGGAGCGCTCCCGCCCCCAGCGCCCGGCCATGTCGAACAGCTCGGTGGCCGCGGGCGGCACGGGCAGCGCGAGGACGAGCCCGGTGAGCACGAACGGCTCCTCGCCGGCCGTGCTCGTGAGGCTCGCGCGCTGGCGCAGCAGGCCGCTGGGCAGCAGCTCGACCACCAGTTCCAGCGCGAGGCCGGCGTGGGCGTCCACGCCGGCGGCGCGCACCCGCCCGCCCCCGGCGGGGTCGGGGACCACCTCCAGGTCGGTGCGGGTGAACAGCGGCGACCAGGCCCGCCCGCCGCGCTCGCCCGCGACCCCGGGGCGGCCGGTCCAGCCGTCGGCGTGCTCGGGGAGCAGGCCGGTGCGGACCGGCTCGTCGAGGCTGCTCGGCACTCCCCCGGGCTCCACGGCGCCGGCCAGGGCGGCGAGGTCGCCCGCGGCCAGCTCGCCCAGGTCGGCGCCCCAGTGCAGGACGGCCGGCAGGCGGTCGCCCGCGACGTCGAGCACCAGCCCGACCCCGGCGGCGCGGAGGTGGACGGTGGTCGGGGTGGCGCTGGTCATCGGGTCTCCCCCCGGTGCCGGGTCGACAGGGGCCGGGTCGACAGGGGCCGGGTCGACAGGGGCCGGGTCGACAGGGGCCGGGTCGACAGGGGCCGGGTCGACAGGGGCCGGGTCGACAGGGGCCGGGTCGACAGGGGCCGGGTGCAGGACGTCGCGGGCGGTCGGCACGGCTCACCGGCCCCGGACGGCGCGGCGCAGCCTGGGCAGCCGCTCGGCGAGCGTGCGCTCGGCGCCGTGGGTCGTCGGGACGTAGTAGTCCCGCCCGACCAGGGCGTCCGGCGGGTACTGCTGGGGCACGACCCCCTCGGGCGCGTCGTGCGGGTAGCGGTAGCCCACGGCGCTGCCGAGGTCCTGCGCCCCGGCGTAGTGCCCGTCGCGCAGGTGGGGCGGCACGGCGCCGGCGGCGCCGGCGCGGACGTCGGCCATCGCCGCGTCGATCGCGGTGATCACGGCGTTGGACTTGGGCGCGGTCGCCAGGTGCAGCGTCACCTGCGCCAGCGCGATCCGGGCCTCGGGCAGCCCGACGAGCTGCACGACCTGGGCGGCCGCGACCGCGGCCGGGAGCGCGGTCGGGTCGGCCAGGCCGACGTCCTCGCTCGCGTGCACCACCAGCCGCCGCGCCACGAACCGGGGGTCCTCCCCGGCCACGAGCATGCGGGCCAACCAGTGCAGCGCGGCGTCGGGGTCGGAGCCGCGGATGGACTTGATGAACGCGCTGATCACGTCGTAGTGCTGGTCGCCGGCGCGGTCGTAGCGGACGGTCGCCTCGGTGACCGCGCGCTCGACGGCGGCCACGTCGAGCACCGCGCCGCCGGTGCCGGTGCCGGTGCCGGTGCCGGTGCCGGACCCCAGGACCCCGTCGGCGCACGCCTCCAGGGCGGTCAGCGCCCGCCGGGCGTCGCCGCCGGACAACTGGACCAGCGCGTCCTCGGCGTCGGGGGCCAGCTCGACGTCGCCGGCCAGCCCGCGCGGGTCGGCGACGGCGCGGCGCAGCAGGGTGCGGACGTCGTCGTCGGTGAGCGGGGTCAGCTGCAGCACCAGCGAGCGCGACAGCAGCGGCGCCACCACCGAGAAGGACGGGTTCTCCGTGGTGGCCGCGACGAGCAGGACGAGGCGGTCCTCCACGGCGCCGAGCAGCGCGTCCTGCTGGGTCCTGGAGAACCGGTGGACCTCGTCGATGAACAGCACGGTCTGCTGCCCGTGGTGGTCGCGGCGGCGGCGGGCGTCGGCGATCACCTCGCGCAGCTCCTTCACGCCGCTGGACAGCGCGGACAGCGCGACGAAGTGCCGCGACCGCGGCCCGGGAGAGGTCGACGCCGCCAGCAGCCGCGCGATCGTGGTCTTGCCGGTGCCGGGCGGGCCGTAGAGCAGCACCGAGGCGGCCGCGCCGCCCTCGACGAGCCGGCGCAGCGGCGCGCCGGGCGCGAGCAGGTGGCCCTGGCCGACCACCTCGTCCAGGGTGCGCGGCCGCATCCGGGCGGCGAGCGGGGCCGCGGCGGAGGGGCGCTCCCGGTGCGGGCCGGGCCCGGGGTCGGGCTCGAGCGCGAACAGGCCGTCGGGGTCGGTCACCAGCGGTCGTGGACGTGCGCGCGGATGCGCTCGTCGTACACCGAGCGCACCGCGTCGAGGACGTCCGGGGCGAGCGGCGGGAGGTCGGCCGCGGCGGCGTTGGCGCGCGCCTGCTCCGCGCTGCGCGCCCCCGGGATGACGGCGGTGACCCCGGGCTGGTCGACCACCCAGCGCAGGGCCAGCGCCGCGGTGGTGACGTCCGGGCCGACCCGCTGCGCCACCGCCCGCAGCTCCCGCGCCGCGGCGACCGCGACGTCGAAGGGCACGCCGGAGAACGTCTCGCCCACGTCGAAGGCCTCGCCGCCGCGGTTGTAGGTGCGGTGGTCGTCGGCGGCGAAGGTCGTGGTCTCGTCGTAGCGCCCGGACAGCACGCCGCTGGCCAGCGGCACCCGGGCGATGATCCCGACCCCGGCCTCCCGGGCCGCCGGCAGCACCCGCTCCAGCGGCTTGAGCCGGAACGCGTTGAGGATGATCTGCACGCTCGCGACGCCCGGGCGCGCGATCGCGGCCAGCGCCTCGTCGCACGTCTCCACCGACACCCCGTAGGCCGCGAGGCTCCCCTCGGCGACGAGGGCGTCGAGCGCGTCGAACACCCCGTCGGCGGAGTAGACGGCCGTGGGCGGGCAGTGCAGCTGCACCAGGTCGAGGACGTCGACGCCGAGGTTCGCGCGGCTGCGGTCGGTCCAGGCGCGCAGGTTCTCCGGCGTGAACGCCTCGGGGACGAAGGGGTCGGCGCGCCGCCCGCACTTCGTCGCCACCGTGACCGGGGCGTCGGGCCGCTCGGCGCGGAACCGGGCGATGAGCCGCTCGCTGCGCCCGTCGCCGTACACGTCGGCGGTGTCGAGCAGGGTCACCCCCGCGTCGACGGCCGCGTGCAGCACGGCGAGCGCGTCGGCGTCCTCGACCTGCCCCCAGTCGGCGCCCAGCTGCCAGCAGCCCAGCCCCACCACCGACACCGCACGCCCCGTCCGGCCCAGCACCCGCTCGTCCACGCCCCCGATCGTAGGTCGCGCGCATCCACCGCCCGCCGGCCGCCTCCACCCGGCATGACGCGCATCGCGGTCCTGTTCGACGGCACCTGGAGCGACGAGGACTCCGGCACGAACATCGCCCGGCTCGACCGGCGCGTGGCGCGCCGGCCCGGGGAGCAGGAGGTGCACTACGTCCCCGGCGTGGGGACCTCGCGGTGGGAGCGGCTGCGCGGCGGGGTCCTCGGGCGCGGTGTCGACGACCGGATCCGGGAGGGGTACGCGTTCGTGGCGCGGCACCACCGCTCCGCCGACGACCGGATCTTCCTGCTCGGGTACAGCCGCGGCGCGTTCACCGCCCGCAGCCTCGCCGGCATGATCGCCAAGTGCGGCATCGTCACCGACGACGGCCCGGACACCGCCGCCCTGTTCGCGCACTACCGCGACCGCACCGCGCCGGGCCTGCGCGAGCTCCTGGCGGGCGAGGCGCCGGCCCGGACCGAGGTCGAGCGCGCGCTGGTCCGCTCGTCGCGGCTCGTCCGGATCCGGTTCGTCGGCGTCTTCGACACCGTCGGCAGCCTGGGCGTGCCGGGCGCGGCGGGGGCGCTGTCCGCCCGGCGCCACGCCTTCCACGACACGAACCTCAGTGGGCTGGTCGACCACGGCCGGCACGCGGTCGCGCTCGACGAGCGGCGGGCGTCGTTCGCGCCCACGCTCTGGACCGCGGTCCCGGTCCCGGTGCCGGGCCCCGGGCCCAGCACCACGGTCGAGCAGCGCTGGTTCGTGGGCTCGCACAGCAACGTCGGCGGCGGGGACCTGGCCTCGGGCGACAACCGGCTCTCCGCGCTGGCCCGCGAGTGGCTGGCCGACGAGGCGCGGGCGGCGGGCCTGGAGGTCGGCGCCGAGCCGGTGCCCGCGGACGCCGTCCGCGGCGCGATCGAACCGTCCGACCGGGAGGGGCTGTTCCGCGTGCTCGGGGCCCTGCTCCCGTCGCAGCGGCCGCGCCCGCGGGCCGTGCGCCGGACGAGCCTCGGCGAGACCCTCGACCCGTCGGTGCTCCTGCGCTGGGAGGCCGACGCGGAGTACCGGTCCCCCCGGCGCGACGTCGACCCCGGCCTGCGGGCGTGGGTGCGCTCGCTGGGGGCGGGCGCCGTCACACCAGCCGGCCGCGCTCCACGAGCCGGCGGGCGATGACGTCGCGCTGGATCTCGTTGGTGCCCTCCCCCACGATCATCAGCGGGGCGTCGCGGAAGTAGCGCTCGACGTCGAACTCGGTGGAGTAGCCGTAGCCGCCGTGCACGCGGATGGCCGACAGCGCGATCTCCATCGCCGCCTCGGAGCAGAACAGCTTGGCCATGCCGGCCTCCAGGTCGCTGCGCTGCCCGCTCTCGACGCGGCGGGCCGCGTGCAGCAGCAGCTGGCGGGCCGCGGTGAGCCGCGTGGCCATGTCGGCGAGCAGGTTGCCCACCGACTGGTGCCGCCAGATCGGCCGCCCGAAGCTCTCGCGCTCCTGGGCGTAGCGCAGCGCGTCGTCGAACGCGGCCCGCGCCACCCCCGTCGCCCGGGCCGCCACCTGGATGCGGCCGAGCTCCAGCCCCCTCATCATCTGCGCGAACCCGCGGCCCTCCTCGGCGCCCAGCAGGGCGCTCGCGGGCACGCGCGCGCCGTCGAAGACCAGCTCGCAGCTCTCGACGCCCTTGTAGCCCAGCTTGGGCAGGTCCTTCGAGACGGTGAACCCGGGCACCTTCTCCACGAGCAGGATCGACACCCCGCGGTGCGGCGGGTCGGCCGCCGGGTCGGTCTTGCACAGCAGCGCCACCAGCGAGGAGCGGCGGGCGTTGGTGATCCAGGTCTTGCCGCCGTCGATGACGTAGGAGTCGCCGTCGCGGCGGGCCACCGTGCGCATGGCCTGCAGGTCCGAGCCGCCGCCCGGCTCGGTCAGCGCCATCGTGGCCCGCACCTCCCCCGTGGCCATGCGCGGCAGCCAGCGGTCGCGCTGCTCGTCGGTGCCGCAGGCGGCGATGAGCTCCGCGACGACGCTGTGCCCGCCCATCGCCCCGGCCAGGCTCATCCAGCCGCGCGCCAGCTCCTCGGTGACCAGCGCGTAGCAGGGCGCGGACACCCGCACCCCGCCCCACGGCTCGGGCACCGCCAGCCCGAACACCCCCAGGCGCTTCATCTGCTCGATCAGCTCGGCGGGGTAGGTGTCCGCGTGCTCCAGTCCGCGGACGACCGGGCGCACCTCGCGGTCGACGAAGTCGCGGACCACGTCGACGACGGCCCGCTCGGAGGGGTCGAGACCGTCGGCGTCGGGATCGGTGCGGGCGGTGGGGGGCATGCAGCGGTCCGATCACGGGTCCGGGGGCGGGCGGGCGTGCCCAGCCTGCCGCGCCGACCGCCCGGCCGGTACCCCGCGGCGGCGGGCACCCGGCCGCACGGACTGGACCGTCCGGACTAGGATGGGGACCCGCAGGGGTGAGGGGGGACCGTGGACGCGACCGACGACCGCCCCGGCGAGGGCGAGCGGGCGCGGATCCGGGCGCTGGAGGCGCTGGGCATCCGGCCGGACGAGCGGCACGAGCGGTTCGACCGCCTCACCCGGCTGGCGACGGCGCTGTTCGAGGTGCCGATGGCCACGATCTCGCTGCTCGACGAGAACCGGCAGTGGTTCGCCTCGGCGCAGGGGCTGGAGCAGGCCTCGATCCCCCGGCCCCTGTCGTACTGCGACCGGACGGTCCGCGACGGCGCGGAGCTGGTGCTCGAGGACGTGGCCGCCGATCCGCGCTATGCCGGGCACCCCGCGCTGACCGAGCTGGGCATCCGGTTCTACGCCGGCGAGCCGCTGCGCTCCGCGGGACAGGTGGTCGGGACGCTGTGCCTGCTGGGCGAGGCGCCGCGCGCCTTCACCCCCCACCAGCGCGAGCTGCTCCGCGACATCGCCGCGGCCGCCGAGCAGGAGCTCCACCGCGCCGACGAGCTGGCCCGCGCCGCCGAGGTGCAGCGCACGCTCGTCCCCCGCACCCCGCCCAGCGCGCCCGGCTGGGAGTTCGCCGCCGCGTACCGGCCGGCCCGGTCGGTGGGGGGCGACTTCCTCGACTGGCGACGCCAGGACCCCGACCGGCTGGTCCTGACCGTCGCCGACGTGATGGGCAAGGGCGTGCCCGCGGCGCTGCTGGCCGCCAGCGTGCGCACCGCGTTGCGCACCGCCACCCGCGACGCCGACCCCGCCGCCGCGCTGCACGCCGCGGCCGCGGCCGTGGACGACGACCTGCAGCGCGCGGGTGCGCTGGTCACGGCCCTGCACGCCCGCCTGGACACCCGCACCGGCGCGCTGGAGTGGGTCGACGCCGGGCACGGCCTGCAGCTCGTGCTGCGCGCCGACGGCCGCACCGAGCACCGCGCCGGCGCGGGCGGGCTGCCGCTGGGCGTGCTGCCCGGCGACAGCTGGACCCCCCAGCGCCTGGTCCTGGAGCCCGGGGACGTGCTGCTGGCCTTCAGCGACGGCCTGCTCGACCTGTTCGACGGCACCCTCGCCGCCCTCGGCCCGATCGTCGAGCTGGCGCGCCGCGACGGGGGCGGGGCCGTCGCGGCGGTCGAGCGCTTCGTCGCGCTCACCACGGGGCGCACGCTCCCCGACGACGTCACGGTCCTGGCCGCCCACCGCCTCCCGCGCTGACCGCCGCGGGCCGCGACCGGACCCACCACTCGATCAGGGGACCGACGTCCCCCGACCGGGTCAGCGGGCGGGCCCCGGACGGCCCAGCTGCCTATCCTCCCGGGCATGTACGGAACGTGGTGCCGCGCTCACCGCGAGCGCCGGTGACGGGCCGCGGGCCGGGCGGGCGCCGGCCGCGCACCCCGGGGACGGCGAACCGCGCCGTCGTCCGGATCCTCGTGGTCCTCACCTTCTGCCTGGGCGTCAACTACGTGGTGTGGCGCTGGCTCGAGTCGGTGAACTGGAGCGCGTGGTGGATCGCGGTCCCCCTGGTGGTGGCGGAGACCTACAGCCTGGTCGACGCGTTCCTGTTCGGGATGACGATGTGGCGGGTCAAGGAGCGGGGCGAGCCGCCGGCGCCGCCCCCCGGCGCCACCGTGGACGTGTTCGTCACGACCTACGACGAGCCGGTGGACCTCGTGATGGCCACCGCGCTCGCCGCGCGGGACATCCGCTTCCCGCACCGCACCTGGGTGCTCGACGACGGCGCCCGCCCCGAGATGCGGGCGGCGGCGGAGGCGGCGGGCATCGGCTGGATCACGCGGGACGCCCACTGGGCGGACATGCCCCGCCACGCCAAGGCCGGCAACCTCAACAACGCCCTGATGGGCACCGAGGGCGAGTTCCTGCTCATCCTCGACGCCGACCAGATCCCGGACCCGGAGATCCTGCACCGCACGCTCGGCTGGTTCCGCGACGAGCGGGTGGCCGTGGTGCAGACCCCGCAGTTCTTCACGAACGTGACGGCCTCGGACCCGCTCGGCAGCCAGGCCCCGCTGTTCTACGGCCCGATCCAGAAGGGCAAGGACGGCTGGGACGCGGCCTTCTTCTGCGGCTCGAACGCGGTGCTGCGGCGCGAGGCGCTCATGCAGCTCGGGCTGACCGGCTACGTCGAGCAGGTCGAGCGGGGCATCCGGCAGGTGCTGCGCACCGCGGGCCGGCTGCTCGCCACCGCCCGCCGGGAGGCGCGCGGGCAGGGTCCCCACGTGCTGGCCGCGCTCGACGCGGTGGCGGACGCGGTCGACCTCGCCCGCCGGGAGCTGCGCGCCGGGCGCTCGTCGATCGCGGAGGTCACCTACCGCTTCCGCCGGCGCGTCGACCGGGCGTCGCAGGGCCTGGTCGACGCCGACGTCGCCGCGCTCGTGCGCGACCTGGAGGAGCTCGGCGAGGCCGACGCGTACGGCCGGCACGCCCGGGCCGTGCCGCCGGTGCTCGACGAGGTGGCGCTGTCACGGCTCTCGGCGCGGGACGTGTCCCCGCTCACCGCGCTGTCCTCGGTGCGCGCCCTGGTCGACGCCGTCGACGTCAGCCGGGCCGAGGAGGCCCAGCCGATCATGCCGATGGCCACCCTGTCGGTCACGGAGGACATGGCCACGGCGATGCGGCTGCACCGCCTGGGCTGGCGCAGCGTCTACCACCACGAGAACCTCGCCCACGGGCTCGCGCCCGAGGACCTCGGCACGATGCTGCAGCAGCGCCTGCGCTGGGCCCAGGGCACGCTCCAGGTGATGCTCAAGGAGAACCCGCTCGTGCAGGCGGGGCTGTCGACGGGGCAGCGGCTCATGTACTTCGCCACGATGTGGAGCTACCTGAGCGGGTTCTTCGCGGTGGTCTACCTCGCCGCACCCGTGGTGTTCCTGTGCTTCGACGTCCGCCCGGTGGTCAGCTTCGGACCCGACTTCCTCCTGCGGCTGGTCCCCTACCTGCTGGTCAACCAGCTGCTGTTCCTCGTCATCGGCTACGGGAAGCGCACCTGGCGCGGCACGCAGTACAGCCTCGCGCTGTTCCCGCTGTGGATCCGGGCGACGTGGACCGCGTGCGCCAACGTCTGGTTCCGGCGCCCGCTCGGCTTCGTCGTCACGCCCAAGACCCGGCAGGAGCCCACCGCTCCCCCGTGGCGGCTGATCTGGCCGCAGCTCACGGCGATGGCGCTGCTGGCACTGGCCGCCGTGGTCGGCACGGCGCGCTACCTGCTCGGCGCCACCGACTTCGACCTGCTCAGCCTGGGCGTGAACCTCGTCTGGGTCGTGTTCGACCTCGTCATCCTGTCCGTCGTGATCTCGGCCGCCACCTACACCGGCCCGGGGTCCGAAGAGGAGAAAGTGGCCCCGACGCTGTGAACCTCGGCACCCAGCACCTCGACGACGGCACCGCCGTCATCGCCCCGGAGGGCCGTCTGACGATGACGTCGACGGCCGCGCTGCGCACCCTCATCACCGAGACGGTCGACGGGGGGCGCACGCACGTCGTCGTCGACCTCGCCGCCACCGACTTCATCGACTCGTCGGGCCTCGGCGCGCTCGTCGCGGGCCTCAAGACGTGCCGGCAGGCCGGCGGCGACCTGCGCATCGCCCGGCCGACCGAGCAGGTGCGCACCGTCCTGCAGCTGACCAACCTCGACCGCGTGCTGCGCCCGGCCGCCAGCGTCCGCGGCGCCTTCGACGACGACGACCACGACGACCACGACGGCGCCTGACCGGCACCGCGGCGGTGTCGCGGGTCCGGTGCGGTGAGCACCGGGCCGGGCCTCACGTGCGGTGCCGCACGACCGTCCAGACGTTGCCGCCCGCGCGGTGCACGTGCGCGAGGTCGGCGACGGCCGCCGCGAGCGCGAGGCCGCGCCCGCCCTCGGCCAGCTCGTCCGCGGGCAGCACGGCGCCGGCCGGATCGACGGGCGGCGGGGCGCCGTTGTCCTCCATCCGCGCCTCGATGCGGTCGTCGTGCACGAGGATGCGCAGGTGGACGTCGACGGGCCGGCCGTCGGTCTGCCGGGCGTGCTCGACGAGGTTGCCGACGATCTCCACCAGCGCGGTCTCGAAGAGCATCCGGTCCACCTCCGCCACCCCGTCCGCGGCCGTCCACAGCTCCGCGAGGGCGTCCTGCACGACGTCGAGGCAGGTGGGCGTGCCGGGGTAGCGCAGGTCGCGGGTGATCACCGGCACCGCCGGACGACCAGGAGGGTGGCGTCGTCGGCGAGCGCGGTGGCGCGGGCCCGGCGCCCGATCTCCGCGACGCATCCGACGGGGTCGGCGCGGGCCTGCAGGACGAGCCGGTCGAGCGCCTCGTCCGGTGACGGGAACAGGTCGAGCACCCCGTTGCTGAGGGCGAGCACCACGTCGTCCGGGCGCAGGTCGACGCGGTGCTCGGGCCAGCGGTCGTCGCGCCGCACCCCCAGCGGCAGCCCTCCGGCGGCCGGCCGGTGCACCGAGCCGTCGGCGCGCACCAGCACCAGCAGGCCGTGACCGGCGTCGGTCCAGCGGACCGCGCCGCTGCGGACGTCGAGCCGCGCGTGGCACAGGGTCACCAGTGTGCCGGTGCCGGCGAGGTCGTCCTCCAGCGCGAGCGCGGCCTCCCGCACCGCCTCCGCCGGCCCGGCCCGGCGGCCCGCCGTGCGCATCGCGGCGCGGACCGCGGCCATGACCAGCGCCGCCCCCACGCCCCGGCCCATGACGTCGGCGAGGGTGAGGACGACATCGGGGGGACCGCCGTCGGCGGGCGGGTCGGCGCGGTACCAGTCGAGCAGGTCACCGCCGACGGCGTGGGCCGGCACGCACGTCCCGGCGACGACGTAGCCGGGCACGGTGAGCGTCGCGGTGCCGGGCAGCAGCGCCCGCTGCACCTCCGCGGCGCGCTCCATCTCCGCGGACCGCTGCAGCTCGGCCTCCGCCCACCCGGCCAGCTCGGCGAGCACGGCCCGGTGCACCTCGCCGAACCCGCGGGGGTCGGGGTCGAACAGGCACAGGGTGCCCACCCGGGTGCCGGCCGCGGTCGTGAGGGGCCGCCCGGCGTAGAAGCGGACGCGCGGCCCGCCGGTGACGGACGGGTGGCCGGCGAACCGGGTGTCGGCGCGGGCGTCCTCCACCACCGTCTCGGGCTCCGGCGCCGCGAGCGCGTACCGGCAGAACGAGTGCTCGAGCGGCACCGACTCCGCGTCGAGCCCCTCGATCGACTTCACCCACTGGGTGTCGGCGTCGGCGAGGGTCACGGCCGCGATGCGCACCCCGAACAGCCGGCGGGCGAGCCGGGTGATGCGGTCGAAGCGCTCCTCGCGGCCGGTCGGGACGACCGGGAGGGCCTCGAGGGCCCGCACCCGCTCGGCGTCCGGCTCCCGCAGGCCGGCGGCCGCTGCGGCCACTCCGATCACCCTCCCCGCGTCGCCCGGATCGGCCGAACAGTACCGCGCACTGGTCCGTTCGCCGGTGCTCCCGGGACGGCACCGCCCGTTCGTGGCGCCGGACCGGTCCGCGCGGACGCCGGCGGCACCGGGAGGGCACCCGGTGCGCCTGCGGATGCTGACCGCACCCCGGGGACGCCAGGTGTCGCCGTGGCCGCAGCAGCGTCCGCGTCGGCAGGCTCCCCCCTGCCGCGACCGGACCCGGTCGCCCGACACGGAACGAGTGCAGCGTGACCGCCAGCGAGATCCTCCTGTTCGTCCTGCTCGACGTCGCCGTCGTGGTGGCCGCCGCCCGCGTGTTCGGGTGGGCCTTCCAGCGGATGGGCCAACCCGCGGTCATCGGGGAGATCGTCGCGGGCATCACGCTGGGGCCCAGCCTGCTGGGCCTGCTGCCCGGGGACCTGCACCTCGTGCTGTTCCCGACCGAGGTCCGCCCCCACCTCAACGTCATCGCCCAGATCGGGCTGATCCTGTTCATGTTCGTCGTCGGCCTGGAGGTGGACCTGTCGGCGGTGCGCCGCCGGCGCGGCACCGCGGTGGCGGTCTCGCTGACCTCGATCGCCCTGCCGTTCGGGCTGGGGATGCTGCTGGCCCTGGCGCTGCACGGCGGGCACTCGGTGGTCACCGATGCGGAGGGCGTGACGGCGCCGGTGGACCTGCTGCCGTTCGCCCTGTTCCTCGGCGTCGCCATGTCGATCACCGCGTTCCCGGTGCTGGCCCGCATCCTCACCGAGCGCGGCCTGCACCGCACCGGGGTCGGCGCCCTCGCCCTGACCTGCGCCGCGATCGACGACGTGCTCGCCTGGTCGCTGCTGGCCGTCGTCGTCGCCGTCGGGTCGGCCGCGGGCGACCCGTGGCAGGTCGTGCAGATCCTCGGGCTCACCGCCGCGTTCGCCCTGGTGGTGCTGCTGGTCGTCCGGCCGCTGCTGACCCGCCTCGTGCCCTGGTACCGGCGCGCCGGCCGGCTCACCCCCGAGATCCTCGGCGTGGTGCTGGTGCTGCTGCTGGTGAGCGCCTGGGTCACCGAGAAGATCGAGGTGCACGCGCTGTTCGGGGCGTTCCTGCTGGGCACGGCGATGCCGCGGCGCGGGGCCGAGGGCCTGACCCGGGAGATCCTGGAGAAGGTGGAGACGGTCAGCCTGACGCTGCTGCTGCCGGTGTTCTTCGTGGTGACGGGGCTGCGGGTGGACATCGGCGCGGTCGGCCCGACCGGCCTGGTCGAGCTGGGGCTGATCCTGGTCGTCGCCATCGGCGGCAAGTTCGTCGGCGCGTACGTCGCGGCGCGCTGCCACGGGGTGCCGAGCCGGCAGGCGGGCGCCGTGGGGCTGCTGATGAACACCCGGGGCCTGACCGAGCTGGTGATCCTCACGATCGGCGTGCAGCTCGGCGTGCTCGACCAGGACCTGTTCACCCTCATGGTGGTCATGGCCCTGGTGACGACGGCGATGGCGGCGCCGCTGCTGGAGCGCGTCTACCCCCGCGAGCTGGCCGAGCGGGACCGGCTGGCCGAGCAGCGCCCGCAGGAGGCGGTGGCGACGCCCTGAACGGCGCACCCGGACGGGGTGTGGTGCGCGTCACCGCGGCGCTGCATCCGTCCGGGCGCGGGGGCCGTATCGGAGGTGTTCGCGTCCCCCGAACCACAGGAGTCGACATGCGTCGCCCCGTTCTCGCCGTCGCCGCCGCCGTGCTGGCCTCCGGCACCCTGCTCGCCACCGCCCCCACCGCCCTGGCCCAGGAGACCGGCACCGTCTACGTCGTCCACGGCATCCCCGACACCCCCGTCGACGTCTACGTCGACGGCCAGCGCGCCCTCGACGACTTCGCCCCCGCCACCAACGCCGGCCCCGTCGACCTCCCCGCCGGCGACCGCGAGATCGCCATCTTCCCCGCCGACGCCGCCGACGGCACCGGCGAACCCCTCCTCTCGGCCACCGCCACCGTCCCCGCCGGCGGCAACGCCACCGTCGTCGCCCACCTCACCGACGCCGGCGAACCCACCGTGACCCCGTTCGTCAACGACGTCACCGACGTCCCCGCCGGCCAGGCCCGCCTCGTGGTCCGCCACACCGCCGCGGCTCCGGCCGTGGACGTCCTCGCCGGCGGGTCCGCGGTCGTGTCGGGGCTGACCAACCCGAACGAGGAGGCCCTGGAGGTCCCCGCCGGCACCGTCTCCGCCTCGGTGGCCGCCGCGGGCACCACCGACCCGGTCATCGGCCCCGCCGACCTCGACCTCACCGAGGGCACCGCCACCTTCGTCCACGCCATCGGCTCGCTGGAGGACGGCAACCTCGACCTGGTCGCCTTCACCATCGACGGCCTCCACAGCGCCCCCTCCGGCGTGCCCTCGGGCGCCCCGTCCGGCGCGCCGTCGGAGTCGGGTGCCCCGGCGTGGCTGGCCCTCGCCGTGGGCGCGACCGCGGTCGCCGCGGGCGGGGCTGCGGCGGTGCGCCGCCGCACCGCCGGCGCGGGCCGCTGAACCGCCGGTCCGCGAGGGGGACGGCCACCGGCTTCGCGCTGGTGGCCGTCTCGGCCCTCGCACTCACCGGGTGCGCCACCCCCGGGGCGGGCGACGCCCCGCCCCTCCCGCCGCCGGCCGTGACGGCGGCGGCCGCGCCCGCCCCGGCGAGCGCGGCCCCGTCCGCGGCGGCCGCCGAGCCGGCGGCCGCCGCGGCGCCGGTGCGGATCCGCGTCGGCGACATCGCCGTCGACGCCCCCGTGGTGCCGGTCGGGGTCGACCCGGCCGGCCAGATGGAGGTGCCGGTCGACGTCAGCACGGTCGGCTGGTACCGCTTCGGACCGGGCCCGGGCGCCGCGGCCGGGTCGAGCGTGCTGTCCGGGCACGTGGACGACCGGGTGCAGGGCCGGGGGGCGTTCTACGCGCTCACCGACCTCGCCGAGGGCGACCGCGTCGAGGTCGACCTGGCCGACGGCGGGGTCGTCGCCTACGAGGTCACCCGCGTCGAGCGGATCGACAAGGACCAGCTCCCGGTCGACCAGCTCTTCGCCCGCGACGGCGCGCCCGTCCTCACGCTGGTGACGTGCGGCGGCGAGTTCGACAGCGCCCGCCGCAGCTACCGGCTCAACGTCGTGGTCACGGCCGAGCCGGTCCTCGCGTAGAACGGAAGGGGGGCTGGCAGGCTGTGCTCCACGTCGACGGTGCCCGGACGGTCCGAACCCACCTCGGCGGTGGAGGCGCGGTGGATCCCGGCACGGACCAGCTCGACCGGGCGTTCGTCCGGGGCGAGGCCGCTGCGCTGCGGGAGGCCTACGACCGCTACGCCGGGCTGGTGCACGCGATCGCGCTGCGCTCCCTGGGCGTCCACCAGGACGCGGAGGACGCGACGCAGCAGGTGTTCGTGAAGGCGTGGCGGTCGCGGGCGACGTTCGACCCGGACCGCGGCCAGCTGGGCGGCTGGCTGGTCGGCATCTGCCGCCGGGAGGTGCTCGACCGCCTCGCCGCCCGCACCCGGGAGCGCGGGGTGCTCGAACGGGTGGGGCCCGTCGTGGCGCGGACCCCCGCCCCCGAAGGGCCGGAGCGCGTCGTGGAGACGATGGTCGTGGCCGACGCGCTCGACCAGCTCCCCGACCCGGTGCGCCGGGTGCTGCGGCTGGCGTTCTACGACGACCTCACCCACCAGCAGATCGCCGCCGTGACCGGCCTGCCGTTGGGTACCGTGAAGAGTCACGTGCGGCGCGGGCTGGAACGGCTGCGCCAGCGGTGGGAGGGACAGAGGTGGGAGGGCAGATGACGGCGACGCACCCGGAGCGCGAGGTCCTCGCGCTCCTCGCCCTGCCGGCCGAACCCGTCCCCGCCGACGTCGCGCAGCACCTGGCGGGCTGCGCCGAGTGCCGCAGCTACACCGAGTCGCTGAGCCGCGTGGCCGGGCTCGCGCGCGAGGCCGGGAGCCGGCCGCCGCTCGCGCCGCCGAGCCCCCGGGTCTGGGACGCGATCCTGGCCGAGCTCGGCGAGGACGGTCCCGGGCCCGACCCCCTCGTCGCGGTGGCCCCGGCGCCCCGGGCCGCGCCCGACCCGGTCCCGGCGCCTCCCCCGGTCCCCCTGCGGCCCCGCACCCGGCGCCCGCCGTGGCGGCCCGCCGCCGCGCTGCTCGCCGCCTGCGCGATCGGCGCCGCCGTCGTGATCGGCGTGTCCGCGATCCGCGACCCGGCCCCCGCCCCGGTGGCCCGGCTGACCCCGCTGCCCGGCACGGTCGTCGCGGCCAGCGGCGAGGTCGACGAGGTCGTGCGCGACGGCGTCCGCGTCCTGGTGGTGCGGCTCGACGGCGTCCCGGACGCCGCCCGCGGCGACTACCTGGAGTGCTGGCTGCTCACCGCCGACGGCAGCGACCTCGTGTCGCTCGGCGGCCTGGTGGGCGGCGACGGCCGCTACGTCGGGGAGTTCGCGGTGCCCGAGGGCCTGCCGACCAGCCGCTTCAGCGTCGTCGACGTCTCCGCCGAACGGTGGGACGGCGACGAGGGGCACTCCGGCGACAGCCTGCTGCGCGGCGACCTGGTCTGAGCGGCGGGGGCGCGGGCTCCCGGGTCAGCGGCAGCGGCGGGCGGCGACGACGAGGGTGTCGTCGCGGCGCACCGCGCCGCGGAGCATGGTCGCGGCCGTCTGCTCGGCGAGCACGGCCGCGGGGCGCAGCCGCAGCGCCCGCGCCACCTCGGGCAGCCGGTCCAGGCCGTCGACGATGTCGCGGTGGGCCTCGACCAGCCCGTCGGTGTAGAGCAGCAGGGTGTCGCCGGGCGCGAGGTGGTCGACGACGACGCGGTCGGTGCCGGCGTGCGGGTAGCCGGTGCCGCGGCCGGTGGTGTCCAGCCACGTGCTCGACCCGTCGCGCCGCAGCAGCAGCGGGGGCGGGTGCCCGGCCGCGGCCACCTCGATCCGCCCGGTCGCCGGGTCGAGCAGGGCGGCCACCAGCGTCGCCATGACCGGCGGGTCGGCCGTCTCGTCGAGGCGAGCGGCGAGGTCGCCCAGGGCGGTCCCGCCGGTCATCAGCAGGCGCGCGGCGTGGACCATCCGCAGGGCGTCGTGGGTGGTGGCGACGCCGTGGCCGAGCGCGTCGAGCACCAGCAGGTACAGGCGGCCGTCGGCCAGCACCACGGCGTCGTGCAGGTCCCCGCCGGCGGGCGCCCCCTCGTCGGCCGACAGGTAGGTGCAGGCGAGCTCGAGGCCGGGCACCGGGGGCAGCGGCGGGTGCAGCGCGCGCTCCAGCACGTCGAGGTAGTGGCGCTGCAGCGCGGCCTCCCGCCGGGCCTCGGCCAGCTGGGCGGCCTGCGCCAGGGCGGCGAGCCGCGGGGCCGCGTCCTCCAGCACGAGCACGACGGCCGGGTCGCCGACCGAGTCGCCCGGGTGCAGCCGGACCGAGGTCCAGTCGACGCGCACCCGGCGCCCCCGCCCGAGGGCGAGCTCCTCCTCGGTCCCGCCGGGCCGCTCGGCCAGCCCGTGCAGGTCGGGGGCGGGACCGGGGCCGTCGAGGTCCAGCAGCTGCCGGGCCGCGGGGTTGGCCGTCACGATGCGGCCCGTCCCGTCCAGGCCGACGACGGCGGAGGGCAGCCCGGCCAGCAGCACGGCGTCGCGGCGCTGCAGCCGCTCGATCTGGCGCACGCGCACCGCGCGCGACACCGAGGCGGCCAGCCCCAGCACCGATCCGATGACGACGTTGACCATCCGCAGCCACCCGTCCTCGGGGACGGCGCCGGCGAGCGCGAGCGCCGCCGCCAGCCCGACGGCCACCACGGCGAGGGCCGTCACCAGGCGCGGGCGCAGCACCAGCCCCGCGACCACCACGACGATGCCGAGCGTGGACACCAGCACGGCCGAGCGCAGGGCGGTGGCCAGCGCGAGCGCCAGCAGCGCGACGACGCACGCGGCCAGCCAGAGGATCTCGCCCAGGCCGACCGGACGGCGCTCCGCGTGGACCCGGTCCCGGGCGTCCGGACCCATGCCGAGACTCTAGCCGCGCCCGCCCCGGCCGTGGTGCCCCAGATCCGCCGTCGCACCCGGCCCGCGGGCCCCCCGGGTCAGGAGCGCACCACGGCGCGGCAGCCCCGGCCCGCCGACCGGCTCGCGTCGCCCACGGGGTCCAGCCGGAGCGTGCCGGGCGCGTCGCCGTCGCCGGCCCGCAGGCCGTGCGCGCGCAGCGCCGCGTGCAGCGAGCGGGCCGCCTCCTCCCCGCTGTGGTGCAGCACGAGCGGGCGCCGCAGGGACCCGTCGGCGGCGAAGGCCGCGTCGTCGGCGGCCGTCCAGAAGACGTAGGAGACCAGGGCGTCGGGGAACTCGGCCAGGATCGCGCTGCGCAGCAGCTCGCGGGCGGTGTCGGGATCGGCGTCGACGCCCGGGTGGGCGGCGACGCCGTGGTCGAGCAGCACGGCGAACGCCCGCAGCAGGCGGTGGCGCTCGTCGGTGGCGCAGGACGGCGCAGACGGGTGGGGCGCGGACGGGAGCGGCACGGTCGTCTCCTCGGGTGTCGGGTCGGTCAGGAGAAGTACTCGGGGCGGCTGACGTAGGTGTCGGAGACGAACATGACCCCCGAGGAGGAGGCGAGCAGCCGGCGCAGCCCGGCCACCAGGCCCTCGGCGCGCTCGTCGGGCACCACGGTGATCAGCAGCTCCAGGGGCGCCTGGTCGTTGAACAGCAGGCGGCCCTGGTGGTGCCCGTGGTGGCCGAAGCCGGACACGCCGGACAGCGTCGTCCAGCCGGTGGCGCCGACGGAGCCGAACAGCTCGCGCACGGCCGGGGCGTGGGATCCGGCGACGACGACCTCGATCTTCGTCATCGCGGTGAGTCCGGAACGGGTCATGGGGTCGCCTCGTCGGTCGGCCACGGCCGCCAGCCGTGGGGGGTGTGCTCCTGCCAGGGGGCGGTGGCGTCCTCGCGCGCGGCGAGCGCCATCCAGTCGTGGTCGAACAGGGCCCGCACCGAGGGGTTGCGGAGCAGGACGGCGTCGATCCGGTCCAGCGGCGCCTGCACCACCGCCAGCAGCCGCACGGGCTCGTGCACCAGGCCCGAGCCGTCGGCCACCGACTGCCACGGCAGGCCGAGGCGCAGGTCGCCGTCGTAGCCGGAGAGGACGCCGACGCCGCCGCCGACCACGTTGTGCACGGTCTTGGTGCCCGAGCCGAACACGTCGGGGGCGACGCTGGAGAAGTAGTACTGGCAGTTGATCCACTGGGCCACGACGAGCGGGGCTGTGAGGATCGTCTCCAGCGCCCCGCCGTCGGGGTCGCCCTCGGGGTCGTAGGAGTGCAGGAACACCCGCCGGCCCAGGTCGAGCCCGGCGGTCATCGACCGCGGGCCGACGACGAACGCGGCGTTGCCGGCCAGGCCCCACTCCGGGTACACCTGCGCCCAGTCCGCCGACCGGTGGTGCACGTGCCGGGCCGCGCGGCGCCGGGACGAGCCCGGCCCGGCCGGGGCCCCGGGCAGGCCGGGGCAGCGCTCCCGCGCGAGCCGCCGGCCCGCCTCCGCCAGGTCGGCGGCCAGCCGGTCGAGGTCGGCCCGGTGACCCGCCGGCACCAGGTGCGGGTCGAGCAGGGTCACGGTGTCCCGCGCGGTGTCGTGCTCGGCCGCGACGAACCAGGTGTCGTCGGGCACGACGATCCCGCGCGTGACCAGGTGCTCCCGCACGCCGGGGTCGTTGAGGACGGCCGCGGCGGCGCGGGCGTTGGGGGCCCCGCGGTTCCCGCCGCACGCCCCGCAGTCCAGGGCGGAGGCGTAGGGGTTGTTCTCGGTGGTGCTGCCGTGCCCGCAGAGCACCACGAGGCGACCGAAGTCGCGCGTCAGCCCCATCGTGCCCAGCGCCACCTCGGCGACGTGCGCCCGCTCCTCGGCGCTGAGCCCGGCCGCGACGTCGAGCACGGTCGGCGGCTCGGGGGCCGCCCACCGCAGCGCCCGCCGGCGGACCCGGTCGTGGACCCCGGGCAGCAGCGTCTTGACCAGCGCCAGGGGGCCGGCGACCCAGCCCGCCGCCTCGGCGAGGGCGAAGGGGGCCACCGCGTCCTCCTTGGCCGCGTGGAACCCGTCCTCGGCCCCGGCCAGGGACTGCCGTCCCGCCCGGTGCCGGCGGGTCCGGTCGGCCGCGGCCGGGGCGGGCCGCTCCGCGACGTCGTGCCGCGGCCGGATCAGCGCCGGGCACAGCGCGCGGGGCGCGCCGCCGTCCAGGTCCCGGTAGCTGATCGCCACCCCGAAGAACCCGGCGAACCCGAGCGTCCGGTAGTCGCCCAGCGCCTCCAGGTGCCGGCGCAGGCCCTCGGAGCGGACGTCGATGCAGGTCACCAGCTGCGCCGCCGGCCGACCCGCGGGCTCCTGGCGCCCGACCCCGTCGAGCGCCGCGAGCAGCCCGTCGCGGTAGTGCGCCTCGTAGGCCGCGAGCCAGACCGCTCCCCGGCGCTCCACCGGGAGCGCGGCCAGCAGGGCCGCGGCGGCGTCGAGCTGCGCGGCGGTCACCTCCGCGCCCACCCCGAGCGCCGCCGCCACCCGCTCGGCCCGGTCGCGGGCCGCGGGGCCGCCGGGGGGCGCTGCGGAGCCGTCGGCGTCCCCGGCGAGGGCGGGGACGTCGAGCAGGCCGGCCTCGCGCAGCAGCTCGGCCTCGTAGGTCATCCGCATCGCGAGGTACGCGGTGAGGTCGATCCGCCCGCCGTGCTCCCCCCGCCAGCGCACGTGCGCCGCCCACCCGGGCTGGCGGGACAGGTGCGCCCGCAGCTGGTCCATCCACCCGCTGTCGTCGGTGGCGCCCAGGGCGCCGAGCGCGGCCAGCACCGCGTCCTCGGCCCGGTCGGGCAGGGCCCGCAGGCGCTCGCGCACCGCGGCGGGCAGCGACCGGTCGCGGGGGGCGAGGTCCCGCCAGGCGGGGTAGAAGCCGGCCTCGGCGCCGGGCATCGCCCAGCCCGCCCCGTCGGTGCCGAGGAAGGCCGCGCACCAGCGGGCGCACAGCGCGTCCACCGCGGCGGCGACCTCGGGCGCGACGCGCTCGGCGCGCGTGCGGATCCGCCGGGCGGGCGGCGGAGCGGGGGGTCCGTGCAGCAGGTCGTGGCGCAGCACCTCGACCGGGTCGAGCACGAGCGGCCCCAGCCGCAGCGCCGGCCCGTCGAGCGCGGGCCCGCAGTGCCGGGCGAGGGCCGCCCGCAGGTCGTGGTCGGTGACGCGTCCGGCGGCGTGGGCGGCGCGGAACGCGGCGTCGTCGAGGGTGCCGGGGGCCCCGAACAGGTCCCGCGCCGCGTCGAGGGCCTCGACGAACGGGCGGTCCTCGAACCCGCTCAGCGGGTTGACGGCGATGAAGGTGTCGATCGGCCAGTAGGGCGCGAGGATCCGCGCGGCGACGGCCACGTCGCTGCGCAGGACGGCGCGGGCGGCGGCCCGGTGGGGCCCGTCAGCGGTGGCCGGCGCGGGGCGGGTGGCGGTCGCGGGGCGGGTGGCTGTGGTCACGGCCGGGCACCTTCCGAGGCGGGGACGAGGACGGGCGGGACGGGGCGGGACCGCGGCGCGGCGGGAGCGCGGCGCGGGACGGCGGGGTGGGCGTCGACCAGGGCGCGGACGTAGAGCGCCCGGTGCAGGCCGGCCAGGAGCGGGTGCGCGGGCAGCAGGCGCACGGCGGCGACGGCGGCCATGACCAGCACCACCGGGACGAGCAGCGCGGGCGCGGCCGCGGCCGGGGCGGGCGGCAGCGGGCCGAGGAACGCCGTGAGGGCGTCGACCAGCAGGACGTAGGCGGGCAGCAGGGCGGCCAGGGCGGCCAGCGCGACCGCCGCCCCCGCCGGGGTCGGTCGGCGCCGCAGCCAGCCCCAGCCGACCCAGGCCGCGGTGGCCCAGGCGAACACCAGCAGCGGTGCCGTCCCCGGCTTCCCGACCGCGCCCGGGAGCAGGGCCGCGGTGACGGCCAGCACCGCCGCCGGCGCGACGACCGCGCCGGCCGCGAGGGCGGAGCGGGCGGTGGGGGTCAGCGGTGGGCGCGGGGCGGCGCGCAGGTGGCGGACGTGGCGGTGCACGGCCGAGCCCGAGCCGAGGAACAGCGTCGCCTTGTACAGCCCGTGCGCGACCAGGTGGACGACCGCGGCCGCGTACCAGCCCAGCCCGCAGGCCATGACCATGAAGCCCATCTGCGCGACCGTGGAGTGCGCGAGCGCCCCCTTGACGTCCGGCCGGGTCAGCATGAGCACGGTCCCGTAGACCGCGGTGACGGCGCCGGCCGCGAAGGCCAGGTGCATCGCCGGCGCAGCGGAGCCGACGAGCGGGCCGGTGCGGACCAGGAGCACGCCGCCGGCGTTGACCACCCCGGCGTGCAGCAGCGCCGAGACCGGGGTGGGCGCTGCGAGCGTCACGGGCAGCCAGCCGTGGAAGGGCACCTGCGCCGAGCGCGCCAGCGCGGCCACCACGACCAGGCAGGCCACGACGGCGGCCACCCCCGCCGGCAGGTCCGCGGGGACGGGCTGCCGGAGGTCGAGGTCGCCCCAGCCGATCACGACCACCGCGACCGCGACCCACAGCGCGGCGTCCCCGACGAGGAACGCGCGCGCGGTCCGGCGCACGCCGGCCCGGGCCGCCGCCGACTCGCGGTGCACGCCGAGCAGCAGGCACAGGGCGGTCCCGGCCACGGTCCAGGCGAGCGCCAGCCCGACGAGGGTCACCGCGGTCACCGCCGCCGCCGTCGCCGCCGTCAGCAGGCCGGTGGCGGCGGAGAAGCGGGCGGCCCGCGGGTCGCCGCGCAGGTAGCGGCGGGCGAAGCCCTGCACCACGGCGCTCACGCCGGTCGTGAGCAGCAGCAGCACGACGCCGAGGCGGTCGGCGACCAGACCGGCCGCGGCCGACCCGTCCGCCCGCTCGGCCACCACCGCGACGGCGTCCCCGGTGCCGACCCGCACGGCGAGCAGCAGCGCGAGGACGGCCGCGGCGGCCGCGGCCCACGGCCCGACGGCGCCGCCCGCGTCGGGGCGGCGGTTCCCGGCCGCCGCGACGGCCGCCGCCGCGAGCAGCGGCAGCACGACGATCAGGACCAGCGCGACCTGCGCCCCCGCCTCGGTGATGGACATACGAAGGAAGATAGGCGACACACGTGTCGCGTAACAAGAGACGCGTCTTGCGGTGCACATCACTGCGGCAGCGGTTGACGGATCGCCTGTCGTACGGTGGGCGCGTGCCGTCGTGGACGTTCCTGACCAACCACGCGCACGTCCTGCTCTGCGTCGCCCGCGACCCCGGCGTGCGGCACCGGGACGTCGCGCAGCAGGTGGGCATCACCGAGCGCGCCGCCCAGCGGATCGTGGCCGACCTCGTCGACGCCGGGTACCTCGAGCGCGAGCGCGACGGCCGGCGCAACCGCTACCGGCTCAACCCCGACCTGCCGCTGCGCCACCCCCTGGAGCAGGACCACAACATCGGGGAGATCCTCGCCGTGCTGCACGACGGGGCGGTCGAGCGGCGCCCGGCGCCGGCCGGTCCGGCCTGAACCCGCCGCCGCCTCCCGGGGGCCTGGCCCGCTCCGCACGACCCGGGGGGCCCAGGCCGTAGGCTCGGTGGGGACCGGTCTCCCCGGCCACGACCCCGGGCGGCGCCGGGGGCGGCCGGACGGCGACGAGCGCGCATCGAGGGGAGGGCGGGGCCCGCCGGTGGGGGGTCCCGGACAGCCGGTGCGGAAGCAGCAGAACCCAGCGGCCGGGTGGGTCGGGCACGTGCTGGCCGGGCACCGCATCGACGCGCTCATCGGCGAGGGCGGGATGGGGGTCGTCTACCGGGCCACCCACCTGAACCTCCGGCGCACGGTCGCGCTCAAGGTCCTGCCCGCGGCGCTCGCCGCGGACCTCGAGTACCGCAGGCGCTTCGAGCGGGAGGCGGCCATCGCGGCCAGCCTGGAGCACCCGGCCGTCGTGCCGATCTACGACGCGGGCCACGAGAACGGCGTGCTGTACCTGTCGATGCGCTACATCGAGGGGGAGGACCTGGGCGCCGTGCTGCGCCGCGAGGGCCCGCTCGACGTCGCGCGCCTGTGCGCGCTGCTCGAACCGGTCGCCGACGCGCTCGACGCCGTGCACGACGCCGGGCTGGTGCACCGCGACGTCAAGCCGGGCAACATCCTCGTCGCCCGGCCCGGCCGCACCCGCGGTCCGTCGGTGTACCTGTGCGACTTCGGCATCGCCAAGGGCTCCGCCGACGCGGGCCACGACATCACCTCGGCCGGCCAGTACCTCGGCACGCTGCAGTACTCCTCCCCCGAGCAGATCCAGGGCCGGTGGGTCGACGGGCGCTCGGACCAGTACGGGCTGGCCTGCCTCGCCTTTCACGGGCTCACCGGACGCGTGCCCTACCCGCGCGACGACAGCGCCGCGGTGATCTACGCCCACCTCGTCGCCGACCCGCCCCGGCCGCGCCTGCTGCGCCCGGACCTGCCCGCGGGGGTGGACGCCGTGCTCCTGCGCGCCACCGCCAAGGACCCGGCCCAGCGGTTCCCGCGCTGCACCGCCTTCGTCGCCGCGCTGCGGGCGGCGGCCGTCGCGCCGCGGCCGGTCGCGCCGCCGCCGCGGCCGGCGACCGTCGCCGGCCCGGCCGCCGCGCCCCCGCGCCCCGCGCCGCGCCGCCCGCTGCCGCCCACGCGCCCCCTGCCGGAACCGCCCGACTCCCCCGGCACCGCCCGCGACGCGGAGGCGCCCGCGCCGCCACCGGTCCCCCCGCCACCGGTGCCCCAGCCGCCGATCCCCGAGCCGCCGGTCCCCGAGCCGCCGGTCCCCGAGCCGCCGCGGGCCGCCGAGCCCGCCGACGGCGCGCCCCCGCCCGCGGACGCGGGCGTGCCGGCCCCGGTGGACGTGCGCGCGACGCGCACCCCCGGCGACCCGTCGGTCATCGTCACGTGGACCGCGGGCGGACCGCAGGACGTCGAGTACAAGGTCTCCCGCCTCACCGCGGACGGCCGGTGGCAGGTCGTCGGCCGGACCGGCGCGACCGGCATCATCGACGGGGCGGTGGCGCCCGGCGCCGACGTGCCGGTCTACGGGGTGGTCGCCCGGCTCGACGGGGAGCTGTCCGCCGTGGCCCGCTCGACGACGGACACCCGGTCCGACCCGCCGCGGGACCTCCCGCAGCGCGACGCCCCCCAGCCCGACCCCCCGCGACCGGACCCCCCGGCGCGCGACGAGCCGGATCCGGGCGACATCCCCGCCGTGCGAGGGCTGGTCGTCTCGGCCCCGGGCACGCTGGTCTTCGACTGGCCCGACGGGGTGACGGAGGTGGTGGTCGTGGTCCGCCGGGACCGGCCCCCGGTCGCCCCCGACGACCCGGCCGCCACCTCCTGGAAGATCACCAACATGCGCTACCAGCTCGACGGCGGCCTGCTGCTGCCCGCGTCGCTGGCCCCGCCCTGCCACGTGGCGGTGGCGTCGTGCCGGCGCGACCGGGGCGTCCTGGTCGTCGCCCCCGGGTTCGGGCCGACGGCCCGCACGGCGGTCGAGCGCTGAGCGGACCCGGACCGCGGACGTCGGCCGCTGCCGGTGTCCGGGCGGCCCGACCCGCGGTCAGCGGTGGCCGGCGGGGGCGTCCGTCGCCTGCGGGTGCTCGCCGGAGCGCTGCGACGGCACCAGCGCGGGCGACCGGTCGCGGGCGCGGACGCTGAGCAGGGACCGGCGGAGCCCGGTGAGGGCGGTGATCCGCTCCACCGCGGGTGACTCCACGAGGACGAACCGGTGGTGCGAGGCGCGCAGGCGGTCGCGCGCGTCGACGAGGACGTGCAGGGCGACGGCGCCGAGGAACCCGACCTCGCTGAGGTCGAGCACCAGGTCGGTGCCGGGGACCCGCTCCAGCTCGGCGCGCAGCACCGGCTCGGAGGCGAGGTCGATCTCGCCGGTGACGGCGACGACGGTGCACCCGGGGTGGTCGGAGCGGGCGATGGTCAGCGCAGCCATGAGCGGCCTCCGCGAGTCGAGGACAGGAGGACGGCCGCTCTGCGGGACCGCTGGCCACACTACGCCGCCGCGGCCGCGGTTGACAGGCCCCGGCGCCCGGGTCGACCCTGGACCGACCGGGGGTCCCTCGCGCCTGTCAGGCCAGTGACGAGCCGTCCCCGGCGCTCCACCGCTGGGGGCTCCGGCTCCGGGACGGGGGCCGGCATCACCCGCACGCGCAGCACGTCCGCCGCCGCGGAGCTGCAGCAGCTCCTGCTGGCCACCGAGGACGTCACCGAGTTCCTCCACCAGCTCGCCCGGCTGACCGTCAGCACGCTCGACGGCGACCTCTGGTGCGGCATCACCCTGCGCCGCGACCGCCACCCGATCACCGTCGCGAGCAGCGACGCCCGCGCCGACCGGGTGGACGAGGTGCAGTACGAGCACGACCAGGGTCCGTGCCTGAGCAGCCTGGACACCGGGGAGGTCGTGGAGATCGACGACCTGGTCCACGACGAGCGCTGGACGGACTACCGGCCCGGCGCGCTGGCGCACGGCGTCCGCGCGTCGCTGTCGCTCCCGCTGCGCAGCGGCGGGGCCGTCCTCGGCGTGCTCAACGTCTACGCGGGGCGGCCGCACGCGTTCGGCGCGGAGCAGCGGGGCCGGGCCGAGCGGTTCGCCGCCGAGGCGTCCGGCGCGCTGGCCCTGGCCGTCCGGATCGCCGAGCGGACCGAGGTGTCGACCCAGCTGGAGGAGGCGCTCGCGTCGCGGGCGGTGGTCGACCAGGCGCTGGGCATCGTCATGGCGCAGCGCCGGTGCACGGCCGACGAGGCCTTCGAGACCCTCCGCGCGATCTCGCAGAACAGCAACACCAAGCTGCGCGAGGTGGCCGCGGGGATCGTCGCCGCGGTGTCCGGGCAGCGGGCGCCCGGGGCGGCCCGCTTCTCCCGGGGACCCGCCTCCGCTCCCCCGACGGCCTGATCCCCGTCCTCCGGGGCCGGCTCAGACGAGCGGGGGGACGTCCTCGCTGATCATCACCACGGTCGTGCCGGCGACGCTGCGCTGGATGTGCAGCTCGGCCATGCAGCCGCTCATCACGACCAGGCCGTGGCCCCGCGCCGCGGCGGGGATGTCGTCGGGGTGGTGGGTGCCCCAGCGGCCGCGGTCGGTCACCGTGATGACGACGCGGCGGTCGCGGTTGAGCGGGTGCCGGGAGGCCCAGGCGTGCAGGGTCGCCGGGCCGGGCGCGCCGGGCGGGTAGGCGTGGTCGACGACGTTGGCGAGGGCCTCGTTGACGGCCAGCTCGACGTCCTCGGCGTCCTCGACCGGCCAGTCCAGGGCGTCCAGCCACTCCCGCACCCGCGTGCGCGCGGCGGGGACAGCGGCGGGGACGGCGTCCACGACGAGCATGAGGTCGCCGGGTCCGCCCGGGTCGGGGTGGTGCCGGGGTGGGGCCGCATCCCGGCCGTCGGTCGTCACGTCGCGCTCCTCCAGGAGGCCGCGCTGCTGGACCGCCTGGAGGCGAGTATGCCCCCGGCGGGGGCAGCGCGCCCGGCCGGACGACGGCGCGGGATCAGCCCCGCAGGAGCACGGGGTAGCGCCCCCAGTACGGGCGCAGGGTGTTGCGGTCGGGTTGCGGCGGGTCCGCCGGGTCGCGCTGCACCCCGGCGGCCAGCACGCTCTGCACCGAACCGGTCAGCAGCCCGAACAGGTGCCCGTCGAGGTCAGCGCCCTCCCGCGGCACGACCCCGGCGGCGAGGTCCTGGCCGATGCAGACGTGCATGCCGGCGGCGAAGCTGAGCCCGAACGGCGCGACGCCCGGTGGGAGCGCGCGGTGCGGGTCGAACGCGTCGGCGTCGTCGCCGAAGACCGCCGGGTCCCGGTTGATCTTCTGCAGGTCCAGGACGACCGGTGCGCCCTCCGGGATCTCGATCCCGGAGCGGAGGCGGACCGGCGCCAGCGCGCGGCGCCGGCCCACCGGGCTCGACGGGTTGAGCCGCAGCGTCTCGTGGATGCAGCGCTGCACGAACAGCGGGTCGGTGCGCACCGCGTCGGCGTCCTCGGGGTGGGCCGCCACCCAGCCCAGGACGTGGTCGATCGAGCGGACGAAGGCGGTCGCCGTGGTGTGCGCGCCGGCCAGCAGGAAGAAGGCCACCTCGCGGCGCAGCACCTCGGGGGTGAGCCCGAGGTCGTCCTCGTGCTCCAGCAGCGTCGTGAGCACGTCGCGCGGCAGCGACGCGTCCTCCCCCGCCGCCCGCCGGGCGAGCAGGTCGCGGCGGCGGGCCACCGACGGGGCGAGGAACTCCTCGTCCCACTCCAGCAGCCCGGCGGCGATGCGGCGCCGCTGCGCGTCCTTGTCCCCCGTCGAGTGGGCCAGCGTGGCGCCCTCGATGAACAGCATCATGGAGTCGTAGAGCCGCCGCGTCTCCTCGGGCGTGCCGAGCGGACGATCGACCCCGGCGGTGAGCGCGGCGAGGTTGAGCATGAGCTGGTGGCCGAGCGGGACGAGGTCGGCGCGACCGGCGGCGAGGTGCGGGGCCAGCGTGGCCGCGATGACGTCGGGGAACAGCTCGCGCTCGTAGCGCTCGAAGACGTCGCGGCGGAACATCCGGTTCTCCGCGCGCCGCCGCGCCCGGTGCTCGTCGCCGTGCAGGTTGACCAGGACGTCCGCCATGATCACCTCGCCCTCGTCGTAGAGCGACTGGCGCAGGTCCTTGGCCCGGTAGGCGTCCTTCGCGTCGGCGAACGTGCTCAGGACGACGGGTTCGGTGGCCGGCCCGTCGGCGGTGGTGGTCCCTCCGGTCGTGGCCCCTCCGGTCGTGGTCACGGGCGCTCCTCGCGGGGTCGGGGTCCCTCGCCGAGGAGGACCGGGTAGCGGGCGAACGTGCGACGGCTGGAGTGCGGGTCGGGCAGAGGAGGGTCCGCCGGATCGGGGCGGGCGCCGGTGCGCAGCAGCGCGTCGAGCATGAGCGTGACCGTGCCGAAGACGGGCTCGTGGTCGTCGGCGCCGGTGGTGTGCACCCCGCCGTCGAGCTCCATGCCGATGCAGGCGTGCGTCCCGCCGCCGAACGAGTGCCCCCAGGGCGGAACGCCCTCGGGCAGTGCGCGGTCCGGGTCGAACTCCGCGGCGCCCGCGCCCCAGACGGCGGGGTCGGTGTTGGCGGCCACCATGTCGAGCACGACCAGCGTCCCCGCGGGGATCTCCGCGCCGCTGCGCAGCCGCACGTCCGCCGCCGCGCGTCGCCAGGCCACCGGCGAGGCGGGGTGCAGCCGCAGCGCCTCGAACACGCAGCGCTGCAGGAAGCGCCGGTCGCCCAGCCGGGCCGCGAACGCCGGGTCGCCGCGGCGGGCGAACAGCCGGTCCGCGGAGTGGGTGAACAGGTTGGCCGTGCTGTGCGATCCCGCCTGGAGGTAGAAGGCGACCTCCCGGCGCATCGTGTCGCGGTCGACGCCCAGCTCCTCGCGGTGCCGCAGGACGGCGGTGAGCACGTCGCGGGGCAGGTCCTCCTCCGCCGTCCGCCCGGCGGCGTGCCCGGCGAGCAGCTCCTCGCGGCAGGCGAGCGCGGGCGCGAAGAAGCGCTCGTCGAACTCGCGCATCGCGGCGGCCACCTCCGCGGCCAGCTCCGCCGGGTCGCGCGTGGAGTGCACGGCCGTCGCCCCGGCGCTGAAGGCGTGGGCGAGCCGGTCGAGGGCGTCGACGTCCGCGTCGTCGCGCGGCGGGTCGATGCCGGCGACCAGCGCCGTGAGGTGCATGATCGTCCGCCGGCCGAGCCGGACGAGGTCGGCGCGGCCCGCGGCGCGCGGCCCGGCGTAGGCGGCCTCGATCGTCCCCGGGACGAGGTGCCGCTCCCACCAGCGGAACGTGCCGCGGCGGAAGAGCCGGTTCTCCACCCGCCGGCGGCGCTTGTGCGCCTCGCCGTGCAGCGTGATGAGCGAGTCGGCCATGACCGCGCCGCCGGCGTCGTAGAGGGCCTGGGCGAGGTCGTGCTGCCGCAGGGCGTCGCGGACGTCCGCGTAGCCCGTCAGGACGACGCGCTCCCCCGGCTGCGCCGAACCCATCGCACCTCCGCCGCGCCGCGTCAGTAGTAGTCAGCAACATAGCCACTAGCGGGGGTCGCCTCAAGGCTGTCCTCGACCGACCGGCGTCGTTAGCATCGTGAACACCGCCGTCCCCCAGGAGGCCGCGTGCGCGCCGTCGTGCTCTCCGGAGGGCTCACCCACGACTTCCCCGCGACGACGGCCCGGCTCGCCGGGCTGCTCGCCGAGCAGGGGGTCACCGCGGAGGTGCACACCGACGTCGACGCCGCGTTCGGCGCCCTCCCGGGCGCCGCGCTGCTCGTCGTCAACGCGCTGCGCTGGACGATGACCGGCCCGGGCGTCCCCGAGCGCTACCGGGACCTGGCGCGGCAGGAGGGCGCGAGCCCGTCCCCCGCCGCGCGCGACGCGCTCGCCGCGCACCTCGCCGCCGGCGGCGGGCTGCTCGGGATGCACACGGCGTCGATCTGCTTCGACGACTGGCCCGGCTGGGGCGACGCGCTCGGCGGCGCGTGGGTCTGGGGCCGCTCGCACCACCCGGCGATCGGACCCCGGGTCGCGGTGTCGGTGACCGCCGAGCACCCGCTCGTCAGCGGGCTCGACGACTTCACCGTCGTCGACGAGGTCTACTCCGGCCTCGCGCTGCGCCGGGGCGTCGAGGGCCTGCTCGCCGCCCCGCACCCCGGTGCCGACGAGCCGCGGTACCCGCTGCTCTGGGCGCACGAGCACGGCGGCGGGCGGGTCGTCTACGACGCGCTGGGCCACCACCCGCCGTCCTACGACGTGCCCGAGCACGCCGAGGTCGTGCGCCGCGCGATCCGCTGGACGACCGGCCGCTAGCACCGTGCACCCCCTCGCCCTCGCTCCCGCCACCGTCGACCAGGAGGCCTGACGTGGCACGACCGCTGCAGGACATGCCCGTGCTCGTCACCGGCGGGGGTTCGGGCATCGGCGCGGCGGTCGTGCACCGCTTCGTCGCCGCCGGGGCGCGGGTGACCCTCACCGGCCGGCGCGCCGGCAAGGTCGCGGCCGTGGCGCAGGCGGCCGGGCCGGGCGCGCGGGCGGTCGTCGGCGACGTCACCTCCGCGGCGGACCGGGAGGCGGTGGTCGCCGCCGCCGTCGAGCACGGGGGCGGGCTGGAGCTGCTCGTGCACGCCGCCGGGAACATGTACCGCGGGCCCCTGGAGGAGCTCGACGAGGGGCGGCTGCACGACGTCTTCGCCTCGAACACGATCGGCCCGATGATGCTCACCGCGCTCGCGCTGCCGCACCTGCGCGCCCGCAGCGGTGCCGTCGTGTTCTTCGGGTCGGTGCACACCCAGCGCGCCTTCCCCGGAGCCTCGCCCTACGCCGCCACCAAGGGCGCGCTGGAGGCGCTGACCGGGGTGCTCGCCGCGGAGCTGGGCCCGCAGGGCGTGCGGGTGAGCTGCGTGCGCCCGGGCGGAGTGCTCACGGAGATCAACCAGCGGGCCGGGCTGATGGACGACGCGGCGGCCGCGGAGCGGATGCGCTCGCTCGGGCCGGCCCACGCCCTGGGCCGGCCGGGCACGCCCGAGGAGGTGGCCGAGGCGGTCGAGTACGTGGCGACCGCGGAGTGGACGACCGGCGCGGTGCTCACCGTGGACGGAGGGCTCGGCCTGGGCGTCACGAACGCCTGACTCAGCCGCTGCGCCGCCGGCGGCGGGGACCCGCGACCCCCGCACCGGCGCTGCGCTTGAGCAGCGCTGCGGGCGCGCCGTGGTCGGCCCGCAGCCGGCGCAGCGCCGGGTCGGACGTCCAGAAGGACGCGAAGTCCTCCGGCGCGAACTTCTCGGCGATGAGGTGCATCGCGATGTCGTGGCGCACGTACTCGACGGCGACGAGCACGACGGCCGGGTCGTCGGTGTAGACGCCCCACGCGTCGCCGTCGACCACGCCGCCGATCACGGCCTGCTCGCGGTCGGCGGAGACGACGAGCAGCCGGCAACCCAGGTTCTCCAGCACCACCTCGGGGGTGGAGAAGCGGTGCGCGGTGGTGCGACCGACCGGGTCGGGGTCCTCGCCGAACGTCACCACCGAGATCTCGACGCCGTCGGCCTCGGCGCGCCGGGCCGCGGGCTTGAGCGGCTCGATCTCGGCGGGCCAGCCGGAGAGGAACAGGTCGTCGCGCGCGGCGGCGACGACGTCCTCGGCGCGGGCGAGCAGCGACGCCCGGTCCGACAGGCTGTGCACCAGGCGCACCTGGGGCGGCGCGGCCAGCTCGGGCAGCGCCTCGCTCAGGACGTCGATGGACTGGTCGAACTCGCGGCGCAGCCGGTCGAGCAGGGCGGACGGCGGCAGCGCGATGTAGCCGACGGCGTCCTCGCCCGCCCGGACCTCGTACGCGGCCCCCCGCCCGACGAGCTTGGCGAGCGTCTCGTAGACGGTGCTGCGCGGGACGCCGGAGCGCTTCGCGACCTCGTAGCCGTTGAGCGGGGTGCCGGAGGCGACGAGCGCGACGTAGGCCTTGGCCTCGTAGCCGGACATGCCGAGGCGCTGGAGCTCGTCGACGACGCTCTGCTGCGACACGCCGCCATGCTCCCACCCGGCGGGGCCGGTACCCGGAGCAGGGCGGACGCCCGGCACGGCCGGTCAGCCCGCGTCCGGCCCCACCGCGTCGACGGACCGCGGCCGCGGCAGCGTGGTGAGGACGCTGGGCGTGAGCCCGCCGTCGACGGTGAGCAGCTGCCCGGTGACGTAGGCGGCCTTCTCCGAGCCGAGGAACAGCACCGCGTCCGCCACGTCCTCCGCCGAGCCCAGCCGGCCCAGCGGCACCCGGCCCTGCCGCACCCGGCGCACCTCGGGGTCGGCGTAGATCGCGTCCGACATCCCGGCGTCGATCAGTCCGGGGGCGACGGTGTTCACCCGGATCCCGAGCCCGGCCCACTCCAGGGCCTGCAGCTCGCCGAGCCGGATCACCCCCGCCTTGCTCGCCGAGTAGCTGCCCGCGTTCGGCGCCGCGGCCACGCCGTTGACGGAGGCGAGGTTGACGATCGCGCCACCCCCGGCCGACGCCATCCGCCGGGCCACGGTGCGCCCGACGAGGAACGTGCCCGTGAGGTTGACCCGCAGCGCGAGCTCCCAGTCGGCCAGCGAGACGTCGAACAGGCTGCCGAACCGCACCAGGCCCGCGCTGTTGACCAGGAGCCGCGGCGCCTCGGGCAGCGCGTCGCTCGCCGCCACGACGGCGGCCTCGTCCACGACGTCCAGCTCCGTCGCGACGCACTCGTCGCCGATCTCCGCGGCGAGCGCGGCGGCCGCCTCGCCGTTCGCGTCCCAGGCCGCGACGCGGTACCCCTGCTTCACCGCCGCGCGGGCGATGACGGCCCCGATGCCGCCGCCCGCGCCGGTGATGACCGCCCACTTCGCCACGCCACGCCCTCCGTTCCCCCGCTGCCGTCCGGGAGCGACGTCATCCCGGTAACGACGCTACTGCGAGCGATCGACGATCGTCCAGGCTGGCGGGCGTTCTCCGGTAGTCGTTACCCTGCTCACGCACACCAGCGACGCTGCGAGGAGGCACCGTGGCCACGAGCACGCTGATCACCGGCGGCACGGTCGTGGACGGCACCGGGGCCCCGGCCCGTCGCGACGAGGCGGTGCTGCTGCGGGACGGTCGGATCGCCGCGCTGGGCGCCGCGGCGGTCGCCGCCGTCGAGGCGCACGGGGTCGACGAGCGGATCGACGCCACCGGGAGGACCGTCATGCCGGGGCTCATCGACGCCCACACCCACCTGTCGTTCGGCGAGCCGACGGGCAACGACGAGCTGTTCCACCACCGCACCGAGGCCTACAGCTCGATGCTGTCGGCCTACAACGCCCGCAAGGTGCTGCGCGCGGGCGTCACGAGCGTGCTGGACGCGGACTGCCTGTGGAACATCGGCGTCGAGCTGCGCGACGCGATCGAGGACGGGATCGTCGAGGGGCCGCGGATGCGGGCGGGCGGCCAGGCGCTGATGACGATGCTCGGCGGCACGGCGGGGCGGATGATCGCCGACGAGGGCACCACGGCCTACGCCACCGTCGTGCAGAACCGCGACATGATGGTCAACGAGGTCCGCCGCCAGATCAAGCACGGCGTCGACTGGATCAAGATCATGGTGACCGGGCTGATCCCCTCGATGAAGGGCCCCGAGGTCCAGGTCTGGAAGCACGACGAGCTGCGCACGGTCTGCGACACGGCGCACGAGCTGCGCACGAGGGTCGTGGCGCACTGCCGCAACTCGGCGAGCACCCGGGACGCGGCCCGCGCCGGGGTGGACCTGATCTACCACGCCTCCTACATGGACGACGAGGCGCTGGAGGCCGTCGTCGAGTCCGGCGCGGCCCTGTGCCCGACGTTCACGCTGCTGGGCAACCTCGCCGACTACGGCGCGAAGGTCGGCAGCGCGCCGGAGCTGCTGGACGTGTTCCGCGCGGAGATCGAGGTGACCGCGACGCAGATGGCGAAGGCGCACGCGGCGGGCGTCCCGTTCCTGGCCGGCTCCGAGACCGGGTTCGCGGTCACGCCGGTCGGCGAGTGGCACGCCCGCGAGCTGGAGATGTTCGTGCGGTACATGGGCATGACGCCGATGGAGGCCATCGTCGCGGCCACCCGCAACGGCGCCTTCGCGATGCGCATGGAGGGCGAGGTCGGCACCCTCGAACCGGGCCGCGTCGCCGACGTGCTCGTCGTCGACGGCGACCCGCTCGCCGACGTCACGGTCCTGCAGGACCCCGAGCGCATCGTCGAGGTGATCAAGGACGGGAAGCGGACCGACCTGTCGACGCCCATCCCCGAGCGGAGGCTGCGCGCCACCGACCAGGTGCGGTTCCTGGCCTCCTGCCCGCTCACCCGCGGGCTCGCGCTGACCGAGGAGCAGATCGAGAAGCTCTCGCATGTCTGACCCGGTCGTCGACGTCCACGCGCACGCCGTCCTGGACGTCGGTCCCGCGACGGGCGACGCCGGCCCGGAGTCGGGCACCGGAGCGGACGGCACGCCGTTCTACCGGGTGGGCGACTACGTCCTGCGCGGTGTGCGGTACGCGGGGAGCCCGTTCACGGACGTCGACGTCCGGCTGGCCGCGATGGACGCGGCCGGCATCGACGTCCAGCTCCTCTCCCCCAACCCGCTGACCTACTTCGGCCGGCTCGACGCCCGCGACGCCGCCCGCTACGCCCGCGTGCACAACGACGCGCTGGCCGAGCTGGCCGGGAAGCACCCCGACCGGCTGCTGGCGGCCGCGCAGCTCCCGGTGCAGGACGTCGCCGCGTCCGTCGCCGAGGCCCGCCGCGCGGTGCGCGACCTCGGGATGGCGGCGGTCTACCTGGACACCGACCCGGCCGGGCGCACGCTGGACGACCCGGAGCTGGACCCGCTCTGGGTGGAGCTCGTCGACCTCGACGTGCCGCTGTTCGTGCACCCCTCGCCGCTGGGCGAGCACGGCCCGCCGGACGACCCGCGTCTGCGCCGCTTCGACCTCGACCTGCTCCTCGGGTTCGCCCGGGACGAGACGCTCGCCGTCGCGGCGCTGGTTCTCGGCGGGGTGCTGGAGCGCCACCCCGGGCTCGACGTCTGCATCAGCCACGGCGGTGGCGCCGCGGCGTTCCTCGCCGGCCGGTTCGCCCGCGCCGTCGAGGTGCGGCCCTGGGCGAGCCCGGCGCTGCGCCAGCACGGGTTCGACCACTACTACCAGCGGCTGTGGTTCGACACCCACGTCCACGACGCCGCCTCGCTGGACCTGCTCGTGACGCGCGCCGGCACCGACCGGCTGGTGTTCGGCACCAACTTCGCCGGGTGGGACTCCGGCGCCGGTGACGGACCCGGCCCCCTCGCCGCGGCGCTCGCCGCCAACGCGGCGCGGCTCCTGCGGATGGACCGGTGACGCGGCGTCCTACGTGACCGGCGCGGTGCTGCCGGTCGACGGGGCGTGGACGGCGTCCTGACGGCCGTGATCCTCGTCCACCGCACCCCGCCGCCCCGGCGAGGGCGACGACGCGCATCCGGCAGCGATCACCGCTGCGCCTCGTCGGGTCACAGCAGCGCCTGGTACGCCCCGCCGTCCAGGGGGATCGACGCCCCGGTGAGGAACCCCGCCCGCTCGGAGCAGAGGAACGCGACGAGCGCGCCCAGCTCCGCGGGCTCCCCCAGCCGCCCGGCGGGCACGGTGGTGAGGACCTCGGCGAGCCGGTCGCCGTCGCCGTACACCGACCGGACGCGCTCGGTGGCGTGCAGTCCCGGCTGCACGGAGTTGACGGTGACCCCGTCCACCGCGACCTCCCGGGCCAGGGTGCGCAGGAAACCGGTGGCCCCGGCGCGCGCGGCGTTGGACAGCGCCAGCGTCGGGTAGGGCTGGCGCACGCCGAGCGAGGTGATGGCGACGATCCGGCCCCAGCCCCGCTCGCGCATGCCGGGCACGGCGGCGAGGCACATCCGCACGACGGCGAGCAGGCTGCGGTCCAGCGCGGCCGGGTAGGAGTCGACCGGGGTGTCCAGGGCGGTGCCGGCCGGCGGGCCCGGCCCGTTGACGACGAGGACGTCGACGCCTCCCATGGCCGCGGTCGCGTCCTGCACGAACCGCTCGGCCGCCTCGGGGCGGGTGAGGTCGGCGACGGTCCAGTGGGCGCCCAGCCGCTCCGCGACGGCCCGGGCCCGGCCGGCGTCCGAGCCGCAGACCGTCACCTCCGCCCCTTCGGCGACGAGGGCCTCCGCGCACGCGAGGCCCAGCCCGGCGGTGGCGGCCGCGACGGCGGCCCGCCTCCCGGCGATCCCGAGGTCCATCAGCCGACGTCGATCTCGTCGGGCCCGTCGAAGAGCCGGATCGCGCCGGACGGGCACGCCCGCGCCGCGTCCAGCACGACGCCGTCCGGTGGGACGGGGGCCGCGGGGACGAGCTCGGCGATCTCGTCGTCGTCGAAGCGGAACAGCGACGGGGTGTTCGCGACGCAGACGCCCGAGCTGATGCAGGCGTCGGTGTCGATGACGATGCGGTGGGGCATGCGGGGCACCTCCGGGAGCGGCCGGGAGAGGGACCGAGGATAGTCGCTAGAGGGCTAGCGTCCAGGGGGTCGGAGGCGGTCCGCACCCGCCACACGCGGGGCTCGGCCGCATCCGGCGGCGGCGCCCCCGTCCCGCGTCCCCGCGGCATCGCCACCCCCCGGGAGGTCAGCGGGAGGGCGGGGGCGACGGTAGCCGCCGGACCACGACCCGTGTCCGGGCGGACGCGCAGGGTGCTCCTCGGCGCCGTCACCACCCCCGACGGACCCTTGCTGCCGCCGGATGCCGACGTTAGGTTCCTCACGACGCGCCCCGGGCGGAGCCGGGCCGAGCGACGAGGAGGTCGGCCGGTGGGATCGATGATCGGTGCCCGGGTGGTGCGCAAGGAGGATCCCGCCCTGCTCACGGGGCGCGGTGCGTACGTCGACGACATCCGCCTCCCGGGCACGGTCCACATGGCCTTCGTGCGCAGCTACACCGCGCACGCGCGGATCCTGTCCGTCGACACCTCCGACGCGCGCGACCGGCCCGGCGTGCTCGGCGTCTGGACCGCCGCGGACCTGGCGGAGCTGCCGCCGTCGCGGTCGGTCCCCGGGATGGAGCGGCCCTGCCTGGCGACGGACACGGTCCGGTTCGTGGGCGAGCCGGTGGCCGTCGTGGTCGCGGAGGACCGCTACGCCGCCGCCGACGCGGCGGGCGCGGTGGTCGTGGAGTACGACGAGCTGCCGGTGCTCGCCACGATCGAGGCGGCGACGGCCGAGGGCGCCGCGCCGATCCTGCCCGGCCTGCCCGGCAACGTCGTGCTGGAGCAGCAGCTCTCGGCCACCGACGCCGAGGCCGAGCTCGCGGCCGCGCCGCACCGGTCGAGCATCCGGCTGCGCAACCAGCGCTGCGCCGCCGTGCCGATCGAGCCGACCGGCTGCATCGCGGACTGGCAGGCGACCGGCGTCCTCACGCTGTACGCGACCGTGCAGGCGCCGCACCACGTGCGCAACGAGATCGCGACGATGTTCGGCCTGCCCCAGCACGGGGTGCGGGTGATCGCCCCGGACGTCGGCGGCGGGTTCGGCGCCAAGGCGAGCTTCTACCCCGAGTTCCTGCTCACCGCCGAGCTGTCGCGGCGGCTGCGGCGTCCGGTCAAGTACGTCGAGACGCGCAGCGAGAACATGGTCTCGATGGTCCACGGCCGGGCCCAGTGGCACGACGTCGAGGTCGGGTTCGACGACGACGGGGCGCTGCTCGCGCTGCGGGTGCGGATCACCCAGGACTGCGGCGCGTGGCCCGACACCACCGGGATCGGCCTGCCCACGCTGACCTCGTTCATGTCCGGCGGGTGCTACCGCATCCCGGTGATCGCGCCCAGCTTCCGCTCGGTGGTCACCAACACCACGCCCGTCGGCTCCTACCGCGGGGCGGGGCGGCCCGAGGCGTCGTTCATGATCGAGCGGGTGGTCGACCACGTCGCGGCCGAGCTGGGGCTCGACCCGCTCGACGTCCGCCGCCGCAACCTCATCGCCCCGGACCAGATGCCCTACGCGACGCAGTTCGAGGGCATCGTCTACGACGAGTCCGACTACCCCGCGGCCCTCGACCTGCTCCTGACCAAGATCGACTACGAGCGGCTGCGGGAGGAGCAGGCGCAGCGCCGGTCCGATCCCGCCGCGCCGCTGCTGGGCATCGGGTTCTCCACCTGGGTGGAGATGGGCGGCTTCGGCCCCACTCCCCTGTTCGAGCAGTTCGGCTACGTCGGCGGGTGGGAGTCGGCGAACGTCCGGCTGACCAGCGACGGATCCGCCGTCGTCGCGGTGGGCACCAGCCCGCACGGGCAGGGCCACGAGACCGCGTTCTCCCAGCTCGTCGCCGACGTGCTCGACATCCCCTTCGACCGGATCACCGTGATCCACGGCGACACCTCGACGGTGCAGGAGGGCATCGGCACGATGGGCAGCCGCGGCATCCCGGTCGGCGGGGCCGCGGTGCAGAAGGCGGCGCTGAAGGTGCGCGCCAAGGCGATCCGGATCGCGGCGCACCTGCTGGAGGCCGACGAGAGCGACATCGAGCTCGTCGACGGGCGGTTCGCCGTGCGGGGCGCGCCCGACCAGGGTCTGACCCTGGCCGAGGTGGCGCTGGCGGCGTTCAAGCCGCACAAGCTGCCCGACGGCTTCGACCTGGGGCTGGACGAGACGGCGTTCTTCGAGCCGAGCAACCTGTCCTACCCCTCCGGAGCGCACTGCTGCGTCGTCGAGGTCGACCGGGACACCGGCCGGGTGGAGGTGCTGCGCTACGTCGCCGTCGACGACTGCGGGGTCGTGATCAACCCGCTGATGGCGAAGGGCCAGATCCACGGCGGGCTCGCGCAGGGGATCGCGCAGGCGCTGCACGAGGAGGTCCGCTACGGCGAGGACGGGCAGCCGGGCAGCGGCAGCCTCGTCGACTACACGGTGCCCAGCGCGATGGACCTGCCGTCCTACGAGACCGACCACCTCGTCACGCCCACCAGCTTCAACCCGCTCGGCGCCAAGGGGCTGGGCGAGTCGGGCGCGACGGCGGCACCGCAGGCCGTCGTCAACGCGGTCGTCGACGCGCTCGCCCACCTCGGCGTGCGCGACGTCGAGATGCCCTGCACGCCCCAGAAGGTCTGGCGGGCCCTGACCACCGCGCAGGCCGCCGCCGCGAACGGAACCGGGAGCACGTCGTGAGTCACCACAAGGTCCGCATCTCGGTCAACGGCTCGACCACGGAGGACGAGGTCGAGGCCCGCCTGCTGCTCGTGCACTACCTGCGCGACGTCCGCGGGCTGACCGGCACGCACGTCGGCTGCGACACGTCGAACTGCGGCGCCTGCACCGTCATGATCGACGGGCGCACCGCCAAGTCCTGCTCGGTGCTCACCGTGGCCGCCGACGGCTGCGAGGTGCTCACCGTCGAGGGGCTCGCCGCCGACGGCGAGCTCTCCCCGGTGCAGGAGGGGTTCCGGCAGTGCCACGGCCTGCAGTGCGGCTACTGCACGCCGGGCATGGTCATGGCGGCGACGGGCCTGCTGCTCGACGAGCCCGACCCCGACGAGACCGCGATCCGCCACGGCATCGAGGGCAACCTCTGCCGCTGCACCGGCTACGCCATGATCGTCGACTCGATCCGGTGGGCCGCGGAGCACGGCGGCGCCGGCGAGGCCGCGACCCGGCACGCCCGCGGCGAGGCGCCGCCCTCGGCCGGCGGACGCCCGGTGGACACCGAGACGCACGGCGCGCCGCAGCCCGTCGTCACCCCCTGACCCCCCGCGGAGGACCACCATGAGCGCAGCGCTGCGCGGACTCGAGGGCAAGACCGTCCTGATCACCGGAGCCGCGAAGGGCCAGGGCTTCAACCACGCCAAGGCGTTCGCCGAGGCGGGCGCGGACATCGCCGCCCTCGACATCACCGATCCGATCCCCGACATCTACCCGCTGGCCACGAGCGAGATGCTGGAGCAGACGGTCACGGCGATCGAGGCGACGGGCCGGCGCTGCCTGCCCCTGCCCTGCGACATCCGCGACGCGAACCAGGTGGAGGCCGCGGTCGCCAAGGCCCTCGGCTACTTCGACGGCCGGATCGACGTGCTGGTCAACAACGCCGGCGTCGCCGCGCTGGACTCCATCCAGGACATGCGCGCCCACGTGCTGGACGCGGTGATCGACACCATCGTCAAGGGCCACATGCACGTCGCCAAGCACGTCGTGCCGGGCATGATCGCCCGGCGCAGCGGGAAGATCATCAACATCTCGTCCGGCGTCACCGGCTCGGGGCACGCGATGCTGTCGCACTACGTCGCGGCCAAGCACGCGATCGAGGGCCTGACCTCGGCGTGGGCGTTCGAGCTCGCCGAGCACGGCATCAACGTCAACGCGGTCGCCCCGGCGACGATCCGGCCGGGCGAGGGCCAGGGCTCGGGCATGGTCCAGGGGCTGGCCGCGGAGGTCGACATGACCCCGGAGGAGGCGTTCGAGTTGTTCTCCGCGGCCGGCAACATGCCCGGCCCGAAGTGGCGCACCGAGATGCGCCACATCACCGACGCGGTGCTCTTCCTGGCCTCCGACAACGCCGACCAGATCACCGGTCACGTGCTGCGCGTCGACGCCGGGCAGGGCGCGAAGTAGCGGGCGGCCCGCTCACACGCGCGCGGCCACCTCGTCGCGCCGGCGCCGGTACTCGGGGTCGTCCCCCATCGCCGCGGCCAGGCGGTAGTGGGGCAGCGCCTCGGCGGGTCGGTGCTCGCGCTCCAGAGTGCGGCCCAGCAGGAACCGGGCGTAGGTGTCGGATGGGTGGTCGGCGACGAACGCCGTCAACTCCGAGCGGGCCCGGCCCAGCTGGGCGGAGTGGTAGAGGGCGCGGGCGCGCAGCAGCCGCGCCGCGGACTCCTGCGCGTGCTCGGGCTCGAGGGCCTCGAGGATGTGCAGGGCCTGGAGCGGGTTGCCTGCGTCCAGGTAGTGCTCGGCGAGGCGGAAGCGGCTCACAGGGGTCATGGCCCGGGAACGCGCTGCACCCGACCGCTGTTCCCGGGCCCCGTCCGGCCCGGCCGGCGTCGCGAGCGCGTCAGCCCGCGACGACCTCCAGGCCGTCGGCGATCGCGCCGCGCCGGTCGAGCACCGCGGTGATCCGCTCGCGCGCGGGCGGATCCGCCGGGACGACGCGCACGGCGTCGGCGCCCAGGTCGATCCGCACGGGCAGGGCCTCCGCCCGGGTCACCGCGAACCCGCCCCCGGCGCCGCGGGTGAAGGTGAACCGGGCGATCACCGAGTCCTCCGTCGCGTGGCCGCGCGTGGCGTGCTCGGCGACGTGGTTGCCCAGCCCGTAGGCCGCCCACTCCCCCGCGATCCGCTCGAAGGGCTGCACCACGTGCGCGTGGTGGCCCAGGACGAGGTCGACGTCGGGCGAGGCGAGCAGCGCGCGCACCGCCTCCTCCTGCGCGGCGGTCGGCTCGTGGTCGTACTCGGCGCAGCAGTGCACGCTCGCCACGACCACCTCCGCCCCCGCCGCCCGCGCCCGCGCCGCGGCGGCCAGCACCCCCGTGACGTCCGGGACGTCGAACACGTCCACCGACCACTCCCGCCCGGCGGGCAGCGGCACCCCGTTCAGGCCGAACGTGACCGCGACGTGCCCCACCCGCACGCCCGCGGCCTCGACGATCCGCGGCTGCTGCGCGTGGGCCGCGCTGCGGTGCGTGCCGGTCGCCGCCACGCCGGCCGCCCCCAGGGCGTCGAGCGTGCGGACCAACCCGTCGAACCCGTCGTCGAGGGCGTGGTTGGACGCCGTCGAGCACACGTCGTAGCCGGCGCCGGCCAGCGCGTCGACGATCTCGGGCTGCACGGCGAAGCTCGGGTAGCCGCGGTAGGGCCCGCCCGGCGGGGCGACGGGGGTCTCCAGGTGGCACACGGCGAGGTCGGCGGCCCGCAGCACCGGCGCGACCGGGGCGAGCACCGCGCCGAAGTCGTGGCCGTCACCGCGCTCGGCGCCCGTCGTCAGCGCCCGGCCCTGGTGGACCAGGACGTCGCCGGTGGCGACGAGGGTGAACGACTGCGGCGGGGCCGGCTCCGCCGCGGCGGTGGACGGCGGCGGGGCGAGCGGCGGCGGGGCGGGCGGCGCGGCCGGGGCGCAGGCCGCGAGCCCCACCAGGACCAGCAGCAGGGCCGCGGAACGCAGGCGGGGCCGGGGCACGGGCCCATCGTCCCGCGCACCGGCGGCCGGGAGGCGCCCCGGTCCCGACACCGTCAGTCGACGTCGGGGAAGGCGAGGAAGCGGACGAGGATCCGGCGGGCGGCCGGGTCCGCTCCGTCCGCCTCGGGGTCGTCGGGGCGGTAGCGCTGCAGCAGGGCCAGGTACTCCTCCCAGAAGGCGAGCAGCTCCTCGCCGGTGAGCCGGAGGGCGCCGCGGGAGAACAGGAGCGCGTCGCCCCAGGGCCCCAGCTCCTCGCGGCGCTGCTGGAAGCGCTGCAGCGCGGCCTCGTCCTCGGCCGCGTTCAGCTCGGTGAGGTGGTCGAGCGCCACGCGGGCGTCCTCGGTCAGCGCGCTGCGCGGCAGGAAGCGGATGTCCTGCCGGCGGGCCCGCCACCAGCGCTCGCGGCCCTTCGCGCGGCCGGGGGCGTCCTCGACGAACCCGTGCTCGGCCAGCCGGCGCAGGTGGTAGCTGGTGGCCCCGGTGTTCTCGCCGAGCGCGGCGGCCAGCGCGGTGGCGGTGGCCGGTCCGTCGCGGTGCAGGTGGCGCAGGATCCGCTGGCGCAGCGGGTGGCCGAGCGCCTTGAGCGAACCCGGGTCGCGCACCTCCCGGAGCGCACCGCCGTCCCCCGCTGCCTGGTCTCCCACCGAACGGACGCTAGCACGCTCTTCTTTGCAGAGTTACCTTTGCATAGATTCCTTTGGAAGGAGCAGCCATGAGCGTGACGACCAGGTGGTGGCTGGGAGCGGTCCTCGCCGCAGCCGTCCTCGGTGCGGCGGCGGGACCGGCGACCGCGCAGGAGGACCGGGGTGCCCCGGCCCCCGGGATCGGCGAGGTCGAGCTGACGGTGCCCACCGCCGACGGGCTGACCCTCCCCGCCACCCTCCGCGTCCCGGCCGGTGCCGGCTCCGGCGGTCCGGCGCTGGTGCTGGTGCACGGGTCCGGATCGGGGCCGCGGGAGAAGTACCGGCAGGAGGCCGAGGCCTACACGCGGGCGGGCGTCACCACGCTCGTCTACGACAAGCGCACCGCGGGCTACTCCCAGTTCGAGCGGTCGTACTCGCAGCTGGCCGACGACGCGGTCGCCGCCGCGGAGGTGCTGCGCGCCCAGCCCGGCGTCGACCCCGCGGCGGTGGGGTTCCTCGGGCTCAGCGAGGGCGGCTGGGTCGCTCCCCTGGCCGCGTCCCGGGACCCGGAGGCGGCGTTCCTGGTGGTCGTCGGGGCCAACGGGGTCGCGCCGCTGCGCCAGCAGACGTGGGCCGAGGCGATGAAGGTGGAGGCGGCCGGCGTGCGCGGGTCGCTGGTCGACGCGGCGTCGAGCGGGGTCTACCGCCTGATCGACTCGATGGGGGCGTTCCCCGAGGCCTCCTACGACCCGGTGCCCGTGCTGCGCACGCTCACCCTGCCGGTGCTCGGGGTGTGGGGTGCGCTGGACCGCTCGACGCCGCCGGTGGAGAGCGTCGCGGTCTTCCGCGCCGAGCTGGAGCGGGCGGGCAACCCGCACTACACGCTGCGGACGATCGCCGGGGCCGAGCACTCGCTGCGCACCACGGTCGACGGGTACTCCGAGGGGCCGGACCTCGCCCCCGGCTACCCGGAGCTGGTCGGCAGCTGGACGGCGGCGGCCGCGGCCGGCGAGGCGCCGCCCAGCTCGGTCGCCGGCGCCGGCGACCAGCCGCGGCCGACCGCAGCCGTGCCGCCGTCGGCGTGGTACGAGTCGGCGCCCGCGCACGGGGTGGCGCTGGGGCTGCTGCTGGCCGGTTTCGCGGGGTCCGGACTCGTCGCGGTGGTCCGCCGGCCGGCGCGGGCGGGCACGCCGGGAGCGCCCGCCCCGGTCGCCGCGCGGGTGCTGGCCGCCGCCGGGAGCGCCACCGTGCTGGGCGCGCTCGGCTACCTGGCGGCGCTGACGGCAGTGCGCGGCGGCCGCACGATCGACCCCGGCCCGCTGGTGGGCGGCCGTCCGCTGCCGTGGCTCGCGCTCCAGGTCCTGGCGGTCGTCACGGTGGTCGCCGCGGCCGCGCTGGTCGCGGGCCTGGTCCGCGGCCGGACGGCGGCCCGGGGTGGCCCGGGCACGGCCCGGCGTCCCGCCGCCCGGTCCGGCGACGAGCGCGTGCGGCTGGCGGTGCTGCTGGTCGCGGCGGCGGTGTTCGTGCCGTGGGCGCTGTACTGGGGCCTGCTCGTCCCCTGACGGGCGGGCGCTCAGCCGAGGGAGGCGAGGCGGCGCTCCAGGAAGCGCCGTTCCGCCGCGCTCCCCGCGAGCCCGATCGCCGACCGGTACGCCTCGGCGGCCGGCCCGACGAGCCCGAGCCGGCGCAGCAGGTCCGCGCGCACGGCGTGGAGCACGTGGTAGCCGGGCAGGTCCAGGGCGTCGACCACCGCCAGCGCCGCGGCGGGCCCCTCGACCTCGGCCACGGCCACCGCCCGGTTGAGCGCCACCACCGGGGACGGGGCCAGCGCCACCAGCTGGTCGTACAGGGCGAGGATCTGGCCCCAGTCGGTCGCCGCGGCGTGCGGGGCGTCGGAGTGCACCGCGTTGATCGCCGCCTGGAGCTGGTACGGACCGGGCCGCCCGCGCCGCAGGCAGCGCCGCACGAGGTCCTGGCCCTCGCGCACGAGCGCCGCGTCCCAGCGCGACCGGTCCTGCTCGCCCAGCGGCACGAGGTCGCCCGACGCCGACACGCGCGCCGGCCGCCGCGCGTCGACCAGCAGCATCAGGGCGAGCAGCCCCAGCGCCTCGGGCTCGTCGGGCATCAACTCGACGAGCAGCCGGCCCAGCCGCACCGCCTCGCCGCACAGGTCGGCCCGGACCAGCTCGTCGCCCGAGGTCGCCGCGTAGCCCTCGTTGAACACCAGGTACAGCACGGCGAGCACGGCACCGAGCCGCTCGGGCAGGTCGGCCTCGGCCGGCACCCGGTAGGGGATGCGGGCGTCGCGGATCTTGCCCTTCGCCCGCACGATCCGCTGCGCCATCGTCGCCTCGGGCACCAGGAACGCCCGGGCGATCTCGGCGGTGGTGAGGCCGCCGAGCAGCCGCAGCGTCAGCGCGACCCGCGCCGCCGGGGCGAGCGCCGGGTGGCAGCAGGTGAACACGAGGCGCAGCCGGTCGTCGGGCACGGCTCCCTCCTCCGGGGGCTCTCCGCCGGCCGCGAGCAGCGCGGCCTCGGCGTGCTTGTCCCGTCCGCGCGTCTCGCGCCGCAACCGGTCGACCGCCCGGTTGCGCGCGGTCGTGATGATCCAGCCGGCCGGGCTGGGCGGCGTCCCCTCCGACGGCCAGCGCGCGGCGGCCGCCGCGAACGCCTCCTGGACCACGTCCTCGGCGACGTCGAGGTCGCCGAGGACGCGCGCCAGGACGGCCACCGCGCGGCCGTACTCCGCGCGGTAGACCTCGTCGATGCGGGGCGTGCTCACCTCGGGGTCAGCCCAGGAAGGGGCGGACCTCGATCGGCACCGTGATCGCGCGGGACTGCTTCTCGGCCCAGGCGAGCGCGGCGTCGAGGTCGGGCACGTCGATGACGCACAGGCCGCCGAGGTGCTCCTTGCCCTCGGCGAACGGGCCGTCGGTGACCAGCCGGTCGTCGCCGCGGGCCTCGACGACCGTCGCGGTGGCGGCCGGGGCGAGCCCGCCGCCGAACACCCATACGCCGGCCTCGACCATCTCGTCGCGGACGGCGCCGACGTTCTCGCCGATCACCTCCAGCTCGTCGGCGGGCGGCTGGGTGCGTCCGGGCGGGTACACGACGCTGAGCAGGTAGTTCGCCATCGTTCGACTCCTCGGGTCGGGGATGCTGTCACCCCTCGTACGAACGGCGCGGCCGCGGATCGACACCCGCCCGGTCCCGATCCCGGCCCGGGCGGCGCCGGTCACCGCCGGGCGAGGAGGGCCATCGCCACGGCGCAGCCCCAGCCGGTGACGACGATCGGGGTCTCGACCGGGTCGAAGGCGCCCGGGCGGACCCGCTTCCGGACGTACCGCTCGCTGAGGTAGCCCAGCGTCAGTCCGGTGCCGATCGACCGCAGCACCCACCGGGCCCGATCGTCGGGGCCGCGCAGCAGGCGGCCGACGGCCCAGATCTGCGGGCCGAGCAGGTAGGGCGGTCCGCTGTAGGCGGTGCCGAACCAGAGCCAGTCCCGGACGAGGTGCTCGGGGTCGCCGGAGAGGAACGGGACCTCGAAGTGGCGCCGCCGCCGCAGGGCGACGAGGTGGCCGCCCAGCTGGGCGGCCAGTTGAGCCGAGGCCACCGCCACGAGTGCCGATCTGCGCGTCATGGGGCGGCACTGTAGGGGTCGCCGTCCCCGCCTCCGGTCGGGCGGGGCAGGGGGCGCCCGGCGAGGAACGCGGCCACCGCGGCCTGCATCTCGCCGGTGCGGTGCTTGGGCACGCCGTGCCCGTTGCGGGGGAAGACCCGCAGCACCGCGTCGGGCAGCGCCGCCGCGGTCTCGCGGAGGACGTCGGCCGGGAAGAACGGGTCGAGGGCCCCGCCGAGCACGAGGGTGGGCGCCTGCATCGCCGCCAGCCGGGTCCGCGTGTCGTGGGCGAGGTCGGCGGCCACGGTGGTGGTGAAGTCCGCGGCCTGCCGCTCGCTCGGCGCCCGTCCGGACCACCGGAACACCGTTCGGGCCAGCCGTTGGAGCAGCGGGCCGTCGACGGCGACCGCGGCGAGCTCGCCGCGCAGCTCCGGCCAGCGCCGCTCCCGCGCCAGCGCCAGCCACCGGGTGCAGAGCTCCCGCCCGGCCGGGCCGAGCCGGGCGCCGGTGACCACGAGCGCGAGGCGCCCGACCGCCGCCGGGTCGCCCAGCGCCACCTCCTGGGCGATCAGCCCGCCGGTGGACAGGCCCACCAGGTCGTACCGGCCCAGCTCGGCCCCCAGCACGGCGGCGTACTCGGCCGCGATGTCGAACGTGGTCGCCCCGCTCGGCAGCCCGGCCGGCCGCTGCACGACGTAGAGCGTGCGGTCCTCGGCGAGCCGCCGGAACCCCCGCGCGTACGCGGCCACGGCGAACCCCCTGGGGGCCTCGTTCAGCAGGGAGAGGCCGGGCAGGACCACCAGGGCGGTGGGGCCCGCCCCGATGCGGACGAAGGGGAACCGGCCGCGGAGCACACCGGTGTCGTGGGCGACGGACATGATCACTCCACCTCGACGGTCTCGGTACGGGTCCCGGGACGGCGCCGCAGCCGGTGCGCGGCGCCGACCAGGACGGCGTCGACGACCGCCAGCCCGAGCAGCGCGGCCGGGGTGTGCGCGTCGGCCCCCGCACCGCCGTCGAACCAGTAGGTCCAGGCGATCTTGAACAGGACGGCCGCGTTGATCACGACGAGGGCCCAGCCGATGGACTGGCGCCACAGGGCGGCGGCCACCCCGCCGAAGATCAGCGGGACCAGCAGGGCGATCACCACCTTGCCGGCGTTCCACTCGCCGAACAGGTAGTCCGTCTCGGTCCGCAGCATCTGCACCACGGCCGGGTCGGGCGTCTCCGGTGCGGGGAACCACGCGTGCGACGTGGCCAGCGCGAGCAGCGTCACGACGATCCCCGCCGCGCTGCGCCGGTAGGCGAAGAAGCAGAACGGCAGGAAGAACAGCGGACGGATGTACCAGCTCAGGATGTTGTGGTGGCGTTCCCACGACCACGACGCCAGCTCGCGCAGCCACTCGTCCATCGGACCCTCCTCGGTCGCTCGGGGGATCCAGGGTGCGGCGGACCGCGGGGCCGGGGCAGCGGGCCGACCCCGGGCGGCCGGCAGGGTCAACCCCGTGGCCGACCGGTCGGGGCGGTGCCAGCATCCGGCGATGGCACCGCGGGTACTGATCGTCGACGACCACGCGTCCTTCCGGGCGCTCGCCCGCCTGCTGCTGACCGCCGACGGGTTCGACGTCGTGGGCGAGGCGGGCGACGGGGCCGAGGCGCTCGACGCCGTCCGCGACCTGCGCCCCGACGTCGTGCTGCTCGACGTGCAGCTGCCCGGCGCCGACGGCTTCCGCGTCGCGCGGGCCCTCACCGACGACCCGTCGGCGCCCGCGGTCGTGCTGGTGTCCAGCCGGTCCCGGGCCGACTACGGCACCCGGGTCACCGACAGCGCGGCGCGCGGGTTCATCGCGAAGGCCGAGCTGAGCGGGGACGCCCTGCGCCGGCTGCTCGGGAGCGGGGGGCGGACCGCGCCGTCGTCCGGGGGGCGGTAGCGGGGCAGCCCCGGCCCGGGGCAGGGTCAGCCCTCTGCTGCGGCCGGCACCCCGCGGCGACGCTGCTCCCCATGGACATCGGACGCCAGCACGTCGTGGTCGTCGGCGCGGGGATCGGAGGGCTGGCCGCCGCGGTGCTGCTGGCCCGGGCCCGGGCGTCGGTGACCCTCCTGGAACGGGCGGCCGCGATCAGGGCCGTCGGGGCGGGGATCCTCCTGCAGCCCAACGGTCTCGCGGTCCTCACCGGCCTCGGGCTCGACGGGCCGCTGCGCGCGGCCGGGCACCGCATGGACGGGGCGACCGTCCGCGTCCCCGGCGGCCGGGTCGTGAGCCGCCTCGGCGTGCCCGAGTTCGGCCCCGGGCTGGACCACGTGCTGGCCGTGCGCCGCAGCCTCCTGCACGAGGTCCTCCTCGACGCGGTGCGCGACGAGCCCCGGATCGACTGCCGGCTCGGCGTCGCGGTCACCCGGGTCGACCCGGACGGCACCGTCACCACCGCGGACGGGGAGCGGATCGCCGCCGACCTCGTCGTCGGCGCCGACGGCGTCCGGTCCGCCGTGCGGGCCACGGGCGACTTCGGGGAGCGGGTGCGCGACACCGGGTACGGCTACGTGCGCGGTCTCGTGCCCGCCGACGTCCCGGGGCCCGACGGCGAGTACTGGACACCCGCCGGGCTCTTCGGCGGGGCGCCCGTCGACGCCGCCACGCGGTACTTCTACACGTCCACGGTCGCGCCGCCGGTCCGGGCGGCGGTGCAGGCGCGGGACCTCGACGCCCTGCGCCGCGCCTGGGCCGGCGTGCTCCCCGAGACGGGCCCGGTCCTCGACGCCGTCGCGCGGTTCGACGACCTGCTGGTCAACGACGTCGTCCGCGTCGACTGCGCACGCTGGCACGACGGGCGCCGGGTACTGCTCGGGGACGCCGCGCACGCGATGGCGCCGACGTCGGGCCAGGGCGCCAACAGCGCCCTCGTCGACGCCGCGGTGCTGGTGGCCGAGCTGAGCGGCGACGGCACCCTGCCCGACGCGCTGGCCCGCTGCACCGCGCGGCGCCGGCTCGCCGTGCGCCGCGTCCAGGACCGCGGCGACCAGCTGACCCGGCTGGCGCACCTGCGCTCCCCGGTGGCCCGGTGGGTCCGCGACGCCGCGCTCGGCGCCCTCGGCGGAGGCCGGGCCGCCGACCGCGCCTCCCGGGTCCTCCAGCAGGAGGACCCGGCCGCACTCCTGTCCCTGTTCCCCCGCACACCGTCCGAGGAGAAGTCGTGATCGAAGCTCGTGGGCTCAGCAAGCGCTACGGGTCGACGCTCGCCGTCGACGACCTGTCGTTCACCGTCGGACCGGGGCGGGTCACCGGGTTCCTGGGCCCGAACGGCTCGGGCAAGTCCACCACGATGCGCATGCTCCTCGGACTGGACGCCCCGACCGCGGGCGAGGCCCTGATCGGGGGGATGCCGTACCGGGAGCTCGCGCACCCCCTGCGCACGGTCGGGGCGCTCCTCGACGCGCGGTGGGTGCACCCGAACCGCACGGCCCGGGCGCACCTGCGCTGGATGGCTCGGTCCAACCGGCTCCCGCCCGGGCGGGTCGACGAGGTGCTCGACCAGGTCGGGCTGACGGCGGTGGCCGACCGCACGGCGGGCGGGTTCTCCCTGGGCATGTCCCAGCGGCTCGGCATCGCCGCCGCGCTGCTGGGCGACCCCGGGATCCTGCTCCTCGACGAGCCGGTCAACGGGCTCGACCCCGAGGGCATCGTCTGGATCCGGCACCTCATGCAGCGCCTCGCCGCCGAGGGCCGCGTCGTGCTCGTGTCCAGCCACCTGCTGCCCGAGATGGCGCTGACCGCCACCGACCTCGTCGTCATCGGGCGCGGCCGGCTGATCACCCACTGCACCACGGCGGCGTTCGTCGACAGCGCGTCGGCGTCGAGCGTGCGCGTGCGGACGCCGCGGCCGCGGGAGCTGACCGAGCTGCTGCGGCGCCACCGGATCGCGGTCGAGCCGCCGGTCGAGGCGGGCGGGCCGCTCGTGGTCACCGGCACCGACCCGGCCACCGTCGGCGAGCTCGCCGCGTCCGCCGGCGTGGCGCTGCACGAGCTCGCCCTGCACCGCGGATCGCTCGAGGACGCCTTCATGCACATCACCGGGCACGACGTGGAGTACTCCACCGGCGGCACCGCCGGACCCGAACCGGCCGCGGCCCTCGCCGCCGCCCCCACCAGCGCAGGGAGTCGATGACCATGAGCGTCCTCGCAGCCGAACGGATCAAGCTGACGTCGACCCGGTCGCCGTGGTGGTGCGCGGGGCTCGCCGCGGCAGCGACGGTCGGGGTGGGCGCGATCATCGCGGTGGCCCTGCCCGCCGAGGGCGGCCCGTTCACGGTGGGCTCGACCCAGCTCGGTTACAGCATCGGGACGGCGGTGGTCATGGTGATGGCCGCACTCGCCGTGACCGGCGAGTACACCGTCGGGACCATGCGCACCACGTTCCTCGCCGTACCCCACCGCGGGACGGCGCTGGCGGCCAAGACCGCGGTCGTGGCCGTCCTCGCCGGGCTCGTCGGCCTGGCCGGCGCGTTCGGGAGCTGGGCGCTGGGCATCGCGCTGGTGCCCGCGGCCGACCTCGCGCTCGCCGGGCCGGTCGAGTGGCGCCAGGTGGCCGGGGTCGGGGTGGTCGACCTGCTCGCCGCGGTGTTCGCCGTCGCCGTGGGCGTCCTCGTCCGACACACCGCGGGAGCGGTCTCGATCGTGCTGGGCTGGACGCTGATGGCCGAGCAGCTGCTCACCGTGATCCCCGGGATCGGGCCGGCGGTGCAGCCCTGGCTGCCCTTCCAGGCCGCGAAGCACTTCCTCACCGCGGGCCCGACGCCACCCAGCGCGGGCCTCCTGGAGGGGCCGTGGGCCGCGCTGGCCTGGTTCGCCGCGCTGGCGGTCGGTCTGCTGGTCGTCGCCATCGCGGTGGCGCGGCGCCGCGACGCCTGACGCCCGGCGCTCCCCGCCCGTCCCGGCACACCGGAACGGGCGGTCGGGCGCGTCAGCCGCGCAGGTACGCGAGCACCGCCAGCACGCGGCGGTTGTCGTCGGGCCCCTGGTGCAGGCCGAGCTTGGTGAACACCCCGCGCACGTAGGCCTCAACCGTCTTCGGGCTGAGGTAGAGCCGATCGCAGATGCCCTGGTTGGAGCGGCCCTCGGCCATCACGGCCAGCACGTCGCGCTCGCGGTCGGTGAGGTCGTCGAGGGGGTTGCGGGCGCGCTTGCGCCCGACGAGCTCGGCCACCACGGACGGGTCGACGACGAGACCGCCCGCGGCCACGCGCCGGACGGCGTCGGTGAGCTCGGCGAGGTCGGCGACGCGCTCCTTGAGCAGGTACCCGGCCCCCCGGGCGCCGTCCTCGATGAGCTGCAGCGCGAAGTGCGGCTCGACGTGCGAGGAGAGCACGAGCACCCCGACCGACGGGTGGCTCGCCGCCAGCGCGCGGGCGGCGTCGAGGCCCTCGGTCGTGTGGGTGGGGGGCATCCGGATGTCGACGACGGCGCAGTCGGGCGGGTCCTCGCGCACCGCGTCGAGGAGCGCACGCGCGTCGCCGACCCGGGCGATGACGTCGAACCCGGATTCGGACAGCACGCGGGCGAGTCCCTCCCGGAACAGCACCGCGTCGTCGGCCACCACCACGCGCACGCCCGACCTCCCGCCCTCGGCCCGGCGCAGCGTACTGACCGCGCGACGGCCGCGGGGGCCGACGGGCAGGCGGACCACAGGGTTGACCCTGGCCGGCACCGCGGGCTCGCCCGCTACCCGCGCTCCCCCGGCCGCCGGATCGTGGACGGACGCCCCGCCCCCGGCCCGAGGAGCACCCCATGTCGTCGATCGCCACCTGGACCCGGCAGCACCGCCTGCTCGCCTTCTGGGCCCTCACCTTCGCCGTGTCGTGGTGGGCGTGGCCCTTCCACGTGCTCGGCCTGTCCCCCACGCCGTTCTTCGCCTGCGGGCCGCTCGTGGCCGCGCTGGTCGTCATCGGCGTCACGGAGGGGCGGGCGGGGTACCGGACGCTGGGCGCCCGGATGGTCCGCTGGCGGGTCGGGTGGGTGTGGTGGGCGGTCGCGCTGGGCGCGCCGCTCGCGGTGCTGGCCGTCGCCGCCGCCGCGAACGTCGTCGTCTGGGGCGCACCGGCCCCCGTCCTCGCCCAGGTGTCGTGGGGCGGCATCGCACTGGCCTTCGCGGTCCGGTTCGTCAACCCGCTCGACGGGCCGCTCGGCGAGGAGCCGGGTTTCCGCGGGTACGCGGTCCCGCAGCTGCAGGTCGACCGGTCGCCGCTGGCCGGCGCCGCGGTGCTGGGCGTGCTCGCGGCGCTGTGGCACCTGCCGATCGTCGTGGTCGGCGCGCTCCCGCCGTTCGGGCTGGTCGTGACGTTCGCGATCACCTTCGTCTACGTGTGGCTGTTCGACCGCACCGGGGGCAGCGTGCTGATGACGCTGGTGTTCCACGTCGCCCAGGGCTCCGTCGGCTACGCGGCCCTCGGCTTCACCGGCGCCGACGCGGCCCGGATGGACTGGCTCACCGGAGCCCTCTGGTGCACCGCCGCCGTCGCCCTGGTCGCGCTCGACCGGCCGACCTGGCGGACCGCGCCCCGGTCCGCCGTCGCCGACCGGACAGGTGAACCGGCCCTGACCTGACCCACGACTCCACGACCAGCCGGGCCGGCGCCGTTCAGCGGTACCGGTCCGGCCCCGCGCGCGAGTACCCTCGCCGGCTGCCCGAGGACGCAGCATCGATGGTGCACGGGGGGCGGGATGACCGACGCGCTGGTCCTGGACCCGCTCAGCGGAGGCAGCGCCCGCCTGGTGCGCCGGTTCGCGGTCCCGGAGCGCCACCCCGCGTTCTGGATCGCGCTCTGGGTCGTGGTGGTCGCGGGCGCGCTCGGTTCGCTGGCCCAGTTCGTGCTCGAGCGCTCGGCCCCGGTCGACCCGGTCCAGGTGGTCTTCCGCCTCGTCGGCGCGTCGTTCGCGGCGTGCGGCCTGGTGGCCTGGCGCCGGCGCCCGGACAGCCGCAGCGGCCGGCTGCTGACCGCCACCGGCCTCGCGCTGTACGTCTCCCCGCTGCTGAGCCTCATCGACTCGCCGGTGGCCCGGACCGCGGCGCACCTGTTCCCCGACCTGTGGGTGCTCCCGTTCGTCGCCCTCGTGCTGACGTTCCTGACCGGAGGGCGGCTGCGGACGGCGGTCGACCGCGTCCTCGTCGGCGCCGTCCTGGTCGAGCTGGTGGTCCTCGCCCCGCTGTACCTGGTCGTCGCCGACACCGAGGGCACCATCCGGTTCCTCCCCTACGCCGGGACCGCCGCGCTGGTCGACCTGGCCCAGCGGGCGCTGTTCCTCCTCGTCTGCCTCGCCACCGCCGCCGTGGTGCTGGCGCGCTGGCGCACCGCGTCCCCGCCGGGCCGGCGGGCGATGGCGCCCGCCGTCGCCGGGGCCGCCTGCCTGCTCGCCTTCGGCGCCCTGCTGGCCGGGGGCCTCGGCGGCGGCGGGCGCCCGCCGGTGCTGCTCTGGACGGCGGCCTGCCTGCTGGTCACCGTCCCGGTCGCGTTCCTGGTCGGGCTGCTGCGGTCCCGGCTCGCCCGGGGCGGGGTCGCCGACCTGTTCCGCGGGCTGCGGACGATGCGGCCCGACGAGCTGCAGGCCGCGCTGGCCCGGGTGCTGGGCGACCCGGCGCTGGTGGTCGCCTACCCCCGTCCCGACGGCTCCTACGTCGACGCCGCCGCGCGGCCGGTCGTGCTCCCCGCTCCGGGCGGGGACCGCTCGGTCGCGATCGTCGAGCGCGACGCCGAGCCGGTGGCCGCGCTCGTCTACGACCGGTCCCTCGACGACGACCCCGAGCTGGTCGACGCCGTGGGCGCGGCGGCCACGATCGCGCTGGAGAACCGGCAGCTGCACGCCGAGGCGGACGCCCGCCGGGCCGAGCTGGAGGCGTCCCGCGCACGGATCATCACCGCGGCCGATGCCGAGCGGCGGCGCATCGAGCGCAACCTCCACGACGGGGCCCAGCAGCGCCTGGTCACCCTCGCCCTGCAGCTCTCGCTCATCCAGCGCCGGATCCGCCACGACCCCGCCGGGGCCGAGCAGCTCGTCAGCATGGCCACCGACGAGCTGGCCCACTCCCTGGAGGAGCTGCGCGAGCTCGCGCGCGGGATCCACCCCGCGGTGCTCGACCAGGGCCTCGAACCCGCGCTCGACGCGCTGGCGCTGCGCTCGGCCGTACCCACCCTCGTCACCTGCGACCCCGGGCCGCGGCTGCCCCGACCCGTCGAGTTCGCCGCCTACTTCACCGCGTCCGAGGCGCTGGCCAACGTGGCCAAGTACGCCCGCGCGACGGCGGCCACCGTGCGGGTCGCGCGCACCGGGGCGGCCGTCGTCGTCGAGATCGCCGACGACGGCGTCGGCGGCGCCGACCCGGGCGCCGGTACCGGGCTGCGCGGCCTCGCCGACCGCATCGAGGCGCTCCACGGCCGGCTGCGGGTGTCGAGCCCGCCCGGCGCCGGGACGGTCGTGACCGCCGAGCTCCCCCTGCCGGTCACCTCCGCGCCGGGCTGACCCCGGCGCGTGGAGCCGCCCGCCCCGGCCGGCGGCGGCGGAGGCGGGCGGAGTCGGTCGGCGCGTCAGCCCGCGGCGGGCACGGTCCGGCGGGCGGTCCGGTCGGAGCGGACCAGCCACGCGCCGAGCACCGCGACGGCCAGGCCGAGCGGCACGCCGAACGGCGGCATCCCCGAGTTGAAGGCGAGCAGCCCGCCGACCGCGAGGGCGACGGCCAGCACCGCGGGGAACACCCGGGCCCGCAGTGCGGCGACGCCGAAGAGCACCCACCCCAGCGCGATCAGCGTGTAGCTGAGCAGGGCGCCGGTCTCGAGGATCGCCGTCGGGCCGATGGCGAACGCCTGCGGGGCGACCTCCGCGACCCACGGCGAGGCGAAGCCGTCGAACCACATGTTGCCGCCCTGCGCCATCGTCCCGACGACGGCGGCGCAGAAGGCGAGGACGCCGAACCCGCCGGCGCGGTCGGCCTGGCGCCCGTGCAGCGCGACCAGCGTGATCACCAGCCCGCAGAAGACGAAGGAGTAGGCGGCGTTGGCCGTGCGGACCACGGGGTCGACCAGGGCCGCGGTCCGGTCGTCGGCCAGGGCGATGGGCAGCCGGGCGAGGTCGAGGGCGGCGAACAGGCCGCCCGCCACCAGCGCGACGGGGCCGGCGTACCGGGTGAGCGTCGGGTCGCACATGGGTCGTCTCCTCTCGGGAGCGGGTGGGTGGGGCGGGGTTCAGCGGGGCGAGATGTCGATGGCGCCGGCGACGGTGCGCACGGCGATCGCGCGGTCGGCGGTGGGGTCGTCGGGCAGGTCGACGGCGACGGGGCCGGAGACGGTGGTCGCCGAGACGCCGTACGCGGCCTCGGGGACGTCGACGCGCACGGCCCCGGCCACTGTCTGGACGCGGACGTCGTCGGGTGGGCGGACGAAGGCGGCGGTGACCCCGCCCTCGACGGTGGCGGCGGAGAAGCGGGGGACGTCCAGCCCGACGGCGTCGATGCCGCCCGCGACGGTGCGGACGCTGACCGCCGTGCCCGCGGGCACGGCGATCGCCCGTTCGACCTCGCAGCCGAGGTTGAACGGGGCGCAGTCCGAGGTCAGGGTGAGTACGCCGTCCACCAGCCCGCGCTCCACGACGGGCTCGTACCCCGGCCTCCAGACGCGGGTGGTGCGGACCTCGACGTCCGGGCCGGCGGCCGCGGTCAGCGCGATGCTCCCCTCGTCGACATCGACGACGAGCTCACGGACACCGGGGACGGTCTCCGAGGACGTGGCCCCGCGCAGCGAGGCGGCGGTGGTGGCGCCGAGCGCGGCGGCCCCGACCGCCGCGGCGGCGACCACCAGCAGCACGCCGCCGCCGACGAGCAGCGCGGGGCCCGTGCGCCCACGGCTCGGCGGCGGGGTGGGCGGGATCCGGACGGTGCGCGGGGCGGTCGGAGTCATGGGTCCGAGCGTCCGCCCGCGGCGGCCCGCCCACCACGGGCCCAGCCCGGGAGCGCAGGCAGGGTTGACCCTGGCCCCGGTCCCCAGCGCGCCGGGGGGTCAGCGCTGCAACGCCCGCCACAGCCGGCCGGTCGCCACCCGCCGCCCGGTCCGCACGTAGTCGGGGGCGCCGTCGACCACCATGGTCGTGCCCATGCCCCAGCGGGCGGCCGCCCGCCCGGTCAGCAGCAGCTCGTCGCCGGGGGCGAGCACGAAGTCGCCGTCGGGGGCCATCACGCTCTCGCCGTCGCGCAGCACCATGAGCACCACGACGGCCAGGGGCGTGTCGCGGTCGTCCGGGTCGCGCAGGACCTCGTCGATCCGCGCGTCGCCGGCGGCGAGCCAGTGCTGCAGCGCCGGGGCCTCCCGCCCGTCCAGCCGGACCTTCCACATCGCGTCCAGCCGCACGCTGCACAGCTCCGTGATCCGGTCGACGACCCGCGCCGCCCACTCGTCGCCCTGCTGGGGGACCTGCTGCAGGAACCGCCACAGCAGCGGCGTGCTGACCTGGGCGTACACCTCGTGCGCCACGAGCTCGGCCGGCACCAGCAGGGAGTCGACCTCCATCGCGGCGAACAGCGGCGCGCTCGACGGGCGGTTCTGCCGGGCGACCACGAACAGCTCGGGGTTGGACCGGTGGGCCGCAGCGATGATCGACAGGTTGCCGGGGTCGCTGTCGGTGGCGGCGACGAACCCGACGGCGTCGGCCAGCCGGGCCTCCGCCAGGACGTCCGGGTCCGCGCCGTCCCCGGTCACGTGGACCGGACCCCCGGGCGGGCCGCCCTCGATGGCGCGGATGTCGATGACGGTCACCTCGATGCCCTCCGCGCGCAGGTCGGCGGTCAGCCGGCGGCCGAAGCGGCCGAACCCGCACACCACCCAGCGCCCGTGCGTCGGCGGGTGCCCGCGCTCGGGCAGGGGAGCACCCGGACCGCCCTTCAACCAGGTCACCAGCTGGTAGGACGCCGGCGCCCGCAGGCCGAGCGCGAGGTGCTCGCCGAAGCGGTCGAACGGGTTGACCACGGCCGGGTTCCCGAAGACCCGCATCCGGTCGGCGATCGGGTGCGACGCGGTCCGGGCGATCACGGTGACGTCCGGCCGCAGCAGCGCCGCCGTCATGGTCACCGTGAGGTTCGCCTCGTCGTCGTTCGTCAGCGCCAGCACCGCCTCGCAGAGCGGGTTGGCCAGCCCGGCCACCCCCAGGTGCCCGGGGTCGCGGGCGTCGGCGACCAGCCCGGGCACGTCGGCGCGGTAGGCGCCCAGCTCCAGCGAGGCGATCCGGTCGTCGTCGATGTCGATCACCACCACCCGCCGGCCCAGCTCGTCGAACGACCGGCTCAGCAGCTCCCCGGTCGCCCCGTGCCCGACGACCAGCAGGAACGGCTCGCGCAACCGCTTGACCTTGTGGCTGAAGTGGCGCAGGGCCAGCGCCTCGCGGAACGCGCGGTCCTGCAGCAGCGCGAGCACCGAGCCGATCGCGTAGGCCCAGCCGATGACCGTCAGGTAGATCGCCGCGGTCACCCACAGCCGCTGGGCCGGGGTGAACGGGTCGGGCAGCTCGCCGAAACCGATGGTCGAGGCGGTGTAGCTCATGAAGTAGAAGGCGTCGAAGAACGACATGCGGGTCGGCGCGCCGGTCTCGTCCCGTCCGGGCACCAGGACCAGCCCCAGCACGCTCACCGCGAAGATCGTGATCAGCACGATCAGCGGGGCCCGCATCCGGCGCAGGACCAGGAAGATCGTCGCCTCGGCCTGCACGGCCGACACCGCCGGGATCCGCCGGCGCAGCTCCCGGCGGGCCGCGCGGCTCGGCCCGCGGTCCTCGTCGGGGTCCTGCCCGAGCAGGCGCATCACGAGGCCGAGCAGCGGGTTCGCCACGGGGACCTACCTGCGGTGGTAGGACACGGTCTCGACGACGAGCAGCACGACCGACACCATGTTGGCCAGCAGCGCCCCGCCCGACAGCGACACGACGCTGGCCGTGGCCGAGGGGGTCAGCCCCTCGACCGAGACGTGCGCGGCGTAGGTCCAGACGATCGCGGCCGCGACCAGCTGCAGGTCGGCGACCAGGCTGGTCGCCAGGTGCACCGCGCCGATCTGCGTGCGGTCGCCGAACTTCAGCACAGTGGCGATCAGGCTGATCACGAGGGCCGCGAACAGCTCGAACGGGCTGTGCACCGCCGGGTCGTCGATGTCGCCGAGGAAGAAGCCGAAGTTGAGCGTGGCGGCCAGCAGCACGAAGAAGCCGAAGACCACCTTCTCCAGGTTCATCCACGCTCCCGCCGGCCGGTCCCGAGCCCCTGCGCCGGGGACGGAGCGGGCGCCGGGGGCACAGGATGGCACGGCGTGGTTCCCGGCGCTGGGCGTCGGTGACCGCGCGTCGCGACCGCGCGGGGTGATCGCACGGGTCGGCGGGCGGTCGGGATCAGCGACCGAGCAGCGCGGTCAGCGCATCGGGCGACAGCGTCCGGACCAGAGGATCGGCGTGCCGGTGGACCAGCAGCCAGTCGGCGTCGACCCGCCGGTAGACGTGGGTGACGCGCGCCGAGAGGTCCTGGTCGGGCCGGTCGCCGATGCGGCCGTGCTGCCGCTCGACCACGACCAGGACGATGGTGTCGCCCCAAGCGTGCGTCGCCACGTGCTCGAAGGTCGCCTCGCCGTCGGCGAAGACGCTGTCCCACCCCCGGAGCTCGGCGGTCCGGTCGTCGTGCCGGGTGACCGGCCCACCGGTCGGCGCCAGCAGGGTGAAGCCCCGGGCGTGGTGGACCAGGTCGAGGTAGCGGTGCAGGTCCCCGCGCACCCAGGCGTCGGCCGCCTCCTCGGCGCGCGCGACGAACGCGGTCAGGTCCTCGTCGGTCGGGCGATCCATGCGTGCATCGTCCTCCTCCGACGAGCGGGCCGGCGCCCTCACGCGGGGTGGACCACGTCCTCCCCACGCGGCGGGCGGCGACGGCCCGGCTCAGCGGCGCGGGATGCCCCGGATGCGCGGCTCCACGAGCGCTCGCGTGGCGGCGACGGCCGGACCGGCGAACCACCCCAGCAGGTCCAGCGCCGCCCCCACGGGCGGCAGCTGCGCGAGCCGCACCAGCCCGACGATCCGCGGCACCGCCCGCGTCGTGGCGTGCCGAGCCCCGGCCACCTCGACCACCGCGTCGGCCACCCAGGACGCGGGGAAGCCGGGGGCGTCGGGCACGGACGGGTCGCCGGGCTGGGGGGAGCGCTCGGCGGTGCGGGACAGGTAGGGCGTGGCGATCGGCCCGGGATTGATCGAGTGGACGAGGACCCCGCTGCCGCGCGTCTCCCGCCGCAGCCCCTCCACCAGGCCGTCCACCGCGAACTTCGACGACGAGTACACCGTCGAGGGCGGTCCGGACACCCACGCCGCGGCGGACGACAGCATCACCACGGCCCCGCGGCCGCGTTCGAGCATGCCGGGGAGCACCATGCGGGTGAGGTCGGCGTAGGCGACCACGTTGGTGAGGTAGGTCCGCTCGACGTCGTGCGCGGTGAGCTCGTGCAGGAGCCCGACCGCGCCGACGCCGGCGTTGTTGACCAGGACGTCGATCCGCCCGTGCCGCGCCAGTACCCGCTCGACCAGCGCGGCGCGCTCGTCGGCGGCGTTCAGGTCGCAGACCTCCACCTCGACGCCGGGCTGCTCGGCGGCGAGCTCGTCGAGGGCGGGGCGGTGGCGCGCGACGCCGACCACGAGGTCGCCGCCGCGGGCGAAGCGGACGGCGGACTCGCGGCCGATGCCGGACGAGGCTCCGGTGATCAGGACGACACGGGGATCGGGCACGGGTCGGGCGTACCCGGTCCCCCGGCCGTCACTCGACGGGCGCCTTCCCGACGGGCTCCTCGTCGATGCGCTCGCGCGTGACGCGCGCGATGAGGAACAGGACCGACCCGACGACCAGGTAGCCCGCCGAGATCAGCCAGGACTCGGCCGCCTGCTGCGTGAGCAGCACGAGGCTCGCGATGATGGCGAGGACGGGCACGACGACCGGCACCGAGAAGTGCTCGTGCTCGACCCGGTCCTTCTTCAACTTGATCGCCGAGATGTTCGTCGCGATGAACACCAGCACCAGCAGCAGCACGGTGGTGTCGGCCAGCTGGCCGATGTTGCCGACGAAGCTCATGCCGATGGTGGCCGCCCCGACGGCGAGGATCGCCACCCACGGCGTGCCCCGCCGCGCCGCCACCCGGCCGAACACCGACGGCAGCAGCCCGAGCCGGGCGAGCCCGTAGGTGGCCCGGCTGGCCATCACCATGAACAGCAGCGCCCCGTTGGCGATCGCGACCAGGGCGATCAGCGAGAACAGCCACCCCGGGACGGGCAGTCCGGACGCGGTGACCACCTCGAGCAGCGGTCCCGTGGAGGTCGCCAGCGTGGCCGGGTCGACCACGACCGCCGCGCCGAGTGCGATCAGCAGGTAGACGAGGGCGGCGGTGCCGAGCGCGCCGAACAGCGCACGCGGGTAGGCCCGGGAGGGGTTCTTGACCTCCTCGGCCATGTTGGCGGCGGCCTCGAAACCGAGGAAGGAGAAGAACGCGACCACCGACGCGGCGAAGGCGCCGGTCAGGAGGGGCTGGTCCGGCGACGGCGTGAGGATCCGGCTCGGGTCCCCCTCCCCGCTGCCGAAGACGATGGCCGCCAGGACGATCACCAGGACCAGGCCCGACACCTCGATGACGGTCATCACGACGTTCGCGCCCAGGGACTCCCGGACCCCGCGCAGGTTGACCGCGATCAGCACGAGCAGGAACACGACCGAGACCGGTGCTGCGGGCACCTCGACCAGCTCGGTGAGGTAGTCGCCGGCGAACGCGTTGGCCAGCAGCGCCGAGGTGGTGATGCCCGACGACAGCATCAGGAAGCCGATCACGAACGACAGGTACGGCACGTCGAACGCGCGCTGCACGTAGCGGCACGCCCCACCGGCGTGCGGGTACTTGGTGATCATCTCGGCGTAGGTGCCCGCGGTCAGCAGCGCGAGCACCAGCGCGAGCACCAGCGGCACCCACAGCATGCCGCCGACGTCCGCCGCCATCGTGCCGACCAGCGTGTAGATCCCCGCACCCAGGGTGTCGCCGACGATGAAGAAGAACAGCAGCAGGGTGCCGACCGTCCGCTTCAGCTTCGTCGCCGCGGGTGCCGGCTGTCCCGTGTCCGTCGCTCCGACCATTCCGCATGCTCGCACGGCAGCGCCGTGATCGGGGGGATCCGGCCGGAAGTCGTCGCACCTCCGTGAGCGGGCGCGCGGAGCCGGCGGCCGACCAGGGGTTCGGGTTCCCGTGCCGGTAGTCGGGTTCTCCGGTGCGGCACCACGCCCTCGATCTCCGGGACGGGCGTCGGATCGGGTGCCGACCACGGTGTCCGGATCGCGCCGTCCACGCTCCTCGACGGGGGTCCCGCGGACGGTCGGACCGCGGTGCCGTAGCCGACGCCGGCGACGACGGCCACGCCCAGCAGCACCGCCGGCGGGCCGGGCGCGACACCGGCCGGAGCTGCGCGCGGCCCGGAGCGCCGACGACGGGTACGAGGTGGCCCGGCTCGGCGCCGCGGTCGGGGCCCCCTGCTGCTGCGCCTGCATCCGCTCCACCGCGCCTGCGAGCAGGAGATCGCCCGGCCGTGGCGGGAGTACCGGGACCGTCGACGCGAGGACGTGGCGCGGGTCGTGGAGGCGGTGGAGACGGTCACCCCGCTCCGACCGGGGCTCGACACGGCACGGGCGATCGACGGCCTCTGGGCGCTGATCGGCGGGCACCCCGTCGCCCTCCTGGTCGAGCAGCGCGGCTGGGGGCAGGACGAGGTCCGGCGCTGGATCGAGGACGTCGTCGTCGCGGTCCTCCTGGGCCCGCGGACCGCCGACCCGTCGTGACCCGGTCGGTCAGAACGTGGCGATCGGGTTGACCGGGCTGCCCGACGCACCGGCCAGGCGCACCGGCGCGACGGCGAGGTGGAAGTCCCACCGGCCGAGCTCGGCGGCCGTCGTCGCGCACGCCTCCAGGTCGCAGTTGTCCAGCAGCCACAGACCCATCGCGACCAGGCCCACCGCGTGCACCGGCATCAGCACGCCCTCGTAGCCCGACGGCTGGACCTCCTGGGGGGTGTCGGCGCCGATCAGCGCGACCTCCCGCTCGTGCAGCCACGGCAGGCAGGACGCGTGCCACCCGGCCTGCGCGGGCCCCTGCGCCGCCCCGGCCTCGTGCCGGACGCGGCCGCGTCCGGTCCGCAGCAGCACCGCGTCGCCGGGTCGCACCCGCACGCCCTGGCGGCGCTCGGCCTCCTCGATGTCGTCGGGGAACACCCCCTGCCCCGGCTCCAGCCACGGCACGCCGCGGACGCTCGCGACGTCCAGCAGGACACCGCGCGTGAGGATCCCCCCGGCCGCGGCCGTGACCGCCGCCCACGCCGATCCCGTCGCCGGGTCGACCAGCGAGTGCGGGCGCCCGTTGTACATCGCGCCGTCCCAGAAGACGTGGCACGGCGAGTCGAGGTGGGTGACGGTGTTCCCGTGGAAGGTGAGCCCGAGCCGCTCGGTCGAGAAGCCCCAGCGCCGGTCGGCGTGGAACGCGGCCGGCATGCCCTCGGCGCCGGGCATGTCGGCGGCGCGCGGGCACGTCGTCGTCGACCGCTCCATCTCCCCCGGCACGGCGATCTCCCACGCGCACGACACGCTCCGGCCGCGGCGCACGGCCCGCGCCGCCGCCAGCCGGACGTCGTCGGTGATGTGGTTCAGCGTGCCGAGCTCGTCGTCCCCGCCCCACCGCCCCCAGTCGGACAGCGTGTCGAAGTAGCCGAGCACGTCGTCCTGGGCAGGTAATGATCGCTCCGTCGTCATCCCAGCACCGACCTCTGCGGTCACGCGGACCGGGGCAGGGTACAACGGGCCTGCAGGGGTACTGCGTTGGTCGGCGCTCGGACGAGGGTCAGATCGGGGCCGATCGCAGGAGCTCGCGCAGGGAGTCCGGTGCGCACCACCTCACCCGGCTCGACAGCTCCGGCAGGTGCGCCAGTTGCGAGGCCGGGCGCCGGAGGTCGTCGAAGTGCGGGCCCCACCGCGGCGCGGGCGGCCCACCGCGGTGGATGTGCAGGCAGTTCAGCACCTCCGCCGCCACGTACCGCACGTGGTCGATCATCCGGTCGAAGTCGAGCTCCGGCTCCCCGTCGTCGCCGGGCTCGCAGTAGTCCGCGTCGTCGTACTCGACCCAGACGACCTCCCGCTCCCGGTTGAGCTCCACGGCCACCGACCGGGCCTCCTGCTCGCTGTCCGCCATCGCGGACTCGCTGAGGTGCCACACCCGGCTGCCGAACGACCGCCGGGTCGGGCCGTAGGTGAGCAGCACGACCTGCGTCGTCGGCCCCACCTCGACGACGTGCTCCCGCACCCGGCGGAACACCTCCGCCGTCTGGGCGATCGACCACGCGTACTGCGGCGTGTCCTCCCTCAGCTTGTGGCGGCAGAACTCGGTCGCCTGCCGGGGGTCGATCGTCGGCGCCTGGAAGCCCTGGTAGCGCATGTCGTAGGTGCCGAAGCCGAGCGCCTCGGCCACCAGCGCGACGAGCAGCTCGCCGTGGGCGAACGGCGCCGACAGCGCGAGGATGCTCTGCGTGCGCGGGCTCTGCCACGCGTGGTCGAGGGGCAACCGGTTGCGCTCCTCGACGGGGACCTCGATGCAGAGCTCGGGCGAACCGTCGAAGGGCCACTCCGGTCCCGGATCGGGCAGCCAGCGCAGGCCCAGCGACCGCCACAGGTCCTCGGTGATGACGCTGCGCCTGATCTGCGCGCGGCGCTTGTCGGCCGTGAGCTGCTCGAGGTTCTCCACGGCGGGTCGCCGCCGGCTGATGAGGGACTCGACGGGCTGCAGGACGATCCAGGAGTGGAGGTGGATCGGCCGGCTGATCCCGCGCACGATCGGCCACACGGTGATCCGGTAGTCCAGGTTGGACTGCAGGATCCGGTCGACCACCAACGCCTCGCCGGCGGAGGAGAGGCCCATCGACGACAGCGACGCGTTCGCCTCGGCCAGCGACTTCCGCAGGTCCTTCGCCGCGGCGGCGAGGGACAGGCTCGCGTCGATCTCGGGCGGGAGGAGCCGGGCGACGCGGTAGAACTCGTACTCCGGCACGTCGAACACCCCGGCGAGGGCCGGGATCGCCTCGAGCAGGAGGGGGCTCACCCTGCTCGGCCCGTGCCCGAACCACTGGTAGAAGGTGGTCCGGCTGAAGGGGGGCTGGTCCTGGAAGTGGGAGTTGATGGCGGCGTAGACGCCGCTCGCGCTCAGCGCCTCCCGCTGCCCCCGGCGGGGCTCCTGCATGAGCTGTCGCACGAACCGCTGGAGGGCGTCGAGATCAGCCATGTCCACCTCGCCGACGAGTTCCCCCGCACACCGCCAGCGTGTGCCGTCCCCGGACCCGATCGTACCGGGACCAGCACGGCGACGCCCCGGTTCGGGACGGGCTCCCGGCTCCACCGCCGGCCGATGAGTTCCGGGTCGTGCGGGGTCACCACCTCCGCAGACCGCGCGCGCTACCGGACCCTCTGAGCCGCACCGGTCACGGCTCGCTCCCGCCGCCGGCACCCCGCCCGGACCGGCGGTCGCGCCTACCTCCCCACCGCGTCGCAGAACCGGCGGGTGTCGGCGAGCTGCTCGTACCGGGTCACCCGGGACCCCGCGAGCGTCCAGAGGTGCACGAACTTCGCATCGAGTTCCCCCTGCGCACCTCGGCCGCCGTAGCGCCCGCGGGCCAGGACCCGGTCCTCGTCGAGGACGTTCTCGACGATGGCGTCGCGGCCGCGGTGCACGCCGCCGTAGGGCATCCCCTCGGCCTCGTCCCACTCGATGTCCGGTTCCATGGCGGCGAACACCGCGTCGACGTCGCCGCGCCCGAAGGCCTCGTAGATCCCGCGCACCACCGCCACGTCGTCCGAGCTCATCACGAACCTCCCCGTTCGATGACCGGTCCGGGTCGCCGACGCTCCCGCTCGTCGCCGGCGAGGCCCGACAGCGTCCTCCTCCACGCCCGGCCCGACAAGGCCCCGTGACGCTCTACAGCAGGTCGGTCTCGCTCAACCGCTGGGCCAGCCCGGCACCGTCCGGGGCGGACACCCACGGTCGCCCGTGGCGCTCCACCCCGGCGGGGCCGTCGGCGGGGACCGGCAGGCCACCGGCGAGCACCGACTGCGCCGGGGACAGCTGGCGGATCGCCACCGCGGCGACCCGGTCCGGGTGCGTCGCGACGAACTCGCCGTAGATCTCCGGGTCGTGCTGCCCGTCGTCGCCGATGAGCAGCCACCGGATGTCGGGGAACTCCACGGCCAACCGCTCCAGCGAGGTCCGCTTGTGCGCCTGCCCGCTCCGGAACCAGCGATCGGTCGTCGGACCCCAGTCCGTCAGCAGGAGCGGCCCCCGCGGGTAGAGGTTGCGCGACAGGAAGCGCGTCAGCGTCGGAGCGACGTTCCAGGCCCCGGTGGACAGGTAGATCACCGGCGCCTCCGGGTGCGCCTTGGCCAGGCGCTCGTACAGCACGGCCATGCCCGGTACGGGCGAGCGCGCGTACTCGTCGAGGACGAACGTGTTCCACGCCGCCAGCATCGGCCGTGGCAGCGCCGTCACCATGACCGTGTCGTCGATGTCGGACACGATGCCGAAGCGGACGTCCGGAGCGAGCACGCGCACGGGCGCCTCCACCGACTCGGCGCCGTCGCGGTGCAGCCGGACCGTGCGCCACCCCGGTTCGAGGTCCGCGTCCACCACGACGTCGACGTAACCGCCGCGGTCGGTGCGCACCTCGTGCCGGCGGTCGCCCACCTCGATGACGACGGTCTGGTCGGAGACGGGGAGCGTCGTGAAGCTGCGCCAGCCCCGCACCGCCCGGCCGGGGTCCGGGTCCGCGGAGCGGAGCAGCAACCGCGCCACGACCCGCACCCACGTCGTCGTCCCGTACCCGGCGTAGGGCACGATCGCGTCCCGCCAGCCGCGCCGGCGCAGCCGCACCTCGAGGAAGTCGTGGACACCGTCCTCGAGACGGGCCGCGCGGTGCACGACCGGGGCGACGGCACCGGTCTCCTCGGCGTTCAGCTTCGACCCGCTCGTCACGGCGCACACCTTGCCACGGCCGCCCGTGACCGGCTCAGCTCGGAGGGGCGTCGGAGCCCGTCGCCCGGATGAGCCGGGCCGGAACGCCGGCGACGATCGAGTGGGCCGGCACGTCCCTGGTCACGACCGAGCCGGCGCCGACGACGGCACCGTCGCCGATGGTCACGCCGGGGACGATCGTCACCCCGGCGCCGAGCCACACCCGGCGACCGAGCCTCACCGGCGACGGGACCATGTCGGCCCGCCGGTCGGGGTCGATGCCGTGGTTGAGCGTCGTCAGGGTGCTGCCGTGGCCGATGAGGGAGCCGTCGCCGATCGTGATGCCCCCGGTGTCCTGGAACCGGCACCCGATGTTGATGAAGACGTCCCTGCCGAGGGTCAGGTTCTTCCCGAACTCGCTGTAGAACGGCGGGAACACGGCGACCGAGGCGTCGACCGGCTTGCCGGTGAGCTCGGCGAGCAGCTCCCGCAGTTCCTCGGGCGTGCGGTAGCCGTTGTTGATCCGGGCGACGATCCGCAGCGCGTCCTGCGCCGCGCCGTGCATGAACAGGTGGTGGTCCGAGCCGCCCTCGATCGGCGCGCCGCGGTCCACGTGGTCGAGGAAGTCCTGCAGCTCCACGGTGGGCGCTCCCGGTCCGCGTCGCCCGCGTCGTCGGGTCCGGACGCGCAGGGCCCTGGCGGCGGCGCTGCCGGCGAGCGCGGCGCGGACGCGCTGCACACCGGTGGTGGTGTCGGCTCTCATGTGGTCGTCCTGCGGCTCTCGGGGCTCGGTGTCGGGCTGGGGGATCCGGGTGCGACCGGTCGTCGGGGGGTGAGCAGCACCTTCGTGGCGGTGCGCCGGTCCATCGCCCGGTAGCCCTGCGCCGCCTCGTCCAGCGGGAGGGTGAGGTCGAAGACCCGGCCGGGGTCGATCTCGCGGTCCCAGATGAGCTGGACCAGCCGGGGCAGGTACTGCCGGACGGGGGCGGGGCCGCCGTGGAGGTGCACACCGGACAGGAACAGCTCGTCGCCGGGGACCGCCACGTCGTGGGAGACGCCGACGAAGCCCACGTGACCGCCCGGCCGGGCGGAGCGGATCGCCTGCATCATGGCCTGCTGGGTGCCGACGGCCTCGATCACGGAGTGGGCGCCGAGCCCGCCCGTGAGCTCCTCGAGCCTGGCGACGCCGTCGTCGCCGCGCTCCTCGACGATGTCGGTGGCGCCGAACCCGCGGGCCAGCGCCTGGCGGTCGGCGTGGCGGCTGAACGCGATGATGCGCTCGGCGCCGAGCTGCCGCGCGGCGAGGACGCCGAGGAGCCCGACGGCGCCGTCGCCGACGACCGCGACCGTCCTGCCGGGGCCGGCCTGGGCGGCCTCGGCGGCGAACCACCCGGTGCCGAGGACGTCGGAGGCCGCCACCAGGGAGGGGATGAGGTCGGGTCCGGGCAGGCCCGGGGTGGCGACGAGGGTTCCGTCGGCGAGCGGGATGCGGGCCAGCTCCGCCTGGGTGCCGATGGTCCCCATCAGCACGCGGTGCACGCAGTGGGACTGGTACCCGGCCCGGCAGATCTCGCAGGTGCCGTCGGAGGCCCAGAAGGACCCGACGACGAAGTCCCCGACCCCGATGGTGCGGACGTCGGAGCCGACCTCCTCGACGACGCCGACGTACTCGTGGCCCATGACCTGGTCCTCGACCGGCTCGGCGCCCCGGTAGGGCCACAGGTCGCTACCGCAGATGCAGGTCGCGGACAGGCGGATGATCGCGTCCGTCGGTTCGACGATCCTGGGGTCCTCGCGGTCCTCGACCCGGACGTCACCGGGTCCGTGCATGACGACCTGACGCACTGGATGCGCTCCTGTCCGTTGCTCGTCCGCGGGGGCGGAAGTCCCCGCGGCACCGAGTGGACGCGTCATCGGCAGTGGGAGGAAGGCACTGTCGAGGGGTGCACCGACAGGGCACCCTCCACCGCTCGGACCGCGGCTCCGTGCGGCCTACGGTCGACGTCGTGGACGACCGCCATGATGTTCGCCGGGAGGTGCGCGAGTTCCTCACCACCCGCCGCGCCCGCATCACCCCGGACCGGGCCGGGCTCCCGGTCACCGGGAACCGACGGGTCCCGGGGCTGCGGCGCAGCGAGGTGGCGGCCCTCGCCGGTCTCAGCGTCGAGTACTACGCCCGCCTCGAGCGGGGCCGGATCGCCGGCGCGTCGTCCGGCGTCCTGGAAGCGCTGGCCGGGGCGCTGCAGCTCGACGACGCCGAACGCGCTCACCTCCTCGACCTGGCCCGCACCGCCGACGGCATCCCGACCTCGGGCCGCGCCAGGCGCCGCACCCCGGCCAGGGCCGCCTCCCGCCCGAGCCTGCAGTGGGCGTTGGAGGCCATCACCGACGGCGTCGCGTTCGTCCGGGACCCGCACCAGAACCTGCTCGCCACCAACGCCCTCGGGCGGGCGTTCTACTCCCCCGTCCTCGGCGACGGTGGACGCACGCCGAACCTGGCCCGGTTCCAGTTCCTCGACCCCGCCTCGCGCGACTTCTACCCGGACTGGGACCTGTTCGCCGCGATGTGCGTCGGCGTCATGCGGGCCGAGGCGGGACGCGATCCGCACGACCGCGGCCTGCAGGACCTCGTCGGCGAGCTCTCCACCCGCAGCGGGACGTTCCGGCGGCTGTGGGCCGACCACGACGTCCGCACCCACGGCACCGGCACCAAGAGGTTCCGCCACCCCGTCGTCGGCGAACTCACCCTCGCCTACGAGGAGCTCGCCGTCACCGCCGAACCCGGCCTCGTGCTCCTCGTCTACACGGCCGAACCCGGCTCCCCGTCCGGCGAGCGGCTCAGGCTGCTCGCGTCGTGGACTGCGCCGGCCACGACCCCCGGGAGCACCGCGCAGAACGACCACTAGATGGCCCGCGCGGGGATCGGCCCGTCGCGTCGCGGACGTCCGTCCCGTGCTCGGCGAACGCCTTGAAGTCCTGCATGTGCTGTCGCACCTGCTTGCGGAAGGCGCCGCGCATGAGGGGCGCCACCAGGCGCATCGGCAAGGCGTCGAACCGGTGCTCGTTCTCCTGCACCCACAGCGTCGTCTCCGGACCGGCTCCGGTCAGCCGGTCGCGTGCGGCGTTCCACATGCCCTCGGCGACGATCTCGCGCTCGAAGTGGACGACGCCGTCCCTCGGGATCCCGTGCAGGTCCGCCGGTTCCCGGCGCGTGATGGTCTCGGTGCCCTCCATCTCCTGCTGCCCCATCCGCATCACGACGCGCGACTCGGTACCGACCTGCCCGTGCATGCCGTTCAGCGGCTCGTGCAGCACCAGGCCGCGCAGCCACTCCGGCAGGTGTGCGGGGTCGGCGAGCAGCTGGACCACCCTCTCCCGCGGCAGGGCGACCTCGATCGACACGGTGAGCTTCACGGCGGAGTGCTCCAGGTCTCCTGTGGAGGAGGCACGGTGGGTCTGCCACCGGGGTCCGCACCATCCCCGCCCCGGCCCGACGACGACGGAAGCCCCGGTCGGCGGCTCGGTGTCGAGCGGCGGACCAGGGCTTCCGGTGGTGGGCGATACTGGGATCGAACCAGTGACCTCTTCGGTGTGAACACGGATCACCGGTGTCGGCAGGCGTCGCCCGGCGGCGTTCTGACTGGTCGCGATGCCGTGCCGTATCGGTGCGTGAGGCCTCGTGTCGGTGGTGGTGATGCCTTCCTGCTGCCTCGCGCCGCGGACCTGTTCGTCCCGTGAGCCATGCTGAAGACGTGCCCACGGAGCCCGCGTCCGCCGACGCCGTCAGTGCCGAACTGCTCACCGCCCCCGTCGGAGCGGGCGACGTCCGAACGCTCGTTCCGACCGTGCCCGGGCTCTACGCATGGTGGGCCAGCCCCGATGTTCTCCCGGCCCTTATCGGACCGGCGCACCCGTCAACCGCTGGCCTCCGGCTGCTCTACGTCGGCATCGCCACGAAGCTTCGGAGCCGACTCGCGTCCAACCATCTCGGCCGGAGCGGAGGCTCAACCTTGCGCCGCACGCTCGCCGGTTTCCTACTCGATGACGAGCAGTACCGCACTCGGTGGACCGACCGCGTCGTCCTGCTCGACGACGACGAGCGTCGGCTGACGGCGTGGATGGTCGAGCACCTGCACGTGACGTGGTGCGAGCACCCGACACCGCGCAACGTTGAGCAGACGATCATCCAAACGCTCCGACCCCCGCTCAACGTGGAGCACGCGTCCGGCCCGACGCTCGACCTCGTCAAGGCGGCACGACAGCGCTACTACGCGAGCGCCGGCCCGCGCCCGTCAGCTTGATCAGAGGGACATCGGATCGCGCAGAGCCGGCAAGATGTCCGAGGCTGTGGGTTACCCCTTGACCTCCAATCACGCCCACAGCGGAGCGACACGGCCTGTCCGCCAGCCACCCGCGGGTCGGGGGTCCGCCGCCATTCGGGCTTGTTCGCGGTCCCGCAGGGCGGTCGTCACTCAATTAGTCACTCACCGGCGGCCGGCTGACCACTTAACACCGCCACCTCCGGTCCGTCTACCGACCACGACCAGGGCTCGTGCGCCATCCCGTTAGCTCACATCCGCTACCAGTGCGCGAGATCGCCGGGTTATGAGTCAGGCGCCCGCCGTCCCCAACCGTCTCACCGGAACCCCCTACAACCGGCTGACCTGCTCGCCCGTCATCCGGCCGTCTCACCGGCGTCATCACGTGCCGGGCCGTGCCGTCGCGTCGTGGTCGCAGATGTGGTCACGGCAGCTGAGCATCCTGACGCGCGCCTGGTCGACTTCGCGGGAGTCGTGGGCGAAGTTGGACGCCTGTGCAGACTAGAGCCGTGATAGTCGAGTCGGTGTACTGGCGTCGTGATCTCTACAGGGCCGCTGCTGAGGTGCGTCGCAAGGCAGGCCAGAAGGTATGGCGCGAAGCGTCACTTGCCGTGCTTGAAATAAAATTGATGACGGGTTGCTACTTTGTTCGCCGATTGAAAGAATCTAGCAAAATTCCAGACGCTTTATGGACTGGACCAATTCGATGTGTGCAGGTTCTACCCAGAGAAGGCGCCCGACCACATCGATTCCGCCCGCCTATTGACTTCCTAGACGCGATCGAGCTGTTTGACTTTGGCGGCTGCACGACGGCGACCGTGAGCATTAATCTTTTTGTCAATCAGTTTATCCACAGTGAGGTGCTCATTTTTCTAGGTCCGGATGATCCGTCGATAGAGGAGGGGATCGCAATTGTCGCATCCGACTCCGGAAGACGGAAACGACTGCTGTGTTTCTGGCTAAGGGATATTGCGGACTTTTTCGAGCGCGTCGCTTTGACTGAACCTACCGAATGGCAGTCGGTCTGGGATTGGAAATCTGAGAGCTACCTCCGCAGCGTAGATTCCGGTAAGTTGGACGACCGATTGGTTGAGTGGGGATACGTGACGGCTGAGGCAATGGCCGAATCCATGCAGAGGCTTCAACAAAAGATCAAGCGGCCGAACCTTGTCAAGCGCCTTCGGGCAGTCGAGGCCGAGGTTTTGGAAGTGACCGGTGGAGTCTGATTCCGCCTTTGTGACGCTTCAATGTGAAGGCGGACGCGATGGCTTGAGTGCTGCCGTCTCGTGCGCTATATGCCGCTGAGCTGAGCGTTCGTGTGGCGTTTCTTGGGACGTGACAGACGTTGGCAGGCCGTTCGCTGCGAGTTTGCTTCAAGAACAGGGAACCAACAACCGCCTGAGTCAAGATCCACTATTCGCATCCAGCTTCGTCGTCTGCCGTTGGTCGCCGCGAGCTGCATATGAACCGTCGGATTCCCGCGGTCTACATCGGACGATCGTGGGTCGTTGCCGTTGGTTGGTGGGGGTAAGCCGGGGGCACAACGACCTCCCGCCCACGTCCCGTTGCCCAACCAGTGCGGGGCCGGAGCGCCATCTCCTCGACCTGGCAACGCCCGACCGCGCGAGGTTCCCGGGCGCACCTTGCCTGTCCATCCGCCGGCTGATCGCCCAAAGCGTGCGCCCGGGATGCTCGTGCGGTAGCCCTCCGGGAGGTTGAGGAGATGGCGCGGCCCCGCACCCACCACCAGACCGCATCGGCCTCGCTCCCCCGCCATCTCCGAGACCTGCTCGCCCGGCGAGGGCATGATGTTTCTACTTTGAACGCGACAAGCGATCACCCTAGCGCTTCACCCGAGCTCTCACCGCAAGAACAGAGAGCGCAATCAGGACGGGGGCGATCACACGTAGTCCTAGCTGTATTGACTGAGCAGAAGAGGTATAGAGCGTTGGAGGTCCCGAGAGAGATATTGAAGACTGAAGACTGAACATGAGGGCGGCCCCGAATTCGGGCGGCGCCTCGTTTAGGCGAAGCGGACTTGCCATCAGAAAAAGGGACGATCCGAGAATCGCTGCCCCTAGAATGCAAATGGCACGCCATGCCCTCAATCCGTATCCCGAAAGCAACCAGTACAGACCAACGATAAGGCGCTCGACAGTATCGGCGGCAGACATCCGCCGCATCTCCATCTCGCCATAGTAGAAGTCGGCGCTGCCAGCTTCATCGCGCTGATCCTCGCGACCTTTTCGAAGGGCCCGGTATAGTGCCGCCACCTCACGTAGGTGTACTGAACGCTCTTCAGAAGCACTCCTTGCCGGTAGCTGCGAAGACCAATACTTACTTCCGCGATGAGCGCGAGCGAGGGCTTCGTCAGCAATGAATCTTCTACGCGCTCGGAACCCGCTCGTTGTGGCTAAAGGAAAATCACCTGTAATAGTCAGTTGATCGACATTTGTTGCGCCCAAGAATCGCGTACGCTGAAAGCCGAATCCGGAGAGTGCTAGGTTCTTGCAGTTGGTTCCGCTGACAGTCTCCAATGAGGGGGATTGCCCGTCTCTTGCAGTTGTTGAAACGACGGCCGCTTCAGCAAAGGAGCAATTAGTAAGTTTTGTCTCTGGCGATGAGACTCTGACTTCGCCTCCTACCTTGAGTTGTAGGCGATCGATCTCGCTAACCGTTTTGGACGAGAGTTCGATCACGCAAAAGTCTTCGGCGCCTACGCGGCGAATTTGGACGGAGTCACTGGCGCTAATTGCAATACTATCTGGAACTTTCGATAAAACCACATCGGAAAGTTTCGCTTGACCTTCTACGGTCACGCGTAGCGTGAACTGTGATCCAATGCTTACGCGCGACGACTGAAAAGCGCACGAAGCAAGTGCCATGTCACTCCGGTCGCGAACGAACTGAGCGCGCACTACTTCGATGTCGGTGAGATCAGCCGCGGCCGCAAACGAGACTCCGTCTAGGGCTAATGCTCCATAGAAGCGTGCGTTGCGCCAACTTGCATCCTTGGAAAAAGCGCAGTCGGCGAAGGTGGTCACGCCAAACTCTTCGTTACCGAATTGAGCCGAGTTGAACTTTACGTTCCCATTAAAGCTGCTTGGAGGCAGGTCAGAATAGCGACCGAACGTAGTTTCACCACCGAAGCTGCAGTTCGCGAAGTCGACATCATCATCGAACGTTGCAGAGAAAGTGGAGTTGCTGTTGCTAGTGCCCAGCTTGGCGTCATCAAATCGCACCTTCCCGGAGAATGTACTGCCGCGGACATGTGCTCCATGCTCTCTAGATGTCATGGAGCGGGCGTCGAATTCGCCGCTTACACGAGAGTTAAGGAACCAAAATACTGAAGCTTCGCAGGCGACCATGCTCACTCGACTGAAGCGACTGTCATTCAGTGAAAGCTCACTTGTGAGCACTGCCTGATCCAGGATTAGTCCGCCTGCGAGAAGCGATCCGGAAATTTGGACGCGATCTGCGCGAAGGCCAGTGAGCTGAACCGTGCTCCGAAAGTCAATGCCACCTAGCGCTAATCCGTCAACCATATTGACGTCCTGAAGTATTAGTGCTGGCCCGAGAACGCGCTTCCCTGAAGCGACGGGTTGCGCAATTTTATCTACCCACCCCTGGATAAAATCCGAGTCCACGGCTAATGAGGAGAAGATGAGGGCGCCTGACTGTCCTGAAACTAGCTCAACGCGGTAGCGCTCCTGATCATCTGCACTCATGTGTAGCAGACAGCTCTCGAAGGGGTGGATACTCTCACCCCTGCAGGAAGAGGTTGAGCAGCCATTATAGGCCGAACGCCCGCTACTATAGCGGTTCTTGTATTCACGATACAGCGTTTTTGCCAACGCTCAGCTACTTTCTGGTCGCTTGCACATTCGAATACATGTTACTTGATCAGCGTCACGCATGGCGCTGGCAGCCGCGCGCCGCGCGGGGACCGGCCGGAGGCCGCACGCCCCGCGCGAGCGCTTGCGGCTGCATCGGACACAGTGCCGCGCGCCGCCCGTCAGGGCGGCGCCTTGAACCAGAAGAGAAAGTCTGAACACGGCGGCTGCCGGCCGCAGAGGAGGTGAGCGACGATGAGGTGCTCCTACACTCGCCCGGTGCGTGGGATGCCGTCAGTGACGGACGCGGAGCGGTTGGCCCGGCAGCTTCTGGAGCCCCTGGCGAACCGGTGGGCGCACGTCCAGGCGGTGGCTGCCCGTGCGGATGGCCTGACGCCGGCCATTGCTGGAGAGGACGACCGGCAGCTCCTCGTTGTGGCGGCGTGGTGGCACGACCTCGGGTACGCGCCGGATCTCCGCGATACCGGGGCGCACCAGATCGACGGCGCTCGCTACCTGAAGCGGGAGGGCTACCCGGATCGGCTCGTGGCGCTGGTGGCGCACCACTCGGCGGCAACCTGTGAGGCGGCGGAGCGCGGGTTGTCGGCGGAGCTGGCGGTGTGGCCGCGCGAGGAGTCCCCGGTGGCCGATGCGCTGTGGATGGCCGACATGACCACCGGGCCACGGGGTGAGGAGCTGGCCTACGACGAGCGGCTGTTGGAGATCCTGAGCCGCTACGAGCGGGACTCGGTCGTCGGGCGCTCGATGCTCGCGGCGGAGCCGTCCATCCGGGGGGCTATCGACCGCACCCGGCGGCGGATGCAGGACGCCTACACGATCTGAGGAGTGGGCCGTCCCGCGAGAGCGTCGTCGATGCGGCGGCGCATGGACGGGTGAATCGACAGGCCGGGCACATCGGCGGGGTCGACCCACCGGACCTCCTTGGTCTCCGACCCGTCCTCGCGCGGCTCGCCGGAGAGCACGCGGGCGTGGAAGCATACCGAGAACTCCTGGCGCACCTCGCCGTCCTCGTAGGCCATGACGTGCGCCGGGTCCGAATAGATTCCGACGAGCCCGGTCACCTGCACCGTCAGCCCGGTCTCCTCGGCGACCTCGCGCACGGCGGCGTCGGCGATCGACTCGCCGAGATCCATCCCGCCACCGGGCAAAGCCCAGAAGTTATTGTCGATCTTGTGGATGAGCAGCAGCCGGCCGGCGTCGTCGCGGACCGCCACCGTCGTTGACGGGACGACGCTGTTCGCGGGCGGGGCGTCCGGGTCGTGGTAGTAGTCCCTGCGGCTCATGGCCCCCAGCATGACGCGGCGGCCCGACAGGCGTCACGTCTCCGGGGTGGCGATCTTCCAGACCTCCTCGAACGAGCGCATGTAGTGGTCCCACATTCGCCCACCCGGCACCCGGCGCAAGTGCAGCACCGGCGAATGACCGGCCGGCGCGCCGTAGGCGTGGCCGTTGACCATGAGGTCCTGGTCGAACCGGAACAGCGAGTTGTAGAGCGTGGTGTCGTGCGTGCGCACTTCGACCCCGGGCAGGCCGGCCACGTCGCGTAGGTAGCGACGGTGGAGCTGGATGCGGCCCTCCAGTCCCCCGGAGGTGCCCTCGTCCTCGGCGCGCTGGCGCACCGCAGGTGAGGTCTCGTCGCCGAGCAGGAACCGGCACCGCACGCCGGCCGCCGACTTGGCGCGCAGCACCTCCACGATGTCGTGCTGCTCAAACAGGAACGTTCCGGCGTAGGTCAGCACGTCCAGCGCCTCGCGCGTGCCGGCGATGAGCTCGGACCACACGGCGTGCGGCACGGCCGCCCGGGTCGGGTGGAGCTCCAGCAGCTCGGCGATGCTCGCGGACTGCGTGGTCGGTGACGTCAGCACGGCCGGCCACAGATAGCCCTCGTCGACATCGAGCACCTGGGCTACGGCGACGCGGTGGGTGCGGTGGGGCTGGCGGCCCTTGGTGATCCACCGCTCGACGGTCTTGGGGTCGACGGCGATCCGCTCGGCGAGATCGGCGGTGCGGAGCTGGGCAGCGGCCAGCGAACCGCGCAGACGCTCGTTGGTCGCCATTGGGACTCCTGGGGACGTTTCAGTACCGACAGGGACGTTTCTAGCACCTTCAAGACGTCCTGTCACGTCCCTGGTCGGCGGTGGAGACGTCCCCTGCTCCCGCGGTCTCCTTAAGTCACCGCACGGACGGTGCGGTACCGAGGACAGGAGGAGCGATGCAGAACATCCCGGTCGTGCTGGACGGCTACCGCATGACGGTGGTCGAGCCCCCAGCGGTGAAGGTCGACCAGGAGGGTAAGCCGCTGCTGACCCGTGACGGGGTGCGCCAGTTCGTGGTTCACGTATTCGTCAAGGCCCAGCCGGGTCCGGGCGGCCGCGTCCCCAAGGGCGAAGAGATCAAGGTGACCCTGGAGACCGACCCCGGCGAGGGGTTCGACGAGGGCACCCGCGTCGCCCTCGTAGCGCCGCGCGTCTCGCCGTTCGAGATCAAGAGTGACAACGGCCGTGTGACCTCCGGGCTCACGTTCCGCGCCGTCGGCCTGGCCCCGGCAGGTCCGGCCCCCGCCCCGCGCGGCGGCGACAAGTAGGCACCTCCGACCCGGCGGCTCCGGCTGCCTGAGCACGACCCGCCCACCCGGCGGAATGCACGTTCTCGGTGTCGATCTGGCAACCAAACAGTCCTTTGATAATTCCACAGTGGCTACACCCATGCCTGAAACCGGCCGCAACCGCGCGTCGGAAGCCATTCTGACCCGAAAGGAGGGATCGGCGATGGAATGTAACGGGTGCTCGGGATCGGGAGCCTGCGACCCGTGCGACGGCTACGGAACGCTCCCCGATTCCTACCCCCACGCCGGTGACGGCGCCGACTGCGATTTCTGCGCCGGAGACGGCGTCTGCATCGCCTGCGGCGGCACCGGAACGACCACCGACACCACCACCCGAACGACCACTTCGAGGACGTGAAGCCATGAGCACGACCACCCACAGCAGAACCCGCCCGACGGCCGGGGTCTCCCGGCTGGTACGCCGGCTGGAGCGCGAGCGCCGCCGCTGGACCCTGCGCACCGATGGCCCCGAGCTGGTGGCGACCGAGCAGGCGTGGCGCGCCGGGGTCGCCGAGGGCCTGCGGTTGGCGCAGACCGCTATCCGCAAGGGCGTCTGATGGCCACCGCGACGAACACTTACCAGGCGGCACGCAACTGGCAGCGCCGCCGCGCCGACCGCCGCGCCCTGGCCCGGTTCGCCGAGTTCTGGGCCGCGCTCCAGCAGGTCGGCGACGTCCTCGCCGAGGCCGAACGGCTCTCGAAGGCCGCTGCCGACAACAGCTCGTGGCGCGGCAAGGGCTCCCGGCACTGGACCGTCGCGACCGCCGACGAGGTCCGCTCCAGCGTCAAGTGCTGCCGCTCCTCACCGCGCGTCGTCTCGGCGCAGGCCAAGCGGTTCGAGCCCGAACTCATCGTCCGTGACTGGAGGCGCTGACCATGTCCACCCATTCGGTCGACCGGATCGTCGACGAACTCGACACCTCGATGCGTCGTCTCCGCAAGGCGATGCGCGGCATCCCGATCCGCCGTGGATCGTTCCGCCGCACTCACGACAACCTCGCCCGCGACGTCGCCCAGGTCACCACGATGCTCGACGCCGCCCGGCCGGTTCTGCGCAAGAACTGACCGGCGACACCCCGCAATTCCCGGGCCGGGACGCATGAATCCGACTGCGTCCCGGCCCGTCCCATTCCCGCACTCCGAAGGAATGCCTGATGATCACCCGGTTCACCATCACCGACCACCGCGGCCGGCCCGGCACCCTGGCCGCCCGCCCGTCCACCCGCTCGACCGGCACCGAGTTGCGCGCGCTGGCCTGGCTGCTGCGCCACCCCTTCGTGCTCGGCGTCCCCGTCGCACTCGTCGCCGCCGCCCGCACCTGGAGCGCCACCCTCGTCGGGATCACCGTCGGCGGCCTACTGCTCGGGGTGCTGCTCTGGTGGCGAACGCACCCACCGTCCTACGACCGGTTCCTCGCCCCGCGCGTCCGCTCGGTCTGGCGGCGCTGGACCGCCTACCGCGGCCGGCGGTGGGCCGGCGTCCTCGCCGACTGCGAGCTGACCCGCGACACCCGCGGCCGCCACCTCGTCCCCCGCGTCCTGCGGGTCCGCGCGGTCACGCCGTCGATTGACCGCGTCACAATCCGCATGGTCCGCGGCCAGCACGCCGACACCTGGACCGAACGCGCCCCCGCGCTGGCCGACGCGCTCGGTGCGCACCGGGTCAGCATCACCCGCACCCGGCCCGGGGTGCTTGCGGTGATCGTCGAACGTCGGATGCCGTTCCCACACGTGCTCCCGGCGCCCGCGATCCCGACCGCCGCCGACGAAGTCGACCTGTCGGCCCTCGACGTCGGGGACACCGAGACCGGCGCCCCGTTCCTGCTCCGGATCCGCGGCAAGCACGTCCTGACCGTCGGCCGCTCCGGCGCCGGCAAGGGCTCCCTGCTGTGGGGACCGCTGCGCGCGATGGCCCCGCTCATCCGCGACGGCCTCGTCCGCGTCTCGGTCATCGACCTCAAGGGCGGCACCGAGACCGACCGCGGCGCGGCGCTGTTCCACCGCTGGGCCACCACCGGGCCCGACGCCGTCGCGCTGCTGACCGAGTTCCGCGACTCCATGAAGGCCCGCCAGGAGTGGATGCGCGAGCACGGTATCCGCCGGTGTGACGTCACGCCGGACACGCCGGTCGAGCTGCTGGTCATCGACGAGATGGCGATGCTCACCGCCTATGGCGATCGTTCCGACGTCCGCGAGTCGCTGCGGCTGCTCGCCGAGATCCTGACCCAGGGCCGCGCTGCCGATCACACCGTCCTCGGCTACGTCCAGGAGCCCACCAAGGACGTCGTCGACGTCCGCGACCTGTTCACCGTCCGCCTGTGCCTGGCCGTCACCGCGGCCTCGCACGTCGACATGGCCCTCGGCGACGGCGCTCGGGACCGCGGCGCGCTCGCCGACCAGATCCCCGGCGACGACGCCCACGCCGGCATCGGGTTCGTCCTCGACGACGTCACCCGCGCCCCCCTCCGCTTCCGGGCCGGTTGGGTCTCCGACCGCGACATCGACGAACTCGTCGCCCGCGCCAGCCCCGGCGCCCGCCACCTCCACCCCATCCCGCACGACCCGCACCGACAGGAGCACGCATCATGACCACCCCCACCACGCCGACCCGACCCACCGGCTCGCTGTTCGCCACCCGCCGGGCCCGGGAGGCCCGCACCATCACCACCGCCGCGGGACTCGTGTGCGGGCTCGCCTGCCTCGCCTCGCTAGTCCCCGCCGTCGAACGCGTCGCCAACCTCGCCACCGCGGCCGGGCTCGTCCTCGTAGCCCTCGTGGTGGCCGTCAGGCTCGGTGCCCGCTGGCTACGCGAGCGCCGCGAGGACCGCGCCGACGCGCTCACCGCCGCCCGCTGGCGGGCCGCATACGCGCCGCACCTGCTCACCGGCGACGACCGCGCCCGGCTCGCCGGCATCGACCGCACAGCCTCGGCCCCGGCCCCGGCCCCCGGAGTGGCGTGATGTGGGACTCCACCGCATGGGCCGTCGCGACGTGGCTCAAGGGCACGCTCATCCTCGCTGCGGTCGTCGCCGGCTGCTGGTGGTGGTTCGGCACCGGCTCCGGCGCGCTCGTCCTGGCCGTCATCGTCGCCGTGCTCGCCGAGATCCACCTGACCCGCCTCTTGATCCGCGAGTGGACGCACGAAGCGTCGCTGCACTGGTGGTGGGGCCGATGAGCACCCGCACCCGACGTGCCCGGCCTGCCGCCCGCCCGACCCCGCGCACCGGCTCGTTCGCCCCGATCGCGCACGTCCCGGTCCCGCGCCCGCGCGGCGGCACACAGGAAGCCCTGTTCGGCGACCCCGCCGCGTCGGCACCGGCATCCGAGCGACGGGCCGACCCCGCTACTGCCGATCCAGAGCTGATCGCCACCGTGCTCCGGCTCGCCATCAGCCCCGGCTACCTCCTGCTCGGCCCGCCGAACACGTCGTCCGTCCCCTCGACGGCCGGCACGGCGCCCGCGGAGTCGACGTCCAGACAGTGCCCGCCTACGAGGCCGACACCGTCGCCCAGCTCCTCGACTCCCGACACCTGCGCCTCGGCGGAGTCCGGCAGGTCACCCACGACACCCAGCTCGTCGCCGCCACCACGGTCACCGTCCCGCCGGCCGGGCGGCGGCTGCTCGACCGCTGGACCACGACCCACACCGTTGGAAAGGCCACCCCATGACCCACCCCACCACCCTCGATCCCGTCACCGCCCGGATGCAGGGCAGCGACTTCCAGACCTGGCGGGCGCAGATCGACGGCACCCGGGGCTGCGCTGCCCCGGTCCACCTGACCGGCGCCTCGCACGTCCTCGACCGGGACGGGGCGGTCCTGCTCGAACGGTCCGGGACCGTGCTCGCCCCCTGCGGGAACCGGCGCGAGAGCGTGTGCCCGGCCTGCTCGGACCGCTACGCCGCCGACGCCTTCCACCTGCTCCGCGCCGGGCTCGCCGGAGACGACACCAAGGGCGTCCCCGCGAGCGTGACCGACCGGCCCCGCGCGTTCCTCACCCTCACCGCGCCCTCGTTCGGGCCGGTGCACACGAGGAAGGTCACCGCCCGCGGGCTGGTCGTACCGTGCCGGTGCGGCCAGCGCCACCACGTCGACGACCCCCGCATCGGCACCGCCACCGACCCCGACACCTACGACTACACCGGCGCCGTCCTCTGGCAGGCCCACGCCGGCGCCCTGTGGGCCCGCTTCACCACCGCCCTCCGGCGCGCCCTCGCCGCCGCGCTCGGGGTCCGGGTCCGCGACTTCCGCGACCACGCCCGGCTGTCCTACGCCAAGGTCGCCGAGTACCAGCGCCGCGGCCTCGTCCACTTCCACGCCGTCCTCCGCCTCGACGGCCCCCAGGGCGCCGCCGACCCCGCACCCGCCGGGCTCGGCACGGTCGAGCTGCGCGCCGCCGTCGTCCACGCTGCCCGCAACGCCACGATCACCACCGCACGGCCGGACGGCATACCGCTCGTGCTGGGCTGGGGCACCCAACTCGACCTGCGCCCGGTCACCCCGTCAGCCGCCCGGCAGGTCGAGAGCGAGGACGGCGAGATCACCGACACCGCCCTGGCCGGCTACATCGCCAAGTACGCCACCAAGGGCACCGGCGCCACCGGCGGCACCGACCGCCCCATCCGGGAGATCGACCACCTCGACCACCTCGACGTCACCCCCCACCACGCCGCGATGATCCGCACCGCCTGGGACCTCGGCGGCCTCCAGCCCTACGAGGGCCTCAACCTGCGCCGATGGGCGCACATGCTCGCATTCCGGGGCCATTTCCTCACCAAGTCGCAGCGGTACTCGGTCACCTTCCGCGCGATCCGGGCCGACCGCCGGCTCTGGCGGCTCGTCGCCGACCTCACCGAGCTGGGCCGGCTCACCGACGACCCGAACGAGATCCCGCCCGACCCCACCACCGTCGTCGTGGTCAACGACTGGCAGCCCGTCCGCTTCGGCCACCGCGACGACGGCGAACGCGAGCTGGCCGCCGCCATCGCCGAGAAGCACCGCGCCCGACGACGTAGCACGACCACCGACACGAGGAGGACAGCACCATGACGACCGGCACGGCCGACGCGATGGTGATCGACACCAATCGTCTGATCTACACCGTGGAAGAGGTGGCCTACCTGCTCAACCTCTCGCGCGGCATCGCCTACCAGCACGTGCGGGACGGCGTGATCCCCGCCGAGCGGGTGGGCCGGCGCTGGCTGATCCCGCGCAAGCGGTTCCACGCCTGGCTCGACGGACGGGCGGCAGCCTGATGCCCGGCATCCGCAAGACCCCGGCGGGCAACTGGCGCGCCTACTGGCGGGACCCGTCCGGGCGGCAGACGTCCAAGACGTTCGGCACGAAGCGGGAGGCAGCGGCGTTCCTCGCGCAGACGACGGCGGCGGCCTCCACGGGCGCCTACGTCTCCCCGCACGCCGGCCGCGTGCTGTTCGGGGAGCACGCACAGCAGTGGATGGCGTCGTGGAACAACGAGGCGACCACCCACGCCCGCGATGCGTCGATCATGCGCACGCACGTGCTCGCGCAGTGGGGCACGTGGAAGCTCGCCAAGATCGACCACATGGCCGTGCAGACCTGGATCACGGACCTGAGCAAGCGCCTGTCCCCCGCCACGGTCGCCGAGTGCCGCAGGCTCACGAGCGCCGTCCTGCGGTCGGCGGTGCGGAACCGGCTCATCGCCTTCAACCCGTGCGACGACGTCAAGATCCAGAAGCGACGGCGGCGGGACACCGATCAGGTCGTGGAGCGCGTGGTGTTCCGGTCCCGCCTCCTGCCGGCGATCCCGGACCGGCACCGGGGCATCGTCGCGGTGGCCGGCGGCTGCGGGCTGCGCTGGGGTGAGGCCGCCGGCCTGTGTGCCGACGCGCTCGATCTCGACCGGGGCCGGCTGCGCGTGATCCGTACGGTGATCGAGGTCGCGGGGCACACGTCGTTCAAGCCCTACCCGAAGTCGGCGGCCGGAGTTCGCACCGTCCCCGTCCCGGCGTGGCTCGTCGGCATCCTGCGGGCGCACGTCGACCGCTACCCGCTCGGCGCGGGTGACCTTCTCTTCGCCAACGAGGTGGGTCGCGCGCTGCGCCGGACGCTGTTCCGCTCGCGGATCTGGCGGCCCTCGCTCGTCCGCGCGAGACTGCTCGGCTCGGTTACAGAAGACGGCAGCGGCTACGTCGCGGCCTGGACTGACGACACCAGCGAGCGGCACCGGCAGCGTTTCGACACAGAGCCGGCGGCCGTCCGGCACGTGGCCCGGCACCAGGTCGGCGGGCTCCGCTTCCACGACCTCCGACACTCGTACGCGACGTGGCTCGTGGACGACGGGGTCCCGCCGAACATGGTGCAGCGGGTTATGGGGCACGAACGAGCGTCGACGACGCTCGACCTGTACACGCGCCGCACCGATGACTCACTCCGCATCTTGCAGGCGCTGGAAGAGGAGACGGCGGTGTAGTAGCAAGCTCACTACGCTCGTTGCCGCAAGGAAAAGACCCAACTGGCCAAACTAACTGCGGCACCAGCACCGACAATTATTGACTGGAGCCAGGAGTTGGGCAGGAAGATCTGCACCAACACGACCGGAATTACTAGTGCGATCGTCACACTGGCGACGACTCGAAAGGTCACGGACCGTGCGACCATTCTACGCATTGCCGTGTCAACATGATCACTATCCGCCAGACGTCGATAGCTGAAGTCGGACGGGGAGAGGGCCGCAAACAGGTCACGCGAGTCGTACGACGGAGGGCGAATGAGCTCAAAGGTGAAGATGTTGGATTCACCCTCCGAAAGAAGGAGGGTGACTGCATCAACAAGAAGATTCTTCTTCAGCGCGGTTACATCGAACGCGGCACTGCCGCCGCCCCTATACTGCTGTAAGCGACGGCCAAGCTCCGACCAGCGGATTCCGACGCCAGACATCCGTACGTATTGAAGCTTGTCTAGGCAGTCACGATACTTTTGCGCTTCATTCGAAGCTATGGAGGCTGGCGCGGACGAACCGGGGTAGTGACCTGCAGCAAGGGCTGCAAGGAGCTGCTGCACATTGGCTAGAACGGTGGTGGCCTGAGACTGCGCCGACTCATTGGGGTAGCCATGCTCGTGAACGCAGACAATCGTAATCTCGCGAATCGAACCCGCGGACACCCATTGCATGATAGTGTTGACATAAGGGTCGGGTCGAACTGACGTGGCAAAGATATACAGCTGAGTTAGACGCGCCACTAGTGCTCGTCTTCCTTGGACTGCACGATTCGTCCTTTGCCTAACAGCTTTGCTCGTCGCAAATTTGAAGTTGCCAGCGATGCCGACCGGCCAACTCCAGCACTAATTGATCGTCCACAGATCTGCCGAAATGCATCACAAGCGTCCTGCAGGGCGCGTCGACTTACTCGGCCACGACCGAAGCTGATCATGAGGTCATCACCTCCAGAGAAGATGACACTCACTGTTGGATAGCTCAGCAGGGCGTCAACGAGGGCCTGACGAGCGCGCTCCACGGCGGCGCTGTACTCCGCAGCGGCGGCCACCTCATCATCAAGAAGAAGTAGCTCAAGTCTGCGGCCAACATCGTCACCGTCCAGGTAGGCGTACTCAAGGTCGGCTCCCAGCTCCACCAAGCGGTCTACTGATGCAGTGTCCGGCGCTGCACTGCCTCCACCGGTCACTCTTGATGCCCTTCTGATGCCTACAGGGACGGTCGTACGACGAACGGCCTGGTCGTCGGGCTCGTGATGAGCCTCTGACCAGGCCGTTCGGTGGTGGGCGATACTGGGATCGAACCAGTGACCTCTTCGGTGTGAACGAAGCGCTCTCCCCCTGAGCTAATCGCCCGAGCCGAGGAGGACTCTACACGTCAGAAGAACGGGCTCTGCAACCAGGTCCACTCGCTCAACCCGACCCAGCCGGCGACCAGGTAGAAGGCGTTGAGCAGGTAGAGGGTGGTCACGACGACCAGGCCGGTCAGGGCGAGCACGGCGAGCCGGACCAGCAGGGACTGGCGACCGAGCCAACGGGTCCAGGCGTCGTACTTGCCCCGGGCGTAGTGCAGGACGCGGCGGGCCCAGTGGAACTCGCTGGCCAGGATCGCGAGACCGACGAACACGATGGCCCAGCCGGGGCCCGGGTACGGGATGGCGACGATCCCGACGGCGAGCACGAGCGTGCCCAGCACGCCAACGCCGATCCGCCACGCCCGGCGCAGCGCCGGTCTCTCCTCGAGGCGCGTGCGGAACGCGAAGCGGTGGGTGTGGGTCGGAACGGCCGGTGCGGCCGGCGAGGACTGCTCGGGTACCTGCTCGATGCTGCTCAGCTCGTCACCTGCCCGCTCGCGACCACCGTGGACGGGGTGTCCGGGACGTCGCGACCGGGCTCGATGGAGACGGCGTACTGCGGGAAGTCCTGAGCACCCGCGGCGGAGCCTATCGGAAGAGGGGCCTGCTCGGTCTCGAGAACGTCGAACCCGGCCAGCGGCACCGGGGCCCCGTTCTCGGGCAGGCCCCACGCCACGTAGAGGGCGTCGTCGCCGTTGGGCGCCAGCCCGACCGGGTAGACCCGGCGCTCGCCGTCCTCCAGCACCACCGCGGCGAGGGGCGCGCCGGTCGCCTGGTCGTTGAGCAGGGCGTAGCGGGCGCCCGGCTCGCCGATCTCGCGGACGAGCTCGGTGAGCCGCTGGGCCTGCACGGTCTCGGCGTCCCGCTCCTGCTCGAGCTGGCCGGTGCGCACCGCGAGCACGCCCACGGCGAGCGCTGCGGCGACGGCGAGACCGGCCGCGACCAGCCGGCGTCCCCGCCGGGCGGGGCGGGCGGCGTCCCCGGCCCCGGGGGTGAGGTGGAGCGGGCGCGACGACCCGGCCGGGACGGTCGGGAGGTCGGCGGCGGGCCCGTCGGCGCGGGGCCGGAGCACGGCGGGGCGCTGGGGCGCGGTGGCGGCCTCGGCGAGGATGCGGGTGCGCAGGGCGGGCGGCGGGTCCACGAGCGGGACGACGCCGGCGAGCCCGGCGAGGACCTCCTCCGTCTCGTGCGCGACGGCGCGGCAGGTGGCGCACTGCGGCAGGTGCAGCAGCACGGCCATCTCCTCGTCGGGCTCGAGCGCGTGCAGCGCCCAGCCGACGGTCTGCTCGGTGAGCGGGCAGTCGGGCTGGTCGGGGCCCTCGGGCGGGGTGGCGGTCACCGGGCCCGCCCCAGCTCCGACACGACGTCGCCCAGGACCGGGCCGAGCGCGCTGCGCAGGCGCTGCACACCGGTGAACATGCGGGACTTCACCGTGCCCAGCGGCACGCCCGTGAGCGCGGCGACCTCCCGCTGCGTGTACCCGCCGTAGTAGGCGAGCGCGAGCGCCTGCCGCTGCTCCTCGGGGAGCCGGCCGAGCGCGTCGCGCACCTGGCCGGCCACGACCATGCCCAGCGCGGCCTGGTCGGCGCCCGGGCCCGGCGGTGCCGACCACTCGTCCCCGTCCTCGGCGGCGGGCACGGTGCGGCGCCGGATGGCGCTCTCGCGGCGCACGGCGTCGACGGACTTGTGGTGCACCAGCGTCAGCAGCCAGGTGCCGAAGGCGCCGCGCTCGGGGTCGAAGCGCCGCGGGTCGCGCCAGAACGCGAGGAAGACCTCCTGCACGACGTCCTCGGCGATGCCGTCGTCGGCGCAGATGCGGCGGGCCAGGGAGTAGGCCGGGCGGCCGTAGCGGTCGTAGAGGGCACCCAGGGCCGACTGGTCGCCGTTGACGATCCGGGCGACGACCACCTCGTCGGGCGGATCGTGCTGCGGGCGCGCCGCCGAGCGGGCCGTGGCCCGGCCGCGCCGCGGGCCGGGAACGTCGGCGACGTCTGCCACCAGCGGGATCCTCACGTCGGGGTCGTTCGCTGCACCGCAGCGATCGGTTCAGGCTAGTGCCGGACCCGGGAGGCGGCACCTCTGCGCCGTTCCGGGAGTGTCGTTGATCCGACGGGGTGACATTTCAAGGTCATCTGGACCTACTACCCCCCTCCACCCGTCACATCTTCACGGGACGGTCGTTCCCACTCATGACAGCAGCGGGACAGCGATGCGGGACGACGGAAGAGGACGCAGGATGCGCGACGAGCACACGGTCATCTGCTCACCGGCAGTGTTCGAACTGATCGGTCCCGACGCCCCGGTGCCCGTCAAGGTCGACCTCAGCTACCACAGCCGCGACCCCTTCGCGGTGCAGGCGTCCTTCCGCACGGGCCAGGACCAGGCCGTGGACTGGGTGTTCGCGCGGGACCTCCTCCACGACGGGCTGATCGCGCCCTCGGGCACCGGTGACGTCCGGGTGGCACCGATGGAGCTCGACCCCAACCGGGTGCAGCTCACGCTGTCGTCCCCGTCCGGGCACGCCGTGTTCACCACGTGCGCCCAGACGCTCGGCGAGTTCCTGCACCGCACCTACGACGCCGTCCCCCCGGGACGCGAGTACTCGTGGCTCGACTTCGACGTCGCGCTCACCGAGCTGCTCCACAACGACGCCGCGCGCGACTAGGAGCAGCTCAGGAGCACCGCGGCGCGGAGCCGGGGGGTGGTTGCGAACCCCCTGGAGGGCTGCGCTAAGGTTTCTCCACAACGCGGTGGTCACCACCGCAACATGCGGACGTAGCGCAGCTGGTAGCGCATCACCTTGCCAAGGTGAGGGTCGCGGGTTCGAATCCCGTCGTCCGCTCGGAGGAACCTCGGTCTCACTGCTGGGCCTCCAGCGGCGGAGTGGCCGAGTGGCTTAGGCAAGGGCCTGCAAAGCCCTGTACACGGGTTCGATTCCCGTCTCCGCCTCGGGCGATTAGCTCAGTGGGAGAGCGCTTCCTTGACACGGAAGAGGTCACAAGTTCAATCCTTGTATCGCCCACCACCCACGACAGGCCCTTGACCAGCAGAGTCAGGGGCCTTCGTCGTTCCTCAGCGCCGTTCCGCCCACCACAGCTGCCCGAGGGGCACCAGGAACGCACCACGGTCAGCGGGTCGCTCATCCGCGCCAGCGCAAGGCCAGCCACCACTGCCCCGGTGGTCAGCGGGGTAGTCCAATCACCACGTCCCCCGTCACGTGGAGCGCTTCGACGATGACGTGCTGCCCTCGCGCCCGGGATGGCAGAAGACGTGGCCCTGCGCTGATCGACCAGCTCCGGCCCGGCCCTCGGTGAGCACTTCACGCAGCGACCGGAGGATCGGTGACTCGGCAGCTGCGTTGAGGTCACCGACACCGGACACGGCCCGTCCTGGTCCGGACTGGTGGCCACGTCGGGCAGCAGGGCCGCCTGGGCGACGCCGTCGTCGTCGTAGGCGGTGGCGTACTCGAGGCCCCGTGACGATGACGGGCATCGGTCCGCACGGATGAGCGACTCTCGCTGTGAGCGTGACGGCTCCCAGTCACCGGCTCCGTACCGGTCGATCGTGGACCGGATCGGGCCCGCGACCCCACCGCCGACGGTCCCGGGGGCGGACCAGGGTCTACGACGGGTGCGACGTCGAGGGCCGGCCAGCACCCTGGGGTGACCCACGGACCGCGCACGGGTCCGCGTCCGATCGGAGGTTGCGGTGTCGACACGGACCACCCACCCGTTCCTCCTCGAGGAGGAACGGGAGGGCGAGTCATCTGCCGTCGCGTGACCGGGAGGCCCTCCGAGCCCTCGCCGACCGGGTCAGGACCTCCGTCCTCGACCCCCACGACGAGCTCGGCCGGCCCGGACCGGCGTGCCCCTCCACGCCCACGTCGTGGAGCGGCAGACGACGCGGCTCGCGAGCGAGCGCATCGGTGACGGGAACGCGTCCGACGTGGTCGAAGTGATGAGCAGCTACCAGCGCCGGCTCCTCGGAGCGGATCCGCACGGAGCGGCGCGACCGATCACGATGTCATCACCGTCGTCTCCACGGCTTTCCCGCCGCGCGCAGGGCGTCCTCGACGAGGTCCTGGATGAGATCGCCGCCCGTCGTACTCCGGGGGACGGGATCGTGTCCGGGCCGGTCTTCGGCGACAACAGGGCGACGGCGATCCACGACGACGGGTTTCGCCCGTTCCGGTCACCCGTGCCGTTCCTCGTCGTGGGGCACGGCGTGGTGAGCGACTGGGAGTGCACTCACGACGTCCGCTCCACCCACCCACTCACACAAGGAGTTCTCACATGAGCACTACCGAGGCACGACCCGGCACGACCACCGGGTCGCCGTCCGACACCGCCGTCCCGTTCCGTCTCGAGGTGGTCGTCATCCCCATCGCCGACTACGACCGGGCCAAGGACTTCTACGTGCGGCTGGGCTGGCGCGTCGACGCCGACGTCACCGCCGGGACGTACCGGCTCATGCAGGTCACGCCCCCCGGCTCGAGCGCCTCCGTCATCTTCGGGACGGAGGTGACGACCGCCCCGCCGGGGTCGGCCGACGGTCTCCTGCTGGCGGTCGACGACATCGACCGGGCGCGCGAGGAACTCCTGGCGCGAGGGGTCGAGGTCAGCGAGGTGTTCCACGACGCCGGCGGCAGCCTCGGCGGCGGGTTCCACCCCGGGGAGGAGGGGCGCGCCGCGGGGCACGACCCGCAGCGCCGCTCCTACGCCTCCTACGCCTCGTTCCACGACAGCGAGGGGAACCGCTGGCTGCTGCAGGAGATCGGCGAGCGACTGCCCGGCCGGGTCTGACCGCCCTCCGCGGGGACACCGGCAGGACGAGGGACCGCCCCCCGACGCGAGAGCACTGGCTCCAGGCACCCCGTCCCCCTCCCAGAAGCCCTACCCGAGCAACGCGATCGACCAGGAGCACTGATGGACGTCCAGGAACTGACCGACCTCCTGCGGGAGGCCGAGGACCACCACGGCGAGTACGAGCCGACGTCGCCGCCGCACCACTGGTCCGCGTGGTACGCCGCGTACATCGTCGCGCGGAACGTGGGCCGGGACGCGGAACAGGCCGTTCTCGATGCCACCGCCCACATCGAAGGGGCCCGGCGCTGACCATCGAGTAGGACGTCGTCGTCATCGGCGGCGGCCCACCGGGCGGGCACGGCACCGACGGCCCGCAGGCGCAGGCGCCGCGACCGAACCCGGTGGGGGGAGCGCAGGTGGACCCGCCGTCGGCGGGTCCACCTGTGCCGGCGTCGTCACGAGGGGCGACCACGTCGGAACCCCGTCGAGCAGCTCGCGGACAGCCGCGTGATCGTCGGCTGGGTCACCCTCGCACGCCGGAGCGAGGAGGGCCATGGAGCTCGGCACGTGGTTCCTGACCGCGCAGGAGCGCGGGAACCCCGCCTGCCGGCTCCCGGCCTGGTCCGCGGGCAACGCGGTGCGGGCCCTGGTGAACGGGGCGGTCTACTTCGCCCGGCTCGCCGAGGAGGTGGAAGCGCTGCAAGCCGGCGACCACCTCTTCTCCACCGACTGGCGGGGTGACGCCGGCCAGCGGTTCGGCACCATCGGCGACCTGTTCTGCGCAGCCGCGCGGCACGGGGTTGTAGTGAAGGCGACGGCAACGGCGGCCGCCGACGCGCTCGGCGACTGGCACCGGGACGGACGGCGCGGCCCCCGGCCGGCGGGACGGCTGCGCCACCACGAGCCGGAGTCGCTGCCGCTGCGCACGAGGCTCTGGGCGGAGCCGGTCTACCGGCTCCTCTACGACCCGGACGGGCGAGGGCTGCGGGACCGGTACCGCGGGCGGTGGTGACGCGGGGGTCCACGCGCGCTCGCACCCGCCGCCGTGACGACGGACTCGTCGTTCAGCCCAACTGTCTGCGGACCTCCCGGGCGAGGTCGATCGAGGCGTCGATCTCGACCTTGCGGTTGGTGAGGCTCTCGACGTTGATCCCGAACGGCAGGCCGAGCCGGCGGCAGAACGCGATGAGGATGCGGGCGTTGACGACGCACTGCTCGTAGGACACCGTCAGCGGGTCCCCGGACCGGGTGATCTCGGTCCGCAGCCAGGCGGGGACGTCGATGCCGAGCCAGGACATGAACTCCAGGGTCTTCACCGAGCCGCACGGCGCCAGGGTCAGCACGACCGGCCGCGGGTCCCGACCCCGGTCCCGGCAGCCGTAGGCGTAGTCGGACAGCAGGTTCCGGGTGCGGTCCAGGTCGTAGCAGACCTGGGAGACGAAGAACTCGCAGCCGGCATCCTGCTTGCGCAGCATGCGCTGGTGCTCGGCCCCCGCGTCCGCGTGCCGCTCCGCGATGACGACGCCGCCCAGGCGCGGCGGACGCGGGAGCCCGGCGTGGCGGTGGTAGGCCTCGGGCAGGCTCGTCCTCACCACCTGGTCCCGGGACGCCGCCCCGACCAGCACGGTCAGCACCCGGTCGCAGTGGACCTCCGACAACCACCGGCCCAGCTCGTCCCCGGTGTACTTGCTCACGGCGCGGTAGACGACCACCGGCCCGGCCCAGCCGGTCAGGTGCCGGTCGAGGAAGACGGCCGGGTCCATCATCGGCATGAACGGGAACGGCCGCGGGGTCGAGGACCGGTCCGCCTCGGCGTCCACGTCGTAGAGGACGAGTCCGTCGACCCGCACCGACCGCAGCCGGGTCAGGGCCGCCTCGGCGACGGCGTCCGCCTGTTCCGCGGTGGTGGTCGCCCGCGGCGGGGTCAGGCCGTAGAGCAGGACGCCGTCACGGGTCCCGGCCAGGAGCCCGGCGGCACCGGTGGTGTCGTGAGGAGCCATCCGTCCATCATGGCGGCCGACGAGGCCCGCCGCGGGGAGCAGCCACGACCTCCCGATCGGGCAGCGCGGGCTGCGCTCGGCACGGACCACGGAGGCGATCGGAGCGTCGCGGTCGGCACCCGGGTCGGACGCCTGCGGTTGCACTGCTCTGACGGGTTGCAGAAAGGTGCAGACGTGCGCCTCGCCCTCGTCGGTCTGCTCGCCCTCGCCGTCCTCACCGGCTGCACCGCCGCCCCCGCCGAACGTTCCTTCGTGCTCGCCACCACCACCAGCACCCAGGACTCCGGCCTGCTCGACGACCTGCTGCCCGCGTTCACCGCGGACACCGGGTGGCGCGTGCAGACCCTGTCCGTGGGGAGCGGGCAGGCGATCGAGCTGGGCCGCCGCGGCGAGGCGGACGTGCTGCTGGTGCACAGCCCGGCCGCGGAGGAGGCCCTGGTCGCCGAGGGCGCGACGGGGCGCCGGCTGCTCGTCATGCACAACGACTTCGTGCTCGTCGGGCCACCGGCCGACCCGGCCGGCGTCCGGGGCGCCGACAGCGTCACGGCCCTGCGGGCCATCGCCGCCGCGGAGGCGGTGTTCGTCTCCCGCGGCGACGGCTCGGGGACGGACGCGAAGGAGGAGGGCCTGTGGGAGCGGGCCGGCACCGCCCCCGGGGGCGCCTGGTACCAGGAGACCGGCCAGGGGATGGGGCAGACGCTGCAGGTGGCCGGCGAGAAGGGCGGCTACACGCTCGCCGACCGCGCCACGTTCCTGGCCCAGCGCGACACCGTCGCGCTCGAGGTGCTCGTCGAGGGCGACCCGGGGCTGCTCAACGTCTACCACGTGATCGAGATGACGACCCGGGCCGGCGCCCGGGTGCGGGCCGACGGCGCTGCCGCGTTCGCCGACTGGATCACCTCGCCGCCCGCCCAGGAGCGGATCGGTGCGTTCGGCGCGGCGCAGTTCGGCGAGCCGCTGTTCACCCCGGACGCGGGGCAGGACCCGGCGGCGCTCGGCGACTGACGTGGACGTCCTGCTCGACGGGATGCGCGAGGCGCTGCGCCTGCTCGCCACGGGCGACGAGGACACCTGGGCGATCACCGCACTCACGCTGCGGGTCTCCCTGAGCGCCACGGCGGTGGCCCTGCTGGTGGGGCTCCCCGTCGGCGCCGCCGTCGCTCTGGGCCGGTTCCCGGGACGGCGGGTGGCGCTCGCCACCGCCAACACCGGACTGGGCATCCCGCCGGTCGTGGTCGGCCTGGTCGTCACCGTGCTGCTCTGGCGCAGCGGCCCCCTCGGCGGCCTCGGCCTGCTCTACACCCCGGCCGCGATGGTCCTCGCCCAGGCGCTGATCGCCACGCCGATCGTCGTCGCGCTCACCGCGGCCGCCGTCGCGCAGGTCGACCCCGAGTTCCTCGTCCAGATGCGCGCGATCGGCGCGAGCCCGGCGCGGGGGTTCGCCCTGCTGCTCGCCGAGGTCCGGCTGCCGCTGCTCGCCGCGGTCGCCGCCGCCTTCGGGGCCGTGGTCAGCGAGGTGGGGGCCGCGCAGCTCGTCGGCGGCAACCTCGCGGGCCAGACGCGCGTGCTCACCACCGCGGCGGTGCTGGCCACCGGCCGCGGGGAGTTCGCCCTGGCGATCGCGTTCGGGCTCGTCCTGCTGGCGGTCGCCTTCGCCGTCAACGTGGCACTGGCCCTCGCCCGGACCGATCGGTGACCCTGGAGTGCCGGGACCTCCGGGTCCACGCCGGCCGGCGGCAGGTGCTGCACGTCCCCGCGTTCGCGCTCACCGCCGGGACGACCACCGCCGTCCTCGGACCCAACGGCGCGGGGAAGTCGACCCTGCTGCGCGCGCTCGGCCTCCTGCGGCCGATCACCGGGACCGTGCTGCTCGACGGCGTCCCCGCCACGCCGGCGGCGGTGCGGGCGGCGACCGCGGCGGTGCTGCAGCGGCCGGTGCTCCGCCGCGGCACCGTCGTGGCCAACGCCGCCGACGGCCTGCGCTTCCGCGGGAGCGGACGGCGGGAGGCGCGGTCCCGGGCCCGGCCGTGGCTGGCGGCGCTGGGGGTGGCGCACCTGGCCGACCGGGACGTCCGCGGCCTGTCGGGCGGTGAGGCGCAGCGGGTCAGCCTCGCCCGGGCGCTCGCCGTCGAGCCGCGGGTGCTGCTGCTCGACGAGCCCTTCACCGGCCTCGACGCCGCCACCCGCGCCGACCTGGTCGCCGACCTCCGCGCGGCCCTCGACGGGCGGGACACGACCACCCTGCTCGTCACCCACGACCGCGCGGAGGCCCGCGCGCTCGCCGACCGCACCGCCCTGCTCGTCGACGGACGCGTGCGCGCGCACGGCCGCACGGCGCGGGTGCTCGACGAACCCGTGGACGCGGCCACCGCCCGCCTGCTCGGCTTCACCAACCTCCTCCCGCCGGCGCTCACCGGCGCGCCGCACGCCCTCGCGGCGCGGCCGGAGGACTGCTGCGCGACGCCGCCCGGGGGCGGCGGGGCGGCGGCCGGAGCGGTCCGGGTCCCCGGCGTGCTGCGGCGCGCGGTGGCGCTCGGCCCGGTGCTGCGCGTGGACGTCGACACCACCCACGGCCCGCTGGTCTGCCTGGTCCCGAGCAGCGCTCCGCCACCACCCGCCGGGAGCGCGGTCGACGTCGTGGCCGCCGGGACCCGTCGGCTGCCCGGAGGGAGCGACCACGACTCCGTGGTCGTCCGTGCCTGACCGGTGCGGACCAGCCCTCGTCCCCGGTCCGCGACGCGGGCCCGGTGGACGGGCGCGGGGTGGGATGCTGCGGGGGTGATCGAGCTCGACCACCTGATCGTGTTCCTCCCCGCTCCCCCCGACGTCGACCCGGCCGGGCTGGTCGTCGACGAGGGGGTGCGGCACGTCGGGCAGGGCACGCGGAACCGCCGGATCGTCTTCCCCGACTCCTACGTCGAGCTGCTCTGGGTCGACGCCCCCGACGAGGCGCGGGCGAGCGGGCTGCGCTTCGAGGAGCGCTGCCGGGGCGGGGCGTGCCCGTTCGGGGTGCTGGTGCGCGGGCGCCGGCCCGCGCACCCGGGCTTCGTGGCCTACACCGTGCCCTCCGGTCCCGCGCTGCACGTGCTCGACGACCCCCGCGCGCCCTTCGTCGCCGTCCACGAGTCCGACGACCTCGACGCCCAGCGCCCGGCGCGCCGCATGCCGCCCGAGCACGTCAACCTCGGGACGGCGATCGCGCACGCGGAGATCGCGTGGGACGGGCCGCCACCCGACGTCGTCGTGCCCGGGGTGTCGTTCGTCCCCGGCGGGCCGGAGCTGCGCGTCGCCCTCACCGGCCGGGCCGAGCCGCTGCGGTTCCGCCCGCGGGGGGACGCGGCGCGCTGAGCCGTCCCGGGGTGGTCGGACGGTCGACGTATCGGACGAGCGCCCAGCGCCTCCTGGGGTCGAGGCCGAGGGTGCGCGGCCGGCACGTCAGGGAGCGCTGAGGCGATGAGGAGGGACCGTGGCGATCGAGCTGCTCAACCCGGACGGACTGGCGGAGCCGGAGACGCACTGGCAGGTCGCGGTGGCGACCGGGTCGCGCCTGGTGTTCCTGTCCGGCCAGGTGGCCCGCGGCGCGACCGGGGAGCCGGTCGGTCGCGGTGACCTCGCGGCGCAGGTCGAACAGGCCTACCTGAACGTCGCCACCGCCCTGGGCGCGGTCGGCTGTTCCTTCGACGACATCGCGAAGCTGACGCTGTACGTGGTCGGCTGGAGCGCGGACCGGATGGACGCGCTCGGCGCCGGCGTCGAGCGCGCCGCCGCGAGGCTCGGGGTCGACCCGCTCAAGCCGACCACCCTGATCCCCGTCACCGCCCTGGCCGAGCCCGACCTGCTGGTCGAGGTCGACGTCGTCGCCGTGCTCGAGTAGGGCGCCCGACCCCGACGGACGACGACGCCCCCGGACCGCAGGGTCCGGGGCGTCGGTGCCGGCCCGGGTCAGCCGGTGACGACCCGGTCGTCCCGGGCGTCGAGGCCGAGCATCGCGAGCATCTCGGCGCAGTCGTAGGCGTCGATGGACCGTCCCGCGACCACGCGCGCCGCCCGCCGGTTCTGCAGGTCGTCGCTCACCGAGGCCGCGGCCAGGGCTGCGGCGAACCGACCGTTCTCGTCGGAGGTCGAAGGGTTTCCGGTCCAGCTCATGTGACTCCTACGGTTGTCGGACCCGGTCGCTCCTCACACTGTCACACCGGCAGCCCGTTGCGGGACGTGCGGTCGCTCCGGACGGGTGAGCGGTCGTCCCGGGCACTCAGGATGCGGCCGCAGCGCGCTGCATCCGGCGTTTGGCCAGCAGCATGCGGGCATGTAGGCCGGGGTGGGCGGGGTCCACCCGAGCTGCTGGCCCATGCCGAGGTCGTCGCGGTTGGCCCAGTGCTCGGCCACCCGCCCGTCCCGCATGCGGAACCAGTGGGTCTGGGTGACCGCGAACCGGCGGCCCAGCGGCGGGAAGACGGCGGTGATCCCGGCGTCGGGTCCGTAGGCGACGAACGGGCCGGTCTGCCGACCGGACATGGTGGCGTGCACGACGACGAGGTCGCCGTCCTGGACGGAGTCGTGGATCTCCCAGGCCAGCTCGGAGAACGCGGTGCGCAGCCACCGCGCGGTGGCGAGCACCGCCGCCGGGCCGCCACCCCGCGTGTCGGGCGGCTCGTTGACGGCTTCGCGGTTGACGGCGTCGGCGGTGTAGACGGCCTCCAGGTCGGCGAGGTCGCCCGACGCCATGAGGTGGATGGACCGGATCGCGGTCGCCTGGTCGTCGGAGGTGACGGGCACCGTGCTCATGGTTCCTCTTCGGGTGCAGTGGTCGGTGGGAGAAGTTGTAGTGCAACTCTAGAGCTAGACTCCAACGAAGAGGCCGGGTTGTCAAGGCACCGGCGCCTCCACCCGTGCAGGACGGCGTGCACGGCGGGGTCCACGGCCGCGCGGGGTGGTGCACCACGTCGGGTCCCCGGCCCCCCGCGTCAGCCGGGCGGCCCCGCCGGCGCCGGCCGTCGTCGACGGCGGGTGGACCGGCCCGCACCGCGTGCTGCGCAACAGCACGCTGCGGGCGTGGGAGCAGCAGGGCCGCCCCGCTCCCGGCGAGCGACCCGGGGAGGGCGACGTGGTCGCCCGCGCCGCCGGTCGGTCGGGCAGCAGGGAGTACCGCCGCTACGACATGACGAGCCCGAGCGCCGACAGGACCGGCGACGTCGAGGCCATGGCCCTCTACGCGGGGCAGAGCGTGGGACTCGTCCGGGACGCCCGGCCCGCGGGCGCCGTCGTCGCCGCGCTCGTGGAGGAGGCGGAGGCCGCTCTGCAGCGGGTCGACGCGCACCGCGGCCGGCCGTCCACGCCGTCGGGCGGGTGATCGGCGGGAGGCGCCGGCACTCGCATCCGGGGGACGGAGCGCGCTGCGTCGTGACGATGCGTCACCGCCGCGTTCGATCCGGGTGCAGCCGGCCGATGCAGCGTCACCGGATGAGCCGCTACAGGTCGGCTCGTGCACCGTGCATGCTGAGTCGGTGCTGACCGATGTCGTGACCGGAATTCGCGCGACGCAGCGGCTCGCACGGGCGGGGCGGGCGCGATCCGACCACAGCGACGTGGTCCTCCTCCGCGGCCGTCCACCTGCCGCGACCAGCAGGAGGACGCCGTCCGACCGCCGGGACCGCATCCGGGTACGACCGATCATGTGACCGCATCCGCATTCCTGCGCGTGTTCCGGCGATATCGGATCCGATACCCGGAATGAGCGCCGACACCCTCCTGCCCGCGCGGGGAATCCGTTCCCCTCGCATTCGCCGGCCGGGCGGGCGATCGGCGCCCATTCACGCGCTGTAGCGGAGCGGTGGGACGACGCCGTCCACCGCGGTCGGCCCTGCTCGCCGTCGACGTCCGCGGGCCGCAGCACGGCGAGCACCACACACGGAGTCGCTGCTGGGCCGGCGCGGGCCGGTCCGGATGGGGGGATGGCATGAAGGTCCTGCTGCTCTGCTCGGCGTTCAACGGCCTGAGCCAGCGCGTCTGGATCGAGCTGCGCCGCGAGGGGCACCACGTCGTGGTGCAGACCGCGGACACCGACGACGTCGTGCGGGCCGCGGTCGACCGCCTCCGGCCGGACCTGGTGCTGTGCCCGTTCCTCAAGGAACGGGTGCCCGAGGAGGTCTGGCGGCGGTACCGCACGGTGGTCATCCACCCCGGCCCGGTCGGGGACCGCGGACCGTCCTCGCTGGACCGGGCGATCACCGAGGGCGCCCGGGAGTGGGGGGTGACCGCGCTGTCGGCGATCGGGGAGATGGACGCCGGCCCGGTCTGGGCCACCCGGTCCTTCGCGGTCCCGACGCTGGATCCGCCCACCAAGAGCGGCCTGTACGGCGGGCCGGTCACCGATGCGGCCGCGGAGCTGGCCCGCGAGGTGGTGGCGCGCGCGGCCGACCCCGGCTTCGTCCCGCGCCCGCTGGCCGACCACGACCCCGCCGCGGTGCGGGGGCGGCTGCGGCCGCTGATGCGCCAGGCTGAGCGGAGCTTCTCCTGGGAGGACCCGACCGAGGAGATCCTGCGCCGGATCCGGGCCGCGGACGGCTTCCCCGGGGTGCGGACCACGCTGGCCGGGGCGGAGGTGTCGGTGTACGACGCCCACCGGGCGGACGTCCCGCGCGGCACGCCCGGCGCGGTCTCGGCGTGCCGCAACGGCGCGGTCCTGGTGCACACCGGGGACGGCGCGCTGTGGATCGGGCACGTCCGGATGCGGGGGCCGGACGCCGGGCCGCGGGCCAAGCTGCCCGCCGTGACCGCCCTGGGCGCCCGGCTGGACGGGGTGGCCCGCCGGACCGAGCCGCTCGCCGGCCGGCCGGGCTCGCCGAGCTGGTCGGGCTACCGCGAGATCGGCTACGACCGGGTCGGCCCGGTCGGGGTGGTCAGCTTCGACCTCCACAACGGGGCGATGTCGACCGACCAGTGCCGCCGGCTGCTGGCCGCGCTGCACCACGCCACCGCCCAGGACACCTCGGTGCTGCTCGTGCAGGGCGGCCGCTCCTTCTCCAACGGCATCCACCTGGGCGTGATCGAGGAGAGCCCGCAGCCCGCGGTGGAGGCCTGGCGCAACATCAACGCCATCGACGACGTGTGCGCGGCCCTGCTGGAGTGCACCGACCAGCTGGTCGTCACCGCGGTCGGCGGCGGCGCGGGCGCCGGCGGGGTGATGCTGGCGCTGTGCGCGGACGTCGTGCTCGCCCGCGGGCCGGTGGTGCTCAACCCGCACTACGCGTCCATGGGCCTGTTCGGCTCGGAGTTCTGGACCTACACCCTGCCCCGGCGGGTCGGCGCCGAGACCGCGGCCCGGCTGACCGAGCAGTGCCTGCCGGTGGGTCCGGCCGAGGCCGCGGAGATCGGGCTGGTCGACGAGGTCCTGCCCGGTGACCGCCCGGCCTTCGACGCCGAGGTGCTCGACCGTGCGGTGCAGCTGGCCCGCAGCCCCGACCACCGGCGGCTGCTCGCGGACAAGGCCCATCGCCGGGAGACCGACGAGCGCGAGCTCCCGCTGGCCGCCTACCGCCACCACGAGCTGGCCGAGATGGCCGTGGACATCTTCCAGGACCGCCGCGGGTTCGACGCGCTGCGCGCCGCGTTCGTCCGGAAGACGCCCTCGCCGCAGCCGCCGCCGGTGACCCGAGCGCACGAGGTGCCGTCCCTGCGCCGCCGGATGGCCGGCGCCGCGGCGAGCTGACGCCGGCGGGGGCGACACGGCGTGGACAACACGGCGTGGACACCGCCGCCCCCGGCCCCGACGCTGCGGTCATGAGCCACGGCGTCCGCACCGTCACCGCCCTCGGCGACTGCCACGCACCCGGCACGATCGCGGCCGCCGTCCACGCCGGCCACGAGTACGCCCGCGAGCTCGGCGAGCCCGCCGACCCCGACGGCATCGGCTTCCGCCGCGAGGTCACCGCCCTGTCCGACGCGTCCTAGGCCGTCGACGGGGCGGGTCGGCCGCGGTCCAGCGGCGGGAGGTCCCACTCGTCGTCGGGCGTGCGCAGGACGGTGACCGCGCAGACGGTCAGCGCGACGGCGGTGAGGCCCCAGGAGGCGGCGTCGAGGACGGCGTTCTGCAGGACGACGAAGCTGACGAAGTGGGCGGGCTGGGAGACGGCGAGTGCGACCCACGCCCAGGTGGGGATCGTTCCGCGCAGGGCGAGCCCGGCGAGCACGGCGCCGACGACGTGGCCGATCACGAACAGGCCGGTGCTGAGGTTGAACACGCCGCTCGAGACGACGGCATCGAGGTAGGCGACGAGCGACGGCCGCTCGTCGACGGGACGTGCCGCGGCCACGGCGAGCAGCGGCTCGTACGCGCTGAAGGCCAGGCCGAGGCCGAGGTAGGCGACGAGGTTGACAGCGGCGGCCGACGCAGCGAGGAGGGGCCGGCGACGGCGGGCCAGTCGTGCCGCGGCCAGGAAGGCCGGCACCAGCGTGAGGAACGCGGCGACGCTGAGGAGCAGGGCCGCGGTCTGCCGTCCGGGCGCCGCGGCGATCGCGTCGAGCGCGGCCGCCGTGTCGATGACGCCGTAGGTGGGTGAGACGAGTTGAGCTGCGACAGCGCAGGCCGCGGGGACGACGAGGACGACCGCCGCGGCGCGGCGGCGGATCGGTCGGTCATCACGGGGACGTCGCGCGGTGGCCGACGGGACGGACGGTCGAGCGCTCGTGGACATGACACCTCCAGCTGTGGTGGGGGGTCGACCATGTCGTCTGCTCCCCCCTGCGGGCACGGGACGGAGTCCCGACGGCCCGGGCGGTCGCCGGGCGGGTCCGGGAGCCGGCTCCCTGTCCTGCGCGTGGGATGGCGCGGCACGATGTCGTCGTGGCCCCGTCACGTTCTGCCGCAGCGGCGTACGCACTGGCGGGTGCAGCGTCGCTGCTGGCCGTGGCCGCCGTCGGCGGCGCGGTCCTCGTGGGGCTCGACTGGCGGACGGGGGTGGACTCGTTCCTCGTCACCAACGTGGCGATCGGGGTCTCAGCAGCGCCGTGCGGTCTCCTCGTCGCACGAGCCCGACCGGGCAACCCCGTGGGCTGGCTCCTGCTGGGTCTGGGCATCGCCCCGCTGATCACTGCGGCGTCGGTGCCGCTGGTGGTCCACGCCACGGGCGCCGGCTGGTCCCACGAGGCGTTGCGGTGGCTGGTGACGCTCTACTTCCTGGGATGGCCGTGGGGCACGGGGTTGTGCCTGCCCCTCCTGCTGCAGCTCTTCCCGACCGGCCGGCCGGTGTCCGCCCGGTGGCGGATCCTCCTGCGGCTGACCGTCGTGAGCGGGGTGGCGTCCGTGCTCGGCATCGGGCCGACCCCGGAGATGGGTGCTTCGACCTACCTCCTGCCGCCGGGTCACGAGGTCCTCGGCGCGGTGGCGGGTCTCCTGACGCCGCTGGTGCTCCTGGCGTCCGTGGCCAGTCTGGCCGTGCGCTACGCGACCGGGAGCCGGACCGTCCGGGAGCAGCTGTTGTGGCTGCTCCTGGCGGCGCTGATCGCCGTGGGCATCAACCAGCCCTGGTCGTGGTCGTTCCTCCCCCCGCAGGGCGGCACCATCCTGCTGATCCTCGCCGTTCCGCTCATCCCGCTGGCCGTGACCGTCGCCGTCCTGCGCCACGAGCTGTTCGACGTGCGGCTGGCGGTCTCGCGCACCCTGCTGTACGGCATCCTGACCGCCGCGGTCGTCGGGGTCTACGCCGGCCTCGTCGCGGTCCTGGACCGGGTCGTGCGCGGTACGGGAGCCCCGGTGCTCGCGGCCCTCGCGGTGGCCCTGGCGTTCAACCCGGTGCGGGTGCGGCTCCAGCGCCTCGTCGACCGCGCGCTGTTCGGCGCTCGGCGCGATCCGGTCCGGGCCGTGTCCACGGTCGGGGAGCGGATGGCGGGCGACGACCTCGACGGTGTGCTCACCGGACTGCGCGAGGCGCTGCGGCTGCCGTTCGCCGCCCTGCGCGACAGCTCCCGCGAGCTCGCGAGCAGCGGGAACCCGCCGCCGGCACTCCACTCGCTCCCCCTGCTGTACCAGGGCGGGACCGTCGGCGAGCTCGTCGTCGGCACCCGACCGGGCGAGACGCGGCTCTCCCCCGCCGACGCCGCGGTCCTGGCGCTGCTGAGCACGCCGCTCGCCGTCGCCCTCCACGCCACCGCACTGTCCGAACAGCTCCGGGCCTCCCGCGCACGGCTGGTCACCGCCGCCGAGGAGGAGCGCCGCCGCCTGCACCGGGAACTGCACGACGGTCTGGGCCCCACCCTCACCGGTGCCGCGCTCAAGGCCGACGCCGCGACCAACATGGCCGGCGACCCCGTCGCGGTCGCGCGCCTGACCACTCAGCTCGGCGACGAGATCCGCCGCGCCATCGCCGACATCCGGCGCCTCGTCTACGGGCTGCACCCGGCCGAACTGGACGAGCTCGGACTGGTCCAAGCCCTGCGCCGGCTGACCGACCGACCGGGCCACCTCCGGCTCACCGTGCACGCACCCCACCACCTCCCCGAACTCCCCGTCGCCGTGGAGGTCGCCGCCTACCGCATCGCCACCGAAGCCGTCACCAACGTCCACCGCCACACCGACGCCACGTCCGTGACGATCGAGCTGAGCACCGTGGGCGGCACGGAACATCCGCACCTGCAGGTCGTCATCACCGACGACGGCACCCGGCGCGACCAGTGGCGGCCCGGCGTCGGGCTGCGCTCGATCCACGAGCGCGCGGCGGAGCTCGGTGGCACCGCCGAGACCGGGCCGACGCCCACCGGCGGCCGGGTCCTCGCCGCACTGCCACTGCACCCGGCCGCCCAGCGGTCCCCGGAGCTGATCCCGTGATCCGCATCGTCGTCGCCGACGACCACCCCATCGTCCGCGACGGCCTGCGCGCCCTGCTCGACTCGCTCCCCTCGATGCAGCTGGTGGGCGAGGCGGCGACGGGACGGGAGGCCGTCCGTCTCGCCGTCAGGGAGCGTCCCGATGTCCTGATCATGGACCTGCACATGCCGGAGCTCGACGGCGTGGCCGCCACGACGGAGATCACCCGGGCGGCCCCCGAGGTGGCCGTGCTCGTCCTGACCATGTTCGACAACGACGAGTCGGTCTTCTCCGCGATGCGCGCGGGGGCGCGCGGCTACCTCGTCAAGGGGGCGACGCAGGGCGAGATCACCCGCGCCGTGACCGCTGTCGCGGCGGGCGAAGCGATCTTCGGACCCGCCGTCGCCCGCCGCCTGCTCACGCACTTCGCGCGTCCACCCGCCCCCGCAGCCGTCTTCCCGCAGCTCACGCAGCGCGAACGCGAGGTGCTCGACCTCGTCGCCGCCGGCCTGTCCAACACCGGGATCGCCGGACGACTCGGCCTCTCCACCAAGACGATCAACAACCACACGTCGACGATCTTCGCCAAGCTGCACGTCACCGGCCGCTCCGAGGCGATCGTCCGGGCGCGGGACGCCGGCCTCGGTCGAGGGTGACCGCGCGGACCGTCCGCGGCCGACTCCGTCGGCGACCACGGACCGCCACCCGCTCGGCGCTCCCGGGGTGGGTGGTCGCGGCGGTGCCCGGGTGGATCGGGCGGGGGTGACGCCGGCCGTCCGTCAGCCGGCGTCGGGGCGGAGGGCGGCGAGCAGCGCCTGCTGCACGACCTCGGTGAGCGCGGGGTGGATCCAGTACGGGCGCTCGACCAGCGTGCGCGCCGGGATGCCCAGCGTGGCGGCGAGGACCAGCGGCTGCACCAGCGTCGGCGCCTGCGGGCCCATCAGGTGCGCGCCGAGGACGGTGCCGGCGGCCGGGTCGAGCAGCACCTTGCAGAACCCGGTGGTGTCCTCCATCGCCCAGCCGTAGGCGGTGTCGGAGTAGCGGGCGATCCCGACGCGGTGGTCGGTGCCGGCCTCGCGCAGCTCCTGCTCCGTCGCCCCGACCTGCGCGATCTGCGGGCTGGTGAACACCGCCGACGGCACGAGGTCGTGGCCGGCGGAGACGAGGCCGTCGGGATGCAGCAGGTTGTGCCGCACCACCTCGGCCTCCCGGTTGGCGACGTGCTTGAGCGGCACGCCCTGGCACACGTCGCCCAGCGCCCACACCCCCTCGGCCGTCGTGCGCCGGTGGGCGTCCACCACGACGAGGCCGCGGTCGTCGACCTCGACGCCGCCCGCCCCCAGGTCCATGAGGTCGCCGTTGGGGGTCCGGCCGACGGCCACGAGCAGCGCGTCCGCCTCGACGACGCTCCCGTCGTCGAGCTCGAGGCGCAGCGCGTCCGGCTCGCCGGACACCCCCGTCGCCTCGCGGCCCAGCCGCAGGTCGTAGCGCTCGCGGACGAGCGCGGTGTACTCCTCCGCGACCGTCTCGTCCTGCTGCTGGAGCAGCCCCGCCTTCTCGACCAGCACGATCTCCGCGCCCGCGGCGGCGAAGACGTGCGCGAGCTCGGCGGCGATGTAGCCGCCGCCGAGGACGGCCAGCCGCCGGGGCGGCCGGTCCCGCTGCAGGACCGTGTCGGAGGTGTCGTAGGGCAGGCCGGACTCCACCACCGGCGGCGGCACGAGCGGGCGGCTGCCGGTGGCGAGGACGATCCGGTCGGCGGTGACAGCGGTGCCGTCCACGTCGAGGGCTCGCGGGCCGGTGAACCGCGCGTGACCCGTGTGGACCGTGATCCACGGGGTGTCGATGCGGCCCTGCCGGCCGTCCCGGGCGATGGGCGCGATCCGGCCGACGACGCGGTCCCGGACGTCGGTCCAGCGCATCCCGTGCAGCGCGGCGTCGACGTCGTACCGCCCCGCGGCGCGCACGGTGTCGACGACCTCGGCGGTGTGGGCCAGCATCTTCGTGGGGATGCAGCCGGTGTTCAGGCAGGTCCCGCCGAAGCGCGGCTCCTGCTCGACGATCGCCACGTCGAGGTGGGCGAACGCGTCGTCGACGACCAGGTTCCCGGACCCGGTCCCGATCACGACCAGATCGTGGTGCGGCACCTGGGAACGGTAAGCGGGTGCGGACACCACCGCCACCGAGCGCCGGTCGCGGCTACGCCGGGCCCGCCGGGACCAGGTCGGGGTGGTGGCGGGCGGCGACGTCGGGGTGGGCCCGCAGGCGCGCCTTGAGCAGGTTCTCGCCGAACGTGCCGGAGATGACGTTGCCGGGGTCCTGCCGCACGCCGCGGGCGCGGGCGGCGAGCTCGGGCGGCAGGTCGATCCGGGGCACCGCGGAGTCGAGCGCGGGGTTGAAGAAGAACGGGATCGACAGGCGGGTCTCGCCGGCCGGCGGCGACACGACGCGGTGGAGGGTGGCCCTGAGGTAGCCGTCGGTGGCGAACTCCAGGAGCTCCCCGGTGTTGACCACGAACGCCCCCGGGAGGGCCGGGACGTCGAGCCAGCCGCCGGGGGTGTCGACCTGGAGACCGCCCTTGCCCGGCTCGATCATCAGCAGCGTCAGCACGCCCGGGTCGTTGTGCGCGCCGACGCCCTGCCCGCGGTCCTCCCGGCCGGGGTACCGGACGAGCTTGACCAGGGTGGACGGGCGGTCGCCGAAGGCGCTGTCGAACACGTCGGCCGGGCTGCCCAGGGCGAGGGCCCACGACCCCAGGAGCCGCCGCGCGACCGCCGAGCAGCGCCGCTCCCAGTCGGTGAACACCGCACGCAGGGCCGGCTGCGCCTCCGGCCACAGGTTCGGACCCTCCAGCCGCATGTACGCCGGGGCGGTGGGATCGTCGCAGGCCGGGCGCTCGGCGCCGATGTCGATCTGCTCGCGCCAGTCGACCCGGCCCCGGGTGAGCTCGCCGCCGGTGCGGGTGTAGCCGCGGAAGTGGGGGCTGCGCAGCATCTCGACCCGCGCCTTGTCCTCCGGCGGGAGCGCGAAGAACCTCTCGGCCTCCGCGAAGGCCCGGGCCGTCACGTCCTCGGGGACGCCGTGGCCGACGAGGTGGAAGAACCCCACGTCGTGGGACGCGGCGCGGAGCGCGGTGCGGAACTCCTCCGCCCGGCTCCCGCCCCGGTCGAGGAGGGACAGGTCGAGGACGGGGAGGTCCGTCGCCGCCGCTGCCGCCATCCGCCGGGCACCTCCGCTCACCCGGCGCTCCCCCGGCCGGACGCGCCCGAGCGTAGCCGCGGGAGAGCGGACGGGCTGCGGCCGTTTGGCAGCGACGTGATCGTCCACCCCGGGGCGGGGTGGCGGTCGCGCCACCGCACCCGCCGCCCGGAGGACCCGTGGAAAGCCGTATGACCTTCACCCAGGCCCAGTGGGACCTGGTGCTCGCGAGCTTCGTCGTCGCCCTGTTCGCGCTGCTCGCCACCTCGGTCCACCAGCTGACGACCCGGAGCGAGATCTCGGCGAGGTACCGGCCCGCCACCGTCGCCGGGGGGATCGTCAGCCTCGTCGCCGCGCTCTCCTACGCCACGCTGGCCCTCAGCTGGATCACCGGGTTCGACTTCGACGCCGCGTCGCGCACCTACTCGGCGTCCGAGGCGGCGCTGCAGTTCCGCAACGGCTACCGCTACGTGGACTGGACGATCACGGTGCCGCTGCTGTGCGTCGAGCTCGTCGGGGTGTCCCTGCTCGTGGGCGAGCGGGCGAAGAGGTTCCGCGCCGCGGTGGTGCCCCTGGCCGTGGTGATGATCGTGACGGGGTACCTGGGCGAGTCCGTCCTCGGCCGGCCCGGCGAGCCCGACCAGGACCTGGCGCAGTTCGTCACCTGGGGGCTGGTCTCGACCGCCGCCTTCGTCCCGCTCTACGTGCTGCTGCTGCGCGAGGGCCTCCGCTCGGGCGCACGGCTGCCCCATCCCGCGGGCGCGCACCTGCGCAACGCCGCGTTCGTGCTGTCCTTCGCCTGGGGCGTCTACCCGCTGGCCTACCTGGTGCCCCTGTTCTTCCCGGACTCCCCCGACTGGGCGGTCGGCCGCCAGATCGCCTTCACCCTGGCCGACATCACCGCCAAGGTCGGCTACGGCCTGCTCATCCACGCCACCGCCAAGGCGCGGACCGCGATGGACGTCGCCGCGGGCGAGTCGCCGCACCCCGAGCCGGTCTACGTCGACGGCGAGGAGGTCGCCGCGGCCCGGCCGGTCGTGCGGGCGGACGGGCGCGCCGACCACCGGCCGGACGGGGGCGGGACGGACGTCCGCACGGGGACGTGAGGCCCCTCCCCCGCCGGGCCCGTCAGGGCGGCCCGGCGTAGCCCGGCGGCGGCGCGTCGGGGACCGGGCCGCCGACCTCGGCCCCGGCGAGGAAGGCGGTCACGGCGTCGCGGACGGCGGGCGCCCGCTCCTGGTGCGCGTCGTGCCCGGCGTCGGGGAGGTGGAGCAGCCGGGACGCCGGGAGCGCGTCGGCGTAGTCGAGCACCGAGCGCCACGACAGGTAGTCGCACCTCCCCTTCACGATCAGCGTCGGGGTGGTCCGCCCGGCCAGGGCCGGCCGGATGTCGGGGGCGGGCGCAGCGGTGCGGGACTGCGGGTACTGCTGGGCGTAGAAGCCGCTCCCCCGCACCGGCCCGTCGCCGGGAGCGCCGGGGCAGCGCAGCGCGGGCTCTGCGGCGGTGAGCACCGCGTCGTTGCGGGCGTCGGCCTCGGCGTCCCCGAGGAGGTTCCGCGCGGCGAGCGGGTCGATCTGCAGCAGGGCGTAGGCGAGTAGCGGGCGCGGGGCCAGCACCTGGCCGTAGAGCCGCACCCGGTGGGCGAGGTCGAGCCCCGCGGTGGCGCGGCTCCCGCTGGTGTCGGCCGGGTCCAGCGCCCCGGGGCTGACGAGCACGAGCCGGTCGACGCGCTCCGGGTGCCGGGCCAGGTGCGCGGCCGCGACGTGCGCCCCGTACGAATGGCCGAACAGGACGACCCGGTCCAGGTCCAGCTCCCGCAGGAGCGCCTCCAGGTCGGCGACGTCGCGGTCCCGGCCGTAGCCGCGGGGGTCGGACAGGCGGGTGGAGCGGTCGGTGCCGGCGGGCGCGTACAGGTGCAGGTCGCGGCCGAGCGCGGTCAGGGGCTCCAGGGCGGCCAGGTTGGCGGCGAGGTCCGGGATCCCCGGACCGCCCGGCACGACCACGATCGCCGGCCCGGCCACGGGGCCCCGGGCGGGGCGGCTCACGACGGTCAGCCGCACCCCCGTCGACACGTCGACCCGCCGCTCGCCGGGCAGGACGGGCCGCGGGTCCGGGGCGAGCGGCGGCGCGACGAGCACGGTCGCGACGAACGGGGCGAGCACGGCGGCCGCGCTCGTGCCGAACAGCAGGGACCCGGCCCACCGGCGCCGCCCGGGCGCGGCCCGGCGGGCGACGACGGCGGCGGCGAGCCCGTCGACGACGAGGAAGACGAGCACGCCGGCGCCGAGGAACAGCGGCGGCTGCGCGGTGAGCGCGGCGGCGGCCAGGAGCGCGCCCGCGCCCGCCGCGACGGCGGCGGTCACCGCGGCGGTCGCGAGCGCGGCGGTCACGAGCCCGCGGCGCCGCCGCGGGACGACGGGGACGTGCTGTGCCACGACCCCAGCGAACCCCCGCCGCCGCCGGCCGACCATCGGGGACCACCCCGGTGTTCCCCCGGCTCCCCGCCGGTCCCGTCCCCGGGAGCGGCTACACCCGGCTCCGGTCGGCCGCCCGGGCCACCCCCGCCGCTCCGGGTGCGGCCAGGGCGACGAGCTCGTCCATGCCGCGGCGGATGCCGTCGGCGAGCACGTCCACGTCCGGGTAGGCGTCGAAGTCGGCGTTGATCCCGAAGGTCATCGCGCCGCGGTAGGAGTAGATGCCGATGGACAGGCGGATCCCGAACGCGATCGGCACGTAGGCGTACAGCGAGCGCATCTGCCGGCCCAGGACGTACAGCGGGACGGGCGGGCCGGGCACGTTCGTGGTGACGGCCTGCGTCCACGGCTGCCCGGTGCGCAGGGCGGCGCGCATGCCCAGGGCCATCAGCGTGGGCGCGACGAAGTCGCCCATCGCGACGATGGTGCGGGCGTCGACGGCGCCCATGAGCCGCTTGTGGCGGTCCATCTGACCGCGCAGGTCGGCGAGGCGCGCGACGGGGTCGGGCTCGCCCACCGGCAGGTCGACATACACCGCCGACACCTGGTTGTCCAGCGCCCCGCGCTGCTCGCTGCTGCGCACCGACACCGGCACCATCGAGCGCACCGCCAGCCCGTCGCGCAGCTCGCCGCGCTGGTCGAGCAGGTCGCGGAACCCCGTGGTGATCGCGGCCAGCACCACGTCGTTGACGGTGCCGCCGAGCCCCGCCCGGACCCGCTTGACGTCGTCGAGCGCCGCCTCGGTCCACGCCCAGCGCCGGTGCGGTCCGATCGGGCCGTTGAGCGACCGGGCGACCGGCGCGGTCACCTGCCGGGCCAGGGCGGGCAGCCCCGCGCCGACGGCCGCGCCGCGCTGGACGAGCTCGCCGGGCGCGCGCAGCGCCGCGGCCAGCACCCCGGGCACGGCGGAGAGCACCCGGACCGGGTTCACGACCGCGCCCTGCACGGTGTCGGCGACGAGCGCGAGCGTGGACGGGCTGTGCTCCGGGCGCCAGTCGTCGCGGGGCTCGGGGTGCTCGGCACGGGGGTCGAGGTCGAAGATCAGCTGCATGAGGTCGGTGCCCGCCACGCCGTCGACCATGCAGTGGTGGATCTTGGAGATGAGCGCCCACCGGCCCTCGGGGAGGCCCTCGACCAGCCACACCTCCCACAGCGGCTTGGCCGTGTCGAGGCGCTGGCCGAGCACGCGGCCGGCGAGGTTGCGCAGCTGCTCGGGCCCGCCCGGCCGGGGCACGGCGCTGTGCCGCACGTGGTAGAGGATCTGGAAGTGCTCGTCGTCGACCCACACCGGGTTGCCGAGGTGCATCGGCACGGGCCGGACCCGCTGCCGGTAGCGCGGCACCTGCGGCAGCTTGCCGACCAGCAGCCGCACGACGTCGCCGTAGGACGGGGCGGGGCCCTCGAACAGCGCCACCGAGCCGACGTGCATGGGGGTGTTCTCGCTCTCGGCGAAGTAGAAGCCCGCGTCCGTCGTGCTCATCCGGTCCACACGAGGCTCCTCGCCGTCGAGGTCGCGGGCGTCCGGTCCGTGCGCACCCGTGATCGACGACCGTAGGACCCGGCCGGGGCGGGGCGCAACGACTCCTCGGGCGGCCCGTTCTGGCCCGGCTCCGGGTCGCGGCGCCGCGTATCGTGCGGCGCAGAGCGGGACGGGGAGCCCGGCGGGCGAGGGTCGGGGAGGCCGGATGGGCACGACGACGGGGGACGTCCACCGCGAGCGCCACGGCGCGCCCGGGCTCGCCTGGTACCTCACCGACCCGGCCCGCGCGCTCGCCGAGTACGGCATGCACGTCGCCACCGGCCCGCTGCAGGTCGCGCTGCCCCGGGGCCCCGCGCAGCCGGTGCTGGTGCTGCCCGGCCTGCTGGCGTCGGACTCCTCCACCCGCCCCCTGCGCCGCGCCCTGCGCCGGCTCGGCCACCACGCGCACGGCTGGGGGCTCGGCACCAACGTCGGGCCGACCGCGCGGTGCGTGACCGGCATGCGCACCCGGCTGCGCGACCTCGCCGACCGCCACGGCGCCCCGGTCACCGTGATCGGGTGGAGCCTCGGCGGGATCTTCGCCCGGGACCTCGCCCGCCGCGCCCCCGGGTCGGTGCGCCAGGTCATCACCCTGGGCAGCCCGATCCGCATGGAGTGCGCGTCGCAGACCCGGGCCGGCGGCGCCTACGACCGCTACGCCCACCTGCACGTCGAGCGCTGGGACCTGCCGCTGGAGCGCGGCGGGGAGCCGCTGCCGGTGCCCAGCACGTCGGTGTACTCGCGCTACGACGGCATCGTCTCCTGGCGGGCCTGCCTGGACGAGCCGTCGCCCCGCGCGGAGAACATCGCGGTGCTCGCCAGCCACTTCGGCATCGGGCACCACCCCGCCGCGCTGTGGGCCGTCGCGGACCGGCTCGCCCAGCCCGAGGGGCGGTGGGCGCCGTTCCGGGCCCCGCTGCTGCTGCGGCACGCCTTCCCGACGCCCGACCCGTTCGTCCCGCTGCCCGAGGAGGCCCCGACCGCGGCCTGAGGGCGGCCCGCTACGGGACGAGGACCACCTTGCCCGTGACACCGGTGTCGAACGCGCGGTGCGCGTCGCCGGCCTCGTCGAACGGCAGGACGGCCGAGACGTGGGGGCGCAGCCGGCCCTCCGCCACGAGCGCGGCGAGGGCCTGCAGCCCGGCCCGGTCCGGGGTCACCACCAGCCGGTGCAGCCGCACGCCGCGGGCGTCGGCGAGCGCCGCGGCGGCCGGGGCGGGGTCGAGCAGGGCCACGACGGTGCCCCCGGGTCGCACCACCTCGAGCACGGCGAGGGTGTTCGCCGCGCCGAACGGGTCCAGCACGAGGTCGACGGGCTCCAGCCCGGCGAGGACGTCGCCCGCGGTGTAGTCGAGCACCTCGTGGGCGCCCAGCGTCCGGACGAGGTCGATCTTGCCCGGGCTCGCCGTCGCGACGACGTGCGCGCCGTGCGCGGCCGCGATCTGCACCGCGAGGTGCCCGACGCCGCCGCCCGCGGCCTGGACGAGCACCCGCTGACCGGCCGCGACGCGCCCGGTCCCCACCAGCGCCTGGTGCGCCGTGAGCCCGGCGAGCGGCAGGGCGCCGGCCTCGACGTCGCTCAGGCGGTCCGGCGTGCGGGCCAGCTCGCCGGCCGGTGCCACCACCTGCTCGGCGTAGGCCGACGCGGCCGCCGGGAACCGCGGCATCCCGAACACGCGGTCGCCCACCGCGAGGTCGGTCACGCCGGGGCCGACGGCGTCGACGGTGCCGGCGACGTCCCAGCCCAGGGTGAAGGGCGGCTCGCCGAGCAGCGGGAACAGGCCCGCCCGTACGACCGCGTCCACCGGGTTGACCCCCGCGGCGCCGGTGCGCACGCGGACCTCCCCCGGGCCGGGCCGGGGCGCGTCGACGTAGGCGACGACGAGGACCTCGGGTCCTCCGGTGCTCTCCTGGGTGATGATGCGCATCGCTGCTCCTCCTGGTTCTCGGCCGGTGTTGACGTCCGGCCCGCGATGGGAAACCGTAGGAGCGCTGGGAACCGATGGGGAGTAGGCACCTGCAGGTGCCTGAGGCACGGGGAGGTGCCGCATGACCACGACGACGGCGGCCGAGCGCCGGGCGCTCGCCAAGCAGGAGTTCGACGCCTTCCTGGAGTGCTGCCCGTCGCGGCAGCTCCTGGACGTGATCGCGGACAAGTGGGTCTGCCTGGTGCTGCGGGCGCTGGCCGACGGCCCGCTGCGGCACGGCGAGCTGCGGCGGCGGATCGCGGGCGTGAGCCAGAAGATGCTGACCCAGACCCTGCGCGAGCTCGAGCGCGACGGCCTGGTGACCCGCACGGTCACCGCGAGCGTGCCGGTCCGGGTCGACTACGCGCTCACCGACCTCGGCCACGACCTGCACCGGCTGGTGCGCCCGCTCAAGGCGTGGGCGGAGGAGAACATGGGCCGGGTGCTGGAGAACCGCCGGCGCGCGGCGGAGGCTCAGTCGGCGGCCGCGCCCTCGTAGACGACGCGGCCGCGCGCGTCGAGGGCGCGGACGGTGAGGCCGCGGGGGTCGGTGGGGGCCCCGGCCGGGACGCGCGTGGCGAACGTGCCCCCGGCGACGCCGGCCTCCCAGCGGTGCCCGGTGGTGGCGAGGACCTCCAGCCGGGTGACCCCGGACTGGACGGGTCCCGCCGCGACGTCGGTCGCGAGGTCGGGCAGGGTCTCGCCGGGGCGCGGGAGCCAGGTGAACGGGCGGGCGCCGTCGCCGATCCGGCCGACGTGCCAGGTCCGCAGGGGCGTGACCCCGTCGGGGCGGACGGCGCAGCCGCCGATCGCACCGGGCCCGACCGCCACCAGGAGGGCGGCGGCCGGGTCGCCGCGGGGGTCGGCCAGCACGTGCGCGGTCCACCACGGGCGGGGCGGCTCGACGGGGGGCTGGGCGGCTCGGCAGCGGTGCAGCAGGTCGTCGGTGCCGGCGGGCCAGGCGCCCGCCCGCGGCGGCAGGTCGGTGAGGTCCAGCGCGGGCGGCGCGAGCCGGTCCGGCGGTACCGGGCCGCGGGGGCCCGCCGGACCCGTCACCGCCACCGCGAGCTGGCCGGGCCGGGTGAGCGGGACGCCGGTCGCGCGGAGCACGTGGCGGGAGCCGCCGGCGGGCGGGTCGGCGCCCGCGAGGCCGACGGACACCGCCGCCCCCTCGGGGGCGACGGCCACGACGACGCCCCCGGCCGTGGTCAGCAGCAGCCGGGCCGGGCCGACGGGCACGGCCGCCGCGGGGTCGGACACCTGCACGGTCCGCGGACCGGTGACGCAGGCGAACGGGACCTCGCCGCCCAGGAGGGTCACGACCGTGTCGCCGGTGAACGCGACGGCCAGCGGGCGCCACGCCCCGCGCTCCGGGTAGCGGTCGGCGGCGCCGACGGCGCGCAGCGCGACCGCGCACCGGTCGAGGCTCTGCCCGCCCACGTCGAGCGACACCGGCCGGGGCGGAGGCGGCACCGGCGGCTCCGGTCCGGCGCGCTGGCCCCAGCGCACCGCGACCGCGGGGAGCACGACGACGGCGACCGCGAGCAGCGCGGCGACGACGGGTGCGGCGGCCGACCGGCGGCGTTCGAGCGGGCGGCGGTCGGGCACGGGTCGTCCCGGCAGCTCGGCGCAGGACGGTGGGCTCACGCTGGCTCCAGGTCGACCTCCCCCAGGCTAGCCCGGGGCGGGCGCGGTGACCACGACGGCGCCGGCCAGGTCGACGGCGTGGACCCCCAGCCGCCGCAGCCGCCGGGCGTCGCGGTCGAGGTCGACCACGAGCGGCAGGACCTGCACCGCGCGCTGGGCCCCGCACTCGTCGCCGAGGCAGCGCAGCAACTCGACGACCCGATCCACGCCCACCCGCACGCCCAGTGGGTACCCGGTCGGGAAGACGCACGCCCACGCACCACCCGGACGAGCGACCCGCAGCGCTCACGAGGACGCGGCCCTGCGGCCGCCCCCCGCTCGAGAGGACCCCGATGCACGAGCCCGTCGACCCGCCCCGGCCCGCACCGTTCGACGCGCGGGCGTGGATCGGACACCCCGTGACCGGCGCGGACGCCCGGCCGCTCGGTCTGCTGTCCGCCGTGCACGCCGACCAGGAGACGGGGCTGCCGGCGTGGGCGGTGGTGGACGACGGCGCCGGCGGCACCGCGCTGGTGCCGCTGCGCGACGCCCGCCACGACGGCGCGACGCTGCACCTGCCCTACACCGTCGAGCAGCTGATGACCGCGCCCTACCCCGCGCGTCCCGGTCCCCTCGGCCCCGACGACCTCGCCGCGCTGCAGCGCCACTACACCGGCGGCGCGACCGGCCCGACCGGCCCGGCCGGCCCGGCCGTCGGGACGGCCGCCGCGCCGGCGGCGCCCGCCGCGATGACCCGCCACGAGGAGCGGCTGCGGGTGGGGGTCGAGACCGTCGTCACCGGACGGGTCCGGGTGCGCAAGCGGCTGGTCACCGAGCAGCAGACCATCACGGTGCCGGTGACCCGCGAGGAGATCACCGTCGAGCACGACGACGCGCCCGCCGCGGGCCTGCCCGGGCCGACCGGCGTCGGGGCCCCCGGCGCGCTGCTCGGCGAGGAGGTCGTCGAGGTCGTCCGCCACGAGGAGCGCATCGTGGTCACCACCGAGGTCGTGCCCGTCGAGCGCGTCCGCGTGGTGCGCCACGTCGTCACCGACCCGCAGGTGGTCGGCGGCGCGGTGCGCCGCGAGGTGCTCGAGGTCGACGAGGACGTCGTGCCGGGCCGCTGACGGCGTTCCCGGGTGAGGCGCCCCGGGACCCGCCCCCGTCGCCCTCCGGTGGGTGCGCTGCACCGGCATCGCGGGAGGTGAGCGCCCTCCGGGGTCCTCGACGGCGGCCCCACCTCGTAGGCTCGGGGGATGGAGGCCGAGGACGGGGCGGCGTGGGCGCGGGTGCTCGCGCGCATCATCGACGCAGCCCACCTGCTCGTGGCCGACCGGCTCGCGGACGCCCTGGACGAGGCGGCGGCCGAGGTCGGGCTCGACGTCGACGTCCTGATCGCCGACACCTCCCAGCGCGTGCTCACCTCGGTGCGCTCGGCGGGGGCGCGGCGGATCGACCTGGGGGGCACCCTGCCCGGGCGGTCCTACCAGCTCGGGGAGATCCTCCCCGGCACCGACCAGGGCGAGCGGGTGCTGTGGGTGCCGGTCCTCGACGGCACCGACCGGCTCGGGGTGCTGCGCATCGGGCTCGACGGCCGCGGCGGCACCGTCCCCGCGGCCGACGACGAGCTGCGGCGCTGGTTGTTCACCCTCGGCGGGCTGGTGGGCCACATCCTCGCCACCAAGACCGTCTACAGCGACCGGCTGCGCCGCTGGCGCAGCGACGGGAAGCTGACCGCCGCGTCGGAGCTGCTGTGGCAGCTGCTGCCGCCCCGCACCTTCGCGACCGACCGGATCGTCGTGTCCGCCGTGCTCGAACCCCACAAGGAGGTCGCGGGCGACGCGTTCGACTACAACGTGGACGGCGACGTGGTCGACCTCGCGGTGTTCGACGCCGTCGGCCACGACCTGCGGGCCAGCATGACCACGGCGCTGGCGATCACCGCGGTGCGCAACGCCCGCCGCGCCGGCGAGGGGGACCTGGTCGAGATCGCCGCCCGCGCCGACGAGCTGATCGCCGCCCAGCCCGGACCGCGGCAGTTCGCCACCGCCGTGCTCGCCCGGCTCGACACCACCACCGGGATGATCGACGTGCTCAACGCCGGGCACCCGCCGCCGCTGCTGATCCGCGGCGGCAAGGTGGTCAGGGAGCTGGGCGCGCGCCCCCGGCTGCCGCTGGGCGTCGAGCCGCTGCCGGGCCGGCCCGTCGTGGCGGAGGTCCGGCGGGAGCAGCTCGAACCGGGTGACCGGCTGCTGTTCCACACCGACGGCATCACCGAGGCCCGCGACGCCACGGGGGCGTTCTTCGGCGAGGAGCGCCTCGTCGAGCTCACCGAGCACGCCGCCGCCTCCGGGCTGTCCGCGCCGGAGGTCCTGCGGCGGCTGGTCCTGGACGTGCTCGACCACCAGGGCGGCCTGCTCCAGGACGACGCGACGCTGCTGCTCGTCGAGTGGTCCGCCGACGCCCACCTGCGGATGTACCCGACGCCGCCCGACCCGCCCGGGGACGGCTGAGCCGCGCCGGTCCCCCGCGTGCGCGCCGGCGCACGGGGACCGACAGGATCGGACGCCCCGACCCCAGGAGGACGCCCGTGCCCCCGTCCGGTACCCGCTCCCCCGGCCTGCTCGCCCGCGCGGGAGGGCTGCTCGCCGACGCCGTGCTGGGCCTGCCGCTGCGCGCGTCCCGCTACGGCGTGCAGCGCGACCTCGCGGTGCCGGTGGACGACGGTGTGGCGCTGCTCGGCGACCTGTACCGGCCGGCGGGGGCGACCGGACCGGAGCCCGTGGTGCTGATCCGCCTCCCGTACGGGCGGACCGGGGCCTTCGCGCACGCGTTCGCCGCCCCCTTCGCGCGCCGCGGCCTGCAGGTGTTCGTCCAGTCCACCCGGGGCACGTTCGGCTCGGGCGGGCAGTTCCGCCCGTTCACCACCGAGCACGAGGACGGGCTCGCCACCCTGGCCTGGGTGCGCGAGCAGCCCTGGTGCGACGGCCGGGTGGCGATGACCGGCGGCAGCTACTTCGGCCACACGCAGTGGGCGATCGCTCCCTACGCCGACCCGCCGCTGGTCGCCGTGTCGCCGCACATCACCGCGGCCGAGATCACCACGGCCTTCTACGTCCACGGCGCGCCGGGCCTGCTCACCGCGCTGACCTGGTCGGCGGAGATCGGCCGCCAGGAGGCCGGCGGGCTGCCCCCGCCCCTGCCGCGGCCGCGCCGCGACGCGCGGGTGCGCCGGGCCATGCACCGGCTGCCGCTGCAGGCCGCCGACACCCGGGCGATCGGCGCGCCCGTGGCGTTCTGGCGCGACTTCGTCACCCACTCCGGGCCCGGCGACCGGTTCTGGGACGTCGCCGACCACCAGCACGCCGACCTGTCCCGGATGCCCCCGGTCAACATGGTCACCGGCTGGTGGGACCTGTTCGCGGCCGGGCAGATGGCCGACTTCCGGCGGCTGCAGGAGGCGGGCGTCCCCGCCCGCATCACCGTCGGGCCCTGGCTGCACGCCGAGACCGGCCAGATCAAGGAGATGCTCCGCACCGACGTGGCCTGGCTCGACCACCACCTGCGCGGCGGGCCGGCCCCGCGGGGGGCGCCGGTGCGGCTGCACCTGCAGCAGGCCGGCACCTGGCTGGAGTGCGAGGCCTGGCCGCCGCCGGCGAGCCGCCGCGTGCGCCACCACCTGCGGACCGGCGGCGGGCTCGCCGAGCAGCCCGGCGGCGACGGCGACGGGCCGAGCCGGTTCACCTACGACCCCGCCGACCCCACCCCGACCGTCGGCGGCCCGCTGCTCAAGCCGCCCGGCAAGCAGGCCGACAACCGCACCGTCGAGGAGCGCCCGGACGTGCTCGTCTTCACCGGCCCCGCCCTGGCGGCCGACCTCGACGTCGTCGGGCCGGTGCGCGCCCGGGTGCACGTCCGCCCCTCGCTCGAGCACGCGGACGTGTTCGTGCGGCTGTGCGACGTCGACCCCGGGGGCGTGTCGCGCAACGTCGTCGACGGGATCCGCCGGCTCGACCCGCGCACGGTCCCGGCGCCGGACGTGGCGGTCGGCGACGACGGGGTGCTGGCGGTCGACGTCGAGCTGTTCCCCACCGCCTACCGCTTCCGCGCCGGGCACCGGCTGCGGGTGCAGGTCAGCGGCGGGGCGTTCCCCCGCTTCGCCCGCAGCACGGGCACCGGGGAGCCGCTCGGTACCGCGACCGGCGGGCGGGTCTGCCGGTTCGAGGTGCTGCACGACGCGGCGCACCCCTCGCACGTCGAGGTGCCGGTGCTGGGCTGAGCCCGGGGTCAGGCCCCGCGGCGGCGGATCACCGCGTCCAGGTCGAAGATCGTGGTGAACGTCGCACCCGCGGCGATCTCGCGCTCCCACCCGGCCTCGCGGGCAGCGACCTCCCGGGTGAGCGCGAGGACCTCGGCGGCGGCGTCCCGCGGCACGACCACCGCGCCGCTGGCGTCGGCGCGCACGACGTCCCCGGGCCGCACGACGACCCCGCCGCAGCTCACGGCCACGCCGAGGGCGCCCGGCCCGTCCTTTGACCCCGTGGCCGGGTGCGCGCCGCGGGCGAGCACCGGCAGGCCGCTGTCGCGGATGCCGTCGACGTCGCGCACCGCGCCGTCGACGACCAGGCCGGTGGCGCCCCGGGCGCGCAGGAGGCGCGCGACGAAGTCCCCGACGACGGCGGCGTCGAGCCGCCCGCCGCCGTCGACGACGAGCACGTCGCCCGGCGCGATCAGGTCGGGGGCCTTGAGCAGGAACAGGATGTCGCCCGGCTTCGTCCAGACCGTGACGGCGCTGCCGCAGAAGTCGACCGGTCCCGCGACCGGGCCGATCCCCGGAGCCAGGACGCCCACCGGCCCCCCGCTGTCGGCGATCTGCGTCGTCGGCAGCGCGGCGAGGGCCGCGACGACGTCGGGGTCCGCCCGCGGGGCGTCGGTGCGGACCGTCCACTGCTCCGGGTGCGTGCGGCTCACCGCTCCCCCTCGCTGCACTCGGTCGTGCGCTTCGCGGGGGCGCCGCGCCCACGGTCCACTCGCTGCCGCTCGCTCACGGGCCCCAGCCTGCCCGTCACGCGGAGGGGGTGCCACCGGTCACCGACCGCGAGGCCCGGCTGTACCGTCCCGGGGGCGTTGACGCGAACGGGTGACGGGGGCGTGATGGCAGGACGGTTCGGGCCGTACGAGCTGGGGCCGCTGCTGGGCCGGGGCGGCATGGGCGTGGTGCACCGCGCCTACGACACCGAGCAGGCCCGCGAGGTCGCGCTCAAGCTGCTCCCCGAGCACCTGGCCACCGACGCCGCGTTCGTCGAGCGGTTCCGCAACGAGTCCTTCGCCGCCGCCCGGCTGACCGACCCGCACGTCGTGCCCATCCACCGCTTCGGCGAGATCGACGGGCGGCTCTACATCGACATGCGGCTCGTGGAGGGCAGCGACCTCGCCCGCACGATCGCCGCGGACGGCCCGCTCGGCCCGGAGCGGGCGGTCTCGTTCGTCGTCCAGGCCGCGCAGGCGCTCGACGCGGCGCACGCGGCCGGCCTGGTGCACCGCGACGTGAAGCCGTCCAACCTGCTCGTCACGCCGACCGACTTCGTCTACCTCGTGGACTTCGGCATCGCGCACGCCATCGGCCGGGCCGGGACGGGGCTGACCGCCCGCGGGTTCGCCGTCGGCTGCGCCGACTACCTCTCCCCCGAGCGGATCAAGGGCGGCGCGGTCGACCACCGCGCCGACGTCTACGCGCTGGGCTGCGTCCTGCACGAGGCGCTCACCGGCCGCACGGTGTTCAGCGCCCCGGACCCGACCGCGCTCGTGGACGCCCACCTGCACGCGACCCCGCAGCGCCCGTCGGAGCTGGTGCCGGACCTGCCGGCCGGCCTGGACGAGGTGGTGCTCCGGGCGCTGGCGAAGGACCCCGAGGAGCGCTTCCCGAGCGCCGGCGAGCTGGCCGCGGACGCGCAGGCCGCGCTGCGGCGGGCCGGGCGCACGGTGAGCGTGCCGGTGCCCCGGGCCCGGGCCGAGGCCCCGTCGGCGGCCGTGCCGGTGACCCCGCGCCCGCCGACCGCGCAGCTCGCCCTGCCGCCGTGGGCCGCCGACGCCGCCGCCGCGGGTGGCGGGCCCGCGGCGTCCCGGTCGCCGGTGCCCGCACCGCGCGAGCCGGTGGCCGCCGGGCCGCTCCCGGCGGGACCGCCTCCCCCGCCCGGCCCGGCCCCGGCCGGTGGGGTCCCGTTCGGCGCGGCGCCCTCGGGGGCCGCCGCGCCCGACACCGCGCCCGACGCCGCGCGGCGCCGCCGCCTCGGGCTCGCCGGCGCCGCCGCCGGCGCGCTGGCCGTGGTCGTGCTGGGCGCGTTCGCGCTGGTGGACCGGGGTGGCGACGAGCCGGCCCCGGTCGGCACCACTTCGACGGCGCGCGACCTCGGGCTCCCCCAGGCGGTGTCGGTGCCCGAGTGCGACGGCTCGTACGCGGTGTTCGTCGGGGCCGCGACCGTGCCCTCCGCGCACGCCGACGACGTGCGCCGCCTGCTCACCGCGCACCCGGGCGCGCGCTACCTGCACTCGGTGCAGGGCTGCCCCTCGCTGCGCGACCGGCTCGACGACGGCCGCGACTTCTACGCCGTCTACCTCGGGCCGTTCGCCACCGCGGAGGCGGCGTGCGCGGCGCGGGCGGCCGCGGGCGACGAGGCCTACGTCCGCCCGCTGGACGCCACGAGCGCGCCCGGCGCGGCCGTGGACTGCTGACCGCGCACACCGCCGACCGCACACACTGCCGACCCCGCCGGTCAGGGCTGCAGGACCTCGTCCCACTCGCGCACCCGGTGCGACCCCACGACCCCGTGGCGCAGGAACGGGTCGTCGGCCGTGAACTCCTCGGCCGCCTCCCGGGTGGTGAACACCGCCATCGCCCCCACCGGCGCGTCGGAGAAGGTGCCGACCAGCAGCAGGAGCCCGCGCTCGTGGAACTCCGCGAGGCGCTCGCGGTGGGCGGGGAAGTGCTCCTGGGCCAGCGCCCCGGCTCCCTCGGCCAGCTCGTAGAACAGCACGTGCTTCACGGTGCGTCCCCTCCCCGGGGCTCGTCGTGGGCCGCCGCGGCGAGGGCGGCGAGGATGGTGGCCCACCCGCGGTCGAAGCCGCCGGAGGCGTAGCCGCCGGGCTGCGCGCAGTCCCGCGCGGCCTGCTCGGCGCTGAGGGCCTCCCAGCCCCGGTGCTCGACCGCGACGCGGGTGAGCGCCGGGCCGAGCGGGCGGAAGGTCAGCTCGACCTCGGTGGTGGCGGGGGTGCAGATCCAGGTCATGACGAGGCGGTGCGGCGGCTCCCAGGCCAGGATCCGCCCCCACTCGCGGACGGTCCCGTCGTGCCACGTCTCGTGGACGCGCCCGCCGACCCGGGGCTCGACGGTGACGTCCCGGACGCGGTCACCGCCCTCGGAGTACGGCTGCCGCGGCCACCACACCCCGATCTCGCGGACGAACACGGCGAAGGTGTGGTCGACGCCGGAGCGGACCAGGGTCGACTGCCGCACCGGGGGCCGGTGCAGGACGGTCGCGGTGTCGGGCTCGGTCATCGCCGGTCCTCCGGTTCGGGGTGGGGTCGGGTCTCGTGCACGTGGTCGCGGAAGCGGCGCAGCACCGCCGCCCAGAGCAGGTCGACGGGGCGGGCCGGCTCGCGGGCCGGGCGGCGCCGGCGCCTACCCGGCCGCCGCGGCCCCGTCGGCGTGGTCGTCATGGTCGATCCCCCTCTCGGCCTCGACCAGGCGCTTCGCGGTCTCCAGGGAACCCGCCCACATCTGGTCGAGGAAGACCTGGAGCCCGGCCAGCCCCTCGGGCCGGGCGCGGTAGAGCCGGCGCGTGCCCTCGCGGCGCTCGTGCAGCAGCCCCGCCGCCTTGAGGACGCCGAGGTGCTGGCTGACGGCGGTGCGGCTCACCTCGAACTCCTCGGCGATGCGTCCCGCCGGCAGCTCCTCGTGCGCCACGAGGCGCAGGATCGCCCGGCGGCGGGGCTCGGCCAGGGCCCGGAGCGCCTCGTCCGTGGAGCGCTCGTCGGTGACGTGCTCGTCGGTGACGTGCTCATCGGGGGAGCGCTCGTCCCGCTCGGAGCCGGACACGGCGTCAGGCCCAGAGCCCGACCGGGTTGCCGTCCGGGTCGGCGAGGACGGCGAACCGGCCGTAGCCGCCCGGCAGGTCGGTCGGCGGGACGAGGCGGGCGCCGCCGAGCTGCTCGGCCCGGTCGAGCGCGGCGTCCAGGTCGGGGACCCGGACGTAGATCCGGGTGCCCGTCCCCCCCGGCTCGGCGGGCCCGATCCCCCCGCCGATCGCCCCCTCGCCGGCGCCGGTGTCGACCAGGCCGTAGCCGCCCAGCGAGGGGTCGGCGTCGACGGTCCAGTCGAACAACCGGGCGTAGAACTCCTGCGCGCGCTGGTGGTCGGGGCTGACGACCTCGAAGAACGCCACGGGCTGTCCCATCGGAACTCCTCCTGCTGCCTCTGTCGGTGTCCACGAACGTTAGCAAGATCTTGCGTTAGCGTCTACTGTCACTATCGCCGGGCACGGCACGCTGGTGGCCATCGTGGCGTCAAGCCCGGCGGCGCGTGGCCGATGTTCCTGTTCGGCTTCCTCGGTGTGTTCGTGCTGACCCAGGTGCACGGGCTCGGGCTCACGCGCAGCCGCCGCTCAGCCCGTCCACGCCTCCTCCTCGTCCCGGGCCCGGGTCCACGCGAGCACCGCGCACAGCCCGAAGCCCAGCGCGTTGGCGAGCCCGTGGGTGAGCACCATCCACGACAGCGACGGGTGCGGGACGTCGAACGCCTCCCCCACCGCCCACCAGAGCGCGAGCACCATCGTCGCCGCCAGCACCACCGCGGCGACCCCGAGCAGCCCGCGGGTCACCGGGTCGGCGGTGCCGGGCCGCAGTCGCGACCACACCAGCCACCCCACCGCCCACATGCCGGCCGTCAGCACGGTGGCGCCGGCGAGTTCGACGAGGTCCCCGGCGAAGTAGCCGGCCAGCACCAGCAGCGTCCCGGCGGGCACGGTCAGGGCGGCGGCGGAGGCGCGACGGTCCCCCGGCAGCGCGGTGCACAGCAGCCCGGCGACGAGCGCGGCCGCGAACCCGGCGACGTGCAGGTGCGGTGCGGTCAGCGCCAGCACCTCCAGGTCGAACCCGAACAGCCGCAGGCCCGCCCGCTCGGCCACCAGCGCGGCGGCGCCCACCGAGGGGGTGGCGAGCGCGGTGAGCACGGCGACCTCCCGCGGGGCGAGCGAGCGCGTGCGGGCGAGCCGGGCCGCGGCGCACCCGGTGAGCACCAGGGTGAGCGCCAGGTAGGCGGTCGCGAGGGCGGCGGCGGCGCCTCCGCGGGTCAGCAGCGGAGCCAGGGCGCCCGGGACCGCGCCCCACAGCCAGTACCGGCGCACCCGCGCGACCAGCGGGTCGTCGAGCAGGCGCAGGCCCAGGGGCACGACGAGCAGCACCGCGACCGCGACGACGGCCTGCACGACGGCCGCGGCGGCGGCGTTCACGAGCACCCGAACTCGAACACGTTCAGGACGCTAGCACGGCTCTTTGAACGTGTTCAAACGCAACGGGCCGTCCGGTCAGGACTGCGCGGCCCCGGCGGTGATGTCGTACGGGTTCGCGTAGGCGAGCGACTGGTCGTCGCCGGGGAGGACCGCGTCGAACAGGCCGTCGAGGTCCGTGTCGTCGAAGATCACGTCGGCGAGGCCGTCCCCGTCCGCGGCCACCGCGAGGACGTCGGGGGTGAACTCCCCGTCGCCGGGGGTGTTGTCGAAGGCGGCGATGTCATCGGAGTAGTCGCCGTCGACGTCGGTCAGCACGGCGTCCACCTCGCCGTCGCCGTTCGAGTCGATCTCGGTGGTCTCGGCGAAGCCGTCTCCGTCGAGGTCGACGAAGTCGTAGGTCGAGCCGGTGCCGGACGGCTCGGGCTCGTGGCACTCGACCGTCTCGGAGGACTCGGGGACCTCGGGCAGGTCGGGGGCGGTGAAGTCGGACATCGGATCCTCCTGGGGGGTCGGGGTGGGGTCTCACCACGGAGGACGCCGCGGACCGCTCCGGGGTTACGGCCCGCCGCGGACCGGACCGCGGCGCACCCCCGGGGTGCGGCGGACCGGGGCGGCCGGTCGGGGGTCCGTACGCTCGTCCCGTGCCCCCCGTCCCGCCGCGCGCCCCCCGCCGCCCCGCCGCCCGCGCCGCCCGGCCGGTCGCGGCGTGAGCGTCGCCGTCCTCGACGGCGGGGTCCGGCTGGTCGCGGAGGGCGTGGAGATCCTCGACCGCCGCGGGCTGCCGGCGCGGAGCACCTGGGTGCTCGCCCGCACGGCGGACGAGGTCGCGGCCGCCCTGCGCGACGTCGTGGTGCCGGGGATCAGCCACGTCCTCGCCGCGCTCGCCGGCCTGCGGCTCACCGCCCGCCAGAACGCGGGCGCGTCCGCCGGGCGGGCGGTGGCGGCGCTGCGGCTGGCCGGGCACGCCCTGACCGGGGCGAACCCGGGCGACACGGCGGTGCGGGACGCGGTCGCGCTGGTGGCGCGGGACGTGGACGACGGCGAGCACGGCGACGGCAAGGCCGTCGCCGCCGTCGTGGACGCGGCCGCCGCCCGGGCCGTGGACGAGGCGCGCTCCCGCAGCCGCGCGGTGGCCTCGCACGCCGTCGCCCTGCTGCCGCCGCGGGCCCGCGTCCTCGTCCGCCCCTCCACCGACACCGACCTGCTCCAGCTGGCCCGCACCGCCACCGACCGGGGCTGCGCCTACCGGTGGGTGGTCGCCGAGTCCCGCCCCGACCTCCAGGGCGCCCGGCTCACCGCGCACGCGCTGCGCGAGCTCGGGCAGGACGTCACGCTCGTCGGCGACGGCGCGGTCGCGTCGGTGCTGCACCCGCGCTCGGGGCTCGGGCGGGTCGACGCGCTGATCACCGCGGCGCGGCGGGTGACGCTGGACGGCCACGTCGTCGACGGAGTCGGCACGCTCGGGGCGGCCATCGCCGCGCGCGCCTTCGACGTCCCCTTCCGGGTGCTGGTGCCGGCACCCGACCGCACCGCCCGCTCCGTCGCGGACCTGGTGCCCGACCACCCCGGCGACGGCGACGTGCTCACCGTGCTGGGCGCGCGCACCGCCTCCCTGCTCGTGGAGCGGGGCCACCACCCGACGGTCGACGTGGTGCCACCCGAGTGGGTGGACACTGTGGTGACCGCCCGTGGGCCGCTGGCCCCGAACGAGCTGGCGGACTTCTGGACCTGGTCACATCTGCGGCCGTCGGGCGCCGGGGCGGGGTACGCTCGCTCACCGTCCCCCCACGACCACCGACCGTGAAGGTGTGATGGTGCCCGCTGTCGAACAGGTCCGCCTCGCCCGCTTCTACCTCGACGCCGCAGCGCCCTGGCAGGCCCTCGCGCTGCTGGACGCCCTGCCGCACGACGACGACGCCGACCCGGTCGTCAGGCTGCTGCGGGCGCGCGCCCTGCGGGACCTGGGCCGGCCGGCGCCCGATACGCCGGTCCGGCCGGGCGACGTGCTCGCCTGCGCCACCCGCTGACCGCCCCCGGTCAGGCGCACACCGTCGGCGCGCCCGTCCGGAACGCGTGCTCCAGCACGGGGGCCCAGCGGGCCTCCACCCGGGCGCGTCCGCGCTGCTTGGCCCGGTAGAGGGCGCAGTCGGCCCGGGACATCACCGCGCGCGACTGGTCGCCGGGGCGCGCCTCGGTGAACCCCACGCTGGCGGTCTGCCCGCGGGGCGGCGCGGTGACCAGGCCGGTCAGCAGCTCCCGCGCCCGGCGGTGCCGCACGCCCGGCAGCAGCACGCCGAACTCCTCGCCGCCGAGCCGGGCCAGGAGCGCGCCCGGGCCCGCCCCGGCCACGCGCTCCTGCCAGCGGCGGGCCGTGTCGACGAGCAGCTCGTCGCCCTCGGCGTGGCCGTAGGTGTCGTTGAACGCCTTGAAGCGGTCCATGTCGACGATCGCGACGGACAGCGGGGCGGAGGTGGGCGCGGCCAGGCAGCGGTCGAGCTGGTCCTGCCACTCGCGGCGGTTGGCCAGCCCGGTGAGCGGGTCGGTGCGCGCCTGCCGGGTCAGGTCCTGCGCCACGCGCCGGCGCTCGGTGACGTCGAGCACCTGGGCGAGCAGCCGCGGCGCGCGGTGCAGCTCCGGGGCGCGCAGCAGGCTCAGGTGCGCCTCCGCCCAGACCCGGGCCCCGCCGGGCCGCAGCAGGCGGCGGTCGTCCTGCGCGCCGGGGCGCCGTCCGGCCACGAGGTCGGCCCGCAGGCGGGCGTCCGCGACGGGGTCGGGGTCGACGCACAGCTCGCGGTAGGAGTGGCCGAGCAGCTCCGACGCGGGCCGGCCGACGATGCGGCACAGCGCGTCGTTGACCTGCAGCCACCGCCCGCCCAGGTCGAGCACCGCGATGCCGATCGGGCTGCTGTCGACGATCAGCCGGTGCAGCTGCTCGCTCTGGGCGACCGCCCGGTCCCGCTCGACGCGCACCGTCTGGTCCTGGGCGCTGCCGATCACCTCCACCGCGCGCCCGTCGCGGTTCAGCCGCACCTCGGCGAACCCGGCGATGTGCCGCACCTCGCCGGCCGGGGTGACGACGCGGTGCTCGAGCTCGTGCGACCCGCCCGTCCGCAGCGCCTGGCGCACCGCGGCCCGGTAGCGCGCCCGGTCGTCGGGGTGGACGAGTTCAAGGAGGAAGGCCTCCGGCGTGGGCGGCGGACCGCCGGGCGGCAGCCCGTAGAGGGGGAACATGCTCGCCGACCACGTGAAGCAGTTGCGGCGCAGGTCCCACGTCCAGCTCCCCACCCGGGCGAGGCGCTGCGAGTGCTCGAGCAACCACTCGCGCGAGCGTGACCTGCTGGACACGGGCCCGAGTATGGACCAGGAGGCCCGCGCGGTAGGCCCGCGACCGCGCACCGGCGATGAACGCGCTCCCGGTCGCGACGGGCGGGCCCGGACGGTCCCCGCGGAACCGCTCTGACGTGCGTCGACACGCGCCGAGGGGCGCCGACACGCCACCGACACGCCACCGGCGCGCGCCGACGGGCCGAACGTCCCGCCGGGACGGGCCGCACGGCGCTGCGCCGGCGGGCGCTGCGCCGCTACCGTCCCCGCCGTGGCCATCACCGTGTTCCTGCTCGACGACCACGAGATCGTCCGCCGCGGCATCGCCGGGCTCCTCGAGGGCGAGGACGACATCACCGTCGTCGGGGAGGCCGGCACCGCCGCACAAGCCCTCGCCCGCATCCCCGCCCTGCGCCCCGACGTCGCCATCCTCGACGTCCGCCTCCCCGACGGTGAAGGCGTGTCGGTCTGCCGAGAAGTCCGCACCGCGGTCGACCCCCCACCCGCCTGCCTCATGCTCACCTCCTACTCCGACGACGAGGCCCTGTTCGGCGCGATCATGGCCGGCGCCTCGGGCTACCTCCTCAAGCAGGTCGCCGGCATCGACCTGGTCGGGGCGGTGCGCACCATCGCCGCGGGCGGGTCGCTGCTCGACCCCCGCGCCACCGCCCTGGTGCTGGAGCGGCTGCGCCGGGGCGCCGAGCCCGAAGACCCCCGCTACGCCTCCCTGAGCCCGCAGGAGCAGCGCATCCTGCACCTCATCGCCGACGGCCTGACCAACCGCCAGATCGGCGCCGAGCTGTTCCTGGCCGAGAAGACCGTCAAGAACTACGTCTCCTCCCTGCTGCACAAGCTGGGCTTCTCCCGCCGCACCGAGGCCGCGGTGTTCGCCGCGGAGCACCGCCGGGAGCAGCACGGCCGGTCCTGACCGGCCCCGGGGACGGGTCAGGGCAGGGGCACGGTCCAGACCAGCCGCGTGCCGCCCGCGGGGCCGGGCCCGACCGCGCACTCCCCGCCGCAGTCGCGGGCCCGCCCGTCCAGGTTGACCAGCCCGCTGCGCGCCGCACCCGGCTCGATCCCGACCCCGTCGTCGACCACCTCGACGACGAGCTCCCCCGCGCCGGCCCGCACCTCCACGGCCAGCGACCGGGCGCCGGCGTGGCGCACCACGTTGCTCACCGCCTCCCGGACCACCGCCGTCGCGTGCGCCGCGACGGCCGGCGGCACCAGCGTGTCGACCGGCCCGTCGATCCGCACGGTCGGCGTCAGCCCCGACCCGCGGGCGGCGTCGGCGGCGGTGTCGAGCAGGCGCCGGCGCAGCCCGCCGTCGGCCTCCCCCGCCGTGTGCAGGTCGAAGATCGAGGTGCGGATCTCCCGCACCGTGGTGTCCAGCGCGTCGACGGCCTGCTCCAGCCGCTCGCGGACGGCGGGGTCGGCGGTGCGGCGCAGCGTGCCCTGCAGCTGCAGGCCGGTGGCGAACAGCCGCTGGATCACGTGGTCGTGCAGGTCGCGGGCGATCCGGTCCCGGTCGGCGAACACGTCGAGCTCGCGGCGGGCGCGGTTGCGCTCGCCCAGCTCGAGGGCGAGCGTGGTCTGCTCGGCGAACGACGACAGCAGCGGCACCTCCGCGGGCCGGAACGCCGGCTCCCCCTTCCCGCGCACGGCGACCAGGAGCCCGGTCACCGTGCCGTCGCTGCGCAGCGGGACGCCGACGGTGGGTCCCAGGTCGTCCTGGCCGGGCGGGCGGCCGAGCAGGTCGTCGGGGCGCGGCAGCAGCACCGGGGCCCCGCCGTCGACGACCTCCCGCAGCGCCGCGGAGCCCGCGACCACCGCCTGCCCGGTCCGGAGCCCGGTGCCGCACCCGCTGCAGCCCCGCACGACGAGGCCGGCGCCGTCCTCCCCGCGCAGCGCGATGACGGTGGCGGCCGACCCCGTCAGCTCCAGGGTGCGCTGCGCGATCAGCCGCAGCACGTCGTCCTCCGACGCCCCCGACAGCAGCTCGCTGCGGATCTCCGCCGACGCCTCCAGCCAGCGCTGCCGCAGCTGCGACTGCTCGAACAGGTCGGCGTTCTGCACCGCGATGCCGGCGGCGGCCGCCAGGGCCTGCACGATCGCCTCGTCGTCGGCGGTGAACTCCCCGCCCCCGACCTTCTCCGTGAGGTAGAGGTTGCCGAAGACCGCGTCCCGCACCCGCACCGGGACGCCGAGGAAGGTCCCCATCGGGGGGTGGTGCGCCGGGAAGCCGACCGATGCGGAGTGGCCGCCCAGGTCGGCCAGCCGCAGCGGCTGCGGGTCGGTGATGAGCTGCCCGAGCAGCCCGTGCCCGGTGGGCAGCGGGCCCATCCGCGCCGCGGTGCCGTCGTCCAGGCCGACGTGCAGGAACCGGCTGATCCGGCCGTCGGCGTCGAGCACGCCCAGCGCACCGTACCGGGCGTCGACCAGGTCGGCCGCCGACCGCACGATCCGCTCGAGCATGGCGTCGAGCTCCAGCCCCTCGGCCACGACCAGCACGGCGCCGAGCAGCCCGCGCATCCGGTCGCGCGTGCTCACGACCTCGGCGAGGCGCTCCTGCACCTCGCGCAGCAGCTCGTCCAGGCGCAGCCCGGACAGCACCGGTGGCACCAGCGGGCCCCGACGGTCCTCCGACATCGACTCCCCCTCCCCCCTCGCCCCGGGCGGGTCGACGACCCTACGCCGGTCGCACCACCCGGCGCGACCGGCGTGCGGGCGGGGCGGACGGCTCGCCCGCGGCGGGCCCTCCGGCCCTGCCGGACCCGCACCCCCCGCGGCGAGCATGGCGCCGGGCACCGCCGCGGTGCGCGGCGACCGTGGGTCGGGCCGGAGGGAGTGACGATGACGATGGCGACCCGCACGGGGGCCGGGCTGGGGCTGAGCGCCGAGCAGACGGAGCTGGTCCTGGCCACGGCGGCGCGCGCCCCGTCCCCGCCCGGCAGCCGGCCGTGGGCCTTCCGCGTGCGGCCCGACCTGGTCGAGCTGCACGCCGACCCGGGCCGGCGCCCGCCCGCCGTCGACCCCGCGGACCGGGAGCTGCGCCTGGCCTGCGGCGCCGCCCTGTACACGCTGCGGCTGGCCCTGGTCGACCTCGGCGTGCGCCCCCTCGTCACCGCCCTGCCCGACCGGCGCCACCCGACCCTGCTCGCGGAGGTCCGGTGCGGCGGGGCCACCCGGCCGACGCCCGAGCAGCGCCGGCTGCTCGCGGCCGTCCCGCACCGGCGCACCGGACCCCGCCCCTCCTCCCTCCTGTCCGGGGCCGGCGCGCCGGTGAGCGCGCCGCAGCGGTACGCGCTGCGCCGCGCCGCCGCCGAGGAGGGTGCGTGGCTGCACCTGGTGACCGATCCCGGGCGGGTCGGCGCCGTGCAGGACCTGGCGGGCGGTGCGGCCCACCCGCAGGACGACGGCGCCGACCCGCTGATCGCCGTGCTCACCTCGCACCCGGACGGCCCCGCCGCCGACGTCCGGGCGGGCGGGGCGCTGCAGCGGGTGCTGCTCACCGCGACGGCCGACGGACTGACCGCGTCGGTCCTGCCGCACGCCGCCGCGGCGGAGCGGGCCCGCGCGGAGCTGCCCCGGCTGCTCGGCGCGCCCTTCCCGCCGCAGGCGGTGCTGCGGATCGGGCGGGGCCCCGACGGGGGGTGACCCGGACCGGCGGCGGTACCGCGACCGGGCGGACGCGGGGGCCCGGCCCGCTCAGCCGAGCAGGGGGGCGAGGCGCTCGGCGTGCTCGCGCAGCAGGTCCACCAGGTCGGGGTTGGGTTCGGCCACGCGCTCGGCGGACCCGCACAGCGCGAGCCCGGCGACCAGCGTCCCGTCGACCGGGCTGCGGACCGGCACGGCGAGGCAGCCGCGGTCCACGCGCAGCTCCCCGCACTGCCGGGCGAGCCCGGTCTCCGCGACCTCCGCGAGCTGCCGCGACAGCACCGAGGGCGCCGTGACCGTCCGCTCGGTGAGCTCGCGCAGGTCCCGCGTCACCGCCCGCCAGTCCGGCTGGTCGGCGAGCAGCAGCTTCCCGAGCGCGGACGCGTGCGGGTAGCGGGCGAGCAGCGCGCCGTCGGACGGCGGGTGGTCGGGATCGGGATCGACGAGCACCACCTGCCCGGTGCGCAGGGAGGCCAGGTGCACGCCCCAGCGGATCTTGCCGCGCAGGTGCTCGACGACGGCCCGGGCGGCCGTGGGCGGGGCGGTGGCCACCGGCACGGCGAGCCGCGCGGCCCGCCGGCCGAGCGCGAACCCGCGCAGGTCGGGCAGCCGGACCAGGTACTCCTCGCCGACGAGCAGGTTGAGCAGCCGGTAGGTGGTGGCCTGCGGGAGCTTGAGGGCGGCCGAGATCTCCTTGGCGGTGACCCCGGGGCCCGCGGCCACCACCTCCTCGAGCACGGCCAGCGCGCTGCGCACGGCGCGCGGCTGGCGGCCCGACAGCGGCAGCGGCTCGGTCATCGCGCGGCCTCGGGCACCTCGCCGCCGCGCACGTCCCCGGAGGCCGGGACGCCACCGAGGCCGTGCACGTCCCCCGCCGACGTCTCGTCGTAGACCCCGATGCCCCGCAGGCGGCCCGGACGCAGGACCCGCAGCGCGGCGTACCAGGCCAGCCCGACCAGGAGCAGCACGCCGAGCACGACCGGCACCGGGCCGCCGAGCGCCGTCCCGACGTAGGCCCCGGACACGACGAGCAGGATCGGCACGATCACCGCGGTCGCCACCACCGGAGGTGCCGTGAGCTCCCCGATCCGGCGCAGGAACAGCGGCGCGGCCGCGCACACCAGCAGGTAGGCGAGCAGGTAGCCGGCCGAGGCGACCGTGAGCAGCAGCGTCAGCACCCGGGCACCGGGGATCCCGGCCGCGAGCAGGGCGGCCGGCACGGCGCCCGCGGCGGGCAGCCCGGCCAGGATCGCCACGTGCGGGGTGCGGTAGCGGCGGTGGGTGGCCCCGAGCGCGGCCGGGACGATCCCGTCGCGGGCCATCGAGAACAGCACGCGCACCAGCACGTTGCCGGTCGCGACGGTGCAGGCGAAGAACGAGGCCACGATGCCCAGGTCGAGCGCGACGGCGAGCCAGGGCGTGTCGTGCGCGGCCAGCACCACCAGCGGCTGCGGCGCACCGGAGCCCGTGCCGGCCGTGGTCACCTGGGTGAGCGCGGCGAACAGCGACAGCAGCCCGACGACCCCCGCCGTCACCAGCACGGCCCGGGGCACGGTGACGAAGGGCCGCCGCGCCTCCACCCCGAGGGCGGTGGCCGCCTCGAACCCGATGAACGCGCCGAGCGCCGGGAGCACCCCCGCGGCGACGCCGGCCAGCCCCGCGTCCGGGCCGGGCGGTGCCGGCACCGGTCCGGCGTCGGTGCCCAGCAGCACGCCCAGCACCACGACCATGATGAGGATCGAGGCGGACTCCACCAGCAGCACGACCCGGGCCGAGAGCCGCACCCCGAGCAGCACGAGCGCGCCGGCGGCGAGCGTCACCGCGACGGCGGCCGCGGCCAGGACGGGAGCCGTGCCCGCCGGCGCTCCGAGCCGGCCGAGCAGGTTGTCCAGGTAGATCGCCGCGCCGGTGACGGCGGCCATGACCAGCACCCCGCACCCGACGAGCAGGGCTCCCGCGCTGGCGAACGCCGCGCCCGGGCCGAGGCCCTTCGCGGTGAGGCTGTAGAGCGACCCGGCCACCGCCATGCGGCGGGTGAACTGCCCGATGCAGGTGCCGATGAGCAGCGCGAGCACGGTCGCGACGACGAACGACCACAGCGTGGCCGGGCCGGCCGTGGCGGCGACGATGGCGGGAACCGTGGCCATGGCGGCCGCGGGGGCGGCGCACGAGACCGACTGGGCGAGGACCTCGACCGGCCCGAGGTTGCGGCGGTCGAGCCCGTGCACCGGGGACCGGGACCGCAGCCCCAGCAGGTTCCGCGCCATCGCACCCTCCTCGCGTCGGCGCGAGCGTAGAGCCGGATCGGCCCGGCGCCGCACCCCGACGGGGTGGAACGAGAAAACCCGGTCCCCGCTCTCCCGCGCCGCGGGAATCGGCGACCCGCGTCTTCCCGCGCGCCGGGACGGCCCGTTGACCGAACCGGACGGCAGGCGGACGGTCGGCGCCGAGCCGACCCCCTGAGGCCGACCCCCTGAGGAGCGACATGACCACGCTGGAAGCCCGACCGGGGACCACCCACCCGCTGGAGATGACCACCGCCGCCGAGGTGGACCGCGTCCGCGAGGCGCTGGCCGCGGCCGGCCTGCTGGGCGAGACCGTCCGCTTCGCGTTCTTCGCGCCGGAGGAGCCGCCGAAGGACGCGGTGCTCGCCCACCGCGCCGGCGGACCCGTCGACCGGCGCTTCCGCGCCGTCCTGCTCGACCTGGCCACCGGCCGCTCGTGGGACACCGTCGTGTCCGCGACCCGCGGCGAGGTCGACTCCTCCCGCGAGCTCGACCCGCCCCGCGACGGCCAGCCGCCGATCATCGACGCGGAGTTCGAGGTCATCGAGGACATCCTCAACGCCGACGAGCGCTGGCTGGGCGCGCTGCGCCGCCGCGGCATCGACCCGGCGGAGGTGCGGGCGGTGCCGCTCTCGGCGGGGGTCTACGACCACCCCGAGGAGGTCGGGCGCCGGATCGTGCGCGCCTTCGGCTTCCACCAGGCCCACGCGGCCCAGAACCCGTGGGCGCACCCGATCGACGGCGTGGTCGCCTACATCGACCTCACCGCCCGGGCGGTGACCCGGCTGGTCGACGTCGCGGACATGCCGGTCCCCGCGGCGCAGGGCGACTTCGACGACCCCGCCGTGCAGGGCCCGCCGCTGGACCTCAAGCCCATCGAGATCACCCAGCCCGAGGGCCGCAGCTTCACCGTCGAGGGCAACCGCGTCCGCTGGGGGAAGTGGGACCTGCGCTACGGCTTCAACGAGCGCGAGGGCCTGACCCTGCACCAGATCGCCTTCGACGACCGGCCGATCGTCTACCGCGCCTCCGTCGCCGAGATGGTCGTGCCCTACGCCGACCCCTCGCCCGTGCGGTTCTGGCAGAACTACTTCGACTGCGGCGAGTACATGTTCGCCCGCTACGCCGACTCCCTGGAGCTGGGCTGCGACTGCCTGGGCGACATCCACTACACCGACGCGGTCATCGCCGACGACCTCGGCCGCCCGAAGACGATCCGCAACGCCATCTGCATGCACGAGGAGGACTACGGCGTCCTCTGGAAGCACTCGGACCTGTTCACCAACAGCCGCGAGGTGCGCCGCCAGCGCCGCCTGGTGATCTCGTTCTTCACCCCGATCGGCAACTACGACTACGGCTTCTACTGGTACCTCTACCTCGACGGCACCATCCAGCTCGAGGTCAAGGCGACCGGGCTGGTGTTCACGGCGGCCTACCCCGACGGCGGCAACGACTACGCCACCGAGGTCGCGCCCGGTCTCGGCGCCCCGTTCCACCAGCACCTGTTCTCGGCGCGGCTGGACATGACCGTCGACGGCGTGCGCAACGCCGTCGACGAGGTGCAGGCCGAGCGGGTGCCGATGGGCGAGGGCAACCCGTACGGCAACGCCTTCCGCAAGCGCACCACCCGCCTCACCACCGAGTCCGGGGCGCAGCGCAGGGCGGACGGGTCGGTCGTGCGGACCTGGCACATCGTCAACCCGGAGCGGACCAACGCGCTGGGCCAGCCCGTCGGCTACGCGCTGATCCCCGAGGGCAAGGCGACGATGCTGGCCGACGAGGCGTCCTCGATCCACGCCCGCGCCACCTTCGCGACGAACCACCTGTGGGTCACCCGCTACGACCCGGCCGAGCGCTACCCGGCGGGCGACTTCGTCAACCAGAACGCCGGCGGGGCCGGGCTCCCGGCCTGGGTGCAGGCCGACCGCCCGGTCGACGGCGAGGACGTCGTCGTCTGGCACACCTTCGGCACCACGCACTTCCCGCGGCCCGAGGACTTCCCGGTCATGCCGGTCGACTACACCGGCTTCACGCTCAAGCCCGTCGGCTTCTTCGACCGCAACCCCGCGCTGGACGTGCCCGCCGCCCGCGGCGCGCACTGCTCGTCGCACGGGAACGCGAACGGGGACGTGCACGGGCCGGGCAAGGAGGGCGGCCCCGATGGCGTCTGACGCCTCCTCGACTGCGACCGGCGCGAGCACGGGCACGGCCAGCGGTGGGGGCTTCCACCGCACCCTGGGCCTGCCCGACGTCATCGCGCAGGGCCTGTCGGTCATCGCCCCGGCGATGTCCGGCGCGTTCCTCACCTACCTGGCCTCGACCAAGGCGGGCGGGGCCACGCCGCTGGCCTACCTGCTCGGCACGCTCGCGATGCTCGCCGTCGGCGGCACCGTGGCGATGTTCGCGCGCTCGCTGTCCTCGGCCGGGTCGATGTACACCTACATCACCCGCGGGGCGAACCGCGGCCTGGGCTTCCTCGGCGGCTGGTGCTACGCGGCGGCGTTCCTCGTGCTCGGCGGCGCGGTGCTGTGCGGCTTCGGGTTCTTCACCGCGGCCTTCGTGCAGCTGCTGACCGGCGGCGACCCGGCCTGGTACTGGTTCTCCCTGGTCGGGCTCGTCGTCATCGCGCTGATGAGCATGTACGACATCCAGGCCTCCACCCGCACCCAGCTGGTGGTCCTGGCGGTGACGATGGTGGCCCTGGTCGTCACGGCCGTCGTGGTGATCGGGATCGGGTCGCCCGCGGTCAGCGTCATCGACGGGACGACGCCGGTGGAGTCGGCCGGCCGCAGCCTCGACCTCTCCGCGTTCTGGCCGGACGCGGCCGGCGTGAGCTGGACGGGCGTGCTGTTCGGCCTGTCCTTCGCGATGCTGTCGTTCACCGGCGCGGAGGCCAGCGCCGTGCTCTCGGAGGAGACCCGCGACCCCCGCCGGGCCGTCCCGCGCGCCGTGATCGGCTCGATCGTCGTCGCCGGGCTGTTCTACCTCGTCGTCACCTACGCGACGGCGATCGGCTTCGGCGTGCAGCAGGCCGCCGTGGACTGGCCCGCGTCGGTGGCCGGGCTGGCCGCGGTCGCGCCCAACGAGGCGTTCGCCGCGATCGTGCTGGCCAGCGCCGCCCTGGCCAGCCTGTTCTGCGCCCTCGGCGTCCACATCGCCGTGTCGCGCGTGCTGTTCGCGATGGGCCGCGAGCGGGTCCTGCCCGCCCGGCTGGGCACCCTGCACCCGCGCTGGGGCACCCCGTGGCGGGCGATCGGCCTGGTGCTCACCGCGTGGGTGGTGCTGGCCGGGCTGTCGCTGCTGGTCACCAGCCGGGAGGGCCAGGTGGCGCTGGCCGGCGGGGTCGACAGCGGCCAGACGGGCGGGATCTTCCTGTTCACGTTCCTGGCCGGGATCGGCACGCCGCTGGTGATGGGCGTCTACCTGCTGCTCGGCATCGCGGGGGTCATGCAGGGCCGGCGCACGGGCCGCACCGCGTTCCAGGTCGTCGGCGCCCTCGCGGCGCTGGTCGGCGCGCTGGCCGTGTTCGGCGGGCTGTACTACTCGTTCGTGCCCGCCGCGCCCGGCGCCGAGATCCCCGTCCAGATCGCGGTGGTGCCGTGGGTGTGCCTCGCCGTCGCCCTCGCCGGGGTGGCCGTGGCCGTCTGGCTGCGCCGCAGGCGACCGGCGGACTGGCACGACATGGGCCGGGTGTTCGACGAGGTGTAGCGGTCGAGGGGTCCCGGGACGGGTGGCCGCCCCGGGACCCGCTCACACGTCGAAGTCGACGACGACCTCGTCGGAGACCGGCAGGGTCTGGCAGGTCAGCACGAACCCGGCCTCGACCTCGTCGTCCTCCAGGGCGAAGTTGCGCCGCATCGTCACGTCACCCTCGACGACCTTGGCCCGGCACGTCCCGCACACCCCGCCCTTGCAGGCGAAGGGCAGGTCGCCGCGAACCTTCTGGGCGGCGTCGAGCACGGTGGCGTCGCGCGGCAGGGTGAGCCGGGTGGTGCGGCCGTTGAGCACGACCGTGACCTCGCTGCTCACCCCGTCCACCGCGGCGGCGTCCTCGTCGCGGTGCAGCTCGGGCGGGGGCTCGTCGACGTAGAACAGCTCGCGGTGCACCCGCTTGCGGTCCACGCCCAGCTCGGCGAGCACCGCGACGGCGTCGGCCGTCATGCCCAGCGGCCCGCAGAGCCACCAGTGGTCCACGTCCTCGACGTCCACCAGCGCGGTGAGCAGCAGGCGCATGCGCTCCGCGTCGAGCCGGCCGTTGAACACGTCGGCCTCGGTGGGTTCGCGGGAGAGCACGTTGAGCAGGTGCAGGCGCGGGCCGTGGGCGTTCTTGAGGTCGGCGATCTCCTCGGTGAACATCACCGTGTCGGTGCGGCGGTTGCCGTAGAGGAGCGTGACGCGCGTGTCGTCGTGCGCGGCGAGCAGCGACGCGGCGATGGACAGCACGGGCGTGATCCCGGACCCGGCCGCGATCAGGCCGTGGTGGGTGCCCGCCTCCAGCTCCGGCGTGAACGAACCCGACGGCGGGCCCACCTCGACCTCGTCGCCCGGCTCGAGGCGGTCGACCAGCCACTCGGAGAACAGCCCGCCCGCCACCCGCCGCACCCCGACCCGCGGGGCCGCCCCGACGGGAGCGCAGATCGAGTACGAGCGGCGCTCCTCGCCGTCGGCGGTCCGCTGCCGCAGCGTGAGGTACTGGCCGGGCCGGAAGGCGTAGACCTCGCGCAGGTCGTCGGGCACGTCGAAGGTGACGGCGACGGCGTCGTCGCAGAGCCGCTCGACGGCGGCGACGCGCAGCGGGTGGAACCCGCCGGCGCGCGGCACGACGACCTCGGTGTCGGTCCCGGTGTCGGTGACGGTCCCGGTGTCGGTGACGGCGGCCGACATCAGATCTCCTTCATGTGCTCGAACGGCTCCCGGCACGACGGGCACCGGCGCAGCGCCGTGCACGCCGTGGGGCCGAATCGGGAGAGCTCCTCGGTGGCCGGCGCGCCGCAGTGCGGGCAGCGGACGGCCTGCGACGGCGCGGTCAGCGTCAGCGGGATCGGCCCGACCGCCCGCGGACCGGTCCGCGCGGGCGGCGCGATGCCGGCCTCGGCGAGCTTGCGCCGCCCGTCGTCGCTGATCCAGTCGGTGCTCCAGGCCGGGGAGAACACCGTGCGCACCTCGACGCTCGCGTACCCCGCGCCGGTCAGCGCGGTGCGCAGGTCGTGGCGCATCTCCTCGACGGCCGGGCAGCCGGAGTAGGTGGGCGTGATCGTCACGGTGACGGCGTCCCCGTCGACGTCCACGCGCCGCACGACGCCCAGGTCGTCGAGGGTGAGCATCGGCATCTCCGGGTCGACGACGCCCGCGACGACGGTGCGGGCGTCGGGGCGGGCCGCGGGGCGGGCGTCGGGGCGGGTCGCGGTGCTCACCACGTCGCCCCCGGGTGCTGGCGGGCGAGGCTCTGCATCACGGCCAGCGCGTGGCCGAGGTGCTCGGTGTGCACGCCCTGCCGTCCGCTGCGCCCGCCGATCGTGCCGATGGACGGCCGGTCGGGCCGGGTCAGCGTGGCGTGGCGCAGCACCTCGTCGAGCACGGCGTCGACCTCCTCGCGCGTGTCGGCCGGGTCGACGGCCACCCCGGCCTCGACCAGCCGGCGCTCCTCGGCGGAGGTGCGGAACAGCTCGCCGAGGTAGGGCCACAGCGCGTCGAGGGCGGCCTGCATCCGCCGGTGGGACTCGGGCGTGCCGTCACCCAGGCGCAGGGTCCAGCGCGCCGCGTAGTCGCGGTGGTAGGTCAGCTCCTTGACGCCCTTGGCCGCCACGGCCGCGAGCACCGGGTCGGCGGAGCCGGTCAGGCGGTGCAGGATCGCGAGGCGCCAGGTGGACAGCACCAGCAGCCGCGCGATGCAGCGGGCGAAGTCGAGGTCGTCGGACAGCTCGGCCAGCCCGACGTTGCGGAACTCGGCCTCCGAGCGGCCGTAGGCGAGCGCGTCCTCGTCGCGGTCGCGCCCCTCGACGTGCCCGGCCCGGCCGAGCAGCACCCGGGCCTGGCCGAGGAGGTCGAGCGCGGTGTTGGCCAGCGCCACCTCCTCCTCCAGCTCGGGGGCGTTCGAGACCCACTCCGAGAGCCGGTGGCTGAAGACCAGCGCGTCGTCGCCGAGCATCAGGCAGTAGGCGGCCAGGTCGGCCGGGTCGACGCCGTCGGGCACCGGCGAGGTGATCTCGGCCCCCGCCTCCTCGACGATCCCGGTGCCGAACGCCCAGCGCGGGTCGTCGTGGCCGGTGGTCTCCGACAGCGACTGGTAGGCGTTGGTGGCGTCGTGCTCCCCCACGTCGGTGTGGTGCGCGTTCACAGGTGCGGCACCTCCTCCGGGATCGCGTAGAACGTGGGGTGCCGGTAGACCTTGTCGGCGGCCGGGGCGAAGAACGGGTCCTTCTCGGCCGGGCTGGACGCCGTGATGTGCTCGGCCCGGACCACCCAGATGCTCACGCCCTCGTTGCGGCGGGTGTAGACGTCGCGCGCGTTGTGCAGCGCCATCTCGTCGTCGGCGGCGTGCAGCGAGCCGACGTGCACGTGGTTGAGCCCGCGCTTGCCGCGCACGAACACCTCGTACAGCGGCCAGCTGCGGCGCTTGCGCTCGCCCGTGCCGGTCTCGACGCCCTGCGTCGGCACGGCGCCGTGGCCGCCCTCGGCGGTGAAGTCCCGGCCCTCGTCGGCGGAGTCGGAGGAGTCGGGGATCACGCCGCCACCTCCGCGCGCGCGGCCCGCTTCTCGGCGTAGGCCTGCGCGGCCTCGCGCACCCAGGCGCCGTCCTCGTGCGCGCGGCGCCGGTGGGCGATCCGCTGCGCGTTGGCCGGCCCGCCGCCGGCGATGACGGCCTTGAACTCGGCCCAGTCCGGCTGTCCGTAGTCGTGGGCCTGCCGCTGCTCGTTCCAGCGCAGCTCCGGGTCGGGCAGCGTGACGCCCAGCGCCGCCGCCTGGGGCACCGTCATGTCGACGAACCGCTGGCGCAGCTCGTCGTTGCTGTGCCGCTTGATCCCCCACGCCATCGACTGCGCGGAGTTGGGCGAGTCGTCGTCGGGCGGGCCGAACATCATCAGCGACGGCCACCACCAGCGGTCCACCGACTCCTGCACCATCGCCCGCTGCGCGTCCGTGCCGTTCACCATCGCGAGCAGCAGCTCGTAGCCCTGCCGCTGGTGGAACGACTCCTCCTTGCAGATCCGGACCATCGCCCGCGCGTAGGGGCCGTAGGAGCAGCGGCACAGCGGCACCTGGTTGCAGATCGCCGCGCCGTCGACCAGCCAGCCGATCACGCCGATGTCGGCGTAGGACAGCGTCGGGTAGTTGAAGATCGAGGAGTACTTCTGCTTCTGCTCGATGAGCTTCTCGGTGAGCTCCTCGCGGTCGACGCCGAGCGTCTCCGCGGCCGCGTAGAGGTACATCCCGTGACCGGCCTCGTCCTGCACCTTGGCCAGCAGGATCGCCTTCCGGCGCAGGCTGGGCGCGCGCAGGATCCAGTTGCCCTCCGGCTGCATCCCGATGATCTCGGAGTGCGCGTGCTGCGCGATCTGCCGGATCAGCGTCCTGCGGTACGCCTCGGGCATCCAGTCCCGGGGCTCGATCCGCTGGTCGGCGGCGATCGTGGCGTCGAACTGAGCCTGGAGCTCGGTCACGGCTGTCCTCCTACCGAATGTTCGTTCGGCCAGTCTGACGGAAGAACCCTCCGCGGGCAACCCGTGCCGCACTCCGGAGCCAGAACGCTGCTGAGCGACCGCCCCTGACCGCGTTGTGGCTCCGAGGTGCGGTCAAGCGTGGAGACGCAGCGTGCGGGGGACTCCGCATCGGGTGAAGAACGGCGCCAGGTCGTCGGCGTAGTCGGCGTGCAGCCAGGTGCATGCCGCCCCCGACGCGGCCCGGACGGCCCGGCCCACCAGCTCGGTGCCGATGCCGTGGCGCTGCCGGGGCGGGGCGACGACGGCGTCGAGCAGGAACGCGTGCCGGTCGCCGTCCCAGGCGAGGTTGACGAACCCGACGAGCCGCTCGCCGTCGAACGCCCCGAACCAGGTGAGGCTGTGGCGGGCCAGCCGCTCGCCCCAGGCCACCAGGCGCGGGGTCTCGCCGAACGCGGCCGCGTGCAGCTGGGAGAGCGCGACGTCGTCGACCGCGCAGCGTTCCCGGTAGGAGATCACGGGGCGGGGAGGATCCCGTCGAACGCGGCGGCGGTGACCGTGTCGGGCAGCGTGCCCGAGCGGTCGGCGCGGGCCCACTCGGCCACCGAGTTGACCATCCCGGACAGCAGCCGCGCGGCCAGGGCGGGATCGACCGCGCGCACCTCCCCCGCCTCCACGGCCTCGCGGACGAGCGCGGCGATCTGCGCGTCGAAGGCGCGGCGGCGCTCCAGCGCCCACCGCTCGGTCTCGGTGTTGCCGCGCACCCGCAGCAGCAGCGTGACGTAGGGCAGCTCCGCGACGAGCACCTCCACCTGCCCGCGCACGATGTGCCGCAGCCGGGCCCCCGGGCTGCCGGTGCGGGCCCCGGCCTCGTCGAGCACGGCGAACAGGCCGTCCAGCGCCCGCTCCAGCGCCGCGCGCAGCAGCGCCTCCTTGCCGGAGAAGTGGTGGTAGAACGACGACTTCGTGATGCCGGCGGCCTGCGAGAGGTGCTCCATCGAGGTCGCGTCGTAGCCGCGGGTGATGAACTCCCCCACCGCCACCTCCAGCAGCGACCCCGGCCCCTGGGCCGGCCGCCGCACGCGCGCCCCGCTCGTCATCGGCCCCGGAACTCCGGCCGGCGCTTCTCCAGGAACGCGTCGACGGCCGAGCGGTGGTCCTCGGTGAGGGCGAGCCGGGCCTGCGCCGCGCCCTCCTCGGCGAGCACGGCCGGGAGGTCGGACACCGCGCCGTGGCGCACGGCCCGCTTCACCTCGGCGTAGGCGCGCGTGGGGCCGGCGGCGAGGCGGCGCGCCAGCTCCAGCGCCGCGGGCAGCACCTCCTCGCCGGGGACGACGGCGCGCAGCAGCCCCCAGGCGTGCGCGTCCTCGGCGGTGAAGGTCTCGTTGAGCAGCAGCAGCTCGGTGGCCCGCGACACCCCGACGGCGTGCGCGAGGCTCGCGGACAGGCCCGAGTCGGCCGTCAGCCCGATGCCGGTGAACGCGGTGGAGAACTTCAGCCCGGCCGCGGCGATCCGCAGGTCGCAGGCCAGCGCGAACCCCAGCCCGGCGCCCACGCACGGCCCGTTGATCGCCGCGATGACCGGGAACGGCAGGTCGGCGAGGCCGAGGACGATGGGGTTGTAGTGCTCGACCACCGTGTCGAACGACGTGGCCGGGTCGGCCCGCAGCGCCTCGGCGTGCTCGCCGAGCTCCTGCCCCACGCAGAACGCCCTCCCCGCGCCGGTGAGCACCAGCGCCCGGACGTCGTCGGCCGCGCCCAGCTCCCGCACCGCGGCGAGCAGCGCGGTCTTGAGCTCGACGGTCAGGGCGTTGTACCGGGCCGGCCGGTTCAGCGTCAGCACCGCGACCGACCGGTCGGCGTCGTCGCGGGTGAGCAGCACGGGATCGTCGGACACGGACCGCAGCCTAGCGCCGACCGAACGATCGGTCGCAAGACCGACGCGCAGGTGGGCCCGGCGAGCCCTGTCCGTGGCGGCTCGCGCGTGCTAGCGTCCCGACCCGAACGAACGGTCGGTCGAGCGAGTCGTGGAGGCCTCCCCCGATGCCGAACATCCTGCGCAGTCACGTCCGGGGCGCCTGGCACGCGCCCACCGAGGAGGGGCGGCCGCTGCACGACGCCGTCACCGGCGAGGAGATCGCCCGCGTCTCGTCGGCGGGGGTCGACTTCGGCGCCGCGCTGCACTACGGCCGCACCACGGGCGGTCCCGCGCTGCGCGAGCTCACCTTCCACCAGCGCGCCGCGCTGCTCAAGGCGCTGGGCCAGCACCTGCGCGAGCACCGCGAGCGGCTCTACGCCGTGTCCGCGCGCACCGGCGCGACGCTCGGCGACTCGAAGTTCGACATCGACGGCGGCATCGGCGTGCTGCTCTCCTACGCCTCCAAGGCCAAGCGGGAGCTGCCCAACGACACCGTCTTCGTCGACGGGGCGGTCGAGCCGCTGGGCCGCGGCGGCACGTTCCTCGGCCAGCACGTCTGCACCCCGCTGCGGGGCGTCGCGGTACAGGTCAACGCGTTCAACTTCCCCGTGTGGGGACCGCTGGAGAAGTTCGCCCCCGCGTTCCTCGCGGGCGTCCCGACCCTGGTCAAGCCGGCCAGTCCGACCGCGTTCCTCACCGCCGAGCTGGTCGAGGTGATCGTCGGGTCGGGGATCCTGCCCGCGGGCGCGCTGCAGTTCGTCGCCGGCAGCCTCGGCGACGCGTTCGACCACCTCACCGGCCAGGACCTCGTGTCGTTCACCGGGTCGGCCTCCACCGCGCAGACCCTGCGCACGCACCCGGCGCTCGTCCGCCACGCCGTGCGGTTCACCGCCGAGGCCGACTCGCTCAACCTGTCGGCGCTCGGCCCCGACGCCGCCCCCGGCACCGACGAGTTCGACCTGTTCGTCAAGGGCCTCGTCGCCGAGATGACGGTCAAGGCCGGGCAGAAGTGCACCGCGATCCGCCGCGCGTTCGTGCCCGAGCAGCACGTGGACGCCGTCGTCGAGGCGGTGTCGGCGCGCCTGGCGCGGACGACGGTCGGCAACCCGGCCAGCGAGGGCGTCCGCATGGGCGCGCTGGCCAGCCTGGAGCAGCGCGAGGAGGTGCGGCGCAGCGTCAAGGCGCTCGCCGACGCCGGGCGCATCGTCTTCGGCGACCCCGAGCGCGTCGACGTCGTGGACGCCGACGCCGACCGCGGCGCGTTCGTCTCCCCGATCCTGCTGGTCGGCGACCCGGAGCGGGCCGAGCCGCACGAGGTGGAGGCGTTCGGCCCGGTCTCCACCGTGCTGCCCTACTCCTCGACCGACCAGCTGGTCGAGTACGCCGCGCGCGGCCAGGGCAGCCTGGCCGGGTCGATCGTCACCGCCGACCCCGCCTGGGCGCGCGAGGTCGTGCTCGGCGTCGCCCCGTGGCACGGCCGGCTGCTCGTGCTCAACGGGCGCGACGCGGAGGAGTCGACGGGGCACGGCTCGCCGCTCCCCCAGCTCGTGCACGGCGGTCCCGGCCGCGCCGGCGGCGGCGAGGAGATGGGCGGGATCCGCGGCGTGCTGCACCACATGCAGCGCACCGCCGTGCAGGCCGACCCGGACACCCTCGCCGCGGTCACCGGCCGCTGGGTCACCGGTGCCGAGCGGACGATCAGCGATGTGCACCCGTTCCGCAAGCACCTGGAGGAGCTGAAGCCGGGCGACACGGTGGTCGCGGGCCCGCGCCGGGTCAGCCAGGAGGACGTCGAGCACTTCGCCGAGTTCACCGGCGACACCTTCTACGCCCACATGGACGCCGACGCCGCCGCGGCGAACCCGCTGTTCGGCGAGCGCGTGGCGCACGGCTACCTCATCGTCTCCCTCGCCGCCGGCCTGTTCGTCGACCCCGACCCGGGCCCCGTGCTGGCCAACTTCGGCGTCGACGGCCTGCGCTTCCTCACACCGGTGAAGTTCGGCGACGAGCTGACCGTGACGCTGACCTGCAAGCAGATCACCCCGCGCGAGTCGGCCGGCTACGGCGAGGTGCGCTGGGACGCCGACGTGACCCGCCAGGACGGCGAGTCGGTCGCGCGCTACGACGTGCTCACGCTCGTCGCGAAGAAGGAGGGGCGGGAGTGACCACGACGCAGCGCCGGGTCGGCGAGGCCCCCGCCCCCGACACCCTGGACCCGGCCGAGCGGATGGGCGTGGACGAGCTGCGGGCGCTGCAGCTCGAGCGGCTGCAGTGGACGCTGCGGCACGCCTACGAGAACGTGCCGCACTACCGCCGCGCCTTCGACGCGCACGGCGTGCGCCCCGAGGACTGCCGCGAGCTCGCCGACATCGCGAGGTTCCCGACGACGAGCAAGGCCGACCTGCGGGAGAACTACCCGTTCGGCATGTTCGCCGTGCCGCAGTCGGAGGTCCGGCGCGTGCACGCCTCCTCGGGCACCACCGGCAAGCCCACCGTCGTCGGCTACACGGCGAAGGACATCGACGACTGGGCCGGCCTGATCGCCCGCTCGATCCGCGCCGCCGGTGGGCGCCCGGGGCACAAGGTGCACAACGCCTACGGCTACGGCCTGTTCACCGGCGGGCTCGGAGCGCACTACGGCATCGAGCGGCTCGGGGCCACGGCCATCCCGATCTCCGGCGGCATGACGCCCCGGCAGGTCCAGCTGATCGTGGACTTCGAGCCGGACGTCATCATGGTCACCCCGTCCTACCTGCTCACCATCATTGACGAGTTCGAGCGCCAGGGCGTCGACCCCCGCTCGACCACGCTGAAGGTCGGCATCTTCGGCGCCGAGCCGTGGACCGAGCAGATGCGCCTGGAGATCGAGGAGCGCATGGGCATCCACGCCGTGGACATCTACGGCCTGTCCGAGGTGATGGGCCCGGGCGTGTCGCAGGAGTGCGTGGAGACCAAGGACGGCCTGCACATCTGGGAGGACCACTTCCTCCCCGAGGTCGTCGACCCGGTCGAGGGCACCCCGCTGCCCGACGGCGAGGAGGGCGAGCTGCTGTTCACCAGCCTCACCAAGGAGGCGCTGCCGATCATCCGCTACCGCACCCGCGACCTGACCCGGCTGCTGCCCGGCACCGCCCGGCCGGGGATGCGGCGGATGCAGAAGATCACCGGCCGCAGCGACGACATGATCATCCTGCGCGGGGTCAATGTCTTCCCGACCCAGATCGAGGAGATCGTGCTGCGCACCCCGGGCCTGGCGCCGCACTTCCAGCTGGAGCTGTCCACCCGCGGTCGCCTGGACGCACTGGCCGTGCGCGTCGAGGCCCGGGCCGACACCCCGGCAGACCGCCGCACCGCGGCCGCCGCCGAGCTGGTGACGGCGGTCAAGGACACCGTCGGCGTGACGGTGGCGTGCGAGGTGGTCGACCCGGACACCCTGGAGCGCTCGGTCGGCAAGCTGCAGCGCCTGAAGGACCTGCGACAGCGCTGACGGCGCCGCGGGCCGGCGTGGGCGTGGGCGTGGGCGTGGACCGATCATGCGCGGGTACGCCGGGGCGGTCCCGCCACCGACCCGGAGGTCTCCCGTGAGCGACGCGTCCATCCCGGACACCCCCCTCCCGCCCGGCGCCGTGCGGCGCATCGGGGCGTGGACCGTCGGCACCAGCCGCGGGGAGGACTTCGCGGTGTCGTCGCGGTGCCGTCACCAGCTCGCCGACCTCTCCGGCGGCCGCGTCGACGCCGACGGCTGCCTGGTGTGTCCCTGGCACGGCGCCCGCTACGACGTCCGCAGCGGCCGGATGGTCGACGGGCCGCAGGGCTTCCTGGCCTACCGCGGCCCGACCCCCGGCTACAGCGCGCTGGTCAAGGCCTACTCGCAGGTGCTCGCGCTCAAGGTCGGCCACGTCGTGCGGACGGCCGGGCGGATCATCGTCCGGGCCCGTGGCTGACCGGCGCCCAGGCGGCCGTCGCCCGACCGGACGGACGACGCGAACCGGAGTACCGGTCCACGGGGTGCACGGGGAGCGGGCCGTGCCCGTACCCTGACCCGCGTGCGGACCCTGAGCCCGGTGCGGCGTCGGACAGTGACCCGGTGAGCGGGATCTTCGCGCTGCTCGACGACGTGGCGGCGCTGGTGAAGCTCACCGCGTCGTCCCTGGACGACGTGGCCGGCGCGGCCGGGCGGGCCGGCGCCAAGGCCGCCGGGGTGGTGGTCGACGACGCCGCCGTGACCCCGCGCTACGTGCAGGGCCTGGACCCCAAGCGCGAGCTGTCGATCATCGGGCGGATCGCCAAGGGCTCGCTGCGCAACAAGATCCTGATCATCCTGCCGGTGGCGCTGATCCTGAGCCAGTTCGCGCCCTGGCTGCTGACCCCGATCCTCATGCTCGGCGGCGCGTACCTCTGCTACGAGGGCGCCGAGAAGGTCTGGGAGAAGCTGTCGGGCCACCACGCCGACCCGGCGGAGGACCGGGCGGCCGCGGCGGCCGACCCCGCCCAGCACGAGAAGACGGTCGTGGCCGGCGCGGTGCGCACCGACTTCATCCTCTCCGCCGAGATCATGGTCATCGCCCTCAACGAGGTGGCCGGGGAGGGCCTGCTGTCGCGCGCGGTCATCCTCCTCGTCGTCGCCATCGCGATCACGGTGCTCGTCTACGGCGCCGTCGCGCTGATCGTCAAGATGGACGACGTCGGGCTGGTCCTGGCCCAGAAGGAGTCCGGCGCGGTGAGCGCGCTCGGGCGCGGGCTCGTCCGGGCGATGCCGATCGTGCTGTCGGTGCTGTCGACGGTCGGCATCGTGGCGATGCTCTGGGTGGGCGGCCACATCCTGCTGGTGGGCGTCTACGACCTCGGCTTCACCCCGCCGTACGCGTTCGTCAAGCACCTGGACGAGCTGGTGCACGCGGCCACCGGCCCGCTCGGCGGCTTCCTCGGCTGGCTCACCGACACCGTCGCCTCGGCGATCGTCGGCGCGGTGGTCGGCGCGCTGATCGTGACCGTGCTGCACCTGCTGCCGCGCCGCCGCAAGGGCGCCGCCCACGCGTGACCGCCGCCGTCCGGGCGCCCGTGGCACGGGCGCCCGGACGGCGGTCAGGCGCGGGCGGTCGCGCGGCGCCCCGATGGGGTGACCACCGCGGTCCGCGGCGGCGGCCGCCACCGCGCCCGGAGCGGCCGTGGCGGCCGGACGGCCGCGGCGAGGCGGTACCGGTCCGCCGCGGCGAGCAGCTCGGCGTGGCGCAGGCGCGCCAGGGCGGGATCGGCGAACGGGTTCACGACCGCCCTCCCCGGTCCCCGGCCGCGGTGGCCGCCGCGGGGACGGTGCACGCCGGGACGCAGAGGTTCCCGCACGGACGACCCCCGGGGTGCGGGGGTCGGCCGGGGTCGCGCAGGTCGATCAGGCCCGCCGGGACGGCGGGACGGGGGACGGTGGTGGATCGCCTCGGTGCGGGCACGACGGCCTCCTCGGTGTCGGTGGTGGTGGTGCGGGGACAGCCTCGGCGGCAGCGCTGTCACGGCGCTGCCGCCGCGCTGTCACAGGCACCGGCCGGCGGCGCGGGCCTACGGGCGCACCTCGAAGACGAGGTGGAAGGGCGACTGCGCGGCCCGGCGGAAGCGCGTGAACCCGGCGTCGGCCACCACCTGGTGCACGGCCGCCTCCCCGGCCTGCGCACCGAGAGCGCGGCCGCCGGGCTGGGACAGCCCGCCCGGCACGCACAGGAACGTCGAGCCGCTGTAGAACAGGCGGCCGACCGGGTTGAAGTTGTCCTCGACGGCCTCGCCGGCGAACGGCTCGACGACCAGCCAGGTGCCGTCGGGGGCCAGCGCCTCGCGGACGCGCGCCGCCGCGGCCACCGGGTCGCCCATGTCGTGCAGGGCGTCGAGCGTGGTCACCAGGTCGTAGCCGGCGCCGCTGAACGTCTGCGCCGTGGCGACCTCGAAGGTCACCCGGTCGCCGAGGCCCGCCTCGGCGGCCCGCTTCCGCGCCCGGTCGATCGACGCGACGTGGTAGTCCGAGCCGGCCACGGTGGTGCGCGGGTAGGCCTGCGCCATCAGCAGCGCCGACGAGCCGAGGCCGCAGCCGACGTCGGCGATGCGCCCGCCGGCCGACAGCTTCTCGTGCACGCCCTCGAGCGCCGGGATCCACTCCGGCACGAGCGACGCGACGTAGCCGGGCCGGTAGAACGCGTCGGTGCCGACGTGGACGTCCTCGTGGTGCTCGTGCCAGGCCACGCCCGCCCCCGTCCGGAAGGCCTCGGTGATGCGGGGCTCGGAGCGCAGGTAGCCCAGGACGCCCACGAACGCCGCCGACAGGTTCGGCCCGTCCGGGTCGGCCAGGCAGTACGCCTGCTCCTCGCTCATGGAGTACGCGCCGCTCGCCGCGTCGTAGCCGACGTACCCGCCGGCGGCCTGGCCGCGCAGCCACTCGGTGAGGTAGCGGACGTCGCACCCCGTGCGGTCGGCGAACTCCTCGGGGGTGGCCGGACCCTGCGCGAGGGCCGTGTAGAGGCCCAGCCGGTGGCCGACCACCACCGAACCCGCTGCGCCGGTGGCGCCCAGGTCGAGCACGAACTGCCCGAGGAACGCCGCCACCTTCTCCTGGTCGAGAGCCATGACCGTCTCCTGCTCGTCTGCGCCGGCCCGTCGCCGGCTGGTGGGACGAGCGTCGGGCCCGGCGCTGGCACGGCGTTCGCACGCGCTGGCAACCTCCTGGCACCGGGGGCGGGCGCGGCGGCATGCTGGGCGCCGGAGGTGCACCGTGACCCGTGCCGACGATCCGCCGCTGCTGCGCGTCGAGGTGCTCGGGCCCCTGCGCCTGGTCGTCCGGGGCGTTCCCGTCGAGGTCCGCGGGCCCAAGCGGCGCGCGGTGCTGGCCCTGCTCGCCCTGGCCGAGGGCCGCGCCGTCCCCGTCGACCACCTCGTCGACGCCCTGTGGCCGGGCGAGGTGCCCGAGTCCGGCCGGCAGGCCCTGCACAGCCACGTGTCGCGGCTGCGCGGGCACCTCGGCCCGGCCGCGGCGCGGCTGGAGACCCTCGACGGGGGCTACCGCCTCGCGCTCGACGGCGCCGACCTCGACGCGGCGCAGGCCCGGGCCCTGCTCGCCCGCGCCCGGGCGCACACCGGGCAGGACCCGGCCGCCGCGGCGGCCCTGCTGCGCGGGGCCCGCGCGCTGTGGCGCGGCCCGGTGCTGGCCGACCTCGGCGAGGTCGCCCCGGTCGCGGCGGCCGGCGTCGCGCTGGAGCAGCTGCACCGCGACGTCACCGACGCGCTGGTCGCGGCGGCCACGGCCGCGGCGCGGGACGACCCGGCGCAGGTCGAGGACGTGGTCGGCCTCGCGACGGCGGCGCTGGCCGCGGACCCGCTGCGCGAGCCCGCCGCCCTGGCGCTCGTGCGGGTGCTCGCGGTCACCGGGCGGGCCGGCGAGGCGCTGGCCGTCGCGCGGGAGTTCCGCCACCGGCTCGCCGAGGAGACCGGGCTGGACCCGTCCGCGGCGCTGGACGCGCTGGAGCGCGACGTCGCCCGCGGGGCCGCCGGGCCGCCCCCGCCGGAGCCGCCGGCCGCACCCCCGCGGCCGGGCACCCGCCTGTTCGGCCGGGAGGGCCTCGTCGCGGCGGTGCACCGGCTGCTGGCCCGCGAGCGGCTGGTCGCGCTGGTCGGGCCGGGCGGGGTCGGCAAGACCCGCGTCGCGCTCGAGGTCGCCGCGACGCGACCCGCGACGGCACCGCCCGCGACGGTGCTGCTGCTCGCTCCCGTCACCGACCCCGCCGCGGTCCCGCACGCGCTCGCGGCCGCGCTCGCCCTGCAGGTGGTGCAGGGCGACGTGCTCGCCGCCTGCGCGGCGGTGCTGCGCGCCCGGCCGGCGCTGCTCGTCGTCGACAACTGCGAGCACGTCCTCGACGCCGCCCGCGACACCGCGGCCGCGCTGCTCGACACCTGCCCGGACCTGACCGTGCTCGTCACGAGCCGGGAGCCGCTCGGGCTGGCCGAGGAGCGGGTGACGCGCCTCGACCCGCTCCCCGTGCCCGACGACGGCGCGGCCGACCCGGCCCGGGCGCCCGCGGTGGCGGTCTTCCTCGACCGCGCCGCGCGGGTCCGGCCCGACCTCGTCCCCGGCCCCGACGACCTGCGGCTGGTCGCGGCCGTCGTCCGGCGCCTCGACGGGATGCCGCTGGCCATCGAGCTGGCCGCGGGGCGGCTCTCGACGTTCTCCCTCGCCGACCTGCACGACCGGCTCGACCGCGCGCTGGACCTGCTCGGCGGCGGCCGCCGCGCCGCCGACGCCCGGCACCGGACGCTGCGCGACACCGTCGACTGGTCCTACCGGCTGCTCGGTGACGACGAGCGCGCGCTGTTCCGCCACCTGTCGGTCTTCCCCGACGGCGTGGACCTGGCGACCGCCGAGGGGGTCGCGGCCGACCTGGGCCTCGCGGGCGACCCCGGCAGCGTGCTCGCGCGGCTGGTCGACGCGTCGGTGGTGCAGGCCGCGCACGAGGGCCGCCCGCGGTACCGGATGCTGGAGACCCTGCGCGCGTTCGGGCTGGACCGGTTGGCCGCGGCGGGCGAGGACGGCGCCGCCCGGGCCCGGCTGGTGCGCCGGGCCGTCGACCTGGCCACCGGCATCGCCCGCACCGTCCCCACCGAGCGCGAGCCCGAGGCGGACGCGGCGCTGCGCCGCGAGCTGCCCACCCTGCGGGCGGCCTGGCGGCTGGTCCGCGCCGCCGACGGGCTCGACTACGGGCTCGACGACGCCGTCACGATGGTCGTCGCCCTGTACGAGGTCGGCCTGTGGCGCGACGTGACCGAGGTGTGGGGCTGGTCGGAGGAGCTCGTCGCCGACCCCCGGCTGCGGGGCCACCCGCAGGCGGCGGAGGTGCTCGGCGCGGCCGCGGAGGTCGCCTACCTGCGCGGCGACCACCCCCGCGCCGACGCGCTCGCCCGCGAGGGCCTGCGGCTCGACCCGGGACCGGAGGGGACGCGGCTGTGCCGGGCGTCCCTGGCGGTGGCCGCGCTGAGCCGCGGGGCGTGGGCGGAGGCGCGCGAGCACGCCGGGGCGGCCGCGGCCGCGGTGCCCGCGCGGGGATCGCAGGAGCTGGTCGTCGCCGTGCTGGCCGCGGTCTACGCCGGCGACCTGCCGCAGGCCCGCGTCCTGCACGCGCGGGCCGCGGCCGGCGCGGTGTCCCCGACGGTGCGGGGGTTCTGCTCCTACGCCGCGGGCGAGATCGAGGGGGCGGCCGGGGCGTGGGACCGGGCGGAGCAGCACTACGCGGAGGCCACGGCGCTGGCTCGCCGGTCCGGCGCGACCTACCTCGACGGCATCGCGTCGGTCGGGATGCTCAGCGCGCTCGTCGCCGCCGGGCGCACGGCCGACGCGCTGCGCGGCTACCGCGACCTGCTCGACTACTGGGCGGTGACGGGGCAGTGGACCCACCTGTGGGTCACCCTGCGCAACCTCGCCGACCTGCTGGAGGGCCTCGGGGACGGCGGTCCCGCGGCGGCGCTGCACGCCGCGGCCGACCGCGCCCCGGACGCGCCCGCACCCGCGCCCGGCCGGACCCCGGCCGCGACCGGTCCCGCCCCGGGGCGGGAGGAGGCCCTGGAGCTGGCGCGGGCGGCGGTCGGGCGCCACCTCGCCGGCGCCGGCCCTCAGGGGGCCGGGGCGAACCACTCCCCGGCGACGAGCCGCCGGTAGCGCGCCGGGCCGAGCTGGTCGAGCAGCGGACCCACCTGGCCGGCGTGCGCGCGCAGCGCGGCGACCTTGCGGTCCAGCTCGGCCCCGGCCAGCTCCAGGTCCACCGCCAGGCGGTGGCGGGCGACGGGGGTGTAGGCGTCGTCGCTGCCGTCGATCGGCACGAGGAGGCCGGCGAACTCCGCCGTGAAGCCGTCGGTGACGGCCGCGTGCAGCACCCGGGTGCCGGGCCGGCCCGCCCGCCGCAGCGCCCGGTCCGTCCACGCCGAGACGGCGCGGTGGTCGGGGTGCCCGGTGATCCCGTCGGGGCCGAACGTGAGCACCGTGTCCGGCCCGACCTCGTCGACGATCCCGGCCAGCTCGGCGACGGCGTCGTCGGCCGGGCCGCGGTGCAGCGCGCCGTCGAGGTGGCACACCCCGGTGCGGTCGCCGAGGAAGCGGTGCTCGATCGCGCCGCTCCCGCCGTCGAGCACGGCCAGGCTCGCCGCGAGCTCCCGCTCGCGCTCGCGGGCCAGCCGGGCCGGCGGCCAGGTCGCCGGGTCGTCGGTGCCCCGCTCGCCGCGCGTGGCGGTCACCACCACGACCCGCTTCCCGGCCGCCACCGCGGCGCCCATCACCGCCGCGGTCAGGTAGACCTCGTCGTCGGGGTGCGCCCACACCCCGAGCAGCGTGCCGAGCCCGCCCACCTCGGCGGTGGAGCGGACCGCGGGGACCGGGTGCGGGGCGGTCGTGCGCGGTCCGGGCGCGGTGGTGGTCATGGCAGCCTCCTGGGGCGGTCGTCCTGCTGGTGGGACGAGGCTGCGCGCGGCCGCTGCCGTCCCGGCGGCAGCCGCTGTCACGGCGCTGGCAGCGGCGCGCGGAGGGCCGTGGCGCGCCGGGGACCGCGTCGGTCCTGTCCGCACCGGCCCCCGCCGGTCATGATGGTCGGCGTGCAGGACGCCGCTGACCACGGCGCCGACCCGGACCGGCTCGACGAGGACGCCCGGCGGCGCCGCCTCGAGCTGATCGCCGCCCACCAGCGCCTCACCGTGCCCGTGGCCGGCGTCGCCGACGCGGAGCTCGACGAGCTGATCGGCCTCACCGAGGACGTGCTGCGCCAGGAGGACGCCGCGGCGCGGGCGCGGGACGAGCGGGAGCGGGCGGCGGGGTCGCAGGTGGTGGTCCGCAACGCGCTCGTGCTGGGGGCCGGGTCCGCGCTGCTGCTCGCGGCCGGACCGGTCACCGGCTGGTGGTCGGTGACGGGCACCGCGCTGCTGTGGACGGCCGCGGTGGCCGCGGTCGTCGTCCTCGCGGGGCACGCGCTGGGGCCGCCGGTCGGGCACGCCGCGCGGCGGACCGGCAGCTGGGTGGTGCTCGCGGCCGGCGCGGCGGTGGTGGCCGTGGTGCCCGAGTGGGCGCCGTGGTGGCTGCGCCTGCTGCTCGTCGGCGTCCTGGTCGCCGCCGTGGCGCTGTTCCTGCTCACCTTCGGCCGCCGCCGCGCCCGCGACGGGACGGGCCGGACGTGACCGACGACGACCGCCGGTACGACGAGCTGCGCCGGCAGGTGAGCAGCCTGGCGCAGCAGGTCGCCGCACTGGGGCGCCGGGTCGACGCGGCGGCACGGGCCACCGACGTGGCCCGGCTCGGCGAGGACCTGGGGCGCCTCGCGGAGCGCGCGGTGGCGCTGGACATCCGCCTCGACGAGCGGGACCGGGCCGCGCAGGAGCGGCTGACCGCCGTGACGGGGCGGCTGGAGGACCGCCTCGGGCGGCTGGAGGGGGTCGCCCGGTCGGCCCCGGACGCGCGCCTCGCCGACCTCGACACGGCCGCGGACGACGAGGTGCGCGCGCTCGCCGGGCGCGCCGAGCACGGGGCCGTCCTCGCGGCGGGGCTGCTCGACCCCGAGCGGCGCGCGGCGCTGCGGGCCGCGGTGGCCGAGGAGGACCGCATCCGGGCGGAGCGCGACCGCGCCGTGGAGGACCTCGTCGCCGCCAGCCTGGTGATCGCCCGCAGCGAGCCCGCGGCGTCGGGACGGGCCGCCGCCGTGCTCGACTTCGGCACGGCGCGCGCGGCCGTCGAGGAGCACCGCCGGGCGCAGCGGCGGGTGGCGGGCGCCGCCGACCGGGCCCGGCGCGACCTGGAGGCCGACCGCCGCCGCGCCGCCGAGGACCGCGGTGCGATCGAGGACGGGCGGGCGGCGCACGCCGAGCTCGTCGACCGGGCCCGGGCGCGGCTGGCCGACGCGCTCGACCGGGACGAGCTGTCCCCGCCCTGGCTCGACGACGCGCTCGGCCCCGCCCCCGCCGACCGCGGCCCCTGGCTCGACACCGCCGCGAGCCTGCTGGCCTACCGGTGGACCTACGGCCTGTCGGGCGCTCCCGCCCTGGGCGACCCACCCGGTCCGGACGCCTCCGCCCGCCGGCAGCAGTGGTACCGGGAGCTCACGGAGCGGTCGCGTCCCGCTCCGTGAGCTCGGGCTGCCGCTTCGTGAGCTCGGGCTGCCGCTCCGTGAGCTCGGGCTGCCGCTCCGTGAGCTCGGGCTGCCGCTCCAGCTCCGGGTCGGGCGGACCGGTGTCCTCCGGCTCGCTGGTGCGGACGTCCTCCGGGTCGACGTACTCGTCGGCCGGGCTGCGCAGCGACCGCACGCCGGAGTTCACCACCGCCAGCAGCGGCACCGCGAGCAGCGCGCCCACGATACCGGCGAGCAGCAGGCCCGCGGTGATCGCGACGGCCACGGCCAGCGGGTGCAGGGTGACCGCGCGGCCCAGCAGCAGCGGCTGGAGCACGTGGGCCTCCAGCTGCATGATGGCGATGATCACCACGAGCAGGACGAGGGCGGCCACCGGCCCGTTCGCCACCAGCGCGATGAGCACGGCCACGGACCCGGCCAGCACCGCCCCGACGACGGGCACGAACGCGCCCAGGAACACGAGCATGGCCAGCGGGAACGCCAGGGGCACGCCCATGACCGCCACGGCGATGCCGATGGCGACGGCGTCGACCAGGGCCACCACGACCGTCGCGCGCACGTAGCTGACCAGCGCCGCGAGGCTGCGCCGCCCGGCGACGTCGACGCGCCGGCGCACCCGCGACGGCACCCCCTGCAGCACGAAGCCCCAGATGCCGGGGCCGTCGACGAGCAGGAACACCAGCGCGAACACCGCGAGCAGGATCTCCGCCACGACCATGCCGAGGGTCGTGGTGGTGGCGATCGCGCCGCTGGTGATCGCCGACTGGTTCTCCTGGATCATGCTCAGGACGTTCTCCTGCGCCGCGCGCAGCTGCTCCTCGCTGATCCGCAGCGGACCCTCGGTGAGCCAGGTGACCACCGCGTCGATGCTCGCGGCGAACTGGGTGCCCAGCGCCGGCAGCCCGTTGATCAGCGACGAGACCACCAGCCACAGCCCGCCGACGAGCAGCGCCAGGCCCCCGATCACCACGAACGTGACGGCGAGACCGCGGGGCACCCCCGCGGCGTGCAGCTGGGACACCGCGGGCGCGAGGAGCGCGGCGAGCAGCAGGGCCACCGCGACGGGGACGACGACGCCGGCCAGCCGCACCGCCACGAAGGCGGTGACGGCGACGGCACCGACCACGACGAGCAGGCGCCAGCTGACCGCGGCGCTGACGCGCAGCAGGCGCGGCACCGCCTGCTCGTCGCGGGCGAAGTCGGGGACGGGACGGATCACGGCCGGGGATACCCGCTGCGGCCCCTCCCCGGTTGGGCCGGCCGGGGGAACTCGCCTGTCCGGTGCGTGGCGATCGTGCGCCGGCAGGTGACGAGATGACGGGCGGGCGGCGCGCGCTCGGGCTGTGGGCCGCCCGCCGCCGCGTCAGCCGGCCGCCTGCGACGCCCGCTTCGGCAGCACCCAGCCGGGCCGCACGAAGTGGCAGGTGTAGCCGGCCGGGTACTTGCGCAGGTAGTCCTGGTGCTCCTCCTCGGCGCGCCAGAACGGGCCGGCCGGCTCCACCTCGGTGACCACCTTCCCGGGCCACAGGCCGGACGCGTCGACGTCGGCGATGGTGTCGAGCGCGACGCGCTTCTGCTCGTCGCTGGTGTAGTAGATGGCCGACCGGTAGCTGCGCCCGACGTCGTTGCCCTGCCGGTCCCGCGTCGACGGGTCGTGGATCTGGAAGAAGAACTCCAGGATCTCGCGGTAGGAGATCACCGACGGGTCGAACACGACCTCGACCGCCTCGGCGTGGTCGCCGTGGTTGCGGTACGTGGCGTTGGGGGTGTCGCCGCCGGAGTAGCCGACCTGCGTCGAGATCACGCCCGGCCGCGCGCGCAGGAGCTCCTGCGCGCCCCAGAAGCAGCCGCCCGCGAGGATCGCCGTCTCGGTGGTCATCGTGTGCCTTCCTCTCGTCGGTACACCGGGGTCAACTCCCGGGGCCGGGCCGGTGTTCCGGCCCGGCGCCCTAGCGGAGCCAGGACCTCCGGCGCAGCGCCGTCGAACGCCTCCGGCGCCTGCCGCGCAGGGCCCGCGCGGCGCCGATCCCGACCGCGCCGGCGGCCACCCACGGCCCGACCACGACCACGGGGTCGAGCACGTGGTGCCGGTCGGCGCGGTGGCCCGCGGTGCGCGAGCGGACGCCGTTGCGCCGGAACTCGGCCACGACGCCGGTCTGGGTGACCGGCTGGTCCGGGCGCAGGGAGACCAGCGAGGCGAGGTGGTGCTCGACGGCGTCGATGCGGTCGGCGAGGATCAGCAGCAGCCAGTGCGCGGCCCGGGCCTCGCTGTAGCGGCGGTAGGACAGCCGCCGGACCACCCCGGACAGGCCCTTGGGCGGGCAGGTGGTGCCGAACACCGGGGTGAGGAAGGCGTGCTCGATCGAGCGCTCGCGCGGGAATGTCTCCGGCTGGCGGTCCGGGAACTCCCAGTGCGCGCCGGTGAGGTCCTCCTGGTACTGCAGCTTCGGCACCGACGGGCGGTCGGCCGGGTCGAGGTCGACGCCCCAGCCGGGGATGCGGGCGCGCAGCTGGTCGCTGGACTCGGTGTGGTTCGGGCGGTGCGGGGTGTAGGCCACGGGGGGCGCCTCCTTCGGGCGGTCCGGCGTCTGGGGCTCCGGGGTCACGGGACGACCAGCGTCTTGATGCAGCCGTCGAGCTTGGCCGAGAACGTGTGGTATGCCTCGGCGATGTGCTCGAGCGGCACGCGGTGGGTGACGATGTCGCTGGGCACCAGGTAGCCGTTGCGGACGTGCTCGACCAGCCGCGGCCACTGCCGCTTCACCGGCGTCTGGTTCATGTGCAGCGACAGGCCCTTGTTCATGGCGTCGCCGAACTTGACCGCGCTGAAGATGGGGCCGTAGGCGCCCACCACCGAGATGGTGCCGCCCTTGCGGACGGCGTCGATCGCCCAGTTCAGCGCGATCGGCGAGCCGCCCTGCAGCTTCAGCTTGGTCGCGGTGACGTGCTGCAGGAGGTTGCCGTCGGCCTCGGCGCCCACGGCGTCGATGGCGACGTCGGCCCCGAGGTGCTCCGTGATCCGCTTGAGGAGGACCACGACGTCGTCGTGCTCGGCGAAGTTGTACGTCTCGGCGTGGGCGAACGTGCGCGCCTTCTCGAGGCGGTAGTCCAGGTGGTCGATGACGATCACCCGGCCGGCGCCCATCAGCCACGCCGACTTCGCCGCGTACAGGCCCACCGGGCCGGCGCCGAACACCACCACGACGTCGCCCTCGACGATGTCGCCGAGCTGCGCACCGAAGTAGCCGGTGGCGCAGGCGTCGGTGAGCAGCACGGCGTCCTCGTCGCTCATCCAGTCCGGGATGAGCGACGGGCCGACGTCGGCGAAGGGCACGCGGACGAGCTCGGCCTGCCCGCCGTCGTAGCCGCCGGTGGTGTGCGAGTAGCCGTAGATGCCGCCCACGGCCGTCGCGTTGGGGTTGACGTTGTGGCAGTTGGAGTACAGCCCGCGGGCGCAGAACCAGCAGGACCCGCAGAAGATGTTGAACGGCACCATCACGCGGTCGCCCACGGCCAGGTTCCGCACCGACGGGCCGACCTCCTCGACGATCCCGACGAACTCGTGGCCGAACGTGTGGCCGATCCGGGTGTCCGGCATCAGGCCGTGGTAGAGGTGCAGGTCGGAGCCGCAGATCGCCGCGAGCGCGACGCGGACGATCGCATCGTTGGGGTGCTCGATCCGCGGCGGCGGCTTCTCCTCCACCCTGATCTTGTACGGCCCGCGGTAGGTCATCGCGCGCATGGACCCTCCTGTCTCCTCGGCGTGGGTGCTGCCGCGGGGAACCCGGTCACACGGCCGTCAACCGGGGAACATCCGGGCCCCGGTCGTTGCTGGAGCAACCATGACTGTGGAGCTGGGTCTGGACACCTTCGGCGACGTCACCTCCGGTCCGGACGGGGAGCCCGTGCCGCCCCCGCAGGTGATCCGGGACGTGGTCGCGCAGGGCGTGCTGGCCGACGAGGTCGGCGTCGACCGCTTCGGGGTGGGCGAGCACCACCGCGACGACTTCGCGGTGTCCGCGCCGGACGTGGTGCTGGCCGGCATCGCGACCCGGACCGGGCGCATCCGGCTCGGCTCCTCGGTGACGGTGCTCAGCTCCGACGACCCCGTGCGGGTCTACCAGCGCTTCGCCACCCTCGACGCGCTGTCCGACGGCCGGGCGGACATCACGGTCGGCCGCGGGTCGTTCACCGAGTCGTTCCCGCTGTTCGGGCTGGACCTCGCCGAGTACGACCGGCTGTTCGCCGAGAAGCTCGACCTGCTCGCGGCCCTGCGCTCCGAGGGGCCGGTGACCTGGGAGGGCACCGTCCGCGGTCCGCTGCGCGACCAGCGCGTGCACCCCACGACGGCGGCCGGCGCCCTGCCGGTGTGGGTCGGCGTCGGCGGCAGCCCGCAGTCGGTGGTGCGCACCGCGGCGTACGGGCTGCCGATGGTGCTGGCGATCATCGGCGGACCGGCGGAGCGGTTCGCGCCGTTCGTCGACCTGTACCGGCGGGCCACCGCCGAGCAGGGCGGTGACGGCCGGACCGGGGACCTCCCGGTCGGCGTCCACTCCCCCGGCTTCGTCGGCGAGAGCGACGCCGCGGCGCGGGACGCGTTCTGGCCGCACTACCGCCGCATGATCGACCGGATCGGGCGCGAGCGCGGCTGGGGGCCGATCACCCGCGAGCGCTACGACGCCGAGATCGACCACGGGTCGCTCTACGTCGGCGGCCCGGAGACCGTGGCCCAGCGGATCGCCGCCACCGTGGAAGCGCTCGGGATCCAGCGCTTCGACCTCAAGTACGGAGCCGGGACGCTCCCGCACGCCGACCTGATGACCGCGGTCGGGCTGTACGGCACCGAGGTGGCGCCCAGGGTGCGCAAGCTCCTCGGCTGATCGAGGGCCGGCCGCCGCCGGGACACGCCCGTACGGGTGATCAACTTGACTCGGAGTGGCCGGGAGTGGCCGGATGTCCTCCGACACGCTCCCCGATCGGGCTACCGCCCGATGTGTCCCGGAAGGACCACACCGTGCCCGCCCCCACACCGACGACCGGTGACCCGCTGGTCAACGTGCTGCTGTTCGGCCTGTTCGTGGCCGCCACCCTGTTCGCCGTCTTCCGCGCCGCGCGCGGCAACCGCACCGCGTCGGACTACTACACCGGCGGCCAGGGCCTGTCCGGCGCCGCGAACGGCGTCGCCCTGACCGGCGACTACCTCTCCGCCGCGGCGTTCCTCGGGGTCATCGGGGCCGTCGCGGCGGCGGGCTACGACGGCGTGACCTTCGCCCTCGGCTCGCTCGTGGGCTGGGTGGTGGCGCTGCTGCTGCTCGCCGAGCGGATGCGCAACACCGGCCGCTACACCATGGGCGACGTGCTGGGCTTCCGGACCGACCGCCGCCGGGTCCGGGCGGCCGCCGCCACCTCGACGGTGCTGATCTCGCTGCTCTACCTGGTCGCGCAGATCGCGGGCGCGGGCGGGCTGTTCGCCCTGCTGCTCGGCATCCCGAACACCGACCGCGGGATGCAGTCGCTCGTCATCGCCCTCGCCGGCGTCCTCATGATCGTGTACGTGCTGGTGGGCGGCATGCGCGGCACGACGGCGGTGCAGATCCTCAAGGCCGGCCTGCTCGTCGTCGTCACCACCGTGGTGGCGGTGTGGGTGCTGGGCCGCTACGGCTTCAACGTCTCGCGCCTGCTCGGCGACGCGGTGGAGGCCAACCCGCGCGCGGGCGAGGCGCTGCTCGTGCCGGGCCTGCTCTACGGCACCGGGACGACCGCCAACCTGGACTTCATGTCGCTGTCGATCGCCGGCCTGCTGGGACCGGCGAGCCTGCCGCACATCCTCATGCGCTTCTACACCGTGCCCGACGCCCGCGAGGCGCGCCGCTCCACGACCTGGGCGATCTGGCTGATCGGCGGGTTCTTCCTGCTCGCGATCGTGATCGGCTTCGGCGCCGCCGCCCTGGTGGGGCCGGCCGCGATCGTCACCGCCCCCGGCGGCACCAACTCGGCCGCGCCGCTGCTCGCCTTCCGGCTCGGCGGCGAGGTGCTGCTCGGCCTGGTGGCCGCGGTGGCGTTCGCGACGATCCTCGCCGTGGTGGCCGGCCTGACGATCACCGCGTCGACGTCGTTCGCCCACGACGTGTACGCCACCGTCCTGCGCCGCGGCGCGGCCGATCCGGCGAGCGAGGTGCGGGTCGCCCGGATCACCGCGGTGCTCGTCGGCGTGCTCGCCACCCTCGGCGGCATCGCCGCCAACGGGCAGAACACCGCCGTGCTCGTCGGGCTGGCCTTCGCCATCGCCGCGTCGGCGAACCTGCCGGCGCTGCTGCTCACCCTGTACTGGCCGCGGTTCACCACCACCGGCCTGCTGTGGAGCATGTACGGCGGCGCGCTCGTCTCGATCGTGCTCGTGGTGTCCTCCCCCGCCGTCACCGGCAGCCCGACCGCGGTGTTCCCCGACGTCGACATCGCCTGGTTCCCGCTGACCAACCCCGGCCTGGTGTCGGTGCCGGTGTCGTTCCTGCTCGCCGCGCTGGGCACCTGGGTGGGGCCGCGGGGCCGGCAGCACCGCGCGTCCTGGGCCGAGATGGAGGTGCGCTCGGTGCTCGGCCCGACGCGCACCCCGGTGCCGGCCGACGCGGACTGACCGCGGGCGCGCGCACGGTCAGAGCACCGGGCGGCGCTCGAACTCGTCGAAGATCAGCCAGGTGCGCGTGGACCGCACGCCCGGCAGCGACTGGATCCGGCCGAGCACGGCGTCGCGCAGCGCCGTGTTGTCCGGGGCGCGCACCAGCAGCAGCGCGTCGAAGTCGCCGCCCAGCAGGGCGACGTGCTCGACGTGCGGCAGGTCCGCGAGCTGCGGGGCGAGGGTCCGCCAGGTGTTCTGCTCGATCGAGACGCCCACGAACGCCGACGTGCCCAGCCCGGCCCGCACCGGGGAGATGCTCGCGGTGAACCCGGTGATGACGCCGTCCCTGAGCAGTCTGGCCACCCGGGCGTGGGCGGCGCTGCGGGAGAGGTTGAGCCGCTCGGCCAGCGCGCGGACGGACGCGCGGCCGTCGCGCAGCAGCTGGCCGAGCAGCGCGCGGTCGACGCGGTCCAGCGGCGGCACCGAGCGGTCGGCCGATCGTCCGGCCGGCGCCTCCGGCGCGGGCGCCCCCGCGGACGTCCGGTCCTCCTGCATCGATCCGCCCCGCCGATCGTCGCGTCCTGCCCGGCCCGTCTGGCCCGGAGTTCCGTCGGGGAGTCATCCTGCCGGACATGCGACCCGCGGACACCCTGCTCCCGAGCCCGGACCCGGTGCAGCTGCTCACCCCGACCGGGGAGCGCGCGGGCGACCGGCCGCTGCCCCCGCCCGACCGCCTGGTCGAGGCGCACCGGCGGATGGTCCTCGGGCGCCGGTTCGACCTGCAGGCCACCGCGCTGACCAAGCAGGGGCGCCTCGCCGTCTACCCGTCCGCGCGCGGGCAGGAGGCCTGCCAGATCGGCGCGGTCATGGCGCTGCGCGAGGACGACTGGCTCTTCCCCACCTACCGCGACTCGATGGCCCTGGTCGCCCGCGGCCTGCCGGCCGGAGAGGTGCTGACGCTGCTGCGCGGCGACTGGCACTGCGGCTACGACCCGGTCGCCCGCCGCACGGCCCCGCAGTGCACGCCGCTGGCGACCCAGACCCTGCACGCCGTCGGGTTCGCCCACGGCGAGGCCCGCCGCAGCCGCGACACCGTCGCGCTCGCCCTCATCGGCGACGGCGCCACCAGCGAGGGCGACTTCCACGAGGCCCTGAACTTCGCCGGCGTCTTCCGCGCGCCGGTGGTGTTCCTCGTGCAGAACAACCGCTACGCGATCAGCGTGCCGCTCGCGAAGCAGACCGCCGCGCCGACGCTGGCGCACAAGGGCGTCGGCTACGGCGTGCCGGCCGAGCAGGTGGACGGCAACGACGTCGCCGCCGTGCTCACCGTGCTCGACGCCGCCGTGGCCCGCGCCCGCGACGGCGGCGGGCCGACGCTCGTCGAGGCCCACACCTACCGCCTGGAACCGCACACCAACGCCGACGACGCCACCCGCTACCGCGCCGCCGACGAGGTGGCGGCGTGGCTGGACCGCGACCCGATCGCCCGGGTGGAGGCCCACCTGCGCGCCGGCGGGCACCTCGACGACGCCGGCCTGGACGCGGTGCGCGCCGACGCCGAGGCGCTCGCCGCGGACGTCCGCGCCGAGCTGGCCACCGACCCGCGGGTGGACCCGCGGGAGATCTTCGACCACGTCTTCGCCGCACCCACGCCGCAGCTGCGCGAGCAGCGCGCCCAGCTGGAGGCCGAGCTGGCCGCCGCGTCCGAGGAGACCCGATGACCGTCACCGAGAACCGCGTCACCGAGAACCGCGTCACCGAGGACCGCGTCACCGCCGCCCGCCCCGCCGGCGCCCCCGCGCCGGGGGCCGTGCCCACCACCATGGCCGGCGCGCTCAACGCCGCGCTGCGCGACGCGATCGCCGCCGACCCCGACGTCGTCGTGTTCGGCGAGGACGTCGGCGCGCTGGGCGGGGTGTTCCGCGTGACCGACGGGCTCACCGCCGCCTTCGGCGAGGGGCGCTGCTTCGACACCCCGCTCGCGGAGGCCGGCATCGCCGGGTTCGCGGTGGGCATGGCGATGGCCGGGTTCCGGCCGGTGGTCGAGATGCAGTTCGACGCGTTCGCGTTCCCGGCGTTCGAGCAGGTCGTGTCGCACATCGCGAAGACCCGCAACCGCACCCGCGGGCGCCTGTCGCTGCCGATCGTCATCCGCATCCCGTACGCGGGCGGCATCGGCGGGGTGGAGCACCACTGCGACTCCAGCGAGGCGTACTACGCCCACACCCCGGGTCTGAAGGTCGTCACGCCCGCGACGCCGGCGGACGCCTACTCGCTGCTGCGCGAGGCGATCGACGACCCCGACCCGGTCGTGTTCCTGGAGCCCAAGAAGCTGTACTGGGCGCGCGAGCCGGTGGCGCTGCCGGTGCGCACGGAGCCGTTCGGCCGGGCGGTCGTGCGCCGACCCGGCACCGACGCGACGCTGCTCGCCTACGGGCCGAGCGTGCCCGTCGCGCTGGAGGCCGCGGAGGCGGCGGCCGAGGACGGGCTCGACCTGGAGGTGCTCGACCTGCGCACGCTCGTGCCGTTCGACGACGCGACGGTCACCGCCGCCGTCCGCCGCACCGGGCGCTGCGTGGTGCTGCAGGAGGCGCAGGGCTTCGCCGGCGTGGCCGCCGAGATCGCCGCGCGGGTGCAGGAGCGCTGCTTCCACTCCCTGCACGCGCCGGTCCTGAGGGTCACCGGCTTCGACGTGCCCTACCCGCCGCCGCGGCTGGAGCACGCCCACCTGCCCGACGTCGACCGCGTGCTCGACACCGTCGCCCGCCTGCAGTGGGACGACCGGCCCGACCTCACCTGGAGCGAGCGGTGACCTCCGTGTTCCACCTCCCCGACCTGGGCGAGGGCCTCGCCGAGGCCGTCGTCGTCGAGTGGCGCGTGGCCGAGGGCGACGCCGTGGAGATCGACCAGGTCGTCGCCGAGGTCGAGACGGCCAAGGCCGTGGTCGAGGTGCCCTGCCCGCACGCCGGCACCGTCGCCCGGCTGCACGCCGAGCCCGGCGCGACGCTGGCCGTGGGCGCGCCGCTGATCACCGTCGACGCCGGGGGCGACCGGTTCGCCGCCCACCGCGAGGAGGAGCGCGCCGGCTCCGGCGCGGTGCTCATCGGCTTCGGCACCGGCCACGGCGTGCGCCGGCGCCGGGCGCGCGCCGGCCGGGCCGCCCCCGCCCCGGCCGCGACCCGCCCGGTCGCGGCGCCCCGGGTGCTCTCGCCGCTGGTGCGCAGGCTGGCGCGGGAGCGGGGCGTCGACCTCACCAGCCTGGTGCCCGCCGGCCCGGACGGCGTCGTCACCCGCGCCGACGTGGAGGCCGCGGCCCGCGCCACCACCGCGCCCGCGCCCGCGCCGACGCCCGCCGCACCGCCCGTCCCGGAGGCGCCCGAGGGCGTCCGGGTCCCGCTCACCGGCCTGCGCGGGGTGGTCGCCGAGCGGCTCTCCCGCAGCCGCCGCGAGATCCCCGAGGCCACGACGTGGGTGGACGTGGACGCCACCGGTCTGCTCGCCGCCCGCGACGCCCTGCGCCGCACCCACCCGGACGCGCGGATCGGCCTGCTCGCGCTGCTGGCCCGGATCTGCGTGGCGGGGCTGCGCCGGTTCCCCGAGCTCAACGCCACGGTCGACACCGCACGCGGCGAGATCGTCCAGCTGCGCGACGTGCACCTGGGGCTGGCCGCGCAGACCCCCCGCGGGCTGGTCGTGCCGGTCGTCCGCGACGCGGGCTCCCGCACCACCGCGGAGCTGGCGGGCGAGGTCGCGCGGCTCACCGAGCGCGCCCGCGCCGGCGCGCTGTCGCCCGCCGAGCTCACCGGCGGCACGTTCACCCTCAACAACTACGGCGTGTTCGGCGTCGACGGCTCCACCCCGATCATCAACCACCCCGAGGCCGCGATCCTCGGGGTCGGCCGGATCATCGACCGGCCGTGGGTGGTGGACGGCGCCGTCGTGCCGCGGAGGATCACGCAGCTGTCGCTGGCCTTCGACCACCGCGTCTGCGACGGCGGGGTGGCCGGCGGGTTCCTGCGCTACGTGGCCGACCGCGTCGAGGAGCCCCTGGGCCTGCTGGCCGAGCTCTGAGCGGGCGCCCGCTCAGGCGACGACTCAGGCGACGACGGCCACCATCAGCCGCCGGACCCGCTCCCGCAGGTCGTCCGCGGCCCGCTCCTGCCCGGCCAGGTGGCGCAGCAGCGCCTGCTGGAACAGCCCGTCGAACAGCGCGTAGACGGCGTCGGGCGGGCCGGCGGGTGTGCCGCCGGTCAGCGCGGCGTAGCGGGTGACCACGCGGTGGACCATCCGCTCGAGCAGGCCGTCGATCTCCAGCACGTCGGTGCGGAAGGACTCCTCGAACAGGGCCTGGGCGCGCAGGTCGTACCAGAGGCGGTGGGCGGTGGCGTCGGCCACGAGCGTGTCCGCCATGGCCTGCGCGAACGACCCGGCCAGCTCCGGCCCGGTGGTGGCGGCCTCGACGACCTCGTCGTAGCGGCGCGCGCACACCGCCTTGTACCGGCGCACGCAGTAGGTGATGAGCTCGACCTTGTCGCGGAAGTAGTAGTGCAGCACACCGTGGCTGAAGGGCGAGTTCTGCGCGATGTCCCGCAGGCTCGTGCGCGCGTAGCCGAGCTCGGACAGCGTCTGGAGAGCGGCGTCCGCGAGCTCGCGGCGGCGCTCCTCGAACTTGTCCGGCCGGTCGACCCGCCGGTCGACGGTGCTGGTCATCCGGGGCAGGGTAGCCGATCGTCCGGCCTGGACGCCCGTCCAGGGATCTCTTGACGCCCGTCAAGAGATCGTTCTAGCGTGTGGCCCTCATCACCGGCGATGGAGAGGCGAGCACATGACCCAGTTCGATCTGGCGGGCCGGCGGGCCCTGGTCACGGGCGGGGCCCGCGGCCTCGGCGCCGGCGCGGCGCAGGCCCTCACCGCGGCCGGAGCGTCCGTGATGATCGCCGACGTGCTCAAGGACGTCGGGGAGCAGACCGCCGCCGGGCTGCCGGGCTGCGGGTTCGTCGAGCTCGACGTCACCGACGACGCCGCGTGGGAGAGCGCCGTCGCGCACACCGTCGCCGAGCTCGGCGGCCTCGACGTCGTCGTCAACAACGCCGGGCTGGAGGTCACCCAGCTCCTCGTCGACACCGACCCCGACGAGCAGCGCCGGATGTACGACGTCAACGTCATCGGCACGATGCTGGGCATCAAGCACGGCTTCCGGGCCATGCGCCCCGGCGGCGCGGCGGGCTCCGGCGGCGCGATCATCAACATCGCCTCGGTGGCCGCCACCATCGCCTTCCCCGCGATCGCCGGGTACTCCGGCACGAAGTCGGCGATCGACCGGATCACCCGGGTCGCGGCGATGGAGTCGGGCAAGCTCGGCTACGGCGTGCGCGTCAACTGCATCTACCCCGGCCTCGTGCCCACCGACATGGGTGTCAAGCTGGCGGTCGAGACCTCCGCGCTCGGGTTGTTCGAGAGCCCCGACGCCGCCGTCGCCGCGGTCGTCGAGCTGACGCCGTCGGGCCGGCTCGCCGAGGTGTCCGACATCGCCGACGCCATCGCCTTCCTCGCCTCCGACGCGTCGCGGTTCGTCAACGGGACCGGCCTCGCGGTCGACGGCGGGATGGGGATGTGAGCACCCGCTGATGGGGCTCACCGCCTACCTGGACAAGGGGGCGTCGCTCGGTCGCGACGCCCCCTGCCTGGTCACCGAGGACCGCACCCTCACCTACGGCGACGTGGTCGACCACAGCCACGCCGTGGCGGCCGCGCTCGCCCGCGCCGGCGTCGCGGCCGGGGAGAAGGTGGCGGTCCTGTCGGGCAACGACCCGGTCGCCTTCGCCACCGTGTTCGGCATCGCCCGCCGCGGCGCCGTGTGGGTGCCGGTCAACCCGCGCAACGCCGCGGCCGAGAACCGGGAGCTGCTGGAGCTGTTCGACTGCGTCGCGCTGTTCCACGCCCCCGCCTACGCCGACCTCGTGGCGCGGATCGCCCCGGAACTCGCGGGCCTGCGCACCGTGGTCCCGCTCGACGGGCTGGACGCGTGGCTGGCCGGGGACGCGCCCGAGCACGACCCGACCCCGCCCGACGACACCGTGATGATCGTCGGTACGGGCGGGACGACCGGGCGACCCAAGGGCGTGCAGCTCACCGACCGCAACATCGAGACGATGACGGCGCTGACGCTGATCGGGTACCCCTTCGCCGGCCGCCCGGTCTACCTGGCGATGGCCCCGCTCACCCACGCCGCGGGGGTGCTGTGCTTCCCGGTGATGGCGCTGGGCGGGCAGATCGTCGTGATGGGCGCGCCGGACCTCGACGAGTTCCTGCGGCTGGTGCCCGCCCGGCGCGTCACGCACACGTTCCTGCCGCCGACGCTGATCTACATGCTGCTCGCCCACGAGGCCCTGGACGCGACGGACCTGTCGTCGCTGCAGTGCTTCTGGTACGGCGCGGCGCCCATGTCGGTGGCCCGGCTGGAGGAGGCGCTGGCCCGGATCGGGCCGATGGCGCAGCTGTTCGGGCAGTCCGAGGCGCCGATGATGGTGTCGATGATGAGCCCGGCCGACCACTACCGCCCCGACGGCACGGTCGCCGTCGAGCGGCTGTCCTCGGCGGGGCGCCCGGCGCCCCTGGTCACCGTGGCCATCATGGCGCCGGACGGCGCGCTGCTCCCCGCCGGCGAGCGCGGCGAGATCGTGGTGCGCAGCTCGCTGGTCATGGCCGGGTACTACCGGAACCCCGAGGCGACGGCCGAGGCGTCGGCGCACGGCTGGCACCACACCGGCGACGTCGGCCACCTCGACGGCGACGGCTGGCTGTTCATCGTCGACCGCGCCAAGGACATGATCATCACCGGCGGGTTCAACGTCTACTCGGCCGAGGTGGAGCAGGCGCTGATGGCCCACGAGGCCGTGCGCGACTGCGGCGTGGTCGGGCTGCCCGACGAGAAGTGGGGCGAGCGCGTGGTGGCCGTGGTGCAGCTGCAGCCCGGCGCGAGCGCCGACCCCGCCGAGCTGGTGGCGTTCGCCAAGGAGCGGATCGGGTCGGTCAAGGCGCCCAAGCAGGTGCTGGTGTGGCCGGACCTGCCGCGCTCCTCGGTCGGGAAGGTGCTCAAGAAGACGATCAAGGAGCAGCTGGCCGGGCCGCAGTAGCGCGGACCGTCGCGGTGCCGGATCCTCGCGGCGTGACCGACGCCCTGGACGCCCGGCTCGACGACGAGTTCCACCGCCTCGTGCGGTTCGGCGGCGCGGACGTCGTCGGGCCGGACGGGGCGGTGTGGCTCGACGACGACGGCCGGCCCACCCCCGGCCGGCCCGCCCTGACCTACGCGACCGCGCGGATGGCGCACGTGCACGCCCTCGCCGCGCTCGCCGGGGTGGCGGGGTCCGGCCCCGTCGCCGACGCCCTGCTGGACCGGCTGCTGCGCGGCCCGCTGCACGACGACGAGCACGGCGGCTGGCACCACGCGGTCCCCGGCGGCGACCCGGACGGCGGCGACCCGGACGGCGGCGACCCCGACGGCGGCGACCCCGACGGCGGCGACCCCGACGGGTGGGACAAGACCGCCTACGACCAAGCGTTCGTGCTGCTCGCCGCCGCGACGGCCGTGGTGGCGGGGCGTCCGGACGGCCCGGCGCTGCTGGACGCGGCGCGGGCGGCGCACGAGCGGTTCGTCGAGCCGGGCACCGGGCTGGTGGCCGACGCCTTCGACCGCACCTGGACGCGCTGCGAGCCCTACCGCGGGCTCAACGCGACCATGCACACCGTGGAGGCGCTGCTCGCCGTGGCCGACGCCACGGGCGACCCCGCGCCCCGCGCGCGCGCCCTGCACCTGGCCACGGCCACGGTCGGGCGGTTCGGCCCGGAGCGCGGGTGGCGGCTGGTCGAGCACTTCTCCCCCGACTGGGAGCCCCGGCCCGAGCACCACCGCGACCGGCCCGACGACCCGTTCCGCCCGTACGGCGCCACGGTCGGCCACGGCCTGGAGTGGTCGCGGCTGCTGCTCGCCCTGGCCGCGGGCACCGCGCAGGCGGGCGAGGCGGTGCCGGAGTGGCTCACGCCGGCCGCGGTGGCCCTCTACGACCGCGCCGTCACCGACGGCTGGGCCGTCGACGGCGCGGACGGGTTCGTCTACACGACCGACTGGTCGGGCGCGCCGGTGGTGCACGACCGGATGCACTGGGTGGTGGCGGAGGCGGTGGCGGCCGCCGCGGCGCTGCACGCGGTCACGGGGGACGCCCGGTACGCCGCGGACCGCGACCGGTTCTGGGCGTTCGCCGACGACCACCACGTCGACCGCGCCCGCGGCTCCTGGGTCCACCAGCTCGACCGGCGCAACCGGCCGGCCGCCACGGTGTGGCCGGGCAAGCCGGACCTCTACCACGCGGTCCAGGCCACCCTGCTCCCCCGCCTGCCGCTCGCCCCCGGCCTGGCCGTCGCGCTGCGCCGGGGCGGCGGGAGCGGGCGGCCGGGCCGGGGCCGGGCGGAGGGACCGGTCAGCTGAGGGCGGGTCCGGACTCCGACGAGCCCGACAGCTGCTTGAGGAACTCGTGGCAGCGCGCGGCCCGCTCGGAGTCCTGCGCCATCACGTCGCGGAAGAACTGGGCGATGTCGTCGCGGCCCGCGTTCTCGGCGTCCCGGACGTACTGGCCGTAGTCGTGCCCGGCCTTGAGGCTGTGGTACTGCACGGAGATCAGGTCGAAGCTGACGTCGTCGAAGCCGGTCTCGCCGGTGGCCATCGGGTCCTCCTCGGATCGGGGTCTGGCGTCCTCCGACTACCCGCGGATCGGGCACCTAGCCGGGCCCCGCGGCACCGCGTGCGGGACCGCCGGCGTCACCGGGCCAGCCCGAGGTGGTGGCCCTCCCCCGCCCCCAGGTCGGCGGTGAGGGTGTAGCGGTCGCCGCGGACCAGCGTGTGCCGCCACTCCACCGCCTCGTCGCCCACGCGGCCCAGGCGCTCGACGGAGAACGCGGCCACGCCGGCGTCCACCGCGAGGAGCTCGCGCTCGGCGGGGGTGGGCAGCACGGCGCGGATGTCCTCGCGGCCGGCGGTCAGGCGGACCCCGCAGGTGCGCTCCAGCTCGACGTAGAGACCGGTGCGGGTCAGGTCGACGTCGAGCAGCGGCCCGGCGATCCGCTCCGGCAGCCACACGCGGTCCACGGCGAGCGGGGCGGTGCCGGCCATCCGCAGGCGCTCGAGGAACACCAGCGGCGTCGACTCCTCCAGCCCGAGCCGGGCCGCGACGACGCCGTCGGCCCGCACCTCGCGCGTGCGGACGACGCTGCGCTGCGACAGCCCGGCCGCCTCGACCGCGGAGAACAGGCTGGAGAGGGCGCCGACGGGCTGGCGGATCTGCACGCGGTCGGCCAGCCGGGGGGTGCGGCCCCGGCCGGCCACGACGGTGCCCTCGTCGCGGAGGCGCCGCAGCGCCTCCCGCACGGTGTGCCGGCTGACGCCGTACTGCTCGACCAGCGCGAGCTCGCCCGGGAAGACGCCGGTGAACTCGCCCTCGGCGAGGCGCCGCCGCAGGTCGCGCAGCAGCTGGGACCACAGGGGCTCGGGCCGGGTGCGGTCGAGCCCCCGGTCGCTCGTCCGGCCGGTGCCCACCGGGGAATGACACCACGGCCCGGTCGGGGCGGCCGACGCGGGAACAGCTGATCGCACCGCGGTGTTGAGTCAGATGACAATCGTTATCACTCAGGAGGCCGTCGTGCGATCCGACATCCACCCCGCCTACGGGCCCGTCGTCTACCAGGACCGCTCCACCGGCGACGCGTTCCTCACCCGCTCCACCGCCACCTCCCGCGAGACGGTCGAGTGGAGCGACGGTGGCACCTACCCGCTCGTGCGGGTCGACACCACCGCCTACTCCCACCCCTTCTGGACCGGCGCCCAGCGCGTGCTCGACGCGACGGGCCAGGTGGAGAAGTTCCGCCGCCGCTACGGGACGCGCTAGAGGACGACCCGCGGGAGCAGGTCGGGGGTCGTCGTGCCGAACCGCTCGTCGCGGGCCCGCCACTCCCGCGGGTAGCCCAGCGACACCTCGTGGAACGGCACGCCGTCCTCGACGAGCGTGCGCGGGATGTGCAGGTGGCCGTGGACGACGGCGCGGGCGCGGTAGCGCACGTGCCAGTCGGCCGTGGCCGTGGTGCCGCACCACAGCGCGAACTCGGGATGGCGCAGCACCAGCGTCGGCAGCCGGGTGAGCGGCCAGTGGTTGACCAGCACGGTCGGCCCGTCCAGCGCGTCCAGCCGGGTCCGGGCGGCGGCCACCCGCGCCGCGGACCACGCCTCGCGCGACGGGTGCGGGTCGGGGTGCAGCAGGTGCTCGTCGGTGCACACCACCCCCGCCCGGCGCGCGATGGCCAGCCCGTCCGCGGTGCCCGTCGCGCCGGCGGGCAGGAACGAGTAGTCGTAGAGCAGGAACAGCAGGGCGACGGTGACCGGCCCGTCCGCGTGCGGGAACACCGGCCAGGGGTCCTCGGGGGTGTCGACGCCCAGCGCCCGGCAGCCCTCCACGAGCCGGTCGTAGCGGGCGACGCCGCGCAGGGCGGGCTGCTCCTTGGTGCGCGTCCACAGCTCGTGGTTGCCCGGCACCCACAGCACCCGCGCGAACCGCCCGCGCAGCCGCTCCAGCTGGCCCAGCACGTCGTCGACCTGCTCGGCGACGTCGCCCGCCACGACCAGCCAGTCGTCGTCGCCGGTGGGGCGCAGGCCCTCGGCGACCGTCCGGTTGTCGGGGTGGCGCACGTGCAGGTCGCTCACGGCGAGCAGGCGGGTCACCGCTCATCTCCTACCACGCGGGGTCTGGTCGAGCGCGGTTACCGCGAGTAGGTTGAACCGCAAGTTACCCGGGGTAGGTTCACGGCGCGGAGGTCGGGATGGGCGTGCGGCAGGCGATCAGGTGGGGCACCCGCCACGCGATCATCCGGTACTCGGTCGGGCGCAAGGCCGCGCGAGGCGACCTGACGGCCTCGCTCATGTTCGACCCCGCGGTCGTCGCCGACCCGTGGGAGTCCTACGACGCGCTCCGCGCCTCCGGTCCGCTCCACGACAACGGCCTCGTGCTGCACACCGCCCACCACGACGTGGCCACCGCGGTGCTGCGCAGCCCGGACTTCGGCGTCGTCGGCGGCCCGGCCGGGCGCGCCCCCCGCTGGCTGCGCCTGGCCGTCGCGGCCGGTGGTCCCGGCCCGCTGGGCCCGGCCACCCCGCCGTCGATGCTGGCGGTCGACGCGCCCGACCACACCCGCTACCGCAAGCTCGTCACCCGCGCGTTCACCGCGAGGGCCGTCGCGAAGCTGCGCACGCGCACCGAGGAGATCGCGCACGGGCTGCTCGACGCGATGGACGGCGACCGCGCCGACCTCATCGACGACTACGCCGCCCTGCTGCCCGCCACCGTGATCGCCGAGATGCTCGGGGCCCCCGTGGAGATGCGCGGCCAGTTCCTCGAGTGGGGCGCGGGCGCCGCGCTGTCGCTGGACGCCGGCCTGTCCCCGCGCGAGTTCCGCCGCAGCGAGCGCGACCTCGCCGCGCTGCAGGACTGGATGCTCGGCCACTTCGACCACGTCCGCGCGCACCCGGGCGACAACATCTTCTCCGCGCTCGTGCACGCCCACTCCACCGACGGCGTGCTCAGCACCGACGAGCTCACCAGCATCGCCATGCTCGTGCTGGCCGCCGGGTTCGAGACCACGGTGAACCTCATCGGCAACGGGGCCGCGCTGCTCACCGCCCACCGCGACCAGCTCGACGTCCTGCGCGCCGAACCCGCGCACTGGCCCCGCGCCGTGGACGAGGTGCTGCGCCACGACTCGCCCGTGCAGCGCACCGGTCGCATCGCGCTGCGCGACACCGAGGTCGCCGGGCAGCCCGTGCGCGCCGGGCGGATCGTCGTGATCATGCTCGGCGGCGCCAACCGCGACCCGGCCGTGTTCGCCGACCCGGCCCGCTTCGACGTCACCCGGGCCAACGCGGGCGACCACATCGCGTTCTCCTCCGGCGCCCACTACTGCCTGGGCGCCGCGCTCGCGCGGATGGAGGGCGAGGTCGGGCTGCGCGCGCTGTTCGACCGGTTCCCCGACCTCACCCCGGCCGGTCCGCCGCACCGCCGCCCCACCCGGGTGCTCCGCGGCTACGACGCGATGCCGGTGCGGCTCACCCGCGCTACCGTGGACGCGTGACCCGCTCGACAGTCGAGAATCTCGCCGACAGCCAGTTCGTGCTGCTGACCACCTCCCGCCGCGACGGGCGGGAGGTGCCCACGCCGGTCTGGGTCGTGCCGCTCGACGGCGGCCTCGGGATCTGGACGCCCGGCTCGTCGGGCAAGGTGAAGCGGATCCGCCGCAGCGGCGCGGTCACCCTCGCCCCGTGCGACCGCCGGGGCGCCCCGCTCGGGGACGCCGTGCCCGGCACCGCCCGCGTGCTGGACGAGGCCGGCACCCGGCGCGTCCGCGACGCCGTGCGGCGCAAGTACGGCCTGCTCGGCCGCGTGCTGACGACGATCAGCGGCCTGCGGCGGCGCCCCCCGGGCCCGGTGGGGATCGCCGTCGTCCTCGACTGAGCGGCCCGCCGTCCTCAGCCGAGCGGCCCGTCCTCCTCGACCCGCGTCGGCGGCCGGCGTCAGCGCAGCGCGTCCAGCGCCGCCCGCGCCTGGGCCTGCATCCCGGCCAGCCGCTGCGCCGCCACCTGCGCCGGCTCGCCGCCGCCCATCACCCCGGCGGCGTAGCGGCTCCACACCCCCGCCCCGATGCACGCCGAGCGCCAGCGCGCGAAGGCGACGTAGAGGTCGAGGTCGCCGACGTCCCGGCCGGACCGCGCCGCGTACCGCTCCACCAGCTCGGACGCCTCCGCCCAGCCGGGGGCGAGGCTCGGCCCGCGCAGCATCGGCGGGTCGGCGTCGCCCGGGCGGCACCACGACGCGACCAGCCAGCCCAGGTCGGCGAGCGGGTCGCCGAGGGTGGCCAGCTCCCAGTCGAACACCCCCCGCACCCGCCCGTCCGGGCCGACGGCGAGGTTGCCCATCCGGTAGTCCCCGTGGGCGATCCGCACCTCCGCCGCCGGCAGCCGCGCCACCCGCGCCGAGAGCAGCTGGTGGGCGGCGTCGACGACGGCGAGGTCGGGCACCGCGGACGCGTGCACCTGCCGGTGCCAGCGGCGCAGCTGGCGCTCCAGGTAGCTCCCGGGGCGCTCCAGGTCGCCCAGCCCGACGGCGTGCGGGTCGACGGCGTGCAGCTCGGCGAGCACGTCGACGGCGTCGAGACCGGCCGCGTGCCGGGCCTCGCGGGTCAGCTCGTGACCCGACGCCTCGTCGCCGAGCACCGCGCCGTCCACGTAGCCCATCACGTAGAACTCCGCCCCGATCACCGACGGGTCGGTGCACAGCGCCACCGGTTCGGCCACGGGCACCGGGGTCGGCGCCAGCGCGCGCAGGAACCGCCACTCCCGCCCCATGTCGTGCGCCGTCGCGAGCACCATGCCCGTGGGCGGGCGCCGCAGCGCCCAGCGCGCCCCGGCGGCGTCGGTGATGCGGTAGGTCAGGTTGGAGTGCCCGCCCGCGATGCGCTCGACGAGCAGCGGTCCGTCCGCCACCCCCGGCACCGCCGACCGGAACCAGGGGTCGAGGGGGCCCGCGGGCACCGGGTCGTCGCTCGTCATCCCTCCATCCAAGGGGACCGGCCCGACCGGGGCACCCCTCAGCGCGTCTCCGGGGCGAGGAACAGGCCCATCAGGTGGGTCGGCTCGGCCACGTCCTCGCCGCGGTAGCGGCCGACGAGGGCGAGCAGCTCGCGCTGGAGCTCCTTGGCGCGCCGGTCGTCCAGGGCCAGCGGCACCCAGTTGAACACCACGGCCGGGGCCCGCTCGGACAGCAGGACCGCCGGGTCCCACGCGCCGCCGGCCGGCGCCAGGTCGAGCCGGGTGCCGTCCTCGGCGCGGTGCAGCCGCACCACCCAGTCGCCCAGCCCCGACCGGTCGGCCAGGCGGGCCAGCCGGGTGAGGAACCGGTCGCGCAGGCCCGCGTCGACCAGCTCGAAGAAGCCCCGGACGTCCTGCTCGGGGAGCAGCGCCAGGGGCGCGCGGACCTCGGTCGGGCCGCGGTAGAGCGACATCGCCCGGCCCTTGCGGGCCACCGTCCCGCTCGGCGTCAGCAGCCCCTGGCCGGTGAGCGCGCGCACCCGGTAGGCCAGCTCCTCCACCGGGACGCCGAGCTCCCGCGCGGCCTGGGCGGGGGTGAGCTCGCGCCCCAGGAACGGCTCCAGGAACCGGCGCCTGTCCGGGCGCAGCAGCACCCGCGCGGCGGACGCGGAGGTCACCGTGAGCACGTCGGGGCTACTGGAGTTCGCGCCTTCCACCTCGAGGAGCGTAGCGGCGACGCTCCTCCCGTGATCGCCACCGGAGACGCCCTCCCCCCGACCACCGCGCCCCCCTCCCCCACCTCGCGCCCGACCCCGCTGCGCGTCCGCACCGCCGTGCTGCTGCACCTGGCGCCGGGCGCGGCCCTGCTCGCCTTCGCCGTCGCGACGGGCCCGCTGTGGCGCGCCGCGGGCCTGCCGCCGGTGTGGGGCCTGCTCGTCGGCACCCTCGTCGTCGTCGTCCCGGTCGAGCTCGGGCTCGTGCTCCGCGCGGTCCGCCGGCGGGGCGAGCGGCCCTCGGCCGCCGCGCTCGGCCTGCGCCCGCTGCGCCGCGCCGACCTGGCGCCGCTGCTGCTCACCGCGGCGGCCTGCCTGCTCGCCCCGGCGGCGGTGGTCTGGCTCGAGCCCGCGCTGCGGGCCCTCACCGACGGGTGGCTGCCCGGGGGATTCACCGCCGGCACGACCGGGCTCGCGGGCCACCCGCCGGCCGTGCGCGCCGCCACGCTCGCCCTGTGGGTCGTCGCCCTCGTCGTGGTCGGCCCGCTGGTGGAGGAGGTCTACTTCCGCGGCTGGCTGCTCCCCCGCCTGCCGGGCGGCGCGCTGCCCGCCGCCACCGCGGGCGCGGCGCTGTTCGCCGCCTACCACCTGTGGCAGCCGCACGCCTGGCTCACGATCCTGGTGTTCGCCCTGCCCCTGGCGCTGCTCGCCCGCACCCGCGGCGCCGTCACGGGCTGCGCGCTGGTGCACGGAGCGGTCAACCTGCTCGCGTTCGCCGCGCTGCTCGCCGGCGTGGTGCAGCGCTGAGCCGCGCCCGCCGTCGCCCCGCTCAGCGGACCAGGCGGTCCAGCAGGCGGGCGAGGTCGGCGGCCGGGTCGGCCGTCAGGCCGGTGTGCACCGGGCCGGGCTGCACGATCGTGCTGCGCGGGGCCGTGAGCCGGCGGAACCGGCGGCCGCGGTCCTCCTCGCCCGCCGGGCCGGCGTAGCGGGCCCCGACCGGCCCCGCCGCGCACTGGGCCCGGATCCCCTCCAGCGCGCGGGCGAGGGCGTCGGCGTCGGCGGACGGGTCCAGGGCGGCGAGTCGCGCCGCGTCTAGGTGCACCGCCGCGCCCAGGTGGTCCAGCGCCCGGCAGTAGAGCAGGACGCCGGCGTTGAGGCACTCGCCCCGCTCCACCCGCGGGACGACGCGCAGCAGCGCGTACTCGAAGGCGTGCCTCACGCGCCGGCCCGCCCTCGGCGCAGGCGGGCGAGCGGGTCGTCGGGCCGGTGCGGCGGGTGCGCGGCGGCCTCCGCGACGGCGGTGCGCAGCCCCGGGAGCCAGGTCGCGCGCCCCTCCACCCGGGCGAGGAGGAGCTGCGCGTAGGCCCCGCGCAGATCGGTGGGGGCGTCCGGGCCGGGCACGAGCCAGGTCTCGGGCACGAGGTCGACCACCGCGCCGAGCAGCGCGGGCGTGACGAGCGGGGCGAGCGCGGCGTCGGCGGCGTCCAGGTCGGGGGCAGCCCCGCCGGGGGTGGCGGGGAGCAGGACGTGGTCGGCCGCGGCGTAGGGCCGGCCGACCCAGGCGTCGGCGCCGGGCCAGTGGTGGTGGAACGTGAGCGAGGCGCCGTGGTCGATGAGGTAGGGCCGCCCGTGCCAGAACAGCATGTTGGTGTTGCGCCAGGACCGGTCGACGTTGCCGATCAGGGCGTCGAACCACAGCACCCGCCCGGCGAAGCCGGGGTCCACCGCGAACGCGCCCGGGTCCAGGTCGAGCGCGCCGGGCAGGAAGTCGGTCCCCAGGTTGGCGCCGGGGCTGGCCCGCAGCAGCTCCTGCACCTCCTGGTCGGGCTCCGCCGCGCCCAGCGCCGGGTCGAGGTCGACCACGACGAGCTCGGGCACCGGCAGGCCCAGGGCCCGGGCCAGCTCCCCCGCCACGACCTCGGCCACGAGCACCGGCGGCCCCTGCCCCGCGCCGCGGAACTTCACGGCGTAGGTGCCCAGGTCGTCGGCCTCCATGAGACCGGGCAGCGAGCCGCCCTCGCGCAGCGGCGTGACGTAGCGGATCGCCGTCACCTCGCGCAGGGCCACCGCGGGATCCTCCCGCAGCGCCGCGGAGCGTCCACCGGGGGCGGGGGTGGACGCTCCGCGGGCGGTCCCCCACCGGGGCGGCGGGGGGCCTACCGCCCCGGCACGGAGCGGAACCCCTCCGTGTGCGGGCCGGTGGCGGTGAACGGTGCGGCTCCGGCCACGGCACCGCGGGGCGCGCGGCGCGGCAGCGGTCCGGTCGCGGTGCCGGCCGCCGTCCCCTCCGGCGGGGTCCACAGGTCGGCACCGATGCGGGCGGCGGCGGGGCCGGCCGCGGCGGTGGTGTCGCGCGGCCACGCGGCGGTGGCGGGGCGGGCCTTGGCCGCGAGCGCCTCGCGGTGCTGGGCCTGGTGGCGGCTCACGACGTGGTCCACGCTGAACCGGCCCGGGCCGACGGCGGCGAGCAGCAGGAAGCCGGCGCCGATGACCCCGACCAGCTCCCACCCGCCGTCCGCGATGAAGATCCCGTTCTTCGCGTGCACGAAGGCCGCCGCCCCGATCATGATCACCAGGTTGCACGCGGCGATGAGCGGCGTGAGCGCGCCGAGGAGCAGCAGCGCGCTGCCGGCGAACTCGACGACCGTGACGAACGACGCCGACACGATCGCGAGCGGGATCGACAGCGACTCGAAGCCCTGGGTCGTCCGCCCGATCCCGTTGATCACCATCTTCTGGTAGCCGTGCGCGAACATGACGACGGCGAGCAGCACGCGCGCCAGGAGCAGCGCGACGTCCCGGTAGGGCTCGGGCAGCGGGCGGTTCAGGTTCACGGGGGCCTCCGTGTGATCGGCCGGTCTCGGTCGGTGACGGGCGGTCAACCTCCGAGCGGCCGCACGGTGACGGCCGGTCGGCCGATCACGCGGTGGCTGTCCGCCGGCGCGCGACGAGCTGCATCCGCGCCGGCGCACCGGGTGGACGGCCGGGCACCGACCGATCACCCCGCCCCGGCCTCCGCTCGTCGCGGCCCGTCACGCGGGGTGCGGACCGCGCCCGGGCGCCCCCACCCGGTCGTGGCGGACACCCCGGCGACGCGCCGCGCAGCGGTGCCCTCCGTGATCACCGGCTGCTCCGTCCGCACGCGCCGGTCCCGCTCCGCCGCGTCCGCGTCCCGGACGCGGACGGCGTGGCGGGGCACCCCACCGCTCCCCGCGCGCGACGATCCGCTCACCGCCCGCCGGCCTCCCGGTGCCGCCCCGCGGCGCGCGGCGGCCCAGCTAGGCTCGCCGGCGTGGGCGGAGGGCACCCCGATGGCTGACGCCGACGACGTCCGGCGCCTGGCCCTCGCGCTCGACGGCGTCGAGGAGATCCCCAGCGAGGGGTTCGACTTCCGGGTGGGCGGCCGCGGCTTCGTCTGGTCCTACCCCGAGCGGGTGCCGGGCCGGGGGCGCGTGATCCGCACCGACGTCGCGGTGCTGTACGTGGGCGACGAGGCGGAGAAGCAGGCCCTGCTCCTCGGCGAGCCGGAGCTGTTCTCCACCGTCGGCTCCCACGACGGGTTCCCGCTCGTGCTGGTGGCGCTGGAGCGGGTCGACCCGGACCGGCTCGCCGAGCTGGTCACCGACGCGTGGCGGATGCGCGGCGGCGGGAGCTAGCCCGGGAGCACCTGCTTCCACGCCTTGCCCGCCGCGCGGCCGCTGCGGACGTCGAACAGCCCCGCCACCGAGTGGGAGGGGACCGCGCCCAGCGACAGCACGGTGGCCAGCGACTGCGCCGACTCCAGCAGGTGCGGTGACGCCGCCGGGGCGCCGTTGGGCCGGACGAAGGTGATGTTGTAGCGGTCGGCGCCCACGGTGATCCGGCAGCCGCCGCCGAACCAGTGCCAGGGCCAGGCCACCGGGCCCACCTCGGTGATGGGGGCGGAGAAGACGGGACCGTCGTCGGTGACGAAGGCGAGCTTGCCCTCGCCGGCCACGAGGACACCGGGGACGTTGCGGAGGCCACCGGCCATCCACCAGGCGGGGGTCGCGAGATGCGTCATGGGGTCCATCCCACCCGCCGGGACCGGGCCGGCCCACCGTGGCGCCCTGTCCGCCACGGGGGGTGCTGGCCCCACCGGTGCGGGTAGGTTGCCCCCGGACAGCCGCTCACCCGGGGAGGGCCAGCACGATGACCGGACCGCGCACGCTCGCCATCGACGTCGGGGGGTCGGGGCTCAAGGCCACCGTCCTCGATCCCGAGGGCGGGATGCTCACCGAGCGCGAGCGCCGGGAGACGCCCTACCCGTGCACGCCGCCGGTCCTGCTCGACGAGCTGGCCGCGCTGGCCGCCTCGCAGCCCGCCTACGACCGCGTCTCGGTGGGGTTCCCCGGCGCCATCCGCCGCGGCCGCGTCCGCGAGGTGCCGGCGTTCTCCCGCCGCGGCCCGGGCCTGCCGCCCGACCCCGAGCTGGTGGCCCAGTGGCACGGCTTCGAGCTGGAGCGGGCGCTGGGCGAGCAGTTCGGCGCGCCCGTCCGCGTCGCCAACGACGCCGACGTGCAGGGCTGCGCGGTGATCAGCGGCACCGGGATGGAGCTGGTGATCACGCTGGGCACCGGCGTCGGCTGCGCGGTGTTCTTCGACGGCGCGCTGCTGCCGCACATGGAGCTCTCGCACGGCCGCTTCGGCGAGGGCCTGTCCATCGAGGTCGCCTGCGGGGACAACCAGCGCCACGAGGTCGGCAAGGCCGTGTGGCGCGAGCGCGTGCTCGACGCCCTGGAGGCGCTGGAGGCCATGGTGCTGCCCGACCACGTCTACATCGGCGGCGGCAACGCCAAGAGGCTGGACCCGGACACCATCGGCCCCAACCGGACGATCGTGCCCAACGTGTCCGGACTGCTCGGCGGCATCGCCCTGTGGGAGCGCACGACGGGAGCGGACCACGCGGTCGGGCCGGCCCCGGCCCCGACCACGTCCCCCTGAGACGGCCGCGGGGGTGCAGGATGGCGCCCGTGACCGTCCCCGCCCTCCCCGCCGACATCACCGCCACCCCCGAGTGGGCCGCGCTCGCGGAGCACCACGCCGCCGTCGCCGGCACGCACCTGCGCGAGCTGTTCGCCGACGACCCGGGCCGCGCGGAGGCGATGACCGTCCGCGCCGCCGAGCTGCAGCTGGACTACTCCAAGCACCGCATCACCCGCGACACCGTGCCCCTGCTGGCCGCCGTGGCGCGGGCGGCCGGCCTGCCCCAGCGGATCCAGGCCATGTTCGCGGGCGCGCACATCAACACCAGCGAGGACCGCGCGGTCCTGCACACCGCCCTGCGCGCCCCCCGCGCCACGGCGCTGGCCGTGGACGGGCAGGACGTGCCGACCGAGGTCCACGCCGTGCTCGACCGCATGGGCGAGTTCACCGACGCCGTGCGCTCCGGCGCGCACACCGGCCACACCGGCGAGCGCATCCGCGCCGTGGTCAACATCGGCATCGGCGGCTCCGACCTCGGCCCGGTCATGGCCTACGAGGCGCTGCGCGCCTACGCCGACCGGTCGCTGACCTTCCGCTTCGTCTCCAACATCGACCCCACCGACGTCACCGAGGCCCTGGCCGACCTCGACCCGGCCACCACGCTCGTCATCGTCTCGTCCAAGACGTTCACCACGCTGGAGACGCTCACCAACGCCCGGGTGGCCCGCAGCTGGCTGGTCGACGCGCTGGGCGAGGAGGCCGTCGGGGCCCACTTCGTCGCCGTCTCCACCAACGCCGACGAGGTGGCGGGCTTCGGCATCGACACCGCCAACATGTTCGGCTTCTGGGACTGGGTGGGCGGGCGCTACTCGCTCGACTCCGCCATCGGCCTGTCGCTGATGATCGCCATCGGCCGCGAGCGGTTCGGCGAGTTCCTCGCCGGCATGCACGAGGTGGACCGCCACTTCCGCGACGCCCCGCTGGAGGAGAACCTCCCGGCGATCGCGGGCCTGCTCAACGTCTGGTACGTCAACTTCTTCGGCGCCGAGACCCACGCCGTGCTCCCCTACAGCCAGTACCTGCACCGCCTGCCCGCCTACCTCCAGCAGCTCACGATGGAGAGCAACGGCAAGTCCGTGCGCGGCGACGGCTCCCCCGTCACCACGCTCACCGGCGAGATCTTCTGGGGCGAGCCGGGCACCAACGGCCAGCACGCGTTCTACCAGCTCATCCACCAGGGCACGCGGCTGATCCCGTGCGACTTCATCGGGTTCGCCGAGCCGAACCACGTCGTCCCGGTCGACGGCACCGCGGACATGCACGACCTGTTCATGTCCAACCTGTTCGCGCAGTCCTCCGCGCTGGCCTTCGGCAAGACCGCCGAGGAGATCGCGGCCGAGGGCACCCCCGCCGACCTGGTGCCGCACAAGGTGATGCCCGGCAACCGGCCGTCGTCCACGATCCTCGCGCGCCGGCTCACCCCGTCGGTGCTCGGCCAGCTCATCGCCTTCTACGAGCACGTCACGTTCACCGAGGGCACCATCTGGGGCATCGACTCGTTCGACCAGTGGGGCGTGGAGCTCGGCAAGGTGCTGGCCAAGCAGCTCGGGCCGGTGCTCACCGGGGAGCAGGGGGTCGAGGGCCTCGACGCCTCCACCGCCGCCCTGGTCGCGCAGTACCGGGAGTGGCGCGGCCGCTGACCCGAGGGGACCACGTGGACGACCCGCACGACAACCGCCCGCACGGGTCGAGCCCGCCGCCCGCGGGGCTGCCCGAGCCCCTGCACCACCACGAGCCTCACCCCGTGCGGCACGCGGTCACCGGGCTGCTCCTGGCCGTGCTGGCCGGGCTGGCCGTGTGGGGGGCGGTCGTCGGCGCGGGACCCGCCCGGCTGGACGGGACCGCGCTCCGCGAGGCGCTCGACGTCCGCACCCCCGGGCTGGACGAGGCCGCGGTGGCGATCACGGAGGTCGGCAGCACGGTCGTCATGGCCCTGCTCGCCGCGGTCGTCGGCCTGTGGTCCTGGACCCGCGGGCGGCGGGCGGACGCCGTGTTCGTCGTCGGGGCGATGGCCGGCGGGGTGCTGCTGTTCCGAGGCATCAAGATCGTGCTCGACCGGGCGCGCCCGCCCGCCGCCGTGCAGGTGGTCCGGGAGACCAACGAGTCGCTGCCGTCGGGCCACGCCACGATGGCGACCGTGGTGATCGGCGCGGTCGTCGTGCTGGCCTGGGCCGGGCGGAGCCGGCTCGGCCGCGCGCTGATGCTCGCCGGGGCCGTGCTGTGGATCGGAGCGGTGGGGTCGACCCGGATCTACCTGGGCGTGCACTGGTTCAGCGACGTCCTGGCGGGGTGGCTGGTCGGCGGGGCGTGGCTGGCGCTGTGCGCGGCCGCGTGGAGCCGGTGGCGCGCCCGCACGCCCGTCGGCTGAGCAGCCCGGCCGACCCGGACCCGGCGAGCAGCCGCTCCACCCCACCGCCCGCACGCCCTCCGCGTGGAACAGGCGCTCGGGAGGTGGAGAACGCCCGGCTGCGCGCCGCCTGACCGCCGCCCTCAGCGCGTGGGGGCGGCCGCCGGATCACCGCTCCCGGTGCCGTCGATCCCCGCAGCGGGTCGGGTGCCGCGGGCGCGGTCGAGCCGGCGCATGACCGGGGTGGCGGCCACGCCGTGCACCACCACGGACACGACGACGATGAGCCCGGCCGCCGCCCACACCTGCTCGATCCCGGCGAAGCCGACCTCCGCGGAGGCGTAGGCCAGGTAGTAGAACGAGCCGATGCCGCGGATGCCGAACGCGGCGATCGCGAACTTCTCCCGCTCGGAGCCGGGCCCGCCGCGCAGCGACAGCCAGGCCGTGAGCGGCCGCACCACCACCACGACGGCGACGGCGAGGAGCACCGTCTGCCAGGTCAGCGGGCCGAGCAGCCCGCGCACGATCGCCCCGCCGAACAGCACCAGCAGCAGCACCGTGAGCAGCCGCTCGATCTGCTCGACGAAGTCGTGCAGCACCTGGTGGTACTCGTGGCCGCGCTCCGACGCCCGGATCGACCGGGCGCAGAGGAACACCGCGAGGAAGCCGTAGCCGCCCGCCACCTCGGTGATCCCGTAGGCCAGGAACGTCGCCGCCAGCGCGACGAACCCCTCGGCGTGCGCGGCGAGCTGCAGCTTCTCCGAGCGGGCGCGGAAGAACAGGAACCCGAGCAGCCGCCCGACCAGCACCCCGCCGAGCACGCCCACCGACAGCTTGACCAGCACGTCCGACAGCACCCAGTCGCCGATCCAGGAGCCGACGTCGGCCCCGGCCGCGGCCAGGTGGATCGCGGCGTAGACGAACGGGAAGGCCAGGGCGTCGTTGAGCCCGGCCTCCGAGGTCAGGGCGAAGCGCACCTCGTCCTCGCCGTCCTCGTCCCCGCCGGGCTCGCCGACCTGGACGTCGGCGGCGAGCACCGGGTCGGTGGGGGCGAGCGCCGAGCCGAGCAGCAGGGCCGCGGCCGGGGCCAGGCCCAGCCACCACCACCCCAGCACCGCGGTGGCGGCGATCGTGAGCGGCATCGCCAGCGCCAGCAGCCGCCAGGTCGACGACCACGACTTCCAGCCGATCTTCCGGTCGAGCTTGAGGCCGGCACCCATCAGGGCGATGATCACGCCGATCTCGGTGAGCCGCTCGGCGGCCTCGGGGTAGCGGATCGGGTCGGGCGAGGGCAGCGCGGGGGCGAGCGCGAAGACGGCCATCCCGAGCGCCAGGAACACGATCGGCATCGACAGCGGCCGGTTGGCCAGGAGGCGGGGCAGCAGGGCGGCGAGCAGCGCGCCGACGCCGACGAGGGCGTAGGTGAGGTCGAGCAGGTCCACGGGGTCCGTCCGGTCGGAGGAGAGCAGTGTGCACCGGGTCCCCCCGCGGGTGGTGTCCGAATCCCCCGCGTTGCCCGCCGACCCTCCGGAGGGCACCCTGACGCGGTGCCGACGACCGCCTCCACCACCGCGCCTCTGACGACGGCGCTCGGTGCCCTGCGGGAGGCGGCCGCCGCCAGCCGGTTCGACCTGGACGTCCCGGGCGCCGAGCCGGCGCGCGCGGCCCGGGCGGAGCTGGTGCACCAGCTCGACGACTACGTGCTCCCGCGCCTCCAGCGCCTCGACGCGCCGCTGCTCACCGTGGTGGGCGGCTCGACGGGCGCGGGCAAGTCCACGGTGGTCAACAGCCTGGTCCGGGCACCGGTCAGCCCGTCGGGGGTGCTGCGGCCCACCACCCGCTCGCCGGTCCTCGTCTGCCACCCCGACGACGTCGCCTGGTTCGCCGACTCCCGCGTCCTGCCCGAGCTGACGCGCACCAGCGGCGCCGGCACCGACCACCGCACGCTCCAGCTCGTCACCTCCCGCGCGCTCGACCCGGGGCTGGCCTTCCTCGACGCGCCCGACATCGACTCGGTCGTCGCCGCCAACCGGCGCCTCGCCGGGCAGCTGCTGGCCGCCGCCGACCTGTGGCTGTTCGTCACCACCGCCGCCCGCTACGCCGACGCGGTGCCGTGGGACGTGCTGCAGGGCGCCCAGGAGCGCGGCACCGCGCTGGCCGTGCTGCTCGACCGCGTCCCGCCCGGCGCGGAGGCCGAGGTCGCACCGCACCTGCACCAGATGCTGCACGACCACGGGCTGGGCGGCGCGCCGCTGTTCGTCGTGCCCGAGACGGCGCTGGTGGACGGGCTGCTGCCCGACCCGGTCGTCGAGCCGCTGCGCCGGTGGTTCACCGGCCTCGCCCGCGACGCCGCGCAGCGCGCCGCCGTCGTCCGCCGCACGCTCGACGGCGCCCTCGACAGCCTGCGCCCCCGCTCGGCCGCGCTCGTCGCGCAGGCCCGCGCGCAGGCCGAGGCCGCGCAGCGGCTGCACGCCCACGCCGGGCACGCCTACGGCGCCGCGCTGCGCCGCGTCGACGACGGCATGCGGGACGGCACGCTGCTGCGCGGCGAGGTCCTGGCCCGCTGGCAGGAGTTCGTCGGCACCGGGGAGCTGCTGCGCGGGTTGCAGACCACCGTCGGGCGGTGGCGCGACCAGCTCACCGCCGCCTTCCTGGGCCGCCCCGCCCCGGGCGACGACCTGTCCGAGGCGCTGGAGTCCGGCGTCGCGCTGCTCGTCCGCAGCGCCGCGGCGCAGGCCGCCGAGGACGCGGCCGCGGCGTGGCGCAGCAGCGTCGCGGGGGTCGCGCTGCTGCGCTCGGCCCCGCTGCCGCTCGACCGCCCCTCCCCCGGCTTCGCCGACGCCGTCGAGCGGGCCGTGCGCGACTGGCAGGGCGGCGTGCTCGACCTGGTCCGGCGGGAGGGCGCGGCCAAGCGGACGGGCGCGCGGGTCGCCGCCTACAGCGTCAACGCCACCGGGCTGCTCGTGATGATCGCGGTGTTCGCCACGACCTCGGTGATCGCCGCGCCCCTGGAGGTGGCCGTGGCGGGCGGTACGACGGTGCTGTCGCAGAAGGTGCTGGAGGCGGTGTTCGGCGACCAGGCCGTCCGGCGGCTCGCCGACGACGCCCGCGCCGATCTGCTGGAGCGCGTCGCCGCGCTGCTCGCCGTCGAGGAGGACCGCTTCACCGCGCTGCTCGGCCCGGACCGGGACGACGCGGCCGCGCTGGAGCGGGCGGCGGCGGCCGTGGAGCGGGCCCGGTGAACGGGCGCCGGCGCCGTCCGAGCGCCCGTGGAGCCGTGCGATGACCGTCCTCACCCGTCCCGCCGTGGACGTGCCCGCCCGGCTCGACGCCCTGCACCGCGTGCTGCGCGCCGGGGACGGGCGGCTGGACGAGGAGCTGCTCGCCCCCGCCCGCGCCGTCGCCCGCCGCGCCGGGGAGCGGCTGCGCCTGTCGGGCGACCACACCGTCGTCGCGCTGGCCGGGGCCACCGGCAGCGGGAAGTCCTCCCTGTTCAACGCGCTCGCCGGCACCCCGATCTCCACCGTGGGCGTGCGGCGGCCGACCACCGGCGTCGCGCACGCGGCGGTGTGGGGGGCCGAGGGGGCCGGGCCGCTGCTGGACTGGCTCGGCGTGCCGCGCCGCCACCTGCTGCCCTCCGGTGGCGAGCTCGACGGCCTCGTCCTGCTCGACCTGCCCGACCACGACTCCACCCGCGCCGAGCACCGCGTCGAGGTCGACCGGCTCGTGCCGCTCGTCGACGTGCTCGTGTGGGTGCTCGACCCGCAGAAGTACGCCGACGCCGCCGTCCACGACCGCTACCTGCGCCCCCTGGCCGGGCACGCGGACGTCATGGTGGTGGTGCTCAACCAGGCCGACCGGCTCCCGACCGACGCCCTCGGCCCCGCCCTGGACGACCTCGGGCGCCTGCTCACCGCCGACGGCCTCGACGGTGTCCGGCTGCTGCCCACCTCCGCGCTGCAGCCCGGCGGGCTCGACGGCCTGCGCGCCGTCCTCGTCGACGCCGTGGCCGCGCACCGGGCCGCGCTGCGCCGCGTGTCCGCCGACCTCGACTCCGTCGCCGCCCGCCTGGGCGCCGTGGTCGGCGGGCCGGCGCGCGACGACGTCGATCCCGCCACCGCCCGCGCGCTCACCGGCGCGCTGGCCACGGCCGCCGGCGTCCCCGCCGTCGGCGCGGCCGTGCAGCGGGCGGCGGTGGACCGCGCCGTCGCCGCCACCGGCTCGCCGTTCACCCGCTGGCTGCGCAAGCTGCGCCCGGACCCGCTGCGCCGCCTGCACCTGGAGCGCCCCGCCGACACCGGCGCGCGCACCTCCCTGCCCGCGCCGACCTCGGTGGAGACCTCCCGGGTCGACCTCGCGCTGCGCGACCTCGCCGACGACGCGGCCGCGGGCCTGCCCGACCCGTGGCCGGCCGGCGTGCGCCGCGCCGCCCGCTCCCGCTCCGGGGACCTCACCGACGCCCTGGACCGCGCCGTCGCCGGCACCGACCTCGGCCTCACCCGCACCCCGCTGTGGTGGCGCGCGACGGGCGCCGTGCAGGCCCTGCTCGCCGCCGCGGCCGTCGTGGGGGGCCTGTGGCTCCTGCTGCTCTACGCGCTCTCGCTGCTGCTGCTGCCCCCACCGCCCACGCCCGCGGTGGACGTCGTCCCGCTGCCCACGCTGCTGCTGGTCGGCGGGCTGCTGGCCGGGCTGCTGCTCGCCCTCCTGGCCCGCCTGCTCGCCCTGGTCGGCGCCCGGCGGCGCCGGAGACGGGCCGAGTCCCGCCTCCGCGCGGCGGTGGCGGACGTGGCCGACGACCTGGTCCTCACCCCCGTCCGCGGCGAGCTGGCCGCCTACGGCACCCTCCGCAGCGCCGTCGCGGAGCTCTCGCGGAGGTAGGGGACCTGTCGACACCCGCTCGCGGCCCGCCGGTAGGCGTGCGGGTCGGACCCGGCTCGAAGTCCTGCGGTGCCGCCGTTGCAGCGCGCCTGGAAGGCGTACAGCCGGTGCCTTGCACGACGTGGTGGTAGGCGGAGGACAGCCGCTCGTCGACAGCTTCGTCGGCGCAGTCGCTCGCGGCAGCCGGCAGCTCCTCCACCACGGCGGCGAGTTCGGCCGGCTCGCAGGCGACCGCCGCGTGGTTCGCCCCGCTGTTCTGGACCATGCCGTCGACGAGCAGCAGGGCACTCAGGTGAGGGTCGCCGATGCCCTGCCCGCGCCGACGCAGACCCGGTTCCAGACGGCGAGGAGCAGGGCACGATCAGGTACCCGCCCGGTGTGCTCGGTGCTGCAGGGTCGTTCCCGTTCGGGAAGTGCCGGTTCACCTGTACCGCGACCAGGTCGGGTAGTAGAATCGACCACATGTTCGCATCCGAGGCCCGGCCTGCCGTGGAGCCGGATCCGTGGCCGGGTGCCACCGAGGACGACTGGCGCGAGTGGGAGACCGGGGACCCCTCGGCGCTGATCCCGACCATGGCCGACACCGCCCCGTCGGGGTTGTTCGCGCTCGAACTCGACACCGCGCTGAGGGGCAGCCTGGCCGCGGTGCCCGCGGCGGATCTGGTCGACGCCGCGATCGGGTTCGAGCGCATCGCCGCCTGGGCCGCCGCTCAACAGGCCCGGGTGCTGGCCGAGTTCGCCCGCCGCCCCGCCGACGACTCGATCGTCCCCGCCGGCACCCGTGAACCCCGCGCGTTCGCCGCGGACGAGGTCGCCCTGGCCCTGACCCTGGCCCCCCGGGTCGGCGCGGAACGGCTCGCTCACGCCGAGCGGATGGACGGGGTGCTGCGGCCCACCCGCGACGCCCTGGCCGCCGGGCGGATCTGCCCCGGTCGGGCCCGGCTGGTCTGCCAGATGCTCACCGACCACGACGACGAGATCGCCGCCGCCGTCCAAGCGCGAGTGCTCTCCGGGGCGGGGAAGCAGACCTGGTCCCAACTGCGCGCCGCGATCACCAAAGCGCTGCTGGCGGTGGTGCCCGACCAGGCTGAACGCCACCGCACCGCCCAGCGCCGCCGGTCGGTGCAGCTCTACCCCGGCCAGGACGGCATGGCCACCCTGGTCGCCACCCTCACCGCCCCCGACGCCACCGCCTGCTTCGACTGGCTCACCCGCCTGGCCCGCGGCGTCCAACCCGACCCGGACCACGGCGTGGGCTCGATGGACCAGCGCCGGGCTGACGTGCTGGTCGCCCTGCTCACCGGCCGCCTGACCGCCACCCGCAACAACCCCGACACCGCACCGACCCCTGCCGGTGAATCCGGCGGAGCCACCGGCGACGACCCGACGCAACCGGTGCACGCCGCCCCGGTCGGCGCGCTGCGACCGCTGGTCCAGGTCGTCGTCCCCATCACGACTCTCATGGGCATCGGCGACGAGCCCGCCGAGCTGGCCGGCTACGGCCCCATCCCCGCCCACCTCGCCCGACAGATCGCCGCCGACCCCACCTCCACCTGGCAGCGCCTGCTCACCGACCCCGCATCAGGACGACTGCTCGACCTCGGCCGCACCCGCTACCGACCACCACCCGGCATCGCCGCCTTCGTCCGCGCCCGCGACGGCGAATGCCGCCACCCCACCTGCCGCCGAACCGCCACCGCCTGCGAGTTGGACCACGTCACCGAGTGGCAGCACGGCGGCCACACCAGCGAGGACAACCTGTGCGCGCGCCACCACGACCTCAAGGAACACCACGGCTGGCAGGTCGTCCTGCACCACGACCGCACCGTCGAATGGACCACCCCCACCGGGCACCGCTACACCAGCCGACCGGTCGACCACCGCATCGCCGGTCCGCCGATGGAACCCGATCCGTTCGCCAGCCGCCCGACGATCGCAACGGCGGAGTTGATCAGGAGCGGCACCAGCGAGGATGGAACCGCCCCCTTCTGAACCGACCATGCTGGGCCCGCTGGGTCGGCGTCCGCTCCGGGGACGAGCGGCGCCGTTCCTCCTCGACACCGGTCCAGACCGCACCGGCCCGGACCGGCACCCGACCGTCCCGCGGGACGCGGGGTCCGGCCCCACTCCCGGCCCGCCCGCCCTCAGCCCTGCTCCCGGCTGCACCACCACGTCGACCGCCCACCCACCGTCCCGTGCACCATCTCCCCGCCGCAGCGCGGGCAGTGCTCGTCCGGCCGCCGGTGCGGGATGATCTCCCCGGTGTGCACGCCGCCGTTGGCGATGGCGGCCTTGAGGGAGCGCTCCAGGGCGTCGTACAGGCCGTCGAGGGTGCGGGCGCTCAGCTCGTCCGCCGGCGCGGACGGGCTGAGGCCGGCCTGCCACAGGGTCTCGTCGGCGAGGAGGTTGCCGACGCCGGCGAGGACGGTCTGGTCGAGCAGCCGCGCCTTGACCGCGGAGCGGCCGCGGGCGAGGCGGGTGCGGAAGTCCTCGCGGGAGATCTCCTCGGCGTCGGGGCCGAGGGCGTCGAGGTCGGGGTCCAGGCGCACGCGCGACAGGCGGCGGGTGTCGAACAGCCGGAACTGCCCGCCGTCGGCGAGGAGGATGGTGAACCGGAACCACTCCGGCTTCTCGGCCCGGTCGAGGAACCGGGCCGGGCCGAGCGGCCCGCGCTCGCCGTCCACGCGCACCTGCCCGTTCATGCCGAGGTGCACGCCCAGGTTGGGACCGGGCTCGCCGTCGCGGCCCGCGGTCTCGCACCACATCGTCTTGCCGCGCCGCCGGGCCGCGGTGAGCCGGCCGCCGACCAGCACCTTCGCGATCTGACCGGGCGGGTGGGGACGGCACACCCACTCGTCGTTGTCGTCGACCGCCCTGATCTCGCGGTCGACGGCGCGGGCGAGGACCTGGCGGCCCAGCTCGACCTCGGGGAGCTCCGGCATGCCGGAGATCCTGCCGCCGCGGCGGTGATCGCGCGCGGTGGATGATGGGCGGCGTGGAGCGGATGCGGGTGCGGGCGCCGGAGCTGCGCGGGCGGCGGTGGCTGGGCACGGGCGGGCGGGAGCTGTCGCTCGCCGAGCTGCGCGGGAAGATCGTGCTGCTGGACTTCTGGACGTCCGGCTGCGTCAACTGCCTGCACGTCCTCGACGAGCTCCGCGAGCTGGAGGAGCGCTACGCCGACGTGCTGGTGGTCATCGGTGTGCACTCCCCCAAGTTCCCGCACGAGGCCGACGCCGTCGGTGACGCGGTGGAGCGCTACGGCGTCACGCACCCCGTCCTCGACGACCACGAGATGCGCACCTGGGACGCCTACGCCGCGCGGGCCTGGCCGACGCTCGCGCTGGTCGACCCGGCCGGCTACGTGGTGGCGCAGTGCGCCGGGGAGGGGCACGCGCACGGGCTCGGCGTGCTGATCGAGGAGCTGCTGGCCGCCCACGACGTGCGGCGCGGCGACTCGCCCTACCTCGCCCCGCCGGAGCCCACCAGCGCGCTGCGCTTCCCGGGGAAGGTGATCGCGCTGCCGGGTGGGACGTTCCTCGTGTCGGACACCGCGCACCACCAGCTCGTCGAGCTGGAGGCCGACCTCGTCACCGAGCGGCGGCGGATCGGCGGCGGCGGGCGCGGGCTCGTCGACGGCCCGGGGCCCGACGCCCGGTTCTCCGAACCCCAGGGCCTGCTGCTGCTCCCCGACGGTGTCGACGGGGCCGGCGACGTGCTGGTCGCCGACTCGGTCAACCACGCCCTGCGCCGGGTCCGCCTCGCCGACGGGCGCGTCACCACCGACGTCGGCACGGGGGCGCAGCTGCGGGAGCGCGTCGACCCCGGGGCGTCGGCGGAGCAGCTCTCCACGCCGTGGGACCTGGCGTGGTGGGACGGTCGCGTCGTCGTGGCGATGGCCGGCACCCACCAGCTCTGGACCTGGGACGGCGAGCGCGCCACCGTGCTCGCCGGCACCACGACCGAGGGCCTGCGCGACGGGCCGCCGGCGGAGGCGTTCCTCGCCCAGCCCTCCGGGCTCGCGACCGGACCCGACGGCGCGCTGTGGGTCGCGGACCCCGAGACCTCCGCCGTCCGCGAGCTGCGGGACGGGCTGCTGACCACCGCCGTCGGGCAGGGCCTGTTCGACTTCGGACACCGCGACGGCCCGGCCGACGAGGCGCTGCTGCAGCACCCGCTCGGCGTCGCGGTGCTGCCCGACGGCTCGGTGGCGATCGCCGACACCTACAACGGCGCCGTCCGCCGCTACGACCCCGTCACGCGCACCGTCGGCACGCTCGCCGACGGGCTGGCCGAGCCGTCGGACGTCCTGGTGGACGGCGACGCGCTCGTCGTCGTCGAGTCCGCGGCGCACCGGCTGGTGCGGCTGCCGATCCCCGCCTCGTCGCGGATCGACGGGGCCGCGCAGCGGGTGCGGCGCAGCCCCACCGAGCTGGCGCCGGGACGCCTCGCGCTCCGGGTCGCGTTCACCCCGCCCACCGGGCAGCACCTCGACACCCGCTTCGGCGACCCGACCCGGCTGACCGTGACCGCCGACCCGCCGGAGCTGCTGCTCGCCGGCGCCGGCACCGCGCCCGGCCTGGAGCGCGAGCTCGTGCTGGGCCACCCCGGACCGGACGGCGCGGACGGCGTGCTGTCGGTCGGCGTCGCCGCGGCCGCCTGCGACGAGGGCGACGGCGTGTTCGCCGCCTGCCACCGCTACCAGCAGGACTGGGGCATCCCGGTCCGGCTCGTCCCCGGGGCGCCCGGCGAGCTGGTGCTCGACCTGCGCTCCGTGTGAGTCACACGCCCAGCCAGCGCAGCACCGCGAGGACGCGGCGGTGGTCGTCGGTGGACGGGGGCAGGTCGAGCTTGGTGAAGATCGAGCTGATGTGCTTCTCCACCGCACCCGGCCCGACGACCAGCGCGCGGCCGATCGCGGCGTTCGTCCGGCCCTCCGCCATCAGCCCCAGCACCTCCCGCTCGCGGGGGGACAGCGCGGCGATCGGGTCGCGGCGGCGGCGCGCGGCGAACAGGGCGGAGACGACCTCCGGGTCGAGCACCGTGCCGCCGCCGGCGACGCGCTCCAGGGCGTCGGACAGGTCCTCCAGGCGGGACACGCGGTCCTTGAGCAGGTAGCCCACGCCCGCCGCCGCGTTGCGGGAGCCTGCGAGCGCCCCATCGACACCGCCGAGCAGGTCGGCGGCGTAGGACTCCTCGACGTACTGCGACAGCACCAGCACCGCCGTGCCCGGCACCCGGGACCGCACCTCCAGCGCGGCGCGCAGGCCCTCGTCGGTGAACGAGGGCGGCATCCGCACGTCGACGACGGCCACGTCGGGCCGGTGCTCGACGACCGCGGACACCAGGGCGTCACCGTCGCCCACGGCCGCCACGACCTGCGCGCCCACCTCGTCGAGCAGGCGCACCAGCCCCTCCCGCAGCAGCACCGAGTCCTCGGCCAGCACGACCCTCACGTCGCTCCCCTCATCGCGCACGCCGTGTCATCGGACGATCAGCGGGATCTCCGCGGTCAGCACCGTCGGCCCGCCCACCGGGCTGACGACGTCCAGCACGCCCTCCACCGCGGCGAGCCGGTCGACGAGTCCCGCGAGCCCGTGCCCCTTGCCCGGGTGGGCGCCGCCGATCCCGTCGTCGGTGACCTGCACGAGCACGCGCTCGCCGTCGGTGCTCACCAGCACGGTCACCAGCGAGGCCCGCGCGTGCTTGGCCACGTTGGTCAGCGCCTCGGTGACCACGAAGTAGGCCGTGTTCTCCACGGCCGCCGGGAGCCGCTCCCCCACCGCCACGTCGAGGGACACCTGCACGGGGCAGCGCGCCGCCGCCGCGGCGAGGGCGGCGCCGAGGCCCCGGTCGGTCAGGATCGGCGGGGCGATGCCGCGCGACAGCGCCCGCAGCTCGGCGAGCGCCTCCCGGCTCTGCACCAGCGCCTCGGCGACGAGCGGCCGGGCGCGCTCGGGGTCGTCGTCCAGGCGGCGGGTGACGGCCTCCAGGTCCATGCCCAGGCGGACGAGGCGCTGCTGCGGACCGTCGTGCAGGTCGCGCTCCAGCCGGCGCAGGGTCTGCGCCTCCGCGTCGACGGCGGCGCGCCGGCTCGTCTCCAGGGCGGTGGCGCGGGCGCGCAGCGCGGCCGTCTCGTTGGTGAGCAGCAGGCGCGCGAGCCCGGCCAGCACCGCCACCAGGCCGCGGACGACGAGCGGGAGCGTGAGCAGCATCCCGGCACCGAGCAGCGTCTGCAGCACGACCTCCGCGGCGAGCGAGTCGACCCCGGTGACCAGCTCGAACAGCTGCGTCGAGTCGCCGCGCGGGAGCGCCCACATCCAGGTCACCGACAGCAATGCACCCAGCCCGCCGACCCCCCACACCAGCGCGATCGAGAACGCGGCGACCCGCAGCGGGAAAGCGACGACGGCGTGCAGCAGGTCGCGCCAGGGCTGCGGGTCGGTGAGCCGGCCGAGGAACCGGTCGGGTTCGCGGTAGTGGTGCGGCGGCAGTTCGCGCCCGGTCGCCGCGGCGACGAGCGCGCGCTCGGCCGCGGCGAGCCCGCGCGCCGCCACCAGCGTGGCCACCAGGACGGGCAGGCCGATCCAGACGACGAGCGTGCCGATCCCGACGCTGAACCCGGTGATGGCGACGACGAACGCGACGATCCCGAGGGGCAGCCCGGCCAGGAGGTAGCCGTAGCCCGGGGCGAGGCGGTGGGCGCGGGCGGCGGTCGTGTCGGTCATGGCGCCCACCCTCCGCGTCCCGGGCGCCGGCCCCCAGCCGGTGCGCCTCCGGAGGCAGGGTAGGGCTGTCCCCCCTACCGCGTCAGCGCAGCTCCTTGCGCGGCTGGTCGTCCACCGGCGGCGCGGCCCGCTTGACCTCGACCGCGCCCATCAGCGCGAACCCGACCACGCGCACCCGCTGCGCGCCGGGCCGCACCCCGGCGCCCTTGGCGTCGAAGCCGCCCATGAAGCCGAAGCCGTTGGCCTCGACGTGCATGTCGTGCGGCACGGTCACCGTGACCCCGCCCATCACGGCCAGGCAGGTGATCCGCACCTCGGGGGCGGCGAACCGGGCCGACCGCAGGTCCAGCTCCACCCCGCCCATGACCGCCACCGCGGTGTGCTCGGCCGGCACCACCCAGTCGCCGCCGCGCTCGCACCCGCTCATCACCGCGACCGACACCCCGGGACCGCCCTGCCCCGTGACGGGCGCCGGGGCGGGCCGGACGGTCGTCGTGGTGGTGGGCAGGTCGCGCGTCAGCGGCACGAGCTCGCCGTAGGTGCGAGCGCTGTAGAGCGCCCCGAGGCGCTCGTCCAGCTCGCCGAGGGTCAGCCGCCCCTCGGCCGCGGCGGCGTGCAGCTGCGCCGCGACGCGCTCGCGGTCCTGGTCGGAGGCACGCAGGTCGTCCCGGTCGTCCACCCCGGCCAGAGTAGGGCCGCGGGCGCGCTCGGGCACTGGGCCGGACGGAGCAGTCGGGTGCCCCCGGAGCCCGCGGCGGACGCGGTCGGGGGCACCATGCAGGTCGTGCTCCCCACACACCCCCTCCGCGCGGCGGCCCTCGCGGTCCTCGCCCCCGCGGCGATCCTCCTCGCCGGCTGCTCCGCCCCCGCCCCGGCGCCCCCCGCGCCGGGCGACCCGGCACCGGCCGCGGCCACCGCCCCCGGCGGGCCGACCGACGCCTCCGCCGGCGGGCACGCCGGGCACGGTGGCGGCGGCCTCGGCCTGTACGCGGTGCAGACCGCCGCGCTCGGCGTCGTCACCACCGAGGGCGACGGGCGCCTGGTCTACGTCCACACCGCCGACACCCCGGGCACCTCGGCCTGCACCGGGGCCTGCGCGCAGGAGTGGCTGCCGCTGCTCCTGATCGAGGGGACCGAGCCCGAGCTGCTCGGCGTCGACGCGGAGCTGGTCGGGGAGCTGCCCCGCGAGGAGGGCGTGCAGCTCACCCTGGCCGGGCGGCCCCTCTACCACCGGGCCGACGACAGCGGGACCCTCGTCGACACCGACTTCGCCCCGCACGGCACCGACGGCGCCTGGTTCGCGATCACCCCGGACGGCGAGCCCGTCCCCGCCTGACCGTCCGGAGCTGCCGGACCCGGGCTACCCGCAGGTAGCGTGTCGCCCGTGGACGCCGCAGACCTGCAGGACGTGCTCGCCGCCGTGCGCGGGTTCCTCCGCGCCGAGGTCGTGCCGATCGAGGAGCGGATCGACGCCGAGGACGCCATCCCCGAGCCGGTGATCGCGCAGTGCAGGGCCATGGGCCTGTACGGCTTCGCGATCCCCGAGGAGTACGGCGGGCTCGGCCTGACCCTGCACGAGGAGGCGCAGCTCGCGATCGAGCTGGGCTGGACCACCCCGGCGCTGCGCTCGCTGTTCGGCACCAACAACGGCATCGCGGGCCAGGTGCTGCTCAAGGGCGGCACGGAGGAGCAGCGGAAGGCGTGGCTGCCGCGGATGGCGTCGGGCGAGGTGACGGCGTCGTTCGGGCTCACCGAGGCCGACGCCGGCTCCGACCCCTCGGGGCTCACCACCTCCGCCCGCCGCGACGGGTCCGACTGGGTGATCAACGGCTCCAAGCGCTACATCACCAACGCCCTGGTCGCCGACGTGGTCATGGTCTTCGCCCGCACCGACCCCGCCGCGCGGGGCAACAAGGGCATCTCGACGTTCCTCGTCCCCGCCGGCACGCCCGGCCTGTCCTTCGGCGCCCGCGACCACAAGATGGGCCAGATGGGCACCTGGACCTCGGACGTGCACCTCGACGACGTGCGCGTCCCCGCCGAGGCGCTCGTCGGCGGCGAGGACGGCCTGGGCACCGGCTTCCGCACCGCCGCGCAGTGCCTGGCCCACGGCCGCGCCCACATCGCGGCGCTGTGCGTCGGCATGGCCGCGCGGCTGGTGCACGAGATGGTGGAGTTCGCGCGCACCCGCGAGCAGGGCGGCAAGCCGATCGCGTCGTTCCAGCTGATCCAGGGGCTGATCGCCGACTCGATCACCGACCACTACGCCGGCCGCGCCCTCGTGCTCGACGTGGCCCGCGCCTACGACGCCGGCACCGACCTCGTCCAGGGCCCCTCGGCCGCCAAGTACTTCGCCTCCGAGATGGTGGGGCGGGTCGCGGACCGGGCGGTGCAGGTCCACGGCGGCGCCGGCTACATCCGCGGGGTCGCCGTCGAGCGCTTCTACCGCGACGCCCGGCTGTTCCGGATCTACGAGGGCACCAGCCAGATCCAGCAGGTCATCATCGCCCGCCAGGCCCTGGGCGCGGCCGCCCGCGCCTGACGGCGGGCGGGGGTCACCGGGTCGCCAGGAACGCGTCCAGCTCCGCGCGGGTGGGGGCGGTGGCCGGGCCGCGGCGCGTGACGGCCAGGGCGCCGGCCGCGTTGGCCCGGCGGGCGGCCTCGACCAGCTCGACGCCGGCCGTGAGCGAGGCGACGAGGACGCCGGTGTGGGCGTCGCCGGCGCCGGTGGTGTCGACGACGTCGGTCGGGAAGCCGGGCACCGCGACCGCGGGGACCCCGGGCGCCGCCACCGCGCACCCGGCCGCCCCGGCCCGGACGACCGCGCCGCCGCCGGACCGCCGGGCGAGCGCGGCGGCCGCGTCGACGGAGCCGTACTCGTCGCCGAGCAGGGCGCGGGCCTCGGGCAGGCTGGCGCTGAACCAGTCGACGCGCGGCAGCAGGAGGTCCAGCACGTCCGCCGGGGCGAGGGGGCCGGGGTCGAGCACCACGGTGACGTCGTCGGGCAGGGCGAGCACCCAGGGCACCAGCGCGTCGCGCGACGGGGCGTGGACCAGCCCGTAGCCCGACACGGACACGACGTCGCCCGAGCGCACCGCGACGGCGGCGAGGTCGGCGGGGGTCGGCCCGACCACGGCGCCCGGGGCGGTGACGAAGGTGCGCTCGCCGTCGCCGTCGACGAGGGTGACGACGAGCCCGGTGTCGATGACCCGCTGCCGCCCGGTCACCGCGATGCCGGCGGAGCGCAGGGCGTCGCGGACGAGGTCGCCGAAAGGCCCGGTGCCGTGGGGCCCGGCGTAGGCGACCGGCACGCCCTGCCGGGCCGCGGCGACCATGACGTTGAACCCGCCGCCGGGTGTCGGCAGCAGGGAGGACGCGACGACGTCGCCCCCGCGGGGCGGCAGGGCGGGGACGGCGGCGACGAGGTCGACGACGACGCTGCCCACGTGGACGAGGGTCATCCCGGGCCCCCGGCTCGTCGCAGCTGCAGCAGCGCCGCGGCCAGCGCGTCGAGGTCGGGGACGCCGCGCACGGCCGCCCGGGCCGCGGCCGGCACGTCCCCGCCGCAGGCGCCCCCGACCGCGCCGGCGATGGCGGCGACGGTGTCGGCGTCCCCGCCGGCGGAGGCGGCGATGCGGCAGGCCAGCCAGGGGTCGCCATCGGCCGCGGCCAGCGCGGCGAACGCGGCGGGCACGGACTCCTGGGTGGCCAGGCTCGTGCCGACCAGGGTGTCGATCGTGGCGACGGCGGCGGCGCCTCGGCCCGCGCAGAGGTCGACGGCCCAGGCGGTGCGGGCGCCGACGTCCGCGGCGGCGACCCAGCGCCCGCGCCCGGCGGCGGCGGCCGCGGCGCGCACCGCGGCGGCCACCGCGCCGTCGAGCGTCGCGCCGCCCACCCCCGCGCTCACCGCGGCCGCGACGGCGGCCGCGCCGGCCAGGGCGACCCCGGTGCCGTGGGTGAGGACGCTGGCCTCCACCACCCGCTCGACCAGCCGGTCGGGATCGGCCTCCGCGATCCCCACCGGGGCGATCCGCATGGCGGCGCCGTTGGTGGTGCCCTCGCGCCCGGTCTCGGCGGGGTCGGCGCCGGCGGCCAGCGCGGCCAGCGCGCGGCGGGTGGACGGACCGAGCAGGTCCAGCGAGCCCCGGGCCCGCATCCCCGCCTCCCAGGCGACGAGCCGGTCGGCGAGGCGCCGGGCGTCGACGCGGCCCCCGCCGGCGACCAGCACCTCGGCCAGCAGCACGGCCTGCTCGGTGTCGTCGGTGACGTGCCCGGCCGGCAGCCCCGCCGCGAGCGGGTGGTCGGGCGGGCCGGGGTGGAAGTCCTCCACGAGCGGGCCGTACCGCCCGGCGACCACCGAGCACGGCAGCGACTGGGTCGGCATGCCCAGCGCGTCCCCGACGGCCAGGCCCCACAGCGCCGCGGACGCGCGCGTCACGGGAGCAGGTCGCCCGAGTCGACGACCTGGACCAGCGGCGCGTACAGGCCCATGACGTGCAGCGCCGCCCGGTGGCTCTGCTCGTCCACCCCCGCGCACGCGTCGGCGACGACGCGGACGGGCATCCCGGCGTCGGCCGCGGCGACCACGGTGGACAGCACGCAGCAGTCGGTGGACACCCCCGCCACCACCAGCGGCCCGTCCCCCGCGCGGGCGGCGAGGTCGGCGCCCCACTTCGAGAAGACGGGCGCGTCCAGGGTGTCGTCGGCGGTGAACGGCGGCGCCAGGTCCCACAGCTCGGCGTCCGGCGGCTGCAGCGCGAACGGCCACTGCGTGTAGTACTCCTGCCACGCGCCGGCCGGTGCCGCGGGCGCCACGAAGCGCGTGAACGTGACGCGCGGGGCGAACCGCGCGGCCAGCGCGGCGACGGCGGGGACGATCGCCCCGAACCCCGGCGTGGCCCACGGGCTGGTGGGGTCGGCGAAGACCCGCTGCATGTCGATCACGGCCAGGTGCACGCGTCCTCCACCTCCTGCAGCACGCGCAGGGCGTTGCGCCCCGCGAGCGCGGCGCAGTCGTCCTCGCTCCAGCCCCGCGCCAGCAGCTCCGCGAACAGCGCCGGGTAGGTGGAGACGTCGTGCAGCCCGACCGGCAGCCGGTCGGTGCCGTCGAAGTCCCCGCCGATGCCGATGTGGTCGGCGCCCGCGACCTCCCGGGCGTGCTCGAGGTGCGCGACGACGTCGAGCAGCGTCGCCTCCGGCGCGGCGGCGGCCGGGTCCGCGGACCCGCCGCCGGCCGCGCCGGCCACGAAGTCCGGCACGAACGTGACCATGCAGACGCCGCCGCCACCCGCCAGCGCCACCAGGACGTCGTCGGGCACGTTGCGCGGGTGGTCGGTGACGGCGCGGCAGGACGAGTGCGTGAACAGCACCGGAGCGCGCGTGGTGGCGAGCGCGTCGCGCATCGTCGTCACGGCCACGTGGGACAGGTCGACGACCACCCCGAGGCGGTTGCACTCGCGGACGACCTCGTGCCCGAACGCGGTGAGGCCGCCGTGCTCGGGCTGGTCGGTCGCCGAGTCCGCCCACGGGGTGTTCTCGTTGTGCGTCAGGGTGAGGGCGCGCACGCCGCGACGGCGCAGCTCCCGCAGCACGTCGAGCGAGGAGTCCAGGCAGTGCCCGCCCTCCGCGGCGAGCAGCGAGCCGATGCGCCCGGATGCGACGGCCGCGCGCACCCCCTCGGCGGTGTCGGTGAGGGCGAGCTCCGGGTGCCGCGCGGCGAGCGCGTGCACCAGGTCCACCTGCTCGAACACCGCCTCGACGGCCGCGGGCCCGCTGGTGGAGCACGGCACGTACACCGACCAGAACTGCGCCCCGACCCGCCCGGCGCGCAGGCGGGGCAGGTCGGTGTGCACGTCCGGCACCCCGGCGGCCAGGTCGGCGTCGCGGCGGTCGAGGACGCGCAGCGCCCAGGCCAGGTCGTTGTGCCCGTCGACGAGCGGCGCGCGGTCCAGCAGGGCCTCGGCGCGCTCCAGGGGGGTCACGACGGGGAGCCTGCCAAACCCGGTCGCATCCGGCACGGCCTGCCCGCCAGGATCGTCCGATGCGCCTGTCGGACGGCACGGTCACCCTCCGCGCCCACGAGCCCGCCGACCTCGACGACCTCGTCGTCATGGCGAACGACCCGGCGACCGTCGAGAGCACCACGGTGCCCCACCCGTACACGCGGGCGCAGGCGGAGCAGTGGACCACCGAGCACGTCCCGGCGATGTGGCGGGACGGCACGGGGTTCGGCTGGGCGGTCGAGGCCCACGACGACGGCCGCCCGCGCTTCGCGGGCAACCTCGACATCCGGGCCGCTCCGGGCGGCGTCCCCGACATCGGGTACGTCCTGGCCCCGTGGGCGCGCGGGCGCGGGATCATGGCGCGCGCCGTGCGGCTCGGCACCGCGCACGCCTTTTCCCGCGGGCTGCCCGTGGTGCACTGGGCCACCCACGCCGGGAACCTGGCGTCCTGGCGGGTGGCGCACGCCTGCGGGTTCACCTTCCACGGCGAGCGGCCGATGTCGGTGCCGCACCGCGGCGAGCTGCGCGACGGCTGGTGGGCCTCCCTGCGGGCCGGGGACGCGCCCGCGCCCCGCACGACCTGGTGGCCGGTGCCCGAGCTCGTCGGCGAGCGGGTCCGGCTGCGCGCGCACACCGGGGCGGACCTGCCGCGGATCGTGGAGGCGTGCTCCGACGCCCGCACGCGGCACTGGCTGGTCGGCCTGCCCGCCCCCTACACCGACGACGACGCCCGGGCCTTCGTACGCGGTGCGCGGCTGGCCGAGTCGCTGGGGCAGGAGGTCACCTGGGCCGTCGCCGACCTCACCGACGACCGCCTGCTCGGCAACGTCGGTGTGTTCGACCTGGCGACGCCGCTCAACCCGACGGGCGGCGAGATCGGCTACTGGGCGCACCCGAGTGCGCGGGGCCGGGGCGTGCTCACCGAGGCGGTCGGCCTCGTCGTGGCGCACGCGTTCCGGCCGGTTGCCGACGGCGGGCTGGGCCGGCACCGCCTGCAGATCGGCACCGCGTGGGACAACACGGCGAGCCGCCGCGTCGCCGAGCGCAACGGGTTCGCCCTGGCCGCCCGGTTCCGGCTGGACGGCGTGGAGGGCGACCCGCCCGTGCTCGGCGACGGGGCCTGGTACGAGCGGCTCGCCGGCGACGGACCACCGCCGGCGCGCTGACCGGGCCCGGTGCCTGATCGGGCTCAGTGCTCGGCGGGCCGGATGTGGTACTCGAAGACGAGCCCGCCGATGGCCATGAGCAGCATGATGCCGGCGATGACGAGCGCCCAGACGTAGAAGAAGGCGAGCGAGATGCCGACGAGCGCGGCGCACGCGGCCACGGCCAGCGGCCAGTAGCTGCCCGGGGAGAAGAAGCCCACGTCACCCGCGCCGTCGGACACCTCGGCCTCCGGGTTGTCCTCGGGCCGCTCCTCGAGCCGCCGGGACACGAACCGGAAGTAGGTGCCGACGATGAGCGTCAGCCCACCGGTGAGGAACAGCCCGGCGATGCCGACCGGCTCCTGGGCGAGCACGGCGTAGATGATCCCGATGAGGAAGAACGCCACCGTGACGATCTCGAAGATGCGCGACTCGACCTTCATGCCAGGCCCCCTCAGCTGCCCGCGGCGACGGCGCCGGACGGCTCGCGCGCGGTGCGGTCGGTGATGAACGGGAACGTCTCGGTGGCCGTCGGCGAGCACAGCACCGGGTCGCAGCCGCTGCCCTGCAGCTCCTGCAGCGCCTCACCGGCCGTGTAGCCGGCCCCCGTGGCGGGGTTCGCGGTCTGCCGCAGCTCCAGGTACTGGTCGAACAGCTCGGTCGGCAGGGCGCGGACCTCGAAGTTCATCTGCGCGTGGTAGGTGCCGCAGAGCTCGGCGCAGCGGCCCACGAAGTTGCCCTCGCGCTCGATCGAGGCGATCTGCCAGACGTTGTCCTGGTTGTTCTGCTCCGGCAGCGGGAACACGTCGCGCTTGAACAGGAACTCCGGGACGAAGAACGAGTGGATGACGTCGGTGGAGCGCTGCGTGAACTGGATGCGCTGCTCGGTGGGCAGCACCAGCAGCGGGATGACGTCGCTGTTGCCGATCGTGGTGACCGGCCCGCCCTCGGGCGCCTCGGTGTCGGGGTAGCTGAACTGCCAGTTCCACTGGAAGCCGCGGATGTCGACGGCGAGGTCGGGGTCGGCCTCGTCGGTGTCGACGTAGTTCTGCACGACGACCGTGAAGCCGAACAGCACGGCCACGATGACGGTCGGGATGACGGTGAAGACGATCTCGACGGGCAGGTTGTACTGGGTCTGGCGGGGCGGGGTGTCGTCGCCCTCGCGCTTGCGGTGGAACGCGACCGCCCAGAACATCGCGCCCCACGTGACGGCCCCGACGACGAGCGCCGCGATCGCCGACCAGGTCCACAGCTCGCGCATGGCCTCGGCCTGGGGCGTGACGCCCTGCGGCCACCCGAAGCGGAGCACCTCCTGCACCGTGCACCCGGTGGTGAACGGCACGACCAACGCCACCAGCAGGGCGAGCTTGACCGCCCGGCCGTAGCCCGTCCTGCTCTGTGCTCGGCCCACTGCTCGCCGCCTCCCTGATCGCTGCTCGTCCAGCATCGCGCCGGATCCTGCCCGGTCGCGCGGGTGCGAACCCGACTTCGACCGCTCGTAGAGCCTAGCTGAGGCCGGGCGGCGGCGCCCTCCCCGGGGCCCGCTCCCCGCGGGCCGCTCCACCGGCTGCGCCGACCGCCGTCAGGCGGGCAGCACCGTGGCGATCTCGCGGGCGGCGTCGGGGCCGTAGGCCTCGCGCAGGCGCTCCAGGCCGGTGGCGCCGTCCCACACCCACTCCTGGCCGCCCTCGCTCTCCAGCACGAGCACCGCGACCAGCGACCCCAGCTGGGCGGAGCGCTCCAGCGACAGCCCGCCCGCGGTGGCGGCCAGGAAGCCGGCGCGGAAGGCGTCGCCGACGCCGGTGGGGTCGACCTTGCCGGTCTCCGGCACGACACCGATCTTGAGCTCGCCGACGTCGCGGCCGCTGATGTGCACGCCGTGCTCACCGAGGGTGGTGATCCGGATGTCGACGCGCTCGGCGACCTGGGCGTCGTTCCAGCCGGTCTTCTGCTGGAGCAGCTCCCACTCGTAGTCGTTGGTCATGAGGTAGCGCGCGCCCTCGACGAGCGAGCGGAGGCCGTCGCCCTCCATGCGCGCGACCTGCTGCGACACGTCCGCGGCGAAGGGCTTCCCGGCGGCGCGGCAGTCGGCGGTGAGCTGCACCATCGCGGCGGGGTCGCTGGCGCCGACCAGGACGAGGTCGGCGCGGTCGGCGAAGTCGGCCAGGCGGATGCGGCCCGAGCGGGCCATCGCGCCGGTGTAGAAGGAGCCGATCTGGCGCATGTCGTCGTCGGTGGTGCAGACGAACCGCGCGGTGTGCACGTCCTCGCAGACGAGGACGGCGGAGGTGTCGACGCCGTGGTCGTCGAGCCAGGCGCGGTAGTCGTCGAAGTCGGCGCCGACGGCGCCGACCAGCAGGGGGCGCTGCCCGAGCACGCCGAGCGCGAACGCGATGTTGCCGGCCGAACCCCCGCGCCTGATCGTCAGCTCGTCGACCAGGAAGGACAGCGACATCCGGTCGAGCTGGTCGACCACCAGCTGGTCGGCGAACCGACCGGGGAAGTGCATGAGGTGGTCGGTGGCGATGGAACCGGTCACGGCGATGGGCACGGAAGGCCACCCTACCGGCCCACCGCCGGTCCGACCGGCTGCAGACTCAGTTGAACGAGTCACCGCAGGCGCACGAACCGCCCGCGTTCGGGTTGTCGATCGTGAAGCCCTGCTTCTCGATCGTGTCCACGAAGTCGATGACCGCACCCTGCAGGTAGGGCGCGCTCATCCGGTCGACGCCGACCTTGAGCCCGTGGAAGTCGCGGAACAGGTCCCCGTCGAGCTGGCGGTCGTCGAAGAACAGCTGGTAGCGCAGACCCGCGCAGCCACCGGGCTGCACCGCGATCCGCAGGTGCATGTCGTCGCGGCCCTCCTGCTCGAGCAGGGTGCGCGCCTTCAGCGCGGCCTCGTCGGTGAGGTCGACGCCGTGCGTCTCGGTGTCGGCCGGGGTGGCGGCGACGGTGTTCTCGACGGTCATGGTTCTCCCAACGACGGACTCAGCCGAACTCATTCCGGCGCAGTACGCGTCCCAGTGTAGGCCCGCACCCCGACGCCGACCGCCCCGTGACGCGCTTCACCGGGCCCACCGCGCGGCCACCCGGGCCGCCGCCTCCTCGAGCGCGGCCGCGGTGGGGTCCGGCCCGACCTCGTGCGTGGCGTCGACGCCGATGGCGCCCAGCTCGCGGCGCCCCGCCAGCACCTCCCCGGCCAGGACGACGCACGGCACGCCCCGCGCGGCGGCCGCGGCGGCCAGCGCGGTCAGCGGCGAGTCGCGCAGCGCGCGCCAGTCGAGCACGGCGAGGCCGGTGACGACCAGACCCACCCCGTCGTCCACCTCGGCGGTGAAGCCGGTGCCGGGGGCGACGCCGGACCAGCCCGCGCGGATCGCGGCCGCCGCCCGGCCCGCGTCCAGGCCCGGACCCATCGCCTCCGGAGCCACGACCACCCGCACCGGGGTGACCCTAGCGGCCGTACGCTGGTCGGGTGAGGTTCCTGCGCACCGGCGGCGGCAAGGCCGCGACGACCGACGAGCCCGCGCCGACGACGGGTCCGGAGACGGTCCGCGTCGGCGGCAAGGGACGCCCCACCCCCAAGCGCCGCGACGCGGCCGGGCGGCGCCGCGGCCCCGCCCCGCCCCCGCCGCGCACCCAGCGCGAGGCGGCGAAGCTGGCGCGGGCCAACCGGCCCGACAAGGAGCAGCGCCGCGCGGCCGCCGCCGAGCGCCGCGAGCGCATGGCCGCCGGCGACGACAAGTTCCTCATGCCGCGCGACCGCGGCCCGGTCAAGGCGTTCGTCCGCGACGTCGTCGACTCGCGCCCGCACCTCATGGGCCTGTTCATGCCGCTCGCGATCATCGTGGTGCTGTCGCTGCTCGTGCCGGTGCGCGAGGTGCAGAGCTACCTGAGCCTGTTCAGCCTGGTCGCGCTCACCTCGATGATCATCGAGGGGATCCTGTTGGGCGCCTCGACCACGCGCCGGGCGCGGGCGAAGTTCCCGAACGAGAAGATCGGCGCGCTCGGCACCGGCTGGTACGCCTTCACCCGCGCCACCCAGCTGCGGCGGCTGCGGATCCCCAAGCCCCGGGTGCAGCGCGGGGCCACCGTCTCCTAGTCGGGCGGGTCGGCCTCGTGCAGGCTCATGGGGCCGTACACCTCGGTGTCGCCCCCGCTCGTGGACTCGAGCAGCACCACGGCGTCCACGCCCGAGGCGCGCAGCTCGGGCCACTCCGCGCCGAACCAGCTCTCGGCCTCCTGCTGGTCGGCGAACTCCTCGTCGGGCCCGTCCACGACCCCGCCCGCCGCGTCCTCGTAGCGCCACCGGAAGCTCATGGGCCGGAGGCTAGCCCGTGAGCAGGACGCTCGTCCTGGGAGGCGCGCGGTCGGGCAAGTCGCGCTACGCGGAGGACCTGCTGCCGGACGGCGCGGCGGTCCGCTACCTCGCCACCGCCCGCCGGCGGGCCGGCGACGCCGAGTGGGACGCCCGGCTCGACGCCCACCGCGCCCGCCGCTCCCCCGCCTGGACGACCGTCGAGGACCCCGCCGTCGCTGCGCTCGTCCGCGCCGGGGGCGGGCCGCTGCTCGTCGACGACCTCGCGACCTGGCTCACCGGCGTCCTGGACGACGCCGGCGCCTGGGACGCGCCGCGGGTGCCCGCCGCCGTGAGCGCCGCGGTGGACGCGCTGGTCGACGCCGTGCGCGCGGCCCCGGGTCGCGTCGTGCTGGTCTCGGCCGAGACCGGGCTCGGCGTCGTGCCGGCCACCCGGGCCGGGCGGGTGTTCCGCGACGAGCTGGGCGCGCTCAACGCCGCGCTGGCCGCCGTGTGCGACGAGGTGCTGCTGCTGGTCGCGGGCCTGCCGCTGCGCCTGAAACCGGCCCCCGCGACCACCTCCGGGCCCGACCGGTAGGAAGTGGCCGTGGAGATCCCCCCGATCGGCCCGCCCGACGCCCGCGCCCAGCGGGAGGCGGTGGCCCGGCACGCGCGCCTGGCCGTGCCGGTCGGCGGGCTGGGACGCCTGGCCGAGCTGGGCTGCCGCCTGGCCGCGTGGCAGGGGACGTGCCCGCCGCGCCCGCCCGCCCGGGCCCGGGTGCTGGTGGTGGCGGCCGACCACGGGATCGCCGCGGCCGGGGTCTCCCGGCACGCGACCACGGAGCGCCAGGCGGCGGCGCTGCGGGAGAACGGCGCCGCGGCCGCGGTGCTGGCGACGGTGGCGGGGGCGTCGGTGCGGCTGGTCGACGCCGGGCTCGGCCGCCCGTCCGGGCGCATCGACAGGGAGGACGCCGGCACCGAGGAGGCGATGGCGGAGGCCTTCGCGCTCGGGCGGACCGTGGTGGACGAGGAGGTCGACTCCGGCGCGGACGTCGTCGTGCCCGGGTCGCTCGGCGCCGGGGCCACCACGCCCGCTGCGGTGCTGGTCGCCGTGCTCACCGGCGCCGAGCCCGTGGCGGTCGTCGGGCGGGGCAGCGGCATCGACGACGCGGCGTGGATGCGCAAGGCCGCCGCCGTCCGCGACGCGCTGCGCCGGGCCCGCCCGCACGTGCGCGACCCCCTCGCCCTGCTCCGCACGGTCGGCGGGGCCGACCTGGCCGCGCTCACCGGCGTCCTCGTGCAGGCCGCGGTGCGGCGCACCCCGGTGCTGGTCGACGGGCTGGTGGTCGGCGCCGCCGCGCTGCTCGCCGACGAGCTGGCCCCCGGGGCCCGGGACTGGTGGCTCGTCGCCCAGCGCTCCCCCGAGCCGGCGATGGCGCTGGTCACCGAGCACCTGGAGCTGCCCCCGCTGCTCGACCTGGGCGTGCGCACCGGCGACGGCACCGGCGCGCTCGCCGCCCTGCCGCTGCTGCAGATGGCGGCCCGGCTGCTGGCGGAGACCGCGGAGGAGCCCGGGGAACCCGGCCCCGACGGGGCGGCGGACGCGTGAGCCACCGCCCCCCGGCCCGGTGATCGTGATCGGCTGCACGAGGTGGCCCCGACCGGGGCGCCACCGCACGTCCCGCGGCGATCACCCGCCCCCGGCGCGGTGGTGATCGTGATCGGGTGCACGCCACCGTCCGCGGCAGGGCGGTGCCGTGCACCGCACGGCGATCGTCGACCGGGGGGTGGGGTGTGCGCGGGCTCGCGCTGGCGCTGAGCTGGCTGACGGTGCTGCCCGTGCGCACCGGCGCCCCCGACGCGCGGACGGCGGCGGCGGCGATCCGCTGGGCCCCCCTCGTCGGCGCGCTGCTCGGGGCCGCCGCGGGCGGGCTGCTGCTCGGCCTCGCGGCGCTCGGCGTGCCACCGGTGGTGGCGGGGCTGCTCGCCGTCGGGTTCCTGGCCCTGGCGACGCGGGGCATGCACGTCGACGGGCTGGCCGACACCGCGGACGGCCTGGGCTGCTACGGCCCGCCCGAGCGCGCGCTGGCCGTGATGCGCGACGGCGGGGCGGGCCCGTTCGGCGTCGCCGCGCTCGTCGTGGTGCTGGGGGTGCAGGGGGCCGCCCTGGGCGCGCTGGACCCGGGCGCCGCGGTGGGCGCCGCGACGCTCGCCGCCGCCACCGGCCGCGCCGGGTTCGCGTGGGGGTGCCGGCGCGGGGTGCCGGCCGCCCGACCCGGCGGCTTCGGGGCGCTGGTGGCGGGGTCGCAGCCCCCCTGGGTGGCCGCGGCCTGGTGGGTCGTCCTGGCCGCCGGCGGGTCGGCGCTGGCCGGCCCGCGCGGGGTGGTGGCCGTGGCGGCCGGCGCCGCCGTCGCCGTCGGGCTGTCGTGGCACACGGCCCGCCGCTTCGGCGGCAGCACGGGCGACGTGCTGGGTGCGACGAGCGAGCTGGCGACGGCGGCGGCGCTGGTCGTCCTCTCCGTCCCGGGCTAGCGCACCAGCGTGCGCATCCACCCGTGCGCGTCGGGGGCGGTGCCGCGCTGGATGCTCGTGAGCAGGGCGCGCAGCCTCGTCGTGACCTCGCCCGGACCGCCGTCGGCCACGACGACCTCGCCGTCGTTGTGCTTGACCCGCCCGACGGGCGTGATCACCGCGGCGGTGCCGCAGGCGAACACCTCGGTGATCGCGCCGGACGCGCAGCCCTCCAGCCACTCCTGCGCGGAGATCCGCCGCTCGGTGACCTGGCAGCCCAGCTCCTTGGCCAGCACCAGCAGCGACTCGCGGGTGATGCCGGGCAGGATGCTGCCCGACAGCTCGGGCGTGACGACCTCGACGGAGTCACCGGAGCCGAAGACGTAGAACAGGTTCATCCCGCCCATCTCCTCGACCCACGTCCGCTCGGCGGCGTCGAGGTAGGCGACCTGCGCGCAGCCGTGCTCGGTGGCCTGGGCCTGCGGCAGCAGCGAGGCGGCGTAGTTGCCGCCGCACTTCGCGGTGCCGGTGCCGCCCGGCGCGGCCCGGGTGTAGTCGGTGCATAGCCAGACGTCGACGGGCTTGACCCCGCCGGGGAAGTAGGCGCCGGCCGGGGAGGCGATGAGCACGTAGAGGTACTCCGCCGACGGCCGCACGCCCAGCCCCACCTCGGTGGCGATCTGGAAGGGCCGCAGGTACACCGACTCCTCGCCGCCGGCCGGGGGCACCCAGCCGCGGTCGGCGGTGAGCAGCTCAGACAGCGAGGCGAGGAAGAGCTCCTCGGGCAGCTCGGCCATCGCCAGCCGCGCCGCGGAGGCCCGGAAGCGGGCCGCGTTGGCGTCGGGGCGGAACGACGCCACCGACCCGTCCGGCTGCTGGTAGGCCTTGAGGCCCTCGAAGATCTCCTGGCCGTAGTGCAGCACCATCGACGCCGGGTCGAGCGGCAGCGGGCCGTACGGCACCACGGAGGGGTCGTGCCAGCCGTCCGCGGCGGTCCAGCGGATCGTCACCATGTGGTCGGTGAAGTACCGCCCGAAGCCGGGATCGGCCACGATCGCCTGACGCCGCTCGGCGGGGGTGGGGCCGGGGTGCGGGAGACGCGTGAACGCGGTGGTCATGGCCGGGAACCTACCGCGCCGACGCGATGATCGGACTCACCTACCGCACGTGCGGGGGCACGAACGGCGGCTTGGTCACGACGCACTCCAGGGCCCGCCCGCGGACGTCCACGGTGACGGTGTCGTCGAGCGCGACGCCGGCCGCGGTGTCGATCAGCGCGAGCGCGATCCCGGTGCGCAGGGTGGGCGAGAACGTGCCCGACGTCGTCACCCCGACCCGCTCGCCACCGGCCAGCACCGGCATGCCCGGGCGGGGCACGCCGCGCCCGGCGGCGCGCAGCCCGCGCAGCCGCCGCGCCGGGCCGGCCTCCTTCTCGGCGAGCAGCGCCTCGCGGCCGCGGAAGGCCGGCTTGCCCCAGCCCACCGCCCAGCCGCTGCCCGCCTGCACCGGGGAGATCTCGGGCGAGAGGTCCTGGCCGTGCAGGGGGTAGCCCATCTCGGTGCGCAGCGTGTCGCGCGCGCCGAGCCCGGCCGGCGCGGCGCCCGCGGCGACCAGGGCGTCCCACACCGGCCCGGCCGCGTCCGCGGCCACGAGCAGCTCGTACCCGCGCTCGCCGGTGTAGCCGGTGCGGCAGACCCGGACACCGGCGTCGACGCCCGCTGCGCTGCCGCTCCGCGGGGGGAGATCGCGGAAGGCCATGTACTCCAGCCCGGCCACCGGCCCCACGACGCCCTCGACGACCTCGGTCGAGCGCGGACCCTGCACGGCGAGCACGGCGACGTCGCGGTGCCGGTCGGTGACGGTGACGCCCGCCGGTGCAGCCGCGCGCAGGATCTCCGCGACGGCGGCGGCGTTGGCCGCGTTGGGCACGGCCAGCACCTCGTCCGGCCCGACCAGGTAGACGATGACGTCGTCGACCACGCCCCCGGTCTCGGTGCAGCACAGCGTGTACTGCGCCTGCCCGGGCGCGATCTTGCCCAGGTCGGCGGTGAACACCCCGTTCACCAGGTCGGCCGCGCCGGGCCCGGTGATCGCGAGCGTGCCGAGGTGGCTCACGTCGAACACGCCGACGTCCTCGCGCACCGCCGTGTGCTCGGCCACCGTGCCGCTCGGGTAGGTCAGCGGCATCGACCAGCCGCCGAACGCCCCGAGGGTGGCGCCGAGGGCGAGGTGGCGGTCGTGCAGGGGGCTGGTGAGCAGGTCGTCCACGGGCGGGGACGCTACCCCGCCCGCCGCTGCAGGCCGGTGCACACCGCCCAGGCCAGCGCCAGCGCCGCCGCGGTCACGAGCACCTGCACCACCGGCAGGAGGGCGGCGAGCCCGAGGCACAGGACGAACCCCAGCCAGGACGTCCAGCGGGGCCAGCGGCGCTCGTCCGGGGCGAGCTGCAGCGCGGCGAGGTTGATCACCGCGTAGTAGACGAGCACCGAGCACGCCGAGACGGCGATGGCGGCCACCGGTCCGGCCAGCAGCGCGATCGCGACGGCGACGGCGCCGCCCGCGAGGTCGGCCCGCCACGGCGTCCCGCGCCGCCCGACGGCGGCCAGCGGGCGGGGCAGGTCGCCCCGGCGGGCCATCGCCAGCCCGGTGCGGCTCACCCCGACCAGCACGGAGAGCAGGGCCGAGCCCGCCGCCACCGCCGCACCGACCCGGACGAGCACGCCCAGGGCCGAGGGGCCCCCGTCGACCAGCGCGACCAGCGGCGCGGGCTCCACGGCGAGCCGGTCGACGCCCAGCCCGACGAGCAGCGCCACCGCGACGAGCAGGTACACCACCAGCGTGACGCCCAGGGCGAGGACGATCGCCCGGCGCAGGGTGCGGGAGGGGTCGCGCACCTCCTCGCCGAGGGTGGCGATGCGGGCGTAGCCGGCGAAGGCGAAGAACACCAGCCCGGCCGCGGTGAGCACCCCGAACGGTCCGGCCACCACGGGCGGCGGCGGGTCGGCGGGCACCGCGGGGGCCGCGGCACCGCCCGCGCCGAGCAGTCCCGCGGCGATCACCAGCAGCAGCACCGCCAGCGTGCCGCCGACCAGCGCGTAGGCCCCCCGCGCGGTCCAGCGCACCCCCGCGGTGTTGAGCGCGGTGACCCCGGCGACCGCCGCGACCGCGGCCGCCGCCGGCGCGGAGGGCAGGACGTAGGTGCCGAACACCCCGGCCGCGGCGGCCGCCGACGCGGTCTTCCCGGCCAGGAACGCCACGCCCGCGAGCCGCCCGGCCCCGGGCGCGATCCGCTCGCGCCCGTACACGTACCCGCCGCCGCTCTCCGGGTGGGCGACGGCCAGGTCGGCGGTGGAGGAGGCGTTGCACGCGGCCACGACGGCGGCGAGCAGCACGGCGAGCAGCAGCCAGGGGCCCGCGACGGCGGCGGCGGGCTGCCAGACGGCGAAGACCCCCGTGCCGAGCATGGCGGCCAGACCGAGCACGACGGCGTCGGAGGTCCCGAGCCTTCTCTGCACGCTCTCCGGCACGGCGCCACCCAACCACCCGCACCTGCCGGCCGGGCGGTCGAGCCGGTGTCATTAGCATCTCGAAGCGATATCCCCGACCCGCCGGAAGGACCCCACCAGTGCCGAGCGACGCAGGACCGAGCGACGCAGGACCGACCGACGCCGGGCCGACCGGTACCGGGCCGACCGAGCTGCACCTGCACGACGGCGACCCCGCCACCGCCGCGGTCGACGCCGTCGTGGTCGGCGTGCGCCCCGGCGACGACGGCCCCGTCCTGGCCCCCGGCGCCGAGGCGGTCGACGCCGCCTTCGACGGCGGGCTGGCCGCCCTGCTCGCCGTGGCCGGCGCGAGCGGCCGCGCCGACGAGGTCGTCAAGGTGCCCACGCGCGGCGCGCTCGGCGCCCCGCTGCTCGTCGCCGTCGGGCTCGGGGACGAGGACGACCTCGACCCCGCCGAGCAGGTCCGGCGCGCGTCGGGCGCGGCGGCCCGCGCCCTGGCCGGCACCGGGCGCGCGGTGACCACGCTCGGCGCGCTCGACCTGCGCGCCGCCGCCGAGGGCACCCTGCTCGGCGCCTACGCGTTCACCGCCTACCGGTCGAACGGCGAGGGGAAGGGCCCGGTCGGGCGCGTGGACCTCACCGGGGCCGACGCGGACGGCGACGCCGACGCGCTGCGCGTCGCCACCGCCGTCGCCGGGGCCGTCACCGCCGCGCGCGACCTGGTGAACACCCCGCCCAACGACCTCTACCCCGAGACCTTCGCCGCCCGCGCCCGCGCGCTGGCCGAGGCCGCGGGCGTCACCGTCGAGGTGCTCGACGACGCCGCGCTCGCCGAGGGCGGGTTCGGCGGCGTGCTGGGGGTCGGGCAGGGCTCGTCCCGCAGGCCGCGGCTGGTGCGCCTGTCCTACGCGGGCGGGTCGGCGCCGCGCCGGAAGGTGGCGCTCGTCGGCAAGGGCATCACGTTCGACACCGGCGGCATCTCCATCAAGCCCGCCGCCGGCATGGACCAGATGACCTCCGACATGGCCGGGGCGGCGGCCGTCATCGCGACGACCGTGCTCGCGGCGCGCCTGGAGCTGCCGGTGGCCGTGACGGCGACCGTGCCCATGGCCGAGAACATGCCGTCGGACACCGCCTACCGGCCCGGTGACGTGCTGCGGATGTACGGCGGGCGCACCGTCGAGGTCCTCAACACCGACGCCGAGGGCCGGCTGATCCTCGCCGACGCGATCGTCCGCGCGGCGGAGGACGAGCCGGACTACCTGGTGGAGACCTCCACGCTGACCGGGGCGCAGCAGGTCGCCCTGGGCCTGCGCACCATGGGGGTCATGGGCTCGGACGCGCTGCGCGACCGCGTCGCCGCCCACGCCCGCGCGGTCGGCGAGGACGGCTGGGCCATGCCGCTGCCCGCGCACCTGCGCTCCGAGCTGGACTCCCGGGTGGCCGACATCGCCAACGTCGCGGGGCACCGCTGGGGCGGCATGCTGCTGGCCGGGGTGTTCCTGCGCGAGTTCGTGCCGGACGGCCTGGAGTGGGCCCACCTGGACATCGCCGGCCCGAGCTTCCACGGCAGCGGCCCCTACGGCTACACGGCCAAGGGCGGCACCGGTGTCCCGGTCCGCACCCTGCACGCCCTGCTCGCCGACATCGCCGAGAACGGCTGAGCGCCCACCCCCGCGACACCACCTCCGCCGTCCCCCACCGCCCCGGCGCGACCACCGGGCGCGCCGACCGTCTCCCGGCCGGTCCCGCGCCGGGGCGCCCCGAGTGACAAGATGGGTCGCAGGCGGCGTGACATGCCGTCTCACAAGATCCACGGATGAGGAGTGTCGACGTGCCCGAGCACAACGCGGACCTGGTGATCCTGGGCGGCGGATCGGGCGGTTACGCCTGCGCGCTGCGCGCCGCGGAGCTGGGGATGTCCGTCGTCCTGGTCGAGAAGGACAAGCTGGGCGGGACGTGCCTGCACTGGGGCTGCATCCCGACCAAGGCCCTGCTGCACGCCGCCGAGGTGGCCGACGCCGCCCGCGAGGGCGAGAAGATCGGCGTGCGCAGCTCCGTCGCCGGCATCGACATGGCCGGCGTGCACAAGTACAAGGACGGCGTCGTCGCCAAGCTCTACAAGGGCCTGCAGGGGCTGGTGAAGTCCCGCAAGATCGAGATGGTGGCCGGCGACGGCCGCTTCGAGGCGCCGAACACCGTCATCGTCGACGGCGAGCGCTACGTCGGGAAGAACGTCGTGCTGGCCACCGGCAGCTACTCCAAGACCCTGCCCGGCCTCGACGTCGGCGGGCGCATCATCACCAGCAACGAGGCCATCCGCCTCGACGAGGTGCCCGAGAAGCTCGTGGTGCTGGGCGGCGGCGTCATCGGCGTCGAGCTCGCCAGCGTCTACGCCAGCTTCGGCTCCCAGGTCACCATCGTCGAGGCGCTGCCCCGGCTGGTGCCCGGCGAGGACGAGTTCGCCTCCAAGCTGCTCGAGCGCGCCTACCGCCGCCGCAAGATCGCGTTCAAGACCGGCGTGAAGTTCACCGGCGCGAAGCAGACCGACTCGGGCGTCACCGTGTCGCTGGAGACCGGCGAGGAGCTGGAGGCCGACTACCTGCTCGTCGCCGTCGGCCGCGGCCCCAACACCGCCAACGCCGGCTTCGAGGAGGCCGACGTGACGATGGAGCGCGGCTTCGTCCTCGCCGACGAGCGGCTGCGCACCAACCTCCCGAACGTGTACGCCCTGGGCGACATCGTCCCCGGCCCGCAGCTCGCCCACCGCGGCTTCGCGCAGGGCATCTTCGTCGCCGAGGAGATCGCCGGGATGAACCCGCCGGTCATCGACGAGGCCGGCATCCCGCGCGTCACCTACTGCGAGCCCGAGGTCGCCTCCGTCGGCCTCACCGAGGCGCAGGCCAAGGAGAAGTTCGGCGAGATCGAGACGCTGACCTACGACCTGGCCGGCAACGGCAAGAGCCAGATCCTGCAGACCCAGGGCGCCATCAAGCTGATCAAGTCCGGCGCGAAGGGCACCGAGGGGCCGGTCGTCGGCATCCACATGGTCGGCGCCCGCGTCGGCGAGCTGATCGGCGAGGCGCAGCTGGTCTACAACTGGGACGCCCAGGCCGAGGACGTCGCCGCGCTCGTCCACGCCCACCCCACCCAGAACGAGGCGTTCGGCGAGGCCCACCTGGCGCTGGCCGGCAAGCCGCTGCACGCCCACTCCTGAGACCCCACCCCGCGCAGAACCAGATCGAGGAGCCATGACCTTCTCCGTCCAGATGCCCGCCCTCGGAGAGAGCGTCACCGAGGGCACCGTCACCCGATGGCTCAAGCAGGAGGGCGACCGGGTCGAGGTCGACGAGCCGCTGCTGGAGGTGTCCACCGACAAGGTCGACACCGAGATCCCCTCGCCCGCCGCGGGCGTGCTCCAGCGGATCGTCGCGGGCGAGGACGAGACGGTCGAGGTCGGCGGCGAGCTCGCCGTCATCGGCGACGAGTCGGACGGCGGCGGGGGCGACAGCGGGGGCGGTGGCGCCACCGGCACCGCCGACACCGCCGACGACCAGGCCGAGCCGGCCGTGGACGAGGACGCGGACGGCGGGGACACCCCCGCGTCGAGCGCGGCCGACACCACCGCGGAGGAGGCCGCCGACGCCGACGCGCCGGTCGCGCCCCCGAACCGGGCCGCCGAGCCCGCCAAGCCGAGCTCGGGCGGATCGGGCTCCGGCGGGTCGGGCTCCGGCGGGTCGGGGACCCCGATCACCATGCCCGAGCTGGGCGAGAGCGTCACCGAGGGCACCGTCACGCGCTGGCTCAAGGCCGTCGGCGACGAGGTCGCGGTGGACGAGCCGCTGCTGGAGGTGTCCACCGACAAGGTCGACACCGAGATCCCCTCCCCCGTCGCCGGCACCCTGCTCGAGATCACCGCGGGCGAGGACGAGACGGTGGAGGTCGGCGGGCAGCTGGCCGTCATCGGCGACGCCTCCTCCGCGCAGGAGTCCGAGCCGGAGCCGGAGCAGGCGCCGCCCGCGCAGCAGGAGCAGAGCCGGCCGGCCGCAGCCAGCCCGCACGCCCCCGCCGCCGAGCGCGGCGCGCAGGCGCCGGCCGGGCAGGAGCCGATGGCGGAGTCGTCGCCCGGGTCGTCCGGGAGCAACGGCCGGGTGTCGGGCCAGGAGGCCGCGGCCGCCCAGGAGCGCAGCGAGCGCGAGGACAACGCCAACGAGTGGCCCGACCGGCCCACCGGGAGCGGGTCCGGCGGGACCGGCGCGCAGGAGGAGGCAGGCGGCGACGACAAGGCCTCCGCCGCCGCGCCCTACGTCACGCCGCTGGTCCGCAAGCTGGCCGCCGAGAACGACGTCGACCTGTCGACGCTGTCGGGCACCGGTGTGGGCGGGCGCATCCGCAAGCAGGACGTGCTGGCGGCCGCCGAGGCCAAGGCCGCTCCCGAGCCGGAGCCGGAGCCGGAGCCCGCCGCGGAGCCCGCGCCCGCGGCGGCGGCCCCGGCGGACGCCCCCGCGGCCGCGCCGCAGCGGCCGACGAGGGTGCCGAAGGCGGCGGCGGGCGCGCCGCAGCCGGGCACCACGGTGAAGATGCCGCGCCTGCGGCAGGTGATCGCGCAGCGCATGAGCGAGTCGCTGCAGCGCTCCGCGCAGCTCACCACCGTGCAGGAGGTCGACGTCACGCGGATCGCGAAGCTCCGGGCCGCGGCCAAGGCCGGGTTCGAGCAGCGCGAGGGCGTCAAGCTCACCTACCTGCCCTTCTTCGCCAAGGCCACCGTGGAGGCGCTCAAGGCGTTCCCGCAGCTCAACGCCTCGATCAACGACGAGACCAAGGAGGTGACCTACCACGGCGCCGTGCACCTAGCGATCGCGGTGGACACCCCCCGCGGCCTGCTCGTGCCGGTGATCAAGAACGCCGAGGACCTGAGCATCGCCGGCATCGCCAAGCGGATCGCCGACGTGGCGGCCCGCACCCGCGACGGCAAGATCGGCCCGGACGAGCTGTCCGGCGGCACCTTCACGATCACCAACATCGGCAGCGCCGGCGCGCTGTTCGACACCCCGATCATCAACCAGCCGCAGGTCGCGATCCTCGGCACCGGGGCGATCAAGAAGGAGCCGCGGGTCGTCACCAGCGCCGACGGCGACGACGTCATCGCCGTCCGCTCGGTGTGCTACCTCCCGCTCACCTACGACCACCGCCTCGTCGACGGCGCGGACGCGGGGCGCTTCGTCTCCGCGATCCGCGCGCGCCTCGAGGAGGGGGCGTTCGCGGCCGATCTCGGCCTGTAGCCCCGTGCGCGGATGTGGCGGCTCCGGCCGCCACATCCGCGCACGACCCCACCGGTCGCGCACCGGGGGGCCGTCGTGAAGGATCACGGCGTGCGCGTCGTCGTCGCCGGGTCGTCCGGCCTGATCGGTACCGCCCTGGTCGCCCACCTGCGGGAGACCGGGCACGAGGTGCTGCGGCTGGTCCGCCGCAGCCCGGCCGCCCCGGACGAGCGGGGCTGGGACCCGCCCACCGGGCACGTCGACGCCGGCACGTTCGACGGCGTCGACGCCGTGGTCGGCCTGGGCGGGCTGGGCATCGGCGACCGCCCGTGGACGGGCGCGCGCAAGCAGGCCGTGCGCGACAGCCGCAACGCGCCCACCGAGGTGCTCGCCGCCGCCGTCGCCGAGCACGGCGTGCCCGCGTTCCTCTCGGCCTCGGCCGTCGGCTACTACGGCGACACCGGCGACCGGGTCACCGACGAGTCCGCCCCGTCGGGGCAGGGCTTCCTCGCCGACGTGTGCCGCGACTGGGAGGCGGCCACGCGCAAGGCGCAGGACTCCGGCGCCCGGGTCGCGCTGCTGCGCACCGGGCTGGTGTTCTCCCGCGACGGGGGCCTGCTCGGCCGGCTGCGGCCGCTGTTCAAGGGCTTCCTCGGCGGCCGGCTGGGCGACGGCCGCCAGTACATGCCCTGGATCTCCCTCGACGACGAGGTCGGCGCGATCCGGTTCGTCCTGGAGCACCCGGAGCTCGCCGGGCCGGTGAACCTCACCGGGCCCGCCCCCGTCACCAACGCGGAGTTCACGGCCGCGTTCGCCGCCGCCGTCGGGCGCCCCGTCTCGGTGCCCGTGCCGGCGTTCGCGATCCGGACGGCGCTGGGCGCGTTCGGGGAGGAGCTGCTGCTGTTCGGCCAGCGCGCGGTGCCCGCGAAGCTGGAGGCCGCGGGCTACCCGTTCCGCCACCGCACGGTGGCCGAGGCGCTGGCCGCGGTCCAGCGGTCGTGAGCCACCCCGGCACCGATCCCGCCCGCGTCGACGTCGCGGTCGTCGGGGCCGGGCTGGCCGGGCTGCGCGCCGCCCGCGAGCTCACCGCCCGCGGCCTCGACGTCGCGCTGCTCGACGCCGCCGACCGGCCCGGCGGGCGGATGGCCACCGACGTCGTGGACGGGTTCCGCTGCGACCGCGGCTTCCAGGTGCTCAACACCTCCTACCCGGCGCTGCGGGCCGTCGCCGACCTGGACGCGCTGGACCTGCGCGCCTTCGAGCCCGGCGCGGCGATCCGCGGCACCGACGGCGGCCTGCACGTGTTCGCCAACCCGCTGCGCCGGCCGTCGCTGGCCTGGTCGTCGGCGACCGACGCCCTGCTCCCCGTGCTCGACAAGGCCAAGCTGGTGGCGTGGACGGCCCGCGTGCTCGCCACCCCGCCGCAGCGCACGGCCGGGCTGATCGACCGCTCGGCCCTCGCCGACTTCGCCGCCGCCGGGCTCACCGGGCCCGCGGTCGAGCGGTTCCTGCGCCCGTTCCTGTCCGGGGTGCTCGCGGAGCGCGAGCTGGAGACCTCCGCCGGGTACGTGCGGCTGCTGTGGCGCAGCTTCGCGATCGGCACGATCGCGGTGCCCGCCCAGGGCATGGGCGCGCTGCCCGCGCAGCTGGCCGCCGGGCTGCCCGACGGGGTGCTGCGGCTGGGCGCGCGCGTGGACTCCGTGCGCCCGGGCGCCGTCACCACGGAGCGGGGCGAGCTGGCAGCGCGCGCGGTCGTGGTCGCCACCGACCCCGTGGCGGCCGGCGCCCTGCTGCCCGGCCTGCCGGTGCCGGCGATGCGGTCGCTGACCACCTACTACCACGTGCCGGACGAGGCCCCGGCCGACCTGCCGCTGCTGCACCTCGACGCCACCGGGGGTCCCGTCGCGAACACGGTGGTGCTGACGGCGGCGGCGCCGGGCTACTCCCCCGACACCCGCGCGCTGGTGTCGACCTCCGTCGTCGGCACGGCGATCGACGAGTCCGTCGTGCGCCGGGAGCTCGGCGCCATCTACGGCCGCCCGACCGGGCGCTGGGAGCACCTGCACACCGCGGAGGTGCGCGAGGCTCTGCCGGCGTTCCGGCCCGGGCACCCCGTGCGCCGCGACGTGGCGCTCGGCGACGGGCTGTTCGTGGCGGGCGACCACCGCGACACCCCGTCGACGCAGGGCGCGCTGGTGAGCGGGCGGCGGGCGGCGCGGGCCGTGCTGCACCACCTCGGGGCGGCCTGAGCGCTCACGCGAGGTCCTGCACCGTCCGCGCGAGCAGGCAGAACTCGTTGCCCTCCGGGTCCGCCAGCACCGTCCAGCTCACGTCGGGCCCCTGCCCGACGTCGGCGTGGCGCGCACCGAGGGCGAGCAGGCGCTCCAGCTCGGCCGCGGTGGTCGAGCCGTCCGCGCGCAGGTCCAGGTGCAGCCGGTTCTGCACCGTCTTGCCGTCCGGCACCGCGACGACGTCCAGGGACGCTCCACCGCCGCCGGGCGGGGACAGGGTGATGACCTCCTCGTCGCGCTCGGTCTCCACCCAGCCCAGCACCGCGCTCCAGAAGGCGGCGATGCGGTCGGGGTCGACGGCGTCGAGGACGATGGTGGCGATGCGGCTGGTCACGACCCACCCCTACCAGGGCGGGCCGACCGGCACGACCTACTTCTGCCGGCCGCCGAACCAGCCGCTCCGGTACAGGGCGTAGAGCACCCCGCCCCCGCCGATGAAGACCGCGGCGATGACGGCGACCCAGCTGGCCAGGTCCATGCGCACTCCCCCCGGTACCGGGACCCGTGCGGTCCCGCCCCCACTGCTGATCTTCCCCGCGGGACCGGCGGCGGCACAAGAGGTACCGTCGCCGGCATGACGTCGCGTACGAGCTGCCGGCGCGGCAGCGGTCCGGTCCGGGTGGAGCGGCTGGGCCGCGTCGACTACCTCGCCGCGTGGGACGCCCAGCGCGCGCACGCGCAGGCCCGTCGCGACGGCGCCGGTCCGGACGTGCTGATGCTCCTGGAGCACCCGCCGGTCTACACCGCGGGCAAGCGCACGCAGCCGGAGGACCGCCCGGTGGACGGCACGCCCGTGGTCGACGTCGACCGCGGCGGGCGCATCACCTGGCACGGTCCGGGGCAGCTCGTCGGCTACCCGATCGTCGGGCTGGCCGAGCCGCTGGACGTCGTCGACTTCGTGCGGCGCCTGGAGGAGGCCCTGATCAGCGTCGTGCACGCCCTGGGCGTCACCGGTGCGGGGCGCGTGGACGGGCGCAGCGGGGTGTGGCTGCCCGCCGACGACCGCGGGCCCGAGCGCAAGATCGCCGCGATCGGCGTGCGCGTGCAGGGCGGGGTGACGCTGCACGGCTTCGCCCTCAACGCCGAGCCGGACCTCGGCGCCTACGACCGGATCGTGCCGTGCGGCATCCGGGACGCGGGCGTGACGTCGCTGGCGGCCGAGCTGGGCCGCCCGGTCGGGGTCGACGAGGTGGTCGGCGACGTGGAGGCGGCCGTCCTCGCCGCGCTGGACGGCGACCTGGCCGTCACCGAGCACGCGGTCGCCCGCCCGGCGGCTCCGGCGGGGCTGGACCTGCACCTGCACTCCGCGTTGCGCTGACCCCTCCGCTCGTTCTACGTTCTTCCGTAAATACGGATGAACGGAGAACGTCGTGCCCACCCGTCGCCAGTTCCTGGGGCTCACCGCCGCCTTCGGGCTCACCGCCTGCGCCGGACCGCCCGCTCCCGCTCCCGCCGCGGCCGCGGCGCCGCCGGTGCTCGACGGGCCCGACGCCCTGCTCGACTGGATCGCCGCGCACCCCGAGCGGGCGTCGGTGCTGGTCGACGACGGCCGGGGCCCGGTGATCAGCCACCTCGCCGACCGGCCGCGGCCGATCGCGTCGGCGGTGAAGGCGGTGCACCTGGTGGCCTACGCGCAGGCCGTGGCGGACGGGCGGCTCGACCCGGCCGCACCGGTCGCCGTGCGGGAGTGGGAGCGCTGGTACGTCCCGGGCGCCGACGGCGGCGCGCACCCGGCGGCGCTGGAGGCCCTCGGTGTCGGTTCCGGGGGCAGCACCACCTGGGACGGGATCGTCGCCGCGATGATCGACCTGAGTGACAACGCCGCCGCCGACCTGGTGCTCGCCACCCTCGGCGCGGACGCGCTGACCGCGGCGGCCGCGGCCGTCGGGTGGACGCCGTTCGACGTGCCCCACATCGCCGGCGAGACCCTGCTGTTCCTCTCCCCCGACGCGGGCGCCGACCGCCGCGCGGCCGCCGCGGAACTCGGGGCGGCGTACGCGGCCGGGGACCCCGCCGCCCGGGCGCTGGGCGGGCGGTACACGGGTGGGACCGCCGCCGGCGGGCCGATCCCGGACTGGACGGCCGGCCTCGACTTCTGGGGCGGCTCCTGGGCCGCCACCGCCGAGCAGCTCGTCGCCCTGCACCGGGCCGCGGCCACCGGGGCGCTCGGGGAGGCGGTGTCGGGCACGGTGCAGCGCCACCTCGAGCGCGGGCTCACCGGGCGCCTGCCCGCCGGCGTGCTCGGCTTCGGCCAGAAGGCCGGCAACCTACCGGGCACCGTGAGCTGGGCGGGGGCGGTGCGCCGCGACGACGGCAGCACGGGCGCGGCCGCGGTGCTGCTGTCCGGGCTGCCGCAGGACGTGTACGCGCAGGTGCCGGAGGCGGTGCTGCGCCTGGGGCAGCAGGCGCTGATCGACCCCGCCGTCGCCGAGCGGATGCGGCAGGTGCTCTGATGCCGGGGTGGACGACGTCGAGCAGCGCCTGACCGAGCTCGAGCGGCGGGTCGCGGCGCTCGAGGCCCCGCCCGCCGCCGCGCCCACAGCGCCGCCCGCGACGGTGCCGGGGAGCGGCACGGTCCGGTACTCCGGCGAGGTGCGCCTGCACGGCGAGGTCAGCTGGGAGATCACCTACGACGTCGGCGCCGCGCTGGCCCTGGAGGACGCCCCGCGCGTCGCCGTGCTCGCCGCGCTCGGGCACCCCGCCCGGGCCGCACTCGTCCGCGCGCTGCTGGAGAACGGCCCCACCGGCACCGGCGCGCTGCAGGAGGCGGCCGGGCTGGCCTCGACCGGCCAGCTCTACCACCACCTGCGCGCGCTCACCGGCTCCGGCCTGGTGGAGCAGGACGCGCGCGGCTCCTACCGGGTCCCGGCGCGGACCGTGGTGCCGGCGCTGGTCCTGCTCACCGCCGCCGCCGACGTGGCCGGCCAGCTGCGTCAGAGCTGAGGGGCCACCTCGGCGGCGACCAGCTCGACCTGGTCGAGGTCGCCGAGATCCATGAGCTGCAGGTACACGCGCGTGACGCCGGCCTGCTCGCGCCACCGCCCGAGGGTGTCGACCGCCCGGGCCGGCGTGCCGGCGATCCCGTCGGCCAGGACCTCGTCGACGTCGCGGCCCAGCGTGCGCGCGCGGCGGGCCACCTCGGCGTCGTCGCGGCCGACGCACACGACCTTCGCGACCGAGCGGACGAGCTGGCGCTCCCCGGCCGCCGCGCTGACCCGCTCGAACTGCGCGACAGCGGCGTCGAGGTCGGCGAAGGGCGCGTTGAACTCGTCGGCGAACCGCGCCGCCAGCTCCGGCGTGCGCCGGCGGCCCATCCCGCCGACGATCACCGGCACCCGGGGCTGGACGGGCTTGGGCAGCGCCGGGGAGTCGGTGACGGCGTAGTGGGCGCCCTCGAACGAGTAGCGCTCCCCGGGCAGCGTGCCCAGCAGGCCGGTGACGATCTCCAGCTGCTCGGTGAGCCGGTCGAAGCGCTCCGCCAGCGGCGGGAAGGGGATGCCGTAGGCGGCGTGCTCGGCGTCGAACCAGCCCGAGCCCAGGCCGAGCTCGACGCGCCCGCCGGACATCGCGTCGACCTGCGCGACGGAGATCGCGAGCGGGCCGGGCAGGCGGAAGGTCGCCGAGGAGACGAGCGTGCCGAGCCGGATGGTGGACGTCTCCCGGGCCAGGCCGGCCAGCGTCAGCCAGGCGTCGGTGGGGCCGGGCTCGCCCGACACGTCGCCCATCGCGAGGTAGTGGTCGGAGCGGAAGAACGCGTCGTACCCGGCCGCCTCCGCCGCCCGTGCGACGCGCAGCAGGTCGTCGTAGCTCGCCCCCTGCTGGGGCTCGGTGAAGATCCTCAGGTCCACGAGCGGGGACCCTACGCGCGTGCCAGGATCCGATCGTGAGCCGGCAGCGGCCCCCCGACCGGACGGGCCGGACCGTGCTCGTCACGGGCGCCACGTCCGGGCTGGGCCTGGCCTCGGCGCGGGCGCTGGCCCGCGCGGGCGCCCGCGTCCTGCTCGGCGCCCGCGACCCCGGGCGGGGGAAGGCCGCCCTGGAGCAGGTGCCCGGCGGCGAGCTGGTGGAGCTCGACCTGGCGACGACCTGCACTTCGCCCGCCGCTCCTACACCGGCGCGCAGGCCTACTCCGCGTCCGAGCTCGCCAACCTGCTCTTCGCCGCCGAGCTAGACCGGCGGTTGCGCGCCGCGGGCTCCGCCGTGGTCTCCGTCGCCGCCCACCCCGGGATGAGCGACACGCAGCTGCTGCTGCCGGCGCTGCGCCGCCGCCCGGGTGCGGCGCTGCTGCTGCCGCTGGCGAGGCTGGTCAACGCGGTGGTGACGCAGCCGGCCGAGCGCGGCGCGCTCCCGCAGCTCCACGCGGCGACGGCCCCCCAGGTCCGCGGCGGGGACTACGTGGGTCCGGACGGGCTCGGCGAGGTGCGCGGGCACCCCGGCCCGGCCCGGCGCAGCGCGGCCGCGCTGGACCCCGAGCTGGCCCGCCGGCTGTGGGACGTCACCGCCGCCGAGACCGGCGTGACGCCGGACCCGGCGTAGCCTGGACCCGTGACGATCGCACCCGAGGGTCGCAAGCTCCTGCGTCTGGAGGTCCGCAACAGCGAGACCCCCATCGAGCGCAAGCCGTCGTGGATCCGCACGCGGGCCCGCACCGGCCCCCAGTACACCGAGCTCAAGAAGCTGGTCCGCACCGGCGGCCTGCACACGGTGTGCGAGGAGGCGGGCTGCCCCAACATCTACGAGTGCTGGGAGGACCGCGAGGCCACCTTCCTCATCGGCGGGGAGCAGTGCACCCGGCGCTGCGACTTCTGCCAGATCGACACCGGCCGCCCAGCCGACCTCGACCGCGACGAGCCCCGCCGCGTCGCCGAGTCCGTGCAGCAGATGGGTCTGCGCTACTCCACCGTCACCGGCGTCGCCCGCGACGACCAGCCCGACGGCGGGGCGTGGCTCTACGCCGAGACCGTCCGCCTGATCCACGAGCTCAACCCCGGCACCGGCGTCGAGCTGCTGATCCCGGACTTCAACTCGATCGACGCCCAGCTCGACGAGGTGTTCGCCACCCGCCCCGAGGTGCTCGCGCACAACCTGGAGACCGTGCCGCGCATCTTCAAGCGCATCCGCCCGGCGTTCCGCTACGAGCGGTCGCTGGAGGTCATCACGAAGGCGCGCGCGGCCGGGCTGGTGACGAAGTCCAACCTCATCCTGGGCATGGGCGAGACCCCCGACGAGGTCACCGCCGCGCTGCAGGACCTGCACGACGCCGGCTGCGAGATCATCACGATCACCCAGTACCTGCGCCCGTCGGCCCGCCACCACCCCGTCGAGCGGTGGGTCAAGCCCGAGGAGTTCGTGCAGCACTCGGAGGCGGCCACCGCGATGGGCTTCGCCGGGGTGATGGCCGGGCCGCTGGTGCGCTCGTCCTACCGCGCCGGGCGGCTCTACGCCCAGACCAAGGCCCACCGCGGCGAGCGGCTCCCCGAGGGCCTGGAGCACCTGGCGAGCGAGGGCCCGGCGTCCCAGGAGGCCAGCAGCCTGCTCGCCCGGGGCTGAGCCGGCGCCGGTCAGGGGCGGGCGGCCAGGAGGCGGTCCACCAGCTCCGGGGCGCGGCCGACGTCCGGCGGGTCCGGGAGCCCGCGGGCGAGGACGTCCGCGTGCACGGTCAGCCCCTCCAGGGCGGTGCGCAGGCGGGCCGCGGCGCCGCCGGTGGCGCGGAGCAGGTCGGCGAGGGTCTCCCACTCGCTGTGCCACGCCCCCGCGGCGCGCTGGTGCTCGCCGTCCATGGCCGCGAGCAGCACGGCGACCAGCCCGGGCGCGCGGCGGGCGGCGCCGCGCGCGGTGACGGCGGCGATCGGGTTGCGCTTGTGCGGCATCGACGACGAGCCGCCGGGCGCGGCCTCGGCCACCTCGCCGCGGCCGGCGTGCAGCACGACGTCGACGGCCGCCTTCGCGCACGCCCCCGCGGCGACCCCCAGGGCGGCGCCCAGCTCGCCGATGCGGGTCCGGTCGGTGTGCCAGGGCGCCACCGGGTCGGCCAGGCCGAGCGCCGCGGCGACGTCGGTGACGACGGCGGGCGGCAGGCCGTCCAGCGTGCCCGCGGGCCCGCCGAGCTGGACGGGCAGCGCTCCGAGCACGGCGGCCAGCGCGGTGCGGGCGCGGTCCAGCCCGGCGCACCACCCCGCGGCGACCAGACCGAACGTCGTCGGCAGCGCGTCCTGGCCGAGGGTGCGGGCCGTCATCGGCGTGCGCCGGTGCGCCGCGGCGAGGACGGCGGCGGCGTCGGCCGCGCCGCGCAGGTCGTCCAGGACGACCTCACCGGCCCACCCGGCGAGCAGCACGGCCGCGCTGTCCAGGACGTCCTGGCTGGTGGCTCCGGGGTGCACCGACGGCCCGGCGTCGCCCGCCGCCGCGCGCAGCGCCCCCACCAGCGGGATCACCGGGTTGCCCCCGGCCACCGAGGCCCGGCCCAGCTCGGCGGGGTCGAGCTCGAGGCGGGCCGCGGCCAGCGCGATCGCCTCGGCGTGCGCCCGCGGCACGACGCCGTGCGCGGCCGCCGCCCGCACCAGCGCGACCTCGACGGCGAGCAGCGCCGCCACCCACGCCGCGTCGTCCAGGCGCGCCGCGGCGCGGTCGGCCCCGAACAGGGGATCGAACAGCGCCCCGCGCCCCATCGCACCCTCCGCTCGGCCCGCCGCGCGCGACGGACGGCACGGTCGTGCGGACAGTCTGGACGACCGTGCCGTCCGTCCGGGGGTCGGGCGGGTCAGCCCGCGACGAGGCGCACCGGGAGGCCGCGCAGGCCGCGCACCAGTGTGCTGCGGCGGTGCAGCAGGTCCTCGACGGGCGCGTCGAGCGCGAGGTCGGGGAAGCGGCGCAGGAGCGCGCCGACGGCCTCCTGGCCCTCGATGCGGGCCAGCTGCGCGCCCAGGCAGTGGTGCAGCCCGTGCCCGAACGCGGTGTGGCCGGTCGCGTCGCGGTCGATCCGCAGCTGCGCGGCCTCGTCGAACCGCTCGTCGTCGCGGTTGGCCGAGGCGAGCGAGAGCAGCACGACCGAGCCGGCCGGGATGGTCACCCCGGAGTACTCGACGTCCTCGGCGGCGAACCGGGCCGGCGTGGAGTGCACCGGGGAGTCCCAGCGCAGCACCTCCTCGACGGCGCCGGCGAGCAGGTCGGGCCGCTCGCGCAGCAGCCCCCGCTGGTCGGGGTGGGTGAGCAGGGCGAGCACGGCGTTGCCGATGAGGTTGACCGTGGTCTCGTGCCCGGCGATGAGCAGCAGCATCGCCATGGCGACCAGCTCCTCCTGGGACAGCCGGTCGCCCTCGTCGGCCACCTCGATCAGGCCGCTGATCAGCGCGTCGTCGGGCTCGGTCCGCTTGCGCTCGATGAGCTCGGACAGGTAGCCGTGCAGCTGGATCGACGCGCTCATCTTCTCGTCCTGCGTGGACTCGTCCACCATGACGTTCGACCAGCCCGCGAACCGGTCGCGGTCCTCGGCGGGGACGCCGAGCAGCTCGCAGATGACGAACACCGGGAGCAGGAAGGCGTAGCGCGGCATCAGGTCGACGCGGCCGTCGGCACCGGCGGACAGCTCCTCGAGCAGCCGCTCCGCGATCTCGGCGACGCGCGGGCGCAGCTCCTCCATCCGGCGCGCGGTGAACGCGCGGGAGACGAGCTTGCGCAGCCGGGTGTGCTCCGGCGGGTCCATCAGGATCATCATCGGGAGCGGGGCGCCCGGCTGCCCCTCGCGCTGGTCGGCGGGCAGGGTGTACCGCCAGTCCTTCGACAGCCGCGGGTCGGCGAGGGCGGCGCGGACGTCGGCGTGGCGGAACAGCATCCACACCGGCCCGTCGGGCGACTCGACGCGGCGCACGGGCTCGCCCTCGCGCAGCTCGTCGTACATCGGGTACGGGTCGCTCCAGAACTCGCCCTCGAACAGTTCCCGGGTCGCGGTCACGGTGCTCCTCTCGATGCTGTAAGCGCGAGCTTACCTGCGTCGGCGGTGCCGCGTACGACGCCGGCCGCGAGGACGGCCAGCGCCGGTGCGGTCTCGATGCCCGCACCGCCCTGCGCGGCCACGAACACGAAGCCCGGGTACCCCGGCCACGCGCCGACCACCGGGCAGCGGTCCGGCACGAACGACCGCAGCCCGGCCCACGCCGTGCGCACCGACCGCAGGCCCAGCCCCGTCACGGCCTCGACGCGCTCCAGCGCCAGCGCGACGTCGGCCGGGTCGGGCCGGGCGTCGCCGGGCTCGGCGGGGGTCTCGTCGCCGCGGGAGACGAGCAGGTCGTCGCCCTCGGCCTTGAAGTACCAGCGCTCGTCGGGGTCGACGACCATGGGGCCGCCCCGGGTCCGGGAGGGATCGGGCACCCGGGCCACGGCGACCGTGCGGCGGTAGGCGCGCAGCCCGATCGGCGGGACGCCCGCGAGCGCGGCCACACCGTCGGCCCACGCCCCGGCCGCGTCGACCACGACGTCGGCCCGCAGCTCCTCGTCGCCCGAGCGCACCCGCCACCCCGCGCCGTCGCGGGTGATCGCGGTGACCGGGCCCCCGGTGCGCACGCGGCCGCCACGGGCCCGCAGCCCGCGCAGGTAGGCCCGGTGCAGCGCGTCGGTGTCGATGTCGGCGGCGGTCGCGGTGAGCGCGGCGCAGCGCACGTCGCGCAGCGCCGGGCACAGCGCCCGGGCCTGCGCGGCGTCGATGCGGACCGGGGCGTCCGGCTCGCCCGCCCGCTCGGCCAGCAGGGCGTCCAGGGCCCGCTCGCCGTCGTCGTCGCAGGCCGCCCAGACCACCGGGCGCGGCGTGAGCAGCGGCGGGGTGCCCAGCTCCTCGGCGAGCTCGGCGAAGCGCGGCCCGCTCGCGGCGGTCAGCTCCCGCACCGGGGCGGGGCCGTGCCCGGGGACGTACGCGGCGGCCGAGCGGGCGGTGGAGTGCACCCCCGCCACCGGTTCGGTCTCGCACAGCACGACCGACGCGTCCGCGCCGAGCTCGTAGGCCACCGACACCCCGGCGATCCCGCCGCCGATCACGAGTACGTCCACCGGCCCAACGTAAATCGCTCGCGCGGGGCGGGGCGAGGTTCGTACGGTACTGCTCATGCGCCTGTGAGACGCCCGGCGGGCCCGGTCGACGACCACCGACCGCCCCCGCCGCTCCGTCCCCCTCCACCCGGCCGGCTCCGCCGCCCGCGTGCACCCGGCCCGTCCCAGGCCAGGAGGCCTCCGCATGCCTGCCCACCGCCCGTCCGCGCAGAACCCGTCCGCGCAGCACCCGTCCGCGCAGCACCCGTCCGCTCCGACCCCGCCCGCTCCGACCCCGCCCGCCAACCGCGCCGCCCGGCGCGCGAAGCGGAGCGCCGACCCCGTGCCGTCGACCGCCCGCTACCGCGGTTCCGCGGCACCTCCCCGGCCCGCCCAGGGCCGCCGGATCCTCCCTGTACGCCGCACGGGCTGATCCGGTTCCTCCGCCGCCGGCCCCGCGTCCACGGGGCCGGCGGCCCTCCTCGTCCCAGGGCCCGGCGCAGCACTGGCCAGCCGGGGCTGCGCAGGGTCGCCCGGCTCGCGCAGCCCCCACCCGGTCGCGCAGCCCTGGCCGGCTCGCGCAGCCCGCGGCCCCGTCGCGCAGCCCGCCCGCGCGCTGCGCCAGGCAGCCGGCGCTGCGCGACCACACGAGAGCTGCGCCACCGCCGCGCCGCACGCTGCCCGACGTCGCGCGCCTCGTGGGCCCCGCTCATCGACGCGGGCGGTGCCGGCCGCCATCGGTGGCCGCGGGAGCGACCGGCCGGGGCTGCGCGCAGAATCTGATCCGGCTGCGCAGTCCGAGTCGGTTCGCGCAGCCCTGGCCAGCTCACGCAGCCCCCCACCCGGTCGCGCAGCCCTGGCCGGCTCGCGCAGCGCGAGGCCCCGTCGCGCAGCCCGCCCGCGCGCTGCGCCGAGCGACCGGCGCTGCGCGACCGCACGAAGCTGCGCCACCGCTGAGCCGCACGCCGGTCTGACGTGGCGCGCCTGGTAGGCCCTGCTTATCGACGCGGGCGGTGTGGATCGCCGTCGGTGGTCGCGGGAGCGGCCGGTCGGGGCTGCGCGCAGCATCCGGTCCGGTCGCGCAGTCGAGTCGGCTCGCGCAGCCCCGGCCTCGTGGCGCAGCCCCCGGCTCCCCCGCGCAGCGCGCGACCCAGTCGCGCAGCCCGCCCGCGCGCTGCGCCAGCAGGTCAGCGCTGCGCCAGCAGGTCAGCGCCGCGCCAGCAGGTCAGCACTGCGCGACCCACCCCCGGGCCGGCCCGGTCGCGTCACCCACGGCTCTATTCTGGGCCCGTGCACGAGTGCCGGGTCTGGTGGGCCGCGCCCGTCGACCCGGCGGACGCACCGCACCTCGTCGCGCTGCTCGACGAGCACGAGCGCGCCCGGCTAGCCCGCTTCCGCCGCGCCGACGACCGGGCCCGCTACCTCGCCGCGCACGCGCTCGCCCGCCGGGCGGTGGCGGCGGCCGGGGGCGGCGACCCGGCCGCCCTGGTGATCGACCGCACCTGCCGCTGCGGGGAGCCGCACGGCAAGCCGTCGGTGCCCGGCGGCCCGGAGTTCTCGCTCACCCACGCCGGTGACCTGGTCGGCGTGGCGGTGCACGCGCGGCCCGTCGGGCTGGACGTCGAACGGGCCCGGCCGATGAGCGACCTCGCCGGCGTCGCCGCCCACGCCCGCTCCCCCGCCGAGCCCCTGCCCGACGCCGCGGGGTTCTTCCGGCTGTGGACGCGCAAGGAGGCGCTGCTCAAGACGACCGGCCGGGGGCTGGCCAGCCCGATGTCGGACATCACGCTCGACGGGACGCGCGTGGCCTCCTGGACCGGCGAGGGCGCACCGGACGGACCGGTGTGGCTGGTCGACCTCTCCCCCGCCCCGGGCCACCCGGGCGCCGTGGCCGGGATGGGCGCGAGCGCACCGGAGGTCGTGGAGGAGGACGGGACCGCCCTGCTGCGCCCGTGAGCGGGCCATGATGGGCGGATGTGGATCTGGTTGGCGGTGGCGATCGCCGCGGAGGTCAGCGGCACGGTGGCGCTGAAGCTGTCGGAGGGGTTCACGCGGATCGTGCCGTCGGTCGTCGTGGTGCTCGGCTACGGCCTGGCCTTCTACGGGCTCTCCCAGGCCCTCGCCCGGGGGCTGCCGCTGGGCGTGGCGTACGGCACGTGGGCGGCCGTCGGCGTCGCCCTCGTCGCGATCATCGGGGCGGCGTTCCTGGGCGAGGGGCTGACCTGGGTCCAGATCGGGGGCATCGCGCTGGTCATCGCCGGGGTGCTCGCCCTCGAGCTGGGGGCGGAGCGCGCCTGAGGTGCCGGGTCGCTGAGATGTCGGGTCGCTGAGATGTCGGGCCGCTGAGATGTCGGGCCGCTGGGTGCTCCACCTGGACATGGACGCGTTCTTCGCCTCCGCCGAGCAGCTCACCCGCCCCACGCTGGCCGGGCGGCCGGTGCTGGTGGGCGGGCTGGGGCCGCGCGCGGTGGTCGCCGGGGCGAGCTACGAGGCGCGGGTGTTCGGGGCGCGGTCGGCGATGCCGATGGGGCAGGCGAAGCGGCGCGTCGCGCACGCCGTGGTGGTGCCACCGCGGTTCGTCCTCTACCAGGAGCTGTCGCGGCGGGTGATGGCCGTGCTGGCCGACGCGTCGCCGGTGCTGGAGCCGGTGTCGATCGACGAGGCGTTCCTGGAGCCGCCCGCGCTGGCCGGGGCGCCCACCGACGCGGTGGAGCGGTTCGGCGCCGACCTGCGGGCCGCCGTGCGCGACGCGTCGGGGCTGCCGGCGTCGGTGGGGGCGGGCGCGGGCAAGCAGGTGGCCAAGATCGCCTCGGAGCTGGCCAAGCCGGACGGGCTGCGCGTCGTCGACCCGGCCGGGCAGCGGGAGGTGCTGGCCCCGCTGCCGGTGCGGTCGCTGTGGGGGGTGGGGCCGGTGGCCGAGGCGGCGCTGGCCAAGGTGGGGGTGACGACGATCGGGGCGCTGGCCGCGATGGACCGCCGGGAGGTCACCGGCCTGCTCGGGACGGCGGTCGGCACCGAGCTGCACCGGCTGGCCCGCGGCGTGGACGAGCGGGTGGTGGCGCCCCGCGGCGCGGCGAAGCAGGTGAGCGCGGAGACCACCTTCGACGCCGACCTCACCGCGATGAGCGCCGTGCACGCCGCGATCGCGCGGATCACGGCGTCGGCGCACCGCCGGCTGGTGGCCGACGGTCGGGCCGCGCGGACGGTGACGGTGAAGGTGCGCAGCGCCGACTTCGCGACCGTGAGCCGGTCGGAGACCGCGGCCGTCGCCAGCGCGGACCTCGACGCCCTCACCGCGGTGGCCCAGCGCCTCGCCCGCGCGGCCGTGCCCGAGGGCGGGGTGCGGCTGCTCGGCGTCTCGCTCGCCGGGCTGGGCGACGACCCGCCGCCCGCGCTGTTCGACCCGCCCCGCGAGGAGGCGGTGGAGGTGGTCGCCGAGGACGGGCCGGACGAGCCCGTCGCCGCCGAGGACCGGCCGTGGCGCCCCGGCGACGACGTCGCGCACCCCGAGCACGGGCACGGCTGGGTGCAGGGCGCCGGGCACGGCCGGGTCACCGTCCGGTTCGAGACGCGCAGCACCGGCCCGGGCCGGGCCCGCACGTTCGCCGACGCCGACCCGGCCCTGACCCGTGCCGACCCGCTGGGCAGCCTGGCCTGACGGCCTCGTGAGCGCGCAGCGGTGTTCTAGCACCCCTGCGCGCGCACGGGCGCGCAGCGCTCACGCCGGGGGCCGCCACGGGCGCGGGGGCAGCACCGGCAGCCCGGTCGGCGCGCACTGCCCGCCCCGCTCCCCGGCCACCCGGAAGATCGTCCAGCCGATGCCGGCGGCGAGCAGCGACCCCGCGAGGATGCCGATCTTGGCCTGGTTGACCAGGGCCTCGTCGTCCAGGGCGAGGTCGGTGACGAACAGGGCCACCGTGAACCCGATGCCGGCCAGTCCCGCGCCGCCGATCAGCTGCCCCCAGCGCAGCGTGTCCGGCACCTTCCCGAGCCCGGTGCGCAGCGCGACCCAGGTGCCGGCGGTGACGCCGATCAGCTTGCCGACCGTCAGCCCGACGACGATGCCGATGGTGATCGGCGAGGTGGCCGCGGCGGCCAGCGTCTCGGCCGAGAGCACCACGCCCGCGTTGGCCAGCACGAACAGCGGCACGATGACGTAGCTGCTCCACGGCTGGATGCGCAGCTGCAGCCGCTCGTTGGGCGAGACGGCCTCGACCATCGCCGCCTGGGCCGCCAGGGCCCGCTCGGGCGTCGGGTCGACGACGAAGGACCGGCCGACCACCTGCACGCGGGCGATGTCCCAGGCCCGCGGGGCGTAGGCGTTCACCAGAAGCCCCATCGCCACGCCGACCACGCTGGGGTGCACGCCGCTGACCAGCGTGGCCCACCACATCACCACGCCGATGAGCACGTAGATCGGGGTGCGCCAGAACCGGGCGAAGCGCAGGCCGAGCAGGGCCAGGAACAGCACCCCGGCCAGCAGGAGCGCGGTGAGGTCGACGTCGTCGGTGTAGAACAGCGCGATCGCGGCGACGGCGCCGATGTCGTCGACGATGGCCAGGGCCAGCAGGAACACCCGCAGCTGGTCGGGGCAGCGCGGCCCGACCAGCGCGAGCACGCCGATGACGACCGCGGTGTCGGTGGAGATCGCGATGCCCCACGCCCCCGCGCCGGGCCCGCCGGCGTTGAAGGCGAGGAACAGCAGGGCGGGGACGACGAGCCCGCCGATCGCCGCGATCGTCGGCGCGGCCAGGGCGCGGACGCCGCGCAGCTCGCCGAGCACCATCTCCCGGCTGATCTCCATGCCGACGCTGAAGAAGAACAGCACCATGAGCCCGTCGTTGACCCAGTGGCGCAGGTCCTCGGTGAGCTCGAAGCCGCCCAGGGTCAGCGAGAGCTCGGTGTGCCAGAAGTCCTCGTACCCGCCGCCGAGGTTGGCCCAGAGCAGCGCGACCACCGCCGCGGCCAGGAGGAGGACCGCGGAGCCGGACTCCGTGGAGAGGAAGGACCGCGCGGCGCGGCTCAGTTCACCGCGCTCGGTTAGGGTCGTGACAGCCACCCCGACATCCTTGCCCGTCCCCGTCCCGCGCCGGGAGGCGATCATCCCGCTCGAACCCCCGATCGGTTCCTACGACCACCTGCAGGGTGCTCTGGGCGCCGAGTCCAGCCTCGTCGAGTACGGCGACTTCGAGTGCCCGTACTGCCGCGCCGCCGCCCCCGTCATCGACGAGGTGCGGGCCCGGCTCGGCGACCGGCTCGTGTTCGCCTTCCGCCACTTCCCCCTGGCCGAGCTGCACCCCTACGCCCTGCCCGCCGCGGTGGCGTCGGAGGGCGCGGCGCTGCTCGGGCAGTTCTGGCCGATGCACGCGCTGCTCTACGCCGGCGAGGAGGCGCGGCTGACCCAGGACGACATCCGCGGCTACGCCGAGCGGCTCGGGATCCCGCCGGCCAAGGTGACCTGGCCCAAGACGCAGTTCGTGGAGGACCGCGTGGAGGCCGACTTCAACTCCGGGGTCCGCAGCGGCGTGCGCGGCACCCCGACGCTGTTCGTCAACGGCGAGCAGTTCCGCGGGAGCATCACGGTGGACGGCCTCCTCGACGCCCTCGGCGCGCGCGTTGCCTGAGAGCGGTGCGACGTGAGGTACGCCGCCTGGAACGTGCAGAGCGGCTTCGACGCGGCGGCGGGCCGGATCGACCTGGACGGCGTCGCGGCCGCGGTGCGCGCGCTCGACGTGGACGTGGTGGCGGTGCAGGAGGTCGACCGCGGCCTGCCCCGCTCCGGCGGGGTCGACCAGGTGGCCGAGCTGGCCGCCCGGCTGGGCTGGCACGGGGCGTTCGCCCCGGCCCTGCTCGGTGACCCGCTGACCCGCTGGGTGCCGGTGCCCGCCGAGGACCCCGGCGGGCCCGCGTACGGCGTCGGGCTGCTGGCGCGGGTGCCGCTGCACGACGTGCGGCGCTGCGCCCTGCCCGGCGGCGGCCCGGGCCGGCGCTCGCCGGACGCCCAGGGTCCGGGCTGGGACGGCGAGCCGCGGGTCGCCCTGAGCGCGGTCCCCGAGGGCGGGCCGCGGGTGACGACCACCCACCTGTCCTACCTGCCGTGGCGCGCCCTGCGGCAGCTGCACGTCGTGCTCGGCTTCGCGGGCGACGGGGTGGTGCTCGGGGACCTGAACCTGCCCCCGGCCGTGCTCGGCGTCGTGGTGGCGGGCACCGGCTGGACGGTGCACCCGACCGGGCCGACCTTCCCCGCCCACGACCCCCGGCTGCAGCTCGACCACGTCCTCACCCGGGGGCTGGCGCTGCAGGTCAGCGCCGGCCCGGCGCTGACGAGCGACCACCGCCCGGTGGTGGCGCACCCGGCCTGAGCGGGCGCGCGCTCAGGTCGACGCCTGCTCGCGCGCCCCGGAGACGCCCGCCCCGTCGAAGGTGGCCACGTCGTGCAGGGCCCGCGCCGCCGCGCGCAGCAGCGGGAGCGCGAGCACGGCGCCGGTGCCCTCCCCCAGCCGCATCCCGAGGTCGAGCAGCGGGTCGAGGTCGAGGTGGTGCAGCGCCAGCCGGTGCCCGGGCTCGGCGGAGCGGTGCCCGGCCACCCACCCGGCCACCGCCGTGGGGGCCAGCGCGGCCGCGGCTAGGGCCGCCGCGCCGGCGTTGACGCCGTCGAGCAGCACCGGGACCCGGCGCGCCGCGCCGGCCAGCGCGAAGCCGGCCAGCGCCGCGTGCTCGGCGCCGCCGAACGCGGCGAGCACGCCCACCGCGTCGGCCGGGTCGGGCCGGTGCCGGGCGAGCGCGGTGCGCACGACACCGGTCTTGCGGGCCAGGGTCGCGTCGTCGACTCCGGTGCCGCGGCCCGTGGCGCGCTCGGGGTCGGCGCCGGTGAACGCGCACACCAGCAGCGCGGCCGCGGTGGTGTTGGCGATGCCCATGTCGCCGGTGACCAGGCAGCGGTGCCCGGCGTCGACGAGCTCGTCGGCGGTGGCGATCCCGGCGGCCAGGCAGGCCAGCACCTCGTCGCGGGTCAGGGCGGGCCCGTGGGCGAGGTCGGCGGTGCCGTCGACGACGCGGCGGCGCGCCAGGCCGGGCTGCTCGGGCACGGGGGTCGCCACGCCGACGTCGACCACGCGGACCCCGGCGCCGGCCGCCCGGGCCAGGGCGTTCACGGCGGCGCCGCCGGCCGCCAGGTTGGCCACCATCTGCGCGGTGACCTCCTGCGGCCACGGCGTCACGCCCTGGGCGTGCACGCCGTGGTCGCCGGCGAACACCGCGACCACGGCCGGGTCGGGCAGCGGCGGCGGGCACGCCCCGGCGATGCCGGCGAGCTGCACCGCGAGTTCCTCCAGGCGGCCCAGCGAGCCGGGGGGCTTCGTCATGGCGTCGAGCCGGCGGCGGGCCGCGGCGCGCGCGGCCGCGTCCGGGCCGCGGACCGCGCGCAGGGTGTCGTCGAGGGTGGTCACAGGACCTCCGTGATGGCGTCGGCGGGGCAGATCTCCACGCACTCCAGGCAGCCGGTGCAGGCCGCGGTGACCAGCAGGCGCGAGGCCCCGGGCACCGCGACCGGGCGCAGCGCGCGCTCCGGGCAGGTGCGCAGGCACGCGCCGCAGCCGGTGCAGAGCGCGCTGACGCGCACCCGTGCGCGGTCGTGGCGGTCGGGGCCGCCAGAACCGCGCACGGGTGCGTCAGCGCAGGGCACGGCCGCGGCCGGAGCGGGCGGGCGGGACGATCAGGGTGGACAGGTAGGGCCCGGGCGCGGCCGGGTCGAGGTCGGCGGCCGGGCGGACGTCCTCGTCCGCCAGCCCCAGCGCGGCGCCGTACACCGCCCCGTCGAGGCGGCCGGTCTCGCGCAGCGCCGCAAGGGCCTCGGGCAGCATCCGGCCGAACTTGTAGGCCACGACGGCGTCGCCGCGGACCAGGGCGTCGCGGAAGCGCTCGGGGCCCGCCGTCATCGGGAACAGGTGCAGCGCCTCCCGGCCCTCGACGAGCGGGGTACCGGTGCGGGCGGCGAGGTCCTGCATCGCGGTGACGCCCGGCACCAGCGAGACCTCCAGGTCCCCGACGAGCTCGCGCACGCTCGCCGCGAGGTAGGTGAAGGTGGAGTAGACGCACGGGTCGCCGATGGTGGCGAAGGCGGCGGTGCCCCCGGGGTGGGCCGCGAACCAGTCGGCGACCTGCGCCGCCGCCGCGTCCCAGGCCCGCTCCCGGCGCGCGGTGTGCTCGCGGTCGTGCAGCGCGAACACCACCCGCTCCACCCGCCACGCCTCGGCGTAGTGCAGCACCGTGCGCTCGGCCCGGCCCGTCTCGCCCGAGTCCGCGACCGGCACGAACACGACGTCGGCCTTCGCGAGCAGGTTCGCCGCCTTGACCGTGACCAGCTCCGGGTCGCCCGGGCCGACCCCGAGCCCCACGAGCGTGCTCACGACTCCCCCTCCAGGTCGCCCTCGAGCTCGAGGTAGGTCGCGCGGAGCCGGTCGAGCACGTCCGGGTCGGGCTTGGCCCACATCCCGCGGTCGGCCGCCTCCAGCAGCCGCTCGGTGATCCCGCGCAGCGCCCAGGGGTTGCTGCGGTCCATGAACGCCCGGTTGGTCGGGTCGAACACGTACTCGCTCGCGAGGGCGCCGTACATCCAGTCGTCGACGACGCCGGCGGTGGCGTCGTAGCCGAAGAGGTAGTCGACGGTGGCGGCCAGCTCGAAGGCGCCCTTGTAGCCGTGGCGCTGCATCGCCGCGATCCAGCGCGGGTTCACCACGCGCGCCCGGAACACCCGCTTGGTCTCCTCGGCGAGCGTGCGGGTGCGCACGGCGTCGGGGACGGCGGAGTCGCCGACGTAGGCGGCGGGCGAGCGGCCGGTCAGCGCGCGGACCGTCGCCACCATCCCGCCGTGGTACTGGAAGTAGTCGTCGGAGTCGACGATGTCGTGCTCGCGGGTGTCCTGGTTCTTCGCGGCCACGCTGATCCGCCGGAACGCGGTCTCCATGTCCGCGCGCGCCTCGCGCCCGTCCAGCCCGCGGCCGTAGGCGTAGCCGCCCCACACCGCGTAGACCTCGGCGAGGTCGGCGTCGCTGCGCCAGTTGCGCGCGTCGATGAGCGGGAGCAGGCCCGCCCCGTACGCGCCGGGCTTCGAGCCGAAGATCCGGGCGGTGGCCCGGCGCCGGTCGCCGTGCCGCGCGACGTCGGCCTCGACGTGCTCGCGGACGAGGTTGTCCGGCTCGTCCAGCGCGGCGACGGCGGCGAACGCGTCGTCGAGCAGGGCGATGACGTGCGGGAACGCGTCGCGGAAGAACCCGGAGATGCGGACGGTGACGTCGATCCGCGGCCGGCCCAGCTCCTCGCGCGGAATGATCTCCGTGCCGGTGACCCGCCGCGACGCCTCGTCCCACACCGGGCGGACGCCGAGCAGCGCGAGGATCTCGGCGATGTCGTCGCCCTGCGTGCGCATCGCGCTGGTGCCCCAGACCGTCAGCCCCACGCTGCGGGGGTGCTCGCCGGTGTCGGCGACGTGCCGGGCCACCAGCGACTCGGCCAGCGCCGACCCCACCTCCCACGCGCTGCGCGACGGGATGGCCTTGGGGTCGACGGAGTAGAAGTTGCGGCCGGTCGGGAGGACGTTGACCAGCCCGCGGGTGGGCGAGCCGGACGGTCCCGCCGGCACGTACCCGCCGTCCAGGGCGTGCAGGACGCCGGCGACCTCGTCGGTGGTGCGGTCGAGCCGGGGCACCACCTCGCGGCAGGCGAACTCCAGCACGGCGACGACGTCGGGCACGGCCTCGCCCAGCAGCTCCACGCAGGTGGCGGCCGGCTCGGCCCACCCCCGCTCCTGCGCGCGGGCGACGAGCGCGCGGGCCGCACCCTCCAGCAGGTCGACGACATCGGCCCCGGTCCGGTCGGGCCCACCCCCCGCGAGGGTGCGGATCCGCCCCAGCCGCATCGCAGCGGTGTAACCCGGCTCCGACTGGGTCGCAGCGGTGTCACACTGCTGCGATCCGGGGGCCGCGGCGGGCGTCGGCATCGGAGCGGTGTCACCCCGCTGCGACCGGGTGGGAGCGGTGTCACCCCGCTGCGATCCGGGAGACGCGAGGAGCGCCTGCTCGTCCTCCCCGATCCACTCCGCCAGGGCCTGGCGCAGGCCGGGCAGCACCTTCTCGCCGCCCCAGATCTGGGTGCTGCGCAGGATCGCCAGCACCAGGTTCAGCTGCGCCTCCCCCGTCGGCACGCCGCCGAGGACGTGCAGGCCGTCGCGGATCTGGACGTCCTTGACCTCGCACAGGTACCCGTCGACGTGCAGGATGAAGTCGTCGAACGCGTCCTCGTCCGGCGCCGCGTCGACGTGCAGGTCGTGGTGCAGCTGCGCGGCCTGCACGACCTCCCAGATGCGGGCGCGCAGGGCCGGGAGCTTGGCCGGGTCGAGCGCCTGCACGGTCGCGTACTCGTCGAGGAGCTGCTCCAGCTCCGCCATCTCGCCGTAGGTGTCGGCGCGGGCCATCGGCGGGACGAGGTGGTCGACGACGACGGCGTGCCCGCGGCGCTTGGCCTGCGTGCCCTCCCCCGGGTCGTTGACGATGAACGGGTAGACCAGCGGCAGCTCGCCGAGCACCGCGTCGGGGGCGCAGTCCGCGCCCAGCCCGAGACCGTTGCCGGGCAGCCACTCCAGCGTGCCGTGCTTGCCCAGGTGGATCACCGCGTCCGCCCCGAACGAGCGCTCCAGCCAGCGGTAGGCCGCGAGGTAGTGGTGCGACGGCGGCAGGTCGGGGTCGTGGTAGATCGCGATCGGGTTCTCCCCGAAGCCGCGCGGCGGCTGGATCATCAGCAGCACGTTCCCGAACCGCAGGGACGCGAGCACGATGTCGGGGCCGTCCCCGGGATCGTCGACGTACAGCGAGCCGGGCGGCTCCCCCCAGTGCGCGGCGATCCCGCCGGTCAGCGACGGCGGCAGGGCGTCGAACCAGCGGCGGTAGTCGGCGAGCGGCACGCGCGACGGCGCGGCGGCGAGCTGCTCCTCGGTGAGCCACTCGACGTCGTGCCCGCCCGCGGCGATGAGGGTGTGGATCAACGTGTCGGAGTCCTCGGGGAACTCGCCGACGTCGTAGCCGGCGTCGCGCAGGGCCCGCAGCAGCACGACGGCCGACGCCGGCGTGTCCAGCCCGACCGCGTTGCCCACCCGGGAGTGCTTGGTCGGGTAGGACGACAGCACCACCGCGAGGCGGCGCGACGCCACCGGCGTGGACCGCAGCCGCGCGTGCCGCACCGCGATCCCGGCCAGGCGGGCGGCGCGCTCGGGGTCGGCGACGTAGGTCGGCAGGTCGTCGCCGGGCGCGGTCTCCTTGAACGAGAACGGCACCGTGATCAGCCGGCCGTCGAACTCGGGGATGGCGACCTGCATCGCCGCGTCCATCGGCGTGAGCGCCGCGTCCGACGCCTCCCAGGCCGCCCGCGAGGAGGTCAGGCACAGCCCCTGCAGCACGGGGACGTCCAGCGCGGCCAGCGCGCCCGCGTCCCACGAGTCCTCGGCACCGCCCGCGCTCGCCCCGGCGGCGACGGTCCCGCCGGCCGCGAGCACCGTCGCGACCAGGGTGTCCACCCGGCCGAGCAGCGCGGTCAGCTCCGCGGGCGCGCCGCGCAGCGACCCGCAGAACACCGGCAGCGCGTTCGCCCCCCGGGCCTCGATCGCGTCGCACAGCACGTCGACGAACGCCGTGTTCCCGCTCAGGGCGTGGGCGCGGTAGAAGACGACACCGACGGTCGGGCGGTCCGGGTGCTGCGCCCGGTCGCCGTGCACGCCGGACTCGGGCGCCGGGACCGGCGGGGCGAACCCCTCCCCGGTGAGCAGCACGGTGTCGGAGAGGAACCGGTGCAGCTCGCGCAGGTTGTCGACGCCGCCGGCCGCGAGGTAGGCCAGCGCCTCGGACGCGACGCCGGCGGGCACGGTCGACGCGGCCATCAGCTCGGCGTCCGGCGCGGCCTCCCCGCCCAGCAGGACGGCGGGCCTCCCGGAGGCGACCAGCGCATCGACGCCGCCGGTCCAGGCCCGGCGGCCGCCCAGCAGGCGCAGCACGACGACGTCGACGCCGTCGAGCAGCGCCGGGAGCCCCTCGGGTTCGACCCGGGCCGGGTTGGCGGTGCGGTAGAGCGCACCCGAGGACCGGGCGGCCAGCAGTTCGGTGTCGGCGGTGGACAGCAGCAGGACGGCGGGCGCCGCTCGTCGTGGCATGGGGGGCGTCTCCTCTTCGAGGGTCCGCGCCCTCGCCGCAGGGGTGTGACCGACGGCGGCGAGTGTCTGGCTGCCCCGCGAGGGGGTCACAGTGGCGGGACCGCACCGGAGTCGCACCGGTTTCCTGCACTGCCGTCGGCGGAGAAGCCGACCACACCGGCGGGCCGCGGGTCAACGCCACGTGACGCAGGCCCACCCGTGCCCACGCCCCCCGCCGCCCCGTGCACCTGGAGTCCCGGCCGGCGGCGTCGATCCGCGAGCACGGCCCGTGGGACGGCGCGCGTGGCTCGACGCCCGCCCCCGGTTGCTCGACGCCGCGCTCGCCGCCCGCGCCGCCGCCCGGCCGGACGTCCCCGCGCACGCCCCCCCGGCCACGGCCTCCGCCCGGCCCGGTCCGGCTGCGCGTCGTCCACGGACGCACGCGCCGGGTGCGTGGTGCAGCGCGGGCTGAGAGTTTACGGCCAGGTCACAGCCGGGAATCCCAGCTCGTGGAACCCACCGTGATCGTCCTCGTCGTCGTGGCCGCGCTCCTGGTCGCCGCGCTCGTCGTGGCCGGCGTCCTCCTCGCCCGCCGGCGGCGCAGCCGGCAGCTGCAGGAGCGCTACGGGCCCGAGTACGAGCGCGAGGTGGCCGTCACCGGCGACGCGCGCCGGGCGGAGGAGCGGCTGCTCGAGCGCGAGGAGCGCCACCAGCAGCTCGACGTCCGGGAGCTGCGGCCCGAGGAGCGGGAGCGCTACGGCGAGTCCTGGGCGCAGGTCCAGCGCGAGTTCGTGGACGACCCGGTGCACGCCGTGCAGCGGGCCGACGCGCTCGTGGTCGACATCATGCGCGCCCGCGGTTACCCCGTGGAGGACGCCGCCCGGCGCACGGAGGAGGTCTCGGTGGCGCACCCCGACATCGTGCAGCGCTACCGTGATGCACGCGCCGTCAAGGAGGCCACCGAGCACGGGCCGGTCGACACCGAGCAGCAGCGCCACGCCGTCACGTCCTACCGTGCTCTGGTGGCCGCCCTTCTCGGCGACGACGCCCACCGTGAGGAGCACACGCGATGACGACCGAGCCCAGCGGCCGCGGAGTGCGCGGCATGCTCAACGAACTCCTGCACGGCCGGGAGGACGAGTACGACGACCGCGCGTACGACGAGGGCCGGGACGAGGCCGACCGGGACGGCGAGGCGAACGGCGCGGGGCGCGAGCCCGGCCGCTACAGCGCCGCGCACGACCCCGACGCCGCGCCCGAGCGGCCCGGTGGCATCGGCTCCGGTGTGATGAGCACCAGCGGGATCGGCACCGGTCCCCGGCCCGTCCCCCGTCCCGGCCCGGTGGCGCCGCCGGCCGCGGGGGCCCACCGACTCTCCGACCCCGGCGACGGCGACGGGTCGCTGTTCCACGGGCGCGAGAGCGTCCCCGCCCAGGTGCCGACGTTCGGCCCGCGCAGCGACCAGCGGAGCTGGGCGGGCACCGGTGCCGCCGTCCCGTCCGCGACGGCCGGCGCCGGCCAGGCGCTGCACCGTCCCGCCGAGCCCGACCGCGCGCCGGACGACCACGGGTCCTCCGAGGCCACCGCGCAGGCCGGACCGACGGGCAACGGCCGGTCCCCGGTGCCGGGCGGACCCGCCCCGCTGCACGACCCGGGCCCCGCCGACGACCACGCCGACGACCACGCCGACGACCACGCCGACATCCACGCCGACGACCACGACCCCGGACCGGACGAGCCGACCACGGCCACTCCGCTCCCGCCGTCGACCCGCGTCGTGATCGACGGGACCGGCCCCGACGGGGACGGCCCGGTGGACGTCGACGCCGACCGGCCGGGGTCCGACGACCCCGACCCGGTCGGGTCCGGTGCCGTCCCGACGGGGACCGCCCCGCTCGCCGCGGTACCGCCGGCTCCCGTCCCGGTCGCGGCGGTGGAGCCCGAGCCGGCCCCGGCCGCCGCGCCCCCGGCCGCTGCCGCGCCGCCCGCGCGGGCCGCGCGCCGCGGGACGCCGTCGACCCCGGAGACCCCGCCGCTCGAGCGGCTCGTTCCCCTCGACCGGGCCCGGGAGCTCAGCTCCCGGTGGGACGCGGTCAAGGGATCGTTCGTCGACGAGCCGCGCGACGCCGTCCGGCAGGCCGACGGCCTGGTCGGCGAACTGCTCGACGAGCTCGACCGGATGTTCCGGGAGCAGCGGTCGCGGCTGGAGCAGGGCCTGGACGACGAGGAGACGACGACCGAGGATCTGCGGCTCGCGCTGCGCCGCTACCGCAGCTTCTTCGACCGCCTCATCGACCTCTGACCGTCCGGGGCCCGGCCCGCCGGGCCCCGGACCCCGGCACGCGGAAAGGGGGCGGACCGCCTCGGCGGTCCGCCCCCTTCCTGCCGTCTCCCGGCTCAGCGCCGGCGGGACGCCGCCCAGCCCGCGACGGCGAGCAGCACCGCGACCAGCCCGGCGGCCGCGGTGCGGAACTCGCGCGTGCTCGCGGCGATCCGGACCGCCGCGCGCGGCGCGGGCGCCACCCGCCGGCTGCCGGTCACGGCGCGCCCGAGGCGGTTGTCCACCCCGGCCCCGACCGTGGCGACGGCTCCGTCCGGGCCGGTCACCCTGACGACCAGTCCGGACGCGGCCAGCAGCTCCGCCGCACGGCCTACGTCGTCGGGCGCCACCGCGGAGAACAGCACCGCGGGACGCTCGGCCTCGACGTGCACCTCCCGGCCCGCCCCCGTCACGTGCACCCCGGTCGTCTCGCCGGTCGGGGCGGTCACGTGCAGGGTCAGGTCGGCGACGATCTCGAGCGGGGCGGCGCCCAGCGGCGGCACCCGGTCACGCACGGCCGGCGGAACCCTCGCTGTCGCGGTCGCTGGTCTTGATCCGCAGCGTGCCGTCGAGCTTCCAGATGGCGCGCGGGGAGTCGGGGCCGGTGGTCTTCGGCACCTCGACCAGCATGTTGTCGAACGCGTACTCCACGGTGGCGCCCTTGCCGGTGAGGTACGACCACATCTCGCGGCCGATGTCGGTGATGTCGGTTGTGCTCTTGCCCTTGTCACTGGCGGTCGTCATGGTGGGGGATTGCCCAGCCCTGCCGCGCCTACACTGCCCCGCGTGGGTGGTGTCGATCTCGGTGTCCCCGGTCTCACCGGGGCCCGGCTGATCGGCCGCGGCGGGTTCGGTGCGGTGTACGCGGCCACGGAGCCGGAGTTCGGCCGCACCGTCGCCGTCAAGGTGCTGCGCGAGCGGCTCGACGACGAGGCCCTGCGGCGGGCGTTCGAGCGGGAGTGCCGGGCCATGGGCGCGGTGTCCGGGCACCCGCACATCGTCACGGTGCACCGCGGCGGCACCACCGCCACCGGCGCGCCCTACATCGTCATGGACCTCATGTCCGGCGGGTCGCTGGCCGAGCGGGTCGCCCGGGCGCCGTTGACCTGGCCGGAGGTGCTGGAGACCGGCGTGCTGCTGGCCGGCGCGCTGGAGACGGCGCACCGCAACGGCATCCTGCACCTGGACCTCAAGCCCGCCAACGTCCTGGTGTCCCGCTTCGGCGAACCCAAGCTCGGCGACTTCGGCATCTCGCGGCTCCCCGGTGTGGCCGAGACGTCCGGCGCCGTGCGCGCCAGCCCCGCCTTCGCCGCGCCCGAGCGGCTGGCCGACGGCACGGCCACGGTCGCGACCGACCTGTACGGGCTGGGCGCCACCCTGTTCACGCTGCTCACGGGCGCACCCGCCTTCCAGGGCGAGGCGGCCGACCTCATCGTCGTGCTCGCCCGCATCGTCCGGGAGCCGCTGCCGGACCTGCGCGGGCGCGGCGTGCCCGACCCGGTCTGCCGGGTGCTGGAGCGGCTCATGGCGAAGTCGCCCGGCGACCGCCCCGCCTCGGCGGCGGAGGCCGCCGCGGACCTCCAGCACGCGCAGCGCGCCACCGGCCGGCCGGTCACCCGGCTCGTCGTCGAGGGCGCCCCGACCTCGGCGCAGGAGGCGGCCGCCGCCACCAACATCACCATGGAACCGGTGCCGCCCCGGCCCGCGGCGCCGTGGCCGACCGCGCCGGCGACGGTGGCCGCCGCGCCGCCGGCCCCGCCGGGATGGCCGCACTACCCCGACCCCGGCTTCCCGCCCGCCTCCCCGTCCTGGCCCGCGCCCGCACCCCGACCGGCGACGGCGCGGCGCGGGCTGCTCGTCGGCCTCGGCGTCGGCGCGGGGGTGCTGGTCGTCGCGGCGGGCGTGGCGTCGGCCGTCCTGCTCGGCCGCGCGCCCGCGAGCGGGGACCCGCCGCCGACCGGTCCGGTGACCACTGCGCCGCCCACCTCCGGCTCGCCCACCACCGCGCCGACCCCCGGCCCCGGCACCGCGCCCGGCTCGGTCGCCGTCGACCCCGGGGTCGACGACCCGGGCACCGAGGGCGCGCGGCGCGTCCTCGACTCCTACGTCACCGCGATCAACGACGAGCGCTACGCGGACGCGTTCGCGCTGTTCAGCCCGGACTCGGCCACGGCGGGCGCCGGGCTCCAGGCCTGGCTGGACGCCCAGCGACCGCGCGCGCTCAGCGGCGCCCGCATCGTCGCCGTCCGGCCGGACGGCCCGGCGGACCTCACCGCCGTGCTCGTCTTCCGCAGCCGCCAGGACCCGGCCTACAGCCCCGACGGCACGCAGGACTGCCTGGACTGGGAGCTGTCCTACGACCTGGCCGGGCCGGGGCCGGAGTACCTGATCCGGTCGAGCGCGCTGCTGACCGACCCCCGCCTCTGCTGACCCGGGATCACACGGCGCTCCCGGGGTGCCCACTCCCCCGCACTCCGGAGCCGGGACGCTGTCCCACGGGCCCGAGCGCAGCGTTCCGGCTCCGGAGTGCGGGGTCGGGTGGAGCGAGGGGGCGCAGGCCGGCGACCGCGCCCACCACCACCACCGCGGGCGGGCTGATGGCGTGCTCGCGCACCACGTCGGCGACGGTGGCGAGCGTGGCCCGCACCGAGCGCTGGATGCGCATCGTGCCGTCCTGCACCACCGCGACCGGGGTGTCGGGCGCGCGCCCGCCGTCGACCAGCGCGGCGGCGAAGGCCCCGATCCGCTCCACGGCCATGAGCAGCACGACGGTGCCGCGCAGCCGGCCCAGCGCCGGCCAGTCGACGAGGCTGCGCGGGTCGTCCGGGGCGACGTGGCCGGAGACGACGACGACCTCGTGGGCCACCCCGCGGTGGCTCACCGGCACGTCCGCCACGGCGGGCGCGGCGAAGGCACTGGTCACCCCGGGGACCACGGTGACGGGGACCCCGGCCTCCGCGCAGGCCTGCACCTCCTCGAACCCGCGCCCGAACACGTACGGGTCGCCGCCCTTGAGCCGCACCACGAACCGGCCCGCGCGGGCGTGCTCCACGAGCAGCTCGTTGATCCTCGCCTGGTTCATCGCCCGGCCGTAGGGGATCTTGGAGGCGTCGACCACCTCGACGTGCGGGGCGAGGCTGTCGAGCAGGTCGCGCGGGCCGAGCCGGTCGGTGACGACGACGTCGGCGCGGGCGAGCAGCCGCCGCCCGCGGACGGTGATCAGCTCCGGGTCGCCCGGCCCGCCGCCGACCAGCGCCACGCCGGGGGTCACGGGGTCGGCCGTGTCGTCGACCAGCCCGGTCTGCAGGGCCTCCACGAGCGCGGTCCGCACGGCCGCCGAGCGGCGGGGGGCCCGGCCGGCGAGCACGCCGACGGTGAGGCCGTCGTGCCGCCCCACCGCCGGGGTGACCGCCGATCCGCCCGGGGCGGCGTCGGCGCGGACGCAGAAGATCCGCCGCCGGTCGGCGCCCTCCGCCACCGCCGCGTTGACCGCGGGGACGTCGGTGCAGGCCAGCGCGTACCAGGCGCCGTCGAGGTCGGCGTCGGCGAAGCCGCGCGGCGCCCAGGTGATCTCACCCGCCCCGGCCATGCCCTCGACCGCCGGGGTGACCTCGGGCGCCACCACCAGCACGTCGGCGCCCGCCGCGAGCAGCCCGGTGATCCGCCGCTGCGCCACGGTGCCCCCGCCGGCGACGACGACGCGGCGCCCGGCGAGGTCGAGCCCGACGAGGTAGGGGTCCATCAGGTCGACCCGTGCGCGTGGCCGTGGCCGTGGCCGTGCCCGTGGCCGTGGCCGTGGCCGGCCGAGGGGTCGTCGGGGTGGTGGTGCGGGGTCTGCGGGGCGCCGAGCTTGTCCTCGAACCCGGGCAGCAGGGTGCGGTAGGCGCAGGTGTCGCAGTTCATCCGGATGTCGCCGTGCAGGGCCTCGTGGTAGCGCTCGACGACCAGCCCGGCCAGGGCGTCGGTGTCGCCGAGGTACCCGGCCGTCCGCACGTCGACGTCCGGGTGGCCCTCGGCGAAGGCCCGCGCCTGCGCGACGACGCGGCGCGGCAGCACGCCGTCGAAGAGGAAGTACGGGGCCACGACGACCCGGCGCGCGCCGAGCGCCCGGCAGCGCGCGAGCCCCGTGGCGACGTCCGGAGCGGCGAGCGAGACGAACGCGGTCTCCACGCCGTCGTAGCCGCGGCCCTCCCACAGCAGCCGGGCGACCTTGCACACCTCCGCGTTGGCGTCGGGGTCGGTGGCGCCGCGGCCGACGAGCAGCACGGTCGTCCCCTCGGCGGTGGCCTCGTCCACGTCCAGCGCGGTGGCGATCCGCTCGGCCAGCACCTCCTGCAGCACCGGGTGCGGCCCGAGCGGGCGGCCTAGCACGTAGGAGGTGCCCGGGTCGCGGACGACCTCGCGGGCCAGCGCGGCGGGGATGTCGCCCTTGGCGTGGCCCGCGGCGGCGAGCACCATCGGCACGGCGGCCATCCGGGTGTGGCCGCGGGCGGCGAGCGCCCCCCAGGCCTCGTGCACCGTGGGCTGGGAGAGCTCGATGAACCCGCCGTCGACGTCCACGTCGGCCGCGGCGAGGCGGCGGCGGACGCGGTCGGTGAAGGCGACGAACTCCGCGACGCCGGCCCGGTCGACGGTGCCGTGGCCGACCAGCATCAGGGGCGTGTTCACGATTCCTCCGCGTCGGTGGACGAGCCCGCGAGCGGCTCGTCGGCGTAGAGCAGGGCGTTGACCGCCGCCGCGGCGACGGCGGCGCCGCCCCGCTCGGTGCGGTTGGACAGGGCGGGCAGGCCGGACGCGCGCAGGGCCGCCTTGGCCGCGACGGAGCCGACGAACCCGACGGGCAGGCCGATCACCAGCGGCGACGACACGCGCAGCCGGACCAGCTCGGCGAGCGCGGTCGGGGCGTTGCCGACCACCCACACCGCGCCGTCGGGGTGCTGCTCGGCCGCGGCGCGGACGCCGGACGCGGACCGGGTCGGCCGGGCGTCGGTGGCGAGGTCCAGCGCGACCACGCACGGCCGGGCGGTGATCCCGGCGGCGACCATGCGGACGTCGCAGACCAGCGGGGCGCCGGCGAGCAGGGCGTCGCGCCCGGCGCGCAGGGCGTCCTCGTCGCAGGCCAGCTCGCCCGCCCAGGTCGGGTCGGCGGTGGTGTGGGCGATCCGCTCGACCACCGCCCGGGTGAGCGGGGGCAGGTCGGAGGCGTCGAGCCGGGTGCGCAGGATCGCGTACGACTCGGTCTCGATGGGGTGCACGGTGCGCACGGGGACTCCTCTCCGGGTGTCCTCGCCCGGATGCGGGTGGGTGGGTCGACGGCGGCGCGAGGTCTGGCTCCCCTCCTGCGCCGGAGCACGGGAGGGACACAGTGGCGGGACCGCCCCGGAGTGCCACCGGGTTCCCGCGCTGCCGGTGGCCGAGCATAGGCGGCGGGCGCGGCGAGCAGTACGTCGCGGAGGACACAGCCGGGGTCACTCCGCCCAGCGGTACCCCCGCGGGGTGACCATGCGCCCCCCGACGGTGCGGGTGGTGCTCGACCCCACGACGACGGTGGTCAGCATGTCCACGTCGGCGGGGTCGAAGTCGGCCAGCGCTGCGGTCCACACCCGCTGCCCGGGCCGCCCGGCCTGCCGGACCGCCCCGACGGGCGTGGCGGGCGGGCGGTGGTCCCGGAAGGCGTCCAGTGCGGCGCCGAGCTGCCAGTGCCGGTCGCGGCTGCGGGGGTTGTAGAAGCAGGTGACGAGGTCGGCCGCGGCCGCGGCGGCCACGCGCCGCTCGATGACCGGCCAGGGGGTGTGCAGGTCCGACAGCGAGATGAGCACGTGGTCGTGCCCGAGCGGGGCCCCGAGCAGCGACGCGGCGGCGAGCGCGGCCGTCACGCCGGGGACGCCGACGACCTCGACGTCGTCGCCCGCCTGCTCCAGCGCGGGGCTCGCCATCGCGTAGATCCCGGCGTCGCCGGACCCGATGAGGGCCACGGCCCGGCCCTCGCGGGCGCAGGCGACGGCGTCGGCGGCGCGCTGCTCCTCGTCGCCCAGCCCGCTGGCCCGCACCTCCGTGCCGGGGCGGAGCAGGTGGGCGACCTGGTCGACGTACTGGTCGAGCCCCACCACCACCGACGCCCGACGCAGCTCGGCCTCGGCGCGGGGCACGCGCAGGTCGGCGGCGCCCGGCCCGAGCCCGACGACCGCGAGCCGCCCGCGGACCCTCCGCCGGGCCACCGCGACGGTCACGCCGTCGCCCTTGGTCTTCTCCACGACCAGCTCCGCTCCCGGCCCGGCGTGGTGCAGCGCCGCGGCCTCGGCGACGCTCGGCGTGCCGACCTCGGCCCGGACCACCTCGGACGGGTTCGGCACCGGCACGGCGGCCAGGACGCTCGCCGGGTAGGTGTGCAGCTCCCCGACGGCGTCGAGGATCCCCCGCTCGTCGGCCTTGAGGTCGACGCTGGCATACGCGCCGACGGCGCGCAGGTCGAACCCGTGCTCGTCCTCGATGCGCCGGAGCACCTCCCGCACGGCCGAGGCGGGCACACCGCGAGCGCTCCCCACGCCGACGACCAGCGTCGGCACCACCACCCGGGTCGCAGCGAGGTGGCCTTCCTGCAACCGGGGTGCAGCAAGGCCACCTCGCTGCGGCTGGATCGGAGCGGTGTCACCCCGCTGCGACCGGACCGGAGCGGTGTCACCCCGCTGCGGTGCGGGGAGGCGGTCGGTCACCGTGATCGTGTGGCGGGGGGCCGTGCGCAGCGGCGGCAGGGGCGGCAGGGGCAGGCCCAGCGGGTTCTCCACCGCCGCCGCGCCGTCCAGCAGGGCCGCGCCGGCCGCGGCCGCGTCGCCGTCGACGATCCCGCCCAGGGCCCGGGCCAGCTCGTCGAGCCCGGTGGAGCCGACCGCGTCGGACGCCGTCGTCACCACCGGCTGCGCGCCGAGGTGCGCCCCGACCCGCTCGGCGAGCGCGTTGGCCCCGCCCTCGTGCCCGCCCGTCAGCGCGACGGCGAACCGGCGGGCCTCGTCCACGCACACCACGCCGGGATCGGTGCGCTTGTCGCCCAGCAGCGGCGCGATCAGCCGCACGGTGGCCCCCGTGGCCAGGCAGAACACCGCCGCATCGAGCGACGGCCACAGGGCGGCCAGGTCGTCGAGCCCGTGCACCCGGCCGCCCAGGACCGGGGCCAGCTCGGCGGCGGCGCGGCGGCCGGCGTCGGTGACGGCGAACAGGGCGATCACAGGTTCCCCCAGAGCAGCAGGATCGGGTTGGTGGCGGCGAGGCGGACCGCGCCGTCGGGCAGGTCGGCGAAGCGGGCCGCGGCGAGCTGCACGCCGTCGACGCGGTAGCCGCGCAGCGCGGCGCGGGTGGGCGCGAGCCGGTCGATCGCGGCGAGGGCGACGACGATCCGCGCCGGCCGGGCGGCGGCGGCCGCCGCGACGACGTCCGGACCGCCGCCGCCGACGAACACCGCGTCGGGCTCGGGCAGCCCGGCCAGGGCGGCGGGCGCCTCGCCGGCGACGACGCGCACCTCGACGCCGTGCGCGGCCGCGTTGGCCGCGATGCGGGCGGCGTCGTCGGGCCGGCGCTCGACGGCCAGCGCCGCGGAGCCGAGCCGGGCGCACTCCACCGCCACCGAGCCCGAGCCCGCCCCGACGTCCCACACCAGCGCGCCGGGGGCCGGGGCGAGCCGGGCCAGCGCCAGCGCGCGGACCTCGGCCTTGGTCACCATGCCGCCGCGGTGCTCGAACGCCTCGTCGGGCAGCGCCCAGCCCGGGGCGGACGGTCCTCCCGCCAGCCAGCCGGGGTCCGGCACGGCCGCGGGGTCGCGCAGGCACAGCACCACGTTCGGGTCGCGCCACTCCCGGTCGACGGCCCGCGCGGCGGGCAGGGTCGTGAGCCGCTCGGCCGGCCCGCCGAGGTCCTCGGCGACGACGAGCGTGCGCGGCCAGCCGTCCAGCGCCGCCCCGAGCTCGGCCGGGCCGGCGCCGGGCGCGGTGAGCACGGCCGTCGCGGCCCGGGCCCGGCAGACGTTGACGGCCGGGCGCAGGTCGCGCCCGTGCGCCGAGACCACGGCGACGTCGTCCCACGACCGGCCGATCCGCGCGAACGCCCGGGCGACGCTGGAGGTGGCCGGGTGCACCACCGGCGCGAACCCGTGCGCCCGCAGCGCCCGCACGATCCCGAAGAACCCCGGGTCCCCGGACGCGAGCACGACGGCGCGCCGCCCGGCCAGCCGCTCCAGCGCGGGGCCGAGCGGCCCCAGCTCGACGGTCACGGCCCCGGCCGGGGCGAGGGGCAGGTACCGCGCCGCCCCCGCGACGACCTCCGCGGCGGCGATCGCGGCCGCGGCCGCGGCGCCGAAGGGCCGCCCGTCCACCCCGACGACGTCGACCCGGGTCACCGGCGCGTCCCCGGGCTGCGCACCGTCCGGCCGTCCGCGCACGGTGCGCGGTGCGCGGACGTCGGGGAGGTGCGCGCCGTCACCCCGCCACCCACCCGGGCTCCGTGGCGGCGACCACGCGGGCGCCGGTGAAGTCGACCATCGCCACCCGGGCCGGCAGCTCCCGGCCGCACTCGGCCGAGAAGCGCTTCAGGACGTCCTGCACGAGCGCGCACAGGTCGTCGCCGCACGCCCGCAGCAGGCCCGCCGCCTCCCACAGCTCGTAGGCGTGGCGCGCCGTGTTCGCCCCGTCCACCTGCGCGGCGAGCGCGGGGTCGTGGGCGCGGGTGAGCCGTCCGAGCAGGCCGGTGTCGACCTTCGAGCGGGTGTAGTGCGTCATGAGGACGCCCGCGGCGAGCTTGGTGAGCTTGCCGGCCATCCCGACGAACACGACGTCGTGCAGCCCGTGCTCGACGGCGCGGCGCAGCGCGGCCCCGGTGAAGTCGCCGACCTCCACGAACGCCACCTCGGGCAGGTGGGGCAGCAGCGCCATCGCCCCGCGCTCGGTGCGCCCGCCGGTGGCGAGCACGAGCGTCGGGCAGCCCTGCGCGGCCATCACGGCCACGGCCTGCTCCACCGACGCCCGCCACGACGCGGTGGAGAACGGCCGCACGATGCCGGTGGTGCCGAGGATCGAGATGCCGCCGACGATCCCGAGGCGCCGGTTCGTCGTCCTCCGCGCGATCCTCTCCCCGCCGGGCACGCTCACCACCACCCGCACCCCGCGGGTCGGGAACACCTCCCGCACCGCCGCGGTGATCATGCCGCGCGGGCCGGGGTTGATCGCGGGCCCGCCGACCTCCAGGCCCAGGCCGGGCCGGGTCACGGTGCCGACGCCCTCGCCGCCGGCGACGAGCACGTCCGGCCCGTCGACCAGCTCGACGGTGGCGGTGAGGTGGGCGCCGTGGGTGACGTCCGGGTCGTCCCCCGCGTCCTTGACGACGACGGCCGTGGCGGTGGCGCCGTCGACGGTGACCGACAGCGGGACGAACGCGTGCCGCGCGCCCGACGGGAACGGGATCTCCACCGTCGCGGGCACGTCACCGGCCAGCGCGAGCGCGGCCGCCTTCGCCGCGGCGGCGGCGTTCGCCCCGGTGGAGAAGCCGGTGCGCAGCGCCCGCGGGCGCTCCTTCATGGTGCGCGGGAGGTCGGGCTCCCGCAGCTCATCCACGGGACGCCCGCAGCGCGCGCCGCGCGGCGGGGTCGGGCTTGCGGAAGGTGTGGAAGTGCCCGGGGTGGTAGAGGTGGCTGCGCGTGCCGCCCGCCGCGAGCGCGGGGCCGACGAGGAACAGCGTCTGGCGCCACAGCTTGCGCTCCCGGCACACCGCGGCGACCTCGTCGAGGCGGCAGCGGACGACCAGCTCGTCCGGCCACGTCACGCGGTGGGCGACGACGACCGGGGTGTCGTCGGCGTACCCGCCGGCGCGCAGCTCGTCCACCAGCTGCCCGGTGCGGGCGGCGGAGAGGAACACCGCCATGGTGGTGCCGTGGCGGGCGAACTCCCGCAGCTTCTCCCCCTCCGGCATCGGCGTCTTCCCGCCCTCCAGCCGGGTCAGCACCACCGACTGCGCCACCTCGGGGATCGTCAGCTCGCGCCCCGCCACCGCGGCGGCCGCCCCGAACGCCGACACCCCCGGCACGATCTCCACCTCGAGCCCGAGGGCCTCCGCGGCGTCGTACTGCTCCTGCACCGCGCCCCACAGCGACGGGTCCCCGGAGTGCACGCGCGCGACGGCGAGCCCCTCGGCGGCGGCCCGCCCGTAGAGGGCCAGGACGTCCTCGTGCGCGATCCGGGAGGAGTCGACCAGCTCGGCGTCCGCGCGCGCGTGCTCGGTGACGCACTCCTCCATCACCAGCGACGCCGCCCACACGACGACGTCAGCCTCGGCGATCCGGCGCGCCCCGCGCAGGGTGATGAGGTCGGCCGCACCGGGCCCGGCCCCGACGAACGACACGCGCCCCCGCGGGGCCGCGGCGGCGGGAGCGGAGGACGGGGGCGGCCCGGGTCGCGCGGTCATGGGGCCAGTCTGCGGAGGCGGTGGCGCGCTTGGCCAGCGGCACCGCCCCCGGCGTGACGCCTCTCGCGTCCGGGCCGACAGCGACCCGGCGAGCGGACGTCAGGCCGCGGCCGCCGCGGTCCCGTCGGCCAGCGCGGCCGCGCTCGTCGCCAGGGAGGTGTCGAGCACCCGCTCGCGGCGGCGCGGGTTCATGAGGTTGCCGCCCATGGCCGCCAGGTCGTCGGGGCCGGGGGTGAGCACCGTGACGACGACGCCGGTCGCCCGGACCGCGGCCACCTCGGCGTCGAGCCACCGGGTGAGGAGCCGGCGGACCGTGCGCTCGGCCGCGCACAGGGGGTCGCGGGGCCGGTCGTAGGCGTGGCTGGCCATCGGGGCCAGCACGTACACCTCGTCCAGGGGCGGCGCGCCCTCCTCGGCCAGCAGCCCCACCGACGTGCTCGACCGCACCCCGCCGTCGACGTAGCGGCGCCCGCCGATCGCCTGCGGGGCGAACCAGCCGGGGATCGAGCAGGAGGCCAGCACGGCGTCGCCCACCGTGGCGGGCGGGGCGCCGTCGCGGCCGAACACGGTGCGCCGGCCGGAGTCGTAGTCCACCGCCGCGATCCACAGCGGCGCGCCGGGCACCCAGCCGTCGGTGGTGACGCCGAGCCGGGCCTGCAGCGCGGCCACCATCCGGATCAGCGAGCTCATCCGGCCCCGCCCCGCCGGCACCAGCGCGGAGGCGAGCACGACGAGGTCGACCGAGCCGGGGCGCACGACGCCGGAGGCCAGCAGCCGCGGCGAGCCGATCCACGGCAGCGGGACGGGCGGCAGGCCGTCGCCGGACTCCCTCTCCAGCGTGCGCACGTCGGGCAGGTCGGAGCCGGCGAAGCCGGGGTCGATGTCGGCGGGGGCGGCGCCGCGCTGGTGGGAGACCAGCTCCTCGATCGTCATGCCGCAGCGCAGCGCGGCGCCCAGGACCGACCCGGCGCTGGTGCCGAGGACGAGGTCGACCTCGCCGAGGGGCCGGTCCAGCCGGGGCGCGAGGGCCGTGAGCGCACCGGCCGTCCACGCCGAACCGAGGATGCCCCCGGCGCCGAGCACGAGTCCGATCCTGCGGGCCGTCCGGGGCATGGCGACCTCCTCGTCGAGCTTCTACTGAACGGTAACCCGAAGGAGAGACCCGCGTCACTCCCTGATACGTCCGCCGGTCCCGGCTCCGGCGGGCCGAAGGACCCTCCCCCGGCCGGCGGCGCCGTCGTCACCATGGACGCCCCGACCCCCCCCCCACCCAGGAGGCGACCGTGGCGCCCACCGTCCTCATCTCCGGCGCCAGCGTCGCCGGCCCGGCCCTGGCCCTGTGGCTGCACCGGTACGGCTTCCGCCCCGTGGTCGTGGAGCGCGGGCCGGCCGTCCGCGGCGGCGGCTACCCTGGAGGTCGCCGAGCGCACGGGTGTGCTCCCGCAGCTGCGGGAGGCCGACGTCGGCACGCGGCGGGTGACCCTCGTGGACGATGCGGGCCGCGTCACCGGCCGGATCCGGCCCGAGCAGTTCACCGGCGGCGCGGCCGGGCACGACCTCGAGGTCCCCCGCGGCGCGCTCACACGGGTGCTGCACGAGCGCACGCGCGACGACGTCGAGTACGTCTTCGACGACTCGATCACCTCCGTCGACGACCGCCCGGACGGGGTGCACGTGACGTTCCGGCGGGGGTCGCCGCGCGTGGTCGACCTCGTCGTCGGGGCGGACGGCCTGCACTCGAACGTGCGCGGCCTCGTCCTCGGGCCCGAGGAGCGGTTCCGCCGCGACCTGGGCTTCCACTTCGCCGGGTTCACGATGGACGACGGTCTGGGGCTCGACCGGGAGGCGCTGCTGCACAACGCGCCGGGGCGCCTCGCCGCCTTCTACGCGACGGGCGGGCCCACCACGGCGCTCCTCGTGTTCTCCTCACCGCCCGGGACGGCGTTCGACCCGTATGACGTCGACCGGCAGCGCGAGCTCGTCGCCACCGCGTTCGCCGGCGTCGGCTGGGAGGTGCCGCGGATGCTGGCCGCCCTGCGCACGGCCGACGACCTGTTCGTCGACGCGGTCAGCCAGATCCGCATGCCGCGGTGGTCGTCGGGCCGGGTCGTGCTCGTCGGGGACGCGGCACACGCCCCGTCCTTCCTGGCCGGGCAGGGGACGAGCCTCGCCCTGGTCGGTGCGTACGTGCTGGCGGGCGAGCTCGCCGCGGCCGGGGGCGACCACCGGCGCGCGTTCGACGCCTACGAGCGGGCGGTGCGCCCCTTCGTCGAGCGCAACCAGGCCCTCGCCACGAGCGGCGCGTTCGCCCTGGTCCCCGCGAGCCGGACCGGGATCTGGCTGCGCGATCGGCTCGTCGCCGCCCTGGGCCGGCTGGGCCCCCTGGCGGGACGGCTCAACGGCCGGATCGACCGGGCGGCCCGGGCGCTCGACCTGCGGGACTACGCGGCCCTACCGCTGCGCGGCTGACCCGCCGCGGGCCGCGGCCACCAGGCGGGCGACCGGCGCGGGGGCGCCGGCGGGGTGGGTGTGCAGGAACGAGGCGTGCACCCCGCCCACGACCCAGCCCTCCGGCTCGGCGCCGCGCCACGCCCACGCCGGGCCGGTGCCCGCCCGCGGCGCGACGGCGCAGCGGTGGAACTCGTGGCCCGTCGTCCGCTCCCCCGCGGCGAACAGCGGGGACGCCGTGAGCGCGACGGCGTCGCGGTAGCCCAGGGTGAGCCGCGGGGTCATCGCCGCGCCGGCGGGGAGCACGCCGCACATCGGGACGCCGTCCAGCTCGGTGCACAGGTAGAGCAGCCCCGCGCACTCGGCGTGCACGGGCGCGCCCGACGCGGCCAGCGCGCGGACGGCGGCGCGCAGCGGGGCGTTCGACCCGAGCGCGGCGGCGTGCTCCTCCGGGAAGCCCCCGGGCAGCACCAGGGCCGCGGTGCCGGGCGGCAGGGCCTCGTCGCGCAGCGGGTCGACGACGGCCACCTCGGCTCCCGCGGCGGCCAGCAGCTCCGCGTGCTCGGCGTAGCCGAAGGTGAACGCGGCCCCGCCGGCGACGGCCACGACCGGCCGGGGACCCGGGTCCCGGCGCGCCGGGGCCACCTCGGCGGCCGGGTCCCACGTCGGGCCGGTCGGCAGCGGCTCGGCCAGCGCCACGACCGCGTCCAGGTCGACGTGGGCGGCCACGAGGTCGGCCATCGCGTCGACCGCCGCCAGCGCCGCGGGGCCGTGCTCGGCCGCCGTGACCAGCCCGAGGTGGCGCGAGGGCACGGCGAGCGCGTCGCGGCGGGGCAGCGCGCCGAGCACCGGCAGGCCGACCTCGTCCGCCGCCGCCCGGAGCACGTCGGCGTGCCGCGCGCTGCCGACCCGGTTGAGCACCACCCCCGCGATCCGGCACGACGGGTCGAACGAGCGGAACCCGTGCAGCAGCGCGGCGAGGCTCCGCGACTGGCCCCGGCAGTCCACGACCAGCACGACCGGCGCCCCGAGCAGGGCCGCGACCTGCGCCGTCGAGCCGGCCCCGTCGGCGAGCCGCCCGTCGAACAGCCCCATGACGCCCTCGACGACGGCGATCGCCGCGCCCGCCGACCCGTGCCGGGCCAGGGGCGCGATGCGGTGCTCGCCGACGAGGACGGGGTCGAGGTTGCGGCCCGGCCGCCCGGCGGCGAGCGCGTGGTAACCGGGGTCGATGTAGTCCGGCCCCACCTTGAACGGGGCCACCGCCGTCCCCCGGCGGCGCAGCGCCGCCAGCAGACCGGTGGCGACCGTGGTCTTCCCGCTGCCCGACGCCGGCGCGGCGACCACGACGGCCCGGGCGGCGCGCGTCACTCGTGCCCGGCCACCGGGTGCGGCACGTAGGCGGCCTCCAGCGCGGCGACCTCGTCGTCGGACAACACGACGTCCACGGCGGCCACGGCGTCCTCGATGTGCCCCGGCTTCGTCGCCCCGACGATCGGCGCGGTGACGGCGGGCTTGCCGAGCATCCACGCCAGCCCGACCTGCGCCATCGGCAGCCCGCGCGCCTTCGCCACGTCGGCCAGCGCGTGCACGACGGCGTCGTCGGACTCGCCGTAGAGGCGGTCGGCGATGGGGTCGCTGCCCGCGCGCGTCGTCGTCGCCTGCTCGGGCAGCCGGGTGAGCCGGCCGCGCGCGAGCGGGCTCCACGGGATCACGCCCACGTCCTGGTCGAGGCACAGCGGGTGCATCTCCCGCTCCTCCTCGCGGTAGATGAGGTTGTAGTGGTCCTGCATGGAGACGAACCGGGTCCAGCCGCCCAGGTCGGCGGTGTGCTGCGCCTTGGCGAACTGCCAGGCCCACATGCTCGACGCGCCGAGGTAGCGGGCCTTGCCGGCGCGCACGACGTCGTGCAGCGCCTCCATCGTCTCCTCGATCGGCGTGTGCGGGTCCCAGCGGTGGATCTGGTAGAGGTCGACGTGGTCGGTGCCCAGGCGGCGCAGCGAGTCGTCGATGCTCGCGAGCACGTGCTTGCGCGACAGGCCGCGGGCGTTGCGACCCTCCCCCATCGGCATGAAGACCTTCGTGGCCAGCACGTAGTCGTCGCGGCGCGGGAAGAACTCGCGCAGGAGCGTGCCGGTGACCTCCTCGCTGGCGCCCACCGAGTACATGTCGGCGGTGTCGAAGAAGGTGATCCCGGCCTCGACGGCGCGGCGCACCAGCGGGCGCGACGCGTCGAGGTCGAGCACCCACTCCCGCCACGACGGCGAGCCGTAGCTCATCATCCCCAGGCAGATGCGGGAGACCTGCAGTCCGGTGTTGCCCAGTCGGGTGTGCTCCACGCTCCGGACCCTAGCCCGCGAACGGCCCCGGCTCCGCCCCCCGCAGCGCCGCCCGGTCCAGCGGGTCACCGTGCCCGACGCAGGCCACGTCGACGTCGAGCGCGGTCAGCCGCCGGAACGACGCCAGCGCCCGGTCCCGGTCCTGGTTGAACGGGCCGAGCAGCCCCGCGCCCCCGTGCTCGGCGACCGTGTCGCCGGTGAACAGCACCCGCGCCGCGGGCAGGTGCAGGGCGATGCTGCCGGGCGTGTGGCCCGGGACGTGCAGCACGTGCAGGTCGCCGGGGAGCACGTCGCCCTCGTCGACCTCGCGGTCGACCGGGCACGGCGGAGCGGCGAGCAGGCCCCCGACCCGCGCGAACAGCTCCTCCTCCGCGGGGAGCAGCGCGGGCGCGGGCGCCGCGGCCTCCCCGCGGACGACCGGGGCGTCCGCCGCGTGCGCCACGACCTCCGCGCCGGTCCGGGCCCGCAGGTCGGCCGCCGAGCCGGTGTGGTCGCCGTGGGCGTGGGTGAGCACGATCCGCACGACCGGCGCGTCCCCCACGGCGGCGAGCACGGCGGCGGCCGAGCCGGGCGGCCCGGTGTCGACCAGGGTGGTGCCCTCGGGACCGCGCCAGATCCACACCTGGCCGGGCGGCAGGACGACGCGCTGCGGTTCCACGGGGCCGAGGCTAGGACCAGCCACCCGCACCCGGGCCGGTGTTCACTCTCGGCCTACTCCCGACCCGGGGCGGTCACCCGGAAGCCCGCCGACGCGGCGGCGGCGCCCTGGCGGGGGTCGTAGCTGACGAACGCGGTGACGTCCTTGCCCGCGGCCACCAGCATCTCCGCCGAGGCGAGGTGGATCGCGTCGAGCGACCGCAGTCCGGCGTCGACGTACGCGGCGGCGGTGGCGCGGACCGGCGCGTCGATCTCCATCCGCGACAGGAGCGCGAGGACCGCTGCGACCCCGCTGAGGCGCTCGGGGGCGACCCGGCGCAGGGCGCGGGGCACCTCGACCTCGGCCAGCGCCGATGTCACGACGGGCTCGGCGGCGGTGTTGAGCCACTCCGCGAGCGCGCCGCTCCCGACCTCCGGACGCACCAGCTTGACGATCGCCGACGAGTCGACGTAGATCACCGGCGCTCCTCGTCCCGGAGCGCCGACAGCAGTGCACCGGCCTCCGGACCGTCGCCCGGCGGCCCGGCCGGGACCGTGAACGGCGCCCGGACCGACGCGGGTACGACGCGCCCGGCGGCGACCAGGTCGTCCAGCTCCCCCGCCCCGGCCGGGACGATCCGGGCGACCAGCCGCCCGCGGTTGGTGATCTCGATGGTCTCACCGCGCTCCACGCGCGCCAGGACGCCGGCGGTGTCCTGGTTCAACGACCTGATCGCGATGCGCTCCACGGACCCATCGTACTACCGATGTAGTACACGGCCTCACCACTCGATGCCGCGCTGGCCCTTCTGCCCGGCGTCCATCGGGTGCTTGATCTTCGTGGTCTCCATGACGAGGTCCGCGGCGGCGACGAGCTCGGGCGCGGCGTCACGGCCGGTGACGATGACGTGCTGGCGACCCTCGCGGCGGGCCAGCACGTCGACGACCTCGGCGACGTCGACCCAGCCCCACTTCAGCGGGTAGGTGAACTCGTCGAGCACGTAGACGTCGTGCGCCTGCGCCGCGATGCGGCGGCGGATCTCGGCCCAGCCCTCCGCGGCCTGCGCGGCGTGGTCGTCGTCGGTGCCGGGCTTGCGCGCCCAGCTCCAGCCCTCGCCCATCTTGTGCCACTCCACCGGCCCGCCCTCACCGGTCTGCTCGTGCACCCGCCCGAGCGCGCGGAACGCGGCCTCCTCGCCGACCTTCCACTTCGCCGACTTCACGAACTGGAACACCCCGATCGACCAGCCCTGCGCCCACCCGCGCAGGGCCAGCCCGAACGCGGCCGTCGACTTGCCCTTCATCTCCCCGGTGTGCACGACGAGCAGCGGCCGGTTGCGGCGCTGCCTGGTCGTCAGCCCGTCGTCCAGGACCGTCTCGACCCGTCCCTGCGGCATGGTCGTGCCTCCTTCGTCGGGCGGCCGTCAGGCCGCGCGGGCGGCGCGGACCACGTCGGTGACGGCCTCGGCGGTGAGCGCGTCGAGGCCCAGCAGTTCGCCGCCCGCGGCGGCGGCGAGGCGGGCGGCCAGGCCGAGGCGGACGGGGCCGGACTCGCAGTCCACCACCACCGTCGCCACGCCGTCGGCGGCGAGGAGCGCGGCGGCCCGGTCCGCGTCGTGCACCGGGTCGCCGGAGACCCCGACCGTCGCGCGGCCGTCGGTGAGCAGGACGAGCAGGGCGCGGCGGCGGGGGTCGCGGAGCCGCTCGACGCGCAGCACGTCGCGGGCGCGCAGCAGGCCGGCCGCGAGCGGCGTGCGCCCCCCGGTGCGCATGCCGGCCAGGCGGACCTGCGCGGCGGGCACGCTGGAGGTGGGCGGCAGCACCAGCTCGGCCGTGCGGCCGCGGAAGGCGACCAGCCCGACCTTGTCGCGCCGCTGGTAGGCGTCGCGCAGCAGGGCCAGGACGGCCCCCGCGACGGCGGCCATGCGGGCGCGGGCGGCCATGGAGCCCGACGCGTCCACCACGAACAGGACCAGGTTGCCCTCCCGGCCCTCCCGGACCGCGTGGCGCAGGTCGCCGCGGTGCAGGACGAGCCCGGCGCCGGTGCGGCCCCGGCGGGCCTGGTCGGGCGCGGCCGCGGCGAGGGTGGCCGGCAGGTGGACGTCGGCGATCCGCTCCGGGCGCGCTGCGGACGGGCGCACGACGCGGCCGGTGCCGGTGCGGGCCCGCGAGCGGCGGCCCGGCGCACCCTCCCCGACCCCGGGGACGACGAGCCGCCGCGCCCGGCCGGCCGAGGCGCGCGGCATCGCGGCCCCCTCGCCCGGGGTCTCGCGGGCGCCGTCCTGGTCGGGCGGCGGCCCGTCCGCGCGGCCCGAGCGGGCGGGAGGACCGTCCGCGGGAGGCGGGGCGCCGCCACCGGGACCGCCGCCGGGGCCCGGGTCGTCCGGGTCGTCCGGGTCCGGGCCGCCGCTCCCGGGATCGGGGCCGCCCGCACCGGCCCCGTCCGGCTCGGCTCCGTCCGGGCCGTCCGGCGGTGGCCCCGCGTGCTCGGCCGCCTCGCGCAGGGCGTCGTCGAGGGCGCCGTCGTCCAGCCCGGGCTCGTCGAAGGGGTCGCGGCGGCGCCGGTGCGGCAGCGCCAGGCGGGCGGCGACGCGCACGTCCTCCTCCCCCACGACGCCGACCCCGCGCCAGGCGGCGTGGGCGACGGCGGCGCGGGCGATGACGAGGTCGGCGCGCATGCCGTCGACGTCGAACGCCGCGCAGACGGCGGCGATCCGGCGCAGCTCGGCCTCGGGCAGGACGACGGCGGCGAGCCGGGCGCGGGCGGCCGCGATGCGGTCGGCCGTCTCCCGCTCGACGGGGGCCCAGGCGGCGGCGAAAGCGGCCGGGTCGGCCTCGAAGGCGAGCCGGCGCCGGACGACCTCGGTGCGGACCACCACGTCGCGCGCGGCCCGGACCTCGACGGCCAGCCCGAACCGGTCGAGCAGCTGGGGGCGCAGCTCGCCCTCCTCCGGGTTCATGGTGCCCACCAGCAGGAACCGCGCGGCGTGCGTGACGGACACGCCGTCGCGCTCGACGTGGGCCCGGCCCATCGCGGCGGCGTCGAGGAGCAGGTCGACGAGGTGGTCGTGCAGCAGGTTGACCTCGTCGACGTAGAGCACGCCGCGGTGCGCGTCGGCGAGCAGCCCGGGCTGGTAGGCGCGGACGCCCTCGGCGAGCGCGCGCTCCAGGTCCAGCGAGCCGACGAGGCGGTCCTCGGTGGCGCCCACGGGCAGCTCGACCAGCCGGGCCGGGCGGGTGTCCGCGCCGGTGTGCGGGGCGTCCGGGCAGGCCGGGTCGGGCGCCGCGGGGTCGCAGGCGAAGCGGCAGCCCGGCACCACCGCGACCTCGGGCAGCAGCGCGGCCAGCGCGCGCACCGCCGTCGACTTCGCGGTGCCCTTCTCCCCCCGCACCAGCACCCCGCCGACGCCCGGGTGCACGGCGTTGAGCAGGAGGGCCAGGCGGAGGTCGTCGTGGCCGACGACGGCGGAGAACGGGAACACAGCCACGCGGCGGGACCCTACGCGCCGGACGGGCGGCTACCCGTCGATGACGACGTGCCCGCGGCGCTCCAGCTGCGGGACCGGCGCGGATCCGGTGAGGCGGTGAGCATCCTCACGGCGGCGGACGGGGCGGTCGTTGGCGATCAGCACGGCCATCCACGGCAGCGGGATCGACGCGGCCAGCAGGCCGACGGCGAGCCACATCGAGGCCGGGTAGACGACGGCCGCGAGCACGAACAGCAGGACGCGGCTGCCCATGAGCAGGGTGTAGCGGCGCTTGCGCGCGGAGAGCTGGTCGGCGGGGGAGGGCTCGGCGTCGGTGATCAGGACCGGGACGGTCACGGGATGATCTCCTCTCTACATCTTGTAGAACACCGGCCCGGCGACGCCTGTTCCCGTCAGCGCAGACGGGGGGTGAGGGTCGGGAGGGTCGGGGCGCCGTGCTCGATCAGCGCGCCCAGGGCGTCCAGGTCCAGGTGGGCCTCCACCAGGTCGCCGAGCAGGTCGAGCTGCGCGTCCCGGGCGTCGGCGAAGCAGGTGTCGGGCGCGGGGACGAAGCCGGTGCGCCCGGCCTGGGCGGCCACCCGGGCCAGCAGCAGGCGGCGGAACGCGTCGTTCTCCAGCAGCCCGTGCCAGTGCGTGCCGAGCACGGCGCCGGCGTCGGAGCCCTCGCCGTCGAGCAGCTGCGGGTCGCCGGAGCGCGCGACCCGCCCGTGGTGGATCTCGTAGCCGCGCACCGGCACCCCCCACGCGGTCCCGGCCGGGTCGCCCAGGTGCTTGACCGCGTCGAAGACGATCTCCAGGTCGAGCAGGCCGAGCCCGGCGGCGTCCCCGCCCTCGACGCCGTGCGGGTCCGCGATCGAGCGCCCGAGCACCTGGTAGCCCCCGCAGATCCCCAGCACCGGGCGCCCGGCGCGGGCGTGGGCGAGCACGGCGTCGGCCAGCCCGGTGCGGCGCAGCCAGGCCAGGTCGGCCACCGTGGCCCTGGAGCCGGGCAGGACGACGAGGTCGGCGTCGGCCAGCCGCGAGGGCTCGGTGACGTAGCGGACGGCGACGCCGGGCTCGCAGGCCAGCGCCTCCGCGTCGGTGGCGTTGGAGATCCGGGGGAAGCGGACGACCGCGACGCGCAGCCAGGACGACCCGTGCGGCGGGGCCGGCGCGCCGAGCACCCCGTCGGCGACGGCGGACAGGGAGTCCTCGGCGTCGAGCCACAGCCCGTCGGCCCACGGCACGACGCCGTAGGTCGGTCGGCCGGTCAGCGCGCGCAGCTGGTCCAGCCCGGGGGCGAGCAGGCCCGGGTCGCCGCGGAACTTGTTGACCACGAACCCCGCGACCCGGGCCTGGTCGGCCGCGTCGAGCACGGCGAGGGTGCCGAACAGGTGGGCCAGCACGCCGCCCCGGTCGATGTCGCCCACGACGACGACCGGCAGGTCCGCGGCCTGGGCCAGGCCCATGTTGGCGATGTCGGAGCGCCGCAGGTTGATCTCCGCGGGCGATCCCGCCCCCTCGCACACCACCACGTCGTAGCGGCTGCGCAGGTCGGCCAGCGTCGCGGTGACGACCTCGAGCAGGGCGGCCTTGCGGGCGTAGTACGACCGGGCGCTGACGGTGCCGTCGACCCGTCCCAGCACGACGACCTGCGAGGAGCGGTCGCTGCCCGGCTTGAGCAGGACCGGGTTGAACGCCGTGCTGGGCGCGAGGCCGCAGGCGTGGGCCTGCATCGCCTGCGCCCGGCCGATCTCGCCGCCGTCCGGCGTCACCACGGAGTTGTTGCTCATGTTCTGCGCCTTGAACGGCGCCACCGCCACCCCCCGCCGGTGGAGCACCCGGCACAGGCCCGCGACGAGCGCGCTCTTGCCGGCGTCCGACGTGGTCCCAGCCACCAGCAGAGCACCGCGCACGGGAGCTACCGTAGATCCGTGCGGTTCCTCCTGCGCCCGGGCTGGCTGGCGCTCATCGCGGCGGTGCTCGCGTTCGTCGTCGCCTGCTACACGTTCCTCGCGCCCTGGCAGTTCGGCCGCGAGGCCGAGCGCGAGGCCCAGCAGGCGGCCATCGCCGCGGCCACGGCCACCCCGCCCGCCCCGCTCGAGCAGGTGGCCCCGGACGGCATCACCCCCGCCGTGGAGTGGCGCCAGGTCACGGTGACCGGCAGCTACCTCCCCGAGGACGAGGCCGTGGTGCGGCTGCGCGTCGTGGGCGGGCGCCCGGCCGTCGAGGTGCTGACCCCGTTCCGGACCACCGACGGGCGGGTGCTCGTCGTCGGCCGCGGCACGGTGGAGACCAGCAGCGGCGCGGAGACCCCGGCCCTCGCCGAGCCCCCGGCCGGCGAGGTGGAGCTCACCGCGCGGCTGCGCCTGGACCAGACCGACCCGCAGGCCCGCGTGCTGGAGGCCGACGGCATCGTCCAGCTCTACTCGGTGGACACCCGGCTGCTCGCCGGCACCACGGGCCTGCCGCTGGAGCCGGGCTGGCTGCAGCTCGCCGGGGGCCAGCCGGGGGTGCTGGCGCCGCTGCCGGTGGAGCCCGACGTGTCCGGGGCGCCGTTCACCAACCTCTCCTACGCCCTGCAGTGGATCACCTTCGGCGTGGTCGCCCTCGTCGCCCTGGGCTACTTCATCCGGCTGGAGCTGCTGCAGCGCAGCGGCCGCACGGTCGACCGCACCGCCCTGCGCAAGGCCCTCGCCGGCGACGACTGACCCTCGTGAGCGGAAACGGCTGCTCTAGCCGCCGTATCCGCGCACGGGCGCGGCAGCGCACGCCCCTGCGGCGAGGAGGACGGCCGCGGCCGCCACCAGCCCGGACAGCCGCACCGCGCGGCGCAGGTCGGCCGGGCCCGGGGCCGGGCCGGACCCCAGCCGGGGCCGCTCCTCCACGCGGTGCGCGTAGACCGTGCGCCCGCCCAGGGTGACGCCCAGCGCCCCGGCCGCGGCGGCCTCGACCGGTCCGGCGTTGGGGCTGGGGTGCGCGCGGGCGTCGCGGCGCCACGCGGCCAGCGCGGCGCGGGGCGACCCGCCCACCGCGGGCGCGACCAGCGCGGTGAGCAGGGCGCACAGCCGGGCCGGGAGCAGGTTGGCGACGTCGTCGAGCCGCGCGGCGGCCCAGCCGAACCGGGCGTAGCGGGGCGAGCGGTAGCCGATCATCGCGTCGAGCGTGTTCACCGCGCGGTAGCCGAGCAGGCCCGGCACGCCCGCGACCGCACCCCAGAACAGCGGGGCGACGACGGCGTCGGAGGTGTTCTCGGCCAGCGACTCGGTGCCCGCGCGGGCCATCCCGGCCCCGTCGAGCGACGCCGGGTCGCGCCCGCACAGCGAGGGGAGTCGCCGCCGCGCGGCGGGCAGGTCCCCGGCCTCGACCTCCGCGGCCAGCCCCGCCCCCTCCCGCGCCAGCGACGTGCCGCCCAGGACGACCCACGTGGCCAGGGCCGTGGCGGGCGCGCCGCCCCGCCCGACCGCGCGCCCGAGCGCGACGGTGCCCCCCACCAGCAGCGCGACGTGCGCGGCGCCGGCGAGCCGGCTGTCGCGGTAGGTGGCGCGCTCCAGGCGGGCGGCGAGGGCCCCGAAGCCGGCGACCGGGTGGCCGCGCCGCGGGTCCCCCAGCGCGGCGTCGGCCAGGAACCCGATCAGCAGGCCGGCCGCGCGCCGCCGGCCCCGTCCGCTCCACCCCACGTCCGGCGACGGTACGGGGGATGATCGCGGGCGTGCGCACCGACCTGGACCCCGCGGAGCTGGGCGCCCGCTCGTTCTACCGGCTGCTCACCTCGGTGGTGGTGCCCCGCCCGATCGCGTGGGTGTCCACCCGGTCGGCCGCCGGGGTCGACAACCTGGCGCCGCACTCGTTCTTCACCGTGTCCTGCGTGGACCCGCCGATGGTCCAGTTCACCAGCGTCGGGGTGAAGGACACGCTGCGCAACGTCCGCGAGACCGGCGAGTTCGTGGTCTGCCTGGCCACCGAGGACCTGTTCGAGCAGGTCAACGCCACGGGCACCGACTTCCCGGCGGGCGTGAGCGAGTTCGCCGCGGTCGGGCTGACCGCGGAGCCGAGCGCGCGGGTGGCCGTCCCGCGGGTGGCCGAGTCGCCGGTGGCGCTGGAGTGCCGGCTGGAGCGCGACATCGTGCTCGGCGACTCCACCGTGGTGATCGGCCGCGTCGTCCACGCCGCGGTGAGCGCCCGCGTCGTCGACGGCGACGCGCGCCGGGGCGGCCTGCCCGTGATCGACGAGCTCCGCCCGCTGGCCCGGCTGGGGCGCGACGAGTGGGCCACGATCGGCGAGGTGCTGGAGATCAGCCGCATCCGGCACGCCGACTGGCCGGGGCACTACGCGCCGCGGGCCTGATCCTCGTCCGGGGCGCTGCGCCGCTCGGCCTCCGCCGCCGCCGCGTGCAGGGTGCACGGCCACCGGGCCCCCGACCCGCCCGCGGTGGTGCACCCCGCGCAGCGCCCGAGCCGGTCCGGCACGTGCACCTCCAGCAGTCGGCGCCGCACCCCCGGCATCGCCGCGAGCTCGACCGCCACCGGACCCAGGTCCGACCCGTACCCCACTGCCCTCACCGCACTCTCCCGCCGTCGCGTACCGGGGATGCTCGCCGACGACGGGCCCGGCGTTCGCCCCGATCGGGGGGGTCGCGCCGAAGGGGTGCCGACGAGCGGTCGACGACCGGGTCGTGGCCGACCGGATCGGGGGCCACCGTCCGTCGACCGCTCGTCGCAGCGCCTCAGAGCGTGAACTCGCCCGGCGGGGCGGCGGCCGGGTCGGCGTGCAGCTCGGTCTCGCGGCCCCGCAGCTCGACCCGCCGGATCTTCCCGGAGATCGTCTTGGGCAGTTCCCCGAACTCCAGGCGCCGCACCCGCTTGTAGGGGGCGAGGTTGTCGCGGGCGAACTGCAGGATCGACCGCGCGGTCTCCTCGGTCGGCTCGTGCCCCGCGGCCAGCACGACGTAGGCCTTGGGGACGGCGAGGCGCACCGGGTCGGGCGAGGGCACGATCGCGGCCTCGGCCACGGCCGGGTGCTCGATCAGCACGCTCTCCAGCTCGAACGGGCTGATCCGGTAGTCCGACGCCTTGAACACGTCGTCGGCCCGCCCGACGTAGGTGATGTAGCCGTCCGCGTCGCGGGAGCCGACGTCGCCGGTGTGGTAGTAGCCGCCGGCCATCGCCTCGGCGTTGCGCTCGGCGTCGCCGTGGTAGCCCACCATCAGCCCGAGCGGGCGCCGGGCCAGGTCGATGCAGATCTCGCCCTCGTCGACGCCGGCCTCCCCCGTCGCCGGGTCCACCAGCACGATCGGGTAGCCCGGGACGGGCCGGCCCATCGAGCCCGGCTTGACCGCCTGCCCCGGCGGGTTGCCGATCTGCAGCGTCGTCTCGGTCTGCCCGAAGCCGTCGCGGATCCGCACCCCCCAGGCCTTCTCGATCTGCTCGATCACCTCGGGGTTGAGGGGCTCCCCCGCGCCGACGACCTTGGTCGGCGGGGTCGCCAGCTGCGACAGGTCGGCCTGGATGAGCATCCGCCACACCGTCGGCGGCGCGCAGAAGCTGGTGACGGCGCAGCGCTCGAGCACGTCGAGCACGCCGCGGGCGTCGAACTTGGCGTAGTTCATGACCAGCACGCAGGACTCGGCGATCCACGGCGCGAAGACGTTGCTCCACGCGTGCTTGGCCCAGCCCGGCGAGGAGATGTTGAGGTGCACGTCGCCGGGCTCCAGCCCGATCCAGTACATCGTCGACAGGTGCCCGACCGGGTAGGAGGCGTGGGTGTGCTCGACCAGCTTGGGCTTGGCCGTGGTGCCGGAGGTGAAGTACAGCAGCAGGGTGTCGCTGCCCCGCGTCACGCCGTCGGGGGCGAAGGCGGCGTCCGCGCCGTCCGCCTCGGCGTAGTCCAGCCACCCCGCGGGGGCGCCCTCGCCCTGGCGTCCCCGCACCGCGATCCGGGTGTAGTCGCCCTCCACGCCGTCGAACTTGGCGGCGTCGGCGGCGCCGACCACGACGTGCTTCGCCCCGCCCCGGTCGAGCCGGTCGCGCAGGTCGGCCGCGGTGAGCAGCGTCGTCGCCGGGATGACGACCGCGCCCAGCTTCATCGCGGCGAGCAGCGTCTCCCACAGCTCGACCTGGTTGCCGAGCATGAGGATGATCCGGTCGCCGCGGGCGACGCCGTGCCCGCGCAGCCAGTTCGCCACCCGGTCCGACCGCTCGGCCAGCTCCGCGAAGGTCCAGTGCGCCTCGCTGCCGTCCTGCTCGACGATCCACAGCGCGCGGGCGTCGCCCCGCTCGGCGGCGACCCGGTCGAAGTGGTCGAGCGCGAAGTTGAACTCGTCGATCTCGGGCCAGGCGAAGTCCCGGTAGGCGGTGTCGTAGTCCTCCCGGTGGGTCCACAGGAACTCCCGGGCCGCCCGGAACGCCTCTGCTGACGGGTTCATCGCCTCACCTCGCGTCGTCGCCGTGCCTCGTCGCCGTGCCTCGTTGCCGCGCCTGCGCCGCACCCTAGTGATCGGCGGTGGCCCGGTTCACCTCCTGACGGAGAGGACCGCCACCCGGACGCGCCGCCACCGGCGCCCGGTCCCGCAGCCGGTCCCGCCACTAGCGTGCCCGCGTGCGCCCCGCCCGCCTGCTGCTCCCCGCCCTGCTCACCGCCGTCCTGACCACCGCCGCGGTCGCCGGCTGCGCGGCCCCGGCGCCGCGGGCGGCCGGGAGCGGCGGCGCGGTGCCCGGGACGACGGCTCCGAGCGGGGCAGCGGCGGCGGTGGCCCTGCCCTGGCCCGCCCGCAGCGCGGCCGAGGCCGCCGGCCTGCAGGAGGCCGCCGACTCCGGCGCCCAGCCGTGGCTGCTCGACCCCGAGGAGACGGCGCTGTCCTACGCCGCCGCGGCGTTCGGCTGGACCACCGCCGGGACGGAGCGGACGGCCCCCGGCACCGTGGTCGTCACCGGGCCGGGCGGCTCCCGCCGGACGCTCGCACTGGTCCAGCCGGCCCGATCCGGACCCGGCGGTATCTGGAGCGTGACGGCCGATTCGTGAGCCCCGTTCGGGTGAACCCCGCGCGGGTGTGCTGCGTTTGCACCGGCTGCGGCGATCAACCGGGTGAGACCGTCGCACGGCGCGACGGACGCGACCAGGCGGGAGCCGGCAGATGAGCGTCGGGAAGAGCATCGACTCCGTCCAGCAGGACATGTTCACCGTGCTGCACGGCCAGCCCGCGCCCGTGGTGACCCGCTGGAGCTACACCGCCGCCGACCCGTTCGCGGTGAGCCTGGCCGTCCGGACCAGGCACGACCAGTGGGTCGAGTGGCTCGTCTCCCGCGACCTGGTCGTGGTGGGCCTGGAGGAGGACGCCGGGCTGGGCGACATCCGCCTGTCCCCGCAGGTCGTGCAGGGCTACGACATCGTGGAGATCGAGATCTCCTCCACGGACGGGCGGGCGGTGCTGGAGGTCGACCGCGACCTGCTGCGCCACTTCATCGAGACCACCACCGAGCTGGTGGCGCTGGGTGACGAGTCGGCGTGGACCGACCTGGACGGGGAGCTCGCCCGGCTCACGGCCGACGCCGCGGAGTGAGCCGCCGCGGTCAGTCCTCGGTGCGGTACCGCTCGGCGTAGCGCCGAGCGGCCTCCGCCCGTCCGGGGGCGTCCCGGGAGTCGCGGACGGCCTGCGCGTAGTGCGGTGGCCAGCCCGCCTTCATCGCGCGGTGCTCCGTGGTCTGCTGCACGAACGACGCCGCGTACACCAGCCCGACCAGCGCCCCGCCGAGGATCGCGACCAGGCGCACCCACAGCTCCCCCGGCACGACGAACAGCAGCAGCACCGCGAACGGCACGAGCTGCACGATCGAGCGCAGGATCTGCCGCAGCGCCCAGGTGCGCGTGGTGACGTCGTGCAGCACCCAGTCGCGGTAGCGCTCCGGCAGGCCGCCCCCGAGGGCGTACCAGAGCCAGCGCAGCGGTCCGGGGCGCGTCACCCCTCCATCATGACCGGTCGGCGTCGAGAACACCCGTGACGTCGCGCGCCGCGTCCGCCCGGGCCTCGTCCACCGCGTCGTCCGCGCCGTCCTCGTCCAGCAGCGCGTCGACCTCGGGGTCGGCCAGGGCCGGCACGCCCTCCAGCGACGGCTCGCCGTCCGCCCGCGAGTCGCCGTCCACGAGGTGCACGGCCGCCTCCTCCGCGGACGCGGCCCCGCCGTCGATCCCGACGTCGACGCCGTCCATCGCGTCGGGGGTCTCCAGCGCGCTGCCCTCGTCGGCGATCGCGATGCGGCCGGCGCGGTCCGGGTCGCCCCCGGGCTCGCCCTCGGGCTCCTCGCGGGCGAGGCGCTCGTCGAGGGTGTCGCCGCGGCGCATCCCACCGGCCGTCATGCTGTTGTCCTCCAGCACGTACGGGCGGTCCGGCGGCACGTAGCCCGACTCCACGCCGTCGCGGTCGCCCGCCGGGGCCGCCAGGTGCTGCGAGCTCTCCAGCTGGATCGACGCCCCGAGGTCGGGTGCCTCGGGCTGCTCCTCGTAGTCGCGCTGTGCCATGGTTCCCGCCTACCCGGACCGACGCCCGGTGAACCGGAGGTGCTCATGTCCCCCGTCACGCGACCCCGCAACGCCGCGGCCACGCGGGCGGCCCTCCTCTCCGCCGCCCGGGAGCTGTTCGCCACTGAGGGCTACGAGCGGACGACCGTGCGCGCGGTCGCCGACCGCGCCGGGGTCAACCAGGCCCTGCTGTTCCGCTACTTCGGGAACAAGGAGGGCCTGTTCACCGAGGCCGTCACCGAGCTGGCGCTGGCCCCGCTGCGCGACGGCCCGGCCGCGACGCTGCTGGAGCGGATCGTGCACAGCGCGTTCGCCGACGAGCCGGGGTCGGCCCTGCTCCTGGCCGTGCTCGGCACCGGGGACGGCGCGGCGGAGGAGCTGCGCCGGCGGTTCGGCCTGGAGTACCGCGAGCGGTTCGCCGACCTCGCCGCCACCGACGACCGCCAGGACGCCCTGCGCCGCGCCGACCTGCTGCTGGCGTGGCTGCTCGGCCTCGGCCAGTACCGCCCGTCGGGCGACCGGGCGGCGGCCGAGGCGCACGTGCTGCGCGCGGCGCGGGCGCTGCTCGCCGGGTGAGGCCGGCGCCCCGCCGCGGTCTACACGCCGGCGGGCGGTCGGGTGACCAGCTCCGCGGGCGCGCGGCGCGTGTGCGCGGTGACGCCGTCGCGGAGCGTGCCGCCGGCCAGCTCGGCCATCGCCGCGCAGGTCTGCACCCACACCGTCAGCTGCACCTCCTTGGCCAGCGGCAGCCAGTCGTAGAGCAGCCGCGACACCCGGTCCCCCGACCGGGCCCAGGACTCGATGGTGAACCGCAGGGCGCCCCCGGGCTCGGACGCGGCGCGGAACTCGATCTGGCCGGCCTCCAGGTGCCCCGACAGCGTGGCCAGCCGCACGGTGAGCGGCGTCATCCCGACCACGCGGACCGGCCCGTCCCACGGGCCGGGGATGAGGATGCGGTAGTCGTCGCCCAGCGCCATCGGCCCGGGGCCGCCGCGGGTCCGGGCGAACACCGCGACATCGGGCACCGCGCAGTTCGGGTCCTCGGCGAAGCGGTCCATCAGCTCGTCGGGGGTCAGCTCCGGCCCGTCGACGACCACCGAGTACCGGCGGTGCAGCAGGTCGCCGACGCCGTCGGACACCAGCTGCACGACCGGGTCGGTGTCGGGCACGGGATCGGGCAGGTCGCTGGCGTCGCCGACCTCCTCGGTGCGGTGCAGGGCCGGACCGGCCGGCGACAGCTTGAACCGCAGCACGCGGACCAGACCGGCGGGCCAGCGGAGGTAGTCGCGTAGCAGCACGAGGCGATGGGTACCCGCAACGCATGATCGACACCCGCCGGGACGTGGCCGCCGTCGTCGACGAGCTGCGGACGCGCGGCCTGAACTACGACGAGCGGCAGGCGCCCCCGCACGTCACCGACGGGTGGCACCAGGACCGGCTCAGGGTGCATCTGGGCCACGAGGGACCGGGCGAGCCGGAGCCCGACGGCCTCGTCGCCCGGGCCGACGACCTGGTGAACGACTACGAGTTCACCGACCCCTCGATCCTGCGGGCGGTGTACCGCGCCCCCGGCGACCTCGTGGGCCGCGACATCCTGCTGGAGGGCCGCTACTGGCCGTTCCGGTTCCTGCTCGGCGTGCGGATCACCGCCGAGCTCGACGAGCTGCGCGACACCCCGGACGGGCCCGAGCGCGTGGTGGGGTGGACCTACCAGACCCTGGAGGGGCACCTGGAGCAGGGCCGGCTCACCTACGAGATCGCGAAGAACCTCACGACGGGCGCGGTCGAGTTCCGCATCGACGCCTACTCGCGGCAGAGCGAGATCCCCAACCCCGTGTTCCGGCTCGGCTTCTCGCTGTTCGGCCGGCGCACCCAGACCCGGTTCTACCGGGCGGCGCTGGAGCGGCTCGGCGACCGCGTGCGCAACCCCCCGGAGCGGCCGCGGCCGGCCGAGGACGGCCTGGTGCACGTCCCCACCGGCACCCGCCCCGGCCGGTTCGAGTGGGCGACGATCCGGATCCTGCACCCCGGACGCTGACCCCTCACCGGGCGGCCGGCGCCCGTCCGGCCCGCCGGTGCCACAGGACCGCCACGACGAGCACGACCGCGCCCGACGCGGCGCCGCCCGTGGTGATCCCGGCGAAGGCGGCGGCGCGCAGGCCGTCGGCGCGCAGGGCCGCGACGACGCCGCCGAGCACGCCCGCCGCCACGACGGCGCCCCACACCAGCGGCCGGGGCCGCCGCGGCGCGCCGGTCGGGTCGGGGGGCGTGCGGCGCCACCACCGGACCGACCACGCCACCAGCGCGACCGCACCGATGACCCCGCTGCCGTACTGCGCCCAGCGGTAGCCCTCCAGGCCCGCCCACGTCGCCGACAGCGCGGGGACGTTCTCGGTGCCGAACCGGCCCGCGTGGGTGAACTCGTCCCACAGCACGTGCGTGGCCGCGCCCACCACCAGCGCGAGCGCGACGAGCGCGGCGCGCCGGGGCGTCGCGAGCCGGTGCCGCAGCCCCAGCCGGACGCGGCCGGCCAGCCGGGCCCGCAGCCCGGTCGGGGCCAGGTCGAGCAGCGGCGCCGCGAGCAGGCCGTGCCAGGCGGCCCAGGCGAGCAGGCCCATCGCCAGGTCCAGCGTGACGAGCGCCCAGAGCGTGTGCGACGGCCCGCCGACGTCGGTCGGCGGGTGGAAGCCGCCGACCGTGACCGGGACGAAGTAGGGCAGGTCCGGCGCCACCGAGCCGATCACGAGCGCCGACGCGGGCAGCCCCGTGCGGAGCAGCGGGAGCACCGCGGCGGGGTGGCTCCCGGTGAACGGCACGCGATCACCGTAGCGGTGCGCGTTTCACCCGCCCGCCACGGGAAACCCGCGCGGTTATGCGGCCCTTCGACGACATCTCCCGGCTGGAACGCGCCCACTCCCTCGACAAGCCGGCCGCGGCCATCCGCACGGTCGTGCAGAAGGCGCTGGTCAACCAGAAGGTCAAGGACTTCCTGCACGGCACCTGGCTGGGTCACTCGCTGCACCCCGCGCTGGTCCAGGTCACGTTCGGCTCGCTGTTCTCGGCCAGCCTGATCGACCTGGTGGGCGGGAAGCGCTCGTACTCCTCGGCCCTGATCGGGACCGGTCTGGCCGTCGCGCCGGTCACGGCGGCGGCCGGCTGGGCCGACTGGTCGGCGGGCAACCCCGACCAGCAGCGCGTCGGGCTGGTGCACGCGGCCACCAACATCGTCGCGCTGTCGCTCTACGGCGCGGCGCTGGCGTCGCGCTCCCGCGGGGGCGGGGGCCGGCTGCTGTCGCTGAGCGGCCTGGCCGCCAGCTCGCTGGGCGCTGTGCTGGGCGGGCACCTCGCCTACCACCAGGGGCTCGGCCCCAACCACGCCGACCGCGTCACCGACCTCGCACCCAGCGGGTGGACCTCGCTCGGGTCGCTCGACGACCTGCCCGACGGGGAGCCGGTGCGCCGCCGCGCCGGGGAGGAGCCGGTGCTCGTGGTGCGCCGGGGCGCGCAGGTGTCGGTGCTGTCCAACACCTGTCCGCACCTCGCGGCGCCGCTGTCGGAGGGCCGCATCGAGGACGGCGCCATCGTCTGCCCGTGGCACGGCAGCCGGTTCCGCCTGTCCGACGGCGAGCTGGTGCAGGGCCCGGCGACCGCGAAGGTGCCGTGCTTCGAGACCCGCGTGGTGGGCGGCGCGCTGGAGGTGCGCCGGCCCGACCTGTAGGGGGCCCGCAGGACGTCGGTCGCGCGTCCGGGGCGTCGGCCGTCCTAGTCGATGCGGGCGCGCACCGCGAGGCCGTCCGGGGAGAGCCACCCGGAGCGCTGCGCGGCGTCGACCATGGCCTCCCAGCGCTGCGGCCAGTCCGGGTCGGCGGCGAGGAGCCCGGCGCGGGACCGGAGCGTGGCCAGGTCCAGCCACACGTGCTCGTCGTCGGCGGGCGCGCCGGTGCCGGTGGTGGCCAGGGCGGTGCGGAGGTCGTCGCCGGACAGCTCGGTCTCGACCTGCAGCCGCCCGCAGTCGTCGGCGTCCCGGACGAGTGCGCCGTCGGCGGTCAGGGTCACGATCACCGCCCGATCCTGTCAGGGTTCGTCCCTATGGTGGCGACCATGGCGCTGACCCTCGACGAGCGAGCCGCCTTCCTCGCGGAACCGCACGTGGGAGCACTGGCGGTGGCCGCGGGGCCCGATCGCGGTCCACTCACCGTGCCGATGTGGTACGGCTACCGGCCGGGTGGCGAGCTGTGGCTGCTCACCCCGGCCGGCTCCCGGAAGGCGCAGCTGATCGCCGCGGCCGGCCGGATCACCGTCATGGTCGACCGGGTGGAGCCGACGGTCCGGTACGTCTCGGTGGAGGGCCCGGTCACCCGCACCGCACCCGGCACCGCCGCCGACGCGCGGGAGCTGGCCGAGCGCTACCTGCGGCCGGAGAGCGTGGAGCCCTACCTGGCGGTGGCGGAGGCCGAGCACGGCGAGCAGCTGCGCATCCACCTGCGCCCCGAGCGCTGGCTGTCGGCCGACCTGGGCCCGGCCTGACCGGCCCGCTCAGACGTCGTCGGGCGGGGCGAACAGGCCGCCGTCCTTGAGCGTCGCGACGACCACGGTGGTGTCGCACGCCGTCACGCCGTCCAGCCACGGTGCGGCGGTGGTGGCGTCGTGGAGGGCGTCGACCCCGGCCACGACGCCCTCGACGAGCAGCGGGGCGTCCCCGGTCACCACGCTCGCGCGCAGGACCCAGGGCTCGCGGCGCAGCGCGGCGGCCACGAAGGCCACGTCGCGCGGCGCGGCCTGCACCCGCAGCACCGCGCGGAGCCCGAACCCGAGGCGGGCGGGGTCGACGACCGTGCGCACGCGCAGCCGCCCGTCGCGGCGCAGCCGGTCGACGCGGCGGGGCACGGCGGTGCGGGACAGCCCGGTGGCGTCGGCGAGGGCGCCGTCGGGCCGGCGGGCGTCCAGCGCCAGCGCCGCGAGCAGCATCCGGTCGGTGGGAGGCAGCTCCTTGACCTCGCCGAACGGGGCGTTGGCCGGCGGGGGCAGGTAGCCGTTCAGCGCCTCGCACTCCTCGTCGGTGAGCAGGCCGGGGCGCCACTCGTCCTCGGTGCGGACGTAGCGCAGCACGGTCTGCGCGGTCGCCGACACCACGCCGCGCAGCCGCGGCAGCTCCTCGCCGACCAGTCGGGCCAGCCGGGCGGGCGGGCAGCCGAGCTCGGCCTGCGCACCGGTGGCGAGCAGGTGGGTGTGGCGGGTGTCGCGGCGGCGGGCGAGGGCGAGCGCGGCGACGCGCTCCTGGCCGGGCTCGCAGTGCAGCCGCACGACCGTGCCGGCCGCGGCTGCGGGCACCCCGATGACCTGCACCAGTCCGGAGGCGAGCAGCTGCTGCCCGCGGCGGGCGACCACGCCGTCGGGCTCGTCGAGCACCTCCGCGATCCGCGTCCACGGCAGTCGGCCGTCCACCTGCAGCGCGCCGACGATGCGGCGGTCGAGCGCGTCGAGGGTGCCCGCCACCGCCACCCCCGCCGTCCCAGCCCGACACCGCGGCGTCGGGGCCCGTCCACCTCGGCGGAGGCTACCCCGCGGTGGTGTCCGATCCGAGGTGGTGCAGCAGGTTGGCACCGAACCGCTCCCCGATGCGCTGCATGGTCGCCGTCATGACCGCCCGCACGGCCGGGGCGGCCAGCCGCGACAGCGGCAGCTCGACGGTGAGGGTGAGCTCGATGGCGAGGTGGGTGCCGCCGGGGACGTCGACCAGCACGTAGGAGCCCTCCGCGCCGGCCGGCTCCACCACGCCCGGCGGCGGCGCGTGGGTGTAGCCGATACCCCGGCCGTCGTAGAACACCATGCGCTCGGTGAACACCGGGGTGATGCCGACCCCGAGCACGGACAACCCCGCGAGGTGCCAGCGCCAGAAGGGGCCGTCGACCTCGATGCGGCGCAGCAGCGGGGTGAGCCGCGGCAGCAGGTCGGGGTCGACGAGGGCGGCCCAGATCCGCTCGCGCGGCACGGCCAGCACGATGTCGTTGCGCGTCGTCGCGGAGAAGCGGGCCACGCGCAGGAGTCTCCCGGCCGCCGTCGCGGGGCGCGCGGTGGACGACGCGCGGAGCGGGCGTAACACCGGAGGCCCCTCGCGCGTCCTCCCCCACGAACACCCCACCCGCACCGAGGAGGCAGGCATGTCGGACTACATCGAGACCACCGTGGAGTTCGTCGACGGCGACGGCGACGGCTACCCGGAGACGACCCTGGTCGACTCCGACGGCGACGGCGCGATCGACACCGTGCTCACCGACGTCGACGGCGACGGCTACGACGACGTGGCGGAGTTCGACAACGTGGCCGACGGCGAGTTCGTCGCCGACGTGGTCGCGGTCGACACTGACGGCGACGGCCTGGCCGACGTCGTGGCCGACGACGTCGACCTGGACGGCGTGGCCGACCAGGTCACCCGCGTGGACGGGGTGCCGCTGGCCGACGCCAACCCCTACAGCACCTCCGGGGGCCCGTACGACGTGTCGTGAGACGCGTGACGGTCCGTCACCGCCGCAGCGACGCGCCACACCTCCGGGTGGACCCGCCCGGAACCGGGTGCGGCGGGGCCGGTCCCGGCGATGGAGGGGTGACGGACCACCCCACCGGCAGGAGCCGACCATGACCAGCGACGACACCGCCCGACCCACCGCCCGCGAGCGCGAGGTCGTCGCCGCGCTCCGCCGGCTGGGCGCGGACGCGGCCCCCACCGCCGGGGCCCGCGACCGCGCCCGCGCCCGGTTGCGCGCGGCGATGGCGGCGCAGCGCGCGGGCTCGGCCCCGGTGGCCTGCTGAGCCACGCCCCCTGGTGACGGTCAGGGCCGCGGCCCCAGCAGGTCCCACCGGTTGCCCCACGGGTCGAGGAACACCGCCACCCGGCCGTAGGGCTCGTCCCGCGGCGGCACCGGGAACGGCACCCCGGCGGCGACGAGCCGGGCGTGCGCCGCGGCGAGGTCGTCCACCCGCAGGAACATCCCGACGCGACCGGCGAACTGCCGGCCCACCGCCCCGGCCTGCTCCGGCCCGTCGGCCCGCGCGAGCAGCACGCCCGTGACCGCGCCGGGCGGCCGCACGACCACCCAGCGCTTCGGCCGGCCGTCGTTCGTCAGCGAGGGCGCGTCCTCGGCGAGGTCGAACCCCAGGGCGTCGACGAAGAACGCGATCGCGGGGTCGTAGTCGTCCACCACGAGGGTCACCAGGTCCAGATGCACCCCCGCACCCTCCCGCGGGCGGTGTGATCAGGGGGCCGCTGGACGAAGGTTCGCCTACCCTCATATCCTCCCGCCCGTGCCCCACACCCCCCGACCCACGACCGTCCGGACGGCGGCCGCCCGGTCCGCCGTCCTGTCCCGCCGCACCGTCCTCGCCGCGGGGGCGGCGCTCCTGCTCGGTGCCTGCGGCAGCGGGACGACCGGCGGCGCCGCGCCCGCGGCAGCCGGCTCCGCGGGGGGCGCGTTCCCCCGCACGGTGCGCCACGAGCTCGGCGAGACGGAGGTCGCAACGGCCCCGCAGCGGATCGTCGCCGCCACCGACGGGGCCGAGCTCGCGTCCCTCATCGCCCTCGGCGTGCGGCCGGTCGGCTTCGGGCAGCGCGACGACCCGGTCCACCCGTGGACGGCCGAGGGCCTCGCGGCGCTGGGCGGCGACGTGGAGACCTACGACCTGTCCGGCGGCGAGACGAGCTTCGAGCAGCTCGCCGCGTGGGCGCCCGACCTCGTCGTGGTCCAGGAGGGCTTCGCCACTGAGGACAACCTCGCCCGCTTCACCGGCGTCGCCCCCACGGTCGCCACGTCGTTCATCGACTGGAAGGCCAGCCTGCGCCAGGTCGCCGACGCCCTCGGCCGCCCCCAGGACGCCGAGCAGCTGATCACCGAGACCGACGCGGACACCGCCGCCGCCCGCGACCGCGTCACCGCGGCCGCCGGCCGACGGCTGGCGATGGTCATCTCGTTCGCCACGGGCGAGGACTACGTCCTCAACGCCGCCAGTCCGATCGGCAAGCTCGCTCCGCAGCTGGGCCTCGCCCCGTTCGCGGAGGGGCAGACCGAGGGCGAGGCCGTCGACCTGGTGCCCGCCGAGCTCCTCGGCGAGCGGCTCGCGGACGCCGACCAGATCGCCGTCCTCGTCTTCGAGGAGGGCGACGACCCGCTGGCCCGCCTCCTCGCCCGCCCCCTCGTGGCGGCCGCCCCCGCCGTCGCCGCCGGGCGGATCAGCGCGCTGAGCGTGCCCGAGTCCAACGCCGCGTACTTCGACTCGGTGCTGACCGTCCCGCGCAACGTCGCGCTGCTGGAGCGCCTCGTGAGCGCCTGAGCACGCTCACCCCGCCTCGTGCACCCAGGCCCGGGCGAGCGCGGCGTCGCGGCGGGCCGGTGAGCCGATCACCCGCACCGGGCCCGCCGCGGTCGGGTCGCCGACGGCGGGCCAGCCGCCCGCCAGCAGCTCGCGGCGCCGGCGCCGGTAGGACACCTGCAGGGCGTCGGACCGCAGGTGCAGCTCGTCGGCGAGGTCGAAGGGCAGCAGCTCGGGCCGCAGCGCGTCGACGACGCGCCGGTCCTCGCGCAGCACCCGGAGGTTGGCCCAGCGGAACGGCCCGTTGGCGAGCGGGGAGGTGAGGAAGTTCCGCAGCACGACGTAGTGGGTGAGGGTGCGGCCGCCGTCGACGGGCAGGTGGGCCTGGAAGACCAGCTGCCGGCGCTCGCCGAACACCAGCTCCGTGCGCGTGCACGAGGGCAGGTGCCACGACAGCGAGCCCGCCCCGTCGCCCGCCCTCCCGGACCACTCCGTGGTCTCCACCGGGTAGTCGGCCACGACGGGGTCGAGACCGCGGCCGAAGGTGCCCTCGTGGACGAAGGGGCCGTGGGCGAAGTCGAGCCCGCCCTCGACGACGCGGTCGACCGCCGCCGCCCACCGGAACACCCCCTGGATCCGGCGCCACCCCGGGTCGTCGAGCTCGGGCCACTCGGGCAGCGGCGGCCGCTGCTCCTCGGGGAGGTCGCCGAGGAACGCCCACACGATCCCGTACCGCTCCTGCACCGGGTAGGCGTCGACGCGCGCCTTCGGCGGGACCGCCCGTTGCGGCTGGGCCGGGATCCGCGCGCACGAGCCGTCCGCGCGGTAGGCCCAGCCGTGGTAGGGGCAGGTGATCTCCTCGCCCTCGGCCCTCCCGTCGGACAGCGCCCCGCCGCGGTGCACGCACAGGTCGCTGAGCACCCCGATCCGGCCGCTGCGGGCGCGCCACACCACCAGCTCCCGGCCGAGCGCGGTGACGCGGCGGGGGGCGCGGCGCACTCCCGTGGAGAAGGCGACGGGGTACCAGAAGTCCAGGAGCATGCCGCTCACTGTACGAGTAGAACGATGATCGAGCTACCTGACGGATGAGGTAGCGTGCGGACGTGTCCGAGCCCCCGCTGAGCCAGCTGCTGTTCGCCGTCCTCACCGCGGCGGACGACGCGGGGCGGGTGCTCGCCGAGCGGCTCGGCACGGGCGTCAGCGATGCGGAGGCGCTGCGGCACCTGCTGACCACCGGACCGACCGGCCCGGTGGAGCTGGGTCGCACGCTGGGCATCGGCTCGGCCGCCTCCACCGCGCTCGCCGACCGGCTCGAGCGGGCCGGTCACGTCGAGCGGCGGCCGCACCCGGCCGACCGGCGGCGGCTGCAGCTGGTGCCGACGGAACGGGCGGGCCGGGAGGTGTGGGCGGCACTGTCCCCCCTGGTCACGGGGCTCGACGCGGTGGAGGAGGGCCTGCCCGACGCCGACCGCGCGGCGGTCCGCCGCTACCTCGAGGGCGTGCTCGCGACCTACCGGGACTACACGGGCTGAGCGTCGTAGCAGGGCCGGTCGTTGCCTTCCGGACCGACGGGTCGTAGCCTCTTTAGAGAACGGAGCGTTTCTTGCGGACGCCGCTCGTGTCCGCCGCTCCCGAGCCGAGGAGGGCACCGTGGCCCACGCCCCCGCCCGCACCGCCGCCCGCTACGTGCTCCCGCTCACCGCCGTCGGCCGCGCTGACGTCGGCACCGCGGGCGGCAAGGGAGCCAACCTCGGCGAGCTGGTGCGCGCCGGCTTCCCGGTGCCCGACGGCGCGGTGATCACCACCGCGGCCTACTCCGCGGTCGTCGCGGGGGCCGGGCTCGCGCCGGCCCTCGCCGCCGCCGACGACGACGCGGGCGCCGCACTGCGGGCGGCGTTCGCGGACGTCGACATCCCGGACGACGTGCGCCGGGAGGTCCTGGACGCCCACGCGCTGCTCGGCGACGGGCCGGTGGCCGTGCGCTCCAGCGCCACCGCGGAGGACCTGCCCGGGGCCGCCTTCGCCGGGCAGCAGGACACCGTCCTGGACGTCGTCGGCCCGGACGCGCTGCTCGACGCGGTGCGCCGCTGCTGGGGCTCCCTCTGGACCGAGCGCGCCATCGCCTACCGCGCGCGCCGCGACGTCGACCCGGCCGGCGTCCGGATCGCGGTGGTGGTGCAGCGGATGGTCCCGGCCGCGTCCGCCGGCGTGCTGTTCACCGCCGACCCGGTCACCGGCGAGCGCGGCACGGTCGTGGTCGAGGCGGCCCGCGGGCTGGGCGAGGCCCTCGTGTCCGGGCTCGTCACGCCCGACCGCTACGTCCTCGGCGCGGGCGGCCGGGTCCGGAGCCGGAGCAGCGGCGGGGGTCACGACGAGCTGCCGGGCGCGGTGCTCGCCGAGCTGGCCGCGCTCGGCCGCGGGGTCGAGGCGCACTTCGGCCGGCCCCAGGACGTCGAGTGGGCGTGGGCCGACGGGCGGGTGTGGCTGCTGCAGGCCCGCCCCATGACGGCGCTGCCGCCGCCCCCGGTCCGGCTCGACCGGGTGCAGCGGATCACCGGCCCGCAGATCGCCGAGTACCTGCCGGTCCGGCCGTACCCGCTGGACGTGAGCACCCTGGCCGTCGCCGGCCCGGGCCGGATGGTGCGCCGGATGCTGGCCGAGATCGCCGGGCTCGCCGTCGACTTCGCGGACGTGCTGCCCGAGGTCGACGGCGTGGTCGACCGGTTCGTGCCGCCGCGGCCGCGGCTCACCTGGCGGGTGCTCGGGGCGCCGGCGCGCAACCTGCCCCGGATCCGGCGTTCGCGGCCGGCCGGGTGGACCCGCGACCCTCGGTTCGCGGCGTTCGACCGCGGGGTGCGCGAGCTGGCGGCCCTCGACCCCACCGCGCTGGACTGGCCGCAGCTGCGCCGGCTGCCGCGCCGGGCGCTCGACGCGATGGAACCGATCACCGACCTGCGGGTGGAGCACCTGCCGCGCGTCGGCTACGACCTGGCGCGCCTGCGGGCCGTGCTGGTGCTCCTGCGGCGCCCCGACCTGTTCCGCCTGCTGGTCATCGGCGGGCGCACCCGCACGGAGGACGCCAACCGCGCCCTGGCCGGCCTGGCCGACCTGGTGCGGGCCGATCCGGCGCTGCACCGCGCGTTCACGCACCTCGACCCCGCGGACCTGATCGCGCCCGTGCGCGGGCACGCGGGGTTCGCCGGCGCGCTCGACGCGTTCCTCGCCGAGTACGGCCACCGCGAGACGGCGAGCCTGCTGCTGGTGTCCTCGCCCACGTGGGGCGAGAGCCCGGTCGCCGTGCTCGGACTGGTCAAGGTCCTCGTGACCGACCCGCCCGCCGCCCCGGACGACCGGGGCCGGCGCGCCGAGCAGGAGCTGCTCGCCCATCCGCTCGTCCGCCGGGCGGGGGCGGGACCCGCCGTCCTGCGGGTCGTCCGGGCCGCCCGCGAGGGCACCGCCTTCCGCGAGGACACCCACTTCCACGCCACCCGGCCGCTGCCGGTGCTGCGCCGGGCCCTGCTGGAGACCGGCCGGCGGCTGGCCGCGGCCGGCGTGCTGCGCGACGCCGACGACGTGCTGCACCTGCGCCTGGAGGAGCTGGAGGCGCTCGACGCGGAACCGGCCGCGCTCGCCCCGGCCGACGCCGCGCGCCTGCGGGACCTCGTGCGCACCCGGTCCGCCCGGCGGGCGGAGCTCGCCGGCGTGCCGCTCATCGCGCCCTCCGTCCTGTTCCCCGACCGCGCTGCCGACGGGGACGCCCTGGTCACGGGCACCCCGACCAGCGGCGGGTGGGCCACCGGGCCGGTGCGGATCGTCCGCGACGCCGCCGACTTCGGCCGGCTCCGCAGCGGCGACGTCCTGGTCTGCCCCTACACGAACCCGGCGTGGACGCCGCTGTTCCAGCGGGCGGCCGCGGTCGTGGTGGACGTCGGCGGGGTCGGCTCGCACGCCGCGATCGTCGCCCGCGAGCACGGGATCCCGGCGGTGATGGGCACGGGCACCGGCACCGCCGTCCTCGTCGACGGGCAGCGGGTCACCGTCGACGGCGACACCGGCCGGGTGGTGGCCGCCGACGGCGGGTCGGGCACGCTGGAGCGGTGACCTCGCCAGCGCGCCCCGGGACGGAGCGGGGACCGGCCGGCTCCGACCACCGCACCCGGCCCCGCCGGCGGGGCGCCGCGCTGGAGACCGCGATCCTGGAGGCGGTGCTGGCCGAGCTCGCCGAGGGGGGCTACGCGCAGCTGTCGGTGGAGCGGGTGGCCGAGCGGGCCGGGGCGAGCAAGGCGTCGCTGTACCGGCGGTGGCCCGGCCGGGCCGAGCTGGTGATGGACGCGGTGCGCAGTGTCCTGCCCGACCCCCGCGACTCCCCCGACACCGGCTCCCTGCGCGGCGACCTCCTCGCGCTGTTCCGGGGGGTGGCCCACCAGCTCGCCGGCCCGGCCGGCCAGGGCCTGCGCGGGCTGCTCGGCGACGCCCTGCGCGACGAGGGCCGGGCGTCGCGGGTGCGGGAGTACGCCCGCGGCACCAGTCAGCGCGTGGTGCAGGAGGTGGTGCGCCGGGCCGTGGAGCGGGGCGAGGTCGACCCGGCCTCGGTCACCCCGCGCCGGCTGGAGGCCGGGCAGGCGCAGCTGCGCTACCACTTCCTCACCCACGGCGCCCCGATCCCGGACGAGGTGGTCGTCGGGATCGTGGACGAGGTGGTGGTGCCGCTGCTGCTCCTCCCGCCCCCGCAATGCTGAAAGCTGCTTGGCGTACGCCGCTGTAGTCGAAGGTGCTTCACGAGGAGGAGATCTCCTCGTTTGGCTCACCCCTTCCCGAATGTCGCCGTAGATCGGAGTTCGATGGTGCGCCTTCATCCGCGCTGCGGTTAGTGCGACCGACGCCGCCACAGCCTTCCCTGAGCCTGCAATGCAACCCCCGCCGCACTCGATATCGTCAAGGAGGCATCACCGCTCGACCGAACGTCCGAATGTGCCGACGGCTCAGGCACTGCGCGGTCAGGTACCCAGGCCTCGTGGCGAGGACCACGCGCTCCGCGTCACCACCACCGGAGAAGATCAAACACCGCTCGACGCCTACGGTGCACAAACATGATCCAGACGCGCGAGATTGTTGATCACCGGTCTTCTACCCCGGCGCCACCCCGCCGCCCTCGAAGGGCGTGCCGGCGATCTGGCAGCAGTCATATTGACGTCGCCTCTAAGTGGGACGGACGGCGCTCTCCAACATCGCCGCACCATGCTGACAGGGCAGTCATGGCCTTGATCAAACCTCGTTGTCAGCGTTTGCCGTCGAATGAAATGTTGGATGAGGTCGAACCCGTCTCATACCGGAAGCAGCTGATCTTCCTGCAGCCGTCATCAGCTACAACTTCTGGCGCACTGAGCGTCAATGTCGGTAACCAACTACTTTTGCGTGATGAACTATACATCTTCGATCAGTGATCGGCCGGCCTGCTGGTGACCACCCTCGACGTCGGACCGACCGCAACCCAGGACGACCGCACCTGCGCACGCTGGCTGGCTGCGCTGGCCAATCCAAACGCGGAGCCCTCGTGTTCGCGGTCCGATTCAAGAGGCTTCACGGGCGGGCGGGCAGGCGCAGCCGGCCGCGTTGGTCGGTGAGATGCTAGGCGCGCTCTGCCTTGCACCAGGCGAGCGGTGTGGCGGCCCTCGGGACGACCGGGCGGCGGTGGAGCCCGTGCCGCACTTCTCCCGTCCACTGGAGGAAGGGCCGGGTTCGGGGCGGAGCCCCGAGGTTATTGGCCGTTAGGCGGGCGGCGCCACGTCTGGCTATGCCGGGGGCAGACTGTGCCAGAGCGGCGCGGCCTCTGCAGGATCACCAGAGCCCTTCAGGCTGACCGCGCTTGTCGCGATCACCGGTGAGATGATCACTGGCGTTCTGGTTGCCGGTGCCGCCAGCACGCGGCCGGGCGGGCCGAGATCGCGTTCCCGCCGTGCTGGACAGGAGTGGATGCCGTTGCAGCTGCGGTAGGCGTGGGAGGGTTCGAACCTGCGACCGCTCGGGTGCATAGCTGGCAGACGTGGAGCCCAGGACCTCCACCAGCACGGGCAGCACCCCTACTGCTCACCCAGCGACCGCCAAGCAGGCGAAGCGGCAGCAATTGAGAACGATTTCACAGGCTTCTGTCGACAACCGGCTGATGTTACACCACGCCCTCACGCCTCAGTACATCGTCGGACCGATTCCACCCAGTTTGACTATTGCACTCCACGCCCCAGCTCTTCACGGCCTGCGGACGATGCGTACTAGCCCTCTTCATCCGCAGATGTGACAATGAGCTCGGGCTGTTCGCGGGGCTTGCAGGCCGCGGCGCAGCCGGTCCTCGCGCGGCCCGAGGAGGCCCTCATGCGACTCGTCGTCGCCCGCCCGGGTCGACTTCTCCTGGTTCTGCTTATCGTTCCGCTCTCGATCAGCTGCGGTGCGACACCAGATTCCCTTGGCTCGAGCACCTCGCCGACGACGACGTCTTCCTCCTTGGCGCCAACCACCGGCAACGCAGAGGCAGTAGAGCCGACCGAGCCGCCCAAGGGGGAACGGCCGTCGAACTCATCATCCGTGGTGTCAACCGATGATCCGCTCCCGACTACCGACCCTCCACCAACGGGGCCACGGACCGCGACCGTACCCAGCGGCCCGACGTTGGATGGGCACTTTCCTCAGAGGCCTTTCCAGTTTGGCGACGAGGACGAAAACACGCAGTGCGCCAGGATCACTGTTCTTGAATCTGTAACGGATGACCGCGCGGCCGTGCGTATCGTTTCGATACAGCCACGCGGCAGTGATGGTGCCAACGAAGTGTTCGACGTACTCGAGGATACGCGGTGTCCGACTGGCCCACGCGAGGATGAGCGAATTCCCTACGACGACGGCGTCGACCATTGCATTGGTGCGGTTCTAGGACCATCCGGTACCGCCGGTACCGCTCAGGAGTGCATGTTCTCCGTATCCTACATTGGCCCGAACATTGTCGACTACAAAGCAAAACTCGTCTTCTCGCTTGAGGCCCTCTGCACTGGAACGGAACTCTACCCGTGCAACGACCCTGCCATCGTTGAACTGGAGCCTACAGAGCAATCCCCAGTGACGGCGACCTTCATCTGGGATGAATTGACACTCATCGCTTGTCCGACAACGCAGGGCCAGGTTGTCGACGGGGAGTGCGTGGCCAGCTAATGACCGCACCGTCCGACCCACCACCATCCGACCCACCACCATCCGACCCACCACCATCCGACCCACCACCATCCGACCCACCACCATCCGACCCACCACCATCCGACCCACCACCATCCGACCCACCAGCATCCGACCCACCAGCATCTCCGCCTCCTCCTGGCGCCCCACCGCCAAGTCCTCGACCCGATCCAGGGTCCGGTGACGTTGGAGACCCTGGCGGCAGCGAGGACTGGCAGCGCCTGGTTGAGCGGCTCACCTCAGTTGCGACCGTCCTTGCACCGACGACCGTCCTCACCGCCCTGCTGCTCTATTACGGGTACGTCGCAACGTCCGCCCGCCTGGCCTACTTCGGCATCGACCTCTCGACCCTCGACCTGTCAACGCAGGAGCTGGTCCTCCGCAGCACCGAAGTCGTCTACCTCCCCTGCATCGTGCTGCTAGGTGTCGGCCTGGTTGTTCAGCTCGCGCGCACCGGGCTACGACTGGCCATATCCCGGCCCGGCTGGCGGCGCCGGCTTCAGGTGATCGGGGCATTGACACTGGTCCTCGCAGTGGGGCTGCTGATACGCGGAGTCGTTGGAATTGCTGATCCACGTGTCGCCGAGACGGAATCGATTGGTTTCACCCCCGGCGCAATCGGCCTAGGGGTTGCGCTTCTGACGACGGGCGGCTATGTGCTGCTCAACGTCGCCGGACCGCCCTCACCCGGCCCGCAGCGCCGTGTCGGTGTGCCAGTGGTGCTGCTGACCTGGGGTATCGTGGCCGCGAGCCTGTTCTGGATCATGAACTCGTTCGCCTTCGCCTACGGTCAGAGCCGCGCCGAGTACGACGCTCAAACTATCGATCAACGGCCCCGCGTCATCGTCGACACAAAGGAAAATCCGTACCTCTACTCACCCTGCGTCCAGACGAAGCCTTTAGCCGAGGCGCCCGAGCAGGACTTCCGCTTCCGGCTCTTCGGGCTACGACTCCTCGTCAAGGGCGGCGACCGACTCTTCCTCATCGCCACCTCCTACGACGCCGTAGCGGGTGGAGTACGCCCCACACCGCGGTGCCCCGTCGTTGTCATGACCCAGGACGACTCGGTGCGCCTGCAGCTTCTACCAGGAGCGGTGCCTGCTCCCGCCCCCCATCCGGACAACGCTGGCTGAGTGCCGGTGGCCGTCCTATTGGCACACTGCTCGCGCGCCTCCAACCACTCCCGCACCGCCTGGTCCTCCGGGGCGCCGCAGACTCGTCGCGCAAATACGCACACGAACGGCTGCTGGGCAGCTCATCGATGGTCCCGCGTTACCGACGCCAATCGGCAGTGCTCGCGTCATGACCTCCAAGTACTGGCGGCTTGCGTCACGTTCCGCGTCATGCAACAAGACCGTGCCTGTCGCTTCAGAGTCGAACGCGCTCAGGACTGGTGGGCGCGGCAGGGATCGAACCTGCGACCGCTCGGGTGTAAACCGAGTGCTCTCCCGCTGAGCTACGCGCCCGGGGCCGGGACCGGCGGGTCCCGGCGGAGGATCAGATCGCCGCGAGGGCCTTCTTCCAGGCGTCCTGGTCACGGGGCTGGCCCGGTCCGTTGACCTCGGCGAACTGGACCTTACCGGAGCGGTCGACGAGGAAGGTGCCGCGCAGGGCGAAGCCGGCGGCGTCGTTGAACACGCCGTAGTCCTGCGCCACGGCGCCGTGCGGCCAGAAGTCCGCCAGCAGCGGGAACTCGTAGCCCTGGGCGTCGGCCCACGCCTTGAGCGTGAACGGGTGGTCGACGGAGACGGCGAGGATCTGCACGTCGTCGTTCTGGAAGCTGGACAGGTCGTCGCGGACGGCGCACAGCTCGCCGGTGCAGATGCCGGAGAAGGCGAAGGGGTAGAAGACCACGAGGACGGAGCGCTCGCCGCGGAACGACGACAGCGCCACCTCCTGGTTGTTCTGGTCCTTGAGGGTGAAGTCAGGGGCCTGGGTGCCGACCTCGGGCGCCATGGGGTCTCCTCGTCGTGGGGCGGAGCGCCCAGCCTAGTGACCGGAGCGCGCCCACGAGTGGATCGGCACCGGGCGGGGAACAACCGCTCATGACCCACGGCATCGATCCCGCACAGCTGAGCGACGACGACGTCCGCCGCGAGGTGGCGCACCTGCACGCGACCCGGCACGACACGCTCACCGGGGGCAGCGAGTCGGCGCTCGAGGCCCACACCGAGCGGATGCTCGCGCTGGAGCACGAGTTCCTGCGGCGCTTCCCCGCCGAGGGCGCCCCCGACCCCCTGCGCACCCGCGCGGGCAGCCGCGAGGCCGCCGGGCAGAGCGTCCCGGGCCGCGATCTCGACGGCGCGCCGGGCTGAGGCCTGTCCTCCACGTCAGGTCGGAGACGGTGGAGTTACGCAACCGTTAACGCCGAGCTGTTGCCAGGACGGGTGCGGAAACGCTTCCATGACGTCGCCTCACACACGTCCGGGTGTCGACCACGAGCGCCCGGTCCGACCCCAACGACGCGGAGGAAGTGCGCATGCCCGCACCACTGTCCCGCCGAGCTCCCCGCACGATCGCGGCGGTGTCCGGTGCACTCGGTCTGAGCCTGGTCCTCGCCGCCTGCGGCGGCAGCCCCGCCGCCAGCGGCGGCGGAGGCGGCGGCGGCCAGGCCGCAGGCGGCCCGGAGTGCGCCGCCTACGAGCAGTACGGCGACCTCTCCGGGACCACGGTCTCGGTCTACACCTCCATCACGGCCCCCGAGGACCAGTCCCACATCGACTCCTACGTGCCGTTCGAGAACTGCACGGGCGCCGACGTCATCTACGAGGGCAGCCGCGAGTTCGAGGCCCAGCTGCAGGTGCGCGTCCAGGGCGGCAACGCCCCGGACATCGCCTACATCCCGCAGCCCGGCCTGCTCCGCACGCTGGTCGAGAGCGGCGCCCCCGTGGTGGCCGTCCCGCAGGCCGCGGCGGCCAACGTCGAGGAGTACTTCCCGCAGACCTACCGCGACGCGGGCTCCGTCGACGGCACGCTCTACGCCACCCCGCTGGGCGCCAACGTGAAGTCCTACGTCTGGTACTCCCCCGCGGAGTTCACCGAGCGCGGCTACACCGTCCCCACCACGTGGGAAGAGCTGATCGCGCTGTCCGAGCGGATCGCCGGCGAGGGCAACACGCCGCTGTCCTTCGGCATCGAGTCCGGCGACGCGACCGGCTGGCCGCTCACCGACCAGCTCGAGAACGCGATCCTCGAGGAGCTGGGCCCCGACGTCTACGACCAGTGGGTCGCCCACGAGATCCCCTTCAACGACCCGCGGATCGTCGCCGCCCTCGACCGGGTGGGGACGCTGCTGAAGAACCCGGCGTTCGTCGGCGACACCACCGCGATCGCCACGACCGCGTTCGGTGACGCGGGCCTGCCGATCCTCGACGGCGCCACGTTCATGCTCCCCCAGGCCAACTTCTACGCGGCCAACTGGCCCGAGGGCACCGACGTCTCGGAGCAGGGCGAGGTGTTCGCCTTCCCGCGGCCCCCGTTCACCGCGGACGCCGAGCCCGTGACGCTGGTCGGCGGCGAGTTCGTGGCCGCGTTCAACGACCGTCCCGAGGTCCAGGCCTTCCAGGCCTACCTGTCCTCGCCGGAGTGGGCGAACGAGAAGGCCAAGGCCACCACGGCCCTGGGCCAGACCGGCTGGATCAGCGCCAACAGCGGGCTGGACACGGCCAACCTCACCAGCCCGATCGACATCAGCTCGGTGGAGATCCTGCAGGACCCGGAGCGCGTCGCGCGGTTCGACGGCTCGGACCTGATGCCGGGCGAGGTCGGTTCCGGCACGTTCTGGACCGCCATGACCAACTGGATCACCGGGGCGAGCAGTGCCGACGTCCTGACCCAGGTCGAGTCGACCTGGCCCCAGCAGTAGGGCCCTGACAACCGGCGTCCCGGGGGGGCGGGCAGCTGCTGCCCGCCCCTCCGGGGCGCCTCCGCAGGAGGAGGTCGTCATGACCCTGCTCGACAAGATCTTCCAGCTGGTCGTCGCGGTGGCGCTCTTCGCGCTCGTCATGGCGGCCGTGCTGTTCATCGCCGACCGCGTCCGCGGGCGGCGCGCCGAGTCCTACCAGGGCATCACGTTCGTGGCGCCCGCCGTCATCCTGCTGCTGGTCGGCCTCATCTACCCGGCCCTGCGCACGCTGTACCAGTCGTTCTTCAACCGCAACAGCACCGGCTTCGTGGGCCTGGACAACTACCTGCGGGTCTTCACCCAGCCCGAGCTGCTGCTGGTGCTCCGCAACACGGCCCTCTGGGTCATCATCACCCCGGTGCTGGCGACGGCGATCGGCCTGGTCTACGCCGTGCTGATCGACCGGTCCCGCGTCGAGAGCTTCGCCAAGGCGCTGATCTTCCTGCCGATGGCGATCTCGTTCGTCGGCGCGTCGGTCATCTGGAAGTTCCTCTACGACTACAAGCAGGTCCGCATCGTCGACGGCGAGCCGACGCAGCAGATCGGCCTGGTCAACCAGTTCATCCAGTGGGCCGGCGGGACGCCGGTCAACCTGCTGGTGGGCGAACCCTGGAACACGTTCCTGCTCATCATCGTGATGATCTGGATCCAGGCCGGGTTCGCGATGACCGTCCTCTCGGCGGCCATCAAGGCCATCCCGGACGACATCATCGAGGCCGCCCGCCTCGACGGGGTCGGCGGCCTGCGGATGTTCTTCTCGATCACCCTGCCGAGCATCCGGCCCGCCGTGGTGGTCGTGCTGACCACCATCGCCATCGGCGTGCTCAAGGTCTTCGACATCGTCCGGACGATGACCGGTGGCCAGTTCGGCACCAGCGTCGTGGCCAACGAGTTCTACACCCAGAGCTTCCGGTCCTCGGACTTCGGGCTGGGCTCGGCCCTGGCCATCCTGCTGTTCGTGCTCGTCATGCCGATCGTGATCTACAACGTGCGGCAGATGCGGAAGGTGGACGCGCGATGACCGTGGTCAACCAGGTGCCCGAGGCCGCCCCGGGCACCACCACCCCCGGCCTGGTGGTCGCAGGGCCGTCCCGCGCGTCGGCCGCCAAGAAGGGCCTCACCTCCCCGTGGGCGTCGTTCGCCGCGATCGTCATCGCGGTGCTCTGGACGATCCCGACGGTCGGGCTGCTCATCACCTCGTTCCGGCCGGAGCGCGAGGTCCGCAACACCGGCTGGTGGACGGTCTTCACGAACCCGTCGTTCACCCTCGACAACTACGACGAGGTGCTGTTCGGCGGGTCGACCGACCTGTCGAACTACTTCGTCAACAGCATCATCATCACGATCCCGGCCGTCCTCATCCCGATCGTGCTGGCGTCGATCGCGGCGTACGCGTTCGCGTGGACGTCGTTCAAGGGCCGCGACATCCTGTTCGTCGCGGTGTTCGCGCTGCAGATCGTGCCGCTGCAGGTCGCGCTGATCCCGCTGCTGGAGATCTACGTCAGCAGCGGGCTGGCGGGCTCGTACTGGACCGTGTGGATCTCCCACTCGATCTTCGCGCTGCCCCTGGCGATCTTCCTGCTGCACAACTCGATGCGCGACATCCCGGCCGAACTCGTCGAGGCCGCGCGCGTGGACGGGGCGGGCCACGTCCGCATCTTCACGCGGATCATGCTGCCGCTGATGAAGCCGGCCATCGCGGCGTTCAGCGTGTTCCAGTTCCTGTGGGTGTGGAACGACCTGCTCGTGGCGCTGACCTTCGCCGGCGGCACCCGGGACGTCGCGCCGCTGACGGTCCGCGTGGCCGAGCTGACCGGCACCCGGGGCGGGGACTACTACCTGCTCGCCGCGGGGGCGTTCGTCTCGATCATCATCCCGCTGATCGTGTTCCTGTCCATGCAGCGCTTCTTCGTCCGGGGTCTCCTGGCGGGCAGCGTCAAGGGCTGAGGGACGAGGGTCGGGGGGCCCGGTGATGAGCACGATCCGCGACGTGGCGGAGGCAGCGGGGGTCTCCATCGCCACCGTGTCCCGCGCCCTGCACGGGCAGCCCCGGGTCTCCGAGGCCACCCGGCGCAGGGTGCTGGACGCGGCGACGAGCCTCCACTACGTCGCCTCGCCCGGCGCGGCCGGCCTGGCCAGCGGCCGGACGATGGCGATCGGGGTCGTGGCGCCGTTCGTCAACCGGTGGTTCTTCTCCGGCGTCGTGCACGCCGCCGAGGAGGCGCTGCGGTCGGCGGGCTACGACCTGCTGCTCTACAGCCTGGGCACCGACGCCTCCGAGCGTCGGCGCGCGTTCTCCGGCGACCTGCTGCGCAAGCGGGTCGACGGGGTGCTGGTGCTCGGCCTGCAGCCCGACCGCGCGGAGCAGGACGCCCTCTCCGCCGCGGGCGGGCCCGTCGCGATCGTCGGGATGGCGGTGCCCGGCTGGTCGAGCGTGCGCATCGACGACTACGCGGCGGCCCGCCGGGCGATGGACCACCTGATCGCGCTGGGCCACCGGCGCATCGGGTTCCTCGGCGGGCACCCCGACGACGTGCTGCACGCCAGCGCCGCGATCGACCGGCAGGCCGGGTGGCGCGACGCGCTGCGCTCGGCCGGGCTGCCGGCGGAGCCGGAGCTCGACGAGACCGGCGGGTTCACGGTGCCCGGGGGCAAGGCCGGCATGGCGCGCCTGCTCGCCCTCCACCGTCCGCCGACCGCGGTGTTCGCGGCGTCGGACGAGATGGCCATCGCGGCCGCCTGGACCGCGCGGCGGGCCGGACTGCGCGTGCCCGGGGACGTGTCGGTGGTCGGCATCGACGACCACGAGATGGCCGAGCTGTTCGAGCTCACCACCGTCGCCCAGCCGGTCGAGGTCCAGGGCGCGCTGGCGGCGGAGATGCTGCTCACGGCGCTGGCCGACCCCTCGGCCCCGCCGGTGCAGCTGGTGGTGCCCACGGAGCTGGTCGTGCGCGGCACGACCGCCCCGCCGCGGGGCTGAGACGAGGGCCGGCCGCGACGAGGGGGCCGGCCGCGGGGCCGGCCGGGGTTCACCGCCGCGAGCGCGCCGCCTTCGGTGCGACGAGGCGGGCACCGGCCCACCGCTCGCTGACGCTGACGTTCGAGGTCTGCGAGAGCCCGGCCGTCGGAGCGGCCTCGGCGATCTCGCTGGGCTCGACGTGCCCGGGCTTGCCGGTCTTGGGGGTGAGCACCCAGATCACGCCGCTCTCCGCGAGCGAGGTGCCGGCGTCGACGAGCGCGTCGACGAGATCGCCGTCACCCTCCCGCCACCACATGAGGACGAGATCGACCACGTCGTGGGCGTCCTCGTCGAGGAGTTCGTCCCCCGCCCGTTCCTCGACGGCGTCGCGCACCGCCTCGTCGACGTCGTCGTCATACCCGAGTTCCTGGACGACCATGCCCGGCTCCACGCCGAGCTTGCCCGCGATGTCGGCCGCGGCGACCACGCCTGGGTACCCCTCTCCTCGAACAACGGTTGCGGAATCCGAACACGGGACTCGTGCCCGCGCAACCACTCGTTACCCGATCGCCTCCCGGTGGGGACTCGATCGCCGTGCAGAGGGCACGATAGGGGATGACATGCCCATCCGTGCCCAGCAGGGAGATCCCTTGAACGGCCAGACACCCTCGCGCGTGCACGTCATCCGTGACGGGCTCGCCGCGCACCTGCCCGACATCGACCCCGAGGAGACGGCCGAGTGGCTGGACTCCTTCGACGCGGTGCTCGACGCAGCGGGCCAGCAGCGGGCCCGCTACCTCATGCTGCGGATGCTCCAGCGCGCCCGCGAGCGGCACGTCGGTGTGCCCTCCCTGACCAGCACCGACTACGTCAACACGATCCCCACCGACCGCGAGCCGTGGTTCCCCGGCGACGAGGAGGCCGAGCGCGCCTACCGCCGCTGGATCCGCTGGAACGCGGCGATGACCGTCCACCGCGCGCAGCGGCCGGGCATCTCCGTCGGCGGCCACATCTCGTCCTACGCGTCGAGCGCCACGCTCTACGAGGTCGGCTTCAACCACTTCTTCCGGGGCAAGGACCACCCGGGTGGGGGTGACCAGGTCTACATCCAGGGCCACGCCTCCCCGGGCGTGTACGCCCGCGCCTACCTCGAGGGCCGGCTCACCGAGGACCGGCTCGACGGGTTCCGCCAGGAGCTGTCGCACGGCGGCCGGGGACACGGCCTGCCGTCCTACCCGCACCCGCGGCTCATGCCGGACTTCTGGGAGTTCCCCACGGTCTCCATGGGCCTGGGCCCGATGAACGCGATCATGCAGGCGCGGTTCAACCGCTACCTCGACGCGCGCGGCTTCAGCGACCACAAGGGCGACCGCAAGGGCGACCAGCACGTGTGGGCGTTCCTCGGCGACGGCGAGATGGACGAGCCGGAGAGCCGGGGCCTGATCCACATCGCGGCGACGGAGGGCCTGGACAACCTCACCTTCGTCATCAACTGCAACCTGCAGCGCCTCGACGGGCCGGTCCGCGGCAACGGCAAGATCATCCAGGAGCTGGAGGCGTTCTTCCGGGGCGCCGGCTGGAACGTCATCAAGGTGATCTGGGGCCGCGAGTGGGACGGCCTGCTGCACGCCGACCGCGACGGCGCCCTGATCAACCTGATGAACACCACGCCCGACGGCGACTACCAGACCTACAAGGCCAACGACGGCGCGTACGTCCGCGACCACTTCTTCGGCCGCGACCCGCGCACCAAGGCCCTCGTCGAGCCGATGAGCGACGCCGACATCTGGAACCTCAAGCGCGGCGGGCACGACTACCGCAAGGTGCACGCGGCCTACAAGGCGGCCGTGGAGCACTCGGGCCAGCCGACCGTCATCCTCGCGAAGACGATCAAGGGCTACGGCCTGGGCTCGCACTTCGCCGGCCGCAACGCCACGCACCAGATGAAGAAGCTGAGCCTCGCCGACCTCAAGGAGTTCCGCGACTCCCAGCGGATCCCGATCACCGACGCGCAGCTCGAGGCCGACCCGTACCTGCCGCCCTACTACCACCCGGGCGAGTCCGACGACGCGCTGCAGTACATGCGGGAGCGCCGCCGCAAGCTCGGCGGGCCGCTGCCCAGCCGCCGCATCACCGCGAAGCCGCTCGTGCTGCCCGGTGACCCCGTGTACAGCTACCTGCGCAAGGGGTCGGGCAAGCAGGACGTCGCCACGACGATGGCGTTCGTGCGGCTGCTGCGCGAGCTCGTCAAGGACAAGGAGATGGGCGGCCGCATCGTGCCGATCATCCCGGACGAGGCGCGCACGTTCGGGATGGACTCGATGTTCCCGACCCAGAAGATCTACAACCCGAACGGCCAGCAGTACACCTCGGTCGACGCCTCGCTGATGCTCGCCTACCGCGAGTCCGAGCAGGGCCAGCTGCTGCACGAGGGCATCAACGAGGCCGGCTCGGTGGGCTCGTTCACCGCCGCCGGCACGGCGTACGCCACGCACGGCCAGCCGATGATCCCGGTGTACGTCTTCTACTCGATGTTCGGCTTCCAGCGCACCGGCGACTCGATCTGGGCCGCCGCCGACCAGATGGCGCGCGGGTTCCTCGTCGGGGCCACCGCGGGGCGCACCACGCTCACCGGTGAGGGCCTGCAGCACAACGACGGGCACTCGCTGCTGCTCGCCCACACCAACCCGGCCGTCGTCGCCTACGACCCGGCGTTCTCCTTCGAGATCGCCCACATCGTGCGCGACGGGCTGCGGCGGATGTACGGCGAGGGCGACGACGCAGGCACCCTCGGGGGCGAGAACGTCATCTACTACCTGACGGTCTACAACGAGCCCTACCCGCAGCCGGCCGAGCCCGAGGGCCTGGACGTCGACGCCGTGCTGCGCGGGCTCTACCGCTACGCCCCGTCGGGCCGGGAGGACGGGCCGCAGGTCCGGCTGCTCGCCTCGGGCGTGTCGGTGCCCTGGGCCCTGCAGGCGCGCGACATGCTCGCCGAGCAGTGGGGCGTCGGGGCCGAGGTGTGGTCGGTGACGAGCTGGGGCGAGCTGCGCCGCGACGGCGTGGAGTGCGAGCGCCACAACCTCGTGCACCCCGACGCGCAGCGGCGCACGCCCTACGTCACCACCGCGCTGGAGGGCACCGACGCCCCGGTCGTGGCGGTGTCGGACTGGATGAGCGCGGTGCCGGACCTGGTGCGCCAGTTCGTGCCCGCCCCGTTCACCACGCTGGGCACCGACGGGTTCGGCCTGTCCGACACCCGGCCCGCGGTGCGGCGCCACTTCAACGTCGACGCCGAGTCGATCACGGTGGCCGCGCTGGCCTCGCTCGCCGCCCGCGGCGAGGTCGACAGGGCCGTGGTCGCGGAGGCGGCGGACAAGTACCGCATCGACGACCCGCAGGCGGCCGGTCCCCAGACGACGGACGCCGGAGTCGCCTGATCACGGTCGACTGATCGCCGCGCTCGGCGCCCTGCCCGACGAAACCACAGGTCATTTGGGTCTCGGCAGGGCGCCGAGTTCGCGATACGCTCCGCCCCGACGGCCCGGGGGCGAGTGCCCCGGGACACGGTAGGTAGGAGAGCAGGAATGGCAGAAGGCACCGTCAAGTGGTTCAACAGCGAGAAGGGCTACGGCTTCCTCGCTCCTGACGGTGGTGGCGCGGACGTGTTCGTGCACTACTCGGCAATCCAGACCAACGGCTACAAGAGCCTCGACGAGGGCCAGCGCGTGTCGTTCGACATCGAGCAGGGCCAGAAGGGGCCGCAGGCCACCAAGGTCTCGCCGCTGTAGCGCCGCCGGACCTCCGCGCGCGGCCCTGGGGTCAGCCCAGGGTCGCGTGCATCTCCCAGACGAGCACCTCGGCCCCGTCCGGACCCGCGGTCACCCGCTGACCGTCCGCGACGGTGATGCGTGCCGTGTCCCCGGCACCCAGCGGGCCCGCGCCCTCCAGGTCGACGCTCCCCCGCGCCACGAACACGTGCGCGAGCGGAGCGGTCGGCAGGGTGGTCGCGGCGCCCGGCCGCAGCCGCGCGGCGTGGAGCGCCGCGTGCTCCTGGCGGATGGAGATGGCGCGGTCCCCCGCGTGCTCCCCCATCCCGGACGCCACCACGACCAGGCCGCCCCGGTCCAGCTCACCGGTGATGTCGAGCTGCTCGTAGCCGGGGTCGACGCCGGAGCTGTCGGGCACCACCCACATCTGCACGAAGCGGACGTCCCGCGTCTCCCCCGCGGCGTCGTTCTTCTCACTGTGCAGGATCCCGGTGCCCGCGCTCATCCGCTGGGCCAGTCCCGGGTGGATGAGACCGTTGTGACCGGTGGAGTCCTGGTGCACGAGCGAGCCCTCCAGCACCCAGGTGACGATCTCCATGTCCCGGTGCGGGTGGGTGTCGAAGCCGGTGCCCGCCTTGACGACGTCGTCGTTGCTCACCATGAGCACGCCGAAGTGGGTGTTGGCCGGGTCGTAGTGCGGGCCGAACGAGAAGCTGTGGCGCGAGTCCAGCCAGGCCGTGCCGGTGCGGAAGCGGTCGGCGGCGCGGCGGACGTCGACGGACGCGGTCAGGGTCACGAGAACCTCCCGAGGTAGTTGCACCGGCAACGATCGGACCGCGGGACGCATTCCCGCCCGTCCTGCAGCGTGCCATGCTGCGCGCCGTGAGCCCGGTGTCCGCCGCCACCGTCCGCCGGCTGGAGCTCGCCTCCGGCTCGCTGGCGGCCGACTGCCAGGCGGCCATGGAGCGGCGGCTCGACTGGTTCGTCCGGCTGCCCGCCGAGCAGCGCTCCGGTGTCCTGCTCGTCACCCAGACCGGGGTGGCGAACTTCGTCGCCTGGCTGACCCGGCCCGGCGAGGCGATCCGGCTCACCGCCGACGCCTTCCGCATCGCCCCGCGCGACCTCGCGCGGCGGCTGTCGCTGCGCCAGACCGTGGACCTCGTCCGGATCGCGACCGAGGTGTTCGAGGAGCACCTGCCCCCGCTGGCCGCCGACGACGACGAGCGCCGCGTGCTCGTCGAGGGCGTGCTGCGGTTCGGCCGCGAGATCGCCTTCGCCGCCGCCACCGTCTACGCGCAGGCCGCCGAGACGCGGGGAGCCTGGGACGCGCGGCTGGAGGCGCTGGTCGTCGACGCGGTGGTGCGCGGCGAGGCCGACGACGCGATGCTGTCGCGCGCCTCGGCGCTGGGGTTCGACCCGGCCGCGCCGCTGCGGGCCGCCGCCGGCTCCCCCGCCCCGGACCGGCCCGAGGACCGCGTCGGCGAGCTGCGCCGCCACGCCTCCCGCGACGGGCGCGCCGTGCTCGTCGGGGTGCAGGGCAGCCGGCTGGTCGTGCTCGTCTCCGGTCCGGTCCCGCCGGCGGGGCCGGCCGACCTCGGTCGGGTGGTCGAGGGGTTCGGCCCGGGCCCGGTGGTGGTGGGCCCGCTCGTCGTGGGGCTGGCGGCCGCGCACGCCAGCGCCCGCGAGGCGTTCGCGGGCCTGCGCGCCGCACCGGGCCGCCCCGACGCCCCGCGGCCGGTCGCCGCCGACGAGCTGCTGCCCGAGCGCGCCCTGACCGGCGACCCGGCGGCCCACCGGGCCCTCGTCGACACCGTGGTCGCGCCGCTGCGGGCCGCCGGGGGCGAGCTGCTGACCACCCTGACCGCCTACCTCGACGGGGGCGGGGTGCTGGAGGCCTGCGCGCGGGCGCTCTACGTGCACCCCAACACCGTGCGGTACCGGCTGCGACGTGTGGGCGAGGTCACCGGCCGGGTACCCACCGATCCCCGGGACGCGCAGGTGCTGCGCACCGCGCTCGTCGCGGCCCGGTTGGACTCCTACAACGATGAAGCGGTGTGACGGGGGTGACTGCGTGATGACCGACGCCGACGTTGGAGGTTCCCCACAAGCGTTCCGGGGAGAGTTGGTGCCCCGCGGTATCCCCGCCGGCCCTCCCGAGGGTGTTGGGTGGGCTCCGTGATCGCACTGCTCGCCCCCGGACAGGGCTCCCAGACGCCCGGCATGCTCGTCCCCTGGCTCGACGAGCCCGACGCGGAGAAGCAGCTGGCCGCCTGGTCGGAGGTCGCCGGGCTCGACCTGGTGCGCCTGGGCACCACGGCGACGGCCGAGGAGATCAAGGACACGGCGGTCACGCAGCCGCTCGTGGTCTCGGCGTCCCTGCTGGCCGCCGCCCGGCTCGGCGACCGCGTGCCGGCCGGCGCCCCCGTCGCCGGCCACTCGGTCGGGGAGATCGCGGCCGCCGCCGTCGCGGGCGTGCTCACCCCGGACGACGCGGTGGCGCTCGCCGCCGTCCGCGGCCGCGAGATGGCCGCGGCCTGCGCGCTGGAGGAGACGGGCATGAGCGCCGTCCTCGGCGGCGACCCGGACGCCGTGCTCGCCCGGCTGGCCGAGCTCGGGCTGGACGCCGCCAACCGCAACGGGGCGGGCCAGGTCGTCGCGGCCGGGCCGGTCGCCGCGCTCGCCGCCCTCGCCGAGACCCCGCCGGAGAAGGCGCGGGTCGTGCCGCTGGCGGTCGCCGGGGCGTTCCACACCCGCTTCATGGCCCCCGCGCAGGAGGCCCTGCGGGCCCACGCCGGCGGGATCGCCGTCCGCGAGCCGGTGCGCCCCCTGCTGTCCAACGCCGACGGCACCGTCGTCACCGACGGCGCCGACGCGCTGCGCCGGCTCGTCGAGCAGGTGACCCGGCCGGTGCGCTGGGACGCCTGCATGGACGGCCTGCGCGAGCTCGGCGTCACCGCCACCGCCGAGCTCCCGCCCGCCGGCGCGCTCACCGGGCTGGTCAAGCGCGCCCTCAAGGGCACCGCCACCACCGCCGTGAAGACCCCGGCCGACCTCGAGAAGATCGGAGCGGTGGCGTGACCAGTCTCCAGCTGCCGGCACTCGCCGCCGGGGCCCGGATCCTCGGGCTCGGCAGCACCCAGCCCGACGACGTCGTCACCAACGACGACCTCACCGAGCACATGGACACCGACGACCGGTGGATCCGCGAGCGGGTCGGCATCGTGAGCCGCCGCATCGCCCCCGCGGAGCTGTCGCTGGTGGACATGGCCGTCGACGCCGGGGCCCGCGCCGTGAAGGACGCCGGCCTGGAGCCGGGCGCGGTGGACGCCACCATCGTCGCCACCTGCACGATGCCCGACGGCATCCCCAACGCCGCCGCGCAGACCGCCGAGCGGATCGGGATCCACGCCCGCGCCGCGTTCGACGTCAACGCCGCCTGCGCCGGGTTCTGCTACGGGCTCGGCGCCGCCGCCGACCTCGTCCGCGCCGGCACGGCCCGGACCGTGCTGGTGATCGGCGCGGAGAAGCTGTCGGACTGGCTCGACTGGTCCGACCGGTCCACCGCGATCATCTTCGCCGACGGCGCGGGGGCCGTGGTGGTCGGCGCCGCACCGGACGCCGAGTCGGTGGGCATCGGCCCGCTGGCCTGGGGCAGCGCGGGCGACCTCGCCTCGACCATCCGCGTCCGGCACGACCGGGAGTCCCGGGTCGGCGGCGCGCTGCACCAGGAGGGCCAGGCGGTGTTCCGCTGGGCCACCACGCAGATCGGGCCGGTGGCGCTGGAGGCGGTCGAGCGCGCCGGGCTCACCCCCGCCGACATCGACGTCCTCGTGCCCCACCAGGCCAACCTGCGGATCGTCGAGGCCGTCGCGAAGCGGCTGCGCGCGAAGGGCGCCCGCGACGACATGCGCGTCGCCGACGACATCGTCCACTCCGGCAACACCTCGTCGGCCTCGATCCCGCTGGCGCTGGACCACATGCGCGCCGACGGGCGGGTGCGTTCGGGCGACACCGTCCTGCTCGTAGGCTTCGGCGCGGGGCTGTCCTACGCGGCCCAGGTCGTGCGCTTCCCCTGATCCACCGCCCCGCCCGCCACCCCAGATGTCCCCCCAAGAAGGAGAAGAACACCATGGCTGACAACGCCGAGATCCTGTCCGGCCTCGCCGAGATCGTCGAGGAGGTCGCCGGCATCGACACCGCCGACGTCACCGCGGAGAAGTCGTTCGTCGACGACCTGGACATCGACTCGCTGTCGATGGTGGAGATCGCGGTGCAGGCCGAGGACAAGTTCGGTGTGAAGATCCCCGACGACCAGCTGGCCGAGCTCAAGACGGTCGGTGACGCGGTGGACTACATCGCGAAGAACCAGTGACAGCGGGGGCACCCGTCGAGGTCGTCGTCACCGGGCTCGGGGCGACGACCCCGCTCGGCGGCGACGTCGCGTCCACCTGGGAGGCCCTGCTCGCCGGTCGGTCGGGCGTGCGGCGCATCGACGACGACGAGCACGAGTGGGTCACCCGGCACGACCTGCCGGTGAAGATCGCCTCGCCGCTGGCCGTGTCGCCGCTGGAGACGATCCCGCGGGTGCAGGCGCGCCGGCTGGACCGGTGCGAGCAGGTGGCGCTGGTGGCGGCGAAGGAGGCGTGGGCGCACGCCGGGGCGCCCGAGGTCGACCCGGAGCGGCTCGCGGTCGTGGTCGGCACGGGCATCGGCGGCGCGGTCACGCTGCTCGACCAGGACGACCTCCTGGAGGGGCCGGGCCTGCGCAAGGTGTCCCCCCTGACCGTCCCGATGCTCATGCCCAACGGGCCGGCGGCCTGGGTCGGGCTGGAGCTCGGCGCCCGCGCCGGGGTGCACGCGCCGGTGTCGGCGTGCGCGTCCGGGGCGGAGGCGCTGGCGTGGGGCCTGCGGCTGCTGCGCGCCGGCGAGGTCGACGTCGTGGTGGCGGGCGGGGCCGAGGCGTGCATCACCGGCATCACCGTGGCCGGCTTCGTGCAGGCCCGCACGCTGTCCCAGCGCAACGACGACCCGGAGCGGGCGTCGCGGCCGTTCGACACCGGCCGCGACGGGTTCGTGCTCGGCGAGGGCGCGGGCATCGTCGTGCTGGAGCGGGCGGACTTCGCGGCCGCCCGCGGGGCCACCGTCCACGGGCGGCTGGCGGGCGCCGGCATCACCGCCGACGCCTACCACATCACCGGCCCGGAGCCCGACGGCGTGGGGCAGGCGGCGGCCATCCGCAAGTCCCTGGCCAGCGCGGGGATCGACGCCGCCGACGTCAACCACGTCAACTGCCACGCCACGTCCACCGTGGCCGGCGACGTCGGCGAGACCCGCGCGGTCCGCAAGGCGCTCGGCGACCACCCGGTGCTGACCGCGCCGAAGTCGGCCCTGGGGCACCTCGTGGGGGCGGCGGGCGCCGTGGAGAGCATCATCACGCTGCTCTCGATCAAGGAGGGCGTCGTGCCCGCCACGCTCAACCTCGAGGACAAGGACCCGGGCGTCGAGCTCGACGTCGTCGCCGGCGAGCCGCGGAAGATGGACATCACCGCGGCGGTCTGCGACTCCTTCGGGTTCGGCGGCCACAACGTGGCGCTGACCTTCACCCGCTGACGCGCACGGCACCCCGGGACGCGGTCCCGGGGTGCCGGCGGCGGGGTCGGGTCAGCAGGGCACCGGGGTGGAGCTCGGCCCGGTCCGCTCGATCCGCGGGGGCACGCCGCTCATGGGCAGGCTGGTGCGCCAGCACACCCGCTCCGACGGGGCCGCCGGGGGCGCCTGCGCCAGGTCCTGGGTGCTGGTGAACCGCACGCGGACGAGCACCCGGCGGCCGGGGAGGTCGTCGATGCGGTCGATGCGGATCGTCCCGTCCTGCGTCGAGGCGTAGTCCGATCGCCACTCCTCCTCGGACTGCTCCTCCACCCGCTGCGGGGACACGACCGTGCTCCAGAGCGCGTAGTCGCGGGTGTTGATCGCGTCGAAGTACACCTGCAGCTGGTCGCGCACCAGCGCGGCGGCCGGGTGGGTGCGGGCGTCGGCGGACAGCTCGACCGCGGTGGGGCCGGCGGAGGCGGGGTCGGCCGGCGGGTCCGCGGCGGCGCGCAGCGGCACGGCCGGCCCGGTGAGCGGCCGGTCGCGGCGCAGCGCCGCCACCCCCAGGCCCGCACCGAGCAGCAGCGCGAGCGCGACGAGCGCCGCGAGCAGGCCCCGCGGGAGCCCGGTCACCGCCCCGGCCCCCGGGGCCCGGGGGCGCTCGGCCCAGCGTCCATCGGGCCAGTGTGGCAGCGGATCAGCCCACGCGGTGCAGCCAGGTCACCGGCGCCCCGTCGCCGGCCAGGCGGAACGGCTCCAGCGCCTCGTCCCACTGCGTGCCGAGCAGCTCGTGCAGCCGCCCCGGGAGCTGGCCGGGGGTGGACCGGGCCATGAGCGCCCGCAGCTGGTCCTCGGGGAGCACGATGTCGCCGTTGGCGCTGGTGCGCCCGCTCCACAGGCCGAGCGCGGGCACGTGGCAGTACCGCTCGCCGTCGACGCCCGGGGTGGGTTCCTCGGTGACCTCGAAGCGCAGCATCGGCCACGCCCGCAGCGCACCCGCCAGCGCGCCACCGCTGCCGGCCGGCGCCGACCAGGTGCACTCGGCGCGCATCTGGCCGGGTGAGGCGGCCTGCGGGGTCCACTGGAGCGACACCCGTTCTGCGAGCACGCCGGAGATCGCCCACTCGACGTGCGGACAGACCGCAGTCGGCGACGAGTGGACGAAGACCACGCCGCGTGCGTTCACTGCAGACCTCCAACGTCGACGAGGATCGTCTTCCCCTACGTCCTCGCGTCGCGGCGCCTGCGGGTGGAGATGGGTCGGGAGCTGATGTTGGGCGCCAGTCTGCCCGGTCCCCCCGTCGGAAGGCCAGCCCGGGTCCGGCGTGTCGCCGTCAGGATCGGATCACGGGCGCGCCGTCCAGGTAGGTGCTCTCGGCCTCCCGCGCCGACGGGTCGAGGCGCAGCGGGCCCTCCCGCGCGTCGCGGGCGAAGCGGTTGCCGAGCAGCTCGGTGCGCGCCCGGCCGGGGCCCGGCTGGACCACCGTGTACTCGCCCCCGCCGAGCACGTTGCGGCGCAGCAGCACCGGGCCGTCGCCGGGTTCGGTCGCGCTCACGTGCACGGCGCTGCGGTGCCCGGTCCCCATCCACACCGCGCTGTCCTCGACGCGGACGTCCCCGGCGCGCACCTCGACGCCGTCGACGTCGGACCCGGGCTCGAACCGCGACAGGACGCTGGCCAGCAGGCGGCTCCCCGGGCCGGCGTGGGCGCCGTCGCCGGCGACGCCGACGATCTCGACGCGCTCGGCGGTCCAGCGCGCCCCGCCCAGCGCGGCCGCGCGGAACCGGCCGGTCAGCGTGGAGTCCTGCACCCGCACCGACCCCGCGCCCGTGGTGGCGACCCCGTGGTCGGTGCTGCCGTCGCCGGTGATCCGGCTGCGCTGCACGACCACGCCGGGCGCGGTGACGACGATCCCGCCGGTGAGGTCCCAGCCGTCGAGGACGGCGCCGGGCTCGTCGACCACGACGGGGCCGCCGCCCTCGGCGCGGTGCGGGCACAGCCGCAGCGCCGGCGGCAGGCCCACGCTCCCCCGCTCCGGGGTCGTCGCCGGCCCGGTCTCCGGGCAGCGGTGCGCCGACGCCGACACGACGGGGGCGGGGGCCGCGGTGGACGCGTCCTGCGCGGCGACCTCGGTGGCCACGAGCACCCCGCTCGCACCGAGCAGGAGCGTGAGGACGGCCAGGACGGCGCGTCCCGGGACGGCAGGCATGATCGGCAGGGTAGGGCCGGACGGCGCGGCTGCGGGCCCGCGGGCGTGCGCTGCGTGGTTTCGTTACGACGTCGTGTAGTGATCGATGCCGTCCCGGGACACCACGCGGACGGCGCCGCGGTCGCCGAGCAGGTCCAGGTGCGCCTGGGTCTCCAGCACCGCCAGCATCGCGTTGAACGGGTCCATGTCCGGCAGCCGCCGCTCGTGCCGGGTCCAGGGCAGCGCCCCGGCCACGTCGTGCGCGGTGCCACGCCCCTCCCCGACCGCGGCGAGGGTGGCGTCCAGGCGGCGGCCGTGGTGGGCGAGCAGGGCGTCGACGCGCTCGTGCACCCGCATCCCGACCGGTCCGTGGGCGGGCAGCAGCAGCGCGTCCGGGCGGTCGCGGACGAGCTGCAGCGAGGTGAGGAAGTCGGTGAGCGGCCGGGGCGGGGGCAGCGCCTCGAACCCGATCGAGGGGGTGATGCGGGGCAGGACGTGGTCGCCCGCGAACAGCAGCCCGGCCGCGTCCGCGGCGAACACCAGGTGTCCGCGGGTGTGGCCCGGCGTCTCGACCGCGGTCAGCCGGCCGTCGCCGACCGCGATCTCCTCCCCGTCGGCGATCCACACGTCGGGCTCGGCCCATTCGTCCCGGTCGCCGGGATCGGGCCGGTGCGCCTCGATCAGCTCCGCCAGCGCGGCCGACCCGGCGCGCCGCAGCCGGGAGGTGTGGGCCTCGAAGGGGTCGCGGTCGGCGCACAGGACGTGCTCCAGCGCGGGCCGCTCCCCCCGGCCGAGCGCGACCTGCGCCCCGAACTCGCGCCGCAGCACCACCGCCTGGGTGTAGTGGTCGCGGTGCAGGTGGGTGACGAGGAAGCGCCGCACGTCGCCCAGCCCGGCGCCCAGCTCGCGCAGCGCCGCGGCGAGCAGGTCGCGGGAGCCCGCCAGCGCCCACCCCGAGTCGATCAGCGTCCACCCGTCGCCGTCGGGCAGCGCGTAGACGTTCACCGCCCGCAGCCCGTCGTGCGGCAGCGGCAGCGGGATGCGGTGGACGCCCGGCGCGCTGCGGTACACGCCCGGGGCGGTCCAGTCGCCGTCCGGGTCGTCGTCGGTGATCACCGCCCGACCCTATGTCCACCGGTCGGGCCGCCGCTGTACCCCGGAGGGTGAGGCCCGCTCGGCTACGGTCACCAGCAGCAGCCGGACGAGGGTGGGACAGGGGTGGCCGTGGACGACGCGTTCCTCACCGTGGCCGAGGTGGCCGAGCGGATGCGGGTGTCGAGGATGACCGTGTACCGGCTCGTGCACGCGGGCTCGCTGCCCGCCGTCCGCTTCGGGCGGACGATCCGGGTGGAGAGCCGCGCGGTCCACCAGCTCATCGCGGCGGCCCGCTACGAGGCGGGTTGACCGGGGCTGCGCGGCCCCCTGCGCACGGCCACGAGCACCCCGAGCGCGAGCAGCAGCTGCGCGCCGAAGCCCGCCTGCTGGGCCAGGGCGTCGCCGGGCGGGAAGCCCTCCAGGTGCAGCGCGTGGAACACCGCGTGCGGCACCGCGAAGACCGCGAAGGCGCCCACCGCGACGCGCGCCGAGGCCGCGTCGGCCCGCGCGGCGGCCGCGGCGAGCACCACCGCCAGCGCGAGGGTCAGCCCGCCGACGTCGCGGACCAGGTGCTCGTTGTACGGCGGCAGCAGCGCCACCCAGGCGTGCCCGGGCAGCGGGAAGCCCGCGTAGAACGAGGCGGGGGCGAGCAGCGCCCAGCCGCCGACGACGGCCTGGTTCAGCGCGAGCAGCACCAGGCCGGTGCGGGCGACCGCCCCGGTGCGGGGCCGCGCCTCCGGCACGACCGCGGTCACCGCGCCACCGCCGGCGCGGCCAGGAAATCGGCGAAGGTGCGGCGGCCCTCGGCGTGGTCCGGGGCGAGGTGGCCGCCCGTGCGGTAGCCGCGGAACACCGCCCCGGGCAGGCGCAGCGGCAGCACGGGCCGGCGCCGCCCGCGGGCGGTGAGCCAGGTGCGCGCGAGCTCCGCCATGGGCAGCACCTGCGGGCCGCCGAGGTCGGGGGCGCGACCCGCGGGCGCGGCGCCGGCCAGTACGGCCAGCCGCTCGGCGACGTCCCGCACGTCGACCGGCTGGAACGCGGTGCCGGCGAGCACCGGCAGCGCGGGCAGCCGGGACAGCCGGCTGAACAGCATGTCGAGCAGGTCGTGGAACTGCGTCGCGCGCTGGATCGTCCACGGCAGCCCGGAGCCGGTCACGACCTCCTCGACGGCGAGCTTCTCCCGGTAGTAGCCCAGCGGCACCCGCTCGATCCCGACGATCGAGACGAACACCAGGTGCGGCTGGGCCCCCGCCGCCCGCGCGGCCTCGACGAGCCGGCGCGTCCCGGCGACGTCGTGCCCCGGCCGGCTCGCCGCGTGCACCACCACCGAGACGCCGCGCAGCGCGTCCTGCAGCCCGGCGCCGGTGTCGAGGTCGCCGACCGCGCGTCCCGGACCCGGGCGCCGGCTCAGCACGCGCGGCGGGCGCCCCTCGGCGCTCAGCTGCTCCACCAGCGCACGGCCCAGCGTGCCCGTCCCGCCCGTCACGAGGATCGTCCCGTCCACCGTTCCCACCTCCCCGGCGGCCCGGCCCTCGGCCCGCCGCAGGGAGGACCGCGCAGCCCCTCCCGGGCGTGACGCCTGGTGGCGTGAGCCGCGTCACTCCTGCTCGCGGGCCGCCCAGCGGCGCTCGAGGAACGCGAGCTTGTCGGGGTTGACCAGGAACCGCACGCCCGCGACGGCGCCGTCGCGGACCTCGACGGTGACCACGCCGGCCAGCCGCCCGTCCACCCAGCCCAGCAGCGCGGGCTCGCCGTTGACCTCCGCGATGGCGACGCGCGACCAGGGGCGGGCGCGCCCGAGGGTGCGGACGAGGTAGACGGCCACCGCCGCCGCGCCGCGCACCGGCCGCCGTGCGGCGTGCACGCGCCCTCCCCCGTCGGCCTCCGCCACGACGTCGGCGGCGAGCAGGCGCTCCAGCCCCGCCAGGTCGCCGTCGCGGGCGGCGCCGACGAACCGCTCCACCAGGCGCCGCCAGGTGCTCTCGTCGGGCGGGGCTTGCGGGCGGCGCGCGGCGTCGAGGTGCTCGCGGGCGCGGCGGTGCAGCTGGCGGCTGTGCGCCTCGGTGACGCCGACGATCCCCGCGATCTCGCCGTGGGGGTGGCCGAAGGCCTCGCGGAGCACGTAGACCGCGCGCTCGGCCGGGGTCAGCCGCTCCATCAGCACGAGCAGCGCGAGCGACACGGAGTCGCGCTGCGCCGCGGTGTCGTCCGGTCCGAGCGCGGGGTCCGGGGTGAGCACCGGCTCGGGCAGCCACGGGCCGGGGTAGGTCTCGTGGCGGGCGCGCGCGGAGGTCAGCCGGGTCAGGCACAGGCGCGTGACCACGGTGGCCAGCCAGGCCGGGGGCGACTCGACGCCCTCGGCCCCGGCCCAGCGCAGCCAGGCGTCCTGCACGACGTCCTCGGCGTCGTGAGCGGAGCCGAGCATCCGGTAGGCGATGCCGAACAGGCGCGGGCGCTGCTCGGTGAACACCGGGTCCGCGGTCGCTCCCACGGGGCCGAGCGTGCCACGTCCCCGCCACCCGCACTCCGGAGCCACAACGCTGTTTCCGAGGATCCCGAACAGCGTTGTGGCTCCGAAGTGCGGGGGTATCAGCTGCAGCCGCTGGTGCTGCCGCAGCCCTCGCACAGGTAGCAGGAGCCGGCGGGGCGCATCTTCGTGCCGCAGGTCATGCACAGCGGCGCGTCGGCGGCCTTGCCCATCCGCAGCTCCAGCAGCTCGGTGGAGCTGCCCACCTCCACCGGCGCCGGCGTGGCGCCGACCACCGGGGCGGCCGGGGTCGGGTCGGCGGCGACCCCGCCGCGCAGGCCCTCCAGGTCGACCTCGCCGTAGCTCTCGGCCACCTGCGCGGTGCGCTCGTCGGCGGAGAAGATGCCGAGCTGGGCGCGCTTCTCGTAGGGCAGGTGGTCCAGCGCGAGGCGGCGGAACAGGTAGTCCAGCACGCTGGTGGCGATGCGGACGTCCGGGTCGTCGGTCATGCCGGCCGGCTCGAAGCGCAGGTTGGAGAACTTCGAGACGTAGAACTCCAGCGGGATGCCGTACTGCAGGCCGACCGAGATCGACATGGAGAACGCGTCCATCACGCCCGACAGGGTGGAGCCCTGCTTGCCGAGCTTGACGAAGATCTCGCCCAGGCCGTCATCGGGGTAGGAGCCCGCGGTGAGGTAGCCCTCCGCGCCGCCGACGGTGAACGACACCGTCTCGCTGGGGCGCTTCTTGGGCAGGCGGCGGCGCACCGGACGCTGCTCGACCACGGGGGCCGCCGTCTTCTCCCCCTCGGCGCGCGCCGACTTGCCCGCCGAGAGCGGCTGGCCGACCTTGCAGTTGTCGCGGTAGATCGCGAGCGCCTTGAGCCCGAGCTTCCAGCCCTCGCGGTAGACCTGCTCCACGTCCTCGACGCTGGCCGTCTCGGGCATGTTCACCGTCTTGGAGATCGCGCCGGAGAGGAACGGCTGCACCGCGGCCATCATGCGCACGTGCCCCATCGCGGGGATCACGCGCTCGCCCATCGCGCAGTCGAACACCTCGTAGTGCTCGGGGCGCAGGCCCGGGGCGTCGACGACGTGGCCGTGCTCGCCGACGTACTCGACGACGGCCTCGACCTGCTCGTCCGGGTAGCCCAGCGTGCGCAGCGCCCGCGGCACGGTCTGGTTGACGATCTGCATCGACCCGCCGCCGACCAGCTTCTTGAACTTGACCAGCGCCAGGTCGGGCTCGATGCCGGTGGTGTCGCAGTCCATCATCAGGCCGATGGTGCCGGTGGGGGCGAGCACCGAGGCCTGGGCGTTGCGCCAGCCGTTGCGGGCCCCGATCGCCAGGCACTCCTGCCAGGCCGCGGTGGCGCGGTCCTGGATGGCGCTGCTCGCCGGGAACGTGCGCACGTCGTCGTTGGCGGCGGCGTGCTTGCGCATCACGCGCTGGTGGGACGCGGCGTTGCGGGCGTAGCCGTCGTACGGGCCGACGACGCCGGCCAGCTCCGCGGAGCGCTTGTAGGCCGCGCCCGTCATCAGCGAGGTGATGGACGCGGCCATCGAGCGGCCGCCCTCGGAGTCGTAGGCGTGCCCGGTGGCCATGAGCAGCGCGCCGAGGTTCGCGTAGCCGATGCCCAGCTGGCGGAAGGCGCGGGTGGTCTCGCCGATCGGGTCGGTCGGGAAGTCGGCGAAGCAGATGGAGATGTCCATCGCCGTGATGATCAGCTCGACGGCCTTCTGGAACCGGACGGCGTCGAACGTGCCGTCGGCGCGGAGGAACGTGAGCAGGTTGAGGCTCGCGAGGTTGCAGCTGGAGTTGTCCAGGTGCATGTACTCGCTGCACGGGTTGGACGCGCTGATCCGGCCGGACTCGGGCGTGGTGTGCCAGTCGTTGATCGTGCCGTCGTACTGGATGCCGGGGTCGGCGCACGCCCACGCGGCCTCGGCGATGCCGCGGAACAGCTTCCGCGCGTCGACGGTCTCGATGACCTCGCCGGTCATCCGGGCGCGCAGCCCGAACCCGCTGCCGGCCTCGACCGCGCGCATGAACTCGTCGGTGACGCGGACGGAGTTGTTGGCGTTCTGGTACTGCACCGAGGTGATGTCGGCGCCGCCGAGGTCCATGTCGAACCCGGCGTCGCGCAGCACGCGGACCTTGGCCTCCTCCTTGGCCTTGGTCTGCACGAACTCCTCGATGTCGGGGTGGTCGACGTCGAGCACGACCATCTTCGCCGCGCGCCGCGTGGCGCCCCCGGACTTGATGGTGCCCGCCGACGCGTCCGCGCCGCGCATGAACGACACCGGCCCGGAGGCCGTGCCGCCGGAGGACAGCAGCTCCTTGGAGGAGCGGATGCGGGAGAGGTTCAGCCCCGCGCCGGAGCCGCCCTTGAAGATCAGGCCCTCCTCGCGGTACCAGTTCAGGATCGACTCCATCGTGTCGTCGACCGACAGGATGAAGCACGCGCTGACCTGCTGCGGGCTGCTCGTGCCGACGTTGAACCAGACCGGCGAGTTGAAGCTGAACACCTGGTGCAGCAGCATCCAGGTGAGCTCGTGGGCGAAGACCTCGGCGTCGTCGTCGGTGGCGAAGTAGCCGTTCTCCAGGCCGGAGCGGTGGTAGACGCCCACCACGCGGTCGATGAGCTGGCGCAGGCTCGACTCGCGGTGCGGGGAGCCGACGGCCCCGCGGAAGTACTTGCTGGTGACGATGTTGGTGGCGTTGACCGACCAGGTGGCCGGGAACTCGACGCCGCGCTGCTCGAAGTTGACCGTGCCGTCGCGCCAGTTGGTCATGACGACGTCGCGGCGCTCCCAGGTGACCTCGTCGTAGGGGTGCACCCCCGGCGTGGTGTGGATGCGCTGGATCGTCAGGCCGGCGGGGCGGCCCTTCTCCTTCGAGGAGGTCTTCCGCCCCCGTCCGGTGGTGCCGACGGTCTCGGTCATGTGCTTCCCCTCGTTCTGCGGGCACGCGGGTCGGGGCCCCGGGCACCCGCTCGTGTGACGGCGGTGCTGTGGCGTTCGGTCGGTGCTTCAGGTGGGCGTGCGGCCGGGCCGGCGCAGGGTGCGCCGCGGGATCAGCCGGAGTCGGCGGCCTGCGGCGCGCGCAGGTCGGCGATCTCCTTCTCGAAGTCCTCGATGGAGGAGAACGAGCGGTAGACGCTGGCGAAACGGAGGTACGCGACCTCGTCGAGCTCGCGGAGCGGCCCGAGGATGGCCAGCCCCACCTCGTGGCTGGGGATCTCGGCGGTGCCGCCCGCGCGGACGGCCTCCTCGACGCGGTGGGCGAGCTGGGCCAGGGCGTCCTCGTCGACGGGGCGGCCCTGGCAGGCGCGGCGGACGCCGCCCACGACCTTGTCGCGGCTGAAGGGCTCGGTGACGCCGCTGCGCTTGACGACGGCGAGCACGGCTTCCTCGACGGTGGTGAACCGCCGGCCGCAGGAGGCGCACGAGCGGCGCCGGCGGGTGGCCTGCCCCTCGTCGACCTCGCGGGAGTCGATGACCTTGCACTCGGAGTGCCGGCAGAACGGACAGCGCACCGACGTCCCCTTCCGGTCCGACCCCCACCTGTGGGCTGACGAGGGCTATACAACCACAACATCTAGGGGTGTGGGAAACCCAGGGCCACCATCCGTGCCCCTGACGTCCTCCGAACGGGACTTCCCCGCGGGTCGCACGGCGTGTCGCGCGCGGAGCGTCAGCGCCACCCCGGCCCGAGCGCCTGCCAGGACCCCGGCACCACCGGGACGAGGGTGCGCTCTGTGACCGGGGTGGACGCGGGGCCACCCGCGCGGGCCGCGGCCGCGACGTCGGCCAGGACCCCGAGCAGCAGCACCGCGAGCATCGTCGCCACCGCGAGGCCCGCGGTCGCCGCGGCGCGGCGGCGGCGCACGATGTGCGGCGGCAGCGCGCGGACCGGGCGGACCAGGACCCGCTGGGGCGCCGGGCGGCCCCCGGTGCGCGGGAACGGCGGCGCGAGCGGCCGGGTGTGCGCCGACCGCCCCGGCGCGGGCCGGACGGGCGCGGGCCGGGACGGCGCCGGGCGGGGGTCGGGCGACGGCCCGGACAGCGCCCGTCCGGTCCGCGCCTCGGACAGGGGCTCGGACAGGGGCCCGAGTACCGGCAGGGGCTCGGGCAGCGCCTCGGGCCGGGGCCGGGGCGGCGGTACGGGCCGCAGGTGCCGCACCGCTCCCGCCCGGAGCCGGCCGGCCCCGCTCCGACCGGCGCGGGGGCGGGCGACCGCTCCCCCCTCGAGCAGTTGGAGATCCGCCATCGTGACCACCTCTCCGACTCCGAAACTCTGTTCGAAAGTTCGCGTGGCCGATGTCTACCACCCCGCACCGACAATCTCGCGGAGGGCCCCGCGTGTCGTCGAACAAGTGTTTGGCGCGGTCGGTGCGAGGGGCTACCGTTCGGATCACGCGCCCGGACCTGGGCGGCTCGCCCCGCGGGCCGCCGCCGGTGCACGCACGAGCGCCGGTGCCGCACCGGCGACACGACGACGAGGAGGCACCACGAGATGGCACGGGACGAGCCCGCCCCCCACGGAGCGACGGCGACGGCCGGCCCCGCGACACGCGACCCCCGGCTGACGCCCCGGCAGCGCAAGGTGCTGCGGGTGATCCGTGAGTGGGTGGAGGAGCACGGCTACCCGCCGAGCGTCCGCGAGATCGGCGACGCGGTCGGCCTGACGTCGACCTCGTCGGTGCACCACCAGCTGCGCACGCTGGAGCGCAAGGGCTACCTGCGCCGCGACCCGAACCGCACCCGCGCGGTCGACGTCCGCCACCCCGACGACGCACCGCCGGCCGCGGTGGTCGTCGAGCCCGCCGAGGAGCACCCGGCCCCGGCCTACGTGCCGCTGCTGGGCACCATCGCCGCGGGTGGTCCGATCCTGGCCGAGCAGGCTGTGGAGAGCGTGTTCCCGCTGCCGAGGGAGATCGTCGGCGAGGGCACGCTGTTCCTGCTCAACGTCCGCGGCGATTCGATGGTCGAGGCGGCGATCCGCGACGGCGACTGGGTCGTCGTCCGCCAGCAGCCGGTGGCCGAGATCGGCGAGATCGTGGCGGCGATGATCGACGGCGAGGCCACGGTGAAGACGTTCACCCGCCGCGACGGCCACGTCTGGCTCATGCCGGCCAACCCCGCCTACGACCCGATCCCGGGCGACGAGGCGAGCGTGCTGGGCCGCGTCGTGGCGGTGCTGCGCCGGCTCTGACGCCCGGTCCGCGCACCGTCCGGACGCCGGCGCACCGTGCGCGGTGCGCGGACGTCCGCATCGTGCGCGGTCCCCGCGGGACCCCCGGCGTCAGCGCCGGCGGGCCCGCCAGGCCAGCCCGATCCCGGCCAGCGCCAGGAGCCCGACGGCGCCGCCCGCCCCGACCAGGCCGGGCCACCACGCCGGGGCGGCGGGCTCGACCGCGGGGGCGGGCCCGTCCGCGACGGGCACCACCCCGACCAGGGCGGCGGCTCCTGGCACGGTGCGCAGCTCCCCCGGCCCGCCGCGGGCCTCCGACGCCGAGAGCAGCGCCCCGTCGGCGGTGAACGCCACGGCCTCGCCCTGCGGCTCGCCGGGCAGCGGGACGCGCACGGGGTCCCCGGCCAGGGCGGCGGCGAGGTCGCCGTCGGGCACGGGGTAGAGCCACGCGTCGGTGTAGGTGCGCAGGGCCACCACGGTGCCGTCGGCCGACGCGCCCGCCCCCGTCACCGTGCGGGTGCCGAACCCGCCGAGCGGGCCGCCCTCGGTCTCCGACGCGGGCAGCGCGACCTCCCCCACGCGCTCCAGCGGCGTGGGGCCGGTGCCGTCGGGCGGGGCGGCGGTGCGGTACACCCCGGCCGGCTGCCCGGCCTCCTTGGTGATCACGTGCGGCACGCCCGCCGCGTCGACGAGCAGCGCCTCGGCGTCGTGCGGCCCGTCGGGGTAGGTCAGTCGGTGCAGCCGGGCCTCCCCGCGCTCGGGCAGCACGACCACGGCGACGGTCTCGCGGTCGCGGTCGTTGTCGCCGGTGTCGGCCACCCAGAGCGCACCGTCGGGTCCGACGGCCAGGTCCTCGGCGTCGTAGGGGTCGATGTCGGCCGTGCGGGTGTCGACGACCGCGCAGTCCCCGTCGAGCCGGTGCACGGCGACCTCGCGGCCGCCGTCGTCCACCGCCCACAGCTGCGACCCCAGCACCGCGAGCCCGGACAGCTCCGCGAGCCGGTCGTCGGTGACCGTGCAGACGGACCGGGGTGCGGGGACGGGGGTCGCCAGCAGCACGGCGACCAGGACCACTCGGATCAGAGCGTCGCGCCCGCCTGCCCGTAGGGCGCGAGCGCCGTGGCCAGCTCGGGCCCGACGCGGGCGGAGAGCCGGGTGCCCTCGGGCGTGTGCTCCTCGGCGAGCACCTCGCCCTCGGCGTGCACGCGGGCGACGAGCGCACCCTCGGTGAAGGGCACGAGCACCTCGACGTCCCTCTCGAGCCGCGGCAGCAGCTCGGTGATGCGCTCCTGGAGCTTGACGATGCCGTCCCCGCGGTGCGCGGAGACGAACACGGCGTCGGGCAGCAGGTGGCGCAGCCGGGCGAGCTGCAGGTCGCCGGCGGCGTCGACCTTGTTCACGACGAGCAGCTCCCGGGGCATCGGCCCCTGCTGCTCCTCGCCGACCTCGACCAGCACCTGGCGCACGGCCTTGATCTGGTCCTCGGGCAGCGGGTCCGAGCCGTCGACCACGTGCACCAGCAGGTCGGCGCCGGCCGTCTCCTCCAGCGTCGAGCGGAACGCCTCGACGAGCTGGTGGGGCAGGTGGCGCACGAACCCGACCGTGTCGGTGAGCGTGTAGGTGCGCCCGTCGGCGGTGGACGTGCGGCGCGTCGTCGGGTCGAGCGTGGCGAACAGCGCGTCCTCGACGAGCACGCCCGCGCCGGTCAGCGCGTTGAGCAGGCTCGACTTGCCGGCGTTGGTGTAGCCGACGATCGCGACGGCCGGCACCTCGTTGCGCCGCCGCGAGCCGCGCTGGGTCTCGCGGACCTGCTGCATCGCGGTGATCTCGCGACGCAGCTTGGACATGCGGCTGCGGATGCGCCGGCGGTCGAGCTCGATCTTCGTCTCACCGGGGCCGCGGCCGCCGATGCCGACGCCGCCGGCCGCGCGGCCACCGACCTGGCGCGACAGCGCCTCGCCCCAGCCGCGCAGGCGCGGGAGCAGGTAGGACAGCTGCGCGAGCTCCACCTGCGCCTTGCCGTCCCGGGAGCGGGCGTGCTGGGCGAAGATGTCGAGGATCAGCGCGGTGCGGTCGACGACCTTGACCTTGAGCTTGTCCTCCAGCTGGCGCAGCTGGCCGGGCGAGAGCTCGCCGTCGCAGATCACGGTGTCGGCGCCGGCGGACTGCACGGCGTCGCGCAGCTCGTCGACCTTGCCGGAGCCGATGTAGGTGGCCGGGTCGGGCCGCGGACGGCGCTGGATCAGGCCGTCGAGCACCTGGGAGCCGGCGGTCTCGGCGAGGCGGGCCAGCTCCTCGAGCGAGGCGCGGGCCTGCTCGGAGGTGCCGGTGGTCCACACCCCGACGAGCACGACGCGCTCCAGGCGCAGCTGCCGGTACTCGACCTCGGTGACGTCGGTGAGCTCGGTGGACAGCCCGGCGACGCGGCGGAGCGAGGAACGCTCCTCGAGCTCGTAGTCGCCCTGCGAGGCGACGGCCGAGCGGACGTCGTCGCGGCTGGTGTCGAGGCGGGTGGGGGCGGGTTCAGTCATCGTGGCGCTCATGCTCCCATGCCAACACCGTGCGTGTCGGCTTTGTTTCCGCCCGGAGCACCGCTCACTCCCCGTCGAGGCGGGCGAGCTGGTCGGCCGTGAGCTGCAGGTCGGCTGCGGCGGCGGAGTCGGTGATGGACGTCGGCCGCTTGGCCCCGGGGATCGGGATGACGACGTCGGACTGCGCCAGCTCCCACGCCAGCGCCACCTGCTGCGCGCTCACGCCGAGCTCGCCGGCCACCGCGGCGAAGGCGGGGTGCTTCTCGGCCAGCTCCTTGGCGTCGCCCAGCCCGCCCAGGGGGCTCCACGGCAGGAACGCGAGCCCCAGCTCGGCGCACACGTCGATCTCCGGGCGGCTGGTGCGGAAGGCGGGCGAGAACTGGTTCTGCACGCTGACCAGGGCGTCGCCGAGGACGTCGTGGGCCATGCGGATCTGGCCGGGGTCGGCGTTGGACAGCCCGACCATCCCGACCTTGCCCGAGTCGTGGATCTCCTTGAGCGTGCCGACGACCTCGGCGTAGTCGACCGACGGGTCCGGTCGGTGGTGCTGCCACAGCGCGATCTGCTCCACACCGAGGCGGCGCAGGCTGTCGTCGACGGCGGCGAGGAGGTGCTCGCGGGAGCTGTCGGTGGCCCAGCCGCCGCCGTCGGTGCGGACGTGGCCGCCCTTGGTGGCCAGCAGCACGCGCTCGCGCAGCCCGAGCTCGTCGAGCAGACCCGCGACCAGCTCCTCGTTGGCGCCCTGCGCGGCGGCCCCGCGCTCCTCCCCCGGCCCGTAGGCGTCGGCGGTGTCGAACAGGACGACCCCCGCGTCGACCGCGGCGCGGACGGTGTCGAGGAGCTGCTGGCGGGGCTGGGTGCCGGTCTGGTCGAACGTCATCAGGCCCAGGCCGATCGCCCCGACCTCGTGGCGGCCGACGGTGGCGTTGCCGATCGTGCGTGTCTGCATGGCGTCCTGTTCCCGGCCCGGGGCGGGAGGTAACGCGGCGGGCGTCACCCGGCGCTGCGCCACCACCGGTCCGTGAGCGCGCCGTGGGCCACGAGCACGGCGGGGCCGTGCAGCACGGTCGTGCCGTCGTCGACGGTGACGCGCAGCCGCCCGCCCGGCGTGCTGACCGCGACGGTGCCCGACTCCCGGCCCTCGTGGCGCAGCGCGGCCACCACGGCGGCGACGGTGCCGGTGCCGCACGAGCGGGTCTCCCCCACGCCGCGCTCGTGCACCCGCACCGCCACCCGGTCGTCCCGCACGGGGGTCACGAACTCGACGTTCACCCCGTGCGGGAACAGCGCCGGGTCGTGGCCGGGCGGGTGGGTGAGGTCGAGCCCGGCCAGATCGGCCTCGGTGACGCAGGCCAGGTGGGGGTTGCCGACGTCGACGGCGATCCCGGGGAAGGCGTGCCCGTCCAGGCTCGCGGTGCTCGGCTCCCCCACCGCCGCCGCGCCCATGTCCACGGCGACGTCGCCGTCGTCCACCGCCGGGTCCAGGCGGACCGTGCGCACGCCGCCGCGGGTGCCCAGCGGGAACTCCGGGCCGGGCAGCCAGCCGCGGTGCTGGAGGTAGCGCGCGTAGACGCGGACGCCGTTGCCGCACATCTCGGCCAGCGTGCCGTCGCCGTTGCGGTAGTCCATGAACCACTCGACGCCGGGCTCCGGCTCGGGCCCGTCACCGAGCGCCGCCCAGCGGACGACCCGCAGCACGCCGTCCGCGCCCAGGCCGCGGCGGCGGTCGCACAGCGCCGCCACCCTCCCCGGCGTCAGGTCGAGGACGCCGTCGGGATCGGGGAGGAGCACGAAGTCGTTCTCGGTGCCGTGGCCCTTGCTGAACTCCACCCCGCGGATCGTACGGCGTCGCGGGCGCGGTCGAGCAGGTCCGGCGCGGCGCCGTCCGACCAGGTGACGCGCGGGTCGCGGCGGAACCAGGACCGCTGCCGCCGGACGAACCGCCGGGTGGCGCGGACCGTGTCCGCGGCCGCCGTCACCGCATCGGTGGCGAGCACCTGCTGGTAGCCCAGCGCGCGCGACGCCGTCCGGCCCTCGGCGAGGCCGGGCAGGCCGCGCACCTCCTCCACCAGGCCGGCGGCGAACATGCGGGCGACGCGGCGCGCCACGCGCTCGTCCAGCTCGGCGGTGTCGCGGTCGACACCGAGCAGCACCGCGTCGTAGCGCGGCGCCGCGCCCGCCGGGAACCGGGCGGGGAACGGGCGGCCGGTCAGCGCCACCACCTCCAGCGCGCGGACGATCCGCCGCCCGTTGCTCGGCAGGATCTCCCGGGCCGCGGCCGGGTCGACGGCGGCCAGGCGCGCGTGCAGCGCGCCCGGACCGCGCCCGGCCAGCTCGGCCTCCAGCTCGGCGCGCAGCTGGGGGTCGGTGCCGGGGAACTCCAGCTCGTCGACGACGGCCTGCACGTAGAGTCCCGACCCGCCGGCCAGCACCGGTGTGCGCCCGCGCTCCAGGACGTCCTCGACGGCGGCGCGGGCGTCGCGCTGGTAGGCGGCGACCGACGCCGTCTCCCGGACGTCGAGCACGTCGAGCAGGTGGTGGGGCACGAGCGCGCGCTGCACGGGCGTCGGCTTCGCGGTGCCCACGTCCATGCCGCGGTACAGCGCCATCGCGTCGGCGTTGACGACCTCCCCGTCCAGCTCGCGCGCCAGCGCCAGGGCCAGGTCGGACTTGCCGGTGGCGGTCGGCCCGACCACGCACACCAGCCTGGTCACGCCGGTGTCCAGACCGCCACGTGGTAGCCCACCCCGTACGGGGCGGAGCTGTGCAGCAGCTCGGCGCGCCAGGTGGCGCCCGCCGCCGCGCCGGCGAGGACCTGCCAGGGCGCGCGGCCGGCCGCCCACAGCTGCGCGGCCAGGTCGGGGTCCAGGGCGGCCAGGGCCCCGGTGTCCCCGGTGGCCAGCGCCGCGGCGACGGCGGCGTCGAACGGGCCCGCGCGCTCGTCGAGGTGGCCGGGGGCCTTGTCGGTGTGCGTCGCCGCGCCGTCCCCGACGACGAGCAGCCCCGCCCCCTCCCCCGCCAGCGCGCGCCCGAGGGCGGCGCAGCCGTCCGGGGACAGGTCGGGGGCCACGAGCTCGCCGCGCACCCGCGCCCCGACCGGACCCGCCGCCCAGCCGGCGACGAGCAGCGGCAGCGGCAGCTCCGGGTCCACCGGGGCCGCCGTGCCGGGCGCGAGGTCCACCACGACGTCGACGCCGAACCCGGCGAAGGTCCCGCGCACGTCCGGGCCGGCGGTGCGCCGCCCGCCCGGGTCGGCCCCCACGGCGATCCACGTGGTCGTGACGGCGGCGAGCCGGCGCGCCGCTTCCTCGCACGCCGCGCGCAGGTCGGCGGTCTCCGCGGCCGCGGAACCGGCCAGCTCCGCCACCAGCAGCGGCGGTTGGGGGAGCACGGCCACGGCGGGCGGGACGACCACGCCGCACCCTAGCGCGGGGCGCCGGTCGACGCCGCCGGTCGCCCGCCCGTGGCGCGGGACCGGCCCGGCGGTTCCCGTCGCCCTCCGTGAGCTGCTTGAATCGCCGCACGGCCCGGTCGTCTCGACCCGGCCCCACGTGTGCACGGCCCCGCCCCGCGGGGCGCCCGCCCGACGGCGGGCCGGTGAGATCAGGAGGACCAGGTGTCGGAGCAGCAGGCCATGGAGGAGCAGCACCCCGCGGACGGCCCGGAGGCGACGGGCGCGCTCGACACCCCGGGGGCCTCCGGCGGGCCGGACCCGGCCGACGCCGCGGTGCCGGCCCCCCCGCCGCCCGCGGACCCGGCCCCCGCCGGTCCCGGTGCGGAGGACGCGGCCACCGAGGTCCCGGTGGCGGACGATCCCGAGGTGGAGGCGGTGGGGCCGGCGGAGTCGGCCGTTCCGGACGCAGCCCCTCCGGCGGACGCAGCCCCTCCGACGGACGCAGCCCCTCCGACGGACGCAGCCCCTCCGGCGGACGCAGCCCCTCCGGCGGACGCAGCCCCGGCTGGCGGCGCACCGGCCGAGACGCCGGCCGAGGCCGACGCCGCGGCGGCCGCCGCGGCCGCGGACCCCGCTGGGGCGGTGGTCCCCGACGCCCCGGCCGCCGCCGACGCCCCCGCCGGCGAGGCGCCGGTGTCCGCCGTCGCGCCGACCCCGGCCCCCGCGACCCCGGCGCCGCGACCGGGTCCCCCGCCGGCCGGTCCCCGCCCGGGGCCGCCCGCCGGCCGGCCCGCGGTGCGCCCCGGCCCGCCGCGCCCGGCCGCCCGCCCGGCAGCCGTGGTCGTCCCGCCCGTCGCGGCCTCCCCCGTCCCCGCGGCCGGCGCCGATCCGTCCCGCTGGGGCTGGGCCGACCCGGACGGCACCGTCCACCTGCGCACCGCCGACGGCGACCGCGTCGTCGGGTCGTGGAAGGCCGGCACGCCGGAGGAGGGCCTGGCGCACTTCGCCCGCCGCTTCGACGACCTGCTCACCGAGACCGAGCTCGTCGCCGCCCGCCTCGACGTCGGCACCGGCGACCCGAAGCAGACCCTCGGCGCCGTCCGCGCGCTGCGCGAGGGACTGGAGGAGGCGGCGGTCGTCGGCGACGTGCCCGGCCTCATCGCCCGGCTGGACGGCCTGGCCGCCCGCGCCGAGGAGGCGGTGGGCGCGGCCCGCTCGGCCCGCGACGCCCAGCGCGCCGCGGCCGTGGCCCGCAAGGAGGAGCTGGCCGCCGAGGCCGAGGCGCTGGCCGCCGAGGCGACGCAGTGGAAGCAGGCGGGCGACCGGTTCACCGCCATCCTCGACGAGTGGCGCACCGTCCGCGGCATCGACCGCAAGACCGACGAGGCGCTGTGGAAGCGGTTCTCCCGCGCCCGGGAGGCGTTCAACCGGCGCCGGGGCTCGCACTTCGCCGACCTCGACCGGCAGCGGGGGGTCGCCCGCGCCCAGAAGGAGGACCTGGCGCTGGAGGCGGAGAAGCTGGCCGACTCCGACGACTGGGGCGCCACCGCCGCCCGCTTCCGCGACCTCATGACGGAGTGGAAGAACGCGGGGCGCGCCCCCAAGGACGCCGACGACGCGCTCTGGCAGCGTTTCCGCGCCGCGCAGGACGCGTTCTTCGCCCGCCGCTCCGCGGTGTTCGCCGAGCGCGACGCCGAGTTCGCCGCCAACGGCGAGGCCAAGCGCGCCCTGCTCGTCGAGGCCGAGAAGATCGACGTGAGCGACCCGACCGCCGCCCGCGCCGCCCTGCGCTCCATCCAGGAGCGCTGGGAGGAGATCGGCAAGGTCCCGCGCGACGACGTCCGGCCGCTGGAGGCCCGGCTGCGGGCGGTCGAGGAGAAGGTGCGCGAGGCCGGCGACCGGCAGTGGCGGCGCACCGACCCCGAGGCCGAGGCCCGCGTGGCCCAGTTCCGCGACCGCGTGGCGCAGTTCGAGGCCCAGGCCGAGAAAGCGGAGGCGACGGGCGACCGCCGCCGCGCCGAGCAGGCCCGGGCCCAGGCCGCGCAGTGGCGGGAGTGGCTCGCCGCGGCGGAGCAGGCGGTGCAGGACCGCTGAGGCGGGCGGATCCGGCCGGCCCCGTACGGGCCCGGCCGGTCGCCCGTGCGCTCGAGATGCACGTCAGTGCTCTCGGTCCCTGGCCGGACAGCCCCCGGGTCCACCTCGACCCGGGCCGACCGCGAGCGCCGACGGCAGCCCGACCCCGCTCAGCGCCGCAGCGCGATGCGCACCCACGACACGGCGAGCACGAGGACGGCGAGGACCGCGAGGACCAACCCGATCCCCGGGCCCGTGCCACCGTCCGGCACCACCGTCTGGCGCGACCAGATCGCCCAGACCCCGTCGACGACGGTGAACCCGCACCCGACCGCGCACACCCAGGCGAGGGCCCACCACCGGGTGGCGAGGGCCAGGGCCGAGCCGACCACGCCGAAGCCGACCGCGGTGAAGGTGAACAGGCGGGGCAGCACGCCCAGGTCGGGGGCCAGCCCGGCGAGGACCTCCCAGCCCCGCACGGCGCCGGTGTAGGGCAGGGCGAGGGTGGCGAGGAGCACCACGACGGCGATCGCGACGGTCAGGGCCGTGCGCCCCGGCTCGGTGCGCCGCTCCATGCTGCGGGCGATGCCGGCGATCTCGGCGTCCAGATCGGGATCGTGGGTCGGCTCGGTCATCGACAGCCTCCGGTGGCGGCGGGGAGGGGCGCGGGGGCCCCGAACGACGGCAGGCCCAGACCCGTGGCCGGCGCGCTGCCCACCGCCCGGGTACCCGCCTGGTGGGCGTCACCCGCGCGGGTGCGGCGGTGGCTCAGCAGGGCGCCGTCGGCGACGAGGTGGTGCGGGGCGCCGTAGGTCACCGCGGTCTCGACGACGTCGCCCGGGCGGACGTCCGCGGTGGTGCCGTCGGGCCGGACGGGGGCGAAGTGCACCAGCCGCCCGTCGCGGGCGCGCCCGGAGAGCCGCCGGGTGGCGCCGTCCTTGCGCCCCTCCCCCGCGGCGACGAGCACCTCGACGACACCGCCCTCGAGCGCCCGGTTGGCCGCCCACGAGACCTCCTCCTGCAGCTCCACGAGCCGCATGTACCGCTCCTGCACGACCTCCTTGGGCAGCTGGTCGGGCAGGGTCGCGGCCGGTGTGCCGGGGCGCGGGGAGTACTGGAAGGTGAAGGCCGAGGCGAACCGCGCCTCCCGGACGACGTCGAGCGTGGCGGTGAAGTCGTCCTCGGTCTCGCCGGGGAAGCCGACGATGATGTCGGTGGTGATCGCGGCGTGCGGCATCGCGGCCCGCACCTCGTCGAGGATCCCCAGGTAGCGCGCGGAGCGGTAGGAGCGGCGCATCCGCCGCAGCACGTCGTCGGACCCGGACTGCAGCGGCATGTGCAGCTGCGGGCAGACGTTCGGCGTCTCCGCCATGGCCGCGATGACGTCGGAGGTGAAGTCGCGCGGGTGCGGGGAGGTGAACCGGACCCGCTCCAGGTCCGGCACGGACCCGCAGGCGCGCAGCAGCTTCGCGAACGCCGAGCGGTCGCCGAACTCCACCCCGTAGGCGTTGACGTTCTGGCCGAGCAGCGTCACCTCGAGCACCCCGTCGGCGGCCAGCGCCCGCACCTCGGCGAGGACGTCGCCGGGGCGGCGGTCCTTCTCGGTGCCGCGCAGCGACGGGACGATGCAGAACGTGCAGGTGTTGTTGCAGCCCACCGAGATGGAGACCCAGCCGGCGTAGGTCGACTCGCGCCGCGCGGGCAGCGTGGACGGGAAGACCTCCAGCGCCTCGGCGATCTCCACCTGCGCGGTGGCGTTGTGCCGCGCGCGCTCCAGCAGCACGGGCAGGGACCCGACGTTGTGGGTGCCGAACACGACGTCCACCCACGGGGCGCGGCGGACGATCTCGGCGCGGTCCTTCTGGGCGAGGCAGCCGCCGACGGCGATCTGCAGGCCGGGGTGGGCGTCCTTCACCGGGCGCAGGTGGCCCAGGTTGCCGTAGAGGCGGTTGTCGGCGTTCTCGCGCACCGCGCAGGTGTTGATGACGACGACGTCGGCCTGCTCGGACTCCGCCGCGCGCACGTACCCCGACGACTCCAGCAGCCCGGCCATCCGCTCGGAGTCGTGCACGTTCATCTGGCAGCCGTACGTGCGGACGGTGTAGCTGCGTTTCACGGTCCGAGGGTAGGCGAGCAGGTCGACGCCCGCGTGTCCGGGCGGCATCATGCGCGCATGGAGGGGCGGTCCGGCGCACCGGCGCGGCGGGTGGGTCGGCGCGCCGTGCTCCGCGCGGCCGCGCTCGCCCCGCTCGCCGCCGTGCTGCCCGGGTGCGCGTCGCCCTTCGCCGGGGTGGCGCTGCGCATCGCCACCGGTTCGCGGCAGGGCGTGTACTTCGCGCTCGGCTCGGCGCTCGCCGGGGCGTGGCGCGACGAGCTGGGCCTCGCCGTGCCGCCCGAGGTGATCGGCACGGCCGGGTCGGCCGACAACATGGACCGCCTCGCCGCCGGGTCGGCCGACGTCGTGTTCAGCCAGGTGGACGTGGCGGCCGAGCGGCTGACGCGGATGGCGCCCGACGACCCCGGCTCGCCCCGCGCGCTCGCCCGCGTCTACGACGACGTGCTGCACCTCGTCGTGCCCGCCGGCTCGCCGATCGCGGCGGTGCCCGACCTGCGCGGGCGCCGGGTGTCGGTGGGCGAGATGGGGTCCGGGGTGATCGTGGTGTCCGAGCGCGTGCTCGCGGCGGCCGGGCTGGCGTTCGGCGACCTGCAGGCCGAGCGCCTGGGCCTGGTCGACTCGGTGGAGGCGATCGCCCAGGGCCGCATCGACGCCTTCTTCTGGTCCGGCGGCCTGCCCACGCCGGCGGTGGCGGGGCTCGCCGAGCGCATGCCGATCCGTCTGGTGGACCTGGCCGAGGGCGGGGTGCTGACCGCGCTGCGCGAGCGCTACCCGGTGTACGCGCCCGGGACGGTGCCGGCCCAGGGGTACGCGCAGCTGGCCGAGCCGGTGACGACGCTGCTCGGGCGCAACTTCCTGCTGGTGCGCGCGGACATGCCCGACGACCTGGCCGCGGGCCTGGTGCAGGTGCTGTTCCAGGAGCGGGAGGGGCTGGCCGCCGTCACCGCGTCGGCGCTCACGATCGACCTGCGGGCCGCGATCGGCACCCAGCCGGTGGCCCTGCACCCGGGGGCGCTGCGCTACTACCGCGAGGAGCGCGGCTGAGCGCCGCCCTCCACCAGCGCGCGGGCGCGGGCGTGCTCGGCGTCGACGTCGGCGGCCATCCGCTGCAGGGTGGCGGCGAACAGCTCCTCCGAGCGCTCCTGCAGCGGGTGGAGGTGCCCGAGCAGCTCCAGGGTGACCATGCCGTGCATGCGGGCCCGCAGGTCGAGCAGCCAGGCCAGCGCCCCCGCGGGCAGCGGGATGCCCGCATCGGTCACGTCGGTGATGCCGGGGGGCGGCGGGACGGCGGCGATCTCCTCGGGCGTCCAGCCGTCGAACACGGTCTCGACGAAGGGCGCCGCCAGCCGCAGCGCCGCCTCCCCCGTGCCGCCGTCCTCCTGCACCACGAAGCCGGGCACGGGGGTGCCGTAGAGCAGCAGGAACCGCGCCCGGTTGTCCAGCGCCCACCGCCGGTAGGCGCTCGTGGTGGCGTTCCGGCGCTCGGGGGCGGGCCGGCCGCGGGTGGCGACCGCCGCCGCCTGCACCGCGTCGGCGAGCCCGTGGTGGGCGTCGGCGACCAGGGCGGTGAGCAGGGCGTCGCGGCTGGGGAAGTAGTGGTAGAGCGACTGGACGGTCATCCCGACCGCGCGGGCCACGCCGCGCAGGGACAGCGCCCCGGGCCCGACCTCGGCCAGCTGCTCCAGCGCCGCGTCCTTGATCTCGCGCACGGTCTCCGCGCGCCGCCGGTCCCTCACCGAACCCTCAGCTGGCACCGTCAGCACTCCTTGACACTGTCAGGCGAACGGCTCCACACTGGCGCCGCTCGCTCAGACTAACACTGTCAGGGGATCCAGATGCGCTCCGTCCTGTCCGACGCCCGCCGGGGCCACCCCGGGCTGTACGCCTTCGCCACGGCCATGGTCGCGCTGTCGCTCGTGACGGCCGTGCTGCTGGTCGTCGACCAGCGCACGCTGCTCGGCGCGCCGCTGTGGGCCAAGCCGCTCAAGTTCGCGGTCTCGCTCGGCCTCTACGCCGCCACGCTGGCCTGGATGCTCGGCCGCCTCGAGCCCGGGCCGAGCGGCCGGCGGCCCCTGCGGCTCACCGGGTGGCTGCTGGTGGTCGCGGCCGCGGTGGAGATCGCGATCATCACGGGCCAGGCCGCGCGCGGCGAGCGCAGCCACTTCAACGCCGAGGAGGCCGACAACGCGCTGCTGTTCAGCCTCATGGGCGTGACGATCGCGGCCCTGTACCTGGCCACCGCCGCCGTGGCCCTGCGGTTCCTACGGGGCCCGGCCGGTCCCGAGCGCACCGCCGTCCGCCTCGGGCTGCTGGTCGGTCTGCTCGGGATGACGGTGGGCTGGGTGATGGTCGCCGTCGGCGGGCACACTGTGGGCGCCGCGGACGGCGGGCCGGGCCTGCCGCTGGTCGGCTGGAGCACCGCGGCGGGCGACCTGCGCGTCGCCCACTTCGTCGGCCTGCACGCCCTGCAGCTGCTCCCGCTGCTCGTCGCCGCGCTGCGCGGGACCACCCGGCTCGACGACGGCGCCCTGGCGCGGATCGTCGCCGGCGCCGGCGCCGGGTACGCCGCGCTGGTCGTCCTGCTCACCGCGCAGGCGCTGCGCGCCCAGCCGCTGCTGGCCCCGGACGTGCTCACGCTGGCCGGCCTGGTCGCCGTCGCGGTGGGCACGGGAGCCGCCGTGGCCCCGGCGCTGCGCCGGCGGGACGCGGTGTCGCGATGAGCACCGAGCAGCTCTTCGACCTGGCCTTCGCCCTCGCCGTCCCCTCCTGGCTGCTGATGGTCGTGCTGCCGGGCTGGTCGTGGACGCACCGGATCATCTCGTCGCCGTGGATCGCGGCGCCCCCGCTGCTGGTCTACGTGGCGCTGCTCGTGCCGCAGTTCGCGACGTTCGCCGCGCCCGTCGTCGGCGCCGACCTGGCCGGGCTGACCGCCGTCCTCGGCACGGCACCCGGGGCCGCCGCGATCTGGGCGCACGCCGTGGGCTTCGACCTGCTCGTGGGCCGCTGGATGTTCCTCGACGCCCGGGAGCGCGGCGTCCACCCGCTGGTCATGGCGCCGGTGCTGGTGCTGACGATCCTGCTGTCGCCGCTGGGCCTGCTGTCGTACCTGCTCCTGCGCTCGCTCCCGGTGTGGCCGGGCCCGCGGCGCGCGGCAGGTGCGCCGTCACCCGCAGCCCCCCGTCCGGCGGCCGCGTGAGCTCCAGCCGCCCGCCGGCCTGCGACACCGTGCGCGCGGCGATGGCCAGACCCAGGCCGGAGCCCTCGACGTTGCTCTGCGCGGGGCTGCGCCAGAACCGGTCGGTCGCCCGCTCCAGCTCCTCGGGCTCCAGGCCCGGGCCGGTGTCGGTGACGGCGAGCCGCACCTCGTCCGCGTCCGCCTCGACGGCGACGGTGACGCGCCCGCCGGCCGGCGTGAACTTCACCGCGTTGTCCAGCACCGCGTCGAGCACCGTCTCCACCACGCCCTCGGGGCCGCTCACCCGCAGCCCGCGAGCGCCCTCCCGCAGCAGGGTCAGGCCGCTGTGCTCGGCCAGCGGCCGCCACGCCTCGACGCGGTCGTCCACCCCGGCGTCGACGTCGAGGACGACGGCCGGGGCGCTGCGCTCGGCCCGGGCCAGCGCGAGCAGGCCGTCGAGCAGCGTCGAGAGCCGCTCGGCCTCCTCCCGCGCCCCGACCTGGTCGTCCACGGCGGCGGGGTCGACGTGCCCCTCCAGGTTGGACAGCCGCAGCCGCAGCGCCGTGAGCGGGTTGCGCAGCTGGTGGCTGGCGTCGGCCACGAACACGCGCTGCGCCGCGTAGGCCCGCGCGACCGTGCCGGCCATCCGGTCGAACGACTCGGAGAGCCGGCGCAGCTCCGGCGGCCCGGCCCCGTCGGAGACGGGCTCGGGCTCGGCCCCCGCGAGCACCGCGGCCGCGACGCGGTCCGTGCCCTCGTCCAGCCGGCGCACCGGGCGCAGGATCCAGCGCACCACGGGCAGCGCCACCAGCACGCCGAGCACCAGCGCCACCAGCCCGGCCGCGGCGATCAGCGACCAGACCCGCAGCGAGTCGGCCCGCACCCCGGCCGTGGAGGAGATCGTGACGACGACGCCGCGCACCTCGGTGTCGTCGAGCACCGGCTCGGCCAGCACGAGGGGGCGGTCGTCCCAGGGCAGCAGCAGCGGGTAGGGCTCCGAGGGCAGGCGGTTGAGCGCCAGCCGGACGCGGTCGAGCGCGTCCTCGTCGAGGACGGGCGCCGGGTCGCGGGAGGTGACGAGCAGCCGCCCGGCCGTGTCGAGGACCAGGACGGCGTCGCGGTAGATCTCGTCGTAGCGGCGCAGCTCCTCGTCGAGCTGGGTGTAGTCGGCCTCGGTGATCGGCCGCTCGGCCGACGACGCGTAGTACAGGGTGTCGGTGAGCCGCGCAGTGAACAGCCGCTGCTGCACCGCGTTGCCGCTGGCCAGCGCGAGGGGGATCCCCAGCCCCGCGGCGAGCAGCCCCACCACGAACACCATGATCACCAGCAGCCGCGCGCCCACTCCGCTACTCCGCGCCCGGTCCCGCCGGGGGCCCGAGGCGGTAGCCGACCCCGCGCACGGTCTGCACCAGCTCGGGGCGCCCCAGCTTCGTGCGCAGCGTGGCCACGTGGACGTCGAGCGTGCGGTTGGCCCCCGCCCAGCTGCGCCCCCACACCTCGGCGACGATCCGGCTGCGCGGGCACACCGCCCCGCCCGCGGTGGCGAGCAGCCCCAGCACCTGGAACTCCTTGCGGGTCAGCGTGACCGGCCGCCCGTCGACGGTGACGGCGTGCCGGGTGAGGTCGATCGTCACCCCGTCCACCTCCACGACGTCGGCCCCGCCCGCCGTGGCCTCGGCGCGGCGCCGCCGGTGCACGGCGTGGATGCGGGCCACCAGCTCGCCGATGTCGTAGGGCTTGACGAGGTAGTCGTCGGCACCGGAGTCGAGGCCGAGGATGCGGTCGTCCACCTCGCCGCGCGCGGTCACGACGATCACCGGCACCTCGCTGGCCGAGCGGATCTCCCGGCACACGTCCACGCCGTCGACGTCGGGCAGGCCCAGGTCGAGCAGCACGACGTCGACGCCGGCGAGGTGGTCGACGGCGCCGCGCCCCCGGTCGAGGCGGGTGGTCTCCATGCCGTGGCGGGCCAGCGCGGGACGCAGGGCCGCGGCGATGCGGTCGTCGTCCTCGACGAGCAGGATGTGCATCCGGACCCCCGTCCTCGTTACTCGGTTGAGACCCTATGGGTTGCTCAAGGTGCTGGACTGTGGAGTCCGAACAGCCCTAGCGTCCCGCCATGCCCGGAGGAGATTCATGACCCAGGCCACACCCATGATCCGCATGGCGTCCGTCGACAAGCACTTCGGCGACCTCCACGTCCTGCGCGACATCGACCTGGAGGTGCAGCGGGGCCAGGTCGTGGTGGTGCTCGGCCCGTCCGGGTCGGGCAAGTCCACGCTGTGCCGCACGATCAACCGGCTCGAGCCCATCGACTCGGGCACGATCGAGGTCGACGGCGTCGAGCTCCCCGCCGAGGGCAAGGCGCTGGCCGGGCTGCGCGCCGACGTCGGCATGGTGTTCCAGAGCTTCAACCTGTTCGCGCACAAGACGATCCTCGAGAACGTCACGCTCGCCCCGCTCAAGGTGCGCAGGGCGGGCAAGGCCGAGGCCGAGAAGGACGGCCTGGCCCTCCTCGAGCGCGTCGGCATCGCGAACCAGAAGGACAAGTACCCCGCGCAGCTCTCCGGCGGGCAGCAGCAGCGGGCCGCCATCGCCCGCGCCCTGGCGATGAAGCCCAAGGTCATGCTGTTCGACGAGCCGACCTCCGCGCTCGACCCGGAGATGGTCAACGAGGTCCTCGACGTCATGACGACCCTCGCCAAGGAGGGCATGACGATGCTCGTGGTCACCCACGAGATGGGCTTCGCCCGCCGCGCCGCCCACCGCGTGGTGTTCATGAGCGACGGCGAGATCGTCGAGGACTCGACGCCGGACGCCTTCTTCGCCAGCCCCAGCTCGGACCGCGCCAAGGACTTCCTCGGCAAGATCCTCACCCACTGATCCGCTCCCGACGGAAGGACCCGCACGACCATGCGCCTCACCCAGCTCTCGAAGATCGCCGCAGCAGCGGCGGTCCTCGTGCTCACCGCCACCGCCTGCGGCGAGCAGGCCCAGCTCGGCGACACCGGCACCGCTCCGCCCGTCCAGGAGGACGTCACCTTCGAGGCCGGCACCACGATGGCCGAGCTCAACGAGGCCGGCGCGCTGCGCGTCGGGACGAAGTTCGACCAGCCCCTGTTCGGCCTGCGCGGCCTCGACGGCAACCCCGTCGGCTTCGACGTCGAGATCGCGAAGATCATCGCCGGCAAGCTGGGCATCCCCGAGGACGGCATCACCTACACCGAGACCCCCTCGCGCATCCGCGAGGACGTGATCGCCAACGACCAGGTCGACATCGTCGTGGCCACCTACACGATCAACGACACCCGCCGCGAGCGCGTCTCGTTCGCCGGGCCGTACTACCAGGCGGGCCAGGACCTGATGGTCGCCGCCGACAACACCACGATCACCGGCCCGGACTCCCTGCGCGCGGCCAACGCCCGCGTCTGCTCGGTCACCGGGTCCACCCCCGCCAAGAACATCGAGCAGTACGTCGACCCGGCCAACATCGTGCTGTTCGACGTGTACTCCAACTGCGCCGACGCCCTGCGCAACGGCCAGGTCGACGCCGTCACCACCGACAACGTCATCCTGCTCGGCCTGATCGAGGCCAGCCAGGGCGCGTTCAAGCTGGTCGACCAGCCCTTCACCGAGGAGCCCTACGGCATCGGCATCGCCAAGGGCGACGTGGCGTTCTGCGAGTTCATCAACCAGACGCTGACGGAGTCGGTCGAGGACGGCAGCTACGCCGCGGCCTGGGAGAGCACGGCGGGTTCGGTGCAGCCCGAGGTCCCGGCCCTGCCCGAGTTCCAGCCCTGCACCTGATCCCGTCGTCCTGACCGCTCCGGTGCGCGGCCGGTCCGCCGGCCGCGCACCCTCTCCTGCCCGGAGGTCCGATGGACGCGCTGATCGCGGAGTTCCCGCGGTTCGTCGCCGGCTTCCTCGGCACGCTGCGCATCTGCCTGTTCGCCGCGATCGGCGCACTGCTGCTCGGCACGGTGCTGGCCGCGTTCCGCGTGTCGCCGATCCCGCCGCTGCGCTGGGTCGGCACGGCCTGGGTGACGGTGTTCCGCAACTCCCCCCTCGTCGTCGTGCTGTTCGTCTTCGCCTTCGCACTCCCCCTGGCCGGGGTCCAGTTCCCGTCGTTCGAGAACAACGCGTTCTTCTGGCCCGGCGTCACCGGCCTGGCCTTCTACACCGCGGCGTTCGTGTGCGAGGCGGTGCGCTCGGGCATCAACTCGGTGCCGGCCGGGCAGGCCGAGGCCGCCCGGGCCGTCGGGCTGACGTTCACCCAGACCCTGAGCGCCGTCGTGCTGCCCCAGGCCCTGCGCACCGTCGTCCCACCGCTGGGCAGCGTGATCATCGCGATGATCAAGAACTCGGCGATCGTGGGCGCCGTCGGCGTCACCGGCGAGCTGTTCTCGGTGGAGGCGAGCCTCACCGCGATCGGCTACTCGTCGCTGTCCAGCCTGACCGGCGTCGCGATCGCCTACCTGGTCATCACCATCCCCGCCGGCATCGCGCTGGGCGTCATCGAGCGGAAGATCGAGGTCAAGCGGTGAGCGCGCCTACCGTCCTGTTCGACGCGCCTGGGCCGCGGGCGAAGCGCAACACCGCCATCGGCACGGTGGTCGCGCTGGTGGCGCTGGCCGGCCTGGTCGTGCTCGCGCTGGTGCAGCTGGGCGCCAACGACCAGCTGGACCCGGAGAAGTGGGGGCCGCTGTTCAACCCGGCCAACCGCTACTTCGTCGCCACCTGGAGCGCGCTGTGGGTGGGCCTGTCCCTCACCCTGGTCGCCGCCGCCCTGACCCTGGTGCTCTCCATGGTCATCGGCACCGCCCTCGCCGTGGCCCGCATCTCCAGCGCACCGTGGTACCGCTGGCTCGTCGTCAGCGTCATCGAGCTGCTGCGCGGCCTGCCCGTCGTCATCACGATCTTCTTCGCGGCGCGGGTGCTGCCCGAGCTGGGCATCACGCTGCCGCCGCTGTGGTACCTGGTCATCGGGCTCACGGCCTACAACTGCGTGATCATCGCCGAGATCATCCGCTCGGGGGTGCAGGCGCTGCCGCGCGGGCAGTCCGAGGCCGCCTACGCCGTGGGCCTGACGCGGTTCCAGGTGCTGCGCCTGATCCTGCTGCCCCAGGCCTTCCGGATCATGCTGCCCGCGCTGATCAGCCAGCTCGTGGTGATCGTGAAGGACACCTCGCTCGGCTTCGTGATCTTCAACTTCTCGGAGTTCGTGCGCACCGCGCGGATCGTCATCCAGTTCTTCGGCGGCCAGGAGGGCATCAACCTGGCGCTGCAGATGTTCGTCGCGGTGGCCCTGGTGTTCGTCCTCATCAACTACGCCCTGGGCAAGCTCGCCGAGTTCGTCCAGCGCCGGATGGCGCGGGGCGGCCGGACCGCCGCGGCCCCGGTCACCGTGAACGTGGACGGCGGCGGTCCCGGCGGCGCTGTCGGGGGCTGACGGTCACAGGTTCTCGATCGCGACCGGCTCGATCCCCTCGTCCTCGGGCAGGGTGAAGCCGAGCACCTGGGCGTAGAAGCTGAGCTCCGCGTCCAGGGCCCGGCGGATGTTCTCCGCGCGCCGGAAGCCGTGCTGCTCGCCCTCGAACAGCAGGTAGGCGACGGGGCGGCCCTTGGCGCGCAGGGCCGCCACGACCGCCTCGGACTGGCTGGGCGGCACCACGGCGTCCTCGCTGCCCTGCAGCACGATGAGCGGGCGGTCCAGCCGGTCCAGGTGCGTCACCGGGGAGCGCTCGACGTAGCGCTCGCGCTCCGCCGGGTAGGGCCCGACCAGCCGGTCGAGGTAGCGGCTCTCGAACTTGTGGGTGTCGCGGGCCAGCGCCTCCAGGTCGGCGACACCGAAGTGGTCGGCCCCGGCCGCGAAGGGCGTGTCCTCGGCGAGCAGCGCCGACAGCACCGTGAACCCGCCCGCCGAGCCGCCCCGGATCACCGTCCGGGCGGGGTCGGCCAGGCCGCGGACCGCGAGGTGGCGGGCCGCGGCCAGGCAGTCGGCGACGTCGACGACGCCCCACTGCCCGAGCAGCTCCTCGCGGAACTCGCGCCCGTAGCCGGTCGACCCGCCGTGGTTGACGCTGACCACGGCGAACCCGCGGCTCGTCCAGTACTGGGTGCCGAGCGCGAGCCCGGGGAACGCCGCCGAGGTGGGCCCGCCGTGGATGACGACGACCAGCGGCGGCACCTCCCCCTGCGGCCCGACGTGCGTGGCCGACGCGGGCGGGAAGAACAGGGCGTGGGCGCGCCGCTCCCCGGACGGGAACGTCAGGTGCTCGGCCACCGAGAGCCCGGCGGGGTCGAGCCCGAGGTCGCGGGGCGGGCGCAGGGTGGTCACCTCGCCCGAGAGGTCCACGCGGTGCACCCCGGGCTCGGCGGTGGCGCTGCCCGCCACCACCAGGGCCGCGCCCCCGGCCCCGCGGACCTGCGGCACGTGGACGAACGGCAGGTCGAGGTCGGCGACGAGCCCGCCCGTGCCGCGGACGGCGAGCCGGTCGACGCCGCCGCGCGTCTGCGCGAACACGACCGCGCCGTCGTCGAGCACGGCGTACCGGGAGCCGCCGAGCCGCCAGCCGGGCACCCCGATCTCGGCCTCGACCCGCACGACGGGCTCGATGTCGCTGTCGGGGAGCCAGCGGTAGAGGTTCCACCAGCCGGTGCGGTCGGAGACGAACCACAGCGCGCCGCCGGCCTGCCAGGTCGGCTCGCTGACCGACTCCCCCGGTCCGCCCGCGACGAGCGTCTCCTCGCCGGTGGCGAGGTCGCGCACCACCAGCTCCACGTCGTCCCAGGGCATCGACGGGTGGTCCCAGCGCAGCCAGGCCAGCGCGGTGCCGTCCGGGGACAGCCGCGGCGCGGCGACGAAGTCCGACCCGGTGACCAGCACCTCCGGCTCGCCCGGGATCTCGGCGTCGAGGCGGACCACCTCGTTGTGCACCCCGTCCGGCGCGTGCCGCTCGCGCACGCACACCAGCACGCCGTCGCGGACGTCGCCGTCGGCGTAGCGGTCGGCCCGCGGCCGCGCGGGCTCGGGGGTGAGCGCCACCGGCTCCCCGCCCGGCGCGAGCCGGTGCAGGCGCTGGTCGGCCCAGTCGGTGAACCACACGACGCCGTCGCGCACCCACCACGCGCCGCCGCCGTACTCGTGCACGGCCGTGCGGGCGTCGCGGTCGGCGGGCAGGACGTCGACCGCGGTGCCGTCGGCGGCCCGGCGCACGAGCTGGGTCCGCCCCCCTTCGGCCGGGCGCGTCTCGCCCCACCAGACGTCCGCGCCGTCGACCTGGACGCCGTCGAGCCCGACCGCCTCCGCGACGACGAGCTCGGACGTGACGGGCGTGGGCCAGGAGCCGTGGGGAGCCTCCGTGCGGGTCACCTCGGGTCGGGTCACGGTGCGAGGCTAGTGCTCCCGCGCCGAGCGGGGTCGGCGGAGCGAGGACCGGCACAGGTCCTCGTGCGGTTCTCGTCGCGCCGCTGCACACTGGAGGGGATCCGCACCGCGGCCCGGCGGCGCGGACGCCTGGTGGCGCGGCGGCGCTTCCCCCTCCCGCCGCCGCGCCACCTCCCCCCACCGGCCCTTACCGACCCCGGCGGTACGCGGTCCAGAGCAGCTCGGCGGCCTCCCGCAGAGTGCCCCGCCGCAACAGCGGCGCCACCGCGAGCGCCCCGCTCAGTCCCGGCCACCAGCGGACCGTCCCGTCGGCCCGCACCGCGCCGACGGCCGGCGCGGCGCAGCGCCGGACGGCGGCGGGCAGGGTCGGGTGCGCCGCGCCCAGCCCGGGGTCGCGGCAGGACCGGACCAGCACCGGCACGCGGACGAGGTCGGGCAGCTCGCGCGCGATCCGCGAGCAGGTGGGGCAGGAGACGTCGTACACGACGACCAGCTCGCGGGTCACGCCACCAGCATGAGCGTCACGAGCGACCCGACCGCGGCCAGGGCCAGCAGCGGGCGCACGACCGGCTCGGCGCGCGACCAGACCGCCGTCCACCCGCCGTCGTCGCTCCAGGCGTTGGACAGCACCGGCATCAGCAGCCGCCCGGCGGCGAACCCGGCCCCGACGGCGAAGGCCGGCCCGAACGGCACCACGAGCACGACGGCCACCAGCGCGAGGTGCGGCAGCGCCGACGGCGAGTAGGTGCGCATCCCGGTGCCCATCTCGAAGCCGAACTGCAGCGCGCCCCACTGCCGCAGGTGCTGCACGTCCTCGGGCACCAGCCGGGCGTTCTCCGGCACGCGGAAGCGCGCAACGCCGGCCTCGCGGGCCAGCACCGGCAGCGCGACCAGGACGAACAGCGCCCAGCGGACGGGGGCGGGCAGCAGCGCCTGCGGCACGGCGCCGAGCACGCCCGCGACGAGGACCACCGCGGACGCACCGAGCAGCAGGCCGGCCCCGAAGAACCGGAGGGCGGGGGACGCGCGCCAGACCGACGCGCTCAGCAGGAACGCCGAGTTGTGGCTTCAAGTGCTGCCGGAGTTGGCGAAGCCCGCCGCGGCCCCGGCGACCACCGCCAGCAGCGGCACCGCCCGCGCCGGGTGCCCGTGCAGGGCGAGCCCGGCGGCGGCGAGGGCCAGCAGCACCCCGGCCGTCGTCGCCGGGTGCAGCACCGGCCGAAGCGCGGCGCGCATCAGCGGCCCGGCAGGTGGCCGGCCATCGGCTCGTCCTCGGACGACGCGCCCGGCCGGGGCGGCACGGCGCGTGCGGGGTCGCGCCGCGGGGCGTCGTCGTCGTCCTGCTCGTCGTCCTCGTCCCGCTCGTCGTCCCCGGACCGCGCGCCGGGCTCGTCGGTGGTGGACCCCTCGGCGGTGGGCGTCGCCGCGCCCTCGCCGCCGACCGGGCACGCGGCGATCGTGATGCCGGTGTACTCGGTGCCGTCCGCGAACGTCACCGTGGTGATGGCGTCCGAGCAGCGGTAGCCGTTCCAGCGCCAGGCGTTGCGGCCCTGGCAGGACGTGGTGACGCGGGTGGAGTCGGCCGAGTCCTCGCCGTCGGCGTACACGCCCTCGCGGTGGTAGCCGTCGGCGCAGGGGAACCCGCCGCGGCGCCAGCCGCCGTAGCAGACCGCGGCACCCGAGGCGGGCCAGTTGTCCGCCTCCTCCTCGTAGCTCTGCGGGGTGCAGGTGAGGTGCTCGGCCAGGTCGTCGCCCTCGGTGCTCTGCGCCGCGGCCTCCCGCCGGGCCAGGTACCAGTCCAGCGGCACGAGCGCGGCCGCGGCGGCGCCGATGAGCAGGCCGCGCAGCACCGTGCGGCGGCTGGGCCGCAGCGCCCGCAGGCGGGCGACGACCGCGCTGGGCGTCGCGTCGGCCGGCGCCCGTCCGGCGGTGGGGATGTCGTCGAGCCTCATGCGGTGCGCACCTCGCGGGCGGGTCGGTGGGGGCGGCCGGAGCCCAGGTCCCGGACCAGACCGGGCAGGTCGGTGTCGGCGTAGACGAACCGGCGCGCGGTGACCGCGCCGGCCGCGTCGAGAGCGAGGAGGGTGGGCGAGTAGCCCTCGAACAGCGCCGCCCGCAGGTCCGGGTCGACGAGGAGCTCCGCCCCGTCCCCGGCGAAGGGCCCGGCCCGGTCGGCGACCGCGACGCGGCGCACGCCGGGCAGGTCGGCCGCGCGCAGGGCGTTCCACACCTCGCGGCACAGCGCGCAGTCGGCGTCGACCACCGCGACGAGCGCGCCCCGCTCCCCCGCCCGCGGGCGGACGGCGGCGGGGCCGGGGCGGCCGGTCAGGGCGGGGTAGCCCGACGGGTCGGCGAACGCGGCCCGCCCGGCCTCCAGCGCGCGCACCCGCGCGTGCACGGCGACCAGCGCCAGCAGCGCGAACAGCGCGACGAGCAGGGCCAGCAGCGCCACGGCCAGTGGCAGCGTCACGGCGCCGCCCACCGGCCGGCGAGGGAGGACAGGGCGTCGACGACGTCGTCCTCGGACAGGGCGGTGGCCCGCCGGCCGGACTCCGGGCCCAGCAGGACGAGGTCCATCGCCAGGCTGTCGCCGGCGAGGAGGAACCGCCAGCGGTGCGGTGTGCCGGCGACGCGGGCGGCCTCGCGGGCGTCGAGGACCCGCTCGGCGCGCCACAGCTCCCCGCCGGGCAGCGCCAGGCCCGACCAGTCGGGCAGGGTCGGGAGGATCTCGGCGGCGGGGCGCACGATCAGCGCGGCCCGCTCGCTCTTCCCGATCAGCGAGACGTCCTGCTGGCGGACGAGCAGGTCCGACACCGGGGTGAGGGCCGCGCCGCGCTCGTCGTCGACGAAGCGGAACGTGCCGAGCAGCGCGGTGAGGCCGGCGGCGTCGGGGGCGGGACCGCCGAACCACGTGGTGGCCTCGTGGTGCGGACCGGCCAGCACGAGCGCGGAGTCGGACCGGTCGGGCGCCTCGAACACGACCGCGTCGTAGCCGCGCATCACCTGCGACCGCCCCCGCGCCCCCGGCAGGGCGTGCGTCGGGATCGCCCGGTGCTCGCCCGCGGGGGCGAGGAAGAACTGCCGCGCGGTGCGCGGGCCGGCGAAGCGGGTGCTGCCGTACCAGCGGAAGTCGCCGAACGCCTCCGGCAGCTCCATGTCCACCGGCGCGCCGGACGCCGCGATCCGCGACACGGCTGTCGCTACTGCCATCGCTGGTTCCTCCCCGGTGACGGGACGGGCGTCCCGACCGGCTCAACGACCGGCCGGGCGGGACGTCACGCCGTCCCGGCGAGGACGCTGGGCCGAACGAGTGATCACCGGGGTAGGGTCGGGGGCGCACGGACAGCCAGCCCGACGGAGGAGCCGCGATGCCCGATCCCGAACCCGTCGACCCCCGGCCCGCCGCCGAGCCGGTGGAGGCCGAGCCCGTCGACGCCGAGATCGTGCCGGTCGACGACCCGGCCCCGCGGGTCGTCCCGCCCGCCGACTACGACGACCGGGGCGTGCCGAGCTTCGACTACGTCCGCGACCGCATCGAGCACCGGGCCGCGACGGCCGCCGGCACGGAGGAGCTGCTCCCGGAGGCCCGCGACGTGGACGAGCAGATGGCCGAGCGGGAGCGGAAGGCCGCGGAGAAGCTGGCGGAGCTGCGCCGGTCACTGGGCGGCTGACGCCGCCCGTGAGCGGCTACGAGTGCTGGAGCACTCGTAGCCGCTCACGAGGCGCGTCAGCGCCGGAACAGCTTGTCGCCCAGCCAGACCAGCGGGTCGTACTTGCGGTCCACCACGCGCTCCTTGAGCGGGATCAGCGCGTTGTCGGTGATCTTGATGTGCTCCGGGCAGACCTCGGTGCAGCACTTGGTGATGTTGCAGTACCCCAGGCCGTGCTCGTCCTGCGCCGCCCGCGTGCGGTCGGCCACGTCGAGCGGGTGCATCTCCAGCTCGGCGACGCGCATGAGGTAGCGCGGGCCCGCGAAGTTCTCCTTGTTCTCCTCGTGGTCGCGCACCACGTGGCAGGTGTTCTGGCACAGGTAGCACTCGATGCACTTGCGGAACTCCTGGCTCCGCTCGACGTCGACCTGCGCCATCCGGTAGTCGCCCGGGGCCACGTCCGGCGGCGGGGCGAAGCTCGGGATCTCCCGGGCCTTGGTGTAGTTGAACGACACGTCGGTGACGAGGTCGCGGACCACCGGGAACGTCCGCAGCGGCGTGACGGTGATGACCTCGTCCTCGGCGAACGTGCTCATCCGCGTCATGCAGGCCAGGCGCGGCCGGCCGTTGATCTCCACGCTGCACGAGCCGCACTTGCCGGCCTTGCAGTTCCAGCGGACGGCGAGGTCCTGGGCCTCGGTCTGCTGCAGCCGGTGGATGATGTCGAGGACGACCTCGCCCTCGTTCACCTCCACCGGGTAGTCGACGAGCTCGCCCTTCTCGTCGTCGCCGCGCCAGACGCGGAAGTGCTGGTCGTGCGTCATGCCTGCTCCCCCGTCCGGGCGCCGGTCGCGTCCGCGGCCGTACCGGCTCTGTGACCGCCGAGCTCCTCGCCGGTGTAGTACTTCTTCAGCTCGTCGAGCTCGAAGAGGTCGAACAGGTCGGGCCGCATCGGCAGCTGCTCCTGGCGCACCAGCTCGACGTCGTCCTCGCCCAGGCCCCGCAGCACCAGCAGCACGTGGCGCCAGTCGGAGTCCATCGCCGGGTAGTCGTCGCGGGTGTGCCCGCCGCGGCTCTCCTGGCGCTCCAGCGCGGCCTTCGCCACGCACAGCGACACCAGCAGCATGTTGCGCAGGTCCAGCGCGAGGTGCCAGCCGGGGTTGAACTCCCGGCCGCCCAGCACGCTGACCGTGCGGGTGCGGATCGCGATGTCCTGCAGCGCCTTGAGCGCCAGCTCCATCTCGTCGGCCTTGCGGATGATGCCGACCAGGTCGTTCATCGTCTTCTGCAGCTCCAGCTGCACGACGAACGGGTTCTCCCCGCCGTCGGTGGAGCTGGAGAACGGCAGCAGCGCGCGGTCGACGGCGGCGTCGACGTCGGCCACCGCGACGGCCGGGCGCACGCCCGCGAGAGCGTCGACGTACTCCGCGGCGCCCGCGCCGGCCCGGCGGCCGAACACCAGCAGGTCCGACAGCGAGTTGCCACCCAGCCGGTTGGACCCGTGCATGCCGCCCGCCACCTCGCCCGCCGCGAACAGGCCGGGCACCTTCGACATCGCGGAGTCGGGGTCGACCTCCACCCCGCCCATGACGTAGTGGCAGGTGGGGCCGACCTCCATCGGCTCCTTGGTGATGTCGACGTCGGCCAGCTCCTTGAACTGGTGGTACATCGACGGCAGCCGCTTCTGGATCTCCTCGGGCGTGAGCCGGGAGGCGATGTCGAGGAACACCCCGCCGTGGGGGCTCCCCCGGCCCGCCTTGACCTCGGAGTTGATCGCGCGGGCCACCTCGTCGCGGGGCAGCAGCTCCGGGGGACGCCGGTTGTTGTCGGCGTCGGTGTACCAGCGGTCGCCCTCCTCGGGCGTGGTCGCGTACTGGTCCTTGAACACGTCCGGCACGTAGTCGAACATGAACCGCTTGCCCTCGGAGTTCTTGAGGATGCCGCCGTCGCCGCGCACCGACTCCGTGACCAGGATCCCCTTCACCGACGGTGGCCAGACCATGCCCGTCGGGTGGAACTGCAGGAACTCCATGTTGATCAGCGTGGCGCCGGCGCGCAGGGCGAGCGCGTGCCCGTCGCCGGTGTACTCCCAGGAGTTCGACGTCACCTGGTAGCTCTTGCCGACCCCGCCCGTGGCGAGCACGACGGCGGGCGCGTCGAAGCGGACGAACTTCCCCGAGCCGCGGTAGTAGCCGATGCAGCCGGCGATCCGGCCGTCGGTGGTGAACAGCTCGGTGATCGTGCACTCGTGGAAGACGCGGATGGTGGACTCGTAGTCGCCGGTCTCGGCGTGGTCCTCCTGCTGCAGCGACACGATCTTCTGCTGCAGGGTGCGGATCAGCTCCAGGCCGGTGCGGTCGCCGACGTGCGCCAGCCGCGGGTAGGTGTGCCCGCCGAAGTTGCGCTGGCTGATCCTGCCGTCCTTGGTGCGGTCGAACAGCGCGCCGTAGGTCTCCAGCTCCCAGACCCGGTCCGGGGCCTCCTGGGCGTGCAGCTCGACCATCCGCCAGTTGTTGAGGAACTTCCCGCCGCGCATCGTGTCGCGGTAGTGGACCTGCCAGTTGTCGTTGCTGTTGACGTTGCCCATGGCGGCCGCGCAGCCGCCCTCGGCCATCACCGTGTGCGCCTTGCCGAACAGCGACTTGGAGATGATCGCGGTGCGCTTGCCCTGCTGGCGGGCCTCGATCGCGGCCCGCAGGCCCGCCCCGCCGGCGCCGATCACGACGACGTCGAAGTCGTGGCGCTCGATGTCCTCGGTGGCTGCGGTCTGATCAGTCACTGTGCTCACCTCAGTTGAAGAACCGCAGGTCGGAGATCCAACCGGCCGACACGGACATGATGTAGACGTCGGTGAGCGTGACGCTCACCAGCGACGCCCAGGCGAACTGCATGTGCCGGGCGTTGAACCACGAGGCGCGCTGCCACAGGCCGTACCGGATCGGGTTGCGCGAGAAGTGCTTGAGCTTGCCGCCCAGGATGTGCCGGCAGGAGTGGCAGCCGAGCGTGTAGCTCCACAGCAGCGCGACGTTGACCAGCAGGATGATGGAGCCCAGGCCGACGCCGAACCCGCCGCTCTTCGGGAAGAACGCCAGCCCGGCGTCGTAGGTGTTGATCAGCAGCAGCAGGGTCGCCGCGTAGAAGAAGAAGCGGTGCGAGTTCATGACGATGAACGGGAACCGGCTCTCGCCGCGGTACCGCTTGCCCGGCTCGGCCACCGCGCACGCGGTGGGGCTCTGGACGATCGAGCGGTAGACGGCCTTGCGGTAGTAGTAGCAGGTGCCGCGGAAGCCCAGCAGGATCGGGAAGACGATGATCGGCAGCGGGATCCAGACGGGCAGGTCCCCGAAGATCGTGCCGAAGTGCGCCGACCCCGGGGTGCACAGCGTGCTGATGCACGGCGAGTACAGCGGCGTCAGGTAGTTGTACTCGGGGACGTAGTACCAGTTCCGCATGAACAGGCGGACGATCACGTAGCCCAGCAGGATCGTGAGGGCCAGGGCCTGGACCAGTGGCGAGAGCCACCAGCGGTCTTTGCGGAGCGTCCTGGCCGAGATCTGCGCCCGGCCCGCGGACGCGTCGGTGGTGGATGACACGTCGGTGGGTCCTCATCTTCCGCGTTCGGGATCTCAGCGGAGGGTACGACGAGGATCACACGATCGTCGTGACGGGTCGGGAACAATCCGTGCCCGCGAGACGCGGGTCACACGACGACGGCCCGGTCCGCGGGGGACCGGGCCGTCGGGCGTGCGGGTGGAGCGTGGCGCGGGGTCAGGCGGTGCGCCGCCGCGTCGTCGCCGTGAGGTAGTCGCGGTTGAGCTGGGAGATCACGTCGAGCGGGATCTCCTTGGGGCACGACACCGCGCAGGCGCCGGTGTTGGTGCACCCGCCGAAGCCCTCCGCGTCGTGCTGCTCGACCATGCGGACCACCCGCTCGCTGCGCTCGGGCTGGCCCTGGGGCAGCTCGCCGAGGTGGGTGATCTTCGCGCCGAGGAACAGCGACGCCGAGCCGTTCGGGCACGCGGCGACGCACGCACCGCAGCCGATGCAGGCGGCCGCCGAGAACGCGCGGTCGGCGTTCGCCTTGGGCACCGGGGTGGCGTGCGCGTCGGGCGCGGAGCCGGTCGGGGCGGAGATGTAGCCGCCCGCGGCGACGATGCGGTCCAGCGCGCCGCGGTCCACCACCAGGTCCTTGACGACCGGGAAGGCGGCCGCGCGCCACGGCTCGATCGTGATCGTCTCGCCGTCGCGGAAGTGCCGCAGGTGCAGCTGGCAGGCCGTGGTGGCCCGCTGCGGGCCGTGCGGGTGGCCGTTGATGACCATCGCGCAGGACCCGCAGATGCCCTCGCGGCAGTCGTGGTCGAAGGCGACGGGCTCGTCGCCGGACAGGATCAGCTTCTCGTTGAGCACGTCGAGCAGCTCGAGGAACGACATGTCCTCGTCGGCGTCGTCGACCTGGTAGCCGACCATCCGGCCCTTGTCCTCGGCGCCGCTCTGGCGCCAGATCTTCAGGGTCAACTTCACTTGTAGCTCCGCTGGCTCGGGGTGACGTAGTCGAAGACCAGGTCCTCCTTGTGCAGGACCGGGGGCTCGCCCACGCCGGTGAACTCCCACGCCGCGACGTAGGAGAAGTTGTCGTCGTCGCGCGCCGCCTCGCCGTCCTCGGTCTGGCTCTCCGCGCGGAAGTGCCCGCCGCAGGACTCGTTGCGGTGCAGCGCGTCCAGGCACATCAGCTCGCCCAGCTCGAGGAAGTCGGCCACGCGGCCGGCCTTCTCCAGCGACTGGTTCAGCGTCGCCGCCGAGCCGGGCACCTTGACGGTGCGCCAGAACTCGCGGCGCAGCTCGGCGATGAGGTCGAGCGCCTTGCGCAGCCCGTCCTCGGTGCGCTCCATGCCGCAGTAGTCCCACATGATGTGGCCCAGCTCGCGGTGGAACGAGTCGACGGTGCGGGTGCCGTCGATCGAGAGCAGCCGCTCGATCCGCTCGGCGACCGCCCGCTGCGCCTCGACGACCTCGGGGGCCGTCGAGTCGACGGGCGGCGGCTTCGACCCGGCGAGGTAGTCGCCGATGGTGTTGGGCAGCACGAAGTACCCGTCGGCCAGGCCCTGCATGAGGGCCGACGCGCCGAGCCGGTTGGCGCCGTGGTCGGAGAAGTTGGCCTCGCCGATCACGAACAGGCCCGGGACGGTCGACTGCAGGTCGTAGTCGACCCACAGCCCGCCCATCGTGTAGTGCACCGCGGGGTAGATCCGCATCGGGACCTCGTAGGGGTCCTCACCGGTGATCCGCTGGTACATCTGGAACAGGTTCCCGTACTTCGCCGCGACGGCCTGGCGGCCCAGCCGCTGGATCGAGTCGGCGAAGTCGAGGTAGACGCCCAGACCGGTGGGGCCGACGCCGCGCTTGGCGTCGCACACGGCCTTGGCGGCGCGGCTGGCGATGTCGCGCGGGACGAGGTTGCCGAACGCCGGGTACTGGCGCTCGAGGAAGTAGTCGCGCTCGTCCTCGGGGATGTCGCCGGGGGCGCGGATGTCGCCCATCTCCTTGGGCACCCAGACGCGGCCGTCGTTGCGCAGCGACTCGCTCATCAGCGTGAGCTTGCTCTGGTGGTCGCCCGACACCGGGATGCACGTGGGGTGGATCTGGGTGTAGCAGGGGTTGGCGAACAGCGCACCCTTGCGGTGGGCCCGCCAGCTCGCCGTGACGTTGCAGCCCTTGGCGTTGGTCGACAGGTAGAAGACGTTGCCGTAGCCGCCGCTCGCGAGCACGACCGCGTCGGCGAGGTGCGTGGTGATCTCGCCGCTGACCAGGTCGCGGGCGATGATGCCGCGCGCCCGGCCCTCGACCACGACGAGCTCGAGCATCTCGTGGCGGCTGTGCATCGTGACGGTGCCGGCGTCGATCTGGCGCTCCAGGGCCTGGTAGGCGCCCAGCAGCAGCTGCTGGCCGGTCTGGCCCTTGGCGTAGAAGGTGCGGGAGACCTGCGCGCCGCCGAAGCTGCGGTTGTCGAGCAGGCCGCCGTACTCGCGGGCGAAGGGCACGCCCTGCGCCACGCACTGGTCGATGATCTGGACGCTGATCTCGGCGAGGCGGTGCACGTTGGACTCGCGGGCGCGGAAGTCGCCGCCCTTGACCGTGTCGTAGAACAGCCGGTGCACGCTGTCGCCGTCGTTGCGGTAGTTCTTCGCGGCGTTGATTCCGCCCTGCGCGGCGATGGAGTGCGCGCGCCGGGGGCTGTCCTGGTAGCAGAAGCTCTCGACCTGGTAGCCCAGCTCGGCGAGCGTCGCCGCCGCCGAGCCGCCGGCCAGGCCGGTGCCCACGACGATGACCTTCATCTTGCGCTTGTTGGCCGGGTTCACCAGCTTCACGCCGAAGCGGCGGCGCTCCCAGCGCGTCTCGATCGGCCCGTCGGGGGCCGCGGTGTCGACGATCGGGTCGCCGATGGTGAAATCGGAGTACATGCCTAACCCACCAATCCGAGGGTGACGGAGATCGGGACGACCAGGAAGCCGGCGGCGAGCAGGACGGAGACGGTGGTCGCCGTGGCCCGCACGGCCTTGCGGTTGCGCTCGCTCGTGCGACCGAGGGACTGCAGCGCGCTCCACAGGCCGTGGCGCAGGTGGAAGGCGAGCGCGACGACGGCCAGCACGTAGAAGGCGGTGACGAACCAGCGCTGCGGTGCGAAGTCGGCCACGACGTTGTCGTAGACCTGGCCGTACACGCCGTTCGGGTTCAGCGTGCCGGTCGTCAGGTCGAGGATGTGGTAGACGACGAACAGGGCGATGATCACCCCGCCCCAGCGCATGGTGCGCGTGGCGTAGGAGCCCTCGGTCTTGGGCCGGCTCGCGTACTTCACCGGCCGGGCCCGTGCGGCGCGCCGCGCGAGGATCGTCGCGGCCACGATGTGGGCGATCACGGCGACCAGCAGCACGACCCGGACGGCCCACACCAGGGTCTCCTTGGGCAGCGCCGGCTCCCCGACGACCCGCAGCCACTCGGCGTAGGTGTTCAGCGACTCCTCGCCGAAGAAGATCTTCAGGTTCCCGGCCATGTGCACGACGAGGTAGCCGAACAGCACGGCGCCGGACACCGCCATCACGTACTTGAGCTGCACCGACGACGGGCGCGGTGCCTTCCGGACGGGCGCGCCGCTGCCCGCGCGCTGAGCCAGGGAGACCATGGACAAAGGGTCGTACACGGCGGGGCGGGCGTCCAATGCATCGCCCGGCCATGATCCATGCTCACCAGCTATGCGAGCCGCGAACGCGCTGCTCAGCGGGGTCGCCATGGGGTCGGAAGTGGTCCGCTTCACCCGCACCGCCGTTCGACGGGAGCCCGCTGACCAGCTCGCGCAGCCCCGCCCAGCTCGCGCAGCCCACGGTCGCACCGCACAGCCCGCCCGCGCGCTGCGCCGCACCACCAGGGGCTGCGCCGTTGGACCTGTGCTGCGCGAGACCCCCACCCCTGGGCCAGTCGGCGGGCGGGAGGGGCCGCTCGCGCAGCCCGAACCAGCTCGCGCAGCCCACAGCCGCACCGCGCAGCCCGCCCGCGCGCTGCGCCGCACCACCAGCGCTGCGCGAGCCGGTCCGTGCTGCGGGTCGTCGCGCCGGTGCGGGACGCCCACGGGCGGCCCCGCTCCACCGGGCGGGCAGCGGTCCGTTGTCGCCGGGCCCGGGAGCCGCCAGAGTGGAGGTGTCGGAGGGGGAGGCGACCGTACTCGCGGACGACCGTACTTGCGGACATGGAGGGGAGCGGTGGGAGGCCGTGCGGTCCGCGGCTCGGGGCGCGTTCGGGCATGGAGCGGGTTCCTCCGATGTCCGTAGGCTATGGGGGTGACCCTGACGCAGCTGGCCTACCTCGTCGCGCTGGCCGACGCGCGCAGCTTCACCCGCGCCGCGGACGCGGTCGGCGTGGCGCAACCGACCCTGTCCCGGCAGCTGCGGGCGCTGGAGGACGAGCTCGGCGCGCCAATGGTGGACCGCGGCGGTCGGGAGGGCGTCACGCTCACCGCAGCCGGCGAGGTGGTGCTGCCGCTGGCCCGCCGGATGCTGGCCGACGCCGACGCGGCCCGCACCGGCGTCGCCGAGCTCGTGGGGCTGCGCAGCGGGCGGGTGCGCGTCGGGGCCACGCCGTCGCTGTGCATCGGCGTGCTGGCCGACGTGCTGCGCGTGTTCCACGAGCAGTACCCCGACGTGCGGCTGGAGCTGGTGGAGAGCGGATCGCAGCCGCTGGTGCGGGCGCTGGTGCGGGGCGAGCTGGACGTGGCGCTCGTGATCGTGCCGCCGCCGGGCGTCGACCCCGCCCTGCACACGACGCCGGTGCTGCGCGAACGGCTCTCGGTCGCCTCCCCGGCCCTGGGCCGCGCCCCGTCGGCGCGCGGCTCGATGACGGTGCACGAGCTGGCCCGCCGTCCCCTCGTCGTGCCGCGGCAGGGCTACGACGTGCGCGAGGCGACCCTGCAGGCCTACGCCGACGCCGGCGAGACCCCCCGGTTCGCCGTCGAGGGCGGGGAGATGGACGCCGTGCTGCGCCTGGTCGAGGCGGGCACCGGCGTGGCGGTGGTGCCCGACCTGGTGTTCGCGAACCGGCCCCGGCTGCGCCGCACGGTGCTCACCCCGCCGCTGTACCGCACGGTGGCGCTCGCCCGCCGCGCCGACCTCGTGCCGACGCACGCGGTGCGCGCGTTCCGCGACACCCTGCTGTCGTTCCTGGCCGACCTGTCCGCCGGCGGCGGCTTCCTCGGCGACGTGCAGGTGCTGCGCCGGCCTGATGAGGTGGGGGCATGAACGACCTCCACTTCTACTTCGACCCCGTCTGCCCGTTCGCGTGGTTGACCTCGAAGTGGGTCCGGCGCGTCCAGGCCGCGCGGGACTACACCGTCGACTGGCGGTTCGTCTCGCTGCGCCTGCTCAACGCGCACATCGACTACGACGCGCACTTCCCGCCGGAGTACGAGGCCGGGCACACCGCCGGCCTGCGGCTGCTGCGGCTCGCGGCCGCCGTGCGCGAGGAGCACGGCCGTGCCGCGGTCGGCGACCTCTACGCCGCGCTCGGCGCCGCGGTGTTCGACTCCGAACCGGTGCCGGACGATGCGGACGCCCACGTCCGCCGGGGCACCGCCGAGTTCGTGGCGCCGGTGCTCGCCGGGCTGGGCCTGCCGGCCGGGCTGGCCGCCGCGCTGGACGACCCCACACGGGACGCGGTGGTGCGGGCGGAGACCGACGAGGCGCTCGCGCTCACCGGCCGGGACGTGGGCACGCCGATCCTGCACGTCGAGCCCCCGCACGGGCTCGCGTTCTTCGGCCCGGTGATCAGCCGGCTCCCGTCGGAGGAGGACTCGGTGGCGCTGTGGGACCACGTCGTCGCGCTGGCGCGCTTCCCCGGGTTCGCCGAGCTGAAGCGCAGCATGCGCGAGGTGCCGCAGCTGCGGGCGCTGGGCGTGGCGGAGGGCGAGGTCGGCGCCACGGAGGAGTGGCAGGCCGGGAGCAGGCGGCTGAAGTACTGACCGTGACCGGGCGCCGGGTCGTGCACGCGCTCAGTCGGGCACCGGCTCCTCGCCGCCGAGCTCGTCGTGGTCGGCGCCGTGCTCGGCCAGCGCCTCCTTGACCACCCCGTAGGCGACGCCCGCCCCGTAACCCTTGCGGGCCAGCATGCCGACGAGCTTGCGAGCGGCTGCGGTGCGCTGCTCGGGGGTGCCGGCGGGCACCGTGCGGAGCTTGCGGTCGACCAGCTCCCGGGCGCGGCGGGCCTCCGACTCGCCGTCGACCTCGGCCAGCGCCTCTCCGGCCACCTCGTCGTCGACGCCCTTGCGGCGCAGCTCCTGGGCGATGGCGCGGCGCGCGAGCCCGCGGTGCCGGTGGCGGGAGCGCACCCACTGCCCGGCGAACGCGGCGTCGTCGATGAGGCCGACCTCGTCGAACCGCTCCAGCACCGCGTCGGCCGCGTCGGCGGGCACGCCGCGGCGGGCGAGGGCCTGCGCGAGCTCGGTGCGGGTGCGGGCGCGGTCGGTGAGCAGGCGCAGGCAGATGTCGCGGGCCGCGGCGACCGGGTCGGCGTCGGGGTCGATCTGCTTCGGCCCGGGCGGGCGGCGGGTGCGCGGCGGGCGGGTGGCCCGCTCCTCCACGGGCTCCTCAGCACCGCCCCGGCGGTCGCAGCGGCGCGGGTCGTCCTGCGGGTCCGCTGCCCCCGCCGCCGGGGCGTCTGCCGGTCCGGGCTCGCGCCGCGCGCGCCGGGGGCGGGGGCCGTCGAGGCGGGCGAGGCGGGCCGACGCCGGCACTGCGGCGCGGATGGCGTCGAGGTCCGCGGGCGCCTGACGCCCGTCGGGACCGGAGTCGTCCCGGCCCCTGCCGCGCTCGGAGCCGCCGCGCTCCGGGCCGTCGAGGTCCGGGCCGTCGGCCGCGGCGCGGTCCGCGTCCCGGGTGGCGGCTCCCCGCCCGGCCGGGCCGGCGCTCGACCCGGACAGGTCGGCCTGCCCGCCGGGTCCGACCGTGTCCAGGTCGGCCACCGACGCAGCCGACCGGACGCCCGGGACCTCGCCGAGGGACGCGACCGCGGCCCCGTCGGTCGCCGGTGGGACGTGGCCGACCTCCCCGAGGTCGAGGACGTCGGCCGGTCCGCCGTCCAGGGCCGGGAGGTCGAGCCGGGCGACCCGCGGCTCGCTCATCGGCGGGGACCGCTCAGAAGTCGACGGGCGCGGGGACCCGCTCGGCGTCGACGACCGCGCCGATGCCCAGCTTCTCCTTGATGCGCTTCTCGACCTCGTTCGCGACGTCGGGGTTCTCGCGCAGGAACTTGCGGGCGTTCTCCTTGCCCTGCCCGAGCTGGTCGCCCTCGTAGGTGTACCAGGCGCCCGACTTGCGGATCAGCCCCTGCTCGACGCCCACGTCGATCAGCGAGCCCTCGCGGGAGATGCCGACGCCGTAGAGGATGTCGAACTCCGCCTGCTTGAACGGCGGCGCGACCTTGTTCTTGACGACCTTGACGCGGGTGCGGTTGCCGACCATGTCGGAGCCGTCCTTGAGCGTCTCGATGCGGCGGATGTCGAGCCGGACCGAGGCGTAGAACTTGAGCGCCTTGCCACCCGTCGTGGTCTCCGGCGACCCGAACATGACGCCGATCTTCTCGCGGAGCTGGTTGATGAAGATCATGGTGGTGCCGGAGTTGCTCAGCGCACCGGTGATCTTGCGCAGCGCCTGGCTCATGAGGCGGGCCTGCAGGCCGACGTGGCTGTCGCCCATCTCGCCCTCGATCTCGGCGCGGGGCACGAGCGCGGCCACCGAGTCGACGACGATGAGGTCGAGCGCGCCGGAGCGGATGAGCATGTCGGCGATCTCCAGCGCCTGCTCCCCCGTGTCGGGCTGGGAGACGAGCAGGTTGTCGGTGTCGACGCCCAGCGCCTTCGCGTACTCCGGGTCGAGCGCGTGCTCGGCGTCGATGAACGCCGCGATGCCGCCGGCGGCCTGCGCGTTGGCCACGCAGTGCAGCGCCACCGTGGTCTTGCCGGAGGACTCCGGGCCGTACACCTCGATGACGCGGCCGCGGGGCAGCCCGCCGACGCCGAGCGCGACGTCGAGCGCGATCGACCCCGTGGGGATGATCCCGACCGGCGGGCGGGTGTCGTCGCCGAGGCGCATCACCGAGCCCTTGCCGTGGTTCTTCTCGATCTGGGCGAGAGCGAGCTCGAGAGCCTTCTCGCGGTCCGGTGCGGTCATCGCCGGGTCTCCACCTCGTGTGCGCTGCTGCTGCGGCTTGGCTTTCATCGGTGACGACGGTAGAGCCGACCACCGACATTCTCGCGAACCGGTGCCCGCCTGTGGACGAGCGGAGCGCGTTGGGGACCGATGGTAGCGAACGGGTGTTCGATCAGAGGCCCGACACGCCGAACGGCCGGGGTTCAGCGCCGGGCGGGCGGCACGTCGTACGCCGCGCACACCGCCAGCCACACCTCGCGGGCGTCGACCCCGTCCTCCAGCGCCTGCTCCACCGTGCGCCCGCCGAGGTCGGCCAGCACGTGGTCGCGGGCGATCGCGGCGGCCCGGGCCGCCCCGAACTCGCCGGCCATCAGCTCCCGGAACTGCGAGTACCGCACCGCCCCAGGCTAGCGTCGGTGCGTGACCACCGACGCCGCTACCGCCCTCGCCGACGTGTGGAGCGCGCTCGGCGGCGGCGCCGAGGAGCTCGACCGGCTCACCGTCACCGGACCCGCGCGCGTCCTCCCCTCGGCGTTCGGCGTCACCACCGCCGGCGTCGCGGCCGTGGGCGCGAGCCTGCTCGCCGGCCGGGCCGGCGCCGTCGGGCTGGACGCCCGGCAGCTCGCGGTCGCGCTGCGCAGCGAGCGCCACCTGCGCGTCGCCGGCCGGTCGCCGGGCGCGGGGTTCGCGCCGCTGTCGGCGTTCCACCGCACGGCCGACGGGTGGATCCGGCTGCACGGCAACTACCCGTGGCACCGCGACGCCGTCCTGCGCGTGCTCGGCTGCTCGGAGGAGGAGGCCCCGGCCGCCATCACCGGGTGGACGGGCCGCGCGCTGGAAGAGTCCCTGCACGCCGCCGGCGGCGTCGGTGCGGCGGTCCGGACGGCGCAGCGGTGGCGGGCCGAGCAGGGCGGGCCCGCGCCGCTGGTCGAGCGCCGCGTCCTCGGCGACGCGGCGCCCCGCCCGGCGAGCCGGCCGCGCGTGCTCGACCTGACGCGCGTGATCGCCGGCCCGGTCGGCACCCGCACCCTGGCCGTCCACGGCGCCGACGTGCTGCGCGTCGACCCGCCGGACCGCCCGGAGATCGCCCTGCAGTGGCGCGACACGCTGCCCGGCAAGCGGTCGGCGCTGCTCGACCTGCGGGAGGCGGGCCCGCGGGAGGCCCTGCTCGCGGGCGCGGACGTCGTCGTATCCGGGTACCGCCCGGGCGCTCTGGACGCGTTCGGCCTCGCCCCCGAGGAGCTGGCGCAGCGCCACCCCGGGCTGGTCGTGGTGACCCTGTCGGCGTGGGACCCGCACGGACCCTGGGCCCGGCGGCGCGGGTTCGACAGCATCGTGCAGGCCGCGTGCGGCATCGCGGTGGCCGAGGGCGGCGACGGCGCGCCAGGGGCGCTGCCCGCGCAGGTGCTCGACCACGCCACCGGCTACCTCCTCGCGGCGGGTGCCCTGCTCGCGCTGCGGGCCCAGCGCCGCGACGGGGGCTCCCACCACCAGCGCTTCTCCCTCGCCGGCACGGCGGCCTGGCTGATGGGGCTGCCGGCGGAGGACGGGCCGGTCGCCGAGGTCGACCCGGCGCCGCACCTGCAGCAGCTCGGCGACACGGTCGTGGCGGCCCCGCCGGGCGCGGTCGGGGGCGCGCCGCTGCGCTTCCCCGGGCCGGAGCCGTCGTTCGGCACCGCCGCCGCGGCCTGGGCGGACCGGTGATCGCCCGCGCGTCGCGCGGTAACCTGGCGGGCGTGGGCGACCCGACCGGCTTCTCCTCCCCGCTCGGCCAGGTCGTCGTCCTCCTCGCGCTGCTGACGTCGCTGGTGCTGCTGCTGCGCTGGTGGTGGCAGAACCGCGGCCGCTGATCCTCCGGGGGGATCGCGCGCCCGGACCGGGCGGCGCGGGGCAGGATCGGGGCGTGACCGTGCTCTCCGTGCCGTTCCACCTCGACGAACCGCTGCCCGGCTTCGTCCCGCCCGTGCCGCCCGACGAGGTGGTCGCGCCGGACCTGCCGCCGGGCACCCCGTGGGAGCGGATGGCGGTGCTCTACGCGGAGGTCGCCGACGCCCTGGGCCACGACGAGCTGCAGGTCGTGCTGTCCGGGGACTGCACGACGGCGCTGGCGGTGGTCGCGGGGCTGCAGCGCTCCGGGGTCGACCCGACCGTCGTCTGGTTCGACGCCCACGGCGACCTGCAGACCCCGGAGACCTCGGCGTCGGGCTACCTCGGCGGGTTCCCGGTGCGCCAGCTGCTCGGCGGCTCGGACCGCACGGTGCCCGACCGGCTGGGGCTGCGGCCGCTGCGCGAGTCCGACGTGCTGCTCGTCGACGCCCGCGACCTCGATCCGCCGGAGGCGGAGTTCCTCGCCGGGTCCGACGTGCGGCGCGTGGGGGTGGACGAGGTGGTGGGGGCGCTGCCCGACGGGCCCGTGCACCTGCACCTCGACGCCGACGTCGTCGACCCGCGGGACCTGCCCGACCTGCTGTTCCCCGCCCCGGAGGGGCCGCGCTGGCCGGCTGTGCTGGGCGCGGTCCGGGCGGTGCTGGCCACCTGCCCGGTCGTCGCGGTGACGGTCGGGTGCACGTGGCGGGGCTCGGGCTCGCCCGAGTTCGCGGCGCTGGTCCGGGAGATCGCGGAGTCGGCCCGGTAGCCGCTCGACCGGAGAATGTCGGGGGTCGGGGTCATAGTGGTCGGTGTGACCCCGCTGGACCGCTTCTCCCCCGCCACCCGCGACTGGTTCGCCGGGGCCTTCGCCGCGCCCACCGCGGCGCAGGAGGGGGCGTGGAGCGCGGCGCAGGACGGCAGGCACGCCCTGGTCGTGGCGCCGACGGGGTCGGGCAAGACGCTCTCGGCGTTCCTGTGGGCGCTCGACCGGCTGGCGGCCGAGCCCCCGCCCGAGGACCCGAAGCACCGCCTGCGCGTGCTGTACGTGTCCCCGCTCAAGGCACTGGCCGTCGACGTGCAGCGCAACCTGCGCTCCCCGCTGGCCGGCATCCGGCAGGCCTCGCAGCGCCTCGGCCTGCCGGTGCCCGACATCACCGTGGGCATGCGCACCGGCGACACCCCGGCCGACGAGCGGCGCCTGTTCGCCCGCACCCCGCCCGACGTGCTCGTGACCACGCCGGAGTCGCTGTTCCTGCTGCTCACCTCGGCCGCGCGGGAGTCGCTGCGCGGCATCACGACGGTGATCCTCGACGAGGTGCACGCCGTCGCCGGCACGAAGCGCGGCGCGCACCTGGCGCTGTCGCTGGAGCGGCTCGACGAGCTGCTCGAGCGCCCCGCCCAGCGGATCGGGCTGTCCGCCACGGTGCGCCCGATCGACGAGGTGTCGACGTTCCTGGCCGGCGCGCAGCCCGTCACGGTGGTGCAGCCGCCCACCCCGAAGACGATCGAGGTCACCGTCGAGGTGCCGGTGCCCGACCTCGCGGCGCTCGACGAGCGTCCGGCGCCCGGCAGCTCCGACGAGGAGGTCATCGGCTCGGCGGCGGGCACGGCGCAGCGGCCGTCGATCTGGCCGGCGGTCGAGCGGCGGCTTCTCGAACTGGTGCGCGAGCACCGGTCCACGATCGTGTTCGCCAACTCCCGCCGCCTGGCGGAGCGGCTCACCTCCAAGCTCAACGAGCTCGCGGCCGAGGAGGTCGAGGGCGCCCAGGACCTCGACGGCCCGGCCGGAGACCCGTTCCCCGCGGAGGCGATCGGGCAGTCCGGCGTCGGCGGGGGCGCCCCGCCGACGGTCGCCAAGGCCCACCACGGGTCGATGTCGCGCGAGCAGCGCACCCTCGTCGAGGAGGAGCTCAAGGGCGGCGTGCTGCCCTGCGTGGTCGCGACCTCGTCGCTGGAGCTGGGCATCGACATGGGCGCGGTCGACCTCGTCGTGCAGGTGGAGGCGCCGCCCAGCGTCGCATCCGGGCTGCAGCGGGTCGGTCGCGCCGGGCACCAGGTCGGCGCGGTCTCGCGCGGCGTGGTGTTCCCCAAGTACCGCGGCGACCTGGTGTCCTGCGCGGTCGTCGCCGAGCGGATGGCCGGGGGGCGGATCGAGTCGATGCGCTACCCGCGCAACCCGCTCGACGTGCTCGCCCAGCAGATCGTCGCGATGGTGGCGCTGGAGCCGTGGGCGCTGGACGACCTGGCGCGCGTCGTGCGGCGCGCGGCGCCCTTCGCGGCCCTGCCGGAGTCGGCGCTGCACTCGGTGCTGGACATGCTCGCGGGGCGCTACCCGTCGGAGGAGTTCGGGGAGCTGCGCGCGCGGATCACCTGGGACCGGGTCACCGACCAGCTGGTGGGCCGCTCCGGGGCGCAGCGGCTCGCCGTCACCTCCGGGGGCACGATCCCCGACCGCGGCCTGTTCACGGTGATGACGCCGGGCGGGGCCGACGGCGCCGGCTCGCGCGTCGGTGAGCTGGACGAGGAGATGGTCTACGAGTCGCGGGTGGGCGACGCGATCCTCCTCGGCACGTCGAGCTGGCGGGTGGAGGACATCACCCACGACCGCGTGATCGTCACCCCGGCGCCGGGGGTGCCCGCGCGGCTGCCGTTCTGGAAGGGCGAGTCGATCGGGCGGCCGCTGGAGCTGGGGCGCGCGGTCGGGGCGTTCGTGCGGGAGATGTCCGGGCTGGCCGACGACGCCGCGCGCGAGCGGGCCGCCGCGGCGGGTCTGGACGAGTGGGCGACCGACAACCTGCTCGCCTACCTCCACGAGCAGCGCGACGCCACGCGCCACGTGCCCAGCGACCGCACCATCCTCGTCGAGCGCTTCCGCGACGAGCTGGGCGACTGGCGGCTCGTGGTGCACTCGCCGTTCGGGTCGCAGGTCAACGGGCCCTGGGCGCTCGCCATCGCCGCGCGGATGCGCGAGCGGCGCGGCGTGGAGTGCCAGGCGTCGGCGGGCGACGACGGGATCGTGCTGCGGCTGCCCGACGCGGTCGACGACTCCGGCGCCGAGGTCGTCCCCACCGCGGAGGACGTGCTGCTCGACCCGGCCGAGGTGGAGCAGATCGTCGTCGCCGAGCTGGGCGGCTCCTCGCTGTACGCGTCGCGGTTCCGGGAGTGCGCCGCGCGGGCGCTGCTGCTCCCCCGGCGCGACCCGCGCCGCCGCTCCCCGCTGTGGCAGCAGCGGCAGAAGGCCTCCCAGCTGCTCGCCGTGGCCGGGAAGTACGAGCAGTTCCCGGTCACCCTCGAGGCGATGCGCGAGTGCGTGCAGGACGTCTACGACATGCCGGGGCTGCGCCAGCTGATGAGCGACGTGCAGGGCCGCGCCGTGCAGGTCGTCGAGGTGGTGACGCCGGCGCCGTCGCCGTTCGCGCGCAGCCTGCTCTTCGGCTACATCGGGATGTTCCTCTACGAGGCCGACGCCCCGCTGGCCGAGCGGCGGGCGGCGGCGCTGTCGCTGGACTCCACGCTGCTCGCCGAGCTGCTGGGCTCCGAGGCCATCCGCGAGCTGCTCGACGCCGAGGTCCTGGCCGAGGTCGAGGCGTCGCTGCAGCGCCTGGTGGCCGAGCGGCACGCGCGCGACGCAGAGGGCGCCGCCGACCTGCTCCGGTTCCTCGGCGACCTCAGCACGGCCGAGGCGGCCGAGCGCGGCGTGCAGGAGGAGTGGCTGCGCGAGCTGGAGGCCGCCCGGCGCGCGATCCGGGTCCGCATCGGCGGGGAGGAGCGGTGGCTCGCCATCGAGGACGCAGGGCGGGTCCGCGACGCCCTGGGGGCCGCCCTGCCGGTCGGGGTGCCCGAGGCGTTCACCGAGCCGGTGACCGACCCCCTCGGCGACCTCGTCCTGCGCTGGGCCCGCACGCACGGCCCGTTCCCGGCGGCGGCGCTCGCCGCGCGGTTCGGGCTGGGCGTGGCCGTGGTGACGGGCGTGCTCGACCGGCTGGTGGGCTCGGGCCGGCTGGTGCGCGGCGAGCTGCGCCCGGCCGGGGAGGGCGTCGACTACTGCGACGCCGAGGTGCTGCGCCGGCTGCGGCGCGGGTCGCTCGCCCGCCTGCGGGCCGAGGTCGAGCCGGTGGAGCAGCGCGCGCTCGGGCGGTTCCTGCCGGCCTGGCAGGGCGTGCGGGCCGGGCAGGAGAAGGGCGGCCGGATGCGCCGGGCCCCCGGCGCGGAGGACGTGCTCGGGGTGGTGGAGCAGCTGGCCGGCGCGCCGGTGCCGGCCAGCGCGCTGGAGTCGCTGATCCTGCCCGCGCGGCTGCCCGGGTACACCCCGGCCCTGCTCGACGAGCTGACGGCGGCGGGCGAGGTGAGCTGGACCGGCGCCGGAGCCCTCACCGGATCGGACGGGTGGATCGCGCTCGCCCCGGCCGACGTCGCCGACCTGCTGCTGCCCGAGCCGGAGGGCGAGCCGCCGGACACGCCCCTGCACCGCGCCGTGCTCGCGGCGCTGTCGGGTGGCGGGGCGCTGTTCTTCCGCGAGCTGGCCGACCGCACCGGGCGCACGCTGCTGGCGGCGGAGGAGCCGGCGCCCACCGACGACGCGCTGGTGACCGCGGTGTGGGACCTGGTGTGGGCCGGCCTGGTGGCGGGCGACACCCTCGCGCCGCTGCGCGCCCGGCTGGCCGGCGGCCGCGGCTCCGGAGCGCGGGGCGGGCCGGCGCACCGCACCCGGCGCACCGCCTCGCGCGGCCGGTACGCCCAGCTGCGGGCCGGGCGCCCGGCGATGCCCGGACGCGGCGGCCCGCCGTCGGTGGGCGGCCGGTGGGCGCTCGCGCCCGAGCGCGAGCCCGACCCCACGCGCCGCGCCCACGCGCGGGCCGAGGCGTTCCTGGAGCGGCACGGCGTGCTCACGCGCGGGGCGTTGGGCACCGAGCGCGTGACGGGCGGCTTCGCGGCGGTGTACCGCGTGCTCCGGGCGATGGAGGACTCCGGGCGGGCCCGGCGCGGCTACGTCGTGGAGGGGCTGGGCGCGGCCCAGTTCGCGGTGCCGGGAGCGATCGACCGGCTGCGGGCCCTCTCGCGCCCCGACGGTCCGGGCGACGGCGAGCCGTCCCGCGTGGTGCTCGCGGCCACCGACCCCGCCCAGCCCTACGGCGCGGCGCTGCCCTGGCCGGCCACGATCGGCGACACCAAGCACCGCCCGGGCCGCAAGGCCGGGGCGCTGGTGGTGCTCGTCGACGGCGGGCCCGCGCTGTACGTGGAGCGGGGCGGGAAGTCGCTGCTGTCGTTCACCACCGAGGCCGACGAGCTGGCCGCGGCCGCCGGCGCGCTGGCCGGGGCGGTGCACGAGGGCTGGCTCGGGTCGCTGGCGGTGGAGAAGGCCGACGGGGTCGGCTCGCTGTCCTCCGAGCTCGCCGACGTCCTCACCGAAGCCGGGTTCCGGGTGACGCCCAAGGGGCTGCGCCTGCGGGCGTGACGCGCCGGGCCGCCAGGGTCGGGAGGGGTCCGGGCGCGGATGAGGGAGACTCCGCCGGTCCCACCCGCGCTTGGAGGCCGCATGCACGACGACCCGTCCCGCTCCCGAGGTGCCGAGAGCGAGGAGCAGCGACGCCGGCGCGAGGAGGAACGGCGCCGCCGGGCCGATCGGCGGCACCGCCGGCAGGAGGACGCCGAGGACGTGGCCGAGGGCGTGGAGGGCGCGGCCGACCTCGTCGACCTCGCCAGCGGCAGCGCGCCGACCCCCGGCTTCGGGGGCGGCGGGGGCAGCAGCGTCCGCGGGGTTGGCGGGCGCGGCGGCGGGTGGTGCGACGGCTTCGGGCGCGGCGGGGGTGGCGGGCGCGGCGGCGGCGGGGACGGGTGCGACGGCTGCGACTGCAACATGAGCCTGCTCCACCTCGCCCTGCTCCCGCTGCTGGGCGCGGTCGCGCGGCCGGCCCGTACCGGGGCTCCTGCCCGCGCGGCGGTACGGACCGGGCGGCGCGGCGCAGTGGCCGGACCGCGCCTGTCGTCCGTGCTGCTGGTGCTGTCGATGGTGCTGCCGGACGCCGCGGCCGGGTCGGTCGCGGCCGCGATCCGGTTCTACCGCCGGCGCCTGACGCGCTGCACCCCGGCCTGCCCCGGGACCCCGAGCTGCAGCGCCTACGCCCTCGCCGCGGTGACGCGCCTCGGCGCCCGCCGGGGGCTGCGCGCCGCCGCGCAGCGCCTGCGCGCCTGCGGGTCGACCGGCTGACCCGACCAGACCCGCTGAGCCGGCCCGACCCGCTGACCCGACCGAGCCGGCGACCCGACCGGATCGGCTGACGCGGCCGGGGTCGGCGGCTCCACCCGGGTCCGCGGCCCGGCCCCGTCGACGACGGGGCTCAGGCCGGCCGGCCGGGGGCGGGCAGGGGCTAGCGACGGCGCCTGCGGCTGGGCCGGTGCCCGGAGGAGTGCCGGCGCGACCGCCCCGACGCCCCGCGCCCGGCCACCAGGTGCGGCGCGGGCCGGTCCGGCTCGGTCGCGTCGGCCGCGGGCGGGGTCGCAGCGGCGGAGGGCGGGACCGGGGGGTCCGTCCCGGCCCGGCGGTGCACCAGCCACTGCTGGACCAGCGTCCAGGTGCTGTTGGTGAGCCAGTACAGCAGGATCGCCACCGGGAACGGGAAGAACAGGCCCCCGACGACGACACCCAGCGGGAAGATCCACGGCGTCCAGCGCAGGACGGCGGCGGCCGGCGCCTCGAGCGCGCCCCGGGCGAGGGAGTGGCGGGCGGTGACGTGGGTGGCGACGGCGGCCAGCACCACCAGCGGCAGCGCGACGGCCACGACCTCCCACCGCTCGACGGGCCCGCCGTAGGCGTCGAGCACGTCCTGGGGCATCGCGACGTACGACGACAGCGGCACCCCGAACAGCCGCGCCTCCAGGAAGGAGCGCACCGCCTCGGGCGGGAAGACGTAGTTGGCCAGGGCGGCGTTCTGCTCGGGGGTGAGCCCGGGCCGGTCGAAGCTGTGCAGCACGTGCAGCAGCCCGAGGAACACCGGCAGCTGCACCAGCGCGGGCAGGCACCCGCCCAGCGGGCTCACGCCGTGGGCGGCCTGCAGGGCGCGGGTCTCGCGGACCAGCGCCTCGGGGTCGCCGGCGTGGCGGCGGCGCAGGTCGGCGAGCTGCGGGCCGAGGGCCCGCGCGGTCCGCGCCGACCGCAGCGACGCGAGGACGGGCCCGATCATCAGGGCGCGCAGGGTGAGGACGAGGAACACCACCGACAGGGCCCACGCGGCCCCGCCGGCGGGATCGAGCAGGAGGGCGAAGAGCCGGTGCCACGCCCACATGACGGCGGAGACGGCGTAGTAGATCGGATCGAGCACGGTGGGACTCCACGGATCGGCCGGACCGGGACGCGAGGTCCGGCGGCGTGGAGTGGAGCTACGCCGCCGGGAGCAGCCCCGACGGCGCGCGGGAGCGGGTGCGCCCGGCCGCGTCCGGGTCGCGCTGGGCGGGCACGCCGCGGCGGGCCAGCGCGCGGCGGCGCTCGCGGGCGGCGATCGTGAGGACGGCGGCGGGGGTGGCGGAGCCGGCACCGGGCCGGACGCCCCACAGGCACAGCAGCGCGCCGAGCACGCCGGCCAGCAGCGCGGGCTCGACGGTCTCGCCGAGCACGACGACGGACAGCAGGAGCGAGGCGAGCAGCAGCACCCCGGCCGCCCACGCCCCCACCTGCCGCGCCCCCACGCCGCCGAGGGTACCGGGGAACGCGGTCCCGGGTCCGGCGCGGACGACCGGCCCGGCGGGGGCCGGCGTCAGGTCCCCAGCAGCCCCATCCGGTACCCCGCGGCCACGGCCGAGGCGCGGTCGCGGACCTCCAGCTTGGCGTAGACGTGCAGCAGGTGGGTCTTCACCGTGGCCTCGCTGATGAACAGGGCCCGGGCCGCCTCCCGGTTCGTCGACCCGGCCGCGACCAGGCGCAGCACCTCGATCTCGCGCGCCGACAGCGCGTCCTGCCCGGGCCGGCGGACCTGCCCCATCAGGCGGCCCGCGACGGTGGGCGAGAGCACCGCCTCGCCGCGGTGGGCGGCGCGGACCGCGCGCAGCAGCTCGTCGCGCGGGGTGTCCTTGAGCAGGTAGCCGGTGGCGCCCGCCTCGATGGCGGGGAGCACGTCGCGGTCGGTGTCGAACGTGGTCAGCACCAGCACCCGGACGCCCGGCGCCGCCCGGCGCAGCGCCGTGATCGCCTCGACGCCGCCCATCACGGGCATCCGCAGGTCCATGAGCACGACGTCGGGTGCCGCATCCGGGATCCGCGCCAGCGCCTCGGCGCCGTGCGCGGCCTCGCCCACCACCTCCATGTCCGGCTCGGCGTCGAGCACGCCGCGCAGCCCGTCGCGGACGACCGGGTGGTCGTCGACCACCAGCACGCGGATCACGAGTCCTCCCCCGGTCGGGTCGACACCACGGCGGGCAGGGCGGGCACCGTGGCGCTCACCGCCGTGCCGTCCCCGCTGCCGGCCTCCCCGCCCTCCACGACCAGCGTGCCCGACACCCGCCGCACGCGCTGCTCCATCGCCGCGAGACCGAAGCCCGGGGCGTGGTCGGGGTGCAGGCCGACGCCGTCGTCGCGGACGTCGAGCACCACCACGTCGTCCATGTAGCTCAGCGTGAGCCCGGCGCGCGACGCGCGGGCGTGCCGGCCGACGTTGGCCAGCGACTCCTGCGCCACGCGGAACAGCGTCACCTCGATCTCCGGCAGCAGCGGCACGGGATCGCCGGTGACGTCGACGTGCACCGCCACCCGCGTCGTCTCCGACCAGTCCTTCGCCATCGCCCGGATCGCCTCGGGCAGCTGGGCGTCGGCGAGGCGTCCCGGGGCCAGCGCCTCCACGGAGCGGCGGGCCTCCGCCAGGCTCTCGCGCGCCAGCGCCCGCGCGGTGTCGACGTGCCGGCGGCGGACCTCCGGGTCGTCGGACGCGGACGCCTCCAGCTGCGTGACGATGCCGGTCAGCCCCTGGGCGAGCGTGTCGTGGATCTCCCGCGCCAGGCGCGCCCGCTCGTCGAGCACGCCCGCCTCGCGCGCCTGCGCCACCAGCCGCGCGTGCAGGGCGGCGTTCTCGGCGAGCGCCGCGTCCAGCTCGGCGATGATCCCCTTGCGGCGGTGGGACTGCTCGCTGGTGAGCGCGTGCATGTAGGTGAAGCCCGCCGCGACCGCGGCGTTCAGGGCGGTGAGCAGCACCAGCCCCACGACCAGGGCGGGGGTGACCTCGCCCAGGAACCGGCCGCCGAGCTGGGAGTAGGCCACCGACACGGCGATCGCCGCCATGCCGACCAGCCGCCACCGGCCGCGCAGGAACGCGTAGGAGTGCGCGTAGCCGACGGGGGAGGCGAACGCGAAGAAGGGGTTCTGGTGGACGAGCAGCGCGAGCAGGACGGCGTACCCGGCGATGTAGACGGGGCCGGCGCGCACCTCCGCCCGGCCGGGCCGGCGGATGACGAAGGCGTAGGACCACACCAGGAGCGCGGCCGCCAGCACGACGGTGGTGCCCCAGTAGGCGGCGGTGGCGGGGACCGGGAGGATCGGCGCCAGGGCCAGGCCGACGCCCAGCGACACCACGACGCCGTAGCGGGCGAAGAACGCGTCCATCCGCTCGTCGACCCGCTCCAGGCGGCCGTCGTCGGCGCGGTCTACTCCCACCGGAAGACCCTAGCCGCCACGGCCGTCGCCACGACCGTGATCAGGGCGAGCACGGCGAGCTGCGCGGGCTGCGGGCCGGCGCCGGTCCAGGCGTCCTGCAGGGCGGTGACGCCCGGCGGCACATAGGCCCCGATCACCAGGACCGGCTCGGGGAGCAGGAACTTCGGCAGGTACACCCCGGCGAAGAACTGCGTGAGCATGAACAGGACCGTGCCGACCGTCGTCGCGGTGCGCGCCCTCGGCGCGGCCCCGGCCACGACGAGGCCCGCCGCGAACACCGAGGCGGTGCCGAGCAGCAGCGCGACGGTGAAGGCGAGGGGGTGGCGCGGCAGCGGGACGCCGAACCCGGCGACCGCCACGACCACCAGCAGGACCGCGCCCAGCAGCGCGCTGGCGGCGTTGATCGCCAGCTGGGCCGCCAGCACGGCCCACGGGCGCGCGGGCGTCGCGGCGAACCGGCGCAGGATCCCCTTCTCCCGGTAGGTCGCGAGCCCGACGGGCAGCGCCTGCAGGCCGAGCACGGCCACGCTGATGGCGAGCATCGACGGGGCGAAGTACTCCAGGAACGTGCCGCCCCCGAACATCGGCGCCGGCTCGCGGAGCGCGGGCACCGCACCCAGCCCGGCGAGGACCGCGCCCGGGAGCAGGACGCCGAACAGCGCGTTGAAGGGGTCGCGGACCCAGAGGCGGGCCTCGGTGGCGAGCAGCACGGTCATGCGGTCCTCCCGGTGAGAGCGACGACGGCGTCCTCCAGGCCGGCCTGCTCGGTGCGCAGGTCGACCGGGACGACGTGGTGGGCGGCGAGCGCGGTGGTGACGGCGACGAGCAGGTCGCCGCTGCCCCGCACCTCGACCCGGCTGCCCTGCCGGTCGACCGCGTCCACCTGGGGCAGCGCGGACAGCACGCGCTCGACGTCAACGGGGCCAGCGGTGCGGAAGCGCAGCACCTGGCCGGACGGCAGGGCCGCGACCAGGGCGGACGGGGTGTCCAGCGCCGCGAGCCGACCGCGGTCGATCACGGCGATGCGGTCGCAGAGGCGCTGCGCCTCGTCCATGAAGTGCGTGACGAGCACGAGGGTGACGCCGCTGTCGCGGATGCGCTCGATGGCGTCCCACGTGTCGCGGCGCGCCTGCGGGTCGAGCCCCGTGGTGAGCTCGTCGAGGATCGCGACGCGCGGGTCGCCGACCAGCGCCAGCACGATCGACAGCCGCTGCTGCTGGCCGCCGGACAGCGCCGCGTAGGGCGTGCGGCGGTGCTCGGCGAGGGCCCAGCGCTCCAGCAGCGCGTCCCCGTCGGCCGGGCGCGCGTAGAACGACGCGAACAGCGCGACGGCCTCGCCCACCCGCAGCTTCTCCGGCAGCCGGGTGGCCTGCAGCTGCACGCCGAGCACCTCCCGCACGGCGGCGCGGTCGCGGAGCGGGTCGAGCCCGAGCACCGACACCGACCCGCCGTCGGGCACGCGCAGGCCCGCGACGCACTCGACCGTGGTGGTCTTCCCGGCCCCGTTCGGCCCGATCACGCCGACTATCTCCCCCTCCTCCACGCCGAACGACACGTCGTCGACGGCGACCCGCCCGCCGTAGCGCTTGTGGAGGTTCCTGATCTCGATGACCGGCATGCGTCCAGCCTGTCGCCGCCGCGGCGCCGGCCCATCGACCGTGGCGCCCCGATCCGGTCCACCGATCGGTGGACCCCGGCAGGGCCGGTTATCGTCGGCGCCGTGCCCGAGGGTGACACCGTCTACCTCGCCGGGAAGCGGATGCGCGCCGCGCTCACCGGCGGCACGTTGGTGCGCGGCGAGCTGCGCCACCCCCGCCTGGTGGGCCACGACCTGGCCGGGCGCACGGTCGTCGGCGTCGCGTCGGTGGGCAAGCACCTGTTCACCCGCTTCGACGACGGGCGCAGCCTGCACAGCCACTTCCGCATGGACGGCTCGTGGCACCTGTACCGGCCGGGGATGTCCTGGCAGCGGCCCGCGCACGAGGCCCGCGCGGTGCTGGCCACCGACGAGCGCGTGGCCGTCGGGTTCGCGCTGCACGACCTGGAGCTGCTGCCTACCGCGGACGAGTCGCGCCTGGTCGGGCACCTCGGGCCGGACCTGCTCGACCCCGCCTGGTCCGACGAGCACGCAGCCGAGGCGCTGCGCCGGTTCACCGCCCGCGGTGACAGCGAGGTCGGGCTGGTGCTGCTGGAGCAGCGCGTGATGGCCGGGGTGGGCAACCTCTACAAGACCGAGATCTGCTTCCTGCGCGGCCTGTCACCGTGGACGCTGACCCGCGACGTGCCCGACCCCGCCGGCGTGATCGCGCTGAGCCGCGAGCTGATGCTGCGCAACGCCGACCGGCCCGAGCAGTCCACCACCGGCGACCTCGGGCGCAACCAGCACTGGGTGTTCGAGCGCGGCGGCCAGCGCTGCCGGCGCTGCGGCACCCGCATCCGCGTCGCCGAGCAGGGCGACGGCGTGTACGCGCGCGTGGCGTACTGGTGCCCGGTGTGCCAGCCCGGCCCGGCCCCGGCCGCCGTCCGCCGGCCCGCCCGCCGGCGCTGACCGGTTCCCCCACGACGAACGGCACGGCCGCCCGGTGGGACCGGGGGGCCGTGCCGCTGACGGGGACGGTGGAGCCGTGCGCGCTCAGGCGGTGCCGGACTGCTGCTGCTTGTCCAGCTTCGTCGTGGCGGCCTGCGGGGCCGACCCGATCTCCCCGGCCACCGGGGCGCCCTGCAGCGAGGCGCGGATCTGCTCCAGCCGGTTCGCCCCCGCCATGTCGTTGGCGCTGGCCTGGACCTCCAGCATGTGGCCCTGCACGGAGTTCTGGGCGAGCTCCGCCGAGCCGAGCGCGTTGGCGTAGCGCCGCTCGATCTTGTCGCGGACCTCCTCGAGGGACGGCGTGTTCCCCGGGGCCGCCAGCTCGCTCATCTGCCGCAGCGACGCCGCGGCCTGCTCCTGCATCTTCGCCTGCTCGAGCTGGCTGAGCAGCTTCGTGCGCTCGGCCACCTTCTGCTGCAGGATCATGGCGTTGCGCTCCACGGCCTGCTTGGCCTGGCCCGCCGCCTGGATCGCCTGGTCGTGCAGCGTCTTCATGTCCTCGACCGACTGCTCGGCCGTCACCAGCTGCGTGGCGAACGCCTGCGCGGCCTGCTCGCGCCGCTGCGCCGTGGCCTCGTCACCCGCGGCCCGCGCCTGGTCGGCCATCACGAGCGCCTGCCGGGCGGAGGCCTGCAGCTTCTCGATCTCGCCGAGCTGGCGGTTCAGCTTCATCTCCAGCTGCCGCTGGTTGCCGATGACGGCGGCGGCCTGCTGCGAGAGCGCCTGGTGCTGGCGCTGCGCCTCCTCGATGGCCTGCTGGATCTGCACCTTCGGGTCCGCGTAGTCGTCGACCTTCGACGAGAACGCCGCCATCAGGTACTTCCAAGCCTTCACGAACGGGTTGGCCATCTGCCCCTACCTCCGGTGCCTGCTCTTCGGGCGCTGTCCGAACCGGACGCCGGTGCGCTCTTCCCGCCCCATCGTGGCACCGCGGCGCACCGGCTTCCACCGAAGGCCGACGATATCGGGGGGGATCCCGATCCGGGACGGGGGCATCCCGGGGTCAGGCGGCGGCGCGGGCGACCGGTCGACCGAGCGGCGCGGGCCCCGCGGGAGCGAGCGGCACGGCCATCGGCACGGCCGTGGACAGCGGCTCGTCGGAGCCGGCCAGGCGCAGGTCGGCGTGCCGCAGACCGATCGGGCGCCGCTGGCCCCCGACCACCTCGAGGGGGGCGGTGGCCGCCGCCAGCGCCTCCGCCGCGTCGCCCAGCAGCTCGGGCAGCGCCACGTCCAGCGCCTCGCAGATGGCCGCCAGCAGCTCGCTGGAGGCCTCCTTGCGGCCCCGCTCCACCTCCGACAGGTAGCCCAGGCTCACGCGGGCCCGCCGTGACACGTCCCGCAGGGTGCGCCGGCGCGCCGTCCGCACGCGACGCAGGCTGCTCCCGATCGCCTCCCGCATCAGCACGGCAACCTCCCGGTGGTCATGGGGATCACCGTACCCAGTTCCCGGCCGCGGCGTCGCCGCGCGACGCGTCCGCCCTGGGCGAACGCGGGGGCTCAGGCCGCGGCGCGCAGCCGCGCGGCGCGCAGGACGTAGTCGACGCCGGTGGCGACGGTGAGCACCAGGGCGACGCCGAGCACCGTCCAGCGCACGACCTCCACCGGCCCGGCCGCGAACACCTCGGTGAGCGGCAGGACGTAGAGCCCGATCGCGATCGTCTGGGCGAAGGTCTTCGCCTTGCCGCCGCGGCTGGCCGGGATGACGCCGTGCCGCAGCACCACCAGCCGCAGCGCGGTGACGCCCAGCTCCCGGCCCAGGACCACCAGCGTGGCCCACCAGGGCAGCAGGCCCAGCACCGACAGCCCGACGAGCGCGGAACCGGTGAGGGCCTTGTCCGCGATCGGGTCGGCCACGGTGCCGAACGCGGTGACGAGCCCGCGGCGACGGGCGAGGTCGCCGTCGAGGGAGTCGGTGAAGGAGGCCAGCGCGAACACCCCGAACGCGGCCAGCCGCCAGCCGGGGTCCGTCCCGTCCTCGGCGAGGAGCGCGACGACGAAGACCGGGACGAGCAGCAGCCGGACGCCGGTGAGGACGTTGGCGATGTTCAGCAGCGGCGGCCCCGGCCGCGTGGTCATCCGGCGCTCCCGGCCGACGCCGGCGCCAGCGCGCTGCTCGGCACCAGCTCGCGGGCGCGCACGACCAGGTCGGCGCCCTCCGTGCCGACGACGACGGCCCGCACGAGGTCGCCGACCGCGAGCCCGGAGCCGCGCTCGAACACGCACTCGCCGTCGACGTCGGGAGCCTGGTGGGCGGCCCGGCCCGTGCACTCGAAGTCCTCGTCCTCGGCCACCTCGACGAGCACCTCCACCTCCGTGCCGACCCGGTCCTCGGCGCGCTGGTTCATCAGCTCGTCGGCCAGCGCGCTGATCCGCGCCACGCGCTCGGCGACGACCTCGGCGTCGAGGTGACCGTCCAGCGTCGCGGCCTCGGTGCCGTCCTCGTCGGAGTAGCCGAACACGCCGACCGCGTCGAGGCGGGCGCCGGTGAGGAACGCCTCCAGCTCGGCGACGTCGTCCTCGGTCTCCCCGGGGAAGCCGACGATGAAGTTGGACCGCAGGCCCGCCTCGGGGGCCAGGGCGCGCACGCGGGCGCACAGGTCGAGGAAGTCGGTGCGGGAGCCGAACCGGCGCATCCGCCGCAGCACGGTGGCGCTGGCGTGCTGGAACGACAGGTCGAAGTACGGGGCGACGCCCGGCGTGGTGGCGATGACCTCGAGCAGGTCGGGCCGCATCTCGGCGGGCTGCAGGTAGCTGACGCGGACGCGGTCGATCCCGGGCACGTGCGTGAGCCGCGGGAGCAGCCGGACGAGCGCGCGGGTGCCGCCGGGCAGGTCCTTGCCGTAGGACGTGGAGTTCTCGCTCACCAGGTACAGCTCGCGCACGCCCTGCATGCCCAGCCACGCGGCCTCGGCCACGACGTCGTCCGGCGGCCGGGAGACGAACGACCCGCGGAACGCGGGGATCGCGCAGAAGGTGCAGCGCCGGTCGCAGCCGGAGGCGAGCTTGAGGTTGGCCACGGGCCCCTCGGTGAGCCGGGTCCGCGCGAGCCCGGGCACCCAGGCGTGGCCGGGCACGGCCACCTCGGCCGCGGCGGCGGGCCGCTGCACCGGGCTGATCGGCAGCAGGGTGCGCCGGTCGGCGGGCACGTGCGGGGTGGGGGCGTGGCCGTCGAGCACGTCGGACAGGCGCGCGGCCAGCTCGGGGTAGGCGTCGAAGCCGAGCACGGCGTCGGCCTCGGGCAGGCTGTCGGCCAGCTCCTTGCCGTACCGCTCGGCCATGCAGCCCACGGCGACGACCTTCGCGCCGCGCTCCGCGGCGACGTCGGAGGCGGCCAGCAGGGTGTCGATCGAGTCCTTCTTGGCCTGCTCGACGAACCCGCAGGTGTTCACCAGGATGACGTCGGCGTCGGCCCCGTCGTCGACCAGCTCCCAGCCGCTGCCGGTGAGCCGGCCGGCGATCTCCTCCGAATCCACCTCGTTGCGCGCGCAACCGAGGGTGAGGAGGGCAGCTCTGCGCACGTCGGACACGGCATCAGGGTACGGCCCGGCTCCTGATCTACCCTGCCGCGGTGGAGGTGCGCCGGGCCCGGACCGCGGACGTGCGGGCGATCAAGGATCTCGTGGACGCCTACGCGGGCCGCGTGCTGCTCGCCAAGGAGATCGTCACGCTGTACGAGGCGGTGCCCGAGTTCCTCGTCGCGGAGCTCGACGGCGAGGTCGTCGGGTGCGGCGCGCTGCACGTGCTCTGGGAGGACCTCGGCGAGATCCGCACGGTCGCGGTGCACCCGCGCGTCGTCGGGCGCGGGGTCGGGCACGCCATCGTCTCCGCCCTCATCGGCAACGCCCGCGACCTGGGGCTGGAGCGGCTGTTCGTGCTCACGTTCGAGAAGCAGTTCTTCGCCCGGCACGGGTTCGCCGAGATCGACGGCACGCCCGTCGAGCCGGACGTGTTCGCCGCCATGCTGCGCTCCTACGACGCCGGCGTGGCCGAGTTCCTCGACCTCGCGCACGTCAAGCCGAACACGCTGGGCAACGTGCGGATGCTGCTGCGGCTGCCGCCGCCCGTGCGCGCGGAGGAGGGCTAGAACACTCGTAGCCGCGCACGACCGGCGCTAGCCTGCCGGGATGGCCTGGGAGATGCGCGAGCGCGCCCCGGCCCCCGCGCTGCGCCGGTGGGTGCGCTCCTACACCGGCTACCGCGTCGAGCCCGCACCCGCGGGCACGCACCAGGGCGTCGCGTCGCCGCGCCTGACGCTCCTGCTGTGCCTGGACGGGAAGGTGGAGGTCCTGGCCAACGCCGACCCGACCCGGCCCCCGGGCGCGTTCACGGCGATGGTCGGCGGGCTGCACCCCGGCCCGGCGGTGGTGGCGCAGGGAGCCGCGCAGACCGGCGTCCAGCTGGACCTGACCTGGCGCGGCGCCCGCGCGCTGCTCGGCGTCCCCGCCGGGGAGCTGGCCGGCGACTCCGTCGACCTCGCCGCCCTGCTCGGGGCCCGGGCCGAGGGCCTGCTCGACCGGCTCGCCGCCGCCCCGACCTGGCCGCAGCGGTTCGCCCTGCTCGACGAGGAGCTGGCCGCCCTGGCCGCGTGCGGGCCCGGCGACGGGGCGGTGGCGCCTGAGGTCGCGCACGCCTGGGACCGGCTCGACGCCACCGGCGGCCTGCTGCCCGTCGAGGCGCTGGTCCGGGAGGTCGGCTGGAGCCGCCGCCACCTCGCCGCCCGGCTCCGCGCGGAGACCGGCCTGGCCCCCAAGGCCGCCGCGCGCGTCATCCGCTTCGGACGGGCCTGCGAGCGGCTGCGGCGCGGCGAGCCCCTCGCCGCGGTGGCGGCGGACTGCGGCTACGCCGACCAGCAGCACCTGGCCCGCGACTTCCGCGACCTCGCCGGGCAGACGGCGACGAGCTGGCGCGCCGAGCGCGCCTACCCGTCGGGGTCGTCGTCGGGACCGGCCCCGCCGCCGCCGCGCATGAGGTAGAGCACGCCGTCCAGCTCGTCGGGCTTGATCAGCACGTCGCGCGCCTTGGACCCCTCGGACGGGCCGACGACGCCGCGCGTCTCCAGCAGGTCCATCAGCCGCCCGGCCTTCGCGAACCCGACCCGCAGCTTGCGCTGCAGCATCGAGGTGGACCCGAACTGGGAGGTGACGATCAGCTCGGTGGCCTGGACGAGCAGCTCCAGGTCGTCGCCGATCTCCGGGTCGACCTCCTTGGCCTCGCCGGCCTTCTGCGCCGTGACGCCCTCGGTGTAGGTGGGCTCGGCCTGGTCCTTCGTGAACGCGACAACCGAGGAGATCTCGTCGTCGCCCACGTAGGCGCCCTGCATGCGGACGGGCTTGCCCGCCCCCATCGGCAGGTAGAGCCCGTCACCCATGCCGATGAGCTTCTCGGCGCCGGGCTGGTCGAGGATGACCCGCGAGTCCGTGAGCGAGGACGTGGCGAACGCCAGCCGCGACGGCACGTTGGTCTTGATCAGGCCCGTCACGACGTCGACGGACGGGCGCTGGGTGGCCAGCACCAGGTGGATGCCGGCGGCGCGGGCCTTCTGCGTGATCCGCACGACCGCGTCCTCGACGTCGCGCGGGGCGGTCATCATCAGGTCGGCCAGCTCGTCGACGATGCAGAGGATGTAGGGGTAGGGCCGGTACTCCCGCTCCGACCCCAGCGGCGCGGTGATCTCCCCCGAGCGCACCTTGCGGTTGAAGTCGTCGACGTGGCGGACCTTGTTGACCTGCATGTCCTGGTAGCGCTGCTCCATCTCCTCCACCAGCCAGGCCAGCGCGGACGCCGCCTTCTTGGGCTGGGTGATGATGGGCGTGATCAGGTGCGGGATGCCCTCGTAGGGCGTCAGCTCGACCATCTTGGGGTCGATGAGGATCATCCGGACCTCGTCCGGCGTGGCCCGCGACAGCAGCGAGACGAGCATCGAGTTGACGAAGCTCGACTTGCCCGAGCCGGTGGAGCCGGCGACGAGCAGGTGCGGCATCTTCGCGAGGTTCGCGGTGAGGAAGTGCCCCTCGATGTCCTTGCCCAGCCCGATGACCAGCGGGTGCTGCTCGGCGCGGGCGGTGCCGGAGCGCAGGACGTCGCCGAGGCGGACCATCTCGCGGTCGGTGTTGGGCACCTCGATGCCGACGGCGGACTTGCCCGGGATCGGCGCGAGGATCCGCACGTTGTCGGTGGCGACGGCGTAGGAGATGTTCTTCGTGAGCGCGGTGATCTTCTCGACCTTGACGGCCGGGCCCAGCTCGATCTCGTAGCGGGTGACGGTCGGGCCGCGGGTGAACCCGGTGACCTGCGCGTCCACGGAGAACTGCTCCAGCACACCGGTGATCGACTCGATCATCGCGTCGTTGGCGCTGCTGCGGGTCCTCGGCACCGGGCCGGTGGGCAGCAGGTCGCTCGGCGGCAGCGTGTAGGGCGGCTCGCCCTCGCGGTCGGACACGGTGAGCCGCAGCTGCTCGCCCGCGGCGACCTCGGGCTGCGCGGGCTCGGCGGGCGGCGTCGCGACGACGGCGGCGGGCTTGCGCCGCGGCGGGGCGGGCGGGGCCTCGGCCGCCTCGGCCTCGACGGGCTCGTCGGGCTCCTCGTCGCGGTACGCGTCCGCGGTGCGCGAGGCCTGCCGGCGGCGGGTCGGGCGGCGCAGCGGCGCGACGGCGGGCTCGTCCTCCTCGGCCACGGCATCGGCATCGGCGTCGTCGAGCTCCTCGTCGTCCGCTGGCACCCGCCCGGCCATCCGGCGTAGCCGGTCCGGCACCTCGCGGACGGGGGTGCCGATGAGCAGCAGGAACGCGTACACCGACAGCAGCAGGAGCACGGGCACCGCCACCCAGGCCGTCAGCCCGGTGGCGAGCGGGGTGGCCGCGAGGTAGCCGATGGCACCGCCCCCGCTCCCCCACTGCGCGGGCTCGGAGGGCGACCCCGAGAGCAGGTGCACCAGCCCCAGCGCGCCGAGCGCGAGCAGGCCCGTGCCGATGGCGACGCGCGGGCGCGCCTCCGGGTTGGCCGGGGCCGCGACCAGCAGCAGCCCGACGCCGAGCAGCACGACCGGCAGCACCGCGGCCCCCCGCCCGACGACGGCGGCGACGGCGCCGGACAGCCACTGCCCGACCGGCCCGCCCGCGCCCCACCAGACGCCCGCCGCGGTGATCAGCGCCAGGCCGAGGAACAGCGCGCCGAGGCCGTCGCGGCGGTGGGCGGGGTCGATCTCGCGCGCCCGGCCGGCGGCCCGGGCCCCGGCCCGCCCCACACCGGTGAACACCCTGCCGACGCCGCGGCCGACGCCGTCGATCGCGCGGTCGAGCAGGTCGCGCCTGGGCGGGGTCCGACGGCGGGCGGGACGGCGGGCGGCGGGCCTGCGCGCGGGCTGCTTGCGGGTGCCGCTCGACGACCGGCGCGGGCGGCCCGCGGCCGCTCTCGCGGTCGACGGCTTCTGCCCCGCGTCACTGCCCGTCGCCCGACCCGCCATGGGCCCACGGTATCGGGCGACCGGCGCCGGGACCGGGACCGACGCACGCTCGCGAGCGGGAACACCGCACCCGGTCCGCCGTCAGTAGCGGGTCAGCACCACCCACGTGGTCGTGCGCACGGTCTCCCGCCAGCCCTGCACGCGGTCGAGCAGGCCGTCCAGCTCGCCCGCCGACGGCGCCGTGACCAGGGCCATCACGTCGTACTCGCCGGTCACCGTCTCGATCTCCGCGAGCCCCGGCTGGGCGGCGAGCCGCGCGACGTACCCGGCGACGTCGGGCGTGCGGATGACGATCCCGACCCGGGCGCGGTGCGCGGCCCGCTCGCCGGGCAGCACGACGTCGGCGCGGTAGCCGCGGATCACGCCGGCGCGCTCCAGGCGCTGCACGCGGGCCAGCGCGGCGGTGCGGGACAGCCCCACGCGGCGGCCGAGGTCGGCCATCGTGGACCGGCCGTCGGTCGCCAGGACGGCGAGCAGGCGGCGGTCCAGCTCGTCGATCTGACGATCCGTCGGCGGCACGTGCGACATCGTGGCAGTCCGTCGACCGATCCCGACGCTCGGCGTCGTGCCCCCGCTGCGGGTCCCGCAACACACTGATCACATGCACCCGGACACCGTTCACGAGACCCTGCGCCGGCACCTCCTGGTGGACGGCTTCGACCTCGTCCTGGACACCCGCGCGAGCCAGGGGTCCTGGCTGGTGGACGCCCGCGACGGCAGCCGCTGGCTCGACCTGTTCAGCTTCTTCGCCTCCTCGCCGCTGGGCATGAACCACCCCGGGCTGGTGGACGACCCGGAGTTCCTCGCGGAGCTGGCCGAGGTCGCGGTGAACAAGCCGTCGAACTCCGACGTCTACTCGGTGCCGATGGCGCGGTTCGTCGAGACGTTCGCCCGGGTCGTCGGCGACCCCGCCCTGCCGCACCTGTTCTTCGTCGACGGCGGCGCGCTCGCCGTCGAGAACGCGCTGAAGACGGCCTTCGACTGGAAGCGGCGGCACAACGCCGCGCACGGCCGTGACCCCGAGAAGGGGACGAAGGTGCTGCACCTGCGGCGGGCCTTCCACGGCCGCAGCGGCTACACGCTCTCGCTCACCAACACCGACCCGGTGAAGACCGCCCTGTTCCCGACGTTCGACTGGCCGCGGATCGACGTGCCCGCCGTCCACCTCCACGAGGACGTGGCCGCGGCCGAGGCCGTCGCGCTGGAGCAGGCCCGCGCCGCGTTCGCCGCGCACCCGCACGACATCGCCTGCTTCATCGCCGAGCCGATCCAGGGCGAGGGCGGCGACAACCACCTGCGCCCGGAGTTCCTGCGGGCCGTGCAGGCGCTGTGCCACTCCCACGACGCGCTGTTCGTGCTCGACGAGGTGCAGACCGGCGGGGGCATGACCGGCACGCCGTGGGCCTACCAGCAGCTCGACGTCCAGCCCGACGTCGTCGCGTTCGGCAAGAAGCTGCAGGTCTGCGGGATCATGGCCGGCGGCCGGGTGGACGAGGTGCCCGACAACGTGTTCCGGGTGCCCAGCCGGATCAACTCCACCTGGGGCGCCAACCTCACCGACATGGTGCGCTCCCGGCGCAACCTGGAGGTCATCGAGCGCGACGGGCTGGTGGAGCGGGCCGGGGTGCTCGGCAAGCGCCTGCTGGACGACCTGCGCGCCGTCCCCGGGATCTCCGCGGTGCGCGGCCGGGGGCTGTTCGTCGCCTTCGACCTGCCGGACCCCGAGGAGCGCGCGGCGGTGCTGGCGCGGCTGCACGCCGAGCACGTGCTGGTGCTGGGCGGGGGCGAGCGGTCGATCCGGCTGCGTCCGGCCCTGACCATCGGCGAGGACGAGCTGGACCTCGCGGTGGCCGCGATCGCGAAGGCGGTGGCGGCGTGAGCGCGGTCCCGGCATCGCAGCGGGGTGACACCGCTTCGATCCAGTCGCAGCAGGGTCACCCCGCTGCGGTGGGGTCGTGGGTGGGCGGCGCCTGGGTCGAGGGGCGGGCGGGCTCCGCCACCTCCGTCGACCCCGCCACCGGGGAGCCCGTCGCCGTCGCCACCCTCGCCGACGCCGCCCAGTTCGTCGACGCCTGCCGCACCGCGAGCGACGCGCAGCGGGAGTGGGCCGCCGTGCCCGCCCCCGTCCGCGGTCGGGTCGTCGAGCGCATCGGGCGGCTGGTGGAGGCCAGCGCCGACGCCCTCGCCCGGCTGGTGACCCGCGAGATCGGCAAGCCGCTGGCCGAGGCGCGCGGCGAGGTGCAGGAGATCGTCGACACCTGCTCGTTCTTCGCCGGCGAGGGCCGGCGCCTCTACGGGCAGACCGTGCCCAGCGAGATGCCCGACAAGCAGCTGTTCACCTTCCGCGTGCCGGTCGGCGTGGCCGCGATCGTCACCGCCGGCAACTTCCCCGTGGCCGTGCCGTCCTGGTACCTCGTGCCGGCTCTGCTGTGCGGCAACGCCGTCGTCTGGAAGCCCGCGGAGTACACGCCGGCGATCGCGCGGGCCTTCACCGAGCTGTTCACGGCGGGCGGGCTGCCGGCGGGCGTGCTCAACACCGTGCTGGCCGACGGACCGGCGACGTTCGACGGGCTGTCCGCCGCTCTGGAGTCCGGGCTCGTGCAGAAGATCGGGTTCACCGGGTCCTCCGCCGTGGGCGTCCGGATCGGCGAGCTCGCCGGGCGGCACCTGCAGCACCCCTGCCTGGAGCTGGGCGGCAAGAACCCGCTGGTCGTCATGCCCGACGCCGACCTCGACCTGGCCGTCGAGGGCGCGCTGTTCTCCGGGTTCGGCACGGCCGGGCAGCGCTGCACGAGCCTCGGCACGGTGGTGGTGCACGAGTCGGTCCACGACGAGTTCCTGCGCCGGTTCACCGCCGCCGTCGAGGGCGCGGTCATCGGCGACCCGACCAGCGACGCCCTCTACGGCCCGATGATCAACGCGCGGTTCCTGGAGGCGTTCGAGAAGCACCTCGCGCTGGTCGAGCCGCACCACACCGTGCACGGCTCCACCGGCACCGGCCGGATCACCGCCGACAACCCGCGCCCCGGGTTCACCGGCTCCTACGACGGGTTCTACGCGCACCCGACGATCGTCGACGGGGTGCGGCGCGGGGACGCGCTGTACCGCACGGAGACCTTCGGCCCGCTCGTCGGCGTCGCGTCGTTCTCGACGTTCGACGAGGCCGTCGACCTGGCCAACGGCCACGGCTACGGCCTGTCCGCGGCGATCTACACGTCCGACGCGCAGTCGGCGTTCCGGTTCCGGGAGCGGGTCAGCGCCGGCATGCTCAGCGTCAACAACTCGACGTCCGGGGCCGAGGCGCACCTGCCCTTCGGCGGCAACGGGCGCTCGGGCAACGGCAGCCGCCAGTCCGGCGTGTGGGTGCTCGACCAGTTCACCCGCTGGCAGTCGATGAACTGGGACTACGGCGGCCGGCTGCAGAAGGCGCAGATGGACACCCCGGACCTGCCCGGCGACCCGTCCTTCCGCCTGTAGGCGCCTGCGGCGCTCGTGAGCGCGGAGGAGTGTTCTAGCACTCCTCCGCACTCACGGGCGGCGGAGCCGCTAGACCGCGATGACCGTCGGGACGATCATCGGGCGGCGGCGGTAGGTCTCCCCCACCCACTTGCCGACGACCCGGCGCACCTGCTGGGCGACGCGGTGGGTGTCGGTGACGCCGTCGGACTGGGTGCGGGCCAGCTCGGCCTCCACCATCGGCAGCACGGCCTCCAGCGCCTTGGGGTCCTCGGAGAACCCGCGGCCCGACAGCGTCGGCGGCGTGACGGCCCGCCCGGTGACGCCGTCGATGGCGACGGTGATGGAGATGAACCCGCCCTCGCCCAGCACGAGGCGGTCGGCCAGCGTGGGGGCCTCGATGTCGCCGGTGGCGACGCCGTCCACGTAGGCCCGGCCCACCTCGACCCGCCCGACGATCGACGCGCGCCCGTCGACGAGGTCCACGACGACGCCGTTCTCGGTGACGACGACGGAGTCGGGGGCGACGCCGGTCTTCTCCGCGAGCGCGGCGTTGGCGCGCAGGTGGCGCCACTCGCCGTGCACCGGCATGACGTTGCTGGGCCGCACCGCGTTGTAGAGGAACAGCAGCTCACCGGCGAACGCGTGCCCGGACACGTGCACGTTCGCGTTGCGGTTGTCGATCACCCGCACGCCCGCGCGACGCATCCGGTTGACCATGCCGAACACGGCGTGCTCGTTGCCCGGGATGAGCGAGCTGGACAGGATCACGGTGTCGGTGCTGCGCATCTGCAGCGAGCGGTGCTCGCCGCGGGTGATCCGGTTGAGCGCCGCCATCGTCTCGCCCTGCGAGCCGGTGAGCACGATGAGCTGCTGGCTCTCCGGCACCTCGTCGAGGTCGTCGACGCTCACCATCGTGCCCTCGGGCACGGTGAGCAGGCCCAGCTCGGAGGCGATCTCCATGTTGCGCAGCATGGAGCGCCCGAGCAGGCAGACCCGCCGCCCGTGCTCGACGGCGCCGTCGACGATCTGCTGCACGCGGTGCACGTTGGAGGCGAAGCAGGAGACGAACACGCGCCGGTCGGCCGAGCCGATCGCGGCGGCGATGCTCGGACCGAGCGAGGCCTCCGAGGGCGACACGCCGGGGACGTCGGCGTTGGTGGAGTCGCACAGGAACAGGTCGACGCCCTCGTCGCCCAGCCGGGAGAACCCGGGCAGGTCGGTGAGCCGGCCGTCGAAGGGCAGCTGGTCGAGCTTGATGTCGCCGGTGTGCACGGCCACGCCGGCGGGCGTGCGGATCGCGACGGCGAGGCACTGCGGGATCGAGTGCGCGACCGCGAGGTACTCGCACTCGAACGCGCCGTGCTGCACGCGGTCGCCCTCGTTGACGCGCAGCAGGTGCGGGGTGAGCCGGTGCTCGCGGCACTTGGCCTCCACCAGCGCCAGCGTGAACGGCGAGCCGACGACCAGCAGGTCGGGGCGCTGGCGCAGCAGGAACGGCACGGCGCCGATGTGGTCCTCGTGGCCGTGGGTGAGCACGAGCGCGTCGATGTCGGCGAGCCGGTCGAGGATGGGCCGGAAGTCGGGCAGGATCAGGTCGACGCCCGGGGCGTCGGCGTCGGGGAACAGCACTCCGGCGTCGACGACGAGCAGGCGCCCGCCGTACTCGAACACCGTCATGTTGCGGCCGATCTCACCGATGCCGCCGAGGGCGAACACGCGCAGGCCGCCCTCGGGCAGCGGGCCGGGGGGCTCGGTGGGCAGGGCGGGCAGCGCCGGCCCCTCGACGACGGGCGGGCGCGCACTGGGGTCGCGGCGGGACGGGCGGGGGCGACGGTCGGACCGGCGGTCGGACCGTGCGGGCGGGCGGCTCAACGAACTCCTTCGTGGGGAACGGATCTTCTTCGGGTACTGCTCTGCTGGGTGTCCGCCGGGCGCGAGCGCCGCTCAGCGGTAGGCGACCTCGGCCCCGAGGTCGACGGCGGCGCGGGCGCCGAGCGCGCCGTGGCCGCCGGTGCGCCGGCCCGACCGCGCGGCGGCGTCGAGCGCCACCCCGGCGGCGTCGAGGTCGGCGACGATCGCGGCGATCTCCGCCTCGGTGGCGGGCGGCAGCGGCAGGCGGGGGTCGCCGACGTCGAGGCCGCGCAGCCGCAGCGCCGACTTCGCGAACACCACCCCGCCGACCCGGCCCATCGCGCGGACCACCGGAAGCACGCTCGCGTTGATGGCGCGCGCGCGGTCGTTCTGCCCGGCCTCGAAGGCGTCGATCATGGCGCGCAGCCGGTCGGCGACCACGTGCCCGATCACGCTGACGAACCCGACCGCGCCGACGGACAGCCACGGCAGGTTCACCGGGTCGTCGCCGGAGTAGTAGGCCAGCGTGGTGGTGGCGAGCACCTCGGTGCCGATCCGCAGGTCGTTGCGGGCGTCCTTCACCGCGACGATCCGCGGGTGCTCGGCGAGGCGCTGCAGCGTCTCCAGCTCGATGGGGATGACGCTGCGCGGGGGGATGTCGTAGAGCATCACCGGCAGCTCGGTGGCGTCGGCGACCGTGGTGAAGTGCGCGACCAGGCCGGACTGCGGCGGGCGCGAGTAGTACGGCGTGACCAGCAGCAGCCCGTGAGCGCCGGCCTTCTCCGCCGCCCGCGCGAGGTGGGCGCTGTGGGCGGTGTCGTAGGTGCCGGCCCCGGCCACGACCGTGGCGCGGTCGCCGACCGCGGAGACGACCGCGCGCACCAGCTCGGCCTTCTCGGCGTCGGTGGTGGTGGGGCTCTCCCCCGTGGTGCCGTTGACGACGAGCCCGTCGTTGCCCAGCTCCACCAGCCGCCCGGCCAGCTCCTCGGCCGCGCCGAGGTCGAGCCCGCCGTCCGCCGTGAACGGCGTGAGCATCGCGGTGAGCACCCGCCCGAAGGGCCGACCGGGCGTGGTGTGAGGGCTCATGACCCGTGACGGTACCCGCCCGCCCCGACCGGCAACGGAACGGTCACACTCCCCGCGCGGCGGAGGCGAACAGCTCGACCTGGGCCGCGTCGCCCTCGACCTCGACGCGCACGGCGTCGCGGCCGAACGCGTGCAGCACCAGCTCGCCCGGCTCGCCGACGAGCATGACGGCGCGGGACCCGGTCGTCAGCAGCACCTTCTGCTCCGCCGACGAGCGGCGCGCCACCACACCGACGGGGCTCCTGCGGTACAGGAGCCGGCCCATCCGGCCCAGCAGCGTCCACAGGGCGTCGTCGCGGGCCCGGTCCGCCGGGCGCGGCTCCCACCCGGGCTCCCCGCGCCGCACGTCCTCGTGGTGGACGAAGAACTCCGCGCCGTTGGCGATCTCGTCGATCTTCCCGATGCGGAACGCCGACCACAGCGGCGCGCCCCGCCGCAGGGTGTCCACCCGCTCGGCCCACGGCACGCCGTCCCACGACCGCATCGCCCGCTCCGTGACCGACGCCAGCGCCGGCACCACGACGCCCCCGGCCGCCCAGGGGGCGCGCTCGCGGACGAGCAGGTGCGCCAGCAGGTCGGCGGTGGTCCACCCGCTGCACAGCGTGGGGTGGTCGGGGCCGACCCGGTCGAGCAGGTCGCAGAGCGCGGCGCGCTCGTCGGACGCGAGGCTCATCGGGTCCCTCCGGCGCTGCGCCGGCACGTCACTCGCTCGGTCATGGCACGGAACCTAGCGGCACGGGCCCACGCGCGCCGTCACGAGCCGGTGCGACGAGCCGGGCATCCCGACGCGGCGCGCGTCGTCCCCGCACCACCCCGGCGTCACCAGGACGTGGTCGATCCGCGCGAGCAGCAGCCGCCACTTCCCCACCGACGTCGGTCCGCCGGTGGTGTCGGCCATGGCGTCGACGGTGGCGCGGGTCAGCGCGCGGTAGTCGCGCCCGCGGTCGGTGCTGTTGAGGTCGCCGACGACGACGGCGGGCAGGGTCTCCCCGGCCACCCGGGCGGCGACGCGCTCGACGATGCGCTGGTGCTCGTCCACCCCGACCTGGTAGTCGCCGCCGGACTCGCCGAGCACCCACGGGCGCGGCACGTGCAGCGCGTAGAGCACGAACGGCCCGTCCGGCCCGGCCACCTCGTAGCGCTGCCCCGGCAGGTCGGGCCCGGCCTCCTCCAGCAGCCGCAGCGGGAAGCGGCTGAACACCGCGACGTGCGGGGCCTCACCACCGCCGTCGCGGTGCGGGTAGGCCGCCCCCAGCTCGTCCTCCACGGCGCGCGACACCTCCCCCACCACCCACAGGTCGGCGCCGACGGGGCGCATCGCGGCCAGCGGTCCGCCGCCGCCGTCGACGTTGGCCCCCGCGACCACGAGCCCGCCCTCGACCCGGCCGGCGTCGGCCGGGCGCCACGGGCCGAGCACGGCGGCGGCGCCCGCGAGCAGCGTCGACGCGGCCAGCACCAGCGGGGTCAGCCGCCGCCGGCCGAGCGCCGCCCCCAGGGCGACCAGGGCGACGGCGACGGCGAGCGGCGGGAGCAGGATCGCGACCACGTCGACGACCGGGCTCGGCACGTCCCGCACCGCGAACCAGGCCCAGGGCAGGGCGGCGAACCCGACCGCGGCCGTCGCGCGCCGCCGACCGGTGGTGAGCGGGATCGCTCAGCCCTCGGTCACGAACGGGCTGGACGCGATCTCCGTGCCGTCGTCGAGCGAGGCGATCTCGAAGTCGCCGAACACGTTGGGCACCTCGCGCTGCAGCTGCCGCAGGCACTCGACGGCGAGGGCGCGGATCTCGACGTCGGCGTGCTCGGAGGCGCGCATGGCCACGAAGTGCCGCCAGGCGCGGTAGTTGCCGGTCACGACGATCCGCGTCTCGGTGGCGTTGGGCAGGACCGCGCGGGCCGCCTGCCGGGCCTGCTTGCGGCGCAGCGTCGCGTTCGGCACGTCCGCGAAGCGCTCCTCCAGCCCGGTGAGCAGCTCGGTGTAGGCGGTGAGCGACGCCGCGGCCGCCTTCTGGAACAGCGCGGACAGCTCCGGGTCGGCCGCGATGACCTCCGGCTCCACCATCTGCGCGTCGCGCTCGGGCACGTAGCGCTGGGAGAGCTGGCTGTAGGAGAAGTGCCGGTGGCGGATCAGCTCGTGGGTGAGGCTGCGCGAGACCCCGGAGATGTAGAAGCTCACGGTGCCGTGCTCGAGCACCGACAGGTGCCCGACCTCGAGGATGTGCCGCAGGTAGCCGGCGTTGGTGGCCGTGGCGGGGTTGGGCTTGCCCCACGACTGGTAGCAGGCGCGCCCGGCGAACTCCGCGAGCGCCTGCCCGCCGTCGGCGTCGGTGGTCCACGGCACGCCCTCGGGCGCGGTGAACTCGGTCTTCGCCACGAGCTGCACCGTCGGGTTCATGCGGTGGAGCGTAGCCGCCATCCGGAGACGCCTTGCGTGATGTCAATTCTGACGCCACTATGGCGTCATGGACATCAGCAGGTACGTCGCGCAGCTGCGGGAGGACCTCGCGTCCGCCGCCGCCGCGGGTGACGAGCAGACGCGCAGCACCGCCGCCGCGCTCGGCGCCGCCATCGAGCCGGCCGCCCGGCTCGCCGTCATGAACGCGCTGGCCGACCTGGCCGCGGAGGTCACCGAGGCGCTCGGCGACCGCTCCGTCGACGTGCGGCTCGACGGCCGCGACGTCCGCGTCGTCGTCTCCGACGCCACCGCGCCGACCCCGCCGCCGTACGCGCCGGGCCCGGACGCCGGCGACATCAGCCGCATCACCCTGCGGCTCGTCGAGCAGATCAAGAACCAGGCCGAGCAGGCCGCGGCGTCGCAGGGCGTCTCGCTCAACTCGTGGGTGGCCCAGGCGGTGCAGGGCGCGCTGCAGGGCGGCGGCCCGCGCGGCGGCGGGCAGTGGGGCGGCGGGCAGTGGGGCGGCTCGGGCAAGTGGAGCTCGGGGCGCAAGGGCGACCAGAACCTGAAGGGCTGGGTGCAGGGATGAGCGACTTCGACGTCACCGAGGACCCGGCGGAGGGCTCCGACCTCGTCCGCCAGCAGTCCTGGCCGTGCGCGGGCCCCGCGGAGCTGGAGCTCGCCGTCGACCTCGGCCGCATCACCGTCGAGCTGGGGAGCGTCGACGAGGTGCGGGTCGAGGTGCGCCACGACCCGTCCGCGGGCGGGGCGTTCGGCCAGGGCGTCGGCGGGCTGCTGACCTGGCTCGGGTCCAACGGCATCGGCCCGGGCGCCGACCCGGACCGGCTGGCCCGCGACGCCGTCGCCGCCGCCACGATCACGTGGAGCGAGGACGGGCGGCGGCTCGTCGTCCGCTCCACCGAGGAGCTGCCGCTGCGGGGCGTGCCGCTCGCCGTCACGGTGCACGCTCCGGTCGCGTCGCGGGTGGCCGCCCGCACCGGCGCCGGTGACGTCACCGTGTCCGGCACGGCCGGCTGGGCGGCCGTCCGCACCGGCTCCGGCCGGGCGGAGCTGGACGACGTCGACGGCGACGCCGACGTCACCACCGGCTCGGGCGACGTGGCCGTCGGGCGGGTGGCGGGACGCTCCCGCGTCCGCACCGGCTCGGGCGAGGTCCGGCTGACCGGCGTGGCCGGCCCGGCGCAGGTGCGGGCGAGCAGCGGCGACGTGCACGTCGGCGAGGTCGCGGCCGACCTGGGCGTGCGCACCGGCTCCGGCGAGATCCGCGTGGCCGACGCCCGCGCCGGGCGCCTGGACCTCACCACCGGCTCCGGCGACCTGCACGTCGGCGTGCACGCCGGGGTCGCGGCCGAGCTGGACCTGTCCTCCGGCTCCGGCCGCGCCCGCAGCGAGCTCGACGTCAGCGCGGTGGCCCCGGCCGGCGCCCCCGCGCTGCGCGTGGGCGGGCGGACGGGCAGCGGCGACATCACCGTCACGCGCGCGGCCCCCGTCCCGGCCTGACCTGCCTCGGATCACCGGCCCGGCCCCCTGCTCCTGCGCGGGGGCCGGGCCGGACCCGTGCGGTCGGAGATCACCGGTCCGGTGCACGGCCGCCCACCGCGGTCAGTGCACGCTGCTCCCCGACAGCCGGACCGGCCGCAGGGCGGCGCCGAGCGGGGCGGCCAGGTCGCCCCGCACCCCCGTCACGACGGCGTCGAGCTCCAGCCACCCCGCCATCCCGCGCAGGGCGCCGGCGAGTTCGGCCGTCACCCGCGCGACGTCGACGCCCGGCTCGGCGAACGCACCGGGCACGCGCAGGACGCCGGCGGCGCGGTCGGCCTTGAGGTCGACGCGGGCGACCAGCTCGCCGTCGAGCAGGAACGGGAAGACGTAGTAGCCGTACTCGCGCTTGGGCTCGGGCACGTAGATCTCGATGCGGTAGCGGAAGCCGAAGAGGCGCTCGGTGCGGTCGCGCTCCCAGATCAGCGGGTCGAACGGGCACAGCAGGGCGCGACCCTCGACCCGCCGCGGCACCCGCGCGCCGGGCGGCCGGTACGCGGGCCGGGCCCAGCCGCGCACGGCCACCTGCTCCAGCGCCCCGGCGTCGAGCAGCTCCGCGACGGCCCGCTGGGACGCGGCGGGCCCGAGCCGGTAGTAGTCGCGCAGCTCCGGCTCCGTGGCCACCCCCAGCGCCGAGGCCGCGCGCAGCACCAGCGTGCGGGCGGCCTGCTCGGGCTCGACGGGCGGCGCGGCGCGCACCTCCGGCGGCAGCACCCGCTCGGGCAGGTCGTAGAGGCGCTGGAAGTGGCGGCGGGTGCCGGTGGTGAGGGCGCCGATCCCGAAGAGGTACTCGCAGATGCGCTTGACGTCCGAGCGCTCCCACCACGTGCTGCCCGGCGGCCGCGGCCGGCCCCGCCCGTGCCGACCGTCCTGGCCGAGCACCGCCTCCAGCTCGCCCGCCCCCACCGGACCGAGCTCGCGCACCGCGGCCAGCACGTCGTCGACCAGGCCCGGGTTGGCCTCCACCAGCCCGCCGTAGTGCTTCCACCAGCCCCGGCGCTTCGCCCCCGACTGCAGCAGCGGCCAGTCGGCCACGGGCAGCAGGCTCGCCTCGTGCGCCCAGTGCTCCACGAGCATCCGGGGCCGCCGCGCGCTGTGCGACCAGGCGGCCTCGTCGAGCAGGGTGCGGTCGTAGGCGCCCAGCCGGGAGAACACCGGCATGTAGTGGGCCCGCACCGCGACGTTGACCGAGTCGAGCTGCAGCAGCTGCACCCGGTCGAGGACGCGCTGCAGGTGGCGGCGGGTGACGGGGCCCGTGGGCGCGGGGTCGGCGAAGCCCTGGGCGGCCAGCGCGGCGCGCCGGGCGGCCGGGACGCCGATCGTCGGGAGGCTCACGGCGCCGATGCTGCCACCGCCCCCCGACGCTGACGGTGCCCCGCCACGACCACCAGCACCACCGCGGCCAGCACGACCGCCCCGCCGACCAGCTGCACCGGCGCGAACGACTCCCCCGCCACGAGCACCCCGAGCAGCACGGCGATCACCGGGTTGACGTAGGCGTAGGTCGCCACCGTGGACACGGGGAGCGACGCGAGCGCGTAGGCGAACGCGCTGAACGCGCCGACCGACACCACCACCGTCATGTACGCCCAGGCCCACCACGCCGTCGGCCCCACACCGGCCACGTCGATCCGGTCGCCCTTGCCGAGGCCGACGGCCAGCAGCACGGCGCCGCCGACGAGCATCTGCACCGCGGCCAGCGCGAACGGGTTGGCCGGCACCGGCAGCCGCGTCGTGGCGAACGTGCCGGCCGCCCAGCCCAGGCTGGCGACCAGGATCGTCGGCGGCCCCCACCACGCGGAGCCCTCGGTGCCGCCCGAGCCGGCCGAACCGGTCAGCAGCAGCACCGCGAGCCCGACGGCGCCCACCCCGACCCCGACCACGGTGGCCCGGTCGGGCCGGTCGCCGGTGACCGCGCGGAACACGACGATCCACAGCGGGACGGCCGCGATGAGCAGCGCCGCGAGTCCCGACGCCACCTGCTGCTGGCCGATGGTGACCAGGCCGTTGCCCCAGGCCGGCAGCAGCAGGCCCGACAGCGCGGTCGTGCCGAGCTGCGCGCGGGTCATCCGGAACGCGCGGCGCCCGGCGACGACCGCGACGACGAGCGCGAGCAGCGCACCCCCGACGGAGAACCGCACGCCCCCGGACAGCAGCGGCGGCACGTCGGCGATGATCAGCCGGTTGGCCAGGTAGGTGGAGCCCCACAGCACGTAGACGACGCCGAGGGCGGCCCAGGCGAGTCGCACGGCCGAACGTTGTCATGGCGAAGCGTGCCGGCGCGACCCGGATCGGGTATCCATGCCCGATGGCCCTCGCCACCGTCCGTCCCGCCGTCCCGTCCGACGTCGCCGAGATCGCCCGCATCCAGGCCGACACCTGGGCCGCGGCCTACTCGGCGTTCGTGCCCGAGCAGGCGGTGGCGCAGCTGCGCGGCCCCGAGGCGCAGGCGGCCTGGACCTCCGCGATCGAGGGCGGGCAGGGGCACGTCCTGCTGGCCGACGAGGGCGCGCACGTCGTCGGGTTCTGCGCGGCGGCGGCGCTGCCCGCGCGCGAGGACGACCCGCTGACCTGGGGCGAGATCGGCGCGCTGCTGGTCGAGCCGCGCTGGGGGCGGCGCGGGCACGGCGGCCGGCTGCTCGCCGCCGCCGCGCAGGCCCTGCGGGAGGACGGCGCGCGGTACGGGCTGGCCTGGGTGCCCGAGCCGGACGAGGCGTCGCGCCGCTTCTACGCACGCGCCGGGTGGGAGCCCGACGGCGCCGTCCGGGGCCTGGACACCGGCACCGGCGAGATGCGCGAGATCCGCATCACCGGCTCGCTGGACCTGGCCCTGACCTCCTGACCGGCAGCGCTCAGTCCAGGCCCAGGAGGGGCTCCAGGCCCACGGTCAGGCCCGGGCGGTCGCGCACGCCGCGCACCGCGAGCACGACGCCGGGCATGAAGCTGGCGCGGTCGAACGAGTCGTGGCGGATGGTCAGCGTCTCGCCGGTGGTGCCGAGCAGGACCTCCTGGTGGGCCACCAGGCCGGGCATCCGCACCGAGTGGACGTGGACGCCGTCGACGACCGCGCCGCGCGCCCCGTCGAGCTGGGTGGTGGTGGCGTCCGGGACGGGGCCCGTGCGGGCCTCGGCGATGAGCGCGGCGGTGCGCACGGCCGTGCCGGAGGGGGCGTCGACCTTGCCCGCGTGGTGCAGCTCGACGATCTCCACGGACTCGAAGTAGCGGGCCGCCTGCACGGCGAACCGCATCATGAGCACGGCGCCGACGCCGAAGTTCGGGGCGACGAGCACGTGCCCCGCGGTCGTCCCCAGCCAGCCGCGCACGGTGGCGAGCTTCGCCTCGTCGAACCCGCTGGTGCCGACGACCGCGGCGATGCCGTGGTCGAGGCAGAACCGCACGTGGTCCAGCGCGACGGCCGGGTGGGTGAAGTCGACGGCCACCTCGGCGCCGGCCCCGGTGAGCAGCTCCAGCCCGTCGCCCTCGTCGACCCGCACCACGAGCTCCAGGCCGTCGGCTGCCTCCACCGCCCGGCAGACCTCGACGCCCATCCGCCCGCGCGCGCCCAGCACGCCCACCCTCGTCATGCGCCCACCCTCTCAGGCGAGGACCAGCCCGACGACCCACACCCCGGCGGCGAGCATGCCGGTGAGCAGCTCGATGAGGATGCTCCAGCCGACGGCGCCCAGCGCCTGCCGCGTGGACGGCCAGGCGCGCGCGTGGTCGCGGAGCCGGGCCCGTTCGGCCAGGTAGACGCCCAGCACGAAGCCGACGAGCAGCCCGACGACCGGGATCACGAAGAACCCGACGACGCCCAGCGCGGCGCCGGCGACGATCGTGCGCGTCGGCACGCCGGAGTCGCGCAGCCGCCGGCCGGGCAGCAGGTACTTGACGACCGACCCGACCACGACGATCGCGACGGCCACCCCGAGCACCGTCCAGGCGAGCGCGTCACCGCGCGGGACGGCCCAGACGGCGATCCCGGCCAGCACCAGGACCAGCCCGGGGAGCACGGGCAGCAAGATCCCGACGATGCCGGCGGCGACCAGCACCCCGGCGACGAACGTCTCGGCGGTCACGCGTTCACCCTGCCACGGGCAGCACGACGGCTGCGTCGGCGGCTGCGTCGGCGGCTGCGTCGGCGGCTGCACAGCCGTTGCGGCCGGCACGCAGCCGTTGCGGCGGCTGCGCCGGGGGCCCGACGGCTGCGCCGGCGCTCACGCAGCCGTTGCGGCGGCGCCGCCACCGGTCAGCGGATCTCGGGTGGCGTGTTCGGCGGGCGGCGGGGCGGGCGCGGCAGGCCGGGGTAGGGCGTGCCCGGGTCCGGCGGCAGCCCGGGCGGCCCGGGCGGCACCGGCGGCGTGGTGGGCGGGGTGTCCGGCGGGGGCGGAGCGTCCGGGTGGCGGGGGTGGCCGGGTGCGCCGGGGACGCGCTGACCGGGCGTCGCCGCGCGCTCCAGGGCCACCCGCACGGTCTCCTCGGCACCGGTGGTGCCGAGCGCGGCTGCGGCCGCGGCGATGAGGACGTCGTCGACCTCGACGGTGGTGCGGTGCGGTTCGGTCATGACCGTCGAGGCTAGGCGCCCCCGGACCCCCGGTGGACCGGTTTTCGCCCTCGGCGGATGCCGTCGCTCAGCCCAGCGCGCGCAGGGCGTCGGGCAGCTCGTCCTCGTCGTCGTAGGGCCCGACGACCGCCGCGGTGAGCGGCACGGCGAGCAGCTCGCGCGCGAGCTCCGCGACCTGCTCGGGGGTGACGGCGGTGATCCGGTCGAGGCTCTCGGCGACGGTGCGCTGGCGGCCGTGGTCGAGCTCGGAGCGGCCCAGCCGGTTCATCCGCGAGGGCGTGTCCTCCAGCCCCAGGACGAGCCCGCCGCGCAGGTTGCCCTGGGCGCGGACGACCTCGGCCGGGGTCAGCCCCTCGGCGGCCACGTCGGCCAGCACCGCCCGGACCACCGACGCGACCTCGCCGAGGCGCTCGGGCGCGCAGCCGGCGTAGACCGACAGGATCCCGGCGTCGGTGTAGGACGCGCACCCGGAGTACACGGAGTACGCGAGCCCGCGCTGCTCGCGGACCTGCTGGAACAGCCGCGAGCTGGGCCCGCCGCCCAGCGCGGTGTTGAGCACGGCCAGCACCGAGCGGCGCGGGTCGTGGCGCGCCAGCGCCGGCACGCCCAGCATGAGGTGGGCCTGCTCGGTGTCCTCGCCCTGCAGCACCAGCCGCTGCGCGGGGACGAGCACGGACGCCCCGCCCGGCCGGGGCGGCACCGGGGAGGCCCCGCGGAACCGGGCCGCGGCGGCGGCGAACGACGACTCCACCAGCTCGACGAGCCGGTCGTGCGCGAGGTTGCCGGCGGCCGCGACCACCATCCGCGGCGTGGTGTACTCGCCGCGCCAGAAGCCGTGCAGGGTGTCGCGGGCCATGCCGCGCACCGACTCCTCCGAGCCGATCACCGGCCGGCCCAGCGGGTGCTCGCCCAGGACCGTCTCGTCGAACAGCTCGCCGAGCAGGTCCTCGGGGTCGTCGTCGCGCATGGCGATCTCCTCGAGCACCACCCCGCGCTCGACCTCGACGTCCGCGGGGGTCAGCAGCGCGTCGGTGACGACGTCGGCCAGCACGTCGACGGCGAGCGGCAGGTCGGTGTCGAGCACCTGCGCGTAGTAGCAGGTGTGCTCCTTCGCGGTGAACGCGTTGAGGTCGCCGCCGACGGCGTCGAACTCCTCCGCGATCCCCGCGGCCGTGCGCCGCGCCGTGCCCTTGAACAGCAGGTGCTCGAGGAAGTGCGCGGCCCCGGCCTGCGCGGGCGTCTCGTCGCGCGAGCCGATCCCGATCCAGATGCCGAGCGACACCGAGCGGACCCCGGGCACCGTCTCCGACAGCACCCGCAGCCCGCCCGGCAGCTCGGAACGGGAGACGCCGGGGACGGACACGTCCGCCCCCGGCGTCAGCAGTTCTGTCACGTAGGCGTGACCTCGGCGACCTGCTCCGCCTCGACCGGCGAGTCGGCTGGGGCCTCGGCGGCCCCGTCCTCCTGCACCGGCACCAGGCTGATCTTGCCGCGGTTGTCGATGTCGGTGACCTCGACCCGGATCTTCGACCCGACCTGCACGACGTCCTCGACCTTGGCGATCCGCTTGCCGTTGCCCAGCTTGGAGATGTGGACCAGGCCGTCCTTGCCCGGGACCAGCGAGACGAAGGCGCCGAAGGCGGCGGTCTTGACGACCGTGCCCAGGAACCGCTCGCCGATCTTCGGCAGCTGCGGGTTGGCGATCGCGTTGATCATCCCGATGGCCGCCTCGGCGGACGGGCCGTCCGCCGCACCGACGTAGATGGTGCCGTCGTCCTCGATGGAGATGTCGGCACCGGTCTGCTCGGTGATCGAGTTGATCATCTTGCCCTTCGGGCCGATGACCTCGCCGATCTTGTCGACCGGCACCTTGATGGCGGTGACGCGCGGCGCGAAGTCGCTCATCTCGTCGGGCCGGTCGATGGCCTCGCCGATGACCTCGAGGATCGTCAGGCGGGCGTCCTTGGCCTGGGACAGCGCCCCGGCCAGGACGGCCGACGGGATGCCGTCGAGCTTCGTGTCCAGCTGCAGCGCCGTCACGAAGTCCTTGGTGCCGGCGACCTTGAAGTCCATGTCGCCGAACGCGTCCTCGGCGCCGAGGATGTCGGTGAGCGCGACGTAGCGCGTCTCGCCGTCCACCGTGTCGGTGACCAGGCCCATCGCGATGCCCGCGACCGGCGCCTTGAGCGGCACGCCGGCGTTGTACAGCGACATCGTCGAGGCGCAGACCGAGCCCATCGACGTGGAGCCGTTGGAGCCCAGCGCCTCCGACACCTGCCGGATCGCGTACGGGAACTCATCGCGCGTGGGCAGCACGGGCAGCAGGGCCCGCTCGGCCAGCGCGCCGTGGCCGATCTCGCGGCGCTTCGGCGACCCGACGCGACCGGTCTCACCGGTCGAGTAGGGCGGGAAGTTGTAGTGGTGCAGGTAGCGCTTGTGCGTCTCCGGCCCCAGCGAGTCGATCTGCTGCTCCATGCGCAGCATGTTCAGCGTGGTGACGCCCAGGATCTGGGTCTCGCCGCGCTCGAACAGCGCCGAGCCGTGGGCCCGCGGGATGACCTCGACCTCGGCCGAGAGCGGCCGGATGTCGGTGGTGCCGCGGCCGTCGATGCGCACCTGGTCGGTGAGGATCCGCTGGCGGACCAGCTTCTTGTTCAGCGACCGGAACGCGGCGCCGATCTCCTTCTCGCGGCCCTCGAACTTGTCGCCGAGGGAGGCGAGCACGCCCGCCTTGACCTCGTCGAGGCGGTCCTGGCGCTCCTGCTTGCCGGCGATGGTGAGCGCGGCGCCCAGGTCGGCCGCCGCCGCGGCCTCGACGGCCTCGAAGACGTCGGTCTGGTAGGCCGGGAAGGTGGGGAAGTTCCCGGTCGGCTTCGCGGCGGCGTCGGCCAGCTGCTGCTGGGCGACGCAGAGCGAGCGGATGAACGGCTTGGCCGCCTCCAGCCCGGCCGCGACGACGTCCTCGGTGGGCGCCTGCGCGCCGCCGGCGACGAGCTCGATCGTGGAGGTGGTGGCCTCGGCCTCCACCATCATGATCGCGACGTCGTCACCGACGATGCGGCCCGCGACGACCATGTCGAACACGGCGCGGTCGAGGTCCTCGTGCTGCGGGAACGCGATCCACTGGCCGTCGATCAGGGCGACGCGGACGCCGCCGATGGGCCCGCTGAACGGCAGGCCGGCCAGCTGGGTGGACGCCGACGCTGCGTTGATCGCCAGCGCGTCGTAGGGGTCCTTCGGGTCCAGCGACATGACCGTGACGACGATCTGGATCTCGTTGCGCAGGCCGTCGACGAACGACGGGCGCAGCGGGCGGTCGATCAGCCGGCAGGTGAGGATCGCGTCGGTGCCCGGGCGGCCCTCGCGGCGGAAGAACGAGCCGGGGATCTTGCCGATCGCGTACATGCGCTCCTCGACGTCCACCGTGAGGGGGAAGAAGTCGAAGTGCTCCTTGGGCTGCTTGGACGCCGTGGTGGCGGACAGCAGCATGGTCTCGTCGTCGAGGTAGGCGACGACGGACCCGGCGGCCTGGCGCGCGAGCCGCCCGGTCTCGAACCGGACGGTGCGGCTGCCGAAGCTGCCGTTGTCGATGACGGCGGTGGTCTCGTGGACGCCGTCTTCCATGGGCTCGGTCAAGAGTGCTCCTCGTGATGAGGCCACTCCCCGGTGATCCCCTCGTCGGGCCGGTCTTCGATCGAAGCCCTCGGGACGCTCGTCCCGGGGGCCACTACCGAGGACCGGCGGATCGCTGCCGGGGGTGTGGCCTGGTTCGGTTGTGCACCGGCCGCCCCGGGGTGCCCGGGGCGACCGGAGTGGATCAGCGGCGGATGCCGAGCCGCTCGATCAGCGAGCGGTAGCGCGCGACGTCGACCGCGCGCAGGTACTTGAGCAGCCGGCGGCGGCGACCGACGAGCAGCAGCAGCCCGCGCCGGGAGTGGTGGTCGTGCTTGTGCATCTTCAGGTGCTCGGTGAGGCCGGTGATGCGCTTGGTGAGGAGCGCGATCTGGGCCTCGGGCGACCCGGTGTCGCCGGTGTGGGTGCCGTACTCGTCGAGGACGGTCTTCTTCGTTGCGGCGTCGAGGGCCACGGGGCGGTTCCTTCTTCCTGTGCTGTGCCGTGCGGGCCGGGGTCGCGGAACGCGTCCGGCGAGACGATCGCGGCCGCCACGGACTGCAGCCGGATCCGGTCTCCACGGTACCAGCGGGCCTGTGACGTGCAGCGTCAGCCCCGCGCCGCGGCGGCCCGCCGCAGCAGCTCGGCCAGCTCGGGGAAGCCGGGGGCCAGCACGGACGCGGCGGCGGCGAGCCGGGGCGGGGCGGCCAGCCGGCGCAGCGCCTCGACGGCGGGCGAGCAGCGGGGCTGCGGCACCGGCGCCGGACGGGGGGCCGGTGCGGGGGCGGGGCGGGCGCCGAGCGCCGTGGGCGCCGCCCAGCACCAGCGGGTGCGCGCCGCGTCGGCCAGCAGGTCGGCCACGGCCGCGGGCGCCGGCGGGCGCGGGAGCCGCCGGCAGCGGTGGTCGAGCAGCTGCAGGCGGGCCAGCACGTCGGGATCGGTGACCTTGCAGCGGCGCCCGCTCGCGAGCTGGCTCACCATCGCCGGCGACAGGCCCAGCGCCTCGGCCAGGCGCCCCTGCGTGATCCCCAGCACGGAGGTGAGCCGGGTGAACCGCTCGCCGAGCGGGGCGCCGTAGAGCGCGCGCTGGCGCTCCAGGTTCTCGGCGATCCGGTCCGGGTCACCCTCGTGCACGGGCATGGCCCGATGCTCGCAGCCCGACCCCGTCGCCCGCGGGCGTTCCGGAGAACCGCCCGGCCGCGCGGTCAGGCGGTGAGGATCTCGCGGGTGCGCGCGACGTCGGCGTGCATCTGCGTGATGAGGGCGTCGACGTCGTCGTAGTGCTCCTGGCCGCGCAGCCGCGCGACGAGGTCCACCGCCACGGCGTGGCCGTAGAAGTCCTCGTCGACGTCGAGCACGTAGGCCTCGACCGTGCGGACGCGGCCCTGGAACGTGGGGTTGGTGCCCACCGAGATCGCCGTCGGCAGCAGCCGGTCCCCGATGGCGAACCGGCCCGCGTAGATGCCGTCGGCCGGCAGGGCGGTGTGCGGGGCCGTGGCGATGTTGGCGGTGGGGAAGCCCAGGTCGCGGCCGCGGCGCGCGCCGTGCACGACCACGCCCTCGATGCGGTGCGGGCGCCCGAGCGCGGCGGCGGCCGCGGCCACGTCGCCGGCGTCGATGCAGGCGCGGATGTAGGTCGAGGAGAAGGTCACCCCGTCGTCGCCGGTGAGCCCCAACCCCTCGACGGCGAACCCGAACCGCTGCCCCAGCTCGGTGAGCAGCGCGACGTCGCCCGCGCCGCGGTGGCCGAACCGGAAGTTCTGCCCGACGACGACGGCCGCGGCGTGCAGCCGCTCCACCAGCACGTGGTGGACGAACGCGGCCGGCTCGGTGCGCAGCAGCTCGGGGGTGAACGGCAGCACGCAGACGGCGTCGATCCCCAGCCCGGCGGCGAGGTCGGCGCGCCGGCGCAGGGTGGTGAGCTGCGCGGGGTGGCTGCCCGGCCGCACCAGCTCGGCGGGGTGCGGGTCGAACGTCACGAGGACGGCGGGGAGCCCCCGCTCGCGGGCGACGGCGACGGCGCGGCCGATGAGCAGCTGGTGCCCGCGGTGCACGCCGTCGAAGACCCCGACGGTGACGACGCTGCGCCCCCAGTCGGTCGGCACGGCATCCAGCCCCCGCCAGCGCTCCACGGCCCGAGCCTACGACCGCGGTGGCGGAGCCCGCCGCCCCGCCCCGGATTGCAGGAAGGCCACCTTCCCGCGAGCTCGTTGCGGGAAGGTGGCCTTCCTGCAACGGGGCGGCGGGGGGTCAGGCGGGCTCGTTGGCCGGCCGCAGGACCACCACCGGGCGGGCACAGTCGCCCGCGTCCCGCATCAGGGCGAGCACGCGGCCGTCGGGGGCGAAGGCACCGTGGACGCCGGGCAGGCCGGCGGCGGGCAGCGGTCGGCCGTGCCGGACGTCCGCGGCGGCGGTGTCGTCGAGGTCGCGCCGGGGGAAGGCGACGGCGACTGCGGCGTCGAGCGGCAGCGACAGGGTCGGGTCGGCCTCGAGCTGGGCGAGGGTGCGGGCGTGGTCGAGGGTGAACGGCCCGACGCGGGTGCGGCGCAGCGCCGTGAGGTGCCCGCCCACGCCCAGCGCGGCGCCGAGGTCGCGGGCCAGGGCCCGGACGTAGGTGCCCGAGGAGCACGCGACGACGACGTCGAGGTCGGCGCCCCGGCGGTCCAGGAGGTCGAACGCCGACACGGTGACCGGCCGCGCGGGCAGCACGACCTCCTCCCCCGCCCGGACGCGCGCGTAGGCCCGCCTCCCGTCCACCTTGATCGCGCTGACCGAGCTGGGCACCTGCTGGATCGGCCCGGTGAGGGCGGCGATGCCGGCCGCGACCGCCGCGTCGGTGACCGCCTCGACGTCCGCGGCGTCCGCGGTGGCGAGCACCTCGCCCTCGGCGTCGTCGGTGGTCGTGGCGGCGCCCAGGCGGATCGTCGCGGTGTAGGCCTTGGTGTCCAGCGCGAGGTGGCCGAGCAGCTTGGTGCCCCGCTCCACGCCGCAGACCAGCACGCCGGTGGCCATCGGGTCGAGGGTGCCGGCGTGGCCCACCCTGCGGGTGCGCAGCGTGCGCCGCAGCCGGCCGACCACGTCGTGCGAGGTCAGGCCGGCGGGCTTGTCGACGACGACGAGTCCGGAGGGGGCGGGCACGCCGACGAGTGTGGGGGGTGGCGGAGCGAGGGCCGGAGGCGGGCGGGGAAACGGCGTGGGGCCGCCGCGGCCCGCCGATCTAGGGTGCGGCGTGACCAGCTCCTGCGACGTCCTGCGCCGGGCCGCGCGCGGCCAGCGCCGCGACGTCGTGCTCGCGTCGCTGCTCGTCGCCGCGCACCAGCTGGCGGAGGCAGCGGTGCCCGTCACCGTCGGCCTGGTGATCGACCTGGCCGTCGGCACCGGCGACGCCGGGGCGCTGCTGCGCGGGTCCGCCGCGGTCGTCGTCGTGTTCGTGGTGCTGGCCGGCTGCGCCTACCTCGGCTACTGGCGGGCGGTGCGCGCGGAGAAGCGGGCGGGGCACCGGATCCGGCTCGACGTGGCCGGGCGCGTGCTGGACCCGGGCGGCGGCGCGCCAGGGCGCTCCGGGGAGCTGGTCAGCCTGGCCGGCTCGGACGCCGACCGGGCGGGGCTGGTGTGCGCCGCGGTCGTGTCCGCGGTCGCCGCGCTGGCCGCGCTGGCCGGCGGCGCGGTCGTGCTGCTCGGCGCGTCGGCGCTGCTCGGCCTGGTGGTGCTGGGCGGGGTGCCGCTGGTGCTGCTGGCCTCCCGGCTGCTGGCCCGGCCGCTCGTCGGGCGGGCCGAGGCCGAGCAGGAGGCGCTCGCCGCCGCCACCGGCGTGGCCACCGATCTGGTCACCGGCCTGCGGGTGCTCAAGGGCGTCGGGGCCGAGGCGGCCGCCGCGGAGGGCTACCGCCGCGCGAGCCGGCGGGCCCTGGCCGCCCGGCTGGCCGCGGTGCGCCGGGAGGGCGGGTACACCGCGGCCACGGGCGTGATCACCGGCCTGTTCGTCGTCGTCGTGGCCTGGGTCGGGGGGCGCCTCGCGCTGGACGGCGCGATCAGCGTCGGCGAGCTGGTGGCCGGGGTCGGGCTCGCGCAGTTCCTGATCGGCCCCCTGGAGCGGCTCACGCAGGTCGGTCCGCTGCTGGCCGGCGCCCGCGGGTCGGCCGGCCGGGTCGCGGCGCTGCTCGACGCCCCGCCCGCGGTGCGCGGCGGCGACGGGCGGCTGCCCGCCGACCCGCCGGGCGCGCTGGCCGTGCGGGACGTCGCCGTCGCCGCGGGCGAGCACGTCGGCGTCGTCGCCCCCTCCCCCGCCGACGCCGCCGCCCTGCTCGACGTCCTGGCCCGCGACGCCGACGGCCCCGTCGCGCTGGACGGCACCGACCTCGCCGGGGTCGACCTCGACGACGCCCGGCGGGCCGTGCTCGTGGCCCGGCACGACGCCACGCTGTTCGAGGGCACCGTCGCCGGCACCACCGGCGCCGACCCGGCGGTGCTGGCGGCCGCGGGCGTCGACGACGTGCTCGACACCCTGCCCGGCGGGCTGGACGCCGAGCTGGGCGAGCGGGGGCGCACGCTGTCGGGCGGGCAGCGCCAGCGGCTGCTGCTGGCCCGCGCGCTCGCCGCGGACCCGCCCGTGCTGGTGCTGCACGACCCGACCACCGCCGTGGACGCCGCCACCGAGCACCGCGTCGCGGCCGGCGTCGCGGCGCTGCGGGCCGGGCGCACGACGGTGCTGGTCACCTCCTCGCCCGCGCTGCTGGCCCGCTGCGACCGGGTGCTGCTCGTCTCCGGCGGCGCGGTGGTGGCCGCCGGCCCCCACGACGAGCTCGTGGCCGACCCGCGCTACCGGGCGGCGGTGCTGTCGTGACGCTGCTGCCGATCGCCACGGCGAGCCGCACCCGCAGGTCCCTGGCCGTCCTGGTGCGCCCGCACCGGCTGCTGCTCGCGGGCGCCGTCGGCGCGCTCGTCGCGGCCACCCTGGCGGTCCTGGCGGTGCCGCCGCTGCTGGGCGCGGTCGTCGACGCGGTGGTCTCGGGAGGCCCGCGCGCGGGCGTCGACCTGCTGGCGCTCGGCATCCTCGCCGCGCTCGTCGCGCGCGCCCTGCTGTCCGCGCTCGGCACCCTGCTCACGGCCCGGCTGGGCGAGCTGGTGCTCGCGGGGCTGCGGGAGCGGGTGGTGGCGCGCGCGCTGGGCGTCCGCCTCGCCGACGTCGAGCGGGCCGGCTCCGGCGACCTGCTGCAGCGGGTGGGCGGTGACATCTCGGTGGTCTCCGAGGGTGTGCGGCGGGCCGTGCCGATGCTGGTGCTGGCCGGGCTGGAGGTCGGGCTGACCCTCGTCGGGCTCGCGGTGCTGGACTGGCGGCTCGCGCTGGCCGGGCTCGTGCCGCTGCCGGTCTGGGTGCTGGCCACGCGCTGGTACGCGCGGGTGTCGGGGCCGCTCTACGCGGCGGAGCGGGCCGCGGAGGGGCGGCGCACGCAGTCGGTGCTCGCCGGGGTGGGCGGCGCGGCCACCGTGCGCGCGTTCCGGCTGCGCACCCCGGTGCTGGCCCGCATCGCCGGCGACTCGACCGCCGCGGTGACGGCGTCGCTCGCCGCGATGCGCGCGCAGTCGCGGTTCGGGGCCGCGCTCAACGGCGCCGAGCTGGTGGGCGTGCTGGCCCTGCTGGTGACCGGCTTCTGGCTGGTCCGCGCGGGGGCCGTCACGATCGGCACCGCCACCGCGGCGGTGCTGTACTTCCTGCGCCTGTTCGACCCGATCGGCGCCCTGCTGTTCCTGCTCGACGAGGCGCAGTCCGCGGGCGCGGCGCTCGCCCGGCTCGTCGGCGTCGCGGACATGCCGGTGCCGCCCCCACCGGCGGCGCCGCGCGAGCCCCGGGACGCCTCGGTGCGCCTGTCGGGGGTCCGGCACGCCTACGACGGCGGGCCGGAGGTCCTGCACGGGGTCGACCTGGAGATCGCGCCCGGCGAGCGCGTCGCGGTGGTGGGGCCGAGCGGGGCGGGCAAGACCACGCTGGGCGCGGTGCTGGCCGGCGTGCAGGAGCCCACGGCGGGCACCGTGACCATCGGCGGGGTGCCGCTGAGCGACCTCGCCGAGCCCCGCCGGCACGTCGCCGTGGTGACGCAGGAGGTGCACGTGTTCGCGGGCACCGTCGCCGACGACCTGCGCCTGGCCCGCCCGGGCGCCACCGACGCGGAGCTGCGGGCCGCCCTCGACCGCGTGGGCGCCGACCTCGCGCTCGACGCGGTGGTCGGCGACGGCGGTGACGAGCTGGCCGCGACCACGGCCCAGCAGCTCGCCCTGGCCCGGCTGGTGCTGGCCGACCCGGCCGTCGCCGTGCTGGACGAGGCGACCGCCGAGGCGGGCAGCGCCGGCGCGCGGGTGCTGGAGCGGGCCACCGACGCCGCGCTGGCCGGGCGCACCGCGGTCGTCATCGCCCACCGCCTCACCCAGGCCGCCGCGGCCGACCGGGTGGTGGTGCTGGAGAAGGGCCGGATCGTCGAGTCCGGGTCGCACGCCGCGCTCGTCGCGGCGGGCGGGAGCTACGCGGCGCTGTGGCGGGCCTGGTCGGCCGGACGCGGCTGACGGCTCGAATCCGCTCGCCCCCGCCGCCCCGAGGCGCCACCATGTCCGCCCGTGGGTCACATCGAGGCGATGGGCGTGGGGTGCGTGCTGCCCGACGGCCGGGAGCTGTTCGCGCAGGTCTCCTTCCGGGTCGGCGACGGCGCGAAGGTGGCGCTGGTCGGGCCGAACGGCGCGGGCAAGACGACGCTGCTGCGGATGGTCGCCGGCGAGGTCGCGCCGAGCGCCGGGTCGTTCGCCCGCAGCGGCGGGCTGGGCGTGATGGGGCAGTTCATCGGCTCCATCGCCGATGAGCGGACGCTGGCCGACCTCGCGCTGTCCCTCGCCCCGCCCGTCGTGCGGGCGGCCGGGGAGCGGCTGCGGTCCGCGGAACGCGGTCTGGACGCCACGGAGCGCTCCCAGGTCCGCTACGCCGACGCGCTCACCGCGTGGGGCGACGCCGGCGGGTACGGCGCCGAGGTCGCGTTCGACACCGCGTCGGTCGCCGCGCTGGACCTGCCCTGGGACGCCGCGCGGGACCGCCGGGTCGGCACGCTGTCCGGCGGCGAGCAGAAGCGCTTCGCCCTCGAGCTGCTGCTCCGCGGCCCCGACGAGGTGCTGCTGCTCGACGAGCCCGACAACTACCTCGACGTGCCGGGCAAGCGGTGGCTGGAGGCGCGGATCGCGGAGTCGCCGAAGACCGTGCTGTTCGTCAGCCACGACCGCGAGCTGCTCGCCCGCACCGCCGAGCGCGTCGTCACGGTGGAGGCCGGCACGGCCTGGACGCACCCGGGCGGCTTCGCCTCCTGGCACGCGGCGCGGACGGCCCGCCACGAGCGGCTCGACGAGCAGCGCCGCCGCTGGGACGAGGAGCGGGCCAAGCTGGAGCGGCTCGTCACCTACTACAAGGTCAAGGCCGCCCACAACGACGGCATGGCGTCGCGGCTGCAGGCCGCGCGGACGCGCCTGGCCCGGTTCGTCGACGCGGGCCCGCCGCAGGAGCGGGCGCGCGAGCAGTCGATCCGGATGCAGCTGCGCGGCGCGCGCACGGGCAAGCGGGCGGTCGTCTGCCAGCAGCTGGAGCTCGACGGCCTCACCCACCCCTTCGACCTGGAGGTCTGGTTCGGCGACCGCGTGGCGGTGCTGGGCGCGAACGGCAGCGGCAAGAGCCACTTCCTGCGGCTGCTCGCCCGCGGCGGCACCGACCCCGAGCCCGGGACGGTTCCCGCGAGCGCCGCGGCGCTGGCGCCCGTCGCGCACGAGGGAACGGCGCGGCTGGGGGCGCGGGTGGTGCCGGGGCACTTCTCCCAGACCCACGAGGGCGGGTTCCCCGGCACCGTGTTGGACGCCCTGGTCGCCGGCGACGCCGACCGGCCCGGGCGCACCGTCGCCGACGCGATGCGGGCGCTGGCCCGCTACGAGCTGGCCGGCCAGGCCGAGCAGCCGTTCTCCACGCTGTCGGGCGGGCAGCAGGCGCGGGTGCAGATCCTGCTGCTGGAGCTGTCCGGCGCCACGCTGCTGCTGCTCGACGAGCCCACCGACAACCTCGACCTCGCCTCCGCCGAGGCGCTGGAGCAGGCGCTGGCCGCGTTCGAGGGCACGGTCGTGGCGGTGACCCACGACCGGTGGTTCAGCCGCGGCTTCGACCGCTTCGTCGTCTTCGGCGAGGACGGCGAGGTGCGCGAGACCCCGCAGCCGGTGTGGGAGGTGGCGCGGGCGCGGCGGTGAGGCGCGCCCGCCCCCACCCGGCCGTGGCAGCGGGGTGACACCGCTGCGACTGGATCGGAGCGGTGTCACCCCGCTGCGATCAGGGGGCGGGCGCGGCGGTGAGGCGCGGTCAGCGTCGGCGGGCGACGGCGGCCACCACCGTCGCGGCGGCGACGGCCGCGCCCGCACCGGCCAGGGCCTCGGCCAGCGGCAGGCCGCCGCGGGTCAGCACGAGCACGGCCGAGCCGACCGGCGGCAGCCACGGCTGCACCGCGGTCACCCCGACGACGGTCACGGCGAGCAGGAAGGTCGCGCCGATCCGCGGCAGCACCGGCCGGGCGCAGAGCAGGCCGACCGCGACCCCGGTGCCGGCCGCCGCGAGGTGGGCGCACGCCCCGGCCAGCAGCGTCGGGGGCGGGTACGGGTAGCCGCCGCGCAGCAGCGGCGCGACCACGGCCATGGCGGTGAGCAGCACCCCGCCGAGCAGGGCGACCAGCAGCGTGCCCGCGACGACGCGGGTGGGGCCGCCCGCCCCGGCCACGGTGACCAGCCGCTGCTCGGGCTCCTCGGTGTGGGCGACCAGCACCGCCACCCACGCCGCGACCGGGTAGAGCAGCAGGGCCGAGGCCGCCCACGGGCTCGGCGGCGGGCCGGGGTCGCCGCCGAACAGCACCGCCAGCACGCCGCCGTAGGCCAGCAGCGGGACGAGGAAGCGCTGGCCGCGCAGGACGTCGGAGCCGAGGTAGCGGGCGACGGCGAGCGTCCTCACCCGACCCCCTCCGGCCGGACGGCGCGCACCGAGCAGCCGTGCGCGAGGGCGGCGCCGAGCAGGGCGTCGACGGCGCCGGTGGGGACGCGCGCGACCAGCAGGCCGTCGACGGGTCGGGTCCCGGGCGGGAGGTGCCCGCGCAGCGCCGGCACGTCCCCGGCCGGGCAGCGCAGCTCGACGCGCGCGTGCGGGACGGGCGCCGGGGCGGGCCGCAGCCGCCCGTCGGCCAGCCGGTGCACCGCCCCGGCGACCGCGGCGGCCCGGCCGCTGTGGTCGGCGACGAGCAGCGCGGCCCCGCCGGCCACCGCGGCGGCGAGCAGGTGGTCGAGCGCGTCGGCGGCGTCGGCGTCCAGCGCCGACCACGGCTCGTCCAGCACGAGCAGGCCGGGCGCCACCCCCAGCGCGCGGGCCAGGCCGACCTTCTGCGCGTTGCCCTCCGACAGCCGCGCCACGGGCGCGGCCGGGTCGCCGGCGAACCCGAGCGCGTCGAGCACGGCCTCCGCGTCCGCCACGCGGCCCGGCCGGCCGTGCACGGCGGCCATGTGCCGCAGGTAGGCCCGCACGGGCAGCCGCCCCGAGACCGGGACCCGGCCGGGCAGGAACCCGACGACCGCGGGCCGGTCGCGCACCGTCCCCGCGCTGGGGCGGGACGCGCCGGCGGCGATCCGCAGCAGCGTCGACTTGCCCGACCCGTTGGCCCCGAGCACGGCCACCGCCGTGGCCGCGGGGAGGTCGAGGTCGATCCCGGCGAGCACCTCGCCCCGGCCGCGGAAGGAGCGGCGCACCCCGCGCAACCGCGTCACCCGTCCACCGTAGCGGCGGGTCTCAGCCGCGCACGGCGCCCGGCACCGCCCAGCGGCCGGACCGGGCCCGCCACCCCACCGCGGCCAGCCGCAGCAGCATGAACGCCGCGAGCCCGCTCCAGATCCCGGCCAGGCCCCAGTCCAGCAGCAGCGACAGCCAGACGAGCGGCAGGAAGCCCAGCAGCGCCGCCGCGAGGGTGCTCGTGCGCAGGAACGCGGCGTCCCCCGCGCCCAGCAGGACGCCGTCGAGGGCGAACACCACGCCGGCGACGGGCTGCAGCGCGACGAAGAACCACCACGCGACCGGGATGAGCGCGAGCACGGCCGCGTCGGCGGTGAACACGGGCGGCAGCACCCCCACCAGCGCCGCGAACAGCGCGCCGAAGCCGACGCCGAGCACCAGGCCGTACCGGGTGACCCGCGCGGCCAGCTCCCGCGCCCGCGCGGCGCCGTCCCCGCCGAGCGCGGCGCCGACCAGCGACTGGGCGGCGATCGCGACGGCGTCCAGCACCAGCGCCATGAAGCTCCACAGCTGCAGCACCACCTGGTGGGCGGCCACGGAGGCCGGCCCGAACCGCGCGGCGACGGCGGCCGCGGACAGGAAGCACGCCTGGAACGCCAGGCTGCGCGCGACGAGGTCGCGACCCAGCACGAGCTGCGCCCGCATCCGGGCCGGCTCGGGCCGCAGCGGGGCGCGCTCGCGGCGCAGCGCGGCCAGGAACAGCGCGGCCCCGAGCGCCTGGCCCGCCACGTTGGCCGCCGCCGACCCGGGCAGCCCCCACCCCGCGGCGTGGACGAGCAGCGGGCAGGCCAGCGCGGACAGCGCGTTGCCCGCGAGCACGTAGCGCAGCGGCGACGCGGTGTCCTGCACGCCGCGCATCCACCCGTTGCCGGCCAGCGTGACCAGGATCAGTGGCGCCCCGAACAGCGCGATCCGCAGCCAGGACACCGCGGCCGCCGCCACGTCGGCGTCCCCGGCCAGCGCGCCGGCCACGGGGGCCGCGACGAGCTGGCCCGCGGCGAGCACCACGAGCCCGACGCCCAGCGCCAGCCACGTCGCCTGCACGCCCTCGGCCACCGCCTCGACGCGCCGGCCCGCGCCGTGCAGCCGCGCCGCGCGGGCCGTGGTGCCGTAGGACAGGAACGTCAGCTGGCTGGTGACCTGCACGAACAGCACGCCGGCGATGGCCAGCCCGGCCAGCGGCAGCACCCCGAGGCGCCCGACGACGGCCGTGTCGACGAGCAGGTACAGCGGCTCCGCGGCCAGCACCGGCAGCGCCGGCCCGGCCAGCCGCAGCACGTCCCGGGCAGTGCTCACGCCCGCTCCCCCGCTGCGCTCGGTCGCGCGCTCCGCGACGCGCTGCGCCGGTCGTCCGCTCGCCGACGCTCGCTCACCCCACGGGCCGGCGGCACACGTAGACGAACGCCGGCGGCAGGTTGCGCCACACCGTGGCCGTCACCTGCACCTCCTCGAACGTGCGCCGCAGCGTCGCGCGGAACCGCCGGGCGGCGGGCAGGGCCATGCCCTGCAGGTAGGCGAACGTCGTGAACGCGCCGGTCGGGCCGATCGCGCTGCTGATCCCGCCCAGCACCGCGGTCTGGGTGGCGTCGTCGAACAGCGCCCACGGCAGCCCGCAGACGACGGCGTCGGCGCGCTCCACACCGTGCTCGGCGAGCAGCGCCGGCAGCCGGCGGGCGTCGCCGGGCACGACCTCCAGCTCCGGGTGGGCGCGGCGCAGGTGCGCCACCATCGCCGGGTCGAGCTCGATCGCGAGGTGCCGCGCTCCCGGCGGGAGCCGCCGGGCGATGACCGCGCTCACCGCGCCGGTGCCCGGGCCGAGCTCCACCACCGTCGGCGTGCCGGACACCGGCACCACCGAGGCCAGCACCCGGGCGAGGCGCTCCGAGCTGGGGGCGATCGCGCCGGTGGTGGCGGGGTTGCGGAGGAAGGCGCGGAGGAAGTCGGTGGAGGCCGTCACGGACGCCGACCGTAGCGGGGCGCTCAGGCGTCCTGCAGCGCCGCCCGCACCTCGGCGCGGATCTCCTCGAGCGTGCCGTCGCGGGTGAACCCGGCCGCGGCCCGGTGCCCGCCGCCGCCCAGCCGCGCCGCCGCCGCGGCCACGTCCACCGCGCCGCGCGAACGCATCGACGACGCCCAGCGGCGGTCCCCGACCTGCTTGAGCACGACCGCGACCTCCGCCTCGACGGTGGTGGCGACCAAGTCGATGACGCTGTCGACCTCCTCCGGGCGGAACCGCGCGACGTCCGGCGCGAGCACCGCGGCCTGCACCAGCCCCCGCCCGCCCGCCGCCGCGGCGTCGAGCACGGCGGCGTGCAGCACCGCGCCCAGCGCGGCCATCCAGGAGAACGGGTGGCTGGAGGTGATCGGGCGGACCACGGCGGTGCCGTCCACCCCCGCCTCGACGAGCCGCGCGGCCAGCCGCAGCGCCGCGGCCCCGGCCCGGCGCAGCCCGCTCGTGTCCATGTACAGCCCGGCGTAGAGGCAGCGGGCGACGTCGACGTCCAGCGGCGCGCCCAGGGCGTCGAGCAGGCGGTGGGCGAGCACGACGGTGGCCTCGGCGTCCGGGTCGAGCAGCTGGACGTGCCCGAACCCGGGGTTGGTGGCGTGGTGGTCGAGCATCACGACCGTGCGCGCGGTGTCGAGCCGGTCGGCGAGCGCGCCCAGCCGGGCCGGCTCGGCGGCGTCGCAGGCGACGAGCACCTCGGGCCGCGCCGGCACCGCGGAGGGCGGCACGACCAGCCCGCAGACGTCGAGCGGGAGCAGCCCGTCCGGCATCCGGTCGGGGGCCGCGAACGCCACCCGCACCCGGGTGCCGCGCCGGTGCAGCGCGATGCCCAGGGCCAGCGCGCTGCCGAGCGAGTCGGCGTCGGGCTGGACGTGGGCGAGCAGGGTGACGTCCCGGGCGGCGGTGAGCAGCGCGGCGGCCGCCCGGACGGGGTCGGCGACCACGTGCGGTCCTTCCTGCGGTTCGCGGACGAGTTCCACGGAGCGTAACCGCATCCCGGGTCCGGATTCACCCACCTGTGCGCAGGACGACCCTAGTCGTCGTCCTCGTCGCGCTCGCGGGGCGCGCGGTACGGGTCGGGGTCGCCGGCGGGCCGGGCGGCCGCCGCCAGCCTCGCCACCTCGGCGTCGGACTCCCGGGTGCGGGCGAGCAGCTCCTCCATCCGCCGCGCCTCGTCGGGCACGACGTCCGCGACGAACGCCAGCGACGGCGTGTACCGGACCCCGGTGCCGGCGCCCACGAGCGTCCGGAGCACGCCGGTGGCGCTGCGCAGCGCCGCGGCGGCCCCCGCGGTGTCCGGCTCGGCGTCGACGGTCTCGCCGAGGACGGTGTAGTACACGGTGGCCTCGCGCAGGTCCCCGGTCACCTTGGTGTCGGTGATCGTGACGAACGCGAGCCGCGGGTCCTTCACCTCGTGCTCCAGCGCCTCCGCCACGATCTGCGAGATCCGCTTCGCGAGCCGCCGGGCCCGCGCCTGGTCCACCATCGTCCTACCTTCCCCTACTCGTCCTCGGGGCCCAGCATCCGGTGCCGGGCCGAGAGGAGCTCGAACTCCGGGCGGGCGGCGACGAACCGCTCGCACCGGTGCAGCACGTCGACGACGTGCGCGTGGTCGACGGCCACGCAGGACACGCCGACCAGCGCCCGCCGGTGCAGGTCGGTGTGCCCGGCCTCGGCGGCGGCCACCTCGAACCGCCGCCGGAGCTCGGACACGACCGGCCGCACCAGCGACCGCTTCTGCTTCAGGGAGTGGACGTCCCCCAGGAGGAGGTCGAACTCCACCACACCCACGTACATGGCCGCTCCGCGGCTCGTGAGTGCGGAGGAGTGTTAGAGCACTCCTCCGCACTCACGGGCGCCGTCAGGCGCGAGGCTTCTCGCGCAGCTCGAACGTCTCGATGACGTCGCCGTCCTTGATGTCGTTGTAGTTGCCGAGGGTGATGCCGCACTCGAAGCCCTCGCGGACCTCGACCACGTCGTCCTTCTCCCGGCGCAGCGACGCGATGGAGAGGTTGTCGGCCACCACGGCGGAGTCGCGGATGAGCCGCGCCTTCGCGTTGCGGCGGATCAGCCCGTCCATCACCAGGCAGCCGGCGATCGAGCCGAAGCGCGAGGAGCGGAAGACCTGGCGCACCTCGGCGTGGCCGAGCTGCACCTCCTCGAACTCGGGCTTGAGCATGCCCTTGAGCGCGGCCTCGATCTCCTCGATGGCCTGGTAGATCACGGAGTAGTACCGGATCTCCACGCCCTCGCGGTTGGCCAGCTCGGTCGCCTTGCCCTCGGCCCGGACGTTGAAGCCCAGGACGATGACGTTGTCGGCGATCGCGAGGTTGATGTCGCCCTCGGTGATGCCGCCGACGCCGCGGTGGATGACCCGCAGCTCGACGTCGTCGCCGACCTCGATCTTCATGAGCGCGTCCTCGAGGGCCTCGACGGTACCCGAGTTGTCACCCTTGATGATCAGGTTGAGCTGGTTCGTCTCCTTCAGCGCGGCGTCGAGGTCCTCGAGCGACACGCGCTTGCGACGGCTGGCCAGCTCGGCGTTGCGCTCGCGGGCGCGGCGCCGGTCGGCGATCTGGCGGGCCACCCGGTCCTCGTCGACGACGAGGAAGGTGTCGCCCGCGCCGGGCACCGACGTGAAGCCGATGACCTGCACCGGACGCGAGGGGTAGGCCTCGATGATGTCGTCGCCGTGCTCGTCGAACATCCGCCGGACGCGTCCGGAGGCGTCGCCGGCCACGACCGAGTCGCCGACCCGCAGCGTGCCGCGCTGCACGAGCACGGTGGCCACGGGGCCGCGGCCGCGGTCGAGGTGGGCCTCGATCGCGACGCCCTGGGCCTCCATGTCCGGGTTGGCCCGCAGGTCGAGCGCGGCGTCGGCGGTGAGGAGCACCGCCTCCAGCAGCTGGTCGATGTTGGTGCCCTGCTTAGCGGAGATGTCGACGAACATCGTGTCGCCGCCGTACTCCTCGGCCACCAGGTTGTACTCGGTGAGCTGCTGGCGGATCTTGGCGGGGTTGGCCCCCTCCTTGTCGATCTTGTTCACCGCCACGACCACCGGCACGTCGGCCGCCTGGGCGTGGTTGATCGCCTCCACCGTCTGCGGCATCACGCCGTCGTCGGCGGCGACCACGATCACCGCGATGTCGGTGGACTTCGCACCGCGGGCGCGCATGGCGGTGAACGCCTCGTGACCCGGGGTGTCGATGAAGGTGATCGGGCGCTCGTAGCCGTCCAGCTCGCTCACGACCTGGTAGGCGCCGATGTGCTGGGTGATGCCACCGGCCTCCCCGCCCATCACGTTCGCCTTGCGGATCGTGTCGAGCAGGCGCGTCTTGCCGTGGTCGACGTGACCCATGACCGTGACGACCGGCGGGCGGACGACCAGGTCCTCCTCGCCGCCGGCGTCCTCGCCGTAGGAGATGGAGAAGCTGTCGAGCAGCTCGCGGTCCTCCTCCTCCGGGCTGACGACCTGGACGTTGTAGTTCATCTCGGTGCCGAGCAGCTCGAGGATCTCGTCCGACACCGACTGGGTGGACGTGACCATCTCGCCGAGGTGGAACAGCACCTGCACCAGCGAGGCCGGGTTGGCGCCAATCTTGTCGGCGAAGTCCGTGAGCGACGCACCGCGGGCGAGCTTGACCGTCTCGCCGCGGCCCTTCGGCAGGCGGACGCCGCCGACCGAGGGGGCCTGCATCGACTCGAACTCCTGGCGCTTCGCGCGCTTCGACTTGCGACCCTTGCGGGCCGGTCCGCCGGGACGCCCGAACGCACCCGCGGCACCGCCGCGACCGCGCGCACCGCCGCCACCGGGACGACCACCGCCGGGACCGCCGCGGAAACCGCCGCCGGCCGGGGCACCCGCACCGGGACCGCCGCCACCGGGCCGGAACCCGCCGCCGGCGCCGCCGGGACGACCACCGGGACCACCCGGACGACCGGGGCCGCCACCGGGACGGCCACCGGGACCACCGGGACCGCGGCCACCGGGACCGGGCCGACCGGCCGCCGGACGCGCCGGCATCATGCCGGGGTTCGGGCGCGGGGGCATGTTGCCCGGGTTCGGGCGCGGACCGCCGGCACCGGGGGCGCCGCCGGGACGGGGACCCGGACGCGGGCCGGCCGGGCGCGGGCCGCCGGGGCGGTCACCGCTCGCCGCGGCCGGAGCCGCACCGGTGCCGCCGCCCTGCTGGGGCGGGGCGGGACGCGGCGCCGCGGGGCGCGGCGGGGCGCCCGAACCGACGCCGAAGGGGTTGTTGCCGACGCGCGGCGCGCGCGGGCCGGGCCGGGGACCCGCCGAACGCGGCGGGACGGTGCCGGTGGACCCGGCGTCGGCCGCCGCGGGCTGCTGCCCGCCGGGCCGCGGCCGGTTCTGGTCGGGCCGGCCCTGCTCGGGTCGGCCCGGCTCGGGCCGGGGGCCCGGGCGACCGGGGGCCTGCGGACGGGCGCCGCCGTCGGCCGCCGGGGCGGCCGGCGCGGCGGGCGGGGTCGCGGCGGCCGGAGCCGCCGGGACCTGCGGAGCCGCCGGAGCGGCCGGAGGCTCGGGAGCCGCCGGGGGGCGCGGGCCGGGACGCGGACCAGGACGGGGACCGCTCGACCGGGGCTCGCCGTCACCGCTCGGTGCGGTGGGGGCGGTCGGGGCGGTGGGCTCCGCGGCCGGCGCCGACGCGGCCGCGGCGGCGGGCGCCGGGGCCTCGGGACGGGCCGGCGGCGTCGGCGCACCGGGTCGGGGGGCACCCGGCCGCGGGCCGGGGAGGGGCGCTCCGGGGCGCGCGGGCGCGGCCCCGTTCCCACCGGCCGGGGCGGCGCCACGGGCGCGTCCGGGGCGGCGGGCGCCGTCGGCTCCACCGCCGGCGATGGACTCCCGCAGCTTGCGGACGACCGGGGCCTCGACGGTGGAGGAGGGGGACTTCACGTACTCCCCCATGTCCTGCAACTTGCTCAGGACCTGCTTGCTGCTCATGCCGAGCTCCTTGGCGAGCTCGTGCACGCGGGCCTTGCCTGCCACTGCACTCCTTGTTTCTCGGAGGCCGGGCGGCGGGTCCGCTCGACCTCGAACCTAGTGTCGAAGCACGTTCATGGTGCGATCTTCACGACTGGCTCATGACGGGTCGACCTTGCTCTCCTCGATGACGGACCCGGGAAGATCCCTGGCCCCGCTACTGCTGCTGTCGACGATACCCGCGTGCTCGATCCGGGTACGGACCAGCCGGGCGTCCAGCGGTCCCGGGACACGCAGTGCCCGTGGGAACGCCGCACGACGCTCGGCCCGGTGGAGGCACTCCGGGACGGGGTGCAGCCAGGCACCCCGGCCGGGGAGCCGTCGTCGCGGATCCGGGGTGAGGACCCCGTTCACCACGACGACCCGCAGCAGGTCGTCGGCCACCGACCGGGACCGGCACCCCACGCAGGTGCGGACCGGACCGTGATCAGGAGCCGGGTCGGAGTGTAGCCGACTCCCGGCGGGCGGGCCGCCCCGCGCCGTCCGGACGGCCCGTCCGGCGCTCCGGCGCCCGGCGCTGCCTGCTCGGGACACTCAGCCGACCGACTCCAGCTCGGCGCGCTCCCGGGGGTCGGCGTCGCTGCGGATGTCGATCTTCCAGCCGGTCAGCCGGGCGGCGAGGCGGGCGTTCTGGCCCTCCTTGCCGATGGCCAGCGACAGCTGGAAGTCCGGCACGACCACGCGGGCGACCCGCGCGACCGGGTCGAGCACGGTGACCGACACCACCTTCGAGGGCGACAGCGCGTTGCCGACGAACGTCGCCGGGTCCTCCGACCAGTCGATGATGTCGATCTTCTCGCCGGCCAGCTCGTTCATGACGTTGCGCACCCGCTGGCCCATCCGGCCGATGCAGGCGCCCTTGGGGTTGATCTCCGGGACGGTGGACCGCACCGCGATCTTCGAGCGGTGCCCGGCCTCGCGGGCCACGGCCACGATCTCCACGGAACCGTCCGTGATCTCCGGCACCTCGAAGGCGAACAGCTTGCGCACGAGGTTGGGGTGGGTGCGGCTGAGCGTGATGACCGTGCCGCGCATGCCGCGGTTGACGCCGACGACGTAGCAGCGGATGCGCTCGCCGTGCCGGTAGGTCTCGCCCGGCACCTGCTCGGCCGCGGGCAGCACGCCCTCGGCCTGGCCGTTGTTCAGGGAGACGATCACGACCCCGCGGGCGTTGGCCCGGGCGTCGCGCTGCACCTCCCCGTTGACGATCTCGCCCTCCTTGGTGGCGAACTCGCCGTAGGTGCGGTCGTGCTCGGCGTCGCGCAGCCGGGCCAGGATCACCTGGCGGGCCGTGGTGGCGGCGATGCGGCCGAAGCCCTCGGGGGTGTCGTCCCACTCGCGCACCGTCTCGCCGTCGGCGCCGCGCTCCTCGGCCATCACGCGGACCAGGCCGGTCCTGCGGTCGATGTCGACGCGCGCGTGCGGCTCGTGGCCGTCGGTGTGCTTGTAGGCGGTGAGCAGGGCGGTCTCGATGGCGCCCAGCACGGTGTCGAAGGGGATGTCCTTGTCGCGCTCGATGGCGCGCAGGGCGGCGATGTCGACGTTCACGGCGCGTCCTCCGTCGCGGTCGCGGGGGTGCCGCCCAGCTCGACGACCTCGTCGTCGGGCGGGGGCCGGAACTCCACCTGCACGGCGGCGTGCGCCACGTCGGCGTAGGCCAGCTCGCGCCGGGCGCCGTCGACGAGCACGGTGACCGAGTCCTCGCCGGCGCGCCCGACCCGGGCGGTCAGCGTGCCGCCCTCGTGCAGCCGCACCGCCACCTGCCGCAGGAACGCGCGTCGCCAGTGGCGGGGCAGCGTCAGCGGCCGGTCCGTGCCGGGCGAGGTGACCTCGAGGGTGTAGGAGCCCCCGATGAGGTGCTCGTTCTGGTCGAGCTCGGCCGACGCGGCGCGGGAGAGCCGCGCGATGTCGTCGAGCCCGACCCCGGAGTCGCCGTCCACCACCAGCTTGACGGTGTGGCGGCGGCCCGCGGCCCGGACGTCGAGCTGGTCGAGCTCGAACCCGGCGGCGCGGACGATCGGTTCCAGCACGCCGTGCAGCGGTCCGGGGGGCGGCCCGGGGGACTGCGCGGGGCGGGGCGGCGACATGGCGGGGGACTCCTGTTCGCGGTGGTGCGCACGGCCGGACGCGCGGAGGCGCGGGTGTCGTGCGGCGGGTCCGCCAGCCTAGCGCGCCGGACCCGGTCGCTCCGGGGCGCCGCCGCCCCCCGGGCCGGGGTGGCCGGCACGCGGAGCGGCGGGGCGGGCACTGGCAGTATGTGCCGCCGGGATCGCTCACGGGAGGTCGGATGGGGCGCGCTGGGCTGCCGCGCCGACGCGTGCTGGCCGCGCTCGCGCTCGCCCCGCTCGCGACGGCGGGCTGCGGGCTGATCGGCACCACCGCGGACGACGGGCCGGACCCGCTGGTCGCCCTGGCCCGGGCCGCGCGCGCCGACGCCGCGCTGGCCGAGGCGGTCGCCGCGGCCGATCCCGGGCTGGCCGAGCGGGTGGCACCGCTCGCCGCCGCCCGCCGCGAGCACGCCGGCGCGCTCGACGCCGAGGTCGCCCGGCTGGACCCCGACGCCGCACCGGCCACCGCGGCGCCCCCTCCCCCGCCGCCCGCCGCGGACCTGGCCGCCCTGGTCGCCGCCGTCGGGGCGTCGGCGGCCGCGGCCGCCGACGCGGCGCTCGGGCTGCCCGTCGACCGGGTCGGCCTGGTCGCGGCGGTCGCCGCCTGCTGCAGCACCTACGCGTCGCTGCTGGCCCCGGAGGAGGCCGCGTGACGGCGGCGATCGACGAGACGGCCACCGCCGGCCTGCAGGACGCGCTCGCCGCCGAGCACGCGGCCCTGTGGTGCTACGGCCTGGCGGTCGCCTTCCTCGGGCCGCAGCAGTCGGCGCAGGCGCGCGAGGACGCCGCCGAGCACCTGCGGCTGCGGGGCGCGCTGGAGACCACGCTCACCGAGCTGGGCGCCCGCCCCGTGTCGGCGCAGCCCGCCTACACGACGCCGCAGCCCGTCACCGACGCCGCCTCGGCCGCCGTCCTCGCGGTGGTGGCCGAGACCGACGCCCTGGCCGCCTGGCGGTCGGTGCTGGAGCGCACCACCGACCGGCCCCTGCGCCGGGCCGCCCTCGACGCCCTCACCGCCGGCGCCCTGCGCTGCGCCCGCTGGCGGGCGGCCACCGACACCCTCCCCGCCGTCCCGGTGTTCCCGGGCCGCTGACCCGCCCGGCGCCGCGAGCGGCGCGCCGGCGCTGCCCGGGGTCGGGTGGGACCGCCGTGGTGCGCCGCCCACCGGTCGGCGGGTGGGCCGGGTCAGGACGTCAGGGCGTCGAGCGCGACCGCGACGTCGTCGGGGGTGTTGTAGAGGTGGAACGACAGCCGGGCCGCCCCGGCCCGGACGGCCACCACTACGCCGGCCGCGGCGAGGCGCTCGGCGGCGCCCTCCCGGCGGACGGCGACGATCGCCGAGCCGGCGGGGGGCAGGTCCAGGCCGGCGCGCAGGGCGTCGCCGAGGCCGGCGCAGTGGGCGTGGACGGCGGCGCGGTCCAGGCCGGCGAGCCAGGGCAGCGACACGGCGGCGCCGACGTGGCAGAGCCAGGCCGGGGAGGTGTCCAGGGCGCGGGCGTCGGGGGCCAGGCGCACCGGCAGGTCGTAGACGCTGGTCCACGGGTCGTCGGCGGCGTACCAGCCGGCCTGCTCGGCGGGCGGCGCCCAGCCGGGGGCGAGGGCCAGCCACGCCGCGCCCCGCGGCGCGAGCAGCCACTTGTACCCGCCGCCCACCAGGGCGTCGGCCCAGGCGAGGTCGCCGTCGAACCAGCCCAGCGCCTGGGTGACGTCGAGCACCACGCGGGTGCCGGCGTCGTGGGCGGCCCGCAGCGCGGCGAGGTCGGCGACCGCGCCGTCGGCGGACTGCACGACGCTCACGGCGACGGCGTCGAACTCCCCCGCCCGCGCGCCCAGCTCCGCGTGGGGCACGGCGGTGACGGCGTGGCCGCGGGCGGCGAAGGGCCAGCTGAGGCTGGTGAACTCGCCCTCGGCGACGAGCACGCGCGACCCCGCCGGCAGGCCGGCGGCGACCAGCGCGACCAGCCCGGACACCGTCGCCCCGATGGCGACCCGGTCGGCCGGCACCCCCGCGAGCCGCGCCCAGGCGGCGCGGGCGGCGGCGACGGGGGCGTCGAAGTCCGGCGGCCGGGAGGCGCCGGTGCGCCAGCCGGTGACGGCCCCGGCGACCGCGTCGGCGGCGTCGGCGGGCGGGACGCCGACGCTGGCGGTGTTCAGGTAGGTGTCGGGCACGGCGAAGGTCCGGCCGAAGGCGGTGCGCACGCCCGCGCACACTAGGCGGTCGCGGGCGGGCACCCTGGGCGCATGGAGAGCCGCGAGATCGAGATCCGGACGGGGTCGGCCGAGGCCGTCGTGGACCTCACCGACCGCATCGACGCCTTCCTCCGCGAGACGGGCGCGCGCGACGGCCTGCTGCACGTGTGGGTGCCGCACGCGACGGCCGGGCTGGCGGTCCTGGAGACCGGCGCGGCGAGCGACGACGACCTGCTGGCCGCGCTGCGCGACCTGCTGCCCGGCGACGACCGGTGGCGCCACCGCCACGGCAGTCCGGGCCACGGGCGCGACCACGTCCTGCCGGCGCTGGTCGCGCCGTCGATGTCCGTGCCGGTGCTCGACGGGCGTCCCGCGACCGGCACGTGGCAGTCGGTGTGCCTGGTCGACACCAACCGCGACAACCCGGTGCGGTCGGTGCGCCTGTCGTTCCTGGCCGGGTGAGGACCGTCGGCGTCTAGGGTGGCCCCGTGACCCAGGTGGCGAGTACCCCGTCGACGCGCGGGCGCGCGGGGGCGGCGGGCTCCCGCGGGGGGCCGGCGTGACCGCCGGCCCCGACGACCCCGGACCGGGCCGGCCCGGACCGGAGGGCTCCTGGCCGCCACCGCAGCCGGACCCGTGGGCGGCGCCGCCGCCCGGGCCGCCGCCGGCGTGGCCGGCCGGCGACCCGACCCGGCTCGGTCCGAACCCCACGCAGGCCCTGCCCGGCTGGGGAGCACCGCCGGCCGGACCGGGGTGGGGCGCACCGCCGCAGCAGCCGTCGGGGCAGTGGGGTCCGCCCGCGGGCGGACCGGCGTGGGGTCAGCCCGCGTGGGGCGCACCGGCGTGGGGCGCACCCCCGCCCCCGCCGCCCCGGAGGAACCGCGGCGCGGTGGTCGCGCTCGTGCTCGTCGGCCTGCTCGTCCTGGCCGGGCTCGGGGTCGGGGCGTTCCTGCTCGTGCGCGCGACCACCGGCGGCGGCACCGGACCGGGGGGCGCGCCCGCGGCGCTGCGCGACGTCACCGCGGCCGGGCTCACCTTCGGCGTGCCGCTGGACTGGGCGCCCGACCCCTCCCCGCAGGTCACGATCGCGGGCCTGCCGGTGGAGGGAGCGCACACCGGGCCGGGCTACGAGTGCGGCGGGCAGCCGTACCTGCGGGGCTTCACCGCGGCGCTGAGGGTCGGACTGGAGCTGCCGCCGGACCTGACCGCCGAGCAGCTCGCGCAGCTGGCCGGCACCAGCTTCTACACCCCCGGCGACGGCACGCCGGCCGACGTGCGGGTGAGCGACGCCCGCGCGGTCGACATCGGCGGGGTCCAGGGGCAGCTCGCCGAGGCCACCGTCACCGTCCCCGACGACGGCTGCCTGGCCACCGGCGGCACCGTCCTGGTGCTGGCCGTGCCGGTGGCCGGCGGGACGTCGGTGCTGGTCGTCAACGGCGACACGACCGGTGGGCCGCCGGACGCGCCGCCGGTCCCCGCGCGGGCCACGCTGGACGCGATGGTCGCGAGCGCCCGCCCGGCCGGGATCTGACCCTGCGGAGCGCCGTCCGGGGTCGCAGGGTCGATACTCGGGCGGGGCTGACAGGGGCAGCGGGGTCGACAGGGGCAGCGCGACGGGAGGAGGGGACGTGACGGCGCCGCGGACGTTCGGGCCGTACCGGCTCGAGGCGCTGCTGGGCAGCGGCGGCATGGGCGAGGTGCACCGCGCCTACCACGTCGAGCAGGACCGCACCGTCGCGCTGAAGCTGCTGCACGACACGCTGGGCGAGGACGCGGAGTTCCGCAGCCGCTTCCTGCGCGAGTCGCGGGTGACGGCCCGGCTCACCGACCCGCACGTCATCCCCATCCACAGCTGGGGCGAGATCGACGGCCGGCTGTACCTCGACATGCGCTACGTCGAGGGCCGCGACCTCGCCGACGTCCTCGCCGAGGCCGGCCGGCTGCCGCCGGTGCGGGCCGTGGCGATCCTGTCGCAGGTGGCGCGGGCGCTGGACTCCGCGCACCGCTCGGGGCTGGTGCACCGCGACGTCAAACCGTCCAACGTCCTGCTCGCCACCACCGACGACGGGGACGACTTCGCCTACCTCGTCGACTTCGGCATCGCGCGCTCGCTCTCGGGCGACACCACCGGGGCCGGGCTGACCAAGGCGGGCACGGCGATCGGCACGCTCGACTACATGGCGCCCGAGCGGTTCCTGGAGAAGCCGGTCGACCCGTCCGTCGACGTCTACGCGCTGGCCTGCGTCCTGTACGAGTGCGTCACCGGCGAGAAGCCCTTCCCCGTCGAGGGGCTGCCCGCGCAGATGCGGGCGCACCTGCGCACCCCGCCGCCGCGCCCGTCCGCGCACCGGATCGCCGCGCCCGTCGAGCTCGACGAGGTGGTGGCGCGGGGCATGGCGAAGGACCCGGCGCAGCGCCACCCGAGCGCGGGCGCGCTCGCCGTGGCCGCCCGCAAGGCGCTGGAGGGCCCGGCCACGCTGCCCGGCACGCACTCCCCGCTGCGCCCGCCGCGCGCGGTGGCGCCCGACGAGGAGACGGTCGTGCCCCGCTCGCCGGCGGCTCCCCCACCGCCCGGGCCCGGGCCGGGCGCGTCCGCGGACCCGCCGCCGGACCGGGCCGTGCTGTTCGACCGCGCGCTGCTGGCCGAGCAGGTCGCCCGCGCCGCGGAGCACCGCCCGCCGCAGGTCCGGCCCCCGGCGCGGCCCGGCTACGCGCCGGCCCCGCAGACGGTGGTGCCGCCCCCGTTCGCCGCCCCGCCACCCCCGCCGCACCGGTTCGGCGAGGCCGCCCGACCGCCGGCCGGTCCGCCGGCGGGGCCGGGCGCCTGGCCGGCCGGCTCCAGCGCGCGGCCCCCGGCCGGACCCGACCGGTCCCGCCTGGCGCTGCTGGTCGGGCTGCTGCTCGTCGTGCTCGTGGTGGGCGGGGCCGTGCTGCTGGCCCTGCTGCTGCCGGCCTGAGCGGCGGCGGCCCTCAGGACCCCCGCAGCGCCGCGAGCCCGTCGGCCACCTGCTCGGCGGTGGTGAGGCGGGCGGTGCCCTCGGCCAGGCAGGCGCGGACGAGCGCGGCCTCGGCCGGGGCCAGCGACGGGTGCACCTGGGGCGCGCCCGACAGCACCCGGCGGATGGCGAGCAGGGGCTGGGTGTCGGGCAGGTCGCCGTGCAGCCCCGCGCCGGACAGGGCGCGGTGGATCGTGGCGCCCAGCGCCCACACCTCGGTGCGGCGCGACGGGCGGGCGCCGGCGAGCAGGTCGGGGTCGGTGAACTCCACGGAGCTGGCGCGGCCCATCCCGGTGAGCGTGTTGCCGGGGGTGAGGTAGCGGGCCAGGCCGAGGTCGGAGAGCCGCCCGCCGGTGGGGGCGTGGTCCACCGATCCGGCCAGCAGGACGTTGCCGGGCTTGATGTCGCCGTGGGCCAGGCCGGCCTCGTGCAGGGCGTGCGCGGCGCGGGCGGCGTGCTCCAGCGCCGTGACGACGTCGGCGCGGGCGAGCGCGCGCGCCGGCGAGGCCAGGGAGCCGTGCGGGAAGTACTCCATCGCGTAGACGAAGGTGTCCTCCAGGACGGCGTCGAACACCCGCACCAGGTACGGCGAGCGGACCGCGGCGAACGCGCGCAGCTCGCGCACCCCGCGCTCGTAGGCCTGCTCGCCGACCCGGTCGCCGAACACCTTGAGCGCCACGAACTCCTCGGACAGCCCGAGGCGCGCGGGCGGGCGGGCCAGCCAGAACCGGCCGTGGTTGCCCTCCCCCAGCAGCCGCACGACCTCGTAGTCCGCCACCGCGGAGGGGGTCACCGTCGCGCCGTCCACACCGCTCCCTCGTCGGGCCCGTCGACGCCGGCGGGGTGCCCGGCGGTCGCCGCTAACATACCGGCGCTCCGGGCAGAGGGAGAGCGCATGGACTCGAAGCACGTCGTCGCGTTCGTCCTCCTCGACATCGCGATCGTGGTCGTCGCCGCCCGCCTCGTGGGACGGCTGTTCCGGCGGCTCGGCCAGCCCGCGGTGATCGGCGAGATCGTGGCCGGGATCGCGCTCGGCCCGACGCTGCTCGGCGCGTTCCCCGGCGACCTGGACCAGGTCCTCTTCCCGCCCGACGCCCGCCCGTACCTGTCGGTGATCGCCCAGCTGGGGCTGGCGCTGTTCATGTTCATCGTCGGCCTGGAGGTCGACCTGTCGCTGATCCGCGGGCGCGCCCGCGCGGCCGGTGCGGTCGCGGCCGGGTCGCTCGTGCTGCCGCTGGCGTTCGGCTGCGCGGTGGCGCTGGCGCTGCACCCCTTCCACGACGAGGTGGACGGCGAGCCGGTGCCGCAGGCGGCGTTCGTGCTGTTCCTCGGCGTGGCCATGGCGATCACCGCGCTGCCGGTGCTGGCGCGGATCCTCACCGAGCGCGGCATGCAGCGCACGCCGATCGGCGTGCTCGCGCTGGCCTGCGCGGCGATCGACGACGTGCTGGGCTGGTCGCTGCTCGCCGTGGTCGTGGCGGTGGCGGCCGGGGACAGCCCGGGCGGGTCGCTGGTGATCGTCGGGTGGACGGCGCTGTTCGCCGCCGGGATGGTGCTGGTCGTCCGGCCGCTGCTGGCCCGCATGACCGCCTGGCACGCCCGGGCGGGGCGGCTCACCCCCGACATGCTCGCGGTCGTCCTCGCCGGGCTGCTCGCGTCGGCCTGGGCCACCGAGACGATCGGCGTGCACGCGATCTTCGGGGCGTTCCTCTTCGGCGCGGTCATGCCCCGCCGCGACGCCGCCGCGCTGACCCGCGAGATCCTCGAGCGCCTGGAGCAGGTCAGCCTGCTCCTGCTGCTGCCCGTGTTCTTCGTGGTGGCCGGCCTGCAGGTCGACGTGGGCGCCCTCGGCCTCGACGGGCTGTGGCAGCTCGCGCTGGTGCTCGTCGCCGCCATCGCCGGGAAGGTGGTCGGCGCCGCCGGTGCGGCGCGGCTGCAGGGCCTGCCGCGGCGGCAGGCGAACGCGCTGGGCCTGCTGATGAACACCCGCGGGCTCACCGAGATCGTGATCCTGCAGGTCGGGGTGCAGCTGGGGCTGCTCGACCGGGACATGTTCACGATCATGGTGATCATGGCGCTGGTCACGACCACGATGACCGGCCCGCTGCTGCGCCGGGTCTACCCGCAGCGGGTGCTCGACCGCGAGCTGGCCGCCGCGCAGAAGGCCGAGCTGGGCGTCGAGGACGCGTTCACCGTGCTCGCGCTGGTCCCCGGGACGGGCGGGGGCGGCGGCACGGACGGGCGGCGGGTGGCCGACCTCGCGCGCGACCTCACCGGCCGGGAGCGGCCGGCCGCCGTCGTGCTCGCGCGGCTGCTCCCGGCCCAGGTGGAGCTGGAGGTGGCCAGCGGGCTGGGCGCCGAGCTGGCGCAGATCGCGGCGGCCGGCGACGAGCTGCGGGGGCTGGCCCGCGAGCTGGAGGCCGCCGGCACGCCGTGCCGGGTGGTGGCCCGCTTCGCCGCCGACCCCGGCGCCGAGCTGGCCGCCCTGGCCGTCGCGACGGGGGCCGACGTCGTGCTGGTGCCCGAGGACCCCGACGCCCCCGACGGCGGCCCGGTCGACGCGGTCCTCGCCGCGCTCGGTGCGGCGCCCGAGGCCGTCGTGGTGCGGGCCCTGCTCGGCGGCGAGCGGCGAGGCGGACCCGTGCTGGCCGTGCCCGACGGGGGCGCGGGCGGCCGGGCCGCCCTGCGGGTGGCCGCCCACCTGGCGCTGCGCGCAGGCGGCCGGGTCGCCGTCGCGGGTGGTGCCCGGCGCACCGTCGACGCCCTGGCCCGCCGCGGCGTGCCGGCCGCCGCCGCGGCGCAGGACGACCGGCCCGGCGTCGTCGTCCTGCCCGAGGGCGGGACGGGGCCGGCGCCGGCGGGCGCGCTCGTGCTGCGGGTGCGGCCCTCGGCCGCCGACCGGGACGACGAGCTGGACCAGGTGCTGGCGCGGATCTCCCCCGCGCCGGCGCCGGCGCCCTGAGCCGCCGCCCGCCCCCGGTGGGCCCTACCGGACGCCCGACGGCGACTCGAACACGAAGGTCCGCGCGCCCATCCGCACGCGGGTGCCGGGGACGAGCCGGTGGGTGTGCCGGGGCGGCAGCGCGCTCCAGGCCGGCTCACCGGGCCCGGCGACGTGGGTGCCGTTGCGGGAGCCCGAGTCGACGAGCACGACGTCCCAGCCGTCCACGCGGATCTCCGCGTGCACCCGGGACACCGCGCCGGAGCGGTCCTCCACGACGATCGCACGCAGCGCGCCGGAGCGGACCCGCTCGTCGGACTCCGGCATCCGCCCCACGAGGTACTCGGCGTCGACGGTGTAGGTGGCGCCGTCGTCGAACACGAGCAGGCCCAGCGGCGGCCGCTGCCCGACGACCAGCACCCCCGTGCGCTCGTTCATCCGGATGCCGCACAGCACGCAGAAGTGGGAGCGGGGGTCGTTGAGGTGGCCGCGCGAGCACAGGTGGCCGCGGGCCTCGCCCGCGGCCGGTCCGGTGGCCGCGGCGGGCCGGACGGAGCGCTCACCGGTGCCGACGGCGTCGCCCGCCTCCAGCGGGGCCCGGGCGGGCTCGGCCGGGGCGACCCCGAGGATCGCCTCCGCGCGCTGCGGCGCCCGCAGCGACGGGCGGGCCGCCGCGATCGGCCCGGTGCCGACGGCGTCCGGGCCGACGGCGTCCTGACCGACGGCGTCGGGGCCGACCGCGTCCGGGCCGACCGCGTCCGGGCCGACCGCGTCCGGGCCGTCGCCGTCGGGGCCCGCCCCGCCGCGGTCCTGCGCGACCGGCGCCGGCTCGGGACGCGCCTGGTCGGGGGCGGCGCGCTCGGCCGCGGGGACGCCGACGGGCGGGGTGGGGACCGGGTCGGGCTCCCCGGGGGCGTCCACGCCGGCCGGGGCCGCGTCCTCGACGGACACCGGCTCCACGTCCACCAGCGTGGGCAGGGCGTTGCCGGGCCGCCGCGACGGGTCGGGGGCCGGCCGGGGCGCGCGCTCGGCGGGCACCGCGGCCCGCTCCTGCACCACGGGGTCGGCGGTGATCCGCTCCCCCGCGACGAGCTCCACGCCCGCTCCCGCGACGACGCCGTCGCGCAGGTCGAGCAGCGCGGGAGGCGGGCCGTCGGCGACGCCCGGCAGCACGAGCCGCGCCGCGCCGGTGCCGGCGGGCACGAGCCGGTCGAGCCAGGCCGCGGAGTCGGCGCCGGACAGGTGCAGGTCGCCCAGCCGGGCCTCGACCTCGCCGGACAGGAACACCGCCCGCGACGCCCCGGCCGCCGCGATCGTGCCGAACAGCAGGTCGGCCGGGGGCGCGTCCACCCCGGCGAGCCAGGCCGCGAGCCGGCGCGCCAGCACGCGGCCGGGCTCGTCGCCCGCCGCGGCGGCGCACACCTCCAGCAGCCGCGCCACCGGCGCCGGGTCGGGGCAGCGGGCCACGCAGACCAGCCCCGGGAACCGCGCGACCACCCCGTCCCCCGCGAGCACGACCGCCCGGAAACCCGACGCCCCGACCCCAGCCACGCTAGATCAACCTCCCACCCCGGAACCGCCAGTGCACGAACGGCACGCGCATCGGGCCGTTCGCCACCAGCCACACCACGATCCACGTGGTCAGCACGTGCAGCAGGAACGCCCCCAGCGGCACGCCGTCCGGCAGCCCGGGTACGGTACCCGCCTCGATCAGCCACCACAGCAGGAGCGCCTCGGGCACCACGGTGATCAGCCCGAACAGCGTGGGCCAGTCCTTCTCCCACCGGAACTGCTGGACCAGGTGGTAGAGCAGCTCCCAGCCGACGCCGAGCACGGTGAGGGCGACGAGCACGGTGAACGCGGCGGCGTAACGCCCTCCGACGGGGGCGTCGACGGGCAGCAGCGGCCCGATCAGCAGCGTCCAGATCCCGCCGACGACGAGGGTCAGCGCGATCCGGGTCTGGATGCGGCCGTTGAGGGTGGGCAGCACGGGGTCTCCTGGGTGTTCGTCCTAGATGCGCTGTCCCCGGACCCACTTCCACCACTCGCGGGTGGAGCGGACCGGGCCGAGCCGGGCGCAGAAGCCGAGGGCGGCGAGGTCGTCGGCGATCTCCTGGGCGGCGATCTGCAGGCCGAGGAACGTGTCGACCCCGGGGAAGTAGCCGCCCAGCGTCGCCGTCCCCGACGCGTAGAGCCGGCCGGGCTCGGAGCGGGTGCCCCGCACCTCGAAGGTGCGCTCGACGTCGAGGCGGCCCAGCGGGTTGCGCCCGGCGCCGCCGTGGTCGAGCAGGTCGGCGAGGACGCGGTGCTCGCGGATGTCGGCCTCCAGGCCGGTGCAGTCGATGACGCCGATGACCTCGACGTCCTGCGGCCCCTGCGGCGTGGACAGCGAGGCCCGCACGATCCCGGGCCGCACCGGCGCCATGGCGGTGATCTCGCCCTGGAAGGCGTGGTACCAGCCCTCCCGGCGGCCGCGGCCCAGCTGCTCCTGCCAGTTGCGGCGGATCGGGGTGTTGGTGCCGCCGAACTGCTTGTACAGCGCGGCGCGCTCGGCCCCCTCCAGCTTGCGCACCCGCTCCTTGAGCTGGCCGCCCCACACCGACTTCGGGTAGTTGAAGCCCTGGTAGGCCCAGCCGTCGCCGCCCCGGCGGCGCATCCACGGGTGGGGGCCGTGCGAGCCGGTGACGAACGTGCGGAACACGTGCAGGATCCGGGTCTGCAGCCCGCGGGCGTCCCGGTCGTCGATGAGGCGCTGCAGCACCCGCGAGGCGACGATCCCGCCGCCGCGGACGAGCACCGTGCCCGGGGCGGCGTGCAGGCGCTGGTAGATCTGCTCGTGCGGCTCGTAGGCGTTGACGACCGAGGAGTAGTCGCGGTGCTGCTCGCGGTAGGCCATGAGGTCGGGCAGGAACTTCAGGCCCGGGTAGCCGATGGCGACGTGCACGAAGCGGCTGCGGTAGGCCACGCGCTTGGTGCGCGCGGCGCCCTCGGGCGGGGTGAGGATCGTGTAGTAGCCGCCACCGGCGCGGCGGCGCACCATGCGCACCTGGCCCTTCACCACGGTCTCGGCGTAGCCGATGCGGTGGTGCTCGCGCTCCATCGTCTCGAACGCGTGCCCGGCCTTGGGCGTGTAGTAGTCGCGCAGCAGCGGCTCGGTGAGCACGTTCCACAGCGGGTCGAACGACTTCGTCGCGATCGCCTCGCGCACGGCGTAGCTGGGGAAGCCCCAGATGTTGTCCGGGCAGGAGGCGGAGTCGCTGCGCAGCCGCTCGCCGCGGGGGATCTGCGACACCCGCGTCAGGTACTCGTAGCTCTCCCACGGCGTGTTGAGCTGCGTGAGGACCCGGATCGCCGAGGTCGGCACCCCGCAGATCCGCAGGTAGTCGACCGTCACGAAGGACCCGATCCCGCCGCCGACGGACACGAACGGCACGTCGACGACCGGGATGCCGGCCCGGGCGACCAGGTCGTCGGTCCACACGTCGGTGCCGATCAGCTCCGGCGTCAGGTCGCCGGGCTGCGGACGCCCCGCCGCCGGGTCCGGCACGACCTCCGGCCCGGGCAGCCGGATCGTGTCCTGGCGCATGGGTCTCCCTCCTCCTGTTCGCAGCGGAGCACATCGTGCCTGCGTGGGACCGGTCCCGGGCGCGGGTGCTACCCATTCGGTGAACCGGAGTGGTAGCACCCCGGAGCCGCCGGACGAGTCACCGGCAGGATGGGCGCGAGCTGACGAGAGGAAGTGGGAGACGTGCTGGGAACGACGTTCGGGCCGTACCGGATCGAGGAGCTGCTCGGCCGCGGCGGCATGGGCGAGGTGTACCGCGCCCACGACGTCGAGCGCGGCCGCGACGTGGCGCTGAAGGTGCTGCCGACCCACCTGGCCTCCGACACCGAGTACCAGGAGCGCTTCAAGCGCGAGTGCCGCGCCGCCGCGCGGCTCAACGAGCCGCACATCGTGCCGATCCACACCTTCGGGGAGATCGACGGCCGGCTGTTCCTGGACATGCGCCTGGTCGCCGGCATGGACCTCGCGTCCTGGCTGAAGGCCCACGGCGCGATGCCGCCGGAGGCCGCGGTGTCGGTCGTGTCGCAGATCGCCGCGGCCCTGGACGCCGCCCACGCCGCCGGGCTCGTGCACCGCGACGTGAAGCCGTCCAACGTGCTGCTGGCCGGGGTCACCGGGCCCCAGGTCGACCGCGAGGTGTTCGCGTACCTGTTCGACTTCGGCATCGCCCGCGCGCAGGAGGGCATGGGCGACGACCCGGCCCTGACCCGCGCCGGCACGATGCCCGGCTCGCTCGCCTACGTGGCGCCCGAGCGCTTCAGCGGCGTGGAGGGCGACCCGCGCGCGGACGTCTACGCGCTGGCCTGCGTGCTGCACCAGGCGCTGACCGGCCGCCCGCCCTACGAGGGCGACCTGGCCACCCTGATGCGCGCGCACCTGTCCGCGCCGCCGCCGCGGCCCACCACCAGCCGTCCGGAGCTGCCGGCGGGGCTCGACCAGGTCGTCGCGCAGGGCATGGCGAAGGACCCGGCGGCCCGGCCCGCCACGGCGGGCGCCCTGGCCGCCGCGGCCCGCGCCGAGCTGGGCATCCGCACGAACTCCGACGCCGACCCGTGGCGCGCCGCTGCCGCCCCGCCGTCCTCGACGGCCGTCATCCCGCCGGGCTGGGGTGCCGGTGCGCAGCAGCCGGCCTACGGGCAGCAGGCCTACGCCCCGCAGGGGGCCTACGGCCAGCAGCAGTCCGGGTACGCGCAGACCGCGGTGGGCGGGTACGGGCCGCAGGCCGGGTGGACCAGCCACCCGTCGCACCCCTCCTACCCCCAGCACCCGTCCAACCCCGGGTACCCGGCCGGCCCCCCGCCGCAGAAGCCGTCGAGCGGGCGCGGCCCGTTGATCGCCATCGTGGCGCTGGTCGTGCTGGCCCTGGTGGGCGGCGGGATCACGTGGGGCGTGCTCGCGAACAGCAGCGGCGGCGGCGGGACCGTCGCCCAGCCGACCACCACGCCGCCCACCAGCGCGCCCGTCACCGCCCCGCAGACGACGGAGCCCCCGGTCTCGGAGCCGACCACCGCACCGGCCACGAACGAGACCGACCGGCTGCTCAGCGACCTGCCGGCCGGCTTCGGGCCCGACATCTGCTCCCCGGACACGATCGAGGGCTCCCAGGCCATCGCCACGGTGAACTGCCCGGCCGCCCCCACCATCGGCACGGGTGTGAGCGACGGGCTCTTCGCCCGCTACGCCGACGTGCCGACGATGGACGCCGACTTCGACATCTACGCCAGCACCAGCGGCGCCGTGGCCAGCCAGCAGATCGACGACTGCGCGTCCGGTGACCCGGTGCGCGTCGTCTACAGCCGCGAGACGAGCGACCTCGGCGGGCAGGTCGCCTGCTTCGTGGAGCAGGGCGTCGCCTACCTCGTGTGGACCGACGACGCCGCCGTCGCGCTGGGCTACGTGTCCAACGGCGACGGCGACGTGGCCGCCCTCTACGAGTGGTGGAAGGCCAACGACTTCGACGCGGTGCGCTAGCCGCTTACGGTGCCGGTGACCGTGGCTGCGGCCTCGGCCACCGGCACCTCCGTGCGCTCGCCCGAGCGGCGGTCCTTGACCTCCACCACCCCGCTCGCCAGGCCCCGCCCGACCACGACGATCGTGGGCACGCCCACCAGCTCCGCGTCGGCGAACTTCACGCCCGGCGAGGCCTTCCGGTCGTCGAGCAGCACGCTGAGCCCGGCCCCGGTCAGCTCCGCGGCCAGCGCCTCGGCCCCGGCGGCGATCTCCTCGGTCTTGCCGGCCACGACCACGTGCACGTCGAACGGGGTGACCGCGCGGGGCCAGACGAGCCCGAACGCGTCGTGGTTCTGCTCGGCCAGCACCGCGACCAGGCGCGACACGCCGATGCCGTAGGAGCCCATCGTGATCCGGACCGGCTTGTTGTTGACGTCCAGGGCGTCGAGGCCCAGGGCGTCGGCGTACTTGCGGCCGAGCTGGAACACGTGGCCGATCTCGATGCCGCGCGCGGCCGACAGCGGGCCCGAGCCGTCGGGGGCGGGGTCGCCCTCGCGGACCTCCGCGGCCTCGATCGTGCCGTCGGGGGTGAAGTCGCGGCCCGCGACGAGGTCGACGACGTGGTGGTCGGGCTTGTCCGCGCCGGTCACCCAGGCGGTGCCGGTGACGACGCGCGGGTCGACGAGGTAGCGCACGCCGTTGGCGTGCAGCGCGCCCGGGCCGATGTAGCCCTTCACGAGGAAGGGGTGGCGGGCGAAGTCGGCCTCCTCCAGCAGCGCCACCTCGGCCGGCTCCAGCGCGGCCTCCAGGCGCTTCATATCGACCTCGCGGTCGCCGGGCACGCCGATCCCGAGCAGCGTCCACTCCTGCTGCCCCGGCCGGCGGGTCTTGACCAGCACGTTCTTGAGCGTGTCGGCGGCGGTGAAGGTGCGGCCGAGGCCCGCCGCGTTCAGGAAGTCCACCAGCGACTCGATCGTCGGCGTGCCGGGCGTGTGGTGGGCCTGCGCCTCGGGCAGGCCGTCCAGCGACCGGGCCGGGGGCGCGGGCGTGGTGACGGCCTCGACGTTGGCCGCGTAGCCGCCGGGGCTCTGGACGAAGGTGTCCTCGCCGTTCGGCGCGACGGCCAGGAACTCCTCCGACGCCGACCCGCCCATCGCGCCGGAGGTGGCCGCGACGACGACGTAGTCCAGGCCGAGCCGGTCGAAGATGCGCACGTACGCGGCGCGGTGCCGCGCGTAGGACTCGCTGAGGCCCTCGTCGGTCAGGTCGAACGAGTAGGAGTCCTTCATGAGGAACTCCCGGCCGCGCAGGATGCCCGCGCGGGGGCGCGCCTCGTCCCGGTACTTGTTCTGGATCTGGTAGAGCACGACCGGGTAGTCCTTGTAGGAGCTGTACTCGCCCTTGACGACCTGGGTGAACAGCTCCTCGTGCGTCGGCCCGAGCAGGTAGTCCGCGCCCTTGCGGTCCTTGAGGCGGAACAGGTTGGGGCCGTACTCGGTCCAGCGGCCCGTCGCCTCGTAGGGCTCGCGGGGCAGCAGCGCGGGCAGCTGGATCTCCTGGGCGCCGATGGCGTCCATCTCCTCGCGCACCACCTGCTCGACCCGGCGCAGCACCTTGAGGCCCAGCGGCAGCCAGGTGTAGATGCCCGGGGCGGCGCGGCGGACGTACCCGGCGCGCACCAGCAGCTGGTGGCTCGGCACCTCCGCGTCGGCCGGGTTCTCCCGCAGGGTCCGCAGGAACAGCGACGACATCCTGGTCAGCACCCGGAGAAGCGTAGCGACGCCCGGGGCCGCACTTCCTCCCGGTTCCGGCCGGCGCCCCGGCCCCGCAGCCGTGGCGACCGCGGCGCACCCGCTGCTGCGGCTGCGCGGGGACCGCAACGGCTGCCCGGACGGCGGCGCGGCCGTTCTGGCCGCTTCACGCCGGGTGCGCCAGGATCGCCCCCGTGATCCCCACCCCCGGACTGGTGCTCGTGGCGGGCGTGCCCGCCCACCCCCTGCTCGTGCACGCCGTCGTCGTGCTGCTGCCCCTGGCCGCGCTCGGGGCGGTCGCGGTCGCCGTCCGCCCGGCCTGGTCGCGCCCCTACGGCCCGCTCGTCGCGGCGGCCGCCCTCGGCGGCGCGGTCAGCGCGACCCTGGCGCGCACCACCGGCCTGCAGCTGGAGAGCGCCATCGGCGTCACACCGGAGTTCGCGCCGGTGGTGGACGCGCACGAGCAGCTGGGCACGTGGGTGCTGTGGGTGAGCTGGCCGTTCGCGGCGCTCGCCGTGGCCACGGTGGTGCTGGCCCTCCGCACGACGCGCGCCGAGGGCGGCGGCGGGGGGACGGCGACGGCGACGCGCACGACGACCCGCCTCCTCGGCGCGGTGACGGCGGCGGTCGGGGTGGCCGTCGTCGTGCTGGTGGTCCTGGCCGGGCACTCGGGCGCGGCCGCGGTCTGGGGCGGCTACGCCGGCTGACCGCACCCGTCCGGCCCGCCGCGCACCCTCCGGACGTCCGCGCACGGTGCGCGGTGCGCGGACGTGCGGTGGGTGCGCGGGACCGGCGGGAGGGGCGTCAGGTCGCCAGGAGCTCGGCGACCAGGCTCCCCACCGCGCCGGCCTCGATGAGGAAGCCGTCGTGGCCGTACGGGCTCTCGATGATCCGCGCCGGCCCGGAGCCGGGGACGCCCGCGGCGAGGCGGTGCTGCTCCTCGGGCGGGTAGAGGCGGTCGGAGCTGATGCCCGCCACGAGCGTCCGGGCGGTGATCCCGGCCAGCGCGGCCTCCACCCCGCCGCGGCCGCGGCCGACGTCGTGGGTGTTCATCATCTCGGTCAGCCGGACGTAGGAGCCGGCGTCGAAGCGGTGCACGAGCTTGGCCGCGTGGTGGTCCAGGTAGCTCTCCACCGCGTAGCGGCCGCCGCGCCAGGGGTCCTCGCCGTCCTGGGCGTCGCGGCCGAAGCGCTGGGCCAGCTCGAACGGGCTGCGGTAGCTCAGGTGCGCGATGCGGCGCGCGATCCCCATCCCGAGGTGCGGGCCCCGGCCGGGCGGCAGGTGGTGGTAGTCGCCGCCGTACCAGCCCGGGTCGGCGCGGATGGCCGCCAGCTGCGGGGCCGCCCAGCCGATCTGGTCGGCCGAGGTCTGCGCGGGGCTCGCCAGCAGGCACAGCCGCTCCACGCGGTCGGGCTCGGTGGCCGCCCACTCCAGCGCCCGCATCCCGCCCATCGACCCGCCGACGACCAGCGCCCAGCGGCGCACGCCCAGCGCGTCGGCGAGCACGGTCTCGGCGGCCACCGCGTCGCGCGGGGTGAGCAGCGGCCAGCGGCTCCCCCACGGGCGCCCGTCCGGCGCGGTCGACGAGGGCCCGGTGCTGCCCTGGCAGCCGCCCAGCACGTTCGGCGCCACGACGAACCAGCGGTCGGGGTCGAGCGGGCGGCCGGGTCCGACGAGCGTGTCCCACCAGCCGGCGGTGGGGTGCCCGGGGCCGGCCGGGCCGGTGACGTGGCTGTCGCCGGTGAGGGCGTGGAGCACGAGCACGGCGTTGCCGGCGTCGGGGGCGAGCGTCCCCCAGGTCTCGTAGGCGATCCGGACGCCGCCGAGCCGGGCGCCCACCTCGGTGGTGAACGGGCCGGGCAGCGCGAGGAAGCGCCGCCGGCCCGGGTCGGACCCCTCCCGCCACGCACCGGTGGCGGGAGGGGCGTCCGCGGTGCTCGTCACCCTGCGTTCATACCTGCGGCGGGCGTGCGCCGGTCAGGCGCCCTTCGCCGCGCGGAACCCGGCGTCCAGGTCGGCGGTGATGTCGGCGATGTTCTCCAGGCCGACCGACAGCCGCACCAGCCCGGGCGAGACGCCCGTCGCGGCCTGCTCGTTCACGGTGAGCTGGCTGTGCGTGGTGCTGGCCGGGTGGATCACCAGGCTGCGCACGTCACCGATGTTGGCCAGGTGGCTGTGCAGCTCCAGCGCGTCGACGAACCGCTTGCCCGCCTCCACGCCGCCGGCGAGCTCGAACGACACGATCGCGCCCGCGCCGCGCGGGAGGTACTGCTGGGCCAGGGAGTACCAGCGGCTGGACGGCAGGCCGGCGTAGTGCACGGCCTGCACCTCGTCGCGAGCCTCCAGCCACTCCGCCACGGCCTGCGCGTTCTGCACGTGCCGCTCCATGCGCAGCGACAGCGTCTCGATGCCCTGGATGAGCAGGAACGCGTTCTGGGGCGCGATGGCCGGGCCGATGTCGCGCAGCAGCTGCACCCGCAGCTTGATGAGGTAGGACTGCGGGCCGAGCGCCTCCCAGTAGTTGAGCCCGTGGTAGCTGGGGTCGGCGGTGGTGAGGCCGGGGTAGGCGGCGGCGTGCTCGCCCCAGGCGAAGTTCCCGGAGTCGACGACGACGCCGCCGATGGTCGTGCCGTGGCCGCCGAGGAACTTGGTGGCCGAGTGGATGACGATGTCGGCGCCGTGCTCGATCGGGCGCAGCAGCCACGGCGTCGGCACGGTGTTGTCCACCAGCAGCGGCACCCCGGCCTCGTGGGCGAGGTCGGCGACCTTGCGGACGTCGACGACGTTGCCGCGCGGGTTGCCCAGCGTCTCGGCGTAGAACAGCTTCGTGTTCGGGCGCACCGCGGCGCGCCACTGCTCGGCGTCGTCGGGGTCGTCGACGAAGCTGACCTCGATGCCCAGCTTCGGCAGCGTGTAGTGGAAGAGGTTGTACGTGCCGCCGTAGAGCGACGCGCTGGAGACGAAGTGGTCGCCGGACTCAGCGATGTTGAGGATCGCCATCGTCTGCGCGGCCTGGCCGGAGGCGAACGCGACGGCCCCGATGCCGCCCTCCAGGGCGGCGACGCGCTGCTCCAGCACGTCCTGGGTCGGGTTCATGATCCGGGTGTAGATGTTGCCGACCTCGGCCAGCCCGAACAGCGCGGCCGCGTGCTCGGTGTCGCGGAACTGGTAGCTCGTGGTCTGGTAGATCGGGGTCGCGCGGGCGCCGGTGGTGGGGTCGGCCGACGCGCCGGCGTGGACCTGCTTGGTCTCGAAGGACCAGGACTCGGACACAGCTGTCTCCTGGGATTTCTGCGGAAGGGGTCGCGGGATCAGCCGTGGCGGCGACAGACCGCGCTCGCCACGTGCATGTTGTCCACATGCCGACGGGCCACGAGGCGGATCACGCGTCGAACCTAACGGCGCGGTCCGCGCGGCACAACAACACGTCAGGAGGGGCACGCGGATACCGTTCCCGCCCGTGCAGGTGCTGCTCCCGCCGTCGGAGACCAAGGCCACCGGGGGCGGCGGCCCGCCGCTGCGGCTCGACGCGCTGTCCCACCCGGCGCTGACCCCGCTGCGCGCCGCGCTGTGCGACGAGCTCGTGGCGCTGGCCGATGACGTCCCCGCCGCCCGCGCGGCGCTCGGGCTCTCGCCGAGGCAGGACGCCGAGCTGGAGCGCAACGCCGTCCTGTGGAGCGCCCCCACCGCGCCCGCCCTGCACCGCTACACCGGCGTGCTCTACGACGCGCTGGACCCGGCGTCGCTGCGCGGGGCCGCCGCCGTCCGGGCCCGCTCGCGGCTGGCCGTGGCCTCGGCGCTGTTCGGGCTGGTCGGGGCCACCGACCCGATCCCGGCCTACCGCCTGTCCGCCGGGTCGGCGCTGCCCGGCCGGGGCACGCTCGCCGCGGCGTGGCGGCCGTTGCTGGAGCCCGTGCTCGCCGCCGTCGCCGCCGAGCACCTCGTCGTCGACCTGCGCTCGGGCTCCTACGCCGCGCTGGCCCGCGTCCCCGGGGCCGTCACGGTGGACGTGCTCGCCGAGCACCCCGACGGCCGGCGCACGACGATCAGCCACTCCAACAAGGCGCACAAGGGCCGGCTGGCCCGGCTGCTCGCCACCACCCGCGCCGACCCGGGCGACGCCGCGGCCGTCGCCGCCCTCGCCCGCCGCGCCGGCCACCGCGTCGAGCGCCGGGGCGCGCACCTGGACGTCGTCACCGCTGCCTGATTAATCGGTTGCCGCGCCGCGCCGGGGCGGTCAGGATGTGGTCCGTCCGACGCCGAGCGGCGCGATCGAGGAGGTGTGCGTGGTGTCCACAGCCGACCGGGACGTGGCCTGCGCCCGTCCGATCCCCCTCCGCCCCGCGCGCTGACGACGTCCGCCGGGGCGACCTCCTCGAAGGAACCCCGTTGCGAGAGCACGACCTCACCGACCGCTACACCGACCGTTCCCGGCACGAACCGGTGCGCCGCCGCCGGCACCGCTTCGACGACGACGAACCCCGGCCCCACCGGCGCGGCCGGTCCGCGCCGCCGCCGCCCGAGCTCGACGAGCGGGCCGGCGTCGACCCGGACGGTCCGCCCACCGGCGACCGCTGGTCCACCTGGGACGCCGCCGAGCACGGCCCGCGACCCCGACCGGCTTGGGTCATCACCGAGCACGCGGCCGTCGACACCGAGCTGGGCGCGCTGAAGTCCGGCAAGGAGGCCGACGTCCACCTGCTGGAGCGCGCGGTGCCGGGCACCGCGCGGCGCACGCTGCTGGCCGCGAAGCGCTACCGCACCGCCGAGCACCGCATGTTCCACCGCGACGCCGGCTACCTGGAGGGCCGCCGCGTGCGGCGCTCCCGGGAGATGCGGGCCATGGCCCACCGCAGCGCGTTCGGCCGCGACCTCCTCGCCGGGCAGTGGGCCGGCGCGGAGTTCGCGGCGCTGTCGCGGCTGTGGAGCGCGGGCGTCGCGGTGCCCTACCCCGTGCAGCTGCACGGCACGGAGCTGCTCGTCGAGTTCGTGGGCGAGCCCGACGGCACCGCCGCGCCCCGGCTGGCGCAGTGCCGGCCGGAGCCCGACCAGCTCGTCGACCTGTGGCACCAGCTCGTGGAGGCCCTGCTCGGCCTGGCCCGCCACGGGCTGACCCACGGCGACCTGTCCGCCTACAACCTGCTCGTGCACCGCGACCGGCTCGTCGTGATCGACCTGCCGCAGGTGGTGGACGTCGTCGGCAACCCGCAGGGTCCGCAGTTCCTGGCCCGCGACGTGGCGCGCATCGGCGAGTGGTTCACCGCGCGCGGGCTGCCGCCCGAGGTGGGGCAGCCCGGGACGCTGCTCGACGAGCTGTTCGCCACCGCGGGAATGCCCGGAGCGGCCTCCGGGTTGGAGCCGCGGTAGCCCTCCCCCGTCCAGCGTCACAGGACGGGGGCGAGCCCGGCCCGGCCGGGGCGGCTACGATCAGTCACGATCGCGCCCCGGCCGTCCCGGCCGCCTCACCCGAGCACGGCGCATCCGCTCCACCCCATCCAGGGCGCACCGTGCGCCCGGCTCGTCCCCCGCTCCTCGAGCGGTGCACCGACGGGCCACGTCCCGGAGGTCCTCCTTCTTGTCTTCCCCCCGCACGTCCCGCCGGCCGTCCCCGTCCGGCACCCGGTCCCGCCGCCCCTCCGGCGGCGCCCGGCCCTCCACCCCCGCCCCGCGTCCCGCCGGCCCGCCCGAGGTGCTGTGGACCGCTCCCCCGGCCGGCATGCCGACGTTCGCCGAGCTGGGCCTGCCCGCCGCCGTCGTCCGCATGCTCGCCGCCGAGGGCTTCACCGAGCCCTTCGGCATCCAGGCCGCCACGCTGCCCGACACGCTCGCCGGGCGCGACCTGCTCGGCCGCGCCCAGACCGGCTCGGGCAAGACCCTCGCCTTCGGCCTGGCGCTGCTGTCCCGCCTCGCCGGCGGGCGCGCCCAGCCGCGGCGCCCGCGCGGGCTGGTGCTCGTGCCGACCCGCGAGCTGGCCCAGCAGGTCGTCGACGCGCTGGTGCCGTTCGCGAAGGCGCTCGGCCTGACCGTGACCTCCGTGGTCGGGGGGCTGTCGTTCACCCGGCAGGCCGCCGAGCTGAACCGGGGCGTCGACCTGCTGGTCGCCACCCCGGGCCGGCTCACCGACCACACCACGCAGGGCACGGCCGACCTGCGCCACGTCGAGGTCACCGCGCTCGACGAGGCCGACCGCATGGCCGACATGGGCTTCCTGCCCCAGGTCAAGCGGATCCTCGACCAGACCCCGGCCGACGGGCAGCGGCTGCTGTTCTCCGCCACGCTCGACGGCGACGTCGCCACGCTCGTGCAGCGCTACCTGACCGACCCGGTCACCCGCTCGGTCTCCCCGCCCGCGGGGTCGGTGTCGACGATGGAGCACCACCTGCTGCACGTCGACACCTCGCTCAAGCCGCGCGTCGTCACCGAGATCGCCGCGCGCGACGGCCGCACGATCATGTTCGTCCGCACCAAGCACGGGGTGGACCGCCTGGTCAAGCACCTGCGCCGCGACGGCGTCAACGCCGGTGCGCTGCACGGCGGCAAGGCGCAGAACGCGCGCAACCGCGCGATCGCGGCGTTCAAGGACGGGCAGACCCCCGTGCTGGTCGCCACCGACGTCGCTGCCCGGGGCATCCACATCGACGACGTGAGCCTCGTCGTCCACGTCGACCCGCCGGCCGACCCCAAGGACTACCTGCACCGCGCCGGCCGCACGGCGCGCGCGGGCGAGGACGGCACCGTCGTCACCCTCGTCACGCCCGAGGAGCGGCGCGACGTCGACAAGCTCGCCCGCCAGGCCGGCATCCGGCCCGGGGAGGCGCAGGTGCGCCCCGGCGACGCCGCCCTGGTGCAGATCACCGGAGCGCGCCAGCCGTCCGGCGTGCCGATCGCCGAGCCGCCCAAGCAGGTGCAGCAGCCCGCGCGCCGCCGCCCCGCCCGGGTCGGGGCGCCCGGTGGCCGGACCCCGGTCGGCGGCCGCAGCGGTGGCGGTCGTCCCCGCCGGGGCCGCACGGCGGCCTGACCCCCGCGCTCCCCGCTGTTCCCGTTGCAGGAAGGCCACCTCCACGCGAGCTCGTTGCGGGAAGGTGGCCTTCCTGCAACCCGGGGTGCGGCGTGGCGGCGGCGCTGCCTCGTCAGGGGGCGGGATGATGGGCGCGTGCGTCGGCTCGTGATCGTCGCGGCCGTGGCCGCCCTCCTGTCCGGGTGCTCCGTCTCCTGGGCCCCCGCCTCCCTGCCCGGCGGGCCAGCGCCCACCGGCGACGCGGCCACCGCGCTGGCCGCGCTGCCCGTCAAGGGCCGCGCGCCGCAGACGGGCTACGACCGCGAGCAGTTCGGGCAGCGCTGGGCCGACGTCGACCGCGACGGCTGCGACCAGCGCAACCAGGTCCTCGCCCGCGACCTGAGCGAGGTGGAGTTCCGCAGCGACCGCAGCTGCGTGGTGGTGTCCGGGGCGCTGCTCGACCCCTACACCGGTGAGGGGGTCCCGTTCGAGCGCGGCCAGGACACCAGCGCGGACGTGCAGATCGACCACGTCGTCTCGCTCTCCAACGCCTGGCAGACCGGGGCCCAGCAGCTCGACCCGGCCACCCGCGAGCTGTTCGCCAACGACCCGCTGAACCTGCTGGCCGTCGACGGCCCCACCAACGCCAGCAAGGGCGACGGCGACGCGGCCACCTGGTTGCCGCCGGCCCGCGGCTACCGCTGCGCGTACGTGGCGCGGCAGGTCGCGGTCAAGGCGACCTACGGGCTGTGGGTCACCCGCGCCGAGGCCGACGCGATCGCCCGCGTGCTGAGCAGCTGCCCCGGCGAGCCGCTCCCCGGGCCGTCGACGGTGCGGCCGCCCACCGCCCCCTGACCGACCGGGCGCGGCTTGCCTTCGAGCGCGCTCGAAGGTCTACCGTCGAGGCATGACGGCCGCGACGGTCCCCCTCCCCCTGTCGATCGCGGAGGTCGCCGAGCGCGCGGGCGTCACGGCGCACACCCTGCGCTACTACGAGCGCGCCGGGCTGCTGTCCGTCGGCCGGGACGCCTCGGGGTACCGGGCCTACACCGAGCAGGACTACGCCCGGGTCGTGTTCCTCACCCGCATGCGCACGACGGGCATGCCGATCCGCGACCTGCAGCGCTACGTGGCCCTGGTGGCCGCGGGCGAGTCCACCGTGCCGGAGCGGCTGGCGCTGATGCGGGCCCACCGCGACCGCGTCCGCGCCCGCATCGACGACCTGGGCGTGGCGCTCGACGTCATCGACTTCAAGATCGCCACCTACGGCGGGGCCTGCGCCCCGTAGGTCGGACCCCGCCCGTCCGGCCGGTGGGTCGGGCGGAGCAGCCCCCCGGCCACGACGTGCGCGGGGACCAACCGCAGCACGTCCCCGGTGAGGCGCACACCTCCACTACGCCCGCCGACGGCGGCGCACGGCCCGCACCGCGAGCGCGGTCCCCAGCAGGCCCGCGGTCGCGGGGAGCAGCGGCCGGCGACGGGTCGGCGGGGCGGGAGGCGCGGGCGGGGCGTCCAGCAGAGTGACGGTGCCGGCGTCGCCGTCGACGGTGGTGCGGGAGCCGTCGGCGATCCGGCGGGTGGCGCTGCCCGTGCCCAGGACGGCGGGGATGCCGTACTCCCGGGCCACGATCGAGCTGTGCGACAGCGGCCCGCCGACGTCGGTGACGACGCCGCCCGCGATGGCGAACAGCGGCGTCCAGGCCGGGGTCGTGATGCTCGCGACGAGGATCTCGCCGGGCTGCAGGCGGCCCGAGTCGCCCGGCCCGCCGAGCACGCGCGCGACCCCGGTGACGCGCCCGGCGCTGCCGGGGGTGCCGCGCAGGACCGGCCCGGTCTGCTCGCCCGACACCGCCGGCATCAGCGACTCCAGCCGGTCGAGCACGGTGCCGCGCGGCAGCAGCTGGGGCGGGGTGGCGCGGCGCTGCCCGCGCCAGCGCGCCCGCCGGGCCGCCACCGCCCCGGGCGGCACGGGCACGCGTCCGACCGCCTCGTCCGGCTCCAGCCAGTGCACGTCCTCCGCCGCGGCCAGCGACCCGTCGGCCACGCGCCGGGCCCCCAGCTCCGCCAGCATCCGGCGCATCAGCGGCCACGCCAGGCCGATGTCGGCCAGGGCGTCCTCGCGCAGCGGGGCGTTGCGCTGCGCCCAGCCCAGCAGCCGCGTGAAGACCGCGCGCCGGACCGGGTCGAGGCGGGCCGCCGTGGCCGCGGCCAGCGCGTCACGCCGCTCGGCGGACCGGCGCTGCCGCTCGTGCGGGTCGGCGCCCTCGCCGCGCAGGGGGAACCGCAGCGCGGCCAGCAGCGGCCCGGGGTCGTCGGCCGGGGTGGGGGTGCGCAGGTCCAGGTCGTACACCAGGTGGCCGTGGCGGCGCAGGTGGGCGGCGAACCGCTCGTGCCACTCGGGGTCGTCGGGCTCCTCGCCGGCCAGCAGGGCGGCGGCGGTGCGCGGGCGGGAGCGCGCCCACACGGCGAGGTCGTGCAGCGACCTCTCGGCCCGGATCGGGGCGCTGTCGAACCCCAGCAGGAACGTCGCCGCGGGCGGGTCGCCGGCGCGCCGCACCAGCCGGTCGTGGAACCGCGTGAACAGCACCTCGCTCGCCGCCGCGAGCGGGATGACCGCCTGCACGGCGGTGTAGTAGGACGCTCCGGCCTCCAGCAGCTCCGCGACGGCGGCGAGCAGGGCGTCGTCGGGGAGGTCGCGCCACGGCGCCGCCGAGCGCTGCGCGACGAGCGCCGCGTAGGCGGGGTGGGCGCGGTCGCGCCAGTGCGCCGCGCCGAGCCGCTCGCCGCGCAGCAGCGCCAGCGCCGCCGGCAGCCGCAGCACCAGCCGTGCCATCAGGGCGCGGCCGTAGTGGTAGTAGGCGTAGCCGTTGACGGTCGGCAGCCCGAGCTCGCCGTCGCGGACGACGCCGGCGCCCAGCACCTCGTCCAGCAGGGCCGACAGCGACCGCGTGACGGCCGGGTCGATCAGCGCGGCGAACAGCGGCGACAGGGGGTCGGGCAGCTGCTCCACGATGCTCGCGCGGACGTAGTAGTCGCGGGGCTCGGGCACGGACCAGTCGGTGGGCGGCGGGTCCTCCGGCTCGGGCAGGGCGGTGATCGGGCGGGCCTGCAGGATCGCGAACGCGCCGCCCGACCGCGCCCACTCGACGTCCTGCGGGCCGCCCAGGTGCTCGGCGATCCGCAGCCCGAGCGCGGCCAGCTCGACGGCGGCGTCGTCGTCGAGCACGGGACGGCGGCGGTCGGCGGCGGCGACGGGCTCCTCCCGGGTGCCCCGTCCGGTGGCGACGGTGCGCACGGCCTTGTCGGCGGTGCGCCGCGAGCGCACCCGCCCGTCGTGGCCGACCACGACGTCGTCGGTGCTCACGGCACCGCCGACGACCGCCTCCCCCAGCCCCCACGCCGCGGACACGACGATCTCGTCGCGCCGGCCGGTCGCCGGGTTCGCGGTGAACAGCACGCCGGCCGCGTCGGCGTCCACCAGGACCTGGAGCACCACGGCGATCGACACGGCCGAGGGCGCGACGCCGGCGCGGGCCCGGTAGGCCAGGGCGCGCTCCGACCACAGCGACGCCCAGCAGGTGCGGACGGCCGCGAGCAGCGCGTCGGCGTCGCCCACGTCCAGGACGGTCTCCTGCTGCCCGGCGGAGCTGGCGTCCGCCCGGTCCTCGGAGGTGGCCGAGGACCGCACGGCGACGGGGCCGCCGCCGAGGTCCCGCCAGGCCGCGACGACCGTCCGCGCCAGGTCGTCGGGCAGGGCCGCTCCGGCGAACAGCGCGGCGGCGCGGGTGGCGGCGGCGCCGGGGTCGAGCGCCGCGGCCGCGAGGACCTCGGCCCCGATCCCCGCCGCGTCGACGAACCGGCGGTAGGCCGCGGTGGTGAGGACGGAGCCGGGCGGCACGGGGAACCCGGCCCGCACCAGCTCCCCCAGGTTGGCGGCCTTGCCACCCACCTCCGCGAGGTCGTCGCGCCCCACCTCGCCCAGCCCGCGCACCAGGTCCACGCCCCCGAGTGTGCTCCTGCGGCGTCGTGAGCGGGGAGGGGTGCTCTAACCCCGCTGCGCGCTCACGGGGCGCGTCAGCGCCGCGTGCCGCACGACGGCCTGGGCGTCGGTGAGCAGCGCGATCTGGTCGACGACGACCCGACGGCGCTCGGCGTCGTCGGCCGCGGCCGCCCAGTCCTCGGCCCGCACCGGGTCGAGCGAGCCGGGGGCGCCGGCCAGCAGGGCCTCGCCCAGCTCGGCGACGAGCTCCCGCTGCCCGGCCTGCATCGCCAGCCGCGACGGGTCGCTCATCACGTAGTGCAGCGCCAGGGCCTTGAGCAGCGCCACCTCCGCGTACGCGCCCGCCGGCACGACGAGGTCGGCGGCGTAGCGGGTCAGCGGCCCGTCGCCGTGCACGGCCCGGGTGGCCTCCACGGCGGCCAGCACGAACCGGCCGACGAGGTCGCTGGTCAGCCGCTGCAGGGCCACGTGCGCCGCGGAGGAGGCGGTGGCGGCGGAGAACCCGCGCACCGCGGCCACGACGGGGTGGCGCGCCAGCACGTCACCGGCCTCGTCCAGCGCCGCCGGGTCGGCGCCGAAGTCGCGCGCCGCGGTGGCCTGCAGCGCCGCCCGCTCCCCCGGCGAGCCCAGGACGGCGAGGTCGATGCGGCCGGCGAGGATCCCGTCCTCGACGTCGTGCACCGAGTAGGCGACGTCGTCGGACCAGTCCATCACCTGCGCCTCCAGGCAGCGCCGGCCCTCCGGCGCGCCCTCGCGCACCCAGGCGAACACCGCGGCGTCGGCGACGTAGGCGCCGTACTTGCGGTGGCCCGGCCCGCGCACCCACGGGTACTTGCCGGTGGCGTCGAGCACGGCGCGGGTGAGGTTCAGCCCGCCCGAGCCCGCCCCGTCGTCGATCTTCGGTTCCAGCCGGGTGAGCAGCCGCAGGGTCTGGGCGTTGCCCTCGAACCCCCCGCACCCCGCGGCGAAGGCGTCCAGCGCGGCCTCGCCGTTGTGGCCGAAGGGCGGGTGCCCGATGTCGTGGGCGAGCCCCGCGGTGTCGACGACGTCGGGGTCGCAGCCCAGCTCCTCGGCGATGCCGCGGCCGATCTGGGCGACCTCGAGGGAGTGCGTCAGCCGCGTGCGCGGGATGCCGCTGATCTCCGAGCCCTCCCCCGGCCCGACGACCTGGGTCTTCCCGGCCAGCCGGCGCAGGGCCGCGGAGTGCAGCACCCGGGCGCGGTCGCGGGAGAACGGGCTGCGCCGCTCCGCGCCGATCTTGGGGGGCTCCGCCAGCAGCCGTGCGCGGTCGTGGTCGGTGTAGGTCATCCCGGTCCGCTGGTCCCGGCGTCCACCGACGCGTGCGTGAGGCGGTAGAACAGCAGCGCCGCGGTCTCGCGGAGGATGTAGCGGACCTGGGTCGTGCGGGTCTGCACCACCGGACCGCTGCGGGTGGGCGAGGTCCAGGCGTCGAGCCCGAGGTCGCGGGCCATCGTGCGCGAGCGCAGCGAGTGCCAGGGGTCGCTGACCAGCACGACGTCGTCCCAGTCGGCCCCCACCGCCGCGACGGCGCGCAGGCTGCCGAGGGTGTCGCTGCCCTCCCCGATCGCGAGCACGGCGTCGGCCGGCACGCCCCGCTCCACGAGGTAGTCGCGGCCCGCGTCGGCCTCGGTGGTGGCGTCGCCGACCTGGCCGCCCCCGGTGGTGACGATGAGCGGGGCCACGCCCTCCTCGTAGAGCTCCTGCGCGTGCCGCAGCCGCCAGGAGAAGATCGAGCTCGGCTCCCCGTCGTACTGCGCCGCGCCGAGCACCACCACCGCGTCGGCCGGGCGGCTGTCGTCGGCGCGGGCCACCTGCCACACGCGGAAGGCCGTGCCGCCCACCAGCACCGCGGCGACGAGCAGCGCCCCGACGACGAGCCGCACCGCCCACCGCGCCCGGGGGCGGCCGATCCGGGTGGTGGGCGCTCCGCTCGTCATCCGATCCGCCCGGTCGCGGCGGCCAGCGGGGCCCCGGCCCGACCGCTGCGCGCGGCGATCACCTGCGCGACGATCGACACCGCCGTCTCGGCGGGGGTGCGGGCGCCGAGGTCGAGCCCGACCGGTCCGTGGATCCGGGCCAGCTCGGCCTCGGTGACGCCCGCGGCGAGCAGCCGCTCGCGGCGCGCGGCCTGCGTGCGGCGCGAGCCGAGCGCGCCGAGGAACCCGCGGCCGTGGCGCAGGCCCGCGAGCAGCGCCGCGTCGAAGGCGGGGTCGTGGTCGAGCAGCACGAGCACGTCGGCGGCGCCGAGTGCCTCGACGGCCGCCACGGCGGCGTCCAGCCCCGTCTCGGTGCGCGCGCCCCAGCCCAGCACCGCGGCCTGGGCCTCCAGCGCCGCACCGATCGCGCCGGCACCGACGACGAGCAGCGCCGGCACCGGCACCCACAGGTCGAGCAGCAGGTCGCCGGACTCGGTGGGCACCAGCTCCGTGGTGGTGGCGCCGCGGCGCAGGAACCCGCGGGCGGCGGCGCCGGCCGTGTCGTCGCGGTCGGCCGAGCCGAGGGTGCCGGTGGTGGTGGCCAGCTCCGGCCCGGTGAGGACGAGCGCGCGGGTGCCGTCGACGGTGGAGACGAGCGCGGCCGGCTCCCCGTCCTCCAGCGCGGCGCCCAGGACGGCGGCGTGCCCGGCGGGCAGCGGGTGCCCGAGCAGCGTCGCGCCGCCCGCGCAGGCCAGCCCGGCCGCGACCGCGGCCGGCTCGGACACGTGCGCGTCGACGGTGCTGGGGGCGGCGGCGGCCGAGCGCGCCAGCGGCCCGGCGGCGTCGTCGAGCGCGCCCCGGTAGAGCTCGCCCCGGTAGAGCTCGCCCCGGTAGAGATCGCCCAGGGGGCCGTCCGGGGCTCCGATGACCAGCTGGCCGCTCTCCACGGTGCCGAACCCGTGCCGGTCGAGCACCCGCACGACGCCGACGCCGGTGCCGGCGGTGCCGAGCTCGCGCAGGGCCGTGCCGAGCTGCCGCAGATCACCCACGGGCGCCAGCGTAGCGGCCCCGCTCGGGGCGGACCGCCGGTACGATCCTCCCGCCGGACACGCGGGAACCCCTCCGTGATCCCCGGCGTTGCACGGCAGAAGACCCTCCCCGCGAGACGACAGGAAAGATGGACCCCTCCGATAGTCCCGGCACCGTCCTCGCAGGACGGTGCCGATGATCACCACGCTCCTCTCCCTCCTCCTCGGCATCGCCGTCGTCGTCGCGATCACCGCGCTGACCGGCTACTTCGTCGCCCAGGAGTTCGGCTACATGGCCGTCGACCGCTCCCGGCTGCGGGCCCGCGCGAACGCGGGCGACACCGGTGCGCAGCGGGCGCTCGCCATCACCGGCCGCACCTCGTTCATGCTCTCCGGCGCCCAGCTCGGCATCACCGTCACCGGCCTGCTGGTCGGCTACGTCGCCGAGCCGCTGATCGGCGAGTCGATCGGCGCCCTGCTCGGCGGCGTCGGTGTCCCCGAGGGCGTCGGGATCGCGATCGGCCTGGTGCTGGCGCTGCTGTTCGCCACGGTCGTGCAGATGGTGTTCGGCGAGCTGTTCCCCAAGAACCTCGCGATCTCCCGCCCCGAGCCGGTGGCCCGCGCGCTGGCCCTGTCCACCGCGGTCTACCTGCGCCTGTTCGGCTGGCTCATCCGCATCTTCGACGCCGCGTCCAACCTGCTGCTGCGCCTGCTGCGCATCGAGCCGGTGCACGACGTGGAGCACTCGGCCACGCCGCGCGACCTGGAGGCGATCATCGACTCCTCGCGCGACAGCGGCGACCTCGACGCGGAGCTGTCCACCCTGCTCGACCGCGTGCTCGACTTCACCGACACCACCGCGCGCTCGGCGATGATCGCCCGACCGCAGGTCGCCACGGTGCCCATCGAGGCCACCGTGGCCGACGTCGTGCGGATCATGGAGTCGGGGCACTCCCGGCTGCCCGTGCTCGGCGACGGCGCCGACGACGTCGTCGGGGTGATCTGCCTGCGCGACGTCCTCGCGCTGGAGGGCCGCGACCTGGCCGCCGTCCGCGTCGCCGACGTGGCGCGCGCGCCCGTGCTGGTGCCCGTGTCGCTGCCCCTGCCGTCGGTGCTGCACCAGCTGCGCGACGCCGGCGAGGAGCTGGCGTGCGTGGTGGACGAGTACGGCGGTCTCGCGGGCGTCATCACCACCGAGGACATCGGCGAGGAGCTCGTCGGGGAGATCACCGACGAGCACGACCCCGCGGGGCGCGACGTGCTCCGCGTCGGGGACGGCGAGTGGACCGTGCCCGGCACGCTCGGCGTCGACGAGGTCGAGCGCCTCGTCGACGAGGAGCTGCCCGACGGCGACTACGAGACCGTCGGCGGCCTGGTCATCTCCCACCTGCAGAAGCTGCCCTCGGTCGGCGACGACGTGCGGATCGACGTCGGCGGCCGGGTCCTGGCCCTGACCGTCTGCGCGGTGGAGCGCCGCGTCCCCGCGTCGGTGCGGCTGGCCTGGCTCGACCACGAGACCGCGGGGGTGCCGGCATGAGCACCGCTCTCGCCCTGTGGATCACGGTGGCGCTGATCGCGGCGAGCGCCTTCTTCGTCGCCATCGAGTTCGCCCTGGTGGCCGCGCGCCGCTACCGGCTGGAGGAGGCCGCGGAGACCAGCGCCGCCGCCCGGGCCGCGCTGAGGAGCGCCACCGACCTCTCGCTGCTGCTCGCCGGCTCGCAGCTGGGCATCACCCTGTGCGTGCTCGGGCTGGGCGCGATCGCGAAGCCGGCCGTCGAGGAGCTGGTCCGACCGCTGTTCGGCGGGCTGAACGAGGGCGTGGCGTACGCGCTGTCGTTCGTGCTGTCGCTCGTCGTGGTGACGTTCCTCCACCTCGTCGTCGGCGAGATGGCGCCCAAGTCGTGGGCGATCGCGCACCCGGAGCGCTCGGCGATCCTGCTGGCGCTGCCCATGCGCGCCTTCATGTTCGTCACCCGGCCGCTGCTCGTCGCCCTCAACGGCACCGCGAACTGGTTCCTGCGGAGGGTCGGCGTCGAACCCGTGGACGAGGTGGGCGAGAGCCACAACCCCGACGACCTGCGGGAGCTCGTCGACCACTCGGCCACCACCGGTGCGCTCGACGAGGAGCGCCGCGACCAGCTGCTCACCGCGCTCGAGCTCGACGCCGCCCCGCTGCGCGAGCTGGTGCGGCCGCGGGCCGAGCTGTCCGGCGTCGCCCCGGACGCCACTCCGGCGCAGATCCGCGCGGAGTCGCGGCGCAGCGGCCACCTGCGGCTGCTGGTGGGGGCGCCCGGCGCGCGCCCGGTCGGGGTGGTGCACGTGCGCGACGCGCTCACCGGCGACGACGGCGTCACCGCGGCCGGGCTGATGCGCCCGGTCACCACCCTCGACGCCGACACCCCGATGCACGACGCCCTGCGCGCCATGCGCGACCGGCGCAACCACCTCGCGCTGGTGGAGTCGGGCGGGGAGCTGCTCGGGCTGGTGACGATGCAGGACCTGCTGGACCGGCTGTTGCCCGCGCCCGCCTGAGCCCTCACCCGGTCGGGACGGCGATCCGCTCGCCGTCCCGGCCGGCCGGTCCTACCCTTCCGCCATGCATCCTGCGGACCTCGACGACACCGCGCTCGCCCGCGTGCGGGCGCTGGAGGAGCAGCTCGGCTGCCCGCTCGTCGCCTACCAACCCGAGACCCCCTACGCACCGCTCACCGACGAGCAGCTGGCGGAGCTGCGGCGCGCCGAGGCGGAGCTGGGCGTGCAGCTGCTCGCCTACCGCCCCGGCGTCGCCGCTCAGCAGCCGATCAGCCGCGCGGCGAGGTAGCCCTCGACCTGGTCCAGGGCCACGCGCTCCTGGGTCATCGAGTCGCGCTCGCGGATCGTCACGGCCTGGTCGTTGAGGGTGTCGAAGTCGACGGTCAGGCAGAACGGCGTGCCGATCTCGTCCTGGCGGCGGTAGCGGCGCCCGATCGCGCCCGCGTCGTCGAACTCGACGTTCCAGTGCTTGCGCAGGGCCGCGGCCAGGTCGCGCGCCTTCGGCGACAGGTCGGCGTTGCGGCTCAGCGGCAGCACCGCGGCCTTGACCGGCGCGAGCCGGCGGTCGAGCTTGAGCGACACGCGCTTGTCGACCCCGCCCTTGGCGTTGGGCGCCTCGTCCTCGGTGTAGGCCTCGATGAGGAAGGCCATCATCGACCGGCCGACGCCCGCCGCCGGCTCGATCACGTACGGCCGGTACCGGGTGCCCGACGCCTGGTCGTAGAACGACAGGTCGACGCCCGAGTGGTTGCTGTGCGTCGTGAGGTCGAAGTCGGTGCGGTTGGCGATGCCCTCCAGCTCGCCCCACTCCTGCCCGGCGAAGTCGAACTTGTACTCGATGTCGACGGTGCGCTTGGAGTAGTGGGAGAGCTTCTCCTTCGGGTGCTCGTAGTGCCGCAGGTGCTCGCGCGCGATGCCGAGGTCGGTGTACCAGTCGGTGCGCTGGTCGATCCAGTACTGGTGCAGCTCCTCGTCGGTGCCGGGCTCGACGAAGTACTCCATCTCCATCTGCTCGAACTCGCGGGTGCGGAAGATGAAGTTGCCCGGCGTGATCTCGTTGCGGAAGCTCTTGCCCATCTGGCCGATGCCGAAGGGCGGCTTCTTGCGCGAGGTCGTCTGCACGTTGAGGAAGTTGACGAAGATGCCCTGCGCCGTCTCGGGCCGCAGGTAGTGCAGCCCCTCGTCGGTCTCGACCGGGCCGAGGTGGGTCTTGAGCATCATGTTGAAGTCGCGCGGCTCGGTGTAGCGGCCGCGGGTCCCGCAGTTCGGGCAGGGAACGTCGGACAGGTCGTCCTCGGCGGCCGCCTTGCCCGTGCGCTCGGTGTACTCCTCGGCGAGCTGGTCGGCCCGGTAGCGCTTGTGGCAGTTCTGGCACTCCACGAGCGGGTCGGTGAACACGCCGACGTGGCCGCTCGCCACCCAGACCTGGCGGGGCAGGATCACCGAGCTGTCCAGACCCACGACGTCCTCGCGGCCGGTGACCATCGACTTCCACCACTGCCGCTTGATGTTCTCCTTGAGCTCCACGCCCAGGGGCCCGTAGTCCCACGCCGAGCGCGTACCGCCGTAGATCTCCCCCGACGCGAACACGAAACCTCGGCGCTTCGCCAGCGCGACGATGGTCTCGATCTTGGCGGAAGAGGCGTTGCTGGCCACGGGGGTGTGCTCCTGGGACGGTCGGCGAGCGAGAAGTCATCAGGGTATCGGCCGACGCGTTCTGCCCCGGCCGGGGTTCCACGACCGGCCGGCGGACCGCTCCCCGGCGCGCCCGATCGCAGCAGGGTGGCCCTGCTGCGACTGGGCAGCAGCAGGGCCACCCTGCTGCGGTCGGGGACGGCGCGCGACGGCGTCAGGGGGTGCGCAGGCTGGGCCGGTCCAGCACCGTGCCGTCCACCGCGTCGGCGAGGGTCTCGAACGTGCTCGGCCCGTCGGTCAGGGCCTCGGACAGCAGCGGCACCACGTGCTCGCGCACGGGGAACGGGGACAGCGCGCGGCGGTAGGCGTCCACCGAGGCGAACCGCACCTCCAAGACCCACGCCGCCGGGTCGTCGGCGGACCGGCCCAGCCGCCCGCCCTCCGCGCCGGCGGCGGCAGTGAGCAGGCCGAGCGCGCGGCGGGCCCGCGCGGCGAACGCGTCCGCGTCGGCGGGGTCGACGGCGAACCGGCAGACGAGCAGCACCCGCGCAGGATCGCACGCCCCTAAGATGGAAGTCATGTCCACTGCCGCAGAGCTGTCGGGGCCCGGGCTGGTGCCGGACCCGGACGTGCACGAGCCCGGGCCGCCCCCCGCGCCCGTCCGCACCTCGCGCACGCTCGCGGCGGCGGGCGACCTGCTCCGCGCGCTGGCCGCGCCCGTCCGCATCGGGATCGTGCTGCAGCTGCTGGAGTCGCCGCGCTGCGTGCACGACCTCGTCGACGCCCTGGGCGTCACCCAGCCGCTGATCAGCCAGCACCTGCGGGTGCTGAAGTCCGCGGGGGTGGTGCACGGCGACCGGCAGGGCCGCGAGGTCCGCTACTCCCTCGTCGACGACCACCTCGCCCACATCGTCGTCGACGCCGTCGCCCACGCGGAGGAGGCCCGGTGACTGCCGCTCCCCGTGTCCTCCGCACGACCCGCCAGCGGGCCGCGGTGTCGGCGATGCTCGACCGGCTCGACGACTTCCGCTCGGCCCAGGAGATCCACGAGCGGCTGCGCCGCGGCGGCGACGCCATCGGCCTGACCACCGTGTACCGCACGCTCACGGCGCTGGCCGAGTCCGGCGAGGTCGACGTGCTGCGCAACGCCACCGGCGAGGCGTTGTACCGCCGGTGCGAGTCCGCGCACCACCACCACCACCTGGTCTGCCGGCGCTGCGGGGCGACCGTGGAGATCGAGGGCCCGGACGTGGAGAGCTGGGCCCAGCGCGTCGCCGAGCAGCACGGGTTCTCCGAGCTCAGCCACACCGCGGAGATCTTCGGCGTGTGCCGCGACTGCTCGGCCTGAGCACCGTCTCAGGACGAGTCACCCGGATGCGGCCCGCGCCACTAGCGTCCGCGGGATGACGGAGGACGCCAGCACGCCGAACGCGGTCCGGAAGATCGACCTGCCCGAGTCGCAGGCGCTGGCCACGCTCGCCTCGGTGTTCGAGGACCTGCAGTACGTGCTGCGCTGCTGCGAGCACCTCGTCACCGCGCTCGGCGGGCCGGAGAGCGGGCCGGTGCGCGTCGCCACCGACGACGCCCTGGTCGAGGCCCTGTGGACGGGCGCGCTGATCGGGTACGTGCGCTGCTTCTCCCCCCGCACCGCGGTGCTCACCGACGCCGACGCGGCGGCCGTCGAGCTGCCCGGCGAGATCCGGGCCGCCGACTTCCACGGCATGCTGAAGAAGCTTCGCGACCACTACGCGTCGCGCCACACCAACCCGCGCGAGGCGTTCACGATCGGCGCCGCGCAGTCGAACTCGGGCGACCTGATGGGCGTCGCCGTCGTCTCCGCGCCGCGGCCCATCGTCGACGACACCACCGTGCGGCTGCTCGGGCGGCTCGCCTACTCCCTGTCGGCCACGATCGACGCGCGCATGCAGGAGGCGCAGAACACCGTGCTCGGCGTGGTCAAGGACATGAGCCGGCTGCAGCTCAGCTCGCTGCCGCTGGTGCACCTCGCCGACGCCTGAGGGGTCAGCTCCCGTCGGTCAGCGCCGCGCGCAGGCTCGACGCGCTGCTCACCACCAGCATGAGCAGCGTGCCCATCGCCCTGACCTCCAGCCCGCCAGCGGGGAAGGCGTAGCGCAGCGTGACGTCCCAGCCGTGCTCGCCGCGGATCACCCGCGGCGTGCCGAACAGCCCCTCCCCCGCCCCGAGGGCGACGCGGGTGGGCACGTCGTCGGTGAACGGCAGGTCCCAGGCGACGACGCAGGTGAGGTTGAGGACGTCGAGGCCCTCCTCCAGCTGCAGGCCCTGCACCGCGCACACAACGCCGCCGTGGGCGAAGGTCAGCGCGCCGTCGTCGTCGACCTGCACGTCGTGGTACTGCTCCAGCGCGGCGCGCGCGACGTCGACGTGGCTCACGAGGCGGTCTCCGGGGTGTCGGTGTCGATGCTCCGCCCCGACGAGCGGGCGTCGGTCGCTCCGCCGAAGCGGCGGTCGCGGCGGGCGTAGATCTCGACGGCCTGCCACAGGTGGCGGCGGTCGAAGTCGGGGAACAGGGTGTCGAGGAAGACCATCTCGGCGTAGGCGCTCTGCCACAGCAGGAAGTTCGACGTCCGCTGCTCGCCCGAGGAGCGGACGAACAGGTCGACGTCGGGCATGTCCGGCTCGTCGAGGAACCGGGCGATGGTGCGCTCGTCGACCTTCTCGGCGTTGATGCGCCCGTCGGCGACGCCGCGGGCGATCTCCCGCACCGCGTCGGCGATCTCCGCGCGGCCGCCGTAGTTGACGCACATCGTGAGGTTGAGGACGTCGTTGTGGCGGGTCTTCTCCTCCGCCACCTCCAGCTCCCTGATCACGCTGCGCCACAGCCGCGGGCGGCGGCCGGCCCAGCGGACGCGGACGCCCATCTGGTGCATCTCGTCGACGCGGCGGCGGATGACGTCGCGGTTGAAGCCCATGAGGAAGCGGACCTCGTCGGGCGAGCGGCGCCAGTTCTCCGTGGAGAACGCGTAGGCCGACAGCCAGCGGACGCCGATGTCGATGCAGCCGCGCGCCACGTCCATGAGCGAGGCCTCGCCGCGGCGGTGCCCCTCGACCCGCGGCAGGCCCCGTGCGTTGGCCCAGCGGCCGTTGCCGTCCATCACCAGCGCGACGTGGTGCGGCACCAGCTCGCGCGGGATCGCCGGCGGCCGGGCGCCCGACGGGTGCGGAGGCGGGGGTTGGACCACGTCCCGCACCCTACGGGGGGATACTTCCCGGGTGTCCGAGCACTACTTCACCGCCGAGCCGTCGGCGGCCAGTCGCCCGGACACGGTGCGCGTCCAGCTCGCGGACGTCGACCTGACCCTGGCCAGCGACGCGGGCGTCTTCTCCGGCGCACGGCTCGACCGCGGCACGCGGATCCTGCTGGAGCACGCGCCGATGCCGCCGGTGCGCGGGCCGCTGCTCGACCTGGGCTGCGGCTACGGCCCGATCGCGCTCACCCTGGCCACGCGGCGCAAGCGGCTGCCGGTGTGGGCCGTCGACGTCAACGACCGGGCGCTCGCGCTCACCCGGGCCAACGCGGCCGCCTTCGGCAACGTCAGCGTGGCCCGGCCCGACGAGGTGCCCGACGACGTCGCGTTCGCCGGCATCTACTCCAACCCGCCGATCCGCTCGGGCAAGACCGCCCTGCACGGGCTGATGCGGCGCTGGCTCCCCCGGCTCCTGCCGCAGGGGCGCGCGTACCTGGTGGTGCACAAGCACCTCGGCGCCGACTCGCTGACCGCGTGGCTGCGCGAGCAGGGCTGGCCCACCACCCGACTGACGTCCGTGCAGGGCTACCGGATCCTGGAGGTGGAGGCGTGCAGCAGCTCGGCGGCACCGCTCTCAAGCGGCTGAACCGGACGTGGCGGCGCCGCGCGACGATGCAGGTCGGGCTGCTGCTGCAGGACGTCGAGTCGCCGTTCAACGTCGGCGCGATCGTGCGCTCGGCCGCCGTGCTCGGCGTCGACCACCTCTACCTCGCGGGGCGCTCGGCCTCGCCGGCCACGCCCAAGGCGCAGAAGCTCGCGATGGGCACCGACCGGTACCTGCAGGTCCAGGGCTGCGCAGGGGTGCGCGAGGCCGTCGACGCGGCCCACGCGGACGGCTACCACGTCGTCGGCCTGGAGCTCACCGACACCTCGGCCCCGCTGCACGAGCTGGACCTGCGCCGCGACGTCTGCATCGCCGTCGGCAACGAGGCGCGCGGCATGTCCGCGGAGATGATCGCCGCCTGCGACGCGCTGGCCTACATCCCGCAGATCGGCAAGGTCGGCTCGCTCAACGTCGCCCACGCCGTCGCCATCGCGGCCTACGAGCTGCGCCGCCAGGAGTGGGCGGACCCGGCCGACGCCAGCTGACGCGTCCGCCGGTACCGGGAGGTCGCGGCTCGTCGAGCGTGCACCCGGGGCGGTGCGGGGCGCCGTGGCGGCACGCTCGGCGCGGACCGGGCCGCCGGGCGTGCGGTGGGTGCGGTCACGCCCGCGCCCAGCGCACACTCGGCGCCGACCGGCTCCGCGGCGGTCAGGTGCGCGGGGCGGCCGGGCGGCGGTCGACCAGGGGCAGCGAGCGCAGGCTGCGCTCCAGGTGCCACTGCAGGTGCGCCGCGACCAGGCCGCTGGTGTCGCGGCGGGTGGCGGCGTCGGCCGCGTCGGCGACGGTCCAGTCGCCGTGCAGCAGGGCGTCGAGCAGGCGGTAGGTCTCGCGGCCGGGCAGCACCGACCCGGGCGGGCGGCAGCGGGGGCAGACCGACCCGCCCGCGGCGATGTTGAACGCCGGGTGCGGGCCGGGCTCCGCGCAGCGGGCGCACTCGGTGATCGCGGGGGCCCAGCCGGCGTGGGTCATGGCGCGCAGGAGGAACGCGTCGAGCACCAGCGAGGGGTCGCGCACGCCGTCGGCCAGCGCCCGGATCGCGCCCACGAGCAGCAGGTACACCCGCAGGGCGGGCTCCCCCTCCTCCGAGACGAGCCGGTCGACCGTCTCCAGCACCGCGCATCCCGCCGTGTACCGGGGGTAGTCGGAGATGATGCCGGCGCCGAACGCGTCGACGGTCTGGGCCTGCGTGACGACGTCCAGCGACCGGCCGGTGTAGCACTGCAGGTCGACGTGGTTGAACGGCTCCAGCCGCGCCCCCCACCGCGAGGTGGTGCGCCGCACGCCCTTCGCCACCGTCCTGATCTTGCCGTGGCGCTGGGTCAGCAGCGTGATGATCCGGTCGGCCTCGCCCAGCTTCTGCACGCGCAGCACCACACCGGTGTCGCGGTACAGGGCCATGCGTCGAGCGTAGTCGAGACCGGTCAGAACCCCAGCTTCCGCAGCTGGCGGGGGTCCCGCTGCCAGTCCTTGGTGATCTTCACGTGGAGGTCGAGGTAGACCCGCGTGCCGAGCAGGGCCTCGATCTGGCGGCGGGCGTCCGTGCCGACCTGCCGCAGCCGCTCACCGCCCTTGCCGATGACGATGCCCTTCTGGCTGGACCGCTCGACGTGCACGACGGCGTGGATGTCCAGCAGGTTCGGGTGGTCCTCGCGCGGCACCATCTCGTCGATCGTGACGGCGATCGAGTGCGGCAGCTCGTCCCGCACGCCCTCCAGGGCGGCCTCGCGGATGAGCTCGGCGACGAGCGTCTCCTCCGGCTCGTCGGTGAGCTCGCCGTCCGGGTAGAGCTGCGGGCCCTCGGGCAGCCGGGCGACGAGCAGGTCGGCGACCAGCTGCGTCTGGAACCCGTCGACCGCCGAGCAGGGCACGAGCTCGGCGAACTCCATGAGCTGCGAGAGCTGCGCCAGGCGCTCGGCGACCAGCGGCGGCGGGACGAGGTCGGTCTTGGTGACGACCCCGATCACCGGCGTGCGCGTGGCGACCGACCGCAGCTCCTCGATGATGAAGGCGTCGCCCTTGCCCACGGCGACGTCGGCTGGCACGCAGAAGCCGATGACGTCGACCTCGGCCCACGTCTCGCGGACGACGTCGTTGAGCCGGCTGCCGAGCAGCGTGCGCGGCTTGTGCAGGCCGGGGGTGTCGATGACGATCAACTGCGCGTCGTCGCGGTGCAGGATCCCGCGGATGGCGTGCCGGGTGGTCTGCGGCCGGCTGGACGTGATCGCGATCTTCTGGCCGATCAGCGCGTTGGTCAGCGTCGACTTGCCGGCGTTGGGCCGCCCCACGAAGCAGGCGAACCCGGACCGGAACGGCGCCTCCGGCGCTCGTGAGTGCGCAGAGGGGCTAGAACCCTCGTCCGCGCTCACGGGTGCGCCAGCGCCGGGAGCTTCTCGCCGGTGAGGCGCTCCAGGATCTCGCGCCCGATCGGCAGGGCGGCGGTGGCGGCGGGCGACGGGGCGTTGAGCACGTGCAGCACCGAGCCCGCACCGGACCCCTGGTCGACGAACAGGAAGTCGTCGACGAGCGTGCCGTCGCGCTTCACCGCCTGCGCGCGGACACCGGCGCCGGCGGGCGAGAGGTCGGAGGCCTGCACGTCGGGCAGCAGGCGCTGGATCTGCTTGACCATCGCCCTCGTCGACAGCGAGCGGTGCATCTCGCCGAACCCGTAGCGCCAGTGCTGCTTCGCGATCCGCAGCATGCCCGGGTAGGTGATGGTCGCCAGGAACTCGCCGGGCTTGATCGTGCCCCACGAGTAGCCCTCGCGGGCCAGGGCGAGCACGGCGTTCGGGCCGGCGTGCACGGTGCCGTCGACGCCGCGGGTGGCGTGCACCCCGAGGAACGGGAACGCCGGGTCGGGCACCGGGTAGATCAGGCCCTTGACCAGCGCGGCGGCTCGGTCGGAGAAGCCGGAGTACTCGCCGCGGAAGGGGATGATGCGGATGCCCGGGTCGGCGCCCGAGGCGACGGCCAGCTCGTCGCAGCGCAGCCCGCCGCAGACGACGACCTGGGTGCCGAGCAGGTCGCCCGCCTCGGTGCGGACGACGACGTCGTCGCGCCGGCGGACGATCTGGGTGACCGCGCGGCCCAGGTGGATCTCGCCGCCCTCCTTCTCCACCAGCTCGCCGAGCTTCACCGCGATGGCGCGGTAGTCGGTGATGCCGGTGGACGGGACGTACAGGGCGGCGATGCCGCGGACGTGCGGCTCGTGCTCGCGCATGCCGGCCTGGTCGAGCTCGTGGTTCTCCACGCCGTTGGCGTCGCCGCGGCGCTTGAGCTCCGCCATCCGCGGCAGCTCGTCGGGCTCGGTGGCGACGACGAGCTTGCCGCACACCTCGTGGGGCAGGTCGTGCTCGCGGCAGAACGCCACGGTCTCCGCGCAGCCCGCGACGGCGAGGCGCGCCTTGAGCCCGCCCGGGGCGTAGTACAGCCCGGAGTGGATGACGTTGGAGTTGTTGCCGGTCTGGTGGTTCGCGAGGCGCTGCTCGCGCTCCACGACGGCGACGGACCGGCCGGTGCGGGCCACGGCGTGCGCGGTGGCGACGCCGACGATGCCGCCGCCGACCACGACGACGTCGAACGAGGGGGTGGTCACGGGGTGGGCTCCAGGGTCTGGACGACTTCGAGGACGGTGCCGGACGCGTCGGCGCGCAGCACGGGGGCGGTGGGCGCGAGGTCGCGCACGGCGGCGAGGGAGGCCGGGTCGAGGGCCGCGGCCCCGGTGACGACGGCGGCGGCCTCCAGGCCGGGGGCGCCGCTGGACACGGCCGCGGCCACGGCGGCCTGCAGGGCGGTGAGCCGCAGCGAGGGCAGGTCGACGGTGGCGGCGGCGTAGGTGCGGCCGTCGGTGTCGCGCACCGCGGCGCCCTCCGCGGCCTGCGTGCGGGCGCGCGACGAGCGCGCCAGCACGACGATCTTGGCGTCCTCAGGATCGAGCTCGGACATCCTGCTCCCCCCGCTCGGCGTGGTCGTGCTCGTCAGGGACCGGCGGGTCGAGCTGCTCGACCAGCACCGTGGTGATCCGGACGCGGCCGCGGGCGTCCTTGCCGCCCTCCGCCCGCAGGCGCAGGCCCGCGACCTCGGCGGTCGCGCCGGGCAGCGGCACCTTGCCCAGCCGCTGGGCCAGCAGGCCGCCGACGGTCTCCACGTCGGCCGCCTCCAGGGCCTCGGTGAGCTCGACGGCCTGGCCGTCGACGCCGGGGAACAGCTCGGCCAGGTCGTCGACGGGCAGGCGGGCGGCCAGGCGCAGCCGCCCCGCGTCCAGCTCCTCGACGTCGGGGATCTCCTCGGCGTCGTACTCGTCGGTGATCTCGCCGACGATCTCCTCGAGGATGTCCTCGATCGTCACGACGCCGGCGGTGCCGCCGTACTCGTCCACGACGATCGCCATGTGCTTGCGCTGCGCCTGCATCTCCTTGAGCAGCTCGTCGACGCGCTTGGAGTCGGGCACGAACGCGGGCTCGCGCATGACGGCCGCGAGCGGGCGGCCGTCCCCCTCGCTGGTGGCGCGCACGAGGTCCTTGAGGAACGCGACGCCGACGACGTCGTCGATGTTCTCGCCGATCACCGGGATGCGGGAGTACCCGCTCTTGAGCGCCAGGCGCAGGACCTTGTCGACGGGGGTGTCGCGCTCGGTCCACACCACGTCCGGCCGGGGCACCATGACCTCGCGGACCAGCGTGTCGCCCAGCTCGAACACCGAGTGGATCATCTGGCGCTCGCCCTCGTCGACGACGCCGGACGTGCTGGCCATGTCCACCAGCTCGCGCAGCTCGACCTCGGAGGAGAACGGGCCCTGGCGGAAGCCCTGGCCGGGGGTGATCGCGTTGCCGACGAGGATGAGCAGCTTCGTGAGCGGGCCGAGCAGCGTGGCCAGCGCGCGGACGGGCGCCGCGACCAGCATCCCGATGCGGTAGGGGTGCTGGCGGCCCAGGGTGCGCGGCCCGACGCCGATCAGCACGTAGGACACGACGAGCATGATCGCGCCGGCGGTGAGCGCGGCCGTCCACAGCGGGGTGAGCACGTCGAGCAGGGCGACGGTGAGCAGCACCGTGGCCGCGGTCTCGGCGGCCAGGCGCAGCAGCAGGAGCAGGTTGACGTGGCGGGGCCGGTCGGCGGCGACGGCGGCCAGCGCGCGGGCGCCGGGGCGACCGGTGCGCACGAGGGCGTCGATCCGCGCCCGCGACACCGTGAGCAGCGACGCCTCGGCCGCGCCGAACAGACCGGCCAGCAGGACGAGCGCCCCGGCCGTGAGGATCAGGGTGGGGTTCATGTCTCCGTCTCGAAGCCCGCCGCGTCGAGGACCGCCCGGTCGGCCCGGCGCTGCCTCTCCTCCGCGGCGGCGCGGTCCCGCGCGGCCCGCCACTCGGCGAGCAGCCGGTTCTGCAGCCCGAACATCGCCCGCTCGGTCTCGGCGTCGGCGTGGTCGTGGCCCAGCAGGTGCAGGACGCCGTGCACGGTGAGCAGGTGCAGCTCGTCGGCGAGGGTGTGCCCGGCCTTGCGGGCCTGGCCGCGGGCGTACTCCGGGCACAGCACGATGTCGCCGAGCAGGGCCGGGCCGGCGTCGGGGGCGTCGGGACGGCGCGTGGTGTCCAGCAGCTCGTCCATCGGGAACGAGAGCACGTCGGTGGGGCCGGGCTCGTCCATCCAGCGCTCGTGCAGCTCGCTCATCGCCTCCTCGGTGACGGCGAGCACCGACAGCTCGGCGGCCGGGCTGACGTGCAGGGCGTCGAGGGCGAACCGGGCCACCGACGCGATGAGGGCGGCGTCGATCTCGACGCCGGACTCGTTGCTGACCTCGATGGACACGTCGTGCAGGGTAGTCGGGTGGCTCCGAGGACGAGGCAGACGGGCACCGGACGGACGGGGACGAGGAACTGGGCGGGCAACGTCGCCTTCTCCGCCCGCGAGCTGCGGCGACCGCGGTCGGTCGCGGAGCTGCAGGAGCTGGTGGCCGGGACCGGGGAGCTCCGGGCGCTGGGCAGCGGGCACTCCTTCTCCCCGGTCGCGGACACGACCGGGGTCCTCGTCGTCCTCGACGACCTCCCCGGCGGGCCCGTCGTCGACGGCGACCGCGTGCGCGTCCCGGCCGCCACCCGCTACGCCGCGCTCAACCCCGTGCTGCACGCCGCCGGGCGGGCCCTGCCCAACCTCGGCTCGCTGCCCCACATCGCCGTCGCCGGGGCCTGCGCCACCGGCACGCACGGCTCCGGGGACGGGCTCGGCGCGCTCGCCACGGCCGTCACCGCCGTGGAGCTGGTGCGGGCCGACGGGCGGCTCGACACCGTCCGCCGCGGCGACCCGGAGTTCGCCGGGTCGGTGGTGGCCTTGGGCGCGGCCGGGATCGTCACCGCGCTGGAGCTGGCGACCGTGCCGGCCTTCGCCCTGGCCCAGTGGGTGCGCGAGGACGTGCCCCTCGACGTCCTGCCGCTGGACGCGGCCCACAGCGTCAGCGCGTTCACCCGGACCTGGGAGCGGTTCGACCAGGTCTGGTTCAAGGGCGCCCCCGGCGACGACCCGGGGGCCGGTCTCGGGCGCCCCGCGCGGGCGCCGCGGCACATGACCGCTGGCGAGGACCCCGTGAACTGCACGCCCCAGCTCGGCGAGCCGGGCCCGTGGTACGAGCGGCTCCCCCACTTCCGGGCCGGGTTCCGGCCCAGCAGCGGGGCGGAGCTGCAGTCGGAGTACCTGGTGGCGCGGGCCGACGCCGACGCCGCGCTCGCGGCGGTCCGCGCGCTGCGGGAGCGCATCGCGCCCGTGCTGCTCGTCTCCGAGATCCGGTCGGTCGCCGCCGACGACCTGTGGCTCAGCCCCGCCCACGGCCGCGACTCGGTGGCGATCCACTTCACGTGGCGGCCCGACCCCGCGGGCGTGCTGCCGGTGGTCGGCGCGGTGGAGGCGGCGCTGGACCCGTTCGACCCGCGCCCGCACTGGGGGAAGGTGTTCACGACGCCGGCCGGGCGGCCGGCCGAGCTGTACCCGCGCCTGCCGGACGCGGTGGCGCTGTTCGCGCGCCACGACCCGACGGGCAAGCTGCGCAACGCGATGCTGGACGCCTGCCTGCCGGGGTGACGCCGGCCCCACCGGTCGCAGCGGGGTGACACCGCTCCGATCCAGTCGCAGCGGTGTCACCCCGCTGCAGACCCGGGACGGGGCGGGCCGCCGTCAGCAGCGCGCGCCCGGCGGTGGGAGCGCCAGGTCCACCAGGTACCGGGTGGCGATCTCGTCGGCGCAGGCGTTCGCGCCCTGCAGGGCGACCGTGTGGCCGTCGTTCTCCACCGTGAGCAGCCGGGCGCCCAGCTGCTCGGCCAGGGCCACGCCGTCCTCGTAGGGGGTGGCCGGGTCGCCGGTGGAGGACACCACCAGCACCGCGGGCAGGCCCGGCGCCTCGACCGGCCCGGCCTCGCCGGTCGGGGGCACCGGCCAGAACGAGCACTGCTCCAGCACGTCCGACGGCCCGCGCCCGGCGTCGAGGAACGGCGCCAGCTCCAGGGTCGCCACGCTGATCTCCCGGGCGACGGCGCGGTCGGTGAGCCGGTCGCCGTCCATGCAGCTGATCGCGGGGAACGCCTCGAGCAGGTTGGAGTAGGAGCCGTCGGGGGCGCGGTCGTGGTTGAGGTCGGCCAGGCGCAGCAGCATCGAGCCGTCCCCGCCGGCGACCTGCTGCAGCCCCTCGCGCAGCGGCGCCCACAGCGACTCGGCGTAGAGCGCCTGCACCAGCCCGGTGACGGCGTCGGTGTGGCTCAGCAGGCGGTCGCCGTCCGCCGTGGGCAGCGGCGCGTCGATGAGCGGGCGCAGCAGGTCCTGCACGCCGGCCGACGGGTCCGCCCCCAGCGGGCAGCCGGGCCGCTGCGCGCAGTCCGCGGCGAACGCGTCGAACGCCCGCTGGAACCCGCGCGCCTGCGTCGTGCGCGACTCCACCGGCCCCAGCGCCGGGTCCACCGCCCCGTCCAGGACGAGCGCGCGGACGTCGTCGGGGAACCGCTCGGCGTACTCCGCGCCGATCGCGGTGCCGTAGGAGTACCCGAGGTAGGTCAGCTGCGCGTCGCCGACCACCTGGCGGGCCACCCGCAGGTCGCGCGCCACGTCCCGCGTGCCCACGTTGGCCAGCAGGTCGGTGCCGACGCGGTCGGCGCAGCGCCGGGCGAAGTCGCGGTACTCCGCCTCCGTCCGCTCGACGCCCTCGGGCGAGGTGTCGACGTCGAGGTCGGCGCGCTCGGCGTCGACCTCCTCGGTGGTGGAGCAGTCGATCGCGGGCTCGCTGACGCCGACGCCGCGCGGGTCGAACCCGACGAGGTCGAACCGCCGCGCCACCTCCCCGTCGCCGAGCAGCCCGGCGAGGACCGGCAGGAACGCCACGCCCGACGCACCCGGCCCGCCGGGGTCGACGAACAGCGACCCGACGCGCGCGGCCGGGTCGAGCGCCCGCTGCCGCAGCAGCGCGATCCGCGCCTCCCCCAGGTGCGGCGAGCCGTGGTCGAGCGGCACGACGAGGCGGGCGCAGTCGAAGCGGGGGTCGGCGAAGACCGCGCGGTCGGCGTCGGTGCGCGCGAACCCGGCGCACGGACCCCAGTCGAGCCGCTGCTCCAGGTACGGGCCCAGCCCGGGCAGGAGCGACGCGTCGGTGGCGGCCGTGGCGGGGGTCGTCAGGACGGGGAGCAGCGCGGCGACCAGCGCCCCGACGCGGAGGAGGAACGGCACGCGGCCGATCCTCGACGCGGGGACGCGGCGGCGACAACGCGCCGGGCCGCCCCGATCGGGTCGCGTCGCCCGGCGGCGGGTCCGCCCCCACCCGCCCGCCCGAGACGGGCGCGGGCGGGCGCGGAGGTCAGGAGCGGCGGCGGCGCCGGTCCTGCGGCGGGCCGGTGCGCGGGGCGGCCGAACGCAGGTCCGGGCCCACCTGCGCGGCGTCGAACCGGGCGTAGGCGTCGACGATGTCGGCCACCAGGCGGTGGCGGACGACGTCGGCGCTGGAGAGCTGCGAGAAGTGCACGTCGTCGACCCCGGCCAGGATGTCGCGCACGACCGTGAGCCCGGAGCGGGTGGAGCCGGGCAGGTCGACCTGCGTCACGTCGCCCGTCACCACGATCTTCGACCCGAAGCCGAGGCGGGTGAGGAACATCTTCATCTGCTCGGGCGTGGTGTTCTGCGCCTCGTCGAGGATGATGAAGGCGTCGTTGAGGGTCCGGCCCCGCATGTAGGCCAGCGGCGCCACCTCGATGGTGCCGGCCGAGGTGAGCTTCGGGATCGACTCCGGGTCGATCATGTCGTGCAGCGCGTCGTACAGCGGCCGCAGGTAGGGGTCGATCTTCTCGTAGAGCGTGCCGGGCAGGTAGCCCAGCCGCTCCCCCGCCTCGACGGCCGGGCGGGTGAGGATGATCCGGTTGACCGCCTTGGCCTGCAGCGCCTGCACGGCCTTGGCCATCGCCAGGTACGTCTTGCCGGTACCGGCCGGGCCGATGCCGAAGACGATGGTGTTGGCGTCGATCGCGTCGACGTAGCGCTTCTGGTTGAGCGTCTTGGGCCGGATGGTCTTGCCGCGCCGCGACAGGATGTCGAGGCTCAGCACCTCGGCCGGGGACTCGCCGAGCCGCTCCTCGCCGCTGCCGAGCATCTCGACGGTGCGGCGGACGTTGTCCGGCGCGACCTGCTGGCCGCGCTCGGCCAGGGTGATGAGCTCGGTGAACACGCGCTCGGCGAACGCGACATCGGCGGGCGTGCCGGAGAGGGTGAGGGCGTTGCCGCGCAGGTGGACGTCGGCGACGAGCAGCTCCTCCGCCTCGCGGAGGTTCTCGTCGCGGCGGCCCAGCAGGGCCAGCAGGGCGGCGTCGGGCACGGCCATCGTGGACTGGACGGGACCGGGTTCGGTCAAGGTTCGAGCCGCCTGCTTCCTGCTTCCGCTGCTTCATCGGACGGCCGCGATGCTACCGCCGAACCGCGTCCCCCCGCCGACCTTTCCGCGGCGGGTCGCTCCAGCGCGGCCCGGCCGGCGGCCAGGACGGCCGCGGCCACCCGGTCCAGCGCCGCCGAGCGCAGCCGCCACTGCTGCCAGTGCAGGGTGACGTCGGCGGCGCCGTCGGGGTCGAGGTCCACCAGCCCGGGCGGGCGCTGCACGTCGGGCACCATGCCCCAGCCCATGCCCAGCCGCACCGCGTCGACGAAGTCGGCCGAGGACGGCACCAGGTGGCGCGGCGGCGCCGCCGGGTCGACCCCGCGGCGGCGCAGGTGGGCGTCCTGCAGGTCGTCGGTGCGGTCGAACACGACCACCGGGGCCCGCTCCCACCCGCCCGGGAACCAGCGCTGCGCGAACGCGGGCGTGGCGAGCACGCGGTAGCGCAGCACGCCCAGGGAGGTGACCCGGCAGCCCGCCACCGGCGTCGCGTCCACCGTGACCGCGGCCATGACCGTGCCGTCGCGCAGCAGGTCGGCGGTGCGCGACTCGTCGGCCCGGTGCAGGTCGAACGCGATCTCCCCGGCCAGTGGGGCCACCGCCGGGAGGAACCACGTGGCCAGCGAGTCGGCGTTGACGGCGACCGGCACCACGGGCACCGCCCCGCCGCCCAGCTCGGCGGCGGTGTCGGCCACCAGCGCCTCGACCTGGCGGGCCAGCCGCAGCACCGCCTCCCCCGACGGCGTCACCCGGACCGGTCGGCTGCGCACGAGCAGCACCCGGCCCGTGGCGGTCTCCAGGGCGCGCAGGCGCTGGCTGACCGCCGACGGCGTGAGCCCGAGCAGGCGGGCGGCGCCGTCGAGCGTGCCGGCGTCGACGCTCGCGCGCAGGGCGCGGAGCTGGTCGAGCTGCATGTGCAGCGACGCTACAGGTCCTACAGGATCGTGAACGGCGCTGTCGGACCGACCCGCCCTACCGTCGGCCCCGTGCTCGCCGCCCTGCTCTCCGGTCTCGCCCTCGGCCTGTCCCTCATCGTCGCCATCGGCGCGCAGAACGCCTACGTGCTGCGCCAGGGGCTGCGCCGGGCCCACGTCGCCCCGGTCGTGGGGGTGTGCGTGCTGTCCGACGCCGCGCTCATCGGCGCCGGCGTGCTCGGCGCGGGCGCGCTCGTCACCCGCTACCCCACCGCGCTCACCGCCGTCCGGATCGGCGGGGCGGTGTTCCTGCTCGGCTACGCGGCGCTCGCCGCCCGCCGGGCGCTGCGCCCGCAGGTGCTCGCCCCGGCCGAGGGGACGGCGGCGGGCCCGGCGGCGGCGGTCGCCACCGCGCTGGCGCTGACCTGGCTCAACCCGCACGTCTACCTGGACACCGTCGTGCTGCTCGGCGGGTTCTCCGGCACCTGGGGCGAGCAGCGGTGGTGGTTCGCGGCCGGTGCGGTGGCGGGCAGCACCCTGTGGTTCCTCGCGCTGGGCTACGGGGCGGCGCTGCTGCGCCCGGTGTTCGCCCGGCCCGGGGCGTGGCGCGTCCTGGACGGCGCGATCGCCGCGGTGATGACGGCGCTCGCGGTGTCGCTCCTGGCGGGTGCGGTGCCAGGGTGAGCACGTGCACGACGACACCGACCTCGTGGAGCTGCGGATCGCCCGGTGGGTGCGGGAGCGGCTGGTGCCCGCCGTGCACCGCCGCCGGACGCCCCTGGAGGTGACGGCGTGGGCCGCGCCGGGCGAGCCGGTGCCGTTCGCCGAGGCGGTGCGGCAGACCTACGCGCCGCTGCCGCCCGGCTCGGCCTGGGGCCGGCCGTGGGGCACGGTCTGGCTGCACGTCACCGGCACCGCACCGGACCCCGAGCCGGGCACGGTCGCGGAGGTGCTCGTCGACCTGGGCTTCACCGACGCCCAGCCCGGGTTCCAGGCCGAGGGGCTCGTCCACGCGCCGGACGGGCGGGTGCTGCACGGGCTCGAGCCGCGGCGCCGGCACGTGCGCGTCGAGGGCGGGACCGTCGACCTCTACGTCGAGGCCGCCGCCAACCCCGACCTCACCGGCGACTGGCACTTCGCCCCCACCCCCTACGGCGACCCCGCCACCGCCGGCGACGACCCCCTGTACCGCCTCGGCGCGGTCGAGGCCGCGCTGCGGGACACGACGGTGTGGGAGCTGGTGCAGGACGTGTGGACGCTGCGCGGGCTGCACCGCGAGCTCCCCCGCGACACACCCCGGCGCGCCGAGGTGCTGCGGGCGCTGGAGCGGGCCGTCGATCTCACCGACCCCGAGGACGTCGCCGGCACGGCCGCGGACGCCCGCGCCGCCCTCGCCGGTGTCCTGGCGAGCCCGGCGCACGCCAGCGCGCACCGCGTCCACGCGGTCGGGCACGCGCACCTGGACTCCGCCTGGCTGTGGCCGGTGCGGGAGACCGGGCGGAAGGTCGCGCGCACCGTGGCCAACGTGCTCGCGCTGATGGACGCCGACGAGGGCCTGGTGTTCGCGATGTCCTCGGCCCAGCAGTACGCGTGGCTCGCCGACCAGCACCCGGAGCTGTTCGCCCGCCTGCGGGAGCGGGTGGCGCAGGGCCGGTTCGTGCCGGTCGGGGGGATGTGGGTGGAGGCCGACACCAACCTGCCCGGCGGGGAGGCCCTGGCCCGGCAGTTCGTGGTGGGCGGAGCCTGGTTCCGCGAGCACCTCGGGGTCGAGTGCCCGGAGGTGTGGCTGCCCGACTCCTTCGGCTACTCCGCCGCGCTGCCGCAGCTGGCCCGGGCGGCCGGGGCGCGCTGGTTCCTCACCCAGAAGCTGTCGTGGAACGAGACGAACCTCATGCCCCACCACACCTTCCACTGGGAGGGCGTGGACGGCACGCGGATCTTCACCCACTTCCCGCCGGTCGACACCTACGGCGCGGAGCTGTCCGGGGCGGAGCTGGCCAGGGCCTCGCGCGGGTTCGCCGAGAAGGGGCGCGCCAACACCTCGCTCGTGCCGTTCGGCTGGAGCGACGGCGGCGGCGGCCCGACGCGGGAGATGCTGGCCGCCGCGGCCCGCACCGCCGACCTGGAGGGCTCCCCGCGCGTCGCCGTCACCACCCCGGCGGCGTTCTTCGCGGCGGCGCAGGAGGAGTACGCGGAGCCGCCGGTGTGGTCGGGCGAGCTGTACCTGGAGTTCCACCGCGGCACCTACACCTCCCAGGCCCGGACGAAGCGGGGCAACCGGCGCTGCGAAGCCCTGCTGCGCGAGGCCGAGCTGTGGGCGACCACGGCGACCGTCCGCACCGGCGCGCCCTACCCGGCGGAGGCGCTGCGGCGCTGCTGGGAGACCGTCCTGCTGCAGCAGTTCCACGACATCCTGCCCGGCACGTCGATCGCCTGGGTGCACCAGGAGGCGGAGCGGCGCTACGCCGAGGTCGCCGCCGAGCTGGAGGGGCTCATCTCCGCCGCGCTGTCGCGCCTGTGCGCGCCGACGAGTGCTAGAACACTTCCCGGCACTCACGAGGCGAACGCCGGGCCGTACGCCGTCGGCGGGGTGCCCGGGCTGGGGTGCGGCCCCGCGGAGCCCCCCCTGCCCGTGCGGGTGGAGCGCGACGGCGAGCAGACCGTGCTCGACGACGGCCTGGTCCGCGCCCGGGTCGACGGCGCCGGCCGGATCACATCGCTGGTGCGCGACGGGCGGGAGGTGGTCCCGCCCGGCGACCCCGTCAACGTGCTGCGCCTGCACCGCGACACCCCCGCCCGCTGGGACGCCTGGGACGTCGACGAGCACCACCGGCGCAGCACGGTCGAGCCCGCCGGGACGGCGACGGCCACCGCGACCGGGGTGGAGGTGGCCTACGCGTTCGGCTCCTCCACGGCCCGCCAGACGATCACGCTGGACCGCGGCGCGGTGCGGATCACCACGGAGGTCGACTGGCACGAGCGGCAGAAGCTGCTCAAGCTGGCCGTGCCGCTGGACCTGCACGCCGACCGCGCCACGTCGGAGATCCAGTTCGGGCACGTCCACCGCCCGGTGCACGCCAACACCTCGTGGGACGTCGCCCGCTTCGAGACGTGCGCGAACCGGTGGGTGCACGTCGGCGAGCCCGGGTTCGGCGTCGCGATCGCCAACGACGCGGTGCACGGGCACGACACCACCCGCACCACCCGCACCGACGGCGGCACGACCACGATGGTGCGGCTGTCGCTGCTGCGCGCCCCGCTGTTCCCCGACCCGTCGGCCGACCAGGGCGCGCACCGGTCCACCATCACGATCCGGCCGGGCGCGGACGTCCCCGCCGCCGTCGCGGACGGCTACGCGCTGCACCTGCCGCCCCGCCCGGCCCCGGGCCCGGTCGCGCCGCTGCTCACCGTCGACCACCCGGGCGTCGTCGTCGAGGCGGTCAAGCTCGCCGAGGACGGCAGCGGCGACGTCGTCGTGCGGCTCTACGAGGCCTTCGGGGGCCGGGCCGCCGCCCGCGTCAGCGCCGCGTTCGACCACACCGGGGTGGTCGAGACCGACCTGCACGAGCGCCCGCTGCCCGCCCCGGTCGCGCTCGACGGCGACCGGCTGGCGCTGCGCCCGTTCCGGATCGCGACGCTGCGCTTCGCCCGGCCCTGAGCGGAGGGGGTCAGTCGGCGCGGGCGGTCGTCCCGGTGCGCGGCTGCGACTCCCCGGCGGGGTCGGTGGGTGGCGACGCCGCGGGGGGCGCGGCGGCGGTCGAGCGGTCGACGATCCGCTGCAGGGCCCGCACGTGGGCCGACAGCGCGTCCCGGCCGGCGTCGGTCAGGCACAACCAGGTCCGGGGGCGCTTGCCGACGTAGCCCTTGCGGCTGCGCAGGTAGTCCGACCGCTCCAGCGTCGACGCCTGCTTGGAGAGCGCCGAGTCGCTCAGCCCCACCGCGTCGCGGACGGTCGAGAACTCCGTCCAGCTCAGCGAGACCAGGAACGCCGCGATGGACAACCGGGTGGGGTCCAGGAGCAGCGGGTCCAGGTCGTCGTCGCGTCCGGCCAGCATCACCGCTCCCCGGCCGGCGGGACGACGAACCGGTTCCAGCACAGGTCACCGACCACGACCGCGGCGGACGCGGCGACGAAGGTCGCCGCGACGGCCGGACGGGGCTGGTCGAACGACCGGGCGGCCACGCCGCTCACGAGGACGGGCCAGGCGCCCACCAGCACCGCCCCGAGCGCCTCGGAGCGGGTGGGCCGGCGCGTGCGGGCCAGGGCGCGCACCCCGAACAGCGCGGCCCGGTGCGGGGCCCGCAGCGCCAGCAGGAGCGCCGCCGCGACGACCACGGCCACCCCGAGCAGGACGGCTGCCACCCGCCCGTCGGGCACCGTCGCGACGAGCACGACGGCGGGGACGAGCAGGGCGCGGACGAGCGTGAGGCGCGGCGGGATCCGCTGCGCGGCGCGGGCCTGGCGCCCCCGGTACCGAACGTCGGCGAGCGCTCGGAGCGCGTCCTCGTCCACGGGGCGATCCTCCCACGGGAGGTGCGGCCCGCCGGGCTACAGCCGCTGCGGCCGCTCCCTCCACCACTGCACGGCCGTGACGACGAGGAAGACGGACCCCATCGTCACCAGGCCCCTCCCGACGCCGGCCAGCAGCCACGACGCGCCGGGACCGTCCTGGTCGACGACGGCGATCAGCACGATCCCGATCACCACCAGGACCGCCAGGTACACCACCCGCATCCGCACCGACCAACCACCCGTCTGCATGTCCGCTCCCCTCGACCGCTCCGACTTCCCGTCAGGAAAGTACTACTTCAGCGGAAGGAGGTCCACACGGGGAAGGTGGGCGGCCCCGTCCCGCCGCACCGGCTGGGCGACGGTCGGCGCACCCGTTCGCGACGCCGCGCCGCCGATCCGACGGCTGCGCGACGTGCACAAGGGCTGCGTGGTGTCAGTCGAGGAGCCGGGCCGCGGCGTCGCGGCAGGCCCGCCACGCGTCGGTGGTCGGGTCGATCACCGCGAAGTGCTCGACGCCCGGCAGGGTGACCAGCTCGTCCCCCGACGCCGCGGTGAAACGCTCGCTCTGGCGCAGCGGCACGTTCGCGTCGGCGTCGCCGTGCACGCACACCACCGGCACACCGATCGGCACCCGCGCCAGCGGGGACGCGAGGGCGTAGCGCTCCGGGACCTCGGCGGGCCCGCCGCCGAGCAGGTCGGGCACCGCGGTGCCGCCGACCCGGCGCTCCGCGGCGTCGACGAGGTCGAGGACACCGGCCTGGCTGACCGCACCGCGCAGGGCGACGACCGGGTCCGCACCGGGCGCGCCGGCGGGCAGGCCCGGGCGCGCGGCGAGCCATGCGGCGAGGTGCCCGCCCGCCGAGTGCCCGACGGCGACGACGCGGTCGAGGTCCAGCCGCCCGCCGGCCGCGTCCTGCACCGGTCCGGCCAGCAGGTCGACGGCCGCGGCGACGTCGTCGAACGTCGCCGGGAAGCCCCCGCCGCCCCCCACGCGCCGGTACTCGACGTTCCACACGGCGAACCCGCCGTTCGCGAGGTCGACGGCGAGCGGGCGGCCCAGCTCCAGGCCGTAGGCGCTGCGCCAGAACCCGCCGTGCACCACGACGACGACGGCGGCGGGCCCCGACCCCGCGGGCAGGGTCAGCTCGCCGAACTGGCTGGCGTCGGCGCCGTAGTCCCACCGCTGCGCCGCGGACGTGCCGGGGGCCGGCCGGGGCGCCACCGCGCACGCCCCGAGCAGCAGCGGCAGCAGCGCGAGGCGGGACAGCAGGCGGCGGCGGGGCACGGGCGCGATCATGGCATGCGTTCGGCGCGGCCGCGGGGTCCGTTCGGTGGCAGTGGGGTCGCCGCACCGCGGTGGACGTGGGGGGACACCCACCGCGGTGCGGCTCCGCCGGATGAGGGGGACTCCCCGGCGGCCCACGGGTGCGAGCACCCGTGCCTGCGGGCCGGGGGGGGACCGGCCGAGCGCAGGGTAGCGCCCGGTCCCGCGGCACGACAGCGGCTCGCGCGAGTCGAGACCCGGTCGCGACCTGCGGGTGACCGGCGGTGTCAGCCGGTGGGCAGGGCCCACCGCTGCGTGAGGACGCCGAGCGCGCCGAGCGCGACGGCGGCGGCCGTGGAGGCGCGCAGCACCTCGGCCCCCAGCCGGACGGGACGGGCCCCGGCCGCGGTGAGGACGTCCAGCTCCTCGGGGGTGATGCCGCCCTCCGGGCCGACGACGAGCAGCACGTCCCCGGTCGCCGGGAGGGGCACCGCGGCCAGCGCCTCGCCCGCGTCCTCGTGCAGCACCAGCGCCGTCGCGCCCGCCGCCCGGCGGGCCAGCGCGGGCGTGCCGACGGGGTCCTCGACCACGGGCACCCACGGCCGGCGCGCCTGCTTGGCCGCCTCCCGTGCCGTCGAGCGCCAGCGGGCCAGCGCCTTGTCCCCGCGCGGCCCGTCCTCCCACCGCGCGACGCACCGGGCGGCGCGCCAGGGCAGGACGCCGTCCACCCCGGCCTCGGTGGCGAGCTCCACGGCCAGCTCCCCGCGGTCGCCCTTCACCAGCGCCTGGGCCAGCAGCACCCGCGGTGCCGGCGCCGGGTGCGCGACGCGCTCGCCCAGGGTGAGCTGCACCGCGTCGCGCGCCACCGAGGCGACGACGGCGCGGGCGAGGGTGCCGCGCCCGTCGCCGACCAGGACGTCCTCGCCCGCGCGCAGCCGCTTCACCGTGGCCGCGTGCCGGCCCTCCGGCCCGTCCAGCAGCAGCCCGTCCCCCGGCCCGATCGCGTCGACGAGGAACAGCGGCGGGGTCACCGGCCGAACGAGTCGCGCAGCCGGGAGAACAGGCCGTGGCCGTTGCGGGCGCCGCCCTGCTTCTCCTCGCCGCGCAGCACCGCGAGCTGGTGCAGCAGCTCCGACTGCTCCTTGGTGAGGTTGGTGGGCACCAGGACGTCGACGTGCACCATGAGGTCGCCGTGCCCGTCGACGCGGCCCGTGGAGCGCAGCCGGGGCATGCCCTTGCCGCGCAGCGTCCGGACGGTGCCGGTCTGCGTACCGGGCTCGATCCGGATCTCCTCCGGCCCGTCCAGGGTCGGCAGCGGCAGCGTGGTACCCAGCGCCGCGGCCGTCATCGGCAGCTTGACGGTGCAGTGCAGGTCGGCGCCGTCACGGGTGAACAGCTCGTGCGGCTCCTCCTCGACCTCCACGTACAGGTCGCCGGCGGGCCCGCCGCCGGGGCCGACCTCGCCCTGGTCGGCCAGGCGCACCCGCATGCCGTCGGCCACGCCGGCGGGGATCCGGACGGCGACGCTGCGCCGCGACCGCACCCGGCCGTCGCCGCCGCACTGCCGGCAGGGGTCGGGGATGACCTCGCCGAAGCCGCGGCAGTTCGGGCACACCCGCGCGGTGACGACCTGGCCGAGGAAGCTGCGCTGCACGCTCTGCACCTCGCCGCGGCCGTCGCAGATGTCGCACAGCGCGGGGGCGCTGCCGGGCGCGCAGCCCGAGCCGGTGCACTCGCCGCACAGCACCGCCGTGTCGACGGTGAGGTCGCGGGTGACGCCGGTGGCGCACTCGTCGAGCGTCAGGCGCATCCGGATCAGCGCGTCGGCGCCGGGCTGCACGCGGCTGCGCGGCCCGCGGCCGCGACCACCGCCCTGGCCGCCGAAGAAGGCGTCCATGATGTCGCCGAAGCCGAAGGCCCCGGCCCCGCCGAACGGGTCACCGCCGCCCCCGCCGCCGTTGCCCAGCGGGTCGCCGCCCAGGTCGACCACGCGCCGCTTCTCCGGGTCGGAGAGCACCTCGTAGGCCGCGCTGACCTCGGCGAACCGGTCCTGCGCCGCAGGATCCGGGTTGACGTCGGGGTGCAGCTCGCGCGCCAGCCTGCGGTAGGCGCGCTTGATCTCGTCGGGGCCCGCGTCCTGTGCGACGCCGAGCGTCCCGTAGTAGTCCCGTGCCACCCCAGCGTTCCTCATGGTCTCTCTCGCTCGTACCGTCCGGCCGCCTCAGCGTGCGGCCAGGATCTCACCGACGTACCGCGCGACGGCGTGCACCGCCGCGATCGAGCCCGGGTAGTCCATGCGGGTGGGACCGACGACGCCCATCCCCCCCAGCACTGTGCCCGCCCCGTAGCCGATCGACAGCACCGAGGTGTCGCGCATCTCCTCGGCCTCGTTCTCCTCGCCGATCCGCACCGTCACGGTGCCGGGGTCCTGCGCCGCCGCGAGGAGCTTGAGCACGACGACCTGCTCCTCCAGCGCCTCCAGCACCGTGCGCAGCGTGCCGGGGAAGTCGGCGGTGTTGCGCGTCAGGTTGGCCGTGCCGCCGAGCACCAGCCGCTCCTCGGGGTGCTCGACCAGGGTCTCGATGAGCACCGTGGACACCGCGGTGACGACGCCGCGCAGCTCGGCGGGCGCGCTCCCGGGCAGGTCGGCGACGGCGACGGAGGCGGCGGCGAGCGGGTGCCCCACCAGGGCCCCGTTGACGAGCGTGCGCACGGCGGCGACGTCGTCGTCGGAGAGCACCTCGCCCAGGTCGACGACGCGCTGGTCGACGCGGCCGCTGTCGGTGATGACCACCAGCATCAGCCGCGCCGGCGTGAGCGCGACGACCTCGCAGTGGCGCACCGTGGAGCGCGTCAGCGTGGGGTACTGCACCACCGCCACCTGGCGGGTGAGCTGGGCCAGCAGCCGGACGCTGCGGCGCATGACGTCGTCGAGGTCGACCGCGCCGTCGAGGAAGGCCTGCACGGCGCGCCGCTCGGCGGGCGAGAGCGGCTTGACCTGGGCCAGCCGGTCGACGAACAGCCGGTAGCCCTTGTCGGTGGGGATCCGACCCGCGCTGGTGTGCGGCTGGGTGATGAGCCCGTCCTCCTCCAGCGCGGCCATGTCGTTGCGGACCGTGGCGCTGGACACGCCCAGGTTGTGCCGCTCCACGATCACCTTCGAGCCCACCGGCTCGTGCGTCGCGACGTAGTCGGCCACGATCGCGCGCAGCACGGCGAACCTGCGCTCCTCGGCGTTCATGCTGCACCCCCGCTCCTCGCCCCGGTCCGCCGAGCCCGTCGGCGGACCGCCCATCCGCTCCATCGTAGGTGCTCGCGCGGGGTGGGGCCCGGGCGCGCCGACCGCCGCGCGGCGTTGCGCCGACTGCGCGGGCGGGTGGCGGGCGTGACGGCCGCCGCGGCCCACGGCGGTCTCACCCGCGCCGTGGCATCGTGGGTGCACGTGACCCCCCGCCTGTCCCGGCGCTGGCTGCTGGTCGCGGCCGGGGCCGCGGTGCTGGTCGGCGCCGAGGCCCTCCCGCGCCCCGCCGGGCCGGTGCCCGCCGGACCCGCCGCCGAGCTGAGGGATCGCCTCCTGGCCGCGGCGGCCGGTCCGTACACCGGCTACGCGGAGAGCACCGGGCGGCTCGGGCTGCCGGCGCTGCCCCAGCTGGAGTCGGCCGTGTCGCTGGTGACGTCGACGACCCGGCTCCGCGCGTTCGTCGCCTCCCCCCAGCGCTACCGCGTCGACGAGCTGACCCCGGTCGGCGAGCGCGGGCTGTACCGCCGCGACGGCCTCGAGGCGGCGTGGGATTTCGGGTTCGACCAGTTCACGGCGCTGCCGGCCGACCCGCCGCTGCGCCTCCCGCGCGCCGCCGACCTGCTGCCCCCGGCGCTGGCCGCGCGCCTGCTGCGCCTCGCGCCGGACGCGCGGCTGGAGCCCCTGCCCGCCCGCCGGGTCGCCGGCCGGGACGCCCCCGGTCTGCGGCTGGTGCCCGCCGACCCGGCGACCACCGTCGGGCGGGTGGACGTGTGGGGCGACGCGGCCACCGGGCTGCCGCTGGCCGTGGAGGTGGCGGCCCGCTCGGACCCGGCGACCCCGCTGCTGAGCACGGCGTTCACCGAGGTGGACGTCCGCGCCCCGGCCGAGGAGCTCCTGCGGCCGACGGTGCCGCCCGGCGCCGGGTTCGTCCGCGCCGACGCCGACGCGATCACCGGCGCGCTGCGCGGGCTGGACGCACCGCCCGCCCCGGCGCGGCTGGCCGGGCGGGAGGCGACCCCGCTCGCCGGCGGGCTGCCCGGCGTCGGGCTGTACGGCACCGGGCTCGCCGGCTTCGTCCTCATCCCGCTGGGCCGCGACGTCGCCGACCGGGCGATCGACGGCGCCGGCGCCGCGGGTGGCGTCGCCGTCGAGGCCGGGCGCGGGCGCGCCGTCCGGGTCGCGACCCCCCTGCTCACCCTCGCCGTGCTGGCCCGGGGCCGGCGCGGCACGCTGCTCGCCGGCACCGTCGCCGCCGACGACCTCGACCGCGCCCTGCGCGAGCTCCCCGACCGGAGGCGACCGTGATCCCGACAGCAGGGACCCCGACAGCAGGGACCCCGACAGCAGGGACCCCCGCCCTGCGCACGACCGCGGTGACCAAGCGGTTCGGCCGCGTCACCGCCGTCGACGGCGTGGACCTGGAGGTGCCCACCGGCAGCCGGTTCGGGCTGCTCGGGCCCAACGGCTCGGGCAAGACGACGCTGGTGCGGATGCTGCTCGGGCTCGTCCACCCCACCTCGGGGTCGGTGGAGCTGCTGGGCCGGGCGATGCCGCGGCACGCCGCGCAGGTGCTGCCCCGCGTCGGCGCCCTGATCGAGAACCCGGCCGCCTGGGCGCACCTGGACGGGCGCACCAACCTGCGCCTGCTCGACGCCGCGGGCGGGGGCGGGCGGCGCCACCGGCGCGTCCGCATCGAGGAGGTGCTCGACCGCGTCGGCCTCGGCGGGGTGGACTCGCGGCCGGTGCGGGCCTACTCGCTGGGCATGCGCCAGCGCCTCGGCATCGCCGCGGCGCTGCTGCGCGGGCCCGAGCTGCTGCTGCTCGACGAGCCGACCAACGGGCTGGACCCGCGCGGGATCGGCGAGGTGCGCGAGCTGCTGGTCGCGCTCAACGAGGGAGGGACGACGGTGGTGCTGTCCAGCCACCTGCTGGCCGAGGTGGAGGCGCTGTGCACGCGGGTCGGGGTGATGGACTCCGGCCGGCTCGTCCTCACCGAGGACCTCGACGCCCTGCGCACGCCGACCGGGCTGGTCGAGCTGACCACCCCCGACCCGGTTGCGGCGCACGCGCTGCTCGACGGCCGCGTCGTGCGGCGCGACGGCGACGTGCTGACCGTCCGGGCGGACGACCCGGCCGCGCTCAACGCGCGCCTGGTCGCGGCGGGGGTGGCGGTGGCCGGCCTGACGGCGCGGCGCCGCACGCTGGAGCAGGTGGTCCTGGAACGCACGGGGGCGGGCAGCGACCGCCTCGACGCACCGCAGCAGGGTGGCCCTGCTGCCGCTGGACCGCAGGAGGGCCACCTGGCTGCGGTCCGGGGGGACCGGTGATCCGCACCGAGCTGGGCCTCCTGGTCCGGCGGCGCCGCGTGTGGCTGTGCTGGGCGCTGCTGTGCGCGCTGCCCGCCCTGATCGCCGTGCTGCTGGCGGCCACCGGCATCGCCCCGGCGCCCGGGCAGGGCGGGGCGTTCCTGTCGGCGGTGGTGGGCAACGGCCAGCTCTTCCCCGCCGCCGCGCTGGCGATCGTGCTGCCGGTGTTCCTGCCGATCACCGTGGCCATCGTCGCCGGGGACGCCGTGGCCGGGGAGGCCGGCGCGGGGACCCTGCGCTACCTGCTGGTGCGGCCGGTGGGGCGGTTGCGGCTGCTCGTGGCGAAGTTCGTCGGCATCACCGCGTACGTGGTGCTCGCCGTCGCCTTCGTGACGGTCACCGCGTACGCCGTCGGCGTGGCGGCGTTCGGCTTCGGCCCGGACGCCGAGGCGGGCGGGGCGGGCGCGGTCACATCGCTGTCGGGCACGTCGCTCACCCCGCAGCAGCTCGTCGAGCGCACGGCGCTGACCGTCGCCTACCTCGCGCTGTGCATGCTCGTGCTCGGCGCGGTCGGGCTGCTGTTCTCCACGCTCACCGACTCACCGCTCGCCGCCGCGCTGGGCGTGCTCGCCGTCGTGGTGACGAGCGCGGCGCTGCTCCCGCTGGAGGCCGCCGACGCCGTGGAGCGCTACCTGCCGACGACGCACTGGCTGGCCTGGATCGACCTGTTCCGCGACCCGATCCTGTGGACCGCGATCCGGGAGGGGATCGCGGTGCAGCTGGGCTGGATCGTCCTGGCGTTCGGGGCGGCGTGGGCGAACTTCGCGACGAAGGACGTGACGAGCTAGGGCTGGTAGGGCGGGGCGACGCCCCAGCCCCAGCGGGGCACGGGCGCGCGCGGCGGGGGCTGCGCTCCCGGCTGGGAGTTCTCCAGCGCGAGGCGGGTGCCCCACTCCAGGTAGCCGACGAGGGCCGCGCGGAACTCCGGATCGGCCGGCAGGCCCGCGTCGTCGGCGGCCCGGCTCATCGTGGTGGCGAACCGCAGCCGCTGCTCCGCGGTGATCCCCAGCCCGCGGTGGTGGGCGAGCATGCGCTGGTAGCCGCCCAGCTCCTCGGTGTAGACGGGCGGGCCGCCGAACACCTCGGTCCACCACGCGCTCACGTGGTGGCGGTGCTCCTCGCTCACCCCGCCGGGGAAGAACGGCGACAGCAGGTCGTCGGCCTCCACGCGGTCGTAGAAGGCGTCGATCAGGCGCCGGATCGCGGGCGGGCCGCCGGCCCACTCGATCAGCGTCGGCGCTCGGGGTTCATCCATCCTGCAGGTATTACAGCGTTGCAGTCATGTCGTCCAGGGCCTAGGGGCACGTCGTCGGCGGGACCAGCGGCCCGGGCCCGAGCGCGTCGAGCACCAGCCCGGCGACGGACCGGTCGACCGGCAGCCCGCCGTGGCCCACGACCGCGCCCGGGCAGACGTCCTGCACCGGCACGTTCACCGCGCCGGGCAGCCGCGCGGAGTCGGGCGGCGTGACCACCTCGTCGTCGGTGGTCCACACCGACAGCCACGGCACCAGCCCGCCGGTACCGGCCAGCTCGGCGAGCTCGGCGCTGCCCGGCGCGATCTGGCGGCACGCGGGCGGGCAGGCGTCCGGCGCGGCGGCTGCGCCGGCCGCGGCGAGCCGCGTCCCGCGCAGCGGCGAACCCAGCGTGACGACGCGGCGCGCCTTGGCCGCCCCGTCCTCCCGCGCGACCCACAGGCCGGCGACGACCCCGCCCGCGGAGTACCCGACGACGTCGACGGACGGCGCGCCCGCGGCCAGCGCCTCGTCGACGGCGGCGTCGAGCACCCGCACCTGCGCCGAGAGGTCGCCGGTGCCGTCGCCGGGCAGGTCGAGCACGCGGACGGGGCGGCCGGTCGCGGCGATCCGCTCGGCGAGCCCGCCCAGCGCCGCGGTGCTCCCGCCGTAGCCCGGCACGAGCAGCACGGGACCGGGGACGTCCTGCGGCGGCCGGGAGGCGGGGTCCACCGCCGGTCCGCGCGCGGCCAGCGCCCGCACCCCGAGCACGACCGCGCCGAGCAGCACCACCGCGGTGAGGAGCACGACGAGCAGCCGCCGCCGCGGGCTCACCCCCGGTCCCGGGCGGGGATGCGGGACTCGCCGAGCACGGATGCGGGACTCGCCGGACGGTGGGGCGGGACTCGCCGGGCCCGGGGGCGGGACTCGCCGGGGCGGCGCTCCCCCACCCTCGGGTTCCGCACGGCGGTCCGGCGGGTCGAGCGTCCGCGCACGGTCACGCCGGGGCCCCCGCGAGCAGGGCGTGCACCACGGCGTCGGCGAGCAGGCGGCCGCGGCGGGTGAGCACGGCCCGGTCCGCGCCGACCTCCAGCAGCCCCTCGGCGGCCGCCCGGTCCAGCGCGCGGCGGCCCGGCCCGTCGAGCAGGTCCAGGGGCAGGCCCTCGGCCAGCCGCAGCCGCAGCATCACGCGCTCGGTGTGCCGCTCGCCCTCGGTCAGCTCCTCGCTGCCGGCCCGGGGCGACTCCCCCGCCGCGAGGACTGCGGCGTAGCGGGCGGGGTGCTTGACGTTCCACCAGCGCGTCCCGGCGAGGTGGGAGTGCGCGCCGGGACCCAGGCCCCACCAGTCGCCGTCGCGCCAGTAGCCGAGGTTGTGCCGGCACTCCGCGTCCGGCCCGCTCGCCCAGTTCGACACCTCGTACCAGCTCATCCCGGCCGCGGTGAGCCGGTCGTCGATCATCTCGTAGCGGGTGGCGGCCACGTCGTCGTCCGGGGCGGGGAGCTCCCCGCGGGCGACCCGGCGGGCCAGCGCCGTCCCGTCCTCGACGATCAGCGCGTAGGCCGAGACGTGGTCCACGCCGGCGTCGAGGACGGCGTCGAGCGAGGCGGCGAGGTCGGCGTCGGTCTCCCCGGGGGTGGCGTAGATGAGGTCCAGGTTGACGTGCGCGAGCCCGGCCGCCCGCGCCTCGCGCGCGGCGGCGACCGCGCGGCCGGGGGTGTGCCGGCGGTCGAGCACCCGCAGGACGTGCGGCGCGGCCGACTGCATGCCGAGCGAGACGCGCGTGAACCCGGCGTCGACGAGCCCGGTGAAGAACTCCAGTGAGGTCGACTCGGGGTTCGACTCGGTGGTCACCTCCGCGCCCGGGGCCAGCCCGAACGTCGACCGGACCGCGCCGAGCACGACGCCGAGCCGCTCGGCGCCGAGCAGGGAGGGCGTGCCGCCGCCGACGAACACGGTGTCGACCCGCCGCTCCCCCACTGTCGCGGCGGCGAGGTCGAGCTCGCGGCGGACGGCGTCGAGCCAGCCGTCCGGGGACGCGCCGCTGCCGTCGAGCTCCGAGGCCGTGTAGGTGTTGAAGTCGCAGTAGCCGCAGCGCGCCGCGCAGAACGGCACGTGGACGTAGATCCCGAAGGGCGGCGACACCGGGTCCAGGATAGGCGCGTGCGGCAGGCTCTCCTCGCATGACCGCCCCGCTGCGCGTGCTGACGCTCAACGTCCTGGCCCCCACCCACGTCGACGACCCCGCGCGGCAGGACCTGCTGCGCGACGAGCTGCGCCGGCTCGACCCGGACGTCGCGGCCCTGCAGGAGGTCGGACCCGGGCAGGCCGCGGACCTGCTCGGCGCGCACCGGCACTCCGTCCGCCACCGCAGCACCGCGCCGGACGACCCGGTGGGCGCGGAGCTGGTCAGCCGGTGGCCCTTCGGCGCCGTGCACCACGTCGACCTGCACCTGGGCCCGGCGACGGAGTCGCTGCCGTGGACGGGGGCCGTGGTGGCGGAGGTGCTCGCCCCACCGCCGTTCGGGCCGGTGCTGGTGGTGCACCACAAGCCGGTGTGGCCGCTCGACCGCGAGGTCGTGCGCGAGCGGCAGGCGGTGCTGGTGGCCCGCGCCGTGGAGGACCTCGTGGCCGACCGCCCGGTGCACGTGGTGCTGCTCGGCGATCTGGACGCCACTCCGGACGCGGCCAGCGTGCGGTTCCTCACCGGCCGCCAGTCCCTCGACGGCACGAGCGTCGCCTACCACGACGCGTGGGAGATCGCGCACCCCGACGAGCCCGGACCCACGTTCACGCCGGCCAACCCGCTGGTGCGCGACGGGTCCATGCCGCTGGTGCGGCCGCGGCGGATCGACTACGCCATGGTCCGCGGCGGCGCCCACGGGCCGACGCTGCGAGTGCACCGCTGCGAGCCGGTGCTGGCGGGGCCGGTGGACGGCGTGCAGGCCAGCGACCACCACGGCGTGCTCGCGGAGCTGGAGGTGCCGGAGCGCCCGCCGGGCGAGCTGCGCTGAGGCAGCCCCTCAGCCCGGGCGGCGCGCCCGCCACTCCCTCGGCGAGGTGCCGTACGCGGCGCGGAAGGCCCGGCTGAACGTCGGGAGGTCGGCGAAGCCCCAGCGCCGGGAGATCTCGGTGATCGAGCGGTCGGCGCAGCGCGGGTCGCGCAGCTCGCGGCGGCAGCGCTCCAGGCGCGCCCGCTGGATCTGCTGGGCGACCGTGCCGCCGCGGTCGGCGAACAGCCGGTGCAGGTGCCGGGTGGACACGAAGTGCGCCGCGGCGACGGTGGCCGGGCCGAGGTCGGGGTCGGCGAGGTGCTCGACGATCCAGGCGTCGATGCGGCGCAGCAGGTCGTCGGCGGCCCGGACCGGCGCGGGCGGCGGCACGCGCTCGGCCGCGACCGTGGTGACCAGCTCGGCCAGCTCGTCGGCCAGCCGGACCCCGCCCGCTGCACTCAGCTCCGGGGGCGCGACCACCACGTCGCGCAGCATCCGGGCGACGATCGCCCCCAGCCCGTCGCGACCGCCCAGGGCCCGGGCGGTGAGCTGCTGCGAGACGGCGTCGTCGAGGGCGACGCCGGCCCGCGGCCAGGTCAGCACGAGCAGCTCCCACTCGCCGCCCAGGTTCCAGCGGAACGGCCGGTCGGTCTCGTACAGCGCGAAGTCACCGGGTCCGAGCACCGCCTCGCGCCCGTCCTGCATGATCGTGGCCGCGCCGGCGGCGAGCAGCCCCACCTGCAGGAACGCGGCGTCGTCGCGCCGGGCCAGGCCCGGGGTGCGGTGGCAGACCTGCCCGCGCGACACCACCGAGGCGACCCGCAGGTGGCCCACCCCGCTGCTGCGCACCGAGCCGGCGAAGCCGTCGCGCCGGTCGGCGCGGATGTCGAGGGAGACGAAGTTCTCCCGGATGAGGTCGCGCCAGACGTCGAGCCGATCGGTCCTCGCGGGTGCGGTCACGGGCGCCTCGCTGCTCGGGGACCGACCGAGGGTAGGAGCGGGCCGCGACCACCGTCAACGCCGCGACCCGGCGCGCAGCGACAACACGGTCGTCCTCCAGGGCCAACCCGCCCGCCCCCGCGCGCCGCACCATGCGGGGATGACCGCCCTCCTCCCGATCACCGACGCCACCACCACCACGGTGCGGGCCGCCTGCCCGCACGACTGCCCGGACACCTGCGCCATGGTCGTGACCGTCGCCGACGGGAGGGCCGTGGAGGTGCGCGGCGACCCCGACCACCCGTTCACCCGCGGCGGGCTCTGCGTCAAGGTCAACAACTACCCCGACAAGGTCTACAGCCCCGACCGCCTGCTGCACCCGCTGCGGCGCACCGGGCCGAAGGGCAGCGGCCGGTTCGAGCGGATCACCTGGGACGAGGCGCTGGAGGAGATCGTGAGCCGCTTCCGGGCCACGATCGCCGAGCACGGCCCCGAGTCGATCATGCCGGTGAGCTACCTGGGCACCCAGGGGATCCTCAACGGCCTCAACGTCGGCGACCCGTTCTTCAACAAGCTCGGCGCGACGATCTCCGAGCGCACGTACTGCGACTCGGGCGCCTGCACGGCGTACACGATGACGGTCGGTGCCACCGCGGGCGTCGACCCGGAGAGCCTCGTGCACTCCCGCTACATCATCATCTGGGCCTGCAACATGATCTCCACCAACCTGCACCTGTGGCCGTTCGTGGCCGAGGCCCAGAAGCGCGGCGCCAAGGTGGTGGTGATCGACCCGATGCGCCACCGCACCGCGCAGCGGGCCGACTGGCACATCCCGATCCGGCCCGGCACCGACGGCGCGCTGGCCCTGGCGATGATGCACGTGATCATCACCGAGGGGCTGGTGGACGAGGCGTACGTCCGCGACCACACCGTCGGCTACGACGAGCTGGCGGAGCGGGTGCGCGAGCACACGCCGGAGTGGGCGTCGCAGGAGACCGGCATCCCGGCCGAGGACATCCGCACCCTGGCCCGGGAGTACGCGACGTCCCAGCCGTCGATGATCCGGATCGGGGTCGCGATCGAGCGGCACGCCGGCGGCGGCCAGACCGTCCGCTCCATCGCCTGCCTGCCCGCGCTCGTCGGGGCCTGGCGCCGCGTCGGCGGCGGGCTGCTGCAGCTCCCGCTCTGGGCGTTCCCCGTGAACTGGGGCGCGCTCATGCACCCCGAGCTGCAGACGCCCGGCACGCGCGTGGTCAACCAGTACCTGCTGGGCCGCGCGCTCACCGGCGAGATGGCGCTCGACCCGCCGGTCAACGCGCTGATGGTCTACAACTCCAACCCGCTCGTGGTGTGCCCGGAGCAGGACAAGCTGGCCGCCGGGCTGGCCCGCGAGGACCTGTTCACCGTGGTCAGCGACCACGTCCTCACCGACACCGCGCGCTACGCCGACATCGTCCTGCCCGCGACCACCCAGCTCGAGCAGCACGACATCATGTTCAGCTGGGGCCACTTCTACGTCACGCTCAACACCCCGGCCGTCGAGCCGCTGGGCGAGGCCGTGTCCAACACCGAGCTGTTCCGCCGGCTCGCCGCGCGGATGGGCTTCACCGAGCGCTGCTTCACCCGCACCGACGAGGACCTGCTGGCCGAGGCGTTCGACTGGTCGGCACCGGTGATGGAGGGCATCACGCTGGAGTCGCTGCGCGAGACGGGCTGGGCGCGGCTGAACCTGCCGGGCCCGGACTCCTACGCCCCGCACGCCGAGGGCGGGTTCCCGACGCCGACGGGGAAGACGGAGTTCCGGTCGTCGATCGAGAACAACTTCGTCGTGCCGCTGTTCCGCCAGGGCAGCAACGACCACCAGCCCGGCGACGCCGTCGATCCGCTGCCGCACTACGTCCCGCCCCGCGAGACGGCCGACTCCGGCTACCGGCTCAACCTGCTGTCGCCGAAGTCGCACGCCTACCTCAACTCCAGCGCGGGCGACCAGCCGCAGCAGCGGCGGGTGCAGGGCGAGCAGACCGTCGTGCTGCACCCGCAGGACGCCGCCGAGCGCGGCATCACCGACGGGCAGCGGGTGCGGGTGTTCAACGACCGCGGCCGGTACGTCGCGCTCGCGAGGATCAGCGACGCGATCGCGCCGGGGGTGGCCGTCTCTCCGATGGGGGCCTGGCGGAAGAACGCCGAGGGCGGGGCGACGGTGAACGCGGTGAACCCGTTCGCGTTCGCCGACCTCGGCAACGCGCCGACGTTCTCCGACACCCGCGTCGAGGTCGAGGTCGTCTGATGGCCCTCTCCACCGGCGCCGCCACGGCCGCCTGGCGGGCGGCGCTCACGGCGGCGGGCTGCCCGGACGTCCTGGGCGTCGAGCGCGTGGCGGTGCCGGACGCGGCGGGGCGCGTGGCGGCCGGGCCGGTGCGGGCGCTCGCGTCCGTGCCCGCCGTGCCGTGCGCGGCGATGGACGGCATCGCGGTGCTGGCCGCCGACACCGCCTCGTCGACCGTGCCCGCCGGTCGGTTCGACGTCGTCGACACCGGCGACCCGCTGCCGCCGGGGCGGGACGCGGTCGTGGTGCGCGAGCACCTGCGCCGCCGTCCCGACGGGTCGGTCCGGCTGCGGGGGCCCGCACGGGCGGGCCAGCACGTCCGGCGGGTCGGCGAGTCGGTGCTGGCCGGCACCGAGCTCGTGCCGGCCGGGCGCGTGCTGCGGCCCGCCGACCTCGCCGCCGCGGCCGCGGGCGGGCACACCGCGCTGGACGTCCGGCGCCGCCCGGAGGTGGCGATCGTGCCGAGCGGGGACGAGGTGCGGCCCCTGGGCACCGCCCTCGCCCCCGGCGAGCTGCTGGACACGAACTCGCTGATGCTCGCCGCGACGCTGCGCGAGCTGGGCTGCGCGGTGCGGGTCGCGCCGATCCAGCCCGACGACCCCGTCCAGATCGCCGCGGCGGTGGGCTCCTCCTGCCGCGGGGGCGCGGACCTCGTGCTCGTGCTCGCGGGGTCCAGCGCCGGCCGCGACGACCACACGGCCGCCGTGCTGCGCGGCCTGGGCGCGGTCGTCGTGCAGGGGGTGGCGGTGCGCCCGGCCCACCCGGTGCTGCTCGGCGTCGTGCACGGCGACCCCGCGGTGCCGGTGGTGGGGGTGCCCGGCTACCCGGTGTCGGCCGCGCTGGCGGTGGAGCTGTTCGCCGTGCCGCTGCTCGCCGACCTGCAGCGCCGGCTCCCGGGCCCGCCGCGGACCGTCGAGGCCCGGCTCCCGTGCGCGGTCCCCTCCCGGCCCGACGTCGACGAGCACGTCCTCGTCACCCTGCCCGGCGACGGCACGGCCGTGCCCCTCGCCCGGGGCGCGGGCGCGCAGGCGGCGCTGGCCCGCGCCGACGCCGTCCTGCGCATCGACGCCGGCTGCGCCGGGTTCGGTGCCGGGGACGTCGTCACCGTGCTCCCGCTGGACGGTCCCGGCTGGTCGCGCACCGCCGGTGGACGGGACGGGTGCCGGGCGGCCGGCTGACGCGCTCCGCCTCAGGAGGTGGCGGCGCCGCCCGGGTCGGCGGCGGACCTGATCGCCACGACCGCCGCCGCCGGGTCGTCGGCCCGGAACGCGACCGCCGGGACCGCGGTCGGGCCGTGCCGACCCGGGTCCAGCAGCACCGGCTCCACCAGCCCGACCAGCACGTCGGTCTCGCCGTCCACGTCCACCACGAGGGCCCTGTCCACCACCGCGCCGGTGCTCCGGTCGCCCCACGTGCGCCGCACTCGCCGCACCGACCCGATGGAGGACGTCGGCACCCGGTGGTCGTGGAACGACGCCCAGCGCAACCGGAGCGCCTCCCGGTCCACGGTGTGGGGGTAGGCGTGCAGCGCCGCCAGCAACCCGAGGAACCACAGCGCGCTGAGGACGCCCAGGACCAGCAGCACCGTCCGCGCCGCCTCCCAGGGGACGACGAGGTGCACGAACACGATCTCGAACGGGAGGAGGAGGGCGAACATCCGGAACCTGGGCCGGAGCTGCGCGCTGTACTCGATCGCGGCGCTCCCGGGCGGGACGTGCCGTCGGCGGCGCAGGGCCAGGAGGGCGGCCCGCCACAGCGCCGCCTCACGCCGCACGGTCCGGGCCACCAGCCCCGCAGCCGTCCCGGGCTCCGGGTGCGCCCCGGTCGGCGTCGCTCGCGCCACGGCCACCCCCTCCGACACCTGCACTCTGGCGGCTCACCGGCCCGGCGACAACGGACCGCTGCCCGCCCGGGGGGAGCGGGGCCGCCCGTCGGCGTCCCGCACCGGCGCGACGACCCGCAGCACGGACCGGCTCGCGCAGCGCTCATGGCGCGGCGCAGCGCTGAGGCCGCGGCGCAGCGCGCGGGCGGGCTGCGCGAGCGGGTCGCGCGCTGCGCGAGCTGGTCCGGGCTGCGCGAGCGGCCCTCCCGCCGGCCGACCGGCCCGCGGGTGGGGGTCCCGCGCAGGACCGGTCCAACGGCGCAGCCCTGGTGGTGGGGCGCAGCGCGCGGGCGGGCTGCGCGGTACGGCCGTGGGCTGCGCCGGCCGACCAGGGCTGCGCCGGTCGAGCAGGGCTGCGCCGGCCGGGCCGTGACGGCGGCCGGTCCGTGCGGTAGGCATCGGTGGTGGAGTTCGCCGAGTACCGCTCGCACGACGCCGTGGGCCTGGCCCAGCTGGTCGAGAAGGGGGAGGTCGGCGCGTCCGAGCTGCTCGACGTCGCGCTCGCCCGCGCCGACGCCGTCGACGCGGCGCTCAACCCGATCGCCCGCCCGATGCGCGACCAGGCCCGCGAGCGCGCGGCCGGGGAGCTGACCGGGCCGTTCGCCGGCGTCCCGTTCCTGATCAAGGACCTCGGCCAGCACTACGCCGGGCTGCCGACGTCCGCCGGGTCCCGGTCGCTGGCGATGCTGCCCGCCACCGAGCACGCCGAGGTGGTCCGGCGCTGGCTGGCCGCCGGGCTGGTGGTGTTCGGCAAGACCACGACGTCGGAGTTCGGCGCGAAGGCGATCACCGAGCCCGAGCTGACCGGCCCGACCCGCAACCCGTGGGACCCCACCCGCACCCCCGGCGGCTCGTCGGGCGGGTCGGCCGCCGCCGTCGCCGCGGGGATCGTGCCGGTGGCGGGGGCCAGCGACGGCGGCGGCTCGATCCGCATCCCCGCCGCGTGCTGCGGGCTGTTCGGGCTCAAGCCCGGTCGGGGCCTCGTGCCCGCCGGGCCGGCCGTGGCGGAGGGCCTGCACGGCGCCTCGACGCACGGGGTGGTGTCCCGGTCGGTCCGCGACACCGCGGCGATGCTCGACGTCCTCGTCGGCCCCGACCCGGCCGGTCCCTACCTGGCCGCCGGGCCCGAGGGCCGGTTCACCGACCTCGCCGCGCGCGAACCGGGGCGGCTGCGGATCGGGTTCAGCACCGCCTCCCCCATCGGCACGGCGGTCGACCCGGAGGCGGTCGCGGCGGTGGAGGACGCGGCGGCGCTGCTGGAGTCGCTCGGGCACGCGGTCGAGCCGGCGACCACCGGCGTCGACGAGCGCCAGCTGGCCCGCGACTTCCTCACCGTGTGGTTCGCCTCCGTCTCCCGCCAGGTGCAGTGGGCGCGGGCCGCGACGGGCTGCGGGCCCGACGCCTTCGAGCTCGACACCCGGCTGATGGCCGCGCTCGGCCGGGCCACGCCGGCGCCGGTCTACATCGCCGCGCACGACCGCTGGCACGACCACGCCCGCGGGCTCGCCGCCTTCCACCAGCGCTACGACCTGCTGCTGACCCCCGCGCTGGCCCGGCCGCCGGTGCGGATCGGGGAGCTGGCCGCGCCCCCGCAGGTCCAGCGGGCCGGGCGCGCGCTGCTCGCCCTGCGCGCCACCCGCGTCCTCGCCCTGACCGACCTGGTGGACCAGCTCGTCACCCAGAACCTCGGCCCCGTCCCCTACACCCAGCTGGCCAACACCACCGGGCGCCCCGCGATGTCGGTGCCGCTGCACTGGACGGCGACCGGCCTGCCGCTCGGCGTCCAGTTCGTCGGCCCGCTCGGCGCCGAGGGCCGCATGCTCGCGCTCGCGGCGCAGCTGGAGACCGCGCGCCCCTGGTTCGACCGGCACCCGCCGGTGTGAGTCGCCTCTCCCACGATGCGGACGGTGTTGGCCCACTGGCCGGACAGGTGGGAGCATGACCGGCGTGACCGGGGCCCTGCGGATGCGACTCGTGGCCCGGCGCCACGTCGACCTGCAGCGCGTGAGCAGCGCGATCTGTCACTAGCGCCGCCCGAGACGATCCCGCCCGAACCGATCAGCCGGTGCCGCCCCGCCACGGACGCGCGTGCCCGGAACCCGGAGGCCCGCAGTGCCCCCCACCCCTGCCACGGACCGCTCCGCCGCGGAGCGGCCCGTCAAGCGCCCGCGCGGTGAAGGCCAGTGGAAGCTCGGCCACCGCGAGCCGCTGAACCCGAACGAGCGCACGAAGAAGGACGACGACGGGCTCAACGTCCGCGCGCGCATCGAGGACGTCTACAGCAAGCGCGGGTTCGACTCGATCGACCCCGCCGACCTGCGCGGCCGGATGCGCTGGTGGGGCCTCTACACCCAGCGCAGGCCCGGGATCGACGGCGGCCGCACCGCGGCGCTGGAGCCCGAGGAGCTCGACGACCGCTACTTCATGCTGCGCGTGCGCCTCGACGGCGGCGCGCTCACCACCGAGCAGCTCCGCGCGCTCGGGGAGGTCAGCCAGCGGTACGGGCGCGACACCGCCGACGTCACCGACCGGCAGAACATCCAGTACCACTGGATCGAGATCGAGAGCGTGCCGGCGATCTGGCAGCGGCTCGAGGGCCTCGGGATGGTCACCACCGAGGCGTGCGGCGACACGCCGCGCGTCGTCCTCGGCTCCCCCGTCGCGAGCGTCAGCTCCGACGAGGTGCTCGACCCGCAGCCCGCGATCGACGCGATCGTGGACCGCTACGTCGGTGACCCGGAGTTCTCCAACCTGCCGCGGAAGTTCAAGACCGCGATCTCCTGGCAGCAGGACGTGGCGCACGAGGTGAACGACGTGTCGTTCATCGGCGTCGTGCACCCCGAGCTCGGCCCCGGCTTCGACGTCTGGGTCGGCGGCGGCCTGTCGACCAACCCGAAGATCGCGCAGCGGCTCGGCGCGTGGGTGGCGCTGGACGACGTGCCGGACGTGTGGGCCGGGATCATCGCGGTGTTCCGCGACTACGGCTACCGGCGGCTGCGCCACCGCGCCCGGATCAAGTTCCTGGTGGCCGACTGGGGCGTCGCGGAGTTCCGGCGCGTGCTGGAGGAGGAGTACCTCGGGCACCCGCTGGCCGACGGGCCCGCCCCCGCCGTCCCCGCCGCGCCGATCGACCACGTCGGCGTGCACCGGCAGAAGGACGGCCGCAACTACGTCGGGGTCGCGCCGGCGTCCGGCCGGGTGTCGGGCACCACGCTGGTCGCGCTGGCCGACGCCGTCGAGCGCGCCGGGTCGGGCCGGGTCCGGCTCACCCCGCAGCAGAAGATCGTGGTGCTGGACGTGCCCGACGGCGCCGTCGACACCCTCGTCGGCGAGCTGAACACGCTCGGCCTGCAGGCCGAGCCGTCTCCGTGGCGGCGGGCCACGATGGCCTGCACCGGCATCGAGTTCTGCAAGCTCGCGATCGTCGAGACCAAGGAGCGGGCGATCCGCCTGGTCGACGACCTGGAGAAGCGCCTGGCCGACGTCGTGCCGGGCGTGCCGATCTCGATCCACCTCAACGGCTGCCCGAACGCCTGCGCCCGCACCCAGGTCGCCGACATCGGCCTCAAGGGCCAGATCGTCACCGACGCCGAGGGCCGGCAGGTCGAGGGCTTCCAGGTGCACCTGGGCGGCGGGCTCGGCCTCGACGCGGGGTTCGGCCGCAAGCTGCGCGGCCTGAAGGTCACCAGCGCGGAGCTGGGCGACTACGTCGAGCGCGTCGTGCGCCGGTTCGCGGCGCAGCGCACCGACGGCGAGCGCTTCGCCCAGTGGGTGCTGCGCGCCGACGAGGCGGACCTCAAATGAGCCGCGGCTGCGCCGCCCGTGAGTGCGCAGGAGGGCTAGAACACCGCTGCGCACTCACGAGGGCCGGAGGCCCGGCGTGAGCGAGCGCGCCGTGCCGTTCTACTGCCCCTACTGCGGCGACGAGGACCTGCGCCCGGCCGAGGCCGCCCACGGCGCCTGGTACTGCGGGTCCTGCCTGCGCACCTTCACCCTGAAGATGATCGGGATCGGAGTGCCCGGATGACCGCCACCACCGACGGCCGCGCGGTCGCCGAGCGCGGCGCCGCGGACCTGGGGCCGGACGCGAGCGCGCAGGACGTGCTGGCCTGGGCCGCGGCGACGTTCGGGCACCGCGTGGTGGTCGCCTCCAACATGCAGGACGCCGTGCTCGTCGACCTGGCGGCGAGGGCGCTGCCGGGCGTCGACGTGCTGTTCCTCCAGACCGGCTACCACTTCGCCGAGACGATCGGCACCCGCGACGCCGTCGCGCACGTCCACGACGTGCGCATCGTCGAGGCGCGGGCGACGCGCTCGGTGGCCGAGCAGGACGCCGAGTTCGGGGAGGACCTGTGGGCGCGCGACCCGAACCTGTGCTGCGCGATGCGCAAGGTCGAGCCGCTGGCGCGCACGCTCGCCGGCTACGACGCCTGGGTCACCGGCGTGCGCCGGGTCGAGGCGCCGACCCGGGCGGGCACGCCCCTGGTCACCTGGGACGAGAAGTTCGGGCTGGTGAAGGTCAACCCGATCGCCGCGTGGAGCGACGAGCAGATGCAGTCCTACATCGACACCCACGGGATCCTGGTGAACCCGCTGGTCGCCGATGGCTACCCGAGCATCGGCTGCGCCCCCTGCACCGCCAAGCCGGCCCCCGGCGCGGACCCGCGCTCGGGCCGCTGGGCGGGCACGGGCAAGATCGAGTGCGGGCTGCACCAGTGAGCGCGCCCGCCCGTCCGGACCGCAGCGGGGTGACACCGCTCCGATCCGGTCGCAGCGGTGCCACCCCGCTGCGACCCATGGACGCCCTCGACGCGCTGGAGTCCGAGGCGATCCACGTCTTCCGCGAGGTCGCCGGCGAGTTCGACCGCCCCGTCGTCCTGTTCTCCGGCGGCAAGGACTCCACGCTGCTGGTGCACCTGGCCGTCAAGGCGTTCGCGCCCGCGCCGGTGCCCTTCCCGCTGCTGCACGTGGACACCGGGCACAACTACCCGGAGGTCATCGCCTTCCGCGACGCGCTGGTCGAGCGCCTGGGCCTGCGGCTGGAGGTCGCGCGCGTCCAGGACTGGATCGACGCCGGGCGCCTGCAGGAGCGCCCCGACGGCACCCGCAACCCGCTGCAGACCCAGCCGTTGCTCGACTCGATCGCCGAGCACCGCTTCGACGCCGTGTTCGGCGGCGGGCGCCGCGACGAGGAGCGCGCGCGAGCCAAGGAGCGGATCATGAGCCTGCGCGACGCGTTCGGCCGCTGGGACCCCCGCAGCCAGCGGCCCGAGCTGTGGGACCTCTACAACGGCCGGCACGCCCCCGGCGAGCACGTCCGGGTGTTCCCGATCAGCAACTGGACCGAGCTGGACGTGTGGCGCTACATCCGGCGCGAGGCGATCGAGCTGCCGCCGATCTACTACAGCCACGAGCGCGAGGTGTTCCGCCGCGACGGGATGTGGCTGGCGCAGGGCCCGTGGGGCGGCCCGCGCGGCGGGGAGGTGCTGGAGCGGCGCACCGTGCGCTACCGCACCGTGGGCGACGGGTCGTGCACCGGCGCCGTCGAGTCCACCGCGGCCACCCTGGACGAGATCATCGCCGAGGTGGCGGCGTCGCGGCTCACCGAGCGCGGCGCCACCCGCGCGGACGACCGCCTGTCCGAGGCGGCCATGGAGGACCGCAAGCGCGAGGGGTACTTCTGACCATGGGGGACCTCCTGCGCTTCGCGACGGCCGGGTCGGTCGACGACGGCAAGTCCACGCTGGTCGGGCGGCTGCTCTACGACACCAAGTCGGTGCTGGCCGACCAGATCGAGGCCGTGCAGCGGGCGTCGGTCGACCGGGGGCTGTCGACGCCCGACCTGTCCCTGCTGGTCGACGGCCTGCGCGCCGAGCGCGAGCAGGGCATCACGATCGACGTCGCCTACCGCTACTTCTCCACCCCGACCCGGGAGTTCGTGCTCGCCGACACCCCGGGCCACGTCCAGTACACGCGCAACACCGTCACCGGCGCGTCCACCGCGGAGCTGGCCGTGCTGCTCGTCGACGCCCGCCACGGGGTGGTGGAGCAGACCCGCCGGCACGCCGCCGTGCTCGCCCTGCTCCGGGTGCCGCGGCTGGTGCTCGCCATCAACAAGATCGACCTCGTCGACCACGACGAGGCGGTGCTCACCGCGATCGGTGAGGAGTTCGCCGGGCTGGCGCGGTCGCTGGGCTTCGCCGACGATGCGGTGGTGACGATCCCGGTCTCCGCCCTGGAGGGCGACAACGTCGTCGAGCGCTCGCAGCGCACCCCCTGGTACGAGGGCCCGACGCTGCTCGGGCACCTGGAGTCGGTGCCGGTCACCGGCCCGGAGGTGGCCGCGCCGTTCCGGATGCCGGTGCAGTACGTCATCCGCCACCACGCCACCGACTACCGCGGGTACGCGGGGCGGGTCGCCGCGGGCAGCGTCGCGCCCGGGGACGCGGTCGTCGTGCTCCCGGGCGGGGCGCGCACGACCGTCACCGCCGTCGACACCGCCGACGGGCCGCTGGACGCCGCGGGGGCCGGGCGCAGCGTCGCGGTCCGCCTGGCCGACGACATCGACACCGCCCGCGGCGACCTCCTCGCCGCCGCCGGCGCCCCGCCCCGCGTCACCAGCGAGCTGGACGCCACGCTGTGCTGGCTGTCGGACCGGCCGCTGCGGCCCGGGGCCCGGCTGCTGCTCAAGCACGGCGCCCGCACCACGCAGGTGATCGTCGGCGCGCTCGGCGCCCGGCTCGACACCGACACCGTCACCTGGACCGACGCGCCCGAGCAGCTCGCGATCAACGACATCGCCCGGGTGGACCTGCGCACGGCCGACCCGCTGCCCGTCGACGACTACGCCGACATCCGCGCCACCGGCGGCTTCCTGCTCATCGACCCGCCCACCGGCAGCACGCTCGCCGCCGGCCTGGTCGGCTCCTTCGGCGGCGGCGGCGGCGGCCCTCGTGAGTGAGGACGAGTGCTAGAACACCCCTCCGCGCGCACGGGCGCCGCAGGCGCGGCGCTGGTCGCCGTGGCCCACGGCAGCCGGGACCCGCGCTCGGCGGCCACCGTCGCCGCGCTCGTCGACGAGGTGCGCCGGCAGCGGCCCGACCTCGACGTGCGGCTGAGCTTCCTCGACCTCTCCGCCCCCCGCCTGCCCGAGGCGCTCGCCGCCGCGGCCGCCGACGGGCACCGGCGCGCCGTCGTCGTGCCGCTGCTGCTCGGCCACGCCTTCCACGCCCGCGTCGACGTGCCCGGCGAGGTGGCGCGGGCCGCGGCGCGGCACCCGGGCCTCGACATCGCCACCGCCCCGGTGCTCGGCCCGGACGACCGGCTGGAGGCGGCCGCCTGGGAGCGGCTGGCCGAGGTGGCCGGGCCGCTGGACGACCCGGGCCTCGGCGTGGTGCTCGCCGGGATCGGGTCCTCGCACGCCCCGGCCAACGCGGCCGTCGCCGCCGTCGCCGCCCGCGGGGCGGCCCGGTTCGGCTGGGCCGGCGCCCGGGCGGCCTTCGCCACCGCGTCCCCGCCGGTGCCGTGCGCGATCGCGGCGCTGCGGGCCGCGGGCGCGCGGCGCGTGGCCGTCGCGCAGTGGACCCTCGCGCCCGGCCTGCTGCCCGACCGCATCGCCGCCGCGGCGGCGGCCGCGGGGGTCCCGGTCGCCGCCCCGCTCGCCGCCCACCCGGGGATCGCGGAGCTGATCGCCGAGCGGCACGACCAGGCGCAGCGCCCGGCGGCCCGCGCCACCGGCTGACGCCGGTCACGGGACGAGCCGGGCGAGCCGGACCGGGTCGTTGAGCACGTCGATCTCCACGATGCGCCCGTCGACGACGGTGAACGCGAGCACCGCCACGGTGCGGCCGCGCACCGCGGAGACGATGCCCGGCACCCCGTTGACCAGCACGACGCGGGCCTCGGTGGCCCCGCGGTACACCAGCGCCCGGCCCGCCACGGCCGCGGCGCCCCGCACCAGCACCGAGCCGGCACCGCCGGTGTCGACGCGGAGCACGACGTCGGGGTCGAGCAGCGCGACGAGGCCGGCGAGGTCGCCGCGGCGCGAGGCCGCGATCCAGGCGTCGACGACGGCGCGGTGGCGGGTGCGGTCGGCCCGGCCCGCCGCGGCCGAGCCCTGCACCCGCCGCCGGGCCCGGCTGGCCAGCTGCCGCGCCGCGACCGGCGTCCGCCCGACCAGCGGGGCGATCTCGTCGAAGGGCACGGCGAACATGTCGTGCAGGACGAACGCGAGCCGCTCGGCCGGGGCCAGCTCGTCGAGCACGACGAGCAGGGCCAGCCCCACGGTGTCGGCCAGCACGGTCTGCTCGGCCGGGTCGCCGGGGTCGGCCCGGTCGACCACCGGGTCCGGCACGCGGTGCTCGAGGGGCTCCTCCCGGCGCGCCGCCCGCGAGCGGAGCACGGTCAGGCACTGCCGGGACACGATCGTCGTGAGCCACCCGGCCAGGTTCTCCACGTCGTCCGCGCCCGCCCGCGCCATCCGCAGCCACGTCTCCTGCACGGCGTCGTCGGCCTCGGCGAGCGAGCCGAGCATGCGGTAGGCCACGGCGCGCAGCCGCGGCCGGTGCTCCTCGAACCGCTCGGTCCAGAACTCCTCGTCGTGCACCGGTCACATCCTCCCGATCCGCCGCGTCACCACCCTGACCGCCCGCACGGGGCGGATGTGACGGAGGACCCCGATGAGCGCGACGACGACCGCGACACCCACCGCCCGCATGACCCACCCGGCGGTGGTGCTGCCCGACGCGATGGCCGCCCTGCAGGCGCTCGGCCGGGCCGTGGAGGCCGGGCCGGTGCCGCACCGGACGCACAAGCTCGTCCAGCTGCGGGCGAGCCAGATCAACGGCTGCGGGGTGTGCGTGGACATGCACGCGCGCGAGCTGCGCGCGGCGGGCGCGCCCGAGGAGGCGGTGTGGGCCGTGGCCGCGTGGCGGGAGTCGCCGCACTTCGACGAGGCCGAGCGGGCGGCGCTCGCCCTCACCGAGTCGGTCACGCGGCTGGCCGACCGGGGCGAGGCCGTGCCCGACGCCGTGTGGGACGCCGCGGCCGACCTGTTTGCCGAGGACGAGCTGGCCGCCCTGCTCCTCTCCATCGCGATGATCAACCTGTGGAACCGGCTCAACGCGGCCACCCGCCAGCCCGCCGGGCAGCGCTGGTAGGGCCCAGTCCGGATGCGTGGGCCGCGTCACGACGGCGGTGGGTGGGCGCGCCCCGCACCCGGAACGGCAGGTCGGGTGCAATGACCGGACAGGTGCGGCCCGGTCCTGCCTGGCGGTCACCCGCTTGTCCCCCGGCCCGGGGCGCGCACACGATGGACGGGTGAACCCGCCGTCGCCGCGCGCCTCCCGCGCAGGAGCGTCGGTGCCGCACGGCCGGTCCCGCCTCGATCTCGAGCGGTTCTGGCCGTCGCGGCGCGGGCACGCGTTCGACGAGTTCTGTCGCTGAGCACGGCGCCCGGGTCGGTCCCGGACGTCGCCCCCCCGGCCCCGCCCGTGCTCACCGAACAAGGACCCGACCCCGCCATGTCCCGTCTGCGGACCACCCTCGTCCTGGCCGTCTCCGCCGCCCTCGCCCTCACCGCCTGCTCCCGCGCCGAATCCGCTCCCGCCGCCGCCCAGTCCGCCGCCGGCGGCACCGCCGTGGAGCTGCGCCTGGGCTACTTCCCCAACGTCACCCACGCCGCCGCGATCATCGGCGTCGACGAGGGGCTGTTCGCCGCCGAGCTCGGCGCCACCACGCTGACCACCCAGACCTTCAACGCCGGCGGCGACGCGGTGAACGCGCTGTTCGGCGGCTCGCTCGACGCCACCTACATCGGCTCGGGCCCGGCCATCAACGCGTTCGCCCGGTCCGACGGCGAGGCGGTGCGGCTGGTCGCCGGGGCCACCGACGGCGGCGCGCAGCTCGTCGTCCGCCCCGACATCACCTCCCCCGAGCAGCTGCGCGGGGCCACGGTCGCCACCCCGCAGCTGGGCAACACCCAGGACATCGCGCTCAAGGTGTGGCTGTCCGAGCAGGGCCTGGCCGTCGGCGACGGCCCCGACCAGGTGCAGATCGCCAACCTGGAGAACCCGCGCACGCTCGACGCCTTCCGCGTGGGCGACGTCGACGCGGCGTGGCTGCCCGAGCCGTGGAGCTCGCGGCTGGTGCTCGACGCCGGCGCGAGCGTGCTGCTCGACGAGCGCGAGCTGTGGGAGGGCGGGCACTTCCCGACCACGGTGCTGCTGGTGTCCACGGAGTTCCTGCGGTCCTACCCGGACACCGTCCGGGACCTGCTGCGCGGGCACCTCGCCGCCACCGAGCTCGCCACCACCGACCCGGCCGCCGCCCGGACGATCGTCAACGACGGCATCGAGGCGCTCACCGGCAACCGGCTCGCCGACCCGGTCGTCGAGCGGGCGTTCGGCGAGCTGGCGCTGTCGGTCGACCCGCTGGCCGCGACGTTCCCCCGGCTCGCGCAGGACAGCGTCACGGCGGGCATCGCCGACGACCTCGTCGACCTCACGGGCTTCGTGGACGTCGGCCCGCTCAACGCCGAGCTCGGGGCCGCCGGGCGCCCGCCCGTCGACGCCGCCGGGCTCGACGGTTCCTGACCCGGGGAGGGACCACCATGACCACGACGCTCGACCGCTCGCCGCGGGCCCCCGCACGCCCGGCCGCCCGGCTCGCCGGGGTGGCCAAGGTGTTCGGCACCGGACCCGCCGCCGTCACCGCGCTCACCGACGTCGACCTGCGGGTCGAGCCGGGCGAGTTCGTGTGCCTGCTCGGCGCCTCCGGGTGCGGCAAGACGACCCTGCTCAACCTGCTGGCCGGGCTGGAGCGGCCCACGCGGGGGGCGGTCGACATCGCCGCCGACCGCCCCGCGGTGGTGTTCCAGGAACCCGCGCTGCTGCCCTGGCTCACCGCGGTCCGCAACGTCGAGCTGCCGCTGCGCCTCGCGGGGATCGGCCGGTCCGCGCGGCGCGGCACGGCGGAGGAGCTGCTCGACCTCGTCCGCCTGGACGGCCAGGCCGCCAAGCGGCCGCACGAGCTGTCCGGCGGCATGCGCCAGCGGGTCGCGCTGGCCCGCGCGCTGGCCGCCACCACCGTCGGCGGGCGCGAGGGCCGCCTGATGCTCATGGACGAGCCCTTCGCCGCGCTCGACGCCATCACCCGCGACGTCCTGCAGGGCGAGCTCACCCGGGTGTGGCGGGCCACCGGCACCGCGGTCGTCTTCGTCACCCACGACGTGCGGGAGGCCGTCCGGCTCGGGCAGCGCGTCGTGCTGCTCTCGTCGCGGCCGGGCACGGTCGTGCGGGAGTGGGCGGTCGACGGCGACCGCGACGCCCTCACCGCCGAGATCACCGGCGCGCTGCGGGAGGTGATCGCGGCCCATGGGCGCGCCGCCTGAGCTCGTCCGCCCCGACGCCGACCGGTCCGACGCCGACCGGCCCGGGGCCGCCGCCGAGGTGGCCGGGCTGGACGCGCTGGACACGCCCGTGGTCGAGCGCAGGCCGCTGTGGCGGCGGCTGCTCGGCTCGGCCGTCCCCCCGCTCCTCACGCTGGTCGCGGTGATCGCGCTGTGGCAGGTGGCGTGGGCGTCGGCGCTGTGGCCGGAGTTCAAGCTCCCGGCCCCGGTCGCGGTGTTCGACGAGTTCGCCGGGGTCGTGGCCGACGGCTCGGTCTGGTCGATCACCTGGACCTCCGTGGGCCGCGCGGTGCTCGGGTTCGCCGTCGCCGTCGCCGTCGCCACCCCGCTCGGCCTGCTGGTGGCGAAGGTGCCGTTCGTGCGCGCCGCGATCGGCCCGCTGCTGTCGGGGATGCAGAGCCTGCCGTCGGTGGCCTGGGTGCCGGCCGCGGTGCTGTGGTTCGGCCTCACCGACGCCACCATCTACTTCGTCGTCCTGCTCGGGTCGGTGCCCTCGATCGCCAACGGCCTGGTGGCCGGCGTCGACCAGGTGCCGCCGATCCTCGGCCGCGTCGGTGACGTCATGGGGGCCGGCCGCCTGGCCTCGGCGCGGCTGATCCTGCTGCCCGCGGCCCTGCCGGGCTACCTCGCGGGCTGCAAGCAGGGCTGGGCGTTCGCGTGGCGCTCGCTGATGGCCGCGGAGATCATCGCCACCTCGCCGCAGCTGGGCGTCGGCCTGGGGGCCTACCTCAAGGAGGGCAGCGACGTGAACGACATCTCCGGCGTCATCGCGGCCATCGTGCTCATCCTGATCGTCGGCGTCGGCGTCGAGCTGCTCGTGTTCAAGCCGCTGGAGCGCCGCGTGCTGCGCAGCCGCGGCCTGGCCCCGAGCACCTGACGCGGCCGACCGCGCCGGACGACCCCGTGCGGCGCCACCCCGCGCGCTGCACCCCGCCACGGAGCACGGCGTCCTGCACGCCGGGCGCACCCCGCGCGCCGGCGGGGGTCGGGGTGGCCGACGCGGGAGGCCGGGGGCGGGCGGGGTGCTGCTGATCGTGCTCGGGACGGCGCTGCGACCGGGATCCACGCAGGACCGAACAGTCCGTGTCGGGGCGGCGAGCCGGGGTAGCCGGGAGCACCGACGCCGCGCCCGCGGGCGTCCCGACCCCCCGAGGAACCCATGTCCGAGCGCAACACCCTCGTCCGCAGCCTCCACGACCTCGGCCTCGCCGCCTGGTTCGGCGGCACCCTCGCCGGTGCCGTCGGCATCAACGGGGCCGCCGCCGACGTGGCCGACCGCACCCAGCGGCTGCACACCGCCAACGCCGGCTGGGCCCGCTGGACCCCGGTCAACTTCGTCGCCATCGGCGCCCACCTCATCGGCGGCGCCGGCCTGCTGATGGCCAACTCCGGCCGCGTCAAGTCCCAGAAGGGCACGGCCGGCACGGCCGGGCTCAAGGGCGCCCTCACCGTGGCCGCGCTGGGCGTCACCGCCTACAGCCGGGCGCTGGGCAAGAAGCTCGAGCAGGCCGACGGCGTGCCCGTCGAGGGCGGGACCGACCCGAGCCCCGACACCCCCGAGGACATCGCCAAGGCGCAGAAGCAGCTCAAGGTCACCCAGTGGGTCATCCCCGCGCTGACCGGCGGCATCGTCGTGCTCACGGCGGTGGCCGGCGAGCAGCAGAAGGCGGGCCGCCAGGCCCTCGGCGTGCTGGGCCGCCTGACCGGCACCGGCAAGGCCTGACCCGACCCCGTTGCGGGAGAGCCGCGTCCACGCCACCCGGTCGCGTGGACGTGGCTCTCCCGCAACGCGTCACAGGCGCGGGTCCACCGGTTCGCTCTCCAGCGCCAGCACCGCGAACACGCACTCGTGCACCCGCCACAGCGGCTCCCCGGCGGCCAGCCGGCGCAGCGCCTCCACGCCCAGCGCGTGCTCGCGCAGCGCCAGCGAGCGCTTGAGCCCGACGCGGCGCTGCCGCAGCCGGTCCAGGTGCGCCGGGTAGTCGGGGCCGTAGACCAGCCGCAGGTACTCGCGACCGCGGACCTTGATCCCGGGCTGCACCCGCGGGGCGGGGACCAGCGGCTTCACCACCATCCCCTCCCCGCCGGCCCCGGTCAGCTCCTCCCACCAGGCCGTCGCCGCGGCCACCGATGCGGCGTCGGCGAGGTCGACGAACCGGCGGTCGGTGCGCCGGAACAGCACCGGGTCGGCCGCGTGCAGGGCGTCGGCCCAGCCCAGGTGCCGCTCGTGCGACTCCTCCACCAGCGACCGGCCCTCCGCCGCGAGCACCGCGAACGGGGCGAGCTGCACACCGTCCAGCCCGTCCACGGGCCAGCAGTAGCGCCGGTAGGCCGCGCGGAACCCGGCCGCGGCGACCCGCCGCTGCGCCACGGCGTCGGCGAGCCCGCCCACGTCCACCCCGCGCGCGGCCGCCGCCGCCAGCGCGTCCCCGGCCGCGGACAGCCCCGCCCCGGCCGCCGCGGCCACCGGTGCGAACTGCGTCCGCAGCAGCCCCTCGGCCTTGGCGCTCCACGGCAGCAGCTCGGCGTCGAGCAGCAGCCAGTCCGACCCCAGCTCCGCGAACAGCCCCGCGGCCGCCTCCCGCACCCGGTGCAGCAGGCCGTCGGTGCGGGCGGGGTCGAAGAACGACCGGCCGGTGCGGGTGACGACGGCGCCCGGCCCGTCGATGCCGAAGCGGCGCGCGTCGCGGCAGACGAGCACGACCGCCCGCGACCCCATGTGCTTCTCCTCGCACACGAGCTCGCGCACGCCGTCGGCGCGGAACGCGGCGAACGCCTCGTCGGGGTGCTCGAGGTGGCCCTCCCGCTGCGAGGCCTCGGGCGGGGCCATCGTCGGCGGCAGGTGGACGAGCCACCGCGGGTCGACGGCGAACCGGCTCATCACTTCCAGCGCCGCGGCGGCCCGCTCGGCCTGCACGGTGATCCGGCCGGCCGCGGTCTCGACGAACCGCTTGCCGCTGACGTCGCCGAGGTCGAGCACGTACGGGTCGCGCTCCGGCGGCGGGGCGGGGGCCAGGGGCCGCACGGGCTCGGACCACACCCGGTGCGCCGGCACGGACACGACCTCCCGCTCCGGCCAGCGCAGCGCGGTGAGCCGCCCGCCGAACACCGCGCCGGTGTCGACGCACAGCGTCCGGTTGACCCACTCGGGCTCCGGGACCGGCGTGTGGCCGTAGACGACGGTGGCGGCGCCGCGGTAGTCGCGCGCCCACGGGTAGCGCACCGGCAGGCCGAACTCGTCGGTCTCCCCGGTGGTGTCGCCGTAGAGCGCGAAGCTGCGCACGCGGCCCGACGCGCGGCCGTGGTAGCGCTCGGGCAGCCCCGCGTGCGCGACGACGAGCCGCCCCCCGTCGAGCACGTAGTGGGCCACGAGCCCGTCGCAGAAGCGCCGCACCTCCGCGCGGAAGTCCTCGGGCTCCGCGGCGAGCTGGGCGAGCGACTCGGCCAGCCCGTGCGCGACGGTCACCTTCCGGCCGGCCAGCGCGCGCACGAGCTTCTGCTCGTGGTTGCCGCACACGGCGAGCGCGTCGCCGTCGCGCACCATGCCCATCGCCAGCCGCAGCACGCCGGGCGTGTCGGGGCCGCGGTCGACGAGGTCGCCGACGAACACGGCGCGGCGCCCGTCGGGGTGCCGGGCGCCGACTGGGCGCCCCGCCCCGTCGCGGGCCAGGGCGTAGCCCAGCGCCGCGAACAGCTCCTCCAGCTCGGCGCGGCAGCCGTGCACGTCGCCGATGACGTCGAACGGCCCGGTCTCGGACCGCCGGTCGTTGAGCAGCGGCTCGACGACGATCCGCGCCGCGTCCACCTCCTCGACCGAGCGCAGCACGTGCACGCGGCGGAACCCCTCGCGCTCCAGCCCCCGCAGCGACCGGCGCAGGTCGGCGCGCTGGTGGCGGACGACGTGCGGCCCGAACGCCCGCCCGGCCGCGACCCGCTCCTGGCACAGCGACTCGGGCAGGTCCAGCACGACCGCCACCGGCAGGACGTGGTGCTCGCGGGCCAGCGCCACGAGCGGCTCGCGGGCGGTGCGCTGCACGTTGGTGGCGTCGACGACGGTGATCCGGCCGGCCGCCAGCCGCAGCCCGGCGACGTGGTGCAGGGCGTCGAAGGCGGCGGTGGTGGCGGACTGGTCGTCGGGGTCGTCGGCCACCATGCCGCGGAAGGCGTCGGAGGAGAGCACCTGCGTGGGCCGGAAGTGGCGCGCCGCGAACGTCGACTTGCCCGAGCCGGACACGCCGACCAGCACGACGAGGGACATGTCGGGGATCGACAGATCAGCCACGGCGGAACACCCCCAGCTGCGTCGGCGGGCCGACCTCGGGGTCGTCGGGTCCGACGGGCCGGAACGCGACGGTGTAGCCGTAGCGCTCCGCCACGCCCTGCGCCCACGCCCGGAACTCGGCGCGGGTCCACTCGAAGCGGTGGTCGGCGTGCCGGAACGCCCCGGCGGGCAGGCCCTCGTAGCGCACGTTGTGCTCGGCGTTGGGCGTGGTGACGAGCACCGCGCCGGGCCGCGCCGACCCGAACACCGCGTGGGCCAGGGCGGGCAGCCGCTCCGGGTCGACGTGCTCGACGACCTCCATGAGCACGGCGGCGTCGAACCCGGCCAGGGACGCGTCGGTGTAGGTCAGCGCCGACTGGCGCAGCGCGATCCGGTCGCGGACGCGGTCGCCCGCCCGGTCCAGGTGCAGCCGGCGCGCGGCGACGGTGAGCGCGCGGCTGGAGACGTCGACGCCGAGGATCTCGGTGAACGCGGGGTCGGCGAGCAGGTCGCGCAGCAGCGCGCCCGGCCCGCAGCCCAGGTCGACGACGCGGTGGGCGCCCAGCTCGCGCAGCACCGCGACGACGGTGGCCCGGCGCTGGTCGGCCAGCGACGGGGTGCGCGGCTCGGCGCCGGCGTCGGGATCGGTGTCGGGGTCCAGCTCCTCGACCGGGGCGCCGTCGGCCAGCGCCAGCGCCTCCAGCGCGGAGGCGACCAGCCCGCGCCGGTGGGCGAGGTAGCGGCGGCTGATGAGCTCGCGCTCCGGGTGCGCGGCGAGCCAGCGCTCCCCCATCCGCAGCAGCTTGTCGACCTCCTCGGCGCCGACCGGGTAGTGCTTGGCCCCGTCGAGCACGGGCAGCAGCACGTAGAGCTGGGTGAGGGCGTCGGCGACGCGCAGGGTGCCGGTGAGCCGGACGTCGACGACGCGTGCGTCGCCCCACTCCGGGAACTGCGGGTCCAGCGGGAGCGCCCGCGCGACGACGGTCCAGCCCAGGGGGGCGAACAGCCGCTCGACCAGCTCCGCCGGCCCGAGCTGCCCGTGGGGGCGGCAGGACAGCGTCGGCAGGTGCACGGTCAGCGGCAGCGCGGTGCCGGCCAGCTCGGGCCGGGCGGCGCAGCGGCCGTGCAGCGCCGAGGAGAAGACGGTGCGCAGCGCGACGGCGAGGTGCGAGCCCGCGACGTAGGGCCGCTCGTCGACGTAGGCGCCGCGCCCGTCGGCGCGGGCGAGCGCGACCGGGTCGACGTCGAGCAGCAGCGCCGCCGTGCACTCGGCGGACCCGGCGGCGGGGTAGAAGACGTGCGCGGTACCGGCCGCGACCCCGAACGCCTGCGCGCGGTCGGGGTGCTTGTGCAGCAGGTGCCCGAGGTCGGTGGCCGGTTCGGCGGTGGTGGTCAGGGTCAGCAGCACCCGCGGAGTGTGCCGCACGGCGGCGCGGACCGTCCCCGGGTTACCGCGCCGCCCGCAGGAGCAGCCCGCCGGCCGCGACGGCGAGCGCGGCGACGGCCACCGCGGCGGCGACGACCGAGCCCGGCGTGGCCGCCCCGGCCGCCGCCAGCCCGCCGACCACCGCGGTCTCCACCGCCGCCGCCACCCACACCAGCACCGTCGCGGCGCGGTCGCGGGCGGCGATGCCGGCGTAGAGGAGCTGCTGCAGCACCGCGAGCAGCGCGCCCAGCAGGGCGAACGCCCACAGCGCCGCGGGCGCGGGCCGGCCCAGCAGCAGCGGCAGGAGCGGGGCGGCGACGACCGCGCCCAGCACGAGCACCAGCCCGCAGGCGCCGACCAGCGCGGTGGCGCGGGCCAGCGCCCGGCGCCCGGCGGCGGCGTCGGCCAGGCGCGGGACCAGCACGAGCGTCACCCCCTGCGGCAGCCAGAACGCCACCTTGAACACGATCGACCCGACGGCGTAGCGCCCGGCCTCGCCCGGCGGGAGGTGGTGGCGGGCCAGCAGCAGGTCGAGGTTGGCGAGCAGGACGAAGCCCAGCAGCGCCCCGGCCGCCGCCCCCGCGCGGCGGGCGACGCGGCCGGCACCCGGACCGACTCCCGGCCGGCCGCAGAGCAGCCACCCGACCACCGCGCCGCCGCTCGCCCCGAGCGCCATGCCCGCGAGCACCGCCGTGGGCGTGCCCACCGCGAGCAGCCCGCCGAGGCCGCCCGCGACCTTCGCGACGCCGACCGCGGCCAGTGCGGCGGCCAGCGCGCCCGGCCGTCCGGTGCCCTGCAGGATGCCGTCGTAGCCGCCCGCCACGGTGTGCGGCACGAGCAGCACGGCGAGCCAGACGAGCGCGGCCGGGTCGGTCGCGTGCACGACGGCGGCCAGCGGGCCGGCCAGCGCCAGCGCGGCCAGCCCGACGAGGACGGCGGCGGCCAGCGCGGCCGCGTGCACCGCCGCGACGGTCGGGCCGGTGCCCACGCGGCGGCCGCCGAGCGCCAGCGCGGCGGCGGCCTGCAGGCCCACGGCCGGTACCACGCCGACGAGCAGCAGCCCGAGCAGCGCGGACAGCTCGCCGAACGCCTCGGGCGCGAGCACCCGCGCGGCCACCACCGTGGACACGTAGGCGAGCGCGTTGGTGCCGAGCAGCGCCAGCGACAGCACCGAGACCGGCAGCCCGGCGGCGAGCCGGCCGCGGCGGCGGCTCCGGTTAGGGTCGGGCCCGTGGACGTCCCCCGACCCGGGCTCACCGCGCCCGCCGGTCCGGGGACCGTCGAGCGCGACCCGACCGCTCCCCCGCCGCGACCCTGGCCCGGCCGGCTCCTGGCCCTCGCGGCCGGGCTCCTCGTGGTCGGGCCCGCGCTCGGCGGTGGCCACGCGCTGCTGCGGGACATGGTGTTCGTCCCCCGCCAGACCCTCGGCCCCGACGCCCTCGGCCTCGGCGCCGCGGTGCCCCGCGCGGTGCCCGTGGACGCCGTCGTCGCCGCCCTGACGGTGCTGGTGCCCGGCGACCTCGTGCAGCAGGTCGCGCTGGTCGGGATCGTGGTCGCGGCCGCGCTCGGCGCCGCCCGCCTCGTCGCCCCGGGACCGGAGGGCCGCCGCGGACCGGGCGCGCTCGCCGCCGCCGCGTGCTACGCCTGGAGCCCCTACCTCGCCGAGCGGTTGCTGATGGGGCACTGGAGCCTCCTGCTGGCCTGGGCGGCGCTGCCCTGGGTGGCGGTGTGGGCGCTGCGGGTGCGGGCCGGGCGCCCCGGCGCCGTCGCCGGCCTGGTGCTCGCGAGCGTGCCGGCCGCGCTCACGCCCACCGGGTCGCTGCTCGCCGCCGGGGTCGCGCTGGCGCTGGCGGGGCGGCCCCGGCTGCTGCGGGTCGGGGTGGTGCAGCTGGCGCTCGCCCTGCCCTGGGTGGTCGCCGGGGCCGCGCACCCCGGCGGGGGCGTCTCCGACCCCGCCGGCGTCGCGGCGTTCGCCGCCCGCGGCGAGGGGCCGGGCGGGGTGGCGGTGTCGCTGCTCGGCACCGGCGGCATCTGGAACGCCGGCGCCGTGCCCGACGGGCGCGCGTCGCTCGCGGTGCCGCTGGTCACCGCCGTGCTCGTCGGGCTGGCCGTCGCCGGGTGGGTCGCGGCGGGACGGGGCGGGGCCGCTGCGGCCCGGGCCGTGCGCGGGCTGGTCGCGCTGGGCGTCGCCGGGCTCGGGCTCGCCGCCCTCGGCGCGGTCCCCCCGGCGGCCGACGCCCTGCGCCTCGCCGTCGCCGAGGTGCCCGGGGCCGGCCTGCTGCGGGACGGGCAGAAGTGGGTGGCGTGGTGGGCGCTCGCGCTCGCCGCCGGCGTCGGCGCCGGGGTCGCCGCGGCCGCCCGGCGGCTCGACCCGGTGCGGGGCCGGCTGGTGGCCGGCACCGCGGTGGCGCTGTGCGTGCTCGCGGTGCCCGACCTGGCCTGGGGCGTGGGCGGGCGCCTGGAGGCCGTCCGCTACCCGGCCGACTGGGACCGGGTCACCGCGCTCCTCGCGGCCGACCCCGCACCCGGCGACGTGCTGGTGCTGCCGGTCGGGGCGGTGCGGGCCTTCGCCTGGAACGACGGGCGCCCCCAGCTCGACCCGGCGCCGCGCCACCTGCCCCGCCCCGTGATCGTCGACGACACGCTCGTCGTGTCCGGCACGGCCGTCGCCGGCGAGGACGCGCGAGCACGGAGCGTGATCGCCGCTGCCGACGACCCGGCCGCGCTGGCCGCGCTGGGGGTGGGCTGGGTGCTCGTGGAGCGCGGCACGCCCGGACCGCCCGTCCCCGCGGCGGTGCGCGCTCTCCCCGAGGTCTTCGCAGGTCAGTGGCTGGTCCTTCATCGCGTACCGGACGCCGTGGCCGCCCCGGCCCCGGCCGCCGGCCGCGTGGCCGCGGTGGTGGGGGCCGGTGCCGTCACGCTGGGCATGGTGACCTGGGCCACATTGTCGGTGGCCGGGTCCGCGATTACGGTTGCGCTCCGTCGCACCCGGCGCACCCCCAGGGAGAACACGTGAAGACCGTCCTCGGCCTCATCGCGACGGTCGGCCTCGGCGCCGTCCTCGGCGTCAGCGTGGTCCTCGCCGGGGCCTCCGGCCTCAGCGAGCAGCCGCCCGCGGCGACGAACGCCGGCAGCTCCGTCGAGGTCCTGCAGTACGGCAGCCGCTGAGCGGGGCCGCCCCGCCGGCCCCCGCCCCGCCAGCTCCCGATCCACCACCGCCGAGAAGGCCGCGGCCGTCGCCGCCCAGGTGTAGCGGGCGGCGTCGGCCCGCGCGGCCGCCCCGAGCCGGGCCCGCCGCGCCGGGTCGGCCAGCAGCGCCCCGACGGCCGCCTCGAACGCGGCCGGGTCGTCGTCGACCAGCACACCCGTGCGGCCGTCGAGCACCGACTCCCGCAGCCCGCCCGCCGAGCGGTGGGCCACCGTGGGCACGCCGTGCCCGGCCGCCTCGGTGACGACGATCCCCCACCCCTCCTTGACCGACGGGCACAGGTGCACCCAGGCCCGGGCCAGCAGCTCGTGCTTGCGCCGGTCGTCGACGAAGCCGTGGAAGTGCACGCGGTCGGCCACGCCCCGCTGCTGCGCGTGGGCGACCAGGCGCGCGCGCCACCAGCCCTCGCCGACCACGTCGAGCTGCAGGTCGGGCCAGCGGTCCGACCACGCGGCGACCGCGTCGATGGCCCGCTCGACCCGCTTGTGCGGGACGAGCCGGCCCAGCACGACCAGCCGCGGCCCGGGAGCGGGACCGGCGGGCACCGGCGGCGCGGGGTCCACGCCGTTGGTCACGATCGTGGTGCGCCCGCGCGCGACGCCCAGCCCCGCGAGCTCGTCGGCGGTGGCCCCGGAGACGGTGACGTAGCGGCAGCGGCGGTAGAGCCGCGGCGCGACGCGCGACTCCAGGAACCAGCCGAGCGCCCCCAGGACCCGGCCGAACAGCACCGTCCACTGCTCGCGGTGCACGTGGTGCAGCAGCACGAGCACGGGGCCGCGGCGCACCAGCGTGCTGCCGAACGGCACCCCGTTCTGCACGTCGACCACCAGGTCGGGGCGGGCGCGCCGGACCTGCAGCAGCGCCCGCGGGTACACCCCGAACCGGCCGCCCCGGCGGACCACGCGCACGCCGCGCACCACCTCCTCCGCGGGCGCCCGGTCGTGGGCCGCGCAGAACAGCGTCACGTCCGCGCCGGCCGCCGCGAGCCCCTCCGCGACGCGGTGGACGTAGCGCTCGGACCCCCCGCCCTCGGGGTGGTCGAGGTCCCTCCAGTTCAGGAACAGCACGGAGGGGCGAGCGTCGGCGATCGGCACGCGCGGCAGGTTACGTACTGTAAGTTGCGAAATCCAGCCCCGGATCCGATCGGCCGAAGGAGTGCATTGTGCCCACCCACCGAGCCACCACGGCGCGATCGGTGCACCTGTTCCGGGCATTTCTCCGGGAACAGACCGACCCCGACCATTTCTACTCCGTACTGGCTACCGATTCCGTCGCCCAGGTGGAGCACTACGTACCGCTGCACGGCCGCACGCTGCTGGACGTGGGGGGCGGGCCGGGCTACTTCGCCGACGCGTTCCGGGCCGCCGGGGCGCGCTACGTCGGCGTCGACCCGGACGTCGGCGAGCTCTCGGCGCGCGGCGCCGCCACCCCGGGGATGCTGCGCGCCAGCGGGGAGGCGCTGCCCGTCCGGACCGGCGCCGTCGACGTCTGCTACTCGTCCAACGTGCTGGAGCACGTGCGCTCGCCGTGGCGCATGGCCGCGGAGATGGTGCGCGTGACCCGGCCGGGCGGGACGGTCGTCCTGTCCTTCACGCCGTGGTGGTCGCCGTGGGGCGGCCACGAGACCGCGCCGTGGCACTACCTCGGCGGGCACCGCGCGCGGCGCCGCTACCTGCGCCGCACCGGGCGCGAGCCGAAGAACCGCTTCGGCGAGTCGCTCTTCGCGGTCGGGGTCGGGGCCGCCCTGCGCTGGGCCCGGTCCTGCCCCGACGTCCGCGTCGTCGACGCGCTGCCCCGCTACCACCCGGCGTGGGCGCAGGCCGTCGTGCGGGTGCCGGGCGTGCGCGAGGTCGCCAGCTGGAACCTCCTCGTCGTCCTGCAGCGGTTGTGACCCATGTCACACTCGACTGGGGAACTTACAGCATGTAGCTTCGCCGCTCAGCAGTGCCCGATCCTGGGCGCCCGCAGGCGGAATCCGGAAAGGGAATCGCGATGACGCGACGCACCATCGGCATGGTTCTCGTCGCGATCGGGGCATTCATCACCGCCGCCGCAGTCACGTTGTTCCTCGCCGCACCGGCCGTTCTCGTCACGCTGCCCTACCACCCGGGCGACACCGACCCGGACACCGGCGAGCTCGAGCCGCTGAGGACGGTGGCGCGCGGCGAGGGGCTCACGGTCTTCTACCCCGGCGACCTGACCCAGCGCTCCGGCGTCGCGGCGACGGCGGTGCGCAACACCGTCGGGCGGCCCGACGGCACGCCGGGCCTCGGCCGCGACACCGCGGTCTGGTCGACCGGTGTCGTCGTCACCGACGAGCAGGGCACGCTGATCACGACGACCGAGTTCACCGGGTGCCTGGACCGGCGCCTCGGCAGCGCCGTCGAGCCGTGCCCGTCCGCCTCGCTCAACGGCAGCACCTCGGTGCGGCCCACCGGCCAGCTCTTCGGCTTCCCGCTGGACACGCAGCGCCGCGACTACGACTTCTTCGACACCTCCACCCGCGCGGCCTTCCCCGCCCGGTTCGTCGAGGAGACCGAGCTGTCGGGCGTGCCCCTGTACCTGTTCGAGCAGACCGTGCCCGAGACGGTGATCGACCGCCGCGAGGTGCCCGCCGACCTGGCCGGGAGCACCGCGGGCGGCACGGTCACGGCCGAGGTCGTCTACAGCAACACCCGCACCCTGTGGGTGGACCCGGCCACGGGCGTCATCGTCAAGGGTTCCGAGCAGATCGACCAGTCCCTGCGCGGACCCGGGGGCACCCGCGGCGCCACGCTGCTGGCCGGCACGCTCACCTTCGACGACGCGACCGTCGCGCAGCAGATCGGTCGGGTGCAGGAGAGCGGGTCGCGGATCGGGCTGGTCAACGCGGCGCCGCTGGCGCTCGGCGTCCTCGGCGCGGTGCTGCTCGTGGCCGGCGGGCTGCTGATGGCGCGCCCCCCGGCCCGGGCGGGCCACCGCGCGGGGACCCGGCCGCTGGCCGGGACGCGGCGCGGAGCCTGACCGCCCCCGCATGACCGTGGTCGCCGCTCCCCCGGCGCGGGCCGGGGGAGCACCCGGCGCCGCGCCCCCCGTCCCGCCGCCGTCCCCGCCGTCCCCGCCACGACCCTCCCCGCCGTCCCGCACCGTGGAGCGCGCGCAGACGGCCGTGGGCTGCCTCGGGCTGGTCGCGCTGGCCCTGTCCCAGCAGCCCGGGCGCCTGGTGCCCGACACCAAGCTCGACCTGGCCATCGACCCGGTCGCCTTCCTGGGCCGGGCGCTGCACCTGTGGGAGCCGGAGGGCTTCGCCGGGCAGGTGCAGAACCAGGCCTACGGCTACCTGTTCCCGATGGGCCCGTTCTTCGCGCTGGGCCGGCTCGCCGGCCTGCCGCCCTGGGTGGTGCAGCGGCTGTGGCTGGCCCTGGTGATGGTGGTGGCGTTCACCGGCCTCCTCGCGCTCGCCGGGGCCCTGCGCACCGGCGGACGCGGCGGGCGGTTCGCCGGGGCCCTCGCCTACGCCCTCGCCCCCCGCCTGCTCGGGGCGGCCGGGTCGATCTCGATCGAGGTCCTGCCCCTGGCGATCGCCCCGTGGGTGCTCGTCCCCCTGGTGGCCGGGGCGCGCGGCGGGTCGCCGCGGCGGGCGGCCGCCCTCTCCGGCGTCGCCGTGCTCTGCGTCGGCGGGGTGAACGCGGCGGCCACCGCGGCGGTGCTCGTGCTTCCCGCGCTGTGGCTGCTCACCCGGACGCCCGGGCCGCGCCGGCGGCGGCTGGCGGTCTGGTGGACGGCGGCCGTCGGGGCGGCGACCCTGTGGTGGGCGGCGCCGCTGCTGCTGCTCGGCCGCTACAGCCCGCCGTTCCTGGACTGGATCGAGTCGGCGAGCACCACCACCGCGCCCGCCGAGCTCACCGAGGCGCTGCGCGGCACCACGCAGTGGCTGCCCCGGCTCGCGACGCCGGCCGGGCCGGTGGCCCCGGCCGGCTGGAGCCTGGTGCACGACCTGGGCCCGGTCACCGCCACGGTCCTGCTGGCCGCGGCGGGGCTCGCCGCCCTCACCCGCCGGGACCTGCCCGAGCGGACCTGGCTCGGGCTGGGCGCGCTGGCCGGGCTGACCCTGCTCGTCGCCGCGCACACCGGGCCGGTGCAGGGGCTGCTCGCGACCCCGCTGCAGGCCGCGCTGGACGGGGCGCTGGCGCCGCTGCGCAACACCCACAAGGCCGACCCGGTGCTGCGGCTGCCCCTGGCCCTGGGGCTGGCGCACCTGGTGACGGTGGCCGCCCGACGCCGGCCGCACTCCGGGCCGCGGCGCTGGCCCGCGCTCGCGGCGCTGCTCGCCGTGGCGGTGACGGCCACCCCGGCCCTGCGCGGCGACCTGCACCCGCCCACGACGTTCGCCGGCCTGCCCGACTACTGGCGCGAGACCGCCGCCTGGCTGGCGGACGCGCAGCCGGCCGGCCGGGCGCTGCTCGTGCCGGCGTCGACGTTCGGCACCTACGTGTGGGGCAGCCCCGCGGACGAGCCGCTCCAGCCGCTCGCCGGCTCCCCCTGGGAGGTGCGCAACGCGGTGCCGCTCACCCCGGCGGGCCACATCCGCGTGCTCGACGCCGTGGAGCGGCGGCTCGCGGAGGGCCGCGGCTCGGCCGGGCTCGCCCCCTTCCTCGCCCGCAGCGGGGTCTCCCACCTCGTGGTCCGCAACGACCTCGACCACGGAGGCGCCGGAGCGGCCCGCCCGGCGGCCGTGCACCGGGCCCTGGCCGACAGCCCGGGGCTGCGGCGGGTGGCCGCGTTCGGGCCCGAGCTGTTCACGGCCACGGGGCTGCCCGGCGTCGTCCTGGACTCCGGGCTGACCGCGCCGTGGCCCGCCGTCGAGGTGTTCGCCGTCGCCGGCACCGCACCGCGGGCCTACACCACCCCGCTGGCCGACGCGGTCACCGTGCGCGGCGGGCCCGAGCAGCTGCTGGAGCTGGAGGACCGCGACGTGCTCGCCGGGCGGCCCGCGCTGCTGCCCGACGGCACCGGCGCGGCGCCGGAGGGGGCGCCGTCGGTGCTGGGGGACGCGCTCGTGCGCCGCGAGCACGCGTTCGGCCGGATCACCGACTCCGTCTCCGCCGGGCTGGGCGCGGGCGACCCCCTGCGGCTGGACGGGCCGGCGCGCGACTACCTGCTGCCCGACCACGCCGCCCACGAGAGCGTCGTGGAGACCACCGGCGCCCGGCTCTCGGCGTCCGGCTCCGGGTCGGACGCCGACAGCGCGGACGGGTCGCGGCCGGGCGAGCACCCGTTCGCCGCGGTGGACGGCGACCCGGCGACGGCGTGGCGGCCCGCCCGCACGCTGGAGCCCGGCCCGCAGTGGTGGCGCGCGGACCTGCCGGAACCGGTGCGGGCGCCGGCGGTCACCCTCACCCTCGACCCCGCGACCACCGCCCGCGCCCCGGCCGTCGTCCGGGTGCGCACCGACGCCGGCGAGCTCGTCCACCCCCTGGACCGCACGGCGGCCCCGCAGCGCCTGCCCCTGCCCCCCGGCCCGACGCGCAGCCTCGTGCTGGCGTTCGACCCCGTCCCCGGCGCCCTCGCCGGCCCGGTGGTCGGGCTGGCCGAGGTGGAGCTGCCCGGCCTGGACGCCCGCCGCAGCCTGGTGCTGCCCCCCGCCGGCGGACCCGTGGACGCGGTCGTGCTGGCCGCCGCCCACCCCGCGAGGGCCGGGTGCCTGGCCGTCCCCGTCACGGGTCCGGACCCGGTGCGCTGCTCGGCCGACCTCGTGCGCACGGCCGAGGAGCCCACCGGGCTGGACCGGGTCCTCACCCTCACCGACGCCGCCCCCTACACGGTCGCCGCCACCGCCGTCCCCCGCCCGGGGCCCGCCCTGGACGCGCTGCTCGCCCGCGCGGCCGGGCCCGCCCTCACCGCCACCGCGACCTCGCAGGCGGTGCCCGACCCCCGCGCCGGCCCCGCCGCCGCCGTCGACGGGGACCCGGGCACGACGTGGACGGCCGACCCCGCCGACCCCGCGCCCCGGCTGGAGGTGCGCTGGGGCGGGCGCCGCACCGTCGACCGCGTCCGGGTGGTGCTCGCCCCCGGCGCGGCCGCCGCCCGGCCCGTGGCCGTGACGGTGCGCTCCGGGGCCGACGAGCGCACCGGGTTCCTGGAGCCCGACGGCGCGCTCGCCTTCGCCCCGCTCACGACCGACCGGCTCACGCTGGCCTTCCCGCTGCGCGAGGATCTCGCCTCGTTCGACCCCTACCGGCGCGGCTCCGCGGAGCTGGGCATCGGGGTCGGCGAGGTGGTCGTGCCCGGCGCGGCCGCGGTGTCCCCCGCCGCCCCGGTGGAGGTCCCGTGCGGTGCCGGGCCGCGGGTGGAGGTCGGCGGGACCGTCGTGCCGACGGCCGTGCGCACCACCGTGGCCGACCTGCGGTCCCTCGCCCCGGTCGCCGTGGCGCCGTGCGGCGCCGCCACCGCGGTGCTCGGCGCCGGCACCCACCGGGTGGGCGCCGCCGCCACCGGCGCGTTCACCCCGACCGCGCTCACCCTCCTCGCGCCGGGGACGCCGACCGGTGCGGCGCCGCGCAGCCCGGTGCCGGCGCCGGTGTGGGACCGCGAGCACCGGGTGCTGGAGGTGCCGGCCCGGTCCGCACCGACGCTGCTGGTGGTGCCGGAGAACACCAACCCGGGCTGGGTCGCGACGGCCGACGGCGCCGGACTGCCGGCCCGCACCGTCGACGGGTGGCAGCAGGGCTGGGTGCTGCCGGCCGGCCCGGCCACGACCGTCGTGCTCGACTTCACCCCCGGCGGGCCCTACCGGCTCGCGCTGCTGGCCGGCGGCCTGGCCGTGCTCGCCCTGCTCGGGACGGCCCTGGTGCGCGACCGCCGCCCGGAGCCGGCGCCCGCGCCGGCGCGGCGGCCCGGCCGGATTCTGGCCGCTGCCGTGCTGGGCGCGGTGGCCCTGGCGACGGGCTGGGTCGGCCTGGTGCTGGTCGGCGTCCTCACCTGCGGGGCGCTGCTGGCCGACCGGGCAGGGCCGCCCGCCCTGCGCCGCGCGCTGCGGCCCGTGCGCGGCCGCGTCGCCGCGGTGCTCGCCGCGGCGGCGCTCGCCGCGGCCGGGGTCGCCCGGCTCGGCGGCGCCGACGCAGTGGTGCTGCGCCAGGTGCTGGCCGCGCTCGCCGTCGCCGCGCTGGCCACGGCCCTGCTGTCCCGCCGCGCGCCCGACCCCGCCCCGCCGGCGGTCGTCCCCGCCCCGGCCGAGCCGCCGGCGCCCGACCACGCCCCCGGCGGCCCCACCCCGGGCGACCCCACCCCGGGCGATCCCGTCGCGACCGTCCCGCCCGTCGATCCCGGGAGGCCCCGGCCATGAGCACCGGCACCAGCACGCGACCGGCTCCCGACCCGACCCGCCCCGGGCTGCGCGCCCGCGCTGCGGCCGACCCGGCCCGGCTGGTCGCCGCGGGCGCCGCCGTCCTCATCGGCCTCCACGTCGTCGTGCGGACCGCGGTGGCGGCGCAGGGCTGGTTCCACCTCGACGACCTGCTGTTCGTCGAGCAGGCGGTGCGCGCTCCGGGCGACCTGCTGGCGCCGCACGCCGGGCACCTCATGCCCGGCGGGCACCTGCTCACCGGCGCGCTCACCGCGGTGGTGCCGCTGCACTGGCCGGCGGTGGTGGCGGTGGAGGCGGTCCTGCTGCTCGCGCTGGACGTGGCGGTGTGGCGGCTGCTGGTGCTGCTGTTCGGCCTGCGACCCGCGGTGCTGCTGCCGCTGGCGGTCTGGACCACCACCGCGCTGACGCTGCCGGCGGTGTGGTGGGCGGTGGCGGTGAACCAGCTGCCCGGGCAGCTCGCCACCGTGCTCGCGCTGACCGCGGCCGTGCGGCGGCTGCGCGGCGCCGGCCCGGGCGAGGTCCTGCGCACCGCGGCCTGGCTGGCGGTCGGACTGGCCTTCTCCGAGCGGGTGCTGCTCGCCGTGCCGCTGGTCCTGGCGGTGGCGCTGCTGTGGTTCGGCACGGGCGGGCCTATCGCGCGGGTGCGGGCGCTGTGGCGGGAGCAGCGCCTGCTGGTGCTCGCCTGCGGGGCCGTCGCGGTGCCCTACGCGCTGTACTACCTCGCGGCCGTGCCGACGCCGTTCCCCGGGGGCGGCGCGGACGCGGGCGCCCTGGAGGTGGCGCGGTTCGCCGTCCCGGCGGTGCTGACCGGCCTGCTCGGCGGCCCCTGGCGGTGGAGCGACGTGCCGCCGACGATCCCGGGGGCCGACCCGCCGCCCGCCGGGGTCGCCGCCGCCGCGGTGGTCGTGGCGGCCGTGGTGGTGGCGAGCGTGCTGCGGCGCCGGGGCGCCGCGCGGGCCTGGCTGCTGCCCCTGGGCGCGTTCGCCGCGGTGTCCGCGCTGCTCGGGGCCAGCCGCGCGCAGGTGTTCGCGCCGGTGGTGTTCGCCGGGGAGTACCGCTACCTCACCGAGGTCGCGCTCGCCGCGGTGCTCGCGCTCGGCTTCGCCTTCCTGCCGGTCCGCGACGCCCCCGCGGTGCTGCGCCCCCGCCGCCGCGACCCGCGGGTGCGCCCGGCCGTCGCCGCCGGGGCGGCCGTGGTGCTGGCCGCGGCCCTCGTGGCGGGCGCGGTCGGCACGGCGGTCGGGTACGCGCAGCGCTGGTCGGTCAACCCGGCCCGCGACTACGTGACCGCCGCCCGCGCCGACCTGGCCGCCGCCCCGGGCACCGTGCTCGTCGACGGCCCGGTGCCCGACGGGGTGCTGTGGGCGCCGTTCGCCCCGCGCAACCTCGTCTCCACCGTGCTCGCCGCGGTCCCCGAGGCGCCCGCGTTCCTCGTCGACGGCGCGGCGACCCCGCGGCTGCGGATGCTCGACGCGAGCGGGCACGTGCGCGCGGCGTGGGTGCCGCCCGTCGGCGAGGCGCCGCCGGGCCCGGTGCCCGACTGCGGGTACGGCGTGTTCGGCACCGAGCCGGTGACGGTGCCGCTGCGGGTGCCCGTCGGCGACCTCCGCTGGACCGTGCGGATCACCTGGTTGTCGGCGCTGGACAACGCCGCCGTGGTCACCGCGGGCGAGCAGCAGGTGCCCGTCGACCTGCCGGCCGGGCTGAACGAGGTCTTCCTGCAGGTCACCGGGCAGGTCGACCGCGTCGACATCCGGCTGCGCGACGGGCAGCGGCCGCTGTGCGTGGGCCAGGTCGAGGTCGGGCTCCCCCAGGCGCTGCCGGAGGGGTTCTGATGGCGCCCCCCGCCGTCCGCCGCTACCCCGCCCTCGACGGCCTGCGCGCGCTGGCCGCCACGGCCGTCGTGGTCACCCACGTCGCGTTCTTCACCGGCCACTACACCGAGGACGCGGTGGGCCGGGTCCTCGCGCGCGGCGACGTCGGCGTCGCGCTGTTCTTCGTGCTGTCGGGGTTCCTGCTCTCGCTGCCGATGCTGCGCGCCGCGGCGGAGGGCCGCCCGCAGCCGCCGGCCGGGCCCTACCTGTGGCGCCGCGCGCTGCGGATCCTCCCGCCGTACTGGATCGCCGTCGTCGTGGCGCTGGTGGCGCTGCCGGACAACCGCGGCGTGGACGCGGCGGACTGGGCGCGCCACCTCGCCCTGCTGCAGATCTACGACAGCACCTGGGCGCTCAGCGGGCTGGTGCACACCTGGAGCCTGTGCACCGAGGTCGCGTTCTACGCCGTGCTGCCCGTCCTGGTGCGCCGGCTGGTGGGCACCGGGCCGTGGCGCCCGCGGCGCGTGCTCGCCGGGCTGGGCGCGCTCGGCGCGGCCGGCTTCGCCTGGCTGGGCTGGGTGTCGGCCGACCCGGGCGTGCTCGGCCCGCTGAACCTGTGGCTGCCGGCGTTCCTGCCCTGGTTCGGGGCCGGGATCGCGTTCGCGGTGCTGGCGGTGTCCCCCGGCGTCGGCCGCGCGGTGCGCGAGCTCGCCGCGAGCCCCGGCACCTGCTGGGCCGGGGCCGCGGTGCTGTTCTGGATCGCGTGCACGCCGGTGGCCGGACCGCTGGACCTGACCCGGCCGGCCCCCGGGGAGGTGCTGGTCAAGCACGCCCTGTTCCTCGGGATCGGCGCGCTCGTCGTGGCCCCGCTGGTGCTCGACCCCGACGGCGGCGGCCGGCTGCGCGCCGCGCTGGCCTGGCGGCCGGTCGCCTGGCTGGGCCGGATCTCCTACGGGCTGTTCCTGTTCCACATGATCGTGCTGACCGGCTTCGTCGCGGTCACCGGGCGACCGGTCTTCGGCGGCGGGTTCGGGGAGGTCCTCGCCGTCACGTTCGTCGGCGGCGTCCTGCTCGCCGCCGCCTGCGACCGGTTCGTCGAGCGACCGCTGCACGCGCACCTGGCGCGCCGCCCCGTCCCGTCCCCCACCGGAGGCCGCCCGTGACCCCCACCCGGCGCACCGTCCTGCGCGGCCTGCTCGCCGCTCCCCTGCTCGGCCTCCCCCTGCTCGGGGTCTCCGGGCTGACCGCCTGCACCGGCGGCCCGGCCGGGCCGCCGCCCCCCGACCCCGCGGCGCTGCTGCGGGCCGCCGCCGCGGACACCGCCGCGCTGACCAGCGCCCGCTACGCCGTCGACGTCGACGAGCGCGTCACCGCCGTGCCGCTGCGCACCGCGACCGGGCGGGTCACCGCGACCGGCGACGTCGACGGCACGGCCGTGCTCGACCAGGCCGGCCGGCTCGTCGAGATCGCGTTCGCGGTCGTGGCCGGCACCCTGTTCCTGCGGGGCCCCACCGGCGGCGTCCAGCAGCTCCCGGCCGAGGCGCTCACGGCGGTGTACGACCCGCGCCGGCTGCTCGACCCCGCCGCCGGGCTCGCCGCCGCGCTGACCGCCGCGGCGGAGAACGGCTCGGTGCAGGGCCGGGAGGACGTCGAGGGCGTGGCGTGCTGGCGCGTCGCCGCCGACGTCGACTTCGCCGCCCTCCCCGGGATCGTGCCCGGGGTGGCGAGCCGGACCGCGACCACGTGGTGGATCGCGACCGACGCGCCGCGGCTGGTGCGCGCCGCCGTCGACGTGCCGAGCGGCGGTGCGCTCACCCTGACCCTGTCGGAGCCGAACGCGCCCGTGGCGATCACGCCGCCGTCGTGACCGGCGCCGCCGCGGTCCACCGGCGCACGGCCGTCGGCGCCGGCGGGGCGGCGGTGCTGCTCGGGGCGCTGGACGCCTACGTGGTGGTGACGCTGCTCGTCGACGTGGTGCGGGACCTGGGCATCCCGACCAACCGGCTGGAGCGCGCCACCCCGCTGGTCACCGGCTACCTGCTCGGCTACGTGGCCGCGATGCCGCTGCTGGGGCAGGTGTCCGACCGCCTCGGCCGCCGCGCTGTGCTGCAGGCCTGCCTGCTGCTGTTCGCGGTCGGCTCGGTCGTCACCGCGCTGGGCACGACGGTGCCGGTGGTCGTGGCCGGCCGGGTGGTGCAGGGCGTGGCGGGCGGCGCGCTGCTGCCGGTGACGGCCGCGCTGGCCGCCGACCTGTGGCCGGAGCGGCGCCGCGGGGTCGTCCTCGGTGCCGTCGGGGCCGCCCAGGAGCTCGGCGCGGTGCTCGGACCGCTGTACGGGGCCGGCCTCGCCGCCCTGCTCGGCGGCTGGCGCGGCGTGTTCTGGGTGAACCTGCCCCTGGTGGCCCTCGCGATGCTCGCGGTGCACCGGGCGCTGCCCGGCGGGCGCGGGCGCCGCGACGCCGGGCCGGTCGACCTGGTCGGGGGGGCGCTGCTCGCCCTGGCCCTCGCCCTCCTCGTGGTGGCGCTGGACAACCCCGACCCCGGCCGGTCCGCGCTGCCGCCGTGGGGTCCGCCGCTGCTGGCCGCGGCCGCGGCCGCCGCCGCCGCGTTCGCCGTGTGGGAGCGGCGCACCGCGACCCCGCTGCTCGACCCGGCCGGGGTGGCCGCGCGACCGTTCGCCGGGGCGCTGGGGGCGAGCGCGGCCACCGGCGCCGCGCTGCTGGTGACGCTGGTGGAGGTGCAGCTGTTCGCGCAGACGCTGCTCGCGCGGGACGCCACGGCCGGGGCCCTGCTGCTGCTGCGGTTCCTCGTCGCGCTGCCCGTGGGCGCCGTGCTGGGCGGGTGGCTGGCCGGCCGGGTCGGGGAGCGGGCCGTCGCCGTCACCGGGCTCGGCCTGGCCGGCGCGGCCTACCTGCTGATGGCCCGCTGGCCCGCCGACCCCACCGCCGCCCGTCACCCGATCGGCTGGACCGTCCTCGACACCGACCTCGCCCTGGCCGGGTTCGGACTCGGTCTGGTGGTCGCCCCCACCACGGCGGCGGCGCTGCGCGCGGTGCCCGCGGGGGCGCGCGGCGTCGCCTCGGCCCTCGTCGTGGTGGCGCGCAGCGCCGGGATGCTGGTCGGCGTGGCGGCGGTCAGCGCGTTCGGCCTGCACCGGTTCGGGCAGCTCACGGCGGGTCTGGACACCCCCCTGCCGTTCGGGGTCGAGCCGGCGGCGTACGCCGCGCAGCTGGCCGCGTACGAGGAGGCGCTGCGGGCGGCCCTGCTGACCCAGTACCGGGAGATGTTCGCGGTGACCGCGGCCGTCTGCCTCGCGGGGGCGGTGGCGGGACTGCTGCTGCCCGGTCGGCGGAGGACGTAGCCTCGAACCGTGAGCGAGCCCCGGATGCCCCGCGCTGCCCGGGAGCGCCAGCTCCTCGCCGCCGCCGAGCGGCTGTTCGTCGCCCGCGGCTACGACGCCACCTCCATCGAGGACGTCGCGCGCGCCGCCGGGGTCACCCGGCCCGTCGTCTACCACCACTTCGGCGACAAGCCCCGCATGTTCCTGGCCTGCGTCCGCCAGATCCGCCGCGACCTCGACGAGTCGCTCGAGCGCGCCGTGGAGCACGCTCCGCCCGGCGACCTGGCCGCGAGCCTGCGGCTGGGCGGCGACGCCTACTTCGCCGTGCTGGAGCGCGACCCGCAGCGCTGGCTGCTCATGCTCAGCACCATCAGCACGCTGTTCGCCGAGCTCGACGAGCTGCGCGTCGGCACGGTGAACACGATCGCCGCGCTGGGCGACCGGCTGCAGATCGGCCGCGGCCCGGGCAGCCACGACGCGGCCGCGCACGTGATCTCGGGCACGGCCGAGCAGCTGGGCCGGTGGTGGATCCAGCACCCGGAGGTGCCGCGGGAGCGCGTCGTCGACTACTTCGTCAAGTTCCTCATGCGCGGTCTCGGTGCGCTGGTGGACGCGCCCTGACCGCGGCCACGAGCGCGGCGAGGGCCGCGGTCAGCTCGGCCTCCCGCGCCGCGTGCACGTCGCGGCCGACCTCCAGCATCAGCGAGGACACGCGCTCGTCGCCGAGGAGCGCGAGCGGCACGTAGGTGCCGGCGAACGGTGTGTCGAGCGCCGTGCCGAACCCGGCGAAGGCCGCGCGGGCCGCCGCCACCAGCCACGCCGGCGTGTGCCGCGCGTCGGTGCCCAGGCAGACCTCCGGCCGTCGGGTCGTGCGCGGATCCGGCGGCTCCGACCGCCGTTCCCGCGCACGGGTCTCGTAGGGCAGCGGGTCGCGCGGGTAGGAGTGGACGTCGAGCAGCACCACCGGCCCGTCCGCCAGCGCCGCGCGCACCGCCGCCTCCACCCGCGCCGCCCACGGGTGGAAGTACGCCGCCAGCAGCGCGGCCTCGTGGGCGGCGTCGTCGGGCCGGATCCGCTGGCCGCGCGTGCCGTGGGTGTAGACCGCGCCCATGCCGACCGCGCGCATCCCCTCGCGCTCGTCGGGGAAGCGCTCGACGTCGACGACGAAGCGCGACACCTCGTTGACCAGCACCGGCGCGCCGCCGGCCGCCGCCCGGGTCAGCACGTCGGTGCGGTGGTCGGTGAGCGCGGAGATCTCGGCGGCCAGCTCGGCGTCGTCCGGCAGCGGCGGGCGCGCCCAGCCGGGGACGTGCGTGCCGGCGTGCGGGACGTGCAGGAGCACGGCGGTCACGACGGGTCCGGGTGGAGCACGGCCAGCACCGCCCGCTCCAGCTCGGCCCCCGCCGCCCCGATGTCGAACGCGGGGTCGGCGAGCCACTGCGCCACCACCGCGTCCAGGGCACCGGAGACGATCACGGCGAGCACCCGCGGGTCGCCGGGCCGGAAGACCCCGGCCGCCTGCCCGTCGGCGACGATCCCGGCCACCGCCGCCGTCCGGCTCTCCGCGGGCGCGCCGGGCGCCCCGTCCGCCATCACCCGCAGGTGCGCGGGGTGGGCGCGGAAGTGGGCGACGGTGGCCGACAGGTAGGCCAGCAGCATCGCCTCCGGCCCGTCGGCGGCGTCGACCGCGCCCCCGACGTCGGCGACGAACGCCTCCAGCACGTGCGCCGCGGTCGCGGCGAGCACCGCGTCGCGCGAGGCGAAGTGGTAGAGCACGGCGGCCTTGGAGATGCCCGCGGCGGCCGCGATGGCCGACAGCGACACCCCCGCCGAACCGCGCTCCGCGATCAGCTCCGCGGTGCAGCCGACGATCTGGCGCCGCCGCGCCTCCTCCACGAACGTCGCCATCTACACGTCCCGACCCCGGACCCGCCCGGTCGCGGTCCCCAGTGCGAGCACGGTCCAGCCGAGCAGCGACAGCACCGCGGTCGGCGCACCGACGAGCTCGGCCGGGCTCGCCGTGCCGGACAGGCTGTGCAGCGCCGCGGTCGGGAACGGCGTGACCGGCAGGCCCAGCCAGCTCGCGGCCGTCGGCAGCGCCAGCAGCAGCAGCGCGACGAGGACACCGCCACCGGTGCTGCGCAGCGCCAGCCCGGCGGCGCAGGCGACGACGGCGAAGAAGACCGGCGTGAGGACGGTGCCGGCGGCCAGGCGCAGCGCATCGGGCGGCAGGCCGCGGTCGCCGAGGACGACCCCGGCGAGCCCGGTGCACAGCAGGGCCGCGGCGGACCCCACGACCGCCGCCACCCCTGCCACGACCGCCGTCTTGGCCAGCACCACCCGCTCGCGGCGGGGCTGGAGCAGGAACGTCGACAGCGCCTGCCCGGTCGTCCACTCCCCGCCCGCCGCCGACGCGCCCAGCACGATCATCCCCACCGCGGCGAGGTCGACGCCGAGCAGCGCCGCGCCCAGCACGTCGCGCGGCGGCAGCGCGGCCACCGAGGTGCCCTGCGTGAGCGGGAGGCTGGCCAGGAACAGCCCGGCCAGCACGACCGCGCCGACGACCGCGGCGAGCGCGGTCAGCGGGGTCGCCCGTACCGTCACGAGCTTGCGCGCCTCCGCGCGCAGCGCCGATCCCCGCCCCACCGCCGGAGCGGTCACGACGGGCTCCCGGTGAGCGCGAGGAACGACTCCTCCAGCCCGGTGCGCCGGGCCGACAGCTCGGCCAGCGCCACGCCCTGGGCGAGCGCGGCGCGCCCCACCTCCTCGGGGGCCGGGCCGCGCACCTCCAACCCGTCCGGCACGGCGGTGACCCGCGCCCCCGAGCGGTGCAGCGCCTCGCCGAGCCGCGCCGTGCCCGGCGGGTCCACCCCGCGGACGAGCACGGCGCAGGCCTGCAGGTCCGCGACGGCGCGCTCGGCGACCAGCCGCCCGCGGGCGATGACGACGACCCGCTCCGCGGTGTGCTCCATCTCGTGCAGCAGGTGGCTGGACACGAGCACCGTGCGGCCCTGGGCGGCCAGGTCGCGCAGCAGCCCGCGCAGCCAGGCAAGGCCGGCCGGGTCGAGGCCGTTGAGCGGCTCGTCGAGCAGCAGCACCCCGGGGTCGCCCAGCAGCGCCCCGGCGAGCCCCACCCGCTGGCGCTGGCCCAGCGACAGCGCGCCGATCCGGCGCCGGGCCACGGCGGCGACCCCGGCCAGCTCCAGCACCTCGTCCACCCGGGCCCGCCCCACCCCGGCCAGGTCGGCCATCCAGCGCAGGTGCGCCCGCGCCGACCGGCCGGGGTGGGCGCAGCGCGGGTCGAGCAGCGCCCCCACCTCCCGCGCCGGACGGCGCAGGTCGCGGTAGCGCCGCCCCGCCACCACCGCCGTGCCCGCCGTCGGGGTGTCGAGCCCCAGCACCATCCGCATCGTCGTCGACTTCCCGGCGCCGTTGGCCCCGAGGAACCCCGTCACGGCCCCCGGCCGCACGGTGAACGACAGGTCGTCGACGGCGAGCACCGACCCGAACCGCTTCGTCAGTCCGCGCACCTCGATCATCCGCCCTCACCTCCCGATCGGACAGTAATCTGACCGATCGGTCAGCGTCAAGCCAGGCCACCCGTCGTGCCGACGCGCAGGACCGGTCGGTGGCGCAGCACCGGTGTCGTCGCGCAGCGCGGGGACGGGCCGCGCAGCGCGCCCGCGGGCTGCGCCAGCGGGCCGGCGCTGCGCGAGCGGGCCGGCGCTGCGCGAGCGAGCCCGGCGCTGCGGCCCTACCTCCGAGGTCATCGATCGGCGTCACCGCCGCGGCTAGCGTTCCCGCCATGACCACCGCCACGACGTCCTCCGCCTTCGGGGCGCTGCTGCGCGACTGGCGGCAGCGCCGCCGGCTCACCCAGCTCGACCTGGGACTGCAGGCCGACGTGTCCGCCCGGCACCTGTCGTTCCTGGAGACCGGGCGGTCCCGGCCCAGCCGCGACATGGTGCTGCACCTGGCCGAGGAGCTCGACGTGCCGCTGCGCGCCCGCAACGAGCTGATGACCGCGGCGGGCTACGCACCCGCCTACACCGAGCACCACCTCGACGACGCGGAGCTGGCCGAGGTGCGGGCGTCGCTGCGGCGGATCCTCACCGGCCACGAGCCCTACCCGGCGCTGCTCGTCGACGGGTCGTGGAACCTGCTCGCCGCCAACGCCGCGCTGCCGGTGCTCACCGCGCTGGTCGACGAGGACCTGCTCACCCCGCCGGTCAACGTCATGCGCCTGGCCCTGCACCCGCGCGGGTTCGCCCGGCACGTGGTCGACCTGCCCTCCTACGCCGCGCACCTGGTGTCGCGCCTGCGCCGCCAGGCCGAGCGCTCCGCGCGCACCGGGCTGCTCGCGCTCGTCCACGAGCTGACGGGGTACTGCCGGGAGCTCGGCCTCGACCCGCACGCCCAGCCCCCCAGCACCGGCGTGGCCAGCCGGATCGTGCTGCCGCTGCGGCTGCGCCACCCCCGGGCCGGGGAGCTGGCGCTGTTCTCGACGGTGTCGGTGCTGGGCGCACCGCTGGACGTCACGCTGGACGAGGTGGCGATCGAGTCGTTCTTCCCGGCCGACGACCGCACCGCGGCCTTCCTGCGGGCGTCGTGCGGGTAGTCGCGGCGCGAGCGGACGATCAGCGGGTGGGCGACGGCGGGCCCGTGAGCTGAGCCGGCGGAAAACCCGGTGCGGCCGCGCCCCGCGCACTGCTAGCGTCGCCGCACACCCGCCGGACCCGTCCGGCGACCACCACGGAGGAAGCCATGGCCGCCCGGTTCCCCACACCGGGCCACCGCGCGTCGCGGGCCACCACGGTCCGCTGACGCCCCAGGACGGCCGCCCACCGGCGGCCGCGCGCCCGGTGCCGTCACGCCCGTCAGCAGACGCACCCCCTGGAGCACCTCCGTTGTCCGTTCCCGAGCACATCCCCTCCGACTGGTACGCCCGGTTCTTCACCGAGCTGCCCAACGAGTTCTGGCGGCGCGCCGTGCCGCCGCAGGCCACCACCTCCGAGATCGACTTCGTCGAGTCCCGGCTGGGCCTGCACCCCGGTTCCCGGGTCCTCGACGTCCCGTGCGGCAGCGGGAGGCACGCGCTCGCGCTGGCCGACCGCGGTCATCGCGTGACCGGTGTCGACATCTCGACCGAGGCGATCGAGCACGCCCGGCGGGCGGCGGCGGCCGCCGGGCTCGACGTCGAGCTGCGCGTCGGCGAGATGCGGGACCTCCCGCGCGACGCGTCGTTCGACGCCGCCGTCTGCCTGGGCAACAGCTTCGGCTACTTCGACCTCACCGGCCTGCGCGAGTTCGTCGCGGCGCTGGCCGGTGCGGTCCGCCCGGGCGGCGGGCTCGTCGTCGACACGTCGACGGCGGCCGAGTCCGTGCTGCCCGGGCTCGAGGACGGCGCGCCGCGCGACATGGTCACCGGTGACATCACCGTCACCGGGTCCAACGACTACGACGCCGCCCGGAGCCGGCTGCTGAGCCGGTACGTCTTCACCCGGGGCGCGGAGGTGCAGCGGGTCACCGCGCTGCACCACGTGTACACCAGCGCCCACCTGGGCGAGCTGCTCGTCGAGGGCGGCTTCACCGACGTCGCCCGGTACGGCGGACCGGACGGCGCGCCGTTCTGGATCGGCAGCGCGCGACTGCTGCTCACCGCCCGGCGGGCGGGGTAGCCGGGGCCGCGCCGCGGCCCGCGGGGGTCGCGGCGCGGTCGGCGCGCAGGTGCGCGTCGACCAGGTCGGCCAGCAGCTCGGGCACGTCCAGCGACGCGAACGCGGCGCAGTCGGGCAGCGTCTCCAGCCGGGCGTCGGGCAGCTCGGCCACCAGCCGGTCGCCGAGGCGGCGCGGGAAGGCGCGGTCGTCGTCGCCCCACGCCACGAGGACCGGGCGCGGGAAGTCGCGGTTGGCGGCGGCCGCGGCGAGGGTGTGGCGCGGGTGCATCTGCCGGATCACGGCCCGCAGGTCCTCGCGCACGGCGCGGTCCCGCAGCGGCGCGGTCCAGCGGGCGAGCTGGGCGTCCGACACGCCGCGATGGCTGATCGGTCGCGGCACGGCGGAGCGGCGCAGCGCCGTGCTGCGCAGGAGCTGCGCCAGCACCGCGAGCACGGCCCGCGAGCCCAGCGGCGCGATCAGCGGGCGCAGGGCCCGGGGCGGGAACGCCTCGTAGGCGTCGCAGGCCGTGAGCACCACGCGGTCCACGCGCTCGCGGTGGTCGGCCATGAGCAGCTGGGTCAGCGCTCCCCCGGTGTCGACGCCGACGACGTGCGCGCGCTCGATCCCCAGCGCGTCGAGCACGGCGACGAGCAGCGCGGCGAGCCCGGGCGGGGAGAGGTCCGAGCCCGGCGGCAGCGGGACGGCGTGCGCGCCCAGCGGGAGCTCGGGCACCACGCAGCGCCAGCCCCGCGCCGTGAGCAGCGGGACGAGGGGCGCGTACAGGTCGGGGTCCACCAGCAGGGAGTGCACGAGCAGGACGGCCAGGCCGCTCCCGCCGGTGTCGCGGACGCGCACGGGTCCGCGCCCCGTCGCCAGCGTCGTGATCTCGGGTCCGGGCTCGACGGTCATGGTTCCTCCTCGTTGAATCTATGTTCAACAAGCTAGCCTTTGTTGAGTGCGATTTCAACAACGGGTCGCCTACGGTGGGGACGTGGAGAGGACGGCCCGGCGGCTCCCGCCCGAGCAGCGGCGCGCGCAGCTGCTCGACGCGGCCAGCGACCTGGCCGCCGGCCGCGACCTCACGACGCTGTCGGTGCAGGACATCGCCCGGCACGCCGGGGTCTCGGAGGGGCTGCTCTACCACTACTTCCCCACCAAGCAGGCCCTGCTCGACGCCGCGGCCGCCCGGGCCGCGGACCGGATGGCCGCCGCGCTGGAGGCCGCCGCGGCCGGCGGCGACCCGCGGGAGCTGCTGGTCTCCGGGCTCGGGGCGTACCTCGACCACGTCCGCGCCGACCCGGTGGGCTGGCGCGTTCTGCTGTCCGCCCACTCGGGGGAACCGGCGCGGATCGCCGCGGCCATGGACGCGCACTCCCGCGCGGTCGCGCTGCGGACCCTCGGCGTCACCGACCCGTCACCGGTGCTCGCCCTCGTCGTCGACGGGTGGATGGCCCTCGAGAAGCAGGTCTGCCTGACCTGGCTGGAGCAGCCCGACGCCTCGCGGGCCGCCGTGGAGGACGTCCTCGTCACGACGTTCCTGCAGGCCCTCGAGGCCGCCGCGCGGCACGACGAGCAGGCCCGCGCCGCCCGCGACCGGCTGCTGTCCTGACGTAGGTTCACGACCATGACGGCCGACGTACTCCCCTCCGCGGAGGGCGCAGACAACCCCGAGTTGGTGCACCTCGACGTCGCCGCGGGCGTCGCCACGATCACGCTGGACTCCCCGGCCAACCGCAACGCGCTGTCGGCGCAGCTGCGCCGCGAGCTGCTCGCACACCTGGACGCCGCGCTCGCCGACGACGCCGTCCGCGTGCTCGTGCTCACCCACACCGGCCGGGTGTTCTGCGCGGGCATGGACCTCAAGGAGAGCCGCGGCGCCGGGGCGGGCAGCCAGGGCGTCAACGAGTTCCCCGCGATCCTGCAGCGGATCTGGGACTCCCCCAAGCCCGTGGTCGCCCGGATCGCCGGGCCGGCCCGGGCCGGCGGGGTGGGGCTGGTGGCGGCCTGCGACATCGCCGTCGCCGCGCAGGAGGCGACGTTCGCGTTCAGCGAGGTCCGCATCGGCGTCGTGCCTGCGGTGATCTCGGTGACGGTGCTGCCCCGGCTGCTCCCGCGGGCCGCGCACGAGCTGTTCCTCACCGGCGAGACGTTCGACGCGGCGCGGGCCGCCGCCGTCGGGCTGGTCAACTCCTGCGTGCCGGCCGACGGGCTGGACGCGGAGGTCGAGCGCTACGCGGGGATGCTGCGGCTCGGCGCGCCCGGCGCGCTCCGGGCGACCAAGGAGCTGCTGCGGGCCGAGCGCCCCGCCGGGATGGACCAGCAGTTCAGCGCCATGCAGGAGCTCTCGGCCGCGTTCTTCGCCGGCGAGGAGGGGCAGGAGGGGATGCGCGCCTTCGCCGAGAAGCGCCCCCCGTCGTGGGCCGTATCCTGAGGGGGTGCTGGACCTGCTCGCCGGGCGGCCGATCGTCGCCCTCACCGGGGCCGGACTGTCCACCGACTCCGGCATCCCCGACTACCGCGGTCCCGGCTCCCCGGCCCGCACCCCGATGACCTACCAGGTCTTCGTCTCCGGGGCCGACGCCCGGCGGCGCTACTGGGCGCGCAGCTTCGTCGGCTGGTCGACGATGGCCCATGCGCAGCCCAACGCCGGGCACCGGGCGCTGGTCGACCTGGAGGACGCCGGGGTGCTGCACGGGCTGATCACCCAGAACGTCGACGGGCTGCACTCCGCGGCCGGGTCGCGCGCGGTGATCGACCTGCACGGCCGCATCGACACCGTCGTCTGCCTGGGCTGCCGCCGCACGTCCCCGCGCGACGTCCTGCAGGAGCGCCTCGCCGCGCTCAACCCCGGCTTCGGGGCGGACGCGGCGGTCAACCCCGACGGCGACGCCGAGCTCGACGACGCGCTGGTCGACGCCTTCGTGCTCGCGCCCTGCGAGCGGTGCGGCGGCCCGCTCAAGCCCGACGTCGTGTTCTTCGGCGAGAACGTCCCCCGCGAGCGCGTCACCCGGGCCTACGCGCTGGTGGACGCCATGCGCGGCGGCGGCGCGCTGCTCGTCGCCGGGTCCTCGCTCACCGTCATGTCCGGGCTGCGGTTCGTCCGCCACGCCCACAAGCTCGGCGTGCCGGTCGTGATCGTCAACCGGGGCGCCACCCGGGGCGACCCGCTGGCCACCGAGCTCGTCGACGCCGGCTGCTCCGACGTGCTGCCGGCGCTCGCGGCCGCCTGCTGATCAGCGCCGGGCGCGGGCGACCACGACGCCGGCGAGCCGGTCGAGCGCCAGGGCCGTCGCGAAGCAGAGCGGCAGCACCACCAGCACCGCGAGCACGACCTGGAACCCGAAGGCGAGCTGGGTGACCCACAGCTCGACCGCGTCGTACCAGTCGGCGATGGCGCGTGTCACGGTCCACACGGTACCGGGGCGGGAGCGCCGCTAGGTTCGCCCCATGTTCGCCGTCTACGCCACCGAGCCCAACGCCGACGACCCGCTCGCCTCGCTCGCCGTGGGCGAGCGACCGGAGCCGGAGGTGCCCGACGGGTGGGTGCCGGTCACCGTGACCGCCGCGAGCCTCAACATGCACGACCTGTGGACGCTGCGCGGCGTCGGGATCAAGCCCGAGCAGTTCCCGATGATCCTGGGCTGCGACGGGGCCGGCACGCTGCCCGACGGCTCCCCGGTCGTGCTGCACTCGGTGATCGGCGACCCCGCGTGGAGCGGTGACGAGACGCTCGACCCGCGCCGGACCCTGCTCACCGAGAAGCACCAGGGCACCCTGGCCGACACCGTCGTCGTGCCGGCCCGCAACGCGGTCCCGATGCCCGAGGGGCTCACCCCGGCCCAGGGCGCGTGCATGGGCACCGCGTGGCTGACGGCCTATCGGATGATCTTCGTGAAGTCCGGTCTGCGACCGGGGCAGACGATGCTGGTGCAGGGCGCCTCGGGCGGGGTGGCCACCGCCCTGGTCACGCTCGGTCGCGCCGCGGGCCTCCAGGTGTGGGCCACCGGGCGCACGGAGGAGAAGCGCGCTCTGGCCACGCGGCTCGGGGCGCACGCCGTGTTCGAGTCGGGGGCCCGGCTGCCCGACCGGGTCGACGGGGTCTTCGAGACCGTCGGCGAGGCGACCTGGAAGCACTCGATGCGGGCCCTCAAGCCGGGCGGGGTGATCGTCGTCTCGGGGGCGACGAGCGGCCCCCAGCCCCCCGCCGACCTGCAGCGGCTGTTCTTCCTGCAGCTGCGGGTGGTCGGTTCGACGATGGGCACCCGCGACGAGCTCGCCGACCTGCTCAGCTTCGTCGCGCGGGCCGGCATCACCCCGCAGATCGGCCTGGAGCTGCCCATGGAGCGGGCCGAGGAGGGCTTCCGGGCGATGCTGGACGGTGACACGGCGGGTAAGATCGTCTTCACGCGCTGACACCGCCCTGGAGTCGAGGACAGGTCCGGACGGGCTATTGCTGCACGAACAGCGGCACGTGCACGAAATCGGACGTACAGTGTGTGACCGTGTCCGAACCTCGAAGTCGTACGGCGCCGGGCGTTCCCGCCCCGGCGCCTCCGGTGACCGGTCTCGTCGACCTGCTCGACCGGCTGGACCGCGCGGTGGACACCGCGTTGTCGCCGGTCACCGCGTCCGAAGGTGTCAGCCGCGACGGCTGGCGCGTCCTGCTGATGCTCGCCCGCGGCGGTGGCCGCAGCATGGGTGAGATCGCCACCCACACGTCCCTGCCCGCCCCCACCGCCACCCGGGTCGTCGACAAGCTCGTCGAGCACCACCTCGCCGTCCGCCGCACCGACCCCGTCGACCGGCGCCGCGTCCTCGTCCACCTCGCCGGCCACGGCCGGGCCGTGGTGGAGCGGGTCTGCGGCACCGTCGAGCGCCGCGCGGGCGAGGCCATCGGCGCGCCGCACACCCCCGAGCGCGCGCAGCTGGCCCACCTGCTCGAGACCCTGGCCCGGACCTAGGCCCGCCCGTCCCCCGCGACCCCGTCGAGCCACGCCCGCCCGCGCACCCCGAGGTGCGGGCGGGCCTCCTGCAGATCCGCGATCCGGCTGCGGTCGCCCGCCATCGCCGCCGACACCGCGGCCACGTCCACACCGTGCCCCGGACGGTCGAGCACGCGCACCTCGTCGCCGGCCCGCACGGCGGCGGGGCGCTCCACGGCGAGGTAGCACCCGGGCCGCCCGGCCGCGAAGAAGCGCCGGACGAGGTCGGGCACCTCCAGGAAGCCGGCGAACACCCGGCACGGCGTCCGCGGCCCGCGCACCACCAGCACCGCGTCCCCGACCCGCCACCGCTCGCCGAGGACGGCGCGGGAGCAGTCGACGCCCGACACCGTCAGGTTCTCCCCCACCCCGCCCGGCCCGAGGTCCCGGCCGAGCTCGGCGGCCCAGAAGGCGAGGTCCTCGGTGGAGTAGGCGTACACGGCCTGGTCGGGCCCGCCGTGGTAGGTCACGTCGCACACCGCGTCGCCGGCGACGCCGTCCACCCCGAACCGCACCGGCCCGTCCACCGGCCGCTTGTCGATCCCCGACCGGCCGCCCGCCGCCCTCGTCCACGGATCGGGGCGCGCGACCCCCGCGTTCACCGACACCACTCGCCCCACGGGGACGACGCTAGCCGGTCCGCGCACGCCCCCGACGTCCGCGCACCGGGCACCGCGCGCGGGTGCCCGCGGGATGCGCGGAGCCGGGCCGGTCAGCCCGTGAGCGCCGTCGCCGTCGCGGCGCCGAGCGCGGCGTAGGGCAGCGCCGCCAGGGCCAGGACGGCCACGCCGACCACCACCACGCGGGTGAACCAGCTCGTGCGCGCCGCGATCCAGCCGGCCAGGAAGGCGAGCAGCGGCGGCACGGCCACCGCGTAGACGGCGGCGAGCCGCGGCCCGAGCACGTCCGGCGGGGCGCCGGGGTCCACCCCGTTGACCCCGGCGAGCACGAGGGCGAGCACGGCGATCACCAGCAGCCCGCCGAGCAGCAGCCCGACCCGGCCCTTCGCGCGCCCGGCCAGCACGCCCAGCACCAGCACGCCGAGCAGGACGAGCGCACCGGCGGCGTTCGGGTCGGCGGGCGTCACCGCCCCATGGTGCAACGCCGCGGGCGGGCCGCGCACCTCCCGGCGGCCCGCGGCGCGGGCACTACTTCTTCGGCTTGTCCGCCGTGGAGTCCGTGGACAGCGCCGCGACGAAGGCCTCCTGCGGCACCTCGACCCGGCCGATGGTCTTCATGCGCTTCTTGCCCTCCTTCTGCTTCTCCAGCAGCTTGCGCTTGCGGGTGATGTCCCCGCCGTAGCACTTGGCCAGCACGTCCTTGCGGATCGCGCGGATGTTCTCCCGCGCGATGATCCGCGACCCGATCGCGGCCTGGATGGGCACCTCGAACTGCTGGCGCGGGATGAGCTCGCGCAGCTTGCTCGTCATCTGCGTGCCGTAGCCGTAGGCGTCGTCCTTGTGCCGGATCGCGGAGAAGGCGTCCACCGGCTCGCCCTGGAGCATGATGTCGACCTTCACCAGCTCCGAGGACTGCTCGCCGGCCTCCTCGTAGTCCAGCGACGCGTAGCCGCGCGTGCGCGACTTCAGGGCGTCGAAGAAGTCGAAGATGATCTCGGCGAGCGGCATCGTGTAGCGCAGCTCGACGCGGGTCTCCGACAGGTAGTCCATGCCGCCGAGCTGGCCGCGCCGGCTCTGGCACAGCTCCATGATCGCCCCGATGAACTCCGACGGCGCCAGGACCGTCGTCTTCACGACCGGCTCGAAGATCTCGGCCACCTTGCCCGTGGGCCAATCCGACGGGTTGGTCACCGTCATCTCGGTGCCGTCGTCCTTGACGACCCGGTAGACCACGTTGGGCGCGGTGGAGATGAGGTCCAGCCCCGCCTCGCGCTCCAGGCGGTCGCGGGTGATCTCCAGGTGCAGCAGGCCGAGGAACCCGCAGCGGAACCCGAAGCCCAGCGCCGCCGACGTCTCCGGCTCGTAGGTGAGCGCGGCGTCGTTGAGCTGGAGCTTGTCCAGGGCCTCGCGCAGGTCGGGGTACTGCGAGCCGTCCACGGGGTAGAGCCCGGAGTAGACCATCGGCCGCGGCTCGCGGTAGCCGGTGAGCGGCTCGGTGGCGCCCCTGCGCTGGCTGGTGACGGTGTCGCCGACTTTCGACTGCCGGACGTCCTTCACCCCGGTGATCAGGTAGCCCACCTCGCCGACGCCCAGGCCCTCGGTGGCCCGGGGCTCCGGCGAGACGACGCCGACCTCCAGCAGCTCGTGCGTGGCGCCCGTGGACATCATCCTGATCCGCTCGCGCGGGGTGATCCGCCCGTCGACGACGCGGATGTAGGTGATGACGCCGCGGTAGGTGTCGTAGACCGAGTCGAAGATCATCGCCCGGGCGGGGGCGTCGGCCGCCCCGACCGGCGCGGGCGTGACCCGGACGACCTCGTCGAGCAGCTCGCGGACCCCGGCGCCGGTCTTGGCGCTGACCCGCAGCACGTCGTCGGCGTCGCAGCCGACGATGTGCGCGATCTCCTTGGCGTAGCGGTCCGGGTCGGCGGCCGGGAGGTCGATCTTGTTGAGGACCGGGATGATCGTGAGGTCCTTCTCCATGGCCAGGTACAGGTTGGCCAGGGTCTGCGCCTCGATCCCCTGCGCGGCGTCGACGAGCAGGATCGCGCCCTCGCACGCCTCCAGCGCGCGGCTCACCTCGTAGGTGAAGTCGACGTGGCCGGGAGTGTCGATCATGTGCAGCACGTGGTCCTGGCCCTCGACCTGCCACGGCAGCCGCACGTTCTGCGCCTTGATGGTGATCCCGCGCTCGCGCTCGATGTCCATCCGGTCGAGGTACTGGGCGCGCATCGCGCGCTCCTCGACCACGCCGGTGAGCTGCAGCATCCGGTCGGCCAGGGTCGACTTGCCGTGGTCGATGTGGGCGATGATGCAGAAGTTCCGGATCAGCTCCGGCGGGGTGAACGTCTTGTCGGCGAACGAGGCCACTCAGGTTTTCCATTCCGCTGTAGAGGTCGTCCCCATCGTCCCATGCCAGCGCGCCGCGGGTGGCGCAGCCCGCCGACAACGTGATATCACATAGATAGCCCTAGTGGAGGAGCGCCATGACCCGTCCCGCGTCCGTCCCCGTGATCGAGCCGACCGCCGCCCCCGTCCGCATGCCCGACCCCGCCGTCCGCGAGCACCCCGCGCACGGCACCAGCGGCTTCCTCGGCCTCGCCGGGGGTCTGCTGCTCGTGCTCGCCGGGGCCGCCGTGGTGCTCGGCGCGGACCTGGGCGCCACCGGCCTCGTCGTCGGGGGCCTGCTCGCCGTGGCGGGCCTCGTCGTGCTCGGCGGGCTCACCACGGTCTCGCCCGGAGAGGCGAAGGTGCTGCAGTTCTTCGGCCGCTACACCGGCACCGTGCGGCGGGCCGGGCTGCGCTGGGTCAACCCGCTGACGACGAGGCGCACCGTCTCCACGCGGATCCGCAACCACGAGAGCGACGTGCTCAAGGTCAACGACCTCGACGGCAACCCGATCGAGATCGCCGCCGTGGTGGTGTGGCAGGTGGAGGACACCGCGCGGGCGGTGTTCGAGGTCGACTCGTTCGTCGAGTTCGTGCACACCCAGACCGAGACCGCGATCCGCCACATCGCCACCAGCTACCCCTACGACGACCACGCCGACGGCAGCCTGTCGCTGCGCGGCGACGCCGAGGACGTCACCGAGCGCCTGTCCGCCGAGATCGCCGCGCGCGTGGAGTCCGCGGGCGTGCGCATCGTCGAGTCCCGGCTCACCCACCTCGCCTACGCCCCGGAGATCGCCGGTGCGATGCTGCAGCGCCAGCAGGCCGGCGCCGTCGTCGCCGCGCGCGGCCGGATCGTCGAGGGCGCCGTCGGGATGGTCGAGATGGCGCTGGAGCGGCTCTCGGAGCGCGAGATCGTCGACCTCGACGAGGAGCGCAAGGCCGCGATGGTGAGCAACCTGCTCGTCGTCCTCTGCGGCGACCGGGGGACGCAGCCGATCGTCAACGCCGGCTCGCTGTACTGACCGGTGCCCGACCGCAAGGCCGTGCTGCTGCGGCTCGACCCGGCGGTCCACGACGCCCTGGCGCGGTGGGCCGCTGACGAGCTGCGCAGCACGAACGCCCAGATCGACTACCTGCTCCGCGCCGCGCTGGCCGACGCGGGGCGCCTCCCGAAGCAGGCGCAACCGCCGCGCCGCCCCGGTCGGCCCCGCCAGGACTGACCCCCGCCCCGACCGCGCCACGGACCGGAGCCGGGACGCCACCACCGGCGTCCCGGCTCCCGCCGGGGACCCGTCACTCGGCCACGCGCGTCTCCGTCGTGGTCACCGGGGCGTCCTCCTCGTCCTGCACGCCCGGCTCGATGTCGGCGGTGCAGTACTTGCACTTGGTCGCGTCGATGGCGACGAACTCGGTGCAGAACGGGCACTCCCGGCTGCCCTGGGCCTTGAAGTTGCCCAGCCCGGCCTTCTTCAGCAGCTGCACCAGGCCGAACAGCACCGCGGCCAGCAGCAGGAAGTTGACGACGACGGTGAGGAACGCGCCGTAGCGGACCTCGGAACCGTTGAGCGTGAACGACAGCGTGCTGAAGTCGGGCTGGCCGAAGATCGCCGCGACCAGCTGCATGATGATGTCGGCGGCCAGGCTGTCCACCAGCCCCGCGAACGCCGTGCCGATGATGAACCCGAGCGCCAGGTCCAGCATGTTGCCGCCGAGCGCGAACGCCTTGAACTCGCCCCACAGACCCTTCACGACCGAACCCCTTCCGCGCGGCCCCCGTCGGGACGCGTCCGTCCGGGATGATGGGGCACGGACCGTCGGCCGCGGCGCAGCGACGCGGGTGAGACGCGGGCCGGCCCCACCTCCTGGCGCCACCCCTCCCGCACGCGTACCGGTCGTGCACGTACCGGTGCACGTGCGACGATGTGGATCTGGTGCCCGGCCCCCGCCCCGGCACCGAGCCCGACGACGAGCAGTCCGGACCGAGGGGGGCGACCGGTTGACCACCAGCCCGGGACGCGGCCCGCAGGGCTGCTCGCTGCTGGCCGGGGCGCCGGAGTGCCGCTGCCCCGAGGAGGCGCCGCTCCTGGACGACGCCGCGCTGGAGCTCCGGGCCCGGGCGATGTTCCTCTGGCAGCAGAAGCAGCCGTCGGCCCGGCGCGCCGCGGCCCGGCGCGGGCTGGACGGGCTGCTGGCCCACGCCCGCGCCCGCGGCCCGTCGGAGCTGGTGGTGGAGCTGCTGCGGCTGAGCCTGCTGCAGCGCCTCCTCGAGGAGCGCCCGGAGGACGCCGGCGAGTCCGCCGCGCTGCTCGCCGCGTTCACCGAGCTGGCCGAGCTGGACGGCGGCGCGGACCGGCTGGCCGAGGCGGCCGTGCTCCGGGCGCACACGGTCGCCGTGCACGACCACGACGACACCGCCCTCGCCGACGCGGCGGCGGCCCTCGCCGTCCTGGCCGACGTCACCGGTCCCCCGCCCGGCCGGGACCCCGCGCACTGGTCGAGCCGCATGGCGCGCACGCTCAACGGCCTGCTGGTCGTCCTGCTCCGGCTCGGCACGCACGAGCTGGCCGACGAGGTCTCGACGCGGGCGGTCGCGGCGGCGGGCGGCGCGCTCGACCCCGTCGACCGGCTGGTGCACCAGCTCAACCGCGTGCGGCTGCAGCTGTCGTGGGCGCTGCGGCTGGAGCGGGGCGGGCGGGAGGCGGCGGCCGCGGCGCGCTTCGTCTCCGCCGCCCAGATCGCCCACACCGGCGCGCGGCTGTGGAACGAGGTCCGCGACAGCGGGGTGGCCGCGGTGCTGCCGCCCGTGGAGCACTGCACGGTGATCGGGGCGGCGTACGCGCTGCACCGCCCCGGGCCGGCGCACCTGCCGCGGCTGGCGGCGCTGTCGCGCATCACCGTCGTGCTCGACGACCGGATCCTGCTCGCCATCGCCGCCGCCCGCTGCCACCTCGCCGCCCACCGGCCCGCCGACGCGTTCGCCCGGCTCGACCTGCTGCGCGCCGAGCTCGACGCGGCCGGCCGCCCCGTCACCGGCCTGGCGCTCGCGCTGCACCGCGAGCTGGCCCGCGTCGAGGCGATGGGCGGCGCCGGGACCGCGGCCCCCGCCGTCACCGGCTACGCGGCCGCGCTGGAGGAGGAGCTGTGGGCGCTGCGGCAGGCGCGGCTGCTCGCGCTGCGCAGCCACGCGGAGCACCAGCGGCTGTCCCGGGCCCACGGCGCGGTGGCCGCGCAGGCCCTGCAGGACCCGCTCACCGGGCTGCCCAACCGCCGGGCGCTGGACCGCCGGCTGGCCGAGGAGCTGGGCACCCCGGGGTCGCAGCCGTGTTCGGTGGCCCTGATCGACCTCGACCGGTTCAAGGACGTCAACGACGCCCGCTCGCACGCCGTGGGCGACCGGGTGCTGCAGGTGGTGGCCTCCACCCTGCGCGCCGCCCTGCGCGCCCCCGACCTGGTGGCCCGCTACGGCGGGGACGAGTTCGTCGTCGTGCTGCCCCGCACGCCCCTGCCCGTCGCGCGGGCGGCGCTGGTGCGGGCGGCGGAGGCCGTGGCGGCGCTGCCCGTCGAGGAGGCGGCCGGGGTGACGGTGTCGGTGGGGGTCGTCCGCGCCCCGCTCGGCGGCGACGCCGCCGCCGCGCTCGCCGGGGCGGACGCGGCGATGTACCGGGCGAAGGCCCTCGGCGGCAACACCGTCGTCATCGACACGACCCCCACCGGGGAGGGGCCCCACCGGGTCGGGTCCGGGGTGCCCGAGCAGCGGTCCACCGCGACGCGGGCCGCGTCGTGTCCACCGTGACCTCCGGCGCGGGACGGGTCGACACCGCCCGGCTCGGGCCCGCGCGGGAGCGGTCTGTAACATGGATCGTCGAGCGCCCGGCGTGACCAGCCGCCCGGGCTTTCCCGACGAGACGTAGATCAGGAAGAACCGAGGCATTCGCGTGGCCAACATCAAGTCCCAGATCAAGCGGGTCAAGACCAACGAGAAGCGCCGCCAGCGCAACAAGTCGGTCCGCTCCGCCGTCCGCACCTCGGTGCGCAAGTTCCGCGAGGCCGTCGAGGCCGGCGACACCGAGCAGGCCACCCTGCTGCAGCGCGCCGCTGCGCGGGCCCTCGACAAGGCCGCCAGCAAGGGCGTGATCCACAAGAACCAGGCCGCCAACCGCAAGTCGGCCATGGCCCGGCGGGTCTCCACCCCCGCCGCCTGAGGTTCCACCCGGGAGCGGCGCCGTCCCTCGCGGGCGGCGCCGCTCCCGCGCGTCCGGGGTCCGGACGGCCCGCGCGGCGGGTCAGCGGCCGTGCGCCGCGCAGAGCTGGAGGACCGCCCGCTCCAGGGCGTAGCCGGCGTCGGCCGCGGCCCCCTTGACGTCGGCGTTGAGCTGCGCGGTGATCGCCACCGCCGCGGCGACCGACTCGGGCCGCCACGACCGCACCTGCTGCTGGGCCTTGCGCACCTTGCCCGGCGACATGCCCAGCGATCCGGCCAGCCGGTTCGGGTCGCCCCGCCCGGCCGACCCGACGACGGCGAGCGTGCGGATGCCGGAGGCGAGCGCGTCGGCGATGACGACCGCCGGCACGCCCGTGGCCTCGGCCCAGCGCAGCGCCTCCAGCGCGCCGGCCCGGTCGCCCGCCACGACCCGGTCGGAGATGTCCCAGCCGAACACCTCGGCCTTGCCGCGGTGGTAGCGGCGCACCGCCGCCTCGTCCACCGAGCCGCCGGTGTCGGCCACGAGCTGGGCGGTGGCCGCCGCCAGCTCCCGCAGCTCCGAGCCGACCGCCTCCGCCAGCGCCTCCGCCGCGCCCGGCCCCAGCTTGCCGCCGAGGCGGCGCACCTCGTTGCGCACGAACGCGATCCGCTCGTTGGGCCAGCGCACCTTCGGGCAGTCCACGACCTCCGCGCCCGCGGCCCGCAGCCCGTCGACGAGGGCCTTGTTCCGCGCCCCGCCGGCGTGCAGCACCACCAGGACCGTGCCGCCGGGCACGTCGCGGGCCGCGTCCAGCAGCGCGGTCGCGAGCTCCTTGCCCGCCTCGTGCCCGCCCTGCACCACGACGACGCGGCCCTCGCCGAACAGCGACGGGCTGAGCGCTTCGGCCAGGTCGGCGGGGTGGAGCTCGGTGGCGCGGTGGCGCCGGACGTCGGTGCCCGGGTCGGTGGAGCGCGCCCGCGCCGCGATCTCGCCGACGGCGCGCTCGGCCAGGAACTCCTCCTCGCCGAGCACCACGTGCAACGGCGGCAGCGGCGCCCGGTCGACGGCCATGGGGCCATCGTCGCGCACCTGGGACGGCGTCGGTGACCCGCCTCCCACATGCCGGACAGCGCTTGGGCGACGTCGCGCCGATCACGTACGGTCGGGGCCACAACTGCACATGGCTCATCCAGAGGGGTTGAGGGAACGGCCCGTTGACACCCCGGCAACCGGCAGCGCTCGCGCTGACCACGGTGCCAATTCCGACCCGCACCGCGCGGGGAAGATGAGGAGAACCTCCCATGACGCTCGTCGCCGACCTCTCGGCCGTCACCAGCACGCTCGACCTGGGCCCCGCCCGCGCGCTCTCCTGCCGCGAGTGCGGCCACCGGGTGCCGCTCGCCGCCGAGTTCGCCTGCCCGCAGTGCTTCGGGCCGCTCGAGGTGGCCTACGACTTCTCCGGCGTGACCCGCGAGTCCATCGAGGCGGGGCCGAAGAACATCTGGCGCTACCGCCACCTGCTGCCGGTGCCCTCCACGGTGCAGGACCACCCCAACACCGAGCCCGGCCTGACCCGCCTGATCCGGGCCGACCGGCTGGCCGCCGCGCTGGGCGTGCGGAAGCTGTGGATCAAGGACGACACCGGCAACCCCACGCACTCGTTCAAAGACCGCGTCGTCGCCGTCGCGCTGGCCGCGGCCCGCGAGCTCGGGTTCACCGTGCTGTGCTGCCCGTCCACCGGCAACCTCGCCAACGCCGTGGCCGCTGCGGCCGCCCGCGCGGGCTGGGACTCGGTGGTGCTCGTGCCGGAGTCGCTGGAGCAGGCGAAGGTGCTCACGACCGCCGTGTACGGCGGCACCCTGCTCGCCGTGGACGGCAACTACGACGACGTGAACCGGCTGGCCACCGAGCTCGCCGCGGAGCACGAGGAGTGGGCGTTCGTCAACGTCAACGTGCGCCCCTACTACGCGGAGGGCTCGAAGACGCTCGGCTACGAGGTGGCCGAGCAGCTGGGCTGGCGCCTCCCCGAGCAGGTCGTGGTACCGGTCGCGTCCGGCTCGCAGCTGACCAAGGTGGACAAGGGCTTCACCGAGCTCGGCGCGCTCGGGCTCGTCGAGCCGACCCCGTACCGGATCTTCGGTGCGCAGGCCACTGGCTGCTCCCCCGTCGCCGCGGCGTTCGAGGAGGGGCACGACGTCGTCCAGCCCGTGCGGCCGGACACCATCGCCCGCTCGCTGGCGATCGGCAACCCCGCCGACGGCCCGTACGTGCTCGACGCGGTGCGCCGCACCGGTGGCGCCGTCGGCCACGTCAGCGACGCCGAGGTCGTGGAGGGCATCCGGCTGCTGGCGCGGACCGAGGGCGTGTTCGCCGAGACGGCGGGCGGCGTCACGGTGGCCACGGCGCGCAAGCTGATCGAGGCGGGAGCGATCGACCGGGACGCCGAGACCGTGCTGCTGATCACCGGCGACGGGCTCAAGACGCTCGACGCCGTGGCCGGGCAGGTCGGGCCGACCGCCACCGTGCCGGCCACCAGCCGGGCCGTGCGCGACGCGCTGGCGCACCGCGGCTGAGCCCCGGCGGGCCGGCACCGGACGGGACCGCCGCCGCGGGTCCGGGAGCGGGCTGCCGCGGCTGACGACCTGCAGCCCGGCCACCACGGCGGTGTCCCCGGCGTGATCGGTGCGGCGCACCAGGGCCCCGGCCCGTTCCAGCGCGCCGAGCAGACCCGCGTCGGGGTGCCGGTAGGAGTTGCCGGCCCCCACGCTGACCAGCACCGCCCGCGGCGCGACGGCGGCGAGGAACGCCGGGGAGCTGTAGCGGCTGCCGTGGTGGGGCATCTTGAGGACGTCGGCGCGCAGGTCGGTGCCGGACGCCACCAGGTCGGCCTGCGCGGCCAGCTCGACGTCGCCGGTGAGCAGCACCGACCCGGCCGCCGTGGTGGCCCGCAGGACCAGCGACCCGTCGTTGACCGCGGTGCCGTCCTCGGGGTCGGGCGCGACGTCGGGGTGCACGGGGCCGAGGACGTCGAGCACCAGGCCGGGCCAGCTCAGGCGCTGCCCCGGCGTCAGCGCCACCACCGGGGCGCGGGCGTCCTGCGCGGCGCGGGCGACGCGGCGCAGCGCGTCGTGGGGCAGCCGGACCGGCCCGACCGCGATCCCGCCGGCGACCCGGTCGCGCAGCGCGCCCGCCAGCCCGCCGACGTGGTCGGCGTGCAGGTGGCTGAGCACCACCAGCGCGAGGGTGTGCACGCCGAGCCGGTCGAGGCAGGCGTCGACCGGCCCGGTGTCGGGACCGGCGTCGACGAGCACCGCCCGGCCCGGGTCTCCGGTGGCGAGCACGACGGCGTCGCCCTGCCCGACGTCGCACGCGACGACCGCCCATCCCGCAGGCGGCCAGCCGACCGGCACGAGCCGGGTCGGCACCAGCACCAGCGCCAGGCCCAGCAGCACCGCGACCAGCAGGGCGCGGCCGCTCCGCCACCGCCACACCAGGGCGAGGACGGCCAGCGCGGCCACGAGCAGCAGCGCGCCCGGCGCCCCGTCCGGCCAGGGCAGCACCGCGCCCGGCACGGCCGCCGCCCGGTCGGCGACGAGGACCAGCCAGCCCACGGCCGGACAGGCGAGCCACGCCAGGGCGTGCGCCAGCCACGGCGCGACGGGCGAGACGAGCGCGGCGACCACGCCCAGCACCGTCGCCGGGGCCACCGCGGGCACGGCGAGCAGGTTGGCCACCACCGCCACCGGCGCCACCTGCCCGTTCAGCCCGGCCACCACCGGGGCCGTGGCCAGGAACGCCGCCGCCGGCACCGCCAGGGCCTCCGCCGCCCACACCGGCAGCCCGCGCCGGTGCAGGGCCGCGGCCCAGCCGGGCGCCAGGAGGACGAGCGCGGCCGTGGCCAGCACCGACAGCGCGAACCCGGCGTCGACGGCGAGCGCGGGGTCGACCACCAGCAGCACCAGCACCGCGGCGGCCAGGGCCGGCAGCGCCGACCGCGCCCGCCCCAGCCCCAGGGCGAGCAGCACCACCGCGGCCATCGCCGCCGCCCGGACCACGCTCGGCGAGGGCCGGGCGAGCACGACGAAGCCGGCGACGGCGAGCGCGCTGAGCAGCGCCGCCCACCGCGGGTCGGCGCGCAGCACCCGCGCCAGGGCGAGCACGGCGCCGGCGACGATCGCCAGGTTGGCCCCGCTCACCGCGGTGAGGTGGCTGAGCCCGGCCGCCCGGAAGTCGTCCTCGACCTCGGCGGTCTGCGCGCTCGTGTCGCCCACGGCGAGCCCGGGCAGCAGGCCGCCGGGGGCCGGCGGCAGTGCGGCGAGTGCGGCGGTGCGCAGGCCGTCGCGCAGCGCGCCGGCGCCGGTCTGCCACCAGGGCGGCGGGGCGACGTCGCCGGGCGGGCCGCGCACCCGCAGCACCGCGACGGTCAGGTCGGGTCGGGTGGCCGGCGCCAGCAGCCCCTCCGCGGTCAGCGCCTGACCGGGCAGCAGCCCGGCCCAGCCGGGGGCGGGCGCGATGAGGAGCACCCGCCCACCGGTCGTCCAGTCGACCTCCCCCACCTGCGCCCGCTCCAGGTGGGCCTCGACCAGCACCCGGCCCGGGCCGAACCCGACTCCGCCCGCGCGGACGGCCCGCGGGTCGTCGGCGACCACCACCCGCAGGGTCGCCGAGGCCCCCTCCGCCGCGGGCCCGCGCAGCGGGTGCAGGCCGACGAGCAGCCCGTGGGCCCCCACCACGAGGCCCGCGGCGGCCGCGCAGGCGGCGGCGGCGCGGACGCCCCAGCGGCGGCGCCCCGGACGCCGGGCGGCCAGCAGCACCACCAGGGCGGCCGCCGTCACCACGCCGGCGACCACCGGGCCGAGCAGCAGCCCGGCGAGCACGACCGCCCAGGCGGCGAGCGCCGGCGGGACCAGCCGGAGGTCGAGCTCGGCACGGGACCCGAGGTCCGCGTCGAGCGGTCCCGTGCGGGGCGGGCTCATCGCACGACCACCAGCTCGCGCAGGGTGCCGAACCGGGCCTCGCCGATGCCCTCGACCTCGCGCAGCTGCTCGACGCGGGTGAAGTGGCCGTTCGCCGCACGCCAGTCGAGGATCCGCTGCGCGGTGACCGGCCCGACCCCGGGCAGGGCGTCGAGCTGGTCGAGCGTGGCGGTGTTGAGGTCGACCGGCCCGGCCGCCGCAGCCGCCCCCGCGGGGGCTCCCGGTGCCGCCGGCGGGACGCCCGCCGCGTCCGGAGCCGGCGGGACCCCGACGGCGATCTGCTCGCCGTCGACGACCCGGCGGGCCAGGTTGAGCAGGGTGAGGTCGGTGCCGGGCAGCGCGCCCCCGACGGCGTCGAGCGCGTCGGCGACGCGGGCGCCGTCGGGCAGCTCGACGAGCCCCGGCCGCGCGACCCGACCCGACACGCTGACGACGACGGCGCTCGGCGGTGCGGCGGGGGTGGTGGCGGGCGCAGCCGGCTCCACCGGCTCCTCCACGACGACGGCCGGCAGGGCCGCGACGGGCTCCGGCCGCGGGCGCTCCAGCCACACCCCGGCCGCCGCGACGAGGGCGGCGAGCGCGGCCACGACGGCCAGGGCGGTGGACCCGAGCCGCCCGGGGTCCACCCGGGCCCGCCGCCAGCGGGCCGGGACGAGCGCCGCCACGACCCGCGCCCGGCCCGGCTCGTCGGCAGCGCGCTCATCGCGATCGGGCTCCGGGATCGACCGGGGCGCCGCTCCCCCGCGCGCCGGCGGGCGGGGGGCGAGCAGCAGGGGCACGGTCGGCGGATCGGCGGCGGGCGGGAGCGGCGGCCAGATCCCGCCCGCCGGCATGGGGGCGGGCGCACCGGGAGGGAGGGCGGGAGCGACCACGCCTCGACGCTAGGGCGGAGCGGGCCCGGCGGAGCGGCGGTCCGCCGGCCTGTGGACGGGCGACCCGCCCTGGGGACGACCGGCCCGCGGAGGGCGGGTTGCGGACCGGCATTGTCGGTCCCCCGCGGGACGCTGGTGACCGGGGGCGGAGCCCGGGGGCTGCGGACCCGCAGCATGTGCTGGCGCACCCCTCCGCCCCGACGGGGCTGACGCGCCGGACGACCGGCGGGCCGCCGACCGCGACGGCGGTCCGCATGATCAGGTGCACGACCGGCCGGATGTGGCCGGTCGTGCGCCGGAACGACGATCACGGCAGGGCGGGCGGGAGGACGAGGTCGCCACCGGCGGGCGGTCGACGGCGCCGCACGCTCGTGGCCCTCACGACGACCCGCACATCGCACGACCGCACTCGTTCCACCGTGCGGTCGGCGTGGCAGCCCGACGAGGGCGTGGGCGATCACGATCACGAGTCGTCACCAGGTCGCCCCCAGCCGGCCACCGGCCGGCGCACGGCCCCGGACAGCATTATCGTCGCCAGATGCACGCAACAGCCCCGCCGGGGGCCCCAGCGCACGTCCCACAGCGATCACGAGCGGGAAGATCGCCGTAGGAGCGACGCAACAGCCCCTCCGAGGGCGCCGACGCTCAGCGGATCACGATCACCGGACGTCGGGCACCGGCCGACCAGCGGCAGGACCGGCGCGCGGACCGCACGAGCACTCACCCTGCGCCCCCGGAGCAGCCCGTGGTCGTCCTCCGATGCGCACCGAGGCCCCTCCCACGCCGCAGCACGCACCCGGCACCGGTCCCGAGCAGCCGACCGGTGGACTGTCCGCCCCGCCCCTCACCCCCGCCGGTGTGGCACCACGACCACCCCGAGCACCCCGAGCCCGACGTGGGCCCCGATGACCGCCCCCAGCTCCGACACGAGCAGCCGGGCCGCGGCCGGAACGCGTTCGCGGAGGCGGGCGGCGACCTCGTCGGCGCGGGCGGCGGCGCCGAGGTGGTGCACGGCCAGGTCGACCGGGCCGTCCCCGGCCGCGCGGGCGGCCAGGTCGACGAGGCGCTGGGCCGCGCGGGCGGTGGTGCGCACCTTCTCCAGCGGCACGATCCGCCCCTGGACGACGTGCAGCAGCGGCTTCACGGCCAGCGCCGTGCCCAGCAGCGCGGCCGCGGCGCCGATGCGGCCGCCGCGGCGCAGCCGGTCGAGGGTGTCAACGGAGAAGAACAGCCGGCAGCGCGCGGCGACGTCCGCGGCGGCGGCCTCGACCTCCGCCCCGGACAGGCCCGCGTCGGCCGCGTCGGCGGCGGCCAGCACGGCGAAGCCCAGGCCCATCGCGGCGGCGCGGGAGTCGACCACGCGCACGCGGTCCGGGCCGACCTCCTCCGCGGCCAGCCGCGCCGCGTCCCACGTGCCCGACAGCTCCCGCGACAGGTGCACCGACACCACCGACCCGGCCCCCTCGGCCAGGGCGGCGCGGTAGCAGGCGGCGAAGTGGGCCGGCGCGGGCCGGGAGGTCTGCACGTCGACCCGCGGGTCGGCGAGCGCGGCGGTGACGGCGGCCGTGTCGACGTCGACACCCTCCCGCCCCACCCGCTCGCCGAGCCGCACCTCCAGGGGCACGACGCGGATCCCCCGCCCGGCGGCGAGCCCGGGGGGCAGGGACGCGGTCGAGTCGGTGACGACGCAGACGGGAGCGGGCACGAGCGGCGACCCTACAGCCGCGGGGCCAGCACGTCGGCGCACGCTCGTCCGACGGTGCGGTGCGCCGACCAGCCCCAGTGCATGCCGTCGGGGTTCCCGTGCCCGGCGAGGACGTGCTCGCCGACGAGCGCGCGCAGGTCCAGCAGGTCGACCCCGACCCCGGCGGCCCAGGCCCGGGTGGCGCGCTCGGCGGCGGGGCGACCGGGGTGCACGCCCCCGTAGGCGTCCGCGCGGTGCACGGGCGGCAGCACCGCGACGACCGGCACGCCGGGCCGGATCGTCAGCACCGCGCCCCGGCACAGCTCCAGGTACCGCACGGTGAGGTGCGGCGGCAGCGCCACCGGTCCCCCGCCCGGGACGGCGGCGGCGAACGCCCGCGCGAGGTGCGGCTGGGCCCGGCGGTACCCCGAGCGGACGGCGCGGCGCAGCGGGTCGGGCCGCAGCGCGGGGATCAGCTCGCGCAGCGCCGTCGGCAGCGGCGAGGGCAGCGTGTCCATCCCGCCGACGGCCAGCACCAGCGCGTCGACGTGCGGGAACAGCGTCCACACCCGGGGGTCGTGGGTGATCGCGTGCCAGGCGTGCCGGGCCGTCCAGCCGATGCCGGCGACGAGCTCGGCCCGGCCGCCGAGCCGCGCGGCGGCCACGTTGGGCCACAGCCGGGGGTCGTCGGCGGGCTCGGCGCGGTCGGGGCCGTGGAAGGCCAGCGAGTCACCGAGCACCAGCAGCAGCGGGCCGGCCACCGCTCAGGAGTCGGCGCCGATGTTGTAGGCGACGAGCCGCCACCGGTCGCCGTCGGCCCGGCGCCCCAGCGCGGCCCACCGGCAGTTACCGATGCCGCCGATCGCGGGCCAGGTCTCGCTGGGCAGCCCGAGCAGCCCGCAGACGACCCCGGCGATCATCCCGCCGTGGGCCACCAGGACGACGGTGGACGCCTCGGACTCCTCGGCCAGCTCGTCGTCGAGCGCCTCGACGACGGGCGTGCACCGCCGCACGACGTCGATCCGCGACTCGCCGCCGGGCGGCGCCCAGGAGGGGTCCGCCCGCCAGGTGGCGATGGCGCCCGGCCATCCCGCCTCGATGTCGGGGACGGTGAGGCCCTGCCACTGCCCGAGGTGGGTCTCGCGCAGCCGGGGGTCGATCTCGACGGGCACGCCGCAGGCCGCGGACACGATGTCGGCGGTGTCGGCGGCGCGCTGGAGGTCGGAGCTGAGGATGCGGCGCGGCTTGAGCCGGGCGATCTCCGGGGCGACCCGCGTGGCCTGCGCCAGTCCGTCCGGGGTGAGCTGGGACTCCAGGTGGCCCTGCATGCGCCCGGTGGCGTTGTAGTCGGTCTGCCCGTGCCGGAGCAGGACCAGGTGCCGCAGCGTCATGCGGGACCCTCGGCGGCGGGCTCGGGGGTGGGCTCGGCCGCGGCCTCCGGGAAGTCGATGCGCGGGCAGTCCTTCCACAGCCGGTCGAGGCCGTAGAAGCCGCGCTCCTCGTTGTGCTGCACGTGCACGACGACGTCGACGAAGTCGAGCAGCACCCAGCGGCCCTCGCGGGTGCCCTCGCGCCGGGTCGGCTTGGCGCCGTGCCGGCGCAGCTTCTCCTCGACCTCCTCGACGATCGCCTGCACCTGCCGCTCGTTGGGTGCCGAGGCGATGACGAAGCAGTCGGTGATGACGAGCTGGTCGGACACGTCGAGCACGACGATGTCCTCGGCCTTCTTGTCCGCTGCGGCGGCGACGGCCACGCGGGCCATGTCCAGCGCCTGGTCGGTGGCGGTCAACGCGTCCCTCTCCTGCGGGTGGTCCCACCCGCGCCCGCCCATCCTCCCAGGACGGCGTTCACGCGTGCCCCACCAGGGCGGCGATCCGCTCGCGGAAGCCGCGCAGCAGCTCGTCGCGCGCGCGGGCGTCGAGCTGGCTGCGGCGGACCTCGTCGCCCCAGCGGTAGTCCTCCAGCCAGGTCGCGACGGGCATCGCCTCCCAGCGCAGGCTGCCGGTGCCGACGAAGGCGCGCAGGGCGTCGATGCTCCGCGCGGCGGGGGCGCTGCCCCCGGGGGCGTGGGTGCGCCGCAGGTCGGGCAGCTCGTCGGCGTACAGGTCGGACTTGGCCAGCGCCAGCACGAACCACCGCGGCCTGCGGTGCGCGGCGATCGCCATCTTCAGGTGGGTGAGCGTCTCCTCCAGCTCCGCCTGCTCCTCCGCCCGGTGCTGGGCCAGCAGCTCGTCGAGCGAGAGCGCCGCGGTGGCCGTCTCGGCGCCGTCCTCGCGGCGGCTGCGGAACCCGTTGGCGACGACGTGGACGACGCCGACGACGGGCTCGGTGTGCAGCAGCCGCGCCAGCGACGCGTACCGCACGCCGCCCTCCCCGTGGCCGGGAACGACCCGGAACCGCACGCCCCGGCCGCGCCACAGCGGCTGGTCGATGTGCTCCTCCTGCTCGGAGCGCGAGGCCGACGGCGCGTAGCCGCGCAGCCGCGCCCGCTGCAGGTGCTGGGCCAGCACGGTCTTGCCCGATCCGGCCGCCCCGGTGACGACGACGAGCGGGAACCGCTTGCCCCGCGCCTCGGTGACGGCGCCGAGCACCTCCCGGCCGGTCTCGGCGGCGACCCTCGCGATGCCCGCCGCGGTGCCGATGATCGCTCCGCCTGGTCGTGTCACGACCGATCCCCCTCCTCCCGGTACAGCCTTCGCGTGCGTGTGTCGCCGCTGGGAGAACAGCGACGTGGACCCACACCCTACGAAGGGGCGCTGGCCTGCGGGGACGGTGGGCAGCTTGGGTCGTCACTCGTCGTCGTCGGCCGGCGCGATCTCCACCCAGTATGTACCGGCTGCTCCCCCGCCCCCGCACGCTGGGGCGCGGGGAAGCGCGTGTGCACCAGCAGCCCGCGCGGCCGGGCCCGCTCCTTGGACGGTCGAGGGCGTCCGGCCCCTCGTCAGCTGCGTACCTACTCGCGGATCGCGCATGCTGCACCATCCGCAACTCGCCGGGAGGTGCGCGTGGCGGAGGTCGCGGCGCTCGACGCCCTGGGTCCGGCACTCGGAGGAGGCGTTGCGCAGTTCGACGAACCGGTGCGCCGCGACCCCGACCTGGCCGGCTCCACCTCGTGTTCGACCACTGGCCGAGTCAGGACGGTCCGGAGCGGTACAGGCCGCGCTTGGCGATGTACTGGACCACACCGTCGGGCACCAGGTACCAGACGGGATGCCCCTCGGCCACGCGGCGGCGGCAGTCGGTGGAGGAGATGGCCATCGCCGGCACCTCGACGAGCGTGACGGCGCCGTCGGGGAGGTGGTCGTCCTCCAGCTCGTAGCCGGGCCGGGTGACGCCGATGAAGTGCGCGAGCGCGAACAGCTCCTCGACGTCGCGCCAGGTCAGGATGGCGCTCAGCGCGTCGGCGCCGGTGATGAAGAACAGGTCGGCGTCGGGGAGCTCGCGGTGCAGGTCGCGCAGCGTGTCGACGGTGAAGGTGGGCCCGCCGCGGTCGATGTCCACCCGGCTCACGCTGAAGCTCGGGTTGGACGCCGTGGCCACCACCGTCATGAGGTAGCGGTCCTCGGCCCGGCTGACCGGGCGGTCCCCCTTCTGCCAGGGCTGCCCCGTGGGGACGAACACGACCTCGTCGAGCCCGAACCGGTCGGCCACCTCGCTGGCGGCCACGAGGTGGCCGTGGTGGATCGGGTCGAAGGTCCCGCCCATCACGCCGATCTTGTGAGGCACGCGGGGAGACTACCGGGGGTAGGCGTGGCGGAACTGCACGCTGATGCGCGGACCCGCGCCCGGGTGCTTGGGGACGGCGTGCTGCCAGGTGCGCTGGCAGGTGCCGCCCATGACCAGCAGGTCCCCCGGGCCGGGGTGGAACGTCACGGACGGCCCGCCGCCGGTGGGGCGCAGCCGGAAGGGCCGCACCGCGCCCAGCGACACCAGCGCGACGGTGGCGCTCGGCAGCTCGCGGGCCACCCGGTCACCGTGCCAGGCGACGCTGTCGGCGCCGTCGCGGTAGAGGTTGGCCCCGACCTGGGTGAAGCGCACGCCGTAGCGCCCGCTCAGCCCGTCCGCCATCTCCCGCAGCCGCGACGGCGCCTCCGCGAGCGTCCAGCGCCGCACCAGCCGCGGTTCGGGGACGAGCCGGTCGTACATCCGCACGGTGCGCTGCGGCCCCCACGGGCCGGCGAGCAGCTCGGTGAACAGCTCCCCCGGCCGGGCGCACCAGCCCGGCTCGACGTCCACCCACGCCCCCCGCGCCAGGTGGTGGCGGTGGGCGCCCAGCTCGACGTCGAGCAGCGCGGGCTGCCAGGACGCGTCCGGGGTCACGGGCGCCACGCTACCCCTCCTCGAACACGAGTTCGAGCCCCGGCCCGCAGGTGGCGGACCGGGGCTCGACGACCTCGATCAGGAGGGGCTCAGGACCCGATCAGGAGGAGGGGGACTCGTGGTCGTGGTCGTCGTGCAGACCACCACCGCTGCCGACGTCACCGGCGGTGTCCGGGACCGACGGGTTGGGGACCAGCTCCCGGGTGGTCGCCAGCGTGAACGTCGCGTAGGCGATCGCGTCGGAGTTCTGGTCGAGGACCTCGTCGTTGATGTTGGCGATCGTGTCGCCGACCTCGTGGTAGTTCTCGTCGTAGGCGACACCGGCGGTGCCGCCGTAGCGGGCCTCCTGCTCCGGGGTCTTCACGCCCTCGGCGCCGGTGAACAGGCCGCCGGACGGGATGTCCACCCCGGCCGCGATGAACGGGCCGTAGTCCGAGCGCCCGGTGAAGTCGGTGCCCTCGTAGGCCAGGCCGCGCTCGGTGTAGAAGGTCTGGAAGACGTCCTCGATGGCCGCGGAGCCCTCGGGACCGGCCGGGGCGCCGACGGCGTCGGAGTCGTCACCGTCGTAGATGAACCGGGCGAAGTTGGGCGAGGCCACCATGTCGAAGTTCAGGTAGGCGCTGATCCGGTCGCGCTCGGCCTGCGGCAGGTTCTCCACGTAGTACTCCGAGCCCAGCAGGCCCAGCTCCTCCGCGCCCCACCAGGCGAAGCGGACGGTCTGCTCGGTCTTGACCTTCGAGATCAGCCGGGCGACCTCGAGGATCGCCGCGGAGCCCGACCCGTTGTCGTTGATGCCCGGCCCGGCGACGACCGAGTCGAGGTGCGCGCCGACCATGAGGACCGAGTCGGTCTTGCCGCGCCGGGTCTCGGCGAAGACGTTGGTGGTCGTCGCGAGGCGGCTCTCGGTGCTGGTCGTGACGCGGGCGGTCGTGCCCGCGGCCGCCAGCTCCTGGCCGGTCGCGAAGCTGGTGAAGACGACCGGGATCGTGAAGTTGGGCGCGCCGAGGGTGCCGCCGAAGGGCTCGGTGCGCCCCTCCTGGCCCTCGTTGAAGATGATCACTGCATCGGCGCCGGCCGCCTGGGCGTTCGCCGCCTTGACGGCGAAGTCGCAGGTGCCGCGCTGGAGCAGCGCGATGTTGCCGTCGGTGAAGCCGGCGAAGTCCTCGGCCTCGCAGCCGCTGGTCGAGCTGGGGGCCGGCGAGGGCGGGAGCACGACGTCCACGGCCTGCACTGGCGCCGTCACGTCACCGGTGCCGGAGTAGGTCCCGGTGAAGACCTCCTCGGCCGGGTAGGCCTTGGCCTCCGGCTCCACCCGCTGCAGCGTGCCGGCCGCGAGCTCGCGGAAGAACGGGAACTCGAACTCCTGCTTCGTCACCTTCAGGCCCGCCCGGCGGGCGATCTGGGCGACGTAGGCGGCGGAGGCGTCGTAGCCGGGGGTGCCGGACGCGCGGGTGCCGTCGTTCTCGTCGGCGATGCCCTGGAAGGCCTCGAGGTGGGTGCGCACGCCGCCCACCGTCACGCAGTCGAGCAGCTTCTCGATGCTGTTGTTGTTGCGCCGCTCGCAGCCGTTGCCGTTGGGCGCGGCCTGCGCGGGGACGGCGGCGAGGAGCGATCCGGAGATCGCCAGGAGGCCCGCCGTGGCCAGCAACCGTGATCGACGGCGCCGGTCCGTGGCTCGTTCAGTCATGCAGGTGTCAACCTTCTGCTCGGCGTGACCGCCCGGTTTGGCGGCTCACACTGCCGGGTGACGCTGCCTCGGTGTCGCGCCGTAATCAAGGCTGGTATTGCGACATTCGCATGTGCTAGGTCGGCAGGAGGCCCTCGACGACTGCGGCCAGTTGGGCGGCGGTGCGGCACTCGTGCATCGGCAGCACGTCGGCGTAGCGCAGGGCCGCGGAGTCGCCGCTGCCCCACTGGCGGCGGGGCTCGGGGTTGAGCCAGTGGGCGTGCCGGGCCTGCCCCACCAGCCGCTTCAGCACGACGAGGTTGGGGTCGCGGTAGTTGGTGCGCCCGTCGCCCAGCACCAGCAGCGACGTCCGCGACGTGATCGCGGCGCCGTGGTGCTCGGCGAAGCCGCCCAGGGCGTTGCCGTAGTCGCTGTGCCCGTCGAACGCCACGAGGTCGGCCTCCCGCAGCACCCGCTGCATCACCCCGGACAGCTCGGCGCCCGGCTCGAACAGGTGCGTCACCTCGTCGGTGCGCTCCACGAACGCGAACACCCGCACCTTGCTGAACTGCTCGCGCAGCGCGTGGCACAGCAGCAGCGTGAAGTGGCTGAACCCGGCGACCGAGCCGGAGACGTCGCACAGCACCACCAGCTCGGGCCGGCCCGGGCGGCGGGTGCGGAAGGCCGGGCGGACGGGCACGCCGCCGGTCGACATCGACCGCCGCAGCGTGCGCCGCATGTCCAGCTCGCCCCGCTTGGCCCGGCGCCGCCGGACGGCCAGGCGGGCGGCGAGCCGCCGGGCCAGCGGCGCGACGGTGCGGCGCAGCTGCGCGAGCTGCTCGGCGTGCGCGGAGAGGAACTCCACCTGCTCGGTCTGCTTCGGCACGGCGGTCCGCGCGACCTGGTCGCGGCCGCGGGTCTCGGCGGTGCGGCGGCGGACCTCGTCGGTCACCATCTTCCGGAACGCGGCGATCCGGTCGCGGATCTCCCGGCGGGTCACCTCGTCGACGAACGCGGAGTCCTCCGGCCGCCGCAGCTCGTCGAGGATGCGGGCCAGCAGCGTCTCCGGCGACAGCATCCGCAGGGCCTGGTAGGCCGACCAGCTGGGCTGCCCGCCCGCGCCCCGGATGCCGGTGCCGGCGGCGCCGGACGTGCCGATGGCGTCGACGACGGCGCGGGCCAGCTCGGCGAGCGCGTCCAGGTCGCCGTCGCGCAGCAGGTCGGCGAGGACGTCGCGCAGGGCGTCCACGTCGACCGGCCCGTCGCCGGTGCTGCCGTCGGGACCGTCGTCGACCCGCGGCACCTCGACCTCGCCGACGCCGCCGCCCAGCGCCGCGGGGAAGTGCAGCTCGAAGAGGGTGTCGAAGACCTGGCGCTGCCCGGAGCGGCGCAGCAGCGCCGCGGCCAGCCCCTCGCGCAGGTGCTCGCGGAAGGTGAGGTCGAGGGCGGCGAGGACCCGCGCCGCGTCGACGGTCTCCCCCGGCCCGACCGAGACGCCGTGCCGCCGCAGGGCCGCCACGAAGTCGACCAGGTGCCCGGGCAGGCCGTGCTCCGAGCCGATGCGCGCTCTGGCGTCCACCCCGCCAGTCTGCCCGGCGGGCGGGCGCGGGACCATCTGCGTCGTGCTGGCCGAACTGGCCACCGACCGGCGGCTGGTCATGGTGCTGCCCGGGTCGGTGGTGATGCAGGTCACCCACCCGGTCGTCGGCGCGGGGGTGGGCGAGCACTCCGTGTTCCGCACCGACCCGTGGGGACGCCTGTCGCACTCGCTGGCGTCCACGCTGACGCTGCTGCGCGGCGGCCCGGCCGCCGCCGCGGAGGGCGCGCGGCTGCGGGAGCTGCACCGCGGCATCGGCGGGGTGGACGAGCGGGGCCGCCGCTACCACGCCCTGGACCCGGGCGCGTACGCGTGGGTGCACCTGATCATGTTCGAGCGCCTGGTGACGCTGCGCCGCGTGTTCGGCCGCCCGCTGACCCCCGCCCAGCGGGCCGTGCTCTTCGGTGAGATGGTCGATCTCGGCCTGGCGATGGGGATCAAGCGCCACCGCATGCCGGCCGACGAGCCCGCGTTCTGGAGCTACCTCGACCGCGTCGTCGACGACGTGCTGGAGGACCACCCCACCGTCCACGCCTTCCTCGACGTCCTGCGGCGCAGCGCGGTCCCGCACCCGCTCTGGCCCGCGCCGCTGCGGCGGTGGTGGGCGCCGGTGGGACGGGGCGTCGGCGGGTTCTCGCTCTTCCTGGCCGTCGGGACGCTGCCCGGCGCGCTGCGGGACAAGCTGGGCCTGGAGTGGACGCCCGCGCAGCAGCGCCGGCTGGACCGCATGTCCCGCGGGATGGCGCGGCTGCCCTGACGGGCTCGTGAGCGCGCAGGAGTGTTCTAGCACCGCTCCGCGCGCACGGGCGGCGGAGCCGCACACTTCCTCCACAACTGCTCCGGGACCGCTCCACAGCCCGTCCCTAGGGTCGGCGGCGTGCGCAGGGTGCTGGTGGTGGACGACGAGCCGACGATCGCGGCGTCGGTGGCGGCCCGGTTGCGGGCCGAGGGCTACGAGGTGCACGTGGTGCACGACGGGCCGGCGGCGGTGGCCGCGGCGCCCGAGCACGACCTCGTCGTGCTCGACGTCATGCTCCCCGGCCTGGACGGACTGGAGGTCTGCCGCCGCATCCAGGCGCAGCGGCCCGTGCCCGTCCTCATGCTCACCGCCCGCGACGCCGAGACCGACCTGCTGGTCGGCCTGGCCGTCGGGGCGGACGACTACCTGACCAAGCCGTTCTCCCCGCGCGAGCTGGCGGCGCGGGTGCACGCGCTGTTCCGCCGGGCCGAGCGCGCGAGTGCCGCTCCGGCCCGGATCCTCGTCGGGGACCTGGAGATCGACCCCGACACCCGCCGGGTCGCCCGGGCCGGGGAGCCGGCGCACCTCACGCCGCTGGAGTTCGACCTGCTCGCCCACCTCGCCGCCCGGCCCCGGCACGTCCACAGCCGGGAGGCGCTCGTCGCCGCCGTGTGGGGCTGGGCGGGGACGCCGGTGCGCACGGTGGACAGCCACGTCAAGGCCCTGCGCCGCAAGCTCGGGGCCGACCTCATCCGCACCGTCCACGGTGTCGGCTACGCCCTGGAGGTGACGCCCGCATGAGGCGTCCGAGCATCCGCCCGCTGGACCGCGTCCGCTCGATCAAGCTGAAGCTGAGCATCCTGCTGCTCGCCTCGGGCGGGGCGGGGCTGTTCTACCTGTGGCTGCAGTACCGCTGGCAGCCGCCGGTGCCGATCACGCTGGTCACGGTGCTCATCGTGCTCGCGACGGCCCAGCTGCTCGCCCACGGCATGACCAGCCCGGTCCGGGAGATGATCGACGCGGCCCGGGCGATGGCCCGCGGCGACCACAGCCGCCGGGTGCGGGCCACCTCGCAGGACGAGATCGGGCAGCTGGCCGCGGCGTTCAACGCCATGGCCGGCGAGCTCGCCGCGGCCGACGCGCAGCGGCGCGAGCTGATCGCCAACGTCTCCCACGAGCTGCGCACGCCGATCGCGGCGCTGCAGGCCGTGCTGGAGAACGTCGTCGACGGGGTGGCCGAGCCGGACCCCGCGACGCTGCGCACCGCGCTGGCGCAGACCGAGCGGCTGGGCCGGCTGGTGACCGAGCTGCTGGACCTCTCGCGCATCGACGCCGGTGCGGCCCCGCTGACGCCCGGCGACTTCGCGGTGGGGCCGCTGCTCGCCCAGGCCGTGGCCGAGGTGCGGGTGGCGGCGGCGCAGTCCGGGCGCGGGGTGGGGTTCGCCGTGGACGTGAGCCCGCCCGGCGCCGTCGCGCACGCCGACCGCGGGCGCCTGCACCAGGTGGTGGTCAACCTGCTGGACAACGCCGCGCGGCACTCGCCGCCCGGTGGCGACGTGCACGTGCTCGCGCGCGTGCGGGGAGGGGAGCTGGTGCTGGAGGTCAGCGACACGGGGCCGGGCATCGCACCCGCCGACAGGGAGCGCGTGTTCGCCCGGTTCACCCGCGGCGAGCGCGCGGTGGGCGGCGGGACCGGCCTGGGGCTCGCCATCGCCCGGTGGGTGGTGGACCTGCACGGCGGCACGATCGCGGTCGTCCCGCGTCCGGCCGGGGAGCCGGGCTGCCGGATCCGGGCCGTGCTGCCCGGCGCCGGTCGGGCGACGGCGGGGGCGGCGTGAGCCCCGGGCCGGCCGGGAGCGCCGAGCCGCTCGCGCAGCCCGTGGACGACGGCGCCGCCCCGACCGAGGACGGGCGGCGCCGGCCCGACGGCGTGGCGCCGGCGCCTGCGCGGGCGGGCGGCTGGCCGGGTGGGCCTCCCCCGCCGTCGCGGCCGCTGTTCGGCGACCGCTGGCCGGGCCCGGCCGGCCCGGCGTCGCGGGTGGTGCTGGGGGCGGGGGCCGCCGCGGGGCTCGTCACCGCGCTGGCCGTGCCCGAGGGGCCGCCGGGCCTGGGCTGGCTGGTGACGGCGGTGGTGCTCGCCGCGCTGGTCGTGGCCGTGCGCTGGCACGCCCGCCCCGTGGCGCCGTCCCCGTCCGCCCTGCGGCACGCCGCGGGCTGGGGTGCGCTCGCCGTCGGGCTGGCGTCGGTCGCGGTGCTGCGCGACGCGGACTGGCTGGTGGCGCTCTGCCTGCTCGCCGCCGTGGCCGCCGGGTCGATCGCGGTGGCCGGGCGGGCGTTCCGGTCCGTCGCGGTGGCCGCCGCGGCGGTCTGGCCGGCCGCGGCGCGGGCGCTGCCGTGGGTGCTGCGCGGCCTGCCGCGCGGGACGGCGAGCGCGCGGGTCGCGCTGTCCGCGCTCGCCGCCCTCGCCCTGGTGGCCGTGTTCCTGCCCCTGCTGGCCTCGGCCGACGCCGCCTTCGCCGCGGCGGTCGACGCCGTCGTCCCCGTGTTCGACGGCGACGCGGCCGCCCGCGCGGCGGTGCTGGCCGGGATCGGGGCGGCCGGGGTGCTCGGAGCGGCGCACCTGGTCGTCGCCCCGCCGGAACCGGCGCCGCCGGCCGTGCGGACCTCGCGGCTGCGGCCGGTGGAGTGGGCGCTGCCGCTGGGCGTGCTGGCCGCCCTGTTCGCCGCGTTCCTCGCGGTGCAGGTCGTCGTGCTGCTCGGCGGCGACGCCCACGTCCGCGCGACGACCGGCCTGACCTACGCCGAGCACGCCCGCGCCGGGTTCTGGCAGCTGCTCGCCGTCACCGTGCTCGCGCTCGGGGTGATCCGGCTCGGTCAGCGCTGGGCGCCCGGCGGCCGGCGCGCGCCCCTGGCGGTGCTGGCCGTGCTGGCGCTCGGCGTCGTCGCCACCGCGCTGGGCCGGATGTGGCTCTACCAGCAGGCCTACGGGTTCACCGTGCTGCGCCTGCTGGTGGTGGTGTGCGAGGTCTGGCTCGGTATCGGGTTCCTGCTGGTGCTCGTCGCGGTGCTCCGCCGCCGGCCCACCGGGGGCCTGGTCGTCACCGGCGCCGTGCTGCTGCTCGGGCTGGCCCTGGCCGACCCGGAGCGGATCGTCGCCGAGCTGGACGTCGCGCGCCACGCCGCGACCGGGTCGATCGACGTGGAGTACCTGTCGACGCTCTCGGCCGACGCCGCCCCGGCGCTCGACGCGCTGCCCGAGCCGCTGCGCTCGTGCGCGCTCGGCGACCGCGCCCCGGACGCGGACGCGGACTGGCGCAGCCTCAACGCCGCCCGCGCCGCGGCCGCCGACATCCGACCCCTCAGCTGCCCGGGCGCGCGGTAGCCCCGGCGGGCGGCCGGGCGCGCCCGCCGGTCAGTTCAGCCGCAGCTCCGCCGCCGCCTTGACCGTGTCCGACTGGTGCTTGAGCACCACGCCCAGCGTGGCGCGGACGGCGTCGTCGTCGAGGGTGTCGAGCCCGAGGGCGAGCAGCGTGCGGCCCCAGTCGATCGTCTCCGCCACCGACGGCGACTTGCGCAGTTCCAGGGCGCGCAGCACCCGGACGGTGCGCACGAGCGCGTCGACGAGCGCCTCGGCCAGCTCCGGGACGCGGGAGGCGACGATGCGGCGCTCCAGGTCGGCGTCGGGGAAGTCGAGGTGCAGGAACAGGCAGCGGCGCTTGAGCGCCTCGGACAGCTCCCGCGTGGAGTTGGAGGTGAGCAGCGCGAACGGGCGGCGCGTGGCGGTGATGGTGCCCAGCTCGGGCACCGTGACCTGGAAGTCGGAGAGCACCTCCAGCAGCAGGCCCTCCACCTCGACGTCGGCCTTGTCCATCTCGTCGATCAGCAGCACCGTCGGCTCGTCGCGGCGGATCGCGGTGAGCAGCGGGCGCGGGAGCAGGAACTCCTCGGAGAACACGTCGTCGCGCGTGGCGTCCCACGACTCGCGGCCCTGGCCCGAGGTGATCCGCAGCAGCTGCTTGGCGTGGTTCCACTCGTAGAGCGCCCGCGCCTCGTCGATGCCCTCGTAGCACTGCAGGCGGACCAGGCCGGACCCGGTGGCCTGCGCCACCGCCTTGGCCAGCTCGGTCTTGCCGACGCCCGCGGGCCCCTCGACGAGCAGCGGCTTGCCGAGGCGGTCGGCCAGGTAGACGGTGGTGGCGACGGCGGTCGAGGCGAGGTAGCCGACGTCGGCCAGCCGCTGCGCCACCTCCGCGACGGAGCCGAACAGCGGGGTCTGGGCGGGCGTCACGGACCTCATCCTGCCTCACCGCGGGGCTTCCCGCGGCGGCGCTCAGCCCGCGGGACGGCGCTGCGGCCACTCGTCGTGCCCGGCGAGGAACGCCCACTCCAGGTGCTGCAGGCACGCCGCGGTGGTGCGGCGCTCGTCGTCGGTCTCGACGACGACGGCCGCCTCCCGCGGGCAGCGGGTGCAGCGCACGAGGGCGGAGGGCCGTTCCGGGGATGCGTCATGCATGCCCCGTCGGGTTCCCGCTGCGCGCCGGATCACTCCGGGCGGGTGCGCGCCTCAGTCGACCAGTGCGGCCAGCGCGGCCTGCGCGAGGACGCGGACGCCGAAGGGCAGGGCGCGCTCGTCCAGGTCGAAGGTCGGCTGGTGGATGTCGCGCATCGGCCCGTGGCCCGACCACACGCCCAGGCGCGCCATGGCGCCGGGCACGTGCTCCAGGTACCAGGCGAAGTCCTCGCCCCCGCTGGACTGCTCGGTGCCGACGGCGGCCTCGGAGCCGAGGACGGCCACGGCGGCGCCGGCGAGCATGCCCGCGCTCGTGGCCTCGTTGACGACCGGGGGCACGCCGCGGACGTGCTCCAGGACGTAGCCGACGCCGGTGGGCGCGAGCACCGCGGCGACCAGCGCGCGGATCTTGTCCTCCAGCTCGCCCCACGTGGCGTGGTCGGCCGTGCGCAGCGTGCCGCGCAGCAGCCCGTGCTGCGGGATGGCGTTGGCGGCCTCCCCGGCCTGCACCGCCCCCCACACCAGGACGGTGCCCGAGCGGGGGTCGACCTGGCGCGAGAGCAGCAGCGGGACCTGCGTGACGAGCAGCCCGAGCGCCTCGACGAGGTCGGCGGTGAGGTGCGGGCGCGAGGTGTGCCCGCCCGGGGAGGTCAGGCGGATCTCCAGCAGGTCGCAGGCCGAGGTGATCGGGCCGACGCGCGTGCCGAGCTTCCCGACCTCCAGCCGCGGGTCGCAGTGCAGCGCGAAGATGCGGTCCACGCCCTCCGCGGCCCCGTCGGCGACCATGTCGAGGGCGCCGCCGGGCTGCACCTCCTCGGCCGGCTGGAACACCAGCCGGACGCGGCCGGGCAGCGAGGGCGCCGAGGCGAGCGCGAGACCGGCGCCGAGCACCATGGCGGTGTGCGCGTCGTGGCCGCAGGCGTGCATGACGCCGTCGACCGTGGACGCGAACGGCAGCCCGGTGGCCTCCTGGAGCGGGAGCGCGTCCAGGTCGGCGCGCAGCGCGACGCAGCGCTCGCCGTAGCCGATGTCGCAGACCAGGCCGGCGCCGCCGGGGAGCGTGCGGGGCTCGAGGCCGGCGGCGAGGAGCTCGCGGGCCACGAGCGCGGTGGTGCGGCGCTCGGCGCGGCCGAGCTCCGGCAGGGCGTGGACGGCGCGCCGCCAGCCGACGACGTCCTGCGCGTGGTCGGCGAGCCAGCCGTCCAGCCAGGCGGGACCGGTGCCGGCGCCCAGGTCGGGCACCGCGGCGGCGGTGGTCGGGGGGAGGTCGCGCGCGTCGAGCACCGTCACCGCGCCTCACCGTCCTGCATCGCGTGCATCGACCCATGGTGCTCACCCGGACGGCGGTGTACCAAGCCCGAATCGACGACGTAGGGGAATGCTCGGTGAGGGGTCGTCGGGGGGCGACGGGCGGGGAGGAGGACCGCGGTGAGCGGTCCCCCGTTCGGACGCTGCGCCGCTCGCACGGCCGCTCGGCGCCCGTCCGCCGGCCGATCGGTCACCACGCGCAGTGGGTACCCCGGCCACGCTGCGCCACACGGTGGACCCGGAGGTCCCGGGGACCGCTGCGCCCGCCAGAATGACCGCATGACGACCGCGCCGGAGGAGCAGCGCCGCATCGGCGGCCGCTACCTGCTGTCCGGCAAGATCGGCAGCGGTGCGATGGGCACCGTCTGGGCCGCCTACGACGAGGTGCTGCGCCGCCGGGTCGCGGTGAAGGAGCTCCGGGTGCCGCCGGGCGTGCCCGACCAGGAGGCCTCCGACATGCGCGAGCGCATCCTGCGGGAGGCGCGCGCCGTCGGCGGGCTGTCCCACCCCAACGTCATCACGGTGTTCGACGTCGCCGACGCCGGCGGCGACCCGGTCGTCGTCATGGAGCTGGTGGCGTCCCGCAACCTGGCGGAGATGATCACGCAGCAGGGCGCGCTGTCGTCGGTGCAGGCCGCGGTGGTCGGCTACGCCACGGCGGGCGGCCTGCGCGCCGCGCACCGCAGCGGCATCACGCACCGTGACGTCAAGCCGGGCAACGTCCTCATCGCCGACGACGGCCGCGTCAAGCTCACCGACTTCGGCATCGCCCGCAACATCGCCGACGCCCCCATGACGAGCGCCGGGCTGGTGCTGGGCTCCCCCGCCTACATCGCGCCGGAGGTGGCGGCCGGGCAGCCGGTCACCCCGGCCGCCGACCTGTGGGGGCTGGGCGCCACCCTCTTCGCCGCGGTGGAGGGGCGCCCGCCCTACGACGTGGGCGGCGACCCGGTGAAGACGATCACGGAGGTCGTGGACGGCGACGTCCCCCGGCCGCGCATCCACGGCCCGGTCGGCGAGGTCATCGCGGCGCTGATGGTCAAGGAGCCCGACGCCCGGATGCCGCTGGACGAGGTGCGCCTGCGCCTGCGGCCGATGATCTCCGACCCGGACGACCCGCTGTTCCCCGGCTCGCCCGACGCCCCGACGCTCGCCGCGTTCGTCACCCCCGTGGACGGGGAGGTGCCGCGCCCCGCGCCCCGGCCGGCGCCGGTGGTGGCCAGCGGGTCCCGCTCGGCCCCGGTGCCGGTCGCCGCCCCCTCCGGCCCGGCGCCGCTCGCCGCCGACCCGGGCCCGCTGCCCGGGCCGGTGCGACCGGCGCCCGCCCCGCCCCCCGCCGTCCCCGAGCCCGCCCGGCCCGCGCCGGCGCCGGTGGTGGGCGTGCTGCAGCGCCACCCCGCGGCGCTGGTCGTCGCCGGCGCCCTGGTGGTGCTCCTGGGCGCCGTGCTGGGCTGGTCGGTCACCCGGGCCGTGGGGGGGCAGTCGCCGCTGGGCACCTCGGTGCAGACCGAGGCCGACGTGGGGCTGCGCGCGTGGAGCGACCCGCTCGGCTTCACCGCCGAGGTGCCGCCGGGGTGGCTCCCGCCGTTCCCGTACGAGGCGCTCGAGGGCGGGGAGCGGCACGCCGCCTTCGTCAGCCCGGACGGCACGGAGGAGTTCCTGGTCCGGCCGGGCACCGACGCGGGGCGCGACGCGGAGCAGCTCGGCGTCGACGAGGTGGTCGAGGAGACCGCCCTCGCCGACGGCGTCGTGCGCTACCGCACGGTGCGCGGCGAGCAGGAGCGGCTGTGCTTCACCCAGGAGGTGCAGGGCTGGGTCGTGCGCCTCACCGTGCCCGGCGACCGCGACGCCGCCTCCGCGGAGGAGCTGTTCGGTCGGCTCCGCGCCGGGTTCGCCCCCGGCGGCTGAGCGCGGCGGCGCCCGTAGGCTGCGCCGGTGAACGAAGGCGGAATGAACGCAGGCGGAACGAACGACGCGCACACCGCCGCGGCGCGGGCCATCGCCGACGCCACCGGCGTCGCCCGGCACGACGTCGCCGTGGTGCTCGGCTCGGGCTGGCGACCGGCCGCCGACCTGATCGGCGAGGCGGCGCACGAGATCCCCGTGGCCGACCTCCCCGGCTTCCTCGCCCCCACGGTGAGCGGGCACGGCGGCACGATCCGGTCGGTGCCCGTGGGCGGCCGGAACGTGCTCGTGGTGCTGGGGCGCACGCACCTCTACGAGGGCCACGGCGTCGGGCCGGTCGTCCACGGCGTCCGCACGGCCGCCGCGGCCGGCTGCACGTCGGTGGTCCTCACCAACGCGGCGGGCGGCATCCGCGACGGGATGCGCGTCGGCGAGCCCGTGCTGATCGCCGACCACATGAACCTGACCGCGCTGTCGCCGCTGGTCGGCGCCCAGTTCGTCGACCTGACCGACCTGTACTCCCCGCGGCTGCGCGCGCTGGCCAAGGAGATCGACCCCACGCTCGCCGAGGGCGTCTACCTCGGCCTGCCGGGCCCGCACTTCGAGACCCCCGCCGAGATCCGGATGTTCCGCGCGTGGGGCGCCGACCTCGTCGGCATGTCGACGGTGCTGGAGGCGATCGCGGCGCGGGCGGCGGGCGTCGAGGTGTTCGGGCTGTCGCTGGTGACGAACCTGGCCGCGGGCGTCACGGGCGCGCCGCTGGACCACCACGAGGTGCTCGCCGCGGGCGCCGCCGCCGCCGGGCGGATGGGCGGTCTGCTGCGCGAACTGGTCGAGCGGTCGTGACCGACCGCGCCCCGGGCCCGGACGAGACCGCCCTGCGGGGGACGGCCGAGCGCTGGATCGCCGACGACCCCGACCCGGCCACCCGCGACGAGCTGGCCGCGCTGCTCGACGACCCCGCCGCACTGGCCGACCGGATGGACGGCACGCTGCGGTTCGGCACCGCCGGGCTGCGCGGGCCGGTGCGGGCGGGGTCGAACGGCATGAACGTCGCCGTCGTGACGCGCGCGACGGCGGGGCTGGCGGCCTGGCTGGCCCGGGACGGCGCCACCGGCACGGTCGTCGTCGGCCGCGACGCCCGGCACGGCTCGGAGGCGTTCGCCCGCGCCGCGGCGGGCGTGCTCGCCGGCGCCGGGTTCGACGTCGCCGTGCTGCCCGGCCCGCTCCCGACGCCGGTGCTCGCCTTCGCCGTCCGGGAGCTGGGCGCCGTGGCGGGCGTGCAGGTCACCGCCTCGCACAACCCGCCGGCCGACAACGGCTACAAGGTCTACCTCGCCGACGGCGCCCAGCTCGCCCCGCCGTCGGACGCGGAGATCGAGGCGGCCATCACCGCGGCCCCGCCGGTGCGGGAGGTGGCGCTCGGCGAGGGCGTGCGGACCGTCGACGTCACCGGCGCCTACCTGGAGCGGGTCGCCCGCCTGCCCCGCGGCACCGCCCGCGACCTGCGGATCGCGCTCACCCCGCTGCACGGCGTCGGGCGGGACACCGCGCTCGAGGCGCTGCGCCGGGCCGGGTTCACCGACGTGCACGTCGTCGGGTCGCAGGCCGAGCCGGACCCGGACTTCCCGACCGTCGCCTTCCCCAACCCGGAGGAGCCGGGCGCCACCGACGCCCTCCTCGCACTGGCCGCCGAGGTGGGCGCCGACCTCGCGATCGCGCTCGACCCCGACGCCGACCGGTGCGCGCTGGGCGTGGTCGACGGGACCGGGCACCGGATGCTCAGCGGCGACGAGACCGGCGCGCTGCTCGGGGACCACCTGCTGCGCTCGGGCTCCTACCGCGACCCGCTCGTCGCGACCACGGTCGTGAGCTCGTCGCTGCTCGGCTCGATCGCCGCCGCGCACGGCGCGCGCTACGCCGAGACGCTCACCGGGTTCAAGTGGATCGTGCGGGGCGGGCCGGGGCTGGTCTACGGCTACGAGGAGGCGCTGGGCTACTGCGTCGACCCCGACGCCGTCCGCGACAAGGACGGCATCGCCGCCGCGGTGGTGGCCGCCGACCTGGCCGCCACCCTCCAGGCGGCCGGGCGGGGCCTGCCGGACCGGCTCGACGAGCTGGCCCGCGCCCACGGCGTCTTCCTGACCAGCGGCATCTCGCTGCGGATGGAACCCACCGCGCGCGACGCCGCCGTGGCGCGGCTGCAGGACGCCCCGCCGGCCGGGTGGGACGTCACCCGGCCGGCCCCGGACGTCCTCGTGCTGCGCCGCCGGGGCGAGCGGCTCGTGGTGCGGCCCTCGGGCACCGAGCCGAAGCTCAAGGCCTACCTGGAGGTGGTGGAGCCGGCCGGCGCCGACCTCGCCGCGGCGCGCGCCGCCGCCCGCGCCCGCCTCGACGCCCTGGCCGCGCAGACCCGGGCCCTGCTGGGCGGCTGACGCTGCTCGTGAGTGCGGAGGAGTGTTCTAGCACTTCTCCGCACGCACGGGCGGCGGAGCCGCTCAGACGGCGCCGAACTGGCGGTCCCCCGCGTCGCCCAGGCCGGGCACGATGTAGGCCGAGTCGTTGAGCCGCTCGTCCACGCTGCCGGTGACGACCCGCACCGGCAGGCCGCTCTCCCGCAGGTGGGCGATGCCCTCGGGGGCGGCGAGCACGCAGATGGCGGTGACGTCGGTGGCGCCGCGGTCGGTGAGCAGGCGGATCGTGTGCTCCATGGACCCGCCGGTGGCGAGCATGGGGTCGAGCACGAACACCGGCCGGCCGGCGAGGGACTCCGGCAGCGACTCCATGTACGGCGTCGGCTCGTGGGTCTCCTCGTTGCGCGCCATGCCCACGAAGCCCGTCTGCGCCTCGGGCAGCAGGCCCTGCGCGGCGTCGACCATCCCGAGCCCGGCCCGCAGCACGGGGACGAGCAGCGGCGGGTTCGCCAGGCGGTAGCCCGTCGTGCGGGCGACCGGGGTGTGCAGGGGGGCGGTCGCCTCCGGGGCGTCGCGGGTGGCCTCGTAGATCAGCATCAGGGTGAGGTCGCGCAGCGCGGCGCGGAACGCGGCGTTGTCGGTGCGGGCGTCCCGCATCATGGAGAGGCGGGCGCGGGCCAGCGGGTGGTCGACGACGCGGACGTCCATGGCCGGAACGCTAACCCAGGGCGCGGGAGTTGCAGGAAGGCCACCTTCCCGCGACGTCGTTGCGGGAAGGTGGCCTTCCTGCAAGGGGGCGGGTGGCGGTCAGCGGGGCGTCGCCGCCACGAAGGACGCGATCGCCGCGCCGAGCGCCGGGCCCGCGTCCTCCTGCAGGAAGTGCCCGGCCCCGGTGATCGTCGGGTGCTCGCGCCCCGCCGCGCCCGGCACGGTGCGCCGCAGGACCGGGTCCATCGCGGCGGTGATCGGGTCGCCGTCGGAGAAGGCGCAGAGGAAGGGCAGGTCCAGCCGCGCGAGCACCGCCCAGGCCGCGCGGTTGGCCTCGGTGGCCGGGTCGTCGGGGCGGGTCGGCACGAGGGTCGGCATGGCGCGCGGGCCCGCCTTGTGCGCCTCGTCGGGGAACGGGGCGTCGTACGCGGCGCGCACGGCGTCGGGGAGCGGGGTGCGGCAGCCGCTCTGCACGAGCCGCGCGACGTCGAGGTGCTCGGCCGTCTCCACCGCGCGGCGGAACGCCCACCACACGGGCGGCATGTCGACGTCGCCGGTGGGCAGGCCGGTGTTGGCCGCGACGACGCGGGCGAACCGATCCTTCTGCCCCGCGGCCACCGCCTCGGCGACGAGCCGCAGCCCGATCAGTCCGCCCCAGTCCTGCCCGACGAGGGTGGTGCCGCGCAGGTCGAGCACGTCGAACGCCAGAGCGCGGACCCAGGCGACGTGCCGCGCGTAGCTGTGGTCGGCGGCCGCGGCGGGCTTGTCGGAGCGCCCGAATCCCACGAGGTCGGGCGCGATCGCCCGCAGCCCGGCGTCGGCGAGGACCGGGACCACCGTCCGGTAGAGGAACGACCAGCTCGGCTCGCCGTGCAGGAGCAGCACCGGCTCCCCGTCGGCCGGGCCGTGCTCCACCCACGCCATCCGCACGCCGTCCACCTCGGCGTAGCGCGGCTCGTAGGGGAAGTCGGGGAGGTCGGCGAAGCGCTCGTCGGGGGTGCGGAGCAGGCGCATGGCCCGATCCTGGCACGCCGCCGCCCCGGCGGGTGCCGCGCGAACCCGGTGGTCCGGCCCACCCGGGTCCGGCAGGATCGGGCCGGTGCTGATCCGGCCCGCCACCCCCGCCGACTGGCCCGCGGTCTGGCCGTTCCTGCGCGCGGTCCTCGCCGCGGGCGAGACCTACACGCTGCCCCGGGACCTGCCCGAGGACGACGCCCGGGCGGTCTGGATGCTCGACCCGCCCGGGGCGGTGTTCGTCGCCGTCGAGGACGGCCGGGTGCTCGGCACCGCGAAGGCCGGGCCCAACCAGCGCGGGCCGGGCGACCACGTCGGCACGGCGGGGTTCGTGGTCGACCCGGCCGCCGGCGGGCGGGGGGTCGGGCGCGCGCTGGGCGAGCACGTGATCGCCTGGGCGGCGGACCAGGGCTACCGCTGCCTGCAGTTCAACGCCGTGGTGTCCACCAACACCCGGGCGGTGGCGCTGTGGGAGTCCCTCGGGTTCACGGTGAACGGCCGGATCCCGGGCGGCTTCCGCCACCCCGCGCACGGCTACGTCGACCTGCTGCTCATGCACCGGGGTCTCACTGCAGGGGCGCCGGGGGCTGCCACCACCACGGCTCGTCGCTGACCTCCACCCGCTCCACCCACTTGACCCACCAGAACCCCCGGCGGCCGGGCGCGACCAGCCGCACCGGGGCGCCGTTGCCCGGCCGCAGCGGGCGCCCGCCGACGTGGGTGGCGAGCAGCAGCGAACCGGCCTCCGCGGCCGGGAAGCGCCGCCGGTAGCCCGTCACCGACACGACGTCGATCGACGCCGACGGCGGCAGCCCCAGCGCCGCGACGGGGACGCCGCGCCAGTCCTGCTCGCTGTACCAGCCGCCCGTGCAGTCGATCACCGCGCGGACGGTGGTGGCGGGCAGGGCGGACAGGTCGACGTCGGGCACCCGCAGCCGCGGGGCGGGCGGCAGCCGGGGCACCGGGTCGAACAGCCAGTTCGTGACGGGCAGCGCGGCCAGCCGGTGCGAGCCCGTCCCGCGCCGGGGTGCGCCGGGCGCGAGCACCCCGAGCACGGCCGCGCCCGCGACCACCCCGGTGCCGAGCAGCGCGCGGCGGCGGTCGACGTCGGTGGCCCGCACCCGCACGCGGCGCCGGTGCGCGCGCAGGTGCGCCGCGGCGAGCAGGACGACCCCGACGGACGCGCCGACGTGCACCTGCACCGGCAGCAGTCCGAGGTAGGTCCGCCACCCGCCGAACGCGTGCAGCAGCCCGCTGGCGACCGCCACGAGCACCAGCGCCGCGAGCCCGAGCCCGATCACCTTCCGCGACCGCCCCGCCCGCCGCAGACCGCGGCGGACGATGCGCGCCTTGGCCGGGGCGAGCAGCAGCAGGCCGAGGCCGGAGCCGGCGTGCACGCCGGTGACCCAGCGCGACGGGCCGGGCGAGCCGACCAGGAACGCGAGCAGGCCGGACACCGTGACCGTCACGACGAGTAGTCCGATCGTCGCGTTGACGGCCCGCGTCGCCCGTTCCATGCGCCCACCGCTCCCGCCCGGCGACCACCCGTGATGGTCACCCAGAATCACCCTGACCCGAACGGGTGGTAGACAGCCCAGGGTGTCACGCCGGAGGCCCTTCCGGCGCTGTACTGGGTGACCAGGAGGTGATCCGGTGCCGGAGAACTCGACTTCGGAGGACGCGACGCTCGTCGCAGCCGCCGAGAAGCTCACGCAGTGCGACGGGTACGTCGTGCTGGCCGTCGACCCCCAGACCGGGGAGGTGGACGCGCACGGCCCGTTCGACGGGCTGACCGCCACGATCAAGGCCGACCAGCTGCGCCGCGACTTCGACCGCGGCGGGCTCGAGGACGTCAGCGTGGGCGTCGTGCGGCTGCACAGCTCGACCTGACGGCGCCGGGTCGCGGGCGGCCTAGACTCGGGCCCGTGACCACGACCGAAGGGCGCCCGTCGCCGTGAGCATCGAGACCGCCCCCGCGCGGCGCCGCGCGCCCGGCCTCGCCGACGCGACCCGCGACGACGCCTCGCTGCGCCGCTTCCTCCACGGGCTGCCCGGCGTCGACCAGGTCGGCCTCGAGCGCCGCTCGGCGGGCCTGGCCACGCGCAGCATCAAGAAGGAGTCCAAGCTCCAGGCGCTCGACATGGCGATCTCGATGATCGACCTCACGACGCTGGAGGGCTCCGACACCCCCGGCAGGGTCCGCTCCCTGTGCGCGCAGGCCCGCCGCCCCGACCCCGAGCACCCCGACGTCCCGCCGGTCGCGGCCGTCTGCGTCTACCCCGACCTCGCCGGGGTCGCGGCGCAGGCCCTGCAGGGCTCGGGCGTCCAGGTCGCCGCCGTCGCCACCGCCTTCCCCTCGGGCCGCAGCTCGCGGCAGGTGAAGCTGGCCGACACCCGGCTCGCCGTCGAGGCGGGCGCCGGGGAGATCGACATGGTGATCGACCGCGGTGCCTGGCTCACCGGCCGCTACGGCGCCGTGCACGACGAGATCGTCGCCGTCAAGCAGGCGTGCGGGCGCGCCCACCTGAAGGTCATCCTGGAGACCGGCGAGCTCGCCGGGTACGACGACGTCCGCCGCGCCTCCTGGCTGGCCCTGCTGGCCGGCGCCGACGTGATCAAGACCTCGACGGGCAAGGTCTCCCCCGCCGCGACGCTGCCCGTCGTGCAGGTGATGCTGCAGGCCGTGCGCGACTGGCACCGGCTCACCGGTGAGCTGCGCGGCGTCAAGGCCGCGGGCGGGATCCGGACGAGCAAGGACGCCGTCCGCCACCTCGTCGCCGTCCACGAGGTGGCCGGGCCGGAGTGGCTGACGCCGGACCTGTTCCGGTTCGGCGCGTCGTCGCTGCTGAACGACCTGCTCCGGCAGCGGCGCACGCTGCAGCAGGGCCACTACGAGAACGCCGACCGGATCGGGAGCGCCTGATGGACTGGACCTACGCCCCCGCCCCGGAGTCCGCGGCGCTCGCGAACCTGCAGCCGGCCTACCGCCCCTTCGTCGACGGCGCGTTCGTCGACGGCGGCGGCGAGGCGCTCAAGACCGTGAACCCGGCCACCGAGGAGGTGCTGGCCGAGGTCGGCACCGCGTCCGTCGAGGACGTCGACCGGGCCGTCGCCGCCGCCCGCCGCGCCCAGACCGAGGTCTGGGGCCCCATGCCGGGGGCCGAGCGGGCCAAGCACCTGTTCCGCATCGCCCGGATCGTGGCCGAGCGGGCCCGCGAGCTGGCCGTGCTGGAGACGCTCGACAACGGCAAGCCGATCAAGGAGTCGCGCGACGTCGACGTGCCGACGGCCTCGGCGCACCTGTTCCACCACGCGGGCTGGGCCGACAAGCTCGAGCACGCGGGCGTCGGCCCGGACCCCCGCCCGCTCGGCGTCGTCGGCGCGGTGATCCCGTGGAACTTCCCGCTGCTCATGGCCGTGTGGAAGATCGCCCCCGCGCTGGCGTGCGGCAACACCGTCGTGCTCAAGCCGGCCGAGACCACCCCGCTCACCGCGCTGGTGCTGGCGGGCATCGCGGCGGAGGCCGGGCTGCCCCCGGGCGTGCTCAACGTCCTGCCCGGTGCCGGGGACGTCGGCGCCGCGCTCGTGCGCCACCCCGGGCTGGACAAGGTCGCCTTCACCGGCTCCACCGACGTCGGCAAGGAGATCCAGCGCACCCTGGCCGGCACCGGCCGCCGGCTCACCCTGGAGCTGGGCGGCAAGGCGGCCAACATCGTCTACGACGACGCGCCGCTCGACCAGGCCGTCGAGGGCGTCGTCGAGGGGATCTTCTTCAACCAGGGCCACGTCTGCTGCGCGGGGTCGCGGCTGCTCGTGCAGGAGTCGATCGCCGAGGAGTTCTCCGAGCTCCTGCAGCGGCGCATCGCCACCCTGCGCGTGGGCGACCCGCTGGACAAGAACACCGACGTCGGCGCGATCAACTCCCGCCCCCAGCTGGAGAAGATCGTCGACCTCGCCGCGGCGGGCGACGCCGAGGGCGCGCAGCGCTGGACCAGCCCCTGCCCGCTGCCCGAGCGGGGCCTGTTCTTCCCGCCCACCGTGTTCTCCGGGGTCGAGCAGAGCATGCGCATCGCGCGCGAGGAGATCTTCGGCCCGGTCCTGTCGGTGCTGACCTTCCGCACGCCCGCCGAGGCGGTGGCCAAGGCGAACAACACCGCCTACGGCCTGTCCGCCGGGGTCTGGACGGACAAGGGGTCGAAGGCCCTCTGGACCGCGCAGCGCGTGCGGGCCGGCGTCGTGTGGGCCAACACGTTCAACCGCTTCGACCCGACGGCGCCCTTCGGCGGGTTCCGCGAGTCCGGCTTCGGCCGCGAGGGCGGGCGGGTCGGCCTGGAGGCCTACCTGGCCGGGTGAACCGAGCTGCCCGCGGGCCGGGCGGGGCCGTCGGCGCCGTCCGGACCCCCGCCGGCCGGACCCCCGCCGGCCGGCTCCTCGGCCTCGACCGGGGGCCGCACCGCGTAGCCGAGCTGCTCCAGCACCTCCACGGCGCCGTCCGGGTCCTGCCGCACCAGACCGGCCAGCCCGGGCGGGTGGGCCGGGCCGATGGTCGCGGGCCGGCCGCGGCGGCGCAGCGGCGCCGGGCGGACGGCCTGCACCGCGGCGTTGAGGTGGGCGCCGAGGATGATCGCGAAGGCGATGCAGAACGTGGCGAGCAGGAAGGCGATCGGTGCGGCGAGCGCGCCGTAGGTGTAGCCCGTGCCGGCGACCCAGTCCAGGTAGACGCGCAGCCCGCTCACCCCGCCCAGGAACACGACCGTCGCCAGCAGGGCGCCGGGCAGGCCGCGGTGCCAGGGCGGCTTGAGCGGCAGGGAGAGCCGGTAGAGGGTGGTGAGCGCGAGCAGGAGCACGACGCCGACGATCGGCAGCATCGCGCCGCCCAGCAGCACCGAGGCCGCCGGCTGCGCCTGGTCCGGCAGCAGCCCGCGCAGGCGGTCGGGCCCCAGCGCCACCACCGGCAGCAGCACGATGCCGGCGGCGAGGGACACCACGTAGAGCAGGATCGGCAGGATCCGCTGCCAGACGGGGTGGCGCAGCTGGTACTGGTCGTGGGCGCGCCCGATGGAGTCGACGAAGGCGGCCATCGCCGAGGAGCCCGACCACAGGCTCAGCACGAACCCGAGGGACACCACGCCGCCGCGGGCGCTGGTGAGGACGGTGGACACCGTCGGGACGAGGATTTCCTCGATGGCGTTGCGGCTGAAGAACCCGCTGGTCGTGTCGATGATCCAGAGCTGCACGGCGTCGACCGTGCCCGGGCCGAACCAGGCCCCGACGTAGCCGAGCAGGCCGAACAACCCCAGCAGCAGGGGCGGCAGCGACAGCGTCTGCCAGAACGCCGCCGACGCCGACGCGGTGAGGATGTCGTCGTCCCAGGCGCGCCGCGCCGTGCGGGCCACCACCCGGCGCACGGAGTGGTTGCGGGGCAGCGGTCCGCCCGGGGCCGCGGGGGTCGAACCCGCGGGACGGGCGGGCCCTGCCTCGGCCTGCTGGTCGCGCGTCGCCGTCACCCGGTCAGGATGCGCCGTCGCGGGCCGCCTGTCTCCGTGGACGGCCGCGACCCGCCGTGGACGGACACCGGGTCCGCCGCGAGGGGGACGCGCCGCGCGGTCGGCCCGCGGCCGCGGGAGCGCCGTACCCTGGGCCCGTGACGCTCTCCCCCGCCGTCGACGGCCGCCTGCCCGTGGCGAAGACGTTCAAGCTGTTCGTGGGCGGGGCGTTCCCGCGCTCGGAGTCCGGCCGCAGCTACCCGGTCACCGACGCGGCGGGGCGCCTGCTCGCCCACGCCGCGCTGGCCTCCCGCAAGGACGTGCGCGACGCCGTCGCCGCGGCGAAGACCGCGGGCGCGGGCTGGGCCGGCGCCACCGCCTACAACCGCGGGCAGGTGCTCTACCGCGTCGCGGAGCTGCTGCAGGCCCGCCACGAGCAGTTCGCCGACGACGTCGCGGCCGCCGAGGGCCTCCCCCGCGCGCAGGCCGCCGCGCTCGTCGACGCCGCGATCGACCGCTGGGTCTGGTACGCGGGGTGGACCGACAAGCTCGCCCCGGTGCTCGGCTCGGTGAACCCGGTGGCCGGGCCGCTGGTCAGCTGGTCGGCCCCGGAGCCGACCGGTGTCGTCGGCGTGCTCGCCCCCCAGGCGTCGTCGCTTCTGGGGCTGGTCGACGTCCTCGCGCCGGTGCTCGCCACCGGGTGCACCGCCGTCGTGGTGACCTCCCGCGAGCGCCCGCTGCCCGCCGTCGGACTGGCCGAGGTGCTCGCCACCTCCGACGTGCCCGGCGGGGTCGCCAACCTCCTCACCGGCGACGCGGCCGAGCTGGCCCCGTGGCTCGCCGCGCACGCCGACGTCGCCGGGCTCGACCTCGCGGGCTGCCCGCAGGAGATCGCCGCGGACTGCGAGCGCGCCGCGGCCGGCAGCGTCACCCGCGTGCTGCCGCGCCCGGCCGCCGAGGCCGACCACACCCGCGTCCCCGGACTCGCCCGGCTGCGGGCCTGGACGGAGATCAAGACGGTCTGGCACCCGGTCGGCCGCTGACCCCGCCGCGCCCTAGGCTCTCGGCTCGTGGCCAGCGACATCGTCCCGATCCAGCTCTCCCTCACCGACGGCGACCTCGTCACGCTCTGGGCCCCCCGGTGGCGCGAGGACGGCGAGGAGTGGGAGGCCTTCCTCGGCGACGACGACGCGCTGTTCGCCTTCCCCGAGGTCACGCAGCTCGCCGCGTTCGTGCGCACCGCCACCGACCACGACCTGCTCGACCACCCGGCGTGGTCGGTGGTGCCGGACCTGTCCGTCGCGGAGCTGGCGCCCGAGGAGACCCGCACCTTCGACGTGATCGGCGTGCCCGAGATCGTCGCCGAGGAGGCCGACCAGTGGACGATCGGCGAGCTCGCCGAGATCGTCGACATGGTCCGCTCGATCGCCGAGGTCTGCGAGGTCGACGCCGTCACCGAGGTGCTCGACGCCGCACCGGCGTTCGGGATGCTGCGCCAGGGGACGCTGCCCTTCGTCGGGCGCGAGGGCGTGCGGCTGTGGAACGAGATGGTGGACGTCGTCGCCGAGCGCTGGGACGAGGTGGTGGACGCGCTCGACGAGCTCGTCGAGACCCCCGCGGTGGACCCGGCCGCGCTGGCCGCCGCCGAGAAGGAGGCCGAGGCCGCCGAGGTGCTGGCCACCGAGGCCGAGGACGAGGCCGCCCCCAGCGACGACGTCGACGACGCCGAGGACGACGACGTGCCCGCCGGCTTCTGGGAGGAGATCGGGATCGACCCGATCCGGATCACCCTCGGCGACACCGACGTGGTGACCCTGCGCTGCTACCTCGACGACAAGCCGGTGTTCCTGGGCACCGAGGGCCGCATCGACGTGTTCCCGAGCGAGCGCGCGCTGGCCCGCTGGCTGGCCGACGACGGCGCCGACGGCCACGACCTGCTCGTGGCCTCCACCTGGCCGGAGGTGGTGGAGAAGGCCACCGTCGGCGAGCTGGAGGTCGTCGTCGACCCGCTCAACCACTACACCCTCACCGGCCTGGCCGACGACATCGCCGAGGGCCCCACCGCCGTCGACGCCGCCCAGCTGGAGCTGGCCGCGGAGCTGCTCACCGACGTGGGCGAGTGGGCCGGTGACGACGAGCCCGCGCGCGTCCTGGCCGAGAACCAGCCGCTGGGCTGGCTCGTGTCGTTCGTGGTGCGGCCCGACCCCACCCGCCTGGCCCCGAGCGCCCCCTACGACGCCGAGGCCGCCACGTTCCGCGAGCTGGTGGCGGAGCTGGAACAGCGCCTGCGGCGGCCCTGAGCGCCCGCGCGACTCCGCAGGCGGGCGCTCCGTACGGGCACCCGCTCACCGCGGCCGCAGGGGATCCCTGCGGCGCGGTGGGCGCGCGTCAGGCCTGGAGCGCCGCGTACCCGGGCTTGATCACGTCGTTGATGAGGGCCAGGCGCTCGTCGAACCCGATGAACGCCGACTTCATCGCGTTCACGGTGAACCACTGCAGGTCGGCCCAGCCGTACCCGAAGGTGTCGGCGAGCGCCGCCATCTCCCGGCTCATCGACACGTCCGACATCAGCCGGTTGTCGGTGTTCACCGTGACCCGGAACTTCAGCTGCGCGAGCAGGCCGATCGGGTGCTCGTCGAGCGACTTCGCCGCGCCGGTGTGCACGTTCGAGGTCGGGCACATCTCCAGCGGGATGCGCATGTCGCGGACGTAGGCGGCCAGCCGGCCCAGCGTCGCGTTCCCGTCCTCGTCGACGGTGATGTCGTCGACGATCCGCACGCCGTGGCCGAGCCGGTCGGCGCCGCACCACTGCAGCGCCTCCCAGATCGACGGCAGCCCGAACGCCTCGCCCGCGTGGATGGTGAAGTGGCCGTTCTGCTGGCGCACGTACTCGAAGGCGTCGAGGTGGCGGGTGGGCGGGAAGCCGGCCTCGGCGCCGGCGATGTCGAAGCCGACGACGCCGGTGTCGCGGTAGCGGATCGCCAGCTCCGCGATCTCGCGGGACCGCGCGGCGTGGCGCATCGCCGTCAGCAGGCAGCCGACGCGGATGCGCCGCCCGCGCTCGGCGGCGCGCGCCGTGCCGACGCGGAAGCCCTCCAGCACCGCCTCGACGACGGCCGGCAGCTCCAGCCCCTCCTCGACGTGCAGCTCGGGGGCGAAGCGCACCTCGGCGTAGACGACGCCGTCGTCGGCGAGGTCCTCGGCGCACTCCGCGGCGATGCGGACGAGGGCGTCGGTCGTCTGCATGACGGCGACGGTGTGCCCGAACGTCTCCAGGTAGCGCACGAGCGAGCCGGAGTGGGCCGCGTCGAGGAACCACCGGCCCAGGGCCGGCACGTCGGTGGTCGGGAGCGAGGGGTAGCCGGTCAGCTCGGCGAGCTCCACGACGGTCGCCGGGCGCAGCCCGCCGTCGAGGTGGTCGTGGAGCAGCACCTTGGGGGCGTCGCGGACGGTGTCGGCGTTCAGGACCACGGGCACGGGCCCACGTTAGGACATGCCCGGCGGCGACGCGTGCACTGCTCCGATCGGGGCGGCGCCGCATCCGTTCGGGGAGCCGCGGACGAGTGATCGACTCGCCTCGCTACCCTGCGTCGTGCTAAGCCCCCGTCACCGCTCTCAGGAAGCTCCCCGCCGCCATGAGCACTGATTCCAGCCTCTCGTTCGACCGCATGCGCGGCATGCTGGTGCGCGCCGCGGAGATCCGCGACAGCGAGCAGCAGCAGATCTTCGACTCGCTCGACGAGATCCACGCCCGCCTCGCGGCGCTCGACGCGCTGGGCACGGTGCGCAAGCGGCTCACCGAGCTCCCCGACCGCACCGAGGTCAGCGTGCTGGCCGAGCGGCTCGACGAGACCGTGGCGAAGATGGACGCGCAGGACGCGGTGCTGGCGTCCCTGGGGCGGGCGGTGGACACCCTGCCCGACAAGCTCGCGAAGCCCTTCGCCCAGCTCGACGGGCGCCTGGACGGCATGGCGGGGCGCATGGAGGGCATCTCCGGGCGGATGGACGGGCTGGACGACCGGCTCGGCGGCCTGCACAAGCGCCTCGACGACCTCGACAACCGGCTCGACCGCCACGAGATGCGGCTCGACGCCATGCCGACCGCGGTGGGGGGGCCGATCAAGGAGCGCATCGACGGCGTCGACCGCACCGTCCGCGAGCAGCTCGACGCCACCGCGCGCTCCTTCGACGAGACCGGCGAGGGCCTGCGCAACCTGCTCGGCGACACCAGCGTGGGCCTGCACCGGCGCCTGGAGGACCTGGCCGGGCGCCCCGCCGTCGACCCGACCGACCAGATCGACGCCGTCGCCCAGCGCCTGGAGTCCCTCGCGGCCCGCCTCGACGCGTTCGAGGACGGCCTGGCCGGCCGCCTCGCCTCGCTGGACGGCGCGCTCGACGAGCGGCTCGGGCGGCTCGACACCACGCTCGGCCAGCGGCCCGACGTCGACTCCGTGCGCGGGCTGGTGGAGCGGGCCAACGCGGAGTCCGAGCGCCGCAACGCGGGTCAGCTCGACGAGGCCATGGCCACCTTCGCCGAGCTCATCCTGGGCCGCGGCAGCCAGGTCTCGGCGCCCCCGCCCCCGCCCCGCCCGACCCTGCGCCGGGGCCGCAAGACGGTGAAGTCGAACAACGGCTCCAGCTCGGTCGACACGATCACCGACGACCCCGACGACGACTGACCCTCGCGCCGGGTCGCCCGTCGACGACGGCGCACGGCGCCCCCGCCCGGGGGCGTGCGCACCTCGTCCGCATCCCGCGCAGCGCTGCTCAGCCGGCGCACCCCGCATCCTCCGGTAGCTCGCGCAGCCCGCACCCACGCCGCGCAGCCCGCCCGCGCGCTGCGCGACCCGACGAGTGCTGCGCCACGCCACCGGCGCTGCGCGGCTACCGGGTCGAGGGCGGGATGGAGCGGGCGGTGGCGTCGGCGACGAGGCGTTCGCTCACCGCGAGCAGGGCGTCCTGGCGCCGGCGGTCGGCCACGTAGGTCGCGGCGGGGAAGGTGCCCCGCCGGTCGGCGAAGACGGCCGCGCCCGGGGTGAGGGCGGGGTCGGCCAGCAGGTCGAGGAGCTGCGCGGCCACCTCGGACGGCCGGCGGGTGGCGCGGGCGTAGAAGGGCCGCAGCACGGCCTGCGCCAGGGCCGGGACCTCGCGGCGGATCGCCGTGTCGACGGCACCGGGTCCGTAGCCGATCGCGGTGATGCCGTACCGCTCGGGCGCCCGGGCGGTGAGCAGGTCGTTGGCCAGCTGGGCCTGACCGTGCCCGGCCATGCCGGTCCGGCCCCGCACGACGGCGAGGTCGTCGAACTCCATCCGGGCGTAGAAGGGCACCCGGCGGGCCGACGCCGCGATGTTGACCATACGGGTCGCGGGGGTCAGCAGGCCGAGCCGCGCGGCCTCCTCGAGGAACAGGAACCGGGACAGGTAGCTGACGGCGAAGTCCTGCTCCACGCCCTCGGCCGTGTGGGCGGGGCGCGTCAGCAGGACCCCCACCGAGTGCACGAGGTGGTCGATCGGCCCCAGCCGCGCGGCGACCTCCCCGACGGCGCGGCGCACCTCGGTGGTCAGACCGAGGTCGGCCACGACGGTCCCGATCGATCCGTCCCCGCGGGCCCGTTCGGCGGCGAGCGCCGCGGCCTTGCTCGCGGAGCGGCCGACGACGAGGACGCGGGCGCCCTCGTCGCGCAGCGCCCGCGCGGTGGCCGCACCGATGCCGTCCGTCCCTCCGGTGACGACGGCGGTGCGGCCGCGGAAGCGGCTCCCGGTCGACGGGGTGCTGGTCATCGCGGTCCTCCTGGTTCAGGGCTGAACATCTGGTCGTGGACGGGGGAACCCGGGAGCGTCCGGGCTCAGGGGCTGCGGTCGAGCGCGGCGAGCAGGCGGTCGAGGGCGGCGAGCTCGCCGTCGTCGAGACCGGCGAACTGCTCGACGAGGAACGCGGCGTGCTCCGGCCGGATGCGGGCCAGCAGCGCGGACCCCGCCTCGGTGAGCCGCAGGCAGTACGCGGCCCCGGCCGGGGTGCGGGTGAGCAGGCCGTCGTCCTCGAGCCGGGAGACGAGCATCGACACGTTGCCCTTGGTGACGCCCAGCAGGTCACCCAGCTCGCGCTGCTGCACGTCGGCGCGGGCGGACACGTGCCGCAGCACCTGGTACTGGGCCGGGGTCAGGCCGTGCACCCGCAGGGCCCGCGCCCCGTCCTGCGACACCGCGTGCACGACCCGGACGAGGTGCCCGAACACCTGTCCGCACCGCTGCTCGCGCGATCCCTCCACACGATCAGTTCAGCACTGAACGACGAGGAGCGCAACCGCCCTAAGCGCGGACGGTGCCGAGCAGCAGCTCCGACCGCTCCGCCCCGTCGCCGACCCGCACCCCCCCGTCCAGCGCGGCGCGGGCGCCCGCCACGGCGTCCGGGGTGTCGGTGTGCAGCTCCAGCAGCGGGTCCCCGGCCCGCACCTGCGCGCCGGGGTCGACCAGCAGCCGGACGCCCGCCGCCGCCTGCACCTCGTCCTCCTTGCGGGCGCGCCCCGCCCCCAGCCGCCACGCCGCGACGCCGACGGCGAGGGCGTCGAACGCCACGGCGCCGGAGGCGTCCGCCCGCACCTCCTCGACGTGCGACGCCCGCGGCAGCGGCGCGGAGGGGTCGCCGCCCTGCGCGGCGATCATCTCCTCCCACACGGCGTACGCGGTCCCGGAGGCGAGGACCGGGGCCGGGTCGACGTCCAGCCCGGCCAGCGCCAGCATCTCGCGGGCCAGGGCCACGGTGAGCTCGACGACGTCGGCCGGCCCGCCCCCGCGCAGCACCTCCACCGACTCGGCCACCTCCAGCGCGTTGCCGGCGGTCCGCCCCAGCGGCACGGACATGTCGGTGAGCAGCGCGGTCGTCGGCAGGCCGTGGTCGGTGCCGATCCGCACCATCGTCGCGGCCAGCTCGTGGGCCCGCTCGCGCGTCTTCATGAACGCCCCCGACCCGACCTTGACGTCGAGCACCAGCCCGCCGGTGCCCTCGGCCAGCTTCTTGCTCATGATCGAGCTGGCGATCAGCGGGATCGACTCGACGGTGCCCGTGACGTCGCGCAGGGCGTAGAGCTTGCGGTCGGCCGGCGCGAGCGTCGGGGTGGTCGCGCAGATCACCGCGCCGACGGACGCGAGCTGCGCGGAGATCTCCTCGGTCGTCAGCGAGGCCCGCCACCCGGGGATGGACTCCAGCTTGTCCAGCGTGCCGCCGGTGTGCCCGAGCCCGCGCCCGGACAGCTGCGGCACCGCCGCCCCGCAGGCGGCGACCAGCGGGGCCAGCGGCAGCGTGATCTTGTCGCCGACGCCGCCGGTGGAGTGCTTGTCCACCAGCGGCCGGCCGATGTCACCGAACGACAGCACCTCGCCCGAGTCGATCATCGCCTGGGTCCAGCGGGCGATCTCGCCCGCCTCCATGCCGTTGAGCAGGATCGCCATGGCCAGCGCGGACATCTGCTCGTCGGCCACCGCGCCGTGCGTGTAGGCGTCCACGACCCAGTCGATCTGCTCGTCGGACAGGCGGCCCCCGTCCCGCTTGGCCCGGATGACGTCGACGGCGCTCATGCTCATGGCACGGACGCTAGCGGGCGGCGGATCACCGCCGCCGTACCGGACCGCGCGACCCACCGCGCACGGAGGCGGAACTCGCCGGGCACGGAGAGACCCCCCTCGCCCTCCGTGCTGCAGCGAGGTGGCCCTGCTGCAGTCCAGCTGCAGCAGGGCCACCTCGCTGCGATCGAGGGGGGCGGGGCGGGCGCGTCAGGTGGGCAGGTGCTCCGGGCCGAAGGCGTCGGGGAGGACCTCCGAGAGCGGCAGGACGCCGCGGGGGGTGTCGAGCAGGCAGTCGGGGCCGCCGAACTCGTAGAGGACCTGCCGGCACCGCCCGCAGGGCATGAGCAGCTCGCCCGCGCCCGAGCGGCAGGCCACCGCGGTGAACCGCCCGCCGCCGGACAGCCGCAGCTGCCCGGCCATCGTGCACTCCGCGCAGAGCCCGAGGCCGTAGGAGGCGTTCTCGACGTTGCAGCCCGTCACGACGCGGCCGTCGTCGCACAGCGCCGCCGCCCCCACGTGCAGGCGCGAGTACGGCGCGTACGCCGACGCCGCGGCGTCGACGGCCGCCGCCCGCAGGGCGTCCCAGTCGGTCAATTCAGTCACCCTGCCCCCTCCGGTACTCCAGGCCCAGCTCGGCGGGTGGGCGCAGCCGCTGCGAGGCGACGGCCAGCACCAGCAGCGTGACGAGCTGCGGGGCGTAGGAGGCGAACTCGCGCGGCACCGTCTCGGTGGAGTAGTACAGCGCGTAGACGGCGACGCCGGCGAGCAGCGCGATCGCGGCGGTGCGCCACTGCTTCTGCGCCACCCGCAGCACGGCGATGGCGACGGCGAGGATCGTGGCCCCGTAGAGCAGGGCGTGGACGGCGTCGCCCCCGGCGCGCAGCTGCACGCCGTCGATGTAGCCGAACAGCGCGGAGCCCGCGAGCAGCCCGCCCGGCCGCCAGTTGCCGAAGATCATGGCGGCGAGGCCGATGTAGCCGCGGCCGCCGGTCTGGCCCTCCAGGTAACCGAGCTGGCCCGGGTTGAGCGTGAGCGCGGCGCCGCCGAGCCCGGCGAGCCCGCCCGAGGCGAGCAGCGCGAGGTACTTGTAGCGGTAGACGTCCACGCCGAGCGACTCGGCCGCCACCGGGTTCTCCCCGCACGAGCGCAGCCGCAGCCCGAACGAGGTCCGCCACAGCACGAAGTAGCTGATCGGCACCAGGGCGAACCCGAGCACCACCAGCGGGGTCAGGCCGGACAGCAGCCCGCCGAGCAGCCCGGCGACGTCGGAGAGCACCACCCGCTGCTCGTCCTCCACCACCGCGAGCCCGTCGGCCAGCGGTTGCACCGCGAACGTGTCGAACGCGGGGACGGGCGGCGACTCGCGCGGGTTGGCCGACAGCGGCAGGAACACCACCGAGGACAGGTAGCGGGTCAGCCCGGCGCCGAGCAGCGTGATCGCGACGCCGGAGACGATGTGGTTGACGCCGAAGGTCACCGTGGCCACGGCGTGCACCAGACCGCCGAGCGCACCGAAGACGAGCCCGCCGACGAGCGCCGCGTACGGGCCCCACTGGTAGCCGGCCCAGGCCGCGCCCCAGGTGCCGAGGATCATCATGCCCTCGAGCCCGATGTTGATCACACCGGCGCGCTCGGCCCAGAGGCCGCCGAGCGCGGCGAACAGGATCGGCAGCAGCAGCCGCACGGCGGCCTGCGTGGTGCCCGAGGACGTGAGCTGGATCTGGCCGGTGAGCGTGGCGGTGAGCGCGAGCAGGCCGACGCCGATGGCCACGACGATCGCCGAGCGCGCCCAGCCGGGCAGGGAGCTCCACCGGCTGCCCGAGCGCGTGGTCGCCGTCCCCGCGGACGGCGAGAGGGCGGTGGTCATCCGACGGGCTCCTTCTCGGGGGCGGGGGTGGAGCGCAGCTGCGCGGAGACGCGGCGCTGCTCGGCGGCCAGCTCGTAGCGGCGCGTGATCTCGTAGGCGACGATCACCGAGAGCACCACCGACCCCTGCATGATCAGCACGATGTCGCGGGCCACGCCGACGTTGTCCAGCGCCACCGCCGACTTGTCCAGGAACGACCACAGCAGCGCCCCGAACGCGATGCCGACGGGGTGGTTGCGGCCCAGCAGCGCGATCGCGATGCCGGTGAACCCGTAGCCCTGCGGCGAGTTGAGGGTGTAGGCGTAGTCGCGGCCCAGCACCTCGGGCAGGCCCGCGAGCCCGGCCACGGCGCCCGAGAGCACCAGCGCGATGATGATCATGCGCTTCGCGTCGACGCCGCCCGCGCCCGCCGCCGTCGGCGACTCGCCGGACGCCTTGAGCTCGAAGCCGAACCGGGTGCGGTTGAGCAGGAACCAGTACCCGACGCCGACCAGCAGGGCGAGGAGCGACAGCCCGAACAGCACGCCCGCACCGGTGTCGAGGCCGGGGACGTGCCCGCTCTCGGGGATCGGGGAGGTGGTGAGGTTGTTGCCGGCGAGCACGCCGAACGAGTCGTCCTTGATGAGGAAGGCGATGATGCCCGTCGCCACGGCGTTGAGCATGATCGTCGCGATCACCTCGGACACACCGCGGTAGGCGCGCAGCAGGGCCGGGATGGCGGCCCACATCGCCCCGACGAGCATGCCGACGACGATGATGACCAGCACGTGCAGCACGGGCGGCAGGGCGATCGACCCGCCGACGATCGCGGCGACGCACGCCGCGAGCCGGTACTGCCCCTCGATGCCGATGTTGAACAGCTTCATCTGGAAGCCGATCGCCACCGCGATCGCCACGATGTAGTAGATCGCGGCGCTGTTGACCGTGTCGACCGCCGTGGTGCCCCGGCCGAGCTGGCCGACCATCGCGCCCGCCGCCGTGACCGGCGACGCCCCGCTGATCAGCAGGGCCGCCGCGCACAGCCCCGCGGCGAACAGGACCGCCAGCACCGGCGGCACCAGCGTGGTGCGGATCCGGGTCGCGTTCACGCTCCGGACCCCCTCGACGACGACCCGCGCGGGCCCGGCCCGCGCGGTGCGGCGGTCTGCGGTCCGGGCCCGTGCGGCCTGGCCCCGTCGGCCCCCGTCATGGCGGCTCCCAGCTCCTCGGGGGTGACGGTGGCGGGGTCGGCGTCGGCGACGAGCCGGCCCCGCAGCATCACCCGGATGGTGTCGGACAGGCCGATGAGCTCGTCGAGGTCGGCGCTGACCAGCAGCACGGCGAGCCCCCGGGCCCGGGCCGTGCGCAGCACCTCCCAGATGGCGGCCTGCGCGCCCACGTCGACGCCCCGGGTGGGGTGCGAGGCGATGAGCAGGACGGGGTCACCCGAGAGCTCCCGGCCGACCACGAGCTTCTGCTGGTTGCCGCCGGACAGGGCGGCGGCGGCGACGTCGATGCCCGGGGTGCGGACGTCGAACTCCTCGACGATCCGCTGGGTGTCGCGCTTGGCCGCGGCCCGGTCGAGCAGGCCCAGCGGGCCTCCCCTGTTGATCGGCTTGCGGCTCTGGTGGCCGAGCATGCGGTTGGCCCACAGCGGCTGGGAGCCGAGGATGCCGTGGCGCGTGCGGTCCTCGGGGATGTACCCGATCCCCGCCTCGCGGCGCGCCAGCGTGCTGGCGCGCGTGATGTCGGTGCCGGCGAGGGTGATGGTGCCCGCCGTCCCCCGGCGCAGCCCCATGATCGCCTCGACGAGCTCGGTCTGCCCGTTGCCCTCGACACCGGCGATCCCGAGCACCTCGCCCGCCCGCACGACGAGGTCGATGCCCTCGAGCAGGGGCCGGCCGCCCTCCCCACCGGGCGAGTCGTCGGAGGCCAGCTCCAGCCCGCTGACGCGCAGCACCTCGCGGTCGGTGACCGTGGAGTCGCGGGTCTCGGGGCTGGGCAGCTCGGAGCCGACCATCATCTCGGCGAGCTGGCGGGTGGTCACGGAGCGCGGGTCGACCGTGCCGACGCTCGTGCCCCGGCGGATCACCGTGATGGTGTCGGCGATGGCGCGGACCTCGTCGAGCTTGTGGGAGATGAAGACGAACGTGTAGCCGTCGGCGCGCATGCCGCGCAGCGTGGCGAACAGGTCGTCGACCTCCTGCGGCACGAGGACGGCCGTCGGCTCGTCGAGGATGATCGTGCGGGCGCCGCGGTAGAGCACCTTGACGATCTCGACGCGCTGGCGGTCGGCCACGCCGAGGCGCTCGACGAGCACGTCGGGGCGGACCTCCAGGCCGACGGTGCGGGCCAGCTCGGTGATCCGGGCCTTCGCCGCGCCGCCGATCCCGTGCAGCGCCTCGGCGCCCAGCAGGATGTTCTCGGCCACGGTCAGGTTGTCGGCGAGCATGAAGTGCTGGTGCACCATGCCGATGCCGGCCTTGATCGCGTCGGCCGGCGAGCGGAAGCGCACGACCTCGCCGCCGACGGTGATCGTGCCCTCGTCCGGCGGCTGGATCCCGTAGAGGATCTTCATCAGCGTGGACTTGCCGGCCCCGTTCTCCCCGCACAGGGCGTGCACCTCGCCGCGGCGCACCCGCAGGTGGATGTCGCTGTTGGCGACGACCCCGGGGAACCGCTTGGTGATGCCGGCGAGCTCGACGGCGTACTGACTCTCGGGCATGTGCCTCCCTCACGAACCACGGGGGGCCGGGGCTTGATCGGCCCCGGCCCCCCGCGCACACCGTAGCGACCTACGGGGTGGTCTCCACCGTGATGTCGCCGTTGACGATCGCGGCCTTCCACGCGTCGAGGTCACCGACGATGTCGGTGATCTTGCCGCCGGTCGTCGAGTAGCCCACGCCGTCGACGGACAGGTCGAACGCCTCGGGGATCGTCGAGGTGTCGCCGGCCGCCACCGCGTTGATGAAGCTGAACACGGCCACGTCGACGCGCTTGAGCATCGAGGTGATGATGACCTCGTTCAGCGGCGGGTCGACCGTGTTGAACTGGTCGGAGTCGACGCCGATGGCCGACTTCGGCGCGTCGGGCGTGTTCGCCTGCGAGACGGCCTGGAAGACGCCCTGCCCGGACGCCCCCGCCGCGTGGTAGATCACATCGGCGCCCGCGTCGAGCTGGCCCTGGGTGACCTCGGCACCGGCCGGGGCGTCGTTGAAGCCGGAGAAGTCACCGGCCGGCGAGATGTAGGCCACCTCGATCTGGATGTCCGGGGCCACCTCGCGGGCGCCCTGCTCGAACCCGGCCTGGAACTTCTGGATCAGCGGGGTCTCGACGCCGCCGACGAAGCCGATGTGGCAGTCCTGCGTCTTCAGCGCGGCCGCCGCGCCCACGAGGAAGGAGCCCTCCTCCTCGGCGAACACCAGCGGGGTGACGTTGGGCAGCTCGACGCTGGCGTCGTCGACGATGCCGAACTGCACGGCCGGGAACTCCGCGGCCACCGTGCCGACGGCCGGGGCGTAGGCGAACCCGACGGCGATGATCGGGTTGAAGCCGTCCTGGGCGAGCTGGCGCAGGCGCGTGGTGTTCGCGTCCTCGCTCTCGTTCTCCCCGGCGGCGACGTCGCGGACGTTCTCGCGCACGACCCCGAGCTCGGAGATGGCCCGCTCGAGGCCGGCGTAGGCGGCGTCGTTGAACGACTGGTCGCCGCGGCCGCCGATGTCGTAGGCCAGGCCCACGCGCAGCGCGCTGGCGTCGGCGTTCGGCGCCACGGGCTGGGCGCTGGGGGCGGCCCCGCCCGCGGCGGCCGGGGCGGGGTTGCGCGTGCACTCGGCGGCGGCCGCACCGTCGCCACCGGCCGCCGGCTCGGCGCCGGTGTCGCGGGCGCAGCCCGCGAGCACGAGCGCGCTGCTCAGCACGGCAGCGGCCAGCGCCATTCCTCGTCTGTTCCGCACTCGGTGGTCCTGCTTCCTGGGGAGTGGTTCGTCTCGGGGAGTGCCGGCGCTGCGGAGCGCGGGCGACGGGGAACCGTAAACCCGGCCCTCGCGCACCGGCCACGGTCGTGACCGAATCGTCGTGATCGGATATCACCGTGGACGAGGCGAGCACGACCGTCGACGCGCCGCCCCCGGCGGTGTGGGCGCTGGTCACCGACATCACGCGGATGGGCGAGTGGAGCCCGGAGAACACCGGCGGGCGGTGGACGGGCGGCGCGACCGGCCCGGCGGTGGGCGCGCGCTTCGTCGGCTGGAACCGGCACGGCGCGCTGCGGTGGCCGACCCGCTGCCGGGTCGTCGAGTGCGCGGCGCCGCACCGGTTCTCCTTCGCCGTGTCCGAGAGCCGGATGACGTGGGGCTGGCGGCTCGAACCGGACGGGACCAGCACCCGGCTGACCCAGTGGCGCGAGCGCACCGGGCGGCCGAACGCGCTGGTGCGGGCCCTGACGGCGAGCGGGCTGCTGGGCCGGGACCGCGAGGGGATGATGGTGGACGGGATGCACCGCACCCTGGCCGCGGTGAAGGCGGCGGCCGAGCGCGGGTGAGGGGTCGGGCTGACCGGCCGGATCCGGGTCGGGCGCGCGGGCCGTCGACCGCCGACCGGGCGTCGTAGGCTCGGCCGGTGCGGCGCGTGGTGGCGGGGCTGGTGGTCGTGGTCGTCGCGCTGACCGGCCCGGCCACCGCCGTCGCCGCGGACACCCGCACCGCGCCGGCGCCCGCCCTCGCCTGCCCGGGCCAGGAGGCGCCCCCGCCCCCGGCGGCGCCCGAGGAGGCCGGGGCACCCCCGCCCCTCCCGGTCCCGGCCGAGCCGGTCGGCGGGCCCGCGCTGGGCACCTGCGGCGACCTCGTCGCGGGCGGTGGCGCCGTGCCGCCCGAGGTGGGCGTCGCGTCGTTCGTCGTCGCCGACCTCGACAGCGGCGCCGTGCTCGCCGTCCGCGCGCCGCACGCGCGGCACCGGCCGGCGTCCACGATCAAGGTGCTGACGGCGCTGGTCGCACTGCGCGCGCTCGACCCCGACCTGGTCGTCGACGGCGTCCCCGCCGACCTCGCCGTGGAGGGCAGCCGGGCCGGGATCGGGCCGGGCGGGCGCTACACCGTGCGCGAGCTGCTGGCCGGGCTGCTGCTCAACTCGGGCAACGACACCGCGGCCGCGCTCGCCCGGGCGCTCGGCGGGGACGCCGCGACCGTGGCCGCGATGGCCGACGCAGCGGCCGACCTGGGCGCGCTCGACACCCGGCCCGCCACCCCGTCCGGGCTGGACGCCCCCGGCGCGGCCACCTCGGCCTACGACCTGGTGCTGCTGTTCCGCGCCGCGCTCGCCGAGCCGCTGTTCGCGCAGACGATCACCACGCCGTCCGTGCCGTTCCCCGGCTACGGCGCCGCGCCCGGGTTCACCCTGTCCAACAGCTCGCGGTTCCTGACCTCCTACCCCGGCGCCCTCGGCGGCAAGACCGGGTTCACCGAGGCGGCCCGGCACACCTTCGTCGGCGCCGCCCAGCGCGACGGGCGGCGGCTCGCCGTGGCGGTGGTGCGCGGCGAGCAGTCGCCCGTGCCGATGACGCGGCAGGTCGCGGCCCTGCTCGACCTCGGGTTCGCGCTGCCCGCCGGGGTCGCGCCGGTGGGCGAGCTGGTGGACGGGCCGCCCGCTCCCCCGACGACGGCCCCGGTGGCCGCACCGGTCCTCGCCCCGGCGCCGGTCGCTCCCCCCGCCCCTCCCCCGGCGCCGGGAGCCACGCCCGCCGACGCCGTCGCCGCCCTGCTCCTGGGCCTGGTCGCGATCGGGGTGGGCAGCGCCGCCGTGTGGCGGCACCGCCGGTGAGCCGCCGGGTCAGCCGCGGCGGCGCCCGCCCAGCAGGAGCCGCCCGCCGAGCAGGCCCGCGACGGCACCGGCCCCGACCAGCCCGGCGGCCGTGGCCCCGTCCGGCCCGGAGCGGACGGTCACCTCGGAGCGGATGACAGCCGGGCCGGGCACGGCGGGCACCTCCTCCTCGTTCTCCGTCGCCGTCGCCGCCCACGCCGTGACGAACAGCAGGAAGCGGGACACGAAGAACACGAACACGAGCAGGCCGACGACCGGGCCGATCACCGCGCCGGTGGGCGAGGCCGTCACGCTGCTGAGGTAGAACGTCATCACCCGCTTGAGGATCTCGAACCCGACCGCGCCGAGGAGCGCGGCCTTCGCGGCGCTGCGCAGCGTGGCGTGCCGGCGCGGCAGGCGGGCGATCACCCACAGGAAGATCAGCCAGTTGGCGAGCAGGCCGAGCACGATGCCGAGGACGACGAGCAGCACCTGGGCCCAGAGCTGGTCGGCGAAGCCGAGGAACCCGAGCACGGTCTCCGTGGCACCGGCGGTGAAGCCCGTGATCGCGAACGATCCCAGCAGCGCGGCGCCCAGACCGACCAGGCTGAGCAGGTCGAACAGCAGCCGCTTGGCCATCGGCGGGGCCTCCGGCACGTGGCCCCACTGCTCGGTCAGCGCCTCGCGGAGGTTCGACATCCACCCGACCCCGGTGTAGAGCGCGAGGAGCAGGGCGAAGATCCCGAGGCTGCCCCGGTTCTCGATCGCGTTCTCGATGATCGGGTTGATGAGGCCGCCCAGCCCGCCCGGCAGGTTCTCCGCGATCCCGGACTGCAGCTGGCGCAGCAGGTCGGGGTTGAAGAACAGCACGTACCCGGCGATCGCGATGCCGGCCAGGATGAGCGGGACGAGCGAGAGCACCGAGAAGTAGGTGACGGCGGCGGCGTAGTGGTCCCCGTGCCGCTCGGTGTAGCGCAGCCCGGCCCGGACGAGGTGGTCGAACCAGGGGTACCTGGCCCGGTAGCGCTCGAGCAGCGACGGCTGCGCGTCCTTCTCGCCGTCCTTGGTCTCCCCGTCCTTCGTGGCGGCCACGCCCGTCCCTTCTACGTCGTCGGCGGCAGGAACCCGATCCTGTCGTGGACGGCGGCCAGCGTCGCGCCGGCGACCTCGCGCGCGCGGGTGGCGCCACGGGCGAGGACGCGGTCGAGCTCGGCCGGATCGTCCAGGTATCCCCGTACCCGTTCGGCGAGCGGAGCAGTGAAGTCCGCGACGATCTCCGCCAGGTCCTTCTTCAGGTCGCCGTAGCCGCGGCCCGCGTAGTCGCCCTCCAGCTCGGCGATCGTGCGGCCGGACAGCGCCGAGTGGATCGTGAGCAGGTTCGACACCCCGGCCTTCGCCTCGGGGTCGTACCGGATCTCGCGCTCGGTGTCGGTGACGGCCGAGCGGATCTTCTTGGCGCTGACCTTCGGGTCGTCGAGCAGGTTGACGATCCCGGCGGGGGCCGAGGACGACTTGCTCATCTTCGCCGTGGGGTCCTGCAGGTCGAAGATCTTCGCCGTGCCGGGGAGGATGTGGGGCGCCGGGACGGTCAGGGCGCTGCCGCCGAAGCGGGAGTTGAAGCGGCGCGCCAGGTCGCGCGTCAGCTCGACGTGCTGGCGCTGGTCCTCGCCGACGGGCACGCGGTCGGCCTGGTAGAGCAGGATGTCCGCGGCCTGCAGGATCGGGTAGGTGAACAGGCCGATCGACACGCGGTCGGCCTGCTGCTTGGCCGACTTGTCCTTGAACTGCGTCATCCGGCTCGCCTCGCCGAACCCGGTGAGGCAGCCCAGGATCCACTCGAGCTGGCTGTGCTCGGGCACGTGGCTCTGCACGAACACGGTGCACCGGTCGGGGTCGAGGCCGAGCGCGAGGAGCTGCGCGACGCCGTTGCGGGTGCGGTCGGCCAGCGTGGCGGGGTCGTGCTCCACAGTGATGGCGTGCAGGTCGGGCACGAAGTAGAACGCGTCGTGGTCGTCCTGCAGGGCCACCCACTGCCGCACCGCGCCGAGGTAGTTGCCGAGGTGGAAGGAGTCGGCGGTCGGCTGGATGCCGGACAGGACGCGGGGGCGGGCGGGGCCGTTCACGGGCGCCAGTCTCCCAGCGCGCACGGGCGGGCGGCGACCGGTATCGGGTCCGCCCCCGGGGCAGTAGCGTCCCGCGTCGTGACCGCCGACGCGCCACCGCCCGCGAACCCGGCCGTCGAGGCGTTCTGGCTGGCCTTCTGCGCCGCCACCCGCACCTCGCCCGACGTCCGGTGGGACGCCTGGCGGTTCGGCGACTCCGACGCCCTGGCCGACCGGCTCCTCGAGCTGGTGCTGCGGGGACCCAAGCGGGCGACGGCCGAGCTGGTGTCCACGTTCGAGCGCGACGGCGAGCCGCTGCCGGAGGTGGGCGCCTACAGCGTGGTGTGCGACGGGCGCGACCTGCCCGTCTGCGTGCTGCGCACCACCGAGGTGGTCGTGGCGCCGCTGTCGGCGGTGGACGAGGCGTTCGCGTGGGACGAGGGCGAGGGCGACCGCACCCGGGCCTGGTGGTGGGAGGCCCACGAGCGCTACTTCACCCGCACCCTGGCCGCGCGGGGCGAGCCGTTCGACCCGGACGCCCCGACGGTCTTCGAGCGCTTCGAGCTGGTCTGGCCGACCGGCTGAGCGGGACGCCGGTCAGGCGTCGTCCGCGTCCTCGGCCGGGGCGGGCCGGTGCACCTCGACGGTGCCGCGCTCCAGGTCGATCGGACCCAGGCGCCACGGCTGGGCGTCGCCGTCCTCGCCCGCCTCGTCGCTAATCTCCGGCCCGGGGAACAGGGAACCCAGCACACCCATGCCCCGACGGTACCGGGATGAGCGGTGCGCCGTCGCTGGTCCGCGGCCCGGTGACGCCGTACCGTCTACGCGCTGCGCACCCCGGTGAGGCGGGCGAAGACCACCACGTTGTCGACGTAGTTCCCGTTCGCGTCGTCGAACGCGCCTCCACAGGTGATCAGGCGCAGCTCAGCCCCGTCGGTGTCGCCGTAGACCTGCTCGGTCGGGAACGCGGACTTGGCGAACCGCTCGGTGCGGTAGGCCGTGAAAGTCGCGGTCGTCCCGTCGGCGCGCTGCACGTCGACGGTGTCGCCGGGCTGGACCTCGCCGAGCCGGACGAACGCGCCGTCGACGCCCGCGTAGTCCACGTGGGCGGCGAGCACGGCCGGCCCGGTCTTACCGGGGGTGGGACCCAACCGGAACCAGCCGACGGTCGGAGCGTCGTCCGGCACCTCCATCGCGCCGTCCGGAGTGAGGCCGAGGCCGACCAGCCCAGCGGTGCGCAGTCCGATCGCAGGGACGGCGACGCCCCGCGGCGCTGACTCCGCGACGGGCGCCGCGGCCGCGATCGGCGGCAGCGGGGTGGCGGACGGCGCCTCGACGGGCGGGGCCGGTGCGGGCGCCGCGGACGGTGTGGGGGTCGCGGATGGTGTGGAGGTCGCGCAGCCGACCGTCACCGCGGCGAGGGCGGTGGCGACGAGTGCGACGGCCGCCCGGCGCAGGACCGGATCACGCATCGTTCGCGCGGCCCCCGGTGTCCACCCCGCCCCGGGGCACGACCTGGACCTGCCGCGAGTCGTCGCCGAAGTGCTGCTCGCAGGCGATGCCGTCGTCGTCGGCGTCGAGCCGCTGGGGGTCGGAGGGATCGGCGTCGAGCGCGGCCTGGGCGCCGGCCTGGGAGGCGAAGTCGGGGCAGTCGCGGTCACCCGACGGTGCGGCGGCGGACGGAGCGGGTGGGCTCGCCTCCTCGCCGCTGGAGGCGCGGGCACCGTCGTCCTCCTCGTCGTCGTCCCGGTCCTCAGCACGCGCGACCTCGTCGTCCGCAGGGGTCGGCGTCGTCGGGGCGGGTGTGGTGGGCGGAGTCGTGGGCGCCGGGCCGCCGCGGCGCGGCAGGGACTCGCAGGCCACGCCGTCGCCCTCACCGGGTGTCAGGTCGTCGAGCCGGTAGGGGTCCGAACGGTCCTGCTCGAAGACCTCCTGCGCGTCCTCCTGGAACTCGAAGTCGCCGCAGTCGTACAGGTCCTGGGCGACGGCGACCCCGGGGAGGGCGGTGAGGAGGAAGGCGGAGACGGCGAGAGCCGTTCCCGTCAGTCGGGCGACGGTCATGGGAGAGCTGTCCTCTCGGCGGGGAGCGCAGGCGGGGGAGCGGCCTGCCCCCGACACGTCGACAGCTCTCGCGACACCGTTACGCGCGCACTCCGGAGCCGGAACGCTGTCCATGCGCCCCGGGAAGAGCGTTCTGGCTCCGAGGTGCGGTCAGGACGCGGGTGTCAGGGGGAGGAGGCGCGGCGCCAGGCGGGCGGGGGTGCCCGCGTAGGTCGTCGTGCGTTCGCGCGTCGGGCGGCCCGCCGCCGTCGCGATGGCCGTCAGCTCCGTCACCGAGCGGGCGCTGCCGTTCTCCGACCCGGCCATGCGGCTGATCGTCTCCTCCATGAGCGTCCCGCCCATGTCGTCGGCGCCGCCGCGCAGGACGTCGGCGGCCAGCGCGTCGCCGAGCTTCACCCACGACACCTGCACGTGGTCGATCCGGCCGTGCAGGGCCAGCCGGGCGAAGGCGTGGACGGCCCGGTTGTCGCGCTCGGTCGGGCCCGGCCGGGCCAGCCCGGCGAGGTAGATCGGGGCGTTGTGGTGCACGAACGGCAGCGGCACGAACTCGGTGAAGCCGCCCGTCTCGTCCTGCTGCGCCGCGAGGGTGCGCAGGTGGCCCAGCCAGTGGCGGGGCTCGTCGACGTGGCCGTACATCATCGTCGAACTGGACGGGATGCCCAGGCGGTGCGCGGTGCCGACGACCTCGAGCCACTGCGCGGCCGGGAGCTTGCCCTTCGTCAGCACCCAGCGGACCTCGTCGTCGAGGATCTCCGCCGCGGTGCCCGGGATCGAGCCCAGCCCGGCGTCGCGCAGCTCGGTGAGCCACTCCCCGATCGACACCCCGGCCTTGGCCGCCGCCGAGACGATCTCCATGGGCGAGAACGCGTGCACGTGCATGCCCGGCACGGCGGCCTTCACGGCGCGGACGAGGTCGGCGTAGAAGGTGACCGGCAGCTGCGGGTCGATGCCGCCCTGCACGCACACCTCCGTCGCCCCGTCGCGGGCTGCCTCGACGGCGCGGGCCGCGATCTCGTCGAGCGAGAGCCGGAAGGCGTCCGCGTCGCGCTCGCGCTGGGCGAACGCGCAGAACCGGCAGCCGACGTAGCAGACGTTCGAGAAGTTGATGTTGCGGTTGACGACGTAGGTGACCTCGTCGCCGACGACGTCGCGGCGCAGGTCGTCGGCGGCGCGGGCCAGCTCCTCCAGCGCCGGGCCCTCGGCCAGGACCAGCGCCATCGCCGCGTCGTGGTGGGCGGGGTCGAGCAGCGCCGCGGGGCGGGACGCGGCGAGGTCGAGCCCGGCGCGGACGTCGGCGGCGAGCCGGGCCGGCGCCCGTCCCGACATCGGAGCGGTGCCACCCCGCTGCGGGGAGGGGTCGCCGTACCGGGACCGCTGCTCGGCCAGCTCCTCGGCGAGCGCGTCCCAGTCGCCGTAGACCGACGCGAAGTCCCCGCGCCGGTCGTCGGTGCGGCCCTCAGCGTCGATCGCGGTGTGCAGGTCGACGCGGCCCATCGAGCCACCTCCGTCGGGCTCCTGCCAGGGGCGGCCGACCAGCTCCGCGTCCTCCCGGGCCAGCCCGTCCGGTCCGGCGAGCGCCGCGACGTGGCCGTGCAGCCGCGCGTCGATCCAGGGCGAGCCGGCCAGCACGTAGCGCGGGTAGGCCGTGAGCCGCTCGCGCAGCGCGAACCCGGCCGCGGCCGACCGGGCGGCCAATTCGTCGATCGCGGGCCAGGGCCGCTCGGGGTTGACGTGGTCGGCGGTGACGGGCGAGACCCCGCCCCAGTCGTCGATGCCGGCCCGCAGCATGAGCGCGAACTCGTCCCCGACCAGGTTGGGCGGGGCCTGCAGCCGCATCTTCGGGCCCAGGACGATCCGGGCGACGGCGAGGGTGGCGGCGAGGTCGTCGAGGTCGGCGTCGGGGTCGTTCGCCATCGCCGTGTCGGGCTTGGCGCGGAAGTTCTGGACGATCGTCTCCTGGACGTGCCCGTGGGCCCGCGCGGCGGCCCGGATCGCGAACAGCGACTCGGCCCGCTCCACCCGGTCCTCCCCGATGCCGATGAGGATGCCGGTGGTGAACGGGACGCCGACGCGCCCGGCGTCGGTGAGGGTGCGCAGGCGGACCGCGGGCTCCTTGTCGGGGCTGCCGTAGTGCGGGCCGCCGGGCTCGCTCCACAGCCGCGTGGCCGTGGTCTCCAGCATCATCCCCATCGACGGCGCGACGGGCTTGAGCCGCGTCAGCTCCTCCCAGGTCAGGACGCCCGGGTTGAGGTGCGGGAGCAGGCCCGTCTCCTCCAGGACGGCGATCGCGCAGGCCCGGACGTACTCCAGGGTCGAGTGGTAGCCGCGCGCCTCCAGCCACTCGCGGGCGGCGGGCCAGCGCTCCTCCGGGCGGTCGCCCAGGGTGAACAGGGCCTCCTTGCAGCCCTGCGCCGCGCCCGCGCGGGCGATCTCGAGCACCTCGTCGCGCTCGAGGAACGCGGCCGGGAGCCGGTGCGGCACCGTGGCGAACGTGCAGTAGTGGCAGCGGTCCCGGCACAGCCGGGTCAGCGGCACGAACACCTTGCGGGAGTAGGTGACGACGCCGGGGCGGCCGGCGTCGGCCAGCCCGGCGTCCCGGACGCGGCCGGCGTGCTCCAGCAGCGCGTCGAGGTGCTCCCCGCGCGCCGCGAGCAGCACCGCCGCCTCGGTGACGTCGAGCGCCGCCCCGTCGCGCACCCGCCGCAGGGCGCGGCGGAGGGCGGAGTCGGAGGGGGCGGTGTCGGGGCGCGGGGCGGCCATGGCGCCAACGTACGTCGATCGCGGGTCCGCACGACACGGCATCCGGATCAATCCTGCTCACACCGCCGTCAGGTGGTGCTGCGGCGCATCACCAGGCGCGGGAGCGAGCTCGCCGTCGCGTCCGTGGTGCCGACGACCGCGAAGCCCGCCTTCTCGAACATGGCGCGCGTGCCGACGAAGGCCATCGTCAGGTCGATCCGCCCCTCCCCCGGGTCGACCGGGTAGCTCTCGACGGCCGGCGCGCCGCGCCCGGCGGCGTAGGCGACCGCGCCCTCGAGCAGCGGCGTCGTGTACCCCTGGCGCCGCCGGCCGCCGCGGACGACCACGCAGATCACGCTCCACACCGGGAGGTCGTCGATCGGCCGGATCAGGCGCGAGCGGGTCAGCCGGGTGTTCTCCGAGCGCGGGCCGATGCTGCACCAGGCCACCGGCTCGCCGGCGTCGTAGCCGATCACGCCGGGCGGGTTCTCCCGCCCGCACAGGGCGCGGAACGCGGCCTCGCGGCTGCCGCTGCCGAGCTCGGCGACCTCCGACGCGGTGAGCCGGTGCGACAGGCACCAGCAGTGGGTCGCGCGCCGGTTCGGGTTGGCGACGGCGACGAAGTCGTCGACCCGGTCGGGGGTGACGGGGTGGACCTCGAAGTCCATGCTGCGTCCTCGGGGTGGTCGGCGGGTCCGCTACTCGGACGGCTCCTCGGTCCACACGCCGTCGACGAGGTCGCACTCGAAGCCCTCGATCTCGCGCTCGACCTCGGCCCCGGCCTGCACCACCGCCAGCTCCTGCGCGGTCGGCGGGGCCAGGCGGGTGCACGGGCTGACGCTGTTGCACCCGGTCAGGGCCAGGGTCGCCGCCGTGGCGGCCAGCAGGGCGGCGGGGGTGCGGGGGCTCATCGGTCCTCCTCGGGGCCGGGGGCGGGCCACCGCATCCTCGTCCCCCGGGCGGTTCCGGGGAACCCGGCGCGCGGACGGACCCCGCCGCGGGACCGATCAGGCGACGTCGGCCGGTTCCCCACCCGTCACGGCGACGAGCTCGGCGAACGTCGTCGGGAAGACCGCGTGCGGGATGCCGCCCGCGGCCCAGACCTCGTCGTGCGCGTCCAGGGCGCGGTCGACGAGCGTGCGCAGGGGCGCCGGGTGCCCGACGGGGGCGACCCCGCCGATGGCCTGGCCGGTCGCGGTGCGCACGAACTCCGGGGACGCGCGCCGCACCCGCCCGACGCCGAGCAGCGCGGCCACCTTCCCGGTGTCGACGCGGTGCGCGCCGGAGGTCAGGACGAGCAGCGGGTCGCCGTCAGCGTCGAACACCAGGGAGTTGGCGATCGCGCCCACCTCCACCCCGAGCGCGGCCGCGGCCGCCGCGGCGGTGGCGACGGCGTCGGGCAGGACGGTGAGGCGCTCGACGCGGGCGGGGTCGGCCCCGCCGGCCCGCAGGGCCGCGACGACGGCGGCGACGTTCGGGTGGGTCACGGTTGCGCATCTTGCAGGAAGGCCACCTTCGTGCAAGGAGGTTGCGGGAAGGTGGCCTTCCTGCAACGTCGGCCTAAGGGCGGGCCGGACGCGTCAGGCGGGGTCCGGCAGCCGGGTGCCCTGGAGCTGGCCGCCGTCGGCGCGGGTGAGCACGCAGAAGACCTGCCGCTGGTCGAACCGCGGCGAGCCGGGGGTGCCCTCGTCACGGGTGAAGGCCCCCGCGCTCGGGTAGAGGGCGAGGACGTCGAGCTCGGCCTTGTCGTCCCCCACCACCGCGTCGGAGCCGAACCGCAGCGCGCAGGCCTGCGCGGCGAACTCGGCCATGCCGTCGGGGTAGGCGACCTGCTCGGTGGAGGTGAACGTGTCGACCACTCCGAACACCTCGGCCGGGTGCGGGTCGTCGCACGTCACGGTCGCGCTGGACACCACCTGCACGTCGAGGGCCGGGGTGGTGCTCAGGCAGTAGGGGTAGGCGACCTCGTAGACCGGCACCTCGCCGCCGTCGCCGTAGGAGAGCGTGCGGACGTCGGGCGCGCCCGCGCGGGCGATCCCGAACCCGGCCGCGGCGCCCCCCGCCAGCCCGAGGACCAGCCCGGCCGCCAGCGCGACGGCGACCGCGCGCCCGGGGCGGCGGCGCACCGGCCCGGCGAGCCGCTCGGTGACCGGCGTGGCGAGCGCGGTGGGCAGGTCGGCCCGCGACGGGGCGCCGGCGTCGGCGAGCAGCGCGGCGGCCTGCGGCCCGGTGAGCCGCGCGGCCGGCGCGCGCTGCAGCAGCCCGGTGATCACCGGGCCGAGCGGGCCGCGGGTGCGCAGCGGCGGCAGCTCGGCGTGCAGCACCGCGGAGATCGTGGCGGGGGTCGTCTCCCGCTGGAACGGCGAGCTGCCCTGGACGGCGTGGTACAGCGTGGCGCCCAGCGCCCACAGGTCGGCGGCGGGCGTGGCGGGCCCGCCCTCCAGCCGCTCGGGCGACATGTAGCCCGGCGAGCCGATGAGGGCGCCGGTGGAGGTCAGCCGCGGGTCGTCGGCGGCCTGGGCGATGCCGAAGTCGGTGAGCTTGACCCGCCCGCCGGCGGCCAGCATGACGTTGGACGGCTTCACGTCGCGGTGCACGACGCCGCCCGCGTGCGCCACCCGGAGGGCCGCGAGGAGCTGCCGCGCGACGTCGGTGGCGCGCGCCTCGTCCAGCGGGCCGTGCTGCGCGACGACGTCGGCGAGCGTGCGCGCGTCGATGAGCTCCATGACGATGTGGTCGACGCCGCCGTCGGTGACGACGTCGTAGACGGTGACGATCCCGGGGTCGTTGAGCCGGCCCGCCGTGCGCGCCTCCCGCAGCAGCCGCTCCCGGAACAGCCGCCGGTCGTCCGGCGAGAGGCCGTCGGGCAGGTGCAGCTCCTTCACCGCGACGTGGCGACCCATGACGCGGTCCTCGGCGCGCCACACCACGCCCATCCCGCCGCGACCCAGCTCGGCCAGCACGACGTAGCGCCCACCGATGACTCGGGTCGGGATCATGCCGAGCAGCGTTCCTCAGCCGCAGGCGGTGCCCGGCACGGGGGTGAGGAACTCGTCGGCGACCCAGCGGCGGTCGTCCTCCAGCTCGCGGAAGCCGTCGGTGACGGTGGTGGTGCCGTCGAGGATCTGGCCGCGCGCGAAGGTGCCGACCAGCTCGGCCTCGGCGGACGGGCCGGCGCGCACGTTGAGCTCGTCGGTGGTGACCTCCAGCTGGCAGCCGGTGGAGCCGTCGGCCCGCGACGGTTCGAGGCTGCCGCGGTCGAGCAGCGCGACGACGGCCAGCAGCGCGCCCAGGAGGACGACGAACGCCCAGCCCTTCGTGTCCACGCCGGGCATGCGCTTGTTCGGGCGTTCGGTGAGCAGGAGATACCTGCGCTTGGCCACGGAGCGAGGATATAGCGTGGGGGCGCCGGGAACAGCCCTGACAGCACACACATCCGACCCGAGGCGGCGCGCAGCAGAATGAAGATCGTCTACACCTACACCGACGAGGCCCCCGCGCTGGCGACGCACTCGTTCCTGCCGGTGGTGGAGGCGTTCGCCGCCCAGGCCGGGGTCGACGTCGAGACCCGTGACATCTCGCTGGCCGGGCGCATCCTCGCCGCGTTCGGCCTCGTGCCCGACGCGCTGGCCGAGCTGGGCGCACTGGCCACCACGCCCGAGGCCAACATCATCAAGCTGCCCAACGTCAGCGCGTCGATCCCGCAGCTCAAGGCCGCGATCGCCGAGCTGCAGGGGCAGGGGCACGACGTGCCCGACTACCCCGAGGACCCGCGCACCGACGCCGAGCGCGACGCCCGCGCGAAGTACGACGCCGTCAAGGGCTCCGCGGTGAACCCGGTGCTGCGCGAGGGCAACTCCGACCGCCGCGCGCCCGCGTCGGTGAAGAACTTCGCGAAGGCGCACCCGCACTCGATGGGCGCCTGGTCGCCCGACACCGCCTCGCACGTCGCCACCATGGACGACGGCGACTTCCGGCACTCCGAGAAGTCGGTGACGCTGGCCGACGCGACCACGCTGCGGATCGAGCACGTCGGCGCCGACGGCACGACCACCGTGCTCAAGGACGGGCTGGCCGTGCAGGCCGGCGAGATCGTCGACGCCGCCGTGATGCGCACCGCCGCCCTCGACGCGTTCCTCGCCGAGCAGGTGGCCGACGCCAAGGCCCGCCGCGTGCTGTTCTCGGTGCACCTCAAGGCCACGATGATGAAGGTGTCCGACCCGATCCTGTTCGGGCACGCCGTCACTGCGTACTTCGCCGACGTGTTCGCCCAGTACGGCGAGGAGCTCGCCTCCGTCGGCGCCTCCCCCAACGACGGCCTGGCCAGCGTGCTCACCGCGCTCCAGAAGCTGCCGGCCGAGCAGCGCGAGGCGATCGAGAAGGCGATCAGCGCCACCTACGAGTCGGGCCCGGGGCTGGCGATGGTCGACTCCGACCGCGGCATCACCAACCTGCACGTGCCCAGCGACGTCATCATCGACGCGTCGGTGCCCGCGGCCATCCGCACGTCGGGGCGGATGTGGAACGCGGCCGGCGAGCTGCAGGACACGAAGTACGTCATCCCCGACTCGTCCTACGCCGCGCTGTACGCCGAGACCTTCGCGCACTGCCGCGAGCACGGCGCCTTCGACCCGACCACGATGGGCACCACGCCCAACGTCGGCCTGATGGCGCAGAAGGCCGAGGAGTACGGCAGCCACGACAAGACCTTCGAGGTTCCGGCCGACGGCACCGTCCGCGTCCTCACCCCCGGCGGCGACGTGCTCCTGGAGCACGAGGTGGCGGCCGGCGACATCTGGCGCGCCTGCCAGACCAAGGACGCCCCGATCCGCAACTGGGTCGAGCTGGCCGTGTCCCGCGCCCGCGCCACCGGCGCCCCGGCCGTCTTCTGGCTGGACGAGACCCGCGCGCACGACGCCGAGGTGCTGCGCAAGGTCCGCGCCCAGCTCGACGAGCTGGACACCGACGGGCTCACCATCGAGGTGCTCGACGTCGCCGCGGCCACCCGCTACACGCTGGAGCGGGCCCGCAAGGGCGAGGACACGATCTCGGTCACCGGCAACGTGCTGCGCGACTACCTCACCGACCTGTTCCCGATCCTGGAGCTGGGCACGTCGGCGAAGATGCTGTCGATCGTGCCGCTGATGAACGGCGGCGGGCTGTTCGAGACGGGCGCGGGCGGCTCGGCCCCCAAGCACGTGCAGCAGCTCGTCAAGGAGAACCACCTGCGGTGGGACTCCCTCGGCGAGTTCCTCGCGCTGGCCGTGTCGCTGGAGTTCCTCGCCGAGAAGACGGGCAACACCCGCGCCGGCGTGCTCGGCACCGCGCTCGACGCGGCGACGGGCCGGCTGCTGGAGGAGGGCCGGTCCCCGTCGCGCAGGGTCGGCGAGCTGGACAACCGGGGCAGCCACTTCTACCTCGCCCTGTACTGGGCGCAGGCGCTGGCGGAGCAGACCGACGACGCCGAGCTGGCCGCCGCGTTCGCCCCGCTCGCGCAGCGGCTCGCCGACGGCGAGGAGGCGATCGTGGCCGAGCTGGCCGCGGTGCAGGGCAGCCCGGTCGACCTGGGCGGCTACTACAGCGTCGACAAGGCCAAGGCCGACGCCGTCATGCGCCCCTCGGCGACGTTCACCGAGGCGCTGCGCGCCCCGTGAGCGGCGATGGGGGCTAGAACACCCCTCGCCGCTCACGACCCCCGGCGGCGCTCGGCGGCGAACGCGCCGGGCGTCAGCCCGGTGACGGCGCGGAAGTCGGCCGTGAGGTGGGCCTGGTCGGTGTAGCCGAGGTCCGCGGCGATGCCGGCCAGGTCGACGTCCTGCTCCCGCAGCGCCGCCGCGGCCTCCTGCAGGCGGCGGCGCTGGATCAGCCACTTGGGGTGCAGGCCCAGGCGGCGGGCGCACAGCCGCTGCAGGGCCCGCTCCCCCAGCCCGAACCGCTCGCAGACCTCCCCCACCCGCCGCACGGCCGGGTCGTCCTCGACCGCCGCGACGATCGCGTTGACCAGCCGGCCCTCCTCGTCCACGGGCAGCAGCGGGCGCAGCGCGTCCTCGAGCAGGGCCGTGGCGGTGCGCTGCCGGTCCGGGTCGGCCGGATCGGGTCCCGCCGCGTCCCGCACGGCCCGGGTCAGCCGGGCGCCGTCGAGGCCGGGCACGGCGGCGAGGTCGACGAACCCGTCGGTGAGCTCCCGCACCGGCCGGCGCAGGAGCAGGAACCCGGCCGCGGGCTGCAGCAGCGCCCCCACCGCCCAGCCCGTGCCGGTGAGCTCGCGGGTCGACAGGCCCGTGTGCACCCCGATCAGCCGCGCGTAGTCGCGGGCCACCACCACCAGGCAGACGGGGTACTGCAGCACCCGCTGCACCGTGGACGTCCCCGGCGGCAGCGACCAGACGGGCACCCAGAAGCGGCGCACCAGGTCCTCCAGGTCGGGGGACGGGGCGAAGCGGTGCACCGGCGGGCTGAACCCGGCGCGGTCGCGCAGGTGGGCGTGCTCGATCGGGTCGGTGCTGCGATCGGCGCTGCGGCGGGGCACCTGTCGGATTCTTCCAATCCCCGTCCCCGCGCGTGGACGACGATCGACCCATGAGCGACCACCGCGACACCTACCAGCAGAACGCCGACCGCTTCACCGTCGTCCTCGACGGCCTCCCCTCCTCCGCGTGGGCCGCCCCCAGCCCGTGCCCGGGCTGGACCGCCGCGGACGTCGTCGCCCACGTCGTGGACACCCAGCGCGACTTCCTCGCCCAGCAGGACGTCGACCTCGGCCCGCGCCCCGAGGGCGACCCCGCCGAGCTGTGGACCGCGCACCGCGACGCCGTCCTCGCCCTCGACGACGAGGTGCTGCACCGCGAGTACGCCGGGTTCTTCGGCCCGACGACGATCGGCGCGACGCTCGCCACGTTCTACGGCTTCGACCTCGTCGTGCACCGCTGGGACGTCGGGCGCGCCGTGGGCCGCGACGTGCGGTTCACCGACGCCGAGATGGACGACGCGGAGCGCGCGATCGAGGGCTTCGGCGAGCACCTGTACGGCGAGGGCATCTGCGCCCGCCCCGTCCCGGTGCCCGACGGCGCCGACCGGCAGACCCGCCTCCTCGCCCGGCTGGGCCGCTCCGCCGCCTGACCCGGGCTGCGCACCGTCCGGCCGTCCGCGCACGGCCGGACGTGCGCGGGTGACCGGACGGTGCGCGGCTCCCGGCCCGGCAAACCGGTTGCAGCGGCCCGTAGCGTCGATCGACGTGCTGTCGCCCTACCCGCAGCTCGTCGTCGCGGGGTTCCGCCGCCACGCCACCTACCGCCAGGCCGCCCTCGCCGGCCTCCTCACCAACATCGTCTTCGGACTCCTGCGCGCCGCCGTCCTCGTCGCCGTGTACGCACAGCGCCCGGTCGTCGCCGGCTACGACGTCGCCGCCGTCCTGACCTTCGTCTGGCTCGGCCAGGGCCTGATCACCGTCGTCGACCTGTGGGTCGGCCGCGAGCTGGCCGACCGGATCCGCACCGGTGACGTCGTCGTCGACCTCGGCCGGCCGTGGGACCTGCAGGCCGCCCTGCTCGCCGGTGACCTGGGCCGGGCCGGGTTCGCGGTGCTCGCCCGGCTGGTGCCGCCGATGGCGGTCGGCGGGCTGCTGTTCGACCTGCGCTGGCCGGAGCGCCCGGTGACGTGGCTGGTCTTCGCCGCCGCGGTGCTGCTCGCGGTGGTCGTGAGCTTCGGGGTGCGGTTCCTGCTCAACGCCAGCGCGTTCTGGCTGCTCGACGCGCGCGGCGTCATCGCGGTGTGGGGGGTGGCGGGGGGCGTGCTCGCCGGGCTGGTGGTGCCGCTGGCCTGGTTCCCGCCGTGGGCGCAGGCGGCGCTGGCGTTCACCCCCGCGCCGTCGATGTTCCAGACCCCGATCGACGTGTTCCTCGAACGCGGCGACCCGCTCGGCGCGCTCGCCGGGCAGCTGGTGTGGGTGGTGCTGCTGCTCGCGGCCGGCCGGGTCGTGCTGCGCCGCGGGGCGCGGCGGCTGGTGGTGCAGGGCGGGTGAGCGGGGTCCCGCTGATCGGCGTGTACGGGCGGATCGTCGCCTCGCGGGTGCGCAGCCAGCTCGCCTACCCCGCGTCGTTCGCGCTCGACGTGACCGCGCAGGTGATCGGCGCGGGCATCGAGCTGGTCGCGATCCTCGTCGTGTTCACGCAGGTGGACGTGCTGGTCGGGTTCACCCGCGACGAGGTGCTGCTCCTCTACGCCCTGTCCGCCACCGCGTTCGGGCTCGCCGACCTCGCGGTGGGCCAGGTCGAGGAGCTGCCGCGGTTCATCCGCACCGGCGAGCTCGACGTGCTGCTGCTGCGCCCGCTCGGGGCGCTCGCGCAGCTGCTGTCGGCGGACGTCGCGCTCAAGCGGATCGGCCGGGTCGGCACCGGGCTGGTCGTGTACGCCTGCGCGCTGGCCGCGAACGGGATCGACTGGACCCCCGGGCGGGTGCTGCTCGCGCTCACCGCGCCGCTCGTCGGCGCGGCGATCTTCGCCGCGGTCTGGGTGGCGGCCACGACGGTGTCGTTCTGGGTGGTCGACGGGCGGGAGGTCGCGAACGCGGTGACCTACGGGTCGAGCTTCGCCACGTCCTACCCGATCACGGTCTACGGGCCGTGGCTGCGCCGGGTCCTGTGCTCGGTCGTCCCGGCCGCGTTCGTCGCCTGGTTCCCGGCGCTGGCGCTGCTCGGGCGGCCCGACCCGCTCGGGTTCCCGGCCGCGCTCCAGTACGCCGGCCCGCTCGTCGCCGCGCTCACCGCCGGGGTGGCCGCACTCGCCTGGCGGACCGGGGTCCGCCGCTACCAGGGGACGGGATCATGATCATCTCCACGCGCGGGCTGGGCCGGGACTTCCTGGTCGGCCACCGCCTGCGCCGCACCCGCGTGACGGCCGTGGCCGACGTGACCCTCGACGTCGCGCCCGGCGAGGCCGTCGGCTTCCTGGGGCCCAACGGGGCCGGCAAGTCGACGACGATCAAGATGCTGACCGGGGTGCTCGTCCCCAGCAGCGGCACCGCGCGGGTGTGCGGGCTCGACCCGGTGCGCGACCGGCGCGCCCTGGCCCGCCGGATCGGGGTCGTGTTCGGGCAGCGCAGCCAGCTGTGGTGGGACCTGCCGCTCGCCGAGAGCTTCGCGCTGCACGGCGCGATCCACCGCGTGCCCGCGGCGCGGCACCGGGAGCGGCTCGACGAGTGCGTGGAGCTGCTCGACCTGGCCGGCTCCCTGGACACCCCCGTCCGCCAGCTCTCGCTCGGGCAGCGCATGCGCGGCGAGGTCACCGCGGCGCTGCTGCACTCCCCCGAGCTGCTGGTGCTCGACGAGCCCACGATCGGGCTCGACCTGGCGTCGAAGGAGCGGCTGCGGACGTTCCTGTCGGCGGTCAACGCGCGCGGCGACGTCACGCTGCTGCTCACCACGCACGACCTGCCCGACGTCGAGCGGCTGTGCCGGCGCGTCGTCGTCGTCGACCACGGCCGCGTCCTCGTCGACGACGACCTGGCGACGCTGCGCCGCCGCTTCGCGGGGAACCGGACGCTGGTGGTCGAGCTCACGGCACCGGCCCCCGCCCTGGCCGGCCTGCCCGGCGTCGTCGGCGTCACCACCGAGGCGCAGGGGCTGCGGCAGCGGCTGGAGTTCACCGGCGCCACGACGGCCGCCGCGCTGATCGCGGAGGTGGCCCAGCGGGTCGAGCTGCGCGACGTCGGCGTGGACGAGCCGTCGATCGAGGACCTGGTGCGCACCCTCTACGCCTCGTGAGCGCGCAGGAGTGTTCTAGCCCTCCTCCGCGCTCACAGGGCGGCGAAGCCGCCGCTGCGGAACGCCTCGACGAACAGCGCGTGGTCGGTGCGGACCTGCGCGGCGTAGGTGTGCGCGAACTCCACCACCCAGTCGGTGAACTCCTCCTCGCGGCCGGCGACGACGGCCGTGATGGCCTCCTCGGTCTGGAAGGGGACGAGGGAGTGGTCGGCGTCGGAGTCCGCGACGCAGTGCGCCTTGGCCGTGGCCCGGCCCAGGTTCTCCACGACCGGGGCGATCTCCTCGATCTCGGTCAGCGCGCTCCAGTCCAGGTCGGCCTCGTAGGGCGAGACCTCGCTGACGACGAACCCGACGCCGTCGAGGTCGGTCCAGCCGAGGAGCCGGTCGGCGTGGGCCTGCAGCGCGCGCTGCGACACCGCGGTGCGGTGCCCGTGGTGCCCGAACGCGCCCTTCACGCCGTCGTCGGTGACCACCCGCGACGGGGCCGCCACGTTGCCCTGCTTCATCGACAGCACGACGTCGTTGTCCAGCGCCTGGTTGAACCCCTCGATGAGCACCGTGTACGCGGGCAGCCCGGCCGAGCCGATGCCGAACCCGGAGCGCCCGGCCACGTCCTTGACCGTGTAGGTGACACCGCGGTAGCGCTTGCCCTCCGGGATCGACTCGAGGTAGCGGTCGAAGGCGTCCAGCACCGCGGCCCGCTCGCCGTCCTGGAGCCGGCGCAGGCCGGGCACCTCGCGCAGCACGCGGTCGAACCCCTCGGTCTCGGTGATCTCGTCGAGCAGGCTCACCCGGGTGCGCAGGCGCGCCAGCTGCAGCACCTGGTGCACCGGGCCCTCGGTGGTGGCGAGGTTCAGCGAGAACGCGCGGTCGTCGCCGTCGTCGGTGAAGCGCCGCACCTGGTCGAGGTAGGCGCCGACGTAGCCGCGGACCAGCCGCGAGATGTGGTCGTCGGAGATCGCCTTGCGCCAGCCCAGCAGGGCCAGGCTCGCCGCGAACCGCATGACGTCCCACGTGAAGTGCCCGATGTAGGCCTCGTCGAAGTCGTTGACGTCGAAGATCAGGATGCCGTGGCCGTCCATGTAGGTGCCGAAGTTCTCGGCGTGCAGGTCGCCCTGGATCCACACCCGGCTCGTCCGCTCGTCGGCCCAGGGGTCCTCGCGCTCGGCGACGTCGGCGTAGAACAGGCACGCGCTGCCCCGGTAGAACGCGAACGGGTCGGCGGCCATCTTGCGGAACTTCGTCCGGAACGCCGCGGGGTCCGCGGACATCAGGTCGGAGAACGCGTCCACCAGCGTGTCCACGATCCGGGCCGTGCGGTCGCCGTCGGTCATGCCGGGATCATGCTCCTCCGGTCAGGTCAGCGTCAGCTGCTGATCGGTGATCGTGACCGCGAGGAACACCATCACCAGGCCGAGCCCGGCGTAGCCCAGGACGTCCAGACCGCGGCCGCGGATCACCAGCAGGCCCGCGGACTCGGGGGCGAGCACCACCCGCAGCAGCGCGGCCAGCAGCAGCGCCGCCCCCAGCAGGACCCCGCCCTCGCGCCAGTGGGCCGTGAGCACGCGCACCATCGCCGCGGCGGCGACCAGCAGCACCGCCGCCGTCGGCGCCCAGGACGGGACCCTCACCCCAGCGACCTCCGCTCGGTCTCGATGCTCACTCCGACAGGCTCCGCTCGGCGGCCTCCACCACGTTCGTCAGCAGCATCCCCCGCGTCATCGGACCCACCCCGCCCGGCATCGGGGCGAGCAGCCGGGCCACCTCGGCGACCTCCGGCGCGACGTCACCGACCAGCCCGTTCTCCCCGCGGGTCGTGCCCACGTCGAGCACCACGGCGCCCGGCGCCACCATGTCGGCCGTCACCAGCCCGCGCACGCCCGCCGCGGCCACCACGACGTCGGCCCGGCGCACCTCGGCCGCCAGGTCGCGGGTGCCGGTGTGACACAGCGTCACCGTGGCGTTCTCGGTGCGTCGGGTGAGCAGCAGCCCCAGCGGGCGGCCGACGGTCACCCCGCGCCCGATCACCGTGACGCGCTTCCCCGCCAGGTCGACGTCGTAGCGGCGGCACAGCTCGACGATCCCGCGCGGCGTGCAGGGCAGCGGCCCCTCCTCGCCCAGCACGAGCCGGCCGAGGTTCACCGGGTGCAGGCCGTCGGCGTCCTTGCCGGGGTCGATGCGCTCCAGCGCCGCGCCGGCGTCGAGCCCGCGCGGCAGGGGCAGCTGCACGATGTAGCCGGTGCAGGCCGGATCGGCGTTGAGCTCGTCGATGACCGCCTCGACCTGCGCCTGGGTGGCGTCGGCGGGCAGCTCGCGCTGGATGGAGGCGATCCCGACCTTGGCGCAGTCGCGGTGCTTGCCGCGCACGTAGGAGTGCGAGCCGGGGTCGTCGCCGACGAGCACCGTGCCCAGGCCGGGGACGGTGCCGGCGGCGGCGAGCTTCTCGACCCGGCCGCGGAGGTCGTCGAGGATCGCGGCCAGCGCCGCCCTGCCGTCCATCACCGTCGCGGTCACGGCGCCATCCTCCCACCGGCCCCGCGCTGCCCCCGGTGCGGCCGGACGGGGCGGCGGCCGGGCGGGCGCGGCGGCCCGGCCGGGTACGGCGATCGGCCGGCCACAACGGCTGCGCGGCCACCCACACAGCCCTTCTGCACCCGGCGCAGCCGTTGCAACGGCTGCGCGACGACCGGAACGGCTGCGCCCCCCTGCTCCGCCACCGCCGTGCTGCGCCGGACGGGGCGGGGAGCTGCGAGTCGGTCAGGCTCCGGCCGGTCGCGTGACACCCGGGCCGTAGGCGGCGAGGAAGACCCGCACCCCCTCGTCGGCCCAGCGCTCCAGGTCCTCACGGGGGAAGGGCTCGTCGAGGCCGAGGAACATCGCGCGGTTCATCGGGGCCGACAGGACGAGCCAGTTGAACTGCTCGGCGGCGAGCAGCGGGTCGTCCACGGTCAGCAGGCCGCGCCCGGCGAGCTCGGCGAACCGGGCGGCGAACGCGGCGTGGGCGGGCTCGATCGCCGTCGCGCACCAGGTGCGGGCCAGCTCCGGGAATCGCTCGGCCTCGCCGATGAGGACCACCGTCACGTCACGCGACGGCACCGCTATCGCGGTCCAGCGCTCCGGGAGCGGGCCCGCCCTGGTGCTGGTCGATCCGGCGCTGGGCTACCGGGACGTCGACAGCGTCCGGGGGCTGGGGCGACTGCTCGCCGGGTGGTTCACCGTGCTCGCCTACGACCGGCGCGGCCGCGGCCCGAGCGGGGACACCGCGCCGTACGCCGTCGAGCGCGAGGTCGAGGACCTCGCGGCGGTGATCGACGAGGCCGGCGGCCGCGCGCACGTCTACGGCTCCTCCTCCGGGGCCCTGCTCGCCCTGCGGGCCGCCGCGGCCGGGCTGCCGATCGAGCGCATGGTGCTCATGGAGCCGCCCCTCGGCGCCGACGACGACCCCGCCGACGTCGCGTTCACCCGCGAGATCGCCGACCTCGTCGCCGCCGGCCGGAACCACGACGCCGTGCAGCGCATGCTCACCGGCATCGGCGTGCCGCCCGAGGCGATCGAGGGGGATCCCCGACCGTCCGGCCATGGACGCGGTGGCCCACACCCTCGTCCACGACTGCACGATCTCGACCTCCACCGGCACCGGGCTGCTCCCGTCGGTGCCGACCCCGACCCTCGTGCTCGACAGCAGCGGCAGCACCGACGACCTCACCGGCTCGGCCGCCGCCGTGGCCGCCGCGCTCCCCCGCGGCTCGCACCGCAGCCTGCCCGGCGGCTGGCACGGCGTGCCCGACGACGTGCTCGCCCCGGTGGTCGCGGAGTTCCTGCTCGCCTGATCGGCGGGCGCCGTCAGCGGAAGTCGCGGCTCTTCACCGGCACCGCCAGGCTCAGCTTCTCCAGGCGGTCGGCCACCAGGTTGAGCACGCCCTCCGGGCTGCGCTCCAGGCGCCCGCGGACGAGCAGGGCCGAGCTGCCCAGCGCCACCGTGCGGTAGCGCGCCCAGAGCCCCTCCGAGCAGGTGACGTTGAGCATCCCGCTCTCGTCCTCCAGGTTGAGGAACGTGACGCCCTTGGCGGTGGCCGGGCGCTGGCGGTGGGTCACCAGCCCGCCGACGAGCACGCGGGGCGGGGTCGCCTCGGGGTCGCTGGGGGCGCCGAGCCCGTCGAGCCGGTCGATCCGCACCGCGCCCATGCCGTCGAGCCGGTCGCGCAGGTGCTCCACCGGGTGGCTGTCCGGGGAGACGCCGGTGGCCCAGACGTCCGCGGTGGTGTGCTCCAGGGCGGTCATGCCGGGCAGCGCGGGCGCGTCCAGCCCGACGGCGGTGCCCGGCAGGTGCTCGGGCCGCACCGCGGCCACCACCCCGGCCGCCCACAGCGCCGAGCGGCGGTCCACCCCGAAGCACCCGAACGCCCCGGCCGTGGCCAGCGCCTCGGCCTGCGGGGCGGTCAGCCGGACGCGGCGGGCCAGGTCGGCGAGGTCGGCGAACGGACCGCGGGCGGCGCGCTCGGCGTCGATCGCCTCGGCCAGGTCGAGCCCGATCGTGCGCACCTCGGCCAGCCCCAGGCGGACCGCGAGGCCCCCCTCGCTGAGCGGGTCGCGCTCCAGCACCGCCTCCGCGCGCCCCGCGTTGACGTCCGGGCCGTAGGCGCGCACGCCGTGCCGGCGGGCGTCGGCGACGAGCGACTGCGGGGAGTAGAAGCCCATCGGCTGGGAGTTCAGCAGCGCCGCGCAGAACGCCGCCGGGTGGTAGCGCTTGAACCAGGCGCTGTAGTAGACCAGCGACGCGAAGCTGATCGAGTGGCTCTCCGGGAAGCCGAAGTTCGCGAAGGCGAGCATCTTGGCGAAGATCCCGTCCGCGACCTCGCCGGTGATCCCGTTGCCCGCCATCCCGGCGTAGAAGCGCTCCCGCAGGCGCTCCATCCGCTCCTCCGACCGCTTGGAGCCCATCGCGCGGCGCAGCTCGTCGGCGTCGGAGGCGCTGAACCCGGCCACGTCCACCGCGATCTGCATGAGCTGCTCCTGGAACAGCGGCACGCCCAGGGTCTTCTCCAGCGCCCCCTCGAGCAGCGGGTGGTCGTAGACGACGGGGTCGAGCCCGTTGCGCCGCCGGATGTAGGGGTGCACCGAGCCGCCCTGGATGGGGCCGGGGCGGATCAGCGCCACCTCGACGACCAGGTCGTAGAACGTGCGCGGCTTGAGCCGGGGCAGGGTCGCCATCTGCGCGCGGGACTCCACCTGGAACACCCCGACGGAGTCGGCGCGCTGCAGCATCGCGTACACCTCGGGGTCGGTGGGCTGCAGCTCGAACAGCTCCACCCGCTCGCCCTCGTGCCGCTCCACCAGGTCGATCATCAGGTGCAGCGCGGTGAGCATCCCCAGCCCGAGCAGGTCGAACTTGACCAGCCCGGCGTAGGCGCAGTCGTCCTTGTCCCACTGCACGACGGTGCGGTCCGCCATCCGCGCCCACTCCACCGGCACCACCTCCGACACCGGCCGGTCGCAGATCACCATGCCGCCGGAGTGGATGCCGAGGTGGCGGGGGAAGCCGAGCAGCTCGTCGGCCAGCCCGACGACCTGGTCGGGGATCGACGCCGGCAGCGGCGCGTCGGCCAGCCCGACCCAGCGCTCGATCTTCTTGCTCCACGCGTCCTGCTGGCCGGGGGAGAACCCCAGCGCCTTCGCGACGTCGCGGACGGCCGAGCGCGGCCGGTAGGTGATCACGTTGGCCACCTGCGCGGCGCGGCCGCGGCCGTGGGAGCGGTAGACGTACTGGATCACCTCCTCGCGCCGGCCGGACTCGATGTCGAGGTCGATGTCGGGGTAGCCCTCGCGGACCGGGGACAGGAAGCGCTCGAACAGCAGCCCGCAGGCCACGGCGTCGACGTTGGTGATGCCCAGGGCGTAGCAGACCGCGGAGTTCGCGGCCGAGCCGCGGCCCTGGCAGAGGATGTCGTTGCGGCGGCAGAACTCGACGATGTCGTGGACGATGAGGAAGTAGCCGGCGAAGTTCCGCTGCTCGATCACCGCCAGCTCGCGCTCCACGGTGTCGATCGCCCGCGGGGCCTCGGCGTGGCTGCCGTAGCGGCGCATCATCCCGCGGCGCACCAGCTCGACCAGCCAGCTCATCTCGTCGTGGCCGGGCGGGGTCTCGAACCGCGGCAGGTCCGGCGCCACCAGCCGGATCGGGAACGCGCACGCCCGCCCCAGCGCGGCCGCGCGCGCGACGGCACCGGGGTGCTCGGCGTCGAACCGCGCCGCCATCTCCGCCCCCGACCGCAGGTGGGCGACGCCGGCGGGCGGGAGCCAGCCGTCCATCTCGTCGAGGCTGCGGCGCGCGCGGACGGCCGCCAGCGCCGTGGCCAGCCGGTACCGGTCCGGGGTGGCGTAGTGGGCGCCCGTGGTCGCCACGGTGGGCAGGCCCGCGTCGCGGGCCAGCGCGGCCAGGGCGGCGTTGCGCTCGGAGTCGGTGGGCAGCCCGGAGTGGGTGAGCTCGACCGCGACGCGGTCGGCGCCGAACCGCTCGACGAGGCGGCGCAGCTCGGCGGCCGGGTCGCCGCCGGTGGCCAGGGCGCGGCGGACCGCGCCCTTGCGGCAGCCGGTGAGCACCACGACCTCGCCCGCGGTGTCGGCGACCACCTCGTCGAGGTCGTAGACCGGGCGCCCCTTCTCCCGGCCCCGCAGCTGCGCGGCGCTGACCGTGCGGCACAGCCCGCGGTAGCCGTCCGGCCCGGTGGCGAGCAGCAGGAGGTGACCGCCCTCCGGGTCGGCCACGCCGTTCTGCGGGGCGGACAGGCCCATCGAGAGCTCGGTGCCGAACACCGTCGCCACACCCAGCTCCGCCGCGGCCTCCGCGAAGCGCACCACGCCGTACACGCCGTCGTGGTCGGTGAGCGCGATCGCCTCGAGCCCCAGGCGGGCCGCCTGCTCCACCAGCTCCTCGGGGTGGCTGGCGCCGTCGAGGAAGCTGAAGTTGGAGTGGCAGTGCAGCTCGGCGTAGGGGACGGCCGTCCCGGCGCGCTCGACCGGCGGGGCGGCGTAGGCGTCCCGCTTGCGCGACCAGGCCGGCGCGTCGCCGCCGTCGCGCTCCGGGCCGCCCGTCAGGCTGCCCCCGGCGCGCCCGGACAGCGCGGTCTCCAGCGCCGACCACGGCACGTCCGGGTTGCTCCAGCCCACCCGGACAGTCGAACACATGTTCGCCGCCGGCTCAACGAGAGGTGCCGGCGGCCACTACCCGCGCCGCGGCCCCCGCCCGCGGCGCGACGGTCAGACGACGACGCCGAGGTCCCCGTGACCCAGCTCGCCGCGGCGCAGCCGGCGCCGCTCGCGCTCGGACAGACCGCCCCAGATGCCGAACCGCTCGTCGTGGGCCAGCGCGTACTCCAGGCACTCGGCCCGCACGTCGCAGCCCGAGCAGATGCGCTTGGCCTCCCGGGTGGAGCCGCCCTTCTCGGGGAAGAACGCCTCCGGGTCCGTCTGGGCGCACAGCGCCCGCTCCTGCCACTCCGGTCCGTCGGCCTCGCCGGCGCCGCCGTCGATCACCGTGAACGGGCCGGACAGGAGGTCTGCGGTGGCCGGAGACCTCGTCTCCCCGTCCATCCAGAAACCCGCACCGCTCACCGCACCGCTCTCCAGGACTCCTGCCACCACGTTCACTCGCCCACCTCCTGCACCCCGGCGAATGGCCGATCCGCGGACTGCCCGCCGCGAATCACAGCCGTGTAAGTACAGCGCTGTACGACTTCCCTGGCAAGCGGAAGCTGCCAGACGGGTGACGTCCTCCACCCGGTCGGTCGCCCGTTCAGCACAATGGTCGAATGCGAACGGTCAGCCCGTGGTTCCTGCTCCTCCTGGCGCTCGCCGTACTGGGTGGGGTCCTCACCGCGACGGCGACAGCATCGGCCCTGCTCACCACGGGTGTGGTACTGCTCGTGCTCGCCGGCTGGGCGGTGTCGCTGTGCCTGCACGAGTTCGGCCACGCCGCCGTCGCCTACCGGGGCGGTGACCGGTCGGTCGCGGAGAAGGGCTACCTCACCCTCGACATCCGCCGCTACACCGACGTCGGCTACTCCGTCGTGCTCCCCGTCGTGTTCCTGCTCATCGGCGGCATCCCGCTGCCCGGCGGCGCGGTGTGGATCGACCACGGCGCGATCCGCCGGCCGGGTGCCCGCAGCCTCGTGTCCCTGGCCGGGCCGGCCGTGACGCTGCTCCTCGGCGTGCTGCTCGCCGTCGCCGTCGCCGTCGTCCCGATGCCCGGCGGGCTCGCGATCGGCCTGTCCTGCCTGGCGCTGCTGCAGGTGCTCGCGTTCGTGCTCAACATCCTCCCGGTGCCCGGGCTCGACGGGTTCGGCGTGCTGGAGCCGTTCCTCCCCCTCGGGGCGCGCCGCGTCGCGGCCCGGGTGCGGCCGTGGGCGCCGATCGCGCTGTTCGTGCTCCTGATCGGGGTGCCCGGGGTGGCGACGGTGTTCTTCGCGGTCAGCTCGACCCTGTTCGACGCGATCGGCGGGGACGCCTCGGCCGCCTTCCTGGGCTACGACCGGCTGCTGTTCTGGCGCTGACGCGCCTCGTGAGTGGCGAGGAGTGCTAGAACACTCCTCGCCGCTCACGGGCGGGCGGAGCCCGCCAGGTCGGCCAGGGACGGGTCGTCGGTCGGCAGCGCGTCCAGCGGCCACCAGCGCAGGTCGTCGGACTCGGAGCTGATCCGCTCCACCGCGCCCGCGGGGGCGCGCACCAGGTAGCGGACGTCGAGGTGGCGCGTCGGGACGCCCAGCGAGCACGTGATCGGGTGCACCGCGATGTGGCTCGGCTCCGCGCCGATCGTCAGCCCGGTGATGCCGGACTCCTCCGTCGCCTCCCGCAGCGCCGCGTCGCGCAGCGTGGCGTCGCCGGGCTCGCAGTGCCCGCCCAGCTGCACCCACCGCCGGACGCGCGGGTGCAGCGTGAGCAGGGCCCGCTCCCCCGCGGCGTCCACGACCAGCGCGGAGGCCGTGAGGTGCCCCGGCACGCAGGAGCGGTCGCACGCGTCGTCGGGACGGGCGGCGAGGAAGGCGAGCAGGGCGTGGCGCAGCGAATCCTGCCCCGCGTCCGCCGGGCGCCAGGCCCGCAGCTCGTCGGCCGCGACGAGGGGCTTCACCACGTCAGCAGCTCCCCGTCGCGCGGCGGGCGGGGCAGGAGCGGCTCGGCCGGCACGCCGACCGCCACCGCCCCGAGCGGCTGCCAGTCGGCCGGCAGGCCGAGCTCGCGGCGCACCACGTCGGCCGCGAAGATCGTGGAGCCGACCCAGCACGAGCCCAGGCCCTCGGCGGCCAGCGCGACGAGCAGCGACTGCACGGCCGCCCCGCCGGCGACGGTGAACATCGTGCGCTCGCCGAGGTTGCGCGCCGCGTCGGGGTAGGTGTGCATGCCGTCGCCGGTGCGGAAGGCGAGGACGAGCTCGGGCGCGCGGCGCAGCAGGTCGCCGCGGGCGGTGCGCCGGGCCACCTCCTCGGCCGGGCGGCCGTCGGCCTCGAGGTGCTCGCGCCACCGCGCCGCCATCGCGTCGAGCAGGGCGGTGCGCCGGGGCTCCCGCACCACGCCGAAGCGGATCGGCGCGCTGTGGTGCGGCGCGGGCGCGGTCAGGGCGACGCCGACGGCTCGCCGCAGCGCCGCCTCGTCGACCGGGTCATCGGTGAACGCCCGCGTCGACCGGCGCAGCAGCACCGCCTCCCGCCGCCCCTCCGCCAGCGCCTCGTCGGCGCCGAGCCGGAACAGGTCGTCGGCGACGGGCCGGACGAGGTCCCGCGCGGTGGAGCCGTCGTCGACCGGCGCGAGGCCGCGCACCACCGCCACGGGGACGGCCCCGAGCTTGCCCTTCACCAGGTCGGCCGCGCCGGCCACCTCGTCGGCCAGCGCCACCTCGGTGACGAGCAGCTCGTTGCCCTCGGCGTCGACCTGGCCGAGGTAGCGGTGCAGCACCGGCAGCCCGGCCGACCCGATCGCGACGTCGGTCTGGCCCATCCGCCACGCCCGCCCGAGCGTGTCGGTGACGACCACCGCGACGTCGACGCCGAGGCGCGCGGCCAGGTCGGCCCGCAGCCGGGCCGCGCTGGCGTCGGGGTCGGCGGGCAGCAGCGCCAGCTCGTCGCGGCGGACGTTGGAGCCGTCGATCCCGGCCGCCGCCTGCACGATGCCGAGCTTGCCGACGACGATCAGCGTGCGGCCTCGGCGGGCCAGCACCCGCTCGGTCTCGGCGTCGACGAGCTCGCGGCGCAGCGCGTCGCGCGCCTCCGGATCGGTGGGCGCCGGCACGAGCCGGCCCTCGACCTTGGAGAACACCTTGGAGGTGACGACGACGACGTCGCCGTCGACCAGCCACGGCGCCGCGTCGACGAGTGCGGTGGCCAGGTCGTCGCCGGGGCGGAACTCGGGCAGCCCGCGGACCGGCAGGATCGTGAGGGGTTCGGGGGCGGCGTGGTCGGCGCGGGCGGGGTCGTCGGCGCGGTCAGCCACGGGCGAGGTCCACGGCGTCCCGGGCCATCTGCGCCGACGCCTCGGTGCTGCTCATCAGCAGCGGCACGGAGCGGACCTCCACGCCGGGGACGTCCGCGGTGTCGCCGGTGTGCACGAGCCAGGCGTCGAGCAGGCCGCCGGCCGAGCGCGCGCCGTAGTGCCGGCCCACCGCCTCGGCCGTGGTCTCGACGCCGATCGCGGCGAGGCAGCGGTCGGCCATCCCCCGCAGCGGGCGTCCGCCGACGATCGGTGAGAGGCCGACCACCCGGCCCCGGGCCGCCGCCAGCGCCTCCCGCACGCCCGGCACGTCCAGCGCCGCGCCGATGCTGACGACCGGGTTGGACGGGGCGAGCAGCACGACGTCGGCGTCGGTGATCGCCGCGCGCGCCGCCGGCAGGATCGTCGCGGAGTCGGCCCCGATGGAGGCGAAGCGGTGGGCCGGCAGCTCGCCCTTGTGCCGGATCCACCACTCCTGGAAGTGGATCGCCTTGCGCGCCTCGGGCCCGTTCGCCGGGTCGTCGACGACGACGTGGGTCTCGACGCGGTCGTCGGTGACGGGCAGCAGCGCGACCCCGGGCTGCCAGCGGTGGCACAGCGCCGCGGTGACGTCGGAGAGCGGGTAGCCGGCGCGCAGCATGCGGGTGCGGACGAGGTGGGTGGCCGTGTCCTTGTCGCCCAGGCCGAACCAGTCGGGGTCGGCGCCGTAGGCGGCCAGCTCGTCGCGCACCGACCACGTCTCGTCGGCGTGGCCCCATCCGCGCTCGGGGTCGATGCCGCCGCCGAGGGTGTACATGCAGGTGTCGAGGTCGGGGCAGATCCGCAGCCCGTGCAGCCAGATGTCGTCGCCGACGTTGACCACGGCGGTGATCTCCGCGTCCGGGTGCGCCGCCCGGACCCCGACCAGGAACCGGGCTCCGCCGACCCCGCCGACCAGTACGGCAATCTTCACGGTCCCGAGCCTACGGCGCGCTCAGTACAGGGTGCGGGCGAGCCGCTCGGGGTAGGTGCGGTCGTACTCGGCCCCGCCGAACCGGCCCGCGGAGACGGCGGCGGTGATCTGGCCGACCGTGGGCAGGTCGGCGGCGTCGCGGAACCGCGCGGGGTCCCACAGGTGCGAGCGGACCAGCGCCTTCGGGCACTGGGTGTAGACGGCGGTGGTGCGCACCACGATCACGCTGCGCGGCGCGGTGCCCCGCACCGCGAACGACTCCCTCAGCGCGTCGTCGGTGCTCAGCTCGGCCGTGCCGTTGACCCGCAGCGTCACCCCCACGCCGGGGACGAGGAACAGCAGCCCGACCCGACCGTCGACGACGATGTTGCGCAGGGTGTCGAGCCGGTTGTTGCCGCGCCGGTCGGGCAGCAGCAGGGTGCGGCCGTCGTCGGCGACCCGGACGAAACCGGGCGCGTCGCCGCGCGGGGAGCAGTCGAGCCCCTCCGGGCCGGTGGTGGCGATGAGCACGAACGGCGACGCCTCGACGTAGCGGCGGTGCAGGTCGATGAGGTGGTCGGTCTCCTTCGCGATCGAGCTCTCCAGCGGCTCGTCGTAGAGCGCCGCCAGTTCCGCCACCGTCCGCACCGTCCCCATGACCGTCACGGTAGGCGTCGCCGGCCCGTCCGACGACCCCGTTCCGCGCGTCGAGGTGGACGCGGTGGTCGTCCGGACGGGCGGCGGCAGCCGTGGCGTCGCTCTCGCCGTGCGCGTCCCGGTTCCCCCGTTGCCGCGGTGACCGGCCCGCCGCACAGCGGCGCGGGTGCGCCCGGCGGTCACATCCGGCGGTAGTCCCGCGGGGAGAACCGCGGCCCGAAGCGGGGACGCCGGAAGCCCGACACCTCGATGTAGCGCACCGCCCGCTGGCGCTGCGGCCGGTAGGGGGCGAGCACCTCCATCATCCCGGCGTCGTCGAGCGGGCGCCCGACCAGCGCCCAACCGACGAGCCGGGGGACGTGCAGGTCGCCGAAGCTGACCGCGTCCGGGTCCCCCCACGCGCGCTGCGCGACCTCGGCCGCGGTCCAGACGCCGATGCCGGGCACCGTCCGGAGCAGTTCGCGGCCGGCCTCCCCGCCCAGCTCGCACGCCCGCTCCAGGCGGTGCGCGACGACGGCGGCGGAGAGGATCGCCCGCCTGCGCTTGTGGTCGACGCCCGCGCGGTGCCACTCCCAGTCGGGGATCTCGCGGGTCTGCTGCGGCGTCGGGGGCAGGCGCAGGCCGGCCAGCGGGCCGGGGGCGGGGTCGCCGAAGCGGCGGCACAGCTCGCGGTGCGACCGGCGCGCCTCCGTGCCGGTGACCTTCTGCTCCAGCACCGCGGGCAGCAGCTGGTCCCACACGCGCCCCGCCCGGCCGAAGCGCAGCCCGCCCCGGCGGCGGTGGACGTCGACGACGAGCGGGTGGTGGCCGACGAACCCCTCGGGGTCGTCGTGCGCGCCGAGCAGCGCCGGCAGCCCCTCCAGGCTCCACGCGGCGCCGGGCCCCCAGGCCCGCGCGACGACCGTGCCGTCCGAGCGCTGCGAGACCAGCGTCGTGGCCGGCCCGTCGGGGGTGGTGCCGGCGCGCCAGATCCCGGCCGGGGTGGTGCGGAACGTGGGGTCGCCGGGCGGGCGGTGCAGCGGGGCGAGCACCCCGCGCACGTCGACGGGGCAGTCGGGGCGCCACTCGCGGACGAGCCCGCCCGTCACCGCCGTCGCGGCCGCCGTCGGGGCCGGCGTCGGGGCCGCCGGGGCCGCGGACGGCCGCGGCGCCGGTGCGGCGGCGGCCGTCATGTCGATCACCGGGATCACCAGCGGCCCGGCGTCCGCCACGGCGCCGACCGCGGCGATCCCCGCCGGCGCGCTCCCGTCCGCTCCCCCGTCGGGCGGCGCGGTCGCGGGCACGACGGCGCCGGGCACGGTGGACACCGACAGGGCCGCCACCGGCGGCGCGTCCCCGGGCACCGCGGCGGACGACCCCGCGGCGGGAGGGGCCGCGGCCGGGGGCAGCGCCGGCGCGTCAGACATCCGGCGAGAAGCGGATGCCCCGGACGACCGCGTCGGGCCACACCCGCGCCCCGCCGCGCAGCTCGACGCCCGCGGTGACGTGCGCGCGGTCGCCCAGCACCGCGTCGACGACGACCGCGCCGTCCTCGACGAGCGCCCCCGCGCCGACCACCGAGTGCTCGACGACCGCCCCCGCACCGACCACCGCGCCGTCGAACAGCATCGAGCCGTGCACCCGCGCCCCCGCGCCGATGCGGGCGCCGCGCCCGACGGTGCTGCCGCCGTCGACGGTGCCCTCGACCTGCGACCCCTCGAGCAGCAGCGCCTCGCCCGCCGGCCCGGGCAGCGCGGCCGACGGCGCGATGCCGCGCACCAGGTCGGCCGAGCCGTGCACCAGGTCGGCCGGGGTGCCCATGTCGCGCCAGTACGCGGAGTCGACGTGCCCGGACACCCGGGCGCCCGCCTCCAGCAGCCCGGGGAAGGTCTCGCGCTCCACCGACACCGGCCGTCCGGCCGGGATGGTGTCGATGACGTCGCGGCGGAAGACGTAGCACCCGGCGTTGATCTGGTCGGTGGGCGGGTCGGGCGTCTTCTCCAGGAACGCGAGCACGCGGCCGTCGGCGTCGGTGGGGACGCAGCCGAACGCCCGCGGGTCGGGCACGCGCACCAGGTGCAGGGTGACGTCGGCCGCGGTGCGGCGGTGGGTGTCGACGACGGCGCGCAGGTCGGTGCCGGCCAGCACGTCGCCGTTGAACACGAGCACGTGCTTCGCGCTCAGGTGCCCGGCGACGTTGCGGATGCCCCCGCCGGTGCCCAGCGGCTCGTCCTCGGTGACGTAGACCAGCTCCAGGCCCAGCTCCGACCCGTCGCCGAAGTGCTCGGCGAAGGTCTCGGCCAGGTAGGACGTGCCCAGGACCGCCCGGCGCACCCCGGCGGCGCGCACGCGCGAGAGCAGGTGGGCCAGGAACGGCACCCCCGCCGTGGGCAGCATGGGCTTGGGCGCCGAGAGGGTCAGCGGGCGCAGGCGGGTGCCCTTGCCCCCCACGAGCACCACGGCCTCGACGTCGTCCATGCCGCTGTCCATCCGGGTCCTCTCAGGTCAGCCGGGCCAGGCCCCGGTGGCGGTCGGCCGCGTAGCGCCGCAGCCCGTCCCGCGCGGTCTCCAGCATGCCGGGCACCGGACCGGGTGCGACGCCGGCCTCCGCGCCCGGCACGTGCACGACGGTCCAGCCCGCGCGGGCGAGCCGGTCGCCGAGGTCGACGGCGTCGACGGGGCCCAGGTGGCGGGGGTCGTAGCCGTCGACGGAGTCCCAGGCCGCGCGGCGCAGTAGCACGCACCGCCCGCCGACCCAGCCCACCGGGCCGGCCGAGCGGGGCGCGCCCAGCGGCACGCGGCCGGCGAGCAGGTCGCGGCGGGCGGGCAGCGCGCCGGCCGCCGGACCGGGCATCCGGGGCCCGAGGGCCGCGGCGCGGGGGAAGCGGACGGCGGCGGCCAGCAGGGCGTCCAGCGCGCCGGGGGCGAGCGTGACGCCGGTGTCGACGGCGAGCACCCAGCCCGCCTCGCGCGGCAGCGCCACCACGCCGCGGTTGACGGCGGCGGCCCGGGCGAGCGCCTCGGTGACCGCCACGACGGTGGCACCCGCCGCGGGCGTCCCGTCCGCCGGGCCCGCGACGTGGACCGCCGGGCCGGTGCCCGCCACGGGGGCGGGCGTCCCGGGGCCCCAGCTCACGACGCCAACGGCGCTCCCGTACCCCTGCACGGCGGGCACCCTACCGATCCCGCCCCCGGCGGCGGGCCGCCGCCGTCAGATCTCCTCGGTGTCGCCGTCCAGCTCGGCCAGGAGGTCGGCGGCGGCGCGGTCGCCCGCGTCGACACCGGCGCGCAGGTAGTCGCGCGCCTCGTCGGAGCGGCCGACGTCGACCAGGAAGCGGCCCATCGTGTACGCCCAGCCCGGCTCGGCGTGCCGGCGGGCCTCGATGAACTGCAGCTCCGCGCCGTCGACGTCGCCGAGGGCGAGCAGGAACTGCCCGTAGGCGGTGTGGGCCCGCAGGGCGCCCAGCGCGCCGGCCCGCCGGTAGAGCTCCTCGGCCTCCTCGGTGCGCGCCTGGGCCGCGCGCACGTCGGCCAGCGCGAGCACGGTGTCGGGGCGGGCCGGGTCGGCGAGGCGCTCGGCCGCGATCGCGGCGCCGGCCAGGTCGCCGTCCTCCAGCAGCAGCTCGACGAGGTTCGCGCCGGCCTGGGGGTCCCCCGCCTCCGCCGCGCGCTCCAGCAGCTGCACGCCCTCGGCGAGCCGGCCCTCGTCGCGGAGCAGGATCGCGAGGTCGTTGGCCGCGCCCACCTCCCCCGACGAGACGGCCAGCCGCAGCGCGTCCTCGGCCCGCTCGCGGTCGCCGGTCTCCACGAGGGCGACGCCGAGCCGTCCGGCGAAGCGCACGTGCCCCTGCTCGACCAGCCCGGACAGCCACTCGACCGCGGCGTGCCAGCTGCCGCTGTCGAGGTAGGCGCGGGTGAGCAGGTCCGGCGCGGAGGGCTCCCCCGAGGCGACCGCCTGCCGCAGGACGTCCACCGCCTCGAGCGGGCGCCCCGCCTCCAGCAGCACGACGCCCTGCGCGGTCAGCGGCTCGGTGATCGGCGGAGCGGGAGTCGGTGGCTCGGGGTACGGCTGCGTCACGGGGGATCCTCCTCGATGGGGTGGCTCATCGTGGCAGCACGAGCAGGGATTCTCACCCTGGGTAGGTGGCGATCACCTTCCGGTAGGCCGTCCGGCGCAGCCGTTCGGGTACCAGGCGGTAGCCGCCGCGCAGCACGACGTTGCGCGCCCACTGCCGCCGGGTCGTGAAGCCGAGCTCGCGGAACCGGCGCTGCACGGCCAGCTCGGCGCGCAGCTGCCCGAGCCCGCCGCGCCGCGCGTAGGCCCCGGCGCCCACCCGGTACTTGACGAGCGGCTCGGCGGTGTTGGCCACCCGCGCCCCCGCGACGAGCAGCTTCGCCCAGAGCAGGTAGTCCTCCATCAGCGCGAAGTCGCTGTAGCCGCCGACGGCGCGGACGAGGTCGCGGCGGTAGACCACGGTGGGGTGGTTGAAGGGGTCGGCGAAGCGGGCGCGGGCGGCGATGTCGGCCGGGTCCGTGGGCGGGGTGCGGGTGCCGACGAGGTCGTCGGGGTGGTCGCCGAACTCGACCAGGCCCGCCCCCACCAGGTCCAGCCCGGACTCGATCATCGGCAGCTGCACGGCGAAGCGGTGGGGCAGCGACAGGTCGTCGGCGTCCATGCGGGCGACGACGCCGTGGGAGCAGGCGGCCAGCCCGGCGTCGAGCGCGGGTCCGAGCCCGCCGTTGCGGGGCAGCTCCAGCAGCCGCACGGGCACGGGGCTCCCGGCGACGAGGTCGGCGAGCGCCTGCCCGAGCGCGGGCGGCACCGGGCCGTCACGCACGATGACGACCTCGTCGGGCCGGCGGGTCTGGTCCTGCACCGACGAGCGGAACGCGGCCGTCAGGAAGTCGGGCCGGTCACCGGCCCAGACGGGCAGCAGCAACGAGAACTCCTCGGGCACCGCCCGCTCCTCCTCATCGGTCCGGCCGCGGGTGGTCCCTCACCGTCGGTGACGGCGGCGGAACGACCGCGATCACCCGCGACACGCGCGCGACCTCCCGGCGGGTCGCGCCCGGTGCGCCACCCTAGGGGACCGGTCGCGGGACCCGACCGGGAGGAGGTGGATCATGGTCGTCCGCACCCCGGACCGCGCTGCCCGCACCCGTCCCGCTCCCCCGCCGCCGCCCGTCCGACCCCTGGGCGAGCGGGTCCTGCAGCGCCTGCGGATCACCGCGGTCGTGAGCTCCGCGCTGGTCCTGGCCGTCACCGGCACCGCGTGGGGGCTCTACCGCGACGTGACCGCGGGCATCACCACCACCGATGTCGTCTCCGGCGGCGACGACGGCCAGGACGTCCTGCTGGTCGGCGTGGACAGCCGCACCGACGCCCGGGGCGAGCCGCTGCCGCCGGAGGTGCTGCGCGAGCTGAGCAGCGGTCCCGACACCGGCGTGCTCAACTCCGACACGATCATCCTGCTGCACGTGCCCTCCGACGGGGGCGCGGCGGTGGCGTTCTCGATCCCGCGCGACACCTACGTCGACATCCCCGGCCTGCGCCGCGACAAGATCAACGCGGCGTACCCGGCCGTCGCCGCGCTCACCGCGCAGCGCCTCGTCGACGACGGGCTGCCGCGCGCGCAGGTCCGCGCGGAGTCGGCGCGCGCCGGGCGGGCGGCGCTGATCGGCGCCGTCGAGGACCTCACCGGCGTGTCGGTCGACCACTACGCCGAGGTCAACCTGCTCGGCTTCCACGACCTGACCCGCGCCATCGGCGGCGTCGACGTGTGCCTGACCCGCGCCGTCGACGAGCCGCTGTCGGGCGCGCGGCTGCCCGCCGGGCCGCAGACGATCTCCGGGCGCGACGCCCTGGCCTTCGTCCGCCAGCGCCAGGGGCTGCCCGACGGCGACCTGTCCCGCATCCGGCGCCAGCAGGTGTTCCTCGCCGCCGTCGCCGACCGGGTGCTCAGCGCCGGCACGCTCACCGACCCGGCGGCCCTGTCCGGGCTCGTCGACGTCGTGCAGCGCTCGGTGGTGATCAGCCAGGGCTGGGACCTGCTCGCCTTCGCCCGGCGCGCCGCCGACCTGGCCGCCGGGGACCTGCAGTTCGTCACCATCCCCACCACCGGCCGGGAGAGCAACGACCGCGGGGACGTCCTGCTCGTCGACCCGCCGGCCGTGGCGGAGTTCGTGGAGCAGCGCATCGCCGCGCAGCGGGCCGCCGCCGAGGCCGCGGCGGAGGCCGCCGAGGCGGCGCGGGCCGCCGGTCCGCCGCCGGTGATCGAGGTGATCGCGGCCCGGTACGTCGTGGACGTCCGCAACGGCTCGGAGGCCGCCGGGCTCGCCTCCGACGTGGCGGCGCACCTGCGCGCGCTCGGCTTCGTCGGCGGCGCCATCGGCAACACCGGTGCGGTGGAGCGCTCCACGGTGCGCTACAGCGGCCCGGACGGCGAGGCGGCGCGCGACGTCGCCGAGCAGCTGGGCGGGCTCGCCGTCGCCGGCGACGACGCCGTCGTCCGGGGGCACCTGGAGGTCGTGCTCGGCGCCGACTTCGACCCGGGCGTGCTGCCGGCCCCGGCGCCGGAGGTCGACCCCGGCGCCCCGCCGCCGCCCGTCGACGCCCCGATCACCGCGGACGGGGTGCCCTGCATCGACTGAGCCGGCCGCGGCGGCTGGTTGGATGCGCGGGTGTCCCTCACCGACGCCCTGCTCGACCGCGGATCCCCCCGCCCCCTCATCACGTTCTACGACGACGCCACCGGGGAGCGGATCGAGCTGTCCGGCGTCAGTACCGCCAACTGGGCGGCGAAGGCAGCCAACCTCCTGCGCGACGAGTGCGACCTGGAGCCGGGCGCGCGCGTCGCCGTCCTGCTGCCGGCCCACTGGCAGACCGCGGCGGCGCTGCTGGCCGTGTGGTGGTGCGGCGGCGAGGTGGCCGACTCCGACCCCGACCTGGTGCTGTGCGACGTCGACCGGCTCGACCTCGCGCTCTCCCTCGTGCCGCCGCACGCCGTCGTCGCGTTCTCGCTCGACGCGTTCGGGCAGGGCCTGACCGGCCTGCCCGAGGGCGTGCTGGACTTCGCGACGCAGGTGCGGCTGCACGGCGACGACTTCGTGCCGTGGCAGCCGGTGCCCGGCAACGCGCCCGCCCTCAACGGCGCCGTCGTGGACGAGGTGCTGGCCGGCGCCCGCGCCCGGGCCGCGGAGCTGGGCCTGTCCACCGGCGACCGGGTGCTGTCCACCCGGGACTGGTCGGGCGACGGCCTGCGTGACGGGCTGCTCGCCGTCCTCGCCGCCGGGGCGAGCCTGGTGCAGTGCCGCAACACCCCGGACGGGGTCCTGGACCGGCGGGCGGAGCAGGAGCGCACGACGCACCGCCTCTGACGCCCCTCGGCGTTGCAGGAAGGCCACCTTCCCGCGATCCCGTTGCAGGGAGGTGGCCTTCCTGCAACGGGGTCAGGCCAGGTCGGCCCGGATCGCGCTCACCGCCGCCCGGTCGAGCAGGCCCAGACCGGCGGCGTGGTCGGCGATCTGCGCGCTGTCGTCCACCACCAGCATCGGGACGCCCGCGGCCGTCACCTCGGCGGCGAGGTCGTCGATCTCGGCGCCGCGGCCGAGGTCCAGCCCGGTGATCCGGCGGATGTAGATGGCGGCGACGCGCTCGGGGTGGTCGCGGGCGATGTCGGCGTAGATCTCGGGGTCCTCCTGGCCGCTGTCGCCGATGAGCACCATCCGCAGCCCCGGGTGCTCGGTGAGCAGGCGGCGCACCAGCGGGGGCTTGTGGTGCTGCGCGCCGATGCGGAACAGCCCGGTGTGCGAGGGACCCCAGTCGGTGAGCAGCAGCGGCCCGAGGGGGAAGCCGCGCAGCCGCACGAACTGCAGCAGCATCTCGTGCAGGTTCCACGGGCTCGTCGACACGTAGAAGATGGGCCGGCCCGGGGCGGTGAGGGCCTGGTACAGCGCGGCGGCCCCGGCCAGCGGGGTGCGCTCGGTGATGTCGGTGAGCAGGGTGGCGCGCAGGAAGTCCCGCGCCCGCAGCAGGCCGGTGTGCAGGATCGTGTCGTCGATGTCGCTGACGATGCCGACGTCGGTGGCCTGGTCGACGACCAGCACCTGCGCGACGGCGCTGGCCCCGCCCGGGCCGGTCAGCCGCACCTCCAGCCAGCCCGGCTCGACGCCGGGCAGCGCGACCTCGTGGTCGACGTAGCCGTCGCGGTCGGTGCGCACCACCACGTCGCCGCCCGGCGCGTGGATCGTCACCGGGGTGCGTGTGACCTCCACGGTGAGGAAGCGGGCCAGTGACACCTTGAGCGTCGCGCGGCGCGACCGCGGGGAGGTGCTCTCCGTCGGCGGCGGCTCGACGGACTCCGCCTCGCGCCGCGCCAGCACCAGCCGCGCACCGATCCGCGCGCGGGTGGGCGTGCCGTGCCCGATGAACGGGACGATCATGGGGTGGCGGCGGCCCGCGATCTGGGCGCCGAGGGCGATGCCCCCCTCCACGGCGTCCTCGAGCGCCAGCACGGACGCGAGCAGCAGGCGCTTCACCCGGATCCGGTTCACGCCCCGACCTCCCCCGCCGTCGCCACCGTCGCCCCGGCCGCTCGCCCGGGCGGAGCCGTCCTCGCACGCTCGATCACGCGAGAAGGGCTACCGCACGCGCCGCGGCGCCGCCACACCGGCCCACCCGGAACCCCTCCGCGCAGTCGGGCCCGGCGAGCTCGCGCAGGGCCGGGCCCACGCCGTCGGCGCCGCCGAACTGGAAGCCGAGCTGGGTGGTGTAGCAGCGCGCGGCCGCGATCTTGCGCTCCAGCTGGGCGCCGATCCCGACGGCCCGGTCCCGCCCCTCGGGCACGACCGTCCACGGGCGGGCGTCGGGACGGCGCAGCGCGTAGGGGGCGTCGCGCCACCACCAGGGCCCGTCCGGCTCCACCACCGCGGCCACCGCCTCCGCGACGACCCGGTGGTCGGCGTGGTCGCCCAGCGCCTGCGGGGCGAGCACGAGGTCGGCGTGGCGCAGCACCGGACGCAGCAGCTCGGCGAGCAGCGCGACGACGCCGTCGTCGTCGTGGACGCCGGCGAACAGGTCCGCGGCGCTGGTGTAGCCGCGGTGCGGGGCCTCCGGTACGGGGAGGTGCACCGGTCGGGCGCCCAGCTCCGCGCAGGCGGCGACGTCCTCGGCCCGGCGCAGCGCCATGTAGTCGACCGACGCGTCGAGCCCCTTGTCGAGCTGCGTCGACAGCGCGAACGGCGACGGGTCGGCCACGCTGGCCGTGAAGCAGGTGACGACGGTGACGCGCCACCCGGCGTCGGCCAGCGCGGCGAGCGTGCCGCCGGCGGAGAACACGGCGTCGTCCAGGTGGGGGGACACCGCCACGGCGTGGCCCGTGCGCGGATGTGGCGGCTGGGACCGCCACATCCGCGCACGGGCGGCGGAGCCGGTCACAGCAGGTGGGGGGCCGCCCGGAAGCGGCAGGTCGGGTCGACCGGCGGGTCCGGGATCTCCGGGATCCCGGACCCGTCGACGGTGTCGTACACGTCGGTGATCTGGCCGGCCACCACCGGCCACGACCAGCGCAGGTGGACGTCGGAGTGCGCCCGCTCCGCCATCCGCCGCCGCAGCACCGCGTCGTCGAGCACCCGGCGGATGCCGGCGGCGAGCGCGGCCGGGTCGCGGGGCGGGACGAGCACGCCGTTGTCGTCGGGGCGCACGCAGTCGCGCACGCCGACGACGTCGGTGGACACGACCGGCAGCCCGCTCGCCATCGCCTCCAGGATCGTGTTCGAGAACCCTTCCGCGTAGGTGGGGCTGACGAAGACGTCGCCGCGCCGGTACACCTCGTGCGCCCGCTCGTAGGGCACCGCACCCAGCACCTCGACGTGCTCGCCCAGGCCCAGCTCGGCCACCCGCCGCTCGACGAGCGCGACGTCGGGCCCGATGCCGGAGACGAGCAGCCGCACGCGCCGTCCCCGCAGGTCCCCGTCCCCGTCGAGGAGCATCCGGACGGCGTCGAGCAGGTCGAGCACGCCCTTCCGGGCGTCGACGCGGCCGTGGTAGAGCAGCACGGCCGGGTCGGACACGCGCGCGATCGACTCGCGGTCGACGGGGGCGAACCGCTCGGCGTCCGTCGCCCCGGGGACGAGGGTGAACCGGGCGGGGTCGATGCCGTGGCGCTGCGCCACCTCCGCGGCGAACGACGGCGACCCGATCAGCAGCGCGGGCGCGTGGGTGAACACGGCGCGCACCAGGTCGCGGTGGGTGGTGCAGCAGGTGCCGACCCAGTGCCCGTCCCCGCCCTGCACCGACACCACCGCGGGCAGCCCGGCCGCGCGCGCGGCCCGCAGCACCGCCAGCCCGTTGGGGTAGGCGTACTGGGCGTGCAGGACGTCGAACGGCTCCTCGGCGTGCAGCTCCAGCACGGTGCGCGCCATGGTGTCGACGTCGTCCTCGAAGCGCGCGGGGTCGCCCTGCGCCACGGCCTGCTCCCCCAGCGCCTCCAGGGGCACGGTCCGCACGCCCTCGGGCACGCGGTCGGCCGGCGGCGGGCCACCCCCGTACACGGCGCGCCCGGCCGGGTCGCCGCGGTACTGGGACACCAGCGTGACGTCGTGCCCGGACCGCACGAGGTGGCGCAGCAGGTTCTCCGCGTAGGCGCTCATGCCCGAGACGGCGGGCCAGTAGCGGCGGGAGACGAAGCAGATCCTCATGCGCCCGCTCCTCTCATGCCGAGGCCCAGCCGCGGTCCTCCGCCTCCCGCAGCGCCGCGAGCGCCGCGGGCACGAGCACGTCGGCGCGGTGCGAGTCGCGGGACAGCTCCAGCGACACCAGCCCGGGGTAGGCGACCCCGGCCAGCGCGCCGAGCACGGCCGGCAGGTCCATGTCGCCCTCGCCGGGTGCGAGGTGCTCGTGGCGCCCGCGCGGCATGTCCTCCACGGCGCACGCCCCGATGTGGGCGCCGAAGCGGTGCACGGCCTCGGCCGGCTCGTAGGGGCCGGCGACGATGCAGTGCCCGGTGTCGAGCGCGAGCGCGATGTCGGGCACCGCCTCGTGCAGCCGGGCCCAGTCGTCGCAGTCCTCCACGAGCATCCCGGGTTCGGGCTCGACGGCGCACACGACGTCGCGCTCACCGGCGTGCGCGACGACGTCCGCGACGCCCTCGACGAGCCACGGCCACGCGTCCTCCCCGCCCTCGGCGGGCACGCCCGCCCAGAACGAGACGGCCTCGCTGCCCAGGTCGGCGGCGACGTCCACGCACAGCTTGAGGAACCCGACCCGCCGCGCGCGGTCGGCCGGGTCCGGGCTGACCAGCGTCGGGTGGTGCTTGCGGCGCGGGTCGAGCAGGAACCGGGCGCCGGTCTCGACGACGCTGTCCAGGCCGAGCTCGTCGAGCCGGCGGGCCAGCGCGGCCGTGCGCCCGGCGAGGTCGGGGGCGAACGGGTCGTGGTGGGCGACGTCGAGGGTCAGCGCCACCCCGTCGTAGCCGGAGTCGGCGAGCAGGGCCAGCGCGTCGTCGAGGCGGTGGCTGGTCATCCCGTTGGTGTTGTAGGCGTAGCGCAGCACGTCAACTCCTCGCGAGGGCGTGGCGGGAGGGTTCGCGGTAGAGCGGGTAGAGCTCACCGATGATCTGCCCCGCCAGCGCCCGGTCGAACCACGCGTCGGCGCCGAGCTCGTCGCGGCCGCGGTCGGTGAGCACCACCGGCGCGGCGCCGGGGTGGGGCGGCGCGCCGAGCCCGACCAGTCCCCGGTCCTGCTCCAGCAGCTCCGCGACGCCGCGCGCGCCGATCCGCCCGTAGGACATCGTCTCGACCTCCAGGCCGGGCACGACGACCTTCGCCGAGACGGCCCCGTCCCCCGCCGCCGGCACGACGAGGACGTCGAACCCGGCGAGCCGCTCCAGCAGCAGGTCCAGCAGGTCGGCCGGCCCGGTGACCGGGGTGGCCGGCAGGTCGGTGAACGCGACGGTGGTGCGCTGCGACAGCACCGTCGGCTCCAGCCGGGCCCGCAGGTCGGCGGCGCTGCACCGCGACCACTCCCGCATCGCCGCCAGCGCCCGCGGCTCCTGCGGCGCCACCGGGGCGGCCAGCTCCCGCTCCCAGTAGTCGGCGGGGGCGTGGGGGCGCAGCCGGTCCAGCGGGGCGTGCGCGAACACCTTGCGCGAGCGCGCCGCCGCGTACTCCAGCACCGCCTTGCGCAGGGCGACCTCCCGGTCGGGGTGGCAGGCCTCCCCGCACGCGGTGACGGCGAGCGGCTCGGCGGCGGGGTCGTCGTCGATCCCGACGACGTGGACGTCGGCCAGCCCGAACTGCGTGGACGCGAGCTTGGGCAGCACCTCGATCCCCGCGCGGCGCAGCCGGTCGAGCAGCTCGCGGGTGACGGGGTCGGCGACGGCCGCGTCGTCCGGGCCGAGGTCGAGCACCGCGCCACGGTCGAGCGCGCGGAAGGCGGTGCCGTTGCCGTCGCGCTGCAGCAGCTCCAGCAGGCCGTGGGCGACGGCGCGCTCGACGGTGTCGCCCGCGCCGGAACCGTTGGTGATCACGGTGATGAGCGGGTCGGTGAGCCACGGGACGTCCGCGCCGGAGGACGCGCAGAACTCGGCCGGGAGCCACGCCGTCTCCCCGGTGCGCCAGCGCAGCGCGGGCAGCCAGTCGCGCGGCTGCGCGTCGTCGACGACGGTGCCGGCGGGCAGCACCAGCTCGCGCGGGTCGACCGCGCCCTCGGCGCGCAGCTCCGCGTACGACGCCCGACGCGGGGTGAGCGCGCGCAGGTGGTGGTGCAGCAGCAGTCCCTCGACGAGCTCGCCGTACGCGCCGGTGCGCGCCTGCTCCTCGGTCTCGCCGTACCCGAACGACCCGGCCCGCGGCGGTCCGGCGTGGTCGGCGGCGACGACGGGCACGCCGAGCCGGTCGAGCGAGGTGATGGGGAAGTCCCCGCGCTCGCCGGGCGGGAGGGCGGCGGCGAGGCGATCGGCCACCCCGCCCCCGACCGCAGCAGGGTGACCCTGCTGCAGCTGGGCAGCAGCCGGGCCACCCTGCTGCGACGTGCCGGAGGCCGTCACGACAGCTCCGCCAGCGGCACGGGCCCGGCCTTGGGCTGGCCGCGCAGGTGGTGGTCGAACAGCGCCAGCACCTGCTTGGTCGTCACCGGCGCGGCGTACTCGAACGGGGTGGCGACGGCTGCGAAGTCCAGCCGCTCCACCAGCGCGCGGGCCTCGCGCAGCTCGGCGTGCGACAGCGGGATCTGGGCGTGGTAGGCCTTGTGCGCCGACAGCCCGACGGGCGTGTCCCCGTCCAGGTCGACCTTGATCAGGTCGCCGACGAACAGGATCCCGCGGCGCTCGTCGTGCAGCACCGTGTGGCCGGGGAAGTGCCCTCCGGAGCGGTGCATGACCAGGCCGGGCGCCAGCTCGTGGCGGTCGTCGGTGGGCCAGGTGACGACGAAGGCCTTGGTCCACTGCAGGTCGTCCACCCCGATGGCCAGCACCGGCGGGGCGAGCTCGTCCTGCAGCTGCCACAGCGCGCCGTAGCCGTGCACGTGGCTGGCGCCGAGCGCGACGAGCCCGCCGCGCCGGCGCAGCTCGGCGATCGCGTCGGGCGGGTAGAACCCCGCACCCTCCCAGCCGACGAGCCCGGCGTCGGTCTCCAGCACCCAGCCTGTCGTGCCCAGGCCCAGGTTCGGCTCGCAGCGGAAGCCGTGGACGCCGGGCGCCACCTCCTCCCACACCGCCCGCCGGTCGGTGAGGTCGGCGGGGGTCGTCCAGGACCAGCCGTCCTCGGGCAGGGCGTTGCGGACGTCGGTGCACACCGGGCAGAACGGCGGCTCGGCGAACCAGCGCTGCCAGTGGCCGCAGTTGTCGCAGGAGTACGGGGTCAGGGGCATGCTCGGCTCCGGGTCGGGGCGGCGTCGTCGAGGGCGGCGTCGAGGGCGGCGGTGAGGAGTCCGTGCAGGCGCAGGTCGCGGGCCAGGGGGTGCGGCCAGGGGGCGCGCCCCGCGACGGCCGCGGAGAACGCGGCGAGCTGCGCGGTGAACGGGCTGGTGGCGGTGTCGAACGGGACGTCGACGGGCTCGCCGCCGGCGGCGTCGTAGCGGGTGAGCGTGCCGCCGGGGGTCTGGCCGAGGGTGTCGAGCGCGACGAGCTGGGCCCGCGTCCCGACGACCTCGAGCCGCCGCCGCGGCAGCGCGTCCGGGGTGTTGAAGGCGACGTGGGCGTCGTAGAGCACGCCGCCGGCGGTGCGCCCGCCGAGCACGCCGCCGTCGTCCACGGCGTAGCCGTGCACCCGGTGCTGGAGGGTGACGTGCAAGCGCTCCAGGTCGTCGCCGCCGAGCAGGACCCCGACGAGGTCGACGCCGTGCGGCGCCAGGTCGATCACCGCACCGCCGCCCGGGCCCACGCGCCAGTTGTCCCGGCGCTGCCCGTCGGGGCTCCAGTCGGCCGGCAGCCAGCACGCGTAGCTGATCCGCACGGCCGTGACGGTGCCCAGCTCGCCCGCCGCCACCAGCTCGGCGATCCGCACGTGCGCGGGGTGGAACCGCTGGTCGAACGCGCAGCCGGCCAGGCCGTCCCCGGCCGCGGCGACCACCGCGCGCGCCCCGGCGGCGTCCGGAGCGAGGGGCTTCTCGCAGAGCACGGCCACCCCCGCGGCCGCGGCGGCGGCGACCGGCTCGACGTGCGCGTGGGTGGGGGTGGCGACGTACACGGCGTCGACGCCGGGCACCCGGGCCAGCGCGTGGACGTCGGGGGCCACGCTGACCCGCCCCCGCCCCCGCCCCGTTGCAGGAAAGCCACCTTCCTGCAACGAGGTTGCGGGAAGGTGGCCTTCCTGCAACCCGGAACCAGCCGCTGCCGCCAGCGCGGTCGCCGCCGCCGGGTCGCGGTCGTGCACGGCCACCAGGTGGGCGTCGGGCACCGCCGCCAGGCCGGGCAGGACGTGGTCGCGCGCCACCCACCCGCACCCCACGAGCCCCCAGCCGACGCTCCCCCCGCCGCTCACCAGGCCTCCGGCAGGTCGAGCAGCAGCCGGCGCCGCACGGCGTCGGGCTCGGGCAGCGCGGTCCAGCGCTCCGGCAGGTAGGTCGCGGCGCGGGCGCCGTACTCGTCGGCCCAGCGCTCGTGCGGCCAGGTCCGCACCCCGTCGACGTAGAGCGGGTTGGGCCGCAGCGCCGCGCCGGCCGGGGGCGCGAGCAGGGACGGGTCCGCGCCGGCCCCGCCGGCGTCGCGCACGAGACCGAGCGCCTCGGTGCCGAGCAGGTCGCCGCCGGGGACGGGCAGGCGTCCGGTCGCGGTCGCCGCCGTCAGCTCCTCCTCGCGGTAGGCGGTCGCGCCGGGCAGCACGTCGGCCCAGCCGTCCGGGTCGAGCGGCCGGCCCGACCGCCCCGCCGGGTGCCGGGCGTTGTGGCAGTGCCCGAGCACCACGGCGCCCACCGGCCCGGCCATCGCCGCAGCGGTGGCGACGACCGTCTGCTTGTCGTCCAGGAAGTACAGCGCGTCGTGGCAGGCCACCCACACCGGCCGCGTGCGGGCCGGCAGCGGCCACGGGGTGGCCGACAGGTCGGCGCAGACCAGGTCCACGGACCCCGGCACCACGAACCGCCGCGCGAGCCACAGCTTGGCGAACACCACGTCGACGCCGGTCAGGTCCCGGCTGCCGTGCGCGGCGAGGTGGCGCAGCAGGTGCCCCGCCCCGCAGGCCAGGTCGACGACCGGGCGCCCGGCGGGCGGGTGCGCGGCGGTGAGCGCGAGGCAGGCCAGCCAGCTCGGGTCGCTCCACCGGTGCCGGAAGTAGGTCCCGACCCGGCCCAGCCCCAGCAGGTCCACGGCCTGCGACAGCGTCGTCGCCCGCAGCGCGGCCCGCAGCTGCTCCTCCGGCGGGGCCGGCTCGTCCCACCACTCGTCGGCGTCGGCGAGCAGCACGACCGCGGCCCCGTCGGGGTCGCCGGCGTCCAGCGCGGCGACGGCCCGCTCCCGGACCTCGTCGCGCCCGGCCCGCAGCCACGGGATCCCCGCGACGACGGGCCAGCGCCGCTCGCCGTCGGAGACGGTGTGCGGGCCGTCGGCCTCCAGCCCGGCCGGGCGGCCGGTCGGGGCGGCGCCGGGCGGGCCGATCGACCCGGCTCCGCCGGGGCTGACCGGGCTCACCGAGCCGGCGCTCACGAGACCTCCTCGCTGACGCTCGTCGGCCGCGTTCGCGGCGCTGCTGCGTCCGACGGTGAGCTCGCGAGCTCGCTCACGAGACCTCCTCGCTGACGCTCGTCGGCCGCGTTCGCGGCGCTGCTGCGTCCGACGGTGAGCTCGCGAGCTCGCTCACGACGCGGCCGCCAGCCCCGCCCGCGCGAGCACCTCCCGGTGGTAGCCGACCACGGGCCCGTCGTGCACGAGGTCCAGGTCGTCGAGGGCCTGCGACGCCGTGAAGCCCGCCGCCCGCGCGTGGTGGTGCACCTGCAGCACCCGGTCGAGCACGTCCGCCGCGTGGAACGCCCGCCCCACGGGGGTGTCGGCGTCGGCGCGCAGCGCGAGCAGCGACCGCGTCCGCCGCGAGAGCTCGGCCGGCAGCGCGTCCAGCTCGCGGTCGGTGAGCCGCGCCAGCACCGGCTCCAGGTGCGCACCGAGCAGCACCTCACCGGCGAACCCGGCGTCGGGCAGGGCCGCGTTGTGCAGGTGGTGGGCCAGTCCGAGCAGGAAGACCTCGCCCGGGTCGGCGTCGTCGGCCAGCAGCGCGCCGTAGACGGCGACGGCCCAGCAGTGCTCGGCGTGGTCCTCGGGCGGTTCGACGACGACGCGCGGCATCCCCGGGGCGGTCGCCCCGGCCCGCGGCTGGCGGGCCAGGGCGCCCACGAACTCGGGCACGGGACCGACCGGCGGGTCCTCCAGCAGGTCGGGCAGGGCGGCGCGGGCGCGGTCGCGGGCGGCGGCGGGCAGGGGTCCCGCCACCTCGTCGACCGCCCGGCCCAGCACCTCGAGCACCTCGTCGCCGCCGAGCCCGGCGCGCAGCAGCACGTCGGCGTCGACGCCCGCGAGACGGGCCCCGGCCAGGGCGGCGGCGCACTCCCGCGCCGCCACCCGCTCCGGGTCGTCCCCGGCCACCAGCGCCGCCCAGGCGCGCGTGAACGACCGCTGCGCGACCGATCCCCCCGCGTGGGCCACCCGCACCCGCTTGAGGTCGCCGATCTCCCGCAGCACCCCCGTCAGCTGCGGGGACACGTTCGCCATCAGGCGTCGAGCCAGTCCAGCAGCGCCCGCTCCTGGACGTGCAGGGCGTGCTCGGGCCGGTTGCCGTCGGACGTCACCGGCGCCTTGAAGAAGCAGCCGAGCTGGTCCTGCGGCCCGCCCTGCCCGCGGCGGTGCGCCTCGACGACCAGGCGCACCAGCTCCAGCACGAGCGGTGCGGCGAGGATCGAGTCGCGGCACAGGAAGTCGACCTTGAGCTGCATGCGCTGGCCGAGGAACCCGACCAGGTCGATGTTGTCCCACGCCTCCTTCTGGTCGCCGCGGGGCCGGTAGTAGTCGATGCGCACGACGTGGTCCTCGACCTCGTAGCCGAGGATGTCGTCGAGCACGTCGCCCTTCGTGCCCAGCTTGGACGCCAACGACGACGGGTCGTCGAGGATCTGCCCGTCGCGGTTGCCCAGGATGTTGGTGGAGTACCAGCCCTCGACGCGCAGGCCGCGCGTGCGGAAGGCGGGCGCGAGCACCGTCTTGATCAGGGTCTGGCCGGTCTTGCCGTCCTTGCCCGCCGTGGGGACGCCGAGGCGCTGCGCGAGCTCCTTGAGCGCCGGCACGTCGGCCGCGAGGCTCGGGGTGAAGTTGACGTACGGGCAGCCCTCCACGATCGCCGCGTAGGCGTAGAGCATGCCCGGGGTGATCACGTCGGAGTCGGTGTCGAGACCCTTCTCGAACGTGTCCGCGTCGGCCAGCACGGCCGAGGTGACGTCCGGCCACGCCTCGGTGGAGGCCAGGTTGACGACGACGACGCTGTCGAGCCCGCGGTCGGCCCGGAAGGCGCGCAGGTCGGCGCGGATGCGCTCGACGCGGTCGCGCAGGCCCTCGATCGCCACGACGTTGCCGCCCACGGCGTTGCGGCAGAAAGCCGGGTCGGCGACCGCCGGCCAGGGTTCGATCGCCGACAGCACCTCGCCGACCGCCTCGATCTGGGCGGGATCCAGGACGCGGTGGACGTGCGCCGCCTTGGCGAGGTCGTCGCCGTTCACGTCCCATCCACCGAACTGCAGGGATTCGTACGGGACGAGTTCGTCGCGATGTGCCAGTGGCAATCCCTCGCGGCCGCCCGTACCCAGTTTCATCTGCTCCACACCGGCCACTGCGGTCGTGGCGACAGCGCCACCCAGTCCGACGACAGCGACTCCGACCTGCTGCTTCGACACCCGGTCAGCCTGCGGTCCGCCTCCGGGGCGCGCAAATCGAGGTCCCGCACGCACCACCCGGCCGAAAGTTGTGTGATCCGCAGGTGATCGTGTAGTGATCGGTGGACGCGTCCGGCGGAAGTGCTCGTCACCGGCGTGGCCGCCTTTCCGCGGCACCCTCGGCCGCTCCTGCACGAGCGCGGATCCGCCGCCGGCGTGCGCGACGACACATCCCCGTCATCGTGCCGCCACCCGCCGCTGCGCGCCCGTCGAGGACGACGCCACCACCCGGCCGGGCTCGCCGGCCCCGCGGTCCCGGACGACCGGCCGCCCCCGCACCCGACCGACCGGTGATCACCCGGACCGGCGGCCGGGGGATGGCGCAGGTCACGGCCCGGGTGGGCCGGAGGCGGCATCCCCGCCCCCGCTGCGGTGTTGAACCGGGTGATGGACACCGCCGTTCTCACCCGCCGCCCGAAGCTCTGGACCCCGAAGCACGTGGTCGTCACCCGCTCCGCCGCCGAGCGCGCCCACACCCGCGAGGTGCTGGCCCGGGCCGAGGCGGCGGGCGTCACCGACATCACCTTCCTGCGCTCCGACCGGATCACCGCGCCCAGGGACGAGGACGAGCGCGCCGCCTACGCCCGCGCCAAGGCGACGCTCGCGGTGGTCGTCAGCCCGCCGTCGGCCCGCAAGCTCCAGCCGATCGCCCCCAGCGCCGACTGGCGCCTCGACCTGGCCCGCGGCTGCCCCGCGCACTGCCAGTACTGCTACCTCGCCGGATCGCTGGGCGGTCCGCCGATCACCCGCGTCTACGCCGACCTCGACGACATCCTCGCCGGCATGGACGACTACGTCGGGCGCGGCACCGTCACCTCCGCCGACGAGGCGCGCGCCGGCGAGGGCACGACGTTCGAGGCGTCGTGCTACACCGACCCGCTGGGCATCGAGCCGGTCACCGGCAGCCTCGCGGCCGCGGTCACCCACGTCGGCACCCACCCCTTCGCCGGGCCGGTGCAGCTGCGGGCGACCACCAAGTTCGGCGGGGTCGACTCCCTCGTCGGCCTGCCCCACGCGGGCCGCACCCGCATCCGCGCCTCGGTCAACGCCGACGGCGTCGCCGGCCGGTTCGAGGGCGGCACCGACCCGGTGCCGGTCCGGCTGGCCGGGCTCGGGCGCCTCGCCCGCGACGGCTACCCCGTCGGCCTGACGATCGCGCCGATCATGCCCGTGGACGGGTGGCGGGAGCAGTACGGCGCGCTGCTCGACGCCGCGGGCGCCGCGCTCCCCGAGGGCGCGGACCTCACCGTGGAGTGCATCACCCACCGGTTCACGCCGGGCAGCAAGGACGTGCTGGAGGGCTGGTACCCCCGCACCAAGCTGGAGATGGACCCCGAGCAGCGGTCCCGCAAGTTCGGCAAGTTCGGCGCGGTCAAGTACGTCTACCCGGCCGACCGGATGCGCGAGCTGCGCACCTGGTTCGACGACGCCCTCGCCGAGCGGCTGCCGCAGGCCCGGTCGCTCTACTGGACCTGAGCGGCACCCGGTCCTCACGTACCGTCGGCGCCGTGGGGACCGTGCTGCTCGACCTCGACGGGACGCTCGTCGACTCCGCCGGCCTGATCACCGCGCACCTGGCCGGCGCGCTGGCCACCGTCGGGGTGGTGCGCTCGCCGGAGGAGCTGCTGCCGCTGGTCGGGCCGCCGTTCGAGACCGCGCTCCCCGCCCTGGGCCTGTCCCCCGCCGAGACGGCCGCGGCGATCGCGGCCTACCGCGCGTCCTACGACCGGGTGGCGGCCGCGCACACGCCGCTCTACCCGCGGGTCCCCGAGCTGCTGGACCGGATCGCCCACCACCGGCTCGCCGTCGCCACCTCCAAGCCCGAGCGGATCGCGCGGGCGATCGTCGACGGGGTCGGCCTGACCGGCCGGTTCGCGCTCGTCGGCGGCGCCGACCAGCCGAACGGACGGCTGGGCAAGGCGGCGGTGGTCGGGTCGGTGCTGGAGCGCCTCGCGGTCGACCCGGCGCGCGAGGCCGTGGTGATGGTCGGCGACCGCCACCACGACGTCGACGGGGCCGCCGTGCACGGCGTGCCGACCATCGGCGTCGCCTGGGGCTACGCGCAGCCGGGCGAGCTGGTGCGCGCGCGCAAGATCGTGGCCGACGTCGACGAGCTGGTGGACGCGCTGACGGGCGACGCGCACTGGTCCACCGCGACCTGACCGGCTCGCCACGACGGGTGCGCCGTCGGCGGCGCAGCCGTCGCGGCCGGGCCGGACCGACCGAGCGTCCCCTACCCGTCCTCCTTCTGCACCCAGTCGTAGCTGCGGTCGACCGCGCGGCCCCAGTTGCCGTGCTCGCGGCGGCGCAGCCCGGGGTCCATCGCCGGTTCCCACGCCGCGCCGCGGTGCCAGTTGGCCCGCAGCACCTCCAGGTCCGGCCAGTGCCCGACGGCCAGGCCCGCCGCGTACGCCGCCCCGAGCGAGACGGCCTCCGACCCGAGCGGGCGCTCCACCGGCACGTCGAGGACGTCGGCGACGAACTGCATGAGCAGGTGGTTGGCCGTCATGCCGCCGTCGACCTTGAGCCGGGTGACCGGCACCCCGGAGTCGAGGTTCATGGCGTCGACGACCTCGCGGGTCTGCCAGCCCGTCGCCTCCAGCACCGCGCGCGCGAGGTGCCCGCGGGTGATGAACGAGGTCAGCCCGACCATCACGCCGCGGGCGTCGGGGTGCCAGCGCGGCGAGTACAGCCCGGAGAACGCGGGGACGATGTAGCAGCCGCCGTTGTCGGGGACGGTCTCGGCGAGCGTCTCGATCCGCGCGGCGGTGGAGATCATGCCCAGCGAGTCGCGGAACCACTGCACCAGCGAGCCGGTCATCGCGATCGCGCCCTCCAGCGCGTAGACGGGGGTGTCGCCGATGAGGTAGCCGACGGTCGGGATCAGCCCGTGCGTCGACCGGGCGATGCGGTCACCGGTGTTCATCAGCAGGAACGCGCCCGTGCCGTAGGTGCACTTGACCTCGCCCGGGGCGAAGCAGGCCTGGCCCACCAGCGCGGCCTGCTGGTCGCCCAGCGCCCCGGCCACCGGCACCCCGGGCAGCACCGAGCGGCAGGTGCCGTACACCGCGGCGTTGGGCACGATGCGCGGCAGCATGCGGCGCGGGACGTCGAGCACCTCGAGCATCTCCTCGCACCACTCGAGGGTGCGCAGGTCCATGAGCATGGTGCGGCTGGCGTTGGTGACGTCGGTGACGTGCTCGCCGGTCAGCTGCCAGATCAGCCAGCTCTCCATCGTGCCGAACAGCAGCTCGCCGGCCTCGGCGCGCTCGCGGGCGCCCGGCACGCTGTCCAGGATCCAGCGCAGCCGCGGCCCGGCGTAGTAGGTGGCCGGGGCCAGCCCGCAGCGCTCGGCGATCAGGTCGGCGTGCCCGTCGGCGACGAGCCGGGCCACGATGCCGTCGGTGCGCGTGTCCTGCCAGGTGATGGCCCGGCAGACCGGCTCACCGGTGCTCCGGTCCCACACCACGGTGGTCTCGCGCTGGTTGGCGATGCCGAGCGCCACGATGTCGTCGGGGGTGAGCCCCGCGCTGCGCAGCGCGGCCGGCACGACCCGGGTGACGTTGCGCCAGATCTCCAGCGGGTCGTGCTCGACGAGCCCCGGCGCGGGGTAGTGCTGGCGGTGCTCGAGCTGGGCGACGGCGAGCATGCGCCCCGAGCGGTGGAACAGCAGGCAGCGCGTGGACGTGGTGCCCTGGTCGATCGCCGCGACGACGCGCTCACCCACCGCGCACCCCACCGGCCCGCGTCACGGGGTGCCCCCGACCAGCTCGATGCTGATCTCGCGGCCGGCGGCCACCAGCGGCTCGGCCACCCAGGGGCGCAGGTCGCCGCCGACGCCGAACAGCTCGTCCACCGGCCCCACCACCGCCAGCGCGCCCGCCACCAGCCCCCCGCTGCCCCGCAGGGCCACCGCCGCGCCGCCGGCGCCCGGCTCGCACTCCCCCGTGTCGACGGCCCAGCCGCGGCGGCGCGCGGTGACCAGGTGGGCCTCCAGGGCGGCGAGCGTGGTGCAGGTGCGGCCGGTGTAGGAGGTGAGCGGGAGGTCGCGCGGGCGCACCGTGGCGGTGGGGGCGAACGCGAGCAGGCACTTGCCCAGCGCCGTGGCGTGCAGCGGCTGGCGCTCGCCGGTGCGGATGCGCTGCGGCGAGTCGTCGGGGCGGAAGACGTGGTGCACCAGCCGCACCGCCGGCCCGTCGGGCACCCCGACGTGCACCGCGAGCCCGGTGCTGCCGGCGAGCGAGTCGGCCCAGTTCATGGCCCGGGCCCGCAGGTCGTGGGGGTCCCAGCCGCCGCGGCGCAGCTCGTCGAGCCCCGAGCCGAGCACGTAGCGGCCGGACGCCCGCTCCTGGTCGATGAAGCCGACCTCGCGCAGCGTGCGGACGATCCCGTGCACGGTCGGGCGCGGCAGGTCCAGCGCCGCGGAGACCTCGTTGAGGCCCAGCGGGCGGCCCGCGCCGCCGAGCAGCCGCAGCACGGCGGCCGCCCGCTCGATGGACTGGATCGACCCGGGCATCGTCCTCCTCGCTGAGCACGTCGGACGGCGGGCCGGTCGGACGGTGGCCCCACGAGCTCGGTCGCACCCACTCTACGAGCAGTGTGAGCTGCGTCCGGACGGCGGTTCGACAATGTCGAACATCAGCCGTTGCCCGGCGGAGGAGCGCTTCCTAGCGTCGGCCCCGGCCCGTCACGAGGGTGGGCCCCATCGGAGAGGACTTCGACGATGAAGAACTCCTACCTCGGGGAGCTGTCCGCAGAGTTCCTCGGCACCATGATCCTCATCCTGTTCGGCGTCGGTGTCGTGGCGCAGGTCGTCACCGCGGCCGACGGTGGACTGGGCGATCACGACTCCATCGCCTGGGCGTGGGGCATCGGCGTGACGCTCGGCGTCTACGTCGCGGCCCGCATCTCCGGCGCGCACCTCAACCCGGCCGTGACGATCGCGCTGGCCGCCTTCAAGGGCTTCTCCTGGCGGAAGGTGCTCCCCTACTCCCTCGCCCAGACCGCCGGCGCGTTCGTGGCGGCCCTGATCGTCCGCTTCGTGTACTCCGACCTGATCACCGCGCTCGACCCCGAGCTCACCATCGCCTCGCAGGGCATCTTCTCCACCCTGCCCGGCAACGGGTCGGCGCCCGTCAGCATCACCACGGCGTTCTTCGACCAGATCGTCGGCACCGCGATCCTCGTGTTCGTGATCTTCGCGCTGACCACGGCGTCGAACAACCCGCCGCTGGCCAACATCGGCCCGGTCGTCGTCGGGCTGCTCGTCGTGGGCATCGGCATGGCGTGGGGCGCCAACGCCGGCTACGCGATCAACCCGGCCCGCGACTTCGGACCCCGGCTGCTGTCCTACATCACCGGCTACGAGACGGCCTGGGTCGACCAGAACGGCACGCCCTACTGGTGGTTGCCGATCGTGGCCCCGATCATCGGCGGCCTCATCGGCGGCGCGCTGTTCAAGTTCGCGATCGAGGCCTTCCTGCCCACCGCCCCGGAGCAGGTGACGGTCTCCGAGCCGAACGCCGCCACCGACCCCCACAACGACCCCGGGCCGCGCGCCGCGGCCACCGACCGCAGTCAGAACGCGTAGGAGGAGGAACTCCATGGCCGAGTTCGTCGGAGCCGTCGACCAGGGCACCACCAGCACCCGATTCATGATCTTCGACCACGGCGGCAACGAGGTGGGCCGCCACCAGCTGGAGCACCAGCAGATCCTGCCGCAGGCCGGCTGGGTCGAGCACGACCCCACCGAGATCTGGGAGCGCACCTCCACGGTCCTGCAGCAGGGCCTGAACCGGGCCGGGATCACGGCCGCCGACCTCGTCTCGCTGGGCATCACCAACCAGCGCGAGACCGCGGTCGTGTGGGACCGCAGGACGGGCCGCCCGCTGTACAACGCGATCGTCTGGCAGGACACGCGCACCGACCGCATCGCCTCGGCGCTCGACCGCGACGGGCGCGGCGACGTCATCCGCCGCAAGGCCGGTCTCCCCCCGGCCACGTACTTCTCCGGCGGCAAGATCCAGTGGATCCTGGAGAACGTCGACGGGGCGCGGGAGGCCGCCGAGCGCGGTGACGCGGTCTTCGGCAACACCGACACCTGGCTGCTGTGGAACCTCACCGGCGGCCGCGACGGCGGGGTGCACGTCACCGACCCCACCAACGCCAGCCGCACGATGCTGATGGACCTCGAGACGCTCGACTGGGACGACGAGCTGCTCGGGTTCTTCGGGATCCCGCGGTCGATGCTGCCGGAGATCAAGCCCAGCTCGTGCCCGGGCGACGGGTACGGGCGGACGCGGGCGAACGGCCCGCTGGGCGCCGAGGTGACGATCAACGGCGACCTGGGCGACCAGCAGGCCGCCACCGTCGGCCAGGTGTGCTTCGCCCCCGGCGAGGCCAAGAACACCTACGGCACGGGCAACTTCATGCTGCTCAACACCGGCACCGAGCTCGTGCGGTCGAAGGCGGGCCTGCTGTCCACGGTCTGCTACAAGTTCGGCGACGAGCCCACCGTCTACGCGCTGGAGGGCTCCATCGCGGTCACCGGCTCGGCCGTGCAGTGGCTGCGCGACCAGCTCGGGATCATCTCCGGGGCCGCGCAGAGCGAGTCGCTGGCCCGCCAGGTGGAGGACAACGGCGGGGTGTACTTCGTCCCCGCGTTCTCCGGGCTGTTCGCCCCCTACTGGCGCTCCGACGCCCGCGGTGCGATCGTCGGTCTGTCGCGCTTCAACACGAACGCGCACCTGGCCCGCGCCACCCTGGAGGCCATCTGCTACCAGAGCCGCGACGTCGCCGAGGCGATGGAGAAGGACTCGGGCGTGCACCTGGAGGTGCTCAAGGTCGACGGCGGGGTCACCGCCAACGAGCTGTGCATGCAGATCCAGGCCGACGTGCTCGGCGTGCCGGTGAGCCGGCCCGTCGTCGCCGAGACCACCGCACTGGGCGCGGCCTACGCCGCCGGGCTCGCGGTGGGGTTCTGGAAGAACACCGACGAGCTGCGGACGAACTGGAACGAGTCGAAGCGCTGGACGCCCACCTGGTCGGGTGAGCAGCGCGACTCGGGCTACGCGCGGTGGAAGAAGGCCGTCGAGCGGACGTTGAACTGGGTGGACGTGGACTGAGGTCCGCCTCCACCACCGACTGAAGGGACACACCATGCGATCGGTCGCACTCTCCCCCTCGGCGCGGGAGGCCGCGCTGCAGGCGATGGGGTCGACCGAACTCGACGTGCTGGTCGTCGGGGGCGGTGTCGTGGGCGCAGGAGCCGCCCTCGACGCCGCCACCCGCGGCCTGACCGTCGGGCTCGTCGAGGCCCGCGACTTCGCCTCGGGCACCTCGAGCCGCTCGAGCAAGCTCATCCACGGGGGCCTGCGCTACCTGGAGATGCTCGACTTCCGGCTGGTGGCCGAGGCGCTCTCCGAGCGGGGGCTGCTCATCGACAAGCTGGCGCCGCACCTGATCCGGCCGGTGCCGTTCCTCTACCCCCTCAAGCACCGCGGGTGGGAGCGGCTCTACGCCGGGGCGGGCGTGGCCCTCTACGACACGCTCGCGAGGATCTCCGGCCACACTGCCGGCCTGCCCCTGCACCGCCACCTCACCCGCCGCGGGGCGCGCCGGATCGTGCCGTCGCTGCGCAAGGACGCCCTGGTCGGCGCCCTGCAGTACTACGACGCGCAGGTCGACGACGCGCGGCACACGATGTTCATCGCCCGCACCGCGGCGGCGTACGGCGCGCACGTGGCCACCCGGTCGCGCGTGGTCGGGCTGCTGCGCGAGGGCGAGCGCGTCACGGGCGCGAAGGTGCACGACCTGGAGTCGGGCGAGACCACCGAGGTCCGCGCGCGGCAGGTCATCAACGCCACTGGCGTGTGGACCGACGACACCCAGGCGCTGGTCGGCGAGCGCGGCCAGTTCAAGGTCCGCGCGAGCAAGGGCATCCACCTGGTGGTGCCGCGCGACCGCATCCAGGGCAGCTCCGGGCTGATCCTGCGCACCGAGAAGTCGGTGCTGTTCGTCATCCCGTGGGGCCGGCACTGGATCATCGGCACCACGGACACGGACTGGTCGCTGGACAAGGCCCACCCGGCCGCGTCCGCCGCCGACATCGACTACATCCTCCAGCACGTCAACGAGGTGCTGGAGCAGCCGCTCACGCACGCCGACGTCGAGGGCGTGTACGCCGGGCTGCGGCCGCTGCTGTCGGGCGAGTCGGACGCCACCTCCAAGCTCTCCCGGGAGCACGCCGTGGCGCACACGGCGCCGGGGCTGGTCGTCGTGGCGGGCGGGAAGTACACCACCTACCGGATCATGGCCAAGGACGCCGTGGACGCGGCGGTGCACGCCCTGGACGCCAAGGTGCCGCCGTCGGTGACGGCCGACGTCCCGCTGCTGGGCGCCGAGGGCTACGCGGCGCTGAAGAACGCGCGCTACCAGCTGGCGCAGCGCTACGGGCTGCACGTGGCCCGGGTCGAGCACCTGCTCGGCCGCTACGGCTCGCTGGTGCAGGAGGTGCTCGACCTCGTCGCCGACGACCCGACGCTGGGCGAGCCGCTGGCGGGGGCGCCGGACTACCTGCGCGCGGAGGTCGTCTACGCGGCCTCGCACGAGGGCGCCCGGCACCTGGAGGACGTCCTCGCCCGCCGCACCCGCATCTCGATCGAGACCTTCGACCGGGGCATCGGGTCGGTGGAGGAGGCGGCCCGGCTGATGGCGCCGGTGCTCGGCTGGAGCGAGTCGCAGATCGAGCGCGAGGTGGAGCACTACCGCAAGCGCGTCGACGCCGAGCGGGAGAGCCAGCGGATGCCCGACGACGAGACCGCGGACTCCGCCCGGATGGGCGCACCCGAGGTCGTGCCGGTGCGCTGACGCACTCGTGAGTGGCTACGGGGGCTAGAACCCTCGTAGCCACTCACGACGTAGCGTGGCAGCGTGAGCCCGCTGATCTCCCCCGACGACGTGCGGACGGCGGCCGACCGCATCGCCGGCCACGTCCTGCGCACCCCGACGCTGCCCTCGCCCGGCCTGTCCGCCCACTTCGGCGTGCCCGTCGACGTCAAGCTGGAGCTGCTGCAGCGGACCGGCTCGTTCAAGCCCCGCGGCGCGTTCGCGAAGCTGCTCGGGCTCACCGACGCCGAGCGCGCGGCCGGGGTCGTCGCGGTCAGCGGGGGCAACCACGGGGTCGCGGTCGCCGACACGGCCGGCTCGCTGGGCATCGCGGCCACGGTCGTCATGCCCTCCTCGGCCCCGGTCCGGTCGGTGGCGGCCTGCCGGGCGTCCGGTGCCGACGTGCGCCTGACCGACGACATGGCCGGCGCGTTCGCGCTGCTCGACGCGCTCGTCGCCGAGGGCCGCACGCTCGTCCACCCCTTCGACGACGCGCTGGTGCTGGCCGCGCAGGGCACCGTCGGGCTGGAGCTCGCCGCCGACGCGCCGGACGTCACCGACGTGCTGGTGAGCATCGGCGGGGGCGCCCTGATCTCGGGGGTCGCGACCGCCCTGACCTCGGCCCGGCCCGGCGTGCGGGTCTGGGGCGTGGAGACCGAGGGCGCCAACGCCATGACCCGGGCCCTCGCCGCGGGCGCACCGGTGCCGATCGCGCCCACGTCGATCGCCAGCACGCTGTCCGCGCCGCACGTGTCGGCCCTGACCCTCGAGCACGTGTCCGCGCTGGTCGAGGAGGTGCTGCTCGTGTCCGACGCCGACGCCGTGCGCGGCTGCCTCACCCTCGCCGAGGAGGCCAAGGTGTGGACCGAGCCGTCGGCGGGGTGCCTGGTCCCGGCCGCGCACCGCGTGCTCGACCGCGTCGGCCCGGACGCCCGCCTCGGCCTGGTGGTGTGCGGCGGCAACGTCACCGCGGAGCAGGTGCGGGACTGGACGGCGCGCTTCGCGGCCACCCCCCTCCCGCCCCGCACCCCGGTCGCCGCCGACCGGGGATGAGACCCGCCGCGCCGGGCGTTCACCCGGTGTGCGCACGGACGTGGTGGTCGTCGGGGCCGGGCAGGCCGGGTTGTCGGCCGCGTCGGGGCTGGCGCGGGCCGGGGCCGACTTCGTGGTGCTCGACGGCGAGGACGGCCCGGGCGGGGCGTGGCGCCACCGCTGGCCCACGCTGCGCGTCGACGACGCCCACCGCATCCACGACCTGCCGGGCCTGGCCTTCGCCCCCGACGACCCGACCCGGCCCGCCGCGCAGGTGGTGCCGGAGTACTTCGCCGACTACGAGCGCGAGTTCGGGCTGGAGGTGCTGCGGCCGGTGCACGTCTCCGCCGTGCGCGACGCCCACCCCGACCTGGTCGTGGAGACCGACCGCGGGGAGTGGACGACCCGGGCGCTGGTCAACGCCACCGGCACCTGGACCCGCCCGTTCGTCCCGCGCTACCCCGGGACGTTCGCCGGCCGGCAGCTGCACACCGCGGACTACCGCGGGCCCGAGCCGTTCGCCGGGCGGCGGGTGGTGGTGGTCGGCGGCGGGACGTCGGCCGTGCAGCTGCTCATCGAGATCGCCGGCGTGGCCGCGTCCACCCGGTGGTTCACCCGCCGGGAGCCGGTGTTCGCCGAGGGCCCGTTCGACGGCCGCGCCGCCGTCGCGCGGGTGGAGGAGCGGGTGCGGGCGGGGCTGCCGCCGGAGAGCGTGGTCGGGGTGACCGGGCTGGTCCGGACGCCCGCCGTCGCCGCCGCGCAGGAGGCCGGGGTGCTGGACCGGCTGCCGATGTTCACCGCGCTCGTGCCCGAGGGCGTCGTGCGCGCCGACGGCGGGGTCGAGCCGGCCGACGTGGTCCTGTGGGCGACGGGCTGGCGCGCGGCGCTGGGCCACCTCGCCCCGCTGCGGCTGCGCGGGCCGGGCGGCGGCATCGCCGTCGACGGGACCCGGGTGCGCGCCGACCCGCGCGTCCACCTGGTCGGCTACGGCCCCAGCGCCAGCACGATCGGGGCCAACCGCGCCGGTCGCGCCGCGGCCCGCGAGGTGCTGCGCCTGCTGCGCGGCGGCGGCGCCCGGGCCGCCTAGGGTGGGCCCGTGCCGCGCGCGGAGGAAGCCGGCGGGACCACCGCGGAGCCCTCGGAGCTGACCGCGGTGGTCCGGGCCGCCGCCGACGGCCGCTTCCCGCCCGTGGACGGGGGCTGGACGCGGGTGCGGCCGTGGCACCCCGGCCTGGAGGCCGTCGTCGCGTTCACCGGGCACGCGTTCCTGGCCGTCGAGGGCCCGCTGCCGGACCGGCCGGTCGACGGGTTCGGCGGCGCGCACGACCCCCGGCTCGTCGCCGCGCTGGCCGGACCGGTCGGCTGGACCGACAGCCTCGACGCCCTGCTCGTCGCCCGCGGCCGCGGCGGCCCCGAGGTGCTCGTGCCCCGGCCGGACCTGGCCGACCACCCGCGCGCCGTGCACGCGCGGGAGAAGCGCACGGGCCTGCGGGTGCTGGGCCGGGCCGCCGGCACGGACGTCGCGGTGCTGGCCCGGGGCGTCGCCGGGCTGACCGAGCTGTCGATGGAGCTGGAACCCGCCCGCCGGGGCGGAGGGGCCGGGCGCGCGCTGGTCGCCGACGCCCTGCGGTCGGTGCCCGCGGGCGAGGTCGTCGTGGCGTGCGTGGCGCCGGGCAACGCCGCGAGCCTGCGCGCCGTCCTCGCCGCGGGGTTCGCGCCGGTCGCGTCGCTGCAGGTGTTCCGGCGGGCGTGACGGCGACGGCCGCAGCTGTGCCGAACGGCCGTGGCCGGCGACCGGGCCTGCCACACTCGTCCCCGTGACCGCCCTACCGCTCCCGCGCCCGCGCCTGCTCACCGCGGCCGAGTTCGCCGCGCTGGACGAGGCCACCGACGGGCGCTACGAGCTGCAGGACGGGAACGTCGTGATGTCGCCCAGCCCCATCCCCCTCCACCAGGCCTGCCAGGGCGAGCTCCTGGCCCAGCTGCGCGATCAGGTGCCGGGTCACCTGAAGGTGCTCCCGGCCGTGGACCTCGACCTGGAACTCGTCCCACCGCGGAGCCCCGGCTTCGTGCGCATCCCGGACGTCGTCGTCGTCACCCGCGCGTCGTTCCAGCGGGTCCGTGAGCACGGCGGGCTCCTCCGCGCCGCCGACGCGGTGCTGGTGGTCGAGATCCTCTCCCCCGGCTCCGTGCGCACCGACCGCATCATCAAGCGCGGCGAGTACGCCGACGCCGGCATCCCGCACTACTGGATGGTCGACCTGGACGACGGCCCCTCGCTCACCGCCTGCCACCTGGCCGGGGAGTTCGGCTACCAGGACGCCGCGCCGGAGCGGGGCGTCCTGGTCACCGGCACCCCGTTCCCGCTCCGGATCGACGTCGCGGCCCTGCTCGACCGGCCGTGACCACCCCGCACTAGGGCGCGGTCGCCTCGGTCATCGGCTGGCCGTCGGTCCGCACCTCGGTGCCGTCCTGGGACCAGCGGGTGTGGTAGGAGCCCTCGGCGTCGGTGCGCCGGTAGGTGTGGGCGCCGAAGTAGTCGCGCAGGCCCTGGATGAGGTTGGCCGGGCCGCGCTCGCGCCGGTAGCCGTCGTAGTAGGACAGCGAGCTGGCGAACGCCGGGATCGCGACGCCCTGCTGCGTGGCCGTGACGACCACCCGCCGCCAGGCGTCCTGCGCCTGCGCCACGGCCTCGGTGAAGTACGGGACCATGAGCAGGTTGTCCAGGTCGGGGTGCTCGGCGTAGGCGTCGCGGATCCGGTTGAGGAACTGCGCGCGGATGATGCAGCCGCCGCGCCAGATCGTGGCCATGGCGCCGAGGTCGAGGTCCCAGCCGTTCTCGATCGACGCCGCGCGCATCTGCGCGAAGCCCTGCGCGTAGGCGACGACCTTGCTCGCGTACAGGGCCTGGCGGATGTCGTCGACCAGCCCGTCGGGCACCCCGCCCTCCCCGGGCCGCGGGCCCGCGAGGGTCGTGGACGCCGCGCGGCGCTCGTCGCGCTGCGCGGAGAGCCCGCGGGCGAACACGGCCTCGGTGATGCCGGTGAGCGGCACGCCCAGGCCGAGCGCGTCGACCGCCGTCCAGGTGCCGGTACCCTTCTGCTCGGCCCGGTCGACGATCACGTCGACGAGCGGGCCGCCCGTGCGCTCGTCGGTCTTGGCGAGCACCTTCGCGGTGATCTCGATGAGGAAGGACTCCAGGTCGCCGGAGTTCCACTCCTCGAAGATCTCAGCGATGGCCGGCGCGTCCAGCCCGCCGACGTGGGTGAGCAGGTCGTAGGCCTCGGCGATGAGCTGGATGTCGGCGTACTCGATGCCGTTGTGCACCATCTTCACGTAGTGCCCGGCGCCGTCCGGCCCGACGTGCACGCAGCAGGGCGTGCCGTCGACGACGGCGGCGATGCTCGTGAGCACCTCCTCGACCTCGGCGTAGGCCGCGGGGTCGCCGCCGGGCATGATGCTCGGCCCGAGCAGCGCGCCCTCCTCGCCGCCCGACACCCCGACGCCCATGAACCGCAGACCGCGCTCGGCGCACTCGGCGGTGCGGCGCTTGGTGTCGGGGAAGTGGGAGTTGCCGGCGTCGATGATGATGTCGCCCTCGTCGAGCAGGGGCGCCAGCTCCGCGACCACGGTGTCGACGGGCAGTCCCGCCTTGACCATCACGATGATGCGGCGGGGCCGCTCCAGCGCGGCGACGAAGTCCTCCAGCGTCTCGGCCGGGGTGAACGCGCCCTCCCCGCCGTACATCTCCATGAACTCGGCCGTGCGGGTGGTGGTGCGGTTGTGCACCGCCACCGGCACCCCGCGTCGGGCGATGTTGCGGGCGAGGTTCGCCCCCATCACCGCGAGTCCCGTGACACCGATCCGGCTCTGCGCGTCGACCACGGCGCCGAACCTACTCCCCGTCCCCGCCCCCGGGCCCGCACCGCCCGGGTGCGGGCGCCCGGCTCCCGCAGCGGAGCATGAACACTGAAGCAGCTCAGCCCGATCGTGATCTGATGCGCACGTGCTCCCCGTCCTGCTCGCCCTCGGCACCGCGCTCGGCTACGGCGTCGCCAACTACCTCGCGCCCGTGCTCGGCCGCCGCATGCCGCTGGCGGCGGTGCTGCTGGGCAGCCAGGTCGCCGGGCTCACCGTGTCGCTGCTGCTCACCCTCGGCGCCGACCTCACCATGTCGGGGCCCGGCCTCGCGCTCGCCGCGGCGGCGGGGGTGAGCAACGCCGCGGCGCTCGCCTGCTTCTACCGGGCCGGGCGCACCGGCAACCTGTCGGTCGTCTCCCCGATCGGCGCCTCGGGCGCCGCGGTGCCGGTGCTGGTCGGGCTGGCGGCCGGCGACCGGCCGGGACTGCTCGCCGCCGTCGGGATCCCGCTCGTGCTGGTCGGGGTCGTGCTGGCCGCCCGCCGACCCGCCGCCGGCGCCGCGGACCGGACGGCGGGCGCCGGCTGGGCGCTCGGCGCGGCGGTGCTCTTCGGCACCTTCCTCACCACCTACGCGGGCGCGGCCGCCGAGACCTCGGCGGGCGCGCTGCTGTGGTCGCGCGTCGCGCTCGTCGTCGCGACCGCGATCGGGGTCCTGGCCCTGCGCGCCCCGGTGCGGGTGACGCCCCGCGACGGCGCGCTGACGCTGGTGCCCGGCCTGCTGCTGGCGCTGGGCACGTTCGCGTTCGGCGAGGCCACGCGGGCCGGGCTGCTCAGCGTCGTCTCGGTGATCGCCACGCTCAACCCGGTGGTGACGGTGGCGCTGGCCTTCGTGCTGCTGCGGGAGCGTCCCGCCCCGGTGCAGCGGGCGGGGGCGGCGCTGGCGCTCGTCGGGATCGTGCTGCTGGCGGGCGGGTGATCAGAACGCCGGCCAGGGGATCGCCGGGCCGTAGCCGTTCGGCGAGGGGAACACGGGCTCGTCCAGCAGGGTGCGCACCCGTCGGGCCAGGGTGCGGACCTCCCGGCGGGTGACGTGCTCGCCGAGGACGTCGGCGAAGCTCCCGTCGAGCTCGGCGGCCAGCTTCTCCAGCGCCTCGACGACGTCGGCCGGCAGCGGCTGCCCGCTCCAGCCCCACAGGACGGTGCGCAGCTTGTGCTCGACGTGCAGCGTCAGGCCGTGGTCGACGCCGTACAGGCGCCCGTCCACCCCGGCGAGGACGTGCCCGCCCTTGCGGTCGGCGTTGTTCACCACGGCGTCGAAGGCGGCCATCCGGCGCAGCTCGGGCAGGTCGGCGTGGACCAGCACCGCGGGCTCGCCGCGGTCGCCGCGGGCCCGCAGCACGCCCAGCCAGCCCTTCGGCACGTCCTTCGGCGAGCGGACGTCGACGCACTCGCGCTCGTCGTCGGTGTCGACCCAGACCTGCACCATGCCCGGGCCGAAGGGGCCGTCGCGCAGCACGGTGGGGGGCACGACGTGGAAGCCGGCGGCCTCGGACACGAGGTACGCGCCCACCTCGCGCCCGGCCAGCGTGCCGTCGGGGAAGTCCCACAGCGGCCGCTCGCCCCGCACCGGCTTGTAGACGCACTGCGCCTCCAGCCCGTCGAGCGCGACGGTGCCGAACAGGGTGGCGTTGGAGGCGTCGACCAGCCGGCCGGTGATGTCGATGCGGCCGCACCGGATCAGGTCCGGCACCGCGGGGTCGCGCGGGTCCAAGGTGGGCGACTACTCGACGACCGGGGACTGCCGGTGGTAGCCGTTGAGCCGCACGCAGACGTGGCCGGCGGGGTCGAGCGCCTCGGCGCACAGCGGGCACGGTGGGCGGCCGGCGGACACGACCTTCTCGGCGCGGTCGGCGAAGGCGCGGGCCTGCGGCGGGGACAGGAACACCCGCAGGGCGTCGGGCCCCTCCTGCGTGTCGTCGAGGACGACCGACTCGTCGACCTCCTCCTCGCTGACGGCGAGCAGCTCGACGACGACCGACTTCGACTCGGCGTCCCAGCCCAGCCCCATCGTGCCGACGCGGAACTCCTCCTCCAGCGGCACGGCCAGGGGGTCGAGGTCGCCACCGGCGGCGGGGGCGTCGGCGTCGCCGCCGAAGCGGCGCGCCACCTCCTCCAGCAGCGCGGCGATGCGCTCGGCGAGCACCGACACCTGCTGCTTCTCCAGGAGCACGCTGACGGTGCGCGCGTCCTCGACGGCCTGGAGGTAGAAGGAGCGGTCGCCGGGTTCGCCGACGGTCCCGGCGACGAAGCGCTCGGGCTGGCGGAAGACGTGGATGACGCGTGACATGGCGAGGTCCAGGATAGCCCCGCTCAGGAGGTGCCGCCTCCCACGACGGCGTCCGAGCTGGGCTTCGCGGTGCGGCGGCGCTTCGGCTTGGGCGGGACGAGCCCGGCGACGTCCCCGCCCAGGTCGTTGACGCGGGCCACGAACGGCCTGGTCTCGGTGTAGTGGACCACGCTGATCGAGCAGGTGTCGACCATGATGCGCTGGAAGTTGTCGAGGTGGCTGGCCAGCGCGTCGGCGAGGATGGCCTTGATCACGTCACCGTGGCTGCAGGCCACCCAGACCGCGTGGGGGCCGTGGGCGGCGGCGATGCGGGCGTCGTGGCGGCGGACGGCGGCCACCGCACGGGCCTGCATGGCCGCGAGCCCCTCGCCGTCGGGGAACACCGCCGCGGACGGGTGGCTCTGCACCACCTTCCACAGCGGCTCCTTGCCGAGCTTCTTCAGCTCCGACCCGGTCCAGCTGCCGTAGTCGACCTCGGCGAGGTCGGGCTCGGTCAGCGGGGTGAGCTCGCGCTCGGCGGCGAGCGGGGCCACCGTCTGCTCGCAGCGCAGCATCGGCGAGGACACGACCTCGGCGATCGGCACCCCGGACAGCCGCCCGACCAGCTTCTCCGCCTGGGCGCGGCCGGTGTCGTCCAGCTCGACGCCGGGGGTGCGGCCGGCGAGCACGCCCGCGACGTTGGCCGAGGACCGGCCGTGGCGCAGGAGGATCAGGGTGGTCACGATCATCGAGCCTACGTGTCCGGCCGGTCCGTCCTGCAGACCCGCTCGGCGACGGGCGCTCAGCCGGTGCGCAGCCCGGCCAGCACGACGTCGACGTAGGTCCGGCGGCGCTCGGCCGGCGCCTCCAGGCCGGGGACGCCGGCGAGCAGCACGGCGAGGTCGGTCACGTCGACCCCCGCCCGGACCTGACCGGCGGCCCGGGCCCGCTCCAGCAGCGCGGTGATCGCCAGGGTGGCGCGGTGCTCGGCGGTGCCCGGCGGCACCGCGCCGGTGGCGGCCGGGTCGTGCAGCCGGCCGGCCGCCTCCTTGAAGACCCGGTCGGTGGCGTGGCCCTCGGCCACCGCGCGGAACAGCCGGGCCAGCACCGCCCCGGGCGGCGCGCCGGCGTCGACCTCGCCGAGCGCGGCGTCGGCCAGGTCGGCGATGCGCAGCACGGAGTCCTCCACCACCGCGGCGACCAGGTCGGTCTTGGCCGGGAAGTGCCGGTAGAGGGTGCCGACGGCCACGCCGGCACGGCGGGCGATGTCCTCCATCGCCGCCTCGGTGCCGGTCTCCGCGACCACGGCGCGGGCCGCGTCGAGGATCCGGGCCCGGTTGCGGACGGCGTCGGCTCTCACCCCCGCAGTATGAACCCTGGTTCATCTTCCGTGCTAACCTGAGGGCGTATTCACCTTAGGAGGAGACATGAGCTGGACCCCCGCCGACATCGGCGACCTCACCGGCCGGCGCGCCGTCGTCACCGGCGCCAACGCCGGGCTGGGCCTGGAGATCGCCCGTGAGCTGGCCGCCCACGGCGCCGAGGTCGTGCTGGCCTGCCGCAGCACCGCCCGGGGCGAGGCCGCCGCCCGGCGGATCGGCGGCCGCACGTCGGTCCGCGCCCTGGACCTGGCCGACCTCGACTCGGTGGCCGCGTTCGCGGACGCGTTCAGCGGCCGGCTGGACCTGCTGGTCAACAACGCCGGGCTGATGGCGGTGGACGCCGGGCGCACCCCCCAGGGCGTCGAGACCCAGTTCGGCGTCAACCACCTGGGGCACTTCGCGCTGACGGTGCGGCTGCTGCCGCTGCTGCTGGCGACGCCGGGCTCGCGGGTGGCGAGCCACTCGTCGATGGGGCACCGCGCCGCGCGGGGCAGCGCCGACCCGCGCCTGGAGCGCCCCTACGACCGCTGGCAGGCCTACTTCCACTCCAAGCTCGCCAACCTGCTGTTCACCGCCGAGCTGCAGCGCCGCCTCGCCGCCGCGGGAGCGGGCACGATCGCCGTGGCCGCGCACCCCGGCGGCTCGTACACCGACCTCGGCACCGAGGGCAGCGGCCTGAGCAACCGGCTGATGCGCAGCGTGGTCCCGCTGCTCACCCAGCCCGCCGCGGTGGGCGCCCGGCCGATGCTGCGGGCCCTCACCGACCCGACGGCCCGCGGCGGGGAGTTCTACGGACCCCGCTTCCTGGTCCGCGGCGCCACGCCGGTCGTCGAGACGCCCAGCCGGGCGGCCCGCGACGCCGGGGCGGCCCGTCGGCTGTGGACGCTGTCGGAGGAGCTGACCGGCCTGACCCTGCCGGTGCGCACCCCCTGACCCCCGTTGCAGGAAGGCCACCTCCACGCAACGAGGTTGCAGGAAGGTGGCCTTCCTGCAACGAGGGGCGGGGGGCGGGTCAGGTCGCGGAGATCCACCCCGCGCCGAGCCCGACGAACAGCAGGACGCCCAGCCCCACGCGGTACCAGACGAAGACGTAGACGCTGTTGCGCTCCACGTAGCGCAGCAACCAGGCGATCGTCGCGTAGCCGACGCCGAAGGCGATGACGGTAGCGACGATCATCTGCAGCGGGGTGGGACCGTCGCCGGCGAACACGTCGGGCAGCTGGAACAGGCCCGCCGCGAACACCGACGGGATCGCCAGCAGGAACGAGTAGCGCACGATCGCGGGCCGGGTCATGCCCAGGAACAGCCCGGCGGTGATCGTGCCGCCCGAGCGCGAGACGCCCGGGATCAGGGCCATCGCTTGGGCGAAGCCGAGCAGGATCCCGTCCTTGGGCGTGATCTTGCGCAGCTCGATCCGCTGCCGCCCGACCTTCTCGGCCAGGCCCAGCAGCAGGCCGAAGACGATCAGCGTGGTCGCGATGAGGTAGAGGTTGCGGCCCACGGTCTGGATCGAGTCCTCGAACAGCAGCCCGAGCACCGCGATCGGGATCGTGCCGATGATCACCAGCCAGGCGATCTTGTAGTCGTCGGTGATCCGCACCATCGGCACCCGGAAGCCGCGGAACCACACCCCGACGAGGTGCCCGATGTCCTTGGCGAAGTAGACGACGACGGCCGCCTCGGTGCCCAGCTGCGTCACCGCGGTGAACGCGGCGCCCGCGTCGCGGCCGAAGAAGACCTCGGAGGTGATGCGCAGGTGGGCCGAGGAGGAGATGGGGAGGAACTCCGTGAGCCCCTGCACCAGACCCAGCACGATCACTTCCAGCCACGTCACGACGAGCGACCGTACCGGGACGGGTGATCGGCCCCGTTCCGTAGGCTCCCCGCGTGGAACGGCGGCGGGTGGGTGGTAGTGGGCTGGAGGTGTCGCGACTCGGCCTCGGCACCATGACGTGGGGTGACGGCACCGACACCGAGGGCGCCACCGCGCAGTTGACCGCCTTCGTCGAGGCGGGGGGCACGCTCGTCGAGACCGCCGACGGCTACGGCGACGGCTCCGCCCAGGCGGTGCTCGCCGAGGTGCTGGCCTCGGCCGTGCCGCGCGAGCACGTCGTCATCGCCGGCCGCGGCGTCTCCACCGCGGGACCGGGCGGGCGGCCCGGCCCGCTGGGCGACGGCCCGGCGCGCGGTGCGCTGCTCGCGGGCCTGGAGGCCACCCTGCGGCGGCTGGGCACCGACCACCTCGACCTGTGGCAGCTCCCCGCCTGGGACGCCGACGTGCCGCTCGACGAGACCCTGTCGGCGGTGCACGTGGCGGTGGTGAGCGGCCGCGCCCGCTACGCCGGGCTCGTCGCGCCCCGCGCCTGGCAGCTCGCCACCGCCGCCGAGCGCGGGCGGGCGCTCGGGCCGGTGACCGTGCCGGTGTCGGCGCAGGTCGAGTACTCGCTGCTCACCCGCGACGCGGAGACCGACCTGTTCCCCGCCGCCGCGCACCACGGCATCGGGCTGCTGGCCTGGGCCCCGCTGGGTCGCGGCGTGCTCACCGGCAAGTACACCGACGGCACCCCGGCCGACTCCCGCGGCGCGTCGCCGAAGCTCGCCCCGTACGTGGAGGCGCGGCGCAACGAGCGCTCGGCGCGGATCGTGCAGGCCGTGCTCACCGCCGCGGACGGTCTCGGCACCTCCCCGCTGTCGGTCGCGCTGGCCTGGGTGCGCGACCGGCCGGGGGTCGCCTCGGCCGTCGTCGGGGCGCGCGACGCCGCTCAGCTCGCGGCCTCGGTGGCGGCGGAGTCGGTGACGCTGCCCCTGGAGATCCGGGCGGCGCTCGACGACGTCAGCCGCTAGCGCCGCCGCAGCGGTTAGGCTGCGACGCGTGTCACGGGTCAACGACGTGGGCGGGCAGTCCGGCTTCGGGCGGGTCGTGGTCGAGGAGGACGAGCCGCCGTTCCACGCCGACTGGGAGGCGCGGGTCTACGCCCTCAACGTCGCGATGCTGCGGCGCGGTGTCTACGACCTCGACCGGTTCCGCGACGCGATCGAGCGGATGCCTCCCGAGGAGTACCTGGCCGCGTCGTACTACGAGCGGTGGCTGCACGCCGTCGAGACGCTCACGGCCGACCTCGGGGACCGGCGGTGACGCGCTTCGCCGTCGGGGACCGCGTGCGCACCCGCGCGGTGGACCCCGACCACCACACCCGGCTGCCCCGCTACGCCCGCGGGCAGGTGGGCGAGGTGGTCGAGGTGCAGGGCGCGTGGCCGCTGGCCGACGACCGGGCGCGCGGCGCCGCCGAGCCGCGCGTGGAGGCGGTGTACACCGTCCGGTTCCCCGCCGCGGCGCTGTTCGGACCGCCGGCCGGGCACCTCGTGCAGGTCGAGCTGTGGGAGTCCTACCTGGAGGACAGCGATGAGCGGTGACCACCCGAGCTCGTCGACGGCGGTGCGGGTGCGCCGCCTGGAGGAGCGCCTGGTCGGCGCCGGCCTCGTCAGCGACGACCAGCTCGACGCCATCATCGGCCAGGTCCTGTCCGGCTCGCCCGCGAACGGCGCCCGGGTGGTCGCCCGGGCCTGGACCGATCCCGCCTTCGCCGAGCGGCTGGTCGCCGACGGGAACGCCGGGCTGGCCGAGCTCGGCCTGTCGCTGAGCACCGGCCCGGCCCCGCAGCGGTTCAGCGTGCTGGTCAACACCCCGACGCGCCACCACGTGCTCGTCTGCACGCTGTGCTCCTGCTACCCGATCGCGCTGCTGGGGCCCTCGCCGTCCTGGTACAAGAGCGAGGCCTACCGCTCGCGGATCGTCCGCGAGCCGCGGGCCGTGCTCGCGGAGTTCGGGCTGGACCTCCCCGCGGACACCGAGGTCGTCGTGCACGACACCAGCGCGGAGAGCCGGCACATGGTGCTCCCGCTGCGGCCCGCGGGCACGGACGGCCTGGACGAGGCCGAGCTGGCCGCGCTCGTCACCCGCAACGGCCTGATCGGCACCGCCGCCGTCTGACGGGCCCCCCACCAGCGCTCCTGGCCCCGCGCCGGGCACGGGCCTATCGTGTGGGGCCACCCGCGGTCCACCCGGGTGGCACCTGGACGACGACCGACGGAGGTGGCCGGTGGCACAGGCCCTGACCGAGGAGGACACGACCGACGGGGAGTGGGAGTACCGCCCGGTCGAGATCCCCGGGGACGTCTCCCGGGTGACCGCGGCGGTGCGGCTCGCCATCCAGGCCGAGTTCGGAGGCTGGGAGCTCTCCCGCGTCCGGCTCTACCCGGGCGGCGTCCGCAAGGTCGTGCTCCGCCGCAAGCGCAGCAAGCGGATGCTGCCGGAGATCAGCTTCTGATCAGTGGTCCTCCCAGGTGACGGGCGGCGGAGGAGTCCCCTTCGCGCTCGGCACCCCCCGGAAGCCGTACGGTCCGGGCTCGCGGCCGGGCTGCACGTACCAGCACTCCCCCGGCTCGGCGCGGTCGAGGATCTGCTCCACCGCCGAGGCCACGTCGTCGGCCGTGAGCAGCGGGAAGTCGCCGAACTGCTCCTTGGCGTGCGCGATCAGCGGGGTGTCGGCGAAGCCGGGGCAGACCGCGGCGACGCGGATCCCGTCCGGCGCCAGCGACGGCGCCACCGACCGCACGTACCCCACCACCGCGTGCTTGGACGCGGTGTACAGCGCGTCGCCCGGCAGGGCCGTGAGCCCGGCCAGCGAGGCCGTCGCGACGATCGTGCCGCCGCCCGCGCGCCGCAGCGCCGGCACGGCGGCCGTCAGCCCGAACACGACGTGGTCGACGTTGACGCCCATGATCCGCCGGTAGCCGGCCAGGTCGAGGTCCTCCACGCCCGACTGCCCGGCCGTGATCCCGGCGTTGAGCAGCACGACGTCGAGCCGCCCGAACTCCTCCTCCGCGGCCGCGACCACGCCCGCGACGGCGTCGAGGTCGGTGACGTCGGCGGGCAGCGCCAGGCCGCCGACCTCCCCCGCCAGCGCCGCCGCCCCGTCGGCGTCGAGGTCGACGACGGCCACCCGCGCCCCCGCGGCGGCCAGCCGGCGCACCGCGGCGGCCCCGATCCCGGACGCCCCGCCCGTCACCAGCGCACCCATGCCGGACAGATCCATCTAGCAGCTCCTCAGGAAGGTTTCCAGCACCCGCGTACCGAACGTGAGGGCGTCGACGGGCACGCGCTCGTCGATGCCGTGGAACAGGGCGGCGAAGTCCAGGTCCGGCGGCAGCCGCAGCGGCGCGAAGCCGTAGCAGGCCATCCCCAGCTCGTGGAAGGACTTGGCGTCGGTGCCGCCCGAGAGCATGTAGGGGACGGCGTGGGCGCCCGGGTCCTCGGTGCGCAGCGCGGCGAGCATGGCCTCGGTGAGCGGGCCCTCGTACGGCGTCTCGACCGGCGGCAGGTGCGTCACCCACTCGCGCGCGACGTCCGGGCCGAGCAGCTCGTCGACCTCCCGCAGGAACGCCTCCTCCCGCCCCGGCAGCACGCGGCAGTCGATCACCGCCTCCGCCGTGGAGGGGATGACGTTGGCCTTGTAGCCGGCGCTGAGCATCGTGGGGTTCGCGGTGTCGCGGACGGTGGCGCCGACGATCCGCGCGATCGGCCCGAGCTTGGCGATCGAACCCTCGAGGTCGTCCTCGGGGAACTCCAGCCCGGTGAGCTCGCCCATCCGCTCCAGGAACGCCCGCACGGTGTCGGTCAGCGTGAGCGGGAAGGTGTGGTTCCCCAGGCGCGCCACGGCCTCGGCGAGCGTGGTGACGGCGTTGTCGTCGTGCAGGAACGAGCCGTGGCCCGGCTTGCCCTTCGCCCGCAGCCGCATCCAGGCGATGCCCTTCTCGGCCGACTCGATGAGGTAGACCCGCTGGTCCTCCCCGAGGGTGAGGGAGAACCCGCCGACCTCCCCCACGGCCTCGGTGCAGCCGGCGAACAGGTCGGGCCGGTGCTCGACCAGCCAGCCGGCCCCGTACTTGCCGCCCGCCTCCTCGTCGGCGAGGAAGGCGAAGACGATGTCCCGCGGCGGCACGATCCCGTCGCGCTTCATCCGGCGCGCGACGGCGAGGGTCATCGCCACCATGTCCTTCATGTCGACCGCGCCCCGGCCCCACACGTAGCCGTCCTGCACGGCTCCGGAGAACGGGTGCACCGACCACTCCGACGGCTCCGCCGGCACCACGTCGAGGTGCCCGTGCACGAGCAGCGCCCCCCGCTCGGGGTCGGCGCCCGCCAGCCGGCACACGACGTTGTGCCGCCCCGGCATCCCGGACTCGATCGTCTCGACCTCGTAGCCGACCTCGACGAGCTTCGCCGCGACGTACTCCGCCGCCTCCCGCTCCCCGACCGTGGTGGCCGGGTCGCCGGTGTTGGTGGTGTCGATCCGGATGAGCTCGGAGCAGAGCTCGACGACCTCGTCCTGCGCTGGGGTGGGCGGCACGCGGCCTTCCTACCACCCACCCCCGGCGGCGAACGGGTCGACGGGCATCGGTTACGCTGTCCGCACACTCGGTCCGGGTGGCGGAATGGCAGACGCGCTAGCTTGAGGTGCTAGTGCCCGGTAAGGGCGTGGGGGTTCAAGTCCCCCCTCGGACACCACGATCGATCTCCGACTCGGTCTGCGACTTCGTCTCGTGGCCGCGCCACGGCTGGTGGAAGCGCACCACGACAGCCGCGACCGGCGGTGCTGCGCGCCGGGTTCAGGGCGTTGGCGAGCTCGTGGCTCCATCAGGTGCCCGCGCTCGTGCGGGCGGACCACCGGGTGATCACGGCGGACCTGCCCGGTCACGGCACCGCGGCCCCACGCCGGACGGGAGCACCGGGCGCGGCCGCGCGACCACCTGCACGTGCTGCGCGAGCACCTGGACCTGCGCAGCGCGGTGCTCGTCGGCGGCTCGACGGGCGGCGACACGATCCGGGCGCACGTCGCCGCCCACGGCACCGGGCGGCCGGCCGGCGTCGTGGTCGCCGACCGGACCCCGGCGATGGTCGACCTCGCCGACCGGCCGCACGAGTTCTACGGCTGCACCGAGGCCGGCCCCGGTCAGCGCCGGTCGGACTCCCGCGACGAGCGCCGCCCCGGCCGGCCCAGCTCGACCCCGCCCTCGGCGAGGATCCGCCGCGCCGTGACCAGCTTGTAGACGAACAGCACCACCGCGGCCACCGCGCCGGCGTCGTCGACCAGGCCGAGCGGACCGAGGATCGCCTCCGGCACCAGGTCGATCGGGGAGACGAGGTAGATCGCCGCCGCGCCCATAGCGATGAGCCCGCGCGGCGGGATGCGGTAGCGCCACATCACGTAGCCGACGGCCAGGGTGAGCAGCAGGGCCAGCACTCCGACGATCCACAGGGTGGTGCGCAGCCAGTCGGGCATGACCGCAGTGTGCCGCGGCCGGTGCCGGTGCGCCGGGTCTGGCTGTCCGACCGGCTCCGGACCGGCCGGCTCCGCGCCCACCCGCACCGCCCCCGGCCACGAGGCGTTCGCGGACCCGATCGCGGCCGTGATCAGGACTCCGCGGCGCTGGACGCCCGGGCGTGCTCGAGCTGCTGCTCGACCGCCGGCAGCCCGTGGGCGTCGGGCGTGCCGATCACCTCCCGAGCGGTGGCAGCGAGGTCGTCACCCGGTCGCACGGACCACCAGACGTCACCGCCGCTGTCGGCACGACCCCGCCGAGCCGCTCCTCCCCAGCCGACGCCCCAGTACGTCGACGTCGAGGGCCGCGCCGGAACCCGGCCGGCGGGCACGTCCTCCGCATCCCACGCGTCCTTCGCGATCACCTTGAGGTTGCCGGTGAACCTGACGGTCGCGGCGTCCGACCAGCTGCTCCTCTGCCACCCGATCAGCACCCAGTGGGTGCGGTGCGGTCGCACCCAGTTCGCACCTGAGCCCTGCCACCCGCGTCCACGCAGGCTCGGCCCGAGGTGGTCCCTCATCAGCACCCTGAACTCGTCCTGCGCCGTCACGGGGGCTCACGGTAGGGGTGGGTGTGCGGCGGTGCCGCTCGTCGCTGGCTCCAGCGGTCGGGTCGGCCACCACGTCACCAGACGTCGCTCTCACTCGATCACCCGGGAGCGCCCGGGTTCGAACCCCCACCGATCGCTCCACGTACGGGTCGGCTCGCGGCGACACCGATCCACGTCGCCCAGACCACGATCAGGGCGCCGGTCAGGTACAGCGCCTCGTACTGGACCATCCCGAGGATCCCGGTCACCGCGCCGGCCAGCGCGACAACGCAGGCCCCCCGCGGCAGGGCCCGGCTGCGTGCTGCCGCGGGGGCCCACAGCAGCACCGCGACCGACAGGGCGAACACCCCGGCCAGCCGGGCCGCGGTCGCCACGATCTCCGCCGCAGCGACGTCGGACGCGGCAAGCTCCGGTACACCGCCGGCGAGGTAGAACTGCTCCAGGCGCCGGGCCGCCTGCACCCCCGCCGCGTGCGCCGCCCCGCCGAGCACCAGGAACGCCGCCGCCACCGCCGTGGCTGCGGTGGCCGCCCGGACGCGGCGCGGCGCGGCGCCCGCCAGCTCGGTCCCGAGGGCGATCGCGAAGCCGCCCAGTGACACACCGACGCCGAGCTGGATCACCGTGGTCAGCATCGCGACCACCCAGTGGTCGGCCACCCGGACCGGGTCCAGCGAGAGCACCTCCGAGACGAACGCCGCGGGCTGAACGACCAGGAGGTTCACCGCCACCAGGGCCTGGAACACCGCGATGCCGATCGCGGAGAGCGCCAGGAGCCGCCGGGTCGACGGCGGGACGCCGGTCATCACCTCCGCTCCCCCGGTCCTCCGGCGGCGACCACCGCGTCCTCCGCGGTCGTCCTCCACTCCGACACGCTCACCCGTCGGCTCGACATCCATGGCGCTGGTACTCCTTCTGCTGTTGTGGGACAGGGCTGCGGGGGCGTCACGATCCGCGTCGAGAGGCGTGATCAGGTGAGAGGCCAGGGGGGACGCACGGACGTCAGGTCCTCGGCGAACGACGTCCACAGGTCGAGGAAGGTGGCCATGAAATCGATCATCGCGGCGACTCCGACGAGCCACGCCAGCAGGAACGCGGTGACGACGACGCTGCCCAGCCAGCGCGGCACGGAGTACATGTAGCGCCCGTCGTAGTAGTACTCGTACCAACTCCCCCGCTCGACGTAGCTCCAGGGCGAGGGGTGGCCGTTCCGCCGGTGCTGCATCGGGTCCTCCAGATCGGTGGCAGAGCGCGTGGGCGCGACGGGCCGGTACCTCCCGTCGACCGCGCCCGGGACCGGGTACCGGATCCGGACGCTAGGAGGCCGGCCGGCTGCACACGTCGGGGCTGGCACTCGCATCGGAGATGCGTGCCAGCACTGACGACGTGGGGCAGGAGCCGTAGGAGACTGCACCGATGGCGTCCGCTCACCCGCTGTTCCGGAGGAGCGGACCGGCAGCCCGATCCACCTCCGCTCGCCCTGCTCCGCTCGTTCCCCGTCGGTCCTGGTCCGACGTAGACTCCTGGACCGCAGCGCGTGGTGCGGTCGGCCCGGAGGGAAAGGCGCGGATGGTGTCGTTCCGGGGCGCGCCGCTGGTGGGACCGTGACCGCGTCGTCGGGCGGGCCGTCGATCGCACCGGTCCGAGGCGCCGAGGATCCGGTGCGTGCTCACGACCGGGGTGCGCCCAGGCCGGGCAGCTCCTCGTCAGCGGTGGTCGCGGAACCGCCGGACGGATGCCCGACGGCACTCCCTCCGGCCGAGCCTCCTCGGGTGCGCCGAGGTGTGCTCGCCGCAGGGTTGGCGCTCTCGCTCGTCGTGCTGTCCACCGAGGTGCTCGCGCACGTGCTGGCGGCCGGAGCGGTCGCCCGCGGCGCGCCGGCAGTGTTCTCCCCGCTCCACCTGGCCGTGGGGCTGGCCACGCTGGCGGTCCTGTGCGGGCTGGGGCTAGTGGTGACGCTGCACGTACCCGCCAACCCCATCGGCTGGATCTTCTTCGCCCTCGGGATCGTCCTGTCCGCGCGCGACCTGGTCAGCGGTTGGGCCGCATCGACGCTGCTGATCACCGACAGTGACACATCGAGCGCGGCACTCTGGCTGCTCGCCCCCGCGACCGAGAGCTGGATCCTCACCTACGCCCTGCTGACGGCGTTGTCCTTCATCTTCCCGGACGGCCGGCTGGTGTCGTCGCGCTGGCGCCCGGCCGCGTGGACCGCCGGCGGCGTCTTCGCGCTCGGTTACGCGGTCGGCGTGGGGAGGCTCGGCGAGTACCTCGAGCCGTTCGACCGGGTGGGCGAGTTCCCGTGGCGGTTCTCGCCACTCCTCGATCCGCCCGGGCAGGCGCTGTCCGCCGTCGTGTGGTTCGCGATGCTGGCGATGCTGTTCGTGGGAGCGGGCGCGGTCGCCGCGCGGTTCCGCCGCTCGTCGGGGACTGCCCGGCAGCAGCTGAAGTGGTTCGCCTACGCGGCGGCGACGGTGCCGCTGCTGCTCGTCCTCTGCGGACTCATCGCCGCCCTCGACCTGCCCTTCGTGCTCCTCGAGATCGGCTCGGCGATCATGCTCGTGAGCGTTCCGGCGGCGACCACGGTGGCGATCCTGCGCTACCGCCTCTACGACATCGACCGGCTGATCAACCAGACCATCGTCTACGCCGTCCTCAGCGTGCTGGTCGCGGGCGCCTTCGCCGGGATCGTGGTCCTCGGCGGCACGCTCACCGGTGAGAGCTCCGCGCCGGCGGTCGCCCTGGCCACCCTGCTGACCGCAGTGGCGGCCCGGCCGGCCCGGGCACGGGTGCAGCGCGAGGTCGACCGCCGGTTCAGCCGACGGCGGTACGAGGCACTGCGGATCATCGAGTCCTACGTCGGGGAGGTGGCGGCACAGCGGTCGAACGGCGACGTGCGCGAGGTCCTCGCCCGCGCCCTGGGCGACCCGCAGCTCCGCGTGGTGTACCGGGCTGGCGACGGCCCCGCCTGGTTGGACGCCGACGGTCAGGAGGTCGACGCCCCCATGGCGGGACCGGACCGGGCGGTGACAGTGGTCGGACAGACCGACGCGCCGATCGCAGCGCTGGTGCACGACCCCGGGCTGCTGGAGCAGCACTACCTGCTCAGCTCGGTGGCGGACGCCGCGCTGTTCCCCCTCGACAACGCGCGCCTGCGCGCCGAGGTGCGACGCCGCCTGGCCGAGGTCCGCTGGTCGCGAGCCCGCATCGTCACCGCCGGTTACGCCGAGCGCCGGCGGATCGAACGCGACCTGCACGACGGGGCCCAGCAGCGGCTCGTCGCACTGGGGGTGAACCTCCGGGTGGCGCAGGACCATCTCCGCACCGCCGGCCCCGAGGTCGCAGCGGTGCTCGAAGCCGCGGTCGAGGAGCTCAAGGCCTCTGTCCACGAACTCCGCGAGCTCGCTCGCGGGCTCCTACCACCCGGGCTGGCTGACGACGGTCTGGTCACCGCTGTCCGGGCCCTGATCGGCCGGTCCCCGCTGCCGGTCGAGCTCGATCTCGGCCCGGACCAGGACCTGGGCCGGCTCCCCACCGCCGTGGAGGCCGCTGCCTACTTCGTCGTCGCCGAAGGGCTGACCAACGCGGCCAAGCACGCCCGCGCCTCCCGGGGCCGGGTCTCGATGCGACGGGCCGGTCACACCTTCACGGTGCAGATCCGCGACGACGGTGTCGGTGGGGCCGCGCCCGAGCCCGGCGGCGGGCTGGCCGGTCTGGCCGAGCGAGTCGACACCCACGGCGGCCGGCTGCGGGTCGAGGCCGCACCGGGCGGCGGGACCCTCCTGGTCGCGGAGCTGCCGTGCGGGTCGTGATCGCCGACGACTCGGTGCTGCTGCGCGAGGGCCTGAGCGCCCTGCTGACCGGGCGCGGACACGACGTCGCCGCACGGGTCGGGGACGCGGAGGCGCTGCTCACCGCAGTGGCCGTCCACCGTCCCCACCTCGCCGTGGTCGACGTGCGGATGCCGCCCACCCACACGGACGAAGGAGCCCGGGCCGCCGTTCAGCTCCGCGCCACCCACCCCCGCCTCGGCGTGCTCGTCCTGTCCAACATCGTCTCGACCACCCACGCCACTGCGCTCGCCGGACAACCGGGCTTCGGCTACCTGCTCAAGGACCGCATCCTCGACGTCGACGACTTCCTCCACGCCGCGGCCCGCGTCGCCGACGGCGGCTCCGCGCTCGACCCCGCCGTCGTCGCGCGACTCCTCCGACCCGGTACCGCCCCGCCCGGCCTCGACGCGTTGACCGACCGGGAGCGCGGGGTCCTGGCGCTCGTCGCCGAGGGGCGCAGCAACCGGGCCATCGCCGGTTACCTGTTCCTGACCGAACGCACCGTCGAGACCCACGTCGGACGCATCTTCACCAAGCTCGGTCTGGCCAGCACCCCCGACGACCACCGGCGGGTCCGGGCCGTCCTCACCTACCTCGACGCGACCGCGCCGAGACCGATCCCGCCGGACGGGAGCTAGGCCCGGTCCCGTCCGCGCGCCGCCGCACCCCCGACCCCGGACGAGCCGGCCGCGAAACCACCCACCTCTCGCGTGGCGGTCCCCACTCGACGCGGCTGTACCCCGCGGGCCGACCACCACCACCCGAACAGGACGATCGTTCTACCCATTGATCGACATCGACACCGGAGGTCCACGTGGCGGAACGAGACGGTCCCGGGGCTCCTGAGGGAGGACGCGACCGGCGACGCCTGCTCGCGGTGCTGATCGGGCTGGGGATCACCTCGACGACCGTCCACTACGGGCACAACTTCGTGGTGGCCGAGATGTACCCGCCGGTCCCGTTCCTGTTCCCGACGCCCCTGTCCTACCGGATCGGGATCGCGGTGTCCGTCCCCGTGGCCACGGCGCTCGTGCTGTGGGGGTACCGCCAGTACGTCCGCGGGTGGTACGGCCGGGCCCGCTGGGCCCTCATCGCCTATTCACCCCTGGGGATGTCCACGCCCGGCCACTTCCTCGGCGGGGTACCGCACATCGAGCCGTTCTTCTTCGCCACCATCTTCACCGACCTCGCCACTGGTCTGGCCGTGCTCCTGTTCGCCCTGCTCGCCGTACCCCGGGCGGGGACCGACCGCACCCCGGTGCACCGGTAGGCGGTGCGGGCTCGGACCTCGGGCGGGTCGCACGCGCGTGCTCGCCGGGCTCCTCGGCGAGCCGGGCGGCCGCTCCGATCGACCCGCTCCCCTGCCGCGGGCACCGACCCGCGCCACCCGGACGAGCTCTCGTCCGGCGCACCGCGCTGCGGCACACTCGCCGCATGGTGTTCACCCGGTCGACACCTCCCGTCCAGGCGGAGGCATCCGCTGCTGGGGCGCGCCGGCAGCACGTCCGCCGGGGAGCACCCGGTGGCTGACCTGGTCGTCACCCGCCTGCTGCAGAACCCCCTGGGTCAGCCGGCCCCGGACGGCCAGCCGGGCGACCTGGTGCGGCTCACCGACGGCAGCGCGACGATCTACCTCACCCCGCGCGAGTACGAGCAGGCGAGCGAGGCCGAGCTGCTGTACCTGCTCGCGCGGGCCGGCTTCCACCGCTGAACCCCCGACGACGAGGAGGACGGGTGTGTTGCCGGCCGGGATGCGCACGTGGTCCACTGGCTCCGTGACCGTCTCCGGCCCGTCCCTGCGGCCCGCGTTCCGCGTGTGCCTGCTGGCTGCGGACCAGCTGTCGGTCGACGACCGGCGGTGTCGCAGCTGCGCGCGCCCGCTGACGCCGAGGTAGGGCGCGGCCCGGGGCGCCACGTCCCCCAGCCGAGACGCCGACCGAGGATCCGTCATGGCAACCGCCACACCCCCGCACGCCACGCCCGTGCACGGTCGGCCGTCCCGCGCCGCCGGACCGGACGAGGAGCCGTCAGGTGCCGCGAGTCGTCTGCGCCGCTTCCTGCGCCGGATCTGCGCGGCGGTCGCCGAGGCGCACGCCGCCTCCGTGCCGTTCTGACGTCCGCGCCGCCACCCCGGCCGAACTGCAGATCTGCTCCTGATCGCCGGCGGACGACCCGGCGCGGTGACCGCGCATCACCCATCCGGTGATCGTTCTCGCCGTCCTCGGGCTGGTCGTCGGCGTCGTCATCGGCGGGCTGGGGGGTGGCGGCGGGGTGCTCGCGGTCCCGCTCCTGGTCCACGTGGTCGGGCAGAGCGCCCAGGACGCGACGACCGGCAGCGTCGTCATCGTCGGGGTCACAGCGGCGGTCGGGGTGCTGAGCCGTCTGGGCACCGGGTCCGTCCGGTGGCGACCGGGGCTCGCCCTCGGCGCCGTCAGCATCCCGTGCGCGGTGGTCGGCACGATCGTCAACCGGCTCGTCCCGCAACCCGTGCTGCTCCTGTCCTTCGCCGCCCTCACCGTGGGCGTCGCCGTCGCGATGCTCGTCGGCGCGCGCAGCACGTCGTCCGACGAGCTGTCCGCGCTCCGGCGGCCGGACTCCGCCAGCACCCGCACCGGGTCCGCGGACCGGGCCGGGACGCGCTCGGCGACCGCCGTGCGGACGCTGCTCTGCGGGGTCGCGATCGGGTTCCTCACCGGGTTCCTGGGTGTGGGGGGCGGGTTCCTGGTCGTGCCCGCGCTCCTGATCGTCCTGCGGCTGCCCCCGGCGGCCGCCGTCGGCACCTCCCTGCTCGTCATCGCGCTCACCTCGGCGGCCGCGCTCACCACCCGCGCCGGCATCGCGCAGTTCGACTGGTCGGTGCTCGTCCCGTTCACCCTCGCCGCAGTGCTCGGTGGCGCTCTCGGCCGGGTGATCGCCGACCGCCTGACCGGCCCCGCCGTGAGCCGCGCCTTCGCCGTCGCGCTCCTCGGCGTGGGCGGGTTCGTCGGTGTCGAGAGCCTCACCGGCCTGCTGCCGGGCGGGAGGTGATCCGGCTCAGCCCGGTCCGCACGACCGGCGAGCGGGGGAACCGGTCCGCGGTGGGACGCGGCCAGCACCGTCCCGTCCCGGCTCGGTCGGTGCGTCCGGACCCGGTGCCGATGGACTCGCGGAACCGTCCCGAACTCCCCGGACCGGGTCTAGCATCGCCCACCCGACCGCGCCTGCGGCCGGTCCACGACAGCACGGGGAGGAACCACGATGGCCGTGACCCTGAACCCCTACCTGAACTTCCGCGACGGCACCCGCGACGTGATGGGCCGCTACGCCTCCGTGTTCGGCGGGGACCTGACCATGAGCACCTTCGCCGAGTCCGGCGGGATGGGCGTCGACGAGTCCGAGCAGCACAAGGTGATGCACGCCCAGCTCACCACCGACTCCGGGCTGGTGCTGATGGCCGCGGACGTGCCGTCGTCCATGGAGGTCGGCCCCAACGGCACGATCTCGCTCAGCGGCGACGACGAGGCGACCCTGCGCGGCTACTGGGACGGGCTCACCGAGGGCGGCACCGTCACCGCGCCCCTGGAGAAGGCGCCCTGGGGCGACACGTTCGGGATGTGCACCGACCGGTTCGGCGTCGACTGGATGGTCAACATCCTGGGGAGCTGACGGCGCGCAGCGGCCCGCCGAGCCGTCAACCCCGTCACGGCCCGGCCGGTTCCCCGCTGCGCGGCGGGCCGGTGGAGCGGCGCTGCAGCACCACCGGCCGGGTGGGCACCACGACGTCCGCCGACGCGCCGCCGCCCAGCTGCCGCAGCACCGCGTCCACGGCCGCCGCGCCCAGCTCCTGCAGCGGCATGCCGATCGTGGTCAGGGGCGGGTCGAGGTAGTCGGCCAGGGGCAGGTCGTCGTAGGCGACGACCGAGACGTCCTCGGGGATGCGCAGGCCCAGGGAGCGGACCGCGTGCATGGCCCCCACGGCCTGCCCCAGCGTGCTGGCGTAGAGGGCGGTCAGCTCGGGCACGGCCCTCAGCAGGCGCTCGGCCGCCGCCGCGCCGCCCTGCTCGTCGAACGGCCCGCGCCCGATGTGGCGCGGGTCGAGCCCGAGCGCCGTCATCGCCTCGACGAACCCCGCCGTGCGGGCCTGCGCCGGCTGCAGGTCCTCCGGGCCGGACACCAGGCCGATCCGGCGGTGGCCCAGCGCGTGCAGGTGCCGCACGGCGGTGCCGCTGGCGGCAGCGAGGTCCATCCCGACGTTGCGGCCCGAGCCCGCCACCTCGCGGTTGACGAAGACGTGCGGCACCCGGCCCAGCCGCTCCGACCCCAGCAGCGGGTGGTCGGGGCGGGCCGAGGCGATGAGCAGCCCGTCCACCCGTCCGGCCTCGACGAGCTCGGGGAACGCGTCGCCGGCCGCGTCGTCGGTGCTGTCCTCGGCCAGCAGCACGACGTAGCCGTGCTCGCGGGCCCGCCGGTAGGCCCCGCGGATGATCCGGGACGACACGGGGTTGCTCAGGTCCGGGATGAGCAGCGCCAGCGCCCGCGCCTCGGACCCGGCCAGGGCCCGCGCGCCCGCGTGCGCCCGGTAGCCCAGCTCCTGCGCGGCCGCGCGGATCCGCGACCGGGTCTCCGGCCGCACGGTCAGCGTCGGGTCGTCGTTGAGCACACGGGACACGACCGACTTGGTCACGCCGACTCGCTGCGCGACGTCCACCAGCCGGGCCCGCTCCGTCAGCGGTGGGTCGGTCACGCAGCCTCCTGGGTCCGGCTGCGAGCGTAGCGAACGGAAAACCGGTTTCCAACAGGCATCATTTCTGCGGTGGGGGTTGACGGCACGACATCCGGAGGGCACGGTGTGCCGCACCAGGAAACCGGTTTCCTGCGACCCAACGACGGGATGGAGGACCTCGGATGCGAGTCAGGACGACGGCGTTGACGGCGGGTCTGCTGGGAGCGGTGCTGACGCTGGCGGGATGCTCGAACGACGCCAGCCCCGCGGGCGGGACCGGTGGAGCGGGTGCTGCGCCCGCGGCGTCCGCCGACTGCCCGCTCGCGTCCGCGCCCGACCCGGGCAACTCGGAGCCCCCCTCCGGGGTCCCGATGGCGACGGCCGCGCCGAAGCTGGAGGTCAAGGACACCTACACGGTCGCCTTCAGCCAGAACGCGAGCAACAACCCCTGGCGCCTGGCCGAGACCGCGAGCATGAAGGAGGAGGCCGAGCGGCTGGGCTACCAGCTCACGGTCACCGACGCCAACAACGAGCAGGCCAAGCAGATCCAGGACATCAAGGGCCTGATCGCGCAGCAGCCCGACGCGCTGTTCATCGCGCCGATCACCGAGCAGCTGGGCAACGTGGTCACCGAGGCCGCGGCCGCGGACATCCCCGTGTTCCTGCTCGACCGCGACGTCGACAACACCGTGGCCAAGCCGGGCGAGGCGTTCGTCACCGTGATCGTCTCGGACTTCGTCCAGCAGGGCAAGCGCGCGGCGTGGGCGATGGCCCAGGCCACCGGCGGGAACGCGAAGATCATCGAGCTGGAGGGCACCACCGGGTCGTCCCCGGCGATCGACCGCAAGGCCGGCTTCGACGAGGCCATCACGGCGTGCCCCGGCCTGGAGGTCGTGGTGAGCCAGTCGGCCGACTTCACCCGCGCCGAGGGCCAGAGCGTCACCGAGACGCTGCTGCAGTCCCACCCCGACGCCACCGCGATCTACGCGCACAACGACGAGATGGCCCTCGGCGCGATCGCCGCGGTCCGCGCGGCCGGCAAGGTGCCCGGCCAGGACATCCAGATCGTGTCGATCGACGGGTCGCGCGACGCCCTGACCGCGGTGGACGCGGGTGAGCTGTACGCGACGGTCGAGTCCAACCCGCGCTTCGGCCCGCGGGCGTTCGAGACGATGCAGCAGTACGCCCGGGAGGGCCAGGTGCCGGTGCAGCTGGTCCTGGAGGACCGGCTGTTCGACGGCTCCAACGCGGCGGAGAACATCGCCACCGCCTACTGACGGACCGGCCGGGCGGGGACTCCCCCGCCCGGCCGCATCCACTCCCCCGGAGCCCCTCCCCCCGGAGCCCAGGAGCCACCATGGCCGACGCGCCCCTGCTGCAGATGCGCGGCATCGACAAGTCCTTCGCCGGAGTCCCCGCCCTGACCGGCGTCGACCTCACCGTCGCCCCCGGCGAGGTGCGGGCGCTGATCGGGCAGAACGGGGCCGGCAAGTCGACCCTGATCAAGGTCCTCACCGGCGTGCACCGCCGCGACGCGGGCGAGATCGAGGTCGCCGGGCGACCGGTGGACTTCACGTCCACCCACGAGGCCCAGCGCGCCGGGGTGGCCACGATCTACCAGGAGGTCAACCTGGTCCCCTACCGCTCCGTGGCCGAGAACGTCTGCATCGGGCGGGCCCCGCGGCGGTTCGGGCTGCTGGACTGGCGCGCGATCAACGCCGACGCCCGCGAGCGGCTGGCCGCGCTGGACGTGCACGTCGACGTCACCCGGCCGCTGCACGAGTTCCCCATCGCCACGCAGCAGATGACCGCGATCGCCCGGGCGCTGTCGTTCGACGCCCGGCTGGTGATCATGGACGAGCCCACGTCGTCGCTGGCCGAGCACGAGGTCGGCGTCCTGCTGGAGGTGATCCGCCGGCTGCGCGACGCCGGGGTGGCCGTCGTGTTCATCTCCCACCGCCTCGATGAGCTCTACGAGGTCTGCGACACGATCACCGTCCTGCGCGACGGTCGCTGCGTCGCCGACGCCCCGCTGTCGGAGCTGTCCAAGTACGACCTGGTCTCGACGATGCTCGGGCGGGCCCTGACCGAGTCCGAGCGGCGCGGCCGCCACGTCGGGGCCGCGCGGGCGGCGGACGCGCCCGCCGTGCTGGAGGCGCGCGACCTGCACCGGCCGCCCGCGCTCAACGGCTCGTCGGTGAGCGTGCGGCGGGGCGAGGTGGTCGGGCTCGCCGGGCTGCTCGGCTCGGGCCGCTCGGAGACCGCGCGGGCGCTGTTCGGCGCCGACCCGGTCACCCGGGGCGAGGTCGAGCTCGCGGGCCAGCCGGTGTCGTTCTCCTCGCCCCGCGACGCGATCCGCGCCCGACTGGGGTTCAACTCCGAGGACCGCAAGGCCGACGGCATCGTCCCCGACCTGTCGGTGCGCGAGAACCTCACGCTCGCGCTGCTGCCCCGGCTGACCCGCCGCGGCGTGGTCGACCGGGCGCGCCAGCAGGAGATCGTCGACCGTTTCGTCGAGCGGCTCGGCATCCGGATGTCGAACGCCGACCAGCCGGTCAAGGAGCTGTCCGGCGGCAACCAGCAGAAGGTGCTGCTCGCCCGGTGGCTGTGCACCGACCCGCAGCTGCTGATCCTCGACGAGCCCACCCGCGGCATCGACGTCGGGGCGAAGCAGGAGATCGCCCGCCTCGTCGCCGAGCTGGCCGACGACGGGCTGTCGGTGCTGCTGGTGTCGTCGGAGATCGAGGAGCTCATCACCGGCTGCGACCGCGTCGTGGTGCTCCGGGACGGCGAGACCGTCCGCGAGCTGGAGGGGACGGAGATCAGCGAGGTGGAGATCCTGCAGGCGATGGCCGAGGGCACCGCCGTGGGCGGAGGGACGCGCAGCGATGTCTGACACGACGACGGGCGCGACGGGCGCGACGGCGCGGACGGCGAGCGGCCCCGGTCCCCGCCCGCCCGCGGCTCCGGCCCCGCGCCGCACCTCCTGGGCCGCGCTCGCCCAGCGCTACGGCGCCGGGGTGCTGCTCGTGGTGCTGTTCGCCTACAACGCCGTGGCCACGCCCAACTTCCTGTCGGTGCAGACGCTGCTCGACGTGCAGCTGCGGCAGGCCGCACCCGTCGCGATCGTGGCGCTCGGGATGGCCCTGGTCATCGCGACGGCCGGCATCGACCTGTCGGTCGGCTCGGTGATGGCCATCGCCGGGCAGGTCGGGGCGCTGACGCTGCTGGCCGGCGTCGGCGCGGCCACCGCGATCGCGCTCGCCCTGATCGCCGCCGCCCTGTGCGGGGTGTTCAACGGCACGCTGGTCGTGCGCTACGGCGTCCAGCCGATCGTCGCGACGCTCATCCTGTTCATCGCCGGCCGCGGCATCGCGCAGCTGCTCAGCGGCGGGCAGCTGACCGGGTTCCGCGACCCGTCGTTCCAGTTCCTCGGGCTGGGCCGGGTGGCGGGCGTCCCGATGCCGGTCGTGCTGATGGTGGTGATCGCCGCGGTGCTGTGGTTCGTGGTGCGCTACACCGCCTACGGCCGCACGCTGCTCGCCACCGGTGGCAACCCGCGGGCCGCGCGCCTGTCCGGCGTCCACGTCGGGCGGGTCACGATGATCGCCTACGTCGCCTCCGCGGCGCTGGCCGGCCTGGTCGGGCTGGTCGTCATCGGCATCACCAGCGCCTCGGACGCCAACAACACCGGCCTCGGGCTCGAGCTGGACGCGATCGCCGCCGTCGCGGTGTCGGGCACCCCGCTCACCGGGGGGCGGATCTCGGTCGTCGGCACCGTCGTCGGGGCCGTCGTGCTCCGGCTCCTGCAGAACACCCTCATCGCCCAGGGCGTGCCGCGCGAGGTCGCGCAGATCGTCACCGGGGTCGTCATCGTCATCGCGCTGTTCCTGCAGCGCCGCAGCCGCTGAGCGCCGGGAGGCACCCGATGTCCACGTCCCTCGAGGCGCCGCGCCGGCCGGAGCTGGGCCGGGTGCTGCAGCAGCAGGGCGCCCTCATCGCGCTGGTGGTGCTGGTCGTGTTCGGCGCCCTGCGCTACGGCGAGCAGTTCGCCACCGGGTTCAACGTGCAGAGCGTGCTCGCCGACGACGCGAAGTACGCCCTGGTCGCCCTGGGCATGACCTTCGTGATCATGACCGGGGGCATCGACCTGTCGGTCGGCTCGGTCGCCGCGCTCGGCGGCGTGGTGGCCGCCCAGCTCAGCGGGGCGGGCCTGCTGCCGGCGCTGCTCGCCGCCCTCGCCGTCGGCGCCGCGGTCGGCCTGGTCAACGGGGTGCTCGTGGCGCGGTTCGGCCTGGCGCCGTTCCTGGTCACCCTGGCCACCCTGCTCGTCGCCCGCGGGCTCGCGCTGCAGCTCGCGGACGCCCGCTCCGCCGTGGCCGACCCGACCAGCGGGTTCCAGGACTTCGGCCGGTGGTCGCTGCTCGGGATCCCCGTGTCGTTCTGGATCGTGCTGGTGCTCTTCGGCATCGGCGCGCTGGCCCTGCACGCCACGGACTTCGGGCGCCACGTGCTCGCCACCGGCGGCAACGAGGACGCGGCGCGGCTGATGGGCCTGCCCGTCGACCGGACCAAGGTCGCGGTCTACGTGCTGTCCGGCACGCTCGCCGGCGCGGCCGGGGCGTTCCTCGGCGCGCAGACGGGGTCGGTCGACGCGGCCGCGGGCCAGGGCTGGGAGCTCACCGCGATCGCCGCGGTGGTCGTCGGCGGCACGCTGCTCACCGGCGGCGTCGGCTCGGTGCTCGGCACGCTCGTCGGCGTCCTGCTGCTCCAGCTGATCTTCAACCTCATCGTCTTCGAGAACGGGCGCGGCGTCATCGAGATCAGCTCCTACTGGGAGTCGGTGATCCGCGGCGGGTTCCTGCTCGCCGTCGTGCTGCTCCAGGTGCGGCTCACCCGCCGGCGGGACGGCACGGCGTGACCGACCCGGTGCCCTGAGCGCACCCGCCCCCGACACCGCAGCACCCCTCCTCCACCACCCGGGAGCAGCCATGCCCGTCGTGACCTCCGTCCGCACCGACTTCTACCAGGTGCCGCTGCCGGTCGTGCTGACCGATTCCACGCACGGCGCGATCCCCCACTTCGAGCTCGTGACCGTGCGCGTCGCGGACTCCGACGGCGCCACCGGGCTGGGCTACACCTACGCGGTCAACTCCGGTGCCGAGGCGTTCGCCGTGCTCGTCGACCGCTACCTGGCGCCGGTCGTGGTTGGCGCGGACGTCGACCGCACCGAGGACACCTGGCAGCGGATGTGGTGGGCGCTGCACTACGCGGGCCGCGGCGGGCACGCCACCTCGGCGATCTCCGCGGTGGACGTGGCGCTGTGGGACCTGCGCGCCCGGCGCGCCGACCAGCCGCTGTGGCGCTACTTCGGCGGCTACGACCCGCAGGTGCCCGTGTACGCGGGCGGCATCGACCTCGACCTGCCCGTCGAGGCGCTGCTGGAGCAGTCCGACCGGTTCCGCAAGGAGGGCTTCCGCGCGATCAAGATGAAGGTCGGGCGGCCCGACTGGCGCGAGGACGTGGAGCGGGTGCGCCGGATGCGCGAGCACCTGGGCGACGGCTTCCCGCTCATGGTCGACGCCAACATGAAGTGGTCGGTCGACCAGGCCGTGAAGGTGGCGCGGGCGCTGGCCGGGTTCGACCTGGTGTGGCTGGAGGAGCCGACGATCCCCGACGACGTCGAGGGGCACGTGCGCGTGCTGCGTGACGGGGGCCTGCCGATCGCCGCCGGGGAGAACCTGCACACGCTCTACGAGTTCCGCGCCGCGATGGCCGCGGGCGCGGTGACCTACCCCGAGCCGGACGTGTGCAACGTCGGCGGGATGACGGTGTTCCGCAAGGTCGCCGCGCTGGCCGAGGCGCACAACCTGCCCCTGACCTCGCACGGGGCCCACGACCTGACCGTGCACCTCATGGCGGCCGTGCCCAACCGGACCTACATGGAGGCGCACGGCTTCGGGCTGGAGCGCTACCTGGCCGAGCCGCTGGAGATCACCGACGGGATGGCCGTCGCCCCGGAGCGCCCCGGGCACGGGCTCACCTTCGACTTCGACGCCCTGGAGCCGCACCGCGTCGGCGGGAGCCGGTCGTGAGCGACCCGGGGAGCGCGCCCGTCGTGGTGACCGACTGCGACCACGCCGACATCGAGCCCGAACGCGCGGTCCTGGAGCCGGAGGGCGTGGGGATGCGGTGGGAGCGTTGCCGCACCGCCGACGACGTGGTGCGGCACGGCGGCGGGGCGCGCGTGCTCGTCGTCCAGTACGCCCCGATCACCGCCGAGGTGCTCGACGCGCTGCCCGACGTGCGCCTCGTCGTCCGCTACGGCGTCGGCGTCGACACCGTGGACGTCGACGCGGCCACCGAGCGGGGCGTGTGGGTGGCCAACGTGCCCGACTACGGCACCGAGGAGGTCGCCGACCACGCGCTCGCGCTGGCCCTGGCGCTGCTGCGCGGCGTCACGGTCTACGACCGCGGCGTCCGCGCCGGTGGGTGGGACTACCGCGCGGCGGCGCCGCTGCGGCGCCTGTCCACCCTGACCTTCGGCGTGGTCGGGTGCGGCGCCATCGGGCGCGCCGCCGGGGCGCGGGCGGCCGCGTTCGGCATGCGCGTGCTCGGCGCGGACGTCCTCGACGGGCGGCCGCCGGACGACGGCCCCCTCACCCGCGTCGGCCTCGACGAGCTGCTGGAGCGCAGCGACGTCGTCTCCCTGCACGCCACGCTGGACGAGCACTCGCGGGATCTGATCGACGAGCGCGCGCTCGCCGCGATGAAGCCCTCGGCCGTGCTGGTCAACACCGCGCGCGGCGGGCTGGTCGACACCGGCGCGCTGCTCGCCGCCCTGGACGCCGGCGCGGTCGCCGGCGCCGCCCTGGACGTGCTGGACGTCGAGCCCGCCGCCCCGGACGTGCGCGAGGCGCTCGCCCGGCACCCGCGGGTCGTGCTGTCCCCGCACGCCGCCTGGTACTCGGAGGAGTCGTTCGTGCAGCTCAAGACGGAGGTGGCCCGCGAGGCGCTCCGCGCGGTGCGCGGGGAGCCCCCGCGCAGCCCGGTCAACCGGCCCGCGGCCTCGGCGGTGCGGTCGTGAGGGCGCTGACCTGGGCGGGCGGCCACGACGTCGTCGTCACCGACGCACCCGAGCCGCGGGCCGGCGAGGGGCAGGTCCTCGTCGCCGTCGCCCACACCGGACTGTGCGGCACCGACCTGCACATCTGCGCCGGCGAGCACCCGCGGGCGCAGCCGGGCCAGGTGATCGGGCACGAGATCTCCGGCACGGTCGCGGAGGCGGCCGGCGGGCTGGCGGCCGGCACCCCGGTGGTGGTCGACCCCCTGATCGCCTGCGGCACGTGCCGCACCTGCCGCGACGGGCGCCCGCACACCTGCGAGCGGCTGCGGCTCGTCGGGATCGACGTGCCCGGCGGGGCGGCGCCGCTGGTCGCGGTGGACGCCGACCGCGTGATCCCCGTCGACGGCTCGCCCGACCTGCGCCACCTCGCCTTCGCCGAGCCGCTCGCCGTGGCGGTGCGCGCGGTGCGCCGCTCCGGGCTGCAGCTGGGCCAGGACGCCGTCGTGATCGGCGGTGGCCCGATCGGCATCGCCGTCGCGCTGTGCGCCCGCGACGCCGGCGCCGGTCGCGTCGTGCTCGCCGAGCCGGTGCCGGCGCGCCGCGCCGCGGCCGCCGAGCTGGGCGTCGAGACCGCCGCGTCCGCCGAGGGTCTGCGCGCCGACGTCGTGTTCGACGCGGCCGCGCACCCCTCGGTCGCGGCCCAGCTGACGCGGGTCGCCGTCCCCGGCGGCACGGTCGTGCTCGTCGGGGTGCACGGCGAGCCCGTGCCGGTCGACCTGCGGGCGGTGACCTTCGGCGAGCTGACCGTCGTCGGCACCCGCGTCTACTCGCGGGCGGACATCCGCGTCGCCACCGCCATGGTCGCGTCCGGCCGCTTCGACCCCGAGCCGTTCCTCACCCGGACCGTGCCCCTCGACGAGGCCCCGCGGGCCATCGAGGACCTGCGCCGGGGCGTCGGCCTGAAGGTGCTGGTGAGCCCGTGAGGGCCCGGGTGATCCCGTGAAGGCGCTGCGCAAGACCGCGCCCGGTGACCCGGTGCTCGTGCTCGACGACGTGCCCGAGCCGGTCGCCCGGCCCGGCTGGGTGGTGCTCGACGTGCGGCACGCCGGGATCTGCGGCACCGACCTGCACATCGTCCACGACCGCTTCCCCAGCTGGCCCCCGGTCACGCTCGGCCACGAGTTCGCCGGCGTCGTCCGCGCCGTCGGCGAGGGCGTCGAGGACTGGGCGCCCGGGCAGCGCGTGGTGTCCGAGCCGCACTCGCTGGCCTGCACCACGTGCCACCTGTGCCGCCGCGGGCTCGCGCACCTGTGCGCGCGCAAGCGCTCGCCGGGCTGGGGCATCGACGGCGGGTTCGCCGAGCGGGTGGCCGTGCCCGCGCACCTGCTGCACGCCGTCCCCGACGGCGTCGACGACGTCGCCGCCGGCCTGGTCGAGCCGCTCGCCGTGGTCGTCACCGCGTTCGAGCGGACGCCCGTCGAGCCCGGCAGCACCGTCCTGGTGATCGGCCCGGGTCCGGTCGGCGTGCTCACCGCCCTCACCGCGCGCGCCTGCGGCGCGGGCGAGGTCGTGCTCGTGGGCCGCCCGTCGTCGGCGGCGCGCCTGGAGCTGGCCGCCGGGCTCGGGATCGAGGTGTGGCGCACCGACTCCCGGGACGTCGTGGAGTCCGCCCGCGAGCGGACCCGCGGCCGGGGCGTCGACCTCGTCGTCGAGACCAGCGGCGCCGCCGAGGCCGTGGCCCAGGGCCTGGGCGCCCTGCGCCGCCGCGGCCGGATGTGCGTGCTCGGCGTCAGCGGCGAGCCCACGATCCCCGTGCCGTGGGGGCTGGCGATGGACCGCGCCGCGGACGTCGCGTTCTCGCTGTCGTCGTCCTGGTCGAGCTGGGACTCCGCGCTCGCCCTGCTCGCCCGCGGCGCGGTCGACCCGCGCCCGCTGGCCACCGTCTTCGCGCTCGACGACTGGGAGAGCGCCTTCGCCGCCACCCGGTCCCGCAGCGTCGTGAAGGCCCTGCTCGACCCGACCCCGCCCGACCCGACCCGGCCCGACCCCGCGGAGGACCGCCGATGACCGTCCTGCACAGCGCGCTGCTCGGCGAGGCACCCGCCATGCTCATCGGCGCGGAGTGGGTCCGCGCCGAGCGGACCCGCGACGTGGAGGACCCGGCCACGGGCGAGGTGGTCGCCGCCGTGCCCGAGGGCACCGCCGAGCACGTCGACGCGGCCGTCGCCGCCGCCGCCGACGCCCAGCGGCGCTGGGCGCGCCGCCCGCACCCCGACCGCGCCGAGGTCCTCGCCGCGGTCGTCACCGCGGTCGGCCGGCACGCCGAGGAGCTGGCCCGCCTCGTCGTCGCCGAGCAGGGCAAGACGATCGTCGAGGCGCGCGGCGAGGTGGCGGGCGTCCAGGCCTTCTTCGACTTCGCCGCCAGCCACCACAAGTTCCGCGCGATCGGCGAGCTGGTGGCGCCCAGCCGCCCGGACGAGCTGCTGGCCGTCCGCGAGGAGCCGCTCGGCGTCGTCGCGGCGATCACGCCGTGGAACTACCCGGCCGCCATCGTCGCCCGCAAGATCGGCCCCGCGCTCATGGCGGGCAACGCCGTGGTGCTCAAGCCGAGCGAGACGACCCCGCTGTCCGCGCTCGCGATCGCCCGCATCTGCCGGCTCGCCGGCGTGCCGGACGGGCTGGTCAACGTGGTCACCGGCGACGGCCCGACCGTCGGCAACGCGCTCGTCACGCACCCGAGCACGGCGATGGTCACGCTGACCGGCTCGACCCGGGCCGGCCGCCAGATCCTCGCCGCCGCCGCGCCCCGCGTGCTGCCGGTGGCGCTGGAGCTGGGCGGCAAGGCGCCGTTCCTGGTGTTCGCCGACGCCGACCTCGACCTGGCCGCCGACAAGGCCGTCGAGTCGCGGCTGTGGAACTGCGGGCAGGTGTGCACCTGCAACGAGCGGACGTTCGTGCACCGCAGCGTGTACGAGGAGTTCGTCGCCCGCGTCGTCGAGCGGGCCGGGCGCGTCCGCGTCGGCGACCCCACCGACGAGCGCTCGGAGATGGGCCCCAAGGTCTCCGGCCCCGAGCGCGACAAGGTCGCGGCGATGGTCGACCGCGCCCGCGCCGGGGGTGCGGAGGTCCTCGTCGGCGGCGGCGCGCCGGAGGGCGCCGCGTTCGCCCGCGGCCACTGGTACGCGCCCACGGTGCTCACCGGGGTGCGCCCGGACGCCGAGCTGATGCAGCAGGAGGTGTTCGGGCCGGTGCTGCCGATCGCCCCGTTCACCGACGAGGCCGACGCGGTGCGACTGGCCAACGGCACCGACTACGGCCTCACCGCCTACGTCTTCACCCGCGACATCGGCACGGCCATGCGCGTCACCGACGGGCTGGCGTGCGGCGAGGTCTACGTCAACAAGGTCGGGCCGGAGGACGTGCAGGGCTTCCACCACGGGTGGCGGCAGTCCGGGCTCGGCGGCGAGGACGGCGAGCACGGCTACCGCCGCTACGTGCAGCACAAGACCCTCTACCTCGACTACGGGAGCACCCGGTGACCACCACCCGCACCGCCGACCTCCTCGTCCGGCTCGCCGACCCGCCGGTCGTCGCCGTCCTGCGCGCGAGCTCGGCGCAGCGGCTCCCCGCCGTGTGCCAGGTGCTCTACGAGTCGGGCGTCCGCGTCCTGGAGTTCACCTTCACCACCCCGGGCGCGCTCGACGCCCTGCACGCCGTGCGCCGGCTGCTGCCCGCCGACGCGGTGCTCGGCACCGGCACGGTCACCACACCGGCGCACGTCGACGCCTCGGCGGACGCGGGCGCCGACTTCGCCGTCAGCCCGGTCACGCTGCCGGCGCTGCTGGAGCGGGCCCGCCGGCGGGACCTGCCCTACGTCCCCGGCGCCGTCACGCCCACCGAGGTGCTCACCGGCTGGGACGGCGGCGCCGCGGTCGTCAAGATCTCCCCGTGCGGGCCGATCGGCGGCCCGGCCTACCTGCGCGGGCTGCGGGCGCCGCTGCCCGAGGTGCCGTTCATGCCCTCGGGTGGGATCGACGTCGACGAGGTGGGCGACTACCTCGCCGCCGGCGCGCTCACCGTCGGGCTCGGCGGCTCGTTCCAGGGCGACGCCGCCGACCCGGGCGGTGACCTCGACGCGCTGGCCGAGCGGGCCCGGCGGGCGCTGCGGTCGGCGGGCAGCCGGTGAACGAGCTGGTCACCCTCGGGGAGACCATGGGCCTGATCAGCACCGCGCACGTCGGGCCGCTGCGCCACGCCCCCTCTCTCACCCTGGGCATCGGCGGGGCGGAGTCCAACGTCGCGATCGGCGTGGCCCGCCTCGGCGGGCGCGCCTGCTGGGTCGGCCGGGTCGGCGACGACCCGGTCGGCGACCTCGTCGTCAGCACGCTGGGCGGCGAGGGCGTGGACGTCAGCCGCGTGGTGCGCGACCCCGGCGCCCCCACCAGCCTGATGCTCAAGGAGCGCCGCACCCCGGACGTGGCGCGCGTCGTGTACTACCGCCGCGGCGGCCCGGGGTCGCGGCTGGAGCCCGCGGACGTGCCGCACGAGCGGGTCGCCGCGGCGGGGCTGCTGCACGTCACCGGCATCACCCCGGCCCTGGGCCCCAGCGCGGCCGCGACGGTGCTCGCGGCCGTGGAGACCGCGCGCGGCGCCGGCGTGCCGGTGAGCGTCGACGTCAACTTCCGCGGCGCCCTGTGGTCGCCCGACGAGGCGCGTCCGGTCCTGCGCGACCTGGTCGGCCGCGCCGACGTCGTGTTCGCCGGCGACGACGAGGCCGACCTGCTCGGCCTGCCCGGCACCCCCGCCGAGCAGGCCCGCGGGCTGGCCGCGCTCGGTCCCCGGCAGGCCGTGGTCAAGCTGGGGGCCCGCGGCGCGGTCGCCGCGATCGACGGCGGGATCGTCGAGGTGCCGGCCCGCCCCGTGCGCGCGGTCGACCCCGTCGGCGCCGGGGACGCGTTCGTCGCGGGCTTCCTGGCCGAGCGGCTCGCCGGCGCGCCGCCGGAGGCCGCGCTGCGCACCGCCGCCTGCTGCGGGGCGTTCGTGGTACAGCTGACCGGGGACTGGGAGGGCCTGCCCACGCGCCGCGAGCTGGCCCACCTCGACGCCGCACCCGGCACCGTCCTGCGCTGATCCCCACCCCTGGAGAGGCACCACCGTGACGCACACCGACCCGGAACCCCTCGACCCCGCCCGCGACGGGCTGCTGAGCCTCAACCCCCACCAGGCCCGCACGGTCGCGGCCCTGTTCGAGCGCATGTTCCCCGCGGGCGAGGACGGGCCCGGGGCCGTCGAGATCGGCGCGGTGACCTACCTGGACCGCGCCCTGGCCGGGCACGACCGCCACCTGCGCGAGAGCTACCAGCTGGGCCTGGCCGCGCTCGACCGCGCCGCCCGCGACCGCTGCGGCGCCGGCTTCGCCGACTGCGCGCCCGAGGAGCAGGACGGGCTCGTCGGCGACCTGGAGGCCGCGCGGCTGCCCGCCTTCCACCTGCCCGACCAGGGGGAGTTCTTCGGCGTCCTGCGGGCGCACCTGCAGGAGGGCCTGTTCGCCGACCCCGCGCACGGCGGCAACCGCGACCTCGCCGGCTGGCGCTTCCTGCGCCACCCGGGCGTGTGGCTGGAGCACTCGGCCGCCGAGCAGCACGACGACGAGCCGGCGGTGAAGGGCGGCGAGGTCCGCTCGCTGGCCCACGCGGGCTTCCGGTTGGGCGGGCCCGAGGACCCGCCCCCGGACGTGCCGGGCTACGACCCGCAGCGCGCCGCGGTCGAGCCGCCCGGCCCGGCCGACGTCATCGTCGTCGGGATGGGCGCGGTCGGCGGGTTCGTCTCCGCCCTGCTCGCCGACGCGGGGCTCAAGGTCGTCGGGTTCGAGGCGGGCGGGTGGCGGCACCGCAGCGACTACCACCCCGACGAGCTCGGCGCCGCGTACTACTGCCGCGGCGACATGGGCCCGAAGTACCTCGCGGAGGCGCCGCGGTGGCGGCGCGACGCGGGCGAGCCGACCCGGCCGATCACGTTCAGCCTCGGCCGCATGATGAACGGCGTCGGCGGCTCGATCGTGCACTGGGGCGGCGCGCTGCGGCGGATGCACCCCCACCAGTTCGCCTACCGCAGCCACGTGCTCGACCGCTGGGGCGCCGCGGCGCTGCCCGAGCACACCACGCTGGCCGACTGGCCGTTCACCTACGCCGAGCTCGAGCCCTACTACGACCTGTGCGAGCGGGTGGCGGGCGTCGCCGGCGACCGGCACGGCAACCCCTTCGTGCCGCGCTCCACCGACTACCCGATGCCCCCGCTGCGGCCCACCCGCAAGGGCGCGCTGTTCACCGCGGCCGCCCGCGGGCTCGGCCTGCATCCCCACCCCACCCCGGTCTGCATCAACAGCGTCCCCTACAACGGCCTGCCCGCCACGCGGTACCACCCGTGGAGCGCGGGGTTCGGCGCGTTCCACGACGACCGCTGGAACCCCGGGCTCACCTCCGTGCCCCAGGCCCTGGCCAGCGGGAACCTCGACCTGCGCACGCACTGCCGCGTGCTGCGGGTGCTCACCGACCGCCAGGGCCACGCCGACGGCGTCGAGTACGTGGACCCGCTCGGCGTGGTGCGCACCCACCGCGCCCGGACCGTCGTCCTCGCCAGCTACACGTTCGAGACCGTGCGGCTGATGATGCTCTCGGCCGACGACCGCCACCCCGACGGCCTCGGCGGCTCCACCGGCCAGCTCGGCCGCCACTTCATGGTCAAGCAGTGGGGCGACGTGTACGGGCACTTCCCCGCCACGGTGTTCAACGCCCACACCGGGCCGGCCGCGCAGATGGTCACGCTCGACGACTACAACGCCGAGAGCTTCGACAGCGCGGCCCACGGGTTCCTCGGCGGCGCCAGCCTCAACGTCGAGAACCAGCAGCTGCCGCTGCAGATCTCCCGCGACCCGCTGCCGCCGGGCGTCGCGGCCTGGGGGCCCTCCTACCGGGAGCACCTGCGGGAGTGGCAGCACGTCGCGGCCGTGCGGATCCAGCCCGACTCGCTGTCCTACGCCACCGACTTCCTGGACCTGGACCCCCGCCACCGCGACCGCAGCGGGTTCGGCCTGCCGGTGCTGCGCGTCACGACGGACATGCGGCCCAACGAGCACCGCCTGCAGGACTTCATGCAGGACCGGTGCGCGGAGATCCTGCACGCGATGGGGGCCACCCGCACGTGGACCGGGCCGCGCTTCCGCGGGGTCGCCAGCAGCCACGACCTGGGCGGCGCGCAGATGGGCGAGGACCCGCGCGCGTCGGTGGTCGACCGCGACCTGCGGGTGCACGACACCCCGGGCCTGCTCGTGTTCAGCGGCGCGGCCTTCCCGACCTGCACGGGCGTGAACCCGCACCTGACGATCATGGCCATCACCGCGCGGGCGACGCAGCGGCTCGTCGAGCGGCTGCGCGGGGCACCCGAGCGGGTGGGGGCGGCGACGGGGTGACCCGCCCCGTGGTGGTCACCGGGCACCTGCGGTGCTCGTGCGCGGAGATGGCGGCCCGGACCGCCGTTCCCGCGCACGGGCGGCGCAGCCGCTCGTCACGGCCGGGGGCGCAACCGCAGGTCCTGCATGCCACCGTCCACGGACAGCTGGGTACCGGTGGTGGAGCCGGACGAGGGGCTGGCCAGGTAGGCGACGGCGCCCGCCACCTCCTCGGGGGTCACCAGGCGGCCGTGCGGCTGCCGGGCCTCCAGCGCGGCCCGCTCGGCCTCGGGGTCGGCGGCGTCCTCCAGCAGGCGCCCGATCCAGGGGGTGTCGGCCGTCCCGGGGTGCACGCAGTTGACGCGGATCCCCTCGGCGAGGTGGTCCGCGGCCATCGCCCGGGTCAGACCGAGCACCGCGGCCTTGCTCGCGCTGTACAGCGCCCGCTGGGGCAGACCCGCGGTGGCGACGATCGACCCGGTGTTCACGATCGCGGCGGCGGGCGACTCCCGCAGCGCGGGGAGCGCCGCACGGCAGACGCGCACCGCTCCCAGCAGGTTGACGTCGAGGACGCGCCACCACTCCGCGTCGGGGTTGTCCTCCACCGTGCCCTGCGCTCCGATCCCGGCGTTGTTGACGACGACGTCGAGCCGGCCCCACGTCCGGAGGACCTCGGCCACCCCCGCCCGCACGGACGCGTCGTCCACGACGTCGACCCGGATCCCCCGCGCCCCGTCCGGCGCGTCGTCGGGGTCCAGGTCGAACACCGCGACCCGGGCCCCGTCGCGGAGCAGCCGGCGGGTGATCGCCGCGCCGATCCCGGACGCGCCCCCGGTGACGATCGCGACCAGGCCGTCGAACTCGCCGGGCATCAGGCCGGACCCCCGTCGATCTCGACCTCGACCACGTCACCGGGCCGGAGGCAGGGCCCGTCGAGGCACTGCGCGCGACGGCCGATGACGACGCCCAGCTCCACCTCCCGGTCGACCTCCTCGGCGCGGCGCGGGACCGTCACCGGGTCGTCCGGCCCGGCGATCGTGTCCGGTGTCTTGAGGAACCCGGCTCCCGGGGGGCCGGGTCGAGCGATCTCCACGAGGACTCCGTCCGGTCGAGCGCGTACCAGAGGTCGGCGGTGCCGCCCAGGACGGCGGCCTGCTCGGTCGCCGAGAACGGGGACACGAGGTCGCGGGCGACGGCGACCTCGCTCGGCCAGCGGGACGACCGGCCCAGCGCGGGCAGACCGGCCGTCCACGGCTGGTCGCGCACGGCGTCCTCCACCCCACCCACCTCCCGATCGGATGCGATATCGGAAAGCTCGACCCACGGACCCCCGCTTGTCAAGATCGCGAGCCACGACCGCGGACGGGAGGTGGACGCGTGGCGGCACTGCGGCCCCCGCGCACGGGCGCACCGCTGCTCACCCCGGCCCCGCGGCTCGGTCCGCGGGAGAGCGTCTTCGGGGCGGTCGAGGGGCCGCTCGCACGCGGCAGGCGGTGCTCGGGGCAGCGGCCGCACTGCTCGTCGAGCGCGGGTTCGGCGTCACGATCGACGCGGTCAGCGCGCGCTCCCGGCCGTCAGGCCGTGACCGCGCCGAACAGCGAGCCGAGCAGGTAGGTGGTGGTGGCGGCCCCGGCGCCGACGGCGAGCTGGCGCAGGCCCCGCCGCAGCGGCGGGCCGCCGGAGAGCACGCCGACCACCGCCCCGGTGACCAGCAGCGCCAGTCCCACGAGCACCGCGGCGGCGACGAGGGCGACCGGGCCCGCCAGCCCCACGAGGAACGGCAGCACCGGGACGGCCGCTCCGGTCGCGAAGAACGCGAAGCTCGACAGGGCCGCGCCCACCCCGCTGCCGACCACGTCCCGGCTCGTCCCGCCGCCGTCCGGGGCCTCGACGGGGGCCCGGGCGTCCGCGAGCAGCGCGGCGGCCCGGCGCTCCGCCTCGTCGGCGGGGACGCCCCGGGCCCGGTAGACGAGCGCGAGCTCGTTGGCGTCGACGTCGAGGTGCGGGAGCACCCGGGCGGAGTCGGCGGTGTGCGGGGCGGAGGCGTCGAGCAGCTCGCGCTGGGAGCGCACGGAGATGTACTCGCCCGCGCCCATGGACAGCGCGCCGGACAGCAGCCCGGCCAGGCCGGTGAGCAGCACGATCGAGGTGGACGCGCCGCCGCCCGCGACGCCGAGGACGAGGGCCAGGTTGCTCACCAGCCCGTCGTTGGCGCCGAACACCGCGGCGCGGAACGTGCCCGACACCCGCGCCCGGCCGCGGGCGGCGAGCCCGCGCACCACCTCCTCGTGCACGCGCTCGTCGGCCGCCATCGCCGGCGTCGCCTCGGCGTCGTCGGCGTACGGGGAGCGCCGCTCGGCCTGCTGCACCAGCGCCAGCACGAACACCGACCCGAACCGGCGGGCGAGCAGCGCGAGCAGCCGCCGGCGCGGGTCGCCGCGGCGCTCGGGCCCCGCCGCGTCGCCCAGCAGCGCGGACCAGTGCGCGGCGTGCCGCTCCTCGGCCTCGGCCAGGGCCAGCAGGATCTCCCGCTCCTCGCCGTCGCGCCGGGTCGCGAGGTCGCGGTAGACCTTCGCCTCCTCGCGCTCGTCGGCCAGCCGCCTGCGCCGGCGCCGCACCGCCGCCCGGTCCTGCCTGCTCGCCCGCTCCACCACGGGCCCATGGTCGCCTCCCGCCGCACCGGTCCGCACGCGCGGTCCGGGGCGGGTCCATCGACCGGTCGACCCCCGCGGCGTCGCTCGCGCGATGGAACGGCCGGCCCGGCGCCGCACGATCGACGCATGGACCACGTCGTCGAGATCGTCGATCTCCGCAAGACCTACGGGAGCCGGGTGGCCGTGGACGGCCTCACGCTGCGGGTGCGCCGCGGGGAGGTGTTCGGGGTGCTGGGCCCCAACGGCGCCGGCAAGACCACCACGGTCGAGTGCGCCGCCGGGCTGCGCCGTCCCGACAGCGGCACCGTCCGCGTGCTCGGACTGGACCCGGCCACCGATCCCGAGGCGGTGCGCCACCGCGTCGGGATCCAGCTGCAGCACGCCGAGCTGCCGGCGCGGATGCGGGTGGCGGAGGCCGTCGCGGTGTTCGCGTCGGCCTACCGCGACCCGGCGGACCCGGACGCCCTGCTCGCCGAGTGGGGGCTCGCCGAGCACCGGCGCGCCGCGTTCGGCCGGCTGTCCGGCGGGCAGAGGCAGCGGCTGTTCATCGTGCTGGCGCTGCTGGGCCGACCGGAGGTGGTGGTGCTCGACGAGCTCACCACCGGGCTCGACCCCGCCGCGCGGCGCGACACCTGGGCGCTGGTGCGGTCGCTGCGCGACCGCGGTGTCACCGTCCTGCTCGTCACCCACGCGATGGACGAGGCGGAGATGCTCTGCGACCGGATCGCGGTCGTCGACGCGGGCCGGCTCGTCGCGCAGGGCTCCCCCGACGCGGTCCGCGGCGCGCACCGCAGCCTGGAGAGCGCCTACCTCGCCCTGACCGGGACGGGCGTCCACTGATGCGTCCGCTCGCCGTCCTGACCCGCGTGGAGGCCGCGCTGCTGCTGCGCGAGCCGGCCGCGGTGCTGTTCACCCTCCTCCTGCCCCTGGTGCTGCTCGCCCTCAACGGCGCCGACGGCAACGCGCCCCGGCCCGAGCTGGGGGGCGCCGGGCTGCTCGACGTCCTCGTCCCCGGCTACCTCGTCTACGTCATGGCCACCTCGGCGATCATGGGCCTGGCCGAGACGCTGGCCGACCAGCGCGACCGCGGGATCCTGCGCCGCCTGCGGATCAGCCCGCTGCGGCCGTGGCAGATCCTCGGCGCGCACGCGCTGACCCACCTCGCGATGAGCCTGGTCGGGGCGGTCGTGCTGGTGGTCGTCGGCGTGACCGCCTTCGACCTGCGGCTGCCCGCGGCGTGGCTGCCCGCTCTGGTGGCACTGGTGCTCGCCGCCGTGTCCACCATCGCCACCGGCTTCCTGCTCGGCGCGGTGCTGCCGACCGTGCGCACCACGCAGGCGGTGGCGGCGGCGCTGTACTTCCCGGCGATCTTCGTGTCCGGCGCGCTGTTCCCGCGGGAGTCCCTGCCCGAGCTCGCGCAGCGCATCGGGGACGTGCTGCCGATGACCTACGCCGTGCGGGCGCTGCGGGCGGCCTGGACCGACGGGCTGGTGGACGGCGTCGCGCTCGGTATCCTCGCCGCCGTCACGATCGTCGCGGCCGCGGTGGCGGTGCGCACCTTCCGGTGGGAGTCGAGCTGAGCGCCACCAGCAGCGGGCCGGACCCCGGGCAGGACGCCGGGGACCGGCTCGCGCCGCTGTGGCACCTGCTCGCCGGCGGCGTCCTCGTCCTGGCCACCGCGATCGCGCTCCTGGACCCGGCCACCGACCGGGCGGAGGTCCTGGCCCTGGTCGCCGCGCTCGTGCTGTGGCACTGGTTCCTGCTGGTGCGCGACCGGTCCTGGCTGGAGCGCACGGGCACGGGGGTCGTGTACTGGATCGGGACCGCCGTCCTCGTCACGCTGCTGCTCGGCCGGAGCGAGGCGTACTCGATCCTGCTGTACGGGCTGTACCCGCTGAGCTTCATCACGCTGGGCTTCTGGGGCCTGGTCCCGGTCGCCGTCCTGACCGCACTGGTCGGCTGGCAGCTGCGGTTCGACGGCCCCGGGGCCTGGCTCAACCTGTTCGCGACGGTGGCGCTGGCCTTCGTCATCGCCGTCGTCGTGCACGCCGTGGCGCGCCAGAGCGAGCAGCGCCTCGCGGCGCTGGAGGAGCTGGCCGCGGCACGGGCCGAGCTGGCCGCCACCGCCCGCCGCGCCGGCGTGCTGGAGGAGCGGCAGCGGCTGGCCCGCGAGCTGCACGACACCGTGGCACAGGGCCTGACCAGCGTCGTCACCCACCTGGAGGCGGCCGAGCAGGCCGTCGGGGAGCGGCCGGAGCTGGCGCGCACGCACCTCGACACCGCCCGCCGCGCGGCCCGCGAGGGCCTGGGCGAGCTGCGCCGCTCGGTGCACGCGCTGCGGCCCGACCTGCTCGCCGGCGCGCCGCTCCCCGACGCGCTGCGCGCGGTGGCCGACCGCTGGTCGGCCGACCACGGCGTGCCGGCGCAGGTCCGCGTGACCGGTGACCCGGTGCCGCTGCCGCCGGACACCGACGTGGCGCTGCTGCGCACCGTGCAGGAGGCCCTCGCGAACACCGCCCGGCACGCGCGGGCGAACCGCGTGGTCGTCTCGCTGTCCTACCTCGGCGACAGCGTCACCCTCGACGTGGACGACGACGGCGTCGGCTTCGCCGGCACGCCCGCCCCGCGGGCCGACGGCGGGTTCGGGCTGGTCGCCATGCGGGAGCGCATCGCGGCGGTCGGCGGCCGCCTCGACGTCGAGAGCGTGCCCGGGGAGGGCACCACGGTTGCCGCGGAGGTGCCGTCGTGATCCGGATCGTCGTCGTCGACGACCACCCCGTCGTCCGCGACGGGCTGCGCGGCATGCTCGACGGGCAGCCGGACCTGGAGGTCGTCGGCGAGGCGGGCGACGGGCGGGAGGCGCTCGCCCAGGTGGCGCGGCACGATCCGGACGTCGTGCTGGTGGACCTGCGGATGCCCGTGCTCGACGGGGTCGGCGCGATCGCGGAGCTGACCCGCACCCACCCGCGCGTCCGGACGCTGGTGCTCACCACCTACGACGAGGACCACGACATCGTCCGCGCCCTGGAGGCGGGCGCCGCCGGCTACCTGCTCAAGGACGTCCCGCGCGAGGAGCTGTTCCGGGCGGTCCGCGCCGCCGCGCGCGGCGAGCCGGTGCTGGCCCCGGCGGTCACCGCACGGCTGCTCGGGCGCCTGCGCGCACCCGCGGCCGTCCCGCCGAGCGAGCGGGAGCTCGAGGTGCTCGCGCTCGTGGCGCGCGGGATGACCAACCGCGCCGTCGCCCGCGCCCTGTCGATCTCCGAGGCCACGGTGAAGACCCACCTCGTGCACGTCTTCGGCAAGCTCGGCGTGGACGACCGCACCGCCGCGGTCACCGTGGCCCTGGAGCGCGGCCTGCTGCGCCTCGACCGGGGGCGCTAGCGCCGCAGCACCACCGACTCCCACGGGCGCAGCGCGGGCGGGGCCGGGTCGGGGTGGGTGGCCAGCACGACCTCGCCCGCCGCGTCCAGGTCCACCCGCACCGGCTCCGACGAGCAGTTCGCGAGGACGAGCAGCTCTCCGTCGGCGCCGCGCCGGGTGAACGCCCACACCCGCTCGTCGTCGGGCAGGAGCAGCGCGAACGCCCCGTCGGTGACGAGCGGGTCGGTGTGGCGCAGCGCGATCAGTCGCCGGTGGTGGGCGAGCACCGAGTCCGGGTCGTCGACCTGCGCGGCGGCGTTCCACGTCACGTGGTCGGGGTTGACCGCGATCCACGGCTCCCCGGTCGTGAACCCGGCGTGCGGGGAGGCGTCCCACTGCACGGGCGTGCGCCCCTGGTCGCGGGTCGTCCGGGCCATCGCCACCAGCAGCGCGTCGAGGTCCTCGTCGCCGCGCGCCACGGCCTCGGCGTGGAAGTTGAGCGCCTGGATGTCGCGGTGGTCGGCGAGCGTCGCGAACGGCGCGTTGGCCATCCCCAGCTCGTCGCCCTGGTAGACGTACGGGGTGCCGCGGTGCAGGTGCAGCACCGTGGCGAGGGTCTTGGCCGAGGCGGCGCGGTGCTCGCCGTCGTCGCCGAAGCGGGAAACCGCGCGGGGCTGGTCGTGGTTGCCCCAGTACAGCGAGTTCCACCCGCGCTCGGCCAGTCCCTCCTGCCACGCGGCCAGCGACGCCTTGAGCGCCGGCAGCGAGAGCGGGCGCGGGTCGTAGCGGTGGTCGGCGAAGTCCAGCGACACGTGCTCGAACTGGAACACCATGTCGACCTCGCGGCGGTCGGGGTCGGTGAACAGCACCGCCTGCTCGACCGTGACTCCGGGCATCTCCCCCACGGTCAGCACGTGCCCCGGCCGGTCCGCGAACACCTCGCGGTGCATCTCCTGCAGGAACTCGTGGATCCGCGGCCCGCACAGGAAGTGGGCGCCGCCGGGTCCGTAGCGCGACCCGGGCCGCGGCGCGACGTCGGGCAGGGCGAGGTCCTTGGAGATCATGTTGATGACGTCCATGCGGAAGCCGTCGACCCCGCGGTCGAGCCACCAGCGCATCATCGCGTAGACGGCCTCGCGGACCTGCGGGTTCTCCCAGTTCAGGTCGGGCTGCTTGCGGGAGAACAGGTGCAGGTAGTACTGCTCGGTCGCCTCGTCCCACTCCCAGGCGGGGCCGGAGAAGAACGACTCCCAGTTGGTCGGCTCGCGCCCGTCGGGCCCCGCGTCGCGCCACCAGTACCAGTCGCGCTTGGGGCTGTCGCGGCTCGACCGGGACTCGACGAACCACGGGTGCTCGTCGGAGGTGTGGTTGACGACGAGGTCCATCACGAGCTTCATCCCGCGCTCGTGCAGCGCCGCGATCAGCGCGTCGAGGTCGGCGAGGGTGCCGAAGGAGGGGTCGACGTCGGTGTAGTCGCTGATGTCGTAGCCGTTGTCGTCCATCGGCGACCGGTACACCGGCGACAGCCACACCACGTCGACGCCGAGCGCCGCGAGGTGGTCGACGCGGGACAGGACGCCGGGCAGGTCGCCGATCCCGTCCCCGTCGGAGTCGGCGAAGCTGCGCGGGTAGACCTGGTAGACCACCCAGCGCCGCCAGTCCTCCTGCTCGCCGGTCATGCGCGCTCCTCCCGTTCGGCGTGGCGGCCAGCATGGCGCAGCCCGGCCCCTGCGGCCCGCCGGACGGCCGGCGACCCGGTCGGCCCGGTGACAGCGCGCTGTCGGTGATCTGCCAGGGACCCGGCCCAGACTCGACCCGCACCACCCGCGCCCCGTCGAGCACCGAGAGTCCCGATGAGCACCGAGTTCCTCCTCCGCCTGGCCGCCCTGGTCCTGATGGGCACGATCAGCGTGTCCCTCTGGACGGTCCGGGTGGCGCTCACCGCCCGGGGCCGCCGGCTCGCCGCGTCCCTGACCGCCGGGGTGGAGGCCGTGGTGTTCGTGCTGGTGTTCGCCAGCGTCCTGTCCAGCCTGGACTCGCCCCTGGAGGTCGGCGGCTACGCCCTGGGGGTCGCCGCCGGGACGCTGCTCGGCGTCGTCCTCGACGCGCGCCTGTCCACCGGGCAGTCGGCGCTGCGCGTCGTCGTGCCCGGTGACGGGGAAGCGCTCGCCCGGGCGCTGCAGGACCGGGGGTGGCCGCTGACCCGCCTCCCCGCCGAGGGGATCACCGGCCCGGCGGCGCTGCTGCTCCTGGTGATCGACGACGCCCGGCTCGGGACCCTGCTCGCCGACCTGGAGGTCCTCGCCCCGGAGTCGTTCTGGGCCGTGGAGCGGCTGCAGCGCACCCGGCCGTCGGTCGTGCCGCCCGGCTACCGCCAGGTGGGGAGCGGGCGCCGCGGGCGGCCGGTGACCCGGCGTCGGTGACCCGTCCGCTCGGGGCGGCTGCGCGGCGCGCCCCTCGACGGGTCGGCGGATGACGGAGTGCACGGCCTGGTCGCAGAGTTCAACGCGGTCGTCGAGCTCCCGGTGCCGCAGCACGCCCTCGCGCTCCGGGCCGGGACCCTCGGCGGAGCGCAGCGCGCGGGCGTTGCGGGCGTCGGTGAGCGTGTGGACGCGGCGCGGGGCGTCGCCGTCCCGGACCCCGCCCCGCGGCCGCCCACCGGCGGGGACCGGTCAGCGCGGCAGGGCGAGCCGGACGAACCGGTCGAGCACCCCGGCGCCGGCAGCGGCCACCTCGTCCAGCTGCTCGGGCGACGGCGCGGTGCCGGCCGGCATCCGCGCGACCAGCACGGCGTGGTCGGCGCGGGACAGCTCGACGTGGAACTGGACCCCGTACGCCACCGGCCCGACGCGGAAGGCCTGGTGCAGGCAGTGCGCGCTGGACGCGAGCAGCACCGCCCCCGGCGGCAGCTCGGCGGTGTCGTCGTGCCAGTGCACCACCGGCAGCGGTGCGGGGGCCGGGCCCAGCACCGGATCGGCGCGCCCGGCCGCGGTCGGCTCGACGGTGCCGAACCCGTTCTCGGGGACGGGCCCGCGGTGCACCGAGCCGCCGAGGGCGGCGGCCAGCAACTGCGCGCCCAGGCAGACGCCCAGCACGGGGCGCCCGGCGGCGACCACGGCCGCGAGCAGGGCCCGCTCCGCGGCGAGGTGCGGGTGGCCGGCGTCGTCGAGGGCGTGCATCGAGCCGCCCAGCACCACGAGGCCGGCGACGTCCGGCGCGGTGGGCAGCGGCTCGCCCAGGTCCGGGCGCACCACGCGCAGGGCGGTGCCGCGCCGGGCGAGGGCCCCGGCCACGGCGCCCGGACCCTCCTCGGCGTCGTGCTGCAGGCACCACCACGCGGCGGCCGGCGCGGGGTCCATCAGCCGGGCAGGACCGCCTCGACGGCGGCGAGCACCTCGGGCGCGTCGGGCGCGACGCCCGGCCGGAAGCGGGCCACCACCGACCCGTCCGGGGCGACGAGGAACTTCTCGAAGTTCCACTGCACGTCACCGGCCGCGCCGTCGGCGTCGGGGACCTCCGCGAGCCGGGCGTAGAGCGGGTGCCGGCCCGGCCCGTTGACCTCGATCTTCTCCGTCATCGGGAAGGTGACGCCGTAGGTGGCCGAGCAGAACGCGGCGATCTCCTCACCGGTGCCGGGCTCCTGGCCGCCGAACTGGTTGCACGGCACGCCCAGCACGGTGAAGCCGCGGTCGGCGTACCGGCGCTGCAGGTTCTCCAGAGCCCCGTACTGCGGGGTGAGCCCGCAGCGGGAGGCGACGTTGACGACCAGCACCGCGCGGCCCCGCAGGGCCCCGGTGTCCAGCGGCGTCCCGTCCAGGGCGGTGCGGGGGACCTCGAGGTCGATCACGGCCCGAGCCTACGCACCGCCACCCGCGCGGTGCACCGCTCCCGGTCCGGCTGGGGGGTCGCCACCGACTCCTGTCGCGGGCACGATCGGGCCGTGGACCCGCTCCCCCCGACCGACGGCACCCCCGACAGCCTCGACGGCCGGACGTTCGCCGCGTCGGCGCTCACCGGACCCGGGGACGTCGACGACCGCACCCTCTTCCGCTACCGGCAGGACGGCGAGGTCGTCTGGGCGGACTACGCCGGGGGCTCGGTGGTCCGCGGGCACCTGGTCGGCCTGCGCCGCGGTGACCGGCTCGACTTCCGCTACGTCCACCTGGACACCGCGGGCGGGACGGCCACCGGGCACTGCGAGTCGGTGGTCGAGCGCATGAGCGACCGGCTGCGCCTGCACGAGCAGTGGAGGTGGGAGAGCCGGGAGGGCAGCGGCACGAGCGTCCTGGACGAGATCGCCTCGCCCTGACCGCACTCCGGAGCCAGAACGCCGTCCACGGGCCGCCTCCCAGCGCGTCCTGGCTCCGGAGTGCTGTCAGGGGCGGTTCCCAGGGACGTCCGGGGGCGATTCCTGATCAGCGCGTGTCCGGCTCCGCCGATGCTCGGGGCATGGTCATCGCCTCCGCCGTCGAGCGCTTCGGGCTCGTGCTCCTCGTGCTCCCGCTGCTCGTGGTCGCGGGGTCGGTGCGCCGGCTCGCCGACCGGCCCGACGCGGCGGCGGTCCGCCGGGGTGCGCGCCGGGCGCTCGGGGCGGGCGGGGTCGCCGCGGTCCTGCTCGCCGCGTGGGTCGCGGCCGCCGCGGTCGTCGCGCTCTCACCGTTCGCGCAGCCGCGCTCCTGGCTCGCGGGGGTGCTCGTGGCGGGACCGGTCGCCGGCGCCGTGCTCGGCACGCTGCCGGTGCTGCGGGCGGCGGCCCGGCGGGGCCCGGCCGCCGCACCGCACCGGGCCGCGCTCGCCGCACCCGCGGCCGTCCTGCCCGCGCGGCTGCTGCCGGTGGGCGCCGGGGCCGGAGCCGCCGTCACGGTCCTCGCCCAGGCCGAGGTCCGGGCGCTGGGCGTGGGTGTGCTCGTCCTCGTGGCCGCGGTGCTCGCCCTCGACACCGCGCAGGCGGCCCGGCGCGCGGCGGGCCTGCCGCCGACGCTGCGCTGGTCGCCGCGGGCGCGGCTCGCGGCCCCGCTGGCCCTGGTCCTCGCGGCCGGCGCCTGCGGTGTGGTCAGCGCCGGCGGGTCGGCCGTCCCCGCCCGGCTGGCGGTCGGGCACGCGGCCCACGCCGCGCCCTCGGCCACCGGGGGGAGCGTCGACGTCACCGACCTGACCGGTCCCCCGCCCACCGGTCCGGTCCGGACGTTCACCCTCACCGCCGACGAGACGCCGGTCGTGCTGGCCTCCGGCGCCGTCGTGGACGCCTGGACGTTCGGGGGCACCGCGCCCGGCCCGGAGATCCGGGTCACCGAGGGCGACGCCGTCGTGGTCCGCCTGGTGAACCGGCTCGACGCCGCGGCGACCACCGTGCACTGGCACGGCGTCGACGTGCCCGGCGCGATGGACGGCGTCGCCGGCGTCACGCAGGACGCCGTGCCGCCGGGCGGGGAGTTCACCTACCGGTTCACCGCCGACCGCCCCGGCACCTACTGGTACCACGCCCACCAGACCTCCTCGGAGCAGGTGGCGCGCGGCCTGTTCGGCGCGCTGGTCGTCGAGCCGCGCGGCGCCGCACCCGCCGGCGCCGACGAGGCGGTGCTGTTCCACACCTGGGAGAGCGACCGCGCCGAGCGCCCGGCCCTCGGCACCGCCGACACGACCGGGCAGCGGCGCACGGCCCCGGGCACCCCGGTGCGGCTGCGGGTGGTCAACACCGACTCGTCCAGCCAGCCGGTGTCGGTGACCGGGGTGCCGTTCCGCGTGGTCGCGCTGGACGGCACCGACGTCGTCGACCCCGGCGAGCTCACCACCGAGCGCGTCGCCGTCGGCGGGGGCGGGCGGGTCGACGTCGCCTTCACCATGCCGGACGGGCCGGTGCGGCTCGCGGTGGGCGAGGTCGCGACGGTGCTGAGCCCCGACGGCGCGACGCCCGCGCCCGAGCCGGGTCCGGCCGGACCCGAGCTGGACGTCACGGCCTACGGGAGCGCGGCGCCGACGCCCTTCGGGCCGGACGACGCGTTCGACCGCGAGCAGGAGATCCGCATCGACGAGGGCCTCGGCTTCTCCGGCGGCGGGCCGGGCTACCTCTACACGATCAACGGCGCCGTCTTCCCGGACGTGCCGTCGCTCGTCGTCCGCGAGGGCGACCTGGTGCGGGTGCGGATCACCAACGCCGGGCTGAGCGAGCACCCCATGCACCTGCACGGCCACCACGTGCTCGTACTGAGCCGCGACGGCCGCCCGGTCACCGGCAGCCCGGTGTGGCTCGACACCGTGCTCGTCCGCCCCGGCGAGATGTGGGAGGTGGCGTTCCGCGCCGACAACCCCGGCATCTGGATGGACCACTGCCACGTGCTGTTCCACGCGGCGAACGGGATGCTGCTGCACCTGCAGTACGAGGGCGTCACCTCCCCCTTCGACGCCGGGTCGGCGTCGGGCAACGTGCCCGAGTGACCGCCCCGCCCCACCCCGGTGAACCGGTCAAGGGGCGCTGCGGTCTGGCGCTCCCGGCACCGGCCACCTACGGTGCGAAGTAGTAAAACCTTTGATCGTCGCGCCAGCGCCCACCCCCGGAGGGACCATGGCCAAGCCGTTCGCCTCGTCGCAGGACACCGCGGTCAAGGAGCAGACCCTGGAGGTCCTCGCCGACGGCGTGTACGCCCTCACCGCGCAGGGCGACCCGAACGTCGGCGCGATCGAGGGCGAGGACTTCCTCGTCTGCTTCGAGGCGCTCGCCACCCCCGTCGCCGCGCGCCGCTGGCTGGACCGGCTGCGCGAGCACACCGACAAGCCGGTCCGCTACCTGGTGCTGAGCCACTACCACGCCGTCCGCGTGCTGGGCGCCAGCGCGTTCGACGCCGACGTGATCGTCGCGCACGACGGCACCCGGGCCCTCGTCGCCGAGCGCGGGCAGCAGGACTGGGCCAGCGAGTTCGCGCGGATGCCGCGCCTGGCCGAGGCGGCCGACTCGGTGCCCGGACTGACCTGGCCCACGCTGACCTTCTCCGACCGGCTCACCATCGACCTCGGCGGCGACCGCGGCGACCTCGTCCTCGCCCACCACGGCCGCGGGCACACCGAGGGCGACATCACCGCCTGGCTGCCCCGGCACCGGATCCTGTTCGCGGGCGACCTGGTGGAGGCCGAGGCCGCGCTCTACACCGGCGACGCCTTCCACCGCGAGTGGACCGGCTCCACGCTGGACCGCGTGGCCGCGCTGGGCGCCGAGCAGCTCGTCGGCGGGCGCGGGGACGTCAGCCGCGGCCGCGCGGAGGTCGACGCGGCCATCGCGAAGACCCGCGGCTTCCTCGACGCCCTGCTGCGCGAGGTCGGCGCGGTGCAGCAGCGCGGCGGCACGCTCAAGGAGGCCTTCGAGGCCACCCACGCCGCGCTCGTCGACGACTTCGGCCACTGGCCGATCTTCGAGCACTGCCTGCCCTTCGACGTCTCCCGCGCCTGGGACGAGCTGCGCGGCGTCGAGCGCCCGGTCATCTGGACCGCCGAGCGCGACCGGGAAGTCTGGGCGGAGCTGCAGGCGTGAACCCCCCGGTCACCACCTGGCCGCACGCCCCGGTCGTCGTCCTCGGCGCCGGCCCCGTCGGGCAGACCACCGCCCTGCTGCTCGCCCGCTGGGGCGTCCCGACGGTCGTGCTCGACCAGCGCGCCGAGCGCGACCTCGTCGGCTCCAGGGCGATCTGCCAGCAGCGCGACGTGCTCGACGTCTGGGAGTCGGTCGGCGCCGGGCACCGCATCGCCTCCGAGGGCGTCACCTGGACGACCGCGCGCACGTTCCACCGCGACGCCGAGCTGTTCAGCTACGCCTTCTCCGAGCCGGGCCGCCCGGTGTTCCCGCCCTTCGTCAACATCTCCCAGGCCCGCACCGAGGAGGTCCTCGACGAGCGGATCGCCGCCGAACCGCTGGTCGACCTGCGGTGGGGGCACAGCGTCACGAGCGTGGAGCAGGACGGGGACGGCGTGGACGTGCGGTGCGCCGACGGCACCGTGCTGCGCGCGTCGTACCTGGTGGCCTGCGGCGGGGCGCGCAGCGACGAGCTCCGCGCGCTGCTGGGCGTGTCGTTCTCCGGGCACAGCTTCGACGACCGCTTCCTCATCTGCGACATCCGCGCCGACCTGCCCGGCTGGGAGCACGAGCGCCGGTTCTACTTCGACCCGGTCTGGAACCCGGGCCGGCAGGTGCTCATCCACCCCTGCCCCGGCTCGACCTTCCGGATCGACTGGCAGGTGCCCCCGGGCTACGACCTGGAGGCCGAGACGGCCTCCGGCGCGCTCGACGAGCGCATCCGGCAGATCGTGGGCGAACGCGACTACGAGATCGTGTGGAAGTCGGTCTACCGGTTCCACTCCCGGGCGGTGGACCGGATGCGCGTCGGGCGGGTCCTCATCGCCGGCGACGCCGCGCACCTGGTGTCGCCGTTCGGGGCGCGCGGGCTGAACTCCGGGGTCGCCGACGCCGAGAACGCCGCGTGGAAGATCGCCTTCGTCGGGCACGGCTGGGCGCCCGACGCGCTGCTCGACACCTACCACGACGAGCGGCACGCGGCGGCGCTGGAGAACATCGCCGTCACGAGCGCGACCATGGACTTCCTCGTGCCGCCGGACGAGGAGCGGGCCCGCCGCCGCGCGGAGGTCCTGGCCGGGGCGGCCGCCGACCCGGCGGTCCGGGCGCAGGTCGACTCCGGACGCCTGGCCGAGCCGTTCTGGTACGTCGACTCCGCCCTGACCACGCCCTGCGCCGACCGGCCCTTCACGGGGCGGCCGCCCCGCGGGCAGGCGCCGCCGGCCGGCCCGGGCGTCCTGCTGCCCGACGCGCCCGTGCGGACCCCCGGCGGCGGCACGGGTCGCATCCGCTCCCTGGCCCGCGACGGGTACCTGCTGCTCACCACCGACGGCGTCCCGCCGGACGTGGCGCGCGACGCCGCGGCGGCCGTCGCCGGCCCCGTGCGGGTGCTGGACCTGCGCGAGATCGACGTGGACGGCACGCTGCACGCGGCGCTGGCCGCCCGCCCGGGCGAGGTGTGGATCGTCCGACCGGACGCGCACATCGCCGCGGTGCTGACCCACCCGACCACCGCGGAGACCACGGCGGCGCTGCACCGCGCCGCCGGCTCCGCCGTCCCCCAGGAGGAGAGCCACGATGGCGCACTACAGGCGAGCCGGTGACGTCCCGCCCAAGCGGCACACGCAGCACCGCACGCCCGAGGGCGGGCTGTACTACGAGGAGCTGATGGGCGAGGAGGGGTTCTCCTCGGACTCCTCCCTGCTCTACCACCGCACCATCCCCTCGGCGGTCGTGGACGCGACGCCGTGGGAGCTGCCCGACCAGTCGCTGGAGGAGAACCGCCCGCTGCTCCCCCGGCACCTGAAGCTGCACGACCTGGTGGACGGCAACGAGTGGAAGGCCCTCGACGCCGTCACCGGGCGGCGGCTCGTGCTCGGCAACGCCGACGTCCGCATCTCCTACGCCGTCGTCGGCGAGACCAGCCCGCTCTACCGCAACGCCGTGGGCGACGAGTGCGTCTACGTCGAGTCCGGCACGGCGGTCGTCGAGACGGTGTTCGGGGCGCTCGACGCCCGCGAGGGCGACTACGTCGTGCTGCCCCGCGCGACCACGCACCGCTGGGTGCCCACCGGCGAGCAGCCCCTGCGGCTCTATGCGATCGAGGCCAACTCCCACATCGCCCCGCCCAAGCGGTACCTGTCCCGCTACGGGCAGCTGCTGGAGCACGCGCCCTACTGCGAGCGCGACCTGCACGGTCCGGGCGACCCGCTGCTCGTCGAGGAGACCGACGTGGAGGTGCTGGTCAAGCACCGCGGCTCGCGCGGGATCACCGGCACCCGCTACGTCGTGCCGCACCACCCGTTCGACGTGGTCGGCTGGGACGGCTGCCTCTACCCCTACACGTTCAACGTCGCCGACTTCGAGCCGATCACCGGGCGGGTGCACCAGCCGCCGCCCGTGCACCAGGTGTTCGAGGCCCAGAACTTCGTGATCTGCAACTTCGTGCCGCGCAAGGTCGACTACCACCCGCTGGCGATCCCGGTGCCCTACTACCACGCCAACGTCGACAGCGACGAGGTGATGTTCTACTGCGGCGGCAACTACGAGGCCCGCAAGGGCTCCGGCATCGGCCAGGGGTCGATCAGCCTGCACCCGGGCGGGCACAGCCACGGGCCGCAGCCGGGCGCCTACGAGCGCAGCATCGGCGTGGAGCAGGTCGACGAGCTCGCCGTCATGGTGGACACCTTCCGTCCGCTGGAACTGGGTGAGGCCGGCCGCGCGGTGGACGACGGCCGCTACGCGTGGAGCTGGTCGGGGCGGGGGCCGGCCCGGTGACCGCCGTTCCGGAGGGGTCGCTGTTCGGGCTGGACAACCTGCCCTACGGGGTGTTCTCGGTGGGCGGGGACGCGCCGCGGGTCGGGGTCCGCCTCGGGGACTCGGTCGTCGATCTCGCCGTGCTGCTCGGCGACGACGTGTTCGCCGCCCCGTCGCTCAACCCGTTCCTGGCGCAGGGCCCGGCGCGGTGGGCGGAGGTCCGCGCCCGGCTCACCGACCTGCTCGCCGGCGACGTCCCGGACGCGGCGCAGCACCCGGTCGGGGGCGTCGCGCTGCACCTGCCGTTCGAGGTGGCCGACTACGTCGACTTCTACGCCTCCGAGCACCACGCCACGAACCTGGGCCGGCTGTTCCGGCCCGATGCCGAGCCGCTGCTGCCCAACTGGCGCCACCTGCCCGTCGGCTACCACGGCCGCGCGGGCACCGTCGTGGTGTCCGGCACCGACATCGTGCGGCCGTGCGGGCAGCGCAGGGCGCCCGACGAGGCCGCGCCGACGTTCGGCCCGAGCCGGCGCCTCGACATCGAGGCCGAGCTGGGGTTCGTCGTCGGCGCCGGGTCGGCGCTCGGGGAGCCGATCGGCGTCGACGACGTCGCCGAGCACGTCTTCGGCGCGGTGCTGGTGAACGACTGGTCCGCCCGCGACATCCAGGCCTGGGAGTACCAGCCGCTGGGCCCGCACCTGGGCAAGAGCTTCGCCACGTCGATCTCGCCGTGGGTGGTGCCGCTGGCGGCGCTGCGGTCCGCGCGCGTCCCGCTGCCCGGGCAGGACCCGGAGCCCCTGCCCTACCTGCGCGGGCGCGAGGCGTGGGGGCTCGACGTCGAGCTGGTGGTGGAGTGGAACGGCGAGGAGGTGTCGCGCCCGCCCTACCGGACGATGTACTGGTCGCCGGCCCAGATGCTGGCCCACCTGACCGCCAACGGCGCCTCGGCGCGCACCGGCGACCTGTTCGCCTCCGGCACGGTCTCCGGCCCGGAGCCGCGGCAGCGGGGGGCGTTCATCGAGCTGACCTGGGGCGGGCGCGAGCCGGTCACCGTGAAGGGCGAGGAGCGCACGTTCCTGCTCGACGGCGACGAGGTCGTCATCCACGCCACCGCCCCCGGCGCGGGGGGCGGGCGGATCGGGTTCGGCGCCGTCACCGGGCGGGTCCGGCCGGCCCTCGACCGGGACCGGTCGACCCGCTGATCGCCGGTCCGGTGCCGGGGCGGCCGCACCCGGCCGTTCCCGCACCCGACCGGTGATCGCATCCGGGCCCCGCCGCGTGGGGAGGCGTCCGTCCGGGTAGTTGACGTGCCACCCCCTGGAGAACGGAGCCGCCATGGCGAACTCGACCGCCGACACCCCCGACGTCAGCGAGACGAAGCTGGCGAAGATGCGCATCAAGGACCTGCGCGAGCACGCGCGCGAGCGCGGCATCGAGGGCGCCGACGACATGCACAAGCCCGAGCTGCTGCTCATGGTCAAGGACTGGCACTACGCGCGGGCCCACGACGGGCAGCACCGCCCGGACGCGCCGCCCGCCGCGCGGAACGGCGGGTCGGCGGGCAAGAGCGACAGCAGCAAGGCCGACGCGAAGAAGAAGGACGAGAAGAAGAAGGCCGACGCCGAGGCGAAGAAGAAGGCCGACGAGAAGAAGAAGGCGGACGCCAAGAAGAAGGACGAGGACAAGAAGAAGGCCGACGCCAAGAAGGCGGAGGACGAGAAGAAGAAGAAGGCTGAGGCCAAGAAGGCCGAGGACGAGAAGAAGAAGAAGGCTGAGGCCAAGAAGGCCGAGGACGAGAAGAAGAAGGCCGAGGCCAAGAAGAAGGCGGACGAGAAGAAGAAGGCCGAGGCGAAGAAGAAGGAGAAGGCCGAGGACGACGGGAAGCGCGACCGCAAGAAGGTCGCGGCCAAGTCGGACTCGAAGGAGACCGAGGTCAAGGCCGTCGCGAAGAAGCCCGACTCGAAGTCCGAGTCGAGGAAGTCCGGCTCGAAGAAGATCGACCTCGAGAAGCAGCCCGACGCGGAGCCGCGCGGCATGAAGATCAATATCAAGAAGTCCGGCAAGGGCCGGGACGACGCGCACCGCACCGTGGCCGCCATCCGCCACCGGCTCGCCCAGGTCGAGGACGCGCTCGACGACCTCGAGGCCGACCTGCGCTAGGCGCGGGCTAGCGGGTCGCGGCCCTCACCGGGTCGCGGCCCGCGGCGAGGGCACGGACGACCGCGAGCCCTCCCGCACGGCGGCGCAGAGCGGGCACAGCGGGCCGAGCGGCTCGGCCAGGGCGGCGGCCAGCACGGACCGCCCGCACTCGGCCATCAGCCGCCCGGTGCGGGCCGCCGCGGCGACCATGACGTCGTCGATGAGATGGGTGCGCCGGTCCTCCACGCACATCACCTCGATGCAGTGGCGCCGTTCCCGCTGCCGCTTGGTGCCGAACATCGCGTGCCGCCTCCCCTGACCGACGGGGCGATCGCCCGCCCCGACATCGTCCAGGGTCGTCCTGCGCGTGCGCCGGTGCAAGTGCTGGTGCACGTGCACCTGCACAGATGCGTCGCACTCTGTGCAGCTGCACCCGCCGGCTTGCCTCCGGACGGGTGACCCGGGATAGTGGCCGGGCGGTGGCCCGGCCCACCGCCTCAGGGGACAGCCGGGGAGAAGGCGCTGATCGTCATGTCCGAACGGGCGCGCACGACCGCCCTCACCGTGCCGACCGTCGAGGTCGACCACGGTCCCACCGCGCTGCGCATGAGCCTCGGCCTGGAGCTGCGGGGCCTGCGCGAGGCGCGGCGGATGACCCGTGAGCAGGCCGCGGACGTCATCCGCGGGTCCGCGGCGAAGATCAGCCGGATGGAGCTCGGCCGGGTCGGGCTCAAGCCGCGCGACATCGCCGACCTCCTCACCGCCTACGGCGTGGCCGACGGGGCGGAGCGGGCCCAGTTCCTCGACCTGGTCCGCCGGTCCGGCGTGCCGGGCTGGTGGCACCGCTACGCGGAGCTGCTCCCGCCGTGGTTCGAGACCTACCTCGGCCTGGAGCAGGCGGCCTCGCTCATCCGCTGCTACGAGTGCCAGTTCGTGCCCGGCCTGCTGCAGACCCCGGAGTACGCGCGCGAGGTGATCGGTCTGGTGCACCAGGACCCGCAGGAGGTCGAGCGTCGGGTCGAGCTGCGGATGCGCCGGCAGGGGGTGCTCGACGGGCCCGACGCGCCGCTGCTCTGGGCGGTGATCGACCAGGCCGCGCTGTCGCGGCCGCTGAACTCGCCGGCCCTGGCCCGGAGGCAGCTGTCACACCTGATCGAGCAGTCGCAGCGGCCCAACGTCCGGCTGCAGATCGCCCCGTTCGACCGCGGCGCCCACCCGGCGGCGGGGGGCGCCTTCTCCCTGCTGCGCTTCGCCGAGCAGGACCTGCCCGACGTCGTCTACCTGGAGCAGCTGACCAGCTCGCTCTACCTGGACAAGCGCAGCGACGTCGAGCACTACACCTCGATCCTCGACCGGCTCTCGGTGATCGTCCCGCCGCCCGGCCGGACCGTCGACCTGCTCGTGGAGCTGCGCGACCGGATCGGATGAACCCTGGTCGGACCTGACCGGACGGCGGGGCCCCGGGATCAGGGCAGGCGGGCGACCCCGCCCGCGCACCACACGGGCCGGGAGCGCTCGCCGTTCGGCCGCCACCGGGAGAGGTCCTGGACGCCCGGCGGGAGCAGGGTGGTCCCGGTGAACAGCTCCTCGACCTGCGCGAGCGTGCGGGGCACGATCCTCGCGCCCAGCGACCCGGCGATCCGCCGGCCCTCGCGGTGCTTCTCGGGCAGGTCCCGGTCGGGGTGCTGCAGGTGCGCGGACACCACGAGGGAGCTGCCCGGGGCCAGCGCCGCGCGGTACGCGGCGATGACGTCGAGCGCCTCGGCGTGCTCGATGAAGTGCAGCACCGCGACCAGCAGCAGCGCGACGGGCCGGTCGAGGTCGAGGACCCCGCGCACCGCGGGGTCGCCGAGCACGGCGGCGGCGTCGCGGAGGTCGTGCCCGGCGCTGACGACACCCGGCTGCCCCGTGCGCGCGCTCGTGTGGGCGTGCACGACGGGGTCGTTGTCGACGTAGACGACCGCGGCCCCGGGGTGGGTGTCGCGCGCGATCTGGTGCACGGACGGGGCGGTCGGGAGGCCGGACCCGAGGTCCAGGAACTGGGTCGTCCCGGCCGCGGCGACGCGCTGCACGGCCTGCACGAGGAAGTGCCGGTTGGCGACGGCGTACGCGCGGTACTCCGGGTACACCTCGGACAGGCGCCGGAACAGCTGCCGGTCGACCTCGAAGTTGTCCTTGCCGCCCAGGGCGACGTCGTAGACGCGGGCGAGGCTCGGCGCGGCGGTGCCCGGCAGCTCGGACCACGTGCTGTGCACCGCGCCACCCCCACCCCGTCGGCGGTATCGTCGCAGACGCCCGCGGCCCGCGCGGGGCCGGGACGGGTGAGCGGTCGTCGCTCAGCGGTCGGCGCGCCAGTGCGACGGGTGCGCGGCCACCCGCACGGTGGCGCGCAGCCGGATGTCGGTGGCCGACCGCCCCACCAGCACGTCGACGGTGCCGGGCTCCACCCGCCGGCGCATGGTGCGGTCCCACACGGCGAGGCGGTCCAGCGGCAGCGTGACGGTCACCGCGACGGTCCGCCCGGCCGGCACCTCCACCGCCTCGAACCCGGCCAGGACCGGGCCCGGTACGTGCACCGTCCGCCCGACCGGGTCGCCCAGGTACACCTGCACCACCTCGCGCCCGTCGCGCTCCCCCGTGTTGGTCACCGAGCACTGCACGCGCAGCAGGTCGCCCCCGTCGAGCACGGGCGGGCTGACGACGAGGCGGGCGTAGCCGAACGTGGTGCCGCCCAGCCCGTGCCCGGTCGGGAACGACCCGGCGGCCGGGGGTCCCGGCCGGCCGGTCGGGCCGAGCGGCAGCCGTCCGGCGGGTTCGACCGCCCCGGTGAGCAGCGCGACCAGCGCCCCCGCGTCGGTGGTCGGGTCGCGCCAGCAGAGCAGCACGCAGGCGGTCGTGGCGACCAGCGCGCGCAGGGCGGCCGGTCGTGCGCCGGTGACCACGACGACGCAGTTCCCGCCGGCCGCGACCACCGCCGCGGCCCGTCGCGCCGCCCCGGCGTCGCCGCGGGCGGTGAGCAGCACCGTCGTCTCGGCCGGCGCCGTGCGGTCGGGGGCGCCCCGGTGCCCGACGGCGGCGCCGGGCCGGTCGGCGGCGAGCGCGGCGACCAGCCGCCGCGCCGGCCCGTCCGCGCCGGCGGGGCCGTCGTCGACGACGTGCACCGACCCCCGCGCGGGCAGCGGCAGGGCGCCGGAGGGGTCGGACAGGAGGACGCTGGAGCGCACGAGCGCCAGCCGGGTGAGGGCGCGCCCCCCGGGGGCCGGCGACGGGGGCGACGGCCCGTCGAGCAGGCCCAGCCGGGCCTTGAGGGTCAGCACGGCGGCGACGGCGTCGTCCACCAACCAACCGGCCAGGGCCCCACCGGCGACCAGCTCGGCGAGCTGCTGCGCCGGGCCCGACGAGGAGCCGACGACGTCCACCCCGGCCTCCACGGCCAGGGCCACCGCCTCGCCGGCGGAGCGGGCCACCCGGTACCGCGCCACCAGGTCGTCGAGCGCGCCGGGGTGGGCGAGGACGACGCCGTCGAAACCCCAGTCCCGGCGCAGGACGTCGCGCAGCAGCCAGGCGTCGGTGTGCGCGGGGACCCCGGCGTTGGCCGCCGGCGCGGGCACCACGACCGCGGCCCCGGCCCGCACGGCCGCCTCGAGCGGCCGCAGGACGTCGGCGCGCAGCGTGCGCTCGTGCCACTGGGCGTCGGGCCACGGCCCGAGCGGCGCGACCACGGCCAGGGCCCGGTCGGGCCCGAGGGGGTCGTCACGACGGTCCGCCGCCCCCTGGGTGCCCCGGACGTGCGCCGCGAGCACGTCCGCCGCGAGGGTGGGGTCGACCGCCCCCGGGAGCGGGTCCCCCACCGCGCCGACCGGCAGCAGGTGCCCGTGCAGCCCCGCGTGGCGCAGCTCCGCCGCCGCCCGGTGCGCGAGCCGCTCGACGAGGTCCACGTCCCAGGTCGCCGCGGCGGCCGGCGGCGGCAGGGAGTGCGGTCCCGGGTGCGGCCCGACGGCGAGCAGGAGCGGCGGGACGCCCGGTCCCGGCGGCGGGGCCGGCACCCCCGCGCCGAGCGCGGCGGCGGGGACGAGCAGGACGCCGGGCGCCGGGCCGGGGCCCTCCCAGCGCCCGGTCGGGGCGACCGCCGACGTGAGCTGCGCGAGCCGCTCGCGGGGGGACAGCCGGGCCAGTGCGGCGCGCACCGCGGGCGACCGGTCCTCGCGGGCGGCCCTCCCGACCGTCACACCGCTCCACCTCCGCACCGCTCCCGCTGGTGGGGCCGGGTGACCGCACCGTACCCGGTTCGCGACGGTGTCGATCGCCGCCCGGACGCGGGACGAAGATCGGTGCAGGTGCACAGGCGACGGGTGCCCGGGGACCGTCCGCCGGTGGGAGGGTGGGGGCGTTGTCCGCGCTCAGGAACGGGGACCGGCCCGCATGTCCACCTCGGCCGAACGGAGCCCGCGGCTCCCGTCCCCGGGCCCGGCGGCCCCGGGCGCTGCCCCGCTGCTGCTGCGCCGGGCCCTGGTCGTGCACCGGGACGCGCAGCAGCGCAGGGCGATCGGGGCCGACCTGCGGGCGCGCGGGGTGGACGTCGTCCTCGAGGCGGGCACCGCGGACGAGGCGCTCGCCGCCGCACTGACCCCCGGCCCGCGCGACCTCGCGATCGTCGCCCTCGACGAGCACCCGGCGGCGTGGAGCCTGGTCGCCGACCTGCAGCGCCGGCACTGGTCCTCGGTCGTGGTGACGACGGCCCGGCCGCGGGTCGAGCTCGTGCAGCTGGCGCTGTCCAGCGGGGTGGCCGCGGTGCTGCTGCCCGGCCCGGAGGCCGACGGTGCGGACGGCGCCACGGCACCCGAGGCACCCGGCGACGGGTCGGCCCTGGTGCCCGACGTGCACGGGGTGCCGCGACGGGTCAGCGAGCGAGAGCTGGAGGTGCTGCAGTGCGCCGCCGACGGCCTGCCGACCCGCGAGATCGCCCGGCGCCTCGACATCTCGCCGCTCACCGCGAAGAGCCACTTCCACCGGATCGCGCGGCGCCTGGGCACGGGCGACCGCGGCCGGCTCGTCCTGCTGGCGCTGCGGGCCGGGGCGATCCGGTGATCCCGCCGGTCCGGAGCACCCGCGCAGCGCTCAGCGGCCGTCCGCACCGGCACCGGGCGGCCAGGTCGACGGGTCCAGGACCCCGAGGCGGTAGGCCCGCGCCACCAGGGCGGCGCTCGTCGCCGGCGCGCCGTCCGGCCCGTCGGCCCGCAGCTTGCGGCGCAGCTGCGTGAGCCGGTAGTCGACGCCGCGGCGGGTGAGGCCGAGCTCCTCGGCGATCTGCTGGATGGTGCGACCGGCCGCGAGCCGGGTGAGCACGAGCACCTCACCCGGCGTGGGCGGCCGCGACGGCGGCACGGGGAGGTGCGGCGCCCCGGACGCCACGGCGCAGGCGACCGCGTGCACGGGCCGCCCGGCGCCGTCGCGCACCAGGGCCGTCACGAACCGCACGGCGAGCACCCGCCCGTCGGCGCACCGCAGCCCGCCGGGCAGCTCGAAGCGGTCCCGCCGCCCGGCGACGAGCCCGGACCAGTGGTTGCGGTAGGCCTCGGTGTCCCGCCGGGTCATCAGCACCCCGACGAACCGGCCGGTGAGGTCGGCGCGCCGGTGGCCCGTCACCCGCTCGCAGGCCGGGTTGGCGTCCACGACGCGGGCGTCGAGGCCCAGGACGACGGCCGGGGTGTCGACCTCGTCGAACAGGACGTGGAAGCGGCCGCGGACGGGTGCGGGGGCCCGGGGGACGGCGCCGTCGCCCGGCGGGGCCGCGGGGGCGGGCACCTGCGGCACCGGCACGGTCCGGCCGGCCGAGGTCGGGGGAATGGCGCGGCACCCCCTCCGGTCGTGTCCTGGAGGCCGCACCGTAGGACAGACCGGACACTGACGGTGGTCACGGCCGCGACGTGATCACCCGTAGGGTGCAGCACCCCGCGTCCCGCCACCCGACCGGACCAGCCGGTCGTGACGGATCACGCGGTGCCGGAGCTCACCTCCGCGACCCCGTCGGTGGTGCCGGTCCGCGACGCCGCGCGCAGGGCGACGGGGGCGCCGGCCAGGTCCTCGTCGTTGCAGAGGAGTTTCAGCTCGTAGTACGGCGACCCGGCCTCGTCCTCGTAGTCGAGGTGCACCGCGATGACGTCGACGGGCTCGCCCAGCCACTCCTGAACGCGGCGCAGCCACGCGGCCGACCGCTCCAGGGCGGTGGGCAGGTCGTCGTCGCGGAAGAGGACGGGCCGGAACGGCACCTCCTGCACCTCGTCGGGGTGCTGGGGACGGGGCAGGTCGGTCGCCAGGCCGGTCTCGTCGAGCTGCAGTTCCACGGGCTGCTCGCTCACCGCTGCACCTCGCTGACGCTCGGCCGGCGCGCCGCAAGGGCGCAGTGCTGCTGCTCTCGCTCACTCACGCGCCGAGCATCGCGTGCCGCGCGGACGGAGACAAGCCGGGTCACCGCAGCCGCCGCCCCACGGCGCGCAGCGCCCCTGCGGTGACCAGCCCGACGGCGAGCGGGATCGGCAGGCAGCAGCCGCACCCGCCCACCGACACCTGCGCGCCGCCGCGCGTGCGCCGCGTGTAGTGCGGGACGGGGCCCCAGAAGCCGAACCGCCCGCGCGATCGGGCGGCCGGCGACGGGTCGAACGGGGGGCGCGGGCGCAGGGAGCGGCGGCGGCGGAAGAGGCCCATGCCCGCCTCGTACCCACCGTCACCCCGGCCGACACGGAGCGCGACCGGCCGCCGGGCTCCGTCAGCCGGCGGGGAGGGCCGCCAGCACGTCGGCCACCAGGTCGTCGGGGTCCTCGCAGCCCGCGGAGAACCGCAGCAGGCCGGGCGCCACGGCGTCCCCCCAGCGGGCCCGCCGGTCCGCGGTGGTGCGCAGGCCGCCGAAGCTGGTGGCCGACCCGACCAGCCGCGACGCGGCCAGGAACGCCTCCACCGCCTCGACCGACGGGAGCGTGAACCGCAGCACGCCGTTCCACCGGCGCATCTGCCGGGAGGCGACGGCGTGCGCGGGGTCGCCGGGCAGGCCCGGCCAGCGCACGTCGGTGACGGCGGGGTGGTCGAGCAGCGCGGTCGCCACGGCCCGGGCGTTCTCCGCCTGGCGGGCGAGCCGCAGGTCGAGCGTGCCCAACCCGCGGTGGGCGAGCCAGACCTCCATCGGCCCCGGCACCGCCCCGCCCCGGGTGCGGATCGTGCGCAGGGCCGCGGCCAGCTCCGCGTCGCGCGTGCTGACGTGCCCGAGCACGACGTCGCCGTGGCCGGCCAGGGCCTTGGTGTCGCTGGCCACGACCAGGTCGGCCCCCAGGTCGAGCGGGCGCTGGCCCAGCGGTGTGGCGGTGGTGTTGTCGACGGCCAGCAGCGCGCCCGCCGCGTGGGCCTGCGCCGCGGCGGCCTCGAGGTCGGCGACGTCGAGCCCCGGGTTCGACGGCGTCTCCACCAGCACCAGCGCGGCCCCGCCCGCGGGCCACGGCCCGGCCGTGGGCACCTCCTGCACGGGCCCGCGCTCGCGCGCCAGCGTGCGCGCGAGGTAGTAGCCGTCCTCCGGCACGACCACGGGCTCGCCGCCCACCAGCTCCAGCACGGCGGACACGGCGGCCATGCCCGAGGCGAACAGCACGCACTCGCCGCCGTCCAGCTCGCCGATCGCGGACTCCAGCGCCCGCCAGGTCGGGTTCCCGGCCCGGCCGTAGAAGTCCTCGCCGTCCCCGGGACCGAGCCGGAAGGTCGACGAGAGCACGGGCCCGGGGTGCAGCGCCTCCCCCGGCCCGACCGCCGGGTGCCCGCCGTGGACGCACCGCGTCCCGTCCCCCGCCACGCTCATTCCGGCTTCGGGGCGCGGCTGATGAGTTCCTTCGCCATCTCCGCCACCGACAGGCCCTCGAAGCAGACGCGGCGCACGGCGTCGGCGATCGGGAGCTCGACCCCGTGGCGCTCGCCCAGCGAGCAGATCGACTGGCAGGACTTCACGCCCTCGGCCACCTGGCCGTGGTTGGCCGCCTCGGCCTGGGCGAAGCTCTCGCCGCGGCCGATGCGCTCGCCGAAGGTGCGGTTGCGCGACAGCGGTGACGAGCACGTGGCGACGAGGTCGCCCAGCCCGGCGAGCCCGGAGAAGGTCAGCGGGTCCGCACCCAGCGCGACGCCCAGGCGCGCGGTCTCGGCCAGCCCGCGCGTGATCAGCGAGGCGCGGGTGTTGTCGCCGAACCCCATGCCGGCGGCGACCCCGCAGGCCAGCGCGATGACGTTCTTGCCGGCGCCGCCCAACTCGCAGCCGATCACGTCGGTGTTGGTGTAGGCGCGGAAGTAGCCGGTGGTGCACGCGTGCTGGAGCGCGACGGCGCGCTCGTGGTCGGTGCAGGCGATCACGGTGGCCGTGGGCTCCTCGCCGGCGATCTCGCGGGCGAGGTTGGGCCCGGACAGCACCGCCACCTGGTCGGCCGGCACCCCGGCCACCTCGACGATCACCTCGCTCATCCGCTGCAGCGTGCCCAGCTCCACGCCCTTGGCCAGGCTGACCAGGGTGCGGCCCGGCGGGAGCAGGTCGCGCCAGCCGGCCAGGTTGGCCCGCAGGGTCTGCGACGGGACGGCCAGGACCACGGCTTCGGCGCCGTCGAGGGCGGCCGCCGCGTTCGTCGTGGCGGACAGCAGCGAGGGCAGCGCGACCCCGGGCAGGTAGTCGGGGTTGCGGTGGCCGTCGTTGACGGCGGCGGCGACGTCGGGCCGGCGGGCCCACAGCACGACCTCGCGCCCGGCGTCGGCGAGCACCTTGCCGAACGCGGTGCCCCACGACCCGGCCCCGAGGACCGCGATCCGGCGGACCGCGCGCGTCGGACCCGTCACGACGCCGCCCGCCGGTAGAACGCCGCCGGCGCCGGCTCGTCGCGGACGTCGGCGAGCAGCTCGCGCACCCGCACCATGAGCAGGTCGGTGACCTCGCGCAGCAGGGCCGCGTCGACGGGCCGCCCGCGGTACTCCGACAGGTCCACCGGCGGTCCGCAGCGCACCGTGATCTCGCCGCGGGGCACCGGGCGGAACTTCTTCGTGTACATGTTCAGCACGCGGGAGGTGCCCCAGTGCACCATCGGCACCACCGGCGCGTCCGTGGTGAGCGCGAGCCGCGCCACGCCGGTGCGCGAGTGCATGGGCCACCCGTCCGGATCGCGGGTGATGGTGCCCTCGGGGTAGATGATCACGACCTTGCCCTCGTCGAGGGCCTGTGCGGCCGCGCGGAGGCTCTGCTGGGCGTCGGCGGACTCGCGGTAGACGGGGATCTGCCCGCTCCCGGCCAGCGCGCGGCCGAGCACCGGGGTGCTCCACAGGCTGTGCTTGGCCAGGAACCGGGGCACGCGCCGCGCGCGGTGCACGATCAGGCCCGAGAAGATCGGGTCCAGGTGCGAGATGTGGTTGGCCACGAGCAGGGCGCCGCCCGTGGCGGGGATGTGCTCGCGCCCCTCGAAGCGACCCCGTCCGGTCAGCCACCCGATCGGGTAGAAGAACATCGCGCAGAAGGCGATCCAGAACCCGCCCGGCTCGCGTCTCGCGCGCCCGTCTCGTCGTGCCACCGGGGCAGTGTTCCCTCCCCGGACGCCTCCGGTCCACCGAGCCCGATCTTTTTCCGGACCCGGCGCAACCTCCCCCCCTCCCCGGGCGTCGTGAGGGGTGAAGGCGCTCCCGCGCCACCGCACGGACGAGAAGGACAGTGATGACGGCCGCACTGCAGACCGCCAGCCTGACGCCCGACCTGCGCCCCGCGCTGCGCCTGGTCGAGGGATCGGACCAGGTCACCTCCACCCGCCCGCTCCCGGTGGCTCCCACCGCGCCGCTCACCGTCGTGCCGGATCTGGCGCCCGAGGACGTCTACGCGCCCGGCCGCACCGCCCGCGGCGTCGTCGGCGTGCTCAAGCTCGTGATCGACGTCACGGCCGCTGCGCTGCTGCTGCTGCTCATCGCGCCCGTGCTGCTGGTGATCGCCGCGGCCGTCCGCTCCGACGGCGGCCCCGTCTTCTTCTTCCAGACCCGCATCGGGCGCGGCGGCCGCGAGTTCCGCATGGTCAAGTTCCGCTCCATGGTCGTCGACGCCGAGCGCGTCCGCGCCGCCCTGGTCGAGGACAACGAGGGCGCGGGCCCGCTGTTCAAGATGCGCCGCGACCCCCGCATCACCCGCGTCGGCGGCCTGCTGCGCCGCTACTCGATCGACGAGCTGCCGCAGCTGCTCAACGTGCTCGGCGGCCAGATGTCGCTGATCGGCCCGCGCCCCCCGCTGCCCTCGGAGGCCGCGGAGTACACCGACCGCGAGCGCCGCCGCCTCGCCGTCCGCCCCGGCATGACCGGCCTGTGGCAGGTCAGCGGCCGCAGCGACCTCGGCTGGGACGAGTCGATCGCCCTCGACCTCGCCTACGTCGACGACTGGACGCCCGCGATGGAGATAAAGATCATCCTCGGCACCGCCCGCGCCGTCGTCGGCGGCCGCGGCGCCTACTGACCCTCCCCCTCCCGCTCCACCCGGCGAGTCCCGCACCGGTGCCCGGCGAGTTCGCCGCCCGTGCCCGCTCCGCCGGATGACACGATGGTCCCCGTGGACCTCGTGGTGCCCGTCAAGCGCCTGGACGCCGCCAAGACCCGGCTGCGCGGCGCGGCCGACTGCGGCGCCGGCGACCTCGGCGCCCACACCCGCCTGGCCCTCGCGCTGGCCCACGACACCGTCGCCGCCGCGCGGTCCGCGGCCCGCGTCCGCTCGGTGCTCCTCGTCAGCTCCGACCCGGTCGTCGCCGCCGAGTTCGCCGCGATCGGCGTCGAGGTCGTCCCCGACGGCCCGGTCCCCGGCCTCAACGCCGCGTACGCCCACGGTGCGGCCCTGCTCCGCGCCCGCGACCCCCGCTGCGCCGTCGGAGCGCTCCAGGCCGACCTCCCCGCCCTCGCCCCGCGCGAGCTCGACGCGGCGCTCGCCGCGGCGACCGGCCGGCCGCGCGCCTACGTCGCCGACGCCGACGGCACGGGGACCGTGCTGCTGGTGGCCGCGCCGGGGGTGGCGCTCGACCCGCGGTTCGGGGCCGGCTCGGCCGCGCGGCACGCGGCCTCGGGGGCGGTCGCGCTGACCGGGGACTGGCCCGGGCTGCGCCGCGACGTCGACACCTCCGACGACCTGCGGGCCGCCGGGGACGTGGGGCTGGGCCCGCACACCCGCGCGGTCGTCGTGCCCTGCCCGCCCGCCGTCGATCGTCACTGAGAGCGACGTCACCCGATCGGCGGCAGCGGGCATCGAGCCCCGTCGCCGCACGTGGGGAACAATGCGCGGCGTGGGTGACGACCGTGGGCGAGCGTCAGCGAGCGGACCGACGGCGCAGCGCCCCGAGGGTGCGCCCGAACGGGCCGACCGCGACGGGGCGCCGCGGCGCGGCGGTCGCGGCACGCCGCGTCCGGCCGTGCGGCGCGTGCACGCGGCCGCGCGCCCGGTGGCGCGCGCGGAGGCCCGGGCCGACCCCGCCCCGCCGCTGTCCGACCCGGACGTCACCGCGCAGCCCGGCCCGGCGGCGCCCGCCACGGGGCAGCGCACCACGGGCGTGACGGCGCGGGCCGACGGCGCCGCGGTGCCGATCAGCCCCCCGGCGCGAACGCCCGGGCCGGTGTCGACCCTGCCCGACGACCGCTACCTCAACCGCGAGCTGTCCTGGCTGGACTTCAACGCCCGCGTCCTCGCCCTGGCCGAGGACCCGAGCCAGCCGCTGCTGGAGCGGGCGAAGTTCCTGGCGATCTTCGCGAGCAACCTGGACGAGTTCTTCATGGTGCGCGTCGCCGGCCTCAAGCGCCGCGACGAGACCGGCCTGGCCGTCCGCAGCGCCGACGGCCTGTCCCCGCGCGAGCAGCTGACCCGGATCGCCCTGCGCAACCAGGCCCTGGCCGAGGCCCACGCCCGCGTGTTCCTCGACCACGTCGAGCCCGAGCTGCGCGACGAGGGGATCCACATCCTGCGCTGGAGCGAGCTCAGCGCGGCCCAGCGCGAGCGGCTGACGGACTACTTCGCCGCGCAGGTGTTCCCGGTGCTCACCCCGCTGGCGGTCGACCCCGCCCACCCCTTCCCCTACATCTCGGGGCTCTCGCTCAACCTGGCCGTCACCGTCCGCGACCCGGAGGGCCGCACCGAGCGGTTCGCGCGCGTCAAGGTGCCCAACAACGTGCCGCGGCTGGTGCGCGTGGCGCCGGACCCGGGCAGCCGCCGCGACGGCACCGTCGTCTTCCTCCCCGTCGAGGACCTCATCGCCGCGCACCTGGGCGACCTGTTCACCGGCATGGAGGTCGCCGAGGTCCACGCCTTCCGCGTCACGCGCAACGCCGACGTCGAGGTCGAGGAGGACCGCGACGAGGACCTGCTGCAGAGCCTGGAGCGCGAGCTGGCCCGGCGCCGGTTCGGGCCGCCGGTGCGGCTCGAGGTCACCGACACGATGAGCGAGCACGTGCTGGAGCTGCTGCTGCGCGAGCTCGACGTCGACCCGCACGACGTCGTCACGGTGCCCGGCCTGCTCGACCTCACGGCGCTGTGGGCCGTGCACGCCGTGGACCGGCCCGACCTCAAGGACGACCCGTTCGTCCCGGCCACGCACCCGGCGTTCGCGGAGCGGGAGACCCCGCGCAGCATCTTCGCGACGCTGCGCGAGGGCGACGTGCTCGTGCACCACCCCTACGACTCGTTCTCCACGTCGGTGCAGCGCTTCATCGAGCAGGCCGCCGCCGACCCGCACGTGCTCGCGATCAAGCAGACGCTCTACCGCACGTCGGGCGACTCCCCGATCGTCGACGCGCTGGTCGACGCGGCGGCGGCCGGCAAGCAGGTCGTCGCGCTGGTGGAGATCAAGGCGCGGTTCGACGAGCAGGCCAACATCCGCTGGGCGCGCGAGCTGGAGAAGGCGGGCGTGCACGTCGTCTACGGCCTGGTGGGACTGAAGACGCACTGCAAGACCTCGCTGGTCGTGCGCCAGGAGGGCGACCGGATCCGCCGCTACTGCCACATCGGCACGGGCAACTACCACCCGAAGACGGCCCGGCTCTACGAGGACGCGGGCGTGCTCACGGCCGACCCGACGATCGGCGCCGACCTCACCGACCTGTTCAACTCCCTCACCGGCTACTCGCGCCAGACGTCCTACCGCGCGCTGCTCGTGGCGCCCTACGGGGTGCGGCGCGGGATCGTGCGCCGGATCGAGGACGAGATCGAGGCGCACCGGGCCGGCGACGACGGCGCCCGCGTCCGGATCAAGGTCAACTCGCTGGTGGACGAGCAGGTGATCGACGCGCTGTACCGGGCGTCGCAGGCCGGCGTCCCCGTCGACGTGGTGGTGCGCGGGATCTGCGCGATCCGACCCGGCCGCCCCGGCCTGTCGGACAACATCCACGTGCGCTCGATCCTGGGCCGCTTCCTCGAGCACAGCCGCGTGTTCCACTTCGGCGCGGCCGACGAGTACTGGATCGGCAGCGCGGACATGATGCACCGCAACCTCGACCGCCGCGTCGAGGTGCTGCTGCGCGTGGCCGACCCGGGGCCCGCCAAGCAGCTCGGGGACATGCTCGACTCCTGCCTCGACCCCGCCACCCGCTGCTGGGTGCTGCAGGACGACGGCCGCTGGGAGCCCTCGCCCCGCCCCGACTCCGGTGTCACCCCGGTGCGCGACCATCAGGCCGAGATGATGCTGCGCCACGCCGCGGTGGCCGACGCCGAATGAGCGCGCCACCGGCGGTCCTGGCCGCGGGGGCGGTGCTGTGGCGCCGCACCGACGGCGGCGTCGACAGCGGTGGCGTCGAGATCGCGCTCGTGCACCGGCCCCGCTACGACGACTGGTCGCTGCCCAAGGGCAAGGCCGACCGCGGCGAGACGCTGCCGTTCACCGCGGTGCGCGAGGTGGCCGAGGAGACCGGGTTCGCCGCGCGCCTCGGGGGCGGGCTCGGCGAGGTGCACTACGCGGTGCTGGAGGGTCCGAAGACGGTGCGCTACTGGGCGGCCGAGGCCCGGGGCGGCGCGTTCACGCCGAGCGACGAGTGCGACGAGCTGCGCTGGTGCAGCCCCGACGACGCGGTCGCGCTGCTGTCCTACCAGCGCGACCTGGACGTCCTGGCCCGCTTCCGCCGCGCCGGGGTGCCGGACTCGGTGGTGCTGCTGGTGCGGCACGCCAAGGCCGGCAGCCGGTCGCAGTGGGACGGTCCCGACGACGAGCGGCCGCTGTCGTCCACCGGCCACGACCAGGCGCGGCACCTGGCGAGGCTGCTGCCCCTGTTCGGGCCCGACCGGATCTCCTCCGCCCCGCCGCTGCGCTGCCGGGCGACGGTCGCGCCCCTGGCCGACGAGCTCGGCCTCCCGGTGGGCGAGGAGCCCCTGCTGGGCGAGGAGGGCTACTGGGACGACCCGGCGGGCGGGCTGGCCCGGCTGCGGGAGATCGCGGCCGAGCCGGGTGTGAGCGCGGTGTGCAGCCAGGGCGGCGTCATCCCCGACGTCGTCGGTGCGCTGACCGGCCGCAGCGACGTGGCCGCGAAGAAGGCGAGCACCTGGGTGCTGGGCTTCACCGACGGCGTCCTGCGCACGGCCGACCACTACCCCCGCCCGACGGGCTGAGACCCGGCTCCTCAGCCGGTGGGGCGGCTGCGGGGGCGCTCGTCGGCGTCGGGCGCGGAGCGCGGCGCCGGCACCACGGCCGGACCGGGGCAGCGCCGCCCGAGCCGCTCGCGCAGACCGGCGAGGACGCCCGGACCGCGGGGTTCCCGCTGGGGACCGCCCGTGCGGAACTCCATGACCGTCATCATCCCCGACCTCCCGCTGCACTGCTGTCACCGGACTGTCGAGGGGTCGTGATCAGCTGTTAGCCGCCTGCGGGCGACGTCATCACAACGAGGTAGGCGCGGGCCCGGCGGCTACCCCGCGTCACCGCGGGGTCGGCAGGAGTGCTACTTCTTGCCCTTCCCCTTCTTCCCCTTGGCCGAGTCCTTGCCGGAGTCCTTGCCCGAGCTCTTGCCGGAACCCTTGCCCGCCTTGGCCTTGGCCTTGGCCTTCGCCTTCGCCTTCGCCGCCTCGGGAGCCGGGGGCACCTCCGGGATCGGCTGCTCGGGCGCCGGGCGCGCCGCGAACGCCCGCCCCTTCGCGGCCCTGCGGGCCGGCTTCGCCGTGTCCTCGGCCGCCGGGGCCTCGACCGCCGGAGCCGCAGCGGCGGCGCGCGGGCGGGCGGGCGCGGCCCGCGGCGCGGGGGTGCTCGCCGTGCCGCCGACGACCGACTTGAACCCCGCCCCCGGCCGGAACGCGGGCACGGTGGTGGCGGCGACGTCCACCACCTCACCGGTGCGCGGGTTGCGGGCCACCCGGGCGGCCCGGGCCCGGGGCTCGAACACCCCGAACCCGGTGATCGACACCGACTCGCCCGCGCCGACGGCGGCCACGATGGTGTCCAGCAGGCCGTCCACCGCGATGGCCGCCGTGCGCCGGTCGCCGAGCCGCTCGGCGAGCGCGTCCACGAGCTGCGTCTTGTTCATGGGCGGACGGTACTGCACAACCGTTGCGGCACAAGGGAACCAGCGCGCCGCGCCGGGCGCCGGCCCGCTCCCGCTCAGCGCACCGTCACGGGGAGCCGCCCCGGCCGGGCGGCCTCGAACGCGGTGATGTCGGCCTCGTGGCGCAGGGTCAGGCCGATGTCGTCGAGGCCCTCCAGCAGCCGCCAGCGGGTGTAGTCGTCGATCTCGAACGGCACCGTCAGGTCGGCGGCCTGCACGGTGCGCTCGGTGAGGTCGACGGTCACCTCGGTGCCCGGCTGGTTCTCCAGCAGCTTCCACAGCAGCTCGATGTCGGGCTGCGCCACCTGCGCGGCGAGCAGGCCCTGCTTCGCGGAGTTGCCGCGGAAGATGTCGGCGAACCGGGAGGAGACCACCACCCGGAACCCGTAGTTCATCAGCGCCCAGACGGCGTGCTCGCGCGAGCTGCCGGTGCCGAAGTCCGGGCCGGCCACCAGCACCGAGCCGCGGTCGAACGGCGGGGTGTTGAGCACGAACGACGGGTCGGAGCGCCAGGCCGAGAACAGGCCGTCCTCGAAGCCGGTGCGCGTGACCCGCTTGAGGTAGACGGCCGGGATGATCTGGTCGGTGTCGACGTTGCCGCGGCGCAGCGGCACCCCGACGCCGGTGTGGGTGGTGAACTTCTCCATCAGTCCAGGTCCTCCGGGCTCGACAGGGTGCCCCGCACGGCCGTCGCGGCGGCGACGAGCGGCGAGACCAGGTGGGTGCGGCCGCCCTTGCCCTGACGGCCCTCGAAGTTGCGGTTCGACGTCGACGCGCTGCGCTCGCCGGGGGCGAGCTGGTCGGGGTTCATGCCCAGGCACATCGAGCAGCCCGCGGAGCGCCACTCGGCACCCGCGTCGCGGAACACCGCGTCCAGCCCCTCCTCCTCGGCCTGGAAGCGCACGCGCATCGAGCCGGGCACGACGAGCATGCGGACGCCGTCGGCGACCTTGCGCCCGTCGATGACGGCGGCGGCGGCGCGCAGGTCCTCGATCCGCCCGTTGGTGCAGGAGCCGACGAACACCGTGTCGACGCGCACGTCGCGCAGCGGGGTGCCGGGCTCCAGCCCCATGTAGGCCAGGGCCTTCTCCGCCGACACCCGCTCGCCCTCGTCGACGATCGCGGCCGGGTCCGGCACGGCGTCGCCCAGCGGCAGGCCCTGGCCGGGGTTGGTGCCCCAGGTGACGAACGGGGTGAGCGCGTCGGCGTCGATGTGCACCTCGGCGTCGAACACCGCGTCGTCGTCGGTGCGCAGCTCGCGCCACGCGGCCACGGCCTCGTCCCAGTCGGCCCCCCGCGGCGCGTGGTCGCGGCCGTGCAGGTAGGCGAAGGTGGTCTCGTCCGGGGCGATCAGCCCGGCCCGGGCGCCGGCCTCGATCGACATGTTGCAGATCGTCATCCGGGCCTCCATCGAGAGCCCCTCGATGACGTTGCCGCGGTACTCCAGCACGTAGCCCTGCCCGCCGCCGGTGCCGATGCGCGCGATGACCGCGAGGATGACGTCCTTGGCGGTGACGCCCTCGCGCAGCCGGCCGTCGGACGAGGTGACGGTGATCGCCATCGTCCGGAACCGGCGCAGCGGCAGCGTCTGGGTGGCGAGCACGTGCTCGACCTCGGAGGTGCCGATGCCGAACGCCATCGCGCCGAACGCGCCGTGGGTGGAGGTGTGGCTGTCGCCGCAGACGACGGTGAGCCCGGGCTGGGTGAGTCCCAGCTGCGGCCCGACGACGTGCACGATGCCCTGCTCGGCGTGGTTCATCGGGTAGAGCGGCACGCCGAACTCGGCGCAGTTGCGGCGCAGCGTCTCGACCTGCGTGCGGGAGACGGGGTCGGCGATCGGCAGCTCGACGTCGACGGTCGGGACGTTGTGGTCCTCGGTGGCGAGGGTGAGGTCGGGGCGGCGGACGGGCCGACCGGCCAGGCGCAGGCCGTCGAAGGCCTGCGGGCTGGTGACCTCGTGGACCAGGTGGAGGTCGATGTAGAGCAGGTCGGGCTCGTCGCCGGAGCCCCGGCGGACGAGGTGGCTGTCCCAGACCTTCTCGGCGAGAGTGCGTCCCATGGTGCTGTGACACCTAACTCTTGGGCTCCCAGATGATGGGAAGCTAGTATCGGCTTGTGAGACAGTCTAGCGGCATCGGGGTCCTCGACAAGGCCGTGGGGGTGCTGCGCGCGGTCGCCGCGGAACCGTGCGGCCTGGCCGAGCTGTGCGAGCGCACGGGGCTGCCCCGCGCCACGGCGCACCGGCTCGCGGTGGGGCTGGAGGTGCACGGCCTGCTGCACCGCGGGGCCGACGGGCGGTGGCGCCCCGGGCCCACGCTGGCCGAGCTGGCGACGGGCGGGGCCGACCCCCTGCTGGAGGCGGCCGCGTCCGTCCTCCCCCGGCTGCGCGACATCACCGGGGAGAGCGTGCAGCTCTACCGCCGCGACGGGGTGCAGCGCGTCTGCGTGGCCACGGCCGAGCCGGCCAGCGGGCTGCGCGACACCGTGCCGGTGGGCTCGCGCCTGCCGATGACGGCCGGGTCGGGCGCCAAGGTGCTGGCGGCGTGGGCCGAGCCGGCGATCCAGCGCGTGGTGCTGCCCGACGCCACGTTCACCGAGCGCGTGCTGCTCGACGTGCGCCGGCGCGGCTGGGCGCAGAGCGTCGCGGAGCGCGAGTCGGGCGTGGCGAGCGTGTCCGCCCCGGTGCGCGACGCCTCGGGACAGGTCGTGGCCGCGGTGTCCGTGTCGGGGCCGGTGGACCGGATCGGGCGGCGCCCGGGCGTCCGCTGGGCGGCCGACCTCCTCGCCGCGGCGGAGGCGCTCCAGCACCGGCTGTAGCGCCCCGGACGGCCGGGGAACCACGTCGCGACCGACTCGTTGCGGGAAGGTGGCCTTCCCGCGATCCGGCCCGGACGGGACCGCAGCCGGGCGGCCGAACGGGGGGCGCTAACGTGACGAGTGTCCCGCGCGATGGACACGCAGGGTCACTGACGGCACGAACGGGTGATGATGAACTACTTCCTGGGCATCGACCTGGGCACGACACGGACGTCCGCCGCGGTCGGGCACCCGGGGCGGCCGGGTGAAGTGGTCGTCCTGGGCGACCGGTCGAGCGCGATCCCGTCGGTCCTGCACGCGGGGGCGGACGGGACCGTGCTGGTCGGCGACGCCGCCGAGCGGCGGGCGATCAGCGACCCCGCGCGCGTGGTCCGGGAGTTCAAGCGCCGCATCGGCGACCCCACGCCGATCGTCGTCGGCGGGGTGGCGTGGTCGCCGCAGGAGCTGTCCGCGCGGGTCGTGCGCTGGGTCGTCGACCGCGTGCGCGAGCGCGAGGGCGGGCCGGCCGCGCGGGTCGCCGTCACCCACCCGGCCTCCTGGGGCCCGCTGAAGCGCGACCTGCTCGGCAGCGCGCTCGCCGGGCAGGGCGTCCCGGTGTCGTTCCTGGCCGAACCGCAGGCCGCGGCGCTGCACTACGCCTCCACGGAGCGACTCGGCCCCGGGTCCACGGTGGCGGTGTACGACCTGGGCGGCGGGACGTTCGACGCCGCCGTCGTGCACAAGACGGGCGCGTCGTTCTCGCTGGTGGGCCGGCCCGAGGGCCTCGAGCGGCTGGGCGGGGTCGACTTCGACCAGGCCGTGTTCGACCACGTCCGCGCCGCGATGCCCGACGCCTTCGCCGCGCTGGACGACACCGACCCGGCCGTGCTCAGCGCCGTCGCGTCGGTGCGCCGGGAGTGCTCGGAGGCCAAGGAGGCGCTCTCCGCCGACACCGAGGTGACGATCCCGGTGCTGCTGCCGGGCGCGCAGGGGTCGGTGCGGCTGCACCGCACCGAGTTCGAGTCGATGATCCGCCCGCAGATCGAGGAGACGGTGGCGGCGCTGCGCCGCGCGGTCGCCTCGGCCGGCATGACGCCCGAGCAGCTGACGGCCGTGCTGCTCGTCGGCGGGTCGTCGCGCATCCCGCTCGTGGCCCAGCTGGTGTCCGAGCAGCTCGGCCGCCCGGTCGCGGTGGACGCCGACCCCAAGAACGCGATCGCGCTCGGCGCGGCGCTGTCCCTCGACCCGGGGGCGGCCTCGGGCGGCACCGGGGCCTTCGTGCCCCAGCCGCGCGGCGCCGGGCCGGGTGGCCCCGGGTTCGCCGGGGTGCGCGGCAGCGGGGTGGGCCCGGCCGTCGGTGCGGGCGTGGTCGGCGGGATGGCGGCGGCCGGGGCGCGCGGCCTGGGCTCGGGCACCGGGTCGGCGACGGCGCTGGCCGGGGGGTTCACCGGGCCGACCTCGCCGGTGGTCGCCGGCGGCCCTCCGACGGCGGCGCTGGGCGGCGCACCCGTCCTGCCGCCGCCGCGACCGGCGGCGGTGTCGGAGCGCCCGGCGCGGCCGGAGCGGGAGGACCGCTACTGGTCCGACGAGGACTACGACGACGACTACGAGCGTCCGCGGGGCGGGGCGAAGCGCAGTCCCGCGCTGCTCGTGTCCGCGGGCGGTCTGGCCGCCGCGCTGGCGGTCGTGGCGCTGCTGTTCTTCATGCCGCAGGACCCGGTCACCACGCCGGCGGCCGGCGACGTCTCGACGCCGTCGACGCCGTCGATCGGGGCCCCGGTCGACACCGGATCGCTGACGCCGACGCCGACCGAGACGGACGAGACGCCGGTGGAGGAGCCGACCTCGGCCCGACCGGCCCCGCCGCGACCGACGAGCCGCGAACCGGTCGTGCCGCCCACGCAGCCGCCGCGTACGACCGTTGCGCCGACCACGACCGCAGCGCCGACCACGACGACGCCGCCGCCGACCACCGAGCCGCCGCCGACCACGACGACGCCGCCGGCGGCGACCACCGAGCCCGCACCCCCGCCGGCCGGTCCCTGAGGTCCGCAGAAGGGGCCGCTCCCGCACCGGGAGCGGCCCCTCCGCGCATTTCCCGAGAGTTTCCGGACAAAGGCAGAACCGCCCACTCCTGAGTGGAGTGAGCGGTTCTGAGGTGTAGCCCCGACGGGATTTGAACCCGCGCTACCGCCTTGAGAGGGCGGCGTCCTAGGCCGCTAGACGACGGGGCCAGGAACTCGCTGTTATGAACTTAGCACGGAGACCTCTGAGGATTTCCGCTGGGGTACCAGGACTCGAACCTAGACTAACTGAACCAGAATCAGTCGTGCTGCCAATTACACCATACCCCACTGGACTGCGACCCCCCGGGGAGCCCGTCCTGCGTGCAGAACTCTATCAAGCCTCCCGAGCGGCCCGCACACCGGCCCTCAGCCGCTGCAGCGACCGCTCGCGACCGAGGAGCTCCATGCTCTCGTACAGCGGCGGCGAGACCGTGCGCCCGCTGACCGCGACCCGGACCGGGCCGAAGGCCTTGCGCGGCTTGAGCCCGAGCCCGTCCACGAGGCTCGCCCTGAGGGACCCCTCGATCGCCTCCGTCGACCAGTCGTCGAGGGCGTCGAGGCCGGTCAGGGCGGCGTCGAGCACGGGGACGGCGTCGGCGCCGAGGTTCTTGGCCGCGGCGTCGGGATCGACGGCGAAGGCGTCCTCGGCGACGAAGAGGAACCGCAGCATGCGCGCGGCGTCGGAGAGGACGACGCTGCGCTCCTGCACCAGCGGGGCCGCGGCGGCGAGCAGCGCGCGCTGCTCGGCGGTGACCGCACCGTCGCCCGCGGCCAGCTCGGCGGCGAGGTAGGGCTCCAGGCGGCGCGCGAACTCGTCGGCGGGCAGCGCGCGCAGGTGCTCGGCGTTGATGGCCTCGGCCTTCTTGAGGTCGAAGCGGGCCGCGTTGCGCGAGACGCGGGAGACGTCGAACGCAGCCACCATCTCGTCCATCGTGAAGACGTCGCGGTCCTCGGCGATGGCCCAGCCGAGCAGGGCCAGGTAGTTGAGCAGTCCCTCGGGCAGGAAACCGCGCTCGCGGTAGAGGAACAGGTTCGACTCGGGGTCGCGCTTGGAGAGCTTGCGGTTGCCCTCACCCGTGACGAGCGGCAGGTGACCGTAGCGGAACGGGCCGTTGCCGATCCCGACGCGCTGCAGCGCCTCCAGCAGCGCGATCTGGCGGGGAGTGGAGGACAGCAGGTCCTCGCCGCGCAGCACGTCGGTGATGCCCATGAGCGCGTCGTCGAGGGGGTTGGTGAGCGGGTAGAGGGGGGTGCCGTCGCCGCGGGCGAGGACGAAGTCGGGCACGGTGCCGGCGCGGAACGTCACCTCGCCCCGGACCAGGTCGTCGAAGGTGATGTCGCGGTCGGGCATCCGCAGCCGGAACACCGGGGAGCGGCCTTCGGCGCGGAACGCGGCGCGCTGCTCGGAGGTGAGGTCGCGGTCGTGGTCGTCGTAGCCCAGCTTGGGGTCGCGGCCGGCGGCGCGGTGCCGGGCCTCGATCTCCTCGGCCGAGGAGTAGGACTCGTAGACCTCGCCGGCCTGCACGAGCAGGCCCAGCGCGTCGCGGTAGTGGTCGCGCCGCTCGCTCTGCCGGTACGGGGCGTGCGGGCCGCCCACCTCGGGACCCTCGTCCCACTCGAGCCCGAGCCAGCGCAGCGCGTCGAGCAGGGCCTCGTAGGACTCCACCGAGTCGCGGCGGGCGTCGGTGTCCTCGATCCGGAACACGAAGGTGCCCCCCGAGTGCCGCGCGTGCGCCCAGTTGAACAGGGCGGTGCGGATCAGGCCGACGTGCGGGGTGCCGGTGGGGGACGGGCAGAAGCGGACGCGAACGTTGGTCATGGTGCTTGCCAGGCTAGCGGAGCGGGCGTAAATTCAACGCATGTTGAAGACATCGTGCGTGGTGGTCGGCGGAGGCCCCGCCGGCATGGTGCTCGGACTGGTGCTGGCGCGGGCCGGTGTGGAGGTCGTCGTGCTCGAGAAGCACGCCGACTTCCTGCGCGACTTCCGCGGCGACACCGTCCACTCCTCCACGCTCACCCTGCTCGACGAGCTGGGGCTGGGCGAGCGCTTCGCCGCGGTCCCCCACCGGTTGCTGGACCGGATGCAGGTCCAGCTGGACCGGGGCACGGTGCCCGTCGCCGATTTCAGCCGCCTGCCCGGCGCGCACCCCCACATCGCGCAGGTGCCGCAGTGGGACTTCCTCGACCTGCTGGCCGACGCCGCGGCCGAGGAGCCGACGTTCACGCTCGTGCGCAACGCCGAGGTGGTCGGGCTGCTGCGCGACGGGGCGCGCGTCGCCGGGGTGCGCTGGCGCGACCGGGAGACCGGCGCGGAGCACGAGCTGCACGCCCAGCTGACCGTCGCCGCGGACGGGCGCGGCTCGGCCGTGCGGGCGGCCGCCGGGATCCGGCCGCGCTCGTTCGGGGCACCCATGGACGTGTGGTGGTTCCGGCTGCCGCGCCGGGCGTCCGACCCGGAGGGCGGCGTCGCGCGGATGGCCACCGGCCACTTCTGCGTGCTGCTCGACCGGGGCGACTACTGGCAGTGCGCCTACCTCATCGGCAAGGGCAGCGACGCGGTGCTGCGCGCGGCGGAGATCGGCGAGCTGCGCCGTCGCTTCGCCGCGCTGCTGCCGTGGCTCGGCGACCGGGTCGGCGAGCTGCGCACCTGGGACGACGTGAAGCTGCTCGACGTCAAGCTCGACCGGGTGCGGCGCTGGGACCGCGACGGGCTGCTGCTCATCGGCGACGCCGCCCACGCCATGTCGCCGGTCGGCGGTGTGGGGATCAACCTGGCCGTGCAGGACGCCGTCGCGGCCGCCCGGATCCTCGGTCCCGCCCTGGCCTCGGGGGGGATCGTGCCGCGCGCGGTGCTGCGCCGGGTGCAGCGGCGGCGGTGGTGGCCGACCGCACTCATCCAGACCGCGCAGCGGCTCGCCCACCGCGGGGTGCTCGGGGCGGCGCTGCGGGAGCCCGCCGGCGACCCGCCGCCCGTCGAGGCCGTCGGGTTCACCGGCGGGGGCGCGGAGGCCACCGACCTGCCGCTGCCGCTGCGGCTGGTCCGGCGCCTGCCCGCGCTGCAGGGCGTGCCCGCCTACGCGATCGCGATCGGGCCGCTGCCCGAGCACGCACCGCAGTGGGCGCGCCGTGCGCCGGCTCAGCGCAGGAGCGCGGTGGCGAGCACGCCGCGGTGGTCGGACGACGTCGTCGGCAGCACGGCGGCGTCGGCGAACCGGGCGTCGCCCAGCACGTAGTCGATGCGCTCCGCGGGGGCGTCGGCCGGGAAGGTGGGGCCGGCGCCCGCGTCGGACAGCAGGGCCGTGAGCGTGCGCACCTCCGGCGTCCCGGGCTCGGCGTTGAGGTCGCCGAGCAGCAGCACCGGCTCGGGCGAGCGGGCGACGATCGCCGCCAGGGCGCGGGCCTGCGGCTGCCGGGTCGCGCTGCCCTGCGGCGAGAGGTGGGTGACGAGCACGCGGACCGGGCCGCCCGGGGCGGCGACCACCACCTCCAGCACGCCGCGCGGCTCGTCGTCGGGCGGGCCGGGCAGCCGCGTCGTCGTCGCGGACAGCACGGGGTGGCGGGACAGCACCGCCGTGCCGTACTGCCGCGGCGGGCGTCCCGGCGCGGGCGGGCCGAGGTCGAGGTGCGCGCCGAACGCGTGGTGCAGCCCGAGCCGGTCGGCGAGCTCGGCGGCCTGGTCGAGCCAGTCGCTGCGTTCGCCGAAGTGGCGGTCCACCTCCTGCAGGCCGAGGACGTCGGCGTCAGCGGTGCGCAGCTCCCCCGCGAGCCGGTCGAGGTCGACCCGGCCGTCCAGGCCCTCGGCGTGGTGGATGTTCAGCGAGAGCACCCGCAGCGGACCCGGTTCGGCCGCGGCGGTGGGGGTGACGGCGAGCGCGGCCAGCAGCGCCAGGACGACGGCGAAGGACGAGCGCGCGGCGCGCGGCGGACGGATGGTGACCCATCGACGGGAGCTGCCCCGACCAACTCTGTTGTGCACGACCGGCCGGGTACCCCGCCATCCGCCGTTCGCACAGTGGATCAGGGGCTGCCTCGGGAGGCGCCCGCCACGGCGTCGGCGGCGCGGGTCAGCCGGAGCGCGACGAGGCGTAGGCCAGCGCGTCGACGAGCGCGAGCCACGAGGCCTCGACGACGTTGCCGTGCACGCCGACCGTCGTCCACTCCCGCTCCTTGTCGGTCGACTCGATCAGCACGCGGGTGACGGCGTCGGTCCCCCGCGTGAGGATGCGGACCTTGTAGTCGCTGAGCGCCACGTCGGCCAGCTCGGGCAGCGAGGGGACGATCGCGGCGCGCAGGGCCGCGTCCAGGGCGTTGACCGGGCCGTTGCCCTCGGCCGTCGCGATGAGGCGCTCCCCGTGGAGCAGGAGCTTGACGGTCGCCTCCGCCACCACCTCGCCGTCGGCCCGGTGCTCGGTGATCACCCGGTAGGACTCCAGGGCGAACGGCGGCGCGGCGTCCTGCCCCATCGCCGAGCGCATGAGCAGCTCCAGCGACGCGTCGGCCGCCTCGAACGACCAGCCGCGCGCCTCCCGCTCCTTCACCGTCGCCACGACCGACGACACCGCGTCGGGATGACCGGCGAGGTCCAGGCCGAGCTCGGTCCCCTTGAGCTCGACGCTGGCCCGGCCGGCCATCTCGGTGACCAGCACGCGCTGCCCGTTGCCCACGTCGACCGGGTCCATGTGGTTGTAGAGCTCCGGGTCGACCTTGATCGCGCTCGCGTGCAGCCCCGCCTTGTGGGCGAAGGCCGAGGTCCCGACGTAGGCCTGGTGGGTGTCGGGAGCGATGTTCGCGATCTCCGCCAGCGCGTGCGCGGTGCGGGTGAGCTCGCGCAGCGCGGTGGCGGGGAGGACGGGCAGGTGCAGCTTGGTCACCAGGTTCCCGACGACCGGGAACAGGTCGGCGTTGCCGGCCCGCTCCCCGTAGCCGTTCGCGGTGCACTGGACGTGGGTGGCGCCGGCCTGCACGGCCGCGAGGGTGTTCGCGACCGCGCAGCCGGTGTCGTCCTGGCAGTGGATGCCGAGGCGGAAGCCCGTGCGGGCCGCCACCTCCCGCACCACGTCGGCGACACCCAGCGGCAGCATCCCGCCGTTGGTGTCGCACAGCACGGCGACGTCCGCGCCGGCCGTCACCGCGGCGTCCAGCACGCGCAGGGCGGTGTCCGGGTCGACCGCGTAGCCGTCGAAGAAGTGCTCGGCGTCGACGAACACGCGCCGGCCCTCGCCGGTGAGCAGCGCGACGGTGTCGGCCACCATCGCGCAGTTCTCCTCGACGGTGGTGCGCAGCGCCCGCTCGACGTGCCGGCGGTCGGCCTTCGCGACCAGCGTGACGACCGGCGCCCGGCTGTCGAGCAGGGCCCGGACCTGCGGGTCGTCCTGCGCCCGCACCCCCGCCCTGCGCGTGGCCCCGAAGGCCACGAGCGCCGCGTGCCGCAGCTCCAGCTCGCCCGCCGCGGCGCGGGCGAAGAACTCGGTGTCCTTGGGCAGCGCCCCCGGCCAGCCACCCTCGACGAAACTGACGCCCAGCGCGTCGAGGTGGCGGGCGACGGCCAGCTTGTCGGCCACCGAGTAGGAGATGCCCTCGCGCTGGGCGCCGTCGCGCAGCGTCGTGTCGTAGACGTGGAAGGCATCGCCGAGCGGCGTGCCGGCGGGCTCGGTGCGGGACATGTGCGGGCTCCAGGTGGTGGCGGGAAACGAAAAAGACCCCCCGCGGGTGCGGGAGGTCTGCGCGTCGGCGGTGGTGCTGCTAGCCGACGCGCTGCCCGATAATGATCACGCTGGTGCTGGACACGCCGCGGAGCATGGCAGGACCCGTCCCACGTTGTCACACCGTATTCCCGGATCGTGGGACGGCGGTGGTTGCGCCGCACTCCGGAGGAGCAGGGTGGCCGGCGGAGTCCGGGCGCACCGGCGCCCGCGGACCCGTCCACCCGGAGGTCGCCCCGTGTACCAGCTGACCGCGCTGTACGCCCACCCCGAGGACATCGCCGCCTTCGACGCGCACTACGACGGCGTGCACGCGCCCCTCGCGCGGAAGATCCCGGGCCTCCTGCGCTACACCGTCAGCCGCCCCGTCGCCGACGCGGAGGGCAACAAGCCGCCCTACCACCTCGTCGCCGTGCTGGACTTCGCCGACGCGGCCGCCTTCGGCGCCGGCATGGGCGGCCCGGAGGGCCGGGCGGCGGTGGCGGACCTGCCCAACTTCGCCGGCGCGGGGGTGACCCTGCTGACGGGCGAGGCGACGGAGATCTGACCCCCGCGCCTCCGCCTGCCCGCCCCTGGTTGCAGGAAGGCCACCTTCACGCAAGGAGCTTGCGTGAAGGTGGCCTTCCTGCAACGGCGGAGGCGGGCGGCGTTGTCCACAGGATCACCGGATCGGCCACCGGCCCGCTGCGGCGTGGTCAGCATGCGGTCATGCCTCCTGCTCTCACCCGTACCACGCGCGACCGGGCTGCTCTGCGAGCAGCGTTCCCCTCCGGGGTCGCGGCGGTCCGGCAGCTGGTCTCCTGCGGCGTCTCCGAACGCACGGCCTACCACCGGTGCCTGGACGGCGGGCCGTGGCGCCACCTGCTCCCGGGCATCGTCCTGCTCAGCAACGCCGAACCGTCCACCGCGCAGCTCCTCGAGGCCGCCCTGCTGCTCGGTGGGCCGGACGCGGTCCTGACCGACCTGCACGCCTGCCGTCTGCACGGGCTGCGGCGGGGGCCGGTCCAGCGGGCGGGACCGGGCGAGGTCGCCGTCCTCACGCCCAAGGCGCGGCAGGTCCGCTCGGTGGGGTTCGTCCACGTGCAGCGCACGACCCGGCTGCCCGCGGCCGTCGTGCGGGGCGGGTTCCCGGTCGCCCCGATCGAACGAGCGTGCCTGGACGCCGCCCGCCGCCTCGACTCGGCGTCGGAGATCACCGAACTCCTCGCCGAGGTAGTGCAGCGGAACCTGTGCACCGTCGCGATGCTGGCGGCGGAGCTGGCAGCCGGTTCGCGCCGCGGCACCGCCATGCCCGCCCGTGTGCTCGCCGACGTCGCCGAGGGGGTCCGGTCGGCGGCCGAGCGGAACGCGAAGCAGCTGTGGTCCCGCGCGCGGCTGCCGGAGGCGCGGTGGAACGTCCCGGTGCTCCGGGCGGACGGCTCACTCGTGGGGATCGCCGACTGCTGGGTCGACGACGTCGCCATGGTGTGGGAGATCGAGTCGAGCGAGTGGCACCTCAGCCCGGCGGCCCACGACCGGACGGTGGTGCGGGCGGCGGAGTTCGTCGCCGCCGGCGCCGTGTACACGGCCACGAAGCCGAAGCGGCTGCGCACGGATCAGCAGGACGTCATCCGCACGCTGCGCGAGACCCACGCCCGCGCGCTGGCCCGGCCGCGACCGGCGCTGCGGGCCGGTCCTCCCCGCCCCTGATTGCAGGAAGGCCACCTCCACGCAAGGAGCTTGCGTGAAGGTGGCCTTCCTGCAATGGGATCGGGATGGGTCAGGGGCTGACGCCCGCGTGGCTGCTGACCAGGGCCGACAGCCGGTCGCCGATGCTGCGGGTGTGGCTCTGGGCGCTGTGGTCGCGGGTGGCCAAGTCGAAGGCCACCGCGGCCTCGATCCGGCGGGCGGCATCGACGTGGCCGAGGTGGTCGAGCATCATCGCGACCGACAGGACGGCGGCGGTGGGGTCGGCGATGCCCTGGCCGGCGATGTCGGGGGCGCTGCCGTGCACCGGCTCGAACATGCTCGGGTTGCGGCGGCTGACGTCGAGGTTGCCGGACGCGGCGAGCCCGATCCCCCCGGTCACGGCGGCGGCGAGGTCGGTGAGGATGTCGCCGAACAGGTTGTCGGTGACGATCACGTCGAACCGGGACGGGTCGCGCACCAGGTGGATCGTGGCCGCGTCGACGTGCTGGTAGGCCACCGACACCTCGGGGTGCTCCAGCGACACCTCCTCCACGATCCGCGACCACAGCCGGCCGGCGTGGGTGAGCACGTTGGTCTTGTGGACGAGCGTGAGGTGCTTGCGGGGGCGGCGCTCGGCGCGCGTGAACGCGTCGCGCACCACCCGCTCGACGCCGAAGGCGGTGTTGGTGGACACCTCCGTGGCGATCTCGTGCGGGGTGTCCTTGCGGAGCAGGCCGCCGGTGCCGACGTAGGGGCCCTCGGTGCCCTCGCGGACGACGACGAGGTCGATCTCGGCGTTGCCCGCGAGCGGGCCGCGGACGCCGGGGTAGAGCCGCGCCGGGCGCAGGTTGACGTGGTGGTCGAGCTCGAACCGCAGGCGCAGCAGCAGGCCGCGCTCCAGGATGCCGCTGGGCACCGACGGGTCGCCGACGGCGCCGAGGAGGATCGCGTCGTGCTGGGCCAGCTCGGTGAGCACCGACTCGGGCAGCAGCTCGCCGGTGGAGTGCCAGCGGGCGGCGCCGAGGTCGTACGTGGTGGTCTCCGCGCCGGGAGCCACCTCCTCGAGCACCTTCAGCGCCTCGTCGACGACCTCCGGCCCGATGCCGTCGCCCGGGATGACCGCAAGGCGCATCTGACACTTCCTCTCTGGTGACGAACGGTCGCACGCTACCGGCCCCGCGCGGGTCGCCCGGACCACCGCCACCCGATCGAGGTCGCCCGACCGGGTTGTTCCCGGTCCGCAGCAGGTCCGACGGTCGGCAGCGCGGTGCGACACGCCCCCGAGCGGGGCCATTGTGCCCTTCCGTCACCGAGCCGTCACCGGCGGGCGCGCCCTCAGTCGTCGTCGAAGGAGATCAGCCGGATCGTGCGCGCCCCGACCGAGGCGCCGATCGGCTCCAGCACGCCCGGGTCGACGGGCCGGTCGACCCGCAGCAGCATGATCGCGTCGGTGCCGTCGGTGGTCTGGCTGATCTGCGCGGCCTCGATGTTGACGGCCGCCTCGCCCAGCAGCGACCCGACGCGGCCCATCACCCCGGGGCGGTCGGCGTACTCGAGCAGGACGACCTCGCCCTCGGCCCGCAGGTCGAAGTGCCGGCCGTTGATCTCGACGAGCTTGTGCACCTGGGACCGGCCGGTCAGCGTGCCGGACACCGTGATCGACTCGCCGTCGGGCATGGCCGCGCGCAGCTGCACGACCGAGCGGAAGTTCTCGCTCTCCGGTGCCGTGGTCAGCTCCACGCCGACGCCGCGCTCGGCGGCCAGCGCCGGGGTGTTGACGAAGGTGACCTGGTCCTCCACGACGTGGGTGAACACGCCGCGCAGCGCCGCGAGCTGCAGCACCGACACGTCCTCACCGGCCAGCTCGCCCGACACGTCGACGGTGACCGAGCTGGGCAGCCGGCCCGCGACGGCGTGCAGCACCGTGCCGAGCTTCTGCACCAGCGGCAGCCACGGCCGCACCTCCTCGCCCACCGCCCCGCCGACCTGCACGTTCACCGCGTCGGGCACGAACTCGCCGGCCAGCGCCAGCTGCACCGACCGGGCGACGTCGGTGCCGGCGCGGTCCTGCGCCTCCTCGGTGGAGGCGCCCAGGTGCGGGGTGACCACGATCTGCGGGATCTCGAACAGCGGGCTCGACGTGGTGGGCTCGGTGACGTACACGTCGACGCCGGCCCCGCCCACGTGCCCGCTGCGCACGGCCTCGGCCAGCGCGTCCTCGTCGACCAGCCCGCCACGCGCGGCGTTGACGATGATCACCCCCGGCTTGGTGACGGCCAGCTGGTCCTTGCCGATCAGGCCGAGCGTCTCGGGCGTCTTCGGCAGGTGGATGGAGATGAGGTCGGCGCGGCGGAGCAGCTCGTCCAGGCTCACCAGCTCAATGCCGAGCTGGGCGGCGCGGGCCGGCGCGATGTAGGGGTCGTGGGCGATGAGCTCGACGCCGAACGCCGCGAGCCGCTGCGCGACCAGCTGACCGATCCTGCCCAGGCCGACGATGCCGGCCGTCTTGCCGTTGATCTCCACGCCGGTGAGCGCGCTGCGCGCCCACCGGCCGGCCCGCAGCGACGCGTCGGCGGCCGGGATGTTGCGGGCCGCGGCCAGCAGCAGCGCGACGGCGTGCTCGGCGGCGGAGACGATGTTGGACGTGGGGGCGTTGACGACCATGACGCCGCGGGCCGTGGCCGCCGGGACGTCGACGTTGTCCAGCCCCACCCCGGCGCGGGCGACGACCTTGAGGCGTGGGGCCGCGGCGAGCACCTCGGCGTCGACCTTCGTGGCGGACCGGACGAGCAGGGCGTCGGCCCCGGCGACCGCGGCCAGCAGGGCCGGGCGGTCGGTGCCGTCGACGTGGCGGACCTCGACCCCGTCGCCCAGCAGGGCCACCGCCGACGGGGCCAGCTTCTCGGCGAGCAGGACGACGGGACGGGCAGCTGCGGTGCTCACGGTGGACTTCGCTCCCGAGTAGAGGTCAGGTACACCCCGATCGTAGAGGCGCGCACCGACGGTGAGCGCGCCGACGTGGTGGGCGGCGGTCCCGCCGGCGGGGTCCGTCCGCGCCCGCGCCGAGCACGTCCGCGACCTGCCAGGATGGTCCCAGCAGCACGTGGAGGGGGATCCGTGGACGACCGATCGGACTGGGCCGCGCCGGGAACGCCGCCGGAGCCCGCGCGGTGGCAGCCCGGGCCCGGCGGGCCCGCGCCCGCCGGAGGCTGGGGGGCGCCGGGGTACCCGCCGCCGGGTCCCGGAGCGCCGGGGTACGGAGCGCCCGGGTACGGAGCGCCCGGGTACGGGCCGGCGTTCCCCCCGCCCGGCGGCCGGGGGTACGCGCCGAAGCCGGGCGTGGTGCCGCTGCGCCCGCTGGGCGTCGGCGAGATCCTCGACGGGGCCGTCTCCTACATCCGCCGCAACCCCGGCCCGACGCTCGGCCTGTCGGCGGTCGTGGCGGTGGTGGTGCAGGGCCTGTCGGTGGCGCTGCAGCTGCTCCTGTTCCGCAGCGTCACCGACGTCAGCGACCCGGCGTCGTTGATCGGCCTGGCCGTCGGCGGCGGGGTGGTCGGGCTGCTCACCACGGCGCTGGCCCTGCTGGCCACCGCCGTGCTGACGGGCATGCTGGTCTCGGTGCTGGGCGAGGCCGTGCTCGGCCGCACCCTGGGCTGGGGCGGGGCGTGGGCCCGCGTCCGCGGCCGCGTGCCGGGCCTGGTCGGGCTGGCGCTGCTCGTCGGCCTGGTGGTCGGCGCGATCCTGCTCCTGGCGCTGCTGCCCGGGATCGTGGCCGCCGTCGCCGACCAGGGCGGCCTCGCCGTCGGCCTGATCGCGGTCGGCCTGCTGGTCGGCGGCCCCCTCGCCGTCTGGCTCGGCGTGGCCTGGTCGCTCGCCGCCCCCGCCTACGTGCTGGAGTCCCTGGGCGTGGTCGCCGCGCTGCGCCGCTCGTGGCGGCTGGTCGCCGGGCAGTGGTGGCGGGTGTTCGGCATCTCGCTGCTCGGCCTGCTCATCGCCTCGATCGTGTCGGCGATCCTCGCCGTGCCGTTCACCTTCGGCGGGGCGCTGCTCGCCCCCGACGACCCGCTCGCCACGGTCCCGGTCGTGCTCGCCGGCATCGGCGGGGTGCTCGCCACGACCCTGACCCAGCCCTTCAGCGCGGGCATCAGCGGCCTGCTCTACGTCGACCAGCGCATCCGGCGGGAGGCGTTCGACCTGGAGCTGGGCCGGGCGGCGGGCCTGTGACCGTCCCGGTCGACCTGGGCCGGGACGAGGCGCGCGAGCTCGCGGAGGAGGAGCTGCGCTCCCCGGTCTACGACGCCGCGGAGCCGACGCCGCTGGAGCGGGTCGGACGCTGGATCGGTGAGCGGCTGACCGAGCTGCTCGACGGCTTCTCCGCAGCCGGGCCCGGCGGGTACGGCGGGCTGCTGCTGCTCGTCGGGGTCGTCGTGGTGGGCGCGGTGGTCGTGCGGCTGGTGGTCGGGCGCGTCGGGCGCGACGCGCGGGGGCGGGACCAGGCCGTGCTCGGGGCCGTGGTGCGGTCGGCGGCGGAGCACCGCCGCGCCGCCGACGAGCACGCCCGGCGGGGCGAGTGGACGGCCGCGGTGCAGGAGCGCATGCGGGCGGTGGTGCGCGGGCTGGAGGAGCGCGACCTCATCGCCCCCGCCACCGGGCGCACGGCCCCCGAGGTCGCCGCCGAGGCCGGGCGGCTGCTGCCCGAGCGGGCCGGCGAGCTGCGCACCGCCGCCGCCGCGTTCGACGCCGTGGTGTTCGGTGGCCGCCCGGCCGGTCCGGAGGACGACGCCCGGCTGCGGGCCCTCGACGAGGCGCTGGGCCGCACGCGCCCGCAGCTCGTGCCGTGACCAGCCCGACCACCCTCGCCCGCTCCCCCGCCCGGCTGTGGCGCGCGGCCCGGCTGCCGCTGGCCGTCGGCGCGCTCGTCGTGCTCGCCGGGGTGCTCGTCGCCGCCCTGAGCGACCGCGGGCAGCGCGGCTACCTCGACCCCGCCGCGATCGACGAGCTCGGCAGCCGCGCCGTCGTCGAGCTGCTGCGCGACCAGGGCGTCACCGTGACGGTCACCGGCGACACCGACCGGGTGCGCTCGGCCGGTGCCGCCACCACCGTCGTCGTGCCGTTCCCGTCGTCGCTGCCCGACGCCCAGGTCGCCGCGCTGCGGGCCACCGCGGCCGACGTCGTCCTCGTGGAGCCCGAGTACGACGTCGGGCGGTTCGCGCCCGGGGTGGAGGTCACGGCGCTGAGCGCGTCGGGCGAGCCGCGCGACCCGGGCTGCGGGCTGGCGCCCGCGGTCGCGGCCGGCCCGGTCGCGCCCGAGGGATCGCTGTACCGCGCCGACGGGGCCGACGGGGCGGTGGCCTGCTACCCCGAGGAGCTCGGCGCCGCGCTCGTGGAGGTCCGCGACGGGCAGCGCACCGTCACCGCCCTCGGCGACGCCGCGCCGCTGCTCAACGGCACGATCACGGACGAGGGCCACGCGGCGCTGGCGCTGGGTCTGCTGGGGCGCCACGCCGACCTGCTGTGGTTCGACCCCGACCCGGCCGACCTCGCCACGGGCGAGGAGCGCTCCGTCGACGAGCTCGTGCCCGGCTGGGTGCGCTGGGCCGCGCTGCAGCTCGGCGTGGTCGCCGTGCTGCTCGTGCTGTGGCGGGCGCGGCGGCTGGGCCCGGTGGTGCGCGAGCCCCTGCCGGTGGTCGTGCGGGCGTCGGAGGCGGTGGAGGGCCGGGCCCGGCTCTACCGGCGGGCGGGCGCACGCGAGCACGCCGCGGAGACGCTGCGCGAGGCCGCCCGCGCCCGGCTGCGGCCGCTGGTCGGGCTGCCGCCCGACGCCGCGCCGGCCGAGCTGGTGGACGCCGTCGGCGCGCGCACGGGCCGCGCTGCCGGGACGCTGCTGTACGGTCCCCCGCCGGGGGACGACGCCGCGCTGGTGGCGCTGGCGCGGGCGCTCGACGAGTGCGAGGGGGAGGTGCGCCGGTCGTGACCGCCGAGACCGAACGGCACGAGATCACGCAGCAGGACCCGCGGGAGGCCCTGCTGGCCCTGCGCCGCGAGGTCGGCCGGGCGGTGGTGGGGCAGGACGCGGCCGTCACCGGCCTGGTCATCGCGCTGCTGTGCCGGCGGCACGTGCTGCTGGAGGGCGTGCCGGGCGTCGCGAAGACGCTGCTGGTGCGGGCGCTCGCGGCCGCGCTGTCGCTGGACTCGCGGCGCGTGCAGTTCACGCCCGACCTGATGCCCGGCGACATCACCGGTTCGCTGGTGTTCGACAGCCGCGCGGGCGAGTTCTCCTTCCGCGAGGGGCCGGTGTTCACCAACCTCCTGCTCGCCGACGAGATCAACCGCACGCCGCCGAAGACGCAGGCGTCGCTGCTGGAGGCGATGGAGGAGCGGCAGGTCACCGTCGACGGCGTCAGCCACGCGCTCCCCGATCCCTTCGTCGTCGCCGCCACCCAGAACCCGGTGGAGTACGAGGGCACCTACCCGCTGCCGGAGGCGCAGCTCGACCGGTTCCAGCTCAAGCTCACGATGGACCTGCCGAACCGCGACGACGAGATCGCGGTGCTGGCGCGGCACGCGCAGGGGTTCGACCCGCGCGACCTCGCCGCCGCCGGCGTCACCGCCGTCGCGAGCGCGGCGGACCTCGCAGCGGGGCGCGCCGCCGTCGAGCGCGTGGCCGTGCACCCGCAGGTGCTGGCCTACCTCGTCGACGTCTGCCGGGCCACCCGCTCCTCCCCCGCGGCGGCGCTGGGGGTGTCGCCGCGCGGCGGCACGGCCCTGCTCGCGGCCTGCCGGGCCTGGGCGTGGCTCTCCGGGCGCGACTTCGTCACCCCCGACGACGTCAAGGCCCTCGCGCGCCCCGCGCTGCGGCACCGGATCCGGCTGCGCCCCGAGGCGGAGCTGGACGGCGCCACCGCCGACGGCGTGGTCGACGGGGTGCTGGCGACCGTCCCCGTCCCCCGGTAGTGGCCCTCACCGGGCGGGCCGTGCTCGTCGCGCTGCTCGGCGTGGTCGTGGCCGCGCTCGCCGGGCCGGTGGGGGTGCTCGGCGTGCTCGCGGTGCTGGTCGTCGCCGTGGCCGTCGACCTGGCCCTGGCCGCTCCGGTGCGGTCGCTGCTGCTCGCGCGGTCCGGGGACGCGGCGGTGCGGCTCGGGGGCTCGGTCGACGTGCACCTCTCGGTCGGCAACCCCGGGCGCCGCGCGCTGCGCGCCGTGGTGCGCGACGCGTGGCCGCCCAGCGCGGGCGCCACCCCCCGCCGGCACCGGGTCACGGTGCGGCCGGGTGAGCGCCGCCGGCTCACGACCGCGCTGACCCCGACGCGGCGCGGCGACCGCACCAGCGCCCGCGTCACGGTGCGCTCGGTCGGGCCGCTCGGGCTCGCGGCGCGGCAGGGCGCGCACGCCGTGCCGTGGACGGTGCGGGCGCTGCCGCCGTTCGCCTCGCGCAAGCACCTGCCGTCGCGGCTGGCCCGGCTGCGCGAGCTGGACGGGCGCACGGCGGTGCTCGTGCGCGGGGCCGGCACCGAGTTCGACTCGCTGCGCGAGTACGTGCCCGGCGACGACGTCCGGTCGATCGACTGGCGCGCCACCGCCCGGGCCTCTGAGGTGGTGGTGCGCACCTGGCGGCCCGAGCGCGACCGGCACGTCCTGCTCGTCCTCGACACCGGGCGGACGGCCGCGGGCCGGGTCGGCGACGCCCCGAAGCTGGACGCCGCGCTCGACGCGGCGCTGCTGCTGGCCGCGCTCGCGTCGCGGGCGGGCGACCGTGTGGACCTGCTGGCCGTCGACCGGGAGGTGCGCGCCTCGGTCGTCGGCTCGGCGCCGGGCGAGCTGCTGGGGTCGCTGGTGCACGCCATGGCCCCGCTGGAGCCGGCCCTGGTGGAGACCGACCACCGCCGGATGGTCGGCGCCGCCCTCGCGCGCGCGCCCCGCCGCGGCCTGGTCGTGCTGTTCACCGGGCTCGACGCGGCCGGGGTGCACGAGGGCCTGCTGCCGGCGCTGCCCGTGCTGGCCGAGCGGCACCGCGTCGTCGTCGCCGCGGTGGCCGACCCGGCCGTCGAGGCGCTCGCGGTGGGCCGGGAGGACTCGGCCGCGGTGTACGCGGCGGCCGCGGCCGAGCGGGCGCGCGCCGAGCGCCGGCACACGGCCGGCCTGCTGGGCCGCCTCGGCATCACGGTGGTGGACGAACCGCCCGACGACCTCCCCCCGGCCCTGGCGGACACCTACCTGGCGCTCAAGGCCGCCGGCCGGTTGTAGGAGGAGCGCCGCCGAGCGTGCGCTCAGCCCGGTCGGGAGCGCGTCGGGTGCACACTCGCCGCCCGCGCCAGCGGCGAGTGTGCGCTGGCTGCGGCGGCGACCGCACCGAGGACACGCTCGGGAGTGGTCCACGCAGGACGAGCCCGCTCTACCCCGCGGCCGGGAGCACGTCGCCCGCGTCGGCGACGTCCCCCGTCTCCCCCGCCCGCGCGGCGCGCCGGCCCGGACCCCACACCCACACCAGGAACAGGGCCAGCGCCAGGGCCCCGATGCCGATGCGGGCCCACGTCGGCAGGCCCGACGGCGTCACGAACGCCTCGATCACCCCGGACACGGCGAGCAGCACGGCCACGCCCAGGGCCATCGCGACGGTGGAGCGGCCCTCCTCGGCAACGGCCTCCGCGCGGGGTCGGGGGCCGGGGTCGACCAGCGTCCAGCCCAGCCGCAGCCCCGCCCCGGCCGCGACGAACACCGCCGTGAGCTCCAGCAGCCCGTGGGGGGTGATCAGCCCGAAGAACAGGTCGAGCCGGTCCGCCGAGCCCATCAGCCCGGCGGTGACGCCCAGGTTGACCGTGTTCTGGAACAGCACCCACAGCACGGGCACGATGAGGATGCCGGCGGCCAGGCACATGGCGGCGATCCAGGCGTTGTTCACCCACACCCCGAACGCGAACGACCCCGCCGGGTTGGACGAGTAGTAGCTCGCGAAGTCCTCCTCGACGAGCTGCCGCACCTCGTCCGGGGTGGCGATGCTCGCCTGCACCTGCGGGTCGCCCGCCACCCACGCGGCGATCGCGGTGGCCAGGCCGAGCACCGCGACGGCCACGCCGATCCACCACGCGCGGCTGCGGTAGCAGGCCGCGGGGAAGCCGACGGCGAGGAAGCGGACGACGTCGCGCCAGCGGGCGTCCGGGGTGCCGGTGACGGCCGAGCGGGCCCGCGCGACGAGCCGGGTCAGCCAGGCGACCAGCGCCGGGTCGGGCGAGGAGGAGCGCACGACCGACAGGTGCGTGGCGGCGAGCTGGTAGAGCACCACGAGCTCGTCGGCCTCGGGCCCGGACAGGCCGCGGCGGCCCAGCAGGTCCTCGAGCCGCTGCCACTCGGCGCGGTGCGCGGCCGCGTAGGCGTCGACGTCCACCCGCCCCACCCCCTCACCGGGCAGACTAGCCGCGTGAGCGATGTGGTCACCGGCGATGCGGTGGTGCTGGACCTGGGCCGGGCCGAACCGGCCAGCCGGGCCGTCGCGTTCGCGCTGGACGTCGCGGTGATGGTGATCGCCTACGTCCTGCTGCTCGCGCTGCTGCTCAGCTCCCTGCTCGAGGTGGACGAGTCCCTCGCCGCGGGCGTGGCGCTCACCCTGCTCGTGCTGGTGTTCGTCGTGTACCCGGTCACCGTCGAGACGCTGACGCGGGGCCGCTCGCTGGGCAAGGCGGCGGTCGGGCTGCGCGTGGTGCGCACCGACGGCGGCCCGATCCGGTTCCGGCAGGCGCTGGTGCGCGGGCTCACCGGGTTCGTCGTCGACTTCGGGGTGTTCAGCCTGTTCACCGGGGCGATCGGGCTGATCTCGGCGCTGGCCTCGACGCACGGCCAGCGCGTGGGCGACCGGCTCGCCGGCACCGTCGTCGTCCGCGACCGCCTGCCGGTGGCGGTGGGCGCGCCGATCCTCATGCCGCCACCCCTCGCGCTGTGGGCCCGGGGGCTGGTGCTCACCGCCCTGCCCGACGACCTGGCGCTGACGGTGCGCCAGCTCCTCGTCCGCGCCGACCGGCTCGACGGCGGCGCCCGCGCCCGGCTGGCCGGTGACCTGGCGACCCGCGTCGCCGCGCACGTCAGCCCGCCCCCGCCGCCCGGCACGCCCGTCGAGGCCTACCTGGCCGCCGTGCTGGCCGAGCGCCGCCGGCGCGAGGAGCACCGCCTCATGTCGCGGACGCGGTACGGGCCGTGGACGCCCGCGGCCCCGCCGCCGCGGAGCGTGCCGGCCCCGCCACCCGCGCAGCCCCCGGCCGGCGGGACGGGCTTCGCCCTCCCGCGCTGACGCCCCGGTGCCCGAGCGGGCCACCCGTCCCGGATCGGCCCTTCCGCCGCCCCGGCCGCGGCCCCAGGATCGCGCCGTGGAGATCCTGCGCTACACCGCGTTCAGCACCTCGCCCGACGGCGGCAACCCGGCGGGCGTCGTGCTCGACGCCACCGGGGCGGACGAGGCGGACATGCTGCGGACGGCCGCGGACGTCGGCTACTCGGAGACCGCGTTCCTGCTGCCCGACGGCCGGGTGCGCTACTTCAGCCCGCTGGCCGAGGTGCCGTTCTGCGGCCACGCGACGATCGCGACGGCCGTCGCTCACGCGGAGCGGCACGGCCCGGGCCGGCTCGAGCTGCGGACCGCGGCCGGCACCGTCCCGGTGGTCACCGAGCGCGGCGCCGACGGCGTGCTGCGGGCCACGCTGACCAGCGTGCGGCCGCGCACCGCGGAGCTGCCCGATCGGGACGCGCTGCTCGCCGCGCTGCGCTGGGACGCGGCCGACCTCGACCCGGTGCTGCCGCTGCGCCTCGCGTACGCGGGGGCGTGGCACCCGGTCGTCGCCGCGCGCACCCGCGAGCGGCTGGCCGACCTCGACTACGACTACCCCGCGCTCGCCGCGCTGATGGAGCGCTACGTCTGGACGACCGTGGCGCTCGTGCACCGCGACGCCGACGGCGTGTTCCACGCCCGCGACCCGTTCCCGCCGGGCGGGGTCGTGGAGGACCCGGCCACCGGCGCGGCGGCCGCGGCGCTGGGCGGCTACCTGCGCGAGCTGGGGCTCGTCACCCCGCCCGCGGACGTGCTGGTCCGGCAGGGCGACGACATGGGCCGCCCGGGTGAGCTGCGCGTGCACATCCCGCCGGGCGACGCCGGCATCGCGGTGACCGGCGCGGCCGTCCCCCTGCCGTGAGTTGCAGGAAGGCCACCTTCACGCAAGCTGCTTGCGTGAAGGTGGCCTTCCTGCAATGCGGGGCCGGCGGGTCAGGTCGCCTTCGAGCCCACCCAGCTCATCAGGCCGCGGAGCTTCTCCCCGACCTCCTCGATCGGGTGCGCCGCGCCCTCGGCCTGCAGCTTGGTGAAGTTGGGGCGGCCGGCCTCGTCCTCGGCCACCCACTCGCGCGCGAACGTGCCGTCCTGGATCTCGCCCAGGATCTTCTCCATCTCCCGCTTCGTCTGGGAGGTGATGATGCGCGGGCCGCGGGTGAGGTCGCCGTACTCGGCGGTGTCGGAGATGGAGAAGCGCTCGTTGGCGATGCCGCCCTCGTACATGAGGTCGACGATCAGCTTGAGCTCGTGGAGGCACTCGAAGTAGGCGATCTCCGGGGCGTAGCCGGCCTCGGTGAGCACCTCGAACCCGGTCTGGACGAGCGCGGCGGCGCCGCCGCAGAGCACGGCCTGCTCGCCGAACAGGTCGGTCTCGGTCTCCTCCTTGAACGTGGTCTCGATGACGCCCGCGCGGGCGCCGCCGATGGCCGCCGCGTAGGACAGGGCGAGCGCCTTCGCACCGCCGCTGGCGTCCTGCTCGACGGCGATGAGCGCGGGGACGCCCTTGCCGTCGACGAACTGGCGGCGCACCAGGTGGCCGGGGCCCTTGGGCGCCACCATCGCCACGTCGACGTCGGCCGGGGGCTTGATCAGCTCGTAGCGGATGTTGAAGCCGTGGCCGAAGAACAGCGCGTCGCCCGCCGTGAGGTTCGGGGCGATGTCGTCGGCGTAGACGTGGCGCTGCTTCGTGTCCGGCGCGAGGACCATGATCACGTCGGCCCAGGCGGACACCTCGGCGGGCGTGCCCACCTCCAGGCCCTCGTCCGCGGCCTTGGCGCGGCTCTTGGAGCCCTCGGGCAGGCCGATCCGGACCTCGACGCCGGAGTCGCGCAGCGACAGCGAGTGCGCGTGGCCCTGGGAGCCGTACCCGATCACGGCGACCCTGCGGCCCTGGATGATCGACAGGTCGGCGTCGGCGTCGTAGTAGATGTTGACGGTCATGTGGGGAGTTCCTTCTTCGTCAGCGGACTGCGGTGGCGGTGATGGAGCGGGGCCCGCGGCCGACGGCGATCGTGCCGGACTGCACCATCTCCCGGATGCCGTAGGGCTCCAGGTTCTTGAGCAGTGCGGTGATCTTCTCGGCCGTGCCCGTGGCCTCGATCGTCAGGGCCTCGGGGGTGACGTCCACGGCGTTGGCCCGGAACAGGTTCACGATCTCCAGCACCTGGCTGCGCACGGCCGCGTCGGCGCGCACCTTCACCAGCAGGAGCTCGCGCTGCACGGACACCGCGGGCTCCAGCTCCACGATCTTGATGACGTGCACCAGCTTGTTGAGCTGCTTGGTGACCTGCTCGAGCGGCAGGTCCTCGACGTCGACGACGATGGTCATCCGCGAGACGTCCGGGTGCTCGGTCGGTCCGACGGCGAGCGAGGAGATGTTGAAGCCGCGCCGGGAGAACAGGCCCGAGACGCGGGCGAGCACGCCGGGCTTGTCCTCGACGAGGACGGAGAGGGTGTGGCGCTCGCTGGTCACTTCCCGGCCTCCTGCGTCGACGGGTCGGCAGCCTTGGCGGCGACCTCGGACTCGACGCTGATGTCGGCGACCAGCTCGTCGCCCTCGAACAGCGGCCGGATGTCGCGCGCGGCCATGATCTGGTCGTTGCCCGTGCCCGCGGCGACCATCGGCCACACCTGCGCGTCGGCGCCGACGACGAAGTCGATGACGACCGGGCGGTCGTCGACGGCCATCGCCTCGGTGATCACGCGGTCGACCTCCGCGCGCGACTCCGCACGCAGCCCGACGCAGCCCATCGCCTCGGCGAGCAGCTTGAAGTCGGGGATGCGGTGCTTGTGCGTGCCCAGGTCGGTGTTGGAGTACCGCTCCGAGTAGAAGAGGTTCTGCCACTGGCGGACCATGCCGAGGTTGCCGTTGTTGATGACGGCCACCTTGATCGGGATGCCCTCGATCGCGCAGGTGGCGAGCTCCTGGTTGGTCATCTGGAAGCAGCCGTCGCCGTCGATGGCCCACACCACGGCGTCGGGCCGGGCCATCTTCGCGCCCATCGCGGCGGGCACGGCGAAGCCCATGGTGCCCAGCCCGCCGGAGTTGAGCCAGCTCCGCGGCTTCTCGTAGGAGATGAACTGCGCGGCCCACATCTGGTGCTGGCCCACGCCCGCCGCGTACACCGCGTCCGGACCGGCGATCTTCCCGATGCGCTCGATGACGTACTCGGGCGACAGCGAGCCGTCGGCCGGCCAGTCGTAGCCGAGCGGGTAGGTCTCCCGCAGCCCGTCCAGGCGCTTCCACCAGGCGGTGAGGTCGACGTGGCCGTGCGCGCGCTCGGCCTTCACGGCGTCGATGAGCTCGACGATCACCTCCCGCGCGTCGCCCACGATGGGGACGTCCGCGCGGCGGTTCTTCGAGATCTCCGCCGGGTCGATGTCGGCGTGCACCACCTTCGCGTGCGGGGCGAAGCTGTCGAGCCGGCCCGTCACGCGGTCGTCGAAGCGGGAGCCGAGCGCGACGAGCAGGTCGGACTCCTGCATGGCCGCCACCGCGGCGACCGTGCCGTGCATGCCGGGCATGCCGACGTGCTGCGGGTGGCTGTCGGGGAAGGCGCCGCGGGCCATCAGGGTGGTGACGACCGGGATGCCGGTGAGCTCGGCCAGCGTGCGCAGCTCGTCCCAGGCGCGGGCCTTGAGCACGCCGCCGCCGACGTAGAGGACGGGCGTGCGCGCGGCGCAGATGAGCCTCGCGGCCTCGCGGATCTGCTTGCCGTGCGGGCGCGTGGTCGGGCGGTAGCCGGGCAGCTTCATCTCGACCGGCCAGGTGAACGTGGTCTGCTCCTGCAGCACGTCCTTGGGGATGTCGACGAGCACCGGCCCGGGGCGGCCCGTCGAGGCCAGGTGGAACGCCTCGGTGATCGCCCGCGGGATGTCGGTCGCGTCCGTCACCAGCGTGTTGTGCTTGGTGATCGGCATGGTGATGCCGGTGATGTCGGCTTCCTGGAACGCGTCCGTGCCGATCAGCGGACGGCTCTGCTGCCCGGTGATCGCGACCAGCGGGATGGAGTCCATGTGGGCGTCGGCGATCGGGGTGACGAGGTTCGTCGCGCCCGGGCCGGACGTGGCCATGCACACGCCGACCTTGCCGGTGGCCTGCGCGTACCCGGTGGCCGCGTGCCCGCCGCCCTGCTCGTGGCGGACCAGCACGTGCCGCACGCGCGTGGAGTCCAGCAGCGGGTCGTAGGCGGGGAGGATCGTGCCGCCCGGGATGCCGAACACGACCTCGCAGCCGATCTCCTCGAGCGAGCGCACGAGCGACTGCGCGCCGGTCATCGGCACGCGGTCGAACCGCGGCGCCGCCGGGGCGGGCGGCGCCGCGGGGCGGCCCGGAGGCGGGGCCGGCTTCGGTCCCGATCGGGGGGTGGCGGTGGTCATCGACTCAACCTCTGCTGGTGGGCGGGCACGAAAAAACCCCTGACCGCGGTGGTGCGGTGCAGGGGCGGCGCGTCGTCGTCCGGTACGGCTCAGGCGGCGACGCGCCCGGGAAGTACGAGGACGAGGACGGGGTGCATGGGCGGAACGTTAGCACGCACCCCCACCGACCGGGACGGGCCGCCCGGATCGTGGGACGCGGCGGTGGCAGCATCGGGGGCGTGGATCCCGTCGTGTTCCGGCCCTCGCGCCTGAGCCTGCTCGCCGCCGCGTTCCTGGCGGTGTGCGTCACCCCGTTCGCCTTCGGGGCGCCCTTCCTCTGGCTGGTCTACCTCGTCCCCGTCGGGGTCGTGGCGTGGGTGCTCGTCACCCGCACCACCGTGACGAGCGAGGCCGTCACCGTGCGGCGGTGGAACGGGACCAGGCGCGTACCGTGGGCCTCCATCAGCTCGCTGCGCCTGGCCGACAACGCCCGCGTCGCGGCGGTGCTGGACGACGGCGCCGAGCTACCGCTCCCGTCCGTCGGCGTCCGTGACCTGCCCCGCCTCGCCGCCGCCAGCGGCGGCCGCATCACCGACCCGTCGGGAGACTGACACATGCCCGCCCTGCGTTCCCGCGTCACCACCCACGGCCGCAACGCCGCCGGAGCGCGAGCGCTCTGGCGGGCCACCGGCATGGGCGACGGCGACTTCGGCAAGCCGATCGTCGCGATCGCCAACTCCTACACCCAGTTCGTGCCCGGCCACGTGCACCTCAAGGACATGGGCGACATCGTCGCCGCCACGGTCCGCGAGGCCGGCGGCGTGCCGCGCGAGTTCCACACCATCGCCGTCGACGACGGCATCGCGATGGGCCACGGCGGCATGCTCTACTCGCTGCCCTCCCGCGAGGTGATCTCCGACGCCGTCGAGTACATGGTCAACGGCCACGCCGCCGACGCGCTGGTCTGCATCTCCAACTGCGACAAGATCACCCCGGGGATGCTCAACGCCGCCATGCGGCTCAACATCCCCACGGTCTTCGTCTCCGGCGGGCCGATGGAGGCCGGCAAGGCCGTCGTCGTCGGCGGCGTGGCGCAGGCGCCCACCGACCTCATCACCGCGATCTCGGCCTCGGCGTCCCCGCAGGTCGACGACGCGGGCCTGTCGGAGGTCGAGCGCAGCGCGTGCCCGACGTGCGGCTCGTGCTCGGGGATGTTCACGGCCAACTCGATGAACTGCCTCACCGAGGCCCTCGGCCTCGCCCTGCCGGGCAACGGCTCCACGCTCGCCACCCACGCCGCCCGCCGCGCGCTGTTCGAGGAGGCCGGGCGCACGGTCGTCGCGCTGGCCAAGCGCTGGTACGAGCAGGACGACGCGTCGGCGCTCCCCCGCAGCATCGCGACCCGCCAGGCGTTCGAGAACGCGATCGCGCTCGACGTCGCGATGGGCGGGTCGACCAACACCGTGCTGCACGTCCTCGCCGCCGCGCAGGAGGGCGAGGTCGACTTCGACCTGGCCGCGATCGACGCGGTGTCCCGGCGCGTGCCGTGCCTGGCGAAGGTCTCGCCCAACTCCGACTACCACATGGAGGACGTGCACCGGGCCGGCGGCATCCCCGCCATCCTGGGTGAGCTGCGTCGCGGCGGGATGCTCAACACCGACGTGCACACCGTCCACTCCCCCACGCTGGAGGCCTGGCTGGACGAGTGGGACATCCGCGCGGAGTCGCCCTCCCAGACCGCCGTCGAGCTGTTCCACGCCGCACCCGGCGGGGTGCGCACCACCCAGGCGTTCTCGACGGAGAACCGCTGGTCCTCCCTCGACACCGACGCCGCCGGCGGCTGCATCCGCGACGTCGAGCACGCCTACACCCAGGACGGCGGGCTGGCCGTCCTGCGCGGCAACATCGCCCCCGACGGCGCCGTGATCAAGACCGCCGGCATCCCCGAGGAGCTGTGGCACTTCTCCGGTCCCGCGCGCGTCGTGGAGAGCCAGGAGCAGGCGGTCTCGCTGATCCTCACCAAGCAGGTGCGTCCCGGCGACGTGATCGTGGTGCGCTACGAGGGCCCGGCCGGCGGGCCGGGGATGCAGGAGATGCTGCACCCCACCGCGTTCCTCAAGGGCGCGGGCCTGGGGAGGGTGTGCGCGCTGATCACCGACGGCCGGTTCTCCGGCGGCACGTCGGGCATCTCGGTGGGGCACGTCTCCCCCGAGGCCGCCCACGGCGGCGTCATCGGGCTGGTGGAGGAGGGCGACACGGTGACGATCGACGTCGCCACCCGCGCGCTGACCCTGGAGGTGTCCGACGAGGTGCTGGCCGAGCGCCGCGCCAAGATGGACGCGAGCGAGCGGCCGTGGCAGCCGAAGGACCGTGAGCGGCCGGTCTCCAAGGCCCTGCGCGCCTACGCCGCCCTGACGACCAGCGCCGACATGGGGGCCGTGCGCCGGCTGCCGTGATCGACCGGGCCGTGATCGCGGGTCCGGTGCGCGAGCGGCCGCTCCCGCACCGGACCGCCGTTCACCGGCGGGGACGGGCCGTCAGGCGATCGACACCAGGTCGACCACGAACACCAGCGGGCCGCCCGGGGCGCCGCCGGACGGGTTCTCGCCGTAGGCGAGGTCGGCCGGCATGACGATCACGCGGCGGCCGCCGGGCGCCATGCCCTCGATGCCCTGGGCGAAGCCGGGGATGACCCCGTCCAGCGGGAACTCGACGGGCGCGTCGCCGCGCCGCCAGGAGGAGTCGAACAGCTCGCCGTCGGCCCAGGTCGTGCCGGTGTAGCGGACGGCGACGGTGTCGGCCGGGGTGGCCGGGGTGCCGCTGCCCACGACGACGTCGGAGGTCAGCAGCTCGGCGGGGGCCTCGCCGTTGCCGGGGCCGGCCTGGGTGGGGGCGGTGAGGTCGGTCGGGTCGCCGGTCAGCCCGGGGATGCCGCCGGGCTCGCCCTCGGGGGCCGACGCCGCCGAGGACGGGGCGGTCACCGAGGAGGGAGCGCTCGCCGAGGACGGGGCGGCCGCCGAGGACGGGGCCGCCGTCGACGGGGCCTCCGAGTTCGCGCAGCCCGCGAGGGCGACGGCGAGCGAGCCGGCGAGGACGGTGGTGAGGAGGGAGCGACGCACCCGCCCATCCAACCCGCCCGGCCCGGTCAGCCGAGGACGGGGGTCACCGCGCCGACGGGGGCGCCGCCGCCCTCGACGGGTGTGGCGCCCAGGCCGTCCGGCACGTCCGCGCCGAGCCGGCGCAGCACGTCGGCCACCACGGCCGGGACCGGGCGCATCGCCCCGTCCAGCACCTTGACGACCACGGCCGCGCCACCGGGCAGGGCCGCGGCGCACACGCCCTCGGCCCCCTCCTTGGCGACCAGGCCGGGCACGCCCCGCATGAGGTCGGTGGCGACGCGCCCGGTGCTGCCGCCCACCCACTCCGGGTGGGCCGCCATCGCCGTGGCCACCCGGTGCTCCGCCGTGCCCGCCGCCGCCGTCACCAGCGCCGCGAACGCGCGGGCCAGGCCCGACGGCGTGCTGGAGAACAGCGGCGCGCCGCAGCCGTCCACGGTGACGTGCGCGGGCTCGACACCGGTCAGCTCGGCGACGACCGCGCGGACCGCCTCCTGCAGCGGGTGCGCCGGGTCGCGGTAGCCCTCGACCGGCCAGCCGGCCGCCACGCAGGTGGCGATCATCGCGGCGTGCTTGCCCGAGCAGTTCTGCGCCAGCGACGACGCCGCGTGCCCGTCGGCCCGCCAGGCGGCGCCGACGTCCTCCGACAGCGGGTAGGCGGGGGTGTTCGCGAGGTCGTCCTCGGTGCGCCCGGCGCCGGCCAGGATCCGCCGCACCCCGTCCACGTGCATCGGCTCGCCGGAGTGGCTGGCGCAGGCCAGGGCGAGCAGCTCGCCGTCCAGCTCGACGCCGGCGCGCAGCATCGCGACGGCCTGGACGGGCTTCAGCGAGGAGCGCGGGAAGAACACGACGTCCGGGTCGCCGACGGCCAGGGCCACCGTCCCGTCCGCGCCGTGCGCCACCAGGTGCCCCCGGTGCACCGACTCGACCACCCCGCCCCGCACCACGTGTGCGAGCACCGCCGCCCGTTCGTCGATCACGACCGCGGACGGTAGCCGCCCGGTGGGGGGTCGGCCCCACGAGCGGCCGGTGCCGCGCGCCGACCGGGCGTGGTAGCGGCGGCTCCGTCACGCGCCGTTGCCGACCGGCCCGAGGGCGGTGGCGACGGCGCCACCCGGCGGGGGCGGGTCGACCGACAGCGACCGTCCGACGACGTGGAGCAGGTCCCGGTGCAGCTCGGCGTCCTCCCCGCACTCCGTGCCGACCGACAGCGTGACGAGGTGGCGCCGGTCGGGGTGGGCGACCACGAGGTGCGCGTGGACCACCCGGTGCACCCGCTCGCGCCGGCGGCCGACCGCGGAGACGCGCGTGCGCACCGGTGTCTCCTGCACCAGGGTGAGCGCGCGACCCAGGGGCAGGTCGACGGGGCGCCCGAGGCCGACCGCCCCGAGGTGCCGGGCCGCGGCGGCCAGGAGGGAGCCGCCGCCGCAGTCGACCTCCCGCACGGCCAGCGCGATCAGGGCGGTGGACAGCCGGGGCGGTGGCCCGTCGACGCGGACCGCGCACGTGGCCGCCCAGCCGACGCCGGCCCGGCGCAGCGACTCGACCTGGGTCTCCACCACCGCGGCGAGGTGCAGCCGCTCGGGACCGGGCAGGTCGGGCGCCACGCGCACCAGCCGCTCGACCCGGTGCCGCGCGTCGGCCCGCAGGTCGAGGGGCACGCAGGCGGCGGGCGGGGTGAACCACAGCGGCGGGATCACGGGGCCGCCCGGGCGAGGTCGCCGAGCCACTCGTCCAGCGCGGTGCGGGCGCTGCCGGCGCCGGCGTTGACGTTCTTCTCCAGGGCCAGGTCGTCGGCCGTGGTCCACTCGGCGACCGTCGGCCCCTGCACGCTCGTGGCCAGCGTCGCCTCCACCGCCCGGGCGACCAGCGTCGGATCCACGGCGTGGGCCGAGCCGACGAGCGAGTCGAGGTGCCCGGCCAGCCGGACGCCGACGATCTCGGCGATCGGGCCGGCGTCGGCCGTCCCCCGCACGGCGCGGCCGAACCCCTCGGCCGCGCCCAGCACTCCCCCGATCGCCGCGTACCCGGGACCGGCCTCGGAGAGCAGGCGGGCCAGGTCCACCGCCTCCCCGACGACCAGCCTCCCGCCCGGCACCAGCCCGACCAGGTCGGCGCCGAAGCCGATCCAGGCGCCCGGGTCGGCCCGCTTGTCCTCGTCGACCACCAGCTCGGCCCCGTGCGCCAGCGCCGCGACGCCCCCGGCGACCAGCGCGACCGGCCCGGCGAAGGGGGTGAGGACCGGGACGAGCGCGAGGGCCCCGGCGACGGCGGACACGACCCCGGCCGCGTCCCCGATCGTCCCGAGGTTCTCCTCCACCCACCCCACCGCGTCGGCGAACCGGGCCGGCTCGGGCGGGGCCAGGCCGTCGTCGGAGCGCCGCACCCCGTCCGCCACGCGGCGGGCCTCGGTGCGGTACTCGTCGTGCAGCACCCCGGCCGCGCCGAGCAGGTCCTCCAGCTCGGTCCGCAGCGTCGCGACGGCGCGCACCGCCTCGTCCACGCCGGCCCGGGCCGCGTCGACGCGCGCCCGGACGGCCGGCAGCTCCTCGGCGGGGACGGTGCGGCCGACCAGGGCGAGGTCGGGGTGGTCGCGGGCCGCGCGCTCGGCCGCCTCCGCGCGGCGCAGGTCCCGCCGCGCCCGCACCGCGCGCGACTCCAGGTCCCGGCCCCGCACGCCGAACCCGTCCAGCGACCCCTGCCAGCCCGACAGCAGTGCGCGAGCCCGGCCCAGCGACTCCTGCGCCCCGGCCAGGTACCCGGGCAGCTCGTGCAGCGCGGCCGCGAACGCCCGCGCCGCCTCGCCCTCCCACGACGCGCGGTCGCGCGTGAGGGCGGCCAGCGCGTCGTGAGTCTCCCGCAGGCGCAGCGCCGCCGTCGTCAGCGTGCCGACGAGCGCGCCGACAGCGGCCGGGTCGCCGGGCGCGGGGTCGTGGCCGAGACCGGGCCAGGGGGCCGTCACCGCCGACCCGTCCCGGACACGGCCCCGGCGACCGCGGCGTCGGCCGCCGCGTAGTGCGCGCGCGTCCGGTCGAGGCCGTCGCGCACCGCGTCGGTGCACTCGCCGAGCCGGCGCAGGCCGTGCCGCCAGCTCTCCCGGAACTCCTCGCACGCCTCGTCCAGCTCCGCGGGGCCCACCCGCGCCGCGGTCGCGCCCAGGGCGCGCAGCGCGCCGTCGAGCTGCCCGCGGGCACCGTCGAGGTCGCCGGCCAGCCGCGCCACCGCGTCGAGGTCCACCCGGAAACCGTCCACGAGCGGGACGCTAACCGGACTGGGCCGCCGCTCGGGGCCGTTCGGGGAAACCCGCTCGCCAGCTGCGGGTCCCGGGTCCGGCGGTGCGGCAGGATGGCGCGCATGGCACAGGTGACGGCGACGGCCGAGCGCACGATCGACGCCCCCGCGGCGACGGTGACCGCGGCGCTGGCCGACTACAGGTCGATCCGCCCGAAGATCCTCACCGAGCACTACTCCGACTACCGGGTCGAGCCGGACGGGCGCGTGCACTGGAAGCTGCAGGCGACGAAGTCGCGGGTGCGCGACCAGCTCGTCGACGTCAGCACGCCGGGCGAGGGCACGGTCGTCGAGCGCGACGCGAACTCGTCGATGGTGACGACCTGGTCGGTCGCGCCCGCGGGCGAGGACCGCAGCCTGGTCACCGTCACCACCACCTGGGACGGCGCGTCGGGCATCGGCGGGTTCTTCGAGCGCACCTTCGCCCCGCGCGGGCTCGCCCGCATCCACACCGGGGTGCTGGACAAGCTGGCCGGCGCCGTCCGTGCCTGACGGGATCGTCGCCGTCGCCGGCGAGGCGCTGGTCGACCTCGTCCCCGCGCCCGTGGGCGGCTACCTGGAGATCTCGCCGGGCGGGAGCCCGGCCAACGTCGCCGTCGGGCTCGCGCGGCTCGGCGTGCCGGCGCGGATGCTCGCCCGGATCGCCGACGACCCCCTGGGCCGGCGGATGCGCGCGCACCTCGTCGACAACGGGGTGGCGCTCGACCACGTCGTGCCGGCCCGCGAGCAGACCTCGATGGCGCTGGTGACCCTGGACGACGCCGGAGTGCCCAGCTACGACTTCCGCGTCGACGGCACGGCCGACTGGCAGTGGACCGAGGCCGAGCTGGCGGGTGCGCTGGACGGGCCGGTCGTCGCCGTCCACTCCGGGTCGCTCGCGCTCACCACCGAGCCGGGGGCGACGCACCTGCGCGCGCTGCTGGCCCGCGCGGCGGCCACCGCCACCGTCAGCTACGACCCGAACTGCCGGCCGCTGCTCATGGGCGCGCCCGCGGACGTGCTGCCGGGGGTGCACGAGCTGCTCCCCGTGGCCGACGTCGTGAAGGTCAGCTCCGAGGACCTGGAGTGGCTCGGTCTCGGTCCGGAGGAGGCGCTGGAGGACTGGCTCGGGCGCGGACCCGCGGTCGTGGCCGTGACCCTCGGCGGGGACGGCGTGCTGGCCGGCACGCCGGCCGGGTTGCGGACGCGGCGGCCCGGGGTGCCCGTCGAGGTCGTCGACACCGTCGGGGCCGGCGACAGCTTCTCCGCCGCGCTGCTGGCCGGGATGCACCGGCGCGACCTCCTCGGCGCTGACCGGCGGCCCGGGCTGCGCGCGCTCGACGGGCCCGCGCTCGACGCCCTGCTGGACGAGGCCGCCGCCGCCGCGGCCATCACGTGCTCGCGGCGCGGGGCCGACCCGCCCACCGCGGCCGAGCTGGCGGCGCGGGCGGGGCGGTGACGGCCCCAGATCGATGCGCCACCGCCCCACCCGCACGTACCCGCCCTCGCCCGGGCTACGTGCCGGAGGCCCGCGGAGCCCACCTCCGGGGCGGGGCCGGACGGGTGACGCGGTGACCGACCCGGACGCGCTCGGGCTGGAGGCGCACCCCGAGGGCGGCTGGTACCGGCGCACCTGGACCTCCCCGGTCGTCATCGAGACCCCGCACGGGCCGCGGCCCAGCGCGACCGCGATCCTCTACCTGCTCGACGGGGTGTCGGCGTGGCACCGGGTGCGCTCGGCCGAGCTGTGGCTGTGGCACTCCGGCTCGCCGCTGGCGCTGACGACGGGCGGCACCGGCCCCCGGCCCGACCCCGGCCCGGTGGTGCGGCTGGACGCCGGCGCGCCGCAGGGGATGGTGGCGCCGGACGAGTGGCAGACGGCCCGGCTGCTGGGCCCGGTCCCCGCCCTCGTCACCTGCGTGGTCTCCCCCGGCTTCGACTTCGCCGACTTCTCCCTGGCCTGACTCCCGTCAGCGGCGGGCGAGGAGGCGGTCCCGGGACCAGGTGTTGCGTATCCGGTCGACGGGCAGCTCGGCGGCGGCGGCGCGCTCGCAGCCGTTGCGGAGCCAGTCGAGCTGGCCGGGGGCGTGCGCGTCGGTGTCGATCGTGAACTCGCAGCCGGCGGCGACGGCCCGGCGCAGCAGCCGCAGCGGCGGGTCGAGCCGTTCGGGACGCGAGTTGACCTCCACCGCCACCCCGTTCTCCGCGCAGGCGGCGAAGACCCGGTCGGCGTCGAACTCCGACTCGGGCCGCTTGCGGCTGCCCGTCACCATCCGTCCGGTGCAGTGGCCCAGCACGTCGACGAGCGGGTTCTCGACCGCCGTCAGCATCCGCTCGGTCATCTCCGCGCGCGGCATCCGCAGCTTGGAGTGCACGCTCGCGACGACGACGTCCAGCTCGGCCAGCAGGTCGGGGTCCTGGTCGAGGGCGCCGTCCTCGAGGATGTCGACCTCGATGCCGGTCAGCACGGTGAACCCGTCGAGCTCGGCGTTGAGCTCCGCGACCTGCTCCAGCTGCGCGCGCAGCCGCTGCGGGGACAGGCCGTTGGCCACGGTGAGGCGGGGCGAGTGGTCGGTGACGACCAGGTACTCGTGGCCGAGCGCGCGGGCCGTCTCGGCCATCTCCCGCAGGGGTGAGCCGCCGTCGGAGGCGTCGGTGTGGCTGTGGCAGTCCCCGCGCAGGGCGTCGCGCAGCGCGGCGGCGGCCGGGTCGAGCGGCGGGACCTCCACCTCCTCCAGCCGGCGCAGGTAGGCGGGCTCGTCGCCGGTGAGCGACTCGACGACGCACCGCGCCGTCACCTCCCCCACCCCCTTGAGCCGCACCAGCTCGCCGGACAGCGCGAGGCGGGTCAGCTCGTCGGGGTCGCGGCGGGACAGGACGGCGGCGGCGGTGCGGAAGGCGCGCACCCGGTAGGTCGACTCGTGCGCGCGCTCCAGCAGGAACGCGACGCGGCGCAGGTCGGCGACGGGGTCGCGGGTCACGGGCGCGATCCTGCCACTCCCGGGCCCGGGCGGCCGTCGTCCGCGGTGGCCGGGCCGCAACGGCTGCGGGAGCGGCGGCGCGGCCGTTGTGGCGGCCCGGCGTCAGCGGCGGGACGACTCCAGCAGCGCGGGCAGGGTCCGCTCGATCTCCGCCGCCCGCTGGGCGTCGCGGCCGTGCAGGATGCCGAAGCTGAAGCCGTTCTCCCCCGACAGGTGGGCGGTGGCCCCCAGCTCCCGCAGCGCGGCGCGGGCGACGACGGTGTCCTGGTGCTCGCCCAGGGCCTCCTGCAGGTCCTTGAGCGCGCGGGTCCGCTTCGTCGCCGACCTCCCCAGCACCGGAGCGGCGACCTCGGTGGCGTACCGCAGCCGCTTCCCGGCCTTGCGGGCCTCGTGCACGCCGTCGTCGTCGGCGGCGTCGCGCAGGGCGCGGTCCAGGCGGCGCCCCGTCCGGTCGACGTGCGCGGCGAGCTCGCGGCGCGCCTTCTTCCCGGCGCGGGCGGTGAGCGGGGGGTCGGCCAGCAGCGCGTCGAGGGCGGAGCGCAGCGCGGCGTACCGGTCGCCGTCGAGCTCGGTGAGCACGGCCGCGCGGGCCTCGGACTCGACACGGGCGAAGTGGCGCACGGTGAACGCCTCGACCGCGCCCAGGCGCAGTTCGGCGGGCAGCGCGGCGAGCCCGCCGGTGATCCGCTCGCGCAGCACCTCGGCGTCGCGCGCGGGGGCGAGGACGCGGCCCAGCTCGCGCAGGCCCTCGATCACCGGCTCGACGCGGTCCGCCTCGAACAGCGGCCGGTAGGCCTGCAGCGCGCTGCGCATCCGCCGCGACGCGACGCGCATCTGGTGGACGGCGTCGGGCTCGTCGCGGCGCACGCGCCGGTCCTCCGCGGCGAGCCGGTCGGCCTGCTCGGAGAGGTAGGCCAGCACGGCGGCGCCGGCCGTGCGCTTCCCCACGGGCGACCGCCGCGGCGGCGGGGCCAGCAGCCGGTCCAGCTCGGCGGCGGCGGAGCGCCCGCCGGGCCGCAGGCCGTCCTCGGCGAGGCGGGCCGCGACCGCCTTGCGCAGCCGGCGGGGGAGGTCGGCGGGCAGGTGCGCCTCGGTCCAGGCGCGCACCTCGGTGCTGGCGCCGAGCGTCGCGACGGTGACGCGGTCGAGCACGATCTCCGCGACGACGCCGTCGTCCCCGACCAGGGCGGTGACGGTGCGGACGACCCGCGAGTGCCCGACGGGCCGCAGGACGCGGTCGCGCACGGTGCCGCGGAGCAGCGCGGCGAGGTCCTCGGGCACGTCCGCGCCGCCGGGCGGGAGGTGCAGCCGGTCGTCGCCGAGGTCGAGGTGCCACCCGTCGGCGCGGCGCTCCAGCACCATCCCCGCGGTGGCGAGGCGCCCGTCGTCGGTGTCGAACCGCTCGACCTCCAGCACCTCCTCGCGGGCGGGCTCGGTGCGGCGCACGCCGGGCAGCCCGGCGAGCCGGGGGGCGCCGGCGTCGGCGGCCCCGCGGAAGCTCTGGTCCGTGGGGGGCATCCGGGAGGATGCCCGGATCACCCCTCCCGCAACCGCGCCTTGACGACCTTGCCCATGTCGTTGCGGGGCAGCGCGGTGACGAAGCGGACCTCCCGCGGCCGCTTGTGCGGGGCGAGCAGCGCGGCCACGTGGTCGATCAGCACGCGGGCCGCCGGCGGCTCCCCGACCGGCACGACGACGGCGACGACGCGCTCGCCCAGGTCGTCGTCCGGGACGCCGAGCACCGCGGCCTCGGCGACGTCCGGGTGCTCCAGCAGGGCGTTCTCGATCTCCCCCGCGCCGATCTTGTACCCGCCCGACTTGATCAGGTCGGTCGCCTGCCGGCCCACCAGCGCGAGCGCGCCGGAGGGCGTCCAGCGCCCGATGTCGCCCGTGCTGAACCACTCCCCGCGCGGGGGGCGGTTGAGGTAGCCGTCGAACAGGCCGGGCCCGCGGGCCTCGACGACGCCCAGCTCGTCGTCGCCCTCCAGCGGGGCGAGCCGGACGTCGGTGCCCGCCAGCGGCCGGCCGACCGCGCCCGGCTCCGGGTCCTCGTCGGCCCTCGCCGCGGTGAGGATCAGGGTCTCGGTGAGCCCGTAGCGCTCGCGGACCGGCAGCCCCGTCAGGGCGCGGAGGCGGGCGTGGTCGACGGCGGTCATCGCCGCCGAGCCGGACACGAGCAGCCGCGCCCGGCCGATCCGCCGCGCGGTGGCGGGGTCGAGGGCGGCGGCGAGTCGGTGGTACTGCGTCGGCACGCCGAACGCCATCGTGGCGCCGTGCTCCACCGCGTCGGCCAGGGCGTCGAAGGCGGGGAGGTGGTGCAGCGCGCCGCCCCGGCGCAGCGGCCCGAGCACGCCGAGCACCAGCCCGTGGACGTGGAACAGCGGCAGCGCGTGGGCGAGCACGTCGCCGGCGGTCCACGCCCAGGCGTCGGCGAGGGCGTCGAGGTTGGCGGCGACGGCGCCGCGGGAGAGCACCGCGCCCTTGGGCGGGCCGGTGGTCCCGGACGTGTAGATCACCAGCGCGGGCGCGGCGGGACCCGGCTCGGCGGGGACGGGCGCGCCGTCCGCGCCGAGGTCGACGTCGATGCGGGGCAGGTCGGGGGCGTCCGCCCCGGGGGCGGCGAGCAGCAGGTCGGGCGCGGCGTCGGTGAGGACGTGGGCCCGCTCGCGCTCCCCGAGCCGCGGGTTGAGCGGCACGGCGGCGACGCCGGCGAGCAGGGCGGCGACGACCGCGACGGCGGCGTGCGGCCCGGGCGCGGCGTGGACGGCGACGCGGTGCGCGCCCGCGATCCGCGCGGCCAGGCCGGACGCGGCCGCGGCGAGCCGGGCGTAGGACAGCTCGTGGCCGCCCGAGCGCAGCGCGAGGCGGTCGGGCGGGTCGAGAAGGGCGGGCAGGAGCACGGTCACGCGGACCCGGCCGGGCCGCGGCGCGCGTCGGTGGGGGTCATGCGATGACCTTGCCCGGGTTCAGGATCCCGTGCGGGTCGAGCGCGGCCTTCACCGCGCGGTGCATCGCGACGACCTCCGGCCCCAGCTCGCGGGCGGCGCCCGCGCGCTTGAGCAGCCCGACGCCGTGCTCCCCGGTCACGGTGCCGCCCAGGGCGAGCGCGGAGTCGACGATGTCGTCGAACGCCGCCTGCGCGCGGGCCTGCGCGGCGGGGTCGCCGTGCGGGGTGAGCATGAGCGGGTGCAGGTTGCCGTCACCGGCGTGGGCCACCGTGGCGATGAGCGTGTCGTGCCGGGCCGCGATCTCCTCGATCCGGGCCAGCATGGCGGCGAGCTGCCCGCGCGGCAGGCAGACGTCCTCGGTGAGCATCGCCTCGCCGCGCTGCTCCAGCGCGGGGTAGGCCATGCGGCGGGCGTCGAACAGCGCCTCGGCCTCGACGGCGTCGGTGGACAGCACCGCGTCCCGCGCCCCGGCCCGCTCGAACGCGGCCAGGATCGCCTCGGCCTCGGCCAGGGCGGCGGGCTCGGGCAGGTCGGTCTGCGCCAGCAGCAGCGCCGCGGCGTCCTCCGGCAGCCCCGTGTGCTTCCAGGCGTTGACCGCGCGCAGGCACACGCGGTCCACCAGCTCGAACGCGGCCGGCTGCAGGCCCGCCGCCGTCACGCGCGCGACGGCGTCGCCCGCGGCGGCCAGGGTGTCGAAGAACCCGACGACGGTGCGCGGCGCCGTCGTGCGCTGCGGCCGGAGCTTGACGGTGATCTCCGTGATGACGCCGAGGGTGCCCTCCGAGCCGACCATCAGACCGGCCAGGTCGTAGCCCACCACGCCCTTCGCCGTGCGCCGCCCGAGCCGCACCACCTCGCCCGCCGCCGTGACGACCTCCAGCGCGAGCACGTAGTCGCGCGTCACCCCGTACTTCACGCAGCACAGCCCGCCCGCGTTCGTGGCGACGTTCCCGCCGATCGTCGACCAGGGCGCGCTCGCGGGGTCCGGCGGGTACCACAGGCCGTGCTCGGCGACGGCGGCCCGCAGGTGGTCGTTGACGACGCCGGGCTGCACGACCGCGAGCCGCTCGGCCGCGCTGATCTCGACGACCTCCCGCATCCGCTCGGTGGAGAGCACCACGCAGCCGTCGACGGCGTTGGCGCCGCCGGACAGGCCCGTTCCCGCGCCCCGCGTCACCACCGGGACCCGGTGCTCGGCGCACGCCCGCACGACCGCCGCCACCTCCGCCGTCGTCGACGGCCGCACCACGGCCACCGCCCGGCCGTGGGGTGCCCACTCGGCCTCGTCGTGGAGGTAGGGCGCGACGGTGTCGGGATCGGTGAGCAGCTGCTGCGGCGGCAGGGCCGGGCGCAGGGCGGTGAGCAGCACGTTGTCGGGCACGGATCGGACGCTACGTCGCCCGCCCCCGTTGCAGGAAGGCCACCTTCCTGCCACCTCGTTGCGGGAAGGTGGCCTTCCTGCAACCGGGTCAGGGGGCCAGGCGGTCGGCCAGCGCCCGGCCCAGGAGGGTGCCGGAGCGCCAGGCCGTCTCCACCCGCGGCCGGCCCCAGCCGTCGCCGGCCAGGCCCACGCCGTCGTCGCCGAGGTGGAACGGCTCCTTGCGGGGGGCGCCGGGGCTCGCGTACCGCCAGCGGTGGGCGTGGGTCCACGCCGGGGCGGGCCCGCCGAGCAGCTCGCGCAGGGCGTCGAGGGCGGGGGCGACGGCGCCCTCGGGGTCGGCGTCGTGGGCCCGGGCCACCTCGGCCGTGGTGTGCGTGACGAGCACCGGGGCGCCGTCGCCGCGGCGGTCGCCGTCGTCCGCGACGAGGGTGAGGACGGGGTGGTCGTTGACGAACGCGGCCGGCAGGTCGGGCCAGTGCCGCTCCTCCCAGCCGGCGACCACGGTGATCACCGGCGTCCAGTCCGGCGCCGCCGGGACGCCCGCGTGCAGCCGGGCGGCCTGCGGGTCGGGCATCGCGAGGACGACGGCGTCGGCGCGCTCGCCGTCGACGACCGGGCCCGGCCCGACCCGCTCCACCGGGCTCTCCAGGGCGACGTCCAGGCCGGTCGCGAGGTCGGCGACCAGGCTGCGCAGCCCGCCCGGCGCCGCCCACCGCACCGGGCCGCCGGCCCGGTCCCCGGAGCCGCCCGGGCCGAGGACGGCGAGGGTGTCGGTCCACTCCCGCGCGAGCCCGGCGGCGCGCCAGCGCTGCGCGACCCGCACGAACTCCTCGTCGGTCGCGGTGAAGTAGGCGGCGCCGAGGTCGACGGTCCGCCCGTGCAGCCGCTTGCTCGCCATCCGGCCGCCGACCGCCCGCGCCCGGTCCCGCACCCGCACCGGCACGCCGCGCGCGGTCAGCTCCCGCGCGCAGGCGATCCCGGCGATCCCCGCCCCGACCACGACCACCGTCACCCCGCCACGGTAGGTCCGCGGGGCCCGGCCCGCGCGGGACCGCCCGCACGGGGGTCAGCCGGCGCGCAGGGCCGTGACGCGGGCCAGGCGGGCCCGCCACCAGGCCGTGCGCTCGGGGTCGGCGGCCAGCTCCGGGGAGAGCACCGGGTCGGGGGCCCGGGTGGGGACGGGGAGGAAGCCGTCCACCGGGGTCGGGGTGGGGGCGACGTCGGCGGCCAGCAGCGCACCCGTGCCCAGCCCGCAGGCGAACTCCAGGTCCGGCAGCGCCCCGGCCAGGGCGATCTCCGCCGCCATGCCGACCGCCGACTCGAGCGCCGAGGACACCACGCACGGCAGCCCGCACGCCTGCGCCACCTCCAGCGCGCGCCGCACCCCGCCGAGCGGCGCGCACTTGAGCACCACGACGTCGGCCGCGCCGGCCCGGGCGACGGCGAGCGGGTCGGTCGCCCGGCGGACCGACTCGTCCGCGGCGATCCGGACGTCCACGCGGCGGCGGACGGCGGCGAGCTCGGCCACGGTCGCGCACGGCTGCTCGACGTACTGCAGCCCGCCCGCGGCCCGGTCGAGCTCCCGGACCGCCGCCACCGCCTCGTCCACCGACCACCGCGCGTTGGCGTCGACCCGCACGTGCCCCGCCGGGCCGAGCGCGTCGCGCACCGCCTCGACCCGGGCGAGGTCGGCGGGGAGCGAGCCGGGCTCGTCGGCCACCTTCACCTTCGCCGTCGCGCACCCCGACGCCCGCACCATCGCCGCCGCGCGGTCCGGCGGCACGGCGGGCACGATCGCGTTCACCGGCACCGAGGACCGCACCGGTGCCGGCCACCCGGCGTCCGCCGCCTCCCGCGCCGCGTCCAGCCAGGCCCGAGCCTCGGCGTCGTCGTACTCGGGGAACGGGCAGAACTCCCCCCACCCGGCGTCGCCGCGCAGCAGCACCCCCTCCCGGACGGTGATCCCGCGGAAGCGCGTGGTCAGCGGCAGGGCGTAGACGAGCACGCGCCGCACGCTACCGAGCGACGACCGTCTTGCCCCGGGCCGCCGGGAGGGCGGTGGCGGCGTCGGCCCAGTCGACGACGGCGGTGGTCACGAGCTCGGGGCGGAACCCGGCGGCCAGCACGTCGAGCACGTCGGGCAGCGTGCCGCGGGCGTGGCAGCGCCCGGTGCGCAGCGTGGCGCCCCGGGTGTACATGGCCAGCAGCGGCAGCGCGACGTCGGCGGGGTGGATCGCGGGCACGGTGCACACGCCGTCGGCGGCCGTGCTGGTGATCGCGCAGCGCAGGCCCTCCGGGGTGCCGGAGGCGTCGACGGTGACGGGGAACGACCCGGCCTTGCGCGGCGGCGGGCCCGCCACGACCTCCGCACCCAGCTGCTCGGCGACGGCCAGCCGGTCGGGGTGCTCGTCGAGGTAGACGACGCGGGACGCGCCGAGCGCCACCGCCATCCCGGCGGCGTACAGCCCGATCGAGGCCAGCCCGGTGCGCGCCCCGACGACCAGCACCTCCGCCCCCGGCTCGTCGCGCAGGCCCGGGCCGACGCAGCGCCACCCGTCGGGCAGGTTGTCGCTCGCGCTGGCGACGGCGACGGGGTCGAGCCCGGCGGGGAGCGGCACGAGCATGGCGTCGGCGTGCGGCACCGCGACGACGTCGGCGAGCAGCCCGCCCCACTCCAGCCCGCCGAGCGGGCCGAGCCCGTAGCTCGCCAGGAAGGGGTGGCTCGCGCAGGCTCCGGTGCGCCCGCGCCGGCACGGCGCGCAGGTGCCGCAGGAGATCTGGAAGGGCACGACGACCCGGTCCCCGGCGCGCACCGACGTCACCGCGGTGCCCACCTCCAGCACCTCGGCGACGCCCTCGTGCCCGAGCGGGTAGGGCCCGGGCAGCGGGAAGGCACCGGCGAGCACCGCGAGGTCGAGGTCGCAGGTGGCGACGGCGACCGGGCGGACGAGGGCGGCGTCGGGGCCCGGGAGCGCGGGGGCGTCGGTGTCGGCCCAGTGCACGGCGCCGGGCCCGTCGAGCAGCAGCTGCTTCACAAGACGACTGTCTTGGTAAGACGATCGTCCTGTCAAGGGCTACGCTGGCGCCGTGCCCCGACGCACCGACTCCCGGGAGCGGATGGTCGCCACCGCCGCCCACCTCCTGCGCACCCAGGGCTACGCGGCGACGGGCTGGCGCCAGGTCGTCGCGGAGAGCGGGGCGCCGTGGGGCTCCCAGGCCCACCACTTCCCCGGCGGCAAGCAGCAGCTCGCCGCGGACGCGCTCGCCGTGTCCGCCGAGCGGGTCACCCGCGGGCTGCGGCGCCTCGCCGACGGCCTGCACCCCGCCGACGCCGTGCTGTTGTGGGCCGAGCAGGCGGCGGCCGAGCTGGCGGCGAGCGACTACGCCACGGGCTGCCCCGTCGCGACGGTGGTGCTGGAGGAGGCGCACTCCTCCGACGTCCTCGCCGCCGCCGGGTCGGCCGCGTTCGACGCCTGGCGCGACGCGCTGGCCGCGGGGATGGTGCGCTGCGGCGCCGGGGACGCCGAGGCGCGCGCGCTGGCCACGGTCGTGCTCGCGGGCGTCGAGGGCGGGCTGCTGCTGGCCCGCGCCGCCCGCGATGCCGGGCCGCTGCGCACGGTGGCCGCCGAGCTGGCCGCGCTGCTGCGCGACCGGCTCCCGGCCGACCCGCCGGACGGCCGGCCCGGCGGGGTCAGAAGTTACCCGGGGTAAGTTGCCTGCGGTAGAGTCGCGCCATGAGCAGTGCGCCGACGGCCGCGCCCCGGCGGCGGATGAGCCGCGCGGACCGGGAGCGGCAGATCCTCGACGTCGCGCTCGAGGTGTTCGCCGAGCGCGGCTTCCGCGACGCGTCGATGGAGGCCGTCGCCGAGCGCGCCGGCATCACCAAGCCCGTGCTCTACACCCACTTCGGCTCCAAGGACGGGCTGCTGCTGGCCTGCATCGGACGGGTGCGCGCGGAGCTGCTGGAGGTCACCTCGGCGGCCGCCGCGGCCGCGGCGGGGCCGGAGGAGATGCTGCGCAGCGGCACGCTCGCGTTCTTCCGCTACCTCGAGGAGCGGGGCCCGACCTGGACCGCGCTGTGCTCGGAGGCGAGCGTGGCCGGGGAGGCGCTGGAGGGCGTCCGCGCCCAGCAGAGCGACTTCACCGCCTCCCTGCTCGCCGCGCAGGTGCCGGGCACCGACCCGCAGCGGCTGGCCGGGTGGGCGCAGGTGATCGTGGGGGCGTGCGAGCGGCTGGCCAACTGGCGGGGCACCGAGCCGGCGGTCACCGCCGAGCAGGCCACCGACTACCTCATGGACCTGGTGTGGACGGGGCTGGCGGCGGCGCCGCCCGTGCGCGGCGGGACGGCCTAGAACACCTCTGCGCGCGCACGGGGGAGGATGGGGGCGTGACGACGACGGCCCCCCGCCTGCTGCAGGTCCGGCGCAGCACCCGGGTGACCCCGCGGATGGTCCGCGTGACCCTCGCCGGCGACGAGCTGACCGGGTTCCCGGGCGACGGCCCGGACCGGCGGATCAAGATGTTCTTCCCCGTCGACGGGCAGGACCGCCCGGCCGTGCCGCGGGCCAGCACCGCGGGCCCGGTCTGGCCGGCCGGGGAGGCGCGCCCGGCCATCCGCACCTACACCGTGCGGCGCTTCGACGCGGCCGCCGGCGAGCTGGACGTCGACTTCGTGCTGCACGGCGCGGGCCCGGCCACCGAGTGGGCGCGCGACGCCGGGCCGGGGGCGTGGGTGGGCGTGTCCGAGCCCGGCGGGCGCTGGGAGCCCGACCCGACCGCCGACGTCCAGGTGGTGATCGGCGACGAGACGGCGCTGCCGGCCGTCGCCACCGTGCTGGACGCGATCGGCGACGTCCCGGCCCTGGTGTTCGTCGAGGTGCCCGACGCCGCCGAGGAGCAGCCGCTCCCCCGGCCCGTCACGTGGGTGCACCGCGGCGACGCCGAACCCGGCGTGCGGCTGGCCGCCGCCGTCCGGGCGGCCGCCTTCCCGCCCGGCCGCGCGCAGGCCTGGCTCTCCGGCGAGAGCGCGTGCGTCAAGGAGCTGCGCGAGCACCTGCTGCGCGAGCGCGGGCTGGACCGGCGCGCCGTCTACGCGACCGGGTACTGGCGCCTGCGCTGAGCGGGCCGGGCGGGGCTCGCGGTAGCCGCCGCAGCAGGGAGCCCAGCCGGCTCCCGCGTGACGGGGCGCGCCGTGGAGCCGGCCAGTGTCGGTGCCGCGGACCCGCCCGTGCGCGACCACCGCCGCGTCACAACCCGATGGACCTCGCGATGATCTCGTTCATGATCTCGGTGGTGCCCCCGCCGATGGAGAGCAGCCGGGCGTCGCGGTAGTGCCGCTCCACCTCGTGCTCGCGCATGTAGCCCAGGCCGCCGAGCAGCTGCACGCACTCGTGGACGACGTGGTCGCAGGCCGCGACGGCGGTGTTCTTCGCCATCGCCGTCTCCGCGAGCATCCCGCCCCCGGCGAGCCAGCGGTCGGTGACCGCGCGGGTGTAGGTGCGGGCGACGTCGATCTCGCGGGCCATCTCGGCCATCCGGTGCCGCACGACCTGGCGCGACGCCAGCGGGCGGCCGAACGTCTCCCGCTCGTGGATCCACCGCGTGGTCAGGTCGAAGCACCGCTGCGCGGTGGCGTGGGCCTGCACGGCCAGCGACAGCCGCTCGCTCTGGAACTGCCGGGCGATCTGGCCGAACCCGGTGCCCTCGCCGCCGACCAGGTTGCCGACCGGCACCCGCACCCCGGCGTAGGACAGCTCGGCGGTGTCGCTGCAGCGCCAGCCCATCTTGTCCAGCGCCCGCGACACCGCGAAGCCGGGCGTGCCGCGCTCGACGACCAGCAGCGACACCCCGCCGTGCCCCGCGCCACCGGTGCGCACCGCGGTGGTGGCGAAGTCGGCGCGCACCCCGGAGGTGATGTAGAGCTTCGCGCCGTCGACGACGTACTCCTCGCCGTCGCGCACCGCCCGCGTGCGGATCCCGGCGACGTCGGAACCGCCGCCGGGCTCGGTGATCGCCAGCGACCCGATCAGCTCCCCCGCCAGCGTCGGGCGGACGAAGCGCTCGACGAGGTCGGGGTCCCCGGAGGCGACGATGTGGGGCAGCGCGATCCCGTGGGTGAACAGCGCGGCGACCAGACCGCCCGACCCGCCGGACAGGATCATCTGCTCGGCCACCAGGAACGCGTCGACGGCGTCGCCGCCCGACCCGCCGACCTCCTCGGGGAAGCCCGCGCCGAGCAGGCCCACCTCGGCCGCCTTCCGGTGCAGCTCCCGGGGCACCTCGCCGGCGTCCTCCCAGTCGGCCAGGTGCGGCACGACCTCCTCCTCCGTGAACTCCGCGACCATGGCGCGCAGGTCCCGCCGCTCGTCGGTCTCCCAGGCGTTCACGCGACCTCCACGTGCCCCTCGACGCTCCTCGCGCGGACCCGCCGCCCGACCACCTCGCCCTGCTCGACCGACAGCGCCCGGGTGCTCGCCCCGTCCCCGGGCCGCGTGGCCGCGGCGAACCGCGCCCCCGCCGCCGTGCGCGCCACCAGGAACCCCTGCCGGGGCCGCCCGTCGCGGTCGTGCTCGACCGTCGCCGTCTCGACCACGACCTCCTCGCCGTCGACCGCCCCGACGGTCGCCGGCGCCGGCCCGGCCGTGTCACGCGGCACCGGGTCGCCGACGTAGCCGCGCGGGTGCGGCTCGCGGGCGAGCAGCAGGGCGTGCTGGTGGGTGAGGTAGCCGCCGTTGCCGTGGACCAGCGCGAGGCGCACCCCGCCGCGCACCGCCCCGGCGACGGCGACGAGCGCGTGCAGCGTGTAGCTCGACAGCGGCCCGCCGAACGCCGAGTGCCCGCCCGTGACGCCCGGCGGGGGCGGGATCCCCAGGTGCGCGGCCACCAGCTTCGGCACGACCGGGAAGCAGCTGTAGACGTCGACGACGTCGAGGTCGGCCGCAGCGACCCCGGCCTGCGACAGCGCGCGGTCGAGCACGGAGGCGAGCGCGTCGGAGCGGGCGAAGGACGGGCGGGCCAGCACGTCGACGGCGTCGTGCGCCCCCGCGCCGCCCCACACGTGCACCATCCGGTGCTCCGGCACGCCGAGCGCGCGGGCGTGGTCGGCGTCGGCGACGAGCACGGCCGCGGCCTGGTCGACGTGGGGCATCGCGTTGAGGGCGAGCGGGTAGGGCTCGCAGACCATGCGGTTGCCCGGCCCGACCGCGGCGATCTCCTCGGCCGTGCGCACCTGCGGGTTCCACGCGGCGGGGTTGGCCGCCGCCACCTGCGAGTACGCGGCGTACAGCTGCGCGGACGCGCGGGCGTTCGCCTCCGGGGTCTCGCCGCGCGCCGCCCGCAGGGCCGCCTCGAACAGCGGGTAGACCCGCGTCGGCAGCACCAGCCCGGCCGCCTGCATGGGGCCGCTGCGCAGGCCCGAGGCGGAGAAGTCGGGCGGGCCGCCGGGCCGGGTGCTCCACCGCGCGGCCGGGTCGATCCCGGCCCGGTGCAGCGCGGTCACCGACGCCTGCGCCTCGCCCCCGGCGATCAGCGCGAGCCGGGTCTCCCCCGCGGCGATCCGGGCGGCGACGGTCTCCAGCAGCTCGGCCGGGCGCTGCCCGCCCACCGTCGTGTCCACCGTGTGCGCGGGTGCGGCGCCGACGCCCGCCGCGATCCGGGCGGCCGCGTCGGCGTAGGCCCAGCTCGCCGTGTGCACGGAGGCGACGGTGTCGAGCGCGCGCAGGTCGACCGCCGCGTCGGCGCCGGCGGCCCGCACGGCGTCGAGGACCAGCTCCAGCGGCTCGCGCGCGTCCTCGACGGTGCGTCCGCGGTTGCCCCGCACCTGCCCCACCCCGACCAGCACCGGTGCGCCCACGCCGCCACGCTAGTACGTGCTCGGCGCCGTCCCGGCCCCCTGCGGCGCCCCCGCCGCCGCGACGGCGGCGGGGCGGGGGCGCGGCGCCACCGGGTCGGGCGGCCCCACCCGCTCGTCCAGCCACGCGGCGAGCGGCGCGGCGTCCCGCCAGGCCGCGCGCACCCGCTCCAGCGGCTCGTCCGTCGCCAGCCACGGCCCCACCGGCCAGGTGCGCACGGCCTGCAGGCCGCGGCGGCGCAGCAGGTCGGCCTGCGGGTGGTCGGCCGGGACGCCGCGCGGGACGCGGACGAGCGGGTGGCCGTCGTCGAGCGCCAGGTCGGGGAGGCCGGCGAGCAGCGCGGCGAGGTCGGGCCCGACGGCGGCGCGGTAGCGGCGCAGCTGCCCCGGGTCGAACCTCCAGTGCCCGGTGGTGGCGGTCAGGGCCGTGGCGGTGAGGACGAACGCCCGCACGGTGCCGCCCGGGGAGCGGGCCAGGCCGCCGGTGTCGGTGCGGTAGGGCGGCGCGTCCGGGCGGAAGCGGCGGTTCGCCGCCGGCCGGAACACCCGCACCGGCCCGAACTCCTCGCCCAGCGCGGCGGCGAGGGCCCGGGTCGGGTCGAGCACGGCGGCGGCGAACCGGGGGTGCAGGTGCTCGTAGGTGCCGCGGGTGTTGTCGGCGGCGAGCGCGGCGAGCAGGTCGGGGGCGTCGAGGGGCCATCCGGTGGAGGTCATGGGGCCTTGGACGGACCCGGGGCCGCGGCGGTTCCACAGGAGGCGCACAGGTCGCGCCCAGCGGCACCACAGCGTGGTGGCCGACCCTCCTACCATGGCCACGATGAGGGAGGAGAAGCCGCTGCGGCGGGTCGACGGTACCGCCGTCCGGGTCCTCGTGGTCGACGACGAGTCCGCCATGTCCGAGCTGCTGGCGATGGCGCTGCGCTACGAGGGCTGGGAGGTCCGCACCGCGGCCGACGGGGCCGGGGCGGTGCGGACCGCGCGCGCGTTCCGCCCCGACGCCGTGGTGCTCGACGTCATGCTGCCCGACGTCGACGGCCTGGAGGTGCTGCGCCGCCTGCGCGCCGACATCCCCGACGTCCCGGTCCTGTTCCTCACCGCCCGCGACGCCGTCGAGGACCGCGTGGCCGGGCTGACGGCGGGAGGCGACGACTACGTCACCAAGCCGTTCAGCCTGGAGGAGCTGGTCGCGCGGCTGCGCGGACTGCTGCGCCGCTCGGGGACGACCGCCGCCCGGAAGGACCCGGCGCTGGTCGTCGGGGACCTCGTGCTCGACGAGGACAGCCACGAGGTGCGCCGGGGCGGCGACGTCGTCGAGCTCACCGCCACCGAGTTCGAGCTGCTGCGCTACCTGATGCGCAACCCCCGGCGGGTGCTGTCCAAGGCGCAGATCCTCGACCGGGTGTGGCACTACGACTTCGGCGGCCAGTCCAACGTCGTCGAGCTCTACGTCTCCTACCTGCGCAAGAAGATCGACGCCGGCCGGACCCCGATGATCCACACCGTGCGGGGGGCGGGCTACGTGCTCAAACCGGCCGGATGAGGTCCACCAGCCTGCGGGCCCGGCTCGTCGCGCTCCTGCTGCTGCTCCTCGCGGTGGCCGGGGCGCTGATCGGGACGGTCACCACGCTGGCGCTGCGCGCCTTCCTGCTGGAGCGGCTCGACTCGGACCTCCGGGCCGCCGGCGGGGTGGTGCGGCAGATCCCGCTGGACGCGATCGGGGCGCCCAGCGTGGCCCTCCCGCCCCCCCAGCGGGTCCCGGTGCCGGACGTGGACCGGCTGGGGCCGGGGGTCCCGTTGGGGCTGCTCGTCGCCGACGTGGCCGACGGGCGGGTGCTGGGCGCCGGGGTGCTCGAGGGCGGGGGCGTGATCGGCGACGTGCCGGCGGACGCGCTCCCCGCACTGCTCGCCGTCCCCGCGGACGGGCGGCCCGTGACCGCCGACCTGGCCGGCCTCGGCCGCTACCGGCTGATCTCCACCGAGCGCTCCCGCCCGGACGGCACGACCGTCACGGTGATCACGGGCCAGTCGGAGCGGCCGGTGCAGGACACCGTGGCCACCCTGATCGCGATCGAGGCCGTCGCGGTCGCGGTCGCGCTGCTCGGCGCCGGGGTGGCGGGCGCGGTCGCCGTCCGGCGGTCGCTGCGCCCGCTGGAGGAGATGGCTGCGACGGCGAGCCGGGTGAGCGCGCTGCCGCTCGGCTCGGGCGAGGTGGACCTGGCCGAGCGCGTGCCCGTCACCGACGCGCGCGACGAGGTCGGCCAGGTCGGCGCGGCGCTCAACCGCATGCTCGACCACGTCGACGGCGCGCTGCGCGAGCGGCACGCCGGCGAGCAGCGGCTGCGGCGGTTCGTCGCCGACGCCAGCCACGAGCTGCGCACCCCGCTCGCGGCGATCCGCGGCTACGCCGAGCTCACCCGCCGCGAGCCCCTGCCCGAGGGGCAGTCCCGCTCGCTGGAGCGGATCTCCGCCTCGGCCGAGCGGATGAGCGCGCTCGTGGAGGACCTGCTCCTGCTCGCCCGGCTCGACGCGGGGCGACCGCTGGAGCGCGTCCCCGTCGACCTCACGCAGCTGGTCGTCGACGCCGTCGCCGACGCCCACGCCGCCGGACCCGGGCACCGCTTCGCGCTCGACCTGCCCGACGACCCCGTCGCGGTGCCCGGCGACGCGCTGCGGCTCACGCAGGTCGTGACGAACCTGCTGGCCAACGCCCGCGCCCACACCCCGCCCGGCACCGCCGTGGCGGTGTCGCTGGTCGCCGGGCCCGAGGTGGCGCTCACCGTTGCCGACACCGGCCCGGGCATCGCGCCCGACCTCCTCCCCCGGATCTTCGAGCGGTTCGCGCGCGGCGCAGAGGGGCGCTCGCGCGAGCACGGCAGCACCGGTCTGGGGCTGGCGATCGTCCACGCGGTGGTGACCGCGCACGGCGGCCGCGTGGACGTCGCGAGCCGCCCCGGCCGCACCGCGTTCACCGTGCGCCTCCCGGCGCTGGTGAGCGCGCAGCCGGGCTAGAGCACCGCTGGGCGCGCACGAGCTGCACAGCCCGCCCACAGGCCGGTCACAAGGCCGCGACAGCTCGCGGCGACACCGTGGCCGCATGACGGTCGACACCGCCCCCCTGCCCGCCCCCGGCGCCGCCCGGGCCCACGACCCGGACGGCGACCGCCCCGTCCTGGACGTCGTGGTGCCGGTCCTCGACGAGGAGCGCGACCTCGAGCGCTCGGTCCGGCGGCTGCACGCCCACCTCACCGCGCACGTCCCCTACCGCTTCCGCATCACGATCGCCGACAACGCCAGCACCGACGCCACCCCGGTGATCGCGGCCCGGCTGGCCGCGGAGCTCCCCGGGGTCCGCTCCGTGCGCCTGGAGCAGGAGGGGCGGGGCCGCGCGCTGCGCGAGGTCTGGTCGGCCTCGGACGCCGCCGTGCTCGCCTACTGCGACGTGGACCTGTCCACCGACCTCGCCGCGCTCCTCCCGCTGGTGGCACCGCTGATCTCCGGGCACTCCGACCTGGCCGTCGGCACCCGGCTCGGCCGCGGCGCCCGCGTCGTCCGCGGCGCGAAGCGCGAGTTCATCTCGCGGACCTACAACCTGATCCTGCGCGGCACGCTGGCCGCGCGGTTCACCGACGCGCAGTGCGGGTTCAAGGCCGTCCGCGCCGACGTCGCCGCCCGGCTGCTGCCGCTGGTGCAGGACACCGGCTGGTTCTTCGACACCGAGCTGCTGGTGCTGGCCGAGCGCGCCGGGCTGCGCATCCACGAGGTGCCCGTCGACTGGGTGGACGACCCCGACAGCTCGGTCGACATCGTCAGGACGGCGACCGAGGACCTGCGCGGCATCGCCCGCCTCGGCCGCGCCCTCGCCCGGGGCGACCTGCCGTTGGCCGACATCCGTGCGCAGCTCGGGCGGGCCCCGCTGGCCCGCGACCCCGAGGGCGTGCCCCGCGGGCTGACCGGCCAGGCCGTCCGCTTCGCCGCCGTCGGGGTGGCCAGCACGCTCGCCCACCTGCTGCTCTACACGCTGCTCCGGGGAGCGCTGGGTCCCTTCGGGGCCAACGCCGCCGCCCTGGTCGCCGCGGCCGTCGCCAACACCGCGGCCAACCGCCGGCTCACCTTCGGCATCCGCGGCCGGGACGGCGCCGGCCGCCACCACCTGCAGGGCCTCGTCGTGTTCGGCCTCGGCCTCGCCCTGACGACCGGCGCGCTGGCCGTGCTGCCCGCGGGCGCGCCGCACGCCGTCGAGCTGGCCGTGCTCGTCGGCGCGAACGCACTCGCCACGGTGCTGCGCTTCGTCCTGTTCCGCTCCTGGATCTTCCGCTCCCGCCGCTCCCCCGAGGAGACCGCGTCATGACCGCCCTGCTCTCCCCCGCCCCCCGCGCGGCCGCGCCGACGCCGGCACCGCGCCTGCGCTGGGAGCGGTGGGCGCTGGCGGCCCTGCTCGCCGGCGCCGCCGCCCTGTACCTGTGGAACCTGTCGGTGAACGGCTGGGCCAACGCCTACTACGCCGGCGCGGTGAAGTCGATGACGCGCAGCTGGGAGGCGTTCTTCTTCGGCGGCGCCGACGCGGGCGGCATCATCACCGTCGACAAGCCGCCGGCCTCGCTGTGGGTGATGGCGGTGTCGGCGGAGCTGTTCGGCCTGAGCAGCTGGAGCCTGCTGGTGCCCCAGGCCCTGATGGGCGTGGGCACCGTCGCGCTCGTGCACGCCGCGGTGCGCCGCGTGTCCGGGCCGGGGGCGGCGCTCGTCGCCGGGGTCGTGATGGCGCTGACGCCCGTGGCCGTGCTCATGTTCCGGTTCGACAACCCCGACGCGCTGCTCGTGCTGCTCACGGCGGGCGCGGCGTACGCGGTGGTGCGGGCGGTCGAGCGGGCCGGGACGCGCTGGCTGCTGCTCGCCGGCGTGCTCATCGGGTTCGCGTTCCTGACCAAGACCGCCCAGGCGTTCCTCGTGCTGCCCGGCCTCGCGCTCGCGTACCTGTGGGCGGCCCCGACCGGGCTCGCGCGGCGGATCCGGCAGCTGCTCGCCGCCGGGCTCGCGGTGGTCGTCTCCGGCGGCTGGTGGTTCGCGGTCGTCGACCTGTGGCCCAAGGAGGACCGCCCCTACATCGGCGGGTCCACGACGAACAGCGCGCTGGAGCTGGCCCTGGGCTACAACGGGCTCGGCCGGCTGTTCGGCGGAGGTGCGGGCGGCGGTCCCCTCACCGTCGTCCCCGCGGGGGGCGAGCTGCCCGGCGGCTCGCCGTTCGGGGGCGGCGCCGGGATCGGGCGGCTGTTCTCCTCGTCGGTCGGGGGGCAGGTCGCCTGGCTGCTGCCGGCCGCGCTCGTGCTGCTGGTCGCCGGGCTGTGGCTGACCCGCCGGGCGCCACGCACCGACGCCGTGCGCGCGTCGCTGCTGCTCTGGGGCGGCTGGACGCTGGTCACGGCGGCGGTCTTCAGCCTGATGTCCGGGATCTTCCACGAGTACTACACCGTTGCCCTGGCCCCCGGGATCGCCGCGCTGGTCGGCATCGGCGGGGCCGAGCTGTGGCGCCGCCGCGAGCACACCGCCGCCCGCGCCACCCTCGCCGCGGTGGCGGCCAGCACCGCCGCCTGGGCCGTCGTCCTGCTGCTGCGCACACCCGACCTCCCCCCGGCCCTGCCCTGGGCCACCGCCGCGCTGGGACTCCTGGCCGCGGTCGCGCTGCTGGTCGGGCGGCGGATCGCGCCCGCGGGGCTGGTCGCGGCCGTCGTCGCCGCGTCGCTCGGGCCGGCCGCGTACGCCGTCGACACCGCGTCCTCGGCGCGGACCGGCAGCATCGTGCTGGCCGGCCCGGCCACCGCGGGCGGGCCCGGCGGGATGGTCCGCCCGGCCGGCGGGGACGGCGGCGGGGGCCCGGACGGGGGCGGTGCGTTCGGGGCCGCCCCGGGCGGGCCCGAGCTGACGGCGCTCCTGCGGGCGGCCGGCACCACCTGGTCGGCCGCGACGCCGTCGACGGCGTCCTCGGCGCAGCTCGCGCTGGACAGCGGCACCGACGTCATCGGGATCGGCGGGTTCTCCGGCTCCGACCCCGCCCCGACGCTGGAGCAGTTCCAGGCCCTCGTCGCGGCCGGTGAGGTGCGCTACTACGTGCCGGGTGGCGCGGGAGGCGGTCCGGGCGGCGGCGCAGTCGACCCACAGCAGCTGCTCGAACAGCTCCCGCCGGCCGCGCTGGAGGACCCGCAGCTGGTGGAGGCGCTGGAGTCCGGGCAGCTCCCGGGCGGCCGGGGCGGGTCGGAGATCGAGACCTGGGTGGAGGAGACCTTCACCGCGGTCACGGTCGGCGGCACGACCGTGTACGACCTGGCCGACCCGGCCTAGAGGCGGCGGAGCCCCGCCAGGACGCGTTCGAGGATGCCGATCGGCGGGTTGCCGCTCCCCAGGTGGTGCGCGGTGCGGTGCACCTGCACCAGGCCCTGCTCGGCCATGTCGGCGAGCAGGATCCGCGCCACGCCGAGCGGCATGCTGAGCAGGGCCGCCACCTCGGCGACCGACCGGACCTCGGTGCACAGCTCGGCGATCGGCTGGTGCTCCGGGTCCACGGTGGGGCCGCCGGCCAGCTCGGTGCTCGACACGAGCGCCTCGATCGCCAGGTCGAACGACGAGCGGGTACGGCCGCCGGTGCGGCTGTAGGGCCGGACGAGGGCGACCTCGTCCTCGCCGTCGTCGTCGAACGCGCCGTCGAACCCGTCGTCGATGCGGCCGAGCGGGCCGGCCACCGCTAGCCCCCCTGCCCGTCTGCGGCCCGCCGGGCGTTCTCGGCGGCACGGGCCTCCCGGCCCTCGCGCAGGCCGCGCTGGTACCCGCTGAGCCGGCCGCGCACCACCTCGGGGCTGCGGGTGGGCGGCCGGACGGCCGCCGGTCCCCCGCCACCGCCGGGGGTGATCGAGCCGGGCACGAGCTGGGAGCGGGGCTTGCGCTTGGGCAGCCCGGCGGAGGTGGTGGTGTCGGGTCGGGAGTCGGCGACGGAGCGCGCGGCCGCCCACCCCGCGTCGACCTCGCCCCACTCGGCCGGCTCCGGGGTCGCGGCGCCCTCGACGGCGGGCAGCGGGCCGGACAGCGGGTCGGCCTCGGGTGCGGCGGTGCGGGCGGCGGCCGGTTCGGGGGCGTCCTCGCGCGGGGTCTCCTGCTCGACGCCGGGGGCCTCGGCCGGGACGGGCACGTCCGGCACGGGGCGGACGCCGGGGCGCTGGGCGGGCAGGGCGTCGGTCCGCTGCACCGGGGTGGTGTGCCCGTTGGGCTCCCGCCCGTTCGGGGCGGGGCGGAGGTCACCCGGCCCCTGCGCGGTCCAGTCGTTGCCCAGCGCCGAGGCGAAGCGCCGCTGGCGGAACCAGGCCGAGCGCATCTCGCCGTAGATGGGCAGGTCGGTGCCCTCGTCGACCGGGGCCGGCGTGGGCACCCAGGGCCCCGACAGCGGGTCGTCCGCGGGTACCGGTCCGTCGCGGCGGGGGGTGCGCCGCGGCAGCCCGGACGGTCCGGGCTGGTCGTCGAGCGGCGCGCGGGGCGACGGCGGCACGGGCGGCGCCGGCTCCGGGGCCGGGGCGGCGGTCGGAGCCTTCGGACGCGCCTGGGGGACGGTGACGGGCAGGACCTGCGTCGGGACGTCGAGGTCGCCGTCGGCGCCGGGGGTGGCGCCGCTCTGCAGGTACACGGCCGGCACCTCGACGGTGGCGTGCGTGCCGGGACCGCTCGGCGCCGGGCGCAGCACCACGGTGATGTTGTGGCGCTGGGCGAGCCGGCCGACCACGAACAGGCCCATCCGGCGGGCCACGGCCACGTCGACGACGGGCGGGTCGGCGAGCTGCGCGTTCAGGGCGGCGAGGTCGGTGGGGTTGATGCCGACGCCCGTGTCCGCGATCTCCACGACGAGCGTGCCGCCGGCGCCGGTGGCCGCGCGCAGGACGACCTCGGAGTCGGGCGGGGAGAAGGAGGTGGCGTTGTCGAGCAGCTCGGCGACGAGGTGCACGAGGTCGTTGACCACGGGGCCGGCCACGGCGATGCCGGGTGCGCGGCGGACGGTGACGCGCTGGTACTGCTCGATCTCCGAGACCGCGGCGCGCAGCACGTCGCGGGCCGGCACGGGGCGCTTGCGCCGCGCCCGCAGGTCGGCCGCGCCCGCGAGCACCAGCAGGTTCTCGTTGTTGCGGCGCATGCGCGTGGCGAGGTGGTCGAGCTGGAACAGGTTGCCCAGGTGGTCGGGGTCCTGCTCGCTGCGCTCCAGGCCGTCGATGAGGGCGAGCTGGCGCTTCACGAGCCCCTGGCTGCGCTGGGACAGGTTCACGAAGATGTCGTTGACGTTGTTGCGCAGCAGTGCCTGCTGGGCCGCGAGCCGCACGGCCTCGGTGTGCACCGCGTCGAAGGCGCGCGCGACCTCGCCGATCTCCTCGCGCGTGTCGATGCCGATCGACTCCACCACGAGCGGGGCGATGTCACCGCCGTTGGTCTGCATCTGCTGGACCGCCTCCGGCAACCGCCGCTGGGCGACCTCCAGCGCGCCGGTGCGCAGCCGCCGCAGCGCGACGATCATGGCGCGGGCGATGAGACCGACGACCACCGCACCGACGGCGAGGGCCAGCAGGAGCAGGACCGCGTTGACGACCACGGCCGTGGTGCGGCTGTCCCGCAGCTGCGTGCTGAGCGTGCTGAGCTCGGAGCGCACGCCGTCCCGGGCCGCGCCGAGCTCGGTGAGCACCGCGCCGTAGACCGCCTCGGGTTCCCCTCCGCCGTCCTGGTCGGCGAGCACCGACTGCAGCAGCTGGACGCGCGCGGTGTTGCCCGGGCCGGCGATGAGCGTGGCGTACCGGACGCGCTGGCCGGCGTCGAGGGCGGCGCGGAAGTCGGCCAGGCCCGTGCGCAGGCGGGCCTCGGAGGACTGCAGCTCCGCGGGGTCCGGGTCGCCCGCCGAGACGAGCGCGTACTGCAGCGTCAGCTCGTTGCGGGCGGCGGACAGGCCGCCCAGGGCCGTGGCGAGCCCGTCGACCTGGTCCACGTCGACGCCGCGCAGCAGCGCGCGGTCGAGCTCGACCAGGGGGGTGAGCAGGTCGGAGTAGCGCGTGACCACCGCGGAGGGCGGCGCGGCCGAGGTGGCGACGAGCGTGCGGACGTCACCGAGCCGGGCGACCGCCTGCTGCGCCTGGGCGACGGGGGCGCGCAGCGAGGGGTCGACCTCGACCAGCTCGTCGAGCACGGGCCGGGCCTCGCCGACCGCGGCGTCGACGGCGGCGATCGCGGCGCGGACACCGGTGTCGTCCCGGCGGTCGCGCGCCGCGAACACCGCGGAGTCGTAGCGCTCCTGGGCCACGGCCTCGACGACGGTGGAGAACCGCTCCTCGGCGACGACCAGGCGCGACACCTCGTCCAGCTGGCCGGCCTCCCCCGCCTCGTCGGCGATCCGCAGCCCGCCCAGCACCAGCGCGAGCAGGCCGGGGACGAGCAGGACGATCGCGAGCTTGACGCGGAGGCTCCAGTGCCGCGGGGAGCGCCACCTCCGGCCGGGCTCCTCCGTCGGGAGCATGTCCGCCTCCTGCCGTCGTCCGCCCGCCGCGGGCGGGGGCGCTGGATCTCGTGCGCGCCGGGGGAGCTCGGCGTGCCGCAGGAGTGTAGCGGGCCGTGTCCGGCCTCGACCGGCGTCGACCCCCGGTGGGGACGGAAGATCGTCTGCGTCGCCCCGCGATGACCTTCCGTAGGCACCGGTACGCCTGTTCGAGTGAACGGGGATTACGAATGGAGGGGGGCCTGTCGGTGGGCCATCGGCCGTCGGTCAGGATGCGGCGGGACCCCTCGCGGGGTCCCGGAGACGTGTATGGCGACGGAGGAGAACCGGACATGGCGGGCACCACGAGGCGGATGGAGATCGACCGCCGCAGGTTCCTCAGGATGATGGGCGGCGCCGGAGCGGCCGTCGCCGCCGGCGGCGCGCTGAGCGCCTGCGGCGGGCTCCAGGAGGGCGGCGGGGGCGGCAGCGACGTCATCCGCATCGGGTACGTGAGCCCGGAGACCGGCCCGCTCGCCCCGTTCGGCGAGGCCGACCAGTTCGTCATCACCGCCATCGGGGAGTTCTTCGCCCAGAACCCGATCCAGGTCGGCGGGACGGCCTACCCCGTCGAGATCATCAAGCGCGACAGCCAGTCGGACTCCAACCGCGCCGCCGACGTCGCCGCCGACCTCATCCAGAACGGCGGCATCAACCTGATGCTGGTGTCGTCGACGCCCGACACCTCGAACCCGGTGAGCGACCAGTGCGAGGCGAACGGGATGCCGTGCATCTCCACCGTCACGCCGTGGCAGCCGTGGTTCTTCGGCCGGGGCGGCACCGAGGGCAGCCGCTTCAACTGGACCTACAACTTCTTCTGGGGCCTCGAGGACGTCGGCGCCGTCTTCTCGGACATGTGGGGCCGGGTGGAGAGCAACAAGGTCGCCGGCGCTCTGTGGCCCAACGACCCGGACGGCCTGGCGTGGGGCAACCCGCAGACCGGGTTCCCGGCGCTCGTCCAGCCGGGCGGGTACTCCATCGTCGACCCCGGCAACTACCCCAACGGCACCCAGGACTTCAGCGCGCAGATCTCGCTGTTCCAGCAGCAGCAGGCCGAGCTGCTGCTCGGCGTGCCGATCCCGCCGGACTTCACGACGTTCTGGCGGCAGGCCGTGCAGCAGGGCTACCAGCCCCGCCTCGCGACCGTGGCCAAGGCGCTGCTGTTCCCGTCCAGCGTCGAGGCGCTGGGCGACATCGCCGTCAACCTCGGCACCGAGGTGTGGTGGTCGCCCAACCACCCGTTCACCTCCTCGCTGACCGGGCAGAGCGCGGGCGAGCTCGCGGCCGCCTACACCGAGTCGACCGGTCGCCAGTGGACCCAGCCCATCGGGTTCGCCCACGCCCTGTTCGAGGTGGCCGCGGCGGCCTTCCGCGCGGTGCCCGCCATCGACGACCGGCAGGCGCTGGCGAACGCGATCGGCTCGCTGCAGCTCGACACCGTGGTCGGGCCGCTGGACTGGACGTCCGGCCCGACCCCGAACGTGGCCAAGACCCCGCTAGTCGGCGGGCAGTGGCGCACCGGCACCGACTTCCCCTTCGACCTGGTGATCGTGGACAACACGCAGAACCCGGCCATCCCGACGGCGGGCGCCGTCGAGCCGCTGCGGTGACGGGCCGGCCGTGACGCCCGGGGGCAGCGCGCTGGAGGTCGTCGACCTCCGGCGCTCCTTCGGGGCCCTGCGGGTGGTGGACGGGGTGTCGTTCACCCTGCCCGCCGGCCGGGCCCTGGGCGTCGTCGGGCCGAACGGGGCCGGGAAGACGACCCTGATCAACCTCCTCGACGGCGCGCTGCCCCCCGACGGCGGAACCGTGCGCGTGGACGGCCGCGACGTCACCCGCGACGACGCCGCCCGCCGCTGCCGCGCCGGCGTCGGGCGGACCCACCAGGTGCCGCGCCCGTTCGCCGGCATGACCGTGTTCGAGAACGCCCTGGTGGGGGCGGTGCACGGGGCCGGGCTGCACGGGGGCGCCGCGCACACGGCCGCGGCGGACGCGCTGGCGCGCACCGGCCTGGCCGGGCGGGCGGACGAGCGCGCCGGGTCCCTGCGGCTGCTCGACCGCAAGCGCCTCGAACTGGCCCGCGCGCTGGCCTGCGGGCCGTCGCTGCTGCTGCTGGACGAGATCGCCGGCGGGCTCACCGACGCCGAGCTGCCCGAGCTGGTCTCGCTGGTGCGGGAGCTGCGCGACTCCGGCACCACGGTCGTCTGGATCGAGCACATCGTGCACGCGCTGCTGGCCGTCGTGGACACCATGCTCTGCCTGGCGTCGGGCTCGGTGCTCGCCGAGGGCGACCCGGAGACCGTCCTGCGGGACCCGCGCGTGCGCGAGGTCTACCTCGGCACCGGGGTGGAGGGCCTGGGCGCGGTCGACCTCCCGGGCGACGGGGACGGCGCGCCGTGACGCTGGAGGTGCGCGGGCTCGACGCCCGCTACGGCGCGTTCCTGGCCCTGACCGGCGTGGACCTCACCGTCGGCGACGGGGACGTCGTCGCGGTGATCGGGGCGAACGGCGCCGGCAAGTCGACGCTGCTCGGCGCGGTCACCGGCCAGGTCGACGTCGGCGCGGACAGCCGCATCGTCCTCGACGGCACCCCGCTCACCGGCCTGGAACCGCACCGGCGCGCGCGGCTGGGCGTCAGCCTCGTCCCCGAGGGGCGGCGGCTGTTCCCCAGCCTGTCGGTGCGGGAGAACCTCGCGATCGGCGCGGTGCCGGGCCGCTCGGGCCCGTGGGACCTCGACGCCGTCCACGACCTGTTCCCGCACCTGGGCGGGCTGCGCGACCGGCCGGCGGGCTCGCTGTCCGGCGGCGAGCAGCAGGCCGTCGCGATCGGGCGGGCGCTGCTCGCGAACCCCCGGGTGCTGCTGCTCGACGAGGTGTCGCTGGGGCTCGCCCCGGCCGTCGTCGAGCGCCTCTACGCCGCGCTGGCCGACGTCGCCGCGGCCGGTCTGTCCATGGTCGTCGTCGAGCAGGACGTGGGGCAGGCGCTGCGGATCGCCGCCCGCGTGCTGTGCCTGCGCTCCGGCCGGCCGGTGCTCGAGGGCCCGGCCGACGGCATCACCGCGGCGGACGTCACCGCCGCCTACTTCGGCTCCCCGGGAGACGCTCGATGACCTGGGTCAACGCGGTCGTGCAGGGGGTGCTGCTCGGGGGCGTGTACGCACTGTTCGCCTGCGGGCTGTCGCTCGCCTTCGGCGTCATGCGCATCGTCAACCTCGCCCACGGCGACCTCACGGTGCTCGCCGCCTTCGTCGCCCTCGTCGCCACCACCGCGCTCGGGGTGCCGCCGCTGGTCAGCCTGGTCGTGGTGGTGCCGCTGATGGCCGCGCTGGGCTGGGTCCTGGCCCGCACGCTGCTGCAGCGCAGCCTGGACGCCGGCGAGCTGGCGCCGCTGCTGGTGACCTTCGGGCTGTCGATCGTCGTGCAGAACGCGCTGCTGCAGACCTTCTCCGCCGACTCCCGCTCGCTGCCCGCCGGCGCGCTCGCGACGGCCGGCATCCCGCTGGGCGGCATCGCGGTCGGCGGGCTCGCGGTGCTGACGCTGATCGTCGCCGTCGGGGTGCTGGCCGGGTTGCAGGTCCTGCTGGCCCGCACGGCGCTGGGTCGGGCGATGCGGGCCACCAGCGACGACCCGCGCACCGTGCAGCTCATCGGCATCGACCACCGCCGCGTGTACGCCGCCGCCATCGCGATCGCCTTCGGCACCGTCGCCCTGGCCGGCGTGTTCTACGGCCTGCGCGGCACGTTCACCCCCACCACCGGCCCGCAGCTGCTGCTGTTCGCCTTCGAGGCCGTCATCATCGGCGGGCTGGGGTCGCTGTGGGGCACGCTGGCGGGCGGGATCGTGCTGGGGGTGGCCCAGACCGTCGGCGCGCAGATCCAGCCCAGCTACGGCGTGCTCGCCGGGCACCTGGTCTTCCTGCTCGTCCTCACCGTGCGCCCGCAGGGCCTGCTGCGGCGGGCGGCGTCCCGGTGACCGCCCTCGCCGTCCGCCGCGGCACCCGCGCCTCCCGCGCCGCGGGCCTGGGCGCCGTGCCGGTGCTCGTCGTCCTGGCCCTGCTCCCCTACCTCGTGCCGCCGGCGGTCACCCGGCCCATGGTCGGGCTGTTCGCCCTCGTCGTCATGGCGACGATGTGGAACCTGCTCGCCGGCTACGGCGGCATGATCTCCGTCGGCCAGCAGGGGTTCATCGGCATCGGCGCCTACACCGTGCTCGTCACCGACCTGCTGGGCGTGTCGCCCTACGTCGGGCTGCCGCTCGCCGCCCTCGCCGCGGCCGCGGTCGCGCTGCCGACGACGCTCGTCGTCTTCCGGCTGGCAGGGGGCTACTTCGCGATCGGCACCTGGGTCGTGGCCGAGGTGTTCCGGCTCATCACCGTCGAGTTCGGGGCGGTCGGCGGGGGCTCGGGCGCCTCGCTCACCGGCCTGTCCGGCTTCGACCCCACGCTCCGCGGCGCGCTCACCTACTGGTGCGCGCTCGGTGCGGCCGTCCTGGCCGTCGGCGTGGTCGTCGGGCTGCTGCGCTCGCGCCTGGGTCTGGCGCTGACCGCCGTGCGCGACGACCCGGTCGCCGCCCGGAGCCTCGGCGTCGGGGTCGAGGGGGCCAAGCGGCTCGTCTTCGTGATCGCGGCGGCGGGCAGCGGCCTGGCCGGCGCGATCATCGTGCTGGACTCCCTGCGGGTCCAGCCCGACGCGATCTACAGCGTCCAGTGGTCGGCCTTCATGATCTTCATGGTGGTGATCGGCGGGCTCGGCACCGTCGAGGGACCCGTCCTGGGCGCGCTCGTGTTCTTCACCCTGCAGCAGCTGCTGGAGCCCTACGGCGTCTGGTACCTCGTCGTCCTCGCGCTCGTCGCGATCGCGGCGGCGGTGTTCGTGCGGCGCGGGCTGTGGGGACTGCTCGCCGGCGGCCGCGACGTGCAGCTGCTGCCGACGGGCTACCGGGTCGGGCCGCTCCCGGCCCGGCCACGTCGGGAGGAAGAGGACGTCTCGTGAGTGCAGTGCTGGAGACCGATGTGCTGGTCGTCGGCAGTGGCCCGGCGGGGTCGGGGGCCGCGTTGGCCTTGGCGACGTTGGGTGTGGATCACATGGTGATCACGAAGTACCGGTGGACGGCGAACACCCCGCGCAGCCACATCACCAACCAGCGCACGGTGGAGATCTTCCGGGATCTGGGGATCGAGGCCGATGTGCTGGCCCAGG